>Ga0160496_1000003_pt1 | contig 769443 bp, 712 predicted proteins | sample DIDPMG_2_FD_108231 | JGI IMG/M metagenome (GOLD analysis project Ga0160496, IMG submission 108231) | Enriched soil microbial communities from UW Madison campus, WI, USA - DID2937_E24_FP MG | ecosystem: Environmental > Terrestrial > Soil > Grasslands | place: USA: Madison, Wisconsin | collected...
CTCCTCGGTCCAGGATGCGCGGATATGGAGGTCCATGTGTGAAAACACGAAGCGCACCAGGATGCCGAGCGTCACGGACAGCACCATCGCCACCAGTGCCAGGCCGCACAGCTTGACCAGCCCCTTGTTCATGATGTCCACGGCGCGCAGCAGGCGTCGGCCGCATTCATGCCTGCGCATTGGATCAGGCGCCATTTCGCTGGCGGCTTGCATGGTTTGTCTCCTGTATTGTCTTCAATAGAGTCTCCGGTCGGGCTTGTGTCATCATCTGCGATCCACGGCGATGCCGCGGCGCGCCAGGTTGCCATAGAGCGCGCGGATGCCGAAGGTCCAGGGTGGGATCCGGTTGGACCGCTGGACTTCGTTGACCAGCGCCCCCAGCAGCGGCGACGAGATCGTGACGATGTCGCCCAGGTGGTGCGTGAAGCCGGCGCCGGGGGTGCCGCGGTCGGTGATGGGCGAGAACATCGTTCCCAGGAACAGCATGAAGCCGTCCGGATACTGGTGATGGTCGCCGTAGGCCTGGTTGACGAGGTCCAGCGGGTCGCGGCTGATCTGATTCATGTGGCTGACCGCCTGCAGCCGGAAATTCTCCGGCCCCTCGATCAGCAGCGACACCTCGGCCTCGCGCACCGAGTCGATGGTGAAATGTTCGTCGAACAGGCGGATGAAGGGGCCGATCACGCACGAACCGTTGTTGTCCTTGGCGCGGCCCAGCAAGAGCGCGCTGCGGCCCTCGATGTCGCGCAGATTGACGTCATTGCCCAGGGTTGCGCCTTTGGCGCGGCCCTGGCTATCGACGGCCAGCACGATCTCGGGCTCGGGATTGTTCCATTCCGAATCGGGGTGCAGGCCGATGTGCTGGCCCATGCCGATGGACGCCATGGGCGGGGCCTTTGAGAAAATCTCGGCGTCCGGCCCGATGGCCACCTCCAGGTACTGCGACCATTCGCCGCGGCGGATGAGTTCTTCCTTGAGCTGCCTGGCGCTGTCCGAGCCGGGCTTGACGGCGGACAGCTCCGTGCCGATCGCTTGCTGCAGCGATTCCCGGATGGCGTTGGCGCGCTCGGCATTGCCGCCCGCCCTTTCCTCGATCAGGCGCTCGAGCAGGCTGACCATGAAGGTCACGCCCGAGGCCTTGACGACCTGGAGGTCGCAGGGCGCGCATAGGACCGGAGCCCCGGCGGCGGTCCGCCGGTCGAGGCTGGCGCGGATCAGGTCCTCGACCGAGCCGATCGGCGTGCCGCGCAGGCTGCGGACGTACCCGGCGCTGTCGTCGCGGTCCAGCAGGTCGGCCATGGTGGGCGCATCCGTCGAGATGTCGAATACCTGGCCGTCTCTCACGACCACCACGCTGGGGCCGTCATCGGGCTCGGGGCGCCACACCCTGCCCACCAGCAGCGCCCGGTCCAGGTCCGCGGGCAAATGGCTGACTTTGTTCATGGTCTCGGTGTCCATCGTTGACTATCGGGAAACGGGGCCAGTCTACCGACACGATCCAAAATGAACAATCTACTGTTTTTATTTCTAATATGTTGGAATTTAGACGGCAGGCACTCGATATCGGAAAGCGGTCTTTTTCAACTACACCAATCACAATGGTGATATTATGTAACAAAAGAAGCCTGTCCCCCCAAGGAAGCCATCGCCGCCGGCACAGGGCGGCCATCATGCGAGGGTCCGATGCCGAATCGCCCGCCGTCCAACCATGAGCCCGGCGACGTGGTCGGGGACCCGAGCCGGATGCAGGCTCTGGCCGATTGCCAGATCCTCGATACCGAACCCGAGGCGGCCTTCGACGGCATCGTCAAGCTGGCTGCCGCCGTGTGCGCCGCGCCGGTTGCGCTGCTCGTCTTCGTCGATCACGAGCGGCAGTGGTTCAAGGCGGAAACCGGCCTGGGCGTGCGCGAGGCGCCGCTCGATGCGTCGGCCCATCGGCACGCCCTCCTGGAGGCCGACCTGCTGATGATCGACGATGCGCGAAACGATCCGCGCATCTCGGCCAACCCGCTGCTGCGGCTCGCCGGCCGCAGCCTGCGTTCCTATGCCGGTGCCCTGCTCAAGTCAGGCCCTTATCCGCTGGGCATGTTGTGCGTGCTGGACGAGCGTCCTCGCGCCTTCGGGTCGGGGCCGCTCGAGGCCTTGGCGCTGATGCGCGACCAGGTCGCGCACCTGCTGGAGCTGCGCCGCAGCCACTTGGCCCAGCATCGCATCGTGCGGGCGCTCGACGAAGCGCGCAACGAGCTGCAGCGCCAAGTTCATCGGGATCCCTTGACCGGCCTGCTGAATCGCCGCGCACTCGAGAGCCGCCTCCAGCTGGCGCTGGAATCCATGCCGGCCGAGGCGCCGTGCGGCGCGGTGCTGATGCTCGACCTGAACGAGTTCAAGCAGATCAACGACACCTACGGACATCTGTGCGGCGACCGGGTGCTCAAGCGGGTGGCCGAACTGTTGCGCGAGGCGACGCGGGCGAGGGACGTGATCGGGCGCTGGGGCGGCGACGAGTTCCTGCTGTTGCTGCCTTCCACGGACCTGCAGCAGGCCCTGGACGTTGCCGAGCGGATATCCTACGCGCTGGCACGCGACTTTTCGGTGGGCCATGCCGGCGGCCGCATCTCCGCCAGCATTGGCATCGTGCCGATGACGGGGTTCCAGTCGGTTGCGGGCCTCGTCCATACCGTCGATACGGCGATGTACGAGGCCAAGCGCTCGGGAGGCGGCGGGCCCCGGATCAAACTCACCGTCCGACCCGCCTGACGGGTCCGGGCGCACCGTCCTGGTGCGGCGCACCATCCGAAGGCGCCCGCCGGCCCGGCCGCCGCGACCCCTTGCCGGCCTCTTTCCTGCCGATTTGTCCCTCAGGGCCTGGAGGAACCGGGCTCGCGCGGCCGGCGCCCGGCCGGCCCGGAAATCTGGCACGCCAATTGCTTTAAGCCTTCATGAAGGGCCGGGCGGTCGTGGCGCGGCCGGATTCCATGTTCGAGGGAGAGCACCATCATGTATCACGAGACCATCCGCGGATTCGTCGCCGCAGGGGACCGCAAGCTCGCGCAGGTGCGCGAGGCGCCGCAGCGCTTCTTCATCGCCAGCATGCTGGCCGGCGCCTATATCGGCGTGGCCATCCTGCTGATTTTCACGCTGGGGGCGCAGGCCCCGGCCGAGTTCCGCAAGCTGGTGATGGGCGGTGCCTTCGGGCTGGCCCTGATCCTGGTCGTGATCGCCGGCGCCGAGCTGTTCACCGGGCACACCATGATCATGGCCTTGCGGCGCTACACAGGGCGCGGAACCTGGGGCGAAGCGGCGCAGACCCTGGTCCTGAGCTGGACCGGCAATCTGTGCGGCGCGGCGGTGCTGGCGGGCCTGTTCGTGATGGCGGGCGGCGGCGGGCTGCTGGACGATCCGCGGGGCCTGGTGATGGCCGCGGCCGCCCAGAAGATGAACACCGGCGCCGCCAGTCTCTTTGCCCGCGCCGTGCTGTGCAACTGGCTGGTGTGCCTGGCGCTGTGGATGTCGGCGCGCGTGTCGTCGGACAGCGCCCGCTGCATCGTCATCTCATGGTGCCTGCTGGCCTTCATCGCCTGCGGTTTCGAGCACTGCGTGGCCAACATGACGCTGTTGCTGCTGGCGCTGGCGGGCAATCATCCGGAGACGGTCGGCTGGGCCGGTCTGGCCTGGAACCTGGGTTGGGTGACTCTGGGCAATATCGTGGGCGGCGCGGTGTTCGTGGGCGGCGCCTATTGGGCGGCCAGTCCGGCCGTGCGGGCGGTCGAGGCGCCCGTGCCCGAAGGCGCCGCCGCGGCCTCGGCCGCGCCCCGGTCCTGATGACGGAGGCGATGCGCATGAAACCGGACGAATTGCCCCCCGACATCGCGCCACGGGCCTTGCGGCTGGTCGTGATCGGCCACGGCATGGCGGGCCAGCGCCTGCTCGAGGAACTGGCGAACCAGGGCGCGCCCCATGACATCACGGTGTTTTGCGGCGAACCCAGCCTGGCCTACGATCGGGTCCGGCTCAGCCAATGCTTCGAGGATGCGAGCGCCGCGGAACTGGCTCTCGCCGACGCGGATTTCTTTGACCGGCATGGCATCCGCGTGCTGCGCCATTGCGCGGCGGCCTGGATCGACCGGGCGAAACGCTGCGTCTTTACGGCCGACGGGCAGGCCCATCCTTATGACCGGCTGGTCTTCGCGACAGGCTCCCTGCCGTTCATTCCGCCGATCGAGGGCAGCGATCAGCCGCACTGCCTGCCGTACCGCACGCTCGAGGACGTCGAGACGATCCGGCAAAGCGCGGCGGGCAGCCGCAGTGGCGTGGTGATCGGCGGCGGCCTGCTCGGCCTGGAGGCGGCGCGGGCCTTGCACAAGCTCGGCCTGGATACGCACGTGGTCGAGTTTTCGCCCCAGCTCATGGCGATCCAGCTGGATGCGGCCGGCGGGCGCCTGCTGTGCGCCGGCATCGAGGCTCTGGGTATCCACGTGCACACGTCGCGGATGACGGCGGCCATCGGCCGGGGGCTGCGCTCGCGCTACCGGCTGCGGTTCTCCGAGGGCGGCTTCCTCGAGACCGATATGGTGGTGTTCTCGGCCGGCATCCGGCCGGCGGACCGCCTGGCGCGCAATTGCGGGCTGGTGGTGGGCGAACGCGGCGGGGTGGTGATCAACGATCATTGCCAGAGTTCCGACCCGGACATCTATGCGATCGGCGAGGTCGCCAGCTGGCGGGGATCGACTTTCGGCCTGGTCGCGCCCGGCTACGACATGGCACGGGCCTGCGCCGCGCATCTTTTGGGGCGCACGGAGCCGCGTTTCGCCGGCGGCAATCCCTCGACCAAGCTCAAGCTGCTGGGCGTGGAGGTCGGTTCGATCGGCGATGCGCACGGACGGACGGCCGACAGCGTGAGCTGCGTGTTCGAGGACGCCTTGTCGGGGGTGTACCGCAAGCTGGTCGTCGATCGTGCGGGCAAGCGCCTGCTGGGCGCGGTCCTGGTCGGCGATACGTCGGCCTTCCCCATGCTGGACCAGTATTTCAGCAACCGGCTGGACCTGCCTCGCGATCCCGCCGCCCTCATCGCCCCCGCCGCGGCGCAGGTGCCGGCGCTGGGCGTGGATACGCTGCCCGATGCGGCACAGATCTGCTCGTGCAACAACGTCAGCAAAGGCGCGCTGCGCGATGCCATCGCTGCGGGCTGCACAGGCCTGGGCGATCTCAAGGCCCGGACGCGGGCGGGCACGACGTGCGGAGGTTGCGCGCCGCTGGTCAAACAGGTCCTGGATGCCGAGCTTGTGCGCCTGGGCGTGGCCGTGGACGACAGCCTGTGCGAGCACTTCCCCTACAACCGCCAGGCGCTCTATCACCTGGTACAGGTCAACGGCATCCGCGATTTCAAGACCCTGATCGAGCATCACGGCACTGGGCGCGGGTGTGACATCTGCAAGCCGACGGTCGCGTCCATCCTCGCCTCGTGCTGGAACGAGTACGTGCTGTCCCCGCGGCATGCGGCCTTGCAGGACAGCAACGACGCCTACCTCGCCAATCTGCAGAAGGACGGCACCTATTCGGTGGTGCCGCGCATTCCCGGCGGCGAGATCACACCCGACAAGCTGATCGTGATCGGCGAGGTGGCCCGCAAGTACGATCTGTACACCAAGATCACCGGTGGCCAGCGCATCGACCTGTTCGGCGCGCGCCTCGAGCAACTGCCCGCCATCTGGCAGGACCTGATCGATGCCGGGTTCGAGTCCGGCCATGCCTACGGCAAGGCCTTGCGCACCGCCAAGTCCTGCGTGGGCAGCACCTGGTGCCGCTATGGCGTGCAGGACTCCGTCGGCATGGCGATCCGGCTGGAGGAACGCTATCGCGGCCTGCGCGCACCGCACAAGATCAAGATGGCGGTGTCCGGCTGCACCCGGGAATGCGCGGAGGCGCAGAGCAAGGACGTGGGCGTGATCGCGACCGAGAAGGGCTGGAACCTGTACGTGTGCGGCAATGGCGGCATGCGCCCGCGCCATGCCGAACTGCTGGCCAGCGACCTGGACGATGCCGGCCTGATCCGCGCGATCGACCGTTTCCTGATGTTCTACATCCGCACGGCGGCGCGCCTGCAGCGCACGGCCGCCTGGCGGGAAAGCCTCGAGGGCGGCCTGGATTACTTGAAGCAGGTCATCCTCGAGGACAGCCTGGGCATCGGCGATGAACTCGAGGCGCAGATGCGGGCGCAGGTCGACACCTATGAGTGCGAGTGGGCGCGCACGCTCAAGGATCCGCAGGCGCTGCGTCGCTTCCGGCCGGTGATCAACGACAGCCGTCCCGACGAGCACGTCATCCACGTGCGTGAGCGCCATCAACCGCGGCCCGCCACGACGGCGGAGCGGGCCGCGGCGCTCGAAGGCGCCGATGCCGGTCAATCCTGAGGAGAACGCCATGTCCCGTTTGATTCGCACTCGCTCGGCTCCAGCCGCGCAAGACACGCCCGCGGTCCCTGGCGCGCCGGGCGCAGCCGCCTGGCCGGCGGTCTGCCATGCCGATGACCTGATCCCGGACGGCGGCGTCGCAGTGCGCGCCCATGGGGTGCAGATTGCGATCTTCCTGACCGACGAAGGCCTGTTCGCCCTGGACAATCTGGATCCCTTCAGCGGAGCGGCCATCCTCGCGCGCGGCATCGTGGGCGAGCTGCGGGGATGCCTCGTGGTGGCGTCCCCCATGTACAAGCAGCATTTCCGCCTGGACACCGGACAATGCCTGGAGGATGCCTCGGTCTCGGTGCGTTGCTGGCCGCTGTGCAGGGACGAGGCCGGCATGATCTACGTCGGCCCGCCGCAAGCACCGGAACGCCGCAAGGGGTGCGATCATGCCGCTGCGTGAGCCGGGCGCCCGGCCGGCGCGCGCCCCGGGCCGGGTCTGCCTGGTCGGGGCGGGTCCAGGCGATCCAGACCTGATCACGGTCGCGGGCCTCAAGCGCCTGCGGGCGGCCGACGTCGTGGTCCACGACCGCCTGGGCGCGCCCGCGCTGCTGGGCGAATGCCGGGCCGATGCGCTGAGGATCGACGTCGGCAAGCAGGCCGGCCGGCATCCCGTGTCCCAGGGCGACATCAATGCCTTGCTCGTCCGCCATGCCGCGGCCGGTCGCGAAGTGGTCCGGCTCAAGGGCGGGGACCCTTTCATTTTCGGGCGCGGGGGCGAGGAAATGATCGCCTTGCGCCAGGCCGGCATCCCGGTCGAGGTGGTGCCCGGCATCACCGCTGCCAGTGCCTGCGCGGCCGCCACCGGCATCGCCCTGACGCATCGCGGCCTGGCCTCGGAGGTGTCACTGGTCGCGGCGCATCAGCGCGCGGGCGCTGCGGGCTGCGACTGGGCCTCGCTGGCTGCGCGGCGCGACCGGACCCTGGTGTTCTACATGGGCCTGTCGCAGGCGGCGGACATCGCGCAAGGCCTGCTGCGGCACGGCCGGCCCGGCGGCACCCCGGTCGTGCTGGTATCGGATGGCGCCACGCCGCGCCAGCGGGCGCTGCGCTGCACACTGGATTGCCTGGCGCGCACGGCGCGATACGGGGGCCTCGCCTCGCCGTGCCTGATCCTGGTGGGCGAGGTTGGGGCCATGGCCGACCCCCGCGCCGTGGTCCTGGCCGAGGCCGTCGAAGAGGTCGCGAAATGGGCAGCCTGAATCGCCTGTATCCGGTTTTTGCCGACCTGGACGGCCGGGTCGTGCGGATTGTCGGCGGCGGCACCGTGGCCGAGCGCAAGGTGCGCATGCTGCTGGACAGCGGCGCGCGGGTGCGCGTGGGGGCGCCCGACCTGACGCCTGCCTTGCGGACCTGGGTCCGGGCGGGACGCCTGATCCACGATCCGGGACTGTTCGACGAGGCTTGGCTCGACGGGGCCTGGCTGGTGATCGCCGCGACCGGCGATGCGGCGGTCAACGCGCAGGTCAAGGCGCTGGCGGACCGGCGGCGCATCTTTGCCAACGTGGTGGACGACCCGGCGCATTCGTCCTTCCAGGTGCCCGCGGTGGTCGATCGTTCGCCCATTCTGGTGGCGATCTCGTCGGGCGGCGCGGCGCCGGTGCTGGCGCGGCGGCTGCGCGAGCGCCTCGAGGCGCTGTTCGACCATGCCCTGGGCGACCTGGGGCGCCTGGCGCACCGCTATCGGTCGGCGATCCGCGAGGCGCACCCGGCCCCGGGGCCGCGCCGTGAATTCTATGACTGGCTGTTCGACGGTCCGGTGCTGGCTTACTTGCGCGAGGGTGATGGTGCGCGGGCGGAACATGCGCTGCGCGAGGGGCTGCGCGCTCCGCGGATCCCCCCGGGCCGTGTGTTCACCCTGATCGACGTCGGCCATTCCGACCCGGCCGGCCTGACGCTGGGCAGTCTGCGGGCCTTGAACGAAGCGGACCTCGTGGTGCACGCTGCGAGCCTTGGCGAGGACCTGCTGGGACTGGCCCGCCGCGATGCGGACCGTCATCGGCTGGCGGGCGCGGCCCTGCGGGATGCCGCGTCGCTGGCCGAGGCCCTGGACCGCCTGGACGGGCGCCACCGGCGCATTGCGGTGCTGGCGGCCGGGCCGGTCCTGGCGGCGGGCGGATTGGCCGCCGCGGCGCGGCGCCTGGGCGAGGGGAATACCGTGTGCCGGGTGATTCCCCAGGTTGCTTCAAGCTTTCACGGTTGAACCCTTTCCGTTTCGCGCCGATGCTACACTCGGGCCGTCCGACACGGACGACGACGCGGGTGGGATCCGTGCCGCCCGCGCCTACCAACAGAATCAGAGGGGGCTTTCATGCTTTACATCTATCAGATTCTCGCCGCCATTCTCATTGGCACCTCGATCGGCGCCCTCATGACCCGGCGCAACAACGTCCTGTTGATCGGTTCCCTCGTCGGGATCGTCCTGGGCGCCGTGGCCATGTTCTTTCCCTCGTGGCCGCCACTGGCCATCGGCGCGGCGGTGTTTCTCGCGGCGCAATTCATGCAGCGCGACACCAAGGCCGGCATGTCCTGAGGGGCCGGGGCCGCTAAGGCCGCCGCAGCGCCCGTCGGATGAATACGACGCACATGGCGGCGAACGCCGCCGGTCCGATGAATTCCGCCAGGCCGCCGAATCCCGCCAGGGCCAGCGGCGCGGCGCTGCCTCCCGCGCTGACCGACACGACGATGATCATCGCCAGCACGACCCCGACCAGGCTTTCGCCGACGATCAGGCCCGAGGCGAACAGGGTCGCGCGGCGGTCGGCGTGCTCCAGGGCCACGGCGGGATCCGTGCCTGCGACGATGGCATCCGTCGCGGTCCGCCGGCCTACGAACCACGCGATCAGCGCGCCCACGAACAGGGCGGTGACGATGGACGGCGGCAGGTACAGTCCCATGGCGACGGCCAGCGGCGGCACGCGCAGCCTGCGGGTCGTGCGCAGGAGCACCGCGTCGATGACGATGATCACAATGCCGCCGCCCACGCCGATCAGGATGGTGGACCAATCCAGCGTATGCGAGAACAGGCCGTCGGCGATGGTGATCATCAAGGCGGCCTGCGGCGCGGCGAGCGCCTGCGTGGGGTCCATGTCGGCGCGCGGCAGGGCGCCGATGAAGCCGTAGGCCCGATAGAGGATCTCGAGCACCGGCGGAATGGCCAGGGCGCCGATGACGCAGCCGATGATCAGGGCCGCCTGCTGTTTCCACGGCGTGGCGTGCACCAGCCAGCCGGTTTTCAGATCCTGGAGGTTGTCGTTGGAAATCGCCGCGATGGCGACGACCACCGACGAGCAGAACAGCGCAAGCGCCGTGTAGAAACGCGCGTTCCCGGCGTCGTCCAACAGGCCCTGTGCCTGCCCGGCGCCGATCAGCACCAGCGAGATCGCCAGGATGGAAATCACCGCGATGCCCGATATGGGACTGGCGGATGAGCCGATCAGGCCGGCCATGTAGCCGCAGGCCGCGGCGACCAGAAAGCCCAGCAGGAAGGACATGAATACGCCGATCGCCACCAGCGTCCAGGCCGTGGCGCCCGGCAGGCCCGCGTCGGCGATGAACGAATGGAACGTGGCGGCGAGCAGCGCCAGCATCAGCACGGTCGTGACCAGCAGGGTGCGCGGCGAGAGGTCGGTATCGGTCCGCGCCTGGCCTGCGGGCCCGCCGCCGCCCCTGAGCACGGACAGTGAAATGCGCATGCCTTCGATCATGGGCTTGATCAGCGTGATCAGTGTCCACAGGGCCGCAATGGCGATCATGCCGGCGCCGATGAGCCGGACCTGCGACACCCAGATCTGTGTCGCGTGGCCGGCGATGTCCGCGCCCGCCGGCGCGGGGTGCAAGGCGGTCAGCCAGGGCACCGCGATCCCCCAGGAGAGAAAGACGCCGAGCAGCATCGCGATGCCGCTGCGGATGCCCACCAGGTAGCCGGCGCCGACCAGGGCAAAGGAAAAGCCCAGGGGCAGCTGAAAGATCGCGCGCCCCGCGGTGACCCAGTAGGACACCCCGTCGGATGCGATCCTGAATCCGTTCGCCAGCAGGCTGAAGCCCCCGGCCACGGCGCCGCCCAGCAGGATCTCGCGCAGGCCATGGCCGCCGCGCGCCCGCCCGCCGGGTTCGTCCTCGGCGTGCCCGGCACGCAGGATCTCGGCCGCCGCCACGCCTTCCGGGTAGGGCAGGTCGCTCTTGACGACCAGCGCGTGCCGCAGCGGCACGGTGAAGACGACGCCGAGGATCCCGCCGCAGGCGCATATCAGCATGGATTCCAGCATGGGAAACCCCTGCCAGTAGCCCATCATCAGCAGCGCCGGCAGCACGAAGATGATCGCCGACAGGGTGCCCGCCGCGGACGCCTGGGTCTGGACGATGTTGTTTTCGAGGATGTTGGAGCCCTTGAAGGCGCGCAGCAGCGCCATGGAAATGACGGCGGCGGGAATGGAGGACGCGAAGGTCAGGCCGACCTTGAGGCCCAGATACACGTTCGAGGCGGTGAAGGCCAGCGTGATGAGCGCCCCGAGAATGGTACCTCTGATGGTCAGTTCTTTGAGTGTTGCCGTGTGGTCGGACATCGAGGTACCTGAGTGGAAATGGGCGAATGCGGGGGATTGTAATGAAGGGTGGGCGACTATGCCCGCCCCGCCGACCGCTCACGCATGAAATCGATGAACTTCGGATGCGTGGCGTAGGCGATGTTCAGCCGCATGGCGGGGCGGTCGTTGACCCGCTCGGGAATGAACAGACGGCCGGGGGCGATGAAGATATTCCGCGCCGAGGCCTCCTCGACCAGCCTCGATTCATCGTCCCCGGGCTTGAGGTAGACCCAGAGGTAGAAGCAGCCCGAAGGTTCGCAGAAGACCTCGAGGCCCAGGCCACGCACCGCCTGGAGGGCCTGGGCGGTGGTTTGCGACACCCGGGTGCGCAGCCTGCGCAGGTGTTTCAGGTACTGGCCCGAAGCGATGAAGCCGAACAGCATGCGCTCGGCGAGGTCCCCCGAGCTGACGACGGTCAGCATCTTGAGGTCGCACAGGGCGCTGGCCCGCGCCGGGTTGGCCGCCAGGTAGCCGACCCGCAGCCCCGCGGACAGGGTCTTGGAAAACGTGCCGACGTAGATGACGCGCTCGAGCTGGTCCAGGGCCGCCAGCCGCGGGGCGTTGGCGGGCAGGATGTCGGCGAGCGGATCGTCCTCGACGATGTCGAAGCCGTGACGCGCCGCGGCCTGCAGCACGCGATGGCCGATCGGCAGGGTCAGCGAGCTGCCCGTCGGATTGTGGGCCAGCGACTGGGTGAAGAACAGTTTGGGCTTGTGCCGGGCGGCCTTGGCGTTCAGCTCGTCGACGTCCGGCCCATTGACCCGCCGGCGCACGCCGACGATGCGGATGCCGCCCAGGTGCAGCTTGGCGAACAGGGGGTAGTAGCCCGGGCTGTCGACCAGCACGGTGTCGCCGGGCTCGAGCAATTGGCGGGCGATCAGGTCCAGGGCGTGGTTTGCGCCCATGGTGGTCAGGACTTGTCCCGGCGTGGCCTCGATGCCGCGCTCGGTCAGGCTTTGGGCCAGGTACTCCCGCAGTTTGTCGAAGCCCCAGGGGTTGCCGTAGTCGTGCGCCTCGTTGTCCTCGTGGCGCAGGCCCGCGTCGGCGAGGGGCTTGAAGTCGGGACGGCCGACCCAGGCGCGCGGCGGGCGGCCCTCGCCGACCCGGACCTCGTAGCGGCGCACGAGCTGCTCGCGCAGCAGCGACACCGCATCCACCGCCTGCGCCACCGAGATGGCCTTGGGCAGCGGCTCGCGCCGGGCCTGCAGGGGCACGTAGTAGCCCGAGCCCATGCGGGCCTCGAGCTGGCCCATGGCCACCATCCGGTCATAGGCCTCGGCCACGGTGTTCTTGGACATGCCCAGTTCCGCCGCGGCGGTGCGTATGGACCAGATCCTGGCGCCCGGGGGCCAGGTGCCCGCCGCGATGCCGGCGTGTATGTGCTGGATGACGGCATCGATGCGGGTCATGAGGCCTCCGGTGTCAACCGTCATGGGTCAAAGAGCAGGACGGTTTACTGATTTTTATTGAACTGTACCTTTTATTGTACCTGTTACCCGCTTATGATCCTTGGGGTCCGGCCTGTGGTTTCACCGCCGGGCCGAAAACGACAAACGAGGGCGGGCGTGCGGCGTCCGCCGTCCGGATCCCGGCAGCGGGCTCCGGAGATCACTGGAGATGACAATGAGTACAGTCAATCGGCGCTCTGCGCTCAAGGTTCTGGGCGGCGGCGCGCTGGCCGGCGCGGGGTTGGGGCTTGGCGGCGCGGCGCGTGCGCAGGACAAGGTCAAGTGGCGGATGCAGGCGCTCTGGGACGGCGGCACCACGCCGCAGAAATTCGAGGAAGTCTTCGTCAAGCGCGTGGCCGAGCTGACCGGCGGGCAGTTCGAGATCGAATTGTTCGCGGCGGGCCAACTGGTGCCGGCCAATCAGGCTTTCGACGCGGTGCGCGGCGGCGCCTTCCAGATGATGAAGACCTTCGACGGCTACGAGGCCGGCAAGATCCCGGGCTTTGCCTTCACCAGCACCATTCCCTTCGGCTTCACCGAATCCGACCAGTACGAGGCCTGGTTCTACGAACTGGGCGGCCTGGATCTCGCCCGCAAGGCCTACGCGCCCGCCGGCCTGTACTACATTGCGCCCACCGTGTATGGCCCCGAGCCCATCCATTCCAAGGTGCCCATCAAGACCATCGCCGACTTCAACGGCAAGAAAGGCCGCTTCGTCGGCCTGGCCTCGTCGGTGATGGCCGCCATGGGCGTCGCGGTCACCCCGCTGGCGACGGCCGAGGTCTATACGGCGCTGGACAAGGGCGTGATCGACCTGGCCGACCGCGGCGACCTGACCGCCAACCAGGAGGCCGGCCTGGGCGAGGTGGCCAAGCACATCGTCATGCCCGGCCCGCACCAGCCGACGACCGCCACCAGCTACGTGGCCAACCAGGCCGCGTACTCGGCGCTGCCCGAAACGCACAAGGCGGCTTTGGCCGCGGCGGCGCGCGAGGTGTCCATGGCCTTGCGCCAGCACATCCTCGTGGCCGACGGCAAGGCGATCGACGCCTTCAAGGCACAGGGGGTCGAGGTGGTCGCCCTGGATCCGGCCGATGTGGCGCAGGGCCGCAAAAAGGCGGTCGAAGTCTGGCGCCAGGCGACCAAGGGCGAGGCGCTGGCCACCCAGATCCTGGACAGCCAGATCGCCTTCATGGAAAAGCTCGGCCTGATCGCCTGAGGCAGTCCCCGCATCCATGACCCGGGCGCGGCCCCCGCGGGGCCGCGCCCTCGATCCCAGTCGTCGGGAATCCCACCATGCTGAACCTCGTTCGCGCATACGTACGGACCGTCACGGCCGTCAATAAATTCCTTTTCATCATCGCGGCCGCATTGATGGCGATCGTCGTGCCGGTCATGATGTTCGAGGTCATCAGCCGCTATGCCTTCCATGCGCCCACGGTCTGGGGCATGGAACTGGCCGTGCTGTTGTTCGGACCCTATTTCCTGCTGGGCGGCCCCTACGTCCTGCACCTGGGCGGCCACGTGAACATGGATCTGTTCCGCAGCCGCATGTCCCCGCGCACCGGGCGCGCCGTGGACATCTTCAACCAGCTGGTCATCCTGTTTTTCTGCGCCGTGCTGTTGTATTACGCCGTGCCGCTCGCCATGCAGGCCATGGCCTATCGGGAAACCACCTTCTCGGCGTGGAACCCGCCGCTGTGGCCCTACAAGCTCGCTGTGCCCGCCTCCTTGCTGCTGCTGGGGCTGCAGAGTCTGGCCGAGCTGGCCGTGCTGTGCCTGGATGGCCAAAAGGAGCCGGCATGAGCCCGAACATGATCCTGCTGCTGATGTTCGGCGGCCTGACCGCCCTGATGATGACGGGCCTGCCGATCGCCTTCGTCCTGGGCGGCCTGTCGCTGCTGCTCACCCTCACGCTGTGGAATCCGGATTCGATCGTGATCCTGGTGCTGCAGATCTTCGACACCATGCGCTCCGAGGCGCTGCTGGGCGTGCCGCTGTATATCCTGATGGCCGGCATCCTGCAGCGTTCGGGCGTGATCGAAGACCTGTACAAGGCGATGGAGCTCTGGTTCGGCCGCCTGCGCGGCGGACTGGCCATCGGCACGGTCGTCATCTGCGTGGTGATGGCGGCGATGACGGGGGTCGTGGGCGCGGCGGTGACCGCCATGGGCGTGCTGGCCATGCCCGAGATGCTGCGCCGCAAATACGACCCTTCGCTGGTCACCGGCACGATCTGCGCGGCCGGCACGCTGGGCATCCTGATCCCGCCCTCGGTCCTGACCATCATCTATGCGGTGACGGCCCAGGTGTCGATCGGCAAGATGCTGATCGCCGGCATCGTGCCGGGCATCCTCCTGGCATCGATCTACATTGCATATATCCTGTACGTGGCCTATTTCCAGCCCGGCAAGGTGCCGCCCGGCTCGGGCGAGCCCGTGCCCATGAGCCTGAAGCTGCTCAGCCTGCGCGCCGTCGTGATCCCCGCCATCCTGATCGTCCTGATCCTGGGCTCGATCTTCTTCGGCGTTGCCACGCCCACCGAGGCGGCGGCCGTGGGCGTGGTGGGGGCGATCGGCGCCAGCGCCGTGCGCGGCAAGCTGCGCTGGCGCGGGCTGACCGAGGCGGGCTTCGAGACGCTGAAGGTGACTTCGATGATCCTCTGGATCACCATCGGGGCCAAGGCCTACGTGGCGATCTTCACCGGCCTGGGCGGCGCCGACACCCTGATGAGCTTCATCCGCGGCCTGGACGTGAACGCCTACATCATCCTGGCGGCGATGATGCTGATCCTGATCTTCCTGGGCACGGCGCTGGACGAGATCGGCATCATCCTGCTGACCGTCCCGGTGTTCCTGCCGATCGTGAAGGCCTTGGGCTTCGACGAGATCTGGTTCGGCGTGCTCTATGCCATCACCATCCAGGTCGGCTACATCAGCCCGCCGTTCGGCTACACGCTGTTCTACATGAAGGGCACGCTGCCGCCCGGCATGGGCATGGGCGTGGTGTACCGGGGCACCCTGCCCTACATGGGCCTGCAGATCGTCGCCTTGCTGATCTGCGCGGCCTTCCCGGCCATGGTCACCTGGCTGCCCAGGCTGATGAGCTGATCCTTCCGTTTGCCATAGAGGTGCATGTCGTGAGTACGAAAACATCGCGGATTTCCGGATTCCACAAACTGAGCGTCCTCGAGCGCGTGGACAAGGTCATGGCGTTCGCCGGCCTGGAGGACGATGGGCTGCGGGCGCAGTTCCTGGATACCGGCAATCTGCCGGTCGATCTGGCCGACCGCCTGATCGAGAATGCCGTGGGCACCATGAACATCCCGGTCGGGGTGGCCACCAACCTGCTGATCGACGGCAAGGACTACCTGGTGCCGATGGCGACCGAGGAATCCTCGGTGGTGGCCGCGGTGTGCAACGCGGCGCGCCAATGCTATGAATCGGGCGGGTTCACGACCTCGATGTCGGGCACCTGCATGATCGCCCAGGTCCAATTGGTCGACGTCCCCGACCCGGCCCACGCGCGCCTGGCGATACTCGAGCGCATCGAGGAGATCCGCAGCCTGTGCGACGCCTGCGATCCCGTGCTGGTCAAGCTGGGCGGCGGGTTCCGCGATCTGGAGGTGCGGATCGTCGACTCGGCGCACGGCCCCATGGTGATCACGCACCTGATCGTCGACACGCGCGACGCGATGGGCGCCAACGCGGTCAACACCATGGCCGAAAAGCTCGCGCCCCACCTCGAGGGCTGGGCCGGCGGGCGCGTATACCTGCGCATCCTGTCCAACCTGGCGGACCGCCGCCTGGCGCGGGCGCGCTGCGTGTGGAAACTGGACGCCATCGGCGGCCCCGAGGTGCGTGACGGCATGGTGCGCGCCTACGAATTCGCGCTGATGGATCCCTATCGCGCCGCCACGCACAACAAGGGCATCATGAACGGCGTGACCGCGGTGGTGATGGCCACCGGCAACGACACGCGGGCGGTCGAGGCCGGGGCGCACGCCTATGCGGCGCGCAAGGGCTGGTACAGCAGCCTGTCGCAGTGGGAGGTCACCGCCGATGGGGATCTGGCGGGGTCGCTCGAAATGCCCATGGCAGTCGGCCTGATCGGCGGCGCCACCAAGCTGCATCCCATGGCCCGGGCATCGCTGCGCATCATGGACATCCAGTCCGCGCAGCAACTCGCGCGCGTGATTGCGGCCGTGGGCCTGGCGCAGAATTTCTCGGCGCTGAAGGCGCTGGCCACCGAGGGCGTGCAAAAGGGGCACATGTCCCTGCACTCGCAAAACATCGCCCTGATGGCCGGCGCCGTCGGCGACGAGATCGGTCTCGTGGCCCGCCGCCTGGTGGAGCGGGGCACGGTGCGCATCGACGTGGCCGAGGAGGAACTGCACGCGTTGCGCGCACAGCAGAACTAGCGCGCCGCGAACGGCAGAGACGCGGTGGGCGCGCGGCGTTTCAGGCCACGTCCTCCACGTCCTGGTAGGGTTCGAAACGGCCGGTCTGCGGGTTGCGCATGAACAGCAGGCCGGTCGCCACGCCGAAATATGCGCCGTGGATGGTCAGGCTGCCCGCCTCGACGCGCTCGCGCACGGCGGGAAAGGTCATGAGGTTGTTCATGCTGTATTCGACCACGCCCCATTCCAGCCGCCGGATCCAGTCGGCGCGGTCCGCCCCTTCGGGGCCGACGCGGTCCATCACCGGGGCGATCTGCGACATCCACTTGCCGATGAAGTCGCGTTGGGTCAAGGGGGCGGCATGGTTGGCGAAGGCCGCCACGCCACCGCAGCTGGCGTGCCCCAGCACGACGATGTGCTTGACCTCGAGGGCGTTCACGCCGAATTCGATGGCGGCGCTGGTGCCGTGGAAGGTCTCGTGGGCCTCGTCCTCGCAAGGCGGCACCACGGCCGCGATGTTGCGGACCACGAACATCTCGCCGGGTCCCGCGTCGAAGATCGTTTCCGGCGCGACCCTGGAGTCGCCGCAGCCGATGACCATGATCTCCGGATGCTGGCCTTGTTCGGCCAGGTCATGGTAGCGGGCGCGTTCAGTCTGCAGCCGATGGTGCAGGAAAGTGGTATAGCCATCGATCAGTCGTTGCGGAAACACGGGCGCCCCTTTTTGAAGTTGTCTGGTGGGGCATTTTACTCCTGCCGGACTCCGGGTCTCAGGACGGATCCTTTGGCGTGAGCCGCAGCAGGCCGCCGTCGCTGCCGTCCTCGATGACCCAGATCGCCCCGTCGACGGCCACCGCCACGTCGCGGATGCGCGCGCCCAGCGACCAGCGGCCGACTTGCCGGGCGCTGCCGCCGTCCACCTCGACGCGCACGAGGCCGGTGGACACCAGGCCGCCGATGAGGGCGGATCCCCGCCACCCGGGGAACAGATCGCCCCGGTAAAAGGCCAGTCCGGCCGGCGCGATCACCGGCGTCCAATAGAGGACCGGCGCGCGGAATTCCGGGCGGGTGTCGTGGTCGGGAATAGGCAGGCCGATGTAGTGCCTGCCATTGGACACCAGGGGCCAGCCGTAGTTCTGGCCGGGCTCGATGAGGTTCAGCTCGTCGCCGCCGCGCGGTCCCATTTCATGCTCCCAGAGCCTGCCGTCGGGCGCGAAGGCCAGGCCGTAGGGATTGCGATGGCCGGTCGTCCAGGTCAGCGCGCGGACACCGCCGGCGCCGGCCATGGGGTTGTCCGCGGGGACCGAACCGTCGAGGCGCATGCGCAGGATCTTGCCTCGGGCCTGGTCGGGATCCTGTGCGGTGTCCGAATCCTGGCGCTCGCCGACCGTCAGGAACAGATGTCGTCCGTCGGGGGCAAAGGCGATCTGGGCGCCGGGATGGCCTCGGCCGCCCGGGGGTTCCTGGCGCCACAGGATCTGCGGATCGCGCAGCTGCACGGCTGTGCCGGAGTCCTCGAGGCGCGCTCGGGCCAGCGTGAGGGCGCCGCCGTCGGGCGCGGGCGCGACGTAGGTGAAGTAGACGAGCGCATCGCGCGCGAAATCCGGCGAGATCGCGACGTCGTGCAGGCCGGTCTGGCCGCGCGCGTGGACCTCGGGCACGCCCGAGACGGACCGGACCGCGCCGTCCTGCGTGGCGATGTGCAGGCGCCCCGCCTTTTCCGTGACCAGCATGCGGCCGTCGGGCAGGAAGGCGATGGCCCAGGGTCCGTCGAAGGCGGCGACGCGCTGGACGGCGAACGGCGTGTGGGGATCGGCGGGCAGGTCGCCGGCGTTGACCGCGGCGCCGGCGGGCGGCGCCGGCAGCGCCAGCACGATCGCCGCGGCCAGCGAGGCCAGGGCGGCGAGGCGACGGTGACGGAGGGCCGGGGCGTTCATGGCATTCGGTCCGGTGTCGGCCTAGTCGCGGAAATTCTGGTATTGCAGCGGCAGGTCCACGTCGGCCTTGCGCAGCAGGGCGATGGCCTGCTGCAGGTCGTCGCGTTTCTTGCCGCTGACGCGCAGTTTGTCGCCGTTGATCTGGGTCTCGACCTTGAGCTTGGCCTGCTTGACCGCGGCGATCAGTTTTTTCGCCGTCGATTGCTCGATGCCTTGGCGGATCGTGATTTTCTGGCGGGCGCCGCCCAGGTTTTCAAGGGGATCGGCGACCTCCATGCAGCGCACGTCGATGCCACGCGCCGACAGCCGGCCGCGCAGGATGTCGAGCATCTGCCGCAGCTGGAAGGCGCTGGGCGCCGATTGCGTGACCAGGAATCCGTCGAGCTCGAACTTGGCGTCCGTGCCCTTGAAGTCGAAGCGGGTCGCCAGTTCGCGGTTGGCCTGGTCGACCGCGTTGCCGAGTTCGTGCTTGTCGACCTCCGACACCACGTCGAAGCTGGGCATGCCTGCCTCCTGCAAAAGAGTGGGGGAAACCTTATTTTGCCTGATCGGGCGGCTCAAGGCACGTCGCAGCCAGAGGCGGCGTCCTCCTGCAGGGGTTCGGCGCAGCCGGCCTGGCCGTCGGTGCGCGGGCCGACCAGGGTGGGGCCGGCATGCCACAGGTACAGGGCGAAGGCGGCCGACCAGACCAGGCCCGAGAGGCCGAGCAAAGGCCAGGCCCAGGCGCCTGCCGCGCCGACCCCCGATGCGGCGCGCAACACCGCGGCGAGCACCAGGGCGATGGCCGCGATCGGCGCCCAGGGGCGGCGGTCCAGCCACAGGCCGGCATGGATGCGTCCGGCGATGCACATGATGGCCAGCGTGGTCAGGGCCATGGCGCCGGCCATCAGCAGGTGCCGGCCGGCCGATGCCGTGATGGGCAGGCCCAGCCCGGACAGGCCCATGGCGGCGTAGCCCAGGCCGATCAGCCAGTAGCCGCCATAGAGCATCAGCGGCCAGCGGCGAAACAGCGGCCGGCCCACGTGCCAGTCGTTGAGCAGGTTGAACATCGCGGCCGCCGCCGCGAGCGCCGTCCACGCGGCGACCAGGCCGGGGCCGGCGAGGAATTCCACGGCGCTGGCCGCGCCGATGCAGAACACCGCGAGCGTACGGCGTGGCGGCCGGGCCAGGTAACCCACCTCGCCCGGCGGCGGCTCGCCGGGGCGGCCGGCCTCGATGTGGCCGTTGACCACGTTCATCGACACGCGGCTGCCGGCCATGACAATCAGGATCATGAAGGCGCCGACCGCCGCCCGCAGCCAGGCCAGGGCGTCGCCACCGACGGTGACCGAGGCATAGAAGCCCGCCTGCAGCAGGATGAGCGCCGCCAGGGTGTAGGCAAAGCCGAGGTGGCGGCGCTGGGGGTCGCGCCACAGCGGCGGGGCCAGCTGCGCCAGGAGGACGCCCGCCAGTCCCAGGTCGCAGGCGGCCGCCGGCCACAGACCGAGGGCGGCCGGCCAGGCGGCGGAGGCCGCATAGGCCAGGCGCCCGCCCAGCCACAGCAGCACCAGGCCGCGCAGCGCCTGCGGCCCGATGGCCGGACTGCGCGTGAATTCGGGTACCGCGGTCAACAGGAAGCCCGCCACCGCGGCCATGCCGAGGCCGTAGATCAGCTCGTGCGCGTGCCAGGCGACGATGCCGCCGGCGGGCTGCCAGCCGGGCACGGCACCCATGAGCACCAGCAGCCAGGCGGGCACCAGCAGGATGCCGCTGACCGCCACCAGCACGAAGAACGGCCGGAAGCCGCACATGAAGACCGGATGGCTGGCCCTCATGTGGCGCATCCCGCCGCGCGCACGGTCGTCGCCTCCCCGACGGGCTGGCTTGCGGACGTCTCGTCCAGGCCGAAGCCCAGCCGCACCGCCCGGGCCTGCATCAGTGTCCCGGTGGTCTGGTAGACCCAGGCGTCGTCGCGCAAGGCGTGCGCGCGCTGCAGCGGGAACTCGTGGACCATGCGGCCCGGATCCGGCGCCATCATGACGATGCGGTCGGCCAGGCGCACGGCCTCCATCAGGTCATGGGTGATCATCAGCACGGCGGTGCCGCGCGCATCGATCTCGCCGCGCAGGTGGCGATACAGGTTGAGCTTCAAGCCCACGTCCAGGGCCGAGAAGGGCTCGTCGAGCAGCAGCAGGTCGGGCTCGATGGCCAGGGCGCGGCCCAGGGCCACGCGGCTTTGCATGCCGCCGGAGAGCTCCTGCGGATACTTGCGCAAGTCGTCCGCATCCAGGCCCAGTGCGCGGGCCAGTCCCGCCGCCCGCGCACGGCGCGCGGGGGCGGCCATGCCTTGGGCCTTGAGACCCAGGGCGATGTTGTCGATCGCATTTTTCCAGGGCATCAGGCGCGCCTGCTGGAACATGCAGGCGATGTTGCGGAACTGATTGTCGATCACGCCCTCGGAAGGGACCAGCAAACCGGCGACGAGGTGCAGCAGGGTGCTCTTGCCGCAGCCCGAGGGGCCGACCAGGGCCAGTGTCTGGCCGGCGGGCAGGCGCAGGCCCACCCCGGACAGGACCTCGGTGAGGCCGTAGCGGTGCGTCAGGCCCTCGATGCGCAGTTGGCTCACGAGACCCTCCAGCGCTCGACGGTGCGCTTGAGCGGCTCGAGGCACAGGTACTCGAAGGCGAGCAGCAGGCCCAGCACGGCCAGGATCCAGCCCATGGAGGTCGGCGTGTCCAGTTGCGCGCGCGATACCGCCAGTGCGGCGCCGACGCCGTCGGCGGTGGTCAGCAGTTCCGCCATGACGACGACCTTCCAGGAGGCGCCCAGGGCCGTGACCCAGGAGGGAAACAGGTACGAGGCCATGTGCGGCAGGTACAAGTCGGTGAGCGTCATGCGCCAGGGCAGGCGATAGGCGCGCGCCATGTCGCGCAGGCTGCCGTCCAGGGTGCGGGCGCCCTGCAACGCGCCCACGAAAACCACCGGCAGGCAGGCGACGAAGACCGTGAACACCGGCGTGGCGTCGCCCATGCCGAACCACAACATCGCCAGCACCAGCCAGGCGATCGGCGGCATGCCCAGCAGCACCGTGGCCAGCGGCCGCGCGATGATGGCCGCCGTCAGCGAGCGGCCGGCGACGAAGCCCAGCAGGCTGCCGACGCTCAGCGCGAGGCCCAGGCCGGTCAACGCGCGCCGGGCCGAGATCGTGAGTTCGGGACGGGCGTCGCCCTGACCGATCATGGCGGCCAGGCGCTGCAGGGTTTCCAGGGGCCCGGGCAGGATGAGCGAGCCGTAGGCCTGCGCGCCCCATTCCCAGACGGCGCAGAACAGCATCAGGCTGGCGATGGCGCCCCAGCCGCTCCAGAGGTAGGCGAGGACCGCGCCCGCCGCGCGCGCCGGGCGGCCGGGCCGCGCCTCGTCCCCGCGGTCGATGGCGGCCGGGCTCAAGCGTAGAACGCCGCGTCGGGCAGTTTGCCGCCCACCAGGCCCGGCTGGTCGGCAAGCAGTTGCTGGAAGAAGAACTCGAGCTCGGGACGCGCCTCGCGCGCGCTGGCCAGGTGGCGCACCGAGGCCTGCATGGCATCGGCGACGGCCTCGGGAGTGACCATTTCGATGTGGCGGGACACCAGTTCGCCGCAGGCTTGCGGGTTGGCCTCGCACCAGGCCTGCGAGCGGGCATAGGCCTCGCTGACGGCCGTCAGCAGCGCCGTGTCCTCGCGCGCCTGGCCCAGGGCGGCGATGCCCGCCTGGGGAATGCGCGCCGGGCGCGCGAGCACGCGGCCCCATTCCTCGGTGAGGCTGACGCTGCGGTAGAGGTCCGGCGCCACCGCCGACAGCGGGAAGGAATGGGTTTTGCGCAAGGCCACCGACACGGCCGGCTCGGCCAGCAGGGCGTGGTCCACCCGCCGCGTCAGCAGCAGCTGCATGGCGTCCATCGGGGTCGCGACGTAGCGGATCGTGAAGTCTTTCCGGGGATCCAGGCCCTGGCGCCTGGCCAGCAGGCTGAACAGGATGTCGGGCATGTCGGCGCGAAAGGGCAGGGCGATCTCCATGCCCCGGAAGTCGGCCAGGGTGCGCATGTCGGGGCTGCGCGAGATCATCCACAACATGCCCCACACCGAGACGTTCAGCAGCGTCAGCGGGATGCCGCGGTTATACAGATTGGCGCCGACGTTCGAGGGCACCGCCATGAAGTCGGCCGCGCCGTCGAGCGCCAGCGCCCGCAACTGGTCGGGGTTGGTCCACAGGTGGAATTCCACGTTCCGGGCCACCGGCGCCAGGGCGCCGGATTCCATCATGTGGATGAAAGGAAAGGAGACCGTGGCGGGCGGCCCCGACAGCACCAGGCGGTCGCGGGGCCCCTCGGCGGCCAGGGCGCGGGCGGCGGGCGACCCCGCCACGGCGAGGGCGGGCAGCAGGCCCAGGAGCGCGCGGCGGCGCGGGCGCGGCGCCGCCGGGGCGGTGGGGCGGGGGGAGGCAAACATAATTGAGGATTCCTTTCGTTCTCAATATTATTTCGCCGATTCCCCGAGGAGCCAATGACTATTGTCAATGAATAGGGCTGGAACCCCGCGCGCCGCGGCCGCATGGCCGCTCAATCATCCGGTGGAGCCTGGTCCATGCGGCGCGCCCAGTCCGCCAGCGGCAGGGGCGGCTCCTGCGTCCAGATCCGCCGCAGCACGGTGGACAAGGCCTCCCGGCCGCGTTCGCTGGGCCAGCGTGTCGGCGTCACCGCCTGCCAGCGCCCGGCGGCGTCGCGCTCGGCCACGCGAAAGCGGAACGAGTACAGGCCGCTGGCCAGGCCCATGCGCAGGTCGGTCGCCACCAGCCGGCCGTCGATCTCGTCGTACCGCAGCCAGTCGCCGGTGAACCAGCGCAGTCCCTGCAGCGCCGGGATGTCCGCGGCGGCCTCGGCCAGGCCGCGATTCAGGGGCGCGCGCAGGGTTTCCGCGGGACCGCGATCCAGGAGGCCGGCGATGGCCTCGACCATGTCGCCGTCCGCCGTGCGGGCCACGACCCGCCACAGCAGGATGCTGAAGGGCTCGGGCGTCGAGAACAGGGCTTCGACCCGGATGCCCTGTCGTTCGAGCTGGGCGTGCACCCGGTGCTCGATGACGGCCTTGAAGGCGACGGAGCAGGCCAGGTAGGCCGTGCTGATCGCCAGGGCCCAGCCGGCGATGCGCCGGTTGGCAGGACGCGCGCCTGTGGCCAGGCCGGCTGCGGCGGCCACCAGCAGCGGCAGGGTATAGAACGGATCGATGATGAAAATCGTCGACCAGGCGGTCGGCGTGGGGCGCCAGGGCCAGAAGAGCTGGGTGCCGTAGCTGGTGAAGGCGTCCAGCAGTGGATGGGTGACCAGGGTCAGGCACAGCGCCGCGAACAGCCACAGGCCTGTATAGCCTGGATGCGGCCGCAGGCGGCGCAGCAGCCAGGCCAGCAGGGCGGCCAGGGCGGTGAGCGTCAGCAGGGCGTGCGAGAAACCGCGATGATTGATCATGGCTGACAGCGGATCGGCGTGCCGGATGATGACGTCCAGGTCGGGCAGGGTCGCCAGGACCGCGCCCGCGACATAGGCCTTGCGGCCGTGCGCGCGTCCCAGCATGGCGCCGCAGATGCTGGCGCCGAGGGCGGCCTGGGTGATGGAATCCATGGTGTGGGGTCTCTGGCTTTTCAAAGGGGGTGGCGAGGGGTCTTTTATAGCCTATACGGCCACAGCCCCATCCCGCGCCGGTCTTGGGTCGCGAGGCGCTTGTCGGTACACTGAACCCTTCGGCCGGCCCGTGCCGCCGGCCGAGCGAATGGAGGAAAGATTTGAACGATACACCACTCATCCAGGACCTCGTGTCCGCTTACCGTGAATGGCATACCGCGATCCTCGTCTTCGGCGTAGTGCTGGGCACTTTGCTCGCCGGCCTGGTCGTGCGCGCCCTCTTTGACCGCCTGGCGCGCCGGGTGGACGAGCTGCGCCACGTCTGGGCGCACGGCCTGTTGACCAGTGCCAGCACGCCGGCGCAGGTCGGTGTCTGGATCGTCGGCCTGGCCGCGGCGGTCCACGTCCTGCTGGACGTGCGCGAGGGCGCGGGGGACTCGACCCTGGCGCAGGCGGTCGGGCCGGCGCGCGACGTGGCGATCATCGGCGTGGCCATGTGGTTCCTGCTGCGCGTCGCCGGCCGCGTGCAGGACAACATGATGGCGCGGGCGCGGCATCGCGGCCACGAACTGGACCCCACGGCCGCGGACGCGGTGGGCAAGCTCGCGCGCGCCTCGATCGTCATCACCGCCATCCTGATGATGATGCAGACCCTGGGCTTTTCCATCGCCGGCCTGCTCGCCTTCGGCGGCGTGGGCGGCATCGCCATCGGCTTTGCCGCGCAAAGCCTGGTGGCCAATCTGCTGGGCGGGCTGACGATCTTCGCCAGCCGCCCCTTCAAGGTGGGCGAATACATCATCATTCCCGGGACCGACCTCATGGGCGGTGTCGAGCACATCGGCTGGCGCGCCACGCGGCTGATCGGCTTCGACTGCAAGCCCTTCTACGTGCCCAATGCCATGTTCAACAGCGAGCCGGTCATCAACCACACGCGCATGACCGCCCGGCGCATCATGGAGGACATCCATATCCGCTACGCCGACATCGACGCGGTGCCCGCCATCGTCGCCGAGGTGCGGGCGATGCTGGGGGAACACCCCGGCGTGAAACACGATTTCTTTGCCTTCAACTTCAGCAGTTGCGGAAACTTCTCCCTGAAACTGTTCCTGTACGCCTTCACCGTCACGACCGACTACAACGAGTACCTGGACGTCCAGGAAGACGTCCTGCTCAAGATCGCGGGCATCATCCGCCGCCACGGCGCCGAACTCACCGGCCCGGCCACGCGGGTGGACATCCCGCAATGGGAAGGTCCCGCGCCGGATCCGGCCCGGCAGGGCTTGGGCAATCAGCCGCTGCCGCCCTTGTCCTCGCCGGCCTGAGCAGGGCTCCAGGCCTGGCCGTGGCGTCTACCGGGGCCTGGGCCTTGAAGGCGTGCGGGGGCGCCCCCATATGATGGTCCGTGCCGGCCGACTCAACGGCGGGCCGCCGCATCCGCATTGCCATCGACGATTCTTTGAATGAAGAGCACCATGAGCCAAACCGAGACAACGCCCGAGACCCTGGGCTTCCAGGCCGAAGTCAAGCAGTTGCTGCACCTGATGATCCATTCCCTGTACAGCAACAAGGAAATCTTCCTGCGCGAACTCGTGTCCAACGCGTCCGACGCGTGCGACAAGCTGCGCTTCGAGGCCATCGACCACCCCGATCTGCTGGCCGGCGACACCGAGCTGCGCATCCGCGTGACCTTCGACAAGGACGCGCGCACCCTCACCATCGCCGACAACGGCGTGGGCCTGTCGCGCGACGAGGCCGTCGCCAACCTGGGCACCATCGCCCGCTCGGGCACCCGTGAATTCTTTTCCCAATTGACCGGCGACAAGCAAAAGGACGCCCAGCTCATCGGCCAGTTCGGCGTGGGCTTTTACTCGGCCTTCATCGTGGCGGAAAAAGTCTCCGTGCGCAGCCGCCGCGCCGGCCTGCCGGCCGCCGAGGGCGTGCTGTGGGAATCCGACGGCCAGGGCGAGTTTTCCGTGTCCGCCGTCGAGCAGGCCGAGCGCGGCACCACCGTCACCCTGACCCTGCGCGCCGACGAGGACGAATTCCTGTCCGGCTGGAAGCTGCGCGAGATCCTGCGCCGCTATTCCGACCACATTTCCCTGCCCATCCAGATGCGCAAGGAGGAATGGGACGCCGAGAAATCCGAGCAGGTCGTCACGGACGAGTGGGAAACCGTCAACCAGGCCAACGCCCTGTGGACCCGCGCCAAGGCCGACATCACCGACGAGCAGTACCGGGAATTCTACAAGCACGTCGCCCACGATTTCGAGGACCCGCTGGCCTGGACCCACAACCGCGTCGAGGGCCGCAGCGAATACACCCAGCTGCTGTACGTCCCCAAGCGCGCGCCCTTCGATCTGTGGGACCGCGATGCCCGCCGCGGCGTCAAGCTCTACGTCAAGCGCGTCTTCATCATGGACGACGCCGAGCAGCTCCTGCCGGCCTACCTGCGCTTCGTGCGCGGCGTGGTCGATTCGGCCGACCTGCCGCTGAACGTCTCGCGCGAGATCCTGCAGGAAAGCCGCGACGTGCGCGCCATCCGCGAGGGGTGCGCCAAGCGCATCCTCGGTCTGCTCGATGACATGGCCAAGGACAAGCCCGAGGAATACGCCGAGTTCTGGGCGCAGTTCGGTCAGGTGCTCAAGGAAGGCGTGGGCGAGGACGCCGCCAACAAGGACCGCATCGCCGGCCTGCTGCGCTTTGCCTCGACGCATGCCGACAGCCCCGTCCAGTCCGTGTCCCTGGCGGACTACATCAGCCGCATGAAGGAAGGCCAGGACAAGATCTACTACCTGACCGCCGATTCCTATGCGGCCGCCGCCCACAGCCCGCACCTGGAAGTGTTCCGCCGCAAGGGGCTGGAGGTCCTGCTGCTGTCCGACCGCGTGGACGAATGGATGCTGTCCTACTTGCGCGAATTCGACGGCAAGGCCCTGGCCTCGGTCGCCAAGGGCGGCCTGGACCTGGACGCCCTGGCCGACGACGAGGAAAAGAAACAGCAGGCCGAGGCGGCGGAGGCTTTCAAGCCGACCATCGAGCGCCTGAAGACGGCCCTGGGCGAGCGCGTCAAAGAGGTCCGCGCCACGGCCCGCCTGGTCGACTCGCCCGCCTGCGTGGTGGTCGACGAGCACGAGCTCAGTCCCCACCTGCTGCGCATGCTCAAGGCGGCCGGCCAGGACGCCCCCGAGGTCAAGCCGATCCTCGAGGTCAACCCAGGCCATCCGCTGGTCAAGCGCCTCGAGGCGCAGCCCGACGCGTCCTTCGGCGACTGGGCGGAGCTGCTGCTGGACCAAGCCATGCTGGCCGAGGGCGCGGCCCTGAAGGATCCGGCTGCGTTCGTCAAACGCATGAATGCCTTGCTGCTAGGTTGATCAGCCCGCGCCGGCGATCTTCGCAAGGGGATCGCCGGTCAATTGGGATCTTGGCCGAATCTTTCCCAATCAAACGCCGGCCCGGGGTCGGTCTTGCGCCCGGGCGCGATGTGCTCGTGCCCCTGCACCCACTGGATCGGATGGCGCGCCCGGACCGCGGCCGCCAGCGCCTGCAGGCGCGCGTACTGCGCGTCCGTGTAGGGCAGGGTGTCGGTGCCTTCCAGTTCGATCCCGATGGAAAAGTCGTTGCACCGTTCCCGCCCGCGGAAGGTGGAGACCCCCGCATGCCAGGCACGCAGCGTGGTCGGCACGAACTGCACGACCGTGCCGTCGCGGCGGACCAGGAAATGCGCCGACACCCGCAGGTCGCGAATGTTCTCGAACCAGGGATGGGCCGTGAAATCCAGGCGATTCTGGAAGAATTCGATGACGGCGTCGCCCTGGAACACGCCGGGCGGCAGGCTGATGTTGTGGATCACCAGCAGACTGGGATCCTCGCCGCCGGGGCGTTCGTCGTGGTTGGGCGAGGGGCGGCGCAGGACGCCGGCCGCGGGCGCCAGCCATCCCGAATCGTCGATGGCCAGCGCGAGCCCGGCGCCGCCGGCCGCGGCGTCGCGGGCCTGTGGGTTCATTTCTTCAGGCCCAGGCGCGCGTGCTCGGCGCTGCACCAGGTCTTGCCCTGGCTCATGAAGGCCTCAGCGCGCGGCAGATAGATCTGGCAGTGCTCGCAGCGCACCATGGAGTGGGCCGTGCCCGAGCCCGCGTCGCGCTCCGGGCGCGGCGGCGGCGCGCTGCGCTCGCGTGCATTGCGGTGGGTGACCATGCGCGCGACCAGCATGACGCCCAGGATGATGACGATCCAGATCAGTAATTTAGCCAAGCGTGCCCCGCTGGAGGATGACGTCGAGGACGAAGCGGCTGCCGGTGTAGGACAGCAGCAGGAATGCGAACCCGGCAAGCGTCCAGCGCAGCGCCGTGCGCCCGCGCCAGCCTTTGATGTGGCGGCCGGCCAGCAACACGCCGAAGGTCGCCCAGGACAGCAGGGTGAAGACGGTCTTGTGATCCATGGGCAGCGGGGGGCCGCCCAGGCGCAGCGACACCTGGATGCCGGTGACCACCGTGAGGGTCAGCACCGCGAAGCCGATCCAGATCAGCCGGAACAGGAGTTGCTCGAGCACCAGCAGCGGCGGCATGGACTCGAGGGCGCGGGCAAAGACGTCGCGCCGGTCCTCGGCCTGGACCGGGCGGTGCAATTGGCGATCGAGCGCGGTCATCAGCATCGCATGCAGGGCGGCCACGGTGATCAGGCCGTAGGCCGTCATGGCGATCAGCAGGTGCGTGCGCAGCCAGTCGTTGTTGGCGTGCGGCACCAGGTGGCCTTGCGGAAAGGCGGCGGCCAGCAGGCAGGTGACGGCGGCGGCGGGCAGGAGCAGCAGCAGGACGCTGTCGATGCGCAGCAGGAAGTTCTCGATCCAGAAGACGATCATGCCCAGCCAGACGGCGGTGGACAGGGCCAACGCCCAGCCCAGGTGCAGGCCTTGGGGTACGATGGTGGCCAGGGCGATGCCCGCGCCGTGCAGCCCGATGGCGCCCAGCACGCAGAGGCGGCCGATCGCCTTGCTGGGCTGGCCGGCCTGGCCGCGCGCCAGCGGCCGCCAGCGGGCGGCCGTCAGCACGCCGTAGGCCAGCGCGGCGAGCAAGTGAAATACAATGCTTGCAGACATAGTCCCCTTGGGTGTCCGGCGAGCGGCGTGCGCTCAAAAACGCCTATTTTATGCGCTGCCCGCCCGATCAACCAGTTTCAGCGAATCCATCATCATGCTCGACAACCTCACCAATCGCCTGTCCCGCATCGTCAAGACCATGCGCGGCGAGGCGCGCCTGACAGAGGCCAACACCCAGGAGATGCTGCGCGAGGTGCGCATGGCCCTGCTGGAGGCCGACGTGGCCCTGCCCGTGGTGCGCGATTTCGTCGCCCGCGTCAAGGACCGCGCCCTGGGCCAGGAGGTCGCCGGCAGCCTCAATCCCGGCCAGGCCCTGGTCGGCGTCGTGCACAAGGAACTGACCGCGCTGATGGGCGGCGACCTGGGCGCCGAGGCGGGCGAATTGTCCCTGGCCGCGCAGCCGCCCGCCGTGATCCTGATGGCGGGCCTGCAGGGCGCGGGGAAAACCACCACCAGCGGCAAGCTCGCCAAGTGGCTCGCCGAAGGCGAGCACATCCAGCATGGCCGCAAGACCGGCCGCAAGAAAGTCCTGCTGGTCAGTGCCGACGTCTACCGGCCCGCGGCCATCGACCAGCTGCGCACCGTCGCCGCCCAGGTCGGCGTGGATTTCCTGCCCACCGATCCCTCGCAGAAGCCCGAGGACATCGCCCGGCAGGCCTTGGATCATGCGCGCCGCCATCACTACGACGTGCTGCTGGTCGACACCGCCGGCCGCCTGGGGATCGACGAGGCCATGATGGCCGAGATCAGCGCGCTGCATGCGCTGCTCGATCCCGTCGAGACCCTGTTCGTGGTCGATGCCATGCAGGGCCAGGATGCGGTCAACGTCGCCCGCGCATTCTCCGAGGCGCTGCCGCTGACCGGCGTGGTCATGACCAAGCTCGACGGCGACGCCCGCGGCGGCGCCGCCCTGTCGGTGCGCCACATCACCGGCAAGCCCCTGAAGTTCGTCGGCGTCTCGGAAAAGCTCGACGGCCTCGAGCCTTTCCACCCCGAGCGCATGGCCCAGCGCATCCTCGGCATGGGCGACATCGTCTCGCTGGTCGAGCAGGCCCGGCGCAACATCGACGCCGCCGAGGCGCAGAAACTGGCCGCAAAGCTCAAGTCCGGCGATCGCTTCGACCTCAACGATTTCCGCGATCAGCTGCAGCAGGTGAAAAAACTGGGCGACATGGGCTCGCTGCTGGAAAAACTGCCGGCGCAATTCGCCCAGGCCGCCTCGCAGATCCAGGGCGGCCAGGCCGACAAACAATTAGGCCGCACCGAGGGCATCCTCAATTCCATGACCCCGCTCGAGCGCGCCAAGCCCGAACTCATCAAGGCGTCGCGCAAGCGCCGCATCGCCGCCGGCGCGGGCGTGCCCGTGCAAGAGGTCAACCGCCTGCTCAAGCAGTTCGAGCAGATGCAGGGCATGATGAAGCAGATGAAGAAAGGCGGCATGGCCAAGATGATGCGGGCCATGGGCGGTATCAAGGGGATGGGCCGGGGCGGTTTCGGCGGCTTTCGCTAGGGCCGACGTGGCGGCGCGGCCTCAGCCGCCGCCCACGGCAACGACGATTTCGATGCGATCGCCCTCGGCCAGCTGCGTCTCGGGATGCTGGGTCTTGGGCACGATGTCGCCATTGCGCTCGACCGCGATGCGCTTGCCCTGGTAGCCCAGATGCGCGACGAGGTCGTGCACGGTGCGCACCGCGTCCAGCCGGGTGGCTTGTCCGTTCAGTACGATGTTCATGCTCATGGACGTCATATTAACAGTGTCCGGCGCCGGGTCCGCGGCTATCGGGGCCCGGCCCATGGCTATCGATGCGGTTCGCGCGCGTACCGGTCGGTGGCCGCCAGCAGCTGCGCGAGGATGCCGGGTTCGTCGAAGGCGTGGCCGGCATCGGGAACCAGGTGAAAATCAGCGCCGGGCCAGGCCTTGTGCAGTTCCCAGGCCGAGCGCGCCGGCGTGCAGACGTCGTAGCGGCCCTGGACGATCACCCCGGGGATCCCGGCGAGCCGGTGCGCATCGCGCAGCAACTGGCCCTCGTCCATGAAGCCGGCGTTGACGAAATAGTGGTTCTCGATCCGGGCGAACGCCAGCGCCGCCGCGTCCCCGGTGTGCGCCTGCTGGTGCGCCGCATCGGGCAGCAAGGTGATGGTGTTGCTCTCCCATTGCGTCCAGGCATGGGCGGCGGCCAGCCGCGCCTGCGGGTCCTCGCCCGTCAGGCGCAGGCGATAGGCGGCCATCATGTCGCCGCGCTCGGCCTCGGGGATGGGCGCCTGGTACTGTTCCCACAGGTCGGGAAACAGCCACGAGGCGCCTTCCTGGTAGAACCACAGCAGTTCCGCGCGGCGCAGCAGGAAGATCCCGCGCACGATCAAGGCGCGCACCCGGTCCGGGTGCGCCTGCGCATAGGCCAGCGCCAGCGTCGAGCCCCAGGAGCCCCCGAAGACCACCATCTGGCCAGCGCCCAGGACCTCGCTGCGCAGGCGCTCGATGTCGGCGACCAGGTCCCAGGTCGTGTTGTGCTCGATGCAGGCCGAGGGCGTGGAGCGCCCGCAGCCGCGTTGATCGAACAGCAGGATCTTGTAGCGTTCCGGGTCGAACAGCCGCCGATGGGCCGGCGAACAGCCCGCACCCGGGCCGCCGTGCAGGAACACCACCGGCCGGCCGTCGGGGTTGCCGCACAGTTCCCAGTAGACCTGATGGCCGTGGCCGGCGTCCATGTGGCCGTGGGCGTAGGGTTCGATCGCGGGATACATCAGGCCTCCTAGGGTTCGCGGTGGTGTGCGGGCGCCGCGTCCGCGCGGCGAGTGAAAATCAGGTCCCAGACGCCGTGGCCCAGGCGCAGGCCGCGGTTCTCGAATTTGGTCAGCGGCCGATAGTCCGGGCGCGGCGCGAAATCCGCGCAAGTGTTGCGCAGCATCGGTTCGGCCGACAGCACCTCGAGCATCTGCTGCGCGTAATGTTCCCAGTCGGTGGCGCAATGGACGTAGGCGCCCGGCGCCAGGCGGCTGGCCAGCAGGGCGACGAAGGGCGGCTGGATCAGGCGGCGCTTATGGTGGCGCTTTTTCGGCCAGGGATCGGGAAAATAGATGTGGGCGCCGGCCAGCGACCCCGGCGCGATCATGTCGTGCAGCACCTCGACCGCGTCGTGCTGGATGATGCGGATGTTGCCCAGGCCGTGTTCCTCGATGCGCTTGAGCAGCGCGCCCACCCCCGCGTTGAACACCTCGACGCCGAGGAAATCATCACCCGGCCGGGCCTGGGCGATCTGCTGCGTGGTCTCGCCCATGCCAAAGCCGATCTCGAGGATCACCGGCGCCTCGCGGCCGAAGGCCTGGGCCAGGTCCACCGGCCGGGATTGGTAGGGGATCGACCAGCGCGGCAGCCATTGGGCGAGCGCCTGCTCCTGGCTGGGGGTGATGTGGGCGCGACGGTGGACGAAGCTGCGGATGTGGCCGCTGCCCGACGGATGCGTCGCGGTCACGATGGGCGGGTAGGATTTGGGGAGGTTCAAAATACTGGTAAAATGTCGGGCTGCAAGGGTTTTGGATGAGCCCATCATTCTACCGTAAATCCTTGCGAATCAATCGATTGCGGTCGATGCGGGTGTAGTTCAATGGTAGAACGGCGGCTTCCCAAGCCTCAAGCGTGGGTTCGATTCCCATCACCCGCTCCACTTCAACTTTCCAGGGCGCTCCACAGTCGGCTTCGTGTGCTGCAATCAATGCGGGGCCCGTGCGCTCCAGGATCAGGGCGGAACAAGCAATGTGTTTTCACCGGATCAGGCCGTTTCAAGCGGCGCTGAAAGCGCAGCAAGCCCTGAAAACCTTGAACCCGAAGGCATGGCTTGTCGAGAATGAAGTAAGGAAGTAAGATTTCCTTTGAAACTTACGGAGACCTCCCATGCTTGCCAAGCTCACTTCGAAAAATCAGATCACGCTGCCGAAGGCGGCCGTGTCCGGCGTGGATGCGGCGGAGTACTTCGACGTGACCGTCGAGGGCGGCCGGATCGTCCTGACACCCGTGCGGGTCCAGAAGGCGCAGGCCGTGCGTGAGAAGCTGGAGCAACTCGGGATCACCGAACAGGACGTCGAGGATGCCGTGGCCTGGGCACGGCAGTGATGCACAGGGTCGTCCTCGGCACCAACATCGTGCTGTCGGCGCTGATCTTCAGTGCCGGACGCCTGGCCTGGATACGCCACGCCTGGCAACACCAGCGGTTGCAGCCGCTGGTCTGCCGCGAGACGGCCAGTGAACTCCTGCGCGTCCTGGCCTATCCCAAGTTCAAACTGTCGACCTTGGAACGGCAGGAGTTGCTGGCGGACTTTCTGCCCTACGCCGATGTGGTGGAACTTCCGGCACCATGGCCGGACCTGCCGGTCTGCCGTGACGAGAAGGATCAGGTGTTCCTGGTGCTCGCGCATGTCGGCAAGGCGGATGCGTTGATCACGGGCGACGCGGACATTCTCGCCATGCGAGAGGACTTTCCCGGCCTGATCATGACCGCCGAAGCGTTCGCGGCGCGGCAGGCATGAAGGAGACCGGCACCGCCTTGCCCAGCGGCCGTGGAACGACCATGAGGTAGCCAACCATGAAGCACACCGCACGCATGTGGAAGTCGTTGCCCAGTCTGATCAGCCTCGCGGCGCTTCATGAGTGTTTGACCCCAGCGGTCGGGTGAGGAGTCCCAGCGTAGCGCCAGGGTCGTCCGCCTTCGAGCCGAAGCAACAAGCTCGCGCAGCTTGCGCGCATGACGGGCGAAGCCCTCGCGATCATCCCAATGGCTGTCGATGCATCGCGTCGGCCATTGAAGCATTGAAGTACGCTTTAACCTGTTTCACTGTCAATGTGACCTGCATGCAAGGCGATCTTTTCGGGGACATTGTGTCATCGACGGCGGCCGATGCGGTCTCACCTGCGGAGTCGGCGTCCACCTCCAGCAGCGCGGCCAAGGTGCGTTCCGCGACCGCCGTGGAAGACTGGCGCGGGCTGGCGCAGCGGCTGCCGGCGCAACTGCGTTTTGGCGCCTCCACATGGTCCTACCCGGGGTGGGAGGGCCTGGTCTGGGAAGGCGACTACGATTCGAGCACCTTATCGAAGCACGGCCTCGAGGCCTACCATCGGCACCCGCTGTTGCGCACCGTGTGCGTGGACCGCAGCTTCTGGCGTCCCTTGACTGCACGTCAATATGCCGCTTATGCGGGCCAGGTCGGCGATGACTTCCGTTTCGTCGTCAAATGTCCCGCCACCGTCACCGATGCACAGATCCGTGATGACGAAGGCAAGGTCCGTGCGCCCAACCCCGAGTTCCTCGACCCGAACGGGGCCGTTGAGCGCTTCGTCCAGCCGGCGCTCGAAGGGCTGGGCGCCAAGCTTGGCGTGCTCGTCTTCCAATTGAGCCCTCTGCCGTGGGGGGAACTCAGCCGCTCCGCATCGCTGCTGGATAGACTGGGCCGTATGCTGGCGGCCGTCCGGCAAGCCTTGCCCGCAGACGCGCGCGTGATCATCGCCGTGGAAGTCCGGGATCCGGAGCTCCTGGGCCAGGCGCTGGTCGACATGCTCCAGACGCATGGCGCCACCTTCTGCCTGGGCCTGCATGCCAAGATGCCGCCGATCGAGGAGCAACTGCCCATGCTGCGGGCGCTATGGCCTGGGCCGCTGGTCTGCCGATGGAACCTGAATCGCATCTTTGGCGCCTATGGCTATCCCGACGCACAGAAGAAGCACAGTCCGTTCGACGCCATCCTCAGCGAAGACCCCCACACACGCGCCGTGCTGGCGCGCACCATCCGCGGCATCACGGGGGCGGGCCAGCCGGCCTATGTGACCGTCAGCAACGACGCCGAGGGCTGCGCGCCGCTCTCCATCCAGAAACTCGCGCTTGCAGTCGCGGGCAGCTTTGGTGCCGAATTGGGATAATTGCACCGGTCATCAAGTTACTGGAGCTATGTATGTCTGTGGAAAAAGTCGCGCTCGTCACCGCCGGCGGTTCTGGCATGGGTGCCGCCGCCGCCCGCAAATTGGCACAGGACGGCTACCGCGTCGCCGTGCTGTCCTCGTCCGGCAAGGGCGAGGCGCTCGCCCATGAGCTCGGGGGTGTGGGCGTCACCGGATCGAACCAGTCGAACGACGATCTGCGCCGCCTCGTCGGTCTGGCGATGCAGCGCTGGGGGCGCATCGACGCATTGGTCAATTCCGCCGGCCACGGCCCGCGCGCGCCCATCCTCGACATCACCGACGAGGACTGGCACAAGGGCATGGAGGTCTACTTTCTGAGCGCTGTACGCCCGGCCCGGCTGGTCGCGCCGATCATGGCGGCGCAAGGCGGCGGAGCCATCGTCAACATCTCCACGGCCTGGGCCTTCGAGCCCGCCGATCTGTTTCCGACCTCCGCGGTGTTTCGCGCCGGGCTGGCCAGCTTCACCAAGATCTTCGCCGACACCTACGCGGCCCGGAACGTCCGCATGAACAACGTGCTGCCCGGCTGGATCGACAGCCTGCCCGCGACGGACGAACGGCGCGAGAGCGTGCCGATGGGTCGCTACGGCAAGGCCGAGGAAATCGCCGCCACCGTCGCTTTCCTGCTGTCGGACGGCGCGGGCTACATCACCGGCCAGAACATCCGGGTCGACGGCGGTCTGACACGCGCCGTGTGATGCTGATCTGCCTCACCGCCAGCCCAGCGCCGGCGCCACGTGCGTCAGGATGGCCTCGATGACGTGCGCGTTGTAGTCCACGCCCAGTTGATTCGGGACCGTCAGCAGCAGCGTGTCGGCCTCTGCGATCGCCTGGTCCTGCTTCAGCAGCTCGACGAGGACGTCCGGTTCCGCGGCATAGCTGCGACCGAACACCGCGCGCGTCTTTTCGTCGATGAAGCCCACCTGGTCCCTGTCGTCGCCGCCGCGGCCGAAATACGCCCGATCCCGGTCGTCCACCAGCGCGAAAATGCTGCGGCTGACCGAGACCCGCGGCTCACGGGCGTGGCCGGCGTCCTTCCAGGCGGCCTTGTAGGCGCGGATCTGCGCGGCCTGCTGCACGTGGAACGCCTCGCCCGTCTCGTCGTCCTTGAGGGTCGAGCTTTGCAGGTTCATGCCCAGCTTGGCGGCCCACACGGCAGTCGCGTTCGACCCAGAACCCCACCAGATCCGCTCGCGCAGCCCTTCTGAAAAAGGTTCGAGGCGCAACAGGCCCGGCGGATTGGGAAACATGGGGCGCGGGTTCGGCCGGGCGAAGCCTGCGCCACGCAGCAGTTCGAGGAAGGCCTCGGCGTGCCGGCGCCCCATGTCCGCATCGGTCTGGCCCTCGGCGGGCTGGTAGCCAAAATGGCGCCAGCCCTCGATCACCTGTTCCGGCGAACCCCTGCTGATTCCCAGTTGCAGGCGGCCGCCCGCGATGAGGTCGGCCGTGGGGATGGGGCGAACGGCGACGCGCTCGATACTGGATTCTAGTGCCGATGCCGCATTGGGGCGCGGCAGCGCCATGTCGGCCATCGGCGAACCGCGCCGATGGCGCGGTGCTACAGACCCTCGGGCCTGCGTGGAGGCCCGGCCGTCGGCTTTACGACCGCGCCATCAGCGCGGCCTCGACGGCCATGCCCACGTCCGTGGTGCTCGCCTTGCCGCCCAGGTCCGGCGTGGCGGTCCCTCCATCGCCCAGCACGTCTTCTATCGCGCCCACGATGGCATCGTGGGCCGCCGTGTGCCGGGCGTCGCCGTTGCCGAGGAAATCCAGCATCATGGCGCCCGACCAGATCATGGCGATGGGATTGGCGATGTTCCGGCCGTAGATGTCAGGAGCCGAGCCGTGCACGGGCTCGAACAGCGACGGGAACTTGCGCTCCGGATTCAAGTTGGCCGACGGCGCGATGCCGATGGTGCCCGCGCATGCCGGCCCCAGGTCGGACAGGATGTCGCCAAACAGATTGGAGGCCACCACGACGTCGAAGCGCTGCGGGTTCAGCACGAAATGCGCCGACAGGATATCGATATGGTATTTGTCCCAGCGCACGTCCGGGTACTGAGGGGCGATCTGTTCCACACGCTTGTCCCAGTAGGGCATGCTGATGGAAATGCCGTTGGACTTGGTCGCGGAGGTCAGGTGCTTTTTAGGCCGGCTGCGGGCAAATTCGAATGCGTACTTCAGGATGCGGTCCACGCCGGTGCGGGTGAACACCGCCTCCTGTAGCGCGAACTCGCGCTCCGATCCTTCGAACATCACGCCGCCCACGGAGGAGTATTCTCCTTCGGAGTTCTCGCGCACCACATAGAAGTCGATGTCCCCGGGCTGCCGGCCGGCCAGCGGGCAGGGGACACCCTTGATCAGGCGCACGGGCCGCAGGTTGACGTATTCGTCGAAGCGGCGACGGAACTGGAGGAGGGATCCCCACAGCGAGATATGGTCCGGTACGGTGTCTGGCCAGCCGACGGCGCCGAAATAGATGGCATCGAAGCCTTGCAGCTGTTCGAACCAGTCCGAGGGCATCATCCGCCCGTGCTTGGCGTAGTACCCGCAGTGAGCCCAGTCGAACGCTTGCAGGGACAGCTGGATGTCGAATTTCTCGGCCGCCGCCTTCAATATCCGTAGTCCTTCAGGCATCACTTCCTTGCCGATGCCATCGCCCGCAATCACCGCAATCTTGTGCATCTTGCCCTGCCGCCGTTGTTCTCAATTTTCCGACGATACACCATCCCTCCACCAATGACACCATTGGAGAATGTTCTGACTGGCAAGCCGCGGGCATGAAAATGGGGGGCTGTTGCCCCCCAAGATGCCCCGGCAGACCGATCGGTGCGGGCCGGCCGGGATAGCGGGCGCGGGCCTGTATGGCCCGCCGCCGTCAATTCCCGGTGGCTGCGTGCGGCGCCGTAGACGCGCCCGAGCTCATGCCGCCGCCGGCCGGAGGCGTGGGCTGCATTGGGGCCGGTGCGGGCCTGTTCTTTTCCGGATCGACCGTGATGCGGTTCTCCACATCCTTGACACCCTTGACGCCGCGCGCCACGGTGGTCGCCTGGTCCACCTCGGTGTCGGTGCCGACCGTGCCTGTGAGGGTGACCACCCCTTCGGTGGTCTCCACCGAGATGTCCAGGACGCTCAGCGCCTCGTCGGCCATGATGGCGGCCTTGACCTTGGTGGTCAGGGCGGCGTCGGCCACGTACTCGCCGACGGACTGCCGTTCCTGGTCCGCATCGGCGGCGAATGCCGCCGGGGCGAGGACGATGCCCGCTCCGATCGAAGCGGCAATGATCGCTTTGCGAAATTCCATGTTGATACTCCTCTTCTGTCAGAGGCCGGCGGGGGCGGGACGCGGTCGGACAATCGCCGCCGGCCTGTTCTTATTTCCGGAACATCCCGCCCAGGATGGACAGCAAGGCCAGCGCCAGGAACACAAAAAACAGGATCTTGGCGATGCCGGCGGCGCCGGCGGCTATGCCGCCGAAGCCCAGAATCGCCGCAATGATGGCGATGACGAAGAAAACCACGGCGTAGTGCAGCATGTCGGTTTCTCCCGATGAAGAGTGGCTCAGGGGTTGTTGTCGAAGAACTCACGAACCTCTTTTTGCGCCTGTTCGCGCGTCTTGCCGTAACGCTCCTGGATCAGGCCGGCCAGCCGCTCGGCGTTGCCTTCCGTGCGGGTCAACTCATCGTCGCTGAGTTCTCCCCACACCGCCTTGGCCTTTCCGGTCATTTGCTTCCACTTGCCTGCGATGATGTCGTTGTTCATGATGGCCTCTCTTTGTCGTTGAGGTTTGAGGGTCGGCTCGCATGTTCTGCGGTCGCCCCAGGCGGGATTGGCATCCGCTGTTTTCAACGTAAGGCCGCGACTGGTGGCTGTCAAAGCACGAGATGAGGAAATGTAACGGCGCCGGACGGCGGAAATCGTCGCTGCCTCGACGTGGAATGAATCGGCCCCGGCCCATAGGTACCGTTACATTTCAGAGATGTTTTGTCCGTCTTTGAGCGAAAAGGGTAAGCAGATCTACGGCATTCGGCGCGCCGCGCGCCGGCCCCGGGGGACCGATATAATTCGATCTCGACACCAGGCCGTCCGGGCGCAGGCGCGGGCGGTATTGATTACCGGCGGAGTTGGATCGATCCATGCCAACGCTCAAGAAATCCCCCCCTGCCAAGGACGCGAGGCGGGCGACCAACCGCGTGACCTTGCTGGACATTGCCCGCCACGCGGGCGTGTCGCGCGCGACGGTGTCCCTGGTCATGCGCGACAGTCCGCTGGTCGCCCAGGAAACCCGCGAGCGCATCAAGCAGGCCGCGGTCGAACTGGGCTACGTCTACAACCGCGGCGCCGCCAGCCTGCGGTCCCGCCGCTCATTGATCGTGGGGGTGTCCATCACCGACCTCAGCAATCCTTATTTCGCCGAGCTCACCGCCGCCGCGGAGCAGGGCTTGTCGCAGGTCGATCGGATGGCGCTGCTCAGCAACAACAACGAATCGGTCGACAAGCAGGATTCCTTCATCGATACGATGCGCGAGTACAACGTCGACGGCCTGATCATCTGTCCGGCCATCGACACGCCGGTGGCGACGATCCGCCGCCTCAACGCGCTGCACATTCCGTTCGTGTTTCTGTCGCGCCGCATCGGCGGGGTCAAGGCCGACTACGTTTCCAACGACAATGTCCGTGGCCTGCGGATGGCCACGGAGCACCTGCTGGCGCTGGGGCATCGCCGCATTGCCATGATCTGCGCCAGCACGCGGACATCGACGGGCCGCGAGCGCCTCGAGGGATATACCTCCGCCTTGCGGGACGCCGGCCTGCCGGTGGAGCCCGCCCTCATCGTCGAGGGTGCGCCCACCCGGCGCAATGGGATGGAAGGCCTGATGTCGCTCATGGCAAAGCCGCGGCCGCCGACGGCGGCGGTCTGCTTCAACGACATCAGTGCTTTTGGCGTGATGCTGGGCCTCAATCACCTGGGCATGCGCATCGGCCACGACTTTGCCGTGACCGGGCACGATGACATTACCGAGGCCGGCCTGTGGATGCCGGGCCTGACGACCATCGCCGTCCCGATCGAGGAAATCGGCCGCCAGGCGGCGCGCGTGCTGCTCGAACGCATCAATGAGCCCGATCGGCCGGCTCAGAAGGTCATTCTTGCTCCGAAGCTGGTGCTGCGTGAATCCAGCGGCGCGCGCCCCGGCGCCTGATCAGAAGTGCGGGATGTGCATGCCGCCGTCGATATGAAAGGCGTCGCCCGTACTGAACGGGAATGCGCGGCCGGCCAAGGCGGCGACCGCGAGGCCCACCTCGTCGGCTGAACCGAACCGCCGGATCGGGCTCAGGCCGTCGGCGATGCGCTGATCGTAGCGGGCCTTGATGACGCGCGTCATGTCGGTCTCGATGACGCCGGGGCGGATCTCGTAGACACGGATGTCGCTGTCGGCCAGGCGCAAGGCGTAGAGCTTGGTGGCCATGGACACCCCCGTCTTCGACAGGCAGTACTCGGCCCGCTCGACCGATGCGAACAGCGCATTGGCCGAGGATACGTTGACGATCGTCCGATGGCCGCGGGGCGCCCTGTCGGCGAGCATCCGGCGGGCGATGTCCTGGGTCAGGAAAAACATGGCCTTCAGGTTGACCGACATCAGCGTATCGTAGCTGTCCTCGCTGACATCCAGGATGTCGCCGCGCACCTTGACCGAGATGCCGGCGTTGTTGACGAGGCAGCTCAAGCCGCCGAAGGCCTCCCAGGCCCGGGCGGCGAGGGCGGCGCGCGCGTCGCGATCGGCGATGTCGGCCACCACCACTTCGGCGCGTGCACCGGCGCGCTGCAGTTCGGCGACAGTCTCGTCCATGGCCGCGTCGTGCGCGACGTCGTTGACCACGATGTCATAGCCCTTGCGTGCCAGGGCCAGGCTGATGCCCCGGCCGATGCCCCGGCGTCCGCCGGTCACCAGGGCCGCGGGGCGGCGGGATTCCATCTGTGACATGGCAGGCCCCTAGCTCAGCAGCGCGCGCGAGATGATCATGCGCTGGATCTGGTTGGTCCCCTCATAGATCTGGGTGATCTTGGCGTCGCGGTACAGCCGCTCGACCTCGATGCCGCGCGTGTATCCCATGCCGCCGTGGATCTGGACCGCATTGGCGGTGTGCTCGACGGCGGCATCGCTGGCGGCGCACTTGGCCATGGAGGCCTCGACCGAGGCGCGTTCGCCCCGGTCCATCTTGTCTGCCGCGGCGTGCACCATCAGGCGGGCCCCATGGGTGGCTTTGGCCATGTCCGCCAGCATCCATTGCACGGCCTGGAAGTCCGCGATCGGCCGGTCGAACTGGCGGCGCATGCGGGCGTAGTCGATCGAGGCCTCGAGGGCGGCCTGCAGGATCCCGACCGCCAGCGAGGCGATGCCGACCCGGCCCTTGTCCAGGACGCTCATCATCATCTTGAAGCCCTGGCCTTCGGTGCCCAGCAGCGCATCGCCGGACAGCGGCACGGCCTGGAACGACAGGGATCCCAGCGGGGAGGCGCGCTGGCCCATCTTGTGTTCGCGCGGGCCCGCGGTATAGCCGGGCAGGTCGCTGTCGACGAGGAAGATGCTCATGCCGCGCTTGCCCAGTTCGACGTTGCTGCGTGCCAGCACGACGGCGAAGTCGGCGACCGGGGCGTTGTGGATCCAGAGCTTCTCGCCGCTGAGCGACCAGCCGTCCGCCGTGCGCGTCGCGGTGCAGCGGATGCCGCCGACATCCGAGCCCGCGCCCGCCTCGGTGATGGCGTAGGCGCAACGCCTTTCGCCGCGCAGCAGGGGGCCCATGTAGCGTTCGCGTTGCTCCGGTGTGCCGTGCTCGGACAACAGCGAGGAGACGAGTTCGACCAGGCCGCACTGGTCGGCGACCGAGGCGTAGCCCCTGCCCAGTTCCTCCATCAGCACGGCATAGGCCAGGGCGCCGGCGCCCACGCCGCCGTGGGCCTCGGGGACGGTCAGGCCGAGCATGCCCAGGCCGGCCATTTCCTGGTAGAGCTCTGTGGGATAGCGTTCGGTCGCATCGAGTTCGGCGGCGATGGGGCGCACCTTTTCGTCGACGAAGCTGCGTGCCGAGTCGCGGATCATGCGCTGGATGTCATTGAGCGGGGGATCGAATGTATACGTCATGATGTTCAGGCCTTCTTGACCCACTTGAGGATGTGCTGGGCGACGGCGACGGTGTCGCCGTCCTGATTGGTGACGCGGATCTCGGAGCGCGAGCGGCGCTGTTCGGGATCGACCTCGGCGATGGTGTAGTGGACGGTGAGCGTGTCGCCGATGCGCACCCCCTTGAGGAAGCGGATGCGGTCGTAGCCCAGCGAGACCGGGATTTCGTCCTGTGGCCCCTTGGCCTTGGCCTCGGCGTTCTGGCAGATCATGGTCGAAGTGGTCGACATGTAGCCGACGACCAGGGCGCCGTGGGCGATGCGCCCGCCATACGGCGTGTCGCGCATCATGTGCTCGTCGACGTGATTGGGGGCCAGATCGCCGGTGATGCCGGCAAATCCAAGGACGTCGTACTCGCCGACGGTTTTGGTGAATTGGGCATGATCGCCCACACTGACGTGAAAAGTCATGACGTTGCCTCGCTGTGTGTCGTTCGTGAAAAAGGTGTCAGGAAGTCGCCTCGAGCGTGATCGCCCGCTGCTCGTCGCTGGAACGCAGGAATCCCTCGATCAGGGCCTGCACGCGCAGGGCCGAGCGGCCATGGACACCGGGTGGGCGGCCGCAGCGGACGCTATCGAGGAAGTCCTCGATGAGCGCGCGGTGCGCGCCGTGGTCGAAGGCCATCGGGTCCGAGGGGTCGCGCTGGTATTCGGGCGGCGCCATGTGTTCGTGGCGGCCATCCTGATGGTAGATGTCCAGCGATTCGCCGCTCATCACCGCTGTGCCGCGTTCGCACGCCAGTTCGATGCGCTCGGGAAAGCCGGGGTAGGCGACGGTCGTCGCGTCGATGGTGCCTACGGCGCCGTTCTGGAATTCGATCGCGCCGCAGGCGATGTCCTCGGTGTCCGTGGCGCGCAGACCCGAATTGCGCGTCAAGGCGGTGAGCCGGCGCACCGGGCCGGCCAGGTCCAGCAGCAGGTCCAGCGTGTGGATCGCCTGGGTCAGGAGCACGCCGCCGCCGTCGCGGGCCTTCATGCCGCGGCCGGGCTCGGCATAGTAGGCGGGGGTCCGCCACCAGCGGATCGAGGCGCTGCCCGAGACCAGGCGGCCCAGGGTGCCTCCCTGCAGCAGTTCGCGCAGCGCGATGGCGGCGGGCCGGAAGCGATGTTGCAGGACGACGCCCAGGTGCAGGCCGGCGTCCTCCATGGTCCGGATGGCCTCGAGGGCGCGCTCTGTCGACACGTCCAGCGGTTTTTCGACCAGCACGTGCTTGCCGGCCGCGGCGCAGCGCTGGATGAGCTCGAGATGGGTCAGCGGCGGCGTCAGCAACAGCACCGACTCCAGGGCGGGGTTCGCCAGCATCGCGTCCAGGGTTTCGACCACGGGCAGGCCCATGTCGCGCGCCGCGGCGCGGCGTTGCGGGCTGGGGGTCCAGGCGGACGCAATCTCGGCGCGGCCGGACAGATCGCGCAGGCTGGCGAGATGCGGGCCCAGGGCCATGCCCAGGCCGACCAGCCCGATGGTTTGTCTTACGGGTGTCATGTGTCCTCCTTGCCGCCGCGCTGGAAGGCCGAGATGCCTTCCAGATGCTGGCCGGTGCTGAAGCACAGCGTGTTCATCTCGTTCTCGTAGCGCAGGCCCGACTCGAGCGGCGTCGACAGGGATTGGCGCACCGCGGCCTTGACCGCCTGCGCGGCGATCGGGTTGAGGGCGGCCAGCTTGCGGGCGGTAGCGCGCGCCGTTTCCAGGACCGCATCGTCATCGACCAGCTCGTCGATCAGGCCCAGCCGATGCGCCTCGGCGGCGTCGATGGGTTCGCCCAGCAGCAATAGCTTGAGGGCGGGCCCGTAGCCGATCAGCCGCGGCAACATCTGCGAAGCGCCGCCGCCGCCGACCCAGCCGTGGGTGACTTCGGGGAAACCGTAGCGCGAACCGCGACCGCCGACACGCAAGTCGGCCGCCAGCGCGAGTTCGCCGCCGCCGCCCAGGACCCAGCCTCGCAGGGCGGCCACCACCGGCTTGCGGACGTTGCGCAAGGCGTGGGCGTATTCGAGGCGGTTGCGAAAGGACCAGGCGTTCGGGTATTCGGCGAGCGAGCCCAGGTCGCTGCCGGCGCAGAACGCGCGTTCGCCGCTGCCCGAGATGAGGACGGCGCGCACGGCATCGTCGCGGTCCGCCTCGCGGCAGCACGCCTCGATCCGCACGGCCATTCCGGGCGTGACGGCGTTCATCTTGCGGGGACGATTCAGCGTGATGTGCGCGACACCGTCCTCGACGTCCATGATGACTTCGTCGCTCATGCGGAGGCCTCCATGAAGAACGACATGACGGCCTCCACCTGCCGATCCAGCATGGGGATGCCGTTCATGACCCGGCATCCGCAGGCGCGCGCATGCTCGGCCAGGGGCGTGTTTTGCGGCTTCATGATGATGTCGACGACGCGCAAGCCGGGATCGAGCGGGCCGAAGGGCGCGGGCATGCCGTCGCCGGCCTGCATGCCGATGGGCGTGCAGTTGATCAGCAGATCGTGGCCGTCCACGTGCGCGGGATCGTTGGCGGCGCGGGCCTCGCAATCCGGGTAGTGCGTCGACACGCGCTGCGCCAGGTCGGCCGCGCGCGCGGCGTCCGTATCGTAGATGTCCAGCGCGCGCGCGCCGGCCTCGGCCAGGGCGATGGCGACCGCGCTGCCGGCGCCGCCGGCGCCCAGCATCTTGACCCGCCGCCCCGCCGGTTCGAAATCCTCGGCCCGCAGGGCGCGGACCAGGCCGGTGCCGTCGAAGATCGCGCCGTGCCAGCTGCCGTCCGCGTTGCGGCGCAGGGCGTTGACGGCGCCGACCTGCAGCGCCGTCGGCAGGCAGGTGTCGGCCAAGGCCAGGGCGCGTGCCTTGTAGGGCACCGTGACCACCAGCCCATCCAGATTGCCCAGCCGCATCAGGCCGAGCATCGTTTCATCGAAGGCCTCGGGCAGCACGTGCAGCGGAACCAGAATGGCATTGTGGCCGGCCTGCTGCAGCCAGGCCGTCATGACTTCCGGCGAGCGGACCTGGGCGATGGGGTGGCCGACGATGCCGTACAGGCGCGTGGCGCCGTCGAGGCGGGCGATGCTCATGTGGGGACTCCTTGTCCGGTTGCGATGCGAACGCTGCGTGGTGCGAGGGGGCCTTTTTCGGCGAGGCTCGAGGCCAGTCCGATCGAGCCCTCGTCGAAGAGCGCGGCATCCATGGTGCGCAGCGAGCCGGACACGATGGGCTTGAAGTCCATATGCGCGAGCACGTCGCGCTCGAGGTCGACGCCGGGGGCGATCTCGATCAGGACCAGGCCCTCCGCGCTCAGCTCGAAGACGGCGCGCTCCGTGACATACACCACCCGTTGGCCGCATTGCACGCCATACGGGCCGCTGTAGGTGATCTGGCGCACCTCGCGCACGAACTTGCGATGCGGCCCGTCCTGCTCGATCCGCAGGCGGCCGCCGGCGCAGACCAGCCGGCTGGCGCCGGCGGTGAAGGTGCCGCTGTAGACGACGGTGCGCGCGTTCTGGCTGATGTTGATGAATCCGCCCGGGCCGATGATGCGCTTGCCGAAGCGGCTGACGTTGACGTTGCCCCGCGCGTCGATCTCGGCGAACGACAGGAACGCCAGGTCCAGCCCGCCGCCGTCATAGAAGTCGAATTGATAAGGCTGGTCGACCAGGGCCGCGTAGTTGGTGGCGGCACCGGCGTCGCCGCCGGCCGCCGGGGCGCCGCCGATCAGGCCTTGCTCGTTGGTGAGGCAGACGGCGTCGAGCACGCCTTCCTCGGCGGCGATGCTCGCGATCCCGGTCGAGATGCCCGAACCGAGATTGCAGACGGCGCCCGTCACCAGTTCCTGGGCCGCACGGCGGGCAATGACCTTGCGTGCGTCCAGCGGCAGGCGCGGCATGTCCGAGGCCGGGATGCGCAGCTCGCCGGCATAGGCCGGGCTGTAGGGTGTCAGGTAGGTCTGCAACTGGTCGGGCTCGACCACGATGTAGTCGACCAGGATCCCGGGAATCTTGACCTGCTTGGCCGGCAGGGTGCCGCGCTGGGCCATGCGCCGGACCTGGACGACCACGATGCCGCCGCAGCGGCGCGTGGCCTGGGCCTCGGAGAGCATCTCGCCGAAGATCGCCTCCTGTTCCATGGTCACGTTGCCGTCCTCGTCGGCCGTGGTGCCTCGCAGGAAACAGACGTCCACGTGGAAGGATTTGTAGAACAGGTAGTCCTCGCCCTGGAACTCGACGCGCTCGACGACCTCGGCGGTGCGCGGCTCGGACTGCCGGCCTGCGCCGAGACGCGGATCGACGAAGGTGTGCAGTCCGGTCTTGGTGATGAGGCCGGGACGGCCCGCGGCCATTTCGCGCATCAGTTGCGAGAGCGCCCCCTGGGGCAGCGTCCAGCCCTCGATGGCGCCCGCCTGCACGAGGTCCGAGATGGCCGGCGAGTTGACGTAGGTGCCGGAGATGACGCGAGCCAGCAGACCCTCCTGGGCCAGATAGCCGGCGCCCTTGCTGATGCCGTCCCCCAGCCCGACGGGATGCAGGGCCGAGAGGCCGGCCGGCAGGCCCGTTTCCCTGTAGCGGTCGCCGACCGCCCGCATCAGGCGATCGGGCACGGCATGCCCGCCGCCGGATCCGCCGATCAGCAGCGTGTCGCCGGATTGCAGCAAGGCGGCGGCCTGTTCCGCGGAGATCACTCTAGCCATTTCATTACCTCTGAGAACAACGGTTTTTCAAGACTCGTGTGGGGTTAGTTCAGGAACAAGTTCGGTGCGAACGTCACCGCGCTCGGCACGAACACCAGGAAAATCATGCCGCCGATCAGCGACAGGAAGAACGGGATCGTGGCCCAGAAAATGCGCTCCATCGGCAGCTTCGAGACGGAGGCCACCCCATAGAGCGCCACCCCGACGGGGGGTGTGATCAGGCCCAGCACGCAGGTCATGCAAAACAGCACGCCGAAATGCACGGGATCGATGCCTGCCGAAGCCACGATGGGCATCATGACCGGCGCCACCATCAGGATGATGGGCGTGGCATCCATGAACATGCCCAGGACCAGGATCACGGCCAGCAGGACCAGGATGATGGCCCAGGGCTCGCTGACCACGCCGCTGACGCCGTTCATGAACAGCACGGGCAGTTGTTCGCGGGTGAACACCCAGCCGTCCAGCCCCGAGATGCCCACCACCAGCATCAGCACGCCCACCGTGCTGCCGGCGTTGACGAACTCGCGATACATGCCGCGCCAGGTCAGGGTGCGGTACCACATGCCCAGCAGCAGGATGTAGAGCACGGCGATGGTGGCCGCCTCGGTGGGGGTGAAGAAACCGAAGAAAATCCCGCCGATGATGATGACCGGGGTCAGCAGCACCAGAAAGGCCTTGCGCAATGTGGTGAACAGGCGGCGAAACGAGAACTGCCCCATCAAGGGATACTGGCGCCGTCGGGCGATGATCGATACCGCGATCAGCAGGAGGGAGGCGAAGATGATGCCCGGGATGATGCCGCCGATGAACAGCCGCCCGATCGAGACGTTCGCGGTCGCCCCGTAGATGATCATGATGATCGAGGGCGGAATGATGGGCGCCAGGGTTGAGGCCGACAGCGTGATCGCGGCGGCGAACTCGGGATCGTAGCCGCGCTCGCGCGCGGCCTTGACGGTGATGGTGCCCACGCCCACGGCGTCGGCGGCGGCCGAGCCCGACATGGCCGAGAAAATCATGCTGGTGACCACCACGACGTGGCCCAACCCGCCGCGGATGTGACCGACGATGGCCATGGCGAAATCGAAGATCCGGTCGGTGACCTGCAACAGGTTCATCAGACGGCCCGCCAGCAGGAACATGGGCACGGCCAGCAGCACGGAGTTGTTCAGCGTGCCATAGATGCGCTGCGTGGTGATGCCCAGCGAGATGTCGTTGAGGAACAGCCAGACCAGGGCGGGCAGGCCCAGCGCGACGGCGATCGGCGATCGCAGCAGGATCAGCAGGATCAGCAGGATGAGGAAGAGCCAGATCATTCGATCACCTCTTTCGGGGACGCGTTGGGATCGATCGGACGCACCGCGGCCATCAGAAAGTGCAGGACCATCAAGGCGCAGCCGATGGGGATCGCGGCATAGGACCAGGCGATCGAGATGCCCAGCGTCGGCAGGATCTGGCCGGCGCCGTTGAGCATGGTCTGGGCCGAGACCCAGGCGAGGATGGCGAAGAAGCCGACGGTGGTGAGGTCGATCAGGCGGGCGACCGCGGCCTTGCCGGGGAAATCGACTTTCTCCATGAACAGCTCGACCACGAAGTGCTCGCAGCGGTGCGTACCGACGGCCGCGCCGATGAAGACCAGCCAGATCTGCAGCACGCGCCCCAGTTCCTCGGTCCAGGCCAGCGGAAAGTCCATGAAGAACCGTGAAATCACCTGCATGGACAGGGTGAAGAGCAGGGCGGCGAGGATGGCGAACAGCATCAGGCCTTCGAGGCGCACCACGCCCGCCTCCAGCCGGAGGAAATGTGTCTTGTTCATGTGTATCCCTCGGGGGGCCTGGGCCCCCCGGCTGAGTGTTGGCGGGATCAGCGGGCGTTGCGGATGGATTCCACCAGATCGGCGCCGTATTGCTTGGCGTACTTTTCCTGCACCGGCTTGACGGCGGCTTCGAAGGCGGCGCGGTCCGTCTCGGTGACGGTCACGCCGTGTTCCTTGAGCCAGGCGATGTCGCTGTCGAAGTTCTCGGCGAACAGCTTGCGCTGGTAGGCCGTGGCCTTGGCCATGGCCGCGTCGAACTCCTGGCGCTGCTCGGGGCTGAGCTTGGCGAGGGCGGCGCGATTGGCGATGACCGGCTTCATCAGGAAGAAGTGGCCCGTGAGGGACAGTTGCGGGGCCTGCTCATAGAACTTCATGTTGCGATAGCCCGAGGAATCGTTCTCGGCCGCATCGATCGTGTGGGTGGCCAGGCTGGTGTAGACCTCGCCGTAGGGCATGGGCGTGGGCTTGGCGCCCAGCGCATTGAAGGTGTCGATGTAGACCGGGCTGCCGATCACGCGGATCTTCATGTCTTTCATGTCGGCGGGCGTCTTGATCGGGGTATTGCGGCTGAAGACGTGGCGCACGCCGGCGCTCCACCAGCCGACGACGTCTACGCCGGCTTCTTTTTCGACTTTCTCGGTGATGCCCTGGCCGATCGGGCCGTCGGTGACCACCCAGGGGTGGGTCACGCCGTCGCGAAACAGGAACGGAATGTCATAGACCCCGACGCTGGGCGCGAAGGCGCTGAGGTTGGCGCCGGCCACGCAGGTCAAGGTGAGGGCGCCCATTTGCACTTGCTCGATGGCGTCTTTTTCGCCGCCGATCTGGCCTTGCGGGAATATTTTCAGAGTCACCCCGGTGCTGCCGGCGGCCAGCTCTTTTTGCAAGAGGACGAAGGCCTCGTAGCAGGGTTCGCCGGGTGGATTGACGTGGCCCGCGGTCAGTTCGATGGCCTGGGCTGAGAAGCTGGCCGACAGCGTCAGGGCGATGCCGCACAGCAGGGATTTCTGGAGGTTTGGAAATTTCATGGGGTCTCCGGATCGGTGAGGCCGAGGCGCGGATGCGACATGTCGGCACATGGTTTTCATCCGCCTTTTGGGTGGCGGTCGGAAAATATTAGATCGATCTAAATTTTCCGTCAAGATCGGGGTTTTCCCGTTGCCGCGTCGCGCGCCGGATCCTGTGCGGAAATCAGGGGGAGGGTGTGTCGCCGTGCCCGTGCGCGGCGGAGTCCGCCGGTTTGGCCTCGTCGGACAGGCTGCAGAATGCCGCGTCCTCGGTGTTCCAGTCGATGGCCACGGTGGCGTGCCCGATGCCGAAGTGCGCCAGCAGTTCGCGCTCGACCGCGCGCACGACGAGGCGCGCCTCGGCATCGCGGATCGGACGCACGTGCAGGGTCGCCAGGGGCCGGCCCGAGGTAATCAGCCAGACGTGGACGTGGCTGACCGCGGCGACGCCGGGCACCTCGTCCTGCAGGTGGCGCTGGATCATGTCGGGCCGCGCGTCGTCGGGCGCGCCCTCCAGCAGGATGTGCAGGGACTTGGCGAGCAGGCGCCAGGCGCTGCGCAGGATCAGCAGGGAGACGAGCACCGACAGGATCGGGTCGATCGGCATCCAGCCGGTGAAGTGGATGACGATGGCGGCGATTACCGCGCCCGCCGACCCCAGCAGGTCGCCCAGCACGTGCAGCACCGCGCCCCGGATGTTGACGTGGTCGCTGTCGCCGCGCGTGAGGATCCAGAAGACCAGCGCGTTGGCGAGCAGCCCGGCGACGGCCACGGCCAGCATCGGACCGGCGAGGACGGCTTGAGGTTCCCGCAGGCGCTGCCAGGCCTCGACGAGGATCCACAGCACGATCCCGAACAGGGTGATCGCGTTGACGAAGCCGGCGATCACCTCGAAGCGCAGATAGCCGAAGCTGCGCTTGTCGTCGGCCGCGCGCCGGCCATAGCGAAAGGCCGCGTAGGCCAGCGCCAGCGCCACGGCGTCGGTCAGCATGTGACCGGCATCGGCCAGCAGCGCAAGCGATCCCGACACAATGCCGCCGGCGACCTCCACCAGCATGAAGGCGAAGATCAGGTAGAAGGAAAGCAGGACCTTGCGCTCGTTGGCGCGGGTCACCGCCGGCGCATGATCGTGAGCGTGGTCGTGGCCGTGATGATGATCGTGATCGTGGGGATGCGAGTGCGGTTGCGTCATGTCAAACGGGATCGAAGTGCGTCATGACGTCCAGCACGGGCAGGTCGGCCATGACGCGGCGGCGCGCCTCGACGGCGATTGCATGGCCTGCCTCGATGGTGAGCGTCCCGTCCATCTCGATGTCGACCTCGACCCAGACCATGTCGCCCATTTTACGGGTGCGCAGGTCATGGATGCCGCGCACCCCCGGCGTGCCCAGCAGGCGTTCGCGGATCGCGCGTTCGGTGTCCTCGTCCGCGGCGCGGTCCACCAGGTCATTGAAGGCCCGCCAGGAGAACGTCCCGCCCATCCGCAGGATGAACAGGCCGACGATCAGGGCGGCCAGCGGGTCGGCCAGGGGCAGGCCGGCGAGGTTGGCGCCGATGCCCAGGGCGACGACCAGCGAGGAGGCCGCGTCGGAACGCGCATGCCAGGCATTGGCGATCAGCATCGTCGAGCGCACCCGGTGCGCGACCCGCAGCAGGTAGCGGAACAGCAGTTCCTTGGCCAGCAGCGCGAGCAGCGCGGCAAAGAGCGCGGCCTGATGCACGGTGGGGACCGCCGCCGGGTTCTGCAGCCATTCGGTGCTGCGCCACAGCATGCCGCCGCCCACGAGCAGCAGCAGCACGCCGATGGCCAGCGTCGCGGCGGTTTCGAAACGCAAGTGCCCGTAGTGGTGATCGGCGTCGGGGCCGCGGATGCTGTGTTTATTGGCCAGCAGGACCAGGCCGTCGGAGGCCAGGTCCGAGAGCGAGTGGATGGCGTCGGCCACCAGGGCCTGCGAGTGCGCAAACACGCCGATGGCGAGCTGGACGGCGGACAACAGGGCGTTGACCAGGACGCTGATCCAGGTGCTGCGCCGGGCCGCCGCATGGCGGTCGGGCCCCGGCACCGGAGGGAGGGACGGAGGCTGCATGCCGGAAGTATAGGCGGCGGCCGTCGGCGCGCAAGTGTCCCCCGACGCGGCGCGTGGATTTGTGTCAGCTGATCCGCATGCCGGGCTGTGCGCCGCTGGAGGGCTCGAGGATGTACAGGCCGTCGTCCACCGAGGAATCGGCGTGGCTGGCGGCCAGCACCATGCCTTCGGACACGCCGAAGCGCATCTTGCGCGGTGCCAGGTTGGCGGCGAGCACGGTGAGCTTGCCGGTGAGATCCTCGGGGCGATAGGCGGACTTGATGCCGGAGAACACCTGCCGCAGGCGCCCCTCGCCCACATCGAGCGACAGGCGCAGCAGCTTGTCGGAGCCTTCCACCGCCGTGCATTCGACGATGCGCGCGATGCGCAGATCCAGGCGGGCAAAGTCCTTGATGTCGATGGTCTCGGCGATGGGCTCGCCGCCCGGGACGACGGCCGGGGCGGCCGGCGGTTCGAACAGTTCGTCGAGCTGTTTCGGATCCACGCGTTGCATCAGGTGCTTGAAGGCGGCGATCCGTGTGGGCGGTTCGCCCGCATCGGCCCAGGCGAAGGCGCGATCCAGGCCGAAGAGTTCGCGCGCCACGCGGTCGGCGAGGGCGGGCAGCACCGGCGCCAGCATGACCGACAGCGCCTTGAAACCGGCCAGGGCACGCGAGCAGATGTCCTGCAGCGCCGCCTTTTGCGCGGCGTCCGCCTGGGCGATGCCCTTGGCCAGCACCCAGGGCTGGGCCGCGTCGAAGGCCTGGTTGATGCGGTCGGCCTGGGCCATGATGCGGCGCACGGCCCGGCCGTACTCGCGCGCCTCGAAATCGGCGCGCACCTCGTCGGCCGCCTGGGCGAGTTCGTTCGCCATGGCCTGCGCGCCGCCGGAATAGGCCAGTGCGCCGTCGAAGTGCCGGGTGATGAAGGTGGCGGCGCGGCTGGCGATGTTGACGTATTTGCCGATGAGGTCGCTGTTGATGCGCGCCACGAAGTCGTCGGGATTGAAATCCAGGTCCTCGACGTGGGCGTTGAGCTTGGCCGCGATGTAGTAGCGCAGCCACTCGGCATCCATGCCGATGTTCAGGTAGCGCAGCGGCGAGATGCCCGTGCCGCGGCTCTTGGACATTTTCTGGCCGCTGACGGTGATGAACCCATGCACGTGCAGCATGTCGGGGGTCTTGCGGCCCGAGAACTTCAGCATGGCCGGCCAGAAGAGCGCATGGAAATAGACGATGTCCTTGCCGATGAAGTGGACTTGCTCGGTGTCGCCCGCCGGGTCGAGCAGGGTGTCGAAATCCAGGCCTTGGCGGCCGCAGTAGGCCTTGAGCGAAGCCAGGTAGCCCACCGGCGCGTCGAGCCAGACGTAGAAGTACTTGCCGGGCGCGTCCGGGATGGGGATGCCGAAGTAGGGCTCGTCGCGCGAGATGTCCCAGTCGGCCAGATTGGCCTGCGCGCCTTCGTTTTCGCCCAGCCATTCGCGGGTCTTGGCCAGCACCTCGGGCTGCAGGCGCCGCGTGCCGTCCGCGCGCGTGCCATGGGTCCACTCCTGCAGGAAGGCCACGCAGCGCGGATCGGACAGCTTGAAGAAGAAGTGCTCGGACGAGCGCAGGACGGGGCGCGCCTGGGTGATCGTGGAGTAGGGGTCGATCAGGTCGGTGGGGGCGTACACCGCGCTGCAGACCTCACAGGAGTCGCCGTACTGGTCCTTGGCGTGGCAATGCGGGCACTCGCCCTTGATGTAGCGGTCGGGCAGGAACATGCCCTTGACGGGATCGTAGAACTGCTCGATCTCGCGGCTGGAGATGAAGCCCGCGGCCTTCAGCGCCCGATAGATGTCCTGCGAGAGCTCGACATTTTCCGCCGAATCGGTGCTGTGCCAGTGGTCGAAGCGGATGTGGAACCCTTGCAGGTACCGGGGCCGCTCGTCGGCATAGCGGGCGACCAGGGCCTGCGGCGTGATGCCCTCGGCCTCGGCCTTGAGCATGATGGGCGCCCCGTGCGCGTCGTCCGCGCCCACGAAATGCACCGTGTGGCCGGCCATGCGCATGCTGCGCACCCAGATGTCGGCCTGGATGTACTCCATGATGTGGCCGATGTGGAAGGAACCGTTGGCGTAAGGAAGGGCGGTGGTGACGAAGATTGTGCGCGACATCGAGGTGGGCGTGAAAACCGTAAAACCTCAATTCTAGGGGATTTCGCGCATCTCGATGTCGGTGACGTCCTGCTTGGGGCCAGCGTTGCGTTGCCGCGTCCCGGCAAAGCCCGGATGGACGCCGGGGCGGCGGCGCTCCGCCCAATAGGCCTTCATGCCGAAGGGCCTGCCCTGGAGGCGGGCCACGACATACAGGACGGCCACCGCGACGGCGGTCGACGCCATGAAGACGAACGCCATGACCATGCCGAAGAAGGCCAGGACCAGGAACAGGGCGCCTCGCAGAATCTGTTGGATGATGTTCATGGCGTGTTGGACTCCTCGCACCCCGAAAGGTTCATAATCATGGCGGCATTAAGGTCGATATTGGGGTCAATACTGCGATGTCAAGGTCGATCCGCTATTCTTTCGGTTTCGACCTTCAAACATGATCGGATCATCCCATGAGCGCCACTATCCAGGACATCCGCGAAGTCCTGTCCAAAGTCATCGACCCCGACACCCGCAAGACCCTGCCGGTGACCGAGCCGGATCTGCAGATCCGGCCCGAGGGCGATGCCTACAACCTCACTGTAACCCTGGGCTATCCCTTGTTCAATGGGCAGCAGGAACTGCAGGGCCGGATCCGGGACGCGCTGGCGGCTCGCGGCGTGTCCGTCGGCGCCCTCGATTTCGTCTCCAGGATACGCACCCACGCGGTGCAGCGCGGGCTGCGGCCCCTGGACTCGGTGCGCAACATCATCGCCGTCGCCTCGGGCAAGGGCGGGGTGGGCAAGAGCACCACGGCGGTCAATCTGGCGCTGGCCTTGCATTCCCAGGGCGCCCGCGTGGGGCTGCTGGACGCCGACATCTACGGCCCCAGCGTGCCCATCATGCTGGGCCTCTCGGGCAAGCCCAAGAGCGCCGACGGCAAGAGCATGGAGCCCATGGTCGGCCACGGCCTGCAGGCCAATTCCATCGGCTTCCTGATGGACGACGACGGTCCGGCGATCTGGCGCGGCCCGATGGTCACCCAGGCCCTCACCCAGTTGCTCAGCCTTACGAATTGGAACGATTTGGATTACCTGATAGTGGACATGCCGCCCGGAACCGGCGATATTGCCCTCACCATGGCGCAAAAGGTGCCTCTGACGGGTGCGATCATCGTGACCACGCCGCAGGACCTCGCCCTGGCGGATGCCCGCAAGGGCCTGATCATGTTCCAGAAGGTCGATGTGCCGGTGTTGGGAATCGTTGAAAACATGTCTGTCCACGTCTGCTCGAATTGCGGACATGCCGAGCCCATCTTCGGGCAGGACGGCGGCCGCCAGCTCGCGTCGACGTACAACCTGCCCTGGCTCGGCGCTTTGCCGCTGCAGATCGACATCCGCAGCGAAACGGACTCCGGACGTCCCAGCGTGGTGGCCTCGCCCCAGGGGGCGGCGGCCGGCCTCTACCAGCAGATCGCGCACCGCCTGGCGGTGCACGTGGCCGGTCAGCCTCTGGACGATTCGGGCAGCCGGCCACGCGTGGTCGCCCGCAAGACCTGAGCCGGATGCGCCGCGGGATCGGAGGGCTCTGCTTTTGCGGCGTGCTCGGGCTGCAGGGCGCGGCGCATGCCGCCCAACCCGAGGTCATCATCGATCCGGGCGGCGCGCCGCCCGAGGTGTTGCAAGAAATTACCCTGGCGGTGGGCGCGATCACGCGGCTGGCCGAGGACCAGGACATCCGCGAGGTGTCCCGGTTGCGGCGGCGGGCCTGGGAGGCGGCGCGGGCCGCCTTGCAGACCCAGGGATATTTCTCGCCGGTGGTGACGCTGGATGCCAGCGACGGCGCGCCGGGCGGCGGGGAGTTCTGGGATATCGCCATCGAGCCGGGCGAGCGCTCGACGGTGCGGCTGCTGGGCCTGAATTTCACCGGCGCGATTTCCGGCGCGGCCTATGAAGGCCGCCGCACCGAGCTGCGCGAAGCCTGGCCGTTGCGGTCGGGCATGCCCTTCATCAACAGCGAGTGGAACTCGGCAAAGGCGGCGCTGCTCGATGAGGTCGCCCGCAAGGAATTCTATTTCGCCCGCTATGCGCGTACCCGGGCGACCGTCGATCCGCAGGGCGCCGCCGCGGATCTGGAGGTCGACGTCGACAGCGGCCCGCCGGTGCGCATGGGTCCCTTGCGGGTCGAGGGCCTCAAGCGGGTGCCCGAATCCCTGATCGCACGCTACGTCCGCTATGATCCGGGCGATCCCTATGACCAGGATCTGCTCGATGCGTGGCAGGAGGCCTTGCAGTCGACGACCTTCTTCCGGGGGGCTTTCGTGACGCTTGATGAGCCTGCGGCGGCCGATGCAGCGCCGCAGGGCGATGCCGCCGCGGGGGCCGCCGGCCCGCAGCCCGCCGGCGACGAGCCCGTGGAACTGCCGGTGCATGTCCGGGTGACCGAGGGGCCCGCCCGGCGCGTCAGCAGCTCCATCGGGGTCGATAGCGACCACGGCGTGCGCGTCGAGGGCCTGTATCGCCAGAACATCGTCTTTGGCCAGCCCGTCTGGATAGAAACCGGTGCGGGTATCGATCCCAAGCGCCAGCGTGCGTTCTTCGACGTGCACCTGCCGCCGACCCTGGCCGGCTATCACGACAGTTTCGGCGTCCTCTACGAGCATACGGACATCGAGGGCCAGGAGAACAGCCGTGCGGGCCTCGGGTGGACCCGCACCCAGAAACGCCGGGCGGCGGGCAACAGCCGTGTCGAGTACGAGACGCAGCTCGGCGCGCTGGTGACGCACGACAAGACGCGGATTTCGGGCGGCGAGAACTACGAGGTGCCCAGCTGGGCGCTGAACTGGAAGTGGCTGCGACGCGACGTGGATGCCAAGTACGAGCCGCGCGAAGGCAACCTGGTCGAGTTCGGCCTGGGCGCCGGCACGACGCTGGACGATTGGAAGCCCTTTTACCGGACGAGCCTGCGCGCCCAGGGCTGGTGGCCCATGGGCCAGCATGACGTCCTGACGCTGCGGGGCGAAGTCGGCAAGGTCTGGTCGGACACCGACAGGCTGCCGCAGGATTTCTCGTTTCGCACCGGCGGCTCGCGCACCATCCGCGGCTATCGCTACCAGAGCATCGGCATCGAAAGCGGCGATGCCATCATCGGCGCGCCGACCCTGGCGGTGGCCAGCGTCGAATACGTCCATTACTTCACCGACCTGTTGGGCGCCAGCGTTTTCGTGGACGCCGGCGATGCGGCGCCCTCGTTCTCCAGCATGGACTGGCACATCGGCTATGGCACGGGCCTGGCGGTGCGCACGCCGGCCGGGCCGTTTTACGTGGATCTGGCCTGGTCGGACAAGGATCGCCGGCTGCGGCTGCATTTTTCACTGGGGATTGCGTTTTGAGGGCGATCCTGCGGTTCTTCGGTTTGTGGGTCTTGCCCTTGCTGGTGACGGTGATGCTGCTCCTGCTGGGTTTCGCGTACTGGTGCGCCGCCAGCGAGCCGGGCACGCGCTGGCTGCTGCGCACCGTGGCCGCGCAGCTCGACGGTGCGGCACAAGGCGTGCACGGCACCTTGCGCGATGGCGCCTACGTCGAAGGCCTGTCGCTGGCGCTGCCGGATGCCGACGTGCGCGTCGTGGGCCTGCACCTGAAGGTCTTGTGGCCGGAGTTGCTCGAGCGCCGGCTGCACGTCGATGATCTGTCGGCGGTGCGGGTCGACGTGGCGTTGCATCCAGTCCCCGGCGACGAGCCGCCGTCCGCCGAGCCTTTCCGGATGCCGGCCCTGCCGATCGACGTGCGGCTGGACCGGCTGGCCCTGGGCGGCCTGGGCTTGCAGATCAACGGTGAGGCGCCCCCGGTCGAGTTGCTGTCGGTCTCGACCGCCGCGACGCTGGACCGCCATGCCGCGAGCGTGCGCCTGAACCATCTGCACGCCGCGTGGGGGCGCATGCTGCTGTCGATCGATGGACGCCTGGCGCTCAACGGCCTCGCCTCGCCGTGGCCGTTCGTCCTGGACTTGCAGGGTTTTGCCCAGGATCGCAGCGAGGGCTCGCCCCTGTGCCTGCGGCAGTACCTGGGACAGCCCGCGGCGCCGGCCTCCGCTTCGGCCGCCGCGGATGCCGGCGCCCCGGCCCCCGAGCCCGCAGCCGATGCACCGCCATGCCGGGTCGACATGACGCTGCATGCGGCCGGGTCGCTCGATAGCCTCACCGTTGCGCTGGGTGCCACGGGCGAGGGCTTGACGCTGGACGCCGGGGGGGATGTCTTTCCCGATCGGGTGTTCCCACTGGCGCGCGCCCACCTGGCCGCCAGTCTGCCGGACGGATCGGGGGCGACGCTGCGGATCGAACCACAGCCGGACTCGGCCCCGGCGCCGGGCGAGCCGCTGGCCCTGGACGTGCGGATCGCCTTGCGTGAACTCGACCTGCAGCCGTGGCTGCCCGCGGACCTGGGGGCCAGCCGGCTGAGCGTGCAGGGCGAGGCTCGCATCGGCCTGGATGCCGCCCATGCGGTGCGCAATCTGTCCCTGAAGACGGTCTTCGATCCCGCGAGCCGCTGGAACGGCCAGGCCTTGTCCGGGACGGTCGCCGTGGAACGGGTGGGCATGGGCAGCGGTCCGCTGTTCGACCCGCAGGCGGCGGCCGCGTTCGATCCGGCCGCCTTGGTGGTGTCCGGACTGGACGTCGACGTCACCCTGGGCCCGAACCGCGTGCGTGCCCGCGGCGAGGTCGGTGCCGGGCGCACCGACCTGGACCTGCAGGCGCAAGCGCCGGCGCTGAATGCCATGTGGCCGGGCCTGCCGGGCGGCGCCCGGTTGCATGCGATCCTGCAGGGCAGCCTCGCGCAGCAGAGCCTGGCGCTCGAGGGCGGCTACACACCCGAGGACATGAAGGAGGACGTCCTGGGGCACGCCCCCGTGGAGGCCCGGCTGCGCCTGGACGGAGGCTGGACGCAGGGCAGGGGCTGGCACGGCACGCTCGAGACCCTGGAGGCCGGGCATGCCGGGCTGTCCCTGCGCAGCGAGACGCCGGTGTCCCTGGAACTGGATGCCCCCGCAGGGCCGGCCGACGCGCAGGCGGCCGCGGTCCCGGCGCCCGCTGACGCCGCCTCGCCCGCCGCCCCCGCCTGGGCTTGGAAAGTCGGCGCGGCGCGCATCGCGGTCGGCCTCGACGGCGAGACGCTGCTGCGGCTGGACCATGGCGCCTCCAGCGGTTCCGGTCACCGCTGGAAGACCAGCGGCCGCATCGATCCGCTGGTGGTGACGCCGGAGCGCATCAAGACATTGCAGGAATGGCTGGGCCGGGGCGGCGTCGAGGAAGGGGGAGTGAACACCCCATTGTCCGAGCAGGCGCGCAAGAGCCGGCTGGACGCGCGCCTGGATTGGTCATTGTCCTACGACGATACCTTGTCGGGCGAGATCCACCTGGCGCGTATCGGCGGCGACCTGGTGGTGCCGGGCGACGTGCCGATCGAGCTGGGCCTGCGCGAGGCGGCGCTGGACGTCTCGATCCGCCGCCGCGCAGCGGGCCTGAGCCAGGTCGAGGCCGACCTGCAGGTGGCCACCGCCCGCATGGGATCGATGCGGGTGCGGGCGGGCAGCCCCTTGCATGCACTGCCGGGCGGCGGCCTGGGCATCCGGCCGGAAGACACCAAGACCGTGCACGTCGAGGCCGTGTCCGAGGACCTGGCCTGGATCAACCTGTTCCTGGACGGCGGCCTGGAGGTGGGCGGCACGATCCATGCCGATATCCAGGGCCGCAGCCGGCCAGACGGGCGCTGGAGCTTCAGCGGTCCCCTGCGGGGCGAGGACATCAGCCTGCTGAGCGTGGACCAGGGCGTGCGGCTGCTGGAAGGCACTCTGCAGGCCCATTTCGAGGGCGAGCGCGTGCGTCTGGACGGTTTGCGCTTCCCGGCCGTGCGCCGCGTCACGCCCAAGGAGTGGCGCACGGCCACCTGGATCGCCGAGGAGCCCGACGCGCAGAACGGATCGCTCACGCTGTCGGGCGAATGGAATTTGTTCGAGCAGGGCGGCGGCCTGGACATCGTGTTCCACCGCTATCCCATCCTGCAGCGCTCGGACCGCTACGCCATGATCACCGGCAGCCTGCGCATCGACAGCGTGCTGCCGAAACTCGGCATCCGCGGCCGGGTGGAAGCCGATGCCGGCTGGTTCGACCTGGACATGCTCAGCAACATCCCGTCCCTCGACGGCGACGTGGTGATCCTCGCGCCCGGCCAGAACAGCGTGCCGGACGATCCGCCGCCGCCCCTGGACATCGACCTGGACCTGACCGTGGACCTGGGGCCGCGCTTTTACCTCACCGGCTACGGGGTGAATTCCGGCCTCGTGGGCGACCTGCGCCTGCGCATGGTGGCGGGCAAGCTGACCGCCATCGGCGAGCTGCGCACCCGTGGCGGATCCCTGGACGCCTATGGCCAGCACCTGCAGCTGCGCGGGGGTCGGGTGACGTTCCAGGGCGACATCACCAATCCCGTCATCGGCATCGAGGCCCTGCGCACCGATGCGGCGGTGCAGGCCGGCGTGCGCGTGGCCGGCACCGCCCGCCGCCCGCGCATCGACCTGGTATCCTATCCGGACGTCAGCGAAACCGAGAAACTCACCTGGCTGCTGCTGGGCCACGGGCCCGACGAGGGCGGCGGCGACATGGCCTTGTTGTTCTCGGTCGGCAGCTCCTTCCTGTCCAACGGCGAGCCCTTCTACCAGCGCTTCGGCCTGGACGAACTGAGCATGCGCTCCGGCGAACTGGGCAGCACCGGCAGCATCCTGCCCATCGACAGCGTCGTCAGCAGCCAGGACAACAGCAGCGCCAGCGACATCGAGCGGCGTTTCATCGTGGCCGGCAAGACGATCGCCAAGGACCTGCGCGCCAGCCTCGAGCAGGCGCTCTCGGAAACCGGCACGGTGGCGCGCCTGAGCTATCGCCTGATGAGAGGCCTGCGGGCCGAACTGACCGTCGGCACCGTCACCGGCCTCGCCCTGGTCCATCGCTGGTTCTCGATGGATTGAGGGCGCGGGACCTTCCACGGGTAAAACGCATAAAATACCGCAACGCGAATACAGAGGTGGCCATGAGCATCAAGAATGATCGCTGGATCCGGGAGGCGGCGCGTGCGGGCATGATCGCCCCGTTCGAGCCGGGGCAGGTGCGCGCGGTCGATGGGCGGCGCATCGTCAGCTACGGCACCAGCAGCTATGGTTACGACGTGCGCTGCGCGGACGAGTTCAAGATCTTCACCAACATCAATTCGACCATCGTCGATCCCAAGGCCTTCGACGAAAAATCCTTCGTCGATTTCCAGGGCGAAGTGTGCATCATCCCGCCCAATTCCTTCGCCTTGGCGCGCACCGTGGAATATTTCCGCATCCCGCGCAGCGTGCTGACGGTCTGCCTGGGCAAGAGCACCTATGCGCGCTGCGGCATCATCGTCAATGTCACGCCGCTCGAACCCGAATGGGAGGGCCACGTGACGCTCGAATTTTCCAACACCACGCCTCTGCCGGCCAAAATATACGCCGGCGAGGGCTGCGCCCAGATGCTGTTCTTCGAAAGCGACGAGGTCTGCGAGACCTCTTACGCCGACCGGGGCGGCAAGTACCAGGGACAACAAGGGGTCACACTGCCCCGCACTTAGGGCCGCCGGCCCAGGGTGAATCGCAATGAAATTTCGCTTTCCCATCGTCATCATCGACGAAGACTATCGTTCCGAGAACGCCTCGGGCTTCGGCATCCGGGCGCTGGCGGCGGCGATCGAGGCCGAGGGGGTGGAGGTCCTGGGGGTCACCAGCTATGGTGACCTCAGCTCTTTTGCACAGCAGCAAAGCCGCGCCAGCGCCTTCATCCTGTCGATCGACGACGAGGAATTCGACGAGGATTCGCCGGAGGACGTCGCCAACGCGATCAAGAACCTGCGCGCCTTCATCGGCGAGCTGCGTTTCCGCAATGAGGACATCCCCATCTACCTGTACGGCGAGACGCGCACCTCGCAGCACATCCCCAACGACATCCTGCGCGAGCTGCACGGCTTCATCCACATGTTCGAGGATACGCCCGAGTTCGTGGCGCGCCACATCATCCGCGAGGCGCGCGCCTACCTCGACAGCCTGCCGCCGCCGTTCTTTCGCGAACTGCTGGAGTACGCCTCGGACGGCTCGTACTCGTGGCACTGCCCCGGGCACTCGGGCGGTGTCGCCTTCCTCAAGAGCCCGGTCGGCCAGATGTTCCACCAGTTCTTCGGCGAGAACATGCTGCGCGCCGACGTCTGCAACGCGGTCGACGAGCTGGGCCAGTTGCTGGACCACACCGGTCCGGTGGCCGAGTCCGAGCGCAATGCGGCGCGCATCTTTCATGCGGACCATTGCTTCTTCGTCACCAACGGCACCTCGACCTCGAACAAGATCGTCTGGCATGCCAACGTGGCCGCGGGCGACGTGGTGGTGGTCGACCGCAACTGCCACAAGTCCATCCTGCATGCGATCACCATGACCGGCGCGATCCCGGTGTTCCTGCGCCCGACGCGCAACCACCTGGGCATCATCGGCCCCATCCCCCTCGAGGAGTTCGACCCTGAGAACATCCGGCGCAAGATCGAGGCCAATCCCTTTGCCCGCGAGGCGGCGAACAAGCGCCCGCGCATCCTGTCGCTGACGCAGAGCACCTACGATGGCGTGATCTACAATGTAGAGATGATCAAGGAAACGCTCGGCTCCGAGATCGACACCCTGCATTTCGACGAGGCCTGGCTGCCGCATGCGGCGTTCCACGAGTTCTACGAGGACATGCACGCCATCGGCCCCGACCGCCCGCGCAGCAAGGAATCCATGATCTTTGCCACGCACTCCACGCACAAGCTGCTTGCCGGCCTGTCGCAGGCCTCGCAGATCGTGGTGCAGGATTCCGAGGCGCGCGCGCTGGACCGCAACCTGTTCAACGAAGCCTTCCTGATGCACACGTCCACCTCGCCCCAGTACGCGATCATCGCGTCCTGCGATGTGGCCGCCGCCATGATGGAGCCGCCCGGCGGCACGGCGCTGGTCGAGGAAAGCATCCGCGAGGCCCTGGACTTTCGCCGCGCCATGCGCAAGGTCGAGTCCGAGTTCGGCAAGAACGACTGGTGGTTCAAGGTCTGGGGCCCCAACCGCCTCGTGGCCGAGGGCATCGGCAACCGCGAGGACTGGCTGCTGGCCTCGGGCGACGAGTGGCACGGTTTCGGCGACCTGGCTGAGGGCTTCAACATGCTGGACCCGATCAAGGCCACGGTGATCACGCCGGGGCTGGACATCTCGGGCACCTTCGCCGACAGCGGCATACCGGCCGCGCTGGTCTCGCGCTATCTCGTCGAGCACGGCGTGGTCGTCGAAAAGACCGGCCTGTATTCCTTTTTCATCCTGTTCACGATCGGCATCACCAAGGGGCGCTGGAACACGCTGCTGACGGCGCTGCAGCAGTTCAAGGACGACTATGACCGCAACCAGCCGCTGTGGCGTGTGCTGCCCGAGTTCAGCCGCTCGCACAAGCGCTACGAGCGCATGGGCCTGCGCGACCTGTGCCAGCAGATCCACGAGGCGTATCGCTATTATGATTTCGCGCGCCTGACCACGCGTGTCTATCTCAGCGACATGGTGCCCGCGATGCGCCCGGCCGATGCCTATGCGCGCATGGCCCACCGCGAGGTCGAGCGCGTGGCCGTCGAGGACCTCGAGGGGCGCGTCACCGGCGTGCTGCTCACGCCCTATCCGCCGGGCATCCCGCTGCTGATCCCGGGCGAACGCTTCAACCGCGACATCGTGGATTACCTGAAGTTCACTCAGGACTTCAATACGCGCTTTCCGGGCTTCGAGACCGACGTGCACGGCCTGGCCTATTCGCTCGACGAGCAGGGCCGGCGGCACTATTACGTGGATTGCATTCGCGAGGCCGAGTGACGGCCGTCTATGACGCGGCCGTGATCGGCGCCGGCGCCGCCGGCATGATGGCGGCCGGCGTGGCGGCGCAGCGCGGCCTGCGGGTGGCGCTGCTCGACCACGCCGCACGCCTCGCTGAAAAGATCCGCATCTCGGGCGGCGGGCGCTGCAATTTCACCAATATCGGCACCACGCCCGCCAATTTCCTGTCACGCAATCCGGATTTCTGCCGCTCGGCCTTGCGCGCCTACACCCCGCGCGATTTCATCGAGCTGATCGAGCGCCACGGCGTGCGCTGGCACGAAAAGCACCGCGGGCAGCTGTTCTGCGACGATTCCAGCGAGTCCATCATCGAGGTGCTGCGCCGCGAGTGCGATGCGGGCGGGGTCCACTGGCGCATGCCGTGCGCGGTGCGTGCCGTCGCCTTCGAGGACGGGGACTATGTCCTGGACACCGCGCAGGGCCGCCTGCGCGCGCGGCAGCTGGTGCTGGCCACCGGCGGCATGGCGATCCCCCAGATGGGTGCGACCGACTTTTCCCTGTCCGTCGCGCGCCAGTTCGGCCTGCGGATCGTCGAGCCCCGGCCCGCGCTGGTGCCGCTGGTCTTCGACGCGCAGCAGTGGCGGCCTTTCGCCGCCTTGGCGGGCGTGGCCCTGGAGGTGGGCATGCGCGTGGCCCGCGAGGCTGCGGACCCGGAGGACACCCCCGCATCGCCGGCTGGGCGCCGCCGCGGGCGCCATGCCGCGCCCGGCTTCGTCGAGGACCTGCTGTTCACGCATCGCGGCCTGTCGGGGCCGGCGGTGCTGCAGATCTCCAGCTATTGGCGCCCGGGCGAGGCCCTTGCCGTGGACCTGTCGCCGCACGAGCCCATGGCCGACCATCTGCTGCGGCACAAGCACGGCGGCCGCCAACGCCTGGCGACGGTGCTGGCGCAGGCTTGGCCGCGCCGGCTGGCCGAATGCTGGCTGGCGCAGGCCGAGGGCCTGGGGGAACGCCGTGTGGCCGACGCCAGCGACCGCGACCTGCGCACCCTGGCGGCGCGCATCCATGACTGGCGCTTGCGGCCCACGGGCACCGCGGGCTACAAGAAGGCCGAGGTGATGAGCGGCGGCGTGGACACCGACGAACTGGACCAGCGCAGCCTGCAGGCGCGGCGGCGTCCCGGCCTGTACGTGGTGGGCGAGGCGGTGGATGTCACGGGCTGGCTGGGCGGATACAACTTCCAGTGGGCCTGGGCCTCCGGCATGGCCTGCGGGCGCGCGCTGGCGGCGGCCTGAGCCGGCGCGCCGGCAATGGAATGGAGGAAGCACATGAGCAAGCCCTTGTCCGGGATACGCGTACTCGAGATGGGACAGCTGATCGCCGGTCCCTTCGCGGCCAAGATGCTGGGCGATTTCGGCGCCGAGGTGATCAAGATCGAACCCCCCGGCCGGGGCGATCCCCTGCGGGGCTGGCGCCTGTTGCACAAGGGCACCTCGGTATGGTGGCAGGTGCAGTCGCGCAACAAGCAATCGGTCACCCTGGACTTGCGCGATCCGGAGATCCAGGCGCTGGTGCGCCGCCTCGCGGCCGAGGTCGACGTGATCGTCGAGAATTTCAAGCCGGGCACGCTGGAGGGCTGGGGCCTGGGCTGGGAGGACCTGCGGCAGGTCAATCCGCGGATGGTCATGCTGCGCGTGTCCGGCTACGGGCAGACCGGACCCTATTGCGACCGGCCCGGTTTCGGCGTGGTGGCCGAGGCCATGGGCGGCCTGCGCCACCTCAGCGGCGAACCCGGACGCACGCCGGTGCGGGTGGGCATCTCGATCGGCGATTCGCTGGCGGCCCTGCATGGCGTGATCGGCGTGCTGATGGCTTTGCGGGCCCGGGACCGGGATGGCGTGGGCCAGGTCGTGGACGTGGCCTTGTACGAATCCGTCTTCAACATGATGGAGAGCCTGCTGCCGGAATACGCCGTGTTCGGCGAAGTCCGCCAAGCGGCGGGCAGCAGCCTGCCCGGCATCGCCCCGAGCAACGCCTACCCGTGCAGGGACGGCAAGTACGTGCTGGTGGCGGGCAACGGCGACAGTATCTTCAAGCGCCTGATGCGGGTGATCGGGCGTCCCGACATGGCGGACGACCCGGCCCTGGGGAACAATGCCGGCCGCGTGGCCCAGGTGGCCCGCATCGACGAGGCGATCGGCCGGTGGACGGCCACCCGCGACCTGGAGGACGTCCTGGAGGCCCTGAACGCCGGCGAGGTGCCTGTCGGCAGGATCTACGACATTGCCGACATCGCCGCCGACCCGCACTACCGGGCGCGCGGCATGATCCTGGACGATGTCCTGCCCGACGGCACGCCGTGCCAGGTGCCCGGCATCGTACCCAAGCTCTCGGCCACGCCCGGCGGCATCGACAGCCGGGCACCGGCCCTGGGCCAGCATACGGACGAGGTGCTCGAAGGTCTGGGCGTGGACGCCCGCACCCGCAGCGCCTGGCGTGCGCGCGGGCTGATCTAGCCGGCCCACCGATTGTTGCAAGGCCCGGTTTCAGGGTATGCTTAGCGTTTGCTGTCACCCGATGCGGGTGGGAGAGCGCCGGCTTCGCCGGCCGCCGAAGGCGCAATTCGCCCAGAATCGCTCAGGCCCCCGTACCATCCGCATGATGTTCGCCAGGGCGTGCATCGCAGCATTCTGGAGAGACTCGCGCCATTCGGGACGCGGGCGCCGAAGGTGAACCCCCATTGCGCGGGGCAACTCTCAGGCAAAAGGACAGAAGGGCGCTGCCGGCATTTTCGTGCCGCCCTGTTCCATTTCCTTTTCCGGAGTCCCCATGCCTTCGCACACCCCCTTGCACGCTGCCCACGTCGCCCTGGGCGCCAAAATGGTCGATTTCGGCGGTTGGGACATGCCGCTGGCCTACCGTTCCCAGCTCGACGAACACCACGCCGTGCGCCGCGCCGCCGGGGTCTTCGACGTGTCGCACATGCTGAACATCGACGTCACCGGCCCGGGCGCACTGGATTTCCTGCGCCGCCTGCTGGCCAACGACGTTGCGCGCATCGCCGGCCAGCCGGGCAAGGCCCTGTACAGCTGCATGCTGCGTCCCGACGGCGGCGTGATCGACGACCTCCTGGTGTATTTCTTCGCCGCCGACAACTGGCGGCTGGTGGTCAATGCCGGCACGGCCGACAAGGACTTGGCCTGGATGCGCGAGCAGGCGGCCGCCTGGGATGCCGACGTGGTGCTGGCGCCGCGCCGCGACCTGGCCATGCTGGCCGTCCAGGGCCCCCAGGCCCGCGAGATCGTCTGGCGCGTGCGCCCCGAGTGGCGGGCGGCGACCGAGGAACTCAAGCCCTTCATCGGCACGCGCATCGACGAGAGCACCCTGGTGGCGCGCACCGGCTATACCGGCGAGGATGGCTTCGAGGTGGTGCTGCCCGATTCCGGCGTCGAGGCCTTCTGGAACGCCCTGCTGGCCGCCGGCGTGCAACCCTGCGGCCTGGGCGCGCGCGACACGCTGCGCCTGGAGGCCGGCATGAACCTGTACGGTCAGGACATGGACGAGACCGTGCACCCCCTGGAATCCGGCCTGGCCTGGACGGTCTCGTTCAAGGATGCCGGCCGTGATTTCGTGGGCCGCGCGGCCCTCGAGGCGGCCGATGGCGCCCTCGACCTGGTCGGGCTGAAGCTCCTCGAGCGCGGCATCATGCGGGGCCACATGAAGGTCCGCACCGCCGCCGGAGACGGTGAAATCACCAGTGGCAGCATGTCGCCCACCATGGGAGTATCCATAGGCTTGGCGCGGGTACCCGCGGGCGCGCAGCCCGGCGACCGCGTCGAGGTTGAAATCCGCGGCAAGTGGCTGCCCGCCGAGGTGGTGCGGCCGCCGTTCGTGCGCAATGGCCAGGCCCTGGTCTGACTTCCGCCAACCGTCAACACGCTCCATCCCTAACCAGCACCAATCCACTACGGGGTACATCATGTCCATTCCTTCCGATCGCAAATACACTTCCTCGCACGAATGGGTCAAAGCCGAGGGCGACGTCTTCCTGGTCGGCATCACCGACGATGCGCAGGACCAGCTCGGCGACCTCGTGTTCGTCGGTGATGTGCAGGTGGGCGCCCGGCTTGCCGCCGGCGACACCGCGGCCGTCGTCGAGTCGGTCAAGGCCGCCTCCGACATCTACGCGCCCGTTGCGGGCGAAATCGTGGCCTTCAACGAGGCCCTCAACGACCAGCCCGGCCTGATCAATGAGGCGGCCTACGACCAGTGGATCTTCAAGATCCGTCCCGACAACGCCGCCGACGTCGACGGCCTGCTGGATGCGGCCGCCTACGAGGCACAGGCCTGATCCGTCTTTCCGAACCGTAGCCCAGAGGTCTTACATGTTGCGCGACACCGACACGCATTCCGAATTCATCCCCCGCCACATCGGGCCTGCCGAGGACGATCAGCGCCTGATGCTCGAGGCCATCGGCGTGACCGACCTCGAGGCTCTCGTGCGCGAGGTGGTGCCGGCCAGCATCCTGTCCGAGGCGCCGTACCTCGACCTGCCGGGTCCTCGCGGCGAGGTCGAGGCACTGGCCGAGCTCAGGGCCGTCGCCGGGCGCAACCAGGTGCTGCGCAGCTACATCGGCCAGGGCTACTACGGCACCTACGTACCGCACGTGATCCTGCGCAACATCCTGGAAAATCCGGCCTGGTACACGGCATACACCCCCTACCAGCCCGAGATCTCCCAGGGCCGGCTCGAGGCGCTGCTGACCTTCCAGACCATGGTGGCGGACCTCGCCGGCCTGGACATCGCCAATGCCTCGCTGCTCGACGAGGGCACGGCGGCGGCCGAGGCCATGACCTTGGCGCGGCGGGTGTCGCGCGCCAAGACCCAGGCCTTCTTCGTGTCGTGCCATGTCCATCCGCAAACCCTCGAGGTGGTGCGCACGCGTGCCGCAGGACTGGACATCGAACTCATCGTGGGCGACGAGGCCGAAGGGCTGCCCGAATGCTTCGGCGTGCTGCTGCAGTATCCGCATAGCCTGGGCGGCATCGCCGACTATCGCGCGCTCGCCGACAAGGCCCATGACATGGGCGCCATCGTGGCCGTGGCGACGGACCTGCTGGCTCTGGCGCTGCTGGCGCCGCCGGGCGAGTGGGGGGCCGACATCGCCGTCGGCACGGCCCAGCGCTTCGGCGTGCCGATGGGCTACGGCGGCCCGCATGCCGGGTTCATGGCCTGCAAGGACGCCTACAAGCGCAACCTGCCGGGACGCCTGGTCGGGGTGTCGCAGGACGCGGCAGGCCGCCCGGCGCTGCGCCTGGCCCTGCAGACGCGCGAGCAGCACATCCGCCGCGAAAAGGCCACTTCCAACATCTGCACCGCTCAGGTGCTGCTGGCCGTCATGGCGGCCATGTACGCCGTGTGGCACGGCCCCGAAGGCATCGCACGCATCGCGCGCCGCGTGGCGGCGCACACGGCGCGGCTGAATACCGCCCTGCGCGCCATGGGCGCGACGGTACTCAACGACAGCTTCTTCGACACCCTGCACCTGCGCACCGGCGAACGCACCCAGGCGGTGCTGGACTCGGCGGTGGCCGGCGGCATCAATCTGCGCATCGTCGACGACGCCAGCGTGGCGGTCTCGCTGGACGAAACCGTGGTGGCCGAAGACCTGGAGGTTCTGGTCGGCGTGCTGGCCGAAGGTCTGGGCCTGGCCCGCGTCGCACCCGATTTCACGTCCGCCGGCGACGGCGTCCCGGCGGCTTGCCGGCGCGCCGGCCCCATCCTCTCGCATCCGGCCTTCTCGCGCATCCGCTCCGAGACCGACATGCTGCGCTACCTGCGCGAGCTGGCCGACAAGGATCTCGCCCTGGATCGCACCATGATCCCCCTGGGTTCATGCACGATGAAACTCAACGCCACGGCCGAGATGATCCCCATCACCTGGCCGGAATTCGGCGACATGCATCCTTTTGCGCCCGCGGGTCAGGCCCAGGGCTACCAGGAACTGATCGAGCGCCTGTCGTCCGCCCTGTGCGAGATCACCGGCTACGATTCGATCAGCCTGCAGCCGAACTCCGGCGCCCAGGGCGAATACGCCGGCCTGCTGGCCATCCGCGGCTATCACCACGCCAACGGTGAATTCCAGCGCAACGTCTGCCTGATTCCGGCGTCGGCCCACGGCACCAATCCGGCTTCCGCGCACCTGGCGGGCATGGACGTGGTGGTGGTGGCGTCGGACGACAATGGCAACATCGACATGGACGACCTGCGCGCGCGCATCGCCCAGGTCGGCGACCGGCTCGCGGCCCTGATGATCACCTATCCGTCCACCCACGGCGTCTTCGAGACCACGGTGACCGAGATCTGCGCGCTGGTGCATGACGCGGGCGGCCAGGTCTACCTGGACGGCGCCAATATGAACGCGATGGTGGGCGTGGCGCGTCCCGGGCGCTTCGGCTCGGACGTCTCGCACCTCAATCTGCACAAGACCTTCTGCATCCCTCATGGGGGCGGCGGACCGGGCGTAGGCCCCGTGGCCGTGCGCTCGCATCTGGCGCCCTACCTGCCGGGGATGGTCGGTCCCGACGGCCGCCTGCCCGCCGGACAGTCCGGTCCGGTGTCGGCGGCGCCCTACGGCTCGGCCAGCATCCTGCCGATCTCGTACATGTACATCGCGATGATGGGCGCCGAGGGCCTGCGGCGCGCCACCCAGGTTGCGATCCTGAACGCCAACTACCTGGCCAGCCGCCTGGCGCCGCACTATCCCATCCTGTATGCCGGCCCCAACGGCCGGGTGGCGCACGAGTGCATCCTCGACATCCGGCCCATCAAGGAGGCCAGCGGCGTCGGCGCCGAGGACATCGCCAAGCGCCTGATGGACTACGGCTTCCATGCGCCGACCATGAGCTTCCCCGTGGCCGGCACCCTGATGGTCGAGCCGACCGAATCCGAGGGCCTGGCCGAACTGGACCGCTTCGTCGAGGCGATGATCGCCATCCGCGCCGAGATCGCCTTGGTGGAAAGCGGCCAGCACGGCGCCGAGGACAACCTGTTGTGCAATGCGCCCCATACCGCGCAAACGCTGCTGGCCGCCGACTGGACCCATCCCTACACGCGCGAGCAGGCCGCCTATCCGGTGCCGGGCCTCGCCCAGCGCAAGTACTGGCCGCCGGTCTCGCGCGTGGACAATGCCTGGGGCGACCGCAACCTCGCCTGCGCCTGCCCGCCGATCTCGGAATACGCCGAGGCCCAGGCCGAGCCGGCCTGAACCCCACCCGCAAGGAAGCTGCCATGCCCTACATCAGCATCAAGATCACGCGCGAGGGTGCCACCGCCGAACAAAAGCGCCGCCTCATCGAGGGCGCTACGCAGCTGATGGTGGATGTGCTGGACAAGAAACCCCAGCAGACCTTTGTCGTGATCGAGGAAATCGACACCGACAGCTGGGGGGTTGCGGGCGAAACCGTCACCGAGCTGCGCCGGCGCGAGGCCGGCGCATCGGACTGATGCAGGACGGCGGACCCTTTGAGGGGGCCGCCGTCTGACATGCTGGTCGAAGCGCAACTACCGAATCGGGGGCGCTGCAACAGCTTGATCCACGGATTGGCGGAGCATCTCGAAGTGGTGGTGCATCGCCTGGCCGGCCGCCATGGCGTCCCGATCGCGGATGGGCTCAAAAATTGATGTGTGCACATCCTGCAGTTCGTCCCATTGATTGGAGGGCAGCAGGTATTTGAAGTCTATCTGCCGGAAATCCTCGATCAGGCCACCGATGATCTTCTTCAGGAAGGGATTGCCCGAGGCGCTTGCGATGGCAAGGTGGAACTCGAGATTCAGATCGCCCTCCCGATAGCTGGCGCGGGATTCCGTGTCCATGAACAAAATGGGGCGCTGAATAGCCTTCAGCTGTTCCTCGGTGCGGTGCAGCGCGGCCAGTTCTGCCGCTCGCACCTCCACGATATCCCGGGCGTCCCATAGCGCCAGCAGGGTCTCGACGCTGTTCGCCAGCTTGGTCTGCTTGAGGTTGTCGAGATCGGGAAACTGGCCATGGATAAGGTATCGGCCGCCGCCCGGGCGCGACCGCACCACGCCGTGGGCCTCCAGCACGCGAAAGGCCTCGCGCAGCACCGGACGGCTCACGCCGAGCAGCTGGCCCATGACTCGCTCGCTGGGAAACGCCCCGCCGGGCTCCACGTTCCCCGCAAGAATGAAATCCCGAAGCGCCAGCAGCACGCTCTCGTAGAGCCGCACACTGCGGATGGCGGGCAAGGCGGTGGAGTCTTTGGATGTGGGTATCGCCATACACGATTTTTCCGTTCAATCAATTCTCAAATTTTGTCATGGGCAGGGTAATCCATATCAGCGCTGAATAGAAATATCCAGCCCTAGAGTGATGGAAACGTCCTCATGGGGACTGGAGAGGGCAGTGTGATCCGCAGCGGAGACGGCCGATCCATTGACGCCTACCGCTACTTCCATTACATTGCACATAGCAACTGGGTAACCCAGTTTCCCAATGTATCACCACTTCCTTGATAGCGAGATCTCCATGCAATCCATCCAGGGCGTATTTGCCAACTTACCGACAGCGTTTTCCAAAGACGGCTCGATCGATGCCCCGCGCATGCGGGAACGCATCGCCAGCCTCCTGGAGAGCGGCGTACACGGATTCAGCACCCAGCTTTCGGCGGGCGAGTTCGCCTACATGACCGCAGAAGAAAGAATGTTCCTCACAAGCTGCGTACTGGAAGCCGTCGGCGAAAAACGGCCTGTGCTGGTCGGCGTTTCGGGCAATTCCACTCAGGAAACGCTGCAGCTGGCCAAACATGCAGCCGACCACGGTGCTGCCGCAGCGATGGTGATGCCGCGTTCCTACTTCAAGCTGTCCGCCAGCGAAATTTTGGGCCTGTACGAGGAAGTGGGCAGGTCAGTCCCATGCCCCATAGGCGTCTACAACAATCCTGTCACGACCGGCGTGGATATCTCCGCGGAGCTCTACCTGAAGATTCAGCAGGTCTGCCCTGTTGCGGTCACAAAGGACGGCGCCGGTGATATCACGAGGATCAGCGAACTACGGTCGCTCGGCAGTGCCGGCATGTCGTATCTGTGCGGCACTGAATCGCAGTCCCTGCCCAGCTTGGTGCTGGGCGCGGATGGGTGCTGCAATGCCATCAACAGCGTGATACCGGCCCCTATCGTGACGCTGTACGATGCCGCACAGCAAAAGGATTACGCCACAGCCGCCCGGATATTCGAAAGTCTCCAGCCTTTGTTCCGATTCATTCGCATGCACGGCGTGGCCCGCACGACCAAGGCGATGGGCGATCTGTTGAATCGCTCTTTCGGGCCGCATCGCATGCCTTTGCAACCTCTTTCCCAAGACGATGTCGCAAGGCTGCGCTCGACCATCGACGAAATCCGCACAAGCACTGCCCTGTAGAAAAGGCGAACGGCTACGGTGTAAAGGCTCAGACCTCACCTTCTCGCCTGGCTTACCCGGCCGTGTGGCACACTGCAGCGATGGCCGCCGGTCTCGACATGGCGGCCCACATGCGCGCGGACGACTTTGAAGCGGGGGTGGCCATGAAAATCGAGTATCTCGATACAAAAATCAGGTATTTTTTGAAAATTGCAGAAACTGGTTCCCTGTCGAAGGCGGCTGAAGAGCTCGGCATCGGACAGTCGGGCCTCAGCCGCCAATTGGCGATGCTCGAGTCGTTTGTGAGAAAGCCTTTGTTCGTGCGTACCGGGCGCGGTGTGAAGCTCACCGATGCAGGAGAGAAGCTTCAACTGGAAACGCGATCAAGATATGAAAAAATCGATATAGCGCTGATGCATATCAGGGACAAACACGGCATAACGGAGGGGCACCTCAGGATTGCGAGCATTCATACCCTCGGATCATATTTTGTGTCCGATCTATTGGGGACCTTCATCGGCCGCCAGGGCCGTGTCAACCTTTCGATTACGGCCGGCGGATCACCCGATGTCGTGGAGCTGGTCGAGAAAAGGAAGGTTGATATCGGTTTTGCCTACGATTCCGCCGTGGCATCCGATCTCCTGGAATCGACGCCTCTGTTTGAGGATACCATGTGTGTCATCATCCAACGCCAGGATGCCGATGATCAGACGGGGATGAATATATTCGATTCCCAATTCCCACTGATCGGATTCCCAGAAACATTCGCCCTTCGTAACATGATAAAAACAGCGGGCCTGGACTCACGGGTCATAGCGGAAGCCAACACACTGGAGGCGATGCTGAGGCTGGTGGCGTCGGGCATAGGGCGGTGCATATTGCCGAACCGCATACCTGAAGAAGTATTGGCGGAATACAACCTGGTGAAAATCCCGCTGACCGCCCCCGTCTTGAAACGACGCGTAGTTGCCATCATTCGTCGAAATGGCGCCCCTCTTTTGGCGAATCAATTATTCGAAATGGCAAAGTCAGTCGCAAAATCGGGCCTTGCCTGAACAAGGATGGGGCTGTCCGGCGGCTCCTCGTTTCAGCAGCAGGGTTTGTACGTAGCCCCGTAGCTCTGCCGCCCCGCTGCAGGGTAATGATTCCGCACAATATTCTTCGTGCCACCATGCTGGCCACGGAGGAGGCTGTTCGCCTGTTTCGTCGCGCGCATCCCATCGGTTAGATAGCTGCTATGACTGGAGGTGCATTGGTGGTTGTCGTAATGAAGTCCACAATGACGCTGTGGGTTTTTCTCTTCGAGTGAATGTGTTTCTTACCTCAATGAATGAAGGATTGAGCATGCGCCGTTATCAAATGTACATCAATGGGCAATACGTCGACCCGGCATCGAATCGGTGGATGGACAGCTACAACCCATATACGGGAGAAGTCTGGGCGCAGATTGGGGAAGGCAACGCTGAGGACGCAGATGTTGCTGTAAAAGCCGCAGCTGCCGCGTTTTCGGAAGGTCCGTGGTCCCAGTTGACACACACCGAGCGCGGAGCGCTTTTGCATCGCATGGGAGATCTGATTATTCGAGACGCAAGGAAGCTGGCGGAAACCGAGGTCAATGACAATGGGAAATTGATCGCGGAAACAGAGGCGATGATACGTTATACCGCGCAGTGGTATTACTATTTTGGAGGTTTGGCGGACAAGATCCAGGGGGCGACCGTTCCGTTGGACAAAAAAGGGTATTTCAATTTCACCCAGTATGAACCAGTGGGAGTCGTCGTCGCGATTACCGCCTGGAATTCACCACTGCTTCTCGCAGCCTGGAAGATAGTAGCGGCCTTGGCTGCTGGATGTACCGTAGTGATAAAGCCTTCGGAACATGCCTCCGCTTCCACGCTGGAGTTCGCAAAGCTGTTTGCAGAGGCGGGTTTTCCACCTGGTGTGGTCAATGTCGTGACCGGATTTGGCGCGGATGTCGGATCTGCGCTGGTGGAGCATCCCCTGGTCAGGAAGGTCTCGTTCACTGGCTCCGACGCCACTGGAAGGCATATCAACCAACAAGCCGCCAAGCACCTGAAGCCGGTCGGGCTCGAACTGGGCGGAAAATCTCCAAATATCGTCTTTGCGGACGCCAACATGGAAGATGCTGTCAAAGGCGCGCTATCGGGGATTTTCTCGGCAGCGGGGCAGACGTGCATTGCAGGTTCGCGCCTGTTGTTGCAGGAGTCAATCTATGAGGAATTCACGGAGAAACTGGTCGCGGGCGCGAAGGCCATCCGAATGGGAAACCCGCAGGAAAAGGACACACAAATGGGGCCGATCGCCAATCGGCCACAGTATGAAAAAGTCCTGAGTTATATAGAGGTTGCAAAGGACGATGGTGCCGAACTGCTGGCTGGCGGCGTCGCGGCAACGCGCCCGGAATGCGGCAATGGATGGTTCATAGAGCCCACCATATTCGGCAAAGTGACCAACACGATGCGAATCGCGCAGGAAGAGGTTTTCGGCCCGATTCTCTCGGTCATCACATTTAAAGACGAAGACGATGCGGTCAGGATAGCCAACGACTCGCGTTTCGGCCTGGGTGCGGGCGTCTGGACGAAGGATATGGGACGGGCATTTCGCATGGCGAATCGCATTCAGGCCGGCACAGTCTGGATCAATACCTACCGCGCGCTCAGTTTCATGGTTCCTTTCGGCGGCTACAAGGATTCTGGTATTGGCCGTGAGAACGGAATGGCGCAAATTTATTCGTACCTGGAAACCAAGAATGTCTGGATCAATACCGGGGCCGAAACCAAGAACTTGTTCGTCATGCGCTAACCGACCAGTTTCTGGTCTATAAGACTTTCATGTTTTTAGAGAAGGCGAAAATGTCTAACGATACAATGAAGATGGCCAAAGCCGACATCGTAACGGCAGCTATTGAGCAGATGGAGGCCAATCTAAGCCCACGTCAGTGGACCACCAAGGAAGCAGTCGCCGAAACGTGTCGAATTCTGTTCGCTTTCGGCCATGACTCCGGTTTATCGGGCCAGATAACAGCAAGGGCGGATACGCCGGGGACCTACTGGACGCAAAGGCTTGGTCTCGGATTCGACGAAATCACAACGGATAACCTTCTGCTTGTTGATGAGGATCTCAAGGTCCTGCAGGGTGCCGGCATGGCCAACCCCGCCAATCGCTTTCATTCCTGGCTATATCGCAAGCGTCCGGATGTCAATTGCATCGTGCACTCTCACCCGCCCCATGTTTCGGCGCTGTCGATGCTCGAGGTACCGCTCGATATATCTCATATGGACGCTTGCATGCTGTATGACCAAGTGGCGTTTGTGAGCAAGTGGCCTGGAATCCCGGTTGGAAACGAAGAGGGTGAACTGATCTCCAGCGCAATCGGGGACAAGAAAGCCGTATTTCTCGCGCATCACGGCATGCTGGTGGCGGCCTCCAATGTACAGGAGGCTTGCGTGCTGAGTGTGTTGTTCGAGCGGGCGGCGCGTTTGCAGCTGCTCGCCATGAGCGCTGGTGAGATACGCCCCATTGTCCCCGAATTGGGGATCGAAGCCCAAGCATGGCTGAGTACGCCGCGGCGCTATACCGCAACGTTTGAGTATTATTCGCGTCGCGCGAACCGTCAAATGAGCGATGGTCATGCTAGATAGCCATCTGGGGTCGAGTTGTTGAGTCGACGCTGGCTTGTTTGGAGGCATCAATGAATACTTATTCGCCACCACGCGGACTCAGGATAAATATGAATGCTGCAGTTATATGGGTTGTAGACGGCTTCAATCGTATTGTCCATGCCCTGCTTGCGTTCGGACTGCTGCTGATGGTTGTCCTGATATCCGTACAGATCGGCGTGCGTTTCATACTTCCCATGCTTGGGGTTTCCGCTTCCCTTCCATGGACGGAGGAGCTTGCGCGATATGTGATGGTATGGCTCGTGTTCCTGGGTGGAGCCGCCGCCGCGCGGCACGGTCTGCTGATTGCCGTGCTTGCTCTGGTTGACGCTGTACCGCCGCCTGCTGCCAGAGTGATGAAATTCCTTTCATTACTCATCTTGATGGGCTTCTTCGTCACAATGGCTTGGTACGGATATATATGGAGTCAATTTGGCGCAAACGAAACTTCACCGGCCATGACAATATCGAAATTTTGGCTATACCTTTCAATGCCGGTTGGGTTTGCAATTTCTGCAATTAATGTCCTTGCCGTCCTGCTTGAATCCATTAGCTCGCCATCGGGTATGTCCCATGATCGGCCGCAGCCCTAACCAGTTTCTGGGAAATACGCCATGCTGATACTGTTTGGAGGTTTATTCGCCTGCCTTGCCATTGGAGTGCCCGTGTTTGCGGCGCTCGGGGTCGCTGGGGCTTTCGCCATGATGGACTATGGGATCGAGCTTTTCAGTATTCCGCAAACCATATTCGATGCCCTGGATTCCTTCACCCTGATGGCCATACCGTTCTTCATTCTGGCGGGGAGCCTCATGCAGACGGGGGGGATATCGAGGCGGCTCATCAATTTGGCAAATGCTCTGGTCGGGTGGCTGCGTGGTGGTCTTGGGGCCTCATCGATCCTGACGTGCATGTTCTTTGCGACCATGTCAGGTTCCTCCTCGGCGACGACAGCAGCGGTTGGCACCAGCATGATCCCCGCGATGGAGAACAAGGGTTACCCCAAGAACTTCGCCGCCGCCTGCGTAGCCGTGGGCGGAGAGCTGGGCGCAATCATTCCGCCGTCGCTCGTGATGATTGTTTATGGCTTGATCGCCAATGTTTCCATAGGCAGCATGTTCATAGCGGGAATACTGCCGGGGGTGTTGGTGGGCGTTTCCCTCATGATGACGATAATCATCGTGGCCAGTATTGTCGGCTTTGACGTTGCCGAACGCGTGGAGTGGTCCACGTGGGCCGTGACAACCCTTCGCGCGCTTAAGGAATCATTTTTATCGTTGTTGATGCCGCTGATCATCCTGGGAGGTATTTATTCCGGAGCGTTCACGGCGACAGAGGCATCGGTCGTTGCGGTTCTCTATGCATTATTTCTGGGCGGAATAGTTTATCGGGAACTCACCTGGCATAGCATTCGGGATGCATTGAAACAAGCGTCGATCATGACGGCTGTGATCATGCTCATCATCGGTTTTGCGGGTCTTTTCGCCTACATGCTGACGCTGAATCAGATTCCACAGAAGTTCGGCATGATCGTCAGCGAATTGGTGGATGGTCCGATCGGATTTCTGCTGCTATCCAACCTTTTGCTGTTTGTTTCGGGCATGTTCATGGAGGCCATTGCCCTCATTGTCATTCTCGTTCCTATACTTGCACCTATTGCAATCGACTACGGCATCAATCCGATTCATTTCGGCATCGTCATGATTGTGAATATATGCATTGGAATGGTCACTCCGCCGGTAGGGGTGAACTTGTTTATCGCTTGCCAGATCGCAAACTTGTCCGTGGAATCCTTGCTTCGTCCGCTGGGCATATTTCTGTGCGTGTTGATCCTTGATGTACTGTTGATCAGTTACATTCCCTGGCTATCCCTGGCCTTTTTATAACACCCTGGGTGTATGGAGATTTCAATGAAAAAATCATTAGCTGGAATTTTGTTCGCTGCCATTTTTCCCATGAGTTCGATGGCCTCGACGGTGGTGGAACTGAATTTAGGCCATGTGCTGGCCCCTCAGAGCCATTATCATGCGGTCGCCACCAGGATGGCAGAGCTGGCACTGGAAAAATCCAACAATACACTTAAGATCAATGTTTTTCCATCCGGCCAACTAGGCGGAGAGGTCAAGCTGATCCAGTCGGCACGCACCGGGGCCGTACCCTTGGTCATTACCGGCGAGCCACCGCTCGAGAATACCGTCAAGGAATTCGGAATATTCTCCCTGCCTTATTTGTTCCCTGATCTCGATAGCGCAAACCGCGCTCTGCAGGCGGACTTCGGCAAGAAAATGCTTGGATACCTGGATCAGCACGGATTGATCGGCCTGGGGTGGATTTCGGTGCAAGAGCGCAATATATATGGCTCTCAGAAGATCGAGGCCCCGGCTGACATGAAGGACTTGAAAATTCGAGTGATTCAGTCGCCCGGCTATGTGGATGCCTATGAGAAGTTGGGGGCGCAGGCGACCCCCATGGCTTATTCCGAGGTCTATCTGGCCCTGCAGACCGGGGTGATCGATGGCGGAGAGACTTCCCCCGACCTTATGATTGACGATAAATTTGCTGAGGTCAGTAAATTCTATAATATGGTGAAGATTCACTATATGCCATGCGTCATCATAATGAGCAAATCCGCCTTCAACAGGTTATCGCCTGACCATCAAAAGGTTATTCAAGAGGCGGCCGACGAGGCTGCGGCTCACGGCATCAAGTTTTATGGGGATGCCTATAAGGCGAGTCTCGACGCGATGACAAAATCCGGCGTCACGATCGTGCAGTCGGATATCGCGGCGTTCAAGGATCTTACCGCTGGCCTGTACGGTCCTTTGCTGAAGAATGTACCCAATGGCCAAGAGAACGTCGACCTGGCGCGACAGGCCGCTCAGTGATGGCATCCACCGCCTCACCCCGGCACGCCCGCCGTACGGCGGCGTGCCGGGGGGTGTTCAGTCGACCGTCGCGAGGACCTCGCGGATCGTGTCGAAAATCTGCCCGATCTGCGCCTCGCTGATGATGAGCGGGGGCGATATCGCAATGATGTCGCCGGTATAGCGCACCAGGACGCCGCGATCAAAACATTTGGCAAAGACCTCGGCCGCACGCGCGCCGGGGGCCCCTTCGCGGGGGGCGAGCTCGATGCCGGCGACCAGCCCCAGGTTGCGCACGTCGATCACGTGGGGCGCGCCCTTGAGCCCGTGCGCCGCATCCTCGAACGGCTTGGACATGGCCCGCGCCCGTTCGAACAGACCGTCGTCGCGATAGACGCCCAGGGTGGCCAGGATCGCGGCCGTGGCCATGGGATGCGCGGAATACGTATAGCCGTGGAAAAACTCGATGCCGCTGCCGGCGGCATTGAGGATGGTGTCGTGGATGTCGCGGCGCACCGCGACGGCGCCGGCCGGCACCGCGGCGTTGCTGATGCCCTTGGCCATGGTGATGATGTCGGGGGTGACACCGAAGAAGTCGCTGGCGGTGGCTGCGCCCAGGCGGCCGAATCCGGTGATGACCTCGTCGAAGACCAGCAGGATGCCGTGTTTTTCAGTGATGGCGCGCAGCTTTTCCAGGTAGCCCTTGGGCGGCAGCAGCACGCCGGTCGAGCCGGCCAGGGGCTCGACGATGACCGCGGCGATGGTCGAGGCGTCGTGCAGGGCGATGATGCTCTCCAGGGCGTCGGCGAAATGCTCGCCCCAGGCGGGCTGGCCGCGCGTCCAGGCATTGTGGGCCAGGTCGTGGGTGTGGGGCAGGTGGTCGACGCCCGGCAGCAGCACGCCCGAGAACGTCTTGCGATTGGGCGAGATGCCGCCCACCGAGATGCCGCCGAAGCCCACGCCGTGGTAGCCGCGCTCGCGGCCGATCAGGCGGGTGCGCTGGCCCTCGCCGCGTGCCCTGTGGTAGGCGAGGGCGATCTTGAGGGCGGTGTCCACGGATTCGGAACCCGAGTTCGTGAAGAAAATCCGGTCCAGGCCCTCGGGCATCAGGGCCGCGACTTCGGTGGCCGCCCGGAACGAGTCCTCGTGGCCGATCTGGAAGCTCGGCGCGTAGTCCAGGTCGGTGGCCTGCCGGGTCAAGGCCTCGATGATGGGTCGGCGGGCGTGGCCGGCGTTGACGCACCACAGGCCGGCGGTGCCGTCCAGGATCTGGTGGCCATCGGTGGTGGTGTAATGCATGTCCTTGGCGCCGGCGAGCATTCGCGGATGCGACTTGAACTGGCGGTTGGCGGTAAAGGGCATCCACAGGTTGGACAAGTCCGTGGCGGTAATGGTGTCGGTGCTCATGGCGGCCTCGCGATCAAAGGATACAGAGACGGAAAATGGTCGACCCATTCTGTGCCGCCCCCTGGGTGAAATACATATACAGTGTTAGGATGGCTGGATAGCTGTATTGACTCCAATCGCCTAACTGTATTGATTGCTGGGCGGCCGCCGGATTGGCGCGGCGCGCCTGGAGGATGCGGGATGATCCTGTTCCAGCCCGATCGTGATCGCAAGCGGGCGCCCTCGCTGGTCGATCAGGCGGCCTGCGCCCTCGAGCGCGCCATCCGCGAGCGCGTCCTGCGGCCGGGCATGGCGCTGCCTTCGGTCCGACAATTCGCCCGCGACCATGGGCTGAGCACTTTCACTGTGATGGCGGCCTATAACCGGCTGGTGGCGCAAGGCCTGCTGCAGTCGCGCCCGGGCGCCGGCTTCCGCGTTGCACGTCAGCGGCAGGCGGCGCCGGTGCCGGCGCCGTCGTGGGTGGCGCCGCGCATCGGGCCGACCTGGCTGCTGTCGGACGTGTTCGCCGACCATTCCATCTCGATCAAGGCGGGCTGCGGCTGGCTGCCGCCCGACTGGCACAACGAGGCTGGCCTGCAGCATGCCTTGCGCCAACTGGGGCGCGTTCCGGTGAGCCAGATGGCGTCCTACGGACACCCGTTGGGATACCACCCTTTGCGCGAGCACATCGCCCATCGCCTGGGCGAGCATGGCCTGGAGACCGACGCCGGCCAGATCCTGTTGACGCACGGGGCGACGCAGGCTCTGGATGTCGTCGTGCGCACGGTGCTGCGGCCAGGCGACCATGTGGCGGTCGAGACCCCGTGCTATGCCAACCTGCTGCAGATTCTGGCGCTGAGCGGTGTCGTGGTGCACAGCGTGCCGCGTACGCGGGAAGGCGTTTGCGAACACACTCTCGAGCGCCTGGTGCGCGAGCATCCCATTCGCGCCATGTTCGTCACCACGGTGTTGCAGAATCCGACCGGTGCGACTTTTTCGATGGCGGGCGCCTTTCGTCTGCTGCAATTGGCCGAGCGGCATGCCTTTCTGGTGGTCGAGGACGATGTGTCCCGCGAACTGCTGCTCGAGCCCGCACCGCTGCTGGCGGCCCTCGCGGGCACCGGGCGGGTGGTGTATATCTCGGGCTTTGCCAAGAGCGTCATGCCGTCGATGCGGGTGGGCTACCTCTTGTGTGCCCCGGAACTGCTGGCGCAGTGCGCGCGCACCAAGATGTCCCTGGGCCTCACCTCGGCCGAGATGATGGAACGCGCCGTCTACCACGTGTTGCGCGACGGCCGCCACGGCACCTACATGCGCGGCGTGCGCGAGCGCCTGCGCCAGGCCCATGACCAAGTCTGCGAGGCCATGGTGCAGGGCGATTTCGAGATCAGCCATGAACCCGGCGCGGGCCTGTTCCTGTGGGCCCGGCCGCGCGCGGCCCGCGGCGAAGGCGCCGTGGGCTTGGCTGCCCGCGCCCTGGAGGCCGGCATCTGGTTGGCGCCCGGCGCCTATTTCGATCCTGGCGGGCGCGACGAAGGGTGGTTTCGCTTCAACGTCGCCTATTCGACGCACCCGCGCCTGTGGCGGTTCTTCAGGGATGCGCTGGACTGATCCCCGGCCTAGTGCGCTGTTTGGCTAGTTCGCATACTTAACTTCGGCGCCTGAACTTGCCATGCGGCGTTGCAAATCCTCGGGATAGCCACGGCTATCCCTGCGGTTTGCGCCTTGCCTGACAAGTCCATGCATCCGAATTTAAATGCACGAACTAGCCAAACAGCACACTGGGCACCGATTCAGGCCTTGCGATAGATGACGAAGTCATAGGCCAGCCCATTTTCGGCGGGCTGGACCAGGCGTTCGGTCTCGCGCCACTGTCCGGCGGGCAGTGCGGGGAACCAGGTGTCGCCCTCGATCTGCGCATGGACCTCGGTGGCGACGATCTCGTCGGCCAGGGGCAAGGCGAGGCGGAACACCTGCTCGCCGCCGATGACGCAGGCCACCGAGGCGTCCGCGCAGGCGGCCAGCGCCGCCTCCAGAGAGGGCAGGACTTCCGCGCCGTCCGCGGAAAAACCCGGCGCCCGGCTGAGCACCAGGTTCCGGCGTCCCGGCAATGGCCGCCCGAGCGAGGCCCAGGTCTTGCGTCCCATGATGATGGGGTGTCCCAGCGTGTTGCGCTTGAAGTGCGCCAGATCGCCGGGCAGGCGCCAGGGGAGGGTATTGTCGCGCCCGATGACGCGGTTGTCCGCGTAGGCGACGACCAGCCGGACGAGGGGTGTAGGCATGCGGGATCCTTAAGGGCGGCGATCCGCGCCGACGGGGCGGGGCACCGAAAAGCAGTTGAGGAAATTGTCGAGCGCCGGCCGCTCGCCGGCCAGGGCGGCCCGGCCATCGGCCAGCGCAGCGTCGAGGCTGGCGGCGCCGTAGGCCAGGTGCAGCAGGGTGGTGGGGTCGGTGCGCAGGACCGCCGCCGTCTGCCGGGTGGGATCCGCCCGCCGGACGTCGAATGTGCCTGTGCGCACTCGCGCCACAAAGGCCTGTCCATCGAGGATGAGCAGGATCTCGGCATCGCGGCCCGCGGCCGCGTCGCGGTCGAACAGGGCGCGAAACGACAGGACCATGGCATCGACGCTGAGGGGGCTGCCGCGCGCGAAGGCGGGCGAGCGCACGCCCCAGAGCAGCAGTTGCAGGAGGATGGGCTCCAGTTCGAGGCCCCAGGCGGTCAAGGCATAGGCCATGCCGCCGGCGGGCGGCTGCTGGCGTTGCCGGACGACGATCCCGGCGGATTCGAGTTCCACCAGGCGCTGGGATAGCACATTGGCGCTGATGCCCTTGAGGCCGGTGCGCAGATCCGTGAAGCGTTTCGGCCCCAGCAGCAGTTCGCGCACGATCAGCAAGGCCCAACGCTCGCCGATCAGATCCAGCGCGTGCGCCGCCGCGCAGCCGTCGCCGTAGCTTCGTTTCGCATTCATGTGTTACAGCATACCATCAAGTCCTAACAAATAATTTTTTAGTTGTTTTTTAGGACTCAATGATTGTACAGTCCAGGTTTGGAAGGGCGTGTGCCCTGTCCGAGTCCGTGCCGGCCGTGGCGCGGCAAGCCCAAGGAGACCAAGGATGCAGACGAATACCGGAGACGACACCGTCCGTACCGCATTGCGCGGCGTGCTGGACGATTGGATCGCCGCCTCGCAGCGGCGCGACCTGGAGGCGCTGATGGCGTGCTACGCGCCCGACGTGGTGGCTTACGATGCCATCCAGGCCTTGCGCTTCACCGGCCGGGACGCTTATCGAGAACATTGGCGCATGTGCCTGGACATGTGCCCGGCCGGCTTGAATTTCCGCTTCCAGGATCTGGAGATCAGCGGCGCGCCCGACATCGGCTATGCGCATGGGCTGGTGGGCTGCGGGGATGGAACGGGCGGCGGCGAATTCTGGAGCCGCATGAGCACCGGATTCCGGCGGGAGGGCGAACGCTGGCTGATCGCGCACGAGCATTTCTCGTTTCCCTTCGATGCGCAGACCGGCAAGGCGATGATGCACCTGCAGCCCGACGGCACCGCGCGGACGCGGCCCATCCCGCCCGATATGAACGCGGTGACGCCTCATCTCGTATGCAGGGATGCGCCCGGGGCGATCGAATTCTACAAACAGGCTTTCGAGGCGCGCGTGATGGCTCGCCTGGATAGTCCACAGGGCGGCCTGATGCACGCTTGCCTGCGGATCGGGGACTCGGCGGTGATGTTGATGGAGGAATCGTCCGCATGCCAGGCCGTCAGCCCCGTGACCCTGAAAGGCACGCCGGTGACGCTGCACTTGTATGTCGAGGATGCCGATGCGGTGTTCGCCCGTGCGCTGCAGGCGGGTGCCACGGCGCTGATGCCGCCCGCCGACATGTTCTGGGGCGACCGCTACGGTGTGGTGGTCGATCCTTACGGGCATCAGTGGGCCATCGCCACGCACGTGCGCGACATCACGCCCGAAGCGATCCGCGAGGCAGCCGCGGCCTTCGGCCAGCCGTCCGCGTGACGGCGGCTTAGGGTGAACAGGCCCTAGCGCAAGGGGCGTATCGCCTGATCGATGCAGCCGGCCAGCAGGTCCTCGAGGCGGCCTTGCGCGAGAATCAGGCCGGGCGCCAGGTCGGCCAGCGGACGCAGCACGAATGCGCGCTCGTGCATGCGCGGGTGCGGGACGATCAGCGTGGGTTCGTTGATGCGCCGGTCGCCGTACAGCAGCAAGTCCAGGTCCAGCGTGCGCGGCGCATTGCGGTAGGGGCGCTGGCGGCCGTGCTCCTGTTCGATGGCTTGCAGCAGGGTCAGCACGGCCTGGGGGGGCAGAGCGGTGCGCGCGTGGGCCACGGCGTTGATGTAGTCCGGTCCCGAGGAATCGACGGGTGCGCTGCGATACAGGGGCGAGAGGCGCAGGTTCAGGATGCCGGGGGTGCGCGCCAGCCTGTCGGCCGCATGCAGCAAGGTGTCGGCGGCCTCGCCCAGGTTGGCACCCAGGCCGACGTAGAGATCGACGCCCGGCGCGACATCGGTCGGCTGGATCATGGGTGCGCCCGCGGCCTCAGGCCTGGGATTCGGACTGGCCGGCGCCTTCCGCGGCGCGGGGCCGGCGCTTGCGCCGCCGCCGCGCAGGCGCGTTGCGTGCGCCGGTGTGGCCGGCCTGCCAGGTGTCGATCATCTGATTGCGGCGATCCTCGCTGCTGTTGGCCAGGTCCATCCACCATTGGGCCAGCACGCTGTCGACCTCGCGGGCCTCGGCGCGCAATTGCAGGAAATCCACGGCTGCGCGAAAGCGCGGCTGGTCCAGCAGCCGCCAGATCGAGCGCACAGTGGCGCGCTCGAAACGGGCCTGCATCAGCCAGATCTCGCGCATGTCGGATTGATAGCGGCGCTGGATGGCGAGCTTGTGCGTCTGGTCGTCGATCACCGAATCGGCGGCCTGGATCAAGGCTTCGGTGCGTTGCAGGCCGTCGTTGGCCAGGGCTTGCCAGCGTTGGTGCACCAGGCGCCACAGCAGGGCCGCGAACAGGAAACTGGGACTGACCGGCTTGCCTGAACGCACGCGTGCATCGGTGCGCGACAGGGCGATCTCGACGAAGTCCTCGCCACCCTGTTCCTCGAAGATCCGGTCGATCAGCGGCATCAGGTTCTGTGTGAGTCCGGAGCGGCGCAGTTGCCGCAGGCAGTCCATGGCATGCCCGCAGGTCAGCAGCTTGAGCGTTTCGTCGAACAGGCGCGAGGCGGGCACGTGCTCGATCAGGCCGGCCAGCCGGGTGATGGGCTGCTCGGTCGGCGGATCGATCCGCGCCCCGAGTTTCGCGGCAAAGCGCAAGGCGCGCAGCATGCGCACCGGATCCTCGCGATAGCGGGTCTCGGGGTCGCCGATCATGCGCACCACGCGGTTCTTGAGGTCGGCCACGCCCTGGTGGAAATCGATGACTTCCTCCTTGATCGGATCGTAGTACAGCGCGTTGATCGTGAAGTCGCGCCGCGCGGCGTCTTCTTCGTGGGTGCCGAACTCGTTGTCGCGCAGGATGCGGCCGTGCTCGTCGGTTTCCTGGTTGCCCGAGGAGGGCGCGCGGAATGTGGACGTCTCGATCACCTCCTGGCCGAACACCACGTGGACGAGCTGAAAGCGGCGGCCGATGATGCGCGCGCGCCGGAACAGGGGCCGGATCTGGGCGGGCGTGGCGTTGGTGGCCACGTCGAAATCCTTGGGCGCGAGGCCGACGATCAGGTCGCGAACCGCGCCGCCGACGATGTAGGCGTCGAAGCCATGCTGATTGAGCACCTCGCAGACCTTGATGGCGTGCCGCGAGACCAGGCGCCGGTCGATGCCGTGTTTGTCGCGCGCCAGGCGCTCGGGCCCGTTGGGCGGCGCCGCGAGCAGGCGCGATACGAAATTCTTGATGGTCTGCTTGAGCATATGGGCCGTTATTTTATGACTTTGCGTCCTGCATGTCCTCGAATAGGTCGAGTGTGCGCCAGCCCCGCTCGGCGGCCAGGGCGCGCAGGGCAATGCTGGGATTGGTCGCCACGGGGTGGCTCACCACCTCGAGCAGCGGCAGGTCGTTCATCGAATCGCTATAGAACCAGGTCTCGTCGAAGTCCTCGAGCTCGTGCCCGAGGCCGGCCAGCCACTGGCGCACCCGCAGCACCTTGCCCGCCTGGAAGCTGGGCGTGCCGTCGATCCGGCCGGTATAGAGGCCCTGGGCATCGCGTTCGGGTACGGTGGCGATCAGATGAGGAATGTCCAGGGCGCGGGCAATGGGCGTGGTGACGAATTCGTTGGTGGCCGTGACGATGGCGCACAGGGCGCCGGCGTCGCGGTGGCGCGCCACCAGGGCCTGCGCCGCGGGCAGGATGCCGGGGCGCACGACCTCGGCCATGTAGGCCTCGTGCCACAGGGCCAGTTCCTCGTGCTGCGCGAGCTTGAGCAGGCCCAGCATGAAATCGGCGGCCTCCTGGGCGCTGAGGGTGCCTTCGTTGTATCGGCGCATCAGGTCGTCGTTGCGCCGGCGCGCGGCATCGGGGTCCCCGGCGCGGCCGGTGCGGGCCAGGAAGTCGGCCCATTGATAATCGCTGTCGAAGGGCAGCAGGGTGTGGTCCAGGTCGAACAGGGCCAGGGTTTGGGGCGTCGTGGTCATGGCGTCCTCGGGGTGGTCTGCGCGTCGGCGAGCAAATCCTTGAGCAGGGGCAGGGTGATGGGGCGGTGGCGCGCCAGCGAATAGCGGTCCAGCGCATCGATGAGAGCTGTCAGCCTGCCCATGTCGCGGTCGTAATGGGTCAGGATCCAGCCCAGGACGTCGTCGCCCAGACGCAGGCCGCGCGCCTGGGCGCGCTCGCGCAGGGCCGCCGCGCGGTCCTGATCCGACAGTTGCTCCAGGCGGTAGACCAGGTCCCAGCCCAGGCGGGTGCGCAGGTCCTCGCGCAGGGCCATGGCCATGGGGGCACGGTCGCCCGCCAGCAACAGGGCAAAGGCCTCCGGCGTCCCCGCTGCGGTGCGCCAGCGATTGTACAGGGCAAACAGCGCCGCCTGCGCATCCGGGTCCAGATCGCCGACATCGTCGATCGCCACCAGCGAGAGCCGGCGATCCTCGTCGGTGGCCAGGTCGCGCAACCGGCCCGCCGGCGTGTCTGCGGCCATGTACGGCGCCTCGTGCGCCTGCGCGCTGGCGCGCAGCAGGTGGCTGCGGCCCGAACCCGCGCCGCCCCACAGGTACAGGGCGCGCCCCGGTGCGAGCTCGCGCACGGCCCGCAGGGTCGCTTGATTGTCCCCGATCACGAAACCGTCCAGGGTGGGTGGCGACGCCGGCAGGATGTCCAGTAGCAGTTGCTGCGTCATGCCAGAAGGAAGTTCATCGTAAAATCGAGGCTTCTCAGTGTTCGAACACGCAATTCTTGCACATCTGGCGGCTTTTCTCATGAATGATCAACCTGCAGCTTCCATGACCTACCGCGATGCCGGGGTCGACATCGATGCCGGCGACGCCCTGGTCGACCGGATCAAGCCGCTGGCCGCCCGGACCATGCGCCCGGGCGTCATGGCGGGCATCGGCGGCTTCGGCGCGCTGTTCGAGTTGCCGACGCACCTGCGCCAGCCCGTGCTGGTGTCGGGCACCGACGGCGTGGGCACCAAGCTGCGCCTGGCCTTCGAGTGGCAGCGTCACGACACCGTGGGCATCGACCTGGTGGCAATGAGCGTCAACGACATCCTCGTCCAGGGTGCCGAGCCGCTGTATTTCCTGGACTATTTCGCCTGCGGAAAACTGTCGGTGGACACGGCGGCGCAGGTCGTGGGCGGCATCGCGCGCGGCTGCGAACTGGCAGGCTGCGCGCTGATCGGCGGTGAGACCGCCGAGATGCCTGGCATGTACCCCGAGGGCGAGTACGACCTCGCCGGCTTTGCCGTCGGCGCGGTCGAGAAATCCCAGATCATCGACGGCGCCGGCATCCAGGCGGGCGACACCGTGCTGGGCCTGGCCTCCAGCGGCGCGCATTCCAACGGCTATTCCCTGCTGCGCAAGATCCTGCAGCATGCGGACGCGCGCCCGGACCAGGATATGGGCGGCCGCCCGCTGGCCGACGTGGTCATGGAGCCCACCCGCATCTACGTCAAGTCGGTGCTGGCCGCGCTGGCCGCCCATCGGCCCGCCATCAAGGGCCTGGCCCACATCACCGGCGGCGGCCTGCTGGAAAATGTGCCGCGCATCCTGCGCGCCGGCCTGGCGGCCGAGCTGCATCGCGACGCCTGGACCCTGCCTGCGCTGTTTGCCTGGCTGCAGCGCGAGGGCGGCGTCGCCGACCATGAAATGGCGCGCGTATTCAACTGCGGCATCGGCATGGTGCTGGTGGTCGATCCGGCACAGGCCGACGCCGTGAGCGCCACTTTGCGGGCCCAGGGCGAAACGGTGTATGCACTGGGCGCCGTCGTCGAGCAGGCGGCGGGCGCGCCCCAGGCCGCCGTGATCTGAAATGCCGGTCGCTACGCCGGGTCGGGCCGCGACTGGCCCCGGCCGGGTGACGACCGGCGTTCGGCGCACACCCGCGCAAAGGCGTCCACCACGCGTTCCGCGGCGTCCGCGGCATCGCACGGGGTCGCCAGGCGTCCAGGCAAGCCGCGCAGCCAGGTGATCTGGCGCTTGGCCAGTTGGCGCGTGGCGGCAACGGCCCGTTCGATCGCCTGTTCCTGCGTGCATTCCCCGTCCAGAAAGTCCCAGACCTGCCGGTAGCCCACGCAGCGGATCGAAGGCAGGCCCGGATGCAGGTCGCCGCGCGCATGCAGGGCGCGCACCTCGTCCACCAGGCCGGCCTCGATCATGGCGCCGTAGCGCCGCGCGATGCGGGCATGCAGCCAGGCGCGGTCCGTGGGTTCCAGGCTGAGGGTGACGTGCCGCCAGCCGGGCAGCGGCGGGTCCGGCGTCTCGCGCAGCCATTGGCTCATGCTGCGCCCGCTGCCGCGCCAGATCTCGAGCGCCCGCTGCAGCCGCTGGCTGTCGTTGGGGGCCAGGCGGGCCGCGGTTTGCGGGTCGACGCGCGCCAGTTCGGCATGCAGGGCGGGCCAGCCCCGGGCCTGGGCCTCCGCGTCGATGGTCCGGCGCAGCGCCGGGTCGGCCTGCGGCAGCGCGTGCAAGCCCTCGCGCAGCGCCTTGTAGTAGAGCATGGTGCCGCCACACAACAATGGAATGCGCCCCCGTGCCCGGATCTCGCGCGCCAGCGAGCCGGCGTCCTCTGCGAACTCCGCCGCCGAATAGGTCTGGGCCGGATCGCGGATGTCGATGAGGTGGTGCGGGATCCGCGCCCGTTCGGACGGCGACGGTTTGGCGGTGCCGATGTCCATGCCGCGATAGATGGTGGCCGAATCCATCGCAATGATCTCGATGGGCCAGCGCTGCGCCAGCGCGAGAGCCGCGGCGGACTTGCCCGACGCCGTCGGCCCGGCCAGGCAGATCAGCGTGGGAGCGGCGGGGTCGGCATCGTCGGAGTCCGGCGCCGCGCTTCCTGGAAATGCGCCCCGAACGGCCTGGGCGGACTGCCGCGTCATTGGCCGCGCATGAACAGCTTGTCCAGGTCGCCCATGCTCCATTGAAACCAGGTGGGCCGCCCGTGGTTGCACTGGTCGGCGCGTTCGGTGCGCTCCATCTGGCGCAGCAGGGCGTTCATCTCGTCGATGCCCAGGCGCCGGTTGGCGCGCACGGCGCCGTGGCACGCCATGGTGGACAGCAGCTCGTTGCGTTGTTCGGTCAGGCGGGCCGAATGGCCGATGCGTTCGAGATCGGCCAGGACGCCGCGTGCCAGCGCCTCGATGTCGCCTTGCGCCAGGAGGGCGGGCACCGCCCGCACCGCCAGAGAGGCCGGGCCGGTCGGACGGATGCGCAGCCCCAGGGCGTCGAGGGTGTCCTGCTCGGCCTCGGCCAGCGCCATCTCGGTGGGGCTGGTGCTGAACACTACGGGGACCAGCAGTTCTTGTGCGGGCAGCGGCGCGCCGTCCATCGCCTGCTTCAGGGCTTCGTAGACGACCCGTTCGTGCGCCGCGTGCATGTCCACCAGGATCAGGCCCCGGGCATTCTGCGCGAGGATGTAGATGCCGTGCAGCTGGCCCAGCGCCATGCCCAGCGGCAGTTCGCCGGGGTCGGGTGCCGCCGCCTGCGGCGCCGGATGCGGGGCTGCTGTGGGCGGCTCGGCATCCAGCGGGCGGTAGAGGCGACGCCAATCGACGGCGGCTGCCGGCTCGTTCAGGCTGAAGCGCTGCTGGCCCCAGGGCGGGGCGGCTGACGGGGAACTGGCGGGCGGGCGGGCGGCGGGCGCGCCGGCCGCGGCCCCTGTCCATTCCGAGGTCCGGTCCGGGTCTGCAGCGCGCCAGGCGGGATCGCCGCCCGTGGGTGCCGGCGGGGCCTGCGCCGCGCCGGGGCCGGCGGCGCCGCCGTGCTGCGCCAGCGCCTGGCCGAGGGCCTGCGCGACGTACCGGTGGACGGCACCGCTGTCGCGGAAGCGCACCTCGTGCTTGGCCGGGTGCACGTTCACGTCCACCGTGGCCGGGTCCAGGGTCAGGAACAGCACGTAGGCGGGCTGGCGGTCGCCGTGCAGCACGTCGGCGTAGGCCTGGCGCACGGCGTGCGAGACGGTGCGGTCGCGCACGTAGCGGCCGTTCACGTACAGGTACTGGCGGTCGGCCCGGTTGCGGGCGAAGGTCGGCCGGGTGATGCGGCCCCCGAGGGCGATCAAGCCCTGGACGGCCGACACCGGCAGGCTTTGCTCGTCGAATGCCTCGCCCAGCACGTCGCGGATCCGGTTTTCGGGGGTGCTGGGGGGCCAGTTGCGCTGCGGCTTGTCGTTATGGAACACCCGGATGGCCACCTCGGGGTGGGCGAGCGCGATGCGTTCGACGGCCTCGATGCAGTGCGCGTATTCGGTGGCCTCCGTGCGCAGGAATTTGCGGCGGGCCGGAATGTGATCGAACAGCTGGCGCACCTCGACGCGCGTCCCGACCGGGCCGGCGGCGGCTTCCGGTGTCGTCGATTCGGCCGTGATCCGCCAGGCCTGGGTGTCGCCCGCGGTGCGCGAGGTGAGGGCCAGGCGCGCGACCGAGGCGATCGAGGCCAGCGCCTCGCCGCGGAATCCCATGGAGGCGACCGATTCCAGTTCCGCCAGCGAGCGGACCTTGCTGGTCGCGTGCCGCTGCAGGGCCAGCGGCAGTTCGGCGGGCGGGATGCCTGAGCCGTCGTCGCTGACCAGGATGCGGCGGATGCCGCCGCCGTCGAGGCGAACCTCGATGGCCCGCGCGCCGGCGTCCAAAGCGTTCTCCAGCAGTTCCTTCAGGACCGATGCCGGGCGCTCGATCACCTCGCCCGCGGCGATCTGGCTGATCAGGGTGTCGGGCAGGGGAGAGATCGAACGGCGGTCGGACATCGGGACGAGCAGCGAGGGCATGACGATCCAGCCAGTTTAAACGGTTTATGATTCTGGATCGAAAATCCCCCGCAAATCCGCAGCGCCTGCCTGTCGCTCGACTTGTTCAGAGGGGCGCTAAAGGACAACATGGCGGAATTCTTTCATCTGATCCTGCACATCGATCAGTCGCTGGGCATCTGGGTCGTGCAATACGGGTCCTGGATCTACCTGATCCTGGGGCTGATCATCTTTGGCGAGACCGGCTTGGTGATCCTGCCGTTCCTGCCGGGCGATTCGCTGCTGTTCATCGCGGGGGCCTTCGGCGCCTCGGGCCTGCTGGATCCCGTCCTGCTGGGCGCGATCCTGCTGGCCGCCGCAGTCTTGGGCAATACCGTCAATTACGCCGTCGGGCGCGCCATCGGGCCCAAGGTCTTCGAGAGGGACTACCGTTTCCTCGATCGCAAGGCGCTGCTGAAGACCCACGCATTCTATGAAAAGCATGGCGGCAAGACCATCGTGCTGTCGCGCTTCCTGCCTCTGTTCCGGACCTTCGCGCCCTTTGTCGCCGGCGTGGCCGCGATGGATGCCTTGCGCTTCCAGTTCTACAACATGATCGGGGCCGCGGCCTGGATCGCCGGCCTGATCGCCCTAGGCTATTTTTTCGGCCATGTGCCCTTCATCAAGGATCACCTCAACACCATCGTGCTGATCGGTGTGAGCGCCGCCGCGGTGCCGGCGGCGCTGGGGCTGCTGTGGAAGCTCCTGCGCCGGCGGCCGGCCGATCGATAATCCCCCTGCCCGCGGCGCGCTTTACGCGCGTCGCGCGAGCGCCGGGCTGGCGGCGAAATAATCCTGCACGCCCTTCAGCATGGCCTGGGCGATGCGCTGCTGGTGCTGGGGACTGCGCAGCAGGCGCTCCTCCTCGGGGTTGCTGATGAAGGCGGTTTCGACCAGGATCGAAGGGATGTCGGGCGCCTTGAGCACGGCGAATCCGGCGCGCTCGATGCGGTTCTTGTGCAGGCGGTTGATCTTGCCGATCTCGCTCAGGACCCGAGAGCCCACCTTGATCGAATCATTGATCTGCGCACCGGTGGACAAGTCCAGCAGCACCTTGGCCACCTGCTGGTTGTGGGCGCCCAGGTTCACGCCGCCGATCAGGTCGGCGTCGTTTTCCTTCTTGGCCAGCCAGCGCGCGGCGGAACTGGTGGCGCCGTGCTGGGACAGCGCCCAGACCGACGAGCCGCGCGCCGAGGGCTTGATCCAGGCGTCGGCGTGGATCGAGATGAACAGGTCGGCCTTCACGCGGCGCGCCTTCTGCACCCGCACGTGCAGGGGCACGAAATAGTCGCGGTCGCGCGTCAGGTAGGCGCGCATATTGGGTTGCGCATCGATGATCGCCTTGAGGCGCTTGGCGATCTGCAGGACGATGTCCTTTTCCCGTGTGCCGCGTCGGCCGATGGCGCCGGGATCCTCGCCGCCATGGCCCGGGTCCAGGGCGATGAGGATGGGGCGGTCGCGCCTGGACGGCGATGGCGCGGGAACCACGGGCTCGGGCGCGCTGCGGGCGACCGGTGGGGGCAGCTTCTGGCCCTCGACCGAGGGGATCGGCGCCTCGGCCATCGGCCCGTTCTGTGCCAGTTCGTCCAGGATGCCCGCCAGCGGATCGTTCTGTGCGTCCTTCAGGAGGGCCAGCAGGGGATCCTGGGCGATCTTGGGGTACAGGTCGAGGACCAGCCGGTACTTGTATTCGCCCACCGGCTTGAGCGTGAAGACCTGCGGCGCGATGTCCTGCTTCAGGTCGAACACCAGCCGGACCACATTGGGCCGATTCTGGGCCACCCGCACGGTTTGAATGTAGGGATCGTTGGGGCGGACCTTGGACACCAGCTCGTTGATGGCGCGGCTCATGCTCAGGCCGTCGATGTCGACGACCAGCCGGTAGGGATTGTCGAGCACGAAGTGCTCGGCCTTCAGCTCGGAATCCATCTCGAGAGTCACGCGCGTGTATTCGTCGGCCGGCCAGGTGCGCACCGCCAGGATGGTTGCGGCGTGGGCCAGGCGCGGGATGACGGGCAGCAGAAGCAGCGCGACGCCCCCCGAGATCAGCTTGCGCCGCAGGGGGTCGGCCTGAGGACTCAGGGTCCGGACGGAGTCAGTTGCGTCAGCCATAGTCGTCCTTTGTCGCTGTAGGCGTCGATGGATGCGCGGCGGCCGGTGCCGGCATGTTCCAGCAAAATGTCCAGGTCAGGGGGGGGGAGGCGAGTCCCGGCCTGCTCGGGCCATTCGATCAGGATGACGGCGTTTTCGTCGAATAATTCTCGGAAGCCCGCATCCTGCCATTCCTGGGCATCGCTAAATCTATAGAAATCAAAGTGATAGAAGTATAAGTTAGAAATATTATAGCTTTCAAGCAGGGCGTAGCTCGGACTTTTGATTCGTCCCTGGATTCCGGAGGCTCTCAGCAGGGCGCGCGCAAGCGTGGTTTTCCCTGTCCCCAGCTCGCCTCGCAAGTGAATGCGCCCGCCGGGCGGGCGTTCTGCGGCGTCGTCGCCGCGCAACAGATGCGCAAGTCGTTGTGCCAGAGCAACGGTGGCGGCCTCATCGGCCAGCGTCAGGGTCAGGGTGGCGGAAGGGCGGGACATGGCGGGCCTCTGTGGAAACGGCGAGCGGCGGCTTGGGCAGCCGGCCGCCCGGGCGGACGTCGCGAAAACTGCGCCATTGTACGCGTCGCCGCGATGCGCCAAGACAGCCCGCGGCCGGCGCCAGGCGGCGGGCGCGGCGGGGCTTTCCTTTATAATCGTGGGTCCGTCTCCTTAGTTAAATGGATATAACTTTCCCCTCCTAAGGGAAGATTGCAGGTTCGATTCCTGCAGGAGACGCCACATTCACTCTCGGCCGTCGTCCCGTTCCAATGCGACATGCACCGGCCGGGCGCCCAGCGCGCGCGACAGGACGTCCGGCACAATGCGGATCAGATAGCCGCGCCGCCCCCCGTTGACGTAGATTTCGGGATATGTCATCAAGGTATCCTCGTACCACACCGGCATGCGCTTGCGCGTGGCAAAGGGCGAGGTGCCGCCCACCTGGTAGCCCGAATGGCGCTGGGCGGTATCGGGGGCGCAGGGACCGACTTTCTTGGCGCCGGTCTGGCGCGCCAGGTTCTTGGTCGAGACCTCGCAGTCGCCATGCATGATCACGATCAGCGGGCGGCCCTGCTCGTCCTCCATGATCAGCGTCTTGGCGACCTGATGGGGCGGCACGCCGAGCTGGCGCGCCGCCTCGCGGGCGCCGCCGTGATCCACATAGTCGTAGGGGTGTTCGCCGAAGGGGATGTTCTGCTGGCGCAGCCAATGGGTGGCGGGGGTTTCTGACGTATGCCGGGATTTGGACATGGGGCCGGGATGTTCTGGTTCTGAAAAAAGGACGCGAGCGGGCTCAGGCGCGCGGATGGTGCTGCGCATGCAGGGTCTTGAGGCGTTCACGCGCCACGTGGGTGTAGATCTGGGTGGTGGAAATGTCGGCATGGCCCAATAGCATCTGCACCACGCGCAGGTCGGCGCCGTGATTGAGCAGATGCGTGGCAAAGGCATGACGCAGCACGTGGGGCGACAAGGGCACGCGAATGTCGGCCTGCGCCGCATATTTGCGGATCAGCAGCCAGAAGGACTGGCGGCTCATGCCCGCCCCACGCCCCGTCACGAACAGTGCATCGCAGGGCCGTGTGCCCAGCAAGGCGGGCCGGCCCCGGGCCAGGTATTCCTGGATCCAGTACAAAGCCTCCTCGCCCAGGGGCACCAGGCGGTCCTTGCCCCCTTTCCCCATGACCACTCGCAGCACGCCCTCGTCCAGGCTGGTGTCCTGGACGGCCAGGCCGACCAGTTCGCTGACGCGCAGCCCCGTGGCATAGAGGGTTTCGATCATGGCGCGGTCGCGCAGCCCCAGCGTGCCGTTCACATCGGGCGCGGCCAGCAGCGCTTCCACCTGCGCCTCGGACAGCGTCTTGGGGAAGCGGGCCGGCTGACGGGCGCCGCGCAGGCCCAGGCAGGGATCCTGGGCGCACAGGCCGTGGCGCAGCGCCCATAAATAGTAGCGGCGCAGCGCCGCCAGCCGCCGATTGGCGGTGCTGGCCTTGCTGTGGGCATGCTGGGCCGCGAACCAGGACTGGATGTCCTCGGCGCGCGCGGATTCCGGCGGCCGTCCCGTCTGCGCATCGAGCCAGTGCGCGAAGGCGGACAGGTCGCGCCGGTAGGCCGCCAGGGTATTGTCCGCCAGGCCGTCCTCCAGCCATAGGCTGTCGAGGAAGGCGTCGATGCTGGATGGGGTGATGGTGTCGGCCATAACGCGTGCTTGATCAGGAAGGGCCCCAGGCGGCGCCGCCTGGGGCGATCTTCGCCCGTCAGCTTGCAGGCTTATGCTCGTCCTGGCAAGTCGCCGAGGGTGTCGATGTCGCGGAAAATCCCGGTGTCGTCCACAGTCACCTCATGAATCGGGTGTGCCTTGAGCAGCGCCTTGGCGCCCGTGTCGCCGCGCATCTGCGCCAGTTGGCTGAAATGGCGGCTGGCGAATCCCACGGGATTGCCCCGGCGCCCGGCCATGGCCGGCACGGCGATGCCGGCGCCGGACCGCAATGCCTGCACCAGGGCGTCGACGGTCGCAGCCGTGACGAACGGCATGTCCGCCAGCGCAATGATCAGTCCGTCGGCCGCCTGATCGGTCGCCGTCTGCGCCCCGCATGCCAGGGAATGCCCCATGCCGTCGGCCGATGCCGCGCAGGTGACGACGGCGCAGCCTTCGCCGGCCAGCACCTGGCGTAATGCGTCCGAAGACGCCGGCCCGACGACGGCAATGGCGGACGAGCACGCGGTCCGCAGGCGACGGGCGCTTTGCTGGGCCACCAGCGTACCGTCAGGCAGCGCCTGCAGCAGCTTGTCGGCCTGGCCCGCAGGGTCGAAGCGCCGCCCGTGCCCGGCCGCCAGCAGCAATCCGACGATCCCGTTCATCACAGCGCCTTGATCTTGATAATAATGGCCAATATACGGCGAAACGGCCGATGAAGCATATTCCAAAATGGCCGATCGATTAGGGTCGAAGGCATGCCGGTCATTATCAGTCTAATTGATAGATAATATCATTATATATTACTTGAGCTGATTGATGTGCGCCTGTAGACTGAATTCAACGATCAGTCAAGCAATCCCTGGCCGGATTTATTCGATTATCTCATTCTGGGCCGATATATCGCCTGAATGGAACATATGGCCGGCAATAAAGTGATTGCGAAACATATAAAAATATCGAGGCAAAGGAGGAAAGGGATGAATCCGTTGCATGCCGGCAAGCGTTTCGACAGCCTGCGTGATTGGCTTCGGCATCTGGCCGAAACAGATCGTCTGGCGACGCTGAAGGACGGCATTCCGCTACAGCACCGCCTGGCGGCGATCGCCAAACGGCTGGATGGCAGCAAGGCGGCGTATTTTCCCAAGCCGGGCGGGCATGATATCGGCATTATTTCCGGATTCATGTCAAAGCGCGCCTGGATCGCGGAAGCCATGGGGGTGCCGCAATCCGAACTGCTGGCGCGCTATCGGCGGGCGGCGGAAAACCCCCGCCCTTGGGCCGAGATCGAAAAGGACGCCCCGTGTCAGCAGATTGTGCACCGGGATGTCGACGTGCGGCGCCTGCTGCCCATCCCGACCCACAGCGAGCATGATTCCGGCCCCTACATCACCGCGGGCCTGGTGATCGCCCGCAACCCCGCGACCGGCATCCAGAATGTGTCGATCAACCGCATCCAGGTCCATGGCGAAAGGCACATGGCCTTGCTGATGCTGCCGCGCCATCTGCATGCCTTCTACAAGGCGGCCGAAGACGCCGGCCAGGCCTTGCCCATCGCCATCGTCATCGGGGTGGACCCGCTGACGCTGCTGGCCTCCCAGGCCATTACGCCGATCGATCACGATGAACTCGAGATCGCCAGCGCCCTGCACGCCGACCCTTTGCAGGTCGTGAAATGCCTCAGCAATGATGTGCGGGTGCCCGCGCATTCGGAAATCGTCATCGAAGGCCGCATATTGCCCGTGGAGCGCCACATGGAGGGGCCTTTCGGCGAATTCCCGAAATACTACAGCGAGAAAGAGCATCGCGAGGTCATCGAGGTCGACCTGATCACGCACCGGGAACGGCCGATCTACCACACCATCGTGCCGGCCGAGATGGAGCATCTGCTGCTGGGGGGCATCCCCCGGGAGGCGACCTTGCTGGGCCATCTGCAAGCCAGCCATCCGCAAGTCCAGGACGTGCATCTGTCGGTGGGCGGCGTCTGCCGCTATCACTTGTACATCAGGCTGCGCAAGACCCATGAGGGCCTGCCGAAGAACGTGATCCTGGCCGCGTTCGGCGCCCATTACGACATCAAGCACGTGGTGGTGGTGGATGAGGATGTCGACGTGCATGATCCGCAACAGGTGGAGTGGGCGGTGGCCACCCGTTTTCAGGCCAGCCGGGACCTGGTGGTGGTTCACGGCGCCCAGGGATCCGTGCTGGATCCGTCGACGACGCTCTACGCGCGATCGCAGGGGGAAGGCGCCGACGATGCCACGGTTCAGGGTCTCAGCGCCAAAATGGGCCTGGATGCCACGCGCCCCGTGCATTACGAGGGGCATGTATTCACCAAGGTCAGAATTCCGGGCGAGCAGGACATCGATCTCGACGAGGTGATATCCCCGAATGCCTGTTTCGATGTCGATCGGCTATAGGCGGCCGGGTTGCCGTCCATATGCCACTGACCTTTTTCAGCAGAGCGCCTCGCTTATCGGCCACTATTCGCCCCACCGCTGCAAAACTCGAAACCCGATGAAAGCATAGAAGGCAGCCATAATGAGAAAGCTTTTGAATCCGCTCTCGATATTTGCGATCCTCTGGTCTTGTTTCCAGATCTACGTGGTTTATGGAACTCCGCTGGACCTGATGGTGGCGGTCCCGATCCACGTCATGTTCGCGGCAGTCCTGGTGTTTCTCAGCAAGCCCTTGATCAAGAACCCGGATTCCAGGTATTACTCCAGCGCGCGATGGCTCGATATTGCCAGCGTGCTGATCTGCATCGGCATCGCCGCGTACTTTTATATAGAGCAGGGCCGTATCACCACCCGCATTGCGGGCGTGGATCCCGTCACGCCGGGTGATTTCGTGGTCGGCGTGCTCACCGTCATTCTCGTCGTCGAGGCGACGCGGCGGCTGCTGGGCAGGGGCCTGACCTTTGTGATCCTGGCGTTCCTGGTCTATCAGTTCAGCGGCACGGCGATGCGCGGCATTCCTGGCATCAGCGCCGTGGCGCATGGCGGCGAATTGACGGCGTCGTTCTTCAGGCGATTTCTGGAGCTGCAGACGCTCCAAAATGAAGGCATATTCGGGATTCCCAGCATCGTGTCCTATACGCAGGTGATGTATTTCCTGCTGTTTGGCGCGTTCCTGGAAACGTTCGGCGGCGGAAAACTGTTCATTGATCTGGCGACTTTGCTGGTTGGGCGTTTTCGCGGCGGCATGGCTAAGGTCGCGGTCATCGGGTCCACCATGTTCGGCGCCATCAGCGGCAGTGCGACGGCCAATGCGGCGATCGTCGGCAATTTTACGATCCCGGCCATGCGCAAGTCGGGCCTGAGCGCGGAGGAGGCCGCTGCCGTCGAGGCGGCAGCCTCGACGGGCGGGCAGATCATGCCGCCCGTCATGGGGGCTGCCGCCTTCCTGATCGCCCAGTTCATGGGGGAATCCTATCGGAATATCGCGATCGCCGCGATCATTCCGGCGCTGCTGTATTACGCGGCGCTTTTCTTCGTCATCGACAGCAGCGCCAAGAAGCACAATATCAAGGGGGTTTCGGCGGCCGAGTTGAATATCACCTGGCGGTCCACCTTTTTGCGCCTCTATTTGTTTATTCCGGTGGTCTCGCTGGTCTACGATATATTCGCCGGCAGGTCCCTCAGCTCGTCCACCTTGCGCGCTGTTGCGCTGACGATCATCCTGGCCTATCTGACCAGGCTGTATGAAAAGACCCGTAATGGCCAGGGCTTTTTCCGCAGTGTGGGCACGACCGCGCGCGATATCGTCGTCGATTCCATCCTGGCGCTGGAAAGCGGCGGACGGGCCGCGGTGACGGTCGCGATCCCCTGCGCCGGCGCGGGCATCATCGTGGGCGTTGCCTCCATGACCAACTTGGGCCTGACCTTCGGCGGGTTCATGTTGACCATATCCGGTGGCTATCTGATCCCGTCCCTGTTGATCGTCATGGTGATGGTCATCATCATGGGCATGGGCATGCCCACCACGGCGGCCTATATCATGGGATCCATCCTGGCCGTGCCGGCGCTGCAGATCCTGGACCTGCCCCTGATTTCCATCCATTTCTTCGTGCTGTATTTCGCCGTGCTGTCCATGGTGACGCCCCCCGTGGCGCTGGCGACATTCGTCGCGGCCGGCATCGCCGGGGCGGACGTCTGGAAAACCGGATGGCTCGCGCTGAGAAACAGCTTTGCGGGCTTTCTGGTGGCGTTCGCCCTGGTCCGCAGCCCCGCCTTGCTGCTGGAAGGTCCGGTGCACATCATCATCCTGCACAGTCTCGTGACCTTGGCCAGCTGCTACATCATGGCCGTGTGTTTTTCGGGATTTTGGCGTACGCATAATTCAAAGGTGGAAAATGTCCTGATGCTTTCAATCGGGATTTCGTTCTTGTCTTTCGATGCCGTGTATGTGGGCATCGGGCTGGCCATACTGGCGATTGTGTGGCTTAGCCAAGGGGTTCGTATCCGAAAACTTGCCTGAGGTCCCTTCGATCCGCTCGCCCGGCAAGGGGGGATTCAGAAACCGGGCGACCCGGATTGGAAGGTCGCTGATGCAATACAGCCCTCGAGGCCATAACCAAGGAGCAGACATGTCTAATTTGAATTCCCGCAGAACCGTGATCAAGCTGATCGGTCTCGGTGCATTGAATGCCGCATATGGCATCCCCGCGGCATGGGCCGCGGCGGCTGAAGGCGCAAAGATGGTCACGGACCCCGCCCATATCCGGTTTGCCACGGCCGGCACCGGCAGTGGCTGGTATGCCATGGGCGGCGCCTTCAGGAACGTGCTGTTGAAGGGCCTGCCGAACGGGTCGAGCGTCGAGGTCATGAGCACGCCCATGGCGATTGCCAACACCTTTCTGGTTTCCCGCGGTGATGCCGACGTCGGCCTGAATTTCCCGCCCGTCGTGGCCTGGGCCGAGCAGGGCGTTGGCCCCTTCAAGGAGCCGATCAGCAATATCCGGGGCTTGCTGGGCGGCCTGGATCAGTATTGGCAGCGCGTCACGGTCAGGAACGGCTACGAGCTTGAGAAACTATCCGACATCAAGGAGAAAAAGCTTCCGGTCCGGATCGGCACCGGTCCCGACGGCAGCCTGAACGAGTACATGGCCCGCCTGATCCTCGAGGCCAATGGCATCACCTACGACGATATCAAGGGATATGGCGGCAACGTCGTGCGCTCTGGTCTCAGCGTCATTACCGACCTGTTCCAGGATAACCGCCTCGATATGGTGATGGGGATCACCACGCCCGGGCATCCCAATACCGCACAACTGTCGATTGCGCCCGGCCAGCGCTTCCTCGGACTGCAGGACCATGCCATTGAATACCTGAAGAAATACGGGTTCTCCGAGGCCACGATGCCGGCCGGCATGTTCGAGAAGCAGGATTACCCCGTGAAGGGCGTCGGCTGGAGCACGGGCATCTATGCCTCCAGCGCCATGTCCGATGACGAGGCCTATTCCATCTGCAAATCCATTCTGGCGGGCATCGACGAACTCAAAGGCAGCCTCGCGTCCATGAAGGATTGGACGCCGCAGATTGCATCGGACCCGCAGCGGATCGGCGGGACCATTCACCCCGGTGCCGAGGCCTATTTCAAGGAAGCCGGCCTGCGGTAGAGCCGCCATACGGGCCCCGGATTGTCGGCGCACGCTTGAACCGGCTTGAAGCGCCCCCCTGTAAAACACCGGGGCAGTGTGGTTCACAAGGAGAGAGACAACATGAAAACGAGACTATGTTTGACGCTTGCGACCAGCGCGGTCATTGGCTTGGCTGTTGCGCAGCCGGCCGCGGCCAAGCTCGGCAGTTGCGACGACCCCATCGTCCTGGGAACGACTTTATCCGAAAGCGGCGTCTTTTCGACCCTGGCGGATCGCTGGCGCAACATGACCAAGATTTTTGCCGAGGAGGTCAACAAGCGCGGCGGCATACCGGTCAAGGATTGCAACAAGAACCTGCCCATTGAATTCGTCATCTATGACGACCAGAGCGTGCCCGCGACGGCCGTCAGCCTGTATGAACGCCTGGTGTCGGTCGACAAGGTGGATTTCCTGGTGGGACCCGACTGGTCGTCCATCGGGGGGCCTGTGCCGGCGGTGGCGGAACGCCACAAGGTGCCCATCGTGATGGCGAATGTGGCGACGCCGTCCATTTACGAGCGCGGGTTCAAGTACGTCTGGGGTACGCCCGCGCCGGTGGTGCCGCGCTGGTCGGAGCGTTACTTCGACATGCTCAAGAACGTCGATCCAAAGCCCAAGACCATTTACTTCGTCACCGAGGACAATCCGGTGATGAAAGGCATCACCACGGTCTGGAGCAAGAAGGTCGAGGAACAGGGCCTGGAGGTCGTCGGTTCGGAAATGTTCTCCAGCACCCAGAAGGACTTTACGGCGGTCCTTGCAAAAATTCGTTCGCAGAAACCCGACATCATTTACATCAGCTCTTTTGACGGGGCTTCCGTGCCGCTCGTCCAGCAAATGGCGCAAATGCAGATCAAGGCGATGGACATCCATCACACCATGCTGACGGGCTCGCTCGAGCGCCAGGTCGGCGCGGATATCGAGGGATGGACCGGCGAACTGGTCTGGTACCAGGGGGTCAAAGGGGACTACAGCGACCTGATCGACACGGTGCTCGAGCGCTCCAATGTGGATATGTTCGACTACATCTGGACCCTGGCGCGGCTGAATTCGTACCTGGTCATGATGCAGGCGGTTGAAAAAGCCGGCGCGGTCGATCGCGAGAAGGTCAAGGCGGCCCTGTATCGCGGCACCTTCAAGTCCCCCGCGGGCGATATTGTCTTTGACGAAAACGGCTTCCCCAACACAGGCGCCTTTACGATCCAATTGCAGGACGGCAAGGCGGTCGTGGTCTGGCCCAAGGATGTCGCCACGGCACAGTTGCGCTGGCCTGCGACGGCGTCCAAGTGAGCGACTGGGACATGGTCTGGCCGCCGGCTCCCCGGCGGCGGGCCGGCACAAGGAGGCGGCATTGATTGAGGTCTTTCTGCAAGTCCTGATTGGCGGGGTCATGTTGGGCGGGCTGTATGCGCTCGTTGCATTCGGCTTGTCGCTGACCTATGGGGTGGTGCACATCCTGGATTTCGCGCACGGCACCTTGCTGGCCGTCATCGGCGTCATCGCCAGCCTGCTGTACCTGGCGGGTCTCAATCCCCTATGGATCGCGCTCATCCTGGTGCCTTGCGCATTCGCCTATGGTGGCGCCTTCTACTTCACATTGCTGCGCCCGCTGGGCGCCCGGCGCCCGTTCGAATCGACCGTCGGGACGGTGCTGGTGACGGTGGGCGCTCTGCTGATCCTCAGCGACGTCACCTCGGTCCTGGCGGGGGCGACGCCCAAGAACATCCCGATTCGCCTGGGGGTGTACATCATCGGCGACGTGGTCATCCCGCGCATGCAGTTGGCCATCCTCCTGGCGACGGCGTTGCTGACGCTTGCCATCCACCTGGTGCTGACGCGCACGTGGTTCGGTCGCGCCATCCGCGCGGTGACGCAGGAACAAGTGGCGGCCCAGTTGTGCGGCGTGCGCAGCGTCTGGCTGCGCACCATGACGTTCGCGTTTGGCGCCGGCACGGTCGCCATCGCGGCGGTGCTGTATGTGCTGACCTATCCGGTGGATCCCTACATGGGCTTCGGCCTGACCGTCAAGGCGTTCACCATCATCATCCTCGGCGGGATCGGCAATCTGCCCGGCGCATTGGTGGCCGGCATCCTGCTGGGCGTCGCCGAGGGCATGACCGGGCTGTACTGGGACACACAGTGGGCTCCTGCCATTAGCGTGGTCTTGCTGCTGGTCATCCTGGTCGTGCGTCCGCAAGGCTTTTCGAGGAAGACAGCGTGACGAATCCAGCAAATCTGTCGCATGACGACAAGCCGGACGCGCCGGTCCATGCGGGGCTGCAGCCGTTCGTCTATGGATCGCTGGCCGTTTTGGTCATTGCCGCACTGGCGGCGATGCCGCATTTCGCCAGCCCCTACATGGTCACCTTCGTCTTCACGGTGCTGATCGCCTATACGCTGGCGCAAAGCTGGGATTGGGTGGCTGGCGAGATGGGCTATATCAATCTGGGCCATTATTGTTTTTATGGCGTGGGCGCCTACGTATTTTCCCTAGCCCTGGCTTCACATACCACACCGGTGCTGGCGTTGATCTGGGCCGTACTGTTCACCGCCGCGGTGGCGGTCGTCCTGGCTTTCCCGCTGTTTCGCCTCAGGGGGGATTATTTCGCCTTTGCGACGCTTGCATTATTGCCGCTGGCGGAGATCCTGGCCTATAACCTGTCATCGATCACCCATGGGGCCGACGGCGTCATGCTGCCTGCCCACAATGTCCGCGACCTGACCTTTGTTCTTGCCGTGGTTCTGTCGGCGCTGGCGTTTCTGGCTTCCGTGCTGCTGGATCGGTCGCGTTTCGTCTATACCTTGCGCGGCATCCGCAATGACGAGCTCGTGCTCGAGACCATGGGCGGGCGCATCCAGTCGGCAAAAACAAGGATCCTGGTATTGAGTTCCGGCTTTGCGGCGCTGGCTGGCGCCTTGCAGGCCTGGCAACTCAGCTATATCGATCCGCCGACCGTTTTTGGACTGGACGTCGCCCTGATTCCGATCGCCATGGCCCTGCTCGGTGGCTCGGGCCTGCTCTGGGGGCCGCTGGTGGGTGTGCTGGTGCTGGCCATCATCCAGCAGTGGCTGTTGATTAACGTCACGATGTTCAATGCCACCGTGTATGGTGCCATCATCCTGTTCATCGGTCGCTACATGCCGGGCGGCATCTTGCGCGCAGGCTGGGCACGGGCGCTGGGCGCGGCGTATCGCCGGCGCACGGGCGGCACGGCGACTAGGGGTGTTGCCCCCGACGGGCCGGACGAGGTCCATGGCGCGGCGGTCGCCATCACCAGCCTGCCCCTGGTGCCACAGGCGGCCGACCGCCAGGCCGTGGTCCTGGATTGTCAAAAGGTGACCAAGGCCTTTGGTGGCAACATCGCGGTGGATGCACTGGACCTGCGTGTGCACCAGGGCGAGATCGTCGGGCTCATCGGCGGCAACGGGTCCGGCAAGACCACCCTGTTCAATTGCATCTCGAAGGTGTTCGAGCCGACCAGCGGCGGAATCGTCCTGTTTGGCGAGGACATCCGGTCCCTGCGCCGCGATCAGATTGCGCGGATCGGCGTGGGCCGCACCTATCAGATTCCCCGGCCTTTCGGCGACCTGACCGTCGACGAGAACGTCGCCATTCCGCTGATGTATCAGGATACGCGCCTGCGGCCGTCCGCCGCCTTGGCGCAGGCGCGGGCCTTTCTGGATTATGCCGGCCTGTCGGCGCGCATCGGTTCCCTGGCGGAGGGCCTGTCGCTGCAGGAAAAAAAGGCGCTCGAACTCGCGCGCGCATTGGCGTGCCGCCCCAGGCTGCTGCTGGTCGACGAGGTGGCCTCGGGCCTGACGCCGGCCGAGGTAGCCCGCTTTACCCGGCATATCCGCGACATGCGCGACGAACTGGGGATGACGGTGATCTGGATCGAGCATATTTTTTCGGCGCTGGCGCAGGTGGTGGACCGGGTGGTGGTGCTGGATCACGGCCGCCTGATCGCCGATGGCCCGCTGGCGGAGATCGTGCGCGACGAGCGTGTCATCAACGCTTATCTGGGCAGTGCTCATGCGGAGGACGGCCATGCTGGAGCTTGAGCGCATTGCGGTGGACTACGGGCACGTCCGTGCCTTGTGGGATGTCAGCCTCGAGGTCAAGCTCGGCCAGCGGGCCGCCTTGCTGGGTGCCAATGGCGCCGGCAAGTCGACCACCATGGGCGCCATTTGCGGGCTGCTGCCGCTTGCGGCGGGCACCGTCCGTTTCCAGGGGCGCGAACTGCATCGGCATTCCACGGTCGAGACGGTCGCGGCGGGGATCGCCCTGGTACCCGAGGGCCGACGGCTGTTCCCCGCCATGAGCGTGCACGAGAATCTGTTGATGGGCGCCTATTCGCCGCAGGCCAGGGCGCATATCGATGACAGCCTTCGCCAAGTGCATGAGCTTTTCCCTATCCTGAAGGAAAAATCGCGCCAGGGCGCCGGCGAGCTGAGCGGCGGCCAGCAGCAGCAAGTGGCCATCGGCCGGGCGCTCATGTCGCGTCCGCAGGTGCTGCTGCTGGACGAGCCTTTCATCGGTGTAGCGCCGCTGGTCGTGCGGGAAATCATCGAAACCCTGGTCGAAATCTCGGCTCGCGGCGTCATGATGCTGCTGGTGGAACAGAACGTGCACCGCGCCTTCGAGTTCGCGGAGTACGCCTACGTGATCGAGAACGGCCGCACGGTCCTGGAGGGCTCTCGCGACCAGATCCTGGGCGATGCGCAATTCAACGAAAAGTTCCTCGGACTGGCCTGAGGGCGCCTGCATGGAGACTGAAATGGAAACAGATCCCGGACGAACCGAACCGGTGCTGAGCGGCAAGGTCGCCATCGTGACCGGTGCGGCGCAGGGCATCGGCGCCGAATATGCCTTGATGCTGGGCGCGCATGGCGCCGCCGTGCTGGTGGCCGATGTGCTGGACGGCGGCGATGTCGTGGCGCGGATACGCGCCGCTGGCGGTCGTGCCCAGTACCAGCATACCGACGTCACGGATGCGGCCTCGGTCGAGGCCATGGCCCAGGCCGCCTTGCAGTCCTTCGGGCGCATCGACATCCTGATCAATAACGCGGCGCTGTTCGGCCACCTGACGCCCAAGCCGTTCGAGCAGATCGACAGCCATGAGTGGGACCACCTCATGGCCGTCAATGTGCGCGGTGCGTTCGAGTGCGCGAAGGCGGTGTTGCCGGCCATGCGCAGGCAGCGCTACGGCAAGATCGTCAACATTGCTTCTGGAACGGCGTTCAAGGGCACGCCCATGCTGCTGCACTACGTGACGTCCAAGGGTGCGATCCTGTCGCTCACGCGGGCGCTGGCCCGCGAGGTCGGCGTCCATGGCATTCGCGTCAATACGCTGGCCCCGGGCCTGACCCGCAGCGCCAATGTCATCGACAACCCGGCCTGGCAGGGCAAGGTCTCTGAAAACAACGTCGCCAGCCGCGCCATCCAGCGCGACGCCTTGCCGCAGGATCTGACCGGCACCTTGCTGTACCTGGTGTCGCCCGCCAGCGATTTTGTGACGGGGCAGGCGTTGGTGGTCGACGGTGGTTCGGTCATGCATTGAATGAGGGTTGAAACAGTATGACGATGCTTTTGAAGGTGAATAACCTGATTGACGGTCAGTGGCAACCGGCCGGCGACGGGCGCACGGGACAGCGCAGAAATCCGGCCGATGGCAGCCTGGTGGGCGAGTTCGCCGACGGCGGCCAGGCCGATGCCGATGCTGCTATTGCGGCAGCGCGGCGGGCGTTCGAGCGTCCCGAATGGGCCCAGAACCCGCGCTTGCGCCAGCTGGTCATGCTGCGTTGGGCGGATCGTATCGAGGCGCAAGGCGAGGAACTCGCCCGCCTGCTGACCCTCGAGAATGGCAAGCCGCTGGCGGAATCCCGCGGCGAGATTCGCGGCAGCGTCTCGGAAATCCGCTATTACGCCGGCGTAGCGCGCTATATCCCGGGACAGATGCTGGAGGTGGCGCCTGGCGTGTTTTCCAGCCAGCTCAAGGAGCCGGCGGGCGTGGCCGGCATCATCGTGCCCTGGAATGCGCCGGCCATCCTGCTGATTCGTTCGCTGGCCCCCGCCCTGGCGGCGGGCTGCACCGCCGTGGTCAAGCCAGCGCCGCAAACCGCGCTGCTGTCGGCCGCCCTCATGCGCGCCTTGCAGGACGATGAGCAACTGCCCGGCGGCGTGGTGAACTTCGTGTCCGAGCAAGGTCATGCTGTAGCCCAGCGCCTGGTCGAGTCCCCGCAAGTCGATGTCATCAGTTTCACCGGCTCGAACGCCACGGGCCAGCGCATCATGGCGGCGGCCGCCCCGACGATGAAGAAACTTTCTTTGGAACTGGGTGGCAAGTCCAGTTGCCTGGTGTTCGACGACGTGGATGTGGACGCCGTGGCGACCCAGCTCGCGGCCGCCGCCATGATCATCGCCGGGCAGCAGTGTACAGCCGCACGGCGGGTGCTGGTGCACGCCTCGCGTTTTGACGCCATGAAAAAATCCCTGGCGCGGGCCCTCGCGGCCATGCGGATGGGCAATGGGCTGGCGGATGGCGTGCAGTATGGCCCCTTGATCGATGAACAGGCGCGGGACCGCGTCGCCGCCAGCGTCGAGGAGGTGCTGCAAACGGCGGACGAGGTGATTCTGCGCGGGGGGCGCCCTCGGGATGGGTTCCAGCACGGTTGCTTTATGCTGCCGACTTTGGTTGCGCATCGGGATACCGGTGCCAGCTTCATTCAGGAGGAAATTTTTGGCCCCCTGGTGGTGATCGAGCGTTTCGAGGACGAGCGCGAAGCCGTGCAGCGCGCCAATCATACCGTCTACGGCTTGTCCGCCAGCGTGTGGACGCGCGACGGGGCGCGAGCCTGGCGCGTGGCCCGTGCGCTACGCGACGGAACGGTTTGGATCAATGACCACAATCAGCTCTTTGCCGAGGCCGCGACAGGCGGCTATCGGCGCAGCGGCCTGGGCCGCCTGCACGGTTATGACGCCCTTGCCGACTTTACCGAGATCAAGCACATCTGTCAGAGCGCCGGCGTGGTCGACGGCACGTCGACCGCGATCTCCTGAGAGATGGCCCGCATGAAGTCGTACGTTTGCGGCGCGGGCTCTTTCGGGGCGCCCGCGCCGATCTGCATCGATTGCAGATGCTGCGTCAATAATTCGATAAAGGCCGAGGTCGCCTGATTCAGCGGGTGGCGGGGATGGGTCACGCACACGACACGGCGGGTCAGTGTCGGCTCGACGATGCGATGGGTTTGCAGGCGTGGGCTCCAGGGCTGCCCGCTCAAGGTGATGCCCGGCAGGATGGTTGCCAACTGCGTATGGCTGACCAGATTCAGGATCGATGTGACCGAATCGGACTCGATGGTCGGCGACAGGTTGATGTCCGCCCCCTGGGCGTAGTACTCCATGATGCCGCGCAGGCCATGATGCCGCGTGAGCAGGGCGAGCTCCAGCGTGTCGACGATGCGCAAGGGGACGACGTCGGGCAGGGCGCGCCGATGATCGACGCTGGTGATCAGCACCATGTCCTCGTCGGTGATGACCTCCATGTCCAGGCCCAAGGGGCGGGTCGGTTTGTTGATGATGGCGGCGTCCAGCCGGCCGCCGGCCACCCAATCCGCCAATATGGCGCTATAGCCGTCGGCAATCGTCACATTGACCTTGGGGTGCTGGCTCTTGAATTCCAGCAGGGTGTTGGCAAGGACCCCATGGGCGATGGACGCGATCATGCCGACATTGATGTGGCCGCGCAGTTCCCCTTTGGTGCGCAGCAGCTGTTCGCGTGCATGCGTCAGGTCGCGCATGATGGGGGAAAACAGCTGGTACATCTGGCGGCCCGCCGTCGTCGGCTGCATCCCGCGCGGACTGCGTTTGAAGAGCTTCTGGTCGAGTTCCTCTTCGAGCCGCGCGATCTGCATGCTGAGCGCGGGTTGAACGATATTCAGCCGTTTGGCCGCCCGGGTCACGGTGCCTTCCTCGAACAAGCAGAGAAAATACTGAATCTGGCGTAACTCCATCATCGTCCCCCTTTGCTTTGGGTTTCTGCTGGGTGGCCGCCGGCTCCAAAGCGCTTATAGGGCGATCTCCCGCAGGAGCTGCGCCTGGTCCGCGGGTTCGCTTGCCTTGCCGGCCAGTGTGATGCTGCCCCGCTTCATGACGTAGAAGCGGTCCACCACCGTCAACGATCGCTTGACGTTCTGTTCCACCAACAGGATGGACACCCCTTCCTTCTTGAGTTCCTCCAGCAGTGTGAATATATCGTCGACGATCATGGGCGCGAGGCCTTCGCTGGGCTCGTCGATCAGCATGAGGCGCGGACGGCCGATCAGCGCCCTGGCGATCGTCAGCATCTGCTGTTCGCCGCCGGAGAGCGTGATCCCCGCCTGCGTCCGGCGTTCGTGCAGCCTGGGGAAGCGCTGGTAAATGTCGCCCAGGCCCTGGCGCTGTTCGGCCTTGGACAGCTTGGGGTTCTGCAGCAGCCCCAGTTGAAGGTTTTCCTCGACGCTGAGTCCCGGAAATATCCGCCGGTCTTCGGGAATGAAGGCGACCCCCTGGCGGGCGATGGCATCCTGTTCGAGACTGTCGAGCCTCGTGTCCTGGAAAAAGATGTCCCCTTGCGCCGGCTTGACCCATCCGGCGATCGTCCGCAGCGTGGTGGTCTTGCCCACGCCATTGCGGCCGAACAGGCCGACGATTTCGCCGGCCGCGATTTCCAGATCCACGCCCTGCAGGATGTGGCTCAAGCCATAGTAGGAGTGTACCCCCGACATACGCAATATCATATTGTTCACGCCTCTCCGAGATAGGCTTCGCGTACCGCCGGGTTTGCCCGGACCTCTTGCGGGACCCCCTCGGCCAATTTCTGGCCCTGGTGCATGACGACGATCCAGTGCGACAAGTCCATCACCAGTTCGATGTCGTGCTCCACCAGCATGACGGCGATGTCCTCGGCGATATCGCGGATCATGCTCTTCGTGTCTTCCGTATCGCCATGCGACATGCCCTGCGTGGGTTCGTCGAGCAGCAGCATCCGGGGTTCGCTCGCCAGCGCCAGGGCGATTTCCAGCCGGCGCTGCTCCCCATGGGACAGGTAGCCGGCCAGATCGTTGCGGCGTTTGGTCAATAGAAAACGCTCCAGGAGCTCCCGGGCCTTGGCATCGGCGCGTGTGCTGCGGGCCAGGGGCTGCAGCAGGCGGCTGTCGGCCTCGAGGAACTGGCTGGCCAGCCGCAGATTTTCCTCCACCGTCAGGTCGAAGAATAATTTGGTGATCTGGAAGGAACGCGCCATGCCGGCCCGGCAGATGCGGTTTGACGGCCAGCCGGTGATGTCCTGGCCCTGGAAGCGGACATGCCCCGCGTGCGAGCGGATCGCGCCGACGATCAGATTGAACAAGGTGCTCTTGCCCGCCCCATTGGGGCCGATCACCGAGGTGATCTGCCGGTCGCGCGCCTGCAGGCTGACGTTGTTGACGGCGCGCAAGCCGCCAAAGGATACGCTGACCCCGTCCACGTTGAGGATGACGTCCGTCATGAGGTTTGCCCCCGTCGTGTGATGGCAGTGGCCAGTCGCTTGTATAGGCCGACGAATCCCGCGGGGAAGAAGATCACCGTCAGCATGAAGATGATGCCGATGACGATGCCGTGGTGCAGCGTCCAACTGCTGATGAAGGTCTTGAGGGCGATCAGGAAGACGCTGCCGTACAGCGGCCCGATGAGCGTGCCCGTGCCGCCGAGGATCACCATGATGACGGCATTGACCGAGATGTCGAAATACATGAGTTCCGGGGACACGAAGCCGCGCAACAGCGGGTACAGGGTGCCGGCCAGCGCGGCCACGTCCGCGGCGATCACATAGGATGCGAGTTTGTACCGCCAGGGGTTGTAGCCCAGGGCGCGCACGCGCTCCTCGTTCGAGCGTATGGCGATCAGCACGCGTCCGAAAGGCGTGCTCGTCAGGTACAGCAGCCCCAGGTACAACACCAGGACGAAGGCCAGCGACAACATGAAGAAACTGACCGGGTCGCCCAGGTTCACATTGAAGAACCCAAAGTCGATGTCCAGCACGGGAATGCCCGTGATGCCGTCCGATCCGCCCAGGGAACGCGTGTTGTAGACCGACTGGCCGGCCACTTGGGCCAGGCCGAAGGTGATCAGGATGAAGTAAACGCCTTTGGATCGAATGGCGATGGCCCCGATGATCAGCGATACGACGGTGGAGGCCAGCAGGCTCAGGCCCAGTGCGCTCCAGAACCCATAGCCGCTGCCCTCCGTCAGCAGCAGGGCGGTCAGGTAGGCGCCCATGCCGAAAAACAGCGCCTGGCCCAGCGAGAACAGCCCGGTATACCCCAGCAGCAGATCGACGCTGAGGGCGATGCCCGAGAAAATCAGGGCCTCGGTGGCCAGGCGCAGATAGAAGGTTTCCTGGCTGATGCCGGCGACGATGGCGAAGGCGATGGCGACGATGAAAAAGAGCCAGGCGAGGAACCTGGTGCTGGCCGTTCCATTGAGTTTTTGCGCACCCACGGTCATCGGCTCCAATTGAACAGGCCCTGCGGGCGGACGATCAGCACAACGATCATGATGCTGAAGATCAGCGGTTCCCCCCAGTTGGGAGCGATGTACAGGCTGGCGATGGATTCGATCTGCGTCAGCAGCAGGCCGGCCACCACCGTGCCCCAGAAACTGCCGATCCCGCCCACGATGACGACGGTGAAGGCCAGCAGGATGAAATCGTGGCCCATCGTGGGAAACACGGAATAGATCGGCGCCAGCAACACCCCCGCCAAGGCCGCCAGCGAGATGCCGAAGGCGAAGGCGCCGGAATAGATCAGGCGCACGGGCACCCCCAGGCTGGCCGTCATGTCCTTGTCATGGGCGGCCGCGCGAATCACGGCGCCCAGGCGGGTCCGGAACAGCACGAACCAGGTCAGCGTGATGATCACCGTGCCGAACACCAGCAGGAACAATCGGTAATTCGGAATGATGATGCCCGCGATCTCGGTCACGCCTGAAATGGGATTGTCCGGCTTCATCGTGTTGGGCCCGTACAGCACGTCGTACAGGTCCTTGAGGATGATGGACAGGCCGATCGTCAGCAGCAGGGTCAGCGTGTGGCGGTCCGGGCTGTGATAGACGAACCGGATCAGGCCTCGTTCCACCAGGGCGCCGATGGGCATCACCAGCAGCGGCGTGATGATCAGCGCCGCCCAGAACCCCAGGCCCAGGGCGTACAGAGTCATGCTGACGAACGCGCCCATGGCGTAGAACTCGCCATGGGCCATGTTCACCACGTCCAGCAAGCCGAATATGATGCTCAGCCCCAGGGACACCAGAATAATGGCCACGCCGATCGTCAGGCCGTTGATGACCTGCGGGCCCAGGACGAATTGCAGATATTCGATCATGTCGGTTCTTAGAAACGCTCACACGTATCCGCACCCGCGGCGTCCGCACCCTTGATCTTGTCGACGATGGTGAATCTGCCGTCCTTCACCTGCAGGACATACACGTCCATGATGGCCTGGTGGTCCCCGGCGCGCATTTCTTTCTTGCCCTGGGGGGTATCCCAGGTCAGGCCGCGCATCGCGGTGCGCACCGCGTCGGTGTCGGTGCCGCCGGCTTTTTCGACGGCGGCCTTATAGAAATACACCACGCCGTACGAGTCGGCGCCGTACAGGTCGGGCGTCGCATTGGTCTTCTTTTGGAAGTCGCTGGTGAATTTCTTGTTTTCCGGCGTATCCAGGTCGGGTGAATAACCGGCGACGGTCACGAAACCCTCGGCGGTATTGCCCATCGCCTGGATATTCTGCGCGGTGACGGCGACGGAGGCGCCCGCCAGGGTCATGCGGCTGCGTAAGCCGTATTCCTCGAGCTGGGAAAAGAAACGCACAGTGTCGTTGCCGGCCGTCGAGGTATAGATGATGGCCGGACGGCTTTGGCGGATTTGCCCGAAATAGGACGTGAAGTCCTTTTCGCCCAGCGGCGGGAACAGCTCGCCCACGATATTCAGGCCGGCCTCCTTGGCGGTGCTGACAAAACCGGCGACGGTATTGCGGCCCATTTCGTAGTCCGGGCCGACCGCCAATATGCGTGCGTCCGCTTGATGGGTCTTGATCCATTGCACCAGACCGGTGGCCTGCATGCCGCCGGGCGCATTGACGCGGAACAGATTGGGCGAGCACCGGACGCCGGTGATGGCATCGGACAGCGAAACGGTCGTGGACGCCAGGCGTTTGTTGCGCTCGGCCACCTGGCCCACTGCAATGGTGCCGCCCGAATTGACCACGCCCGTCAGGAAATCGACCTTGTCGCTCTGGAACAGTTTTTCCGCCTTGCGGGTCATGACGGCGGGATCCGCCTCGCCGTCCTCGAAAATCAGCTGGATCTGGCGGCCGGCGATCCCGCCCGACGCGTTGATTTCCTCGACGGCCAGTTCGGTGCCCCATTTGACCTGCTGGCCGATGGGCGCATAGGCGCCGGACAGCGGCGTCAGCACGCCGATTTTGATGGGTTGGTCGTTGGCTGCAAATGCGGGTGCGCAGGCGGCAGCCACCAAGGCCGCCGTGATACCGGTGGCGAACTGACAAATGACTTTGTTCATGATTGCGAGTCTCCGTCCTTATGATTAGAAAGTCCCGATGTACCAGCGACTTATCTTATAGGGAGTGGATACGAAAACCATTATCAGCGTGTCCGCTGATTTATCTCTGGGTCTTTTTTAAGGATTTTCCGTCCGACGGCGGTGCCATTTTAAGCAAGTAAATCATACTGATAGGTAAATACAAGCACTACATGATAAAGACTTGGGCGCAGGCTTTGTTCTACCATGGTTGGATATGAATACTACAGCCGGAAAGCCAGAGACATGAGTTCCGAATTGGTGAATGAATCAGGCCCGCATGTGGGTCGCCGCGCACTGCGCGTCGAGGACGCGGCCCTGTTGACCGGTCGGGGACACTATGCGGATGACGTCGGCGTCAAACCCGGCACGCTGCAGGCTGCGATCCTGCGCGCGCCGCATGCCCATGCGGAAATCGTGTCTATCGATACGGCGGCCGCGGAACAGCTGCCCGGCGTGCGGGCCGTGCTCACGGGTGCGGACGTCCGGCAATGGGCGGCGCCGTTTCCCGTCGGCGTGCACCAGCCCATGGAGCATTGGTGCATGGCCATCGACAAAGTGCGTTACGTCGGGGAACCTGTCGCGGTCGTGATCGCCGAGGACCGATACCTGGCGGAGGACGCGCTGGATTTTGTGGAGGTCCAATACCGCCAGTTGCCGGCCGCCGTCGACCCCGAGGCCGCGGCGGGCGCGCAGGCGCCCGTGCTGCACGAGGCGGTGGGCTCCAATGTGGTCACCGACCGGCATTTTTCCTACGGCGATCCCGACGCGGCCTTCGAGGCCGCGGAACACTGCGTGTCCCTGACGATCCACTACCCACGCAACTCGACGACGCCGATCGAGGGGTTCGTCGTCGTGGCCGAATACCTGGCGGGTGGCGAAGGCTACGATGTGCTGTCGAACTTCCAGGGGCCGTTTGCCATCCATACGGTGGTCGCGCGCGCCTTGAAGGTCGGCAGCTCGAGGCTGCGCCTGCGCTTCGTCAAGGACTCGGGCGGCAGCTTTGGCGTCAAGCAGGCGGTCTCGACCTACGTGGCCTTGCTGTGTCTGGCGGCGCGCAAGGCCGGGGCGCCCGTCAAATGGGTGGAAGACCGCTACGAGCACCTGATGGCCTCGGCCGCCGCCCCGAACCGGGTCACGACGATCGAGGCCGCGGTGCATGCCGATGGCACCCTGGCCGCCCTGCGCTACGACCAGATGGACGATTGCGGCGCCTATCTGCGCGCCCCGGAACCGGCCACGCTGTATCGGATGCACGGCATCATGACGGGGGCCTATCGGGTGCGCAACCTGGCGGTGCGCAACCGGGTCGTACTGACCAACAAGACGCCCAGCGCCCTGGTGCGCGGCTTCGGCGGGCCCCAGATGTACTTCGCGCTGGAGCGCCTGATGCAGCGCATCGCGGTCGAACTGGACCTCGATCCGCTGGAGGTGATCCGGCGCAACCTGATCCAGCCCGATGCATTCCCGTATCGCGCGCCCGCCGGCGCCCTCATCGGCTCGGGCAATTACCAGGAATCGCTGGCCCTGGCGGTCGGCCGCGGCAACCTTGACGAATTGCTGCAGCGCCGCGAGGCCGCGCGCGCGGCCGGCCGGCTGTACGGCATCGGCTACGCCGCCGTCGTCGAGCCGTCCATTTCCAATATGGGCTATATCACGACCGTCATGACGGCCGAGGCGCGCGCCAAGGCGGGCCCCAAGAACGGCGCGATCGCCAGCGCGACCGTCAGCGTCGATCCGCTGGGCTGTGTGACGGTGATCATCGACTCCGTCCCCGGGGGCCAGGGGCACCGCACGGCCACCGCCCAGGTCGTGGCCGATGTGCTGGGCCTGGCGCCCGAGGACATCATCGTCAACACCGAGCTGGACACGCAAAAGGATGCCTGGTCGATCGCGGCGGGGAACTACTCCAGCCGTTTTGCCGGCGCTGTCGCCGGCAGCGTCCATGTGGCCGCCCTGCGGATCCGCGAAAAAATGGCGCAGATCGCCGCCGATACCCTGCAGGCGCCGCCGGACACGATACAGTTCGCCGGCGGCACGCTCTATTCCAGCGAGGCGCCCGATCGCCGCTTGCGTTTCCATCGCGTGGCGGGCCTGACGCATTGGTCGCCCGGTTCACTGCCCGCCGATATGCAGCCGGGCCTGCGCGAAACGGTCTTCTGGTCGCCGCCTCAGGCCGAGGCGCCCGATGACAAGGACGTGATCAACAGTTCTGCGGCTTATGGATTCATTTTTGATATTTGCGCCGTGGAAGTGGATCGCGCCACCGGGCAGGTGCGCATCGACCGCTACGTGACCTCCCATGATGCCGGCTGCCTGCTGAATCCCGCCCTGGCCGAGGGCCAGATACGGGGGGGATTCGCCCAAGGCCTGGGGGCGGCCCTGCTCGAGGAGTACCGGTACGGGGCCGACGGCAGCTTCCTGTCCGGCACCTTGGCGGATTACCTGATGCCCACCGCCTGCGAGGTGCCGGAGCCCATCATCGTGCACCTCGAAACCCCGTCGCCCTACACGCCCCTGGGCGCCAAGGGCATCGGCGAGGGCAACAACATGAGCACGCCGGTGTGCATCGCCAATGCGGTGGCCGATGCCTTGGGGGTGGCCGATGTCCGCTTGCCGCTCACGCCCTCGCGCGTGCATGCGCTGCTGGCCGAGCCGGAACCCGAGCCCCCGTCGGCCGAGGCGTCCCGCGCCCCGGCGGCGTCGGCCGACGGCAGCCGCGCGGGGCGCGATACGCTGCGCATGTCCGGTACGGTGCAACTGGCCGCGCCCCCCGAACGGGTCTATGCCGTCCTGATGGATCCGGATGCGCTGGCCAGCGTCATCCCGGGGTGCCATGCCCTGGAACAGGTGGATGAGCACACCTACCGTGCGGAAGTCACGATCGGGATCGGCGTCGTCAAGGCGCGCTACCAGGCGCAGGTCACCCTCAGCGACCTCGATCCGCCGCATGGCCTGTCGCTGGGCGGCAAGGGCATGAGCGCCCTGGGAACGGCGCAGGGCAGCGGCACCGTGCGTCTCGAGCCGATGGCGGGAGGCACCCGCCTGGCATACGACTATGACATCGCGGTCAGCGGCAAGGTCGCGGCCGTCGGCAGCCGCATGCTCGAAGGGGCCGCCAAGGTCATCCTGCAGCAGCTCTTCGAGCGGCTGGGCCGCAAGGCGTCCGGCGAAACGATCGTCGCCCGTCCGTCCTGGTGGCGCCGCTTGCTGGCATTTCTGGGGATAGGCCGATGAAGCCCAGTGCTTTCGATTACGTACGCGCGGACCGCGTACAGGATATTTTCGACGCCTTCGGGCACTACGGCGCGGAGGCACGGATCCTGGCCGGCGGGCAATCCCTGATGGCCATGGTCAACTATCGGCTGGCGCGTCCCAAAGCGCTGGTCGACATCTCCCGCTGTGCCGAGCTGGATTACATGCATGTCCGGGATGGGCACCTGGTCGTGGGGGCGGCGGTCACCCAGGCCAGGGTGCAGCAGCGCGAGGCGCTGGCCCGTGAGGTGCCGCTGCTGCATCTCGCGTTTCCGTACATTTCCCATTTCCAGATCCGCAGCCGCGGCACGGTGTGCGGTTCGATCGCTCATGCGGATCCCAGCGCCGAGCTGCCCCTGTGCCTTGCGGCGCTGCAGGGCTCGGTCGTCTTGCGGTCCAAGTCCGGGCGCCGCACCCTGGCCGCGGACGCGTTCTTCACGGGCATGCTCATGACGGCCATCGAGGACGGCGAATTCATCGAGGAGGTGCGGTTCCCGCTGGCCGCCGAGGGGCACCGCTACCGGTTCGACGAGGTGGCCCTGCGGCGCGGCGATTTCGCCATCGTCAGCCTGGCCGTGGTGGCCAGTGCCTCCGACGTCGCCCTCACCATCGGCGGGGTGGCGGACAGGCCCGTGACACGGCGCTGGCCGCGCTCCGTCGCCGGCGACTTGCCGGCCGCGCTGGCGGCATTCGCCTGGGACCTGCAGGCGCAGAGCGATCCGCACGTCAGCGCGGCCTACCGCCGCCATCTGGTTCGCACGCTGGGCCAACGACTGATTACCGAGGTGCTCGATGAAACCGTATCGTAGCGACGCATTGCAAACCATCGGCCTGATCCTGAACGGCCGCGAACGCAGCGCCCGGGCGACGCCGCGCATGCTCCTGTCCGATTTCCTGCGGCATGCGCTGGGGGCCACGGGCGTGCATGTCGGCTGCGAACACGGGGTTTGCGGCGCCTGCACCGTGCAGGTCGACGGCGTGCCGGCGCGTTCCTGCCTGATGCTCGCGGTGCAGGCCGAAGGGCGCTCGATAGAAACCGTCGAGGGCCTGAACCGCGACTGCGCCGTCGAGCTCACGGACCTGCAGCAGGCATTCAAGGACCACCATGCGCTGCAGTGCGGCTTTTGCACGGCGGGCATCCTGATGTCCAGCGATGCGTACCTGAGGCAGGAGCCCTGTCCGGATGAGGCGCAGCTGCGCGACATGCTGTCCGGCCACTTATGCCGCTGCACCGGCTACACCAACATCGTGCAGGCGCTCCAGGCCGTCGTGGCGCAGCGAAACGGGATCAAGAAGGAGGAGGACGAGAATGTTCGATCTGGGTCGTAGCTTCGTAGCATCCGTTGAACGCAGCCCTGACGCACTGGCCATCGTGGATGGCGATCTACGCCTGAGCTATGGGGAGTGGTTCGAAAAGATCCGCAGGATCGAAGGCGGGTTGGGCCGGCTCGGCATCGGGCACGGGGATCGCGTCATGGCCATCATGCAGAATCGCTGGGAGATGGCCAGCCTGCACTGGGCGTGCCAGTTGCTGGGCGCGGTCATGACGCCCCTGAACTGGCGGGCCAAGCCCGACGAGGTGGATTACTGCCTGCAGTATTCCGAATCGCGCGCGATCGTCTACGAGGATGTGTCTGCGGATGCCGTCCAGGGCGCGTCTTCCGCGGACAGTGTGCCCAGGATCGCGCTGGACGGCGCCGCAGGCGCGACCCTGGGCTTCGAGGAATTGCTGGAGGCGGCCCCCGCGGCGGATCTGATCCACGCGCAAGCGCAGGACTGGTCGCTGATGCTGTTTACGTCCGGCACCACGGGACGCCCCAAGGGCGTGCCGCGCCGCCACCAGCACGAGCGCTCCGCCGCCTTGGCGCACATCGCGCAGAACCTGTATGCGCGCGGCGAGCGGACTTTAGGGGTCATGCCGCTCTATCACACCATGGGCGTGCGCTCGCTGTTGGCCATGTCCATTCTGAACGGCTGCTTCGTCTGCGTGCGCAAGTTCGACGTGCCCCTGGCCTTGCGTTCCATCCAGCAGGAAAAGATCACCAACCTGTACCTCGTGCCCACGCTGTACCACGACATCGTCCAGCATCCGGATCTGGCGGCGACCGACATCAGCTCGGTGCGCAAGCTCGGATACGCGGGCGCTCCCATGACGGCGGCCCTGGTCAAGCGCCTGCAGGAGGTCTTTCAGCCCGAGCTGTTCGTCAATCACTACGGGTCCTCCGAGGTCTACACCTGCACCATAGAACCCGATGTCGTCAGCAAACCGGGCAGCGCGGGGAAGTCCGCGCTGAACCAGCGCATCCGCGTCATCAAATACGGCTCGGATGATATGGACGAGCTCGCCGCGATCGGCGAGGAAGGCCCGATCGCCGCGGATCTGGCCGGGGACGAGGCCTTCGAAGGCTATTGGCGGCGCCCCGATGCGGACGCCAAGGCGATACGCGGCGGCTGGTTCCTGACCGGCGACCTGGGCTACTACGATGAGGATGGCGACTTGTTCGTGACGGGCCGGGTGGACGACATGATCGTCAGCGGCGGGGAGAACATATCGCCCACCGATATCGAGAGCCTGCTGTCGCTGCATCCCGCCGTCGACGAGGTGGCCGTCGTCGGCCTGCCCGACGAGCGCTGGGGCGAAAAGGTCACCGCGTTCGTCAAGGTCAAGGCCGAGGTGAGTCCCGAGGAACTGGACGCCTATTGCCGCTCGTCGAGCCTGCCCAATTTCAAGCGTCCGCGCGGCTACGTCTTCGTGGACGAGATGCCCAAATCGCCCGTCGGCAAGATTCTGCGCCGGGTGATCAAGGAAAAGCATGCCCGCGCATGATTCTTAATTTTCACCAAACCTAGGCAAATACAATGGATCACACGAATCACTACGATGGCTTCAGCGTACAGATCAACGCCGAGGCGCAGCGCGCCGACATCATCCTCGACCGTCCTCCCCTCAACGTGATTTCCATGCCGCAGCGCGATCAGCTGCGCCAGGTGTTCGAGGCGCTGGACATCAATGACGCCGTGCGCATCATCGTATTGCGTGCGCAAGGGACCCATTTTTCCAGCGGTGGCGACATCAAGGGCTTCCTGGCCGCATCGCCGGAGCATGTCTCCAAGCTGGCCTGGAATGTCGCGGCGCCGTACCGCTGCAGCAAGCCCGTGATCGCCGCCAACCGCGGCTATTGCTTCGGCGTCGGATTCGAACTGTCTCTGGCATGCGATTTTCGCATCGTCACGAACACGACCCAGTACGCACTGCCTGAACAGAAGCTGGGACAAATCCCGGGTTCCGGCGGTTCCGCGCGCTTGCAGAAAATGATCGGCATCACGCGCACCAAGGACGTGGTCATGCGCTCGCGCCGCATATCGGGGGAACAGGCGTATGACTGGGGGATCGCCACGCAGTGCGTGGATGACGCCCAGCTCGAGGAGGCGACGGACGCCATGGCGCGCGAACTCCTGGCGTTCTCGCCGCTGGCGCAGCGCACGGCCAAGAAACTGCTGAACGATACGGACGATGCCAGCTTGTCCACGGCCATCGAGCTCGAGGGCCACTGCTACAGCCGCCTGCGTTCCTCCGAGGATTTCCGCGAGGGCGTGGAGGCCTTCCATGGCAAGCGGCCGGCGGTCTTTCGCGGAGTCTAGTCCACGGCGCCGGCGTGCCGCCGGGCTGGCTCAGGGGGCCTTGTTCGCCTGGTAGACGTCGACCACCTGGCGGTACTGGCTGGGCAGCACCCCGGTGTGCTGCTGGAAAAAACGCGTGAAATGGCTTTGCGCGTTGAACCCCAGGTTGGCCGACAGCGTGCTCATGGACTCACGCGTGTCCGTGATGCCGTGGATGGCCGCCTCGACCCGCAGGATGTTGTTATAGAGCGTGGGCGTCAGGTTGGTCTGTTCGCGAAACAGCTTGAAGAAGTGGGCGCGCGACAGGCACGCCTCGGACGCCAGTGCCGCGGTGTCGACCTTGGAGCCCGCATTCGCCCGCATGTAGGAAATGGCGCGGCGAATTCGGGAATCATGAATGTGCGGGAAATCGTAGGCGCTGAGGTATGTCGTGCTGCGCCATTCCGAGAACGCGTCGATCACCAGCACCATCAAATTCGACAACTGCGTCTGCAGCGCGTCGTCGCTGATCTGCCCGCCGTACAGCATCGTCGTGGCCAGGCTCTCGGACAGCGCCCGGATCTGCGGCGGCAGATGCACGCAGGGTTGTGGAAAAAAATTGGGCGACTGGCTGGAGATGAACGACTTGTCGATCTCGCTGAGCCAAAGGGGCTCGATGTAGAACGCCAGGATCACCGTATGCGGCGCGTTGTGGTTGTGGTGCGTGTATGCGTGAGGCTCCCAGGCGTTGATCAGGACGGCGGTGTCCGCATTCAGCGGACAGTATTTGTTGCCCACCCGAAAAAAGGTGTCGGAGCCACCCACTTTGATCAGCACATGGCATTGGGAATGCGCATGGTTCACCAGCGGATGGTCCATGTTGAGCAGGGCGATGCGTCCAAATTGCCCCTGGAGAACCCGGATAGCGGATGACATTGCTGACCTCGTCGTCATGGGGAGTGACGCCGGGGCGCAATCCAGCGGACATCGCGCCCCATCACTAGCCAAAATAGTAGCACTTATGTGATGCACCGGCCTCTGTCGACGGGAGGAGGGCTGGTCGCCCCAAGATTCTTGTTATCGGTATATAGTTATATATATTACGATAATGTTTCCACGACAAGGAAGGAATCATGCAAATTCGACGTTTGATGCTCGCGTGCGCACTCTCCTGCGTCATGGCGCCCGCCATGGCGCAGGACCTTTTGGTTTCGGCGGCGGCCAGCCTGACAAACGCCTTCAAGGATCTGGCCGCCCAGTACCAGGCGGCGCATCCCGGGCTCCAGGTCCAGACCAATTTCGGCGCTTCCGACGTCGTGCTGCAGCAAATCATCCAGGGCGCGCCCGCCGACGTGTTCGCCTCGGCCGACCAAAAGGCGATGGACAAGGCGGTCGAGGCCCAGGCCGTCGATCCCTCCACCCGCCGGGACTTCGTGCGCAATGAGGTGGTGCTGATCGTGCCGGCCGGCAATCCCGCCGGAATCCGTTCGCTCGAGGACCTGCATGGCGACAAGGTCACGCGCATCGCGTTCGGCAATCCGGCGTCGGTGCCGGTCGGCCGCTACACGCAGGCGGCGCTCGAGCAGTCCGGCGACTGGCAGGCGGTCCAGTCGCGCGAAATCCTGGGGCAGAACGTGCGCCAGGTCCTCAGCTACGTCGAGCGCGGCGAGGTCGACGCCGGTTTCGTATTCGCCACCGATGCCGCCCTAATGAAGGACAAGGTCACGGTCGTCCAATCCGTCCAGACTCCCACGCCGGTCGTCTATCCGATCGCGCTGGTCCGGCGCGAGGGCCGGGCGCCGCAGGCGCAGGGCTTCCTCGACTATGTCTTGTCGGACGCGGGCCAGTCGATATTGGCGAAGTACGGTTTCGCCAAGCCGTGATTCCGCGGACGGATACGCCGCCGCGGACACATACCGCCGGGCCTTGGATGGCGGCATTCGCGCGGGCGGGCGGGGCGAGGGCGTGAGGTCATGAGCAGCAGCGTCTGGGTGCCTCTGCTGTTGTCGCTCAAGGTCGCCGCCTGGGCGACCCTGTTGGCGACGGTGCTGGGCGTGGCGGTGGCCTACGGCCTGTCGCTGTGGTCGTCGCGCTGGTGCGACCTGGTCGACGCCGTCCTGACCCTGCCCATGGTCCTGCCGCCGACGGTGACGGGTTATTACCTGCTGGTGCTGCTGGGCCGGCGCGGATGGCTGGGGCCCTGGCTGGCCGACATGGGGATCGAATTGGTCTTCACCTGGCAGGGGGCGGTGGTGGCCGCCTCGGTCGTGGCATTCCCCATGGTGCTGAAGGCCGCGCGTGCCGCTTTCCTGGACGTGGATCATCGCCTCGAGCAGGCGGCCTCGGTCCTGGGCGTGTCGCCCGCGGCGGTGTTCTTCCGGGTCAGCCTGCCGCTGGCCTCGCGCGGCATCCTGGCCGGGGTGCTGCTGGCGTTTGCGCGGGCGCTGGGCGAGTTCGGCGCGACCCTGATGGTGGCCGGCAGCATCCCGGGCCGGACCCAGACCCTGTCGATCGCGATCTACGAGGCCGTCCAGGCGGGCGAGGACGGCTACGCCAACTTCCTGGTCCTGGTCACCTCGGCCACCTGCATCGCGGCCCTGTGCCTGGCGGCGTGGCTGACGCCGGGCGCGGGCCGGCTGCGCAAGGCGAGGCGCGCGCCATGAGCCTGCGGGTCGCCATCCGCCGCCGCGTCGGTGGGGACACGGGCTTCGAGCTGGATGTGCGGCTCGAGACCGCCGCGCGCCGCGTCGCGCTGTTCGGTCCGTCGGGAGCCGGCAAAAGCCTGACCATGCAGGCCATCGCCGGCCTGCTCAAGCCCGACGAGGGCCGTATCGAGGTGGCCGGCAGGGTCTTGTTCGACAGTGCGCATGGCATCGACGTGCCGCCCAGGGCCCGGCGCCTGGCCTATCTGTTCCAGGACTACGCGCTGTTCCCGCACCTGACGGTGCGCCAGAACATCGGCTTCGGCCTGACGCGCGGCTGGCTCAACCGCCACGGCCGGCGCCCGTTGCCGGCATCCGCCCAGCGCTGGGTCGAGGCCTTCCATCTGGCGGCCCTGCTGGATCACTATCCGGCCCAATTATCCGGCGGCCAGCGCCAGCGCGTGGCCTTGGCGCGCGCCTTGTCCACCGAGCCGGGACTGATGTTGCTCGACGAGCCGCTGTCCGCGCTGGACGCCGGCCTGCGGGTGCAGATGCGCCTGGAGCTGGCGCGGCTGCAGGCACAGATCGACATTCCCACCGTGCTGATCACGCACGACCCGGGCGACGTCGAGGCCCTGGCCGACGAGGTCTTCCACATCGACCAAGGCCGCATCCGCGGCCATGGCCCGGTGCCCATCAATCCAGCGTACCCAGCAGCACGTCCGACGCTTTGAACACCGCCGTGATGTCCTGGCCCTCGGCCAGCGCCATGGCGCGCAGATCCTCGCCGCCCAGGGTGGCGGTGATGCGGGTGTTCGGCGCCACATCCACGCCGACCTCGGCCTGGTGCCTGCCGCCCACGATGCGCGAAATCCTGCCGCGCAGCTGGTTGCGGGCGGACAGCCGCGCGCCGGGGTCGAGCTGCGCCAGCATCACCGCCGGTGCCTTGATGAAGGCGAGGGCGCGGCGGCCCTCGCGCAGGCCCAGCGCAACCGTGCTGGCATGCGTGATGAATGCCACGATGGGCAAGCCCTCGGCGGTCTCGAGCGTGACCTCGTCATTGACCTCGCCGGGGACGATGCGCCGGATGGTCCCCAGCAGCCGATTGCGCGCCGAGGTCTGCACCATCATGTATTGCAGCAATTCCAGATTGCGCGGCGCATCCGGCCCGAAGCGCGCCAGGACGTCCATGAACCGCTGGTGTTCCTGGCGCATGCGCTCGTACCAGTCGATCAGCTCGCGGGCGCGCGGCGTCAGCGAGGCGCCGCCGCCGCGCTTGCCGCCCGTCACGCGCTCGACCAGCGGGCTGTCCGCCAGATTGTTCATGGTATCCACCGCGTCCCAGGCGGCCTTGTAGCTCAGGCCGACCTTGCGCGCGGCCGCGCTGATCGAGCCCTCGGTGCCGATGGCCGCCAGCAGCGCCATGCGGCGTTCGGTGCCCCAGTTCTGCGCCTGGCTGCGCAGCGTCAGTGAGGTCGTGAGTTCGGGAGGGGCGGGCGGGCGAGGCATGGCGTCGAGTGTAAGTGTGTGTCCCTGATTGCTCAAGGGATTCCTTTCCTTTTCGCCGCCCGCGTCGGCCCGGAAGTCCTGTTAGAATGACAACGGCGGGCCCCTTCGCATGGTTCGGCGGTGAATCTGGTCAGGTCGGGAACGAAGCAGCCACAGCCGTGCGGAACCAGTGCCGAAGTCAGGCTCGCCTTCTCTTTCGACCATGATCGCGGCTTATCCATGAGCTACCTCGTATTGGCGCGCAAATGGCGTCCACGTTCGTTTGACACGCTGATCGGGCAGGACCACGTCGTCCGCGCGCTCACGCATGCACTGGACAGCGGCCGCCTGCACCATGCCTGGCTGTTCACCGGCACCCGGGGCGTGGGCAAGACCACCCTGTCGCGCATCCTGGCCAAGTCCCTGAATTGCGAACAAGGCGTCACCGCGACGCCCTGCGGGCATTGCCGGGCCTGCACCGAGATCGACGCGGGCCGCTATGTGGACTACATCGAACTCGACGCCGCCTCGAACCGCGGCGTCGACGAGATGACCCAGCTGCTCGAGCAGGCCGTCTACGCGCCGTCCTCGGCCCGCTACAAGGTCTACATGATCGACGAAGTCCACATGCTCACCGGGCATGCCTTCAACGCCATGCTCAAGACCCTCGAGGAACCCCCCGAGCACGTCAAGTTCATCCTCGCGACCACCGATCCGCAGAAAATCCCGGTGACCGTGCTGTCGCGCTGCCTGCAGTTCAACCTCAAGCAGATGACCGTCCCGGCCATCGTCGACCATTTGCGCCACGTCCTGGCCGAGGAATCCATTCCGGCCGAGGCCGAGGCCTTGCGGCTGATCGCGCAGGCGGCGGGTGGATCGATGCGCGATGCGCTGTCGCTCACCGACCAGGCCATTTCGTTCAGCGCGGGCCAGCTCACCGGCGCGGCGGCGCGCGACATGCTGGGCACGCTCGACCAGCATCACCTGGTGACGCTGCTGCGCGCCCTGGCTGCCGCGGACACCCCCGGCATCCTCGCCGTGGCCGACGATCTGGCGGCGCGCGGGCTGTCCTACCAGGCGGCGCTGGCCGACCTGGCGGTGCTGCTGTCGCGCATCGCCATCGCCCAGCGCCTGGGCGCTCCCCGCGAGGACGACGACCCCCTGGCGCCCGAGATCCAGGCGCTCGCCCAGGCCTTGCAGCCCGACGAGGTCCAGTTGTTCTATGCCGTGGCGGTCAACAGCCGCCACGAACTCTCCCTGGCGCCCGACGAATACGCGGGTTTCGTGATGGCCTGCCTGCGCATGCTGGCGCTGCTGCCCGCCGACCGGGCGGCGGCGCCTGTGCCGCCGGCCGCGGCGCCGGCTCCCGCGCCTGCTGGCGACCGCTCCGCCGCCCCTGACGCAGGCCCCGCCATGGCGCCGGCGGCTTCATCCCCGGCGGCTGTGCCCCCGCCGGCTGCGTCCGAGGTCGCGCCGCCTCCCGGACTCGTGCCTGCGGTCCCCGGACCAGCGGCCGCATCCGGTCCCGCTGCGCCCGGCCCCGATGCCTCCCCCGCACCAAAGGCCGAACCGGACGCCGCCTTGCCGGCGGTCGCCGAACTCGAACCTGCACCCGAAGCCGGACCCGAAGCCGAAGCCGGACCCGAAGCCGAAGCCGCCGGCGAACCGCCGGGCACGGATGGGCCGCCGGCCTGGGACGACGATATTCCGGATTTTCCCGAAGGCGATGACGGCCTCGTGCCCGTCGGCATCGAGGACGACGAGGTCCTCCTCGACGAGGCGCCACCGGGTGCCGTGCCGGCGACCGGCATCCGCGGGCCGGCCGCGGCGGCGCCCCTGCCGGATCCACGGGACGTGGGATCGCGCGACTGGCCGGCGCTGGCGGCGGCCCTGCCGGTCACGGGCGCGGCCGCCGAACTCGCCGTCAACAGCGAATGGATCTCGGGCGACGAGCATCAGGTGCGCCTGCGGGTCGCCATTCAGTCCCTGACCGAGGGTGGCGGGCCCGAGCGCTTGCGCACGGTGCTCTCCGAACATTTCGGGCGGGTGATCCGCCTCGAGATCGAGTGCGGTTCCACCGGCGAGGACACCGCCTATGCGGTCGACCAGTCGGCGCGGGCGGCCCGCCAGCAGGCCGCCGAGGACGCCGTCCCGGCGGACGCCGTGGTGCAGGCAATGACGCAGGCTTTCGACGCCCGAGTGGTGCCGGGTTCGGTGCGGCCGCCTGCGGTATAGTCCATTCTTTGCTCAAATATTTGAGGACGGATCACTTCATGATGAAAGGACAAATCGCGGGCTTGATGCGCCAGGCCCAACAGATGCAGGAAAACATGAAAAAGGCGCAGGAAGCCCTGGCCGACATCATTGTCGAGGGGGGCTCGGGCGGCGGCCTGGTCAAGGTGTCCATGAGCTGCAAGCACGACGTCAAGCGCGTGACGATCGATCCCTCCCTGTTCGACGACGACCGCGACATGATCGAGGATCTCGTGGCGGCCGCGTTCAACGATGCCTTGCGCAAGGCCGAGACCACGGCCCAGGAAAAAATGTCCGAGGTCACCGCCGGGATGTCCCTGCCGCCGGGCATGAAGCTGCCGTTCTGATGGACCCCAGCCTGCCCGAGCCCGAACCGCTGCGCGCCCTGATCCAGGCCCTGCGCGGGCTACCGGGGGTGGGTGTGCGTTCGGCCCGGCGCATGGCGTATCACCTGCTGCAGCACGACACCGACGGCGCCTTGCGCCTGGGCCGTGCCCTGCAGGATGCCGTGGGGCAGCTGCGCCATTGTGCGCGGTGCAATTCCTTCTCGCAGGACGAACTGTGCCCGACCTGCGCCCATGCGGACCGCGACCCGGCGCTGCTGTGCGTGGTCGAGACCCCGGCCGACCAGAACATGATCGAGGCCAGCCACGGCTATCGGGGGCTGTACTACGTGCTGATGGGGCGCCTTGCGCCGCTGGAGGGCGTAGGCCCGGACCAGCTCCAGTTCGCGCGCCTGCTGGAGCGCGCCACCGACGGGCTCGTGCGCGAGGTCATCCTGGCGACGAACTTCACCGCCGAGGGCGAGACCACGGCGCATTATCTGTCCGACATGCTGCGCGCCCGCGGGCTGACGGTCAGCCGCCTGGCGCGCGGCGTGCCCAGCGGCGGCGAACTCGAATACGTGGACGCCGGCACCATCGCCTGGGCGCTGCTCGAGCGCCGGCCCGGCTGATCCTCCCGGATACCCGCGCGGTGCGCGTGGGCAGGGAAGTTCCCGGCTGATTTCGGCATCCGATCCCGTTATCATGGCCGGAACTGTCCCGAGGGAGTCCGCCATGCCCGTTTCACGTCGTGAATTGCTCAAGGCCGCGGGGGCGGCCGGCCTGATGGGGGTGCTGCCCGGCATCGCCCGTTCGCAGTCCCTGGAAAAGACCTCGCTGACCATCGCGGTGGGTGGCCAGGCCCTGATCTATTACCTGCCCCTGTCGGTCGCCCACCTCAAGGGCTACTTCAAGGACGAGGGCCTGGATGTGACGATCGCCGATTTCGCCGGGGGCTCCAAGGCCCTGCAGGCCGTGGTCGGCGGCAGCGCCGACGTGGTGTCCGGCGCCTTCGAGCACACCATCAACCTGCAGGCCAAGGGTCAGTACTACCGGGCGTTCGCACAGCAGGGCAGGGCGCCGATGATCGTGCTGGCGGTCTCGAAGCAGACCCTGGGGAACTACCAATCGCCCGCCGACCTCAAGGGCCGCAAGATCGGCGTCACCGCGCCGGGCTCCTCGACCAACATGATGGCCAGCTTCTTCCTGGCCCAGCATGGGATCAAGCCCACAGAGGCCTCCTTCATCGGGGTCGGCGCCGGTGCGGGCGCGGTGACCGCCATGCGCAGCGGCCAGATCGATGCGATGTCGAATCTCGACCCGGTGATCAGCACTTTGCTCAAGGAGGACGCCGTGCAGATCATCGCCGATACGCGCACCCTCAAGGACACTGTCCAGATCTTCGGCGGCAACATGCCCTCGGGGTGCCTGTACACCTCCCAGGCGTTCATCGACGCGCATCCCAACACCACGCAGGCGCTGGCCAACGCCATGGTCCGCGCCGACAAATGGATCCAGTCCGCCGGTCCCGACGAGATCGCCGCCCTGGTGCCCAAGACCTACCTGCTGGGCGATCCCGAACTCTACAAGCTCGCCTTGCGCGGCAACCTCGAGGCGCTCTCGCCGGACGGAATGGTGCCCGAGGACGGCCCGCAGACCGCCTTGAACGCCCTGGCCGAGTTCGTGCCGCGCTTCGACAAGTCGGCCATCGACATCTCCCGGGTCTGGACCAACGATTTCGTCGCCAGGGCAAACCAGAAATACCCTCATGCTTGAGGCTCTGGGCCTGGACCGCGTCACCTGCACGTTTCCGGCGGCGCAGGGCGGCGCGTACACGGCGATGCGCGAGGCGACGCTGGCGGTGGCCGCGGGCGAGTTCGTCTCGGTGGTCGGGCCGACGGGCTGCGGCAAGTCGACGCTGCTCAACATGGCCGCGGGCCTGCTGGCGCCGACGGCAGGCACGGTGCGCGTGTTCGGCGAGCTCTTGCAGGGCATCAACCACCGCGCCGGCTACATGTTCCAGGGGGAGGCGTTGATGCCCTGGCGCACGGCGCTTGCCAATGTGACGACGGGGCTCGAGTTCGCCGGCGTGCCGCCGGCCGAAGCCCGTGGGCGCGGCATGGACTGGCTGCGGCGCGTCGGCCTGGGCGGCTTCGAGGACCGCTATCCGCACCAGATGTCCGGCGGCATGCGCAAGCGCACCATGCTGGCCCAGACTTTGATCCGCGATCCCGACATCATCCTCATGGACGAGCCTTTTTCCGCGCTCGACGTCCAGACGCGCCAGCTCATGGAGAACGAGGTCCTGGACCTCTGGATGGCCAGCCGCAAGGCGGTGCTGTTCATCACCCACGACTTGGACGAGGCCATTGCCATGAGCGACCGGGTGGTGGTGCTCTCGGCCGGGCCCGACACCCACCCGATCGGCGATTTTCCCATCGACATCCCACGGCCGCGCGACGTGGCCGAGATCCGCACCCATCCGCGCTTCGTCGCGCTGCACCGGGCCATCTGGGCGGTGCTGCGCGACGAGGTCCTCAAGGGCTATGCCCGCCAGAGGCAGGCCTGACATGAAGGGGCCCTGGTCCGCGCCGCTGCTGCGCACGCTGCAGGTCCTGCTGCTGGCGGCGATCCTGCTCATCTGGCACCTGGCCTCCGCCAACCGCGACGTGGCTTTTTTCTTTGGCCGGCCCCTCGAGGTCGCCCAGGTGATCTGGGCCTGGTTCGTCACCGACGCCGGCATCTACCGCCACCTGGGGGTCACCCTGATCGAGACCGTGCTGGCCTTTGCGATCGGCACGGCAGGGGGATTGGGCTTCGGCTTGTGGCTTGGCCTGTCGCGCGGCGCCAGCGCGCTGCTCGATCCCTACATCACCGCCGCCAACTCGATGCCGCGCGTCATTCTGGCGCCGATCTTCGCCATGTGGTTCGGGCTCGGCATCTGGTCCAAGGTCGCCCTGGCGGTGACCCTGGTGTTCTTCATCGTGTTCTTCAACGTCTACCAGGGGGTGCGCGAGGTCAGCCCGACGCTGCTGGCCAACGCCCGCATGCTGGGCGCCAGCCGCCGCCAGCTGCTGCGCCACGTCTACATCCCCTCGGCGACGAGCTGGGTGTTCTCCAGCCTGCACACGTCGGTGGGGCTGGCCTTCGTGGGCGCGGTGGTGGGCGAGTACCTGGGATCGGCCGCGGGGGTGGGCTACCTCATCCTGCAGGCCGAGGGCACCTTCGACGTCAACACGGTGTTTGCGGGGATCGTCGTATTGACGGTCTTTGCCTTGCTGCTCGACGGCGTGGTCACCCTGGTCGAGCGGCGCCTGCTGGCGTGGCGCCCGAGTCCCGGCGGATCCGGGATGCTCTGACCCTGCGGTGGGCGGCTCAGCCCCCGTCCCGCGACCGCGTGACCAGGGCGTCGAGCTTGATCGCATCCGCCGTGAATGCCCGGATCCCCTCGGCCAGTTTTTCCGTGGCCATGGCGTCCTGGTTCAGTTCGGTGCGAAAGGCCACCTCGTTGCTGGCCTGCCAGGCCGGTGCCTCGGCCTTGGCCGATTCGATGCTGAGACGGGCCGTCAGGGGCGCCGTGCTGGCGGCCAGCCGGCCCAGCAATTCGGGGCTGATCGTCAACAGGTCGCAGCCCGCCAGGGCGCGGATCTGGCCGATGTTGCGAAAGCTCGCGCCCATGACCTGGGTCGGAATGTCGTAGGCCTTGTAATAGGTGTAGATGCGCTCGACCGACCGGACGCCCGGGTCGTCGGGGCCGGCATGGGCGGCCTCGTCCCAGTCCGCCCCGGCGGATTTCTTGAACCAGTCGTAGATGCGGCCCACGAAAGGCGAGATCAGCGTGACCTTGGCCTGGGCGCAGGCCAGCGCCTGGGGCAGTGAAAACAGCAGCGTGAGGTTGCAGTGGATGCCCTCGGCCTGCAGCACGCGGGCCGCCTGGACGCCTTCCCAGGTGGAGGCGAGCTTGATCAGCACGCGTTCGCGCTCGATGCCGGCGCGCTCGTACAGGCCGATGATCTGGCGGGCGCGCTCGATGCTGGCCTGGGTGTCGAACGACAGGCGGGCGTCGACCTCGGTGGACACCCGGCCCGGGACGATGGCGAGGATCTCGCGGCCGAAGGCGACCAGCAGGCGATCGACTTGTTCGGCCAGCGCCGCGCCGGGATGGTCGCGCAGCACCTGCTCCAGCAAGGGGCGATAGGCGTCCTGCTGGACGGCCTTGAGGATCAGCGAGGGATTGGTCGTTGCATCGGTGGGACGATAGGCGCGCATGGCCTCGAAATCGCCGGTATCGGCGACGACCGTGGTCAAGGCGCGCAGGGATTCGAGTTCGGAGGACATGGCTGCAGCAACAAAAATGTGAAAAGCCCTACTGTAGTGCATTTGGGCGGGGCAGGGGGGTGGGGCGGTCCGAGACTGTATAATAGGAAAGTTTGCATATCGACATTACAACCGGGGTTTATCTTGCTGCCGTCAATCTTTCCCGAGGGTCCCAGCGGCCTTGTTCCAGCAATTCTAGCCTTGGCTGACGGTACTGTGTTTCGGGGCGTATCCATCGGGGCGGACGGCCACAGCGTGGCCGAGATCGTCTTCAATACCTCGATGACCGGCTATCAGGAAATCCTGACCGATCCCAGCTACAGCGGCCAGATCGTCACCCTCACGTATCCGCACATCGGCAACACCGGGGTCAATCCCGAGGACGTCGAGTCCTCCAAGGTGCATGCCGCCGGCCTCGTCGTGCGCGACTGTCCCGCCCGCATGTCCAGCTTCCGCGCCAGCCAGACCCTGCCCGACTACCTCAAGGCGCAGGGCGTGGTGGCAATCTCGGGCGTTGACACGCGCAAGCTCACGCGCATCCTGCGCGACCACGGCGCCCAGGGCGCCTGCATCCTGGTCGGCGAGGACGTCGAGCGCGCGATCGAGCTCGCCCGCGGCTTTCCGGGCATGGCCGGCCAGGATCTCGCCGCGGCGGTCGGCACCCGGCAGGCCGGGGCCTGGGCCCAGGGCACCTGGGCGCTGGGCCAGGGCTTCAGCCGCCGCGACGGCGATCTGTTCCACGTCGTCGCCTACGACTACGGCATCAAGGCCAACATCCTGCGCCTGCTGGCCGACCGCGGCTGCCGCATCACGCTGGTGCCCGCCACCACGCCGGTCGAGGACATCCTCGCCCAGCAGCCCGACGGCGTGTTCCTGTCCAACGGTCCGGGTGATCCGGCCGCGTGCGACTATGCGGCCGACACTTGCCGCGCCGTGCTCGAGCGCGGCATCCCGCTCTTTGGCATCTGCCTGGGCCAGCAGGTCCTGGGCCTGACCCTGGGCGGGCATACGATCAAGATGAAGGCCGGCCATCACGGCGCCAACCACCCGGTCCAGGACCTCGACACCGGCCGCGTGTTCATCACCAGCCAGAACCACGGCTTCACGGTGGATGGCGACACCCTGCCGGCCAACGCCCGGGTCACCCACGTATCGCTCTTCGACGGCACCTTGCAGGGCTTCGAGCTCACCGACCGCCCGGTCTTCTGCTTCCAGGGCCACCCCGAGGCCAGCCCGGGACCGCACGACATCCTGGTGCTGTTCGACAAGTTCATCGACCTGATGGCCCGCCACAAGGCCCAGTCCTCCCAATAAGAAAACCACCGCCATCCCATGCCCAAGCGTTCAGACATCAAGAGCATCCTCATCATCGGCGCCGGCCCGATCATCATCGGCCAGGCCTGCGAATTCGACTATTCCGGGGCCCAGGCCTGCAAGGCCCTCAAGGCCGAAGGGTTCCGCACCATCCTGGTCAACAGCAATCCGGCCACCATCATGACGGATCCGGAGACGGCCGACGTCACCTACATCGAGCCCGTCACCTGGCAGGCGGTCGAAAAAATCATCGAGGCGGAAAAACCCGACGCGCTGCTGCCCACCATGGGCGGGCAGACCGCGCTGAACTGCGCCCTGGACCTGGCGCGCCACGGCGTGCTGGAGCGTCACGGGGTGGAACTCATCGGCGCCAATGCCCAGGCCATCGAAAAGGCCGAGGACCGCCAGAAATTCAAGCAGGCCATGACCGACATCGGGCTCGAGTCGGCCAAGTCCGGCGTCGCCCACAGCATGGACGAGGCCTGGGACGTCCAGCGCCGCATCGCGGCCGAGCTCGGCCATTCGGGCTTCCCGGTGGTCATCCGGCCCAGTTTCACGCTGGGCGGCACGGGCGGGGGGATCGCCTACAACAGCGAGGAATTCGAGGTGATCTGCCGCCGCGGCCTCGAGGCCTCGCCGACGAACGAGCTGCTGATCGAGGAATCCCTGCTGGGCTGGAAGGAATTCGAGATGGAGGTCGTGCGCGACAGCGTCGACAACTGCATCATCGTGTGTTCGATCGAGAACCTCGACCCCATGGGCGTGCACACGGGCGACTCGATCACGGTGGCCCCGTCCCAGACCTTGACCGACAAGGAATACCAGATCATGCGCGATGCGTCGATCGCGGTGCTGCGCGAGGTCGGCGTGGACACCGGCGGATCGAACGTGCAGTTCGCCGTCAATCCGGCCAACGGCCGCATGATCGTCATCGAGATGAACCCGCGCGTCTCGCGATCCTCGGCCCTGGCGTCCAAGGCCACCGGCTTTCCGATCGCCAAGGTGGCCGCGCGCCTGGCGGTGGGCTATACGCTCGACGAACTGCGCAACGAGATCACCGGCGGCGCGACCCCGGCCTCGTTCGAGCCGGCCATCGACTACGTCGTCACCAAGGTCCCGCGCTTCGCCTTCGAGAAATTCCCGCAGGCCGACGCCCGCCTGACCACCCAGATGAAATCGGTGGGCGAGGTCATGGCCATCGGCCGCACCTTCCAGGAATCGTTTCAGAAGGCCTTGCGCGGCCTCGAGGTCGGCGTCGACGGCCTCAATCAGAAGACCACCGATCGCGAACGCCTGCAGATCGAACTGGGCGAGCCCGGCCCCGAGCGCATCTGGTACGTGGGCGACGCCTTCGCGCAGGGCTTTACCCTCGACGAGGTCCATGCCCTGACGAGCATCGACCCGTGGTTCCTCGCCCAGATCAAGGAAATCGTCGACATCGAGCTGGCTCTCGAGCAACGCACCCTCAGCGATCTCGACGACCGCACGGTCCGCGAACTCAAGCGGCGCGGCTTCTCGGACCGGCGCCTGGCCTTCCTGCTGGACACCACCGAGGCCGAGGTGCGCAAGCTGCGCCACCAGATGAACGTGCGCCCCGTCTACAAGCGCGTCGACACCTGCGCGGCCGAATTCCCCACCACAACCGCCTATCTGTACTCCACCTATGAGGACGAGTGCGAGGCCGAGCCCACGGACCGCCGCAAGATCATCGTCCTGGGGGGCGGCCCCAACCGCATCGGCCAAGGCATCGAGTTCGACTACTGCTGCGTGCATGCCGCGCTGGCGCTGCGCGAGGACGGCTTCGAGACCATCATGGTCAACTGCAACCCCGAGACGGTCTCCACCGACTACGACACCTCCGACCGCCTGTACTTCGAGCCCCTGACGCTCGAGGACGTGCTCGAGATCGTGCACAAGGAAAACCCGGCCGGCGTGATCGTCCAGTACGGCGGCCAGACCCCGCTGAAGCTCGCGCGCGCGCTCGAGGCCAACGGCGTGCCCATCATCGGCACCAGCCCCGATTCGATCGACGTGGCCGAGGACCGCGAACGGTTCCAGAAACTATTGACCAAGCTCGGCCTGCGCCAGCCCGCCAACCGCACGGCGCGCACCGAGAACGAGGCCCTCGCCCTGGCCGGCGAAATCGGCTATCCCCTGGTGGTGCGCCCCAGCTACGTCCTGGGCGGCCGCGCCATGGAGATCGTCCACGAGCCCCAGGATCTCGAGCGCTACATGCGCGAGGCCGTCAAGGTCAGCAACGATTCCCCGGTGCTGCTGGACCACTTCCTGAACAATGCCACCGAAGTCGACGTGGACTGCCTGGCCGACGGCGAGCAGGTCATCATCGGCGGCGTGATGGAGCACATCGAGCAGGCCGGCGTGCACTCGGGCGATTCGGCCTGCAGCCTGCCGCCGTATTCGCTGTCGGACGAGACGGTCGCCGAGATCGAGCGCCAGACCGCCCTGATGGCGCGCGCCCTGGGCGTCAAGGGTCTGATGAACGTGCAGTTCGCCATCCAGGACGGCGAGGTCTACGTGCTCGAGGTCAACCCGCGCGCCTCGCGCACCGTGCCGTACGTCTCCAAGGCCACCGGCAAGCAGCTCGCCAAGATCGCCGCGCGCGTGATGGCGGGCAGCACGCTGGCGGATCAAGGCATCGCCTCGATCCCGGCGCCGCGCCACTATTGCGTCAAGGAGGCCGTCTTCCCCTTCGTCAAGTTCCCCGGCGTGGACACCATCCTGGGGCCCGAGATGAAGTCCACCGGCGAGGTGATGGGTGTGGGCGAATCCTTCGGCGAGGCCTTCGTGAAATCGCAGATCGCCGCCGGCGCCTGGCTGCCTGAATCGGGCCGCGTCTTCATCAGCGTGCGCGACCAGGACAAGCCGCGCGCCGTCGAGGTTGCCCGCGGCCTGGCCGCCATGGGCTTCGACCTGGTGGCCACGCGCGGCACGGCCGCCGTCATCGAGGGCGCCGGCTTGCGGGTGCAGATCGTCAACAAGGTCACCGAGGGCCGCCCCAACATCGTCGACATGCTCAAGAACGGCGAGATCGCGATGGTCATCAACACCGTCGAGGAACGCCGCAACGCCATCGCCGACTCGCGCACCATCCGCATCCAGTCCCTGGCCAACCGGGTGACGTTCTTCACGACCATCGCCGGTGCGCGCGCCGCGGTCGAGGGGCTGCAGTACCTGCGCCATGGCGGCGGCCTGAAGGTCTACGCCCTGCAGGCCATGCACGCGGCCTGACCGTTCCATGGACATGGACCCGGGCGCCGGCCTCGAACAGGCCGAGCGCCCGTAAAATGCCCCTCATGGAACCGACCCACGCCACGCATCTTCCCGCCTCGCGCGACACCGACCGCTCCCAGGCCGCAATTTTGAGGGCCGCGCGCGACGAATTCGCCGAGCACGGCTTCGCCGGCGGGCGGGTCGACCGCATCGCCGAGCGCGCGGGCGTCAACAAGCGCCTGATCTACTATTACTTCGGCAACAAGAACGCCCTGTTCCTGTCGGTGCTGGAGGGTGCGTATGCGGACATCCGGGCGGCCGAGCAGGGGCTGCACCTCGATGTGCTCGATCCGGTCCAGGCCCTGCGCAAGCTGGTGACCTTCACCTGGCATTATTTCCTCGAGCATCCCGAATTCCTGTCCCTGCTGGGCAGCGAAAACCTGCTGCGGGCCAGCCACCTCAAGAAATCCAGCAAGATCCGCGAAATGCACTCGCCATTGGTGCAGATGCTCGACACCCTGTTGGCGCGCGGTCGCGCGCAAGGCATTTTCCGCGCGGGCATCGACCCCGTGCAGCTCTATATCTCCATCGCCTCGCTGGGCTTCTTCTACCTGGCCAACAACCACACGCTGTCGGTGATCTTCGGACGCGACCTGCGCGCGCCCGACGCCCTGGACCAGCGCCTGGCCCACATGACCGACCTGGTGGTCGGCTACGCGTCCAGCCAGCCGGACGACGGCGAGGGATATCCCTAGGCCCGGTCGTTATTGACACCTGATTCGCCTTACGATCATAATTCACCATTCAGTGAATTAAGGAAAAAACGTGGGGCGCAGGCCGGAACATGGCAGGCGACACTGCGGGGAGCCCTGGATGTTTCGCAAGTTGATCATGTCACCGGCCATACGGCCGATCCTGCTGGTCGTGTTCCTGGTCGTGCTCTGGGATCTCACCATCCGGCTTTTCAGCATTCCCGCCTACCTCATTCCGCCGCCGGGCAAAGTCATGGTCCAGCTCGTCGAGCAATGGCCGATGCTGCTGTCCGAAAGCTACTTCACCACCGAGGCGACCGTCTGGGGCTTTCTCCTGTCCATCGTGGTCGGCGTGCCGATCGCCATGGTGATCGCCTATTCCCGGATCGTCGAATCCTACGTCTATCCGCTGCTGGTGTTCTCGCAAAGCGTGCCCAAGGTCGCGATCGCCCCGCTGTTCGTGGTGTGGTTCGGCTTCGGCATCCTCCCCAAGGTCATCACCGCGTTTCTGCTGGGCTTCTTCCCGATCGTCGTGTCCACCGTCATGGGCTTCAAGTCGGTCGAGTCCGATATGCTCGACCTGGCCCGCTCCATGGGCGCCAGCCGCCTGCAGACCTTTTTCAAGATCAGCCTGCCGGCGGCGCTGCCGGCCATGTTCAGCGGTCTCAAGGTGTCGGTCACGCTTGCCGTGGTCGGCGCGGTGGTGGGCGAATTCGTCGGTTCGAATTCCGGCATCGGCTACGTCCTGCAGGTGGCCAACGGAAACTTCGACCTGCCCTTGATGTTCGCCGGCCTGGTGCTGCTGTCGGTCATCGGCGTGCTGCTTTTCGCGCTCGTCGACCTGATCGAGCGCCTGATGATCCCCTGGCATGCATCGCAGCGCGTCAATTAGACGACGGCAGGCTCGCGCCGGGGAATACTTGGTTTTTTCGTAGTCGCTCATGGCGGCTTGGACAATGACGGGCCGGCAGCGCCCAAAGGAGACACGCATGATTCGCAACTTGCTCAAAGCAGGGCTGGGCCTGGCCCTGACCGCCGCGATGCTGGGCGCCGCGCCGGCCCAGGCTCAGGACAAACCCAAGGACGACGTCACGTTGATGCTGAACTGGTATCTGTACAGCGAGCATGCGCCGTTCTTCCTGGGCAAGAAGCTCGGCTACTACGCTGACGAAGGCATCAATCTCGACATCCAGGAGGGCCGGGGCTCCGCTGTCACCGCGCAGGCCGTCGCCGCCAAGTCCGTGAACTTCGGCTACATCGACGTGACCACCATGATCAAGGCGGCCGCCAAGGGCGCCCCCCTGATCTCCACCGGCGTGCTGTTCCAGCTCAGCCCGATGTCGGTCATGGGCTTCGAGGAAAAGGGCATCAAGACGCCCCAGCAGATCATCGGCAAGACCGTGGCGGTCACCCCGGGCGACTCGATGTCGCAGATGTGGCCGATCTTCCTCAAGGCCAACAACATCGATCCCAGCCAGATCAACATCGTCTCGGGCGACGCCCAGACGAAACTCAACGCCGTCATGACCGGCCGTGCCGACATGCTGCTGGGCTACGTCATGGACCAGGCCATCAAGCTGCAGGACGCCACCGGCAAGGTGGTCCATCCGATCCGCTTTGCCGACTCGGGCGTCAACCAGATCAGCTCGGGCATCATCGTCAACAAGGACTGGCTGGCCGCGAACGAGGATCTGGCGCGCCGCTTCATGCGCGCCTCCACCCGTGCCGTCGAGGCGACGGTCAAGGATCCGCAGGCGGCCGTGGACGCCATGCTCGAGGCCAAGCCCAAGGCGGGTGTATCCGAGACCCTGCTGGTCGGCCTGCAACGCAGCATCGAGCTCTATCACACCAAGGACACGGAAGGCCAGCCGCCGTTCCGCGTCGCCATGGACAACGTGGACAAATCGCTGGACCTGCTGGTCGAGTACGGCGGGGTCGACCCGGCGCACCGCGGCACCCCGGCCGACTACGTGACCCTCGACTATCTCCCCAAGAACTGAAGCTGTATTGGACTCGCCCATGTCTGACGACATCCTGATCGAAGCCGCCGGCGTCACCAAGGTCTACGAGACCCGCGATGGCCCGGTGGAATCCCTCAAACCGCTGGATTTCAGCATCCGCAAGGGCGAGTTCGTGTCCGTCGTCGGGCCCTCGGGCTGCGGCAAGAGCACGCTGCTCAAGATGGTGGCCGGTCTGTTGCCGATCACCGCGGGCCGGCTGTCGCTGGCGGGCAAGCCCGTCGACGGGCCGCGCAAGGACGTGGGCATCGTGTTCCAGAGCGCGGTCCTGCTGGCCTGGCGCAGCGTGCTGGACAACATTCTGCTGCAGGCCGAGATGCGCCGCATGCCGATGGGGCCGGCGCGCGAGCGCGCGCTCCAGCTCATCGAGATGACCGGCCTGTCGGGCTTCGAAAAGAAATACCCCTGGCAGCTCTCGGGCGGCATGCAGCAGCGCGCCTCGATCTGCCGGGCGCTGCTGCATGATCCGGCGCTGTTGCTGATGGACGAACCCTTCGGTGCGCTGGATGCCATGACGCGCGAGAAAATGAACCTCGAGCTGCAGCGGATCTGGGCGGAATCGCGCAAGACGGTCCTGCTGATCACTCACAGCATTCCCGAGGCGATCTTCCTGTCGGACCGGGTCATCGTCATGAGCGAGCGCCCGGGCTCGATCGCAGCCGTCTACGACATCGACCTGCCGCGCCTGCGCCCGCTGGACATCATGGGCACGCCCGAGTTCGCGAAGTACGCCAAGCAGGTCCGCGCGCACTTCTATTCCGAAGGCATATTGGACCACTGAGAACCCGCCCGGTGCGGGACGAGACATGCAAGCCATACGCTTTGTAATCGAGGACATCGGCTTTGCCGAGCGCGATGTCGCCCTGCGGCTGCCCTTCAGGTTCGGCAGCGCCACCGTGCGGGCCTGCCCGCAGGCCTACGCCACGGCGCGCATTCGCCTCGAGGATGGCTCGACGTCGACCGGTTGCGCGGCCGAGATGATGATCCCCAAATGGTTCGACAAGAGCCCGGCGCTCTCGCAGGAGCAGAATTTCGGCCAGTTGCGCGAGGCGCTGATCCTGGCCCGCGAGGCCTATCGTTCCGACTCGGCCCCGGACACCGCCTGGGGGCATTTCGCCCGCCACTATCGCGGCATCCATGAATCCGCGGCGCGGCGCGGCCTGCCGGCCCTGGTGGCCTCATACGGCCCCGCGCTGGTGGATCGCGCCGTGTTCGATGCCGTGTGCCGCGCTCTGGGAACCGGCTTCAGCGCGGCCATGTCCGCCAACGCCGCGGGCATGCGCCTGGACGGCACCGGCCTGGCCGACGACCTGCGGGATTTCGACCTGGATGCCTTCCTCGCCGCGCATCCCGCCTCCCTGGCGGGGCGCACGGTCGCGGCCCGCCACACGGTCGGGCTGGCCGATGCGCTCGTCGATCCGCTGCCCGGTTCGCCCGAAGACGGATTGCCCTGCACCCTCACGCAAGCCATTGCCCGCTACGGCCATCGGCACTTCAAGCTCAAGCTCTCGGGCGATGCCGCAGCGGACGTCGAGCGCCTGGCCGAGATCGCGCCCGTCATCCACGACGCGATGCGCCTGGTGACCTTCGACGGCAACGAACAATACCGTGATGCCGCGCACTTGGCCGAGTTCCTCGACCAGCTCGAGCGGCATCCGGGCCTTGCACCCCTGAGGGCCTGCCTGGCCTTCGTCGAACAGCCCATGGCGCGCGCCCATGCGCTGGACGCCGACGTCTCGGCGCTGGGCCTGCGCGCGCCCTTGCTGGTGGATGAGTCGGATGCGACGCTCGATGCGTTTCCGCGTGCCCGGGCGGCGGGCTATACCGGCATCTCCAGCAAGAGCTGCAAGGGTTTCTACAAATCCGTGCTCAATGCGGCGCGCTGCGCAGCCTGGTCGCGCGAGGCCGGACGCGAATACTTCCTGTCGGGCGAGGACCTGACCATGCAGGCCGGCCTGGGCATCCAGCAGGATCTGGCGCTGGTGGGCTGGCTGGGCCTCACCCATGTCGAACGCAACGGCCACCACTACGTCAACGGCCTGGCTGCCGCACCGGATACCGAGCAAAGCGGCTTCCTCGCCGGTTTCCCGACGCTCTATGGGCACAGCGACGGCGCCGTGCGGCTGCGCATCGACAACGGTCAGATCGATCTAAGCAACCTCGACTGCCCCGGCTTCGCCACCGGAACGGCCGGGGGGCATGTTTCCTGGGACGCCATGCGTTCCACTTACTGAATCAAAAGGACTTCCATGAATACGCAACGTCTTGGAATCATCATGCACGGCGTCACCGGACGCATGGGCATGAACCAGCACTTGATCCGCTCGATCGTGGCGATCCGCCGCCAGGGCGGGGTGGCCCTGGCCAATGGCGACCGGGTGATGCCCGATCCCATCCTGGTGGGGCGCAACCTGGACAAGGTCCGCGCGCTGGCGCAGGCCCACGGGATCGAACGCTACAGCGACGACCTGGACGCCGCCCTGGCCAATCCCGAGGACACGGTGTTCTTCGACGCCGGCACCACGCAAATGCGCCCCGACCTGCTGGCGCGCGCCATTGCCGCCGGCAAGCACATCTATTGCGAAAAGCCCATCGCCACGGGCCTGGATGAGGCCCTGAGGGTTTGCCGCCTGGCGCGCGAGGCCGGCATCAAGCACGGCGTGGTCCAGGACAAGCTGTTCCTGCCGGGCCTGCGCAAACTCGACATGCTGCGCCGCTCGGGCTTTTTCGGGCGCATGCTCTCGGTGCGCATCGAATTCGGCTACTGGGTGTTCGAAGGCGACCTGCAGCCCATCCAGCGCCCATCCTGGAATTACCGCAAGGAGGACGGCGGCGGCATGATCCTCGACATGGTCTGCCATTGGCGCTATGTGCTGGACAACTTGTTCGGCGAGGTCCAGTCCGTATCCTGCCTGGGCGCCATCCACATTCCCGAGCGCTGGGACGAGCAGGGCCGGCTGTACGAGGCGACCGCCGATGACGCCGCTTACGCCACCTTCGAGCTCAAGGGCCATGGCGGCGAGCCCGTCATCGCCCAGGTCAACAGCTCCTGGACCACGCGCGTGCGCCGCGACGATCTGGTGACCTTCCATGTCGACGGCACGCATGGCTCGGCGGTCGCCGGCCTGACCGATTGCGTGTCGCAGGCGCGGGTGAACACGCCGCGCCCGGTCTGGAACCCCGACGAAAAACAAAAGATGCCGTTCATGGACCAGTGGCAGACGGTGCCGGACACCGAAGTCTACGACAACGGGTTCAAGATCCAGTGGGAGCATTTCATCCGCCACGTCGCGGCCGACGAACCCTTCCGCTGGACCCTCGAGGAAGGGGCCAAGGGCGTGCAACTCGTCGAGACGGCGCTGCAAAGCTGGAAGGAGCGCCGCTGGGTCGACGTGCCGGCGCTGTTCCCGAACCACTGACCGAGGAGGCCTCATGAGCAACCGCATCCTGCTGCCCACGCCGTCCGGCGGGCTTGAAACCTATACCTTGCGCGGCGTCGCCGCGCCCCGGCCGGCCGGTGGCGCGGCCTTCAACCGCATCGCTTATTCAGCGGCCCACGTCGTCTCGGATCCTCTCGCGGCCGTGGACCCCTGGGTCGATTGCGCCATCGATTGGGACGCCACCATCGATTACCGCCGCCACCTGTGGTCCCTGGGCCTGGGGGTGGCCGAGGCCATGGACACGGCGCAACGCGGCATGGGCCTCGATTGGACGACCTCGCTGGAACTCATCCGGCGCTCGCTCGACGCCGCGCGCGATGTGCCCGGCGCCAGCGTGGCCTCGGGCTGCGGGACCGATCACCTGGCCCCCGAGGCGGCGCGTACGCTCGAGGACGTCATCGCGGCTTACGAGCAGCAGGTCGAGGCGATCGAGGCCCTGGGCGGGCGGCTGATCCTGATGGCCAGCCGCGCCCTGGTGCGCGTGGCGCGCGGCCCCGAGGATTATGCCCGGGTCTACGGCCGCATCCTCGAGCAGGTGCGCGAGCCCGTGATCCTGCACTGGCTGGGCGACATGTTCGACCCCCAATTGCGAGGCTACTGGGGCGACGAGGACATCTCGCGGGCGATGGACACCGCGCTGGGCGTCATCGCCGACCATGCCGCCAAGGTCGACGGCATCAAGGTCTCGCTGCTGGACAAGGACCGCGAGCTTGAGATGCGCCGCCGCCTGCCCGAGGGGGTGCGCATGTATACCGGCGACGATTTCAATTATGCCGAGCTGATCGCCGGCGACGGCGTGGGCGAGCTGCCCACGCATCGCCACAGCGATGCGCTGCTGGGGATCTTCGACGCCATCGCGCCGGCGGCCAGCGCCGCGCTGGCCGCGTTGGCGGCGGGGGACGCGGCGCGCTTCCACGAGATCCTCGCGCCGACCGTGCCGCTGTCGCGGCATATCTTCGCGGCGCCGACCCGGTTCTACAAGACGGGCGTGGTCTGCGTCGCCTGGCTCAATGGCCACCAGGACCACTTCTCGATGGTGGGTGGGCAGCAGAGCGCCCGGTCCCTGCAGCACATCGCCGAACTGTTCCGCCTGGCCGACCAGGCCGGTGTGCTCGAGCGCCCCGACCTGGCCGTCCAGCGCATGGCGCAGTGGCTGGCGGTCCACGGCATTCATCAATCCTGAGAGGCGCGGCATGCGGGATTTGTCCAAGGATCACGAACTTCTGTCCCTGAACACCGCCACGGTGCGCAAGCAGTGGCGGCTGGATACCATCATCGATGAATGCGCCCGGCGCGACATCCGGGCGATCGCGCCCTGGCGCGACCAGGTGGCCGCCGTCGGCCTGGACATCGTGGCTCGGCGCCTGCGGGAAACGGGGATCCGCCTGTCGGGCTATTGCCGCGGCGGATTCTACCCGGCGGCGGACGCGGCCGGTTTGGCCGCGGCGCTCGAGGACAATCGGCGCGCGGTGGACGAGGCCCGCACGCTGGATGCGCCCTGCCTCGTCCTGGTGGTGGGGGCCCTGCCCGGTGCGCTGCAGGGCGCGCCGGCCTATACCGACATCGCGCGGGCGCGCAGCGAGGTGCGCGACGGCATCGCCGCCACGCTGGAGTACGCCCGCACGGTCGGCATGCCGCTGGCGATCGAGCCCCTGCATCCCATGCAGGCCGCCGAGCGCGCCTGCGTCAATACGCTCGAGCAGGCGCTGGACCTGTGCGATGAGCTCGATCCGGAGCGCACCGGCATGCTGGGCGTGGCCGTGGACGTCTATCACGTGTGGTGGGATCCGAAGCTCCATGGGCAGATCCGGCGTGCCGGCGCCGATCGGCTGCTGGCCTACCATGTGTGCGACTGGCTCGCGCCCACGCGCGACCTCCTGAACGACCGCGGCATGATGGGCGACGGCGTGATCGAGCTCAAGACCATCCGCCGCGAGATGGAGGCGGCCGGCTATGCGGGCCTTTGCGAGGTCGAGATCTTTTCCGAGGACTGGTGGAGCCGCCCCGGTGAGGAGGTCCTGGAGACCTGTATCCAGCGGCATAGATCCATTGTCTAGCCTTTACGGGTCTTGACGGAAGGCTTGCGCGGGGTGGCCGACCAGCCATAAACTTGCGCCACCCCTCCCGCGTCCACCTTTTCCCGAGGCCCGTTCCCCATGTCCAATTCCTATTTTCCGCAGTGGCGCCGCGTACCCGGCGCCGCCGCGGGCGCCGTGGTCCAGCCCGACGAGACCATGCCCTGGCCCCAGACGGTGGCGATGGGCGCGCAGCACGTGGTCGCCATGTTCGGCTCCACGATCCTCGCGCCGCTCATCATGGGCTTCGATCCGAACATGGCGATCCTCATGTCCGGGATCGGCACGCTGATTTTCTTCGTCTTCGTGGGCGGGCGCGTGCCCAGCTATCTGGGCTCCAGCTTCGCCTTCATCGGCGGGGTCATCGCGGTGACCGGCTACGCGGGCAGCGGGCCAAATCCGAACATCGGCGTCGCCCTGGGGGCCATCATCATCTGCGGCCTGGTCTATACGGCGATCGGCGTGCTGACCGCCTGGATCAGCGCCAGGACCGATGGGGGCTCGGGCTGGATCGACGCCTGGATGCCGCCGGTGGTCACCGGCGCCGTGGTGGCCGTCATCGGCCTGAACCTCGCACCCATCGCCGCCAAGGGGGCCATGGGCGGAACGCTGTTCGAGTCCGCCATGGCCATCATGACCATCTTGTGCGTGGGCGGGGTGGCGGTCTACACCCGCGGCATGGTCCAGCGCCTGCTGATCCTGGTGGGCCTGCTGCTGGCCTGCGTGATCTATGCCGTCCTCACCAACGGCCTGGGCATGGGCACGCCCATTGATTTCAGCGCCATCGGCGCTGCGCCCTGGCTGGGCCTGCCGACGTTCTCGACGCCGGTGTTCGAGGCGCACGCCATCAGCCTGATCGCGCCCGTGGCCATCATCCTGGTGGCCGAGAACCTGGGCCACATCAAGGCGGTCAGCGCCATGACCGGCCAGAACCTGGACCGCTACCTGGGCCGCGCCTTCATCGGCGACGGCGTGGCCACCATGGTGTCGGGGGCGGTCGGCGGCACCGGCGTGACCACCTATGCCGAAAACATCGGCGTCATGACCGTCACCCGCATCTATTCCACCCTGGTTTTCGTGGTCGCGGCGCTGATTGCGATCTTCCTGGGCTTCTCGCCCAAGTTCGGGGCGGTGATCCAGGCCATTCCGGCGCCCGTGCTGGGCGGCATGTCGATCGTGGTGTTCGGCCTGATCACCATCGCGGGGGCGCGCATCTGGGTCGTGAACCAGGTCGATTTCAGCGACAACCGCAATCTGATCGTGGCCGCGGTCACCTTGATCCTGGGCGCCGGCAATTTTTCGGTCGCCATCGGCGCCTTCCGCCTGGACGGTATCGGCACCGCGACTTTCGGCGCCATCATCCTGTATGCGCTGCTGAAGGGCCGGCGCCAGCGGGGCTGAGGGGCAGCCCCAGGCGCGCAGGACGAACCCCGGCGTCCGGCGGGGCGGGGGACCGGGGCAGGGGCTTGCTTTTTCCCGGCGTTTTGCTCAAAATAGCCTCAAGTACCCCCGGTGACTTCGGCCGGGGCTTTATTTTGGGCGGGCAACTTGCGGGGCGTACCCCGTGGAATCGGCCGATGGCCGATCCGCTTGCCGCCCACGCCGGGTGCAAGCATGCCCGGCCGATCCGTCAGTGCAAGGTCAGGCGCCTCTCGTGTGCGAGGCGTCTTTTTACTTTTGCCGCCGGACCGCTCCAAGGCAAAATGCACCCCCTCGGGGGGCAGCAAGCCGAAGGCGCGGCGAGGGGGCTTTGTGTCGCCGCCGGACCGCTCCAAGGCAAAATGCACCCCCTCGGGGGGCAGCAAGCCGAAGGCGCGGTGCGGGGCTTTTTGAGTCAGGTAGAGTCATGTCTGCGATCCCTTTGACAGCTCGCGGGGCAGAGCGTTTACAAGCCGAGTTGCATCGCCTCAAGACGGTCGACCGTCCGGAAGTCATCAACGCCATCGCCGAGGCGCGGGCGCAGGGTGACCTGTCCGAGAACGCCGAATACGATGCGGCGCGCGAGCGCCAGGGCTTCATCGAGGGCCGCATTCAGGAACTCGAGGGCACCCTGTCCAACGCCCAGATCATCAATCCGGCCGACCTGGATGTAGCCGGCCAGGCGGTGTTCGGCGCCACCGTCGAGATCGAGGACCTGGAGTCGGGCGAGCGCCTGCGCTACCAGATCGTGGGCGACCTCGAGGCCGACATCCGTGCCAACATGATTTCGGTCTCCAGCCCCGTGGCCCGCGCCCTCATCGGCAAAAGCGAAGGCGACGTGGTCGAGGTCCGGGCGCCCGCGGGCGTGCGCGAGTACGAGGTGTGCTCCGTCAGCTACGTGTAGTGCGGCCGCGCCGCGCCCCGGCGCGCAGCGTCAGGGCGCTGCCGCCGCTGCGGCGCGGGATGCCGGGCGCGGCGGCCGGACGGCGAGGGGTGCGCGCTGGCGCATCGGGGCGGCGTCCCTGCGAGGCAGGGGCGTCGCTTTTTCTTGCGTGTGTCGCGGCGGGCGCGGCCTTGCGGGTGCCGTCCGCGGGCTTGGCGGCGCGCGCGGGCTTGGCCTGGCTGCGGCCCAGGGCGGCCTGCTTCTTGGGGATGTGGGGATCCGACGGCTTGCGCACGGCGCGGGTGGCATTGCGGGCCTCGGCCTGGGCCTGTTGCGCGGCGAGGTCGGGCCGATAGATAATCAGCGTCTTGCCCAGATGATGCACCGCGGCGCACGAGAGCGCCTCGCAGATGGCCTCGAGCATGGCCGCGCGCTCCTCGCGTTCGGCGCCCCCCACGCGCACCTTGATCAGTTCGTGCGCTGCGAGGCTGCGGTCGATTTCGTTCAGGACGGATTCGCTCAGGCCCCGGTCGCCGATCAGCACGACGGGACGCAAGGGATGGGCCGCGGCGCGCAGAGCGCTGCGTTCATGGGATGTCAATTCGAGTTTGGGCATAGCGGAATTGTACGGTAATGGCCAAGAAAAAATTCTCCAAAGCCTGGGTCCAGCAGCATATCAACGACCCCTACGTCAAAATGGCGCAACAGAAAGGCTATCGCGCCCGGGCGGCATTCAAGCTGGCCGAGATCCTGGACGTCGAGCGCTTGTTGCGCCGCGGCGACGTGGTGGTGGATCTGGGATCCACCCCCGGCAGCTGGTCCCAGGTCGTTCGCGAGCGGCTGGCGGGGCCAGGCGGTTCGATCGACGGCCGGATCATCGCCGTGGACCTGCTGCCGATGGAGCCCATCGCCGGGGTGGAGTTCATCCAGGGGGATTTCCGCGACGACGCCGTCCTGGATGAACTGCGGCGGTGCCTCGGCGACCAGCCGGTGGACCTTGTAATTTCCGACATGGCCCCCAATTTGTCCGGTGTGGCCTCGGCCGACGCGGCGCGCATCGCCCATGTGTGCGAGCTGGCCCTGGAATTTGCCCTGGGCCACCTGCGGCCCGATGGCGCGCTGGTGGTCAAGGCCTTCCACGGCAGCGGATTTTCACAGGTGGTCGAATCCTTCAAGCGCCATTTCGTCCGCGTCGTGGAACGCAAGCCCAAGGCCTCGCGGGACAAATCCTCGGAAACCTTTCTGGTCGCGCGTGGCCTGAAGGAGACCGCCGGCACAGACGCGGGAAACGGCACGGACTGACGCCTGGATTCAGGTAGAATGAAGCATTGACGGTTTTGTCAGCTTATTGTAATCAAGCGACTGGCCGACGACAGCATACGCAGGAGGTTGGCTTTGAACAACTCGTTTTCCAAGATCGCGGTCTGGATGGTGATCGCGCTCGTGCTCTTCACGGTGTTCAAACAGTTCGAAGGCCATCCGGTCACGAACGACACCGTCAGCTACACGCAGTTCATGAATGACGCGCGGGCCGGACGCATCAACAAGGTCGACATCCAGGGCGACACGCTCTTCGTGACCCCGGAATCCGGCCGCTCGTACAGCCTGACGTCCCCGGGCGACCTCTGGATGGTGCCCGAACTCGTCAAGAACGGCGTCCAGGTCTCCGGCCGCGCGCGCGAGGAACCTTCCTTCCTGACCAGCCTGTTCATTTCCTGGTTCCCGATGCTGCTGCTGATCGGGGTGTGGATCTTTTTCATGCGCCAGATGCAGGGCGGTGGCAAGGGCGGGGCATTCAGCTTCGGCAAGTCGCGCGCGCGCATGCTCGATGAAAACAACAACACCATCACCTTTGCCGACGTCGCGGGTTGCGACGAGGCCAAGGAAGACGTCCAGGAACTGGTCGATTTCCTGCGCGACCCGACCAAATTCCAGCGCCTGGGCGGCCGCATCCCGCGCGGGGTGCTGATGGTCGGGCCTCCGGGTACCGGCAAGACGCTGCTGGCCAAGGCCATCGCCGGCGAGGCCAAGGTGCCGTTCTTCAGCATCTCGGGTTCGGATTTCGTCGAAATGTTCGTCGGCGTGGGCGCGGCCCGCGTGCGCGACATGTTCGAGAACGCCAAAAAGCAATCCCCGTGCATCATTTTCATCGATGAAATCGATGCGGTCGGCCGCCAGCGCGGCGCGGGCCTGGGCGGCGGCAACGACGAGCGCGAGCAAACCCTCAACCAGCTGCTGGTCGAGATGGACGGCTTCGAAACCGGGCAAGGCGTGCTGGTGATCGCCGCCACCAACCGGCCCGACGTGCTGGACCCGGCGCTCCTGCGCCCGGGCCGTTTCGACCGCCAGGTGGTGGTTTCGCTGCCCGACATCCGCGGGCGCGAGCAGATCCTCAAGGTCCACATGCGCAAGGTGCCCATCGCTCAGAACGTCGACTCCATGGTGCTGGCGCGCGGCACGCCGGGCTTCTCCGGCGCCGACCTGGCCAACCTCATCAACGAGGCCGCCCTGTTCGCCGCGCGGCGCAATGGCCGCACCGTCGACATGTCCGACCTGGAAAAGGCCAAGGACAAGATCATCATGGGCGCCGAGCGCCGCTCCCTGATCATGCCCGAGGAGGAACGCCGCAACACGGCTTACCACGAGTCCGGGCATGCATTGGTCGCACGCCTGCTGCCCAAGACCGATCCCGTTCACAAAGTCACCATCATTCCGCGCGGCCGCGCGCTGGGCGTGACCATGCAGCTGCCCGAGGGCGACCGCTACAGCATGGACAAGGACCGCCTCCTGAACACCATCGCGGTGCTGTTCGGCGGCCGGATCGCCGAGGAGGTCTTCATGAACCAGATGACCACCGGTGCCTCCAACGACTTCGAGCGCGCCACGGCCATCGCCCGCGACATCGTCACGCGCTATGGCATGACCGATTCGCTCGGGCCGGTGGTCTATGCCGAGAACGAAGGCGAGGTCTTCCTCGGCCGCAGCGTGACCAAGACCACCCATGTGTCCGAGGCGACCATGCAAAAGGTCGACCATGAGATCCGCAGCATCATCGACGCCCAGTACGCCGTGGCCCGCAACCTGATCGAGTCCAATCAGGACAAGATGCATGCGATGGCCAAGGCCCTGCTGGAATGGGAAACCATCGACGCCGATCAGATCGAGGACATCATGCAGGGCCGTCCGCCGCGTGCGCCGCAGCCGCCCGCTTCCGGCGACGCCGGCAGCACGCCGCCGCCCTCGGCCGGTCAGGCGGCGCCCAGCGGCGACAAGGGACCGGCGGCCACGCCCGTCTGACGGACTCCGAATGTCCGGATACCTGGACTGCGGGCGCTTCCGGCTGACCCTGCAGCGTCCGCTGGTGATGGGGGTCGTCAACGTCACCCCCGATTCGTTCTCGGACGGCGCGCAGCACTTTCGCGCCGCCGAGGCGATCGCGCACGCGCGCCGCCTGGTCGACGAGGGTGCCGACATCCTCGACGTGGGCGGTGAATCCACCCGTCCCGGCGCGCAGGCCGTCCCCGTCGACGAGGAGCTGCAGCGCGTGGTGCCTGTGGTCGAGGCCTTGCGCGACTGCGGCGTGCCCGTGTCCGTGGATACCTGCAAGCCCGCCGTCATGGCCGCCGTGCTGCGGGCGGGCGCGGACATGATCAACGACATCATGGGATTCCAGGCGCCCGGCGCCACCGAGGCCGTGGCGGATGCGGCCTGCGCCGTTTGCGTCATGCACATGCGTGGGGAACCGCGCACCATGCAGGATGCGCCGGTCTATGACGACGTGGTGGGCGAGGTCGGCGGCTACCTGGCCGATCGGGCCGCGGCGCTGCGCGGCCGGGGCGTGGCGCCCACACGCATCGTGCTCGATCCCGGCTTCGGGTTCGGCAAGACGGTGCAGCACAATTACACCTTGCTCGCGCGCTTGCGCGAGCTGAAAACGGGCGACTACCCGCTCTTGGTGGGCATGTCCCGCAAATCGATGATAGGCGCGGTGACGGGGCGGACCGTCGACCGGCGGCTGGGCGGCAGCATCGCCGCCGCACTGGCCGGCGCGGCGCGCGGCGCGCACATCCTGCGGGTGCATGACGTGGCCGATACGGTGGATGCCCTCAAGGTCTGGGCGATGGTCGAAGGAGTCCGCGCATGAGCGCACGCAAGTATTTCGGCACCGACGGGGTGCGGGGCATCGTGGGCGGGGAAACCATCAACGCCGAATTCGCCTTGCGGCTGGGCTATGCGGCCGGGCGCGTCCTGGCGCGCGACGCCATCGGCGGGGGCCGGCCCACGGTGGTCATCGGCAAAGACACGCGGATCTCGGGCTACATGCTCGAAGCCGCCCTCGAGGCCGGGCTCTCGGCCGCGGGCGTGGACGTGATGCTGGCCGGGCCCATCCCGACACCGGCCGTGGCCTACCTGACGCGGGCCTGGCGCCTGGTGGCCGGCATCGTCATCAGCGCATCGCACAACCCGCATTACGACAACGGCATCAAGTTCTTTTCCGCGGCCGGCACCAAGCTGCCCGACGAGACCGAGTCCGCCATCGAGGCCATGCTCGCGGAACCCGTCGGCTGCGCGGACTCCGAGGGCCTGGGCCGTGCACGGCGCATCAACGACGCGGCCGGCCGCTACATCGAGTTCTGCAAGAGCACCTTTCCCAACGAGCTCGACCTGCAGGGCCTGCGTGTCGTGGTGGACGCTGCGCATGGCGCCGCCTACCACATCGCGCCGCACGTGTTTCGCGAATTGGGCGCTGAGGTCACCACCATCGGCTGCGAGCCCGACGGCTTCAACATCAACGAAGGGGTGGGGGCCACCCATCCCGAGGCGCTGGTCGCCGCCGTGCGGGCGCAGGGCGCAGACCTCGGCATCGCGCTGGACGGCGACGCCGACCGCCTGCAGATGGTCGATGGCGAAGGACGGCTCTACAACGGCGACGAGCTGCTGTACGCCATCGTGCGCGACCGGGCCGGCAGCCAGCCGATCGGCGGGGTGGCCGGCACCTTGATGACCAATTTCGGCTTTGAGAAGCGCATGCGCGACCTGGGCATTCCGTTCGAGCGCACCCAGGTGGGCGACCGGTATGTGCTCGAGGCCTTGCGCCAGCGCGGCTGGCTGTTCGGCGGCGAGAGCTCCGGCCACCTGCTGTGTCTGGATCGCCACACTACGGGCGACGGGATCGTCGCCGCCTTGCAGGTCCTGGCGGCGATGCGGCATGGTGGCGCGCGCCTGGACGAACTGGTCGCCGATCTCAGGATGTACCCCCAGAAAATGATCAACGTGCCGCTGGCCCCGGGCGTGGCCTGGGAGGCGCATGAGGGCCTCCAGGCCGCGGCCCGGGCGGTGCGCGACATGCTGGGCGAGCGTGGCCGGGTGCTGATCCGCGCCTCCGGCACCGAGCCCAAGCTGCGCCTGATGGTCGAGGCCGAGGACGAGGCCTTGGCCGAGGACGGCGTGCGCCGCCTCGCCGCTGTAAAATTGGCCTGAATTTCCGGGGCGACCGTCTCACGACTGAAACATGCTGCTGTCACAATACGCCGCAGGCACGAATTCAGGAGGTGGCCTATGCATCATCATGGTATATCCCCTCGCATCGACACGATGGCACGCACAGACTGGATGGGCGTCGAGGCCGGCGGCCTGGCGCTGAGCATCGCCAGGACGGCAGACGAGCTCGAAGCCCTGCAGCGTCTCCGATATCGCGTCTTCACCGACGAGTTGGCCGCGGTCTTTCCTTCAGCGGTGGGCGATCGGGACGTGGACCGCTTCGACGACTGGTGCGTGCATTTCCAGGTGCGCGACACGGGCTCCGACCGCGTGGTGGGCACCTATCGCGTGCTGACGCCCGAGGCCGCCGTGCAGGCCGGCGGCTATTATTCCGAATCCGAGTTCGATCTGGCGCCGCTGCGGGCGCTGCGTCCGGGCCTCGTCGAGGTGGGCCGCTCGTGCATCGACGCCGATTTCCGCCACGGCAGCGTCATCATGTTGCTGTGGTCCGGACTGGCACAGATCATGACCCGCGGCGGCTATCGCTACATGCTGGGCTGCGCCAGCGTCAGCCTGCGCGACGACGGCGTCACGGCCGCCGAGGTCTGGCGCATCGCCCAGGGCCTGATGGCGCGCAATCCCGGCATCCCGCGCATCGCCCCCATCCATCGCTATCCGGTCGAGCGTCTCGACAGCACGCTGCCGGCGCGCGTCCCGCCTCTGATCAAGGGCTATCTCAAGATCGGCGCGACGATTTGCGGTGAACCCGCCTGGGATCCGGATTTCAATACCGCCGACTTTCCCATCCTGCTGGACCTGGAACGCCTGGATTCGCGCTACCGGCGGCACTTCGGTATCGCTTGAGGATACCGCCGGCGCAGGCCGTCGGCCGCCTCAGGCGGCCAGGGTCGCGACGCGCGACAGGCGCAGTTCGAACCCCGCCTTGCGCCAGATCTCGACTTCGGCCCGCAAGGTGAATTCGCCCAAAGGATGGGCCGACAGCCAATGCGCATCGACGGCCATGTCCACGTGGGTGCCGTGCGCATGCAGCCGCAAGGGCAGGGGGGACACCTCCTCGCGGCGGCGATGCAGCAACACCGCCAGGCGCAGGCAGCACAGGGTCAGCCAGCGCGCCCGGCTGGGCGAACGGTCACGCAGCTTGCCCAGCTTGCCTTGGTGCCCCAGCGCCAGGAAGGCCAGCAGTTCCTGGTCGTCGCGCGAGAATCCGGGCATGTCGGCGTGCCCGAGGATATAGGCGCTGTGCTTGTGGTAATCGGCATGGGCGATGGCCAGGCCGCATTCGTGCAGAGAGGCGGTCCAGGCGAGGGCGCGGCGCAGGTCCTCGTATTCCGGCTCGTCCTCGAGTTCCATCTGGTCGAACAGGATCAACGCCAGCGCCGACACGCGCGCCGCCTGGGCTTCGTCGACCTGGTAGCGCTTGGCGAATTGGCGCACGGTCTCGTCGCGCTTGTCGTGCTGCAGGTCGCGGCCCAGCAGGTCGTAGAGGACGCCGACCCGCAGGGCGCCCTCGCCGGCGCCCATGGATTCGATGCCGAGCTCCTGGAAGGCGGCCATCATGATCGCCAGCCCGCCGGCCAGCACCGGTGCGCGTTCGGCCTTCAGACCCGCCCAATCCTGCAGGCGGACCTCGCCGGCGCGGATCAGGGCCGTGCGCAGGCGCTCCATGCCTTCAAGGGTGATGGCGCGCTGCGACAGGCCGTTTTCCGTCAGGACGGCCAGCAAGCCCTTGGCGGTGCCTGAGGAGCCATAGGCCTTGTCCCAGCCGGTGTGGCGGTAGGGGCGCGCGATGGCCTCGATTTCGCGGCGGGCGCCCAGGATGGCTTGGCGCATGCGCGATTCGGTGATGCGGCCTTGCGGGAAGTACGCTCGGGTATGGGTCGTGCAGCCGATCGTCAGCGAGGCGAGCCGCAAGGGCTTGCAGCCGCGCCCGATGATGAATTCGGTCGACCCGCCGCCAATGTCGATCACGAGGCGCCGCTGGTCGGAGCGTGGCAGCTCGTTGGCCACGCCGGCGAAGATCAGGCGCGCTTCCTCCTGGCCCGAGATGATCTCGATCGGGAAGCCGAGCGCGCGCTCGGCCAGCGGCAGGATGTCGGCGGCGTTGCGCGCCACCCGGAACGTATTGGTGGCGACCGCGCGGACGTTCGAGGGCGGGAAGCCCCGCAGCCGGTCGCCGAAGCGCTCGAGCGTGGCCACCGCGCGCGCCACGGCCTCGGGCCGGATGCGTTTGTATTCGTCCAGGCCGCTGGCGAGATTGACCGTCTCGCGCAGCTTGTCCTCGGCATAGATCTGCGCCTTGCCGTCGTGCTGCACGACGCGTCCGATGGAAAGTCTGAAGGTATTGGAACCCAGGTCGATCGAGGCCAGCCGGTCGTCCATGCTTGTACCCGGTAATGTCACATTGTGCGATTATAGTGGCCGGTCATGACACAATTTGGAGCGCGCATGGAGGCGAGCGGGACACCAACGGTTCTGTCGAATCGCGAACTGTCTATCCTGAAGTTCAACGAGCGCGTCCTGGCCATGGCAGAGCGTGCCGATACGCCCTTGCTCGAACGCCTGCGCTACCTGTGCATCGTGGGCTCGAACCTCGATGAATTCTTTGAAATCCGCATGGCCAGCCTCAAGGAACAGCAGCGCCAGACGCCCGAACTGGCGGGTGTCGACGGCCTGACGCCGGACGAGGCCTTCGACCGCGTCCAGCGCGCGGTGCATGCGCTGGTCGACCGCCAGAATCGCCTGCTGACGGGCGACGTCATGCCCAAGCTCCTCGACCAGGGGGTGGGGCTGATCTATTCGACCGGCTGGACGGATTTGCAACGCGAATGGGCGCACGGCCTGTTCCGGCGCGACGTCATGCCGCTGCTCACCCCCATCGGACTGGACCCGGCGCATCCCTTCCCGCGCGTCTACAACAAGAGCCTGAACTTCATCGTGGCGCTCTCGGGCGAGGATGCCTTCGGGCGCGAAGGCCATATCGCCATCGTGCAGGCGCCGCGGGCGCTGCCTCGCATGGTCAAGGTCCCGGCCGAGATCGCCGGCATCCCCGACGGGTTCATGCTGCTGACCACCCTGATCAGCGCCTTCGTGGGCGAGCTTTTCCCCGGCATGGACGTGCAGGGGTGCTACCAATGGCGGGTCACCCGCAACAGCGACCTGTTCGTCGACGAAGAGGAAATCACCAACCTGCGCCAGGCCCTGCAGGGCGAGCTCTCGCAGCGCAACTTCGGCGCCTCGGTGCGCCTCGAGATCGCCCACGCCATGCCGCCGGACCTGGAGCTCTTCCTGCAGCGCGAGTTCGGCCTGGGTCCCGCCGACACTTATCGGGTGAACGGGCCGGTCAACCTCGCACGGTTGATGCAGCTGTGCAATCGCGTCAGCCGCGCCGACCTCGAATACCCGCCCTACCGTCCCAAGGTGCCGGCGCCCTTCGACGGCGACTTGGAGGATCCGGCCGAACTCTTTGCCGCGATCTCGGCGCGTGATCACCTGCTGCACCATCCCTACCAGTCCTTCCAGCCCGTGCTGCAGTTCCTGCGGGCAGCGGCCACGGACCCTCAGGTGATGGCCATCAAGCAGACCATCTATCGCACCGGCGAGGACTCCGAATTGATGGGGCTGTTGCTGACGGCGGCCAAGGCGGGCAAGGAGGTCACCGTGGTGGTCGAGCTCATGGCGCGCTTCGACGAACAGACCAATATCAACTGGGCCGCCCGCCTCGAGGAGGTCGGCGCGCACGTCAGCTACGGCGTGGTGGGCCACAAGACCCATGCCAAGATGGCGCTGGTGCTGCGCCGCGAGGACGGCCGCATCCGCCGCTATGGACACTTGGGCACGGGCAACTACCATCCCCGCACGGCGCGCCTGTACACCGACTTCGGCCTGCTGACCGCCAATCCGCAGATGTGCGAGGACATGGACCAGGTCTTTTCCCTGCTGACGGGCCTGGGGTCGCGGCGCACGCTCAAGCTGCTGCTGCAGTCGCCCTTCACGCTGCACGACACCCTGCTGGGCATGGTCCGGGACGAGGCTGAAAGCGCCCGCGCGGGCAAGCGCGCGCGCATCATGGCCAAGATGAATTCCCTGCTCGAGCCCTCCATGATCGAGGCGCTGTACGAGGCCAGCCGCGCCGGCGTGCGCATCGACCTGATCGTGCGCGGCGCCTGCGCGCTGCAGGCGGGGGTGCCCGGCCTGTCCGAGAACATCCGCGTGCGCTCCATCATCGGGCGCTTTCTGGAGCACTCCCGCGTCTTTTACTTCCATCGCGAAGGCGAGGGCGCGCTGTACCTGTCCTCGGCCGACTGGATGGACCGCAATTTCTTTCGCCGGGTCGAGCTGGGCTTCCCGGTGCTGGACAAGAACCTGCGCAGGCGGGTGATCGACGAGGCCTTCACCTTCGCCCTGCGCGACAATCAACTGGCCTGGAGCATGCAGCCCGACGGGCGCTACCTGCGCGTGCGCAACCGGCGCGCGCCGATGAACCTGCACCAGCATTTGATGGCTCGGCTCGGGGGGTGAACCGGCATGTGACAGGCATGCCGGTGCTGTCATCAAGGTGTCACGACGCCCCCCTAACATGCTGTTCTGACGGGATCGCCCCGTCGACTGAGTGCAAGACCTTACAAGGATTCAACATGTTCAATCGCATATTGGCGCAATGCACCACCGGCCTGGCCATGGCGGCCGTTGCCGCGACGGTGAGCGCCGCCGACCTCACCGGTGCGGGCGCTTCCTTCCCCTATCCGATCTACGCCAAGTGGGCGAGCCAATACAACGCCGAGACCGGCCATCGCGTGAACTACCAGTCGATCGGTTCTGGCGGCGGCCAGCAGCAGATCATTGCCAAGACCGTCGATTTCGGCGCGACCGACGATCCGATGAAGCCCGAGGCCCTCAAGGAAAACGGCCTGGTGCAGTTTCCCGCGGTGATCGGCGGCACGGTGCCCGTGATCAATGTCGAGGGCGTGGCGCCCGGCCAGATGAAGCTCACCGGCCCCGTACTGGCCGACATCTTCCTCGGCAAGATCAAGAAATGGGACGATCCGGCCATCGCCCAGCTGAACGAGGGACTGAAGCTGCCGTCCAAGGCCATCGTGGTGGTGCACCGCTCGGATGGTTCGGGCACGACCTTCGGCTGGACCAACTATCTGTCGCAAGTGTCCCCCGAGTGGAAGGACAAGGTCGGGCAGGGCAAGGCCGTGAAGTGGCCCACCGGCCAGGGCGGCAAGGGCAACGAGGGCGTCGCCGCCTACGTCCGCCAGCTCGCCAACTCGATCGGCTACGTCGAATACGCCTACGCCAAGCAAAACCAGCTCTCGTGGACCCAGTTGCAGAACCGCGACGGCCAGTTCGTGCAGCCTTCGCAGCCGGCCTTTGCGGCGGCCGCGGCCAATGCCGATTGGAACAGCGCGCCGGGCATGGGGGTGATCCTGAACAACGAGCCGGGCGCCGAGTCCTGGCCCGTGACGGCGGCGACCTTCATCCTGATGCACGGCCGGCAGGCGGATGCCGCCCGTGGCCGCGAGGTGCTGGCTTTCTTCGACTGGGCCTATCGCAAGGGCGCCGACATGGCTCGCGAGCTGGACTACGTGCCCCTGCCCGACGAGGTGACCGCGCAGGTGCGCGAGGTCTGGGCGGCGAACATCAAGGCGGCCGACGGCACCCCGGTCTGGAAGTGATGTCCGCGGGGGCCGCCAGGCCCTCGCCCCGGGCGGCGCACGGCGCGCCGCCCCGTTTATGTGAAAATAGCGGTTTCAAGTTTCTGAGCGGCGCCCCGCATCCGGTGGCCGGCCGCCGCGGATGAGAGCATGATCGACAAGCAGCGCAGCCTCTTGGTAGATGCCGGGTTCAGGCACTTGACCCGCGTATTTGCGTTCTTCGTATTCATCCTGCTCGCGGCCATCATGGTGTCGCTGGCCTATGGCAGCCGCGAGTCCATCATGCAGCACGGCTTTGCCTTCCTGTGGACCAACGACTGGGATCCCGTGCGCAACCACTACGGTGCGCTGGTGACCATCACCGGCACCGTGATCAGTTCCTTCCTGGCCCTGCTGATCGCCATCCCGGTGTCATTCGGGATCGCCATGTTCCTGACCGAGCTGTCGCCCGTATGGCTGCGCCGGCCATTGGGCACGGCCATCGAGATGCTCGCAGCCATCCCCTCCATCATCTACGGCATGTGGGGCCTGTTCGTCTTCGTGCCGATTTTCCAGAAATACATCCAGCCATTCGTCATCGACACCTTCGAGGGCGTGCCGGTGCTCGAGCACGTCTTTGCCGGCCCGCCCTTCGGCATCGGCCTGTTCACCGCGGGCCTGATCCTGTCGATCATGGTGATCCCCTTCATCACGGCCGTCATGCGCGACGTGTTCGAGCAGGTCCCGCCGCTGCTCAAGGAATCGGCCTACGGACTGGGCAGCACCACCTGGGAGGTGGTCTGGAAGGTCATGCTGCCCTACACCAAGCACGGGGTGATCGGCGGCATCATGCTCGGACTGGGCCGCGCCCTGGGCGAGACCATGGCGGTGACCTTCGTGATCGGCAACGCCTTCAACATGCCGCAATCGATTTTCTCGCCGTCGAACTCGATCGCCTCCGCGCTGGCGAATGAATTCAACGAGGCGGGCGGGATGCAGAAATCCGCGCTGCTCGAGCTGGGCCTGATCCTGTTCCTGATCACCACGGTGGTCCTGATCCTGTCCAAGCTCATGCTGCTGCAGCTCTCTCGCAAGGAAGGCCGCTAGCCAAAGGATTGCACATCATGCCCGTTCCGGATTCCGTCGTCGTCCAGTCCAATCCCGTCTATCGCCGGCGCCAGCGTTTCAATCGCTTCATGCTCGGCCTCTCCAGCTTCGCGCTCGTCTCGGGCCTGTTCTGGCTGGCCTGGATCATTCTCACGCTGCTGATCAAAGGGGCGGATGCCTTGTCGTTCACGCTGCTGCTCGAGAGCACCCCGCCGCCGGGGCAGGACGGCGGCCTGCTCAATGCGATCGTGGGCAGCTTCATGATGTCGGCGGTGGGCACGCTGATCGGCGCGCCCATCGGCATCCTGGCCGGCACTTACCTGGCCGAATATGGCCAGCGCGGCTGGCTGGCGCCGGCCACCCGCTTTCTGAACGACGTGCTGCTGTCGGCACCGTCCATCATCATCGGCTTGTTCATCTACGCCGTCTACGTCGCGCAGGTCGAGCACTATTCGGGCTGGGCGGGGGCCTTCGCGCTGGCGATCCTGGTGATCCCGGTGGTCGTGCGGGCCACCGACAACATGCTGGCCCTGGTGCCCAACAGCCTGCGCGAGGCGGCTGTCGCCCTGGGCTGCCCGCAATGGCGGGTCGTGGTGTTCATCTGCTATCGGGCGGCGCGCTCGGGCATCATCACCGGCGTGCTGCTGGCGGTCGCCCGGATCGCGGGCGAGACCGCGCCGCTGCTGTTCACCGCCCTCAACAACCAGTTCATGTCGATGAACATGAACGCCCCCATCGCCAACCTGCCGGTGGTGATCTTCCAATACGCGGCCAGCCCCTTCGAGGACTGGAACCGCCTTGCCTGGGCCGGAGCGGTCCTGATCACCCTGCTGGTGCTGGCGATCAACATTGCCGCCCGCAGCCTGTTCCGCAAATGATTCCAGGATAGACCGTCGCCCCCATGACCATGACTACGACCCCCATAGACGAGCGCACCAAGATCGCCGTGCGGAACCTGAACTTCTATTACGGTTCCTTTCATGCATTGCGCGACATCAATATGTCGATCGCCGAGAACAAGGTCACTGCCTTCATCGGGCCCTCGGGCTGCGGCAAGTCCACGCTGCTGCGGACCTTCAACCGGATGTTCGAGCTCTATCCGGGCCAGCGCGCCGAAGGCGCCATCGAGCTCGACGGCGAGAACCTGCTCAATTCCCGCCTGGATATCTCCCTGATCCGGGCCAAGGTCGGCATGGTGTTCCAGAAGCCCACGCCGTTTCCCATGAGCATCTACGACAACATCGCCTTCGGCGTGCGCCTGTTCGAGCGCCTCAGCAAGGGCGAGATGGACGAGCGGGTGGAATGGGCTTTGACCAAGGCGGCCCTGTGGAGCGAGGTCAAGGACAAGCTCGACCAGAGCGGCAACAGCCTGTCGGGCGGCCAGCAGCAGCGCCTGTGCATCGCCCGCGGCGTGGCGATCAAGCCCGAGGTCCTGCTGCTGGACGAGCCCTGCTCGGCGCTGGACCCGATCTCGACGGCCAAGATCGAGGAACTGATCGCCGAGCTGAAATCCGACTACACCGTCGTCATCGTCACCCACAATATGCAGCAGGCGGCGCGCTGCTCGGACTACACCGCCTATATGTACTTGGGCGAACTCATGGAGTTCGGCCGCACCGACCAGATCTTCGTCAAACCCGCCCGCAAGGAAACCGAGGATTACATTACGGGAAGGTTTGGATGAGACTGGACACAGGACAGTCCCTGCGGACTGTCCTGTGCCTGTCGAATCGGAGCGGCCTGCAGGCCGCGAGGTGGAGAGCTATCCCGGCTTGAGAGTCCCTGCGGACTGTTCTGTGCCTGTCGAATCGGAGCGGCGTGCAAGCCGCGAGGTGGAGGGCTATTCCGGCTTGAGGTGGCTATTGTTCATGCATCCGCCGCAGTTCCTTGCGGATCACCTTGCCGGTCGTCGTCATCGGCAGTGAGTCCATGAATTCCACCAGGCGCGGATATTCGTGCGCGGCGGCCTTGCGGCGCACGTGGTCCTGGAGCTCGGCGACCAGTTCGGCGCTGCCCTGGTAGCCGCTGTTGAGCACGATGCACGCCTTGATGATCTCGGTGCGTTCGGCATCGGGCACGCCGATCACCGCAGCCATGCGCACCGCGGGATGGCCCAGCAGGCAATCCTCGATCGGGCCTGGGCCCACGCGATAGCCCGCCGTGGTGATGACGTCGTCGCCGCGCCCCATGAACCAGATGAAGCCGTCGGCGTCGCGTTTGCCCCGGTCCCCGGTCAGCAGGTAGTCGCCGGCGAAGCTGTCGGCCGTGGCGCGCGGGTTCCACCAATATTCCAGGAACATGACGGGGTCGGGACGGTGCACGGCGATGTGGCCTTCGACGTCGTCGGGGAGGATCCTGCCCGCGTCGTCGATGATCTGCACGTCGTGACCCGGCACGGGCCGGCCCATGGCGCCGATGCGCGGCTCGAAGAGGGCGGCGCACGACGAGACGATCATGTTGCATTCGGTCTGGCCATAGAACTCGTTGATGGTCAGGCCGAAGTTCTGGCGGCCCCATTCGATGAGCTCCCTGCCCAGGGTTTCGCCGCCGCTGGCGATCGAGACGAGCGCGAATGGGCCATGGCGCCCCGGATCGCCGGCCGCCCGCAGCAGCTTGAGGGCGGTGGGCGGCAGGAAGGTATGGGTGACGCCATGGCGCGCCATGAGTTCGAGCGCAATGTCCGCGTCGAACTTGGGCAGGCGGCAGGTCAGTACGGGAATCCCATGATGCAGGGATGGCATCAGCACATCCAGCAGGCCGCCGATCCAGGCCCAGTCGGCCGGCGTCCACATGAGCTGCGCCCGGTCGGGAAAGAAATTGTGCGAGATCTCGACCCCCGGCAGGTGGCCCAGGAGCACACGATGGGCATGCAGTGCGCCCTTGGGCTTGCCGGTGGTGCCCGAGGTGTAGATGATGAGCGCAGGGTCCTCGGCCAAGGTGTCGACGGCGGTGAATGCGCCGTCCTGGTCCTCGACGGCCTGCCAGAACGCATGCAGGCCGGGGACCGCGGCGCCGCCATCGATGCTGAAGACGGACGCGAGTTCGGGCAGGCCCTCCCGGATGGCGGCGATCTTGTCCAGGCTGTCTGCGTTGGTGACCAGGGCGCGGGCGCCGGAATTTTCCAGCCGGTATTGCAGGGCCTCGGTGCCGAACAGGGTAAACAGCGGCACGGCGATGGCGCCGAGCTTGTAGATGGCGATGTGGGCGATCGCGGTTTCCAGCGTCTGCGGCAAGAGGATGCCGACGCGGTCGCCGCGATCCACGCCCTGGGCCCTGAGGGCCTGGGCGAACCGGTCGGACCAGGCCTTGAGCTGGTCGAAGGTATAGCGCCGTGCGCCGTCGGGCGTCTCGACGATCAGCGCGAGGCGCCCGCTGCCGTCGGCCCACTTGTCGCAGGCGTCCACGCCGATGTTGTAATGCTGGGGGATGGACCAGGTGAAAGCCTGTCTGGTGTGTTCGTAGTCGGCGCCGGCCTGCAGCATGGGTACCTCGCGAAAGTTATTCTGATTCTGGGTCGATGGTGCCTCTATCGTACTGCGATTGGCGCGCGCGTGGACCTGGACGGAAACCGCGGCGCCCCAGATCCTGGAGGCGCCGCGGCGGGGGCTGCGGTCGGAGACCGGTCCGCGCGAGGGCGGCCGGCCGGCGGGAATGCGGACCTCAGTCGATGAGCGTCCAGTCGCCGCTCTTGATTTCCAGCATGCGGAAGGCGCTGAGATCCAGGCCCATGTGATCGGTCGGCGACAGGTTGAATTCGCCGCCGGTGCCCATCAAGCCCTTGGTGTTCTCGATGGCGTCGCGGACCTTTTCCTTGTCGGTGCTGCCGGCGCGCTTGATGGCGTCGACCGCGATCATCAGGCCGTCGTAGGCATGGCCCCCGAACGTGGACACGTCGGATTTCCAGCGCTCTTTGTAGGCCTTGCTGTAGGCGGTGACGACGGGTTTTTGCGCGTCGCTGTCGGGCAGCTTGTCGGCCACCACCAGGGCCGCGCAGGGCAGGCGCACGCCTTCGGCGGCATCACGCGCGAGCTTGATGAACTCGTCCGAGCAGACGCCGTGCGCGTGGTAGAGCGGCAGCGTGATGCCGAGCTGCTTGTAGCTGCGGCTGGCCAGCGCCGGGCCTTGGCCCAGGCCGATGATGAAGACCGCCTGTACATCGCCGTTGTTCTTGATCTTGGTGAACTGCGGGCTCATGTCGGTGTCCTTGGGACCGTAGGTCTCCTCGGTCACGATCTGGATGCCATAGCCGTCCACCACCGCTTCGGCTTCTTTCTTGCCCGACTGGCCGAAGCCGCTGGTCTCGGTCACCAGGGCGATCTTGGTGATGCCCTGCTTTTTCATGTCCTCGAAGACCTTCTCGGCGGCCATCCGGTCGGTATGGGGCGTCTTGAAGAGCCATTTCTTGACCGGGTCGATGATCACGGTGGCGCCGGCCAGGGAGATGAACGGGATGCCGGCCTTGTCGACCAGGGGATACATCGACATGGTCGACCCGGTGGTGGTGCCGCCGATGATGAGGTCGACCTGATCGTCGTGGATCAGGCGCTTGGCAAAGCCGTTGGCCTTGTTCGAGTCGCTGCCGTCGTCATAGTAGACGAGCTCCAGTTGGCGGCCGAGCACGCCGCCTTCCTTGTTGATCGACTCGATGTACATCTCGAGGGTCTTGACCTCGGGGTCGCCCAGGAAGGATGCGGGGCCTGTGGCCGAGAGGACCGAGCCGATCTTGATGGGATCGGCGGCGGTCGCGCCGAGGCTGACCATGGCCAAAGCCGCGCCAGCCACCCAATGCTTGATAGTGAACTTCATGGTTTGTCTCCTTGAGGGTCGACTAGGTTTTCTATGACCAGGGCGATGCCCTGGCCGACTCCGATGCACATCGTGCATAGGGCGTACCGTCCGCCGCGGCGGGCCAGTTCGTACATGGCGGTGGTCACCAGCCGTGCGCCGCTCATGCCGAGCGGATGGCCGATGGCGATCGCGCCGCCGTTGGGATTGACATGAGGCGCGTCGTCGGGCAAGCCCAAGTCCCGCAGGACGGCCAGGGCCTGGGCGGCGAACGCCTCGTTCAGCTCGATGACGTCCATCTGGTCCAGCGAGAGCCCGGTCTGTGCGAGCACCTTGCGCGTGGCGGGCGCCGGGCCCATGCCCATGATGCGCGGCGCGACGCCCGCGGTGGCCATGCCGACCACGCGCGCCCGCGGCGTCAGGCCGTGGCGCCGCGCCCCTTGCGCCGACGCCAGCAGCAGCGCACAGGCGCCGTCGTTGACCCCCGAAGCGTTGCCGGCCGTCACGCTGAGGCCGGGACCGTTGATGCCCTTGAGGCGGGCCAGGCCCTCGAGGGTGGTGTCGGGGCGGGGATGCTCGTCGGTATCGAAGAGCAGGGGATCGGCCTTGCGGCGCGGGATCTCGACGGGAAGGATCTCGTCCTGGAACCGGCCGGCGGCGTGGGCGGCCGCCCAGCGCTGCTGGCTGCGCAGGGCGAAGGCGTCCTGGTCCGCGCGCGTGACGCCGAAATCCTCGGCCACGTTGTCGGCCGTCTGCGGCATGGAGTGCGTGCCGTAGGCCTCGTCCAGGCGGGGATTGACGAAGCGCCAGCCGATCGTGGTGTCGAAGATCGCCGCCTGGCGCGACCAGGCCTTGTCGGCCTTGCCCATGACGAAGGGCGCGCGCGACATGCTCTCGACACCGCCGGCGATCATCAGGTCCGCCTCGCCCGCCTTGATCGAGCGCGCCGCCAGCCCGACGGCGTCCATCCCCGAGCCGCAGAGGCGGTTGAGGGTGGTTCCCGGGACGGTATCCGGCAGGCCCGCGAGCAGCGCCGCCATGCGGGCCACGTTGCGGTTGTCCTCGCCCGCCTGGTTGGCGCAGCCGTACAGGACGTCATCGATGGCCGCGGCGTCCAGCCCCGGCGCGCGGCCCATCAGGGCGCGCATCGGCAGGGCGGCGAGATCATCGGCGCGGATGGCCGACAGGGCGCCGCCGTAGCGTCCGATGGGGGTGCGTATCGCATCGCAGATGTAGGCGTCCATGCCGGCCTCAATGTTGTTTCGGGCGCTCATCGAACACGCGTCGGGCCTTGCCGGTCTGGGTGCGCGGCAGGCTGCCGTAATGCGTGACCGAGACCTTGGTCGAAATGCCGATGTTGGTCTTGATGTGGTGCTGCAGGCGCTTGGCGATCTCGGAAATCTGCGCCGCGTCCAGCGCGTCGGCGTCGTGCTGCAGCTCGCAGCGGATCTCGACGTTGTCGAGGTGGCCTTCGCGCGTGAGCATGATCTGGTAGGTGCCCGCCAGCGCCGGATCGCGCAGGATCTGCTCCTCGATCTGGGTGGGGAAGACATTGACCCCGCGGATGATCAGCATGTCGTCCGAGCGCCCCGTGATGCGGCCCATGCGGCGGAAGCTGCGCGAGGTCGGGGGCAGCAGGCGCGTCAGGTCGCGGGTGCGGTAGCGGATGATCGGCAGGGCCTCCTTGGTGAGCGAGGTGAAGACCAGTTCGCCTTCCTCGCCGTCGGCGACCGGCTGGCCGGTCTCCGGATTGACGATCTCGGGATAGAAATGGTCCTCCCAGATCACCGGGCCGTCCTTGGATTCGACGCATTCCGAGGCGACCCCCGGGCCCATGACTTCGGACAGGCCATAGATGTCCACGGCGTCCAGGCCGAGCTTGCGTTCGATCTCGCCGCGCATGCCCTCGCCCCAGGGTTCGGCGCCGAAGATCCCCACCTTCAGCGAGATGTCCTCGGGGGCGATGCCCTGGCGTTCGAATTCCTCGGCGATCACCAGGGAATACGAGGGCGTCACCATGATGATGTCGGGACGCAGATCCTGGATGAGCTGGACCTGTTTTTCGGTCTGGCCGCCGGACATGGGAATGACGGTGCAGCCCGCGCGCTCGGCCCCGTAGTGGGCGCCCAGGCCGCCGGTGAACAGGCCATAGCCGTAGGCGACGTGGCAGATGTCGCCAGGGCGTCCGCCCGCCGCGCGGATCGAGCGCGCCACCAGGTCGGCCCAGTTGTCGATGTCGTTGAGCGTGTAGCCCACGACCGTCGGTTTGCCGGTGGTGCCCGAGGAGGCGTGGATGCGGGCGATGCGCTCGCGCGGCACCGCGAACATGCCGATGGGATAGTTCTCGCGCAGGTCCGCCTTGGAGGTACAGGGGAACTTGGCGATGTCGGCGAGGGTCTTGAGGTCGTCCGGATGCACGCCGCGCGCGTCGAAGGCGCGCTTGTAGTGGGGCACGTTCTCGTAGGCATGGCGGACGGTCCACTGCAGCCGCTGCAGTTGCAGTGCGGCGATTTCATCGCGGCTTGCGCGCTCGATGGGCTCGAGGTCTCCGGGTTTGGGTTGCTTGACGGGCATGGGGTGTCTCCTGGTGTGCTTGATCGTTCAGGCCTGGGGCGCCGGGTCGGATCCGTCCGCCAGCGATTCGGTGACCAGGCCCTGGATGCGGTGCGATTTGCCGCGGAACAGCGCGATGTCGCGTTCCCTAGTGAGGTTGCGCACGGTGATGTCGTAGACCCCGCTGCGGCCCGCCAGGGCGCGCTCGGCGGCGCTGGCCTGCAGCACGTCGTTTTCGTGCGCGGGAGCGAGGAAATCGATCTGGCAGGCCGAGGCGACCGTGTTGTGGTCGTAGCTGTTGCAGGCGTAGGCGAAGGCGGTGTCGGCCAGCGTGAAGATCATGCCGCCGTGGCACATGCCGTGGCCGTTGAGCATGTCGCGGCGCACCGTCATGGTCAGCGTGGCCGTGCCTGGGCCGACGGCCTGCAGGGCCATGTCCAGTGCATGGGCGGTGCGGTCGCGGCGCCACATGGCTTGCGCGGCGGCCTGGGCAACGGCCTGGGCGTCGTGGCGGGTCTGGGTGTTGCGGGCGTCAGTCATGGATGGGCCTTGCGGAATGAATGGCGTGCTGGATCAAAGGGGAAAGCCGGTAGCGGTCCTCGCCGTAGGCGGCGGCGACGTGGTTCAGGACCGTGCCGATCGACGCCGCGCCGAGGCGGTCGGCCCACTCCAGGGGGCCCAAGGGATAATTGACGCCCAGGCGCATGGCCTGGTCCACGGCCTGCGCCGTGCAGACGCCCTGGTTCACGGCGTCGGCGGCCTCGTTGGCCAGCATCGCGACCGTGCGCATGACGAGCATGCCCGGGACGTCGCCGATGCGCGCGACCTCGTGGCCCGCGGCCTGCAGCAGGCCCACGGCGTCGGCGATCGCATCGGCGCCGGCCTGCCGGGCGGCGGCGATCGCCACGCAGGAGGCCTGCGCGAAATCCAGCGCCAGGTCCAGCAGGACCGTGTCGGCCTGGCCGTTGTCGGCGGCGCGGCGGGTGGCGGTGCGGCCGTCGGTCAGGTACAGGGCCGCGCGGCCGATGCCGGCGATGCGCTGGTCGGGCGCCGCGGCGGCGCGCCGATGGGTGATGCCGCGCGCTTGGAGGCGGTCGGCCAGGGCTTGCGCCGCGGGGCTGTCGCCGTGGAGCGTGATGTCCGCGGGCGCGGCGCGCACAGCCTCGAGGCGCGGCGTAGGCCCCTGTGCCTGCGGCCGGTAGTCGTGGAAACCCTGTCCGGTCTTGCGGCCCAGTCGCCCGGCGTCGACCAGCTCCTGTTGGACCAGCGAGGGCTGGAAGCGCGGGTCCTGGTAGAAGGCGTTCCAGACCGAACACGTGACGGCGAAGTTGACGTCGTGGCCGATCAGGTCCATGAGCTCGAAGGGGCCCATGCGAAAGCCGCCGCTGGCGCGCAGGATGTGGTCCAGGGTGGCCGGGTCGCCGGCCTGCTCGAGCAGCAGGCGCAGGCCCTCGGCGTAATAGGGGCGGGCGACCCGGTTGACGATGAATCCCGGGGTCGAGCGGGTATGCACCGGCGTCTTGCCCCAGGCGGCCGCCGTGTCGTGGAGGGTGGCGGCGGTGGCCGCGTCGGTGTCCAGCCCCGAGACGATCTCGACGAGCTGCATGCGCGGGGCCGGATTGAAGAAATGCATCCCGGCCAGTCGCCCCGGGTGCGCCAGCGCCGCGCCGATCGCGGTGATCGGGATGGACGACGTATTGCTGGCCAGCAGGCTATCGGACGCCAGGATCGTTTCCAGCCGGCGGAACAAGGCCTGCTTGGCCTCGAGCTGTTCGACGATGGCCTCGATCGCCAGCGCCGCGGGCGCCAGCGCCTCGAGGTTGTCGGCGATCGAGACACGCGCCCCGGCGGCTTGCGCCAGGCCGCTGTCCAGGCGGCCCTTGGCCGCGAGGCCGGCGAGCTGGCCGCGGATGCGTTCCGCGGCCTCGGCCGCGGCGCCGCCGCGCGCGTCGTGCAGCAGCACCTCGTGGCCGGCCAGGGCGGCCACCTGCGCGATGCCGGCACCCATGGTGCCGGCACCGATCACCGCAATGCGGGCGTCAGTCTCCAGTCGGGCCAAGGGGTCAATCTCCGGTGAAGCGGGCAGGCCGTTTTTCGTTGAAGGCGGCCACGCCCTCGGCATAGTCGGCGCTCCAGCCCAGTTCGCGCATGAAGCCGCCCTCCATCGAGAGCTGCTGCTCGAGGGTGTGCATCGGGGCCGTATGCATGGCCTGGCGGGTGCGCACCAGCGCCTTGGTCGGGCCCTGGGCGAGCTGCCGTGCGATGCGGTCGACCTCGGTGCCGAAGTCGCCATCGGCCACGCAGGACCAGATCAGGCCCCAGTCCGCGGCGCGGCGCGCAGGGAGCTTGTCGGCCAGCAGCGCCAGACCCATGGCGCGGGCCATGCCTATGCGCTGCGGCAGGAACCAGGTGCCGCCGGTGTCCGGGATCAGCCCGATCTTGCTGAAGGCCTGCAGGAAGGCCGCCGATTCGGCCGCAACCACCAGGTCGCACGCCAGGGCGATCGAGGCGCCTGCGCCGGCCGCGATGCCGTTGACCGCGGCGAGGGTGGGCACGCGCAGGTTCTGCAGCGTCAGGACCAGGGGCTTGTAGAAATGCTCGACCGTGTGGCCGAGGTCGGGCATGCGGCCCGCCTGGATCTGCATGGCGCGATCCCCGAGGTCCTGGCCGGCACAGAACCCGCGTCCCGCACCGGTCAGCACCAGTACCCGCACGCCGGCGTCGGACTGGATCCGCTCGAGCGCGTGGCGCACCTCGGCATGCATGGCCTCGGTGAAGCTGTTGAGCTTGTCGGGGCGGTTGAGCGTGAGCCGGGCGATTCCGTCGGCGGATTCAAAAAGGATGTTGGCGTAGTCCATGGCGGTTCCCTGAGGGTTCAGACGTGGCGCCGGCGCTGCACGACGCGGAAGCGGTTGGCGACGAAGGCCGAATCGGCATAGGAGGCATTGGCCGCCGGGTTGCCGCCCGTGCCGTGGAAATCGGAGAACGCGGCCGATTGGTTGACGAACACGCCGCCGGTCAGGTTGATCGACAGGGCGACCTGGGCGCGCCAGGTCGCCTGCGTCATGGCCTCGATGACGGGCTCGCGCGTGCTGTAGATGGCGGCGGTCAGCGCCCCGTGGCGGCGGACGATGTCCTCGGCCAGGGCGATCGCGGATTCGCTGTCCGTGGCACGCACCATGAAGCTGATGGGGCCGAATTGTTCCTGCGAATAGTGTGCGGCGTCGGCGGCATCGCAGGCGACCAGCACCGGCGTGCGCACGCGCGCCCGGGGGAAATCCGGGTTGTCCAGGGCCTTGGCCGCCAGGATGACCTGCCCCATGGCGCCGGCCGAGGCCTGCTCGATGCGCGCCAGGGTGTCGTCGGACTGGATGGCGCCCAGCACCGCGTGGGCGACCTCCGGCTTGGACAGGAAGGCCTCGATCGCGGCGGCCAGGTCCTGGCCCACCTGCTCGAAGGTCTTGTGTCCCTCGTCGGTGTCGATGCCGGCGGCCGGCACCACCAGGGCCTGCGAGGTGGTGCACATCTGTCCCGAATACAGCGACAGGGTGAAGGCGAGGTTGCGCAGCATGGCGCGGTAGGCGTCGGTGGATTCGATGACGATGGTGTTGACGCCGGCCAGTTCCGCATAGACCTGCGCCTGGCGGCAATGGTCGATCAGCCAGTGGCCGAAGGTATTGCTGCCGGTGTAGTCGATCGAGCGGACCTCGGGGTGGCGGAAGAGCGCCTGCGCCGCCTCGCGGTCGGCGGGCACGCACAGGGCCGCCAGGTTGGGATCGAGGCCGTGCTCGGCCAGGACCTCGCGGATCACGCGCACCGTGATGGCCGCCGGCAGGACCACCTGGCTGTGGGGCTTGAGCAGGACGGGGTTGCCGGTCGCGAGGGCGGCGAACAGCCCCGGGTAGGTGTTCCAGGTGGGGAAGGTCGCGCAGCCGATGACCACCCCGACGCCGCGTCCCACGATTTCGTAATTTTTCCGCATCACCAGGGCCGGATGCTTGCCTTGGGGCTTTTCCCAGGTGGCCTCATGGGGAATGAAGGACATTTCGCGCCAGGCGTAGGCGACGGCCTCCAGGCCGCGGTCCTGGGCGTGCGGCCCGCCGGCCTGGAACGCCATCATCCAGCCCTGGCCGCTGGTCATCATGACCGCGTGCGCGATCTCGAAGCTGCGGCGGTTGAGGCGCTCGAGGATCTCGAGGCAGACGCCCACCCGGCCCTCCGCGCCGACCGCCTGCCACTGCGGCATGGCCCGCAGGGCGGCGTCCACCAGGGCCTGGGGGTCGCATACGGGATAGCGCACGCCCAGCTCGACGCCGTAGGGCGAGATCTCGCCATCGTGCCAGCCGGACTGGCCGGGCTGGTCGAGTTCAAAGGAGCGGCCCAGGTGGGCCTCGAAGGCCGCGCGGCCGTCCGCGGGCGCGGCCTCCCCGTACGCCTTGGGACTGGGCGATTCGGAATAGGGCGACCAGTAGCCCCGTTCGCGGATGGCCGTCAGGGCGGAATCGAGGGTCTGTCGGTGCTTGTCCAGCAGTGCGTGCGGCATGAGGCCTCCTTGGCGGCGAATCCCGGTTTTCCGGGTGCGCCCCGGCTCAACGACCTTAACATTACGAACAAATTAGCGTGTTGTCAACGAAATGTATCGCTTTGGAGTGTGGTTATTTGTGGCCTAAAAGATTCCCGCCCATTGTCTGTGGAATTAAAAAATTCATATATATCAATGACATAATGATGATGTAGCCTCAGATTCATTTCGTATTCCCTGGCGAATGCTTTCATATAAAGGAAAACCCCAACCCGAAAGCGATACAAAATAACTTGACATCATCATGTCGTTCGTAACATGATGACGGCGTCCATTGCCACGGCCGGACGCCCCCCTTTGTTTCACCCACAATCAGACCCCCAATGACGGAGGAGTTATGTCAAGCAAAGAACGCTACGCGGACAAGATGGAGTTTCCGCCCGAGATCCAGCAGCCCAATGTCTATCCGCTGTCCTGGCACTCCAAGACCAAGAAACTCCAAGAAGTGTGGGAGGCCTCGCTGCGCGAGTACTGGGAGCCCGAAAAACTGCCCTGGGACACCCTGGACGTCGAAAGCTATTCCTGGGAGGAACGCGAGTGCATCGCCTACTGGTGGACGCTGCTGTCGGTCTTCGACGCCTCCGCGCCCCCGGTGTTCGCCGAGGCCCTCATCAAGACCTACGAGGTCCACGAGGAAGACCCGGTGCGCAAGTGCTTCTTCTCGGTCACCAGCGACGAGCAGAACCACGAGATCATGTGCGGCCTGTCCATCACCAAGCTGCTCGAGCATCCCGATCCCCTGACCTACGAGCCCAAGACCGACATCGGCAAGCGCCTGCAAAAGAACGCCCGCTGGCTGTATTTCAATGGCGCGCGCTACTGGAACGGCTACAAGCAGGCCGTGCCCAAGTACGACCTGGCGGTGCTGTTCAGTTCGTTCCTCATGGGCGAGATCGCCGCGGCCACCATCTTCAAGCAGATGTACGAGAACTCGCGCGAGCCCGTCTTCAAGGAGGCCTTCAAGAACATCGGCCGCGACGAGGGCCGCCACATGGCCATCTGTATGGCCGTGATGGAGCGCGACTATCCCGGCATCAGCGAGGAGCACAAGGCCGTCGTCACCAAGCAGATTCGCGCCGGCTACCTGTTCCTGTCGGCCGTGCTGTTCGAGCCCCCGATGGAATTCTGGGACCTGCCCGAGGACTTCATCGCCAACCAGCGCGAGGCCGAGCAGATCGCCCGCGATGCCGGATTCGGCATCCCCACCTACGAGGCCAAGCTCGAGAACTGGAAGAACGCCATGCTCAACCTCAAGGGCGTGCTGGACCGCTACGGCATCCCGTTCCCGGCGATTCCCGAGGTCGGCATCACCGGCGAGGAAATCTCCGACGTCGAGATGCAGGACATCATTCCGGTGTTCTAATCGCACCGTTCGATGTCGTGGGCCCATCCGGCGGACACCCTGATCCGGCGGGCGGGCCCTCTACCAGGGCGGTCGGCGAAGGCGCCGGCCGCCGTTCATATTGATTTCAGGAATTCCTATGGCACGCGTCACCATCGAGCCCTCCGGCAAGACCATCGAGGTCAAGGGCAACGACACTGTATTGATGGCTCTGGAAAAGGCGGGTTACGCGCTGCCGAACAACTGCCGGGCGGGCGCCTGTGGCGAGTGCAAAGTCAAGGTCCTGTCGGGCCAGTATGACCAGGGCATGGTCCTGGACATGGCGCTCTCGCAGGACGAGCGCCGCCAGGGCTATGGCCTGATGTGCATGGCCAAGCCGATCTCGGACGAGATGGTGATCGAGTGGGGCGACGCCGAAGCTCGGCCCAAGCTGTTCCCGCCGCGCGAGGGCGCGCTGTTCGTCGTGATCGACCGGCGCGAGCTCGCCTCGCGCATCATCGAACTGCGCCTGCGTCCGGTGGGCCAGCCCATCCGCTACTGGCCGGGCCAGTACGTGACGCTGGGCGACGAGCGCGGCGGCATCCCGCTGCGCGCCTACTCGATCTCGAACGCGCCGCGCCCCGACGGCGAGATCTCGCTGCAGATCTCGCGCGCCGACGGCGGCGTCACCAGCGCCTGGGTGCACGATACCGTCCAGGTGGGCGACAGTCTCAAGATCAACGGCGCTTATGGCACCTTCATCGGCGACCCTTCGGTCGAGACGCCCGTGCTCTGCCTGGCGGCCGGCACCGGCCTGTCGCCCATCATGGACCTGGCCGAGGCCGCATTGCGCCGCGGCTACAAGAAACGCGTGGACCTGGTTTTCTCCGCCAGGACGCGCGCCGACGTCTATGGCGTGGGCATGATGTCCTGGTGGCGGACCAAGCACCGAAATTTCGACTATAAAATTACGCTCACGCGCGAGCAGGCCGAAGGCTACCTGCACGGGCGGATCGACGCGATCCTGCCCAAGCTGTATCCCGACCTCTCTGCGCACAGTCTGTTCGTCGCCGGCAGTCCCGAGTTCGTGGACGCCTGCGTGGCGGTGGCCAAGACCCTCGGCGCGCGCGACGGCTTCATACACAAGGAAGGATTCTTCGCCCAGCAGCAGCATGCCGATGCCGAAGGCAGGTCTTTCTGAAACACACGACAGGACCCAGCGTCCCAGGGCTGACTTGATCCAATCCATTCAACGCCGCCTCGAGAGTTTCCGCCAACAGCGCCGCATGCGTGCGGGCTCCCTGATCATATCGGTCTTCGGCGACGCGGTCCTGCCGCGGGGCGGGCGCATCTGGCTGGGCAGCCTGATACGCCTGCTCGAGCCGCTCGACCTGAACGAACGCCTGGTGCGCACCTCGGTCTTTCGGTTGGCCAAAGAGGAATGGCTGCAGGCGCAGGCGCAGGGCCGGCGCGCGGAATACGTCCTGACGCACGCCGGGCGGCTGCGCTTCGAGGAGGCCTCGCGCCATATCTATGCCTCCTACGCCCCCATCTGGGACCGCCGCTGGCGCCTGATCCTGGTGGTGGGCGACCTCGATCCGCGCGAACGCGAGCGGCTGCGCCAGGCGCTTTTGTGGCAGGGTTTCGGCGCCTTGAACGCGGATTGCTTCGTCCATCCCTCCACGGACCTCGTGGCCGCCTTCGACACGCTGGTGGCCGACGGCCTGTCCGACCTGCTGGGCCGGCTGGTGCCGCTGCTCGCGGCCGACTCGCGGTCGGCCCTGTCGGCCTCCGATGCCGAGCTCGTCGCGCGCGCCTGGAACCTCGACAAGCTCGCTGAATCCTATAGCGGTTTCGTCTCGGACTATCTGCCGGTGCTCGCCGAACTGCGGCGGGACCGCTTTGCGCAGATCGATCCCGAGGAGGCCTTTCTGCTGCGGATCCTGCTGATCCACGACTACCGACGCCTGCTGCTGCGGGATCCGGAGCTCCCCGAGGTGCTGCTGCCGCAGGACTGGCCGGGACAAACGGCACGCATCCTGTGCCGCGAGCTGTATCGCCGCCTGTTCGAGCCCTCCGAGCGCCATCTGGACGAGCACATGCGCCTGGCCGACGGCTCCAACCCGCCCCTGCAGCCCGAAGGACTGGAACGCTTTCCCACCGACGATCCGCTGGCCGTGATCTCGCTCTGATCCGCTCCGTCCGGTGGCGGGCATCGCCGTATCGCCTCACGGGCGCCGGCGCGGGGATTTCTGCGCCGCGCACGACCCTTCATTTCCTATTTGATACATAAAATTCTTTTTATGGCATTTTTTTGTCATTCAAAAATAAGCGCCGTTTCACAGGCTGAGCTGATGAATCCATCAGGTGAGACGATCGTCATATTGATGGTTTTCCCCTATAAGGCGGGGAAGGTTGTCAGAATCGCTTGCGAAATCCTTCCAAATTCTCTACTTTTACACTGATACGTAATATGTGAGTGAACTCGATTAATTTGTATTATTAAGTCAGCCAGAGCGGCGGCCGCCACCGGCTCCCGGGACTGACTGTTTTTCCAGCACCCAAGGAGGCAAGACAATGACAGAACATGACGGCCGGCTCGCCGGCCCGATGGCCCCCCGGGGGGACACGTGATGCAGGCCGAGTTCTTGCAGTTTCTGTTTTCCGGGCTGACGGTGGGGACCACCTATGCGCTGGCCGCCCTGGGCTTCAACCTGATCTACAACGCGAGCAACGTCATCAACTTCGCGCAGGGCGAGTTCATCATGCTGGGCGGCATGCTGGCGGTGTTTTTCACGCAGGCCGGGGCGCACTGGGCGGTGGCCTTTGCGCTGGCGATCCTGGTGCCGGCGCTGGTGGGCGTGCTGCTGGAAAAACTGGCGATCGAGCCCGTCAAGGAGGCCGAGACCGTCACCCTGATCATCATCACCATCGGTGCTTCGCTGGTGATCCGCGGCGTGATCCAGGTGTGGCTGGGCAAGGGCGCGCACAGCCTGCCGCCCTTTTCCAACAACGACCCGATGTTCATCCTGGGCGCCATGCTGCTGCCCCAAAGCCTCTGGGTGTTCGGGGTGACGGCGATCGTGGTGGCGGTGCTCTGGTATTTTTTCAGCCGCACGCTGGCCGGCAAGGCCATGCTGGCCACGGCCTACAACCGCGTCGCCGCGGAGCTGGCCGGCGTGAACACCAACTGGGTGCTGTTCATGAGCTTTGCGCTGGCCGCGGCGCTGGGGGCGCTGGGCGGCATCCTGATCACCCCGATCACGCTGACCTCCTACGACGTGGGCATCATGCTGGGTCTGAAGGGCTTTGTCGCGGCGGTGGTCGGCGGCCTGGGCAACGGCCTGGGCGCGGTGGTGGGCGGCCTGCTGGTGGGCATTCTCGAGGCCATGGGCGCGGGCTACATCTCCTCGGCCTACAAGGACGCGATCCCCTTCGTGCTGATCCTGCTGATCCTGTTCTTCATGCCGCGCGGGCTGTTCGGCGGCAAATCGACGGACCGGGTGTGACCATGCGCAAGAACGCCTACATCGGCCTGGCCGTGCTCGTGGTGATCCTGGCCGTCATGCCCTTCATCGTGCCCAACAGCTACTACCTGGACATCGTGATCCGCATGTGCATCAACGCGGTCATCGTGCTGAGCCTGAACCTGCTGGTGGGCTATGCCGGGCAGATCAGCCTGGGCCACGCGGGCTTTGTGGGCATGGGCGCCTACGCCTCGGCGGTGCTGCCCACCCACCTGGGCTGGCATCCGCTGCCGGCGCTGCTCGCGGGGGCCGCCTGTACGGGGCTGCTGGCGCTGATCGTGGCGCGGCCCATCCTCAAGCTGCGCGGCCACTACCTGGCGATGGCCACCCTGGGCCTGGGCATCATCATCAACATCGTCATCCGCAACGAGGCCGCCTGGACGGGCGGCCCCGACGGCATGCCGGTGCCCTCGATGGCGCTCTTCGGCTTCGAGCTGGTGCGCGACATCCAATGGTACTGGGTGATTGCCGTCATCCTGGTGCTGAGCATCCTGGGCGCCATCAACCTGATCGATTCGCCGTTCGGGCGCGCGCTGCGCGGCCTGCACGGCTCGGAGGTCGCCTCGCAGGTCGTCGGCGTGGACGTGCCCCGCTACAAGGCGGCGGTGTTCGTGCTCTCGGCGGTCATGGCCAGCGTCATGGGCAGCATCATGGCGCACTACATCGGCTTCGTCAGCCCCGACGTGTCCAATTTCTTCCACTCCATCGAGCTCATCACCATGGTGGTGGTGGGCGGCATGGCCTCGGTGTTCGGCTCGGTGCTGGGCGCGGTGCTGCTCACGGCGCTGCCGCAGATGCTGGCGACCTTCGAGGGCTGGGAAACCGTGGTGTTCGGCGCGATCCTGATGCTGTGCATGATCTTCCTGCCGCGCGGCCTGGTGCCCACGCTGGCGGCGCGTTTCACGAAGGGGGGCTAGCATGGCCTTGCTCGAGGTTTGCGACTTGTCCATCCACTTCGGCAACGTGCGTGCCGTCCAGAACGTCAGCTTCTCGGTCGAGCAGGGGGTCGTGTATTCGGTGATCGGCCCCAACGGCGCGGGCAAGACCACGCTGTTCAACCTGATCACCGGCATCTACCGGCCCACGGCGGGCGCCATCCGCCTGGACGGCCAGGACATCCAGGGCAGCTCCCCCGACGCGCTGGCGCGCCGCGGCGTGGCGCGCACCTTCCAGAACCTGCAGGTCTGGATGAACATGAGCGCCATCGAGAACGTCATGGTGGGCGCGCACCTGCGCCTGGACCGCAGCATGTTCAAGGCGATGCTGCGCCTGCCGGCGCTGCGCAACCGCGATCGGGCCCTGCGCGAGGAGGCCGCCGAGCTGATGCGCTTCGTCGGCCTGGGCGGCTACGTCGAGGCGCGCGCCGACAGCATGCCCTACGGCGCGCTCAAGCGCCTGGAGATCGCGCGCGCCCTGGCGATGCAGCCGCGCATGATCTTCCTGGACGAGCCCGCCGCGGGCCTGAACCCCAAGGAGACCCAGGACGTGGACGCGCTCGTGCGCAGAATCGCCGCCTCCGGCATCACCGTCGTGCTGGTCGAGCACGACATGAAGATGGTGATGAACCTGTCCGACCGCATCCTGGTGCTGGACTACGGCAAGCGCCTGGCCGAGGGCACCGGCCCCGAGGTCCGCCAGAATCCCGAGGTCATCGCCGCCTACCTCGGCGGCCACGCCTGAAGGAGCCGACATGCACGCACTGGACATCATTCAGGAAGAACACCGCAACCTGTGGCGCATCGCGATCACCATCGATCTGGTGGCCGACGAACTGGCCGCGGGCAATACCGTGGACGTAGGCTTTTTCACGGCCTTGTTCGACTACATCCATGAATTCATGGACGGCTGCCATCACGCCAAGGAGGACGAATACCTGTTCCTGGCCATGCGGCGACGCAGCGCCGAGGCGGCGACCATACTCGATCGCCTGCAGGCCGAGCACCGCAACGGGCCGGCCAACCTGCAGGCCCTGCGCGCCCAGCTGGCCGGGGGCACGCCGTCGCTGGTGCGCAACGAGGCCTTCATCGCCGGCCTGCGCGGCTATGCCCAGGACTTGAAGGGCCACATCCGGTCCGAGGAAAAGGACGCCTTTCCGCTGGCGCGCGAGGTGCTCGAGCCCGAGGACTGGGTCGGCATCAACGCGGCCTTCGGCGACAACACCGATCCGCTGTTCGGCGAGCAGGCACGCGCCGAGTACCGCGAGCTCTATCACCGCATCGCGACGCTGGCGCCCGAGTCCATCGGCCTGGGCGGCAGCAGCGCCGGCGGCTTGCGGCACCTGTCGGCTGCGGGGGCCGACAGCGCGCTGCTGCAGGTCACGGGGCTGGAGTCCTGTTACGGGCGCATCCAGGCGCTCAAGGGCATTGATCTGGAGGTGCGCAAGGGCGAGCTCGTGGCGCTCATCGGGGCCAACGGCGCGGGCAAGACCACGTTCCTGCGCACGCTCTCGGGCGTGCAGCCCATGAGTGCGGGCAGCATCCGCTTCAACGGCCAGGACATCTCGCGGCTGCGCTCCGATCTGCGCGTGCGCCAGGGCATCTGCCACAGCCCCGAGGGGCGGCAGGTCTTCGGGCCGCTGGCCATCGAGGACAATCTGCGCCTGGGCGCGTATACGCGCCCGCGCGGCCAGGCCGAGCAGGACCTGGAGCGCGTCTACGCCATGTTCCCGATTCTCAAGGAAAAGCGCCGCCTGCCCGCCGGCACCCTGTCCGGCGGCCAGCAGCAGATGCTGGCCATCAGCCGCGCCCTGATGGGGCGCCCGCGCCTGCTGCTGCTCGACGAACCCTCGATGGGCCTGGCGCCGCTCTTGGTCGAGGAGGTCTTCAACGTGATCAAGGCCCTCAAGGCCGAGGGCATCACCATCCTGCTCGTCGAACAGAACGCCTTTGCCGCCCTGGGGATCGCCGATCGCGCCTACGTGCTCGAGACCGGGCGCATCGTGCTCTCGGGCACGGGGCGCGACATGAGCCAGAACGAGCAGGTGCGGGCGGCCTACCTGGGCATGTGAGGGGCCGCAAGGCCGGCCATTGGATCCACAACATTCACCGCTGCAAGAGGAATTCATCATGAGCAAGCAATTCGCCTCCGTCGCCGACCTGGAGGAAAAAAAGACCACCTTTGCCCAGCTCTCCGAGCATTGCTGGTCCTACACCGCCGAGGGCGATCCCAATACCGGCGTGATCATCGGCGATGAGGCCGTGCTGATCTGCGATGCGCTGGCCACGCCGGTCATGGCCGCGCGCCTGATCGCCGAGATCCGCCAGGTCACCGACAAGCCCATCAAGTACGTCGTGCTGTCGCACTATCACGCCGTGCGCGTGCTGGGCGCCTCGGCCTATCGCGCCGAGGGCATGCAGGAGATCATCGCCAGCCAGGCCACCTACGAGATGATCGTCGAGCGCGGCGCCCAGGACATGCAATCGGAATACGAGCGCTTCCCGCGCCTGTTCCAGGATTTTGAGTCGATCCCGGGGCTGACCTGGCCGACCCTGGTGTTTCCCGACGAGATCACCCTGTGGATGGGCGAGGATCTGGAGGTCCGGATCATGCATCCGGGCCCGGGCCATACGCGTGGCGACACCGTGGTCTGGATGCCATCGGAGCGCGTGCTGTTCTCGGGCGACCTGGTCGAGTACGGCGCAGCCTGCTACACGGGCGATGCCCAGCTCGAGGAGTGGCCGGCGACGCTCGATGCGCTGGCGGCGCTGGGCGCCGAAAAGCTCGTGCCCGGGCGCGGCCCGGCGCTCGATACGCCCGAGAAAGTCGCCGCCGGCCTGGCCTACACCCGGGACTTCGTGACGACGCTCTACGGCTCGGCGCGCGAGGCGGTGGCCCGCGGCCTGGACCTCAAGGCGGCGATGGCGCACATCCGCGCGGCGATGGACCCGAAGTTCGCCGACGTGTTCATCTACGAGCACTGCCTGCCGTTCGACGTGGTACGGGCCATGGATGAGGCCCAGGGCATCAAGCACCCCAGGATCTGGACGGCCGAGCGCGACAAGGAAATGTGGCACGCCCTGCAGGCCTGAACTTCGACACCATAAGAATTCGTATCGAGGAGACCCCCCCCCATGCTCAGCACTTATCAGTACCCGAAGTATGAATATTCCATGCCGCCCGAACTGCGGGGCGGTGTGACCACGCGGCATCCCGTGGTCGTGGTCGGCGCCGGCCCCGTGGGCCTGGCGGCGGCCATCGACCTGGCCCAGCAGGGCGTCCCGGTGATCCTGCTCGACGACGACGACACGGTGTCGATCGGCTCGCGCGGGGTCTGTTATGCCAAGCGGGCGCTCGAGATCCTGGATCGCCTGGGTGTGGGCGACGAGTGCGTGGAAAAAGGGGTCAGCTGGAACGTGGGCCGCACCTTCTTTCGCGAGGAGGAGGTCTACAATTTCAACCTGCTGCCGCAGGCCGATCACAAGCGTCCCGGGATGATCAACCTGCAGCAGTATTACCTCGAGGAATACCTGGTGCGGCACGCGCAGGCCTTGCCCGATCTGGATCTGCGTTTTCGCAACAAGGTCATCTCGGTCAGCCCGGAGGCCGACGGCGTGGCCTTGCAGGTCGAGACGCCCGACGGCATCTACACGCTGGATGCCGACTGGATGGTGGTCGCCGACGGGGCACGCAGCAGCATCCGCCGCATGATGGAACTCGAGGTCGACGGCAAGATCTTCATGGACCGCTTCCTCATCGCGGACGTGGTCATGAAGGCTGATTTCCCGGCCGAACGCTGGTTCTGGTTCGATCCGCCGTTCCATCCCGGCCAGTCCGTGCTGCTGCACCACCAGGCCGACAATGTCTGGCGCATCGATTTCCAGCTCGGCTGGGATGCCGACCCCGAGGAGGAAAAGCGCCCCGAGCACGTCATTCCGCGCATCCGCGCCATGTTGGGCGACGACCGGGAATTCGAGCTGGAATGGGTCAGCGTCTATACCTTCCAGTGCCGCCGGATGAGCAAATTCCGCCACGGCCGCGCGCTGTTCGTGGGCGATGCGGCGCACCAGGTCTCGCCCTTCGGGGCCCGTGGGGCCAATTCCGGCATCCAGGACGTCGACAATCTGGTCTGGAAACTGCGCCTGGTGATCGAGGGCAAGGCGCCGGAGTCCCTGCTGGACACGTACTCCGACGAGCGCGTCTACGCCGCCGACGAGAACATCCTGAACTCCACGCGATCGACCGATTTCATCACCCCCAAGAGCCGCATGTCGCTGGTGTTCCGCAACGCGGTCCTGACGCTGGCGCGTGACTATCCCTTCGCCCGCGCGCTGGTGAACTCGGGGCGGCTCTCGGTCCCCAGCTGCCTCGAGGATTCGCGCTTGAATACGCCGGACACGGCCTCATTCCTGGGCGACATGGCGCCCGGCACGCCGGGCGACGACTGCCCGATGCGCGCTCAGGTGGACAATTTCTGGCTGCTGGACAAGCTGGGCAACCGTTTCCAGCTTCTGGTCTACGTCGACGATCCCGCCAAGGTGCCGCAGGCCTCGGCCCTGCAGGCCCTCATGGCCGGCGACATACCCATCGAAGTCATCCTGGTGACCCCGCGCGGCGGTCGCTCGCCCGACGGCCTGCGCGTCTTCGAGGACTACACCGGACGCTTTGCCGAGCGCTACGACGCGCATCCGGGCACGACCTACCTGTTGCGTCCCGACCAGCACGTCGCCGCCCGCTGGCGCAAGATCGACCCGAACGCCGTGCGCAGCGCGCTGGCGCGCGCAACCTGCAAGCTCTAGGAGCCATCATGTCTCTCAATCTGCGGCCCAACCTGGGCGAACAAGGCAAGCGCTATATCCGGGCATACACGCCCGGCGATGATTTCTATGAGGAATTGATCGAGCTGCACCGCGACCTCAGCGAGGAGCAAAGCGCGCAGGTCAATGCGCGCCTGATCCTGCTGCTGGCCAACCATATCGGCGATCTGTCGGTCTTGCGCGAGGCCATGGCGATCGCGCGCAAGCACGTCTGAACTTCAGGGCCCACGCGCCTGCGGGCCGCAAGCCGGTCCGTGGGCGGCCCTCAGTTCCAGCGGCCGTTGCGCCCGCCTACGCTGTGGCTGCCCGCGCCCAACAGGAGGACGGCGAGGCTGTTGAATAGAAAGAAACCCTGCAGTTCGAGGCCCCAGCCGCCTGACTGGCCGAGGGTGAACAAGTGGTTCATGTGAGCCAGGCCGATGGCGAACAGCATGTTGACCAGGGCGAGCAGGGCGCCCAGGCGAGAGTACAGGCCGAGTATCAGCAGCACGGGTGCGAGGATCTCGCCCAGATAGGCGCCGTAGGCGATGAAGGCGGGCAGGCCGTTCGCGGCCAGGGCGTTGCCGATGCGAGCCACGCCGGTGTCCAGCTTGGACAGTCCATGCAACAGCAGCAGGATGCCCAGGTTCAAGCGCAAGACCAGTTTGCCCAGGTCGTCCAGAGCGGTCGATGACATGTGCGGATCCTTGGAGGGCCTGTTGAGACTCCGGTGGTCGGGGCGACATGATTCGAACATGCGACCCTCTGCTCCCAAAGCAGATGCGCTACCAGGCTGCGCTACGCCCCGACGTTAGAGGGCCGATTCTAGCATGGGAGCCACGCAGGATTGGGGCCTTCAGGCCGGGGTCCGAAGCTTCAGTTCCGGCAGGGTATAGGCCTGGTGGCGGTACACCCAGGCCGGCCACAGGGCATGGGCCAGCGCCGTGCGTGCCAGGGCCGGGTCGGCGGGCAGGGGCGCGTAGCCGTCCGGTGCGGTATAGCGGTAGGTCCGCGCCACCTGCTGCGGTTCCAGGACCACCAGGGTGTCCCCGCTGAGGTAGCCGTAGTTTTCCTCGAATTGCATCATGGCGCGCCCGCCGCCGCCGCGGGTCAGGTCGTGACCGATCATGGGGTGGCTGTCGCTCACGCCGATCAGCGACAGCAGCGTGGGCGGCAGGTCGATCTGGCTCACGATGCGCTCGTCGCGGCGGGGGGCGACGCCGCCGCCCAGGATCAGCGCGGGGATGTGGAAATGCCGCAAGGGCACGAGCTGCGCGCCGCCGACGCGCGAGTCATGGTCGGCGACGATCAGGAACACGGTGCGGTCCCAGTAGTCCGACTGGCGCGCCTGCTCGAAGAACCGGCCGATGGCCCAGTCCGCATAGCGCACGGTGTTCTCGACGGTGGCGGGGTTGCCCTCGACGGGAAAGCGCCCCGCCGGGTATTCCCAGGGCGTGTGGTTGCTGACCGAGAACGCCAGCGTCAGGGTGGGTTGCGCGCCGTCGGCCGCCAGCAGCGCGTGCAGCTTGTCGAACATGTCCTCGTCGCTGGCGCCCCAGGTGCCGACGAAGGCCGGCGACTCGAAGGTGGGCAGATCGTACAGTTCGTCGAAACCGTTGCCGAGGAAGAAGCTCTTCATGTTGTCGAAGTGGGCTTCGCCGCCGTAGATGAAGCGCGAGCGGTAGCCGTGCCGCTTCAGCAACTGGGCCAGTGTAAAGAATCGGCTCTGGGCATTGGTCAGGCGCAGCGCCGCATCCGAGACCGTGGGCGGGAAGCCGGCGCTTACCGCCTCCAGGCCGCGCACCGAGCGCGTGCCCGTGGCATACGCGCGCGTGAAGTTCCAGCCTTGCGCGGCCAGCGCATCGAGGCAGGGGGTCAGGCCCGCGCCGCCCAGGTTGCCGACGTACTGGGCGCCCAGGCTTTCCTCGACGATCAGCACCAGGTTCAGCGGCCGGGCCGGATTGCGGCTGGCCTGCTGGGCATGCAGCGAGGGAATGTCGGTGTCCGAGGGCGGCGGAAAGCCCGCCTGTTCATGCACCAGGGCGTGCATCTCGGCCTCGGGCATGTCGCCGTAGACGTCGGCCGCGGAGCGCTCGTTCTTGATGGCGTAGAGGGCGAACAGGACGCTGTAGAGCGAATTCAGGGGCAGGGTGTTGAGCAGGCTGTCGCCGCACCAGGCCACCGAGGCCGGGTTGATGGGACGGTGTCCCAGGGTGCCGCGGATCGCCAGCACGATGGCCGCCGCGATCGCCAGGCTGATGACGGGCCGCCACCAGAATCCCGGCAGCACGTCCGGTTCGGCGCGGCCGAACCAGGCCCACCCCAGGCCGATCGCCAGCGCCAGCACGAGGACGGCGGCCAGCAGGACCAGCTTGTAGCCCTTCCAGAGCATGCCGAAGACTTCCTTGGGGTACTTCAGGTACTCGATGTAGAGGCGGTTGGGCCGGCTGTCGTATTCCAGGATGAATTGCGGCGTCGAGACCTCCAGCAGCACCATCAGGATCCAGGCCGCCATCAGCCAGGCGCCGGTGATCGCGATCGCCAGCGGACTGTCGCCCACCCAGGGTGCGAGCAGGGCCGGGATGCCGGCCCACATGGCGATCTGGTTGAGGTCGATGCGCAGGCCCCAGGCGAGGATCTTGCGCGGCCCTCCGGCGGCGCGCACGCGCGGCCACAGCCAGGCGATCAGCAGGATCCGGCTGAGCGTCAGCAGGATCAGCGCGGCGAGGGCGAAGGCCAGGACCTGGGTGCCCATTGCTCAGGGCACCAGGGCGATGCCGAAGCGCACCACCGGGCTGGCCTTTTGCTGGTATCCAAGCAGGGTTTCACCGTATCCGCGGAAGTACTGCGCGTACAGATAGCCGTTCATGTGCAGGAAGGTGTGCCGCAGCGGCCAGGCGGCCTCGAGCTGTACGGCGTTGCGGCCTTCGGAGCCCTGGCGATAGAGGCCGCTGAGCGCCCAGCCGTCGTCCTGCGCCCAGCGCAGCTTCCAGTCGATATGGCCCAGATAGTCGGGGTAGCGCATGTCGCGGTCGGTCGAGAAATAATATTTGAACCGGGGCATGAAGCTCAGCTGGCTGCCGCCCTCGAAGCGGTAGTTGAATGCCGGCTGGACGTAGAGATCGTTGAGCGAACGGGAATCGTCGTCGTTCTTGCCGTTGGACAGGTGCTCGACGCCCGCGTTCAGGCCGACCGACCAGTCGCGCGACCGGGATTCCCACAAGACGTCCTTGTTCCAGAACAGGCTGGGATTATAGGAGGTGTCGACGAAGGGGATGGAGTCCGAATGCAAGTCCCAGAGCGAGGTCTGGGTATAGCCGAAATACCAGTTGTCCATGAAGCCGGCCTTGGCCGGATCCTCGGGACTGAGCAGCCGGTACTTGAAGCTGAGCTGGAAGCGCGCGTCGGCGCCGTCGCGGTTGCCGACGATGAAGTAGATCGGCTCGTAGGGCGAGATCGCGTTGCGGAACTTGTCGAACGGCGAGGGCTCGCCCTCGGCGATGCCGGACCCGGACCCGGACCCGGACCCGGATTCGGCCGCGGCCGCGGTGGCCATGGCGCCGGCGCCGGCCACCAGCTTGGCCCCCCCTCGGCCGGATCCGCCATCCACCACATCGAGGGCCAGCGCCGAGTCGGGCTGGCCCTCGATGCGCAGGCGCCGCAGCCCTGACGCGCCCTCGGGGGCGGTGGCGGTCCAGGCAATCTGCGCGAAGGTATTGGCCGGCAGCACGATCGTGTCCGGCGGGCTGGACAGGGTGAAGCGCAGGCTGCGCGAGCGGCCGGCCCCATCCTGCAGGCCGGCCTCCAGCGTGGCCGGCGGCACGACCGTCAGCGCGTTGCCCGTGTCGTTGAAGATCACGCCCTGCAGCTGGATAGCCTGCCCGGCCTGGACGCTGGGCTGGGTCAATCGGTATACGATGCCGGCATGCGCTGCCGGAAGTGAGGCGGCTGCCAGCCAGAGCGGCACGAGGCGCCGGAAGAGCTTGCGAAGCGGCGGATGGATCATGGGCATGCCGGGCTATAAAGGGGATACTGCGGAACTTTAGCACTTGCGCGCTAAAATGCCCGTTTCCCGGTGTGACAGCACGCCGGCAAGCGCCGCCCTTAGCTCAGTTGGATAGAGCAACGGCCTTCTAAGCCGTAGGCCGCAGGTTCGAATCCTGCAGGGCGGGCCAGATCAGAACAGCCACAGCCGGACATGCACCCAGCCCGTATCCTGGGCCGCCTCGATGGCTTCGAACAGCGGGATGGACAGGAAGTAGGGCAGGGCGTCACGCATGGTTTTCCAGACCCCCGGCAGATCCACGGTGACCCGTTGCGGCGTGCGCCAGAGGCTCGGGCGCGGCCCAAAGCGCGGGACGCGCGCGCAATAGGCATCGTAGCCGGCGCCAAAGGCCGTGTGCAGCAGGTGCTCCTCCTCGGCCACGATCCAGCGGAACACCGCGAACGCCGCCAGGGCCAGCGCCAGCCCCACCACCAGGCTGCCCGTCTGCAGGCCGATGCCCAGCACCGCCAGGACGGAAAAGACGTACAGCGGGTTGCGGCTGACCGAATAGGGGCCGTCGGCGATCAATTCCGCCCCTTTGCGCCCGCCCAGGTACAGCATGCAGGCGCAGCGGCCGAGCAGGGCGAGGAGCATCAAGCCCAATCCCAGCCATTCGAGGCCCTGGTTGACCCAGCCGGCCTGCGGCCAGGCCGACGCGATCCATGGCGATGCGAGGACGGCCGCGACGCCCAAGAGGGTGAGCGCGTGGCGACGCAGGACCTGGGCCTGTGCCAGGCGCGCCCAGACGACATCGAGGCCGGGGCCCGCTCCTCGTATTTCCGAGGGCTTGGAGAAAAAAACAGGATTCGACATGGAGGCCTCCGTTGAGTGACGGAGCCACCTTAGCGCCATCGTCCCGAAAAACTTACGAATTCTGCTGACGGGATGCTGAAAATACCTCTGGGCGACGAGGCGCATCGGGAGGCAAAATCAGGCGGACCTCTGTCCAGCTTGGCGTGTCGGCATGCGATGAGGTGATGGCTAGCTCCCAGCCCTGCAGCTCACAGACGCGTTGCGCGATCGCCAGCCCCAGGCCGCCGGTCTCGGTCGGGCTGCTGGACTTCAGGTCGGTCCGGCCATCGCGCCACTCTCGAAGCCTGGCGAGCCGCTCGGCGGGGATGCCGGGGCCGTCATCGTGGAATCGCAGCGTCGCCGGTTGTGCGAGGTCGACGGTCAGGGTGGCGGGGGCGGCGTGCTCGATCGCGTTGCGCAGCAGATTGCGCAGCACGATGAGCAGCGCGTAGGGATCGAGCCGGCAGACGCTGCCGGGCGGGACCCGATTCAGCAGTGTGAGTCCCCGGGCCTGGGCCGTGGGCTGCATGGCGAACCAGGCCTCGTCCAGAGCGCCGGCCAGATCCACGGACTGGATGCGGGCAGGATCGATGCTGTTCATCGCGACGGCCCCCGACAGGCTGGCGGCCGCCGCATCGATCTGGGTCAGCATGCGTTGCAGCCGCTCGCACAGCGGTGAGTCGGACGCTGTTTCCAGCAGGGCCATTTCGACGTCCGTGCGCAGCGCCGCCAGGGGTGTACGCAGCTCGTGGCTCAGATTGGCGGCGAATTGACGCTCGAACGCCATCGAGCGGTCGACGTGATCCTGAAGGCAGTTGAAGGCCTCGATCAGTTGAGCGGCTTCGTCTCCGCGTGGCGCGGGCGCGGGCGCGCCGCCGCGGCTCCAGGCGGACAGACGCTCGGAGACGATGCCGATGGGGGCCACGACGCGGCGCGCCAGACGACGCGCCAGCAGCCACGCGCATATCAGGGCCGCCACGGCCCCCGCCGCCAGCACCCCGCCAAACGCCCGCACGCGGTCTTCATGGGCCGTGGCGTCGTAAAGGACGTAGAGCCGGCCCTGGGGAACCGCCTCGACCCAGGTATGCCAGGTGCGGCCGTCACGATGCAGCTCGCGGGCGCCCGCGGCCTGGTCGAACAGATCGTCCTCGGGCGGGCGCGCGTCGGCCGGCAGGACCCAGGCCTGGATCCTGCCGCCATCGCTGGCCCGGGCCGACAGGACGGTGGATGGATTTCGCTGGGCCCGCAGGTCGTCGCGCAGCGCCTGCACCTGGCCGGCCAGCACCTCGTCGACTAGGTCGTCCTCCATCTGGGCGAACGCCTCATAGGCGAGCAGGCAGATGACGAGCAGGAATAGCGCGACCGAGCCGGTCAAGGCCCAGGTCACACGATTGGCGAGGGACATCGGCCGCACGGCGCTCAGTCCGGTTGGCGGCTGCTGGCCAGTCGCCATCCCTGCCCCGGGACGACGACGATATCCGGCCCGCCGGCCTCGCGCAGGCGCCGGCGCAGCAGATGCACTTGATCGTGCAGGGCGCGCTCGGACGGCGGCCCGTCCGGCCACAGCGTGTCCTTCAGCCGCGCCTGGGACACCGGGCGGCCCGGCGTGCCCAGCAGCAGCTCCAGCAACAGCACCGATTTGCGCGGCAGCGGCAGGGCCTTGTCCCCGACGGTGGCCGCGTGCGTGCGGGGGTCGTAGCCGAGGTCTCCGAATACCGCGACCTCGGGTTCGTGCCCGCGTCCGCGGCGCAGCAGCACCCGCAGGCGCGCGACGACTTCGGCCAATGCGAAGGGCTTGATCAGATAGTCCTCGGCGCCGTGCTCGAAGGCGAGCAGCTTGTCCTCCATGCGATCCCGTGCGGTCAGAACCAGCGTCGGGCAGCGCAAGCGTTCGTCGCGCTGCATGGCGCGCAGCAGGTCCATGCCGCTCATTCCCGGCAGGCCCAGGTCCAGCACCATTGCCTCGAAGCCCGCTGCGCTCAGCATGGCCAGCGCCCCCTGGCCGTCATAGGCCGCATCCGGCGTGTAGCCCTGGCGTTCGAGGTAGCCGTAGAGATTCGCGGCGATCGTGGGGTCGTCCTCGACGATCAGGATGCGTGCGCTGGGCATCGGGGGCGATCCGGCTCGGCCGCCTGTCGGGTCAGGAGACCCGCGCGGCCTGCTCCAGCGCCTGCGCCAGATCCGCCTTCAGGTCGTCGACGTGTTCCACGCCCACCGACATGCGCACGAAATTGGGTTCGATGCCGGCGGCCCGCATGTCGGCCTCGGTCATCGAGCTGGCCCACATCGAGGCGGTGTGCACGGCCAGGGTCTCGACCCCGCCCAGGCTGACGGCCTGCGTCGCCAGACGCAGGGCCGAGACGAAGCGCTGGGTGGCATCGAACCCCCCACGCAGCGAATACGCCACCACCGCGCCGTAGCCTGTCATCTGGCGCGCGGCCAGCGCATGCTGCGGATGGCTGGCCAGGCCCGGATAATAGACCTTTTCAATCTCCGGCCTCGACTCGAGCCATTGCGCCAGGGCCAAGGCGTTGGCGTTGATGCGTTCCATGCGCAGGGGCAGCGTGCGCAAGCCGCGCAGCAGCAGCCAGGCGTCCATGGGCGAGAGCACGGCGCCCAGCGTGACATGCATGTGCCAGATCTGCTCGGCCAGGGCCTCGCTGCAGCAGATCGCCCCCGCCATCAGGTCGTGGTGGCCGCCCAGGTACTTCGTCGCGCTGTGCACCACGATGTCGATCCCCAGGTCGTGCGGGCGCTGGTTCAGCGGCGAGGCGAAGGTGTTGTCGGCGATGGTCAGAATGCCGCGTTCGCGCGCCAGCGCGGCGACCGCCGCCAGGTCGGTGATCGACAGGGACGGATTGACGGGGGTTTCCAGCATGATCAGCCGTGTGTCCGGGCGCAGTGCGGCGCGCAGCCCGTCCAGGTCGGTCTGATCAAAAAAACTGACCTCGACGCCATAGCGGGTCAGGACGTCGGAAAACAGTTTCGACGTGCTCATGTAGTGGCGCTGCTGGGCCACGACGTGGTCGCCCGCCTTGAGCAGGGCCAGGACGGTGGTGCAGATCGCGCCCATGCCCGAGCCGGTCAGCAGCGCGGTCTCGGTGCCTTCGAGCTCGGCGAGGATGGCCTCGACGCGCTTGTGCACGGGATTGCCATGGCGGGTGTAGAAATTGGCCGGCCGGGGCGTGGTGGAGATCTCCGCGAACTGTTCCGCGGTATCGGCGCGAAACGTGGCGCTGTAGTGGATGGGGGCGACGACCGCGGCATCCGTGGCGAATGCGGCATCGCCGTGCAGCACCGTGGTTTCCCGATGCCAGTCGGGAAGGTTCGCGCAATCGCGCCGGGGGGCATTCATGGGGGCTCCTGTGGGCTTGGATGGGATAGCGCCCATCATACGCCCGCCGCCCCCGGCGCTATAGATAGGGGCTGGCGAGCCAGATGACACGGTTGCGCAGCCGCTTGATGAAGGGGATCGCCGCCAGGGACTCGCGCGTGACGGCCTCGGCGTCGGCGATCTCGCGGTCGATGCGTGCCTCGATCTGGCCGGCCAGCTGCGGGTCGTAGACCTCCATGTCGAGCTCGAAATTCAGGCGCAGGCTGCGGGGATCCAGGTTCGAGGAGCCCACGTAGGACCAGCCGCCGTCGATGGTCAGGAGCTTGGAGTGGTTGAAGGTCGAGCGGCTGCGCCAGATGCGGCAGCCACCGGCCAGCACCTGGTCGAGCTGCGCGGTCATGGCGTAGTTCACCAGGCGCAGGTTATTGCGTCCGGGGATGACGATGTCGACCTGGATGCCGCGCCGCGCAGCCGTATTGAGCGCCCCCATCAGAATCTGGTCGGGCAGGAAATAGGGCGACTGGATGCGCACGTGGCGCTGGGCCACGGCCAGCGCGCCCAACAGGACGTTGTGGCTGGCGGCGATGAAGCGGTCGGGGCTGGAGCGCACGCAGCGGGCCGGCACGTGCGGCGCGGGCACGTCGGGGCTGGTCACGCACCATTCCTCGATGGGCAGTCGTTCGCGCGTGGTGAATTCCCAGTCGTTGGCGAACACGGCGAACAACTGCGTGGCCACGGGACCTTCGATGCGGAAATGCGTGTCGTGGGTCGCATGGCTGCCGGCCAGCGAGGCCATGAAGCCCTCGCGGATGTTCATGCCGCCGGTGAAGCCCAGGTGGCCGTCCACGAACAGGATCTTGCGATGGCTGCGCAGATTGGCGTAGGGCATGCGCAGGCCCAGGGGGTTGGTCATGAACAGTTCCGCCCGGATGCCGTTGCGCAACAGCAGGCGGATGATCGGCGGATGCGAGTACTTGGAGCCGATGGCGTCGATCAGGACGCGGATCCTGACGCCCCGCTGGTGGGCGGCCCGCAGCGCCTCGGCGAAGCGCAGGCCGATGCGGTCGTGGTCGAAGATATAGGTCTGCAAGGCGATGCAATGCTGCGCCCCGTCGATGGCGTCGATCATTGCCGGGTAGGCCTCGTCGCCGCCGTCCAGCAGGGTGATCCGGTTGCCGTCGTGCAGGGGAAAGCGGCTGATGCGGTCGCAGAGCACGCGCAGCGATGCGAACTGCGGGCCGGCCCGCGAGGCGACGTCGGTGAAGGGCTTGCGGGCATGGTTGACGTAGTCCTTGATGCTGCGGCTGCGCTGGATCGACAGCTGGTCGTGGCGGATGCGGTTGATGCCGGCCACCAGGTACAGGACGGGGCCCACCAGCGGCGACATCAGAATCACCCCGACCCAGGCGATGGCGGCGCGCACGTCGGACTTGTTCATGGCGGCATGGATTGCCGCGGCGGCGCCGATGCCCAGCGACGCCAGCGCGGTCACGTGGGGCCAGTACTCGGCCAGGAAGGCGGTCAGCGCATCCATGGCGGTGTTCAGGCGCCGGGCGGCGTGCCGGGCCGCTGGACCAGGGAGTCGAACCAGTCGGCATTGGGCGCGCCCTGGCCAGCGTACGACTGGGCGGTCGAGTGCGCGCGCCAGACGCCGCCGCCGATGCCGGGGACCGGGCGGACCCGATACCAGAACCAGCGGCCGTCCGCGTCCTGCGCGGCCCAATTCCAGCCTTCGGGGGCCGCGGACCAGTCGGGTGCGGGGGGCGTGTCCTGCATGGCGATCCTTCGGTACGTCGCAAGAGGTCCGGGCGTGGACCTGCGGGTTCCCGCAGTTTACCCGGCCCTCAGCAGATTTTGCCGGATCTTGTCGTAGCCGAGGTTGAACAGGAAGCCGTAGGGCAGGTAGAACAATACGAATCCGATGTCCAGCACCAGCGCGTGCCAGATCGAGACCTCGAGCCACCAGGCCACGAAGGGGATGGCGATGAGGATCAGGCCGAATTCGAAGCCGAAGGAATGCGCGATCCGGACCCGGTAGCTGCGCTCGAATCCCCATCGCGCCTGGAGGCGGTCGAAGAGCCAGTTATAGAGCATGTTCCAGAGCACCGCCATGGTGGCGATGACGGCGGTCAGCACGCCCATGTCGAATATGGACTCGCCCGTGATCCAGGCGGCCGCGGGCGCCGAGATGCCGATGGCGAGGACTTCGAAGAGCAGGGCGTGGATAAGGCGTTCCGAGGGACTGCGTTCGTGGATCTGCATGGAGAGGGCTGGGATGGCGGTGTCGTCACCGCGAACTCGCGCATCAAGCGGGGTCGTCCCCGCTTGCGAGGCCTGACTGGCCTCTGGTCTCCTGAACTGGCGCCGAAACAGGGCCTTGAAGGAATTTTGGGGTGACCGATGGGGCTCGAACCCACGACAACCGGAATCACAATCCGGGACTCTACCAACTGAGCTACGGTCACCGCCGGATCGGAAAAACGGGCGTGTATCCCGTCAGACCGAAGAATGGCGATTCTAGCATGAACCGGGGCGGTTTTGTGCCGCGCGCGGCGGCCCTTGATCACCGGCGCGTTTTCCTTCATGTTATGGTTGAACCCGGCACCGCGCGGGCGATGTCGGGACCTTCGCCGCGAACCGGGTGCCGCGTCTCGTCCTCGGGGCATGGCGCCAGTTACACAGGAATGCGCTCATGGCACAAATATTCGTCGTACACCCCGAGAATCCGCAATCCCGGCTGCTGCGCCAGGCCGGAGAACTCCTCGCCGAGGGCGGCCTGGTGGCCGTCCCCACTGACTCCAGCTATGCCGTGGTGGCCCGCCTGGACGACAAGGCGGCCGCCGACAGCCTGCGCCGGCTGCGCGGCCTCGACGATCGCCACCACCTGACGCTGCTATGCCGCGACCTGGCTGAAATCAGTCATTTCGCGCGCGTCGACAATGCCCAGTACCGCCTGCTCAAGATGGCGACCCCGGGGCCCTGGACCTTCATCCTCGAGGCCACGCGCGAGGTGCCGCGGCGGGTGTCGCACCCGTCGCGCAAGACCATCGGCATCCGCGTGCCCGACCATCGCGTCGCCCTGGCGCTGATCGAGGCGGCGGGCTCGCCGCTGATGTCCACGACGCTGATCCCTCGGGACGAGGAATTGCCCCTGAACGACGCCCAGGATATTTTCTCCCGCTACGAGCACGAGCTCGCCGCGGTGGTCGACGGCGGCCCCTGCCCCTTCGAGGCCACTACGGTCATCGACCTGACGGGCCCGGCCCCGCAGGTGGTGCGCCGGGGGCGCGGCGACCCGGCAACCCTGGGCCTGGCTTGATACTCGCGAAACCCGCGCCGGCGGGTCGGATCCCGGCGGCTGTCCGGCACGGAGCACCATGGAATCCTTGATCCAGACCATCACGGTCTACGCATTACCGGTCCTGTTCGGCATCACCCTGCACGAGGCGGCGCACGGCTACGTCGCGCGCATGTTCGGCGATCCGACGGCCTGGCAGGCGGGGCGCATCAGCCTCAACCCCCTGCGGCATATCGACCCGATGGGCACGATCGTGGTGCCTATCGTGCTGCTGTTCACCTCCAAGCTCATGGGCGGGGGCGGCCTGCTGTTCGGCTGGGCCAAGCCGGTGCCCGTCGACTGGGGCCGCCTGCGCCGTCCCAAGCGCGACATGCTCTGGGTCGCGCTCGCGGGCCCGGCCTCGAATCTCGTCATGGCGGTCCTCTGGGCCATTTCCCTGCGCCTGATGGCGGGCACGGGAATGGCCGGCGGCGAGGGGGACTTCTGGGTCCGCATGGCCATCGCGGGCGTGCAGGTCAATCTGATCCTGATGGCCTTGAACCTGGTGCCCTTGCCGCCGCTGGACGGTGGCCGCATCGTCTTCAGCCTGCTGCCGCCGCGTCTGGCCTGGCAATACTCCCGGATCGAGCCCTACGGCCTGGTGATTCTGATCGTCCTGATGTTCACCGGCGTGCTGTGGGTGATCCTGCGGCCGCTGCTCGCCTTCGGCCAGTTGATCGTCAACGCTTTCCTGTGAGCCCGGACTATTCATCCGGTACACTGGCAGCTTTATAATCGGGGCCTCGTATCCCCAGATGCTCAGGAGGCAGCGCTCATCATGGCCCGCTCGGATTCATCCTCCCCCACCTTCCAGGGCAGCATGGTCGCGCTCGTGACGCCCATGCACCCCGACGGACGACTGGACATGGAGGCCTTCCGGAAATTGATCGACTGGCACGTCGAGCAAGGCACCGACGGTCTGGTGGTGGTCGGAACCTCGGGCGAATCGCCCACCGTGACGGTGGACGAGCAGGCCGAGCTGATCGCGATCGCCGTGCAGCACGCGGCGGGCCGGATTTCCGTGATCGCCGGCACCGGCGGCAACTCGACCGCCGAGGCGATCGAGCTCTCGCACCACGCCAAGGCGGCGGGTGCGGCCGCGGGCCTGTCGGTGGTGCCGTACTACAACAAGCCGACCCAGGAAGGCCTGTACCAGCATTTCCGCAGTGTGGCCGAGGCGGTCGACCTGCCGTGCATCCTGTACAACGTGCCCGGGCGCACGGTGGCCGACCTGTCCAACGACACCATCCTGCGGCTGGCGCAGGTGCCCGGCATCGTCGGCGTCAAGGACGCCACCGGCAACATCGGCCGGGGCGCCCAGCTCATCGCCGAGGCGCCGGCCCATTTCCAGGTGATCAGCGGCGACGATCCGACCGCCGCGGCCCTCATCCTGATGGGGGGGCGCGGCAATATCTCGGTGACGGCCAATGTCGCCCCGCGCCTCATGCATGAATTGTGCGCCGCCGCATTGCGCGGCGACGCAGCCGAGACCCGCCGCCTGAACGCCCGGCTCAGCGCGCTCAACCGCGTGCTGTTCCTCGAAGCCAATCCCATCCCCGTCAAGTGGGCGGTGGCTGAAATGGGCCTGACCCAGCTCGGCTATCGCCTGCCCTTGACGCCCCTGGACCCCCAGTACCGCGCCGTCGTGCGCCAAGCCCTGATTGATGCAGGTTCTCTCTGAATGAAGACAAAACGCACGCCGACCCCCTGGGTCCAGACGGCTCTTGGATTGAGCCTGCTGGCGCTGGCCGGTTGCTCCACCCTGGGGCAATTGACCGGCCAGTCCGAGTCCATCGAATACAAGAGCACGGTCTCCGGCGACCCCCTGGTCATTCCGCCGGACCTGACCAAGGCCAACCAGAGTCCGCATTACCAGGCGCCCGAAGGAACGGCCCGCCTCAGCGACTATGCTGCCAGCCGCCAGGCGCAGACCAACGTCTCCCCCGCGGACCGGGTCCTGCCGCAGCAGGCCGGCATGCAGGTCATGCGCGACGGCGCGCTGCGCTGGCTGGTCGTCGATCAGCCGGCCGAGACGCTGTTCCCCAAGGTGATCGAATTCTGGGGCGAACAGGGCTTCACCATCCAGTCACAGGATCCGCGTGCGGGGCTCATACAGACCGACTGGGCTGAAAATCGCGCCAAGATCCCCGAGGGCTGGCTGCGCAGCGCCCTGGGCAACGTCATCGACCAGGTGTTCGACAGCGGTGAGCGCGATCGCTTCACGACCCGTATGGAGCGGGCCAACGGCAAGACCGAGATCTACGTCAGCCACCAGCACATGGAGGAAACGCCCACCGGCGATGGCGCCGGCTTCAAATGGGTGTATGGCAAGGAGGATCCGGGCCTGAATGCCGCCATGCTGGCGCGCCTGATGGTCTACCTGGGCGCCAGCGAGCAGCAGGCGCAGGCCCGGCTGGCGTCCGCGGGCGACGAGGCCGCCCCGGTGGCGGCGGCGCAAATCGGCGCGGGCGAGGCCGCCCTGAGCCTGAACGAGCCCTTCGACCGGGCCTGGCGGCGCGTGGGCGTCGCCATCGACTCAGCGCGATTCACCGTCGAGGACCGCAACCGCGAGCAGGGCGACTACTACATCCGCTATCTGGATACGGACACGGGTGAAAAGATCGAGCAGCCCAATATGTTCGGCCGCCTGTTCGGGTCGCGCAACACCGCCGAACCCCTGAAGCTCCGCGTCCACGTCGCCCAGGACGGCACCGGCACCCGGGTGACCGTGCTCGACGAGGCGGGCCAGCCCAAGACCGACGCCACCGCGCAGCGCATCATGACGGTGCTGTCCAAGCACCTCAACGAGACGCGCTGAGGCGGCGTCCCGGCCCTGTCCCGCGCCAGCGGGGCGGGGCCGCAAGGGGCCCGCGTCGGGGGCTTAGGCGGCCGCCAGGCGGGCCCTTGCGGCCGCCGGCTCGCCGTCCAGGATTTCTCCGAACCAGGCCAGTTCCCGTCCCAGGGCGGCCACTTCGCCGACGATGATCAGGGCGGGCGAGCGGATGGCGTGCCGACGCGCCTGGTTCTCGACGTTCTCCAGTGTCGCGTACAGCGCCCGCTGTCCGCTGCGCGAACCGTTTTCCACGATGGCGCAGGGTGTGTCCGGCGCAAGACCGCCGGCCAGCAGCTGCGCGCGCAGGCCCGCCAGGCGCTCCACGCCCATGTAGTACGCCCGCGTGCGCCCGGATTCGGGCTCGGCGTCGGCGCACGCCCCGCCGCGGCGGTGTGCGGTGGCCAGGGTCAGCGACTGGGCGTGGTCGCGGTGGGTCAGCGGAATGCCGGCGTAGGCGCCGCAGGCGAGGGCGGCCGTGATGCCGGGAACCACCTCATAATCGATGCCGTGCCGCCGCAGGTGCTGCAGTTCCTCGCCGCCGCGCCCGAAGACCAGGGGATCGCCGCCTTTCAGGCGCACGACGCAGCGGCCTTGACGGGCGTGCGATACCATCAGCGCGTGGATACGGGCCTGGGTGGCCTCGTGTCGGCCGCCGGGCGCCTTGCCCACGTCGATCAGCAGGGCGTCGCGCCGCGCCAGGGACAGGATCCCGGCATCGACCAGGCGGTCGTGCAGGATGACGTCCGCCTCGTTCAGGGCGCGCAGGCCGCGCAAGGTCAACAGGCCGGGATCGCCGGGGCCGGCGCCGACCAGCAGCACCCGGCCACGCGGCGGCCCCGCCGCTTGCGCCAGCGCCTCGTCGAGCAGGCGTTCGGCCTCGTCGAGCCGGCCGCGGCGCAGGGCGCCCAGGACCGGACCGTCCAGCAGCCAATCGTAGAATGCCCGGCGCGCCCGCAGGCCCGGCCGGGCCGCGCGGATGGCGGGCCGCCGGCGTCGGGCCAGATCGGCCAGTGCGCCCAACGAGTGATCGAACAGGGATTCGATGCGCTCGCGCAAGCGGCGCGCGATCACCGGCGCGCTGCCGCCCGAGGAAATGGCGATCGTCACCGGCGACCGGTCCACGATGGCCGGCACCTGGACGCTGGACAGCTCGGGATCATCGACCACATTGCAGAACAGGCGGCGCGCAGCGGCAGCCTCCGAGACCTTGCGGTTGAGTGCGCGATCGTCGGTGGCGGCGATGGCCAGCCAGGCGTCGTCCAGCCAGGCGGGATTGAATTCTCCCAGGCGCAGGTCGATCTCGCCGGCGTGGGCGCGCGCCAATACGCGGGGATGGGCTGCGCGCGCGCCCACCACGACGCGGGCGCCGGCGGCCAGCAGCAGGGCGATCTTGCGATCGGCGACGGGGCCGGCGCCAACGACCAGCACGCGGCGGCCTTTCAGGTCGGCGAACAGGGGGAAGTGATTCATACGGCCGGGGTGTGCGCCGTGATGGCCTGTGTGCGCACCAGAAAATCGCCGAAACCCTCGCCGGCCTCGCGGCGCGCGGCGTATTGTTCGAACACGGCGTCCAGGCTGGACAGGATCGCCGCCTCGTCGATGTTCTCGCGGTACAGGACGTTCATGCGCTCGCCCGTGAAATCCGCGCCCAGGCGCAGGTCGTAGCGGCCCAGCGCGCGCCCGACCAGCGCGATCTCGCCCAGGTAGGGCCGCGAGCAGCCGTTCGGACAGCCCGATATCCGCAGCAGGATGGGCGCATCGGCCAGGCCGTGTTTCTCGAGCAGGGCCTCCAGTTTGGCCAGCAGCACGGGGGCGTAACGCTCGCTCTCGGCCATGGCCAGGCCGCAGGTGGGCAGCGCGACGCAGGCGATGTGATGGCGGCGGATGCCGCTTTGCTCGCGATAGCCGTCCAGCCCATAGTCCTCGACCAATGCGTCGATGGCCGGGCGGTCGGCCTCGTCGACGTTGGCGATCACGAGGTTCTGGTTGCAGGTCATGCGGAACTCGCCCTTGAGGACCCGGGCGATCTCGCGCATGCCGGTCTGCAGGCGCAGGCCGTCGCGGTCCCACAGGCGGCCCGAGGCAATGTACAGCCCCAGGTGCCAGCGGCCGTCCTCGCCCTGGGACCAGCCGTAGCGGTCGCCGTTGCGCTCGAAGCGATAGGGTCGCGGCGCGTGCAGCGTCCGGCCGCTGCGGGCCTGGATCTGTTCGCGAAACCAGTCCACGCCCAGCCGGTCGACGGTGTATTTCAGGCGCGCGTGCTGGCGCGCCTGGCGGTTGCCGTGGTCGCGCTGCAAGGTCACGACGGCTTCGGCGACTGCGATCAGGTCGTCCGGCGCGACGAACCCCATCAGCGATCCCAGACGCGGATAGGTGGTGGGGTCGCCGGCGGTGGCCCCCATGCCGCCGCCGACGGCGACGTTGAAGCCCAGCAGCGCGCCGCCCTCGATGATGGCGATCAGGCCCAGGTCGTTGGCGAATACGTCGCAGTCGTTGGTGGGGGGAATGGCGATGCCGATCTTGAACTTGCGCGGCAGGTAGGTCGCGCCGTAGATCGGTTCCTCGTCGAGCGCCTCGGAGACCTGCTCGCCGCCCAGCCAGATTTCCGCGTAGGCGCGGGTGCGCGGCAGGAAATGATTGGACAGGCGCAGCACCCACTCCTGGACGAGGGCGTGCTGGCTGGACAGATGGGGGTTGACCGCGCTGACCACCTGGCGGTTGACGTCGCCGCAGGCGGCGATGGTCGTCGCCCGCGCGTCGCGGATGCCCTGCATGAAGGCGCGCAGGTCGCGCTTGACGATGCCGTGCCACTGGAAGGTCTGGCGCGTGGTGATGCGCAGCCCCCGCGTGGCGTACCGGCTGGCCAGCGCATCCAGCGCCAGCCACTGGGCGGGGCTGACGACGCCGCCGGGCAGGCGCGCGCGCACCATGAAGGCGTAGGCGGGCTCCAGCTTCTGCTTGCGCCGTTCCTCGCGGATGTCGCGGTCGTCCTGCATGTAGCTGCCGTGGAATTTCAGCAGCTTGGTGTCGGATTCGGGGATGGCGCCGGTGACCGGGTTTTCCAGCTCGCGGGCGATGGTGCCGCGCAGGAAATTGCTGGCGGCCTTGATGTCTTCCAGGGGGGACAGCGGTGAAATGCTCATGGGATCCTGCGTGGGTGGGGATTCAATAGACGTCGCGCGCGTAGCGGCCCTGCGCGGCCAGTTCGTCGAGCCATTGCCGGGCGCCTTCCTCGTCCAGGCCGCCCTGGTCGCGGGCGATCTCCAGCAGCGTGGCATGCACGTCGCGCGCCATGCGGGTCGCGTCGCCGCAGACGTAGACGTGGGCCCCGCCCTGGATCCAGTCGTAGACCTCGGCGCCGCGCTCGGCCAGGCGATGCTGGACGTAGACTTTCCCGGCCTGGTCGCGCGAGAACGCCAGGTCGATCCGCTGCAGGGCGCCCGCCTTCAGGGCCTGCTGCCACTCGGTCTGGTAGAGGAAATCGCTGCCGAAGTGGGGATTGCCGAAGAACAGCCAGTTGCGGCCCGCCGCGCCGGTCTCGGCGCGCGCCTGGATGAAGGCGCGGTAGGGGGCCACCCCGGTGCCCGCGCCGATCATGATGATGTCGCGCCCCGGATCGGCGGGCAGGCGAAAGCGCGTGTTCTCCTCGACGAATACCGGCGCTTTGGCGCCTTCGGGCAACTGGCTGAGAAAGCGCGAGGCCACGCCCCAGCGGTCCTCGCCCTCGCGCTCGAAGGCCACGTTCGCCAGCGTCAGGTGGACCTCGTCCTCGGCGACGGCGGCGCACGAGGCGATGGAATACATGCGCGGCGCAAGGGGGCGCAGGGCGGCCACCAGTGCGTCGGCCGGCCAGCGTGCGGGCCAGGCACGCAGGGCGTCGATCAATTGGTGGCCGGCCATGTAGGCGGCCAGCGCCTCGCGCGACTCGGGGCGCAGCAGGGTGTGGAGCCCCTCGTCGCCGGCGCGCTCGGCCAGCGCCTGCAGGAACGGCCGCGTCAGTACGGTCAGTTCCCGGTGGCTGCGCAGCCATTCGCCCAGCGGGCGTGTCGCGCCCTGGTGTTCGACCGGCGCGGCGGCGTCCAGCCCCGCGGCCTCGACCACGCGCGCCACCAGCGCCTCGTCCTGCACCGGCCAGACCCCCAGGGCGTCGCCCGGTTCGTAGTGCAGGCCGCTGCCTTCCAGGGACAGCTCGAGGTGGCGGATGTCCTTGTCGCTGTCGCGACCCGTGATGGGCTGGTTCAGCAGCAGTTCGGCGTGGAAGGGCTGGTCGCGGGTGACCTTGCCGGGCTGGACCCGCAAGGGCGTGACGGTCGCGCCGGCCGGCGCCTCGGCCGCCTTCAGCTGCTGGCGGGCATGCGCCAGGGCGGCGTCCTGCCACGGCGAGGCCACGGTTTCGATGTCCAGGTCGGCGGCGCCCGCCTCTTGCAGGCGTTCGGCCCCCAGTTCGGCCAGGCGCTCGTCGATTTTTTGCGAGATCCCGCAGAACGAGGGGTAGCTGGAGTCGCCCAGGCCCAGGACCGCGTATTTGAGCTTGGGCAGCTTGGGGGCGCGCTTGCCCAGCAGGAACTCCACCAGCGCGATCGAGTCATCGGGCGGCTCGCCGTCCCCCTGGGTGCTCATGACGATGTAGAGCAGTTGCTCTTCCTTGAGCTCGCGCGTGGGGTACTGGTCGGCGCGCACCAGGCGGGCCTCCAGGCCTTGCCCCTGCACGCGCTGCAGCAGGCCCTCGGCGATGCGCTTGGCGTTGCCGGTCTGGCTGCCGTACAGAATCGTCAGGCGCCGCGCGTTGGCGGGCGCGGCGGCGACCGCCAGCGGCGCCGGGGCGCGGGCCGATTGCCGGCCTTGCGCCACGCCGGCGAAATAGCCCGACAACCAACTGAGGGCCTGGGGCTCCAGGCTGTCGGCCAGGTCGGTGATCAGGGCATGTTTGGCTTCGGGCAAATAGGTCGGCGCGAGCATGGCGGTGGCCTTGTCGGTTCATCAAGCTCCTCATTCTATGGAGAGCCTTTGCTGGCGTGAACGACAGGATGCTCATGTCCTTATGCGGCATAAGCAAATGCCCGGCCGTAAGACCGACCGGGCATTTGCGCTCAGGCGGGCCGGGCTTGCGGGTACAGGCGATTGCGGTGCAGGGCGATGGCCTCGCGGCAAATGTCGCTCAGCGTGGTGTCGCCCCAGCGTCCCTCCGGGTGCGCCTCGAGGTAGTCCAGCAGGGCGCGGCGCATGCGCGGCTCCCAGAACCGGTGGATGTGGTCGGCGATGCCGTCCAGGCCGCTGGCCCGGTCGGGCATGGCCTCGAAGAAATGGCCGATGCGATTGGCCAGGCGGATGAGGTGTTCGATATTGGTCATGACGCGGTCCCATCCAGGCTCAGGTGCTCGGGGTGTGTGTATATCGTGTATCTGTTTTCGCGGGCGAAGCCGGCCAGCATCATCCGCGCCTCGTCGGCCAGGCGGACCGCCAGCGAGGTCGGGGCCGAGACCGCCACCAGCGCGCCGATGCCGGCCGCGTGGGTTTTTTGCACCATCTCGAAGCTCGCGCGGCTCGAGACCACGACGAAACCCCGGCCGCGCTCCACCGGCTCGCGCAGCAGCCGGCCGATGAGCTTGTCGAGCGCATTGTGGCGGCCGACGTCCTCATACAGGTAAGCGAGCCCGCCTTGCGCATCGGCCCAGGCCGCCGCATGGGTTGCACCCGTGAGATTGTGCAGGGGCTGGCGACGGCGCAACTCGCCCAGCGCCCGTTCGAGGGCGCGGCCCGTCCATGGCTGCGCCGGGACGGGCAGGGGCGGCAGGTCGCGGCGAACCTGCGCCAGGCTTTCGACGCCGCAGAGGCCGCAGCCCGTACGGCCCGCGAGATTGCGATGGCGCAGCTTGAGCGCGTGCAGCCGGGCCGCCGGGATCTGCACCTGGGCGACCAGCCCCTCAGCCGTGGCGTGGACGGCGACGTCGCGCAGTTCGTCGGCGGATTCGATGATGCCTTCGGTGAATGAGAATCCCAGCGCAAGCTCCTCGATATGCAGCGGCGAGGCGAGCAGCGCGGCATGGGCGATGCCGTTGTATTCCAGCGCGACCGCCTGTTCGCAGGCGATCGCGTCCTGGCCGGCGCGTGCACCGCCGGCCTGCGCGCGCAGCACGGGGCCGACGCAATGGCCGGCTGCGCTGCCGGGGTGGTCGGATAGCGGGTCGTAGTCGGCGGGATGCATGGGCGCAAGCCTACCGCTGCAGGGCGTCCATGGCCTCGCGCTCGCGCAGCAGCCGATCCTGCTGGCCTTCGGTGGCCTGCCAATCCTGTTGCCATGCGGAGGGCGCGGTGACCTTGCGGACCTGGACGGCGGTGACCTTGTATTCGGGGCAATCGGTGGCCCAGTCGGTATTGTCCGTCGTCAGGACGTTCGAGCCGCATTCGGGGAAATGGAAGGTCGTGTAGACTACGCCCGGCTGGATGCGATCGGTGACCGTGGCCTTGAGGACTGTTTCCCCTGCGCGGCTCTGGATGGCGACCCGGTCGCCCTCGACGATCCCGCGGTCCTCGGCGTCGTGGGGATGGATCTCGAGCACGTCCTCGCTGTGCCAGGCATTGTTGGCCGTGCGCCGGGTCTGCACCCCCGCGTTGTATTGCGACAGGATGCGGCCCGTGGTCATGAGCAGGGGGAATTTCCGGGTGGACCGTTCCTCGGTGGGCACGTAGCGGGTGATCATGAAGCGGCCCTTGCCGCGCACGAATTCGTCGACGTGCATGATCGGCGTGCCTTCGGGCGCCTGGTCGTTGCAGGGCCACTGCACACTGCCGCCCAGCGCCGCGATGCGGCCGAACGACACCCCGGCGAAGGTGGGGGTCAGGCGCGCGATCTCGTCCAGGATCTCGCCCGGGTGGGCATAGTCCATGGGGTAACCCATCGCCCTGGACAAAGCGCAGGTGACCTCCCAGTCGGCCAGGCCGGCCTTGGGCCGCATGACCTGCCGCACGCGCGAGATGCGCCGTTCCGCGTTGGTGAAGGTCCCGTCCTTTTCCAGGAAGGACGAGCCCGGCAGGAACACGTGGGCATACTTGGCCGTCTCGTTGAGGAACATGTCCTGGACGATGACGCACTCCATGGCCTCGAGGGCGCCGACGACGTGCCGGGTGTTGGGATCGGATTGGGCGACGTCCTCGCCTTGGCAGTACAGGCCCTTGAACGAGCCGCTGTGGGCGGCATCGAACATGTTCGGCAGGCGCAGGCCCGGTTCGGGCTGCAGGGCGACGCCCCAGGCCTGTTCGAACAGGCCCCGGACCTGGTCGTCCGAGACGTGGCGGTAGCCTGGGAATTCGTGCGGGAACGAGCCCATGTCGCAGGAGCCCTGGACGTTGTTCTGGCCGCGCAGGGGATTGATGCCCACGCCTTCGCGGCCGATGTTGCCCGTGATCATCGCCAGGTTGGCGATCGCCATGATCGCCGTGGAGCCCTGGCTGTGCTCGGTGACGCCCAGGCCGTAGTAGATGGCGGCATTGCCGCCGGTGGCATAGAGCCGTGCGGCGCCGCGCAGGTCGGCGGCGGGCACGCCGGTGATCGATTCGGTGGCTTCGGGCGCATTTTCCGGCAGGCTGACGAACCGCATCCATTGGTCGAAGGCCTCGGGTTCGCAGCGCGCCTGGACGAAGGCGTGGTCCACCAGGCCCTCTGTGACGATGACGTGGGCCAGGGCGTTGAGCACCGCCACGTTGGTGCCGGGACGCACGGGCAGGTGGAAGTCGGCCTTGACGTGGGGCCCGTCGACCAGCTCGATGCGGCGTGGATCGATCACGATCAGGCGCGCGCCCTCGCGCAGGCGGCGCTTGAGCCGCGAGGCGAAGACCGGGTGGGCCGCGCTGGGGTTGGCGCCCAGGACGATGGCCACGTCCACGTGCATGACCGAGTCGAAGGTCTGCGTGCCGGCGGATTCGCCGATCGTGGTCTTGAGGCCGTAGCCGGTCGGCGAGTGGCAGACGCGTCCGCACGTGTCGACGTTGTTGTTGCCCATGGCCGCGCGCACGAGCTTCTGGACCAGGTAGGTTTCCTCGTTGGTGCAGCGCGAGGACGTGATGCCGCCAATGGCGTCGACGCCGTACTTGGACTGGATGCGCCGCAGCTCGGAGGCCGCGTAGCCGATGGCCTCATCCCACGAAACCTCGCGCCAGGGATCGGTGATCTTTTCCCGGATCATGGGCTGGGTCAGACGGTCGGCGTGCGTGGCGTAGCCCCATGCGAAGCGGCCCTTGACGCAGGAATGGCCGCGATTGGCCTTGCCGTCCTTCCAGGGCGTCATGCGGATGACCTGCTCGCCTTTCATTTCCGCCTTGAAGCCGCAGCCCACCCCGCAATAGGCGCAGGTGGTGATCACGGCGTGCTCGGCCTGGCCCTGCTCGATGATGGTGTCCTCGATCAGCGAAGAGGTCGGGCAGGCCTGGACGCAGGCGCCGCAGGACACACAGTCGCTGTCCAGGAACCCGTCGTCCTGGCCGGCAATGATGCGTGAATCGAAGCCCCGGCCGCCGATCGTCAGCGCGAAGGTGCCCTGGACCTCGTCGCAGGCCCGGATGCAGCGGCTGCAGACGATGCATTTCGAGGGGTCGTAGGTGAAGTAGGGATTCGAGGTGTCGGCGCGGTCGTCGAGGTGGTTGGCGCCGTCGAATCCATAGCGCACGTTGCGCAGGCCCACCACCCCGGCCATGTCCTGCAGCTCGCAGTCGCCGTTGGCCGGGCATGTCAGGCAGTCCAGCGGATGGTCCGAAATGTAGAGTTCCATGACGTTGCGGCGCAGCGCGTGGAGCCGCGCGTTTTCCGTCCACACCACCATGTCGCCCTCGACCGGCGTGGTACAGGATGCCGGATAGCCGCGACGGCCCTCGATCTGCACCAGGCACAGCCGACAGGAGCCGAAGGCCTCGAGGTTGTCCGAGGCGCACAGCTTGGGAATGTTGATGCCCGAGAGCGCCGCGGCGCGCATCACCGACGTGCCGGCCGGCACGGCCACGGCGATGCCGTCGATGGTGAGCCGGACGAGTTCCGTGGATGGAGACGGCGGCGTCCCCAGGTCGCGGTCGCGTTTGACGACGGTTTCCAGCATGGCGGGCTCCTAGGCGGTTTGCGCTGCGGCGGGTACGCGGGCGAGGCCGAAGTCCTCGGGGAAATGTTCGAGCGCCGACAGCACCGGGTAGGGCGTCATGCCGCCCAGGGCGCACAGCGATCCGGCGACCATGGTGTCGCACAGCTCGCGCAGCAGCGCGGCCTGTTCCTCGCGAGCCTCGTCGCGGCGGATCTTGCCGATGACCTCGGTGCCCCGTACCGAGCCGATGCGGCAGGGGGTGCACTTGCCGCAGGACTCGATGGCACAGAATTCCATGGCGTATTCGGCCATGGCCGCCATGTCGACCGTGTCGTCGAAAGCCACCACGCCGCCGTGCCCGAGCATGGCGGAAATCCCGATGAAGGCCTCGTAGTCCAGCGGCGTGTCCCATTGGGATTCCGGCAGGTACGCGCCCAGGGGGCCGCCCACCTGCACCGCGCGCAGCGGCCGGCCCGATGCGCTGCCGCCGCCATAGTCGAACAGCAGCTCGCGCAGGGTCAGGCCAAAGGCCTTTTCCACCAGGCCGCCGCGGCGGATGTTGCCGGCGATCTGGAACGGCAGGGTGCCGCGGGACTTGCCCATGCCGAAGTCTCGGTAGTGGGCGGCGCCCCGTGCGAGGATGATGGGCACCGTGGCGAGGGAAATGACGTTGTTGATGACGGTGGGGCATCCGAACAGGCCGCGCACGGCGGGCAGGGGCGGCTTGGCGCGCACCATGCCGCGGCGCCCTTCCAGGCTGTCCAGCAGGGCCGTTTCCTCGCCGCAGATGTAGGCGCCGGCGCCGCGCCGCAGCTCGATGTCGAAGGACAGGCCCGAGTCCTGGATGTTTTCGCCCAGCCAGCCGCCCTGTCGGGCCAGCGCCAAGGCGGCGGCCAGCACGGCCTCGGCCTGGGGATATTCAGAACGCACGTACAGATAGCCGCGGGACGCGCCCACCGCCAGCCCGGCGATGGCCATGCCCTCGATCAGCGACAGGGGATCGCCCTCCATCAGCATGCGGTCGGAAAACGTGCCCGAGTCGCCCTCGTCGGCGTTGCACACGATGAACTTGCGCGGCGCCGGCGTATCCAGCACGGTGCGCCACTTGATGCCTGTCGGGAACGCGGCGCCGCCCCGGCCTCGCAGGCCCGAGTCGGAGACCTCGGCGACGATGTCGGCGGGCGCCATGGCCAGCGCCCTGCGCAGGCCGGCAAATCCGCCGTGCGCCTCATAGTCCGGAATGCTGAGCGGGTCGATCACGCCTACGCGGGCAAAGGTCAGGCGTTCCTGCGTGCGCAGGAACGGGATATCATCGGTCGGACCGTGGCACAAGGGGTGGTCCGCGCCGTCCGCACAGGCGGCCTCCAGGACCGAGGGCACGTCGGCGAGCGACACCGGTCCGTAGGCCACGCGGCCGGCCGGCGTCTGCACCTCGACCAGGGGCTCCAGCCAGTGCATGCCGCGCGAGCCGTTGCGCACGACGCGCAGCGCGATCCCGCGGCGGGCGGCTTCGTCGCGGAAGGCCTCGGCCAGGGCGTCGGCGCCCATGGCGATGGCGGCGGTGTCCAGGGGCACGTACAGGGTTTTCATCTCAGGCCTCCTGGCACTGCGCCAGCAGGGCATCCAGCTTTTCGGGACTCATGCGGGCATGGGGCCGGCCGTTGATCATGGCGGCGGGCGACTGGGCGCACAGCCCTAGGCAATAGACAGGGTCCAGCGAGACCTCGGCCGTGCCCGCCGCCGCGACCCGCGCCTCGGCGTGCGCATACAGGGCCTGCCCGCCGCAGGCCTGACAGGATTCGGCGCGACAGACCTCGAGACGCACGGGCGCCGGCGCCGCGCGCCGGAAATGGCTGTAGAAGCCGACCACGCCATGAACCTCGGCGCGCGAGCGCTGGATGCCTGCGGCGATCTGGACCACGGCGGCGTCGGGAATGTAGCCGATCGCGTCCTGCACGGCATGCAGGATGGGCAGCAGCGAACCTTCCTGCCCCGCATGCCGCAGCAGGATGTCGCGCACCAGCTCAGTGGGGTCCAGCGGGCATGCCGCAACCGTGTTCCGAGGTGCATCCATGGGTCGTCTCCTGGGCATCGACGGCGAGCGATGCGCCTTAATATGTTTTAATTTGCATAATGATATTCCGGCCGTTGACTTACTCTACTATAGAAAATGATTTGGATTCAATAAGATAAAAAGTGCATATAAAAGCAGGGGTATTGATTTATATGTATAAAAATTCCTATTAATAGATTTGGGAGGAGGCATGGCGGTTTATCGATTCAAACCGAAGCTCAAATCCGAGTGGTTTCTGGAAAAGCAGAGCGGCGAGATCCTCGCCATGGGCGAGGTCCTGCAGTTGCTCGCCGCCGTGGACGAATGCGGCCACATCGCCGGCGCCTGTCAGGCGCGGCGCATCTCCTATCGCCATGCCTGGGGCCTGCTGCGCAAGGCCGAGGCGGAATTCCAGACCGCCCTGATCGAGACCTCCCGGCGGCGCGGCTCGCGCCTGACGAACTTCGCCCGGCATCTGCTGTGGGCCAATCGCCGCATCGACGCGCGGCTGGCGCCGACCTTCGAGAGCATCGCCTCCGAGCTGCAGGACGAACTGCAGCGCCTCTATTCCGAGGAGCTGTCCGTCTTGCGCCTGCACGCCAGCCACGGTTTCGCCGTCGAGGGCCTGATGCGCCTGGCCAACGACCAGGACATGATGCCGCTCGAACTGCGCTATCGCACGGGGATCGAGGCGCTGGCCTCTCTGGACCGCCGGGAATGCGACCTGGCAGGCTTCCAGGTGCCGGGCGCCTCGTATGAAAAACCGATCCTGCGGCACTACGCGCGCTGGCTCAACCCCGACCGCATGCTGTTGCTGCACCTGGCCGAGCGCAACACCGGCCTGTTCGTCCAGTCCGGCAATCCCAAGAACATCCGCTCGATCGCCGACCTCGTGCGCCCCGACGTGCGCTTCGTCAATCGGCAGATCGGCTCCAGCACCCGCTACCTGGTGCATCTGATGCTCGAAGAGCTGGACATCGATCCGAACGAGGTGCGGGGCTTCGACACCGGCGAATTCACGCACATGGCCATCGCCGCCCACATCGCCAGCGGCATGGCCGACGTCGGCATCGGCGTGGAGACCGCGGCCTGGCGCTGCGGCCTGGCCTTCATCCCGCTCGCCAAGGAACGATATTTCTTCGGGATCAACAAAGATCTGGTGGGGACCCACGCCTTGCAGCGCCTGCTCGACCTGATGAACGGCGAGGCCTACCAGTCATACGTCAAGGACCTGGTGGGCTACGATTGCCGGCTGATGGGGCAGGTGCAGACGCTGGAGCAGGCCTTCGGCAAGGACATTCCCAGGGCGCTGCATTAAGGTGGCTGCGAGCGCACCGGGCGGCTCAGGCCCGCCAGTGCGCCCAGCCTTCCTCCAGCCATTCATCCAGCATGGACCGGACCCCGGCCGGCAGCGCGCGCACCGCCTCGGCCGCCAGCCAGCGGCGGTCGGCCAGCGCTTCGAGGCCAGGCTGCGGCGCGGCAGGGGCGACCTCGCCATTGATGAACAGCTGCCCGCCGCCATACATCAGCCGCGTGCAGCGATCCAGCACCAGCCGTCCCTCGGGGACCGCGTCCGCCAGCGAGATCGGTTCGTCGGGCGGATCGAACAGGGCACTGTCGGGCAGGGTGGTCAGCCACTGGCCCAGGAACCGGGCCGCCACCGCCTGGTCCAGCCGTATCCGTTCCAGGGTGTCGAGCGTGGCGGCGATCAGCGCCTCGGGCAAGGCGGCGGGGTGGCGAGTGGCGGGTGCGCCCGCGTCCTCGTACAGGCCCGACAGATCCGGTCCTGGCAAGGCGGGCTGTCCGTAGAGTCCGGGGTCCTCGAGGAACTGCGCCGAGACCTGGTCGGCCGCGGCTTCCAGCAGGCCGCGCGCCAGGGCGGCGCGGCTGGGCACGCGAAAGCCGATGGAGATCGTCATGCAATCGCCGATGGCGATGCCGTCGTGGCTGGCATGCGGCGGCAGATACAGCATGTCGCCGGGTTCGAGGACAAAGTCCTGCTCGGGCCGGAAGTCCTGAAGGATCTTCAGCGGCAAGCCCGGCACCAGCGCGCGGTCCGCCTGCTGGCTGATGCGCCAGCGCCGCCGGCCGTGCGCCTGCAGCAGGAACACGTCGTAGCTGTCGTAATGCGGGCCGACGCCGCCGCCGTCGGAGGCGATGCTGATCATCGCGTCGTCCAGCCGCGCATCGGAAATGAAGCGGAAACGCCGCATCAAGCCCGCGATGGCATCGTCGTGCAAGTCCACGCCCTGCACCAGCAGCGTCCAGTTCGGACGTGTCGCCGGAGGCAGGCGCGTGAAGGGGCCGCGTTTCATGGCCCAGCCGCGCGCGCCATGCGAGACCAGCCGCGATTCCACTTCCTCGCGCCGGGCGAGGGTCTTGATGTCGGCCATCGCCAGCGGCGGCGCGAAGTCCGGGATCGCCTGGCGGATCAACAGGGGCTTGCGCTGCCAGTAGTCCCGCATGAACGCCTGCGGCGTCAGACCGCCCAGCAGCGCCGCGGGCTGGTCGATGTCGAGGATGTCGGTGCTCATGATGGCCTCACAGGAAATCGCGGCGCAGCTGATAGAGCAGTTCCAGCGCCTCGCGCGGCGTGAGCGTGTCGGGATCCAGGTTCTGCAGGGCCGACTTGAGGGGCGCGTCCGGATCCTCGTCCTCGTCCTCGACCTCCTGGATGAATAGCGCCAGTTGGGAATCCGCGCGGTTGCGCGCCTCGAGCTCGGCCAGCTCGCGCCGGGCATGGCGGATGACCACCTGGGGAATCCCGGCGCGCTGCGCCACGTGCAGCCCGTAGCTCTGGTTGGCGGGCCCTTTGCGCACCTCGTGCAGGAACACCACCCCGTCGGCCGTGTCCGCGGCCGCCAGGTGCACGTTGAGGGCGCCGTGGGCCTTTTCCGGCAGGCGCGTCATCTCGAAATAATGCGTGGCGAACAGCACCAGCGCGCGGTTGTGCGTCAGCAGCCGGTGGGCGATGGCCCAGGCCAGCGCCAGCCCGTCGTAGGTCGACGTCCCGCGCCCGATCTCGTCCATCAGCACCAGGCTGCGCGGCGTGCTGGCGGCCAGGATCGCGCCGGCCTCCATCATTTCCATCATGAAGGTCGAGCGCCCGCCCGCCAGATCGTCGGCCGCGCCGATGCGCGTGAAGATCCGGTCGATCGGGCCGATCTCGGCGCGGCTGGCCGGCACGTAACTGCCCATGCGCGCCAGCAGCGTGATCAGCGCCACCTGGCGCATGTAGGTGGACTTGCCGCCCATGTTGGGGCCCGTGATCAGCAGCATGCGGCGTTCCGCATCCATGGCGCAATCATTGGGGGTGAAGACCTCGATGCTGTGCTCGACCACCGGGTGGCGGCCGGCCTCGATCAGCACCTTGGGTGCGTCGCACAGCGTCGGCGCCGTCCAGCCATTGTCCAGCGCATGCCTGGCGAGGCTGGCGAGCGCATCGATTCGTGCCAGCGCCGCGGCGCTGCGCGCCAGCGCCCCCGCGTGCGCCGCCGTGTGTTCCAGCAACTCGTCGAACAAGGCCTTTTCGCGGGCCAGGCCGCGTTCGCGCGCCGACAGGACCTTGTCCTCCCAGGTCTTGAGCTCGGGCGTGATGTAGCGCTCGGCGTTCTTCAGCGTCTGGCGGCGCCGGTAGTCCGCGGGCACCTTGTCGGCCTGGCCGCGCGTCACCTCGATATAGAAACCATGGACGCGGTTGTACTCGACCCGCAGATTGGCGATGCCGGTGCGCTCGCGTTCGCGCGCCTCGATCTCCAGCAGGAACTCGCCGTTGTCGCCGGCCAGCTTGCGCAGCGTATCCAGTTCCTCGTCGTAGCCCTCGGCGATCACCCCGCCTTCGCGGATCATCAGCGCCGGCTCCGCGGCGACGGCGCGCGCCAGCAGCGCGCGCAGCGCATCCTCGACCGGGATGGCCCGCACGTCCTCCAGCAGCATGCCGCCCGCCTCGAAACGTGCCTCGGCGAGGGCCGCGATCGCGGGCAGGCCGCCCAGGGCCTCGCGCAGGCTCGCGAGCTCGCGTGGCCGGATCGTGCGCAGCGCCAGGCGGGTCGCCATGCGTTCCAGGTCGGGCAGCGCGTCCAGGGCGCGCGACAGCTCGCGCAGCGCCGCCGCGGCGTCCCCGTCGCGCGCCTTCAAGAGGCAGGTGACGGCGTCCTGGCGCGACCGCGCCTTGGGATTCTCGCGCAGCGGCGCCTGCAGCCAGCGGCGCAGCTGGCGGCTGCCCATCGGCGTATGGCAGTGATCCAGGATCGAGAACAGCGTGGGCCCCTCGCCGTCGCCCAGCGATTCGGTGAGCTCCAGATTGCGGCGGGTCGCGGGATCCAGCACGACGTACTCGCCGCCCGCATCCACGGCGAGCGTTTGCACATGGCTGAGCGCCTGGGACTGCGTGGCGCCCACGTAGCGCAGCAGGGCTCCCGCCGCGCGTGTGGCCAGCGGCAGCGGATCGAGGCCGAAGCCGCCCAGCACGTCCACGCCGAAATGCGTCATTAGCGTTTCGCGGGCGCCGTCGGTCTCGAAATGCCATTCCGGTGCGCGGCTGACCGTCAGGCCCGCGGCCTCGGCGGGCGGCTCGGCGCCCTCCGCGCACAGCAGCTCGGCCGGCGCGATGCGCCCCAGTTCCGTATCCAGCATGGCGGGGGCGCATTCGCAGACCTTGAATTCGCCGTTTGCCAGGTTCATCCAGGCCAGCCCGACCGCGTCGCGCTGGCGTCCCTGCCCAGCCACGAGGGCGGCGATGATCCGGTCGGACTTCGCCGGCAGCAAGGCATCGTCCGTCAGCGTGCCCGGCGTCACCACGCGCACGATCCGGCGCTCGACCGGTCCCTTGCTGGCGGCGGGATCGCCGACCTGCTCGCAGATCGCAATCGATTCACCCAGCGCCACCAGGCGTGCCAGGTAGCCCTCCATCGCATGGAAAGGCACGCCGGCCATCGGGATGGGGGCGCCATTGGAGGTGCCGCGCTTGGTCAGCGTCAGGTTCAACAGACGCGCCCCACGCTCGGCATCCTCGTAGAACATCTCGTAGAAATCACCCATGCGGTAGAACAGCAGATGCGGACCGGCCTGGGCCTTCAGCTTTAGATACTGCTGCATCATAGGGGTGTGCGAAGAATTATCAATTTTAGTCATGAAAAACAGTCACTTATGATTTAAGCCGCAAGTTTTTGGGGCAAATTTGGGTCATTCTTCGCCATGTTTTGCATGCCCTCCCAGATGCGCTCCAGCTCTTTGGGGGACTCTGTATCTATCCAGCGGTCATAGACGTTCACGAGCATCGAGTAGTCCTTGTGCCCCATCTGGTTCGCGATGAAGGCCAGGTTGCCGCGTGCCGTCAGGTTCCAGCAGGCGTAGGTGTGCCGGGTCTGGTAGGGAGGGCGGGGCGGGATGCCCGAACGCCGAACCAGATTGGCCCATTTGGTGTTCCAGGCGCTTGGCACGAAGTAGTCGTTGACGACCTTCTTGCGCGCTTGCGTCCTGGGCGACAGCAGGACTCGCACTTGATCGATCCGTGATTCGTGGCGGTTGAGCCAGACCTCCAGTTCGTCCGCCTCGCGCTGCTCCGCATCCGCGATCAGCACCTTCAGCGCGTCGCGCGCTGGGGGGTGTAGCAGGACGGTGCGTTCCTTCTTGGTCTTGGGCACCTTGAAGGTCCCTGACTGGGTGATCGAGCGGCGCACGGTAATCCTGCTCAGGTCCGGCGCCACGTCCTCGATGGCGAGCGCGAGCAGTTCTCCGGGTCGCAGGCCGGTGTAGACGGCCAGCGTGACGGAGGCCTTGTCGATGGGGTGCAGGCAGCCCTTGTCGAGCAGGGTGCGGTACTCGTCGTAGGTGAGCGGGTCCGGGTCCTTGTTGCTCTTGGTGAAACGCACGCAATGCTTGCCGAGTTCGGCGCAGTAACCGTTGTTCTCGCACCAGTAGAGGAAACCAGAGAAGGTGGCCAGGTAGTGGTTGACGGTGGAAACGGCACGGGTGGCGATCAGATCAGCGCGCAACTGCTGGATGTCCGCCGGCAGCAGAGTTTCGATGAGACGGTTGCGGCCGATCGTCTCCACACAGATGTTGAGAGCGATTTCGTAGCGTGACTGGGTCTCCGGCGTGATGTCCACGGCCTTCAGCGGCTTGTAGCGCTCGCAGAGGTCGCCCAGGCGCTTGCTGGTCGCCGCGCCGTCGGCTGCCCGCGAATGCGGAAAGAAGTCCGTTTCGTTGTAATTCCCCGTCTTCAGCGCATGCAGCGCCGCGCTGCGGAGGCCGGCGGCGTGTTTGATGTTGTTCCGGGTCGGCTCAATGCCCAGGGTGTGCCGGTGGCGGACACCCTTGTACATGAAGGTCACTCGGATCGACTTGCCGTGTATCTCCACGCCGGGGAATCCTGTTCTGGTTGCCGCTGCGCTTGCCATGTCATTGATCCTCGTCGCTCATTTCTCCGCTTCATCGTTGAGTGGCCATTGCCCGGTCTTGAGCATGAACAGCTCGAACAGGCCGGGAGGCATTGCCCGATCACCCGCCTCCCACTGCTGCCAGCCCCGTAACGAGGCTCGCACCGTTCGCGCCGCTTCGGTCTGGGTGAGTCCGGCGGCGATACGTGCCTTGCGGACGGCTGCTGGCGTCGGGCTTGCTTGCTTCTGTCTGGTCATGGCGCGTCAGTGGCGATGGCACCGCGCGACATGCGGGCCAAGGTGGATGCCTTGAAGGCGGCATTATACGCTCAATGCGCGTATTGATGCCAGCGCCTTGCGCCTGTTTTTTGGCACGAACGGGAAAGTCCCGGAGAAGGGCTCTCAGTGCGCGGCAAGACGGATGTCGCTTTCCACCCAGCGCTCGAACTCATCGAGATTGATGAAGATGCGGCCGTCAGGTGCCTTGCGCCAGATGCGGCCCTGCACCCAGGTGCCGTTCTTGACCTTGTGGCGGATCGCGTCTTCGCTGTAACCCGTGATCTCCGCCAAGCGCTTGATCAATACCCATCGGTTCGGACTGTTCGCCATGACTTCCACTCTTGCGGGCCGCCCGACGCCATAGGGCGGCAGCTTCTCGTGCGTATGTGGAATTGTCCGAACTTCGGTTGATTCGGAAAACCAGCCTGGGCGTGCGTGGGCGTAGAGTGGCCGTGATCGCATTGGCTTATCGGGAGATGGGATTGTCCAAGATTCAGCCCTTGGGAAAATTCTGATTCAGCCAAGCCTCAACAGACGCCGGGTATGTATAGCCGTTGTTGCGCAACAGCTCCACTATGTCAGCAGCCGACAGCACGATTATCGGGTGCTGATCCTCTTTGATCTCCCGATAGGCTTGGAGGTCTACATAGCTGGTCGTCACGAGAATTCCGAACTGACGGTGGCGAAGGCGTGAGATCAGGCGCGACATTTCACGCACCCCTACACCGTTCTTAAGGCTGTAACACTTGGCTTCAAGCGCGAAATCCACCTGTATTGCAGCCGCGCCGTTACCGATTCGCAGCAGGCCTACTCCATCGCGGCCGCCATCCCGGGATGGTCTCGTTACGTCAATGGCGGCAATGTCTGGCAGGAGCAGTCGTGCAAGTGCGGCAGCGCAATGTTCAAAACCATGTGGATCAGAGGAGAAGTGGCTATGAATGCATTCTGCGATCGCCAAGTCATTCGCAGTCTGAGGTAATTGTTCCGGCTTCGTTCGGTATTCGATGGAGCGGGCGGCCCGTAGCGATCTTGCTTGCCCTGTTTCTATCCAGCGCATCCATGCTTCGGGTGCGTTGACGGAATGCGGGTCTCCCTGAATGAGATCCGTTATCCAAGCTCTCTCCATTGTTGGGACATCAAGAATGGAGAAGCGGGCGCGATAGTTCTGGAAGCGCTTCCCTTTCGATGATTTCCAGATCGCGACCAGATCTTCCGAGGCGCGAAGATCGGATGTTCCAGGAACGGCTAATCCAAGAAATGTGACATCACGCCACTCTCCGGTATTGGCGAAGACCAGGATTGGCGGCACTTTCCGGCGGCCTTCAGGTCCGGAATGCGACAGGTCGAAGACTCGCCGAAGAAGCTCGTTACCCTTGCGGGGAGTCTCGTGCAATCCGCGACCGGGATGCTTGTTATCTCCGTAGTACGTAAAGGTTCCTGTCTCGGAATCAAGCATATCCGGCCAGTCGGGGTCGCTGAGGGATGATGTCAGAACGAGCAACTCCAGTCTGTCGAGCGAGCCGCGGTATCGGAAGCCGCCACTGTTACTGATCTTGAGCAAATATGGGAGCGGATCATCTCCCGCGTTCCCTTTGCGTCCTCCCTGATAGATGGCGTCCACCCGGAGGTCCGCAAAGCGCATTTCAGAGAACGGTACGATCTGCATTGGGGTTCCTTGCTTGTGCAGCGGCCGCGTCGGAAGTCAGCGGAACAGATCACGTATCTGCTTTGCCCGGGAGCCTCCGAACGCATGAAGTCATGCTCAGTTTTGTGTATATTTGTTGACATATGCGCATTCCGGCTAATAGTATGCAAAAATGGAGGTCGAAGCAAATGGCTGATCTGGTTCGCATTCAGGTGCTTATGACGAGAGCGGAGGCGGACCGGTTTGATGCCTACTGCAGAGAGAAGGGTTACAAGAAGTCACCCCTGATTGCGCGTCTCATTCGCGAGCATCTGGACGACGAGGCCTTCCATCCGCAGTCGGCCATGCTCAACAAAGAAGAACAGGGGTCGCAAGAGTCGTGACGGACAGTGTCATTCGGGAAAAGGTGTCCAGGCTGCGTGACGGAGAGCGGCCGCGAGTGCTCGATCTTTTTTCCGGATGCGGTGGGCTTTCTCTCGGTTTTCAGGCAGCGGGATTCGAGATCACTGCAGCTATCGAGAACAACCGCTTTGCATCAGCCTCACATGGTGCGAATTTTCACCAAGCGGACCCGCTGCACGGGATTGCGCGCGATATCACCGCGACACCCCCCGGCAAGCTTGTCGGTGATCTGAAGCTTGGCAGAGCCGTGGAGGCTTTTGATGTCATCATCGGTGGTCCACCGTGCCAAGCTTTTGCGCGCGTGGGCAGATCCAAGCTCCGGGAAATAGAAGCACATCCCGAAGCGTTCCGTCAGGACCCACGTGCAAAGCTTTATACGCCCTACCTCAAGTACGTCAAGTCGTGCAGTCCGCTCGCGATCCTGATGGAGAACGTGCCGGACGTGATGAACTTTGGTGGTCACAATATTCCTGAGGAGGTCTGCGAGGTTCTGGAAGAGCTCGGTTATCTCTGCGCCTACACTCTGCTGAACTCTGCATTCTATGGCGTGCCGCAGACACGCGAGCGGATGTTCCTGATCGCGTATCACCGCGAAATTGCTGAGACTGTGAGTTTCCCCGAGCCGACGCACTGGGTCGATCTTCCCTCCGGCTACGAGGGGTCCCGGCAGGTTGCCCTCAAGCTCCTTGCGCAGGGCGGTCTGTTTGAGGACGCGCATCACTACATTGCTCCACCGGAGGCTGCTGAAGCTTTATACCCGGCCGTAACGGCAGCGGAGGCGATCGGTGATTTGCCGAAGATCGACGCACGCGCATTGGTGCAGAAGGGAAAGCTGAAACGTGGCGCGCGAAGATTTGACCAATTAGTCAGATACGACGGCAGACGTACCGTGTCAACTTACGCTGATGCGATGAAAAGCTGGGCGGGTTTCGAGGCTGGTGAGGGCGTCTACGATCACGTGATCAGATATCTACCACGTGACTACCCGTTATTCGCCCGGATGAATGAAGGTGATCAGTACCCGGAAGCTCATGCCCTTGCCCTGAAAATGTTCGATGAGAAGTTGTCGGGGCTTGCGCGAAAGGGTACTCGCATAAAACCGGGATCGGCAGCCTATGAGGAACTGAAGACCTCGATCGTGCCGCCCTATGATGCAAGCAAGTTTCCGAACAAATGGCGGAAGATTTCCCGGGGCCAGCCTGTGCGTACGATTATGGCGCATCTCGGCAAGGACGGGTACAGCCATATCCACTACGACGACGCCCAGGCCCGGACGATTTCCGTCAGGGAAGCAGCGCGGCTCCAGTCCTTCCCCGACGGTTTCGTATTCACAGGAGCCATGAACGAAGCGTTTCGGCAGATCGGAAACGCGGTTCCCCCTCTGATGGCGAAGGCCATTGCGATGGAGATGATGAAGACGGTCCGGGAATCGGCGGATGCGCACCGCACCCGATCGTCGCGTCCGGCTGCGGCTACAGCGGCAACCGGTGCTGGCTTGGCGGCTGTTGCGAATGGTTCGGTTGCTATGGAGAAGGTCGTTGAAGCCTGATGTTGCCGACCCTTCCACTGCGAAAGGCAGGTCAACCGATGTTCTGACCCCAGAACAGCGCCGGCTGGTGATGAGTCGGATCAGAGGCAAGGACACCAGGCCGGAAATGCTCATACGACGCGGTCTGCATGGCCGCGGTCTTCGCTACCGTCTGCATGGGAAAGGGATTGTCGGAAAGCCCGACATGGTGTTTCCACGATATTGTGCTGTGGTCTTTGTTCACGGCTGCTTCTGGCATGGTCACGGTTGTTCTTTGTTCAGATGGCCAAAGACGCGAGCTGAATTCTGGAAGACCAAGATTGACCACAATATAACCAGAGACCAGGAGGCGGTGGCCACGCTGAAAGCGGAGGGATGGCGTGTGCTCCTCGTGTGGGAATGTGCATTGAAAGGCAAATACAAAAGAGAGCTGGCAGATGTGCTGAACGAGGCGGAAGCGTTCATCCGCGAGCGCAGGGTGTCTTTTGCCGAGATCGCAGAATACGGAAATACTGATGGACTGGCATCATGAATGCACCGCGTAACCATGGAGTTGGCCGACCGGAAGAATAGAATTCAGAAGCAGGGCTATGGCGCAGATCGAGGTACGAATATTCAAGAGGGGACGAGAGATCGCACGCGTGACGCGCCCTCTGCGTTATCTCGATGGCAAGCCTGTCGTCAAGTACAAGAAGCGACTTTGGCCGGTGATCAACGGCGGCGAGGTGTATCTCGATAGTATCGCGCGTGCAGACGATACGCGTAAGACGGATTCATCCGGAGCTGATATGACGGAAGCCGCGCCCGAATTCCAGGTTGTTCCGCCGGCACTTATCGAATGGGACGAGTCGCAACGGGAAGTGATCGATGCGCCGCCAGAGGATCGCTTGCTGGTTGGGGCTGGTCCGGGTACAGGAAAGACAGCGGTCGCCTGTGCGCGGGTTTCACAGTTGATTGACCAGGGTGGTCTGGAGCCTAGTCGCATCTGGTTGATCAGTTTTACGCGCACTGCCGTGCGCGAGATACGCGACCGGATTGCCGCCTATCTCGAAGACGCTGCGGCCGCCTACGCGGTGAAGATCGCAACGCTGGATTCGCACGCCTGGACAATCCATTCAGGTTTTGATGAAGAGGCGAAGATCCTTGGTTCTTACGAGGAGAATATTGAGCGTGTGCTCGATCTTGTTCGGCGGGATGAGAATGTCGCCGATTATCTCTTTGAAGGTGTCGAACATTTGGTTGTTGACGAGGCGCAAGACATCGTTGGCATACGTGCCGATCTCGTGATCGAGCTGATCCGTAACCTGTCATCGTCCTGCGGTGTGACAGTTTTTGCGGACGAGGCCCAGGCCATCTACGGCTTTGCGGATGACAGAGAATCTCGGCCCGGCGAGGTGGGGGAACCACCTTTACCCGAGAAAATCCGCCGCGACGCGGCGCTCAATTTCCGCGAGTGCGAGCTGACAGAGGTGCATCGCACGCATTCGCCACAATTGCTGACAATTTTTTCCAACACCCGACGCAAGGTACTGACCACGGCAGGTGAGACTGACGACAAGCTCGGCGAAATTCGTGATGAGGTCATCCGTCTGGCACATGGTGAAGCGCCGCGCGTAGACGATGCGGTCCTGGCCGAACTTGAGGACGCATTCATCCTGTATCGCAGACGCTGCGATGTGTTGCTGACCACCTCGATGCTGACACAGAACGGTATCTTGCATCGGGTCAGGATGTCTGGTCTGCCAGTATGTCTCGCGGCGTGGGTTGGTGCAGCCCTTTCTGAATGTACGGACACCGATCTGAGCCGGGACAGATTCATGAAGTTGTGGGCCGACAATGTGGAAGGTACGTCGCTGGCGACATGTGCCGCTGATGAGGCATGGGCGCACCTGGTACGGATCGCGGGCCGCACACAGACCGTTGTGGACATGCGGCTGCTGCGTCAACGCTTGGGGCGCAAACAGCCGCCCGCGGAGCTGTGTCATGCAGAACTTGGGCTGCGCGGCCCCATAGTCGGCACGATTCACGCCTCAAAGGGGCGTGAGGCGGACACTGTGCATCTGATGCTTTCTGATACGCCGGGCAGCAACGTAGACCAGGACGAGGAGGCTCGGGTCGTGTTCGTCGGAGCGACTCGTGGTCGCTCACGGCTGCTGGTTGGTCGCGGCTGGCGGCAGTTCGCCAGCCGCGTAGATGCCTCCGGCAGGGCATATTGCCTTCAGACGAAGGGCAACAAGCCGCGTGCCCAGTTCGAAGTCGGCCACGACGGGGATATCGAAGCTGAAGGTTTGGCGGGCCGGCGTTTTTTCGCAGACTCTGCTGCCGTATCCACCGCACAGAACCGTATTCGCAATTTCTCGGACGAGACGGTATCGCTGGTCGCCGAGGCAGATCGGGATGCCGGATTTGCGTACCGGCTGAAGGAGGATGGACAAGGGCAATGTCTGGTCGTGCTGTCCCGGATGCTAAACACCGACCTGTTCACCGTAGCAAACGCCATTCGGTCAAAACTTGGCGGCGGTCAGCGGCGGCCACCCGACACGATCCGGCATTTGCATGTGCGTGGGGTGCGCAGCATCGTCTTGCCACCAGATGCACCGGAGCGCGAAGCGCTTCACGAACCGTGGAAAAGCAGCGGGATCATGTTGGCACCGTTGGTGCTTGGTTACAGCACAGCATTTTTCCCGTTTGCGGGCAGGAGACGGAGGCACTGACATGCGCGACATTCTTCTCGATCGGATCAAATGCGACCTCATCGGTCCGTACTCGGAAGACGAGGTTTTGACTGCACGTCCCTCGGACGTGTACCTGACGGGTATCTTGTGGCCACGTGAGTCGCGCATGGGTGCCGAGGAAGACGAACGCCTGGGTTTTTCCGGCACTGACGGCAGCGAAACGGAGGGCGGCGGTGAAGAAGAGGAAGTATCCCTTGCCGGCCTTATGCGTCCGTGTTCGGCAGGTGTCTCCTTCGCAGCACGTCCGGTGGAAGATACACCCCAGGTTGACGTGACCGTTCGGTTTGCAACCTACGATCCGGTCCCCGTTATCGAGTCACAGAATGATGGAGGTCGTGGGCGGCGGACGGAATGGCGACGCCAAGCCCATGACATACGGGTGGACAGCGTCACGCTTGAGGATACATCACGGTTCGTCGATCTCGAACCGTATGGTGCACCGCAAGGCGTGAGACTGCACGTACGTACCGCACCGTGGTCGGGCGGCATGCTCGCTACAGTTACCTTGCTGAACCAGGCCGAACCCGATGAAGATGAAGGGCGCGAAGGGTTTGAACGGCTGACGCTGTTCCAGACTTGCATAGAAGTTCACTCGCGGCCAAATACGCTGCTGGTGGCGCGGCCATCACGCCGTGCCGTGCTTGATGATGACGATCGCTCGGCAGCGTTGCTCTACCGGCATGCGCACGAGTTTGCGACCGGACATACCTGTTCGGTTAAATGGGAGACAGGGGCGAACCCGGCGACAGCCGATATGGTTGCCACATGCTGGATTCCCACTGCTACGGTGTTCGCAACAAGCGCGGCCGGCCATGCCGTGTTCAACAGACTGCGTGCGGGTGAAGCTCTCAAGCCGCTGTCGGCCCGATGGCTTGCGACAGCCGGGGCGGAGGACCTTGGCGCTGCCCTGCAACAGCTTCCCGCTGCGTACGAGGAATGGCTCGGAGCCAGGGAAGCAGAGGTACCCTCATTGCCCGAAGAGTTCAGGGAGCAGGCCGAGAAGAATATCGTGATCTGCCGCCAAGTGCATGCACGTATGGCTGCAGGCGCAGTACGGATTGCCGAAGATGCTGCGATGTCAAATGCCTTTCGTTTGGCCAATCTGGCGATGGATGTGCAGCATGGCTGGGATGTGGAGAAAAACAGCCGTGGTCCACTTGAGTGGAGACCGTTCCAGCTAGGGTTCATCCTGCTTGCGGCGGCATCCGTCGCTGACCGCGAACATCCGGAACGTCGGATCATGGACCTCCTCTGGTTCCCGACGGGCGGAGGCAAGACAGAAGCCTATCTGGCCCTCATTGCTTTTCTTGCGTTCTACAGGAGGCTCTCAGCTGGAGATAATCCCGATTCTGGAGATGGGGTGGCGGCGATCATGCGCTATACGTTGCGCTTGCTCACCACGCAGCAGTTTGCGCGCGCTGCCTCAGTCATGCTTGCTTGCGAGGCCATCCGCCGCGGACGCATCCGCGAAGCAAATGTATCTCGCCGCGAACTTGGGAACACGCCTTTCTCCATAGGTCTCTGGGTCGGCGGTGATGCCGTGCCGAACAAGGTCAGTGACGCCGCAGCGGCACTTGGAGGCGCGCCGGATCAGCCGACCCCCAAACAGCTCGTGCAGTGTCCAGCGTGTCGGCAAACATTGACCTGGACGCATGACGAACGGGCTGATGCCATTCACGTCGAATGCGAGAACGAAGAGTGCCTCCTGTTTGACCCCGGCACTCCGCTTCCGGTCTGGACTGTGGACGAGGACCTATACCGAACGCGGCCAACGCTGCTGATCGGTACGATCGACAAATTTGCACAGATCGTTCGGCGCAAGGAAATCAATGTGCTGTTCGGTCTTAACTCCGGAAGTCCACCCGATCTCGTTCTCCAGGACGAACTGCACCTAATCTCAGGGCCGCTTGGTACGGTCGCGGGTCTCTATGAAGTTGCGATCGACCGGATGTTTGCCGCCCGAGGCTCGCGCCCGAAGATCATCGGCTCTACAGCGACGATCCGACGCGCCTCTGAACAGGTGACGGCCCTGTTCGACCGTGAAACCGCTCAGTTCCCTCCGTCTTGTCTCGATGCTGAAGATTCCGCCTTTGCCGTCGTGGACCGGGATGCACCGGGCCGAGTCTACGTTGGAGTCACCACCGCAGGACGGTCAGCGAAATTCACTCTCCAGGGTGTTGCCGCGTCGCTTCTCCAGTCCGCTTGCGGCGGTACAACGGACCATGGCGTGCGTGATCCGTACTGGACACTGGTGTCGTACTTCAACTCGTTGCGCGAGCTGGGTGGCGCACTTGTACTGATGCAGGATGACGTGAACGACAGCTTGGCTCTGCTGGCTCAGCGCCGCGGTGAGAAGCCGCGACAACCAGAGTTCATTGAGGAACTGACATCCAGGCGTACGCAGGCTGAGGTTCGGGATATGCTGGACCGACTTGCGATTCGCGCTGCAGATCAAGGCGCTCTCGATGTTGTGCTCGCGACGAATATGTTGAGCGTCGGAGTCGATATTCCCCGGCTCGGACTGATGCTGGTGAACGGCCAGCCGAAGGGCATCGCCGAATATATCCAGGCGACGAGCCGCGTCGGACGCGGGAGTGTGCCGGGCCTTGTCGTTGCCGTACTTAATAATGCCAAGGCTCGCGACCGCTCGCACTTTGAAAGCTTCCCCACTTGGCATGAGACGCTGTACCGGGATGTCGAACCGACGAGCGTGACGCCCTTCGCTTCCCGGGCGCGAGACCGGGCGCTACACGCCGTGTTGGTGGCGCTGGTGAGGCATCTGGTACCGGGCATGATAGACCGGCCGACGCTTGACGACGCGGCGATCGATGCTACAAAAAACCTCATCGACGACATCGCTCACCGGGCAGCGGCAATCGATCCACAGGAAGCGGCCGTGAGGATGGAGCTGGAACGCTGTCTCGACATCTGGGAGTTCCGCGCACCACGAAGTTACTGGAATCGGCAGGTCAGCGGCTCTCTCCTGCAGGATGCGGAGCGGGCCGCAACGCTTAGGGCGATGGGCAGATTGCCGGGTGAGGCTTGGCCGACACTGAACAATATGCGCAGCGTCGAGGCATCAACGCGTTTCAGGCTCGCTGAATGGCTGCGTGAACGGACATCCGGGGGGAGCAGCGATGGCGAATAATCGATTGGGGGATCTGCGCAGAAGTGCTGCTGTCATGACTTTCGGGCCGGGTTCGGTTGTGGATTTCCGTGCCGACGGTGCGCCGGTATCCGCCGTCGCCGCCGGACTCGAAGAGTGGGACAACTCTTTTCCTCCAGCAGGTTTGACCAATCCGCAAAGAATCACCGAACCGCGTTTGCAGCGAAAACTCTCGGTCGGCGGTTTCCGCTTGCCGCCGGTCGTCGATGAGAACTGGCGCGACGATCAGGGCAATCCTGATCGTCGTACTCTGGTTGCCGCACGATTTCCAGAATGGTTGCAATGCCCACAATGCGATCGTCTGGCCCCGGCAGGCCGCTGGTCTCAGGACCCGGGCCGGGCCTACAGATATTGTGCCCACTGTACACGCAAGGCGCCGGGTCAGCGCAAGGTGTTCGCGGTACCGGTCCGTTTCGTCATGGCCTGCGCCAAAGGGCATCTGGACGATTTTCCCTGGCATATCTGGGTAGGACACAAAGCCGACTGCAAGAAGAAGGAACGCGCCGATCTGTACCTCAAGTCGGAACGACCTGGTCTTGCCGGACTGGTTCTGAGCTGTCGGGAATGCGGCGCGCGCCGCTCTATGGATGGCGTTTTCAGTGCCCAGACATGGCACGGCTTCCGGTGCCGTGGGCGGCGACCGTGGCTCGCGTCAGCCAATGAGGCATGCGATTGCGAACCACGGGCTCTGCAACGCGGTGCATCGAATCTGTATTTCCCAGTGATCGAATCGGCGCTGAGTATTCCGCCATGGTCGGATGCCATACAGGAAGCCCTCGGCGTGTACTGGAACCCGATTGTAAGCACCAACCCCGAAGATCGTGCGACGTTCATTCGGATTCTGGCGCAAGGAGAGCTGGCGCCGGTGCTCCGTGAACTCGGCCTGAGTCCAGATGAGCTTGCGCGGCAAATTGAGGATCGCCTGACGCGCTACAACGACGATGCAATTCTGAATATCCGTCAGGAGGAATACAGGCAGTTTGTCTCGGGCACGGATACGCGGGACAAAGAAGCGCGCGAATTCGAAGTGCGCAACGTGCCTGTCCCCGACGCCCTGCGCCTGTTTTTCAGTCGTATCGTCCGAGCCGTCCGTCTGCGCGAGGTGCGCGCGCTGAGAGGTTTCACCCGGATAAATCCACCAGGAGACGAAGACAGTCCGGATATCGCGGCTATCGCCGCCGGCAATCCCGGCTGGCTTCCGGCTGTCGAGGTTCGAGGTGAAGGTGTTTTTCTTGCCTTCAATCAGGATGCCCTTCATGCGTGGGAAAGGCGGGATGATGTGGCGACTCGCGCTCGAAGTGTCGACGACGCATGGCGGATCGAATGGCAGCGGCGGTATGGCGAAGGTGAAGAAGGTGAACCGACTTGGCGGGTCACGCCACGTTACCTGCTGGCGCACACATTCGCACATGCGCTCATGCGTCAGCTTACACTCGAATGCGGTTACTCAACTGCAGCCCTGCGCGAACGCCTCTATGTGAGCGACGGGACCGATGGTATGGCGGGGCTCCTGATTTATACCGCCACTTCCGATTCAGATGGAACACTTGGAGGTTTGCAGAGGCAGGGTGAAGCTCATCGCATTGAAAGGGCAGTTGAGGCAGCGATACAGGCGATGGAATGGTGTTCGTCCGACCCACTATGCATCGAAGGAATGATTGCCGGCGCCGACGGTCTGTCGCTTGCTGCATGCCATGCCTGTGTGCTCGCTCCTGAGACTGCCTGCGAAGAATACAACCGCTTTCTGGATCGGGCGGTGCTTGTCGGCCTGCCAGATGCGCCCGAAGTCGGGTTCTTCTCATCGCTCGTCCCGAGGGTGTGATATGGCAGTAATGTGGCCAAGAACATTGCCGCCTGACGTCACAGGCAATACTCTGAGAAGCACCGAGTGCGAGGTGTTCAGACGGCTGGAAGCTGAACTGGACGATTCCTTCGTTGTGTTCTACTCACGCCCGTGGCTCGGGCTGAAACCGGACGGTGAAGAAATAGATGGCGAATGCGATTTCGTTATCGCGCATGCCGACCTCGGCATGCTGGCCCTCGAAGTGAAAGGTGGGGCTGTGGCGTACAATCCTCGTACTGACCAATGGACGAGCCGCGATCGCTGGCACGTCACGCACAATATCAAGAACCCGGTGCAGCAAGCGCGGAGCTCGAAGTATGAGCTGCTGAAGAAGTTGAACGCATCTCCGCACTGGCGCGCGCGACGCATCCGGGCACGGCATGCGATAGTTTTGCCCCATTCGTCCACGCCGCGGGGCGACCTCGGCGCAGATATGCCGCAGCACATATTCTGTTTCGCTGAACAGTTTGAGAGCAAGTTCAGGGACTGGATCCTGGAACGCTTCGGCGATGCGCCGCCCAATGAGGGGCGGACTACGAAATTGGGGGCTGACGGCCTCCTGGCGCTCGAGAAAATACTGGCGAAGCCTTTTCAGCTTCGAATGTCACTTGGCGCACTGCTGTCTCGTGATGATACTGCGCTCCAGGTTCTGACGCAGCAACAGTTTCATATTTTACGCGCGATTGAAGCGATCCCGCGCGTTGGGATCTGCGGTGGGGCCGGGACTGGCAAGACCGTGCTGGCAATGGAAGAGGCCGGGCGGTGCGCGGAAAGCGGGGCTCGCACCCTATTCCTCTGTTACAACCGCGGCTTGGCAACAGAGGTGCGGCACCGCTTCAAGGACGAGCCATCAGTTACGGTGATGACTTTCCATGAGCTATGCGTTGACATGGCCCGCCATGCAGCAATCCCCCACCCGGAGGGTATCGCGGAAAAGAAACTCTTCGAGGAAGTCTGGCCAGAGCTTCTGATGCAATCATTCGAAAGGCTGGCGAACCACAGATACGACGCGATTGTCATCGACGAAGGCCAGGATTTCCTGCCACTGTGGTGGACTGCCATAGAAGCGGGGCTGGAGACCGGCGGAAAGGGGTTGTTTCGCGTATTCTATGATAACAATCAGCGCGTGTACTCCAGCGCTGCTGGGCTTCCTGCGGATGTTGAGCTGGTGCCCATACGCCTCACGCTGAATCTGCGTAATACCCGTCGCATTCATGATCTTGTTCGCCTGCATTATACGGGGCATGAAATCGACGCTACTGGTCCTGAGGGTGTGGAAGTGTGCTGGATCTGCGTGAATTCCGAAGATGGGCTTGGCAAGCGAATTTCCGATTATGTGTCTCGTCTTAACACCACTGAAGGAGTGCCTCTGGAGGATATTGCCGTCCTTGCTCCAACCGAAGGCGCAGCCGAAGCGCTGGCTCAAGGGAAGCAGTTCGGTAGATTCCCCGTAGCCAAGTGTGATGAGGGTGTATCGGGTCGAATCATTGTGGACAGTATCAGGCGTTTCAAAGGTCTGGAGCGCTCGGTGGTCATTTTGGCTGCCACGCCGGAGTTGGCCCTCAACAACGAGCTTCCATACGTTGCGCTCTCAAGAGCGCGGACGCATTTGGCTGTCGTAGGCGTCGAAAAGGTATTGGATAGAGTTCGTTCCCAGACGTTCTGATAGATATCGTCCGACAGCAATAGCCAAGATCGGAACGGGGTTGTTGTGCCCAAGGTATTGAGCCAATCCCGGAGAGTGTGGCCTCATCTTTCTTTATAACCGCCAAGCGAACAGAGTTCCTGAGCAGGCGATGCTCATGCGGTTCTTGGGCGTCCTATGGACGGGCTCGCGGGCTGCGCCCCGCGCCTCTGCGAGTCGCAGCCATCCGGCTTTGATCCCTGACGCCTCCGGCCCCTCACGGGGCCTGCGCGCTCCGCTTGCCGATCCCTGAGAGGTGGCAGGTCGGGTGGGGCGGTCTTGCTGTTTCCCTTCACCGTATCACGGCGTTCTCGCCGTCAAGGGCTGCGCGTGCCTTGCACGCTTGCGGCCGGGGCCGTCTGCGCCCCTGTGACTGCTGTGCTGCGCCGTGCTGGCGCCGGTTCCGGGCAATTCCGCCCGAGCAACCGGAGAACGATCATGTCGCAACTTCCTCTCGCATTCGATTTCTCGCTCCTGGTACACGATGGCCAGGGATGTTACGTGCCGGCGACGGCGGACCAGATCCTGGAGGCCGCGCGCTACGCTATCGACCGCAAGATCCAGCGCGGTGCCGAGTTCACCTCACCGGTGGTGGTCAAGGACTACCTTCGGACCAAACTGGCTGGCCTGGAGCACGAAGTCTTCGCCGTGCTGTTCCTTGATACGCGGCATAGGCTGATCGAGTACGTCGAGATGTTCCGCGGCACTATCGACTCGGCGGCGGTGTATCCGCGTGAAGTCGTGAAGACGGCGCTTCAGCTCAATGCGGCGGCGGTGATCGTCTCGCACAACCATCCGAGTGGGAATCCCGAGCCAAGTTCAGCCGACATGGCGCTGACCCGGCGGCTGAAGGATGCGCTGGCGCTGGTGGAGGTGCGCACGCTGGATCACATCGTCGTTGGTGGTGAATCCACGGTGTCCTTCGCCGAGCGGGGGCTGGTGTGATCACGGGGGCTTCGGCCCCCTTTTTTTGCTGCGTCCTGGGCGATGGTTTTCCGTTGATTTCGACTGTCTGGAGATGGTTGGGTGGAATTCGCGCCCACGGCGGCTGCCGTTGTATCCATTGGCTTCCCTCGTCCTTCTCCTTGCCCGCGACTGTAGCGCCCCGCCTTGGGCCGTCAAGGCGCTCCGGGTCATGGATCTCCTAGTGAGAGTATGGATCGTCCGGAGCTTGCTTCCTTGACCGCCCAGCGCCGGGCGCTCCTCCCATCGCGGGCGACGAACTCGGGAAAGACGGTGGCAACGGGGGCACCCTGGGTCTCTGTGTCGTTTTGCCCGAGGGGCTGAAGTGCGGGCTCCGAATCTGGGAATCCGGTGGGGTTTTCAACAGCAACCTTTTTGTCAGAGTGATGCCTACGCGGTGCGTTTTGGTGCATTTTGATGTAAAGTGATGACTCATATTCCTTAAGGGACGCTTCACCACCTATGCCCCAATCGCAACCGCTCAAGCGTTTCACAGTCTCCCTTGATGTTGAGGACTACGAAGCCTTGCGCAAATTGGCTGACGCGCAGCGTCCACCGTTACCGCTCCAGTATGTTGTGCGCTTGGCTATCCGACGCTTTTTGGATCAGCCCGAGGGCATGCTACTTAGGCCTCCTGGAGACGAGCCACAGTGAAGCCAGTCGGTGCAGCAATCAGGCCGTACCGCATGGCCGGATCGTCTCGCCGGAAATCTCCGCCTGTCGACTCGACGCTGCGGGTATTGACGGCAATGGGCTGCGGCGGTTGCGAGAGTTTGGGTTCTTAAAACGGATTCAGGAAGGCGTGTGACGCTTCTTTTTTTATGAGAATTGATATGCGGGTGTGACGAGCGGGAATGAGCGAGGCAAGAGTGACGGTCCTACAAGAAATACTAGAATGGTCCAAAGACCGCCCGGTATGGCAGCGAGATGCGTTGCGCCGCCTCGTTCTGAACGGAGAACTTGTCGATGACGATATTTGCGCGCTGACCGAGATCTGCAAAAGCGTACATGGGCTTGCCGAAAATCAGGAAGCCGCGCCGCTGTCCAAAGACCATGTGCCGGATACAGTGGCTGGTGGTGCGCCCATTTCCCTTGAATCCATATTCCATCACCGTGGAGTAAACGCGCTGGCTGAAGACCAGACGCTAAAATTTTCGCGCAATCTCACCGTAGTCTATGGAGACAATGCTGCTGGCAAGACGGGATACATCCGTATCCTCAAGAGTGCATGCCATGCTCGCGGGCAAGAGAGAATCTTGGGCAACGTTGCCTCCGGCGCAGCGCCGCTCGCCCCCGTCGTTGCCATCAAGTATAGAGTCGGAGGTGAGCCCGAGGCCCGGGAATGGGGTGGCAGTGGCGAGGATGAGTTCATTTCGCGTGTGAGCGTTTTCGATACACAGTGCGCTGCCGTCTACCTCACCGAGAAAACTGATGTCGCGTTCCGGCCCCTTGGTCTGGACCTGTTTGATAAGCTCGTGAAGGCATGCAAGGCTGTTCGCGCAAAGCTTGAAAGCGAGCAAAGCGCTTTGGCCTCGAATGCTCTTGCGACCGTGCAGGCACAGACCCCAGAGGGGACCGCCGTTGCGAAACTCCTCGCGAATATCAGTTCGCTTACGAAGCCTGAAACCGTTCAGACGCTCGCTCGCCTTTCGCCGGAGGAGGAAGCCCAACTCGCCCTCCTTGAGAAATCGCTGCTCGACTTGCAGGCGAACGATCCGGAGAAACTGATCCGCCAGCTCACCCTTCGCGCCGGTCGTGTGCAGGCGCTGGCTCGACATCTCAAGGAAGTAGAGTCCACACTTTCGTCGCAAGCTGTTGAAGCCGTTTTCGACGCGCGCACTGAAGGCCGTCGCAAGAGCGAGGAGGCTCGGCGGCTGAGGGACGCCACATTCCCTGCCGGCTTGTTGGCTGGAACTGGCTCGGAGCAGTGGACAGCACTTTGGGAAGTGGCTCGCCAGTTTTCGCAGGATCAGGCCTACCCCAACCAAGTATTTCCAGTCGTAGAGAATGGCGCACAGTGCGTACTGTGTCAGCAGGACCTCGATCATGCGGCTGGCCATAGGCTCCAGCAGTTTGAGGCGTTCGTGGCTTCGACGACGGAGCGAGAACTTCGGCAGGTTAGGGAAACCTTCGTACGGCTCCGTAAGGCCTTTAGTGATCTTCAACCAATGAACGACGCCATTGATGAGACGGTTAAGGAGATTCGCATCGAGCATGAGGCGATGGCGGACGCCATAACGGCGGCGCTCGCCACAAATGAAGCACGCCGCCAAGCTGTTCTTGCGGCTCTGAGCGAAGACAAGGGCCTTGTGACCGATTGTCCTGCCCCCGTCTCTGTTGCCCACGAAGCTGACGCCCTTGTCGAGCAGATCGAAGCCCGAATCAAGACTCTGCGCGCCAGTGCGACTGACGAGGCACGCAAGCGTATGACGGCCGAAGCTCATGAGTTACGCGCCCGTAAACACCTCGCAAGGCACCTGGAGGTCGTACTTAATGAAGTCGAACGCAAAAAGCAATACGCGGCGTACGGCCTATGCATTGACGAGACGAAGACCCAGGCTATCACGCAAAAAAGCACGTCCGTCACGAAGGTGGCCGTTTCACAGCGGCTTAAGCAAAGCTTCAAAGATGAGCTATCGGCCCTGGCCTTTCGCCATATCGAGGTTGAACTAAAGGAGGCCGGTGGAGCGGACGGCGTTCTCTACCACAAGCTTATTCTCACGAGGGCGCCAGGTGTCGAACTTCCCAGAGTGGTTAGTGAGGGCGAGCAGCGTTGCCTTTCGATCGCAGCCTTCTTCGCTGAGCTCAGCACCGCAGACGATTCTTCCGGCATCGTGTTCGATGATCCCGTTTCCTCCCTTGATTACAGATGGCGTGAGGGCGTGGCGCGTCGTCTAGTACAGGAAGCGGGGTGCAGGCAAGTTATCGTTTTTACACACGACGTCGTTTTCCTGTTGCTGCTCAAGCAGTTCTCCGACGAACTGGGTATTGATCAGCTTGACCAGCACGTCCGGCACCTCTCCAAGGGGGCGGGTGTGTGTGCGGAGGAGTTGCCGTGGGTTGCGTTGCCCGCTAGGAAGAAGATCGGATTCCTCAAGAACGAATGGCAGGCTGCAGACAAACTGTTTCGGGATGGGCATCAGGCCGCTTACGAGAAAGAGGCCAAATACCTTTACGGTTTGCTGCGTGAAGCGTGGGAACGGGCGCTCGAAGAGGTTCTACTTGGCGGCATCGTCGAACGATTCCGACCTGGTGTTCAGACGCAGCATATCGGAACGATCGCCGACATCTCGTCGGAGGATTGCCAAGCTCTCGATGCTGCTATGGCCAAATGCTCGAAATGGCTGCCCGGTCACGACCAGGCTGCGGCGGCGCGCGCGGCGGTGCCCGAGCCGACAGAACTCAAGACCGATATTGAAGCACTGGAAGCCTGGGTTGCCGCTATCCACAAGCGCCGTAAGAAGAGTGCGGAGGTCGTGTCCGCATGAGCAATGTAAACATCAAGCGCGCCGTTGAAAACATTCGGGCAAGCACGACTGTCTACACGCCTGTTGTAGAGATGATTGTCAACGCGATCCAGGCCATAGACGAGGTGGGGCGGAAGGATGGGAAGGTGCTGGTGCGTGCGAAACGGAATGCGCAGACTGAGCTGGACGGCGGCCTGCCGGATGTCGCTGGCTTCGATGTCGAGGATAATGGCATCGGCTTCACCGATGCGCATCGTAACTCCTTCGATACGCTCTACACCGACCTCAAGATAGCCGAAGGGGGCAAGGGATTCGGGCGATTCACCGGGCTCAAGTATTTCGAAGACCTGCACGTCAAGAGCGTTTACCGTGATGATGCCGGCTTCAAGGCTCGCAGCTTCTCAATGGGAAAGGAGCACGAGATCATCGTGCGCGAGAAGGTCGTACCAAGCGATAAGCGGAATACTGGCACGGTAGTAACGTTGGCGCCGTTGAAGGCAGGACGCACTTTCGACAAGAAACTCTCGACCATCGCCCGGAATCTCGTGGAGCGGTTGCTGCCGTACTTCATTACACAAGACTACATCTGCCCGGATATTGTCCTCTCAGAGCAGGATGGGAGCGGTGCGATCCGTTTGAATGACTTCGTGAATAACGAGTTATCTGCTGTCATTCGGGAGGTCGGCGTTGAGCGCAAGACCTTCACACTCGATGCTGCCGGAACAGAAGAGGAATTTTTGGTCCGTGTGTTCAAGCTCTATTCCCCGCGTAACCAGAAAAGCCGTATTAGCCTCGTCGCGCATAAACGAGAAGTCTCCGGGTCCGTGATCCACAAGTACATACCGGAGTTTGTAGACGAGTTCTTTGAGAAAGGCCAAGACGGTGAAGTCGATAGTGCGCGCAACTACATCATCAAAGCTTATGTGTTCGGGTCCTATCTTGATCGCAATGTTTCGTTAGAGCGAGGTGGGTTCGAGTTTCAAATGGAAAGTGACCTGATTCTCGGTATTGGGCAAACCCAGATCGAGCAGGATGCCGCTGCGATCGCCCGCGAGGCGATGGGCGCGGACATCACGTTCCGACAGGAAAAGAAGAAGGAACGTGTGCAATCTTATGTCGATGAAGAAGCGCCGTGGCACAAGGCCATATTGGAGAAGATCGACCTCAGTGGAGTGCCCTATAACCCAACTAATGAGGAGATCGAAACGCGGCTGCAAAAGGAGAAGTTTGCGCAGGAGGTGTCTATCAAGCGCGATGTTGCGAAGCTCATGGCTGAGAGCAGTTTCGATAATGTAAAAGATAGTGTAATTGAGATCGTCAATAAGATTTCTGGAACCAGCAAGAACGACTTGATCCATTACATCGCGTTGCGACGGAAAATCCTCGACATTTTCGGCAAGGGCCTCGAAGTAGATGAGTCCGGCACATACTCAGCAGAAGGTGTTGTGCATGACATTATCTTTCCGCGCAGGGGAGATACGGATAGAACATCCTTTCACGAACATAATCTCTGGATCGTGGACGAGCGTCTGAACTTCACGAACTATGTGTCATCCGACGTTCCTCTTGATGGCAAGAATACCGAACGTCCCGACTTGCTTGTCTACAATAGACGGGTCCTGTTCCGTGGCGACAATGAGGCTAGCAATCCGGTTACGATTTTCGAGTTCAAAAGACCGCAGCGGGATGACTTTGTAAACCCGTCTTCGCGCGAAGATCCTGTCCAGCAAATCGTGCGTTATGTGAATGACATCCGCGATGGCAAGTATAAAACGCCTGAAGGACGGAAAATATTGGTCGCGCAAAACACGCCGTTCTACGGCTATGTCGTGTGCGACTTGACCCCGAAAGTCGAAGCTTGGCTGGAGCGCGAGAAAAATTTCACCCCAATGCCAGATCGATTGGGTTGGTTCCATTGGATGGGAAATATCAACCTCTACGTCGAAGTTGTCAGCTGGGACAGAGTGCTCAAGGACGCCAAGATGCGGAATCAGATCTTTTTCCAGAAGCTGGGCATCTGATGGCAATCGTGTGCCTTGGATGGGGCTCCCTCGTATGGCAGCCGAAGACGCTACCAGTAGTCGGGCGCTGGCACGAGGATGGGCCGTCTCTTTCCTTAGAGTTCGCTCGGCAGTCCATGGACGGACGGATCACACTAGTTGTGACGGAAGGGCGATCACTTTGCCCTGCACTGTGGGCAGAACTCGGAGTCGCTTCTTGCGATGAGGCACAACGCGTGCTTTCAGAACGCGAAGGACCGGGCTTCAATCCGGCGCGCGTCGCCTTCTGGTCGTTCACTGATGCATCAACTCGTCCTGAGACGGCAGCAATCGGTGCGTGGGCTAAGAAGAGAGGGTTCGAGGCGGTTGTCTGGACAGCCTTGCCCCCAAAATTTGGTGGTCAGAACGGCCGAATGCCATCAGAAGAGGAAGTCGTTGCGTACCTACGAAGACGCCCCTGCTCAAGTCGCGCCCCTCGCGGGCGCGTGGATTGAAACACGACGAGGGCAATGTGACAGGGACGAGTCCGGCGTCGCGCCCCTCGCGGGCGCGTGGATTGAAACCCTGTTTGTGGCAATTCGCCGAGCACCCCATGTGATGGGGCTGCCATCATGGTGGGGGAGGATGGGGCTGCATGTTGGAACTGGCCACGTGCGGCGCACGCTTTAACTTGCGAGTGTTTCAAGGCCGATTCCGACATCTCGGCCGCCGCAGATGCCAATCCGTTTCACCCTGCAGGCGAACGCCGAGGCTCAGCAGGCGGTCGTCCTCCCCGGGTTTGCCGACCAGCTGCATGCCGACAGGCAGGCCGTCCGGGTCGATGTCCACGGGGACGGACAGGGCGCAGCCGCCCACATAGTTCACCCAGCGGGTGAACATCCCGATCAGCGAACGGTGCTCGTCGATGTCGGCCAGGAGGGGGGCCGCGCATGGCGTGGTGGGCAGCACGTAGGCGTCGTACGGCCGCATGGTCCGCCAATAGAGGTCCCGCCAGGCGGCTCGTTGCGCCAATGCCTGCAGGTAGCGCTGGGCCGAAATCGAGCGGCCGGCGCGGATGCGGCCGGCGACCCAGTCGCCAAAGGGCAGGCTGACGTCATCGATATTGGAGGCGTGGACCGCATACACCTCCGATTGGATGATGTCGTCGCTGCTGCGCATCATGGCCCCCAGGTCGAATGGAAAGGGGACCGGGTGCAGGGTTGCGCCGAGGCCGAGGCAGGCGTCCAGCAGGCGGGCTTGCGCGGACTGGATGGATGGCGCGACTTCGCAGGGATAGTGTTCCACGGGCAGGTAGGCCAGGCGCCACGGGCCTTCGCATGACGCGCATCGGCTGCCGGGGGCCAGGGCATTGAACAGCAATCGGGCGTCGCGCGCCGATCGGGTGATCGTCCCGATGGAATCCAGGCTGGCGCTCATGGCCAGGCTGCCGGTGGTGTCCAGGCGGCCAAAGGTGGGCTTGAAGCCGGTCAGGCCGTTGAACGCGGCCGGCACGCGCACCGAACCGCCGGTGTCCGAGCCGATGGCTGCGCACGCCAGGCCGGCGCTGACCGAGACCGCCGCACCACTGCTGGATCCGCCGGGTGCATGGTGCGCGCCGGGCCGGCCCCAGGGGTTGCGCGGCGTGCCCATGTGCGGGTTGATGCCCCAGCCGCCGTAGGCGAATTCGCCCATGTGGGTCTTGCCCAGGACAACCGCGCCGGCCTGCAGCAGTGCCTGCACGATGGCGCTGGTTTCCGTGGCGACGGCGTCCTGTCGCGTGGCCGATCCGAAGGTGGTGACGCGCCCCTGGATATGAAAGAGATCCTTGAGGCTGACGGGCAGGCCCATCAGGGGAGGGCAGGGCATGCCGCCGCGTCGCCATCGGTCGGCGGCCTCGGCCTGGGCCATGGCGCCGTCGGCATAAACGTCCGCGTAGGCATGCCAGTGCGCATCCTCGCGGGCGATGCGTTCGAGGTAGGCGCCGACGACCGTGGTCGCCTGCATGCGGCCGTCGTTCAGCTGAAGCTGCAATTCGGTGGCGTCCCGTGCGTCGCCGGGGATGGCCGAGGGGGATGGGCGTATGGTCATCGATGGCACCATGATGCGTCAGTGGTATACCAGGTCGCGCAGGAACAGGCTGAGCGGCGGCCAGTAGGTGATCACCATCAGGCAGGCCAGCATGGTCAGCACGAAGGGAATCAGCGGCCGGATCATCGCTTCGATGGAGATCTTGGCCACGCTGCAGGCGGCGAACAGGTTCAGCGCCAGCGGCGGGGTGATCATGCCCAGCGCGATGTTGACCACCATGATGGTGCCGAAGTGGATGGGGTCGATGCCGAACGCCACCGCGACGGGCACCAGGATGGGGGCCAGCACGATGATGAGTGCCGAGCCATCGATCAGCATCCCGATCAGGAACAAGGCCAGGTTGATCGCCAGCAGGAAGGTCCAGGGTGAATGCAGGGTCTCTTTCAGGAACTCCGCCAGCTGTGCAGGTACGCCGGCGCGTGTCAGCAGGAAACTGAACAACCCGGCGCACGCGATGATGAACATGATCACGCTGGTGGAGATCATGGTGCGGTGCAAGGCGCGGCCGATGTCGCGCAGGCCGATCTCGCGGTAGACGAACACGCCGACAAAGAGCGCATAGGCCACGGCAATGGCCGAGGCTTCCGTGGGGGTGACCACGCCGCCGTAGATGCCGCCCAGGATGATGACGGGCATCAGCAGCGTCAGGGCCGCGTGCTGGACGAGTCGGCGGCGCAGGGGCGGCACCAGGGCGGCCGTCAGGCTGGCGAGTATCAGGGCGGCCAGGAATTGGGTGCCCTGGTTGGCCTTGTCCAGTACGCCGGTAAACTGCATGACATAGTGCCAGCCGACAAACACGGCGATGCTGACGAACAGGACGCCGATGTCCGAGGCGACGATGCGGGCCGACTGGGTGCCTTGCGCGTCATTCAAGCCGAAGCCCTTGATCTTGGCCCACGTCCACACCAGCAGCAGCAAGGCGCCGCCGATGAACAGGCCCGGCCCCACACCGGCGATGAACAGCTCGCCGACCGACACTTCGGCGGACACGGCAAACAGAATCATCGGAATGGAGGGCGGCAGGATGACGCCCAGTTCGGCGCTGGTCGCTTGCAGGGAGGCGGCGAAGGGGGCGGGGTAGCCGTGGCGTACCATGGCCGGAATCATGATGGCGCCGATCGCGAAGGTGGTGGCCACCCCTGATCCTGAGACCGCGGCGAACAGCATGCAGGTCACCACGCAGGTGCAGGCCAGGCCGCCTTGCATGCGCCCCACCAGCGATTTGGCGAAATCCACCATGCGGCGTGAAATGCCGCTGGACTCCATCAGGTTGCCCGCCAGGATAAAGAACGGAATGGCCGCCAGGACATACTTGTCCAGGGAGATGAACAGCTGCTGGCCCACCGACAGCATGGAGGTGGTGGGGTCCAGGGCCACGCCCAGGAGGCTGGCCAGGCCAATGGCGATCGCAATGGGCACGGACAGTGCGAACAGCCCGAGCATGGCGGAGAACATGGTGATCGGCATGATCAACCTCAGGGGGAAGGTTGCGGGTGGGTTTGATCGGAGCGGCTGCCGCGCCGCTGGCGTGCGTTGTCCAGCACCTGGGCCAGTGTGGCGATGATGCCCAGAAGGCAGCCCACCGGTATGGCAAGGTAAGCCCAACTGATGGGTATCTCGAGGCCGGCCAGCAATTGGAAGCGCACGGCCCAGGCCACCTGGCCGCCGTACCAGCCGGCCAATGCCAGGAACGTCACGATGCTGGCGGCGATCAGTCCATCCAGCCAGGCGTGTGCGGCCTTGCCCTGCAGCGCATCGCTCAGCAATCGCACCGACAGCATGGCGCCCTCTCGCAGTGCGGCGCCTATGCCCAGATACACCATCCAGATGATGGCGGTCCGGGTGGCCACCTCGGACCAGTCCGAAGGGCTTTCCAACACGAAACGGGTGAGGACCTGGTAGAAGGACAGGCTGGCCGCAATGGCCAGCAGCGCGATCCCCAGTCGGACGACCCAGCGATTCAGCCACCGGTCCAGGGCGAGAAAGGCGTCAGTCAACATCAATGGCTCCTGTGGGCGCCGAGGCCGGCGGCTGCAACGCCCCTGAGGGTCAGTTCATATTCAGGATGGCGTCGATCTTGTCGCGGCCATACTTGCGGGCGAACGTGTCGTAGGCGGGTTCCAGCGCCTTCTGGAAGGCGGCGGTATCGATGGTTTCGACGATCTCCATGCCTTCGGCCTTCAACTGCGCGAGCGCATCCGCCTGGCGCTCGTCGACGTAGCGGCGCTGTGCCGCGCTCGCCTCGCGCGCGGCCTGCAGGAAGGCCTGCTGGTCCTCGGGGCTGAGCGCACGGTGGACCTTGGGCGACATGATGATCAAGGTGGAGGAGAAGACATGGCTCGTCAAGGTGACGTAGCGCTGCATCTGCCACCACTTCAGGGATTGCATGGCGGTGACGGGAATCTCGGCGCCATCGACCACGCCTTGCTGCAGGGCCGGCACCACTTCCGGCCACGACAGGGGCGAGGCCAGCACGCCCAGGGTCTTGAACGCCTCGATGTGCACGGGGTTCTCCATGGTGCGGACCTTCAGTCCTTTCATGTCGTCCGGCAGATGCACCGCCCTTTCGTTGTTGCTGAGGTGGCGGAAGCCCTGGTCGCTCCACGCCAGTGCGTACAGCCCGCGGGCGCGGAACTTGTCGATCAGGTCTTGGCCGATCTCCCCGTCGAACACCTGTCGGGCATGGACGGCGTCGCGAAACAGGAATGGAATGTCGGTGGTGCCGACCTCGGGTACGAAGTTCGACAGCGGACCGGTGGTCGAGAGCACCATGTCCAGTGTGCCCAATTGCACGCTTTCCACCATCTCCCGCTCGCCGCCCAGCTGCGAGTTGGGAAACAGGTCGATGCGATAGCGACCATCGGTGTTTGCTTCGAGTGTTTTCTTGAACACCTGGGCGGCGTGGCCGAACTCATGGTTTTCGGGATTGGTGTGGCCGAACTTCAGTACGGTCTGAGATTGTGCGGCGCTCGGCAATGTCAGGCTCAGGCACAGACCGGCTGCGGATAGCACAGTGGTCCAACGGCGGGTGGTCATCATGGCTTGTCTCCTATGGGTCATGCAGTGTAGAGAAACAGGGGTCAGATATAGCAAGGGCCTTCGATCAAGGGGTGTGCGCGCATGAAATCGTGATCCAGCGCCAGACCGATGCCGACGCCCTCGGGCGGATGGACGCAGCCCGCGTCGTCCAGTGCGTAGGCGGGGCGATCGGTCAAGGCATCGCGAAACAGGTTGTAGGGCGTCAGGTCGGCTTCGAAGTAGCCGGGATTGGTCACCGCGCACAGAAAGTGGATGGACGTGGCCATGTTGATCGCGCTGGCCGAGGTGTGGGGATGCAGGCGGGTCTGCGTGCAGGCGGCCAGCGCGGCGATGCGGCACGCCTCGGTGATGCCGCCGCACTTGGACAGGTCGGGTTGCGCATGGCCGATGGCGCCGCTGGCCAGCAAAGGATGGAACTCGTGAATCGTGTAGTGATTCTCGCCGGCGGCCAGCGGTGTGCGGCCCAGGCGGGCAGCCTGCCGGTAAAGCGGCAGGTCGTGCGCGGGAAACGGCTCCTCCAGCCAGGTGATGTCCAATTCGTCATATAGCGGCATGACGCGGCGCACATCCTCGAGGGTATAGCGCGTGTTGGCGTCCACCATCAGCTCGATGTCCGGGCCGACGGCCTCGCGGACCGCGCGCACACGCGCCATGTCCAGGCGCGCCGTGTCGCCCACGCGCAGCTTCAGCGCGCGATAGCCCTGCGCGACGTAGCCCAGCGCCTCCTCGACCAGCGCCGCGGGCGGCTGCCAGCCCAGCGAGATGCCGCCCGCGTATGCCTTGATCGCCTTGCTGCGCCCGCCGAGCAAGGCATACAGCGGCTTGTTCGCCCATTGGCAGCGGATGTCCCACAAGGCCAAGTCCAGCCCGCTGTAGGCCAGCACCGCGGCCGTCCCCATGCCGTGGCTCGCCACCTGCATGGCATGGACCCGCTGCCAGACGCCGTTGACGTCGATGGGATCCATGCCGGCGACCAGTTCGCGCAGGGTGGTGTCGATCAAACGGGCGATGGCGCCGGGGCAGCGGCCGTGATGCGCCTCGCCCCAGCCTTCCATGCCGCAGGCGGTGCGCACGCGGACCAGCACGGTGTCGCGCTTGACGCTGCGGCCGATGCCCAGCCGCACGGATTTATCCTCCGGCACCGGAAAAGACAGCGGGAAGGCGCGGACGTCCTGAATCTTCATGCCTGGATGCCTTTCGGATGGACCTCGGGATTGACGAGATTCTTGAATGGCTTGCCTTGCAGCATGCGGATCATCTCATCGACGGCACCCTCGCTCATGCGCCGCATGCTGGTGCGGGTGATGCCCGCGACGTGCGGGGTCAGTGTCAGGTTCGGCAGATCGGCCGGATAGGTGCCGGCGGGTATGGGCTGCACCTCATGCACGTCCAGCACGGCGGCGCCGATGGCGCCGTTGCGCAGGCTGTCCATCAGTGCCTCCCTGACGACCACCGGCCCGCGCGCCACGTTGATCAGCAGCGCCGTGGGGCGCATCCAGGACAAGGCCAGGGCATCGACCAGGCCGCGGGTCTCGTCAGTCAGCGGGCACGTCAGCGCGACAACGTCTGCGCTGGCGAAGAGTATCTGTTTGTCGACCAGTTCCACACCGCTGGGCGCCCGCACGCCCGGATGGCCCAGGCCCAGCACCTTCATGCCCAGCGCCAGTGCGGCGCGTGCCAGGTGCCCGCCTATCGTGCCCACGCCCACGATGCCGAGGGTGGCATTGTCCAGCTCCTCCGTCGCCAGTGCGCGCGCCCGGACGGCATCCCACTGGCCGGCGTCGGCCGGCAGGCGCAAGGCCTCCAGCGAGCGGCTGTGGCGGAACATCGCCTGCAAGCAGTATTCGACCACCGACTCGGTATTGGAACCGGGCACATTGGCCACCGGTATGCCGGCTTGCGTGGCCTGCTCGACAGGGATCATGTCCAGGCCTACGCCGTGGCGCACCACGCCGCGCAGCCGTGTCTGATGCGCGAAGACATCATCGGGCAGGCGCGTGCGCACGATCAGGCCGTCGATATCCGCCACGGCGCAGCGCAGCGTGTCGTCATCGGTTGCGGGCGCGACGGCCACGTCCGCATGCCGGGCCAGTCGATCGTGGGCATCGGGGTGAATGGGGTTGGTCAGCAGGACCTTGGGGCGGGGCGGTGGGGACATGGCAAGCTCAGAGAACAGGGTTGGTCAGTTCGCCAAACATCGGGGCGCTGCTGATCGTCACCACCTGGCCGGATTGTAGCCAGGCGGGCGGTCGATGATGCGCGGCCACGCCGGCCGGCGTGCCGGTCGCGATGATGTCGCCGGCGTCCAGCGGCATCTGGCTTGAAATGTAGGCGATGAGTGCGTCGATCCGGTGCAGCATCTGCGCCACTGTGGATTGCTGCCGCACCTGGCCGTCGACGGCCAGCGTCAACGGCAGGGCGTAGGGATCGATGACGGCGCTGGCGGGCACGATCCACGGGCCCAGGGGACCGCTGGCGGGCTGGTTCTTGCCGCGCACGAAACCGCCGTCCTCGCGGACGTAGCGGGTGGCGCTGACGTCGTTGAACAGCGTATAGCCGGCAATGTGGCCGCCCGCTTGTTCGTGGGGGATGTTCAGCGCGGGCCGTCCGATGATGACGGCCAGCTCGGCCTCGTACGTGGTGTCCGACGACGGTGCGAGCCGGATGGGCTCGCCGGGGCCGATGAGGGTGCCGGCCGACTTGATGAAGATGACGGGGTGTTCGGGGGCGGCCCGGGTGCCGCGCGCGAGTCCGTCGCGGTAATTGAAGGCTGCGCCCACGATCTTGCCGGCGCTTGGCAGGGGTGCGCACAGCGAGACCTCGGCCAGTGGCAGCAGGGGCAGCCGATCGAATGGATGGCCGGCGAGCGCCTTGGCGATGCCTGGCAGGCCGTGAACGATCCAGTGGCGCAGATCCGGCGCGAGGCCATCCAGGGGCGGGGGCCGCCGGGGCGAGCCGCCGTCGAGCACGAACGGACCGTGTCCAGTATCAAGCAGCACGCCCGGCCGCTCGCGCCCCTGGTGTTTGAAAGTGACGAACCTCATCGGGGCGCTCATACGCGGTAACGGTCCAGCACGCCGCGATCGATCTCGATGCCCAGGCCGGGGCCTTGCGGCACGGGGACGACGCCGTGCGTCTGCACGATCGGTGTGGTGGCGAGATCATCCCGGAAAGGGTTCTCGCATTGCTCGAACTCGAACAGCAGCGGCATGGGGCGAAAGCTGGGCGGCTGGTCGGGCAGCGAGGCCAGGAAGTGCAGGGTGGCCGCCACGCCGATCACCGAACCCCAGGCGTGGGGCACGCACTCTACGCCATTGGCGATGGCCAGGGCGGCGATCTTGCGGCATTCGCTCAGGCCACCCGCCGCGCAGACGTCGGGCTGCACGATGTCCATGGCTTTCCGGTTGACGATATCGCGAAAGCCCCAGCGGGTGAAGCTGTTTTCGCCGCCGGCCACGGCCATGTCCAGAGCGTTGGTCACGGCGACGTAACCGTCCAGGTCCTCCGGGGAGATCGGCTCTTCGAACCAGGCCACATCCAGGCGTTCCAGCTCACGGCCCAGCTGGATGGCGGCCGGCACCGTCATGCAGTGGTTGGCATCCACCATCAGCGCGACGTCCGGGCCGATGGCCTCGCGCACGGCCGCCACGCGCTCGATATCGCGACGCGCCGAGCCCAGGCCGATCTTCATCTTGATGGCGGTGAAGCCGTCCTCGACATAGCCGCGTGCCTCCTCGACCGCTTCCTCTACGACACGATCCATGTCGATGAAGTAGAGCCCGGTCGCGTAGGCCTGGACGGATTTTCGATGGGCGCCGCCCATCAGCTTGTGCACGGGCTGGCCGCAAATCTTGCCGATGATGTCCCACAATGCAATGTCGATGCCGCTGATGGCCGAGATGGCCATGCCGGTCGATCCGTAATCCTTGATGCGGTTGTACAAGCCTTCCCAGATGACCTCGACGTCAAACGGGTCGCGGCCGATGACGTGGGCGGCAAACTGGGTTTCGATGAAGGCCTTGGCCACATGCGCCGGCCCATAGCACTCACCCCAGCCGACCACGCCGTCCCGGGTCTCGATCTCTACGATGCAGGAACCGCGCGTCTTGTACAGCCAGCCGCGAGATGAGGTGAAAGGGCGCTGGATGGGGGCGCTGACGACGTGGCAGGTGATTTTCTCGATCACGCTCATGATGCTGGGTTCCGGTGAAAGTCAACAAAAGGCCGGTGTCCACAAGGTGTTTCCGGATGAGTGCCCGAATCTTAGCAAAGATTGTTATAACGAACAACAAATAAAAAATATCAATGGTGGTGGATCGGTTAACATGGTACCCACGACAGTTCGAAAAGGATGGTTGCGCATGGGATTGGCGCTGACACGTCTGGACAAGCTCACGCTATGGGATCGCGCCTACATGGAACTCAGGCGCGCCCTGCTGTCGGGCCGTTTCCGGCCCGGACAACGCATCTTGTTGAGGGAGGTGGCGCAGGAATTGGGCATCAGCCTCACGCCGGTGCGGGACGCGGTGAACCACCTGGTGGCGGAGCGTGTGCTGGATCGAGGCCCTGGTGGACAGAAGGGTGGAGCCTCGGTGCCAAAACTGAGCAGCGAGCAATTCCAGCAGCTCACCGCCATGCGGGTGGATCTGGAAAGCCGGCTGGCGCAGGCCGCTGCGCGCAATTTGACGCCTGAAGGGGTGGACGAGCTGGCGAGCCTGGTGGATCAGATGGCGGCCAACATCGATGGCAAAAACAAGAACCTCTATCTGGACCTGCACCGTCGTTTTCACTTTACGCTGTACGATGCGGCTGACATGCCGCTGATCCGCGACACCACGGAAACGCTATGGCTGCGCTGCGGTCCGGCCCTGAACGCCGTGCTGGAGGATTACGTGCCCAATCTCAAGCGCAACGATTACCACCGGGCCACGGTCGAGGCCTTGAGGGAGGGTGACATGGGCAAGGTCGTGCAATGCATCCGCCAGGACATCCAGGAAGCCGGCGTCTACATCGACCAGCAACTGCGGACTATGCGCGATGCCTGAATCGCAAGCCATGGGCGGCGAGGCCGCCAGGCGTTTGCCGTTCTTCACCATCGGCCACTCGAACCGTGACCTCGAATCCTTTGTTGCGTTGCTGGACGAGGCCGGCGTCGAATGCGTCATCGACATCCGGACCGTGCCGCGCTCGCGCGCCAATCCGCAGTTCAATCGGGACGCCTTGCCCGATGCGCTGGCCGCCCATCAGGTGTCGTACGAGCACCTGGCGGCCTTGGGCGGCCTGCGTGGCAAGTCGAAGTCCGTGTCCCCCGAGGTCAATGGCTTCTGGGAGAACGACAGCTTTCACAACTATGCCGACTACGCGCTGTCCGAGGCCTTCCGCGAGGGGCTGGACCAGTTGCTGGCGCGCGGACGCACCCTGCGTTGCGCCTTCATGTGCTCCGAGGCGGTCTGGTGGCGCTGCCATCGCCGCATCGTCGCCGACCACCTGCTGGCGCGAGGCGAGTCGGTCTTCCATATCATGGCGCCGGGCCGCATCGAGCCCGCGCGCCTGACACCGGGCGCAGTCCCCCGGCCTGAGGGCGGGGTGGTTTATCCGGGTGAATCCGGGCCCAGGCCTTGAAGGCCGGGAAGGGCGCCGTCGGGCCGGGTGACTGGGGATCGCTCGCGGACGATGGTAACGCCGCGCGGGTCGAGACCGATGTCGCCGGCCTGTTCCTCGGCGCAGACGCCAAGGTCGGTCACGGTTGGCGGCTTGGCGTGGTCCTGGGGCACACCGATGGGCGGGTTCGCGTGGACCAGCGCGCCTCGCGCTCGAGCGTCAAGAGCGACACGGGCGCCGTCTACGGCGGCCGCGGCTGGGATCTGGGCGCCGCGGGCCGCCTCAACTGGCTGGCCGGCGCAGCCTACACCCGCCATGCCGTCGACAGCCGGCGTGAACTGACGATCGGCGTGGCCGCCCTGGCCAATCTTCGACCCACAATCCCAAGTATTTATCGCACAAGGGGATTGTCGAATAAGTCACGCATTGTCCATGGACTTGTCCACATCTTGCGTGGACAAGTCCGGCGCGATGGCCGACGCCGCTAAAATAGCCCGCGTCCGCATGGCCGGCGCATCGATCCACGGCCGCTACTTCGAGGATGACAACCATGGATGACCTGAACAAATTCGTCGCCGCCTTGCCCGACCTGCACCACATGGCGGTCCAGGGCCTGATCACCCTGATCATTCTGGTGGTGGGCTGGACACTGTCCTCCCTGGCCGCGCACGGCGTGCGGCGCCTGGCCTCGCGCTCCACCCGCATCGACCCCACGGTGGTTCCGATCCTGCGCAGCGTCACGGTGTGGACCATCCGCACGGTGGTGCTGCTGGCGGTGCTGGCGCGCCTGGGCGTCCAGACCGCGAGCCTCATCGCCATGCTGGGCGCCGCCGGCCTGGCGGTCGGTCTGGCCCTGCAGGGTACGCTGCAGAACATCGCCGCGGGCATCATGCTGCTGATCCTGCGCCCGGTGCGCGCGGGCGAATATGTATCGATCGCGGGGCAGGGCGAGGGGACGGTGGACGAGGTCGGGCTGTTCATGACGCGGCTCATCCAGTTCGACGGGGTGCACCTGCTGTTGCCCAACAGTTCGGTCTGGGGCAATGCGGTGATCAACTACAGCCGCAACGCCTCGCGGCGCCTGGACGTCGCCATCGGCGTGCGCTATGGCGACGATCTGGGCCAGGCGATCGCCGCGCTGCGCGCGCTCGTGGAGGGACGCGACGATGTGCTGCCGGATCCCGCGCCGAGGGTGATGGCCACGGAATACCGCGACAGCGCCGTGATGGTCAATATCCGGGTATGGACGCCCGCCGACAAGTACTGGGATTTGCGCTTCGACCTGTATCGCGAGGCGGCGCAGGCGCTGCAGCGCGCCGGCCTGAAGACGCCGATTCCCTTGCGCGAGGTGCGCGCGGTGCCCGGCACCGCGCCCGCCGCGTCGGCTGCCGCCGCGGCGGAAGACTGACGGGGCTATTCGACCATTCGATTCAAGCGTTCGGCATCCAGCGGCTTCTGGCCGTTCTCGACGCGCTGCCCCAAGTCTTCCATGGCCTTGCACAGGCGCGTGATCCGTTTTTCCTGGCTGGCGGCATGGTCGATGAGTTCGTGCAGGACCTGGATCAGCGGGTCGTCGTCGCCGCGATCGACCGCGTAGGCGGCGAATTCCGCGGCGCCCTGGGCGGGGCCTTGGGCAGTACGCGCTTCCGGGCGTCCGCGGTCGAGCAGGTCCTGCAGCGGCTTGGCCGTCCAGTCCGTCTGGCAGGGCAGGGGCGCGGCGCCGTCGTCCGTGGGCGGTACGGACCCAGCCGCCTGAGCCGGCGCCTGCGCGGGTGCCCCGGCTGGCGCGGGAGCCTCGGCCGAACCCGGTTCCTCGCTTGCATGCGCGTCGTCCTTGAGGATGACGCGCGCCGGGTTGCCCACCGCCGTTGCGCCTGGCGGCACGGGTTTGATCACCACGGCGTTCGAGCCGACGCGGGCGTGCGCGCCGACCGTGAAGCCGCCCAGGATCTGGGCGCCCGCGCCGACCACCACGCCCTCCTCGAGGGTGGGGTGGCGCTTTTCGCCCTTGTACAGGCGGGTGCCGCCCAGGGTGACGCCCTGGTAGATGGTGCAGTCGTCGCCCACGACGGCGGTCTCGCCGATGACGACGCCGAATCCGTGGTCGATGAAGACCCGCCGGCCGATCTGCGCGCCGGGGTGGATTTCGATGCCGGTGAGGATGCGGCCCAGGTGCGAGACGAACCGCCCCGCCCACAGCCAGCCGCGGCGCCACAATCTGTGGGCCAGCCGGTGCACCAGGATGGCGTGCAGCCCCGGATAACAGGTGAGGATCTCGAGGCGGCTGCGTGCCGCCGGGTCGCGCTGGTGTATGCAGTCGATGTCTTCGCGTAGCTGTTTGAACATGATCATTCCACGTGTGGCAGCCCCGTGTCGCCCGGGCCGCCACGGGCGGCGCGTGCGGTCTTGACCATGGCGGTGCACATGCCGCGCAGCATGTCGACCTCGTCGGTGCTGGGGCGGGCGCGGGTCAGGAGCTGGCGCATGCGGGGCAGGAGCTTCTTGGGGTGCAAGGGATCGAGAAAGCCGACCTCGACCAGGGCCTGCTCGAGATGCGCGAGCATCGCCTGCAGGCGCGCGCTGCTGGCCGGATCGGCGCCGGGGTCGTGCCGGGCGCGCGTGTCGGGCAGCCGGGGATCGCCGGACAGGGGCAGCAGGGCATAGCGCAGTTCCCAGGCCGCGAGCTGCAGGGCCTGCGAGACGTTGAGCGAGCTGTATGCCGGGTTGGCGGGGATGTGGCAGACATTCTGGCACAGGGTGATGTCCTCGTTGGACAATCCCGAGCGCTCGGTGCCCAGCACCACCGCCACGCCGGTGAGGTCGCTGGCGGCGAGGTGCCGCGCCGCCAGGACGGCCGCCTCGCGGATGTCGCAGGGCGGTGGCCCCAGCGCGCGTGCGCGCGCCGTCAGCGCAAAGGCCAGGGTCGTCGGCCCCAGCGCCTCGGCGAGACTGGCCCGGATCCGCGCGTGTCGCAGGACATCGCCCGCGCCGCTGGCGAGCGCGATCGCCTCGGGGTGTGCCAGGACATCGGGCAGCGCGGGGTCGACCAGCGTCAGGTCGCCGAAGCCCATGGTCTTGATCGCCCGCGCCGCCGAGCCCACGTTGCCGGGGTGGCTGGGACTCACCATGATGAACCGCACGCGTCCGAATGGACCGGCCGTGGCGGCCGCGTTTTCAGAGGGTTCTTGTGGAGTCATTTAAAATAGAGGACTTTCCATGCCCTAGCCGGTGTTGCCGTTGCAAACAGCCGGTGTGGCCTGTACGCTTGGCAAAGCAGTTTTTCTCTGGAATTCTATGCATCCGATGCTCAATACCGCCATCAAGGCGGCCCGCCGCGCAGGCACAATCATCAACCGCGCGAGCCTGGATCTCGAACGCCTGAACGTGGCGCGCAAGGGGCCCAAGGATTATGTCACGGAAGTCGACCGTGCCGCAGAGGAAGCCATCATCGACATTTTACGCACGGCCTATCCGGACCACGCCATCCTGGCCGAGGAAACGGGCGAACATGGCGCCGCTGGAGGCGTCCCGCCGGACTTCCAGTGGATCATCGATCCGCTGGACGGCACCACGAATTTCATCCACGGCTTTCCGAACTACGCCGTGTCGATCGCGCTGCTGCATCGCGGGCAGCCCGCCCATGCGGTGATCTATGACCCCTCGCGCAACGAGATGTTCACCGCCAGCCGCGGCAGCGGGGCCTTCCTGAACGACCGGCGCGTGCGGGTCTCGGGCTGCACGCGCTACCATGACGCCCTGCTGGCCTCGCATGTGCCGAAATCCACCGCCTTGCCGGCGGATTCGCCCTTCTCGCCGATGCTGGCCGATTGCGCCGCGGCGCGGCGCACGGGCTCGGTGGTGCTGGATCTCGCCTACGTCGCCTGCGGGCGCCTGGACGGTTTCTGCGGCGTGCGCCTCAAGCCCTGGGACATGGCCGCCGGCGGCCTGATGGTGCTCGAGGCCGGCGGCCTGCTGTCGGACTTCGAGGGCGAGCAGGGCTGGATGGCCAGCGGCAACCTGCTGACGGCCACCCCGAAGGTATTCCCGCAGATGATCGGCTACCTGAGCGCCTGAGGACCGATCGATGGAATGGATGCTGGACCCTTCCGCATGGGTCGGCCTGCTCACCCTGATCGTCCTCGAGATCGTCCTCGGGATCGACAACCTCGTCTTCATCGCCATCCTGGTCGACAAGCTGCCGCCCAAGCAGCGCGACCGCGCGCGGGTGCTGGGCCTGGGCCTCGCGCTGGCCATGCGCCTGCTGCTGCTCACCCTCATGTCGTGGTTGATCAAGCTCACCGCGCCTATCGTGTCGTTCGGCGAGTTTGCCTTCTCGGGCCGCGACCTGATCCTCATCGGCGGGGGGCTGTTCCTCCTCACCAAGGGCACCTTCGAGCTGCATGACCGCGTCGAGGGGCGCACGGCGCATGCCTCGGGCTCGCGCCTGCATGCCGGCTTCTGGGTGATCGTCACGCAGATCGTGATTCTGGACGCGGTGTTCTCGATCGATTCCGTCATCACCGCGGTTGGCATGGTCGACCATCTGCCCGTCATGATGATCGCGGTGATCGTCGCGATGGCCATCATGCTGGTGGCCTCCAAGCCGCTCACGCAGTTCGTCAATGCCCACCAGACAGTGGTCATCCTGTGCCTGGGCTTTCTGCTGATGATCGGTTTCTCGCTGCTGGCCGAGGGCTTCAGCTTCGCCGTACCCAAAGGCTATCTGTACGCGGCCATCGCCTTCTCGGTCCTCGTCGAGTCCCTGAACCAGCTGGCGCGCCGCAATATGCGCCGCGTCGAATCGCGCCGGCCCATGCGCGAACGCACCGCCGAGGCGGTGCTGATGCTGCTCGGACGCCGCCCCATGGTGGGCCCAGGCCTCGATACCGATCCGGGCATGGCGGCCGATGCGACGCCCATCGAGGCCTTCGGCGACGAGGAGCGCAACATGGTCAGCGGGGTGCTGACCCTCAGCGACCGCAATGTGCATTCGGTGATGACGCCGCGCACGGACGTGTCGTGGATCAACCTCGAGGCCGATCCAGCCGAGCTGCGCGAGCAGATCACCCGCGAGCCCCACAGTTTCTTTCCGGTGTGCCGCGGCACCCTGGACGAGGTCGTGGGGATCGGCCGCGCCAAGGAGCTGATCACCGATCTGTTGATCCACGGCACCATTCGCGAGACCCGCCTGCGCGAACCCATCATCGTGCACGAGTCGATCGAGATCCTGCAGCTCATGGATACGCTCAAGCGCTCCCGCGGCCTGCTGGTGCTGGTGGCCGATGAATTCGGCTCCATCGTCGGGGTGGTCACGCCCATCGACATCTTCGAGGCGATCGCCGGCGAATTCCCCGACGAGGACGAGGCGCCCGACATCATCGACCAGGGCAACGGACGCTGGCGCGTCGACGGCGCGGCCGACCTGCATCACCTCGAGCAGGTCATGCACACCGACGGCTTGGTCGACGAGGACGAGGAATACGCCACGATTGCCGGCTATCTGCTCGAGCGCTTCGGGCGGCTGCCGGCGGTGGGCGATTCCTGCGATCTCGTGCAGGGGGAATGGCCCGCATTCCGCTTTACCGTGCTCGAGATGGATGGGCGGCGCATCGCCACGGTCCAGATCGAGCGGATCCACCTGCCCGACCCGGATGCCGAGGCCGAGTCCTCCGACTAGGCCGACCGGCACAATACAGCACAGCGGAAAGGACGCATGAACGATAGCGCGTGGTTTTTGTTGCAGGCCCTGTTTCTGGGCCTCGTCGAAGGTTTTACCGAATTCATTCCGGTCTCCAGCACCGCCCACCTGCTGCTGGTGGGCGACTGGATCGGTTTTTCATCGGGCAACGACAAGGTGTTCGAGGTCGTCATCCAGCTCGGCTCCATCCTGGCGGTGATGTGGGTGTTTCGCGCGCGCATCCTGCAGATGCTGGGCGGCTTCTTCGCCGGCGATCCGCAAGAGCGCCGCTTTGTGTGGAACCTGGCGATCGCGTTCATGCCGGCCGCCGTGATCGGCGCCCTGGGGATCCGCTACGTCAAGGCGCTGTTCCATCATCCGGGCGTATTCGCCATCACCCTGGCGCTGGGCGGGCTCATCATGTTGTGGGTCGAGCGCAAGCCCCGCTATGCCAAGCGGCCCGACGACCCGTCCGAGACCGAGGTGTCGCAGCACGCCAGCGCGCATACGCTCGAGCAGATCAGCTGGAAGCAGGCACTGGCCGTGGGGTGCGCCCAGGTCCTGGCGATGGTGCCGGGCACGTCGCGTTCGGGGGCGACCATCATCGGCGGCATGCTGGCCGGGATCGATCGGCGCACGGCCACGGAATTTTCGTTCTTCCTCGCCATGCCGACGATGCTGGCCGCCTCGGTGTACGACCTGTACCGGCACGGTGCGGCCCTCGACGAGTCGCAGATGCTGGCGATCGTGGTGGGCTTTGTCGCGGCATTTCTCAGCGCCCTGGTGCTGGTGCGGGCCGTGCTGGCGTTCGTCGCGCGGCGCACGTACCGGCCCTTCGCCTGGTACCGCATCGGCCTGGCGGTGGTCGTGGCCTGCTGGGTGCTGCTCTAGCGTCCGGGCGTATCGCCGCCCAGGGACTCGTCCAGCATGAGGCGCGGGCCGCCGGCATCCAGCACCAGCCAGCCGCCGCGCCCGGGCGGCTGGTCGTAGTCCCAGTCCGGCAGGACGAAACGCCGGCAGGCGCGTCCGCCGGCATCCAGCGCGTGCACCGCAGGCCGGTGGGTATGGCCGTGGACCAGCACATCCGATCCCGAGGCCGCCAGCGCATCCGCGACGGCTCGTGGATTGACGTCCATGATCCGCATGGACTTGCCGCGCCGCGCCTGGCGGCTGCGGGCGCGGGCCCAGGCGGCGATGCGCCGCCGCAGGGCCAGCGGCAGCGCGAGGAAGGCCCGCTGCACCCACGGCGCGCGCACCAGGCGCCGCAGGCGCTGGTAGCCGGTGTCGTCGGTGCAGTATTGGTCGCCGTGGGCCAGCAGCAGTGTGCCCGCGGCCGTGGTCAGCAAAATTTCATCGTCCAGCAGGCGCGCGCCCAGGCTGCGGGCGAGCGCCGCGCCCATCAGGAAGTCGCGGTTGCCGTGTCCCAGCCACAGCGGGATGTCGTGCGCGGTGTCGCGCAGGGCCGTGAGGGCCCTGGCCAGCCAGGCCGGCGGATCCCGCAGGGCGTGGTCGTCGCCGATCCAGGCCTCGAAGATGTCGCCGCACAGGACGAGGGCGTCGGCCTCGCGACGCGCCCGTTCGAGGAAGCGGAAGAATGCCGCCGCCGTGCCGGGATTATGTTCGCCCAGGTGGATGTCCGAGGCGATCCAGACCGTGCCCGGCAGCGCGAGCTCATTCAACCAGGGTGGCGCTTTCGATGACGACGTCATCGACGGGGACGTCCTGGTGGAAGCCCTTGTTGCCGGTCTTGACCTGCTTGATCGCATCGACCACCTCGGTGCCCTCGATCACCTTGCCGAACACGGCATAGCCCCAGCCGTTGGAAGTGGGCGCGGTGAAGTTCAGGAAATCGTTGTCGGCGACGTTGATGAAGAACTGCGCGGTCGCCGAGTGGGGGTCGGCGGTGCGGGCCATGGCCAGCGTGTAGCGGTCGTTCTTCAGGCCGTTGTTGGCCTCGTTTTCGATGGGCGCGTGGGTTTGTTTCTGCTTCATTCCGGCTTCGAAGCCGCCGCCCTGGACCATGAAGTTGTTGATGACGCGATGGAATATCGTACCGTCATAAAAGCCTTCCTTGACGTAGGTGAGGAAATTTTCCACGGTCTTGGGGGCTTTTTCGGCGTCGAGCTCGATCAGCAGGTCGCCCTTGTTGGTGTGCAGTTTGACTTGGGGGTGGTTGCTCATGGACTTGCCTTGGTCATGGGTGGTGGGGCCTTGCGCGACGGCCGCCGCGCCCGGTATCAGGGCGACGGCGCAGGCCAGGCACAGAACGCGTATCCAGGAGGGCAGGATACGCAGGAATGAGAGATGGGACATCGGGGCAGGTCTCCGGGGCATGGGACCGCTATTGTGCCGCATGGGCGGGGTCCGGGTCGACCGGGCGCTGTGCCGACCTTGCGGGTTTGCCGCGCAACACGCGGGCCCGATCGAACGCCTGCTGGGCCAGGCGCGTGTCGACGTGGCCGAGGTTCTCCAGGGCCGGCACGAAGGCGGGATCGATCGTCAGAGCGGTCTGCAGCGCCTCGCGGGCGCGCTCGAGCTGGCCCATGCGGGCGTACTCGATGGCCAGTGCGTTCCAGGGTTCCGGCAGCTCCGGGAAATCGATGGTCATTTCGCGCCAGATCCTGGTGGCCTCGTCGTGGCGGCCCAGTTGGGCCAATGCGCGCCCATGCAGGTAGGCCAATTGGACGTCGGTGCCCAGGCTGCCGGCCTCCTCGCGCTGGGCCTGGCGTTTCTGAATCAGGTCCAGCGCGGCCTCGGCCCGCCCCTCGTCCAGCATGGCCGCGATGTGGCTGGTGATCTGCGAGGGCGTCAGGGGAATCGCGGTGTTGACGCCGGGGGTGGCGGCCTCGAGCAGGTCGGCGAAGGCGCGCCAGCCTCGCTCGGGCGGCGGAGGGTTGGTGAACTGGCCGGTTTGCGGATCGTACACCGGGTCCGCCAAAAGCCTGCCGTCCGCGTTAAGATGGTCAGCTGGGCTTTGGGCGGACGCCGCCGCCATGCAGGCGCACAGGACCAGTGCGGGGAAAGAATATCGAATCACGGCTGAGGGACGCCTATGTCTGGGGCTGAGGAAAATCGTCGGGGGAAGGTATACTTGTCAGCTCATTTTAGCCTTGCCGTGCGCGGGATGCCTGTGGCGGGCACGGCCTGCGCCACGCCTTGCAACCGCCGTCCCGCCGCCTTCCGCGCTCCTGCCTGACCGATCATGCTGCACATTTATAACACCCTTTCGCGCCGCAAAGAGGCCTTCGATCCCGTCGAGCCGGGGACAGTGCGGATCTATGTGTGCGGCATGACGGTTTACGATTTCTGCCACCTCGGCCATGCCCGGATGCTGGTGGGATTCGACGTGGTGCAGCGCTGGCTGCGGGCCAGCGGCTGGCGCGTGACTTTCGTGCGCAACATCACCGACATCGACGACAAGATCATCCGGCGCGCCGTGCAAAGCGGCCGGCGCATGCACGAGGTCACCGATTTCTTCATCGAGGCCATGCGCGCCGACGAGCGCGCCCTGGGGGTCCAGCCGCCGGATGCCGAGCCGCGCGCCACCGAATACGTGGGCCGGATGCTCGACATCATCGGCACGCTCGAGGCGCGCGGCCTGGCCTATCGCGGCGAGGACGGCGACGTCAATTTCTCGGTGCGCAAGTTCCCGGGCTACGGCAAGCTCTCGGGCAAGTCGCTCGACGACCTGCGTGCGGGCGAGCGCGTGGCGGTGGCCTCGGCCAAGCACGACCCCCTGGACTTCGTCCTGTGGAAGGCGGCCAAGCCCGACGAGCCCGAGGAATCGCGCTGGCCGTCCCCCTACGGGCCGGGACGGCCCGGCTGGCACATCGAGTGCTCGGCCATGAGCCACGCCTTGCTCGGCATGCCGCTGGACATTCACGGCGGCGGCCCGGACCTGAAGTTTCCCCACCACGAGAACGAGATCGCCCAAAGCGAAGGCGCTTTCGGCGGCACCCTGGCGCGGACCTGGATGCATTGCGGCCCGATGATGGTGGATGCCGAAAAGATGTCCAAGTCCCTGGGCAACTTCCAGCGCATCCGCGATACGCTGGCCGGGGGCACGCCCGCCGAGGATGCGGCGGACTACGAGGCCAACCCGCGCGAGGCCGAGATGCTGCGCTTCTTCATCGTGCGCAATCACTATCGCAGCATCCAGAACTACGCGCCCGACAACCTGCTCGATGCGCAGCATGCGCTCGACAGGCTCTATCAGACCTTGGCGAACGTGCCGCCCGATCCGGCCGGGATCGACTGGGATCATCCGGCGGCCGCGGCTTTCAAGGCCGCCATGGACGACGATTTCAACACCTCGGGCGCCGTCGCCGTGCTCTTCGAGCTGGCGGGCCAGGCCAACCGCGAAGGATCCGCCCAGGCCAGCGGGCTGATGCGCGCCCTGGGCGGCGTGCTGGGCCTGCTGCAGGGCGATCCCGAGGCTTACCTGAAATCCCCGACCCGCTATCTGGGCGGGGCGGCGGGCCCGGGGCTGGAGGCCGCGGCCATCGACGCGCTGGTGGCCGAGCGCGCCCGCGCCAAGGCGGACCGTGATTTCGCCCGTGCCGACCGGATCCGCGCCGATCTGCGCGACCAGGGCGTCGAGCTCGAGGACAAGGCCGGCGGGCTGACTCAATGGCGCAGGGTGTAGGCGATGGACACCCTTGAACGCCGTGTCGCCCAACGGAACCGCCCCGCCTATTGGGATCGCGCCTGCGAACACCTGATGCGGCGCGACCGCATCCTGCGCAAGCTCATCCCCGCCTTTGGCGACGAGTCGATCGCCCCGCGCCGCAGCCCCTTCGCGACGCTGGCACGCATCGTGATCGGGCAGCAGATCTCGCCGGCCCTGGGGCGCGACCTGTGGGGCCGCCTGGTGCGGGATTGTGGCGCCGATCCGTCGCCGGCCTGCATCGCCGCCTTCGACGAGGCCTCATTGCACGCCATGGGCCTGTCGCGCCGCAAGGCGCAGTACTTGCTGGATCTGGCCGGCTATTTCCAGGCCGACGGCGGCGAGGCCGACTGCTGGGACGGCATGGACGATGCGGCGGTGATCGCCGAACTGTGCACCATTCGCGGGGTCGGGCGCTGGTCGGCCGAGATGTTCCTGATCTTCAACCTGGGCCGTCCCGATGTGCTGCCGCTGGACGACACGGCGCTGCTCAAGGCGATTTCCCGGCATTATTTCAGCGGCGAGCCCGTCTCGCGCTTCGAGGCGCGCGAGGTCGCGCAGGCCTGGGCGCCGTGGCGCACCGTCGCCAGCTGGTATTTGTGGCGTAGCATGGAAGCCGCCGCCATCGAATACTGAATTGCATTCCCCTGGAAAAACAGTCCTCATGCGAAATACATTTCTCGAATTCGAACAGCCTCTCGCGGAACTCGACAACAAGATCGAGGAGCTGCGCTTCGTGCAGGCGGACTCGGCGGTGGACATCTCCGAGGAGGTCAGCCGCCTGCAGCAAAAGAGCCAGTCCCTGGCCAAGAGCATCTACGCGAAACTCACGCCCTGGCAGACCGCGCTGGTCGCGCGCCATCCCCAGCGTCCCTACACGCTGGATTACGTGCGCGAACTCTTCACCGATTTCCATGAACTGCATGGCGATCGCATGTATGCCGACGACCAGTCGATCGTGGGCGGGCTGGCGCGCTTCAACGGCAGCCCCTGCATGGTCATCGGCCACCAAAAGGGCCGCGACACCAAGGAACGCGCCATGCGCAATTTCGGCATGCCGCTGCCCGAGGGGTATCGCAAGGCCTTGCGCCTGATGCGGCTGGCCGAAAAGTTCCGCCTGCCGGTGTTCACCTTCGTCGACACCCCGGGGGCGTACCCCGGCGTGGGCGCCGAGGAGCGCGGACAGTCCGAGGCCATCGGACACAACCTGTTCGCCATGGCGGGCCTCAAGGTCCCCATCATCGTCACCATCATCGGCGAGGGCGGTTCGGGCGGCGCCCTGGCGATCGCCGTCGGCGACGTGGTGATGATGCTGCAGTACGCCACCTACTCGGTGATCTCCCCCGAGGGCTGCGCCTCGATCCTGTGGCGCAGCGCCGACAAGGCCGCCACCGCGGCCGAGGCGCTGGCGATCACCGCGCCGCGCCTCAAGGACCTGGGGTTGATCGATCGTGTGGTCAACGAGCCCGTGGGCGGCGCCCACCGCGATCCAGTCACCATGGCGCGCCAGTTGCATCGCGCCCTGGCCGATGCGCTGCGCCAGGTCTCGGGCCTGGATACCGACGAGCTCCTGCGCCTGCGCCACGAACGCATCGCCGCCTACGGACGCTTCCAGGAAGCGCGCGTCTAGTGCCCCGGCAAGCGGACTGCGATCCTGAACTGCTCCAGTCCGTGCGCGAGGTGTTGGCCGGCTGTGACGGCCCGGTTGCGGTGGCGTTGAGCGGCGGCGCGGATTCGGCCATGCTCGCGCTGCACGCGGCGCGCGCCGCGGCCGAGGCGCACCGCACTTTGCATGCCTTTCACGTGCACCACGGCCTGCAGGCCGAGGCCGACCGTTGGCAGGCGCACGCCCACCGCCTGGCCGCCCAGTTGGGAATGTCCTGCCATAGCCTGCGCGTCGACGTCTCCATCAGTGGCGACGGCATGGAATCGGCCGCCCGCGACGCCCGCTACGGCGCGTTCGCGCAACTCGCGGCGCTGGCCGGCGTGCGCACCATCCTGCTGGCCCATCATCGCGACGACCAGGCCGAAACGGTGCTGCTGCGCCTATTGCGCGGCGCCGGGCCGCTGGCGTTGGGGGCGATGGCGCCCGATACCGTGCGCGACGGCCTGCGCTACCTGCGCCCCTGGCTCGCGGTGCCGCGCGCGCGCATCCTGCGCTGCGCCGAGCGCTATGGCGCGCGCAGCGGCTGGCGGCCGGTCGACGATCCCAGCAACGCCGATCCGCGCTATACCCGCGCCGCCTTGCGCGAGCGCCTGGCCCCCGTGCTCGACGATCGCTGGCCGGGCTGGCGGGACATCCTTGTGCGTCATGCCGCGCAGGCCCGCGAATTGACCCTGCTGGTCGACGAGGCCGCGCGCGCCGACTGGGCCGGCCTGGACCCCGCGCCGGATGCCGCCAGTTTCTCCCTGGCGGCCTGGCGCCTGCTGCCGCCGGTCCGCCAGGCGCAAGTGCTGCGCCATTGGCTCGGCCTGCACGGCTTGCGCGCCCCCACCGCCGCCCGCCTGGACGAGCTCATGCGGCAGTTGCGCGGCCTGCATGCCTTGGGCCACGACCGGCGCATGCGGCTGCGCCACGACGGCCGCTGGATCGCCTGCGTGCGCGGGCGCGTGGTGCTCGAGCCGAAAACACAGGTAGAATAAGCAGTTTTGGCGCGTTCGCGCGCCTTTTGACCTTCCACCTCGATCGCATCATGTCTCTCATCGTTCAAAAGTACGGCGGCACCTCGATGGGCTCCGTCGAACGCATTCAGAACGTCGCGCGCCGCGTCGCCAAATGGCATGCCGCCGGCCACCAGGTCGTGGTCGTGCCCTCGGCCATGTCCGGCGAAACCAATCGCCTGCTGGGCCTTGCGCGGGAAATTTCGCCCACGCCCGATCTGCGCGAACTCGACATGCTGGCGGCGACCGGCGAGCAGGCCAGCAGCGCCTTGCTGGCCATCGCCTTGATGCGCCAGGGCGTGGCCGCGCGCAGCTACGCCGGCTGGCAGGTGCCCGTGCGCACCGACAGCGCCTACACCAAGGCGCGCATCCGCTCGATCGATGATGCGCGCGTGCGGGCCGACCTGGACGCCGGACGCGTGGTCATCGTCACCGGCTTCCAGGGCATCGACGACGAAGGCAACATCACCACGCTGGGCCGCGGCGGCTCCGATACCTCGGCGGTCGCGGTGGCCGCCGCGATGGGCGCCGATGAATGCCTGATCTTCACCGACGTCGACGGTGTCTACACCACCGATCCGCGCGTGGTGCCGGAGGCCCGGCGCATGAACGTGATTTCCTTCGAGGAAATGCTCGAGATGGCGTCGCTGGGCTCCAAGGTCCTGCAGATCCGCGCGGTCGAATTCGCCGGCAAATACCATGTCCCGCTGCGCGTGCTGTCCTCGCTGACCGATCCCCTGATCCCGGTCGAGGACGAAATGCACTCGGGCACACTCATCACTTTCGAGGAAGACCAGAAAATGGAAACCGCCGTTGTCTCGGGCATTGCCTTCAGCCGCGACGAGGCCAAGATCACCCTGCGCAACGTCCCCGACACCCCGGGCGTGGCCTATTCGATCCTCGGGCCCGTGGCCGCCGCCAACATCGACGTCGACATGATCCTGCAGAACATCTCGCTGCAAGGCATGACCGACTTCTCGTTCACGGTCAACCGCAACGACTTCGCCCGTACGCTCGAGCTGCTGCGCAACCAGATCGCCCCCGCCGTGGGCGCGGGCGAGGTCGTCTCCGACGACAAGGTCGCCAAGGTCTCCATCGTGGGGATCGGCATGCGCAGCCACGTCGGCGTCGCCAGCCTCATGTTCCGCACGCTGGCCGAGGAGGGCATCAACATCCAGATGATCAGCACCTCGGAAATCAAGACCTCGGTGCTGATCAACGACAAGTACATGGAACTGGCCGTGCGGGCCCTGCACAAGGCCTTCGAGCTCGACCAGGAATCGGTCCAGCCCGAGGCCTGAGCAGGCCATTTCCCTGTGTTAGAATGCCGGTCTTGTCCGGAGACGTGGCCGAGTGGTTGAAGGTACTCCCCTGCTAAGGGAGCATGCGGCTTATACCCGCATCGAGGGTTCGAATCCCTCCGTCTCCGCCAAAGAACAAAGCCCTTGTTTTCCAGGGGCTTTTTCTTCCTAGAAGGGCAGCCCGCGCTCTTCCTGCAGGTACATCGGATCCGGGCCCGGGTGAAATTGAGTGACCCGCGCGCCGTCCCGGCCGAAGAACACGAACATCAGCGAATTCCAGACGCCCTCCTGGCGATAGCGATAGTTCCAGACGATCTGCCGCACCGACGGCAGGCCGACGGTATCGATTTTTGCCGGCGGGCCGAATTCGCAGCGCACCTGCTCGGGCGTCCACTCGCCCTCGGCCAGCACCTTGAAGTGCGTGTCGGTCAGCACTGGCTCGATCCGCTGGACGCGGCCGTCGGGCGTCAGGTCCGAACCCCAGGCGAATTGACCGAAGGGCTGTTGCGACCAGATGGCGCGCGGCTGGCCCGCGCGCGAGGTGCAGGTGAGGGTCGGCGCGCCGAACTGTGCCTGCACCTGGTCCAGGGGCGTGCCCGGCGGGGTGGCTGCGATATTGGCGCATGCCCCCAGGGCGAGGCCCGCCCCGACGATGAGGACGAGGCGGACCGCGGTGGCGAACCGGTAGGGAGGACTGGTCTTGATCATGGCGACCTCGCTGTGCCTGCGGCCGAGAGATTCCGGGCCTGCATGCTGTCATCTTAGCGCACTGCGGCGGCCGCCAGAGGGGGTGGGGATATCCTACAATCGGCACACCGAACAACCGTCCGGGCCGGGCGCGTCGCGAAGGTGCCTGCGCCCAACCAGGAGACAGCCGTGGATTCGACGTTCATGCGCGCGGTGCGCGAGCGCACCGACGCCGCGATCGCTTCGGGCGATTTGCAACCCATTGTCGCCGAACAGGTCGTGATTCACGACGGCGGCCTGCCATTCACCGTGCGCTGGGTCGCCGCATTGGCGGCCAAGGATGCGGCCAAGGCTGGTGCCGCATCGGGCGTCACTTTGCCCGGCGGCCCGCGCGATCCGAATTTCAATCCCTTTCTGCCGCCCGACCCTGTGTTGACGGTGGGCCCGCTGGGCGCGCATCACAACGTCGTCCTCAACAAGTTTCCCGTCTGCCTGCATCATCTGGTTTTGGCGCGGCGCGAGTTCGCCGAGCAGCTCAGCCCGCTGGAGCCCATCGACTTCCTTGCCCTGGCGACGGTGCTCTCCGATGCGGGCGGGCTGGGCTTCTACAACGGCGGCGCGGCGGCCGGCGCCAGCCAGCGGCACAAGCACGTCCAGTGGATCCCCGCCGTCGCAGGCAACGCCTCGCTGCGGCATCTGGGCGCGGGCCTGCCCGCCGGCCTGGCACCCGGCGACCTGGCGCGCCATCCGGGCCTGCCGCTGCGTCATTGCTTTGTGCGCGTCGAGGCCGGCCGCGGTTGCGACCCTGCGGCCGCCGCGCAAGCCATGCACGAGGCCTTCGGCCGCGCCTGCGATGCCCTGGGTTTGGAGCCCGGGGACGAGGACGGGCTGCTGCCGCCGTGCAACATGCTGGTGGGCGACGATTGGATGCTGGTGCTGCCGCGCAGCCGCGAGCATTTCGAGGGGGTGTCCCTCAACGCCTTGTCCTATGGCGGCACGGTCTATGTACGCGAGCCCGCCCAGATCGAGGCGATTCGCGCCGTCGGGCCGCTCAGGGCGCTGGCGGCCGTCGGTATCCCCGATTCGGAAACCGCCGGCGCTTGAGGCGCGAAGGCCATGAGGCCGGGCCGCCCTGGCCCCGCCTTAGCCAAAGAACCAATAACACACCCCGATCGAGGCCAGCACGCCGGCCAGGTCCGCCAGCAGCGCGCAGCCCACGGTGTGACGCACGCGCTGCACCCCGACCGCCCCGAAATACACGGCCAGCACATAAAAGGTGGTTTCCGTGCTGCCCTGCACGGTGGCGGCCAACAGGGCGGGGAAGCTGTCCGGACCATAGTGCTGCATGGTCTCGATCAGCAGGGCGCGCGCGGCGCTGCCCGAAAACGGCTTGACCAATGCGGTGGGCAGCGCGTCTACGAAGCGTGCGTCCAGTCCCGCCGTCAGTACCAGCCAGCGGATGCCGTCCAGCAGCACGTCCAGCGCGCCCGAGGCGCGCAGCACGCCGATGGCGCACAGCATGGCGACGAGGTAGGGCAGCAGATTCTTGCAGACCTCGAAGCCGTCCCGGGCGCCCTCGACGAACTGTTCATAGACCGGGATGCGTTTCCAGGCGCCGGCCAGCAGGAAGGCGATGATCACGCCGAACAGCACCAGGTTGCCCAGCAGCGAGGACAGGGACGCCACGGCGGCGGCGCTGAGCGAGGCCAGCAAGGCCATGAAGCCGCCCAGTATCAGGCACGTCCCGCCCAGCCAGGCCAGCACCACCGGATCCCGCAGCCGCAGGCGCTGCATGAAGGCCACGGCCAACAGGCCCACCAGGGTTGAGGCCGAAGTCGCCAGCAGGATGGGCAGGAAGACCAGGGTCGGGTCCGGCGCGCCCTGCTGGGCGCGGTACATGAAGATCGTCACCGGCAGCAGCGTCAGCGATGAGGAATTCAGCACCAGGAACAGGATCTGCGCGTTGGTGGCGGTGCGCGGCTCGGCATTGAGCGTCTGCAGCGCGTGCATGGCGCGCAGGCCGATCGGCGTGGCCGCATTGTCCAGCCCCAGGCCGTTGGCCGCGAAGTTCAGGGTGATCAGGCCCAGCGCCGGATGGCCGGCCGGCACGCCCGGCATGAGGCGGCGAAACAGCGGCGCCAGCAGGCGGGCCAGCCATTCCACCAGGCCCGCCGATTCGGCGATGCGCAGGAACCCCAGCCACAGCGTCAGCGTGCCGAACAAGAGCAGCATGAGCTGCACCGACAGTTCCGCCATGTCGAACAGGCTGGCGATCAGGCGCGCGAACACCTCGGCATCGCCCAGGGCCAGCCATTGGAACAGGCCGGCTGCGGCTGCCACCAGGAAAAACCCGAGCCACAGAATGTTCAGCATGCGGCAGTGTAGCGCGCCAAACCGGTGTATAGTCGTTTGACTGCTTGTTGCCAGACTGACGACAAACGGAGACCGGGATGGTGCCGCTATCTGATATTCTGATCACGCTTTCCCCCTTGCTGGTGGTGATCGCCATTTTCGCCAATGCGGAGCGCATTGTCCGTTGGTGGGATGCCAGGCACCCGGACCGCTAGATCCGAAGCTCCGATCAGTCAAACACCCCCGGGTTCAACAGGATTGTCCGGTCCACATCCTCGATGCGCGTGCGGCCGCAAAAGGCCATCGAGACGTCCAGTTCGTTGGCGATCAAGCCCAGGCATCGCGTGACGCCGGCCTCGCCCATGGCCGCCAGCGCGTACAGGAAGGCACGCCCGACCATCACGCCGCGCGCGCCCAGCGCCACCGCCCGCAACACGTCCTGGCCGCCGCGCACGCCGCCGTCCATCAGCACCTCGATGTCACCGCCCACGGCGTCGGCGATCGCCGGCAGGGCCGAGATCGACGAGGGCGCCCCGTCCAGTTGCCGGCCGCCGTGGTTCGACACCACCAGCGCATCGGCGCCGGCCTTGACCGCCAGGCGCGCGTCCTGGACGTCCATGATGCCCTTGACGATCAGCCGCCCGCCCCAGCGCGCCTTGATCCACGCCAGATCGTCCCAGTTGAGCGAGGCGTCGAATTGCTGCGTCGTCCAGGCGGCCAGCGAACTCATGTCGCTGACGCCCTGCACGTGTCCCATGATGTTGCCGAAGACCCGCCGTCGCGTGCCCAGCATGCCCAGGCACCAACGCGGCCGCAATGCCAGGCCGGCCAGGTTGGCCAAAGTCGGCTTGGGCGGGGTGGACAAGCCGTTCTTGATGTCCTTGTGGCGCTGGCCCATCACCTGCAGGTCCACCGTGACGACTAGGGCCGAGCATCCCGCCGCCTTGGCGCGGTCGATCAGGCGGCCGACGAAATCGCGGTCGCGCATGACGTACAGCTGGAACCAGAAGGGCCGCTGGGTGTGCGCGGCGATGTCCTCGATCGAGCAGATGCTCATGGTCGACAGCGTGAACGGAATGCCGGCGCGCTCGGCGGCGCGCGCCGCCAGAATCTCGCCATCGGCATGCAGCATCCCCGTCAGGCCCGTGGGGGCCAGGATCACCGGCATGGCGGCGTCCTCGCCCAGCAGGGTGGTGCGCAGGCTGCGCTGGACAATGTCCACGGCCACGCGCTGGCGGAACTTCAATAATCGGAAGTCGGCCTCGTTGGACCGATAGGTGTCCTCGGTCCACGAGCCCGAATCCATATAGTCATAGAACATGCGCGGTACGCGCCGGCGGGCGAGCCGACGGAAGTCTTCGACGCAGGTCATGTGAGCGAGGGCGGGCAAGGGGATCTCCTGGAGGCCGGCGGGCGCGCCGGATCGGGCCCTATGGCCGCCGGCGCGATGATGAGCAATAATGATACGGTGCCCACGCGCGAATGAGGCGGCTGTGTCATGTGCGACACGCCGTCATGTGTCCGGGCTCCCAATTTTGCAGTTGGATTTCTAATCTAGGGTAAACCCTGATCTGTTGAAACCCAAGTGTCATAGTTGTGGTTCAAACACAACGCAATGGCTGGAAACTCGCGGATTTAAACAGGGTGTCATAGCGCTCCCTGCGGATTTTTGATGCAATACCTACAACTTCCCATCGCGGAGTTAGAAGGAGCAGCAGCACAGGTAGTTGTTGGGCTGCTCTGATTTACTCAATCTACGGAGATTTCTTACATGAAAAAGACTCTGCTCGCTGCTGCTCTGATCGTCGGTTTTGCCGGCGTTGCTCAAGCAGAAACGTCCGTCACGATGTACGGTATTCTGGATACCGGCTATGGCTACCAGAACTACAAGTTCGACAAGAACAATGTCACCTACAAGAATACTGGCTCGGGTCTGACTTCCGGCATCTTCAATGGCAACCGTTGGGGTGTCCGTGGTTCCGAGGACTTGGGCAATGGCCTGCGCGCCATCTTCAACCTCGAAGCCGGCTTCGACATCGGCAATGGCAACACCAACGATTCCGACAAGCTCTTCCATCGTCAAGCCTGGGTTGGCCTGGCCAGCGATAGCTGGGGCACCCTGACCATGGGCCGCCAGTACAACATCGGTACCGCCACCACCTACGCCAACAACATGGGCGTGAGCATGGGCGATATGGACAAGACCTTCGGTGGCCTGGGCCTGGGCAACCGCATGGACAATTCGTTCAAGTACATGACCCCCAGCTTCTCCGGCTTCCAGCTTGGCGTGGCTTATGGTAACGCTAACAAAAATGTCAGCCGACTCGAAGTGGCTGGCGTGAGCGCGTCTATCAGTGACCGCAGCAACTGGCTGTCGACCGGTCTGAAGTATGCCAACGGCCCGATCAACGTCGCCGCCAGCTATGACCGCGCTAGCAACAGCCTGGATAACGCGACCACCAACTGGACGATTTCCGGCTCCTATGACTTTGAGGTCGTGAAGCTTGCTCTGGCTTATGGCCAGGATCGTTATGGCAAGCTGGGCTGGGGTGGTGACAGCATGACTGGTGGTGTTGCTGGCGCTGCGCGCGGGCTTGCTGCTCTGGGTGCTATAGGCAACGACTTCAAGTCCAGCAACTACTATGTCGGTCTGTCGGCGCCTGTCGGTACCGGCACCCTGGCCGCGACCTGGAACCGTTCCTCGTCCAACCTGGACGACGCCGACAAGTGGGGCGACAATGCCAAGGCTCAGAACATCTACCACTTGAACTACAGCTACCCGCTGTCCAAGCGCACCAAGGTGTACGCCTACGGTTCCTACGGTACGGGCATTGCCTACATCGATGGCCTGAAGGGCCGCGAAGCCGGTGTCGGCCTGAACCATCAGTTCTAATCGCTGCGCATGGGGACTCCCATGCCGCGAGGCCCGGTCCGCCGGGCCGCATGAACCTGGTTCGGGAACTCCGGTTCCTGATCGCAAAAAACCACCCTCCGGGGTGGTTTTTTGCATTGGGGGCAGCGCGAAGAAGGCGGGTGATGTGGCGTGCGAGCAACGGTTCGTGGGCTGCGGAATACACCTCCTGTATGCGGCAATCCCGGACGGGCTGGGTATTTATGGCAATACAGTGGCGGATTTCCGGGCTGCGTCGAGCGCTGCGGCGGTCTCCCGCTCATAGGGTGTCACGGGATCTGCGGCCATCCTGTCATTGATCCAGGGTCGTATGTCATTGAATTGAAGCAATTTCGTCACTAAATTGAAATATGTTTCAATAGGGATTTTCACCTAGAAAAAGCGCTACGCACTGCTAGACTCCGTTGCAGCTCTGATCACAACGTTTGCGTTGCGGCAGGGACGGGAGCAGCGGCACACGTCGTTGGTGGGCTGCTCTGAATCACTCAACCTACGGAGATCTCTCTCATGAAAAAGACGCTGCTCGCTGCTGCTCTGATGGCCGGCTTCGCCGGCGCCGCCCAAGCGGAAACGTCCGTCACGATGTATGGCATCCTCGATACCGGCTATGGCTACAGCCAGGTCAAGTACGACAAGAACGACGTCCGGATCACGGGCACCAGCTCGGGTCTGACGTCTGGTGTGGTCAGCGGCAACCGCTGGGGTGTCCGCGGCTCGGAGGACCTGGGCGACGGCCTGCGCGCCGTCTTCAACCTCGAGGCCGGCTTCGACTTGGGCACCGGCCAGACGTCCAATACCGGCAGACTGTTTCATCGCCAGGCCTGGGTCGGCCTGTCCAGCGACAACTGGGGCGCCTTCACCATGGGCCGTCAGTACAACCTGGCCTACAACGGCTTCACCCACGACGTCAACGAGGGGGTGAGCATGGGCGACATGGACCGCAGCTTTGGCGGCCAGGGCTCCAGCAACCGCATCGACAATTCGTTCAAGTACGTCACCCCCAGTTTTTCCGGCTTCAAGGCGGGTGTTGCCTACGGCAACCCCAGCACGAGCATCGAGCGTGTCGAGACCGCGGGCGTGACCACGTCCGTTGGCGAGCGCAGCAACTGGTTGTCGACGGGCCTGAAGTACGAGAGCGGCCCCCTGTTCGTCGCGGCCAGCTATGATCGCGCCAGCAGCGCGCTGGACAAGGCGACCACCAACTGGGCGATCGCCGGCGCCTACGACTTCGAGGTCGTGAAGCTGTCCCTGGCCTACGGCCAGGACCGCCACGGCAAGCTGGGCTGGCAGAATGCGGCCTCCGATTTGTACACCAGCACCTCCAGGCCGCTGATCGGCGCCTACGCGCTGGGCAACGACTTCAAGTCCAGCAACTACTACGTCGGTCTGTCGGCGCCTGTCGGTACCGGCACCCTGGCCGCGACCTGGAACCGTTCCTCGTCCAACCTGGACGACGCCGACAAGTGGGGCGACGCCGCCAAGGCCCAGAACATCTACCACCTGAACTACCAGTATCCGCTGTCCAAGCGCACCAAGGTGTACGCCTACGGTTCGTATGGCACGGGCATCGCCTACGTCGATGGCGTGAAGGCGAAAGAAGCCGGTGTCGGCCTGAACCACCGGTTCTGATCACCGCGCGTTGAACCCTGAACGCTGCGAGGCCCGGTCCGCCGGGTCATCCGATCCGTTTCAATAGGCCGGGCTGTCTCAGCGGGCGGGGCTCTTGAAAATGCAAGCAGCCATCCCTCGGGGTGGCTGCTTGCCGTCGGCCGGTACCGCCACGTTCCCCTATCGGCTTGGTGTGCCCCTGTCAGTGTCGGCGAACGGCCTTTTAGAGCGTCATTGGCGGAATACATCCTCCAGGATCTGGGCGTCGAGGATGTTCAGCGACCATGTCTCGAGTTGCGCGGCGGTGGCGGAACGGATGCGTTTGGCCATGTCATCGGAGATGGCCCCGAACTTGCGAATTAACTGTCGTTCCAGCAAGGCGGCTTCACCCTTCTGTATCCCTTCCTGTTCCCACTGGCGGGCCCAGATGCCCGGCTTTTCGCTGATCAACATGGCGATCTCCTGCAGATTCGTGACGGGCGGCAAGGCTTCCCGGGGCTGGGCGCGCGACAGCACGATGTGGCGCACGTATGCGGTGAAGCTGCGGTCCAATTCCTCGAAGCCCGGTCCTTGCAGCACCTGCTGCAGAGTGTGCAGGATTTCCTGCAGTTTCTCAATGCTGTCGCTGTGCTCCAGGCGAAACAGCAGGGCGGCCAGGTTGCGGTCGGGCAGACCACCGGCGCGCAGCAACGCGCCCTCGTCAACCAGCAGATAGCGCATGCGCAATTGATAGTCGGCCAGGTCCGATACGCGGGGTTCGATCAGTGCGGCCATGTCCAGCGGCGCGCGCCAGGCGCCGTCGCCGGCGCGCTCATGGAGCTGGTCACTGACGTAGTGAATATTGACCGGCTGCAGGCCGGACCAGTCCAGCCGCGCCAGCCAATCGGCGTCCAGCACGCAGGCGAGCAGGTCGCGCAGCAGTTGGGAATGCTCGAACAGGCGCCGGTAGCTGGCATCGTGCTCGCCCATGGCGGCCTCCGCATAGATATGAAGGTATCCATGATGGGCCAGGTGTTGGCGCAAGGGACGGCGAAGGCGACGGAATAGTCCCTGTGGAAAGTACGCCTGGATAGGTTTCTAGGTGCCCTGCGCAGCGCGCTGATCGCCCGGTCCGCGGGGCCGCTTGAGCCTGTTTCAGCAGGTCAGGCTCTGGAAAGCAAGAAGTCACCCCGAGGGGTGGCTTCTTTGCCGTTGTTCAGGTTGATGTAAACCTTGTCTGCCACGATCCGCGATATGTTTCCGCACAGGGTTATCCCGCTGAAAGACCCTGTCGAAATGCTACAATCCCAGGGTTTAGTTATTGCGAACAGAGGTCTAGCGCATGAATCTGCAACAGTACTTTCCCGTGCTGCTTTTCATCATCGTGGCGACCTTGATCGGCGCGGCCTTGCTGGTGGCGGGACGGTTCCTTGGGCCCAACCGGCCCGATCCCGAAAAACTGTCCGTCTACGAGTGCGGTTTCGAGGCGTTCGGCGATTCGCGCATGAACTTCGACGTGCGCTATTACCTGGTCGCCATCCTGTTCATCATGTTCGACCTGGAAATCGCCTTCCTGTTCCCCTGGGCCATCGCCAACGGGGTGGTGGGGATGGTCGGCTTCTGGGCGGTGGCGGTGTTCCTGGCCGTGCTGACGGTGGGCTTCATCTACGAGTGGCGCCGCGGTGCGCTGGACTGGGAATAACCCCGGGGGGATCAATCATGGCAATCGACGGCGTACTCAACGAAGGCTTCATCACCACCAGCGCGGACAAATTCCTCAACTGGGCCAAGACCGGCTCCCTGTGGCCCATGACCTTCGGCCTGGCCTGTTGCGCGGTGGAAATGATGCACGCGGGCGCGGCCCGCTACGACCTGGACCAGTTCGGCATCATTTTCCGCCCCAGCCCCCGCCAGTCCGACCTGATGATCGTGGCCGGCACGCTGTGCAACAAGATGGCCCCGGCCCTGCGCAAGGTCTACGACCAGATGCCGGAACCCCGCTGGGTCGTGTCCATGGGATCGTGCGCCAATGGCGGCGGCTATTACCACTATTCCTATTCCGTGGTGCGCGGCTGCGACCGGATCGTCCCGGTCGACGTCTACGTGCCGGGCTGTCCGCCCACGGCCGAGGCCCTGGTCTACGGCTTGCTGCAAATGCAGAACAAGATCCGCCTGACCAACACCATCGCCCGCTAGGTCCGTGCCCGGGCCTGCTGAACCTCTTCGACGACCTGTATATGACACGGCTACAGACTCTACACGACAACTTGCGCGAGGTCTTCGGCGCGGCGGCCGACCTGGTCGAGGCGCGCGGCGAATTGACGCTGCAGGTGCCCGCCGATGCCTGGATCGACACCTGCCGCAACCTGCGCGACCACGCGCAGCTGCGCTTCGAGTCCTGTATCGACCTGTGCGGCATGGACTATTCCGCCTGGAAGGCCCCGACTTACGAGTCGGGGCCCGCGTCGTTCCCGCGGCGCTTTGCCGTCGTGGTGCACCTGCTGTCGGTCACTCACAATTGGCGGCTGCGCGTGCGGGTGTTCGCGCCCGACGACGAGTTCCCGGTCCTGCACTCGCTGGTCGACGTGTGGCCGGCGGTCAACTGGTACGAACGCGAGGCCTTCGACCTGTACGGCATCGTGTTCGAGGGGCATCCCGATTTGCGCCGCATCCTCACGGACTACGGCTTCATCGGCCATCCCTTCCGCAAGGATTTCCCCATTTCCGGCCACGTGGAAATGCGCTACGACGCCGAGCAGAAACGCGTCATTTATCAACCGGTGACCATTGTGCCGCGCGAGATCACGCCGCGCGTGGTGCGCGAGGACCACTACGGAATAGAGCGGTACTGACATGGCAGAAATCCAGAACTACAACCTGAACTTCGGCCCGCAGCACCCGGCGGCCCACGGGGTGCTGCGCCTGGTGCTGGAACTCGACGGCGAGGTCGTGCAGCGCGCCGACCCGCACATCGGCCTGCTGCATCGTGCCACTGAAAAACTGGCCGAGCACCGCACCTTCCTGCAGGCGCTGCCCTACATGGATCGCCTCGACTATGTGTCGATGATGTCCAACGAGCACGCCTATTGCCTGGCGGCCGAGCGCCTGCTGGGCATCGAGGTGCCCCTGCGCGCCCAGTACATCCGCGTGATGTTCGACGAGATCACGCGCATCCTCAACCACCTGATGTCGCTGGGCTCGCATGCGCTCGACGTGGGCGCGATGGCGGTGTTCCTGTATGCCTTCCGCGAGCGCGAAGACCTCATGGACTGCTACGAGGCGGTGTCGGGCGCGCGCATGCACGCGGCCTATTACCGCCCGGGCGGCGTCTATCGCGACCTGCCCGACACCATGCCGCAGTACGCGCCCAGCAAGTACCGCAGCGACAAGGAAATGCGCGCCATGAACGATGCGCGTTCGGGTTCGCTGCTGGACTTCATCGAGGACTTCACCAACCGTTTCCCGGCCTGCGTGGACGAATACGAGGTCCTGCTGACCGACAACCGCATCTGGAAGCAGCGCCTCGTCGACGTCGGCGTGGTCTCGCCGGAACGCGCGCTGGCGCTGGGCTTCACCGGCCCCATGCTGCGCGGCTCGGGCATCGAGTGGGACCTGCGCAAGCACCAGCCCTACGAGGTCTACGACCGCCTGGAATTCGACATCGCGGTGGGGGTCAACGGCGACTGCTATGACCGCTACCTGGTGCGCATCGCCGAGATGCGCGAGGCCAACCGCATCATCCGCCAGTGCGTGGAATGGCTGCGCAACAATCCGGGCCCGGTGATCGTCGACAACCACAAGGTCGCGCCGCCCAAGCGCGAGCGCATGAAGACCGGCATGGAAGACATGATCCATCACTTCAAGCTGTTCACCGAGGGCATGCACGTGCCCGAGGGCGAGGCCTACGCCGCCGTCGAGCATCCCAAGGGCGAATTCGGCATCTACATGGTGTCCGACGGCGCCAACAAGCCCTACCGGGTCAAGATCCGCGCGCCCGGCTTCGCCCACCTGCAATCGCTCGAGGAAATGTCGCGCGGCCACATGATTTCCGACGTGGTGACCATCATCGGCACCCAGGACATCGTGTTCGGCGAGATCGACCGCTAGCCGGCCTCGTCGACCGCCACAGGACGCCAATCAGAGATCCCTATGCTGCTTTCCGAACAAGCCTACCGCAAGATCGACCGGGAACTGACCAAGTTCCCGCCCGAACAGAAACGCTCGGCCGTGATGGCCGCGCTCACCATCGCCCAGGACGAGCATGGCTGGGTGTCGCCCGAGATCATCCGCGACGTCGCCCAGTACCTGGGCCAGCCGCCCATCGCGGTCCAGGAGGTCGCGACCTTCTACAACATGTACAACACCAAGCCGGTCGGGCGCTACACGCTGGCGATCTGCACGAACCTGCCCTGTGCGCTGCAGGACGGCGTGAAATCGGCCGAGTACCTCAAGGAAAAGCTCGGGATCGACTTCCACGAGACCACCGCCGACGGCTTGTTCACCCTGGTCGAGGGCGAGTGCATGGGCGCCTGCGGCGATTCGCCCGTCATGATCGTCAACGGCAAGCACATGTGCTGCCGCATGCAACCGGAAAAGATCGACGCCCTGATCGGCGAACTCAAACAGGAGTCGGCATGAGCGGTCTGGACGTACTGCAGAAATTCTCCACGGACGCGCTGTCCCCGGACCTGGGCGGGGATCCCTCGCGCAGCATGATCTTCCACGGCCGCCACATCCAGCCGCAGATCCTGGCGGGCCTGGACGGCAGCAACTGGGGCCTCGAGGACTACGTGGCGCGCGGCGGCTATGAGGGCCTGCGCCGCATCCTCACCACGGGCATGAAGCCCGAGGACGTGATCGCCGAGGTCAAGGCCTCCAGCCTGCGCGGCCGTGGCGGCGCGGGCTTTCCGACCGGCCTCAAATGGAGCTTCATGCCGCGCAACCTGCCGGGCCAGAAATACCTGGTCTGCAATTCCGACGAGGGCGAGCCCGGCACCTTCAAGGACCGCGACATCCTGCGCTACAACCCGCATTCCGTGATCGAGGGCATGATCATCGGCGGCTACGCCATGGGCATCAGCGTGGGCTACAACTACATCCACGGCGAGATCTTCCAGATCTACGAGCGCTTCGAAGAGGCGCTGGAACAGGCCCGCGAGGCCGGCTTCCTGGGCAAAGACATCCTCGGCTCGGGATTCGATTTCCAGCTGCATGCCTTCCACGGCTTCGGCGCCTACATCTGCGGCGAGGAAACGGCGCTGCTGGAATCGCTGGAGGGCAAGAAAGGCCAGCCGCGCTTCAAGCCCCCGTTCCCGGCCAGTTTCGGCCTGTACGGCAAGCCCACCACCGTCAACAACACGGAAACCTTCGCCGCGGTGCCCTGGATCTTTCGCCACAGCGCCCAGGAATACCTCGAGGTTGGCATCCCCAACGCCGGCGGGACGAAAATATTCTCCATCTCGGGCGACGTCGAACTTCCCGGCAACTATGAAATCCCGCTGGGCACGCCCTTCGCGACGCTGCTGGAGCTGGCCGGCGGCATGCGCGGCGGGCGCACGCTCAAGGCGGTGATTCCGGGGGGCTCCAGCGCCCCGGTGCTGCCCGCCGACATCATGATGCAGACCAACATGGACTACGACTCGATCGCCAAGGCCGGGTCCATGCTGGGCTCGGGCGCGGTCATCGTCATGGACGACACCCGCTGCATGGTCAAATCCCTGATGCGCCTGTCGTACTTTTATTTCGAGGAATCCTGCGGCCAGTGCACGCCGTGCCGCGAGGGCACCGGCTGGCTCTACCGCATGATGCATCGCGTCGAGCACGGACGCGGCACGCCCGAGGACATCGAAACCCTGGATTCGGTCGCGCACAACATGATGGGACGCACCATCTGCGCCCTGGCCGACGCCGCCGCCATGCCGGTGCGCAGCTTCATCAAGCACTTCCGCGACGAATTCGTACACCACATCGAGCACAAGGATTGTGTGGTGTCCAAATATCTGTAGGATCAGGACACGCTCATGGTAGAACTCACCATAGACGGCCTCAAGGTCGAAGCCGCCGAGGGCAGCATGGTCATCCAGGCCGCGCATGCGGCCGGCCTTTACATTCCGCATTTCTGCTATCACAAGAAACTGAGCATCGCGGCCAACTGCCGCATGTGCCTGGTCGAGGTCGAAAAGGCGCCCAAGGCGCTGCCGGCCTGCGCCACCCCGGTGACCAACGGCATGGTGGTGCACACCCGCTCCGACAAGGCCGTGGCCGCGCAGCGCGCCGTCATGGAGTTCCTGCTGATCAACCACCCGCTGGATTGCCCGGTCTGCGACCAGGGCGGCGAGTGCCAGCTGCAGGACCTGGCGATGGGCTACGGCGAGTCGGCCTCGCGCTACAAGGAACCCAAGCGCGTGGTCTTCCACAAGCCCATGGGCCCCTTGATCTCGGCCGAACAGATGCAGCGCTGCATCCATTGCACGCGCTGCATCCGCGTGGGCGAGGAAATCGGCGGCATCATGGAAGTCGGCATGCTCAACCGCGGCGAATTTGCCGAGATCACCACTTTCGTGGGCGAGGCCGTCGAATCCGAACTGTCCGGCAACATGATCGACGTGTGTCCCGTGGGCGCGCTGCTGTCCAAGCCCTTCATGATGTCGGCGCGGACCTGGGAACTGGCCCGCCGCCGTTCGGTCAGCCCGCACGACAGCGTGGGCGCCAACCTCGTGGTCCAGACCAAGATGGACCGTGTCATGCGCGTCGTGCCGTTCGAGAACGAGGACGTCAACGAATGCTGGATCAGCGACCGCGATCGTTTCGCCTATTGCGGGCTGTACACCGAGGATCGGCTGCAGCATCCCATGGTCAAGGGGTGCGACGGCCAGTGGCATGAGGCCTCGTGGTCCGACGCCCTGCAGGCCGTGGTCGACGGCATCAACCAAGTGCGCGAGGAATCCGGCCCGGCCCAGATCGGCGCCATCGGCACCGAGACCGCCACGCTCGAGGAACTCGCCCTGCTGGCGCGGCTGACGCGCGCACTGGGCTCGGACAACGTCGACTTCCGCCTGCGCGGCGACGGCGCCGCGCTGGACGGCGCGCTCTCGGGCGCGCCCTGGCTGGGCCTGCCGATCGCGGGCCTGAACGACCTGGACCGCGTGCTGGTGGTGGGTTCGTTCCTGCGCAAGGACCATCCGCTGTTCGCACAGCGCCTGCGCCAGGCGGCCAAGCACGGCATGCAGCTTTCGCTGATCGAGTCCGTGACCACCGATCCGCTGGTGCCGGTCGCGGCGCGCATGACCGTGGCGCCCTCGGCCTGTGCCAACGCGCTGGCCGAGGTCGCGGTGGCGCTGGCCGAACAGGCCGGCCAGGCCGCGCCCGAGGCCTTCGCCGGCGTGCAGCCGGGCGAGTCCGCGCGGGCGATCGCCGCCAGCCTCGCCTCGGGCGAGCGTGTCGCGGTGCTGCTGGGCAACATGGCGGTGGCCTCGGACCAGGCCGCGCTGCTGGCGGCCAACGCCGCCGCGTTGGCGCAGGCGGCCGGCGCCACCTTCGGCTTCCTCACGGCCGGCGGCAACACGGTCGGCGGCTATCTGGCCGGCGCCGTGCCCTCGCAAGGCGGCCTGGACGCGGCGCGCATGCTGGCCCAGCCGCTCAAGGCCTACATCGTGCTGCATGCCGAGCCGCGGCTGGACAGCGACCTGGGCGAGCGCGCCGTGCGCACGCTGCAAGGTTCCGCGCTGGCGGTGGCGCTGACCTCGTACCGCTCGGCGGCCGAGGACTGGGCCGACGTGATGCTGCCGGTGGCGCCGTTCACCGAGACCTCCGGCACCTTCGTCAACGCCGAGGGGCGGGCGCAAAGCTTCAAGGGCGTGGCCGCCCCGGTGGGCGACACCCGTCCCGCCTGGAAGGTCCTGCGCGTGCTGGGCAACCTGTTCGAACTGCAGGGCTTTGACGACGAGACCTCCGAGTCGGTGCGCGACACCGTGATGGTGGGCGGCCTCGAGGGCCGCCTGTCGAACGCGATCCGCACGGCCCCCGGCCTGCACGCCCCGGCTCAGGGCCTGGAGCGCATTCCCGAGGTGCCCATCTATCGCAGCGACGCCCTGGTGCGCCGCTCGCAGCCCTTGCAGGAACACGTCGCCTCGGCGCCGCCCCGCGCCGCGATGAACGCGGCCACGCTGCAGGCCCTCGGCGCGCAGGACGGCGATGCGCTGCGGATCTCCAGCGCCCATGGCGCGATCGAACTGCCGGCCGCCCTGGACCCCGCCGTGGCCGACGGCGCCGTGCGCATCGCCGGCGCGTTCGAGCAGACCGCCGCCCTGGGCTGCGGTCAGGGCCAAATCACCGTGGAGCGCATCTAATGGACTGGTTGAACGCCCTCAACGCCTACGGCACCGGCCTGATCGGCGAGACGCCCTGGCTGGTGGTCTGGACGCTGATCAAGATCGTCGTCATCGCGGTGCCCATCATCCTGTGCGTGGCCTACCTCACCTATTGGGAACGCAAGATGATCGGCGCCATGCACGTGCGGCTCGGGCCCACGCGCGTGGGCTACCGCGGCCTGCTGCAGCCCTTCGCCGACGTCTTCAAGCTCCTCACCAAGGAACTCATCGTCCCCTCCAAGGCCAACAACGTGCTGTACATCCTGGCCCCGGTGGTCACCCTGATGCCGGCCCTGGCCGCCTGGGCGGTGATTCCCTTCCAGCCCGAGGTGGTCCTGGCCGACATCAACGCCGGCCTGCTGTTCATCATGGCGATCACCTCGGTGGGCGTCTACGGCGTGATCGTCGCCGGCTGGGCCTCCAACTCCAAGTACGCCCTGCTGGGCGCGCTGCGGGCGGCCGCCCAGATGGTGTCCTACGAACTGGCCATCGGCTTCGTCATGGTGACGGTGCTGCTGGTGTCGGGCACGCTCAACCTCAGCGGCATCGTCGAGGGGCAGGGCGTGGGCACCTTCGCCGCCATGGGGCTCGGGTTCCTGTCCTGGAACTGGCTGCCGCTGCTGCCGCTGTTCGTGATCTACGTGGTCTCGTCGGTGGCCGAGACCAACCGCCATCCGTTCGACGTGGTCGAGGGCGAATCGGAAATCGTCGCCGGGCACATGGTCGAATATTCGGGGATGGGCTTCGCGCTGTTCTTCCTGGGCGAATACGCCAACATGATCCTGCTCTCGGCGGTGGCCTCGATCATGTTCCTGGGCGGCTGGCTGCCGCCGCTGGATTTCGCGCCCTTCACCTGGGTACCGGGCTGGATCTGGCTGGGCCTCAAGACCTTCGTCGTGGTGTCCATGTTCATCTGGTTCCGCGCCACCTTCCCGCGCTACCGCTACGACCAGATCATGCGCCTGGGCTGGAAGGTCTTCATCCCGCTGACCGGCGTCTGGCTGGTGGTGGTGGCGATCTGGATGCAGACGCCCTGGAACATCTGGCAATAAGAGGTACGACATGGAAGCGATCAAGGATTTCTTCGGCAGCCTGATGTTGAAGGAAATGCTCGAGGGCATGCGCCTGACGGGCAAGTATTTCTTCAAGCGCAAGATCACGCTGCGCTACCCGACGGAAACGACGCCGGCCTCGCCGCGGTTCCGCGGGCTGCACGCGCTGCGCCGCTATCCCAACGGCGAGGAACGCTGCATCGCCTGCAAGCTGTGCGAGGCGGTCTGTCCGGCCCTGGCGATCACCATCGAGTCCGAGCAGCGCGAGGACGGCACGCGCCGCACCACGCGCTACGACATCGACCTCGCCAAGTGCATTTTCTGCGGCTTCTGCGAGGAAAGCTGCCCGACGGACTCCATCGTCGAGACGCACCTGTACGAATACCACGGGGAAAAGCGCGGCGACCTGTACTACACCAAGGACATGCTGCTGGCCATCGGCGATCGCTACGAGCCCGAGATCGCCGCGCGCCGTGCGGCCGACGCGCCTTACCGTTGAAGCGGAACACAGACCATGACGTTCGATACCGTACTGTTTTACATCCTCGCGCTGGTGCTGGTGGTCGCCGCGTTCCGCGTGATCACCGCCACCAGTCCCGTCACCGGCGTGCTGCACCTGATCCTGACCTTCTTCACCGCCTCCATGATGTGGATGCTGATCCAGGCCGAGTTTCTCGCGCTGGTGCTGGTGCTGGTCTACGTCGGCGCGGTGATGGTGCTGTTCCTGTTCGTGGTGATGATGCTGGACATGCGCACCGAGGGCCTGAAGGAAGGCCTGCGGGTGTACCTGCCGCTGGGACTGGGCATCGGCATCGTCATGGTGCTGGAAATGGCCTTCGTGGTGCTGCGCTCGTGGGGCGACGCGCCGCCGCCGGCGCCGGTGGCCGATGATTTCGACAACACGCTGGCGCTGGGCACGGTCATGTACACCGACTACGTCTATGCGGTCGAGATCGGCGGGCTGGTCCTGCTGGTGGGGATGATCGCGGCGATCGCGCTGACGATGCGCAAGCGCGCCGACTACAAGCGCACCAGCCCGTCCCGGCAGGTGCGCGTGCGCGCGGCCGACCGTGTGCGCCTGGTGAGCATGCCCGCGCAGGTCGAAGCCGCATCCAAGGAAGGAGAAGAAAAATGACGCTGGGCCTGACGCATTACCTCATCGTGGGCGCCATCCTGTTCGCCATGGGGGTGTTCGGATTCTTCCTGAACCGCCGCAACCTGATCGTGCTGCTGATGTCGATCGAACTCATCCTGCTGGCGGCCAACATGAATTTCGTGGCGTTTTCCACTTGGTCGGGCGATCTGGCCGGGCAGGTGTTCGTGTTCTTCGTGCTGACGGTCGCGGCGGCCGAGGCCGCCATCGGGCTGGCCATCCTGGTGCTGCTGTTCCGCAATCTCTCCACGATCAACGTCGACAAGCTCGACCAGCTCAAGGGATGACAGGCGCATCATGAACGCACAGAGTCTTTATCTACTGATCGCCCTGGCGCCCCTGGCGACCGCCATCGTGGCCGGGTTCTTCGGCACCGGCTTCATGGGCAACTGGATCGGCCGGCGCGCCTCGCACGTGATCACCATCCTCGGGGTGGCGGTGTCCTTTGCCGGATCCCTGATCGTGCTGCAGCAGGTGCTCGACGGCCAGGTCTACGACGGCACGGTCTACACCTGGTCGCTGATCGGCACCGCCAAATTCGAGATCGGCTTTCTCATCGACCCGCTGTCGGCGCTGATGATGGTGGTGGTCACCTCGGTGTCCTTGATGGTGCACATCTACACCATCGGCTACATGGCCGACGATCCGGGATACCAGCGCTTCTTCTCGTATATTTCGCTCTTCACGTTCTCGATGCTGATGCTGGTCATGTCCAACAACATGCTCCAGCTGTTCTTCGGCTGGGAGGCGGTCGGCCTGGTGTCCTACCTGCTGATCGGCTTCTACTACACGCGGCCGTCCGCGGTCTTCGCCAACCTCAAGGCCTTCCTGGTCAACCGCGTGGGCGACTTCGGCTTCGTGCTGGGCATCGGCCTGCTGTTTGCCTACACCGGCAGCCTGCACTACGGCGAGGTGTTCGCCCAGGCCGATCGCCTGGCGGGCCTGGCCTTCCCGGGCACCGACTGGCAATTGCTGACCGTGGCCTGCCTGGCGCTGTTCGTGGGCGCCATGGGCAAATCGGCGCAGGCGCCGCTGCACGTGTGGCTGCCCGACTCGATGGAGGGCCCGACCCCGATTTCCGCGCTGATCCACGCGGCGACCATGGTCACGGCCGGGATCTTCATGGTGGCGCGCTTTTCGCCGGTGTTCGAGCATTCCGACACGGCCCTGGCGGTGATCATCGTGATCGGCGCGTTCGGCGCACTGTTCCTCGGCATCCTGGGCGTGGTCCAGAACGACATCAAGCGCGTGGTCGCGTATTCGACGCTTTCGCAGCTGGGCTACATGACCGTGGCGCTGGGCGCCTCGGCCTACTCGGTGGCGATCTTCCACCTGATGACGCACGCGTTCTTCAAGGCGCTGCTGTTCCTGGGCGCCGGCTCGGTCATCATCGGCATGCACCATGACCAGGACATGCGCAACATGGGCGGCCTGCGCAAGTACATGCCCATCACCTGGATCACCATGCTGATCGGCACGCTGGCCCTGGTGGGCACGCCGTTCTTCTCGGGCTTCTATTCAAAGGAACACATCATCGAGGCGGCGGGCGCGGCCGGGGTCTGGGGCGCGAACTTCGCCTATTACGCCACCCTGTGCGGCGTGTTCGTGACCTCGCTGTATTCCTTCCGCCTGTACTTCATGGTCTTCCACGGCAAGGAACGCTTCAATGATGCGGCCGGCGCGCACGGCCACGGCGAGGCGGCGCACGGCGCTGATCACGGGCACCACGGCGGCACGCCGCACGAGTCGCCCTGGGTGGTGACGCTGCCGCTGGTGCTGCTGGCCATCATGTCGGTGGTCGCCGGCGTCTGGTTCATCGATCCGCTGCTGTTCGAGGGTTATTTCGGCCAGACGATCACCGTGCTGGCGCAGCATCCGGCGATGGCGGAACTGGCGCACGAATGGCATGGCTGGGTCGCCTATGCGCTGCATGGCTTCGTCACGGTGCCGTTCTGGCTGCTGGTCGCCGGGTTCGTCGTCGCCTGGTACTGCTACCTGGTCAATCCGCGCGTGCCCGCATCGCTGGCCGCCTCGTTCTCGGGCCTCTATCGCCTGCTGGACAACAAGTACTACTTCGACTGGGTCAACGAGCAGATCATCGCGCGCGCCGCCCGGGCGCTGGGACGCGGCCTCTGGCAGGGCGGTGACCGCGGCCTGATCGACGGCCTCATCATCAACGGCAGCGCGCGGATGGTCGGCCTGGTGGCCGCCGCCGGACGCCTGGTGCAGTCGGGCTACATCTACCATTACGCCTTCGCCATGATCATCGGCATCATGGTGTTTCTCACATTCTTCGTCTTGATGGTTCACTGATGGCTAGCGAAATGGCGTCCTCTACACTCCCCTGGCTGACACTCTCGATCTTCGTGCCGATCGTCTTCGGGCTGCTGGTGCTGCTGGTCGGGCGCGACGACAACCCGGGCCCGGCGCGCGTCCTGTCGCTGGTGGGATCCATCCTCGGCCTGCTGGTGACCCTGCCGCTGTACACCGGCTTCGACGCCGGCACGGCCGACATGCAGTTCGTCGAGAACACGCCGTGGATCGAGGCCTTCGCCATGAACTATCACCTGGGGATCGACGGGATCTCGGTGTGGTTCGTGCTGCTGACCGCCTTCATCACCATCATCGTGATCCTGGCGGGCTGGGAGGTCATCAAGTCCCGCGTGGCGCAGTACATGGCGTCCTTCCTGATTCTTTCGGGGCTGATGATCGGCGTGTTCTGCGCCCTGGACGGCATGCTGTTCTACGTGTTCTTCGAGGCCACCCTGATCCCGATGTACATCATCATCGGGGCGTGGGGCGGACCGAACCGCGTGTACGCGGCCTTCAAGTTCTTTCTCTATACGCTGCTGGGCTCGCTGCTGACCCTGATCGCCTTCATCTACCTGTGGCATGCGGCCGGCGGTTCCTTCGACATCCACGCCTGGCACGAGGTGCGCCTGAGCTACACCGAACAGGTCTTCGTCTTCGTGGCGCTGCTGGCGGCCTTCGCGGTCAAGGTCCCCATGTGGCCGGTGCACACCTGGCTGCCCGACGCCCACGTCGAGGCGCCCACCGGCGGCTCGATCGTGCTGGCGGCCATCATGCTGAAACTGGGCGCCTACGGCTTCCTGCGCTTTTCGCTGCCCATCGCCCCCGACGCCTCGCACAGCCTCGCCGGCCTGATGATTGCGCTGTCGCTGATCGCGGTCATCTACATCGGCCTGGTGGCCATCGTCCAGGACGACATGAAAAAGCTCGTCGCCTATTCGTCGGTGGCGCACATGGGCTTCGTCACGCTGGGATTCTTCGTCTTCAACGTCACGGGCCTCGAGGGCGCGATCGTCCAGATGATCTCGCACGGCTTCGTCTCGGGCGCCATGTTCATGTGCATCGGCGTCATGTACGACCGCCTGCATACGCGGCGCATCGATGCCTACGGCGGCGTGATCAACCGCATGCCGCGCTTCGTCACGTTCTTCGTGCTGTTTTCGATGGCCAACGCGGGCCTGCCGGGCACCAGCGGCTTCATCGGCGAATTCACGGTGATCCTGGGCGCGGTCGAGTACAACTTCTGGATCGGCCTGCTGGCGGCGACCGCCCTGATCTGGGGCGCGGGCTATTCGCTGTGGATGGTCAAGCGCGTGGCCTTCGGCCCGGTGGCCAACGAGCAGGTCGACGGGATGTCCGACCTGTGCAGCCGCGAATTCCTGATCCTGGGCCTGCTGGCGATCCTGACGCTGTTCATGGGGATTTATCCCAAGCCCTTCACGGACCTGATGCATCCCTCGGTGCAGGCACTGCTGCAACACGTGTCCATCTCGAAACTGTAGGCCTGAATCACTATGCAAAACCCATTCGACTTCGCCCTGGCTACGCCCGAGATCGTGCTGCTGGTCCTGACCGGCGCGGTGCTGCTGATCGACGCCTTCGGCCGCGAGCCGCAGCGCCGCATGACCTTCATGCTGACCATGGCCACGCTGCTGGTGCTGGTCCTGGTGTCCTGGGGGCAGTGGGGCGAGGACGTCCAGGGGCGCACCTTCAGCGGCCTGTACGTCACCGACTCCTTCGCGCATTTCCTCAAGATCCTGTCCTGCATCGCGGTGGCGGCCACCCTGATCTATGGCCGCGCCTACGCTGAAAAGCGCGACATGATGGCCAACGGCGGCGAACTGTATTCGCTGGCGCTGCTGGCGCTGCTGGGCGAGTTCATCATGATCTCGGCGGGCAGCATGCTCACGGTGTACCTGGGCGTCGAACTCATGTCCTTCGCCCTGTACGCCCTGGTGGCGCTGCGCCGCGAGCATCTGCCCGCCACCGAGGCGGCGATGAAATACTACGTGCTGGGCTGCCTGGCGTCGGGCATTTTGCTCTACGGCATGTCGATGATCTATGGCGCGACCGGGCACCTGGGGCTCGAGCAGATCGCCCAGGTCATCCGCGACGGCGGCGCCGATCGCCTGCCGCTGGTGTTCGGGGTGGTCTTCATCGTGTCGGGCCTGGCCTTCAAGCTCACGGCGGCGCCGTTCCACATGTGGACGCCCGACGTCTACCAGGGCTCGCCCACGACGGTCACGCTGCTGGTGGGGGCGGCCCCCAAGTTCGCGGCCTTCGCCATCACCCTGCGCCTGCTGATGGAGGCCCTGCACGGCATCGCCGTGGACTGGCAGCCCATGCTGCTGATCATGGCCGTGCTGTCGCTGGCGGTGGGCAATATCGTCGCCATCGCCCAGACCAACTTCAAGCGCATGCTGGCCTATTCGACGATCTCGCAGATGGGCTTTGTCTTCCTGGGCCTGCTCTCGGGCGTCTATGAGGGGCAGCCCGGCGCCAGCGCCCAGGCCTACGGCGCCTCGCTGTTCTATGTGGTGATCTACGTGCTGACCACGCTCAGCACCTTCGGCCTGATCCTGCTGTTCAGCCGCCAGGGCTTCGAGTGCGAGGAGATCTCCGACCTCAAAGGCCTGAACCGGCGCAATCCGCTGCTGGCCGGCGTGATGATGCTGTCGATGTTCTCGCTGGCGGGCATTCCGCCGCTGTCGGGCTTCTACGCCAAACTGGCCGTGCTGCAGGCCCTGGTCGGCGCCGGCCACGTGGCCGTGGCGGTGATCGCCGTGCTGTTCTCGCTGATCGGCGCGTTCTATTACCTGCGCGTGGTCAAGGTGGCGTATTTCGACGAACCCGAGGACGGCGTGACGCTGGACTCCGGGACGATCGCGACCCGCAGCGTCATGTCCATCAACGGCCTGCTGGTCATCGGCCTGGGGATCCTGCCGGGGGGGCTGATGACGCTGTGCGTGCAGGTCATCCAGCGTTCCCTGACGTTCTGACATGGGTTTGTCGGCCGCTGCCTGGACGGTCATCGCGCTGGCCCTGGTCGCCGCCAACCTGCCTTTCGTGATCGAGCGGCCCCTGGCCGCGCTGCCCTGGACGCGGGCAGGCTCCGCGGGGGCGGGCGCGCGCTGGCTGCGCAGCCTCGTCTTTTTCGCCCTGGCCGCCGCCTGGGGCTGGGGCACCCTGACCCTGGTGGGCGGCTCCTTTGCCGGCGGTGGCGACACGGCGTTGCTGTTCCTGCTGAAACTGGTCCTGATGTGCGCGCTGGCCGCGGGCCTGCTGGCTCTGCCGGGCTGGCGCATCGATGCGGGGCGGGAGGCCAAGCCGTTTTTCGACCGCCTGCTCGAGGTGCTGGTGTGCTATGCCCTGGTCGGCACCCTGGGAATGTCCCTGGAATTGAACCTGGGCAACGCCTTTGCGCGCACCTGGGAGTTCTACGCCATCACCCTCAGCCTGTTCCTGGTGCTGGGGTACCCGGGCTTCGTGTTCCGGTATATGCTCAAGCGCCGCAAGGGCGCGGGCCGGAAATCCGCCTAGGCGGGGGCGCATGCGCCTCGGCCGGCCTCACGTCCTCCAAAGCACGTCCGGGCCGATGTCCTCCAGGGTCCGGCAGCCGGTCAGCGCCATGGCGACCTCGAGTTCGCCGCGCAGCACCTGGATCAGGTGGGCGAGGGCCGGGGCGCCGCCGACGGCCAGCGCATGCAGGACCGGCCGGCCGATCAGCACGGCCTGGGCACCCAGGGCGAGGGCCTTGAGGATGTCGGTGCCCCGGCGGATGCCGCCGTCCAGCAGCAGCGGCACGCGGCCGTCGACCGCGCGGGCGACGGCCGGCAAAGCCTCGAGCGTGGCCGGCAGGGTGTCCAGGCAGCGGCCGCCGTGGTTCGAGACCATGATCCCGTCGATGCCGATGTCCAGCGCCTGGCGCGCGTCGTCGGGGTCCAGGATGCCCTTGAGCCAGAAGGGGACGTCCGGGAACTGCGCCCGCAGCCAGGCCACGTCCTCCCAGGTCGGCGCGGCATCCAGCAGGCCGCTGTCGAACAGGGGGCTGCCGCCCGGCGGGGCGGGCCGCGCCGTGGCCGGCGACAGGCCCTCGAGATGGACCGAACGGATGTGGGGCGGCACGCGAAAGCCGCTGCGCTGCTCGGCGTTGCGCACGCCGTTGACCGGCGCGTCCACGGTCAGGACCAGGGCCCGGGCGCCGGCCCGCAGGGCGCGGCCGGCCAGGGCCAGGGTGTCTTCGCGCCGCGCCTGGGCGTAGAGCTGGAACCACAGCAGCGGCGCCGGCGCCATGGCGGCCAGATCCTCGATGGCGGTGCCCGATTGGGCGCTGAGGACCAGGGGCGTGCCCGTCGCCGCCGCCGCCAGCGCCGTGGCGCGCTCGCCCTCGGGGTGGACCAGGCCATGCCAGGCCGAGGGCGCGATCAGGAGCGGATGGGCGAGGGCCTGGCCGCCGATCGTCAGCCGGGTATGCGCCCCCTCCAGGGGCCGCAGCACCCGGCCGCGCAGGCGGATTTCCCGGAACGCGGCCGGGTTGTGTCCGGCGGTGATCTGATCGGCGCCGCCCGATTCCAGCCATGCCCAGACGGCGGGATCGAGGCGCGCCCGCGCGAGTTCGGCGTAGTCCTGGGCGCAGAGCGGCTGGGTCATGCGGTGGTCTCCGTAGGGGCGGACAGAACAGTGGTCGGGCCCGAGCGCAGGCGGCTCAGGTCCAGTTCTCGAGCGCCAGATGCGGCACCCGATGGAATTCCCGGGTGTTGTTGGTGATCAGCACGCAACCCTCGGCCAAAGCGTGCCCTGCGATCGCGGCATCGTTGTTGCCGATCGGTGTACCGCGAGCGGCCAGGTCGGCACGCAGACGCGCGGTTTCATCGACGGCCGCCGCGTCCCAGGGCAGGATGGCGTCCAGGCGCTGCACAAAGGCATCCACCATGGTCGAAATCCGGGGCGAGGCCCTTGGGCTGATGGCGCCAAAGCGCATTTCGGAATACGTGATGGCCGATACGACGATGCGGTGCCGGCGGGCGGCGGCCTTTTCCAGGCGGGCCAGCACCGTCGGCGGCCGTTCGCGCATGATGAACGAACAGATATTCGTATCGAGCATGTAGGTCGTCGGATTCACGGGAGCTCGTCTGGGAAGAAGCGATTTTCCTCGATGATATCCCGGCGTTCGGCCAGGAAGTCGGCATCCGCGGCCGGAATGTCGCACAGTGATTCCCACGAAGGGCGGATGGGACGCAGGGTCAGGGTGTTGCCCTGGCGGGTGATCTGGAGTTCCGAGACGCCGTGGAATTCCATGTCGCGGGGAATGCGGATCGCCTGGTTCCGGTTGTTTCTGAAGATGGATACAGTGCGCATGAGGGAGCCTCCAGGGCGGCTGGGTGACAGCTTCCATCATAGCATATGCCGGGCATATGCCTAGAGCTCGGACCACATGCGCAGCAGGTTGTGGTAGACGCCGGTCAGTTGCGCGACCACCTCGGGGTCGGCGCCGGCCTGGATCAGGCGCTGGATGGCGACGTCCTGTTCCAGCAGCAGGGCGCGGCGGCCATCGTCGCGCACCAGGCTTTGGGTCCAGAAAAACGAACCGTAGCGCACGCCCCGCGTCACGGGGGTGACGCGGTGCAGGCTGGTGCCGGGGTAGACGACGGCGTGGCCGGACGGCAGCTTGATGCTGTGTTCGCCATAGGTGTCCCGGATGATGAGTTCGCCGCCCTCGTACTCGTCGGGATCGCTGAAGAACACCGTGGTGGAGATATCGCTGCGCACGCGCGTCGTGGTGTTCGGCGCCTGGAAGATCGCGTTGTCGATATGGAAGCCGTATGCCTCGCCGCCCTCGTAGCGGTTGAACCTCGGCGGCAGGATGCGCTGGGGCAGGGCGGCCGACATGAAGGTCGGATTCGTCGACAGGGCCTGCACGATGGCCTGGCCCCAGTGTTGCGCCACCGGGTGGTCCAGCGGCAGTTGCCGGTTGTCCTTGACCTGTACGGCGACGTGGCCGGCCGTGTCGCGGCCGTCGACCCAGGCGGCTTGTTCGAGGGCGGCGCGGCACTGGCGGGTCTGTTCGGGGGTCAGCAGTTCGGGGATGGACAGCAGCATGGGTCGGATTCCGTTCGGCAATGAAAAAAGCCCTTGGGCAAGGGGACAGCATAGCAAGCCGGCGGGGCGCCGCAAGGCGCCCCGTGCCATGCCGTTCGTGCGAGGCCCCTAGAAGCTGGCCTCCGCGCTCAGGATGACGCTGCGGCCCGCGCCCGGCACCCCGAACAGCTGGAAGCCGTCGGAGCTGCTGGACACCTGCTGATAATAGAACTTGTCGAACAGATTGTTCACGTTCAGCCGCAGGTTCAGGTTCTTGTGGGCCTGGTAGGCCAGCGCCGCATTGGCGACCCAATACGAGGGGGCGTAGACGTCTGCGGAATGGCCGCCCTTGGCCGCCACGGTGTTGCCTTCGCGGAATCGGCGCTTGCCGACGTACTGGCCACCCAGGCTGCCGGAAAATTCCGGCGTGAAGGCGTAGGTGGTCCACAGATTGAAGGTCATGTCGGGCACGTTCTTCATCTTGCCGCCTTCCTGCAGGGGGTCGGCCGTGTCCTCGAGGATCTTGCTCTGCATGAAAGCCGCCCCCGCGTAGGCCGACCAGCGTGGCGTGAAGGACCCGGCCAGGCCCAGTTCCAGGCCGCGCACCCGCTCCTTGGCGGAGCGCTGGGTCGGATTGCCCAGGTCGTCGGTGTCGGAGGGATTGCTGCGCTCGACCTGGAACAGGGCCGCCGTGGCCAGCAGGCGGCGATCGAACAGGTCCCATTTGGTGCCCAGTTCCCAGGTGTTGGCCACCCCCGGCGAGTAGCCGGACACATTGGCGTTGCCGCCGCCGCCGCTGCGCGAGGCCGCGGCCGAGGCGGAAGGCTGGGAGGCGCGGCTGTACGACACGTAGATGCTGCCGTTCTCGGCCGGCTTGTAGATCAGGCCCAGGCGGCCGCTCCAGATCCCGTCGCTCTGGCTGTAGGGCTGGACCTGGCCGTTGGCGTCATACCATTTCACCTTGTAGCGGTCGTAGCGCAGGCCGGCGGCGACTTCCCATTGCGGGGTCAGGGTGATCTGGTCGTAGGCATAGAGGCCCCAGTTGGTGACCTCGGCGCCGCTGTTGTCGGTGCTGGTCTTGGTGCCCCACGGGCCCTCGTACCGGGTCAAGGGGTCGCGCACGTCGATCACGTAGCGCTGGTTGCTGGCGAGATTCGGCAGAAACCGGCTGTAGGGATCCTTGCGGTAGCTCTCCTGGTAATACTCGATCCCCGTGACCATCTGGTGGCGGACGGCGCCGGTCTGGAAATCCAGGTTCAGGTCGGTCTGGTTGGCGAAGATCTTGCCCCGGTAGGAATTGACGTTGCCGAACAGGCGCGCCACGGCCCAGTAGTCGGTGGGGTAGACTTCGTTGCCTGCATTGTCGTAGCCCCAGTAATTGCTCGTACCGGGATTGGTAATGATCTGGCCCTGGTGGGTCGCGCCGGGCGCGTTCAGCAGGCGGCCGCCGGTGGTCAGGTGCGTGAAGCGCTTGGTCTGCGACCAGCGGCTATGGTTGCGCACGGACACCTTGTCGGTGAAATCGTGCTCCAGGTTCAGGTCGAAGGCATCGACCTCGGTTTCCTCGACGTCGGCGTTTTTCAGGCCGCCCCAGAAATCCCGGTCGACGTATTGCATGCGGTCGCCGTTGCGGTTTACCGGAACGCCGAAATCCGGCGTGTTCTTGTCCTTCTGGTGGAAATAGGACACGGTCGCGCGGGTAGGCGTGCCCAGGCCGAAGCTCAGCGACGGCGCAAAGCCCCAGCGCTCGAAATCGGTGGGGCCGCGTTCGGGCACGCGATTGTAGTGATGCATGGCGTTGACCCGGAAGGCCACGGTGTCGCTCAGCTGCTGGTTGATGTCCGCCGTGACCCTGCGGTAGTGGTCAGTGCCCACGCCGCCGGTGACGCGGTAGGCATTGCCCAGGTGAGGCGTCTTGCTGACCAGGTTGACCGATCCGCCAACGGCCGCCACGCCGGATTCGATCGAGCCCGTGCCCTTGTAGACCTCGGCCTGCTCCATGTTGAAGATATCGGTACGGGTCGAGAGCTGGCTGTCGCGCACGCCGTCGACCGTGATGCTCTGCTCGGCCGAGAATCCGCGGATGGTGAACATGTCGCCCCAGCCGGCGCCGCCTTCGCCCGACGAAAAGGTGATGCCGGGCACGTTGCGCAGCACGTCCTGCAGGCTTTGCGCACCCTGCTGTTCCAGGACCTCGGCCGGCACGATGCTGATGGTCTGCGGCGTATCGACCATGGGCGCCTGGAATTTCACGGACTGGACGTGATCGGCCTTGAAGGCCGGCGCGTTGCCGGTGACCTGGACCGGGGTCAGCTCGGCCACCCCGGCATCCTGGGCCAGTGCCAGGCCGGGCGCCAGCAGGGCGCTCCACAGGGCGGTGTGCAGGGGATTCGTGCGATTTGCAGGACGTTTAGCGGACTTGGGCGCGGGATGCACGTCGATTTCCTCTATTTGATGACAATGCCATTGTTGATTCAATGAGAGGGCTTATGATAACCGTTCTCATTCAATATTCAGGAAAATGTCAGACAAAAGAGAGGAATGGCCATGTCGGCCATAGGGTTTGTCGCATGACGGCAACAAAAAATACCCCCACGCTGCGCCTTCGGCTTGCTGCCCCCCAGGGGGGCCGTTTTTGCCTTGGGGCGGCCCGGCGGCAAAAAACATCCCCGCGACGGCGGGCCGTGGCGGGGATGCGGGCTGGGGCGTCGCCCCCGGCCTGGATCAGTACTTCAGATTGGCGGTCAGCATGAACTGGCGGCCCGGGCCGAAGTCGGCGTGGTGCACGCCGTTGGTGTGGGTGTAGTAGTCCTTGTCGGTCAGGTTCAGCACGTTCAGCCGCAGGTCGAGGTTCTTGTTGACGTTATAGGCGGCCATGGCGTCGAAGCGCCAGTAGGCCGGCATGTAGACGCCATTGGCACCGCCGCCCGCGCCGCCCTGGTTGCCGCCGTAGGTCTTGCCCACGTAGTAGGCGCCGGCGCCCAGCGTCAGGGGCGGCAGGACCTTGTAGGTCGACCACAGGCTGAAGCTGTGCTTGGGGGTGTTGGCGAGGGGATCGCCGACATTGACGTTGTCGTAGGCGCCTTCCACCAGCTTGCTGTCCATGTAGGTGTAGCCGCCGTAGACCGCCCATTTCGGCGTGATCAGGCCGGCCGCGCCCAGTTCCAGGCCCTGCACCCGGGTCTTGCCGGCCTGGGCGACGACGCCGGGATCGACCTCGATCTGCGCGTTGCGCCGTTCCGTATGGAACAGGGCGGCGGTCAGGCTCAGGCGTTGGTCCAGGACGTCCCATTTGGTGCCCAGCTCGATCGTTTTGCTCTTTTCGGGTTCCAGTTCGTCGATGGTCGGGCTGATGCCTTCCTGGTCTCCGCCGGACATGGTCGGCGGTGTCGAGGCGGTGGCATAGCTCAGGTAGATGCTGCCATTCGGTGCGGGCTTGTAGACCAGCCCCAATTGATAATTGAACATGTTCCACGAGCCCTCGCCAGGCTCCATGGTGGTCGAGCCGCGGCCCACGGTCGATTCGCCCGATATCCGGTAGCGATCGTAGCGGATGCCGGCGTCGATCCGGAATTGCTCGGACAGCGCGATGCTGTCAAAGAAATAGGCGGCCTGGGTCGTGGATTTGGCATCCAGGCTCAGCGGATTGCGGGTGATGCTGCCGGACCAGGGGTCGCCGGGGTTCGGGTTGTAGAGCGGCGTGCAATCGAACTTGCCGGCGCCGATCACGGCCGGGCAGGCCGAACCGCCGGTGGTGGTGACGTTGTAGCTGGCGTTCTTGGTCGTTTCGCGCGAGAGCTCGATGCCGGCGTTGAAGCTGTGTTTGAGGCTGCCGGTGTCGAACTTGCCGCTCAGCTCGGTGACGTTCGCCAGGATGGTGCTTTTTTGCCAGCGGGACTTCAGGCCGCGCTGCATCCACCACTGGTTGGTGACCGGGTCGAATTTCTTGGTGCCGTCGCCCGGGTTGGTCAGCACGTAGTCGTTGAGGGTCTCACCGTAGCGGGTGACGTTGCGCACGGTCAGCCGGTCGGTGAGGTCGTGTTCGAGCTCGATGGTGCCGATGTCGGCCTGGGTCTTGCGGTAGTCGCGCTTGTGCAGGCCGTAGAAGGTGTCGCGGTCCACGTCCAGGATGCCGGTGTCGGTCTCGATGGTGGTGCCGCGGGTCAACGGCACGCCGTAGTCCGGCATGCCGTCGGTCTGGTAGTGGTAGTAGCTGATCGAGGCGCGGGTCGGCGTGCCCAGGCCGAACGAGATCGTCGGCGCCACGCCCCAGTTCTTGTAGTCCACGTCGCTGCGCCCGGCCATGTCGCCCTGGGCGCCCATGACGTTCAGGCGGAAGGCACCGGTGTCGCTGAATTGCCAGTTGCCGTCGACGGCGGCGCGCAGGTAGCGGTCGGTGCCGATGCCCAGGCTGCCGCTGGCGGCGTTGCCCAGGTGGGCGTGCTTGCTCGACAGATTGATGCTGCCGCCGCCGGTGCCGCGTCCGCCCAGGGCCGAGTCCGCGCCGCGCACGATCTCGACGCTCTCGACGTTGAAGATCTCGCGGGTCTGGCCGCCGGGGTCGCGGATGCCGTCCACATAGATGTTGCTGCCCGACGACGCGCCGCGGATGAAGGGGCGGTCGGCCAGGGGCTGGCCGCCTTCGCCGGCACCGAAGGTGATGCCCGGCGAGTTGCGCAGCACGTCCTCCAGCGAGGTTGCGTTGGTGTCCTCGATCACGGCCTGGGGAATCACTTGCACCGACTTCGGAGTATCCAGCAGCGGGGCGGTGAACTTGGCCTGCGAGGCCTCATTGACTTTGTATTCCTCACCGCGATCGCCCTGGACCTTGACGGGGCTGAGGGTGGCGGGGCTGCCGGAGGCCTGGGCTTGCGCGGCGACGGGCAGGAAGGCGCCCGGCGCGGCCAGCGCCAGCGCCAGCGACGAGCCCAGTAGAGTGCGGGACGGCGAGGATGGTGATGTCAAGAGCTTCTCCATGAAGTGTTATAGGAATACAAATAAGAATCAGTCTTATTTTAATCATAAAATGACAATTGTGAAGAGAATAAGGAGAAAAATTGATAAAAGTCGTAGGCGAGGGCCGGTCAAAGTGGGGCGGAGCGCCCACCGCGCATGACCGGTGTAGGTACAATCACCGGCAATTCCGTCTGTTTCCAGCCTTCCTCCTCCATGCCCCACCTGATTCTGCAAGCGCCCAATCTCCTGCCGGCCGACATCGAACGCATCGCCGCCCTGGCCAATGCCGGCGGAGTGCAGGAGGTCGGGCCGACCCACGTGCGCATCCTGGACGTGGATCCCGACGGCCTGGACGAGGCGCTGGCGGTGTGTCGCCAGCGCCGCATCGACGCAGCCTGCCTGGACCAGTTGGTCCCCCTGCGCAGTTGCAGGCTGCTGGCGATGGACATGGATTCGACGCTGGTCAACATCGAATGCATCGATGAGATCGCCGACATGGCGGGCCGCAAGGCCGAGGTCTCGGCGATCACCGAGGCCGCCATGCGCGGCGAGATCGCCGATTTCAGCGAAAGCCTGCGCCGCCGCGTGGCGCTGCTGCGCGGTGTGCCCGAATCCGCGCTGCAGCAGGTGTTCGAGGAACGCCTGGCCCTCAATCCGGGCGCGCAGCGCCTGATCGAGGTGGCCCAGGCGTCGGGCCTGCACACCCTGCTGGTGTCGGGCGGCTTCACCTATTTCACCGAACGCCTGCGGCGCGGCCTGGGCCTGGCCGAGGCGCATTCCAATACGCTGGAGATCGCCGACGGCGTGTTGACGGGGCGGGTGCTGGGCGACATCGTCGACGGGCGGGCCAAGGCGGAATACGTGGCGCGCGCGGCGGCCCGGCTGGGCGCCTCGCCCGAGCAGATCATCGTGGTGGGCGACGGCGCCAATGACCTGCCCATGATGGCGCATGCGGCCTATTCCGTGGCCTATCGGGCCAAGCCGGCGGTGCGCGCCCAGGCGCGCTTCACGCTGGACTACAGCCCGCTGGATGCGATCCTGAACTGGTTCAGGCTGGCGACGGTGCGCTGAGGGCGTTCGATGGCATCCTGGCCCCCTGTCCGGCCGCCCGTGGCGCCACGCGAGTCCTGCGAGATCCTGCAGCTCGGGCGGCTGCGGGACGACCCCTATGCCTGGATGAAGTTCATGCCGCCGTCCGGCCTGCGCACGCTCGAGAGCCTGCCGCCGCGGCTGCGCGGACACCTGGACGCCGAGATGCGCTACGCGGACGATGTCCTGCGGCCCCTGGCGGCCGACGCCGGGTGGTTTCGCCGGCGCATGGCGGCCCGCGCCCTGGATGCCGGCGAGCCGCCGCCCACGGCGCTCGCCGGCTGGCGCTACGGATCCGAACAGCCCGCGGGCGCATCGCATCGCGCGTTCTTGCGCATCGGCGCGGACGGGCGGACCCAGCGCCTGCTGGACGAGGCCGGCCGCGCCGCGGGCCAGGCATACTATCGCGCGACGGACCACCAGCCCAGCCCGGACGACCGCTACTTCGCCTGGGCCGAGGACGTGGTGGGTGATGACCGCCACCGCATCTGCGTGCTCGATATGGACAGCGGCGCCGTCCGCACCGTGGTGCAGGCCGATGCGTTCGGCTATGGCGGTTTCACCTTCTCGCCGTCGTCCCGTTATCTGTTCTGGATCTGGCGCGACGCGCACAGCCGGCCGACGCGGCTGTACCGTTCCCCGGTGGACGGCGGCGAGGCGGTGCTGGTCTATGAGGAACACGATCCGGCGATCTTCATGCAGGTGGCGCGCACGGCCGCCGGCCGCCACGTGATGCTGACGCTGGCCGGCCCGGACATCGGCGAGGTGCGCCTGATCGCCGCCGAGGCGGAGGACGCGCCGCCGCGGCTCGTCCAGCCGCGGCGGCGCGGGGCGCGCTATGAGATCGAGGAATGGAACGATGCGCTGCTGATGCTGACCGACGCGGATGGCGCCGCCGACCGCAAGCTGCTGCGCCTCGATCCCCGCAGCTTTGCCGTGCGGGATGAACTGGTGCCCCACCGGGCCGGCGTGCCGATCCTCGCCGTCCGGCCCTTTGCCGGGGGCCTGCTGCGGCTCGAACGTGTCGACGGATTGCGCCGCCTCGTGCTGATGCGCCCGGACGGCAGCGAGGCCTTGATCGATTTCGACGATCCCGCGTATTTCATCGATCTGGCGCCTCTGCAGCCGTATGACACCCCGCAAGTCCGTGTCGTGCACGAAACGCCGGCCAGCCCGCCCCGCTGGCTGGACGTCGACCTGGCCACTGGAGGATGCCGCGCGGCCGGTCAGGCCGTGCCGGCCGGCGTCGATCCCGCCGCCTATCGGGTCGAGCGCCTGCAGGCGCGCGCGCCCGATGGGGAAACCGTCCCCATCACCGTGCTGTCGCGAAACGATGCGCCCGCGGATGTGCCGCGGCCCCTGCTGCTGACGGGTTACGGCGCCTATGGCATTGCCAGCGAGCCGGGTTTTTCCTTGCCGGCGACCGTGCTGGTGGATGCGGGTTTCCGCTACGCCATCGCGCACGTGCGCGGTGGATCGGAAAAGGGCGCGCGCTGGTACCAGGAGGGGTGCCGCGAGAAAAAAATCAATTCGATGACCGACTTCATCGCCTGCGCGCGCCATTTGCTGGACATCGGCTATGCCGCGCCGGGCGGGATCGTGGCCCATGGCGTATCGGCCGGCGGCCTGCTGGTGTGCGGCGCGATGAATCTGGCGCCCGAACTCTGGGCGGGGGTGATCGCCCAGGTGCCGTTCGTCGACATGCTCAACACCATGAGCGACGCCGGGCATCCGCTGGTGCCGCTGCTGCGTCCGGACTGGGGCGATCCGCTGGCCGATCCCCGGGCCTATGACCACATTGCCCGCATTTCACCGTACGAGAACGTCGGCCGGACGGATTATCCGCCGGTGCTGTGCACCGCGGGCTTGAAGGATGATCGCGTGCCGTACTGGGAGCCGGCCAAGCTGGTGGCGAACATCCGCCATCGCGCCACCGGCGGTCAGCCGGCCGTGCTGCTGCTGAATCCGGACAGCGGCCATCAGGACAGCGACGACCGCGACGGCGCGTTTGCGCAGGCGGCGCTGTTCTGGGCGTTTGCCTGCCGCTGCGCGGGCGTGCCGGTGCCGCCGGGCGGCTGCTAGGCCTCTAGGCGTTCCGTCGCCAGCCCCCGCCCTTCCTTCAGCGACCGCAGCACATAGCGCAGGGCGCAGACGGCCGACACTGTCAGCGCCGGGATGGCGATGGCGGCGATGGCGTGCAGCAGGCGCTGTTCGAACAGCCGTTCCGAGAGCATGCCGGCCAGCAGCGGACCGGCCGCGCCGAACAGCGAGACGACCAGGGTCCAGATGGCAAAGCAGCGCGCCCTGAGGGTCGCGGGGGCCAGGTCCTGCAGCATGGTGGGCACCAGGGCGTTGGCGGTGCAGGTCATGAACAGGAATGTGCCCACGGCGATGAAGGCGCGGTCCAGCGTCGCCGCGGACATCAGCAGCCAGAGCACCGGGATTGCCGCGACCACCGACAGGCCCATGATCAGGGGGCGTACCGCGGGCCCCAGGCGCCGGGCCATGGCGCGGTCCAGCAATCCGGCCACCGGCAGGCAGCCGACGCTCGTCACGAGGATGATGAGGCCCATGGCGTGGCCGATGTCGCCGGGCGCCGCGCCGAACCGGCGCTCCAGGGCCAGGGCGATCAGCTGGTTGAGCGCCTGCACCCCCGTGATCAGGCAGCCGGCCACGCCGACGAACAGGCCGATGGTCCGCCAGCGGTGGCGGAGGAAGACGCCCAGCGACGAGGCGTCCGCCAGGTCCGCCGCCTCGAGGCGCCGGGGCGGATCGGCGGTGAGCGTGCCGAGCAGCAGCAGGGGCAGACCGGCCAGGCCCAGCAGCAGGAAGCCCTTGCGCCACGGCTCCGCAGACCAGGCGAACAGCGCGTCCGCCGCGGACAGGATGTCGCCGCTGAAGTAAAAGCCGCCGCTTGCGCCGGCCGCGACCAGGGCGGCGAAGCTGAGGTTGGCGGCGACCCGGTGACGTTCCGGCGCGAGGTCGGGAATCATGGAATAGACCAGCGGGACCATCGCGAATTCAGTGATGCCCGCCGCCGATCGGCCGATGAAAAAGAGCGGGAAATTGTGCGCGACGGCGCTCAGCCCCATCATGGCCGACGAGGCCGCGATCAGCCACAGCAGCACCCGTTTGCGCGAGTAGCGGTCCGCGAAGCGCGCCAGCGGGATCGCCAGGGCGCTGCCGATCAGGACGCCGGCCAGCCCCTGCAGGGCGCCCAGGGCGGTGTCGCCCACGCCGAAGCTGTGCTGGATGGCGGACAGGGACACGGCCTGCAGCCCCATGTCGGCCAGTTGCAGGCCGGCGGCGATGCCGAGGAACGCGACTGTGAAAATGCCCTGCGCAGTCCAGGCGGGCTGCGCAGGGCATGGTCGGCCCGGGGCGGTCTCCGCACTCAGCGCCATTGATACTGGAGCTGCATGTCGATGGTGCGTTCGCCGCCGTAGTAGCAATAGAAATCGCAGCCGCTGACGTAGGTCTTGTCGGTCAGGTTGCGGGCATTCAGCTGCAGGGCCCAGTTGCGGTCGACCTGGTAGCGCGCCATGAAGTCGAGCAGGGTATAGCTGGAAATGGTCTCGCCGCGGTAATAGCGCTGATCCTCGGTCGACCCGTTATAGCGCGCGCCGGCCGCGACCGTCAGCGCGCCGCCGCGGGGCATGTCGAAGCGGTGATCGACCCAGAGGCTGGCCTGGTTCCGCGGGATCAGCGGGGTGCGGATGGTGAGCCCGCCGTCGATGTCCTGACGGGAGTGGTTGTAGGTATAGGCGACCTTCAGGCCGGTGCGCGGCGTGAGGCGGAAATCGCCCTGCAGCTCCACGCCCTTGTTGGTGCGTTTGCCGCTTTGGGACTGGATGTTGGACGCATCCGACACCAGCGCGTTCTTTTCCTCGATGTCGAAATAGGCGAGCGTGATGGTGCCATTCAGCCAGTCGGGCTCCAGTTTGAGACCGGCTTCCACCTGCCGCCCTTCGTAGGGCAGATAGGCACTGCCACTGCTGTCCGCACCGGGGATCGGCCTGAATGACTCCGAGTAGCTGATGTAGGGTGCGATGCCGTAATCGCTGATGTACATGGCCCCCACATTCACACTATTGTGGCCGACGTTGTAGCCGGAACTGGCGCCGGCAATCATGCTGTCGCTGCTGGCCTGGTCGTGGCGGATGCCGGCGTTGAAGTTCCAATGCGATCCGACACGGGCTTGGGCGGAGGCGTACAGGCCCAGTTGCTGGGAATTCAGATCGTAGGGATCCGCGGTCACCGCAAAGGGTTTGCCGTAGACAGGGTCGAACATGTCCAGGTTCGGCGCCCCGCCAAAGCCGTTGTTGCGGCCGGACGTGCGGGATTTCAGGTAATCGATGCCGAAGACCGGCAGGATCTCGACGCTGTCGCTCACGCGCACGCGGCCCTTGAGGCGGTGGTCGATGTAGTGGTTGCTGGTGCTGCCGTCGGTCAGCGAATAGCCGCGCCACAGCTCGCGATTATTGTCCGAACCATAGGCAAAGACGTTTTGCTGGTCGATGTCCAGGTGCGAATACTTGTAGTTCTGCGTGAAGGTCCAGTCCGGGGTGAGCTTGTGGCTGAGCAGCCAGCCGGCGCTGATCTGGGTGCGCTTCAGGTGGTCGAAGCCAGGCTCGCCCGCGTTCAGGCGCCGGTCGATCTGGCCGTAGGGCGTGTCGATGATGGTGCCGTAGGCGGGCAGGAAGCCGTTGGTGGGGTGGCCGTCCTCGTGCTGGATGCTGGCCAGCAGGGTGAGGGACGTGCGATCGGTGAAGTCCATCGTCACACTGGGCGCGAGGTAGTAGCTCTTCATGTCCGTTTCGCGCTGCATGCTGTCGGCGCGGCGGGCCTGGGCGACGATGCGGTAATAGACGTTGCCGGCCTCGTTGGCGATGCCGTTGTAGTCGATGCCCAGGCCCAGGCGCTTGCGGTGGCCCGCCTCCAGGTTCATCAGCAGGGATTCTTCTTTGTGGGGGCGCTTGGTCACGAGGTTGACCACGCCGCCGGTACCGGACGCGCCGAATTCGAGGGCGCTGGGCCCTTTCAGGATCTCGGCCGACTCGACGCCGAAGATCTCGGGCTTCCAGACGAAGAATCCGTTCGGGGTCGTCGGCGTGCCGTCCAGCGAGATCGAGGCGTCGAAGCCGCGGATCTTGAACCATTCGACCTTGTTGTCCGCGCCGAAGGGTTCGCTGAGGATGCCCGCCTGGTACTGCAGGGCCTCGTCGAGCTTGCGGGCGCCCTGGGTCTCGATGTCCTTGGCGCTGATCACCGCGCTGGAATTGGGGGCGTAGAAGTCCAGGCTTTGCAGGTCGCCCACGGAGCCGGTCACGGTCACCGTGTCCAGTTCGCTGACGGCGCCGCCGCCCGTCTCGTCGGCGTTTTGCGCATGGCCCGGCGCCGGGGCGAGCGCCATGGATCCGGCGGCGGCGAGGATCGCCCAGGCAATGGGGGAACGGGTCGGTGTCTGCATGTCTCTTCCGTGGTTTGTGTGGATGGCGGTGGCGGGCCGGCCTGTGGATGGCGCCGGCCGGTCTATCCGGGTGTTCATGCAGGCATTCCCCGGAATGAGATGCTGCATGATAAGCATTCTCAATAAAGAGGGCATTCTAAAACAAGGATCGCCTGTTATACAAATTGTGCAGGCATCGTCCGTTGCGCAGGCGCCATGCGTCGTGCAGGCCGCCTGCGGCGGCGCCGCCGCCGTCGGAACGGCTACGCTGTCGCCCCGCCGCCCAGGCGCTGCAGGAGGCCGCGCAATGTTCTGACGCGGCCGGGCACGTCCACCGCGCCGCCATAGGTGATTTTCAGGCGGTCGGGGCCGTTCAGGCGGATGGACCGATCCTGCTGCACCAGCTCGATGATGCGCAGCGGCTCGATGGCCGGCTGGGCCGAGAACTGCACGGCGGCTTGCGTTTCGCCGGCGTCGATCTTGATCACCCCCAGGGGTTCGGCCAGCAGGCGCAGGCGGTGCAGGGCCAGCAGGTTCTGGCCCGCCTCGGGCAGCTTGCCGTAGCGATCGACCAGTTCCTCCTGCAGGAGCGTGATCTCGTCGCTGTCGGCCGCGTGCGACAGGCGCTTGTACAGGCCCAGGCGGGCATGGACATCGGGGCAGTAGTCCGCCGGCAGCAGGGCCGAGGCATGCAGGTTGACCTCGCACTGCGCCGCGAAGGGCGAGTCCAGGTCAGGCTCCTCGCCGGACTTGAGCGCGCGCACGGCGGCGCCCAGCATGTCGTTGTACATGGAAAAGCCGATTTCCTGGATGTTGCCGGATTGGGACTCGCCCAGGACCTCGCCGCTGCCGCGGATCTCGAGATCGTGCATGGCGAGGAAAAATCCGGCGCCCAGCTCCTCCATCGACTGGATCGCCTCCAGGCGCTTCTTGGCGTTGCTGGTGATCGCGTCCTCGCCGGGCGTCAGCAGGTAGGCGTAGGCCTGGTGGTGCGAGCGGCCCACGCGGCCGCGCAACTGGTGCAGCTGCGCCAGGCCGAGCTTGTCGGCCCGGTGGATGACGATGGTGTTGGCCGTGGGGACGTCGATCCCGGTCTCGATGATGGTGGTGCACAGCAGCACATTGCTGCGCTGCTGGTAGAAGCCCTTCATGACGTCCTCGAGTTCGCGCTCGCCCATCTGGCCGTGAGCCACCGCGATGCGCGCCTCGGGCACCAGTTCCTCGAGGCGCGCACGCCGGTTCTGGATGGTTTCGACCTCGTTGTGCAGGAAATAGACCTGGCCGCCGCGCTTGAGTTCGCGCAGGATGGCCTCGCGGATGGTGCTGCCGTCCTCGCGGCGCACGAAAGTCTTGATGGCCAGGCGCTTTTGCGGCGCGGTGGCGATGACCGAGAAATCGCGGATGCCTTCCAGCGACATCCCCAGTGTGCGGGGGATGGGCGTGGCGGTCAGGGTCAGCACGTCGACCTCGGCGCGCAGGGCCTTCAGGGCCACTTTCTGGCGCACCCCGAAGCGGTGCTCCTCGTCGATGATCACCAGGCCGAGCTGCTTGAAGCGCACGTCCCTGGAGAGGATCTTGTGGGTGCCGATGACGATGTCCACGCTGCCCGCGGCCAGGCCCTCGATGGCGCGCGCGGTTTCCTTGCCGGTGCGAAAGCGCGAGAGCTCGGCGACGCGCACGGGCCAGTTGGCAAAGCGCGTGGCGAAGTTCTGGGCGTGCTGCTCGGCCAGCAGGGTGGTCGGGCACAGCAGCGCGACCTGGCGGCCGTTCATGACGGCGAGAAAGGCGGCGCGCAGGGCGACCTCGGTCTTGCCGAAACCCACGTCCCCGCACACCAGGCGGTCCATCGGGCGCCCCGAGGTCATGTCGTCGATGACCGCGGCGATGGCCGCGGCCTGGTCGGGGGTTTCCTCGAAGCCGAAGCCCTCGGCGAAAGCCTGGTAGTCGCTGGCCGGCAGCTTGAAATGGAAGCCTTCGCGCGTCGCCCGCTGGGCGTACAGCGCCAGCAGTTCGGCGGCGGTGTCGCGTGCCTGGCGCGCCGCGCGGCGCCTGGCCTTGTCCCATTGGCCCGATCCCAATGGATGCAGGGGCGCGTTATCGGGATCGGCGCCGCTGTAGCGGGCGATCAGGTGCAATTGAGAGACCGGCACGTATAGGGTGGCCGCCTGCGCGTATTCAAGGTGCAGGAGCTCGATCGGCCCTTCGCCCAGATCCATCTCGACCAGGCCCTTGTAGCGTCCGATGCCGTGCTGGACGTGGACCACCGGATCGCCGATGCGCAGCTCGGCGAGGTCGCGCACCATGGCATCGATGTCGCTGGTGCGTTCCTGGCGCCGCCGGGCGCGGGCGGCGCGGCCGGCCTGGCTGGGATACAGGTCGTTTTCGGTCAGCAGGGCCGGTCCGGCCGCGGCCAGCTGGAAACCGCTGGACAATGGGGCGACGATCAGGGCAAAGTGCGCCTCGCCCTGAAGGAAATCCTGCAGCGTGTCGTGCACGGCGCCGGGCGTCAGACGGTGCTCGTCCAGCAGTTCGGCGATGGTTTCGCGCCGGCCGGGGGTGTCCACGCACAAGGCGGTGCGCCGCCCGCCGTCCAAGTGCCGGCGCAGGCCGGCCAGCGGGTCCTCGGCCCGGCGATTCACGGCGACGTCCGGGCAGGGCAGGAAGTCGGGGTGTGGTTGGCCCTCGATCAGCGCCAGGCGCGGGAAGGCTTTTAGCCCGGCGTGGAATTCCGCCTCGTCGAGGAACAGGGCCTCCGGGGCCAGCACCGGCCGCTCGCGGTCGGATTTCAGGAACTGCCAGCGGTTGCGCGTATCCTGGCCGAACTGGGCGATGGCCGCCGGCGCGTCGCCCAGCGTCACGGCCAGCGCATCGGCGGGCAGGTAGTCGAACAGCGTGGCGGTGCGCTCGAAAAACAAGGGCAAATAATATTCGACGCCCGCGAAGGCGATGCCGTTGCCGATGTCCTTGTAGGGCAGTGCCCGGGACGGATCGCCCTCGAAGAGCTCGCGAAAGCGCGAGCGGAAGCGCCCGCGCGATTCCTCGTCCATGGGGAATTCGCGGCCGGGCAGCAGCTCGATCTCGCGCACCGGATACAGGCTGCGCTGGGTGTCCACGTCGAAACTGCGGATCGACTCGATCTCGCGGTCGAACAGGTCGATGCGGTAGGGCAGGACCGAACCCATGGGAAACAGGTCGATCAGGCCGCCGCGGATGCTGAACTCGCCCGGTGCGGTCACCTGGGTGACGTGGCTGTAGCTGGCCAGCGTGAGCTGCTCGCGCAGCTTCGCCTCGTCCAGGGTGTCGCCCTGGCGGAAGCTGAAGGTGTAGGCCGCCAGGAAGGCGGTCGGCGCCAGCCGGTACAGGGCCGTGGTGACGGGCACGATCAGCACGTCCACGGCGCCCTGGGTGAGGGCGTGCAGGGTGCGCAGGCGCTCCGAGATCAGGTCCTGGTGCGGCGAGAAACCGTCGTAGGGCAGGGTCTCCCAGTCCGGCAGGAAGCGGACCCGCAAATCGGGGTCGAACAGCGGGATCTCGTCGGCCAGGCGGCGCGCCGCCAGTGGGTCGGCGCACAGGGCGGCCAGCGGCCGGCCCGCCGCGCGCGCCAGACCGGCCAGCAGGCAGGCGTCGCCCGATCCCGGCGGGCGCGGTTGCACGTAGCGCTGGCCGGGCCGCAGGGCCGCGAGGGTGGCAGGGATCGAGGGAAGGTCGAGGAACGGGGCGGGGCGGGTCATCAGGCTGGGGATTATACCGTCGCGTCCCGCTGCGACGGGCTGTCGTCCCGGGGAAGGCGGCTGGACAGCGATGTTCGATACCTATAGCAATGTGAAACAATATTTAGTAACATTTGTCCCATCTTCATTGGCCTGGGTGAGATCGGATGACACGGACAACGACGCTGCGGCGCTGCTTTTTTCCCGCGCTGCTGGTGCTGCTCGCGGCCTGCGACGGCGGCGGCGGGGATGGGCCGGGGCCTGTGGCCTCCACCTGCACCGAGGACGGGCCTCACGCCTGCCGGACCGGCGCGACCGAGCCGCTGTACACCTTCCAGTGGGCCCTCAATTACGGGGACAGCTATTTCAACGACTATCCGGACACCTTCGGCGGCGGACTGGACCTGAATGTCGAGCCCGTGCACCGGCAAGGCATCAAGGGTCAGGGGGTCAGGGTGCTGGTGCTGGACACCGGCACCGACCTGCACAACGAGGATCTGGCGCCCAACGCCGACTTCGGCATGTCGTGGAATTTCATCACGGGGCAGAGCGATCCCTATCCCGCAGAGCGCAATCCGGACGACGATCCGCATGGAACGAATGTCGCGGGCATGATCGGCGCGGCGCAGAACGGCAAGGGCGTCATGGGGATTGCCCCGCGGGTCGTGCTGGGCGGAGCCAACTACCTGCAGAGCGACTTTTCGATCATCGCCCTCGCCGAGGCGCTGGGCGGCGCGCCCTGGTCCAGCCAGGCGCATGTCATCAATGCGTCCTATGTTTCTGATACCGGGGCCGCGCCCTATGACAACGGCACGGACCCCGGGACTCCCATCCTGCGCGGCCTGAAGCAACTGCGCGGGGGTCGCGGCGCGATCTATGTGAAAGGCGCCGGCAATTCGTTCGACCTGGGCGGCTGCGACGCGCTCTATCCCGCCGGCATTCATTTCTATTACGGCTGCACCAACCCCGCCAACGATCCGGACGCGCTCGAACCCGAAACCATCGTCGTCGCGGCCCTCGATGCACAAGGCAAGGCCAGCGCCTACAGCAGCGCCGGCTCGGTGCTCTGGGTGACCGGCATGGGCGGCGCATACGACGGCGGCGGCACTTATGGCGAAGGCGCCGTCGGGCCGAAGAACGGGCCCACCATTTTTACCACCGATATCCGGGGCTGTGTGCGAGGCTACAGCCATACGGGTGCGAGCACAGCCTTTCTGAACGGGACCAGCGCGCGCAACGGCGTGCCGGACAATCCCCAGTGCGACTACAGCTATATGAATGGCACCTCGTCGGCCACGCCGACGATCTCGGCGGTGGTCGCCCTGATGCTCAATGCCAATCCCGATCTGAGCTGGCGTGATGTGCGCGACATCCTGCGCCTGTCGGCGCGCCGGGTGGATCCCGACTATATCCACACCTCGCCCGACGGCGACATACCCTATGGCGCGCAAATGGATCTGACGGATAATTCCCTGGATACCGTGGTCGGCGACGCGGCCGACATCGAGAACGGTTCGGTCAGGATCCCGATCGACCTGGGTTGGCAGCGGAACGCCGCCGGCCACTGGTATTCCAACTGGTATGGCTTCGGCGTGCCCGATGCGGAAAAAGCCGTGGCCCTGGCGGGCGACTACCGGCGCGATCCGACGCTGGGCCGCGCCACCGATGTCAGGGTCATGGGGTTCCAGACGATCGCCGATTGGGACAGCGCGGTGCCCTTCCCGTATCGGAAAGTCACCAAGGTGGGCGCTTTGACGGTCCCCGACGGGATCGCCGATCTGTTCCAATTGCGCCTGACCGGAGACAAGGTTTGCCTGGGTGCGGTGGGTTTTGCCGTGCGCTCGCCGTCGGGCACGACCTCCTTGCTCAAGCTGCCCAATGATCATTTCCGCAGGGGCAAAGTGGACCCCGTGACGAAGGAGACCTCCAAAGTGGATACCTTCAAGGCCTACGGATTGAGTTCCGCCGCATTCTATGGCGAGTCCATGCAGGGGGACTGGGAGGTTTTCCTCCTGGCATCCAATCCGGACGACGGTCTGCCGGGGGGCTGGGATCCCTGCACGTCCACCGAAGGTGGCGTTCCGGTCGCCTCTGAACTGGAGGTCGAGGCGCGCATCATCGCGCAATGAGCCGTGATATGAGGTGCCGGGCCCCAGATCCGTGCGGCCCGGCGCCCTCGGCTAAAATCGGCCGCTATGAGCATGAACGAGGATACCGTGGTCGCCATCGTGCCGGCCGCGGGCCAGGGGGCCCGCGCGGCGACGGCCGGCGGCCTGCCCAAGCAATACCGGCGCCTGGCCGGCGAGCCGATGCTGCGCCGCACGGTGCGCGCCTTGCTGGCCGAGCCGCGCGTGGCGCAGGTCCGCGTGGCGGTGGCACCCGGGGATGCCTGGGCCGGCGAGGCCCTTGCGGGCCTGCCGCGCACGGTCTGGCGGCCCTGCGGCGGGCCCACGCGCGCCGACACCGTGCGCGCGGCCCTGCGCGATGCCGCGCTGCCGCCCGCCGCATGGGTCATGGTCCATGACGCGGCGCGCCCGGGCCTGCCGCGCGAGGCCTTGGCGCGCCTGATCGATGCCTGCCTGCGTCATGGGCGCGGCGGCCTGCTGGCCCTGCCGGTGGCCGACACCGTGAAATGCGCCCGCGAGGCGGACCCGGGCGGCGCGCCCCCGTCGGTGGGCCGCACGCTGGCGCGCGCAGGCCTGTGGCTGGCACAGACGCCGCAGATGTTCCGTGCGGGTGTGCTGCTGGATGCCTTGGACGCGAATGCCGGGGATGCGCGCGTGACCGACGAGGCCTCGGCCGTGGAACTGGCCGGCAACGCCGCTGCGCCGCTGCTGGTGCGGGGCGCGCGCGCCAATGACAAACTGACCTGGCCCGAGGACTTCGAATGGTTCGAGCGGCTCATGGGTGACGGGCCGGCGCCGGATGCGGGCGCGGGCCGGCTGGCTGATCGGGAGGACGAGGGGCCGTGACGAAACAGATTCCTTTCAGGGTGGGCCAGGGCTATGACGTGCATGCCCTGGCCGAGGGCCTGCCGCTGATCATCGGCGGCGTGCGCATTCCCCACGATCATGGGCTGGTGGGCCACTCGGACGCGGACGTGCTGCTGCACGCCGTCACCGACGCGGTCCTGGGGGCGGCGGGGCTGGGCGACATCGGCCGGCATTTCTCGGACCGCGATCCGCGCTGGGCCGGCGCCGACAGCCGGATGTTCCTGCGCGAGGCGGCGCGCATGGCGCGCGCGGCGGGCTGGCAGGTGGTCAACGTGGATGCCACCGTGCATGCGCAGGCGCCGCGCATCGGACCGCATGCCGCCGCCATGGCCGCGCACATCGCCGAGGACCTGGACCTGGACGTCGGCCAGGTGAACGTCAAGGCCAAGACCAACGAGGGGCTGGGCTATCTGGGCCGCCGCGAGGGGATCGCGGCCAGCGTGGTGGCGTTGTTGGCGCGGCCCTGAGGCGCCGCCACGCCGCCGCATCGGCGCGTGACGGGCGGGGAGGCTACAGCGTGGCGCCGCCGATGGCGCGATTGCAGGCGCACAGGCCGTCGGTCTGCAGCGCATCGAGGATGCGCAAGGTTTCCTCGGGATTGCGGCCGACGTTGAAATTATTGACCGAGACGTGCTGGATGATGTTGTCCGGGTTGACGATGAAGGTCGCGCGCAGGGCCACGCCCTCGGATTTCTCGCGGATGCCCAACTGGTCGATGAGCGAACCCGTCGTGTCGCCGAACTGGTAGTGATTGAGCTTGTTGAGGTCGGGGTGTTCGCGCCGCCAGGCGAGCTTGACGTGCTCGTTGTCGGTCGAGCCGCCCATGAGGATGGCGTCGTGTTCCTCGAAGGCGTCCGCGAGCTGGTTGAAGCCCGAGATCTCGGTCGGGCAGACCAGGGTGAAGTCCTTGGGATAGAAATAGATGACTTTCCACTTGCCGGGAAAGGAACTTTCGGTGATGTCCTCGAAGGCCGAAACGCCGTTTTCCTCGGGGTGATTGAAGCCTGGCTTCACGCCGTTCACCCGGAACGCGTCCAGTTTGTCGCCTATGGTTTTCATCGGGGCTCCTGTGTGTTGAGTCGCGGCTGCCGGAGTCCGCCATGTCATTCTACGCCAAGCCCTTGTCGCCCGGCCGCGCCCGCATCTTGGGGATTTCGATACGTGCCAGCAAGCCGCCTGGCGGGCGCGAGATCAGCTCGAATTTACCATCGACCTGGCCCAGCAGGCGCTCGACGATGGCCAGGCCCAGTCCCGCGCCGCTGACGCCGGTGCGCGCGGATTCGCCGCGTGCGAAGGGCCGCAGCAGGCGCTGGATTTCGAGTTGTGGGATCCCCGTGCCCTGGTCCTGCACGTCGATGCGCAGCATGTTGCCCGACTGGTAGGCGTGCAGGCTGATGCGGGCGCGATCGTCGCTGGGGCTGCGTCCGTAGCGGCGCGCATTCTCGATCAGGTTCGAGACGATGCGCTTGAGATCGTTGGCGCTGATGCGGGCCTGCATGTTGGGCTCGATGCGCGCCGAGAGCTCGCCGCCCAGCGATTCGGTGTGGCTGCGCTCGCGCTCGAACAGGTCGCGCAGGACGCGCGAGACATCGATGCCCGCCTCGGGCACCGCGCCGGCCGGACGCGCGTACTCCATCAACTGGCCGATGCTGTGGTTGATCTGGGCCAGGTCCTCGTCGATGGCCTGGCGGGTTTCGTCGCTGACCTCGCTCAATTCGATCTCCAGGCGCATGCGCGCCAGGGGGGTGCGCAGGTCGTGCGAGATCCCGGCCAGCATGATCTCGCGGTCGGCCTCGTTCTGGCGCAAGTCGCGCGCCATGCGGTTGAAGGCGATGTTCATGTCGCGGATCTCGATCGGACCCTTTTCCGGCAGGGTCGAGGGCGTTTCGCCGCGCGCGAGCTGCCGGGCCACCTTGGCCAGCTGGGCCAGCGGCTGGTTCACGAAACGCACGCTGATGGCCGCGCCCACCAGGGCCAGCAGCAGGGTCGCGGCGACCCAGCCCAGCCATTCTCGCCCGGTGGTCAGGCGCAGCTGCTCGCGGTCGAACACCAGCCAGTACTGGTCTTCGTCGATGTGGAAGCTGACCCAGATGCCCGGCACATTGTTGACCGACCACATCATGGCGGTCTGGCTGCCCAGGCGGTTGCGGATTTCCTTGCCGACGTGCTCCCAGTAGCCGGTATGCGGCAGGGGCTCGAGCACGTCCGTGTGCTCGCGCGGCTGCACCCGCAGGCTTTCCTTGGTGGCGAGGTCCAGCAGCAGGGCGGGGCGGACCTGGGGCGGGGCGTAGATCAGCGCCGAGCGGGTGATGCTCACGGTGGTGGCGACGCGTTGCGCCATCTGTGCGGCGCGCGGCCCTTCCTCGAGGTTGAAGACCACCTGCAGCCAAGCCCCCAGGCTGACCAGCATCAGGGTGGCGAGCAGCAGGAACGAGCGGCTGAAAAGCCCCAGGCGAAGCCGGGGCAGTTTCGAAGGTTTGGTCTTGAAGGGCATGTCGGGTGCGTGTGGCCTCGGCGCGCGTCACAGCCGGCCGGCGCGGCCTCCTGGCATGCCGCGGCACCCCGGCGACCGGGGCCCCTTATTGGCCGCCGTCGGGCACGAAGACGTAGCCTAGGCCCCAGACGGTCTGGATGAAGACGGGCTTGGACGGATTGGGTTCGATCAGTTTGCGCAGCCGCGAGATCTGGACGTCCAGGCTGCGGTCGAAGGCCTCGTATTCCCGGCCGCGGGCCAATTCCATGAGCTTGTCGCGCGACAGGGGCACCTTGGGGTGGCGGGCGAAGACCTTGAGGACGGAGAACTCGCCGGTCGTGATGGGCACGACCTCGTGGTTGCGGGTCAGGGTGCGCGTGGACAGGTTCAGGACGTAGGGTCCGAACTCGACCGACTCGTTTTCCTGGCTGGGGGCGCCCGGGTGTTCCTCGGTGCCCCGGCGGCGCAGGATCGCGTTGACGCGGGCCAGCAGTTCGCGCGGGTTGAAGGGCTTTGTCAGGTAGTCGTCCGCGCCCATCTCGAGGCCGACGATGCGGTCGATTTCCTCGGCCTTGGCGGTCAGCATGATGATGGGCGTGTTGTCGTGGTTGCCGCGCAGGCGTCGACAGATGGACAGGCCGTCCTCGCCCGGCAGCATGAGATCCAGGACCAGCAGGTCGAAGTGTTCTCGCTGCCAGAGTTTGGCCATTTCCTTGGCGTCTTCGGCCACGTAGACGTTGAAGCCCTGCTCGGTCAGGTAGCGCCGCAGCAGATCGCGCAGGCGGGGATCGTCGTCGACGAGCAGGATCTTGCGGGTAAGGGTCTGATTTTGCGTGTTCATGGCGAAAATGTAACAGGCTCGGGAAGGCCGCACCAGCGCTTATCACAACAATTTACATTTTACGCGTTTGGTCGAATTTATTCCCGGTTGATGGAAAGCGGGCCACGGTGCCGGCGCGGTGCCGTCACGCGGCGGACCCACTCATTTAAAATGGCTCAACGGAAAACTGGGACGACATGAGCGATTTTCACATCCTGGCGTTTGAAACATCAAGCAATTTGTGCGGGGTGGCCCTGTTGTCGCGCGTCGGCGGACATCTGCGGCTGCGCAGCGGCCGGCACGAAGGGCGCGGCGAGCACACTGAACGCATCCTGCCGCTGGCCGAGGCGCTGCTGGCGGAATCCGGGCTGCGGCGCGAGGATCTGTCGGCGATCGCGTTCGGCCAGGGGCCGGGCGGTTTCACCGGCTTGCGGGTCGCCTGCGGCGTGGCCCAGGGCCTGGCCGTCGCCCTGGGCCTGCCGGTGATCCCGGTGGACTCGATGCGGGCGGTTGCGGTGCAGGGCGCAGCCGGCGGCGAGGGCATGCACGTGGTGCTGCAGGATGCGCGCATGCAAGAGGTCTACGCGGCCGCCTACCGCCAGGATGGCGAGAATGGCTGGCGCACCTTGCAGGCGCCGGCCCTGCTGGGGCTGGCTGACGTGGCCGCGTGGGCCCGGCACGAATCCCCGGCGTGGGGCGCGGGCGGCCGCCAGGCGCATGGCGACGCGCTGGCCGTGTTTCCGGGACTGGGCGCGGAACTGCGCAAGCTCGGCTTCCAGGCCGATGCCGCAACGGGGGGCGAGGCCGGGTGCGCGCGCGCGCAGGCCGCCACGATCGCGCGCCTGGCGGCGCTCGACTGGGAGGCCGGGCGCACCGTGCCGCCCGAGGCCGCCGCGCCGGCCTACGTCCGCGACAAGGTGGCCTATACGACGCGCGAACGCGCGGGCGGCCTGGGCGGCAATCCGCAGGCCGATGCCGGCGCCTGGACGCTGCATCGCATGGCCGAGAGCGACCTCGACGAGGTTGCGGCGATCGAGCGCCGGGTCCAGTCTTTCCCCTGGACCCGGCGCAATTTCGCCGATGGCCTGGCGGCCGGCTACCAGGGGTGGGTGCTGCGGCGGATGGGTGGGATGCGGGGCTTCGCCCTGGTGATGGATACGCCGGACATGGCTCATCTGCTGGTGATCGGCGTGCGGCCGGAGGATCAGCGCATGGGCGCCGGCACGCGCCTGTTGCAGGCCTGCCTGGACCACTGCCGTGCGGCGGGGCTCGGCGCGCTCAGCCTCGAGGTCCGGCCCAGCAATGCGCCGGCCATCGCCTTCTATCGCAAGGCGGGCTTTCGTCACGTCGGTACCCGCAAGGCATACTATCCGGCCCCGCACGGGGTCCGCGAGGACGGCTGGATCATGACGCTCGATCTGGAGGCGGCATGAGGACCCGGATCGGGCCCGCGCAGGCCGCCTGGCTGGCTGAAATCGGGGTCGACGCGCATTGGCTCGGCCTGCTGACCGAGCCGCCGGCGCCTGTCGCGCGGGCAGCGAGCCCGCCGACAACGCAGCCGTGCGCATCCCCCGCGGCCGGCCCCGATGCCCCGCAGCTCCCGGCTGCGCCGAAGGCCGCCACCCCGCCGCTCGCCCCTCCGGCGGCGGATGCGGCTGACGGGCGCAGCGCGCCGGCCGCCGCGCCCGAGGAGGCCGATCGCAGCCGCGCATCGACCGCCGCATTGTCGGACCTGGAGGCCCTCGAGCGCGACATCCTGGCCTGCGAAACCTGCGGGCTGCATGCCGGGCGGACGCGGGCCGTGCCGGGCGCGGGGCGCACCGAGGCGCCGGAATACCTGATCGTGGGCGAGATGCCCGGCGCTGCGGACGATGCCGTGGGCACGCCCTTCGAAGGCCAGGCGGGCAGCCTGCTGCGGGCGATGCTGGCCGGCGCGCGCCTGCCGCGGGCGGATTCGGTCTACCTGACCAATGTGCTGAAATGCCGGCCGCCGGGCGGGCGCGCCGCGCAGGCCGCCGAGGTCGCGGCCTGCCTGCCGCACCTGCGCCGCCAGATCGAGATCCTGCGGCCCCGCCGCATCCTCGTCCTGGGGCGGGTCGCCGCCCAGGCCCTGCTGGGGACGCGCGCCACCCTGGACGAGCTGCGTGGGCACGAGCATGCCTATGCGCTGTCCGACGGCACGGCCATCGGCCTGTGGGTGACCCATCATCCCGCATCCTTGCTGGTGCGGCCCGCCCTCAAGGCGCAGGCCTGGGCGGATCTCGTGGCCCTGGCGCGCGCCGTGCGCGGCCCGGCGCAGCCGGCCTGACGGGGTTGGGGCGAACAGGCCCTAGTGCAGGGCGGTGCCGTGGCCGGGCTGGCCGATGAGCTTGGTCAGGCCGGGATTCGTGCGGTGGTTCAGTACGTTCCAGCGCATGATGGCCAGCATCAGACCCGCCACCAGCAGGCCGAAGATCATGATCACCACGTTGATGGGCAGTCCGACCCAGAGCATCAGGCTGTAGACGGCGAGCATCAGCAGGATGTTGAGCTGTTCATTGAAGTTCTGGACCGCGATCGAATGGCCGGCCGACAGCAGGACGTGGCCGCGGTGCTGCAGCAGGGCGTTCATGGGCACGACGAAGAACCCCGACAGGGCGCCGATCAGCAGCAGCAGGCTGTAGACCGCCCAGGTCGCCTGCACGGCCGGCATCAGCAGGACCACCAGACCCATGGCGACCCCCACGGGCAGCACCGACAGGGCCTTGCGCAGCGGGACGCGGCCGGCGAATATCGAGCCCGCCACGGTGCCCAGCGCCGCCACGCCCATCAGGATCGAGGCCTGGTCCAGCCGATAGCCCAGGTGCTGTGCGCCCCATTCGATGACGATGAACTGCAGGGTGGCTCCGGCGCCCCAGAACAGCGTGGTGACGGCCAGCGAAATCTGGCCGAGCTTGTCGCCCCACAGGATGCGCACGTAGCAGCTGAAGCTGCGGATCAGGCGGATCGGATGGGTTTGCTGCTTGGGATAGTAGGCGTGGGTGTCCGGGATCAGCAGGTTGCACAGCGCGGCGGCGATATAGACCAGGCCGATCACGAGGATGGCGCCCTGCGCCGCGGTGCCCGCGACGGCCTGCACCCAGGGGTGGGCCATGATGTGCGCCGAGACCATGGGGCTGATCAGCACGCCGCCCAGCACGGTGCCGACGATGACCGACAGGACGGTCAGGCCCTCGATCCAGCTATTGCCCTTGACCAGCAGGTCGGGCGGCAGCATTTCGGTGACGATGCCGTATTTGGCGGGCGAATAGGCCGCGGCGCCGATGCCCACGATGGTGTAGGACGCAAAGATCAGCATGAGCTGGTGTCCCGGGGCGTCCAGCAGGTGGCTGTAGCCGAACATCAGCGCACAGCCCAGGGTCTTGAGCGCGTTGGTCGAGAACATCACGCGGCCCTTGGGAAACGAGTCGGCAAATGCCCCCACGAAGGCGGCCAGCACGACGTAGGCCAGCGCGAACCACCATTTCATCATGGGCGCCATCCACTCCGGTCCGTCCAGCTGGGCGATCAGAGCGATGGCCGCGATCAGCAGCGCATTGTCCGCGACGGATGACAATGCCTGTGCGGCCATCACCAGATAGAAGCCTTTGTTCAATGCCGGATTCCGGTTGTGTGTGGAGGAGCAAATTGAGAATCAGTCACAAAAATTGTGATTTTGGAACGTGGTGCAGTATAGCCGCTGATGCTTGGCCGATCGGAAAAGAATGAATGGCGATCGGCCGATACCGGGTTCGGGGGCGGCTTCCGGTACGCTATCATACGTTCACGAATTTCGGATGACCCTGCAACGTGCGCCTGACCCAGATTAAGCTTGCCGGCTTCAAGTCCTTCGTTGATCCGACGGTGATCCCCACGCCCAGCGAACTGGTCGGCGTGGTGGGGCCCAACGGCTGCGGGAAATCGAACATCATCGACGCGGTGCGCTGGGTGCTGGGCGAGACCAAGGCCTCGGAACTGCGCGGCGCCTCGATGCAGGACGTGATCTTCAACGGCTCGGGCCAGCGCAAGCCCGCCGCGCGCGCCTCGGTCGAGCTGGTCTTCGACAACAGCGAGGGCCGCGCCGCGGGGCAATGGTCCAGCTTCGCCGAGATCGCCGTGCGCCGCGTCCTGACGCGCGACGGCGCCAGCAGCTACTTCATCAACAACCAGCAGGTGCGGCGGCGCGACATCCACGACATTTTCCTCGGCACCGGCCTGGGCGCGCGCGGCTACGCCATCATCGGCCAGGGCATGATCAACCGCCTGATCGAGGCCCGGCCCGAGGAATTGCGGGTGTACCTCGAGGAGGCCGCCGGCGTCTCGCGGTATAAGGAACGCCGACGCGAAACCGAGAACCGCCTCGCGGACACGCGCGAGAACCTCACGCGGCTGGAGGATATCCTGCGCGAATTGTCCGGCCAGCTCGAAAAGCTCGAGTCCCAGGCCGAGGTGGCCGGCGTCTACCGCGGCCTGCAGGACGAGGGCGAGCTCAAGCAGCATGCGCTGTGGCTGCTGCGCGAGGAATCGGCGCGCGCCTCGCGCCAGGACCTGGCGGTGCAGACCGAGCAGGCCCAGGGCGATTTCGAGCAGGCGGTGGCGCGTCTGCGCGCCCTCGAGGCGGACCTCGAGGCGCGCCGCGCCGGCCATTTCGAGGCCAACGACGCGGTCCATCAGGCGCAAGGCCGGGTGTTCGAGGCCGGCGCGCTGGTCAGCCGCCTCGAAGCCGAGATCCGTCACGTGGTCGACGCCCGTCATCGTCTGCAGGCCCGCCGGGCGCAGTTGCAGGCGCAAATGCAGGAATGGGGCGACCAGCAGGGCCACTGCCAGGGCGCCATCGAGGACGTCCGCGGCCAGATCGACGAGGCCGCGGCCCGCGCCGAGGTCCTGGCGGCCCAGGCCGAGGACAGCCGTGAGCGCTTGCCGCAGCTCGAGACCGGCCTGCGCGAGGCGGCGGGCCGGCGCGATGCCTTGCGCGCCACCCTGTCGCGCATCGAACAGGACCTGGCGCTGGCGGCGCAGGCGCAACGCGACGCCGATGGGCAGTGGCGCGCGCTGGATGACCGCCGTGCGCGCCTCGAGGCCGAGCGCGCGGCGCTCGGCGCCCCCGATCCCGCCGAGATCGATCGCCTCGAGGGCGAGTGCGCCGTGGCGCAGGCCAAGCTCGAGGAGGCCCAGGATGCCCTCGCCGCGCTCGAGGAACGATTGCCGGGGCTCGAGGACGCCCGCGCCGGCGCCCTGCGGGCCAGCCAGGAGGCGCGGCTGGATCTGGAAAAGCTCGATGCGCGGCGCCAGGCCCTGATCGCCCTGCAGGAAAAAATCCAGTCCGAGGACGCGCTGGAGCCCTGGCTGCAGCGCCAGGAACTCGCCGCCATGGGACGCCTGTGGCAAAAACTGCAGGTCGAGCCCGGTTGGGAAACCGCCTTGGAGGCCGTGCTGGAGGAGCGCCTGGGCGCGCTCGGCTTGCGGCACCTGGACATTGCGCGGGCCTTTGCCGCGGATGCGCCGCCCGCGCGCCTGGCCTTTTACCAGGCGCCGCCGGCCTCCGCGGCCACGGCGTCCGAGGCGCCGGCGGGCGCGCGGCCACTGCTGGCCCTGGTGCGCACCCAGGATCCCGAGGCGCATGCCTTGCTCAGCGTCTGGCTGCGGGACGCCTACGTCAGCGACGACCTGGAGCAGGCCTTGTCCAGGCGCGGGGAATTGCCCCGGGGCGCCTGCTGGGTGGTGTCCGCCGGGCATCGCGTCGATGCCCATAGCGTGCGGTTCTACGCGGCCGATTCCGAGCAATCCGGCATGCTGGCGCGCCGGCAGCAGATCGACAATCTGCTGCGCGAGGTCAAGGCCGCGCAATTGATCGCCGACGATGCACTGGATGCCCATGCGCGTGCCGATGCGGCCTGTCGCCAGGTGGCGCAGGCGCTGGGCCCGGCGCGCCAGCGCATCGCCGAACTGGTGCGCACCCTGCACGAGGCCGAGATCCAGCATAACCGCCTGGCGCAGCAGGCGGCGCAATCCGACGAGCACGCGCGGCGCATCGGCCGCGACCTGGACGAGATCGCCGGCCAACAGACCGAGGCGGCGCGCCGGCGCGACGAGGCCGAGGCCCGCTTCCAGGACCTGGACGAATCCCTCGCGCAGCAACAGGAGCTGCACGCCCAGATCGACCTCGAGGCCGAGGAACTGGCCCGGCGCGCCGAGCAGTTGCGCGACGAGGTCCGCGAGCGCGAGCGCGCCGCCCAAGAGGCCGGGTACGCGGCGCGCAGCCTGGGACACCGTCTCGACGAACTGAACCGGACCTTGCAGCTGGCCGCCGAGCAGGCCCGGCGCTCGGGGGCCGAACTCGAATCCTTGCAGGGTGAGCTGTTCGAACTGGACGAGTCCGTGGCGCAGGCCGGCCTGCAGGATGCGCTCGAGGCGCGCGCCGAATGCGAAGAGGCCCTGCGGCTGGCGCGCCTGCGCCAGGACGAACTGGCCGGCGGCCTGCGCGAGGCCGACGAGGGCCGGCTGGCGCTGGAGCGCTCGCTGGATCCGCTGCGCGCCCGCATCACGGAACTGCAGCTCCAGGAACAGGCCGCGCGCCTGTCGGTCGAACAATACGCCGAACAGCTCGATGCCCGCGAGGTCGATCGTGCGGCCCTGCGCCGCCATATCGACGCGCAATCGCCCGAGTGGACGCGCATCGGCTGGCTGCAGTCCGAGGTCCAGCGGATTTCGCGCCAGCTCGAATCCCTGGGGCCGGTCAACCTGGCGGCGCTCGACGAGCTCGGCGCCGCGCGCGAGCGCAAGGGCTTTCTCGACGCCCAGCAAAGCGACCTGCTGGCGGCCATCGACACCCTCGAGGGCGCGATCCGCAAGATCGACCGCGAGACCCGCGAGCTGCTGCAGCAGACCTTCGATACCGTCAACGGCCATTTCGGCGAGCTCTTTCCCGTGCTGTTCGGCGGCGGCGAGGCGCGCCTGTCCATGACGGGCGACGAGATCCTGGATGCGGGCGTGCAGGTCATGGCCCAGCCGCCGGGCAAGCGCAACAGCAGCATCCATCTGCTGTCGGGCGGGGAAAAAGCCCTGACGGCCACGGCGCTGGTATTCGCGCTGTTCAAGCTCAATCCCGCGCCGTTCTGCCTGCTCGACGAGGTGGATGCGCCCCTGGACGACGCCAACACCGAGCGCTATGCCAACCTGGTGCGCAGCATGAGCCACCAGACGCAGTTTCTCTTCATTTCCCACAACAAGATCGCCATGCAGATGGCGCGCCAGCTCATCGGGGTGACCATGCAGGAACAAGGGGTTTCGCGTATCGTTGCAGTGGATATGGATTCCGCGCTGCAGTGGGCCGGCGAGCCCGCCTGAGCCGGGCCGAGACGAGGGTCTTTATGAGTGACTTGCAGATTCTGCTGATTTCGATAGGGGTGGTGCTGATCGCCGCCGTGGTCCTGTACAACTGGTGGCAGGATTGGCGCGTGCGACGCAGCATGCAATCGCGCTTCCCCGAGGGCGAGCGCGATCCCCTGATGCAGGACGCTCCGTCGCGGCGGGAGCCCGGCATCTGGACGGGCGAGCCCGCGGCGGCGCCTGCCGGGGGCGATGATCCGGCCGAGGCCGAGGCGGACGAAGCCTGCGAGGTGGTGATCGACATCGCCTTCGGGCATCCGGTGCCGGGCGAGGCCCTGGGCGGCGCGCTGCAGTCCGTGGCGCGGGTGGGCCGCAAGCCCGTGCGCATCTTTGCCGAGACCGACGCAGGCGTGCATCGCGCACGCTTGCGCGAGGGCGAACACTACGTCTCCATGCAGCTTGCGGTGGTGCTGGCCAATCGCAGCGGCCCGCTGACGGCCATCGAATGGTCGCATCTATGGACGCTGGCGCAAAACCTGGCCGAACGCTTCGAGGGCGTCATCGAGGCCCCCGAGCAGGACGCGGTGCTGGCGCGGGCCCAGACGCTGGATGCGCATTGCGCCGAGATGGACGCCCAGGTCGGCCTGATCCTGCAACTGGCGCAGGCCCGCAGCCGCCAGGCCATCGCCGAGGCGGCCACCAGCGTCGGCTTCCTGCCGTACGGCGAGCGCTGGGCCTGGATGGCCGAGAACGGCCTGCCGCGCTTTCTTATGCAGTTCGAGGATGGGGTGCCGGATACCGCCGACCAGCTGCACCACCGTGTGGACCTGGTCCTGGACGTGCCCAACAGCGTGCCCGACGATCAGGCGTTCAGCCGGATGATGGCGGTGGGGCGCGACCTGGCCGCCAGGCTGGAGGCCAGCCTGCTCGATGATCAGGGCCGCACGCTGTCCGATAGCGCGGCGCCGGCGATCGACCGCCAGATCAGCGGCCTGTACGACCAGCTCGACAAGGCGGGCTTCCTGGCGGGCACGGAACGGGCGGCGCGGGTGTTTTCGTGAGCGCCGCCGGGGATGATCGGCAGCGGCTCCTGGAGCTGCGCGAGCAGATTGCCGAGCACAACCGGCGCTATTACGTCGAGGATGCGCCGACGGCCTCGGATGCGCAGTATGACCGCCTCATGGCGGCGCTGCTGGCAATCGAGGCCGCGCACCCCGATTGGGTGACCCCCGAGTCGCCCAGCCAGCGCGTGGGCGCGGCGCCGCTGGACGCCTTCGGCAGCGTGCGCCACGCGGTGCGCATGCTGTCGCTGGCCAATGCCTTCGAGGCCGCCGACATCGAGGCCTTTGACGAGCGCGTCGCCGGCACGCTGCGCGAGGCCGGCCTGCTGCCGCAAGGCGTCGTGGACTATGTCGCGGAATACAAATTCGACGGCATCGCGGTCAGCCTGCGTTACGAGGGCGGGCGGCTGGTCCTGGCCGCGACGCGCGGCGATGGCCAGGTGGGCGAGGACATCACGGCCAATGTGCGCACGCTGCGCTCGGTGCCGCTGCGCCTGCGTGGGGACGAGGCGCCCGCCGTGCTCGAGGTGCGCGGCGAGGTGTTGATGACGCGCGCCGATTTCGATCGCATGAACGAGGCGCAGGCCGCGCACGGCGGCAAGACCTTCGTCAATCCCCGCAACGCCGCGGCCGGCAGCCTGCGCCAGCTCGATCCCCGGGTCACGGCGACGCGCCCCTTGCGCTTTTTTGCCTACGGCTGGGGACAGATCCGGGACGAGGCCGGACGCGATATCCTGCCGCGCGCGCGCCACGGCGACATGCTCGACTGGCTGGGCGCGCTGGGCCTGCCGGTCAGCCCGGGGCACAGGCTGTGCCAGGGATCGGCGGGACTGCTGGCCTTTTATGCGGACGTCGGCGCGGCGCGGCCGAGCCTGTCCTACGACATCGACGGCGTGGTGTACAAGGTCGACGACCTCAAGTCGCAGGACGTCCTCGGCTTTGTCGCGCGGGCGCCGCGTTTCGCCATCGCCCACAAATTTCCGGCCCAGGAGGAAACCACGCTGCTCGAGGACATCGAGGTGCAGGTCGGGCGCACCGGCGCCCTGACCCCGGTCGGCCGCCTGCGGCCGGTCTTCGTGGGGGGAGTCACCGTCACCAACGCGACCCTGCACAACGAGGACGAGATCCGGCGCAAGGACGTGCGCATCGGCGACACCGTGGTGGTGCGCCGCGCGGGCGACGTGATCCCCGAAATCGTCGGGCCCGTGACGGCGCTGCGCACCGGCCGCGAGATCGAATTCGACATGCGCGCACGTTATCCCGTATGCCCGGTCTGCGGCTCGGCCGTCGAGCGGCCGGAGGGCGAGGCCGTCACGCGCTGCACCGCCGGACTGTTCTGTCCGGCCCAGCTCAAGCAGACCCTATGGCATGCCGCCAGTCGCAAGGCGCTGGACATCGAGGGCCTGGGCGACAAGCTGATCGAGCAACTGGTCGATGGCGGCCGGGTGCGCACCCTGGCCGACCTGTACGGCCTGACCGCGCTCGAGCTGTCCACCTATCCCCGCATGGGCTCCAAGTCGGCGGCGAACCTCATCGAGGCCATCGACCAGAGCCGTCGGCCGCCGCTGTCGCGGCTGTTGTACGCCCTGGGCGTGCGCCACGTGGGCGAGACCACGGCGCGCGATCTCGCCCGGCATTTCGGCTCGATCGACGCCGTCATGGCGGCGTCGGAGGACGAACTGCTGGCGGTGCCGGACGTCGGCCCCGTGGTCGCGGCATCGATCCGGCGGTTCTTTTCCGAGGTGCATAATCGCGAGGTGGTCGCGGCCCTGCGCAAGGCGGGCGTAGAGCCCGTGGCCGAGGCCGTGCCGGCGGGCGAAAAGCCCTTGGCGGGCAAGACCCTGGTGCTGACCGGCACGCTGCCCAGCCTGTCGCGCGACGAGGCCACGCGCATGGTTCTGGCCGCCGGCGGCAAGGTCAGCGGCTCCGTGTCGCGCAAGACGGCCTGGGTCGTGGCCGGCGAAGAAGCCGGCAGCAAGCTCGCCAAGGCGGCCGAACTGGGCGTGCCGGTGCTGGACGAGGCCGGCTTGAGGGCGCTGCTGGCGCCGGCTTCGGCGCCGTGACGGCGCGCGGCCCCCATGGCGGGGGCCGCGGCGGGCCTTAGTCCGCCATGTCTTCGATCTTGGCGTTCTTGATCAGGTCGGCCTGGTAGGTGGCCAGGGCCTGCTGGCGCAGCATTTCCTCGAGCTGCGGCTTGACCTCGTCGAAGGGCGGGAAGGTGATGGGACGGACGTCCTCGACCTGGATGATGTGCCAGCCGAACTGCGTCTGCACGGGTTTTTCGCTGAGCTGGCCTTTTTTCATGGTCTCGACCGCCTGGGCGAACTCGGGGACGTAGTTACTGGTCGGGCCCCAGCCCAGTTCGCCGCCGTTCTTGCCGCTGCCGGTGTCGATGGAATCCTTTTTGGCGGCCGCCTCGAAGGTCACCTTGCCGGACTTGATGTCCTTGGCGAGCGCCACGGCCTGCTGTTCGTCCTTGAGCAGGATGTGCCGCAGCTTGTATTCCTGCCGCTGGCCCTGCTCGGCCTTGATGGCCTCGTATTCCTTGCGCAGGTCGTCCTCGGTGACGGGGTTGTCCTTGAGGTGCTTGGTCATCAGCGCGCGCACCAGGATGCCCTGCGTGGCGAGCTCGGTTTCCTGGCGCACCGTGGCGTCCTTTTCCAGCCCGGCCTTTTTCGCCGCCTGGACGGCCACCAGGCGGTTGATCATTTCCTTTTTCACCTGGGCGCGCAGCTGCGGGGTGTCCTGGGCGCCTTGCGAAACCAGCAGGCTGACGAACTGGTCGAAGTGTTCCTGCGTGATGGCCTGGCCGTCGACCTTGGCGATGTCCTTGGCATGGACCGGCAGTGTCAGGGTGCAGGCGATGGCCAGAGCAGCGATTCGTTTCATGAATGTCCTTCGGATGGAGTGGTACCGGCCGTGATGGCCAGCGCGTGGATGGGGTGGGGCATCAGGTCGCGCACGCAATCATACACAAGGCGATGGCGGGCGAGCGTTCCAAGCCCCTGGAAATGCTTGGACACGATCCGCACGCGAAAGTGCCGTGCCCCGCCCTGGGCACCGGCGTGGCCCACGTGCAGGTGGGACTCGTCGTGGATGTCGAGCGTGTCGGGCTCGAGCCTGGCAAGGCGTTCGGCGAGCAGGGCGTCGAGCGCATCCGGGTCGGTCGGGCCGCCTCGATGCGCATCCGGGGACGGGTCCCTGGGATGGCCGGGCGCGCTCATGGCTCGTCGCGCCCGGGCGCGGAGCCCTCGGCCTGAATGTGGCGGCCGAGCCAGATGGATTGCCCCACGGCAAAGACCAGCAGCAGCGCCATCAGGCCGAAGACCTTGAAGTTCACCCATTGCGCCTCGGTGAACCGGCCCGAGAATGCGACGTACAGGTTGAGCGCGCCCGAGCCGATGAAAAACAGCGCCCAGCTGTCGTTGAGGCGGCCCCAGGCCGTGTCGGGCAGGGCGATCTTTTCGCCCATGAGCTTGCGCATCAGGTTGCGGCCGAAGACCAGGCGCGCGCCCAGCAGGATGGCGCCGAACAGCCAATACAGCACTGTGGGCTTCCATTTGATGAAGGTCTCGTCGTGCAGCAGCAGGGTCGCGCCGCCAAACACCACGATGACGCTCAGGTTGATCCAGTGGGTGGCCTCGATGGCCCGTCCGGTCGCCTTGAGCCAGGCGATCTGCGCCACGGCCGCGATCATCGCCACCGCCGTGGCCGTGAAGATGTCCGCGAACTTGAACGCCAGAAAGAACAGGATCAGCGGGAACAGGTCGAACAGGAATTTTTTCATTCGTCCGGTACGAAGCGCAGTGACAGGGAGTTGATGCAGTAGCGCAGGCCCGTGGGCGGCGGCCCGTCGGGAAAGACGTGGCCCAGGTGGGCGTCGCAGACGTTGCAGAGGATCTCGGTGCGCACCATGCCGTGGCTGGTGTCGCGTTCCTCGCGCACGTGGGCCGGATCGAGGGGCTGGAAGTAGCTGGGCCAGCCGCAGCCCGCATCGAATTTGGTGTCCGAGGCAAACAGGGGGGTGCCGCAGCAGACACAGTGATAGATGCCGGCCTGGCGGGCGTCCCAGTAGCGCCCGGTGAAGGGCCGCTCGGTGTGCTTGAGCCGGGTGACCGCGAATTCCTCTGGACTGAGTTGGGCGCGCCATTGCGCCTCGGTGCGGGAGACTTTGTCCACGTCCATACCTGCTGTCGTGCGATGAACAGTCTATGTTAATCGACTTTGTCCGTGGACGCAGGTGCGCGGCGCCCCCGCGGGGATCATGAATATCGCAACGAATCGTGTCGGCCTGGGTTAATATGACGCCCGGCTGTATCTATATGCCGTGACCGCGGCCATTCCGTGGCACGGATTGCGCGTTCCACGTCAAAACGGACGGAGACATCCATGAATTTCATCAAAACGATCAGGCTCACGCTGTGCGCCGGTGCCCTGCTGGCCGCGCTGCCCCTGGCGGCCTCGGCGCAGATCAAGGTCGGCGTCACGGTGTCGGCGACCGGCCCGGCCGCCTCCCTGGGCATTCCCGAGCGCGACACCGTGGCCTTGCTGCCGACCGAGATCGGCGGGCAGGCGGTGCAGTACATCGTCCTGGACGATGCGACCGACACGACGCAGGCCGTCAAGAACATTCGCAAGTTCACCGCCGACGACGGCGTGGACGTGGTGCTGGGAACGTCGGTGACGCCCGCGTCGCTGGCCATGTCCGACGTTGCGGCCGAGACCGGCACCCCCATGATCAGCGTGGCCGCCAGCGCCAAGCTCGTCGAGCCGGTCGACGGGCCGCGCAAGTGGGTCTTCAAGACCCCGCAGAACGATGCGCTGATGGCGCGCGCGCTGGCCGACGCCATGGTCAAGCAGGGCGTCAAGACCCTGGGCTTCATCGGCTTCAGCGATGCCTATGGGGACGGCTGGTTCCAGGAGATGTCCGCCGCGGCGAAGGCCAAGGGCATCCAGGTCCTGGGCGATGAACGCTTCGCGCGCGCCGACACCAGCGTCACCGGCCAGATCCTCAAGCTGCTCTCGGCCAAGCCCGACGGCATCCTCATCGCCGCCTCGGGCACGCCCGTCGCCCTGCCGCAGCGCGAACTGGTCAGCCGCGGCTACCAGGGCATCATCTACCAGACCCACGGCGCCGCCAACAATGACGTGCTGCGCGTGTGCGGCAAGGACTGCGAAGGCATGATCCTGCCGGCCGGCCCGCTGCTGGTGGCCGACCAGCTGCCCGACAGCCATCCGGTCAAGCAAAGCGCCCTGGTCTACAAGAAAGCCTACGAGGACAAGTACGGCGCGGGCACCATCAATACCTTCGGCGGCCACATGTGGGACGCCGGCCAGCTGATCCAGCGCGCCATTCCCAAGGCCCTCGAGTCCGGCGCCAAGCCCGGCACGCCCGAGTTCCGCGCCGCCCTGCGCGACGCGCTCGAGCAGGTCCGCGAATTGCCCGCCTCGCAAGGCGTGTTCAACATGAGCCCCACCGAGCATGCGGGCCTGGACGAGCGCGGCCGCGTGATGGTCAAGGTCGTCGGCGGCAAGTGGACCTACCAGCCGGACCTGTAGGCGCAGTCGCCCGGCCGAGTCATCGATGGACCTCACCATTGCATTGATCCTGCTGCAGGACGGCGTCATGAACGGCGCCATCTATGCCTTGCTGGGCCTGGCCCTGGTGCTGGTGTTCGTCGTGACCCGGGTGATCTTCATTCCCCAGGGCGAGTTCGTCACCTTCGGCGCGCTGACCCTGGCGTTCCTGTCCAACGGCAAGATGCCGGGCACGGTCTATCTGCTGATGCTGCTGGGCGCCCTCGTCTTCGCCGTCGAACTGGCGGCGGCCTGGCGCGGCCGCGACTGGAGCGGGCTGCTGCGGGCCGCCGCCTGGTCCCTGGCGCTGCCCGCCGCGCTCTATGGCGTGGCGCCCCTGGTCGTCGATCCGGGCTCGCCGCTGTGGCTGCGCGTGCTGTTCTCGCTGGCGCTGGTCATCCCCCTGGGGCCCATGATCTACCGCCTGGTGTACCAGCCGGTCGAGCAGGCCAGCGTGCTGGTGCTGCTGATCGTCTCGATCGCCGTCCATTTCGCGTTTACCGGCCTGGGCCTGGTGTTTTTCGGCGCCGAGGGCTGGCGCACGCCGCCCCTGGTCGAGGGCAGCGTGCAGATGGGGCCGGTCGCCTGGACGGCCCAGACCTTCGCGGTGCTCGCCACCTGCGCCATCCTCATCATCGGGCTGTGGCTGTTCTTTGGCCGCACGCTGTACGGCCGCGCCCTGCGCGCGACGGCGGTGAACCGGCGCGGCGCGCGGCTGGTGGGAATCAGCACCAGCATCGCCGGCAAATTGACCTTCACCCTGGCGGCGGCGATCGGCGCGCTCTCGGGCATGCTGATCGCGGCCATCACCACGATCTACTACGATACGGGATTCCTGATCGGCCTCAAGGGCTTCGTGGCCGCGATCTTCGGCGGCCTGGTCAGCTACCCTGTGGCGGCCTTCGGCGCCTTGTTCGTCGGCGTCCTCGAGGCGTTCTCCTCGTTCTGGGCCAGCCCTTTCAAGGAGGCCATCGTCTTTACCCTCATCATCCCGGTGCTGCTGTGGCGTTCGCTGGGCACCACGCACGTGGACGACGAGGAATAGACAAACCATGCGCGCCCGACACCTGCTTGCCTGCATCCTGGTCTTCCTGGCCGTGTTTCCCCTGATCCCGGGCCTGCCGGTGTTCTGGATCACCCAGATGAACTACATCGGGCTCTACAGCCTGGTGGTCCTGGGGCTGGTGCTGTTGACCGGCGTGGGCGGCCTGACGTCCTTCGGCCAGTCCGCCTTCGTCGGCCTGGGCGCCTATGCCACCGCCTGGCTGAGCACCGCCGCCGGGTTCTCGCCCTGGGTGGGCCTGGCCGCCGGCCTGGCACTGACCGCACTGGTGGCGTATGCCCTGGGGGCGATCACGCTGCGCCTGTCCGGGCATTTCCTGCCCCTGTGCACGCTGGCCTGGTGCCTGGCCCTCTATTATCTGTACGGCAACCTGGATTTCCTCGGCCGCTACGACGGCATCGCCGGAATCCCGCCGATCTCGGTGTTCGGCTGGTCGCTGGGGCCCGGCGAGCGCATGTATTACCTGATCTGGGTCCTGCTGCTGCTGGCGATGTGGGCCACCCATAACCTGCTGCACTCGCGCTCGGGCCGCGCCATCCGCTCGCTGCGCAGCGGCACGATGGCCGAGTCCTTCGGCGTGGACCTGGCGCATTACAAGGTGGTGATCTTCGTCTATGCGGCGCTGCTGGGCGGCCTGTCGGGCTGGCTGTACGCCCACATGCAGCGCGCCGTCAGTCCCAGTCCCTTCGGCCTGGGCTATGGCATCGAGTACCTCTTCATGGCGGTGGTCGGCGGCATGGGCAGCGTCTGGGGCGCGGTCGTGGGTACCGGCGTGGTGCTGATCGTCAAGGACCAATTGCAGAATGTGCTGCCCGGCCTGGTCGGCACGTCGGTCAACGTCGAGCTGCTGGTGTTCGGCGTGCTGATGGTGCTGGTGCTGCAGCATGCGCGCGACGGCATCTGGCCGGTGCTGGCGGGCGCCTGGCGGCGCCTGGGCGGGCACGGCGAATCCCGGGCCGTGTCCCCGGACGTCCTCGAGACCGCCCGGCCCCTGCCGCGGCGCGAGCGGCCGGCGGCCGGCGCGTCGGTATTGCGGGTGGCGGGCATCCACAAGGCCTTCGGCGGACTGGTGGCGGTCAACGACATCAGCTTCGAGCTGCGCGCCGGCGAGATCATGGGCCTGATCGGGCCCAACGGCGCCGGCAAGAGCACCACCTTCAATCTGATCAGCGGCGTCACTGCGCTGTCGGGCGGCGAGGTGCGCTTCATGGACCGCCGCATCGACGGCCTGCCCGCGCACGAGATCGCCCGCATGGGGATCGCCCGCAGTTTCCAGCACGTGCAGATCATGCCCGACATGACGGTGCTCGAAAATGCCGCCCTGGGGGCGCACCTGCGCAGCCATGCCGGCGTGATCGCCGCCGCCTTGCACGCCGAACGCGCCGACGAGGCCGCGCTGCTGCGCGAGGCGGCCCAGCAGCTGCAGCGGGTCGGCCTGGGCGCGCACATGCACGAGCTGGCCGGCAATCTGCCCCTGGGCCGCCAGCGCATCCTCGAGATCGCCCGGGCGCTGGCCTGCGACCCGGTGCTGCTGATGCTGGACGAACCCGCCGCGGGCTTGCGCTACAAGGAAAAGCAGGATCTGGCCGAGGTGCTGGATCGCCTGCGCGGCGAGGGCATGAGCATGCTGCTGGTGGAGCACGACATGGATTTCGTCATGAACCTCACCGATCACCTGCTGGTGATGGATTTCGGCACCCGGCTGGCCGAGGGCCGCCCCGAGGAGGTCCAGCGCAATCCGGCGGTGCTCGAGGCCTACCTCGGCGATTGGGCCGACGACGAACCGGCGATGGAGGCCCGCGCATGAGCCCGGCCGTGCCCGATTCCACTGCGCCGGCGGGCGACGTGCTGGCGGTGCGCGGTTTGTCCGCGCACTATGGCAAGGTCGCCGCCCTCACCGATCTGTCGGTCCGCGTCGGCGCCGGCCGCATCGTCACGGTCATCGGCGGCAACGGGGCGGGCAAGTCCACCTTGCTCAATGCCATCATGGGCGCCTTGCCGACCGGCGGCCACAGTCGCGGGGCGGTGGATTTCCTGGGCCACGCAGTCCACGATTGGGCCATCGAGCGCAAGGTGGCCCACGGCATGTCGCTGGTGCCCGAGCGCCGGGAGCTGTTCGGCAGCATGTCCGTCGAGGACAACCTGCTGCTGGGCGGCTTCAGGCTCTATCGCGCCGGGGTGCGCGACTGGCGCGCAACCCTGGACCCGGTGTATGAGCTGTTTCCGCGGCTGCGCGAGCGCGCGCGCCAACAGGCGGGCACGCTGTCGGGCGGCGAGCGCCAGATGCTTGCAGTCGGCCGCGCCCTGATGGCGCAGCCGCGCCTGCTGATGCTGGACGAGCCCAGCCTGGGCCTGGCGCCGCGCATCGTGCGCGAGATCTTCCAGACCATCGCCCGCCTGCGCAGCACCGGGGTGTCGATCCTGCTGGTCGAGCAAAACGCCCGGGCGGCGCTGCGGGTGGCCGATTACGGCTACGTGCTCGAGACCGGCGAACTCGTGCTGGAAGGGCCGGCCGGCGAACTGGCCGGCCACCCGCGGGTCATCGAGAGCTATCTGGGCTTGGGTCGGCGGGCGCCGGATCGCTAGCGGGGGCGGCGCGCATGGCGCGCCAGTGCAGCCATTCGCCGACGATGCCGCGGCGGAAGGCCATCACGCAGACGATGAAGATCAAACCGATGACGATGGTCACCGATTCGCCCAGGATGCGGAACCACTCGATGCCGGTCTGCTGCATCAAAAAGCGCCCGAACTCGCCGACCTTGTTCTCCAGCGCCACCACGATGACGGCCCCCAGCACCGGGCCGGTGAGCGTGCCCATGCCGCCGATCAGCGTCATCAGGATCACCATGCCCGACATCTGCCAGGTGGCGTCCGACAGCGTCGCCGAGACGAACACCAGAGCCTTGGTCGCGCCGGCCAGGCCCGAGAGCGTGGCCGAGATCACGAAGGCGAGCAGCTTGAAGCGGTCGGTGTCGTAGCCCAGCGAGATCATGCGCGGCTCGTTTTCGCGGATGGCCTTGAGCGCCTGGCCGAAGGGCGAATGCACGGTGCGCCAGATCAGGGCGTAGCCGAGGATGAAGATCGCCAGCACGACGTAGTACAGATTGATGTCCTCGCTGAGGTCCAGCCCCAGGATGCTGCCGCGCGGGATGCCCTGCAGCCCGTCCTCGCCGCCGGTGAACGGCGCCTGCAGGAAGTAGAAGAACAGCATCTGGGCCAGCGCCAGGGTGATCATGGCGAAATAGATGCCGCTGCGCCGGATCGACAGGATGCCGAAGACCAAACCCAGCAGGCCGGCCGCGGCGGTGCCGAAGATCAGCCCCGCGGCGGTCGGCCAGCCCCAGACGGCCAGCGACTGGCCGCAGGCATAGGCCGCCAGCCCGAGGAAGGCGGCATGCCCGAAGGACAGCAGCCCGGTATAGCCCAGCAGCAGGTTGAAGGCGCAGGCGAACAGCGCATAGCACATGACCTTCATGATGAAGATCGGATAGCCGCCGAATTCGGGCAGCAGCGCGATGAAGACGGCCGCGGCGGCGTAGGCGAGGACTTGTCGATTCATGATTCCTTCCCGAACAGCCCGGCCGGGCGCAGCAAGAGCACGATCACCATGATGATGAACACCACGGTGCTGGAGGCCTCGGGCCAGAAGACCTTGGTGAAGCCCTCGATCACGCCCAGGCCCAGGCCGGTGACGATCGAGCCCAGGATCGAGCCCATGCCGCCGATCACCACCACGGCGAACACCACGATGATCAGGTTCGAGCCCATCAGCGGCGAGACCTGCAGGATGGGTGCGGCGAGCACGCCGGCAAAGCCGGCCAGCCCCACGCCAAAGCCGAAGGTCAGCGAGATCATCAGCGGCACGTTCACGCCGAAGGCCTCGACCAGCTTGGGATTTTCAGTGCCGGCGCGCAGCAGCGCGCCCAGGCGGGTCTTTTCGATGACGAACCAGGTCAGCAGGCACGCCAGGATGGAGGCCACGACCACCCAGCCGCGGTAGATGGGCAAGTACATGAAGCCCAGGTTCACGCCGCCGGCCAGCAGCTTGGGCGTGGCGTAGGGTTGTCCGGAGACGCCGTAGATGCTGCGAAACAGCCCCTCGATGAGCAAGGTCAGGCCGAAGGTCAGCAACAGCCCGTAGAGATGGTCGAGCTTGTAGAGGTGGCGCAGCAGCAGGCGCTCGAGCACGATGCCGAACAGGCCCACGACGATGGGCGCCACCAGCAGCATGATCCAGTAGTTCAAGCCCAGGTACTGCAGGCCCATCCACGCCACGAAGGCGCCCAGCATGTACAGCGCGCCGTGCGTGAAGTTGATGATGTTCAACAGGCCGAAGATCACCGCCAGACCCAGCGAGAGCACGGCATAGAACGAACCGTTGACCAGGCCCAGCAGCAACTGGCCCAGCAGGGCCTGTATGGGTACGCCGAAAAGTAGTGTCATAGGGGTGCGACAGGAGATGGGCTAGGCATGTCCGGCATGCACTCGCCCGAACCCCCTTGTAGGGGGCGGGCGCGGCGCATCGCGCGGGGCTTACTTTTTCAGCAGGGGGCAGGTGGAGGAGGACAGCGGCCCGTAGACGGCCTCGGCCGGCAGGGTCTTGACGATGTTGTAGTAGTCCCACGGCGCCTTGGACTGGTCGGGGGTCTTGACCTGGGCCAGGTACATGTCGTGCATGGTCAGGCCGTCGGCGCGGATGTGGCCTTTTTTCATGAACATGTCGTTGATCTCGATGGACTTGAGGTGCGCCATGATGGCGTCGCCGTCGTCCGTGCCCGTGGCCTTGACGGATTCGAGATAGGTCTTGGCCACCGAATAGTCGCCGGCCTGCAGGAACGACGGGGCGCGATTGTGCTGGTCGGAGAAGCGCTTGGCCCAGGCGCGCGATTCGTCGTCCTGGTTCCAGTACCAGGCGGTGGTGAGGTACAGGCCGGCGGTGTTTTCCAGGCCCAGGGCGTGGACGTCGTTGATGAACACCAGCAGGCCGGCGAGCTTCATCGAGTTGGTGATGCCGAATTCCTTGGCGGCCTTGACGGAATTGATGAAGTCGCCGCCGGCGTTGGCCAGGCCCAGGACCTCGGCGCCCGAGGACTGCGCCTGCAGCAGGAAGGAGGAGAAGTCGGTGGTGGAAATCGGCGCGCGCACCGCGCCCAGGACCTTGCCGCCGTTGGCCTCGACGACCTTGGAGGTGTCCTGTTCGAGCGAGTGGCCGAAGGCGTAGTCGGCGGTCAGGAAATACCAGGTCTTGCCGCCTTCGCTGACCACGGCCGAGCCGGTGCCGTTGGCCAGCGCGATGGTGTTGTAGGCATAGTGCACGGTATAGGGCGTGCACTGGGCGTTGGTCAGGGCCGAGGAGCCCGGGCCGACCGCCATGAAGGGTTTTTTCTTTTCGGCGGCGACGGCGGCCATGGCCAGGGCGGTGGCGGAATTGGTGCCGCCGATCAGCATGTCGAGGTTTTGCTGGTCGAACCATTCGCGCGCGCGCGCCGAGGCGATGTCGGCCTTGTTCTGGTGGTCGGCGGTCAGCAGCTCGATTTTCTTGCCGTTGATCTCGCCGCCCATGTCGGCGATCGCCATGCGGATGGCGTCGGCCCCCGCATTGCCGTCGATATCGGCGTAGACCCCGGACATGTCGGCGATGAAGCCGATGCGGATCACATCGTCGGAAATTCCGGCTGCGTGGACGTTCATGGCCAGTCCAAGGCCGGCCAGGGTCAAAGCAGTCGATAGCGTGCGCAATTTCATGGGGTGGTCTCCTAGTGTTGCCGGCGAGCCGGCTGATATCGGTCTCAGATCGGGCTCAGACGCCGAGCAGGTTGTCGAGGATGGGACGCTTTTCGTCCAGCTGCGCGGCCTTGAATCGTTCGACGATCTGGCCGTGCTCCATGACGTAGAACTGATCGGCCAGGGGCGCGGCGAAGCGGAAATTCTGCTCGACCATGACGATGGTGTAGCCCTTGGCCTTGAGCGTCGTGATCATGCGCGCCAGCGCTTGCACGATCACCGGCGCCAGGCCCTCGGAGATTTCGTCGAGCAGCAGCAGATTGGCGCCCGTGCGCAGGATCCGCGCCACCGCCAGCATCTGCTGTTCGCCGCCCGACAGGCGCGTGCCCGGCGAGTGCCGGCGCTCCTGGAGATTGGGGAACATCTCGTAGATCTCGGTCAGCGACATGCCCCCGCCCAGCGTCTCGCCCACCGTCGGCGGCAGCAGCAGGTTCTCCTCGCACGACAGCGAGGCGAAGATGCCGCGTTCCTCGGGGCAGTAGCCGATGCCCAGGTGCGCGATGCGGTAGGTGGGCAGGTGGATCGATTCCGTGCCCTGGATGCGGATCGAGCCCTTGCGGCTGCCCGTCAGCCCCAGGATCGCCCGCAGCGTGGTCGTGCGCCCCGCGCCGTTGCGTCCCAGCAAAGTCACCACCTCGCCCTGCTCGACGCGCATGTCCACGCCGTGCAGGACGTGGGATTCGCCGTACCAGGCGTGCAGGCCGGAGATTTCGAGCGCAGCCGTCATCCGTGTGCTCCTTCGAGTTCGCCCTGGGTGGTGCCCATATAGGCCTCCATGACCGCGGGGTTGCGGGATATCGCCGCGTAGTCGCCCTCGGCGAGCACCGAGCCGCGCGCCAGCACGGTGATCCGATCGGCGATGGAGGCGACCACGTTCATGTTGTGTTCGACCATCAGGATGGTGCGCCCGGCGCTGACCTGACGGATGAGCTCGGTGACGCGCGCGACGTCCTCGTGGCCCATGCCCTGCGTGGGTTCGTCCAGCAGCATCAGCCGGGGTTCCATCGCCAGGGTGGTGGCGATCTCGAGGGCGCGCTTGCGCCCGTAGGGCAGGTTGACGGTTTGTTCGCCGGCGAAGTCGGCCAGGCCGACCTCGGCGAGCAGCTCGCGGGCGCGCCCGTTCAGGCGGCTCAGGCCGCGGTCGCTGCGCCAGAAATGAAAGGACTGGCCCAGGCCGCGCTGTAGCGCGATGCGCACGTTCTCGAGGACCGAGAGCTGCGGGAACACCGCCGAGATCTGGAACGAGCGGATGATGCCCTTTCTGGCGATCTGCGCCGGGCGGTCGCCCGTGATCTCGGCGCCGTCGTAGAAAATCTGGCCCGAGCTCGGCACGAGGAATTTGGTGAGCAGGTTGAAGCAGGTGGTCTTGCCCGCGCCATTGGGGCCGATCAGGGCGTGAATCTGGCCCTGGCGCACCTGCAGATTCACGTCATCGACTGCAACGAACCCGCGAAAGGCCTTGGTGAGGCCGCGGGTTTCGAGGATATAGTCGCCCATGTCGATGGTGTCCCCCTTATCGATGATTGTGCGTCAGTATCGATCTTTGATTCCTGAAGCGCTATCCGGGTTTTTCATGGTGTCCCTGACGTCATGGTGGGGTCTTGTGCTTGTACTCGCAGAGGTCGCGGATGCCGCATTGCGGGCATTTCGGCTTGCGCGCGACGCAGACGTAGCGCCCGTGCAGGATCAGCCAGTGGTGGGCGTCCAGCAGGTACTCCGGCGGCACGCGCTTGAGCAGGGCGCGTTCCACGGCCAGCACGGTCTTGCCGGGCGCGAGGCCGGTGCGGTTGGCGACACGAAAGATGTGGGTGTCCACCGCCATGGCCGGCTGCCGGAAGGCCGTGTTGAGGATTACGTTGGCCGTCTTGCGGCCCACGCCGGGCAGGGCCTCGAGCGCCTCGCGGGTATCGGGCACCTCGCCGCCGTGCCGGGCCAGCAGCAGCTCGCAGGTGCGGATGACGTTGCGCGCCTTGGTCTTGTACAGGCCGATCGTGCGGATCGCCTGGGCCAGGCCTTCCTCGCCCAGCGCCAGCAAGGCTTGCGGCGTCCCGTGTGTGGGAAAGAGCTCGCGCGTGGCCAGGTTGACCGAGCGGTCGGTGGCCTGCGCCGACAGGATGACGGCCACCAGCAGCTGGAAAATGCTGCCGTACTCGAGTTCGGTGCGGGGTTCCGGATTGGCGGCCTGGAGGCGGCGGAAGATTTCCTTGCGGGTGTTCTGGTTCATGAGCGGCGGGCGCGGGCCCGGGCCAGTGCCTGGGCGATGCGTGCTTGCTTCGCCTCGTCATCGGCCTCGGCGGCCAGGGCGGGCTTGTTGGACAGGGTGCGGGCGGCCGGCCCGGCGGATTCCTCGTGGCGGCGCATCAGGCGCGCGTTGCGGGCCTGGTAGCGCGCCCGCGCGGCCCGCGCGTCCTCGGGGCCCCAGTCGCGGCCGGCGGGCACCATGGTGATGCAATCGACCGGGCAGGGTGCCACGCAGCGTTCGCAGCCGGTGCAGTCGGCGGCGAGCACGGTGTGCATCAACTGGTTGGCGCCGATGATGGCGTCCACCGGACAGGCCTGGATGCACAGGGTGCAGCCGATGCAGTGTTCCTCGTCGATCAGCGCGACATGCAGGGGCTGATGGCTGCCACGGGTCGGGTCCAGCGCCCGTTCGGGTCGTCCCAGCAGGGCCGCCAGCGCCGCGATGGTCCGCGGGCCGCCGGGCGGACAGCGGTTGATGTCGGCCTGGCCGGCCGCCATCGCCTCGGCGTAGGGGCGGCAGCCGTCGTAGCCGCATTGCGTGCATTGCGTCTGCGGCAGGAGGGCGTCGATGGCGTCGGTGAGGGCGGGCATGCAAGGGCGCCGCGCGCCGCTTGCGGTCCGGCGCCGGCGAGGTTCAGTGTGAACGGATGAATGCCGAGATTTTAGGACAGATCTGCTCGCGCCAGCGCCGCCCCGAGAAAATCCCGTAGTGGCCGCAGTGCTCGGCGGTGTAGGACTGCCGCATCGACCGGGGCAATGAACGGCACAGATCGTGCGCGGCGTGGGTCTGGCCCTCGCCCGAGATGTCGTCCAGCGAACCTTCGATGGTCAGCAGGGCGGTGCGCTGGATGGCGGCCGGGTCGACGCGCCGGCCGTCGACGACCCAGGTGCCGCGCGGCAGCTGGAATTCCTGGAACACCGTGCGGATGGTGTCCAGGTAGAATCGCGCCGGCATGTCCAGCACCGCGTTGTATTCATCGTAGAAGCGGCGGTGGGCCTCGGCGTCGCTGTCGTCGCCGCGCAGCAGGTGCATGTAGAAATCGTAGTGCGAGCGCAGGTGGCGGTCGGGATTCATGGCCACGAAGCCCGCGTGCTGCAGGAAACCGGGATAGACCTTGCGGCCGGCGCCGGGATAGCGCGCGGGCACGCGATGGATGAGGTTGTCCTCGAACCAGGCGTAGGATTTCGTGGTGGCCAGCCGGTTGACCTGCGTCGGGGACTTGCGGCAGTCGATCGGGCCGCCCATCATCGTCATGGTGCGCGGCTGACAGGAGGCCTCCTCGCTGGCCAGCAGGGACACCGCCGCCAGCACGGGGACCGTCGGCTGGCAGACCGAAATCACGTGGACGTCGGGCCCCAGGTGGCGGATGAAGTCCTGGACGTAGCGGACGTAGTCGTCCAGCCCGAACGTGCCTTCCGAGGCGGGGACCATGCGGGCGTCGAGCCAGTCGGTCACATAGACGTCATGCGCGGCCAGCAGCGTGCGCGCGGTGTCGCGCAGCAGGGTCGCATGGTGGCCCGACAAGGGGGCCACCAGCAGCACCCGCGGATCGTGGCGGCGCGCGTCGCGGCGGAAACGGACCAGGCGGCAGAACGGCCGCGAGAGGGCGATTTCCTCGGTGACGGGCACGTCATGGGCGCCGACCCGGACTTGCGGGATGTTCCAGGCGGGTTTTTCGTAGTCCTTGCCCAGCCGATGCACCAGTTCGTACGTGGCCGCGAATTGGCGCGACAGCGGCGTGTAGGCCAGGGGACTGTAGGGGTTCGAGAACAGCTGGGAGCCGGTGTCGGTGAAAGCGGCCAGCGGGGCCAGAAAGGAGCGTTGTAGTTCGTGCAGGTCGTACAGCATGGTTTCCGCGTTCCGGTCGTTGACGATGAAGCCCCGGGGATCGGGTCTGGTGTCCTCCTGGTCACCGGGGACTTCGTATCGGGATGTGGGCTCGGGTATCCAATCCGTTCTTGGAGTGCGTACTTAAAGTAACGGAATTCGATGACAGGGGATACCGCAAAGCCCCGGAGGGCGGGTTTTCCCGGCGTCTTGGTGCTGCGGAATGTGGCGTTTTTATGACGTCATACGATCATGGGTGATATGCCGCCGCGTCATGAGGCGGTGCGCCGGTGCGTCCGCGCAGCGGCGTTCAGGGGCGCTCGAGGTACTTGAGCTTGTCGGCGATGCCGTTCCACTCGTCGGCGCCGGGCAGGGCGCCCACCGAACGGTTGATGGGCTTGAACTCGGGCGAGAGTTCGGCGTTCAGCGGAATGTAGTCGATCTGGTCCTGGGGGACGTCCTCCTCGGCGAAGATCGCGTTGGCGGGACATTCGGGCACGCACACCGCGCAGTCGATGCATTCCTCGGGGTCGATCACCAGGAAGTTCGGGCCCTCGCGGAAGCAATCCACCGGACAGACATCGACGCAGTCGGTATATTTGCATTTGATACAGTTTTCGGTGACGACGTGTGTCATGGGTGTGGGCTCCGGCAAACGATCCGGCCGGCGCGGAGGGGGATCGCGCGCGGCCAGCATCGATTTTACCGAAATTACCCGGGAGAACCCTGATTGCCCTGCGCAGAGGTCGGGCATGGCCGCCGCGAGGCGGCCCGTACCGGGTGCTTGGGCCGGCCTATTCGACGGCCTCGTAGGGCAGGCCGACGTAATTTTCCGCGATGGTGGTGAGCCCGGCCACCGTGCTGGTGTAATAGTCCTGCTCGGCGCGCTGGATGCGCTCGCTGAAGGGGTCGTCGTTGAAGGTGTGCAGCAGCATCGTCATCCACCAGGAAAAGCGCTCGGCCTTCCAGATGCGCCGCAGGCAGATCTCGGAATATTTGTCCAGCAGGTCCGCACGGCCCTCGTGGTAGGTGCCGCGCAGCGCGTGGTAGAGGGTATAGACGTCGCTGGAGGCGAGATTCAGGCCCTTGGCGCCGGTGGGCGGCACGATGTGCGCCGCGTCACCCACCAGGAACAGGCGGCCGAATGTCATGGGTTCGGCGACGAAGCTGCGCAGCGGCGCGATGCTTTTTTCCAGCGAGGGGCCGGTGACCAGTTTGCCGGCGATATCCTCGGGCAGGCGGGCCGAGAGTTCCGTCCAGAAGCGGTCGTCGGACCAGTCGTCGACGTGTTCGGCCAGGCTGCACTGGAGGTAATAGCGGCTGCGCGTATGGGAGCGCATGCTGCACAAGGCAAAGCCGCGCGGGTTGTGGATGTAGACCAGCTCGTCCTCGATGGGCGGCGTATCCGAGAGCAGACCCAGCCAGCCAAAGGGGTAGACCCGCTCGAAGTTGCGGATGCCGTCCTGCGGGACTGATTTGCGCGAGACGCCGTGGAAGCCGTCGCAGCCGGCGATGTAGTCGCATTCCAGTTCGATGCGTTCGCCGTCCTTGGTGAAGCTCACCCGCGGCTTGCCGTCCAGGAAATCGTGGAGTTCGACGTCGGCCGCCTCATAGATGATGGGCGCCCCGCTGTCGCGGCGGGCGTCCATGAGGTCGCGCGTGAGTTCGGTCTGGCCGTAGACCAGCACCGAATGCCCGCCGGTGAGGCTTTTCATGTCGACGCGTTCGCGGCGCCCCTGGAAGGCCAGGCTGAAGCCGTCGTGGACCAGGCCCTCGGCGTCCATGCGCTGGGCGACGCCGGCCTCGCGCATGAGGTCGACGAAGCCGTACTCCAGCACGCCGGCGCGGATGCGGCCCAGCACGTAGTCGGGGGTCTTGGCTTCGAGGATGACGGTTTCGATGCCCTGGCGATGCAGCAATTGGCCCAGCAGCAGGCCGGAGGGGCCGGCGCCGATGATGGCGACTTGGGTTTTCATGGATGTCTCCTGTGGTGAAGGGGGGCAGGACGACATCATGGGCCGGAGGGCGCCGGATTGGAATGCCCATTTGGACCATAAAATTGTCAAAATGGAATATAAAGATTTATTTAATATATATCTTAATAATTCTATTTTCTATACTTGAAATTTTCTGTCGAATGAAATAATCAGCTGATAACAAATATAATTATTGATGAGGCTGAATGCCGTCAAGTCAGCGATTGATGATGGTTTCGATCATAAAACGAATACATTCAATTGTGCTTACAGAATTTTCTCGTTGGCGCGCTCCGGGCCATGGCCGCGTACCCGGCTCAGAGCAGCAGGGCGGCGAGGGTGCCGCCCACGGTCTCGCCGCGTGCCAGCCATTCCGCGGGAACGGTTTTGGGTGCGAGGATGGCCTCCGGCGTCTGCGCCTGCATGGGCACGATCAAGGTGGGGACGGCCTGCGCCAGTCGCCAGCCGGTACAGATGCGCTCGATCTGGCGCAGGGCGCCCTGGCCGTCGGATCCGGCGGTGACGATGGCGGCGTACGGGCGGCCGTTGAGGCGGTCGAGGACGGCGTAGTAATTGCGGTCCAGGCATTCCTTCATGGCCCCGCTCAGGCTGCCGAGGTTTTCGGGGGCCGCCAGGATCAGGCCGTCGGCGGCCAGCAAGTCCTCGGCGGCGGCCTCCTCGGCGGTCAGCACGCGCAGGATGAAGTCGCCGCCGGCCTGCAGCTCGTCGGCGATGGCGCGCGCGCCGCGCGCGGCGGCCTGCGCCATCTGCCGCGCGGCGCCGGTGCGCGAATGCCAGATGATTGTCAGCTGCCTGGGCATGGACGCTCCCACCAAATGATCCGACTCACGGTAGTATAGGAGCCTGAGCAGCCCGCGTCCGGCTTGCACCTCGCGAGCCCTTGAAAGCATGAGCGATCCGATTCCATCCGCAACCGCCGACCCGTTCGACGCCGCCTGGTCGCTGGCGGCGGGCGACGGGCTGGACGAGGCCGGCCGGGCCTTGCTGGCGCGTGCGGCCGATTGGGTGCGCGAGCCCCTGCAGGGCGCGCGGGCCAGCACGGGCGAGCCGCTGGACGCGCATAGCGCGGCCGTGGTCCTGGTCCTGGCCGGGCTGGGATCGGATGCCGTGACCCGGGCGGCCGCCTTACTGGCCGTCCAGCCCGAGCCCGAAGGGGCGGTGACGCGCCAGGATCCGATGCGCAAGGCCTTCGGCCCCGAGGTCACGACCCTGGTGCAGGGCGTGCGCGCCCTGCTGCGCCTGGGCTGGGTGGCCGGGCGCGCCGAGGACGCGGCCGACGGCGGCCAGCGGGAAATGCAACGCAAGATGCTGCTGGCGATGGCCGCCGACCTGCGCATCGTGCTGATGCGGCTGGCGTCGCGGCTGCAGTCGCTGCGTTGGTATGCGGCCACGCGCACGCCGTGCCCGCCCGGCTTTGCGCGCGAAACCATGTCCCTGTATACGCCGCTGGCCAACCGCCTGGGCATCTGGCAGATCAAGTGGGAAATGGAGGACCTGGCCTTCCGTTTCCTCGAACCCGACACCTACCGCGCCATCGCCCGCCGGCTCGAGGAAAAGCGCAACGAACGCGAGGCCTTCATCGAGTCGGTGGTGGCGCGCCTGCGCGACGCGCTCGAGGATGCGCGCATCCCGGCCGAGATCCATGGCCGGCCCAAGCACATCTACAGCATCTGGAACAAGATGCGCATCAAGCACCTGGATTTCAGCCAGTTGTTCGACCTGCGGGCGCTGCGCGTCATCGTCGAGGACGAGCGCGCCTGCTATGCCGCCCTGGCCCTCGTGCACGCCATGTGGACGCCGATGCCCGACGAGTTCGACGACTACGTCGCCCGGCCCAAGCCCAACGGCTACCGTTCCCTGCACACCGTGGTGGCCGACGGGGAGGGCAGGGCGTTCGAGGTGCAGATCCGCACGCGCGAGATGCACGAGTTCGCGGAATACGGCATGGCGGCGCACTGGCGCTACAAGGAGGCCGGCGCGCGCGGCGGGCAGGTGTCGGCCGGCGGCGCGTACGACCAGAAGATCGCCTGGATGCGTCAGCTCCTGTCCTGGAAGGACGAGGGCGGGCGCGCGCCCAAGGCGCAGGTCGATGACCGGATCTACGTCATGACACCGCAGGCGCGCGTCATCGAGCTGCCGGCGGGCGGCACCCCGGTGGATTTCGCCTATCACCTGCACACTGACCTGGGGCACCGCTGCCGCGGCGCCCGCGTCGACGGCCAGATGGTGCCGCTGTCGACCCCCTTGCGCACCGGCCAGACGGTCGAGGTGATCGCCGCCAAATCCGGCGGCCCTTCGCGCGACTGGCTCAATCCGCAGCTGGGTTTTCTGGCCAGCCCGCGGGCGCGCGCCAAGGTGCGGGCCTGGTTCAATGCCATCGAGCTGCAGCAGCGCATCGCCCAGGGCCAGGCCATGGTCGAAAAGGAACTGCAGCGCCTGGGCCGCACGGCGACCAACCTCGAGCAGCTCGCGCAGCAGCTTGGCTTCGCCCGCGCCGATGACCTGTACGTCGCGGCGGCCAAGGAGGAATTCAGCCTGCGCCAGATCGACCACGTCTTTCGCGAGCCCGCGGCTTCCGAGCCGGCCGGGCGCGACGAGGCCCGCGTCTATGCCAGCGACCAGGGCAGCGTGGCGCGCACCGGCAAGAGCGGCGTGCTGGTGGTCGGAGTGGATTCGCTGCTGACCCAGCTCGCGCGCTGCTGCCGGCCGGCGCCGCCCGATCTGATCGGCGGTTTCGTCACGCGCGGGCGGGGCGTGTCCATCCATCGGCGCGACTGCGGTTCGTGGGCGGCCCTGGCGCGGCGCCACCCCGAGCGCATCATCGAGGTCGCCTGGGGCGACACCGGCGCCGCCATGTATCCGATCGACCTCAGCATCCACGCGCAGGACCGGCCCAATCTGCTGCGCGACCTGTCCGAGGTCTTTGCCCGCCTGCGTCTGCGGGTGGTGCGGGTGACCACGCACAGCCGGCGCTCGCTTGCGCACATGGTGTTCACCATCGAAGTGCGCAACGGCGAGCAGATCGCCCAGGCGCTGGCCGCCCTCAGCGAACTGCCCGGCGTGGATGCCAGCCGCCATTGAGGTCCGGGCCGCCGCGGCGCTGGTAGAATATCCTGTTTGATCCTGCGTGTTGTCCGCGCCGCCTGCGGATCGGCTGGCATCCTGCGGACGTTTTTCGAGAAAGCCTTGAAACCCTATACCCTTCCCGACCCCCAGGGGCATTTCGGCGTGTTCGGCGGTTCGTTCGTCGCCGAGACGCTGGTGCATGCGCTCGATGCGCTGCGCGAGGCCTATGACCGCTATCGCGACGACCCGGAGTTCCAGCGCGAATTCGCCTATGAACTCGCGCACTACGTCGGACGCCCGACCCCCGTCTACCACGCGCGGCGCTGGTCCCGGCAACTGGGCGGCGCGCAGATCTGGCTCAAGCGCGAGGACCTGAACCATACCGGGGCGCACAAGGTCAACAATTGCATCGGCCAGGCCTTGCTGGCGCGCCGCATGGGCAAGCCGCGCGTGATCGCCGAGACCGGCGCCGGCCAGCACGGCGTCGCCACCGCGACCGTGGCCGCCCGCTACGGCCTCGAATGCGTGGTGTACATGGGCAGCGAGGACGTCCGCCGCCAGGCCTCGAACGTCTATCGCATGAAACTGCTGGGCGCCACCGTGGTGCCCGTCGAGTCCGGCTCGCGCACCCTCAAGGACGCCCTGAACGAGGCCATGCGCGACTGGGTGACCAACGTCGAGAACACCTTCTACATCATCGGCACGGTCGCCGGGCCCCATCCCTATCCCAAGATGGTGCGCGACTTCCAGTCCATCATCGGGCGCGAATGCCTCGAGCAGATGCCGCGCGACGCCGGCCGCCAGCCGGACTACGTGCTGGCTTCGGTGGGCGGCGGATCGAACGCCATGGGGATTTTCCATCCCTACATCGACCAGCCGGACGTGCGCCTGGTGGGCGTCGAGGCGGCGGGCGAGGGCCTGGACACCGGCCGGCACGCGGCATCGCTCTCGCGCGGCGTGGTGGGTGTGCTGCACGGCAACCGCACCTACCTGCTGCAGGATGCCAACGGCCAGATCACAGAAACCCATTCGATCTCGGCCGGCCTGGATTACCCGGGCGTCGGTCCCGAGCACGCCTGGCTGAAGGAATCGGGCCGGGCCGAATACGTGGGGATCACCGACCAGGAGGCCCTGGCGGCGTTCCACGATTGCTGCCGCATCGAGGGCATCATGCCCGCGCTCGAGTCCGCCCATGCGATCGCCCATGCGGTCAAGCTCGCCCCCACCTTGCCCAGCGACCAGGTGATCCTGGTCAATCTGTCCGGGCGCGGCGACAAGGACATGCACACGGTCGCTGAATTCAGCGGCATCACCCTGTGACGGAGCAGGCCATGAATGCGAGCAATTCCCAGGCCGGCAATGCCCGCCTGTCCGCGGCCTTCGGGTCGCTGGCCGGCCGCGCCGCCCTGATTCCCTACGTCACCGCCGGCGATCCGCTGGTGGCGTCCACCCCCGGGCTCATGCATGCGCTGGTCGAGGCCGGCGCCGACGTGATCGAACTCGGCGTGCCGTTCTCGGATCCCATGGCCGACGGCCCGGTGATCCAGCGTGCGGGCGACCGGGCGATTGCCGCGGGCACCAGCCTGGCGCGGGTCCTGGATTTCGTGGCCGAGTTCCGGCGCACGAATACGCGCACGCCGGTCGTGCTGATGGGCTATGCCAATCCGATCGAGTGCATGGGCCGGGAGGCTTTCGCCCAGCGCGCGGCGCAGGCCGGGGTGGACGGGGTCCTGGTGGTGGACTACACCCCCGAGGAATCGATGGATTTTACCCGGATGCTGGCCGAGGCCGGCCTGGATCCGATCTTCCTGCTGGCGCCGACCTCCACCGAGGCGCGCATGCGCCTGGTCGCGCGGCTGGCGCGCGGCTATGTGTATTATGTGTCGCTCAAGGGCGTGACCGGTGCGGGCCACCTCGATACCGAGGACGTGCGCCGCCACCTCGAGGTCATCCGCCGCCACCTCGACATCCCGGTGGGCGTGGGCTTCGGCATCCGCGACGCGCGCAGCGCACAGGCGCTGGCCGCCTGCGCGGATGCGGTGGTCATCGGCAGCGCGCTCATCCAGGTCATCGAGCAGGCCTCGGGCGCGCAGGGGCCGCAGGCCGCCATCGAGGCGGCCGCCGCGTGGCTGGGCGACATCCGCCAGGCGCTGACCGAGATCAAACAAGGATAAGTTCATGAGCTGGTTCGAGAAAATCCTGCCCCCGCGCATCAATCGCAACAACGATTCCAGCGCCAACAAGCGCGTCCCCGAAGGGCTGTGGGTGAAGTGCCCCTCCTGCGAATCGGTGCTGTACAAGGAGGATCTGCAGGCAACGCTGAGCGTCTGCCCCAAGTGCAGCCACCACATGCGCATCGGCGCGCGCGCGCGCATCGATGCGCTGCTCGATCCCGACGGCCGTCTCGAGATCGGCGCTGGGACGCGGCCGATGGATCCTTTGAAATTCAAGGATTCCCGCAAGTATCCCGAGCGCGTCTCCGAGGCCGTCAAGCAGACCGGCGAATCCGAGGCGCTGGTGGTGGTCAGCGGCACCATCCTGTCGGTGCCCACGGTCCTGGCCTGCTTCGAGTTCAGTTTCATGGGCGGCTCGATGGGCTCGGTGGTGGGCGAGCGCTTTGCACGCGGCGTGCAGGCGGCCATCGAGGGACGCATGCCTTTCGTGTGCGTGTCGGCCTCGGGCGGCGCGCGCATGCAGGAATCCCTGTTTTCCCTCATGCAGATGGCCAAGACCAATGCCATGCTCAGCCGCCTCGCGGATGCGGGCCTGCCGTTCATCAGCGTCCTGACGGATCCCACCATGGGAGGGGTGTCGGCCAGCTTCGCCTTCATGGGCGATGTGGTGATGGCCGAGCCCAACGCCCTGATCGGCTTTGCCGGACCGCGCGTCATCGAGCAGACCGTCCGTGAAAAACTGCCCGAGGGCTTCCAGCGCGCCGAGTTCCTGCTGGCCAAGGGGGCGATCGATTGCGTCATCGACCGCCGCGAAATGCGGGCCGAACTGGCCCATTTGCTGGCCTTGTTCATGCGCCAGCCGATCGAAGTGGTCTCCAAGGCCGCGTAGACCGGGGCGCCGGTTGCGGCGCGGCGAAAAAGAAGGGGTGGCATCCATGGGTGCCACCCCTTCTTTTTCCTGCCGAGGGGCCGCCCGAGGGCGGCCCCTTGCCGTGCCTAGTGGGTTTCCACCTGCTCCAGGGGTTCGTCCTGATGCGTGGCGACCGGCTTGCGGGCCCGGCCCAGGCGCACCGGCGCGGGCGGCACGTAGGACGTGGCGGCGGTGCGCGTCTCGATGAGCTGCATGCCGGCGGCCTGCAGAGACTCGTCGATCGGCGCCATGGCGATGGGCGCCGCGCCGTTGGCGGCTGCGAGGGCCCCGGTGGCCGGGGCGGCTTCGGCCTCGGCGGGCTCTGCGGCCGGCGCTGCCGTGGCGCCCAGCAGCACGGGCGCCTGGACCTCGGCGGGCTCCTCGGCCTCGGGGACTTCCACGCCCCGCGGTGAAACCGCAGTGGGCACGGCGTCGTGGGCCACGGCAACGACATCTTCGGCCGCCTCGGCCGCTGCGGACATGGCCTCATCGGGCACCGGGGCGGCAACGCCCTCGGCCTCGGGTTCCGCATCCGCCGGGCCGGCATCGGCCGCGGCGGCGTCGGCCTGCGCCTCGGCCGTTTGCGCGGCGGCGGGCAGGATCCGGGCGTAGCGGTCCTGGGCGGACTCGGCATCCGCCGCCGGAGCCGGTACGGAGGCGGCGGGCTCGTCGACGACGGTCTCGGCCTGCGCCGGCGTGGATTCGAGGGCCGCCTGATCGTCGGCCTGTGCCGCGCCGTTCAAGGCTTCAGGATCGAAGCGCGGCGTCTCGTGGGTTTCCAGCGCGTGGTCGCCTTCATCGGCGGCGTCGGCGACCTGGACGTCGCTGTCGACGGTCGTTTCGGTGGCGGCGTCGCCGCTGCGACGGCCGCGACGGCCGCGGCGGCGGCGGCGCTTGCGCTCGGGATCACCGGTTTCGGTGTCCACCGCGGGGCCGGCGACCGAGGTCTCGATGTCGGTCTCGTGCGCCTCGATCGGGCTGCTGTCGACGGGCGCCAGCGCCTCGGCCGGCGTCGCGACGGGGGCCGGGATGACGGCTGCCGCCGGCGCCTCGGCATGGGTTTCGTCGATCACGACTGCCGTCGCCGGGGCCAGGGTATCCTCGCCGCTGCGGCGTCCGCGGCCTCGGCGTCCGCGGCCGCGGCGCGGCTCGCCGGCCTCGGCGGCGGCTTCGGGCGCGCGGGCCGGCTGGATGGCCGGGCGCTCGGTATCGCGCTCGGCGGGACGGTCGCCGCGCTCGCGCCGGCGTCCGCCGCGGCCCGACGAGGCGCCAGAGCCGCGCTCGCGGCGTCCTTCTGTGCCCGCGCGGCGCCCGCGCGCCGGCGCGGCTTCCTCGGTCTTGGCGTGTTCCTCGGCGGCGACGGGGGCGTTCGACCCGGCCAGCCAGCCGAACAGGCGCTTGAGCAGGCCGCCGGCCTGGGGCGCCGGCGCGGCCGCAGCCGCGGGGGCCGTCGCGATCTTGGGTTCGGGATCGACGTGGCGCGGCGCGGGTTCGGCGGGCTGGATGCCCTTGACCAGCGCTTCGGGGCGCGACTTGGCTTCCTGGGCCTTGTTGGGCTGCCAGATCACCTTGTCCTCGGGCTCCTGGACCAGCTCGAAGCTGGTCTTGTGTTCCTCGAGGCGCGGGTCGTCGTGGCGCAGGCGCTCGATGTGGTGGTGCGGGGTCTCCAGCGACTTGTTGGGAATCAGGACCAGGTTCACCTTGAGGCGGGATTCGATCTGGCCGATGTCGCGGCGCTTTTCGTTCAAGAGGAAGGTGGCGACCTCGACCGGCACCTGGGCGTGCAGGGCGGCCGTGCCTTCCTTCATGGCTTCCTCCTGGAGCAGGCGCAGCACGTGCAGGGCGCTGGACTCGGCATCGCGGATCACGCCGGTGCCGGTGCAGCGCGGGCAGGTGATGTGGGAGCCTTCGCTGAGGGCGGGGCGCAGGCGCTGGCGGGAGAGCTCCATCAGGCCGAAGCGTGAAATCTTGCCCATCTGGACGCGCGCGCGGTCGAAGTGCAGGGCATCGCGCAGACGCTGCTCGACGGCGCGCTGGTTCTTGGTCTCCTCCATGTCGATGAAGTCGATCACGATCAGGCCGCCCAGGTCGCGCAGGCGCAACTGGCGGGCCACTTCATCGGCGGCCTCGAGGTTGGTGCGCAGCGCGGTTTCCTCGATGTCGGCGCCCCGGGTGGAGCGCGCCGAGTTGACGTCCACGGCCACCAGCGCCTCGGTGTGGTCGATCACCACGGCTCCGCCCGAGGGCAGCTGGACCGTGCGCGAGTAGGCGGTTTCGATCTGATGCTCGATCTGGAAGCGCGAGAACAGCGGCACATCGTCGCGGTAGAACTTGACGCGGCTCACGTTGTCGGGCATGACCACGCTCATGAAGGCCGTGGCCTGGTCGTGGATGTCCTCGGTGTCGATCAGGATCTCGCCGATCTCGGGCGAGAAATAATCGCGGATGGCGCGGATGACCAGGCTGGATTCCAGGTAGATCAGGATGGGCGCCTTGTTGTCGCGCGCGGCGGCATCGATGGCGCTCCAGAGCTGCAGCAGGTAGTTCAGGTCCCACTGCAGTTCCTCGACGCTGCGGCCGATGCCCGCCGTGCGGGCGATCATGCTCATGCCCGAGGGGATCTCGAGCTGGTCCATCGTGTCGCGCAGTTCCTGGCGGTCTTCGCCCTCGACCCGGCGCGAGACGCCGCCGCCCCGGGGATTGTTGGGCATCAGGACCAGATAGCGGCCGGCCAGCGAAATGAAGGTGGTCAGGGCCGCGCCCTTGTTGCCGCGCTCCTCTTTTTCGACCTGGATGATGAGTTCCTGGCCCTCGGAGAGCGCATCCTGGATGCGCGCGGTGCGCACGTCCACGCCTTCCTTGAAATAGCTGCGCGCGATTTCCTTGAAGGGCAGGAAGCCGTGGCGCTCCTCGCCGTAGCTGACGAAGCAGGCCTCGAGGCCGGGTTCGATGCGGGTGATGACGCCCTTGTAGATGTTGCCCTTGCGTTGTTCGCGTCCGGCGGTTTCGATGTCCAGATCGATGAGTTTCTGGCCATCGACAATGGCGACGCGTAGTTCTTCTTGATGCGTCGCATTGAACAGCATGCGTTTCATGAGTGGGTTTCTCCGTTGTCATGGCGCGCCGGGTTCGGCGCACGACCTCGGGTCACTCGGTCTGCGTGGCTGTGGTCTGCGTAAGGGTCGGGCGGGCCGGAAACGTCAGGCCGCGCCCACCCCTGTCCGGGTAGGCACGGCGCGCCTTGGGGCGCGAGGTTCTGGCAGCAGGGCGGTCAGGGGCACAGTAGTGGTTGACGAAAGTATTTGCTGGGAACGGCAGGCGCGCACAAATGGCCGCGCCTGGTGCTGGAAAGAGCAGAAACCGACAGCGTCGCACGCGGCATCCCGTCGATCCACCGGGCCCGACAGTACTGTGTGGGCGGGGTGGGACCAGGACGGTGCCGGCGACCTTGGACCCGGAAGCTGGAATCCAGGCATTACAATGAGCGCCTCTTGACTCGACGGAGACGCATCCATTGCATCTCTACGTCCAGCGGTTTCCAGCCTCTATAGGCTGGAAGCGATTATATGCCGCTTTTCCTTATGCGTAAAATAGTTGACACGATTCCCGCGAAAAACCCCACGGCCGGTGTGCGCCTCGTGGCCGTCGGGCCCGAACACGCGGGACAGCGGGTGGACAACTTCCTGCTGCGCGTCTGCAAAGGGGTGCCCAAGAGCCATATCTACAAGGCGATCCGCAGCGGGGAAGTCCGGATCAACAAGGGCCGCTGCGCCGCGGACACCCGGCTGAGCGATGGCGACCTGCTGCGCATCCCGCCGCTGCGCCTGCCCGCGCCCGGCGAGCGGCCCGGCGTGCCGCCGGCCAGTTTCCCCGTGATACACGAGGACCGCGACCTCCTGGTCATCGACAAGCCGGCCGGCGTGGCGGTGCATGGCGGCAGCGGGGTGTCGTTCGGCGTGATCGAGCAGCTGCGGGCGGCGCGGCCCGGCGAGCGTTTCCTCGAGCTGGCCCATCGGCTGGACCGCGAGACCTCGGGGCTGCTGATGATCGCCCGCTCGCGCCGGGCGCTGCTGGCGCTGCACGAGATGATGCGCCAGGGCGAGGGGCGCAAGCACTATCTTGCACTGGTGGTGGGGGATTGGGTCAACGACCGGCAGCACATCCGGCTGCCCCTGCTCAAGACCCTGACCGCCTCGGGCGAACGCCGCGTCCGCGTGGATTCCCTGGGCCGGCCCGCACACACCATCATTACCCTGCAGCGGCGCTACGGGCGCTACAGCCTGGTGGGCGCCGAGCTGCGCAGCGGCCGCACCCACCAGATCCGCGTGCACCTGGCGGCCAGCGGCCACCCCATCGCCGGCGACGAGAAATACGGTCCGGACGCGGTGCGCGCCGAACTGGCCGCGCAGGGTTTCCGCCGCATGTTCCTGCATGCGCATCGTCTCGAACTGCCTCATCCGGTCTCGGGCGAAGCCCTGCGGCTCGAGGCGCCCCTGCCGCCCGCCTGCCTGGACCTGCTGCAGATGCTCGGAGCCTCCGCATGAAAACCTATCGCGCCGTGATCTTCGACTGGGACGGCACCCTGATGGACTCCACCCGGCACATTGTCGCCTCGCTGCAAGGCGCCTGCGCGGACCTGGGCCTGCCCCTGCCGTCGGCCGAGGAGGCCAGCTGGGTCATCGGCCTGTCCATCGAAAGCGCCCTGTACCGGCTGGTCCCGACCCTGGCGCCCGAGCAAATGGGGGCTTTTGCCGATCGCTATCGCGAGCACTTCCTGAGCCAGGACCGCGAGCAGCGGCTCTTTCCCGGCCAGGAGGCCTTCCTGCGCGGCCTGAGCCTGCGCGGCGTGATCCTGGGGGTCGCCACGGGCAAGAGCCGCCGGGGCCTGGACCGGGCGCTCGATGCCCTGACGCTGCGCGAGGTGTTCCACGCGACCCGCTGCGCCGACGAGGCGGCCGGCAAGCCCGATCCCGCCATGCTCGAGCAACTGCTGCTCGAGTTCGGCCTGGAGCCCTTCGAGGCGGTGATGGTGGGGGATACCACCCATGACGTGCTGATGGCCCGGCATGCGGGCGTCGACAGTCTCGCGGTCAGCTATGGCGCGCATTCGCGCCAGGAACTCGGCACCGCCGAACCCACGGCTCTGGTCTCCAGCGTCGGCGACATGCAGGCCTGGCTGCTGGCGCGGACCTGAGCCGGCCGAGGTGGCGGGCCGGGACGCTTGAAATTTGAACTTTCGCGGCACACAATGGTCTGAAGTCCATGCGAATCCCAGGAGAGCACAATGGGCGGGCGTACTGATATCCGGCCTTCCGAGATCACGCCGGAGGCTGTCTGGCAATCGCGGCGCGACTGGTTGCGCCGCGCCGCCGCGGGTTCGCTCGCGCTGGGCCTGCCCCTGGGCGCCCGGGCCGACGACGAGGGGCCCAGCGGACCGGTCCTCGAGGGCGCGCCCAATCCGGCGCTCTCGATCGACGAGCCGGCCAATGGCTGGCGCGACATCACCACCTACAACAATTTCTACGAGTTCGGCACCGGCAAGGCCGACCCGTCCGAGAACGCCGGCCGGATGCGGCTGGAGCCTTGGCAGGTGCGCATCGAGGGGGCCGTGCGCCGGCCGCTCACGCTGGACCTGGACGCGCTGCTGCGCCTGGCGCCCCTCGAGGAGCGCGTCTACCGCCTGCGCTGCGTGGAGGCCTGGTCGATGGTCATCCCCTGGATGGGCTACTCGCTCTCGCACCTGATCAAGCACGTCGAGCCCACCGCGGACGCCCGCTACGTGGTGTTCACCACCGACCTGCAGCCCGAGGCCATGCCGGGCGTGCGCGCCGGCATCCTCGACTGGCCGTATACCGAGGGCTTGCGCATGGACGAGGCCATGCATCCCCTGACCCTGCTCACCTTCGGCGTGTACGGCCGGCGCCTGCCGCCCCAGAACGGCGCGCCCTTGCGGGTGATCGTGCCCTGGAAATATGGCTTCAAGTCGGCCAAATCGCTGGTCCGCATCAGCCTGCAGGCCGACGAACCGGTGTCCAGCTGGATGAGCGCCGCGCCCCGCGAATACGGTTTCTATGCGAACGTGAATCCGGACGTGCCGCATCCGCGCTGGAGCCAGGCGACCGAGCGGCGCATCGGCACCGGCCTGTTCGCGCCGCGCGTTCCGACCCTGCCGTTCAATGGCTATGCCGAGCAGGTGGCCGGCCTGTACCAGGGCATGGACCTGCGACGGAATTTCTGATGGCGCGCGCCTCGTGGCCCGCGCAGATCTCCAAAGGCGTCCTGTTCCTCGTCTGCTTGGTTCCGGTCGCGCGCTGGCTGTGGCTGGGGGTGCATGGGGAACTGGGCGCCAATCCGCCCGAATTCCTCATCCGCTCCTCGGGGGTCTGGGCGCTGGTGGCGCTGTGGCTGACCTTGTGCGCGACGCCGGTGCGCCGCCTTTTGCATTGGCCGGGCGCGATCCGGTATCGCCGCATGCTGGGCCTGTACGCGTTCTTTTACACCGTCCTGCACGTGCTGGCCTGGGGGTGGTGGGACCGCGGCGGCGCATGGGCGGCGATGTGGCGGGACGTGTGGCAGCGCGACTTCATCCTGGTCGGCGTAGTGGCGGTGCTGTGCCTGCTGCCCCTGGCGCTGACCTCGACCCAGGGGTGGATCCGCCGGTTGGGGCGGAACTGGCGGCGCCTGCATACCCTGGTCTATCCCGCGGCCGTGCTCTCGGTGCTGCATTTCTACCTGATGCGCGCGGGCAAGAACGATTTCGCAGAGCCTCACGCCTATGCCTTGGCCCTCGCCGTGCTGTTGGGCCTGCGGTTGTGGTGGCGCCGGACTCAGGGACGTTGACTCTGCAACGCAAATGCACTACAAATTCCATATGAAGACCGCAATCATTCCTCAAGTACGGGTCGAGCCCCAGCTGCGCTCCGATCTCGAATCGGTGCTGCGCACGGGAGAAACCTTGTCCGAATTCGTCGAGGCGACGGTGCGTAGCGCCGTCGAGTACCGACGCACGCAGGCCGAATTCCACGCTCGTGGCGCGGCGGCCTGGCAGCAGTACCAGCACACAGGGACATCGATCCCGGCCAGCCAGGTCACCCAGGAATTGCGCAACATGCTGGAGGCCAGGCGCAAAGAACTACAGGCCCGAACCGCGCCGCCCGCATGACCTACGAGGTTGTTTTCGCCCCTGCCGCGCGGGCAGACTTGCTTCGTCTATACGGCTACATCCTGGATCGTGCCGAAACGGTCGAAGACCTCGATCTCGCAGAGCGCGCCCTGTTGGCGATCGAGACGGCAGTGGACGTGCATCTGTCCCAAACGCCTTTCATTTACCGCAAGGCCGGCGGCGGCAATAGCTTGCGTCGTGAACTGATCATTCCATTCGGTGCCACCGGATACGTTGCGCTGTACGAAATCGCGCACCCGGGCAAGGTGGTGGTCCTGGCGGTTCGGCATCAGCGCGAAGAAGACTACCACTAGCCGGCCAGGTAAAGGAACAGCGTGGGCCTGCGGCCCAGGTCGGGGGGCGGGGCCTTGCGCCATTGGGCGATGGTCAAGGTCCGGATCCATTCATCCTCGGCCGTCAGCGAGCAGGCGATGCACAGCCGGGTGGTGTCGCGCAGGGTGCGCAGCAGCGCCTCGAACATGGCCTCGTTCCGGTAGGGCGTCTCGATCAGGATCTGGGTCTGGCCCTGCTTGTGCGAGGCGGATTCCCAAGCGCGCAGGCGGGCATCGCGCTCGGCCGGCTTGACCGGGGCGTAGCCATGAAAGGCGAACCGCTGTCCTTGCAGGCCGCTGGCCATGAGACCCAGCATGATCGAGGAGGGGCCCGGCCACGGAATCACGCGCAAACCCATCCGGTGCGCCTGCGCGACCACGGCGGCGCCCGGGTCGGCGACCGCCGGGCATCCGGCCTCGGACACCAGGCCGACGTCCTGTCCGGCGGGCACGGCCCGCAGCCAGGACTGGATCTCGTCCGCGCCCGTATCGGCCTTGAGCGTATGGATCGTGATGTCCTGCAAGGGCGTGTGCGTGCCGATGGTCTTGAGGAAGGCGCGGGCGGTCTTGGCGTTCTCGGCGATGTAGGTCCGCAGGCCGGCCGCGGTCTGGCGGGCGGCGGCGGGCAGCCAGTTGTCGGGCGGCGCGGGGCTCAGGCCCACCGGAATCAGGTGCAGGTCGGTCATGGCGAGGTGTCGATGAGGGCCGGCCCTAGCGGGTCCAGGCCGAATTGGCGCAGCATGCGCGCGAGCGCGATCAGCGGCAGGCCGATGATGGCGGTGGGATCGTCGCTGCGCATGCGCGCCATCAGCGCGATGCCCAGGCCCTCGGCCTTGGCGCTGCCGGCGGTGTCATAGGGCCGCTCGGCGCGCAGGTAGTGTTCGATCTGGGCGTCGCTGAGCGTGAGGAATTCGCAATCCGTCGTGACGTCCTCGACGTGGGCGGTGACCCCGTCGGTGACGCACAGGGCGCTGTGAAACACCACGCTGCGGCCGCTGAAGCGGCGCAGCTGCGCGCACGCGCCGGCGTGGCTGCCGGGCTTGCCGACCGGCTGTCCCTCGAAGACCGCGACCTGGTCCGAGCCGATGACGATGGCGCCCGGATGCCGTGCCGCGACCTCCAGCGCCTTGCCGCGGGCCAGCCGCAGGGCCAGCGCGGCCGGGTCCTCGTCCGGGCCGGGGGTCTCGTCCACGCTGGGGGGCTGGACGTCGAAAGGCAAGCCCAGGCGCATGAGCATCTGGCGGCGGTAGGGCGAACTGGACGCGAGGATCAGGCGCATGCGCGGTGCTTCACGGGTGTCTGTATGGGGGAGGCGACAGTTTAGCGCGCCCGGCGGCGCAAGACGCGCATCCCTGCCACTGAAATTGACCGTATTTCCTCCCATAAGGTATGATCTAGAGTTTTTCCGAATACCGAATCCTTGGTTTGCCCAATATGGTCAGCTCGAATTCTAGGCTAGTCGATCCGCTGGAATTTGCGCGCAACGGGCGGGTTTTGCAGGGCGAGGCGCCTGTGGCTGGATTTGCGCGCCTTTGCGAGGGCCTGCCCACGCCGCAAGACGGCAAGCTTGACTGGCGGCTGGCTGGACGCATGGACGGGCAGGGCGGCGCATGGCTCGATGTGCAGGCGCGCGGCCGGGTTCGCGTGATCTGCCAGCGTTGCCTGCAGGCCATGGACCTGCCCCTGGATGTCGTCAACAGCCTGCGCCTGCTGCGTACGCAGGAGGAACTCGAGGCGATGGACGCGCTCGAGGCCGACGGGCGGGGCGGCGTTGCGGAATACCTCGTGGCCGAGGATCGCATGGACGGGTTGGACCTGGTCGAGGATGAACTCATCCTCGCCGTGCCCTATGCGCCCATGCACGCGGCCTGCCCCGGCGGCCGCCCGGACGCGGACGACGGATCGGATCCGGGACGCCCCTCGCCCTTCGCGGCGCTGGAGCGCCTCAAGAAGCACTGAATATTTATTCAACAGCAGGGCTTTCGCTTACAATGAGCGGCCCGATTACAGGAGTCACCATGGCTGTCCAGCAAAACAAAAAGAGCCCGTCCAAGCGCGGCATGCATCGCTCGCATGATTTCCTGGCCGCTCCGGCCACGGCGATCGAACCCACGACCGGCGAGCTGCACCTGCGCCATCACATCAGTCCCAATGGCGTCTATCGCGGCCGCAAGGTCCTCAAGACCAAGAACGACGAGTAATTGCGCCCCGGATCACGTATCCGATGCCCAACAACAGGGTTCGCATCGCCATCGATTGCATGGGCGGTGACCATGGCCTGCCGGTGACGGTGCCGGCGGCCATCGCGTTTGCGCGGGCATGCCCCGATGCGCAGTGCCTGCTGGTGGGCGACGAATCCCAGATCCGCCAGGCCTTGCAGCGGGACGCGGCCCCCGCCGGGTCCTTCGAAATCCTCCATGCCTCCGAGGTCGTCGCCATGCACGACTCGGTCGAGGTCGCGCTGCGCCGCAAGAAAGACTCCTCGATGCGCATCGCGGTCCAGGCGGTCAAGGACGGGCGCGCCGATGCGGCGGTGTCCGCCGGCAACACCGGCGCCTGGATGGCGATCTCGCGCTACGTCCTCAAGACCCTCGACGGCATCGACCGCCCGGCGATCGCCACCGCCATTCCCAACCAGGCGGGACGCGCGACCACGGTCCTCGACCTGGGGGCGAACGTGGACTGCACCGCCGAGCACCTGCTGCAGTTCGGCCTGATGGGCTCGGCCCTGGTGTCCAGCGTCGACCGGCTCGAGCGTCCCCGCGTGGGCCTGCTCAACATCGGCGAGGAGGTCATCAAGGGCAACGACGTGGTCAAGCGCGCCGCCGAACTGTTGCGCGCCAGCGGCCTGAATTTCCACGGCAACGTCGAGGGCGACGACATCTTCAAGGGCTCGGTCGACGTGGTGGTCTGCGACGGCTTCGTGGGCAACGTCGTGCTCAAGTCCGTCGAGGGTCTCGCCCGGATGATCGGCGTCATGATGCGCGAGGAATTCCGCCGCACGCCGCTGACGATGGCCGCCGGCCTGGTGGCCAGCCCCGTCCTCAACCGCTTCCGCGCCCGGGTCGACAATCGTCGCTACAATGGGGCCGCCCTGCTGGGCTTGCGCGGCATCGTGATCAAGAGCCACGGCTCCGCCGACGCCTATGCCTTTGGCCAGGCCCTGCTGCGGGCCCGCGAGGCGGTGCAAAACGGCCTGCTGGACGGCACCATCGAAGGCCTGGCCGCTTTGCGCCGGGCCCTCTCGGACACAGCCGGCGAGTCCGCGCACGTCGCCTCCTAGTTTTCTTTCCGGAAGAAACCATGCCTTACGCCAGGATCACAGGAACGGGCGGCTACCTGCCACCCCGGATCGTCAGCAACGACGAACTGGCCGCCGAGCTGGCCACGCGCGGGGTCGAGACCTCGGACGCCTGGATCGTCGAGCGCACCGGCATCCGGCAGCGCCACATCGCCGACCCCGGCGTCAAGACCAGCACGCTGGCGACGCATGCGGCGCGGGCCGCCCTCGAGGCCGCCGGCCTCGCGGCGACGGACATCGACCTGATCATCGTCGCCACGTCCACGCCGGACTTCATCTTCCCCAGCACGGCCTGCCTGGTCCAGGCGAACCTGGGCACCCCGGGCGGGGCCGCCTTCGACGTGCAGGCGGTATGCAGCGGTTTCGTCTATGCGCTGGCCACCGCCGACGCGTTCATCCAGGCGGGGCGGGCGCGCCACGCGCTGGTGATCGGCGCCGAGGTGTTCTCGGGCATCCTCGACTGGAGCGACCGGCGCACCTGCGTGCTGTTCGGCGACGGCGCCGGGGCGGTGGTGCTCAGTGCCGCCGAGGAACCGGGCATCCTGGCGGCCAAGCTCAACGCCGACGGCAGCCAGATGCACATCCTGTGCGCCGCGGGCAACGTCGACCGCGGCGAGGTGACGGGCGATCCCTTTCTGCGCATGGACGGCCAGGCGGTCTTCAAGCTCGCGGTCAACTCGCTGTCGCGCTCGGCGCGCGAGGTCTGCGAGCAGGCCGGCGTGCCCCTCGAGCAGATCGACTGGATGGTGCCTCACCAGGCCAACGTGCGCATCATCAATTTCATCAGCCGCAAGCTCCACGTCCCCGACGACAAGGTCGTCATCACGGTGGGCGAGCATGCCAACACCTCGGCGGCCAGCGTGCCACTGGCGCTGGACGTGGCCTGTCGCGACGGCCGCATCCGCGCCGGCGACCTGGTGCTGCTGCAGGGGGTCGGCGGCGGTTTCACCTGGGGCTCGGTCCTCGCCAGAATGTAGGGTTCCCTATGAAAATTGCCTTTGTCTTTCCCGGGCAGGGTTCGCAGACGGTCGGCATGCTGGATGCCTGGGCCGACGATCCGGCCGTCCAGGACGCCGTGCGCACCGGCGATGCGGCCCTGGGCCAGGATCTCTCGGGCCTGATCGCCCGCGGGCCCGCCGAGGACCTCAACCTCACCGCCAATACCCAGCCGGCGATGCTGTTGTCGGCCGTTGCCATGTACCGCGCGTGGATCGCGGCGGGCGGGCGGGCGCCCGACCTGGTCGCCGGCCATAGCCTGGGCGAATATTCGGCCCTCACCGCCGCGGGTTCCATGGACCTGGCCGACGCCCTGCGCACAGTGCGCGTGCGCGCGCAGGCGATGCAGGCCGCCGTGCCCATCGGCGCGGGCGGCATGGCGGCGATCCTGGGCCTCGAGGACGAGGCCGTGCGCCGCGTCTGCGCCGAGGCGGCCGAAGGCGAGGTGGTCGAGGCCGTCAACTACAACGCCCCCGCGCAGGTCGTCATCGCCGGCCATGCCGGCGCCATCGAGCGCGCCTGCGAGCGCGCCCGCGCGGCCGGTGCCAAGCGCGCGCTGCCGCTGCCGGTGTCGGCGCCGTTCCATTCCAGCCTGCTCGAGCCCGCGGCCGCCGTGCTGCGCGAGGCGCTGGCGGCGATCGAGGTGCGCAGCCCCGCCATCCCCCTCATCAACAACGTCGACGTGGCCGTGCCGTCCGATCCCGAGGCGATCCGCGATGCCCTGGTGCGCCAGGCCTGGCATCCGGTGCGCTGGGTCGAGACCATCCAGGCGATGGCCGCCGCCGGCGTCACCCACGTGGTCGAGTGCGGGCCGGGCAAGGTCCTCTCCGGCCTGGCCAAACGCATCGACCGCAACCTGCAGGCTTTCAACATCACCGATCCGGCGTCGCTGCGGCAGACGCTGGACGCACTGGGAGGCTGATATGTCAGACAAGCAACTCGAAGGCAAGGTCGCCCTCGTCACGGGCGCCTCGCGCGGGATCGGCCGCGCCATCGCACTGGAACTCGCGGCCGGCGGCGCCACGGTGGTCGGCACCGCCACGTCCGAGGCGGGCGCGCGCGCCGTCACCGAGGCTCTGGCGCCCCATGGCGGGCGCGGCGCCGTGCTGGACGTCAATGACGCCGCCGCCTGCGACGCGCTGCTGGCGGACCTTGCGCGCGACGGCGGCCCGCACATCCTGGTCAACAATGCCGGGATCACCCGCGACGGCCTCGTCATGCGGATGAAGGACGAGGACTGGGCCGCGGTCCTCGAAACCAACCTGTCGGCGGTGTTCCGCCTGACCCGGGGCGTGGCCAAGACCATGATGAAGGCCCGCTGGGGCCGGATCATCAACATCACCTCGGTGGTGGGCCATGGCGGCAATCCCGGCCAGGCCAACTACGCGGCCGCCAAGGCCGGCGTGGCGGGCATGTCGCGTGCTCTGGCCATCGAGCTGGGCAGTCGCAACATTACGGTCAACTGCGTCGCCCCCGGCTTCATCGAGACCGACATGACCCGCGCCCTGAACGAGACCCAGACCGCCGCCATCCTCGGGCAGATCCCCCTGGGGCGCCTGGGCTCGGCGGCCGAGATCGCCCACGCGGTGACCTTCCTGGCCGGGCCGAACGCGGCCTATGTAACAGGTACCACTTTGCACGTCAATGGTGGTATGTACATGTAGAGCATCCGGAACGGATGGCGCCGTCTAAGGTAAAATCCGTTCAAATAAACCGGCACGCCACGCGCGGCGCGCCGATGTCCGCAAGGATGTCGCCGCGAGTCCTGGACCTGCCTTTTTTTACCACCGCCCGCTGCCCTGGTTGCCTCATTTGGCTATAATTCGCGGGATTTTCCCTACTTGGAGATATGCATGGAAAGCATCGAACAGCGCGTCAAGAAGATCGTCGCTGAGCAACTCGGCGTCAACGAGGCCGAGATCAAGAACGAATCTTCCTTCCTTGACGACCTCGGTGCCGATTCGCTCGATATGGTCGAGCTCGTGATGGCCCTCGAAGACGAATTTGAAACCGAGATCCCCGACGAAGAAGCCGAAAAGATCACGACGGTGCAGCAGGCTGTTGATTACATCACCTCGCATAGCAAGCAATAAACTTTTCCATTCCCGGCGATGACGCGGCGAGCCGCGCAAGAGCCTCAAGGCGGTTCATAGCAGATGGTAGGCGGGCATGCCAATACCGGTTGGCGTGCCCGGCTTGCGTATCGCCTGCTTGAAACCGCCTTTCCATTTTCAGGAGCCGTACGTGAAACGACGTGTCGTCATAACCGGATTGGGCATCGTTTCCCCCGTGGGCAACGATGTCGATACCGCCTGGGACAACCTCATCAATGGCCGCTCGGGCATTGATCGGGTGACACGCTTCGACGCCTCCGGGCTCAACAGCCAGATCGCCGGCGAGGTCCGGGGCCTGGACCTGGGCGCCTACATCTCGCCCAAGGAAGCCAAGCAGATGGATACCTTCATCCATTACGGCGTGGTGGCCGGCCTGCAGGCCTGGCGCGATTCGGGCCTGGACGCCGGGACCGAGGATCCCACCCGCCTGGGAACCATCATCGGCTCGGGCATCGGCGGCCTGCCCCGCATCGAGGAAACCCAGATCGAATACATGCAACGGGGCGCGCGGCGGATTTCGCCGTTCTTCGTCCCGGCCTCCCTGATCAACCTGATCTCGGGACAGCTCTCGATCATGCTGGGCCTCAAGGGTCCCAGCTACGCGGTCGTCTCGGCCTGCACCACGGGCCTGCACAGCATCGGCGATGCGGCGCGGCTGATCGAGTACGGCGATGCCGACGTCATGGTCGCCGGCGGCGCCGAGAGTTCCGTCTCGCCGCTGGGCATGGGCGGTTTTGCCGCCATGCGCGCGCTGTCCACGCGCAATGACGACCCCCAGACCGCCTCGCGTCCCTGGGATCTCGGCCGCGACGGCTTCGTCCTGGGCGAGGGCGCCGGTGTGGTGGTCCTCGAGGAATACGAGCACGCCCGCCGCCGGGGCGCGCGCATCTATTGCGAATTCTCGGGGTTCGGCATGAGCTCCGATGCCCATCACATCACCAGCCCCGACCAGGACGGGCCACGCAGGGGCATCCTCAATGCGCTGCGCAACAGCGCGGTGAATGCGGACGAGATCAGCTACGTCAATGCGCACGGCACCTCGACCCCGCTGGGCGACAAGAACGAGACCGATGCACTCAAGCTCGCCTTCGGCGACCATGCCTACAAGCTCGTCGTCAATTCGACCAAGTCCATGACCGGACACCTGCTGGGGGCGGCAGGCGGCATCGAGGCCGTTTTCACGGCGCTGGCGGTGCATCGCCAGATTTCGCCGCCGACCATCAATCTGTTCGACCAGGATCCGGAGTGCGATCTGGATTACTGCGCGAACCAGGCGCGCGACATGACGATCGATGTGGCCCTGTCGAATTCCTTCGGCTTCGGGGGCACCAACGGTTCGATGATCGTGCGCCGGGTGTAGGGCCGGCATGCGCGGGGCGCCGCGCATGCCCTGCCGGGCGTGGCCATGAGCGAGCGCGACGTCGACCTCGACCTGGTCCAGCGCGTGCAGCGTGGCGATCGGCGTGCCTTCGACCTGCTGGTCATCAAGTACCAGCGCAAGATCATGCGCCTGCTCTCGCGGATGATCCACGATCCCGCCGACGTCGAGGACGTCGCGCAGGAAGCCTTCATCAAGGCCTACCGGGCGCTGCCCCAGTTTCGCGGCGACAGCGCCTTTTATACTTGGCTCTACCGCATCGCCATCAACACCGCCCGCAACTGGCAGGCCGCGCGGCACCGCCGTCCCGCGACGGTATCACCCCTGGAAAACGAGGATGGTGAAACTTTTGACCAGATCGACGGCCTAAGCGATCATGGCACGCCGGAATCCATGATGGCCAGCCGCCAGATCGCCGAGACCGTCAATGCGGCGATCGAGGCCTTGCCCGAGGATTTGCGCACTGCCATCATTTTGCGCGAGATCGAAGGAATGAGCTATGAGGACATCGCCAGCACCATGCAGTGTCCGATCGGGACGGTCAGGTCCCGGATTTTCCGGGCGCGCGAGGCCATTGCCGCCCGCCTGCGTCCGGTCGTGGACCACGATGCCGACCATCGTTGGTAAGGAGCCCCTATGAATACCGTACGTTCGACGGATGATGCAGCCGAAGCCTCCTGGGAGGCCTCGGTATCCGCCTGGGTCGATGGCGAGGCGGACATGCGCGCGGACGAACTCGACAGCCCCTATGGCCGCCAGGTCTGGGATACCTATCATCTGATCGGCGACGTGATGCGCAGCCGCGATCTGGCCATCCGGCCTTCGGAGCGCTTCTACGCCCGGGTGTCGGCGGCGGTCGATGCCGAACCGGCGGTGCTGGCGCCCGCGGCCGTCTCGCACCGGGGCATGCTGCGGGTCGGGCTGTCGGGCCTGGCGGTGGCGGCCGCGGTGGCTTCGGTGGTGTGGGTCGCCCGTCCGGCCCTGTTCGCGCCGGACCAGGCTCCCGAGGCGCCGGTCCTCGCGCAGGCCGCGCCCGCCGCCCCCGAGCCCGGCGACCCGGCCCTGGCCGACTACATGGCGGCCCACCGGGCCATCGTGGGTGTCGGGCCTGTCCATCAGGTCTCGTTCGATCGGATGGGGACGCCCTGATGCAGGCTTGGGTCGGACCGGCCGCGGCGCCGAACCCGTTTCCGGCGGGGCGCGGCCTGCTGCTGGTCCTGGCCGTGGCGCTGGCGGGCGCCCTGGGCGTTCCCACAGGCGCCCGAGCCCAGGATCAGAAGCCCGATGCGGGCGTCGCCTTCCTCCAGAAGGTCCAGGCGGCCGCCCGCAGCCTGGACTATTCGGGCGTCTATACCTATCAGCAAGGGACGTCGATGCAATCGACGCGGATCGTGCACGTGGTCGACGGCACCGGCGAGCGCGAGCGCCTCGAGATCCTCGACGGCGAACCCCGCGAATACCTGCGCCAGGGCAGCATCAGCCAGACCCTGATCCCGGCCCACAAGCTCGTCCTGCTGCAGTCCTCGCGCAGCGACCACTTCCCCAGCCTGTTGCTGGGCGAGGCGGCGGCCATCCCCGCACACTACGAATTGCGGCAGTCCTCCCGATCCTATCGGGTGGCCGGCCGCGACTGCGCGGTCTCCGAATTGCTGGCGCGCGACAGCCTGCGCTACAGCTACCGGATCTGCACCGATCTGGAGTCCCACCTGATGCTCAAGGCCCAGACCCTCGATGAGCAGGGCCGGGTCGTCGACCAGGTGGCCTTCGGCAACGTGCAGCTCGGCAAGGACACCAACACCCATGAACTCGATTCGCGCTGGAATACCCGCGATTGGCGCCTGGTCGAGGAAACCATCCAGTCGACGGACCTGGCGGCCCGGGGCTGGCGCTTCGCCTATCCCGTCGGTTTCGTGCCGCTGACCCAGATCGTGCGCGTCATCCGGCCCGGCCACCAGGCCGACCAGCTGGTCCTGTCGGACGGATTGGCGGCAATTTCGATTTTCATTGAAACCTTTGACCCCGAACGCGATCAAAACGTCAGGCAGGGTGGCATGAGCCAAGGCGCCATCAACGTCTACCGCAAGCGGGTCGCGTCTTTTTGGTTGACCGCGGTGGGCGAGGTGCCGGCGCAGACCGTACGCGACATCGCACATGCCGTCGAGTACGTGCCGCGTGCCGCCCGTCGGGAATAATTATTTCAAGGAGTCTTCCATGTCATTGAACCCGCCAGACCGCTCGATCATCAAACGGGCCATGGCCGGCGCGGCGGCCAGCCTCGTCCTCGCCGTTGCCGCACCCATGGCCGCGGCGCAGGCGCAAACGCCCGCCACGGTTGCGGGGCTGCCCGACTTTACCGGGATCGTCGCCCAGACCGAGGGCTCCGTGGTGAATATCCGCACCACGGAGGCCGTGCCCGTGCGCCGCTCGCCCATGGGGCCGGGCGCCGATCCGTCCGACCTGTTCCGCTGGTTCTTCGGGCCCGATTTCATGCCGCCGGGCATGCAGCCGCCCCAGCCGCGCGGCCAGCAGCGCACACCCGCGCCGCGCGAGCGCACTGTGCCGCGCGGCATCGGCTCGGGCTTCATCATTTCCGAGGACGGCTACATCCTCACCAACAACCACGTGGTCGACAAATCCAACGGGATTTTCGTGACGATGACCGACGGCAAGGAATATGACGCCAAGGTCATCGGCAAGGACGCGCGCACCGACATCGCCCTCATCAAGATCGACGCCAAGGGACTCAAGCCCCTGCCGGTCGGCGACTCCAACACGCTCAAGAAAGGGCAGTGGGTGCTGGCCATCGGCTCGCCCTTCGGCCTGGACTCGACCGTGACCGCGGGGATCGTGAGCGCCATCAACCGCGACACGGGCGACTACCTGCCGTTCATCCAGACCGATGTGGCGGTCAATCCCGGCAATTCGGGCGGCCCGCTGATCAACCTGCAAGGCCAGGTGGTGGGCATCAACTCCCAGATCGTGTCGCGCAGCGGCGGCTTCATGGGCATTTCCCTGGCGATCCCGATCGATGAGGTCATGCGGGTGGTCGAGCAGCTCAAGGCGCACGGCAAGGTCACCCGCGGACGCATCGGCGTGCAGATCACCGAAGTCCCGGATGACGTGGCCAAGGCCCTGGGCCTGGAGGAGGCGCACGGCGCCCTGGTCAGCAACGTCGAGCCCGGCGGGCCGGCCGCCAAGGCGGGCATCCGCGCCGGCGACGTGATCCTCGGCTTCAATGGCCAGCAGATCGAGCACATGAGCGACCTGCCGCGCCTGGTCGGCGCGACCCGGCCCGGCACCGATGCCGACATCCAGGTCTGGCGCAAGGGCAAGACCGTCGACCTGAAGGCCAAGGTCGCCGAACTCAGCGACGAGCCGTCCGCGCCGCAGGCCGAGGCCGAGGGGCCGGCGGTCGGCACCGACAGGCTCGGTTTGAAGGTCGGCCCCGTGCCCGCCGACGACAAGGGCGCGACCGGGGTCGAGGTGCTCGAGTCCGACGGCGCGGCGGCCCAATCCGGCATCGAGCCCGGCGACCTGATCCTGCGCGTCAACGACGTCGACATCACCAGCCCCGAGCAATATGCACGGGTCGTCAAGGGGTTGAACAAGTCGCGTCCGGCGGTGCTGCTGGTCCAGCGCGGCGACCAGTCCCAGTGGGTCATCGTCAAGCCCGAATAATCTTGCCGTCGGAAAAAGCTAAAATAGCGGCTTGACGTGAAGGGGACGCCCCAGGGCGTCCCCCTTTTATGCCATCGCGCCCAAGGCGGGCGATGCGGCGGCCGTTCTTCGGGCGCCGCGCATTCCAGGTAATCGACGGGTTTTATGGACCACATCCGCAATTTTTCCATCATCGCGCACATCGATCACGGCAAATCGACGCTTGCCGACCGCCTGATCCATCGCTGCGGCGGCCTGCAGGACCGCGAGATGGCGGCACAGGTCCTGGATTCGATGGACATCGAGCGCGAGCGCGGGATCACCATCAAGGCCCAGACCGCGGCGCTCAGCTATGCGGCGGCCGACGGCAAGGTCTACAACCTGAACCTGATCGACACCCCGGGGCACGTGGACTTCTCGTACGAGGTCAGCCGCTCGCTGTCGGCCTGCGAGGGCGCCTTGCTGGTGGTCGACGCCTCGCAGGGCGTCGAGGCCCAGACCGTGGCCAACTGCTATACCGCGATCGAGCTCGGCGTCGAGGTGCTGCCCGTCCTGAACAAGATGGATCTGCCGTCGGCCGATCCGGACGCGGCGGCCGCCGAGATCGAGGACGTCATCGGCATCGACGCCACCGAGGCCATCGCCGCCAGCGCCAAGACCGGTCTGGGGGTGGACGAGATCCTCGAGGCCATCGTCCGCCGCGTCCCGCCCCCCCAGGGCGACCCCGCGGCACCCCTGCAGGCCTTGATCATCGATTCCTGGTTCGACAACTACGTGGGCGTCGTGATGCTGGTGCGCATCGTCAACGGCGTGCTGCGCCCCAAGGACAAGCTCCTGCTCATGGCCACGGGGGCGACCCACCTGTGCGAGCACCTGGGAGTCTTCACGCCCAAGTCCCAGCCGCGCGAGTCCCTGTCGGCCGGCGAGGTCGGCTTCGTGATCGCCGGCATCAAGGAACTCGAGCACGCCAAGGTGGGGGATACCATCACCCTGGCCGGCAAGCCCGCGCAGGCGGCCCTGCCCGGTTTCAAGGAGGTCAAGCCCCAGGTGTTTGCCGGGGTGTATCCGATCGAGTCCAGCGAGTACGACCAGCTGCGTGACTCGCTGGAAAAGCTCAAGCTCAATGATTCCTCGCTGATGTTCGAGCCCGAGGTCTCGCAAGCCCTGGGGTTCGGATTCCGTTGCGGATTCCTGGGGCTGCTGCACATGGACATCGTGCAGGAGCGCCTCGAGCGCGAGTTCGACATGGACATCATCACCACCGCGCCTTCGGTGGTCTACGAGGTCCTGCACCGCGACGGCAGCCTGCTGATGGTCGACAGCCCCTCGCGCATGCCCGAGGTCGGCAACATCCAGGAGATCCGCGAGCCCGTCATGACCGTGACCCTGTTCATGCCGCAGGAATACGTCGGGCCGGTCATGTCGCTGTGCACCGCCAAACGCGGCGTGCAGCTCAACATGAGCTACCACGGCCGCCAGGTCCACCTCAGCTACGAGATCCCCCTGGCCGAGATCGTCCTGGATTTCTTCGACCGCCTCAAGTCCGTGTCCCGCGGCTATGCCTCGATGGACTACGAATTCAAGGAATACCGCGTCGCCGACGTGGTGCGCGTCGACCTGCTCATCAATGGCGACCGGGTCGACGCCCTGTCCATGATCGTGCACCGGGCCAACGCCCGGTTCCGCGGGCGGGAGGTGGTCTCGCGCATGCGTGGGCTGATTCCGCGCCAGATGTTCGACATCGCCATCCAGGCCGCCATCGGCGCCGAGGTGGTCGCCCGCGAGAACGTCAAGGCATTGCGCAAGAACGTCCTCGCCAAATGCTACGGTGGCGATATTTCGCGCAAGAAAAAACTCCTCGAGAAACAGAAGGCCGGCAAGAAGCGCATGAAACAGGTCGGCAACGTCGAGATCCCGCAGGAGGCCTTCCTGGCCGTGCTGCAGGTCGAGGACAAATAAGCCGTGCCGTCAATAGCCTGAGGAAACCGGATGAGCTGGGATTTCGCCCTGATCTTGTTTGTGGCGCTGGTCGTGACCGGCGCCATCTGGAGCCTGGACGTCCTGCGCCTGCGCGCACGCCGGGTCGTGCGCGCCGAGCAGGCCGCCGAGGCCTGTCGCAACAATGCGGCCGGGCTGGACGAGGCGGCCCTGCGCGAGGCCTGCGAGCAGGCCTACGAGCGCGCGGCGCGTCCCTCCTGGTGGGTCGAGTACGGGGTCAGCTTCTTTCCGGTGATCCTGTTTGTCTTCGTCCTGCGCTCCTTCGTCGTCGAGCCCTTCCGGATCCCCTCGGGCTCGATGCTGCCGACCCTCGAGAACGGCGACCTGATTCTGGTCAACAAGTTCCAGTACGGCATCCGCCTGCCGGTGATCGACCGCAAGGTGATCGACATCGGGGCGCCGGATCGCGGCGACGTGGTGGTGTTTCGCTATCCCGTGGACCCCAGCGTGGACTACATCAAGCGGGTCGTGGGCCTGCCCGGCGACGTGGTCGAGTACCGCGACAAAATCCTGACGGTCAATGGCCAGCGGGTGCCGCGCGAGCGCGATGGGGATTATTATGAGCCTGACCGGGCGGTCTACGTGGGGCAATACCGCGAGCAACTCGGGCAGGCGTCCCACCGGATCCTGCTGAACGAGCACGCGCCCCAGGACCTGGGGCCGATCGTACGATTTCCGGGCTTTGACCAGTGCGCGTACGCGGGCGGCGGCGTGCGCTGCACGGTTCCCGAAGGCCATTACTTCATGATGGGGGACAACCGCGACAACAGCCTGGACAGCCGCTACTGGGGCTTCGTGCCGGATGCCAACATCGTCGGCCGGGCGTTCTTCATCTGGATGAACTTCGGCTCGCCGAGCCGGATAGGTGGATTCGATTGATGGCTACCCTGTCGTCCTTGCAGTCCGCCCTGGGGCACGCCTTCCGCGACCCGGGCCTGCTCGAGCAGGCGCTGACTCATCGCAGCCATGGTGCGCCGCACAACGAACGTCTCGAATTCCTCGGCGATTCGGTGCTGAACTTCGTGGTCACGACCCTGCTGTTCGGCGAACACGCCGAGATGGACGAGGGCGACCTGTCGCGGGTGCGCGCCAACCTGGTCAAGCAGGCCGCCCTGGCCGACATCGCCCAGAAACTTTCGCTCTCGGGCCATTTGCGCCTGGGCGAGGGTGAACTCAAGAGCGGCGGATTCCGCCGGCCGTCGATCCTGGCCGACGCCCTCGAGGCCGTCTTCGGCGCCGTATACGTCGATGGCGGCTACGAGGCCGTGCGCGGGGTGATCGAGCGTCTCTACCGCCCGATCCTCGGCAACATCGACATGCGCACCTTCGGCAAGGACCCCAAGACCCTGCTGCAGGAGATCGTCCAGGGTCGCGGCCTGGAGCTGCCGCGCTATGAGGTCCTGGCCACGCATGGCGCCGCGCACAGCCAGCTGTTCGACGTCGAGTGCCGCATCGAGCGGCTCGATGTGCGCGTCACTGCCTCGGGCAGCAGCCGCCGCGCCGCCGAGCAGCTCGCCGCCGGCCAGGCGATCGCCGCCATCGAGGCGCTGGGGCCGGTCCGCAAGACCGCCCGCCGCGGCCGCAAGCCGGCGCAGCTCAGCCTGCCCGTGGCGGTCGCCCAGGAGAAAAAATGAGCACCCCCACTCGCTGCGGCTTCGTGGCGATCGTGGGCCGCCCCAACGTGGGCAAGTCCACGCTGGCCAACGCCCTGATCGGCACCAAGATCTCCATCGTCTCGCGCAAGGCCCAGACCACGCGCCACCGCATCCACGGCGTGCTGACGCGCGAGGCGGACCAGTTCGTCTTCGTCGACACCCCGGGATTCCAGACCCGGCACGGCGGGGCCATGAACCGCATGATGAACCGCGTAGTCACCCAGGCCCTGGCCGAGGTCGACGTGGTGGTGCACGTGGTCGAGGCGGGCAAGTGGTCCTCGGGCGATGCCCGCCTGCTGCCCTTGCTGCCGGATTCGCGCCCGGTCATCCTGGCCGTCAACAAGGTCGATGCCCTCAAGGACAAGAACGCGATGTTCGCGTACGTGTCGCGCATCACCGCCCAGTTTCCCTATGCCGCCGTGGTGCCGGTCAGCGCCTTGCGCGACGTCCAGCTCGGCATCCTGCTCGACGAGATCGCCACACGCCTGCCCGAGGGTGAACACCTCTTCGAGGCCGACACCCTGACCGACCGGCCGATGCGCTTCATCGCCGCCGAACTCATCCGGGAAAAGATCTTCCGCCTCGTGGGCGACGAACTACCCTACGGCTGCACCGTCGTGATCGAGCAGTGGGAGGAAAACGAGGGCGGGGCGCGCATCGCCGCCTGCGTCGTGATCGAGCGCGAGAGCCATCGGCCCATCCTGCTGGGCGCCGGCGGCCAGCACATGAAGCGCATCGCCACCGAGGCGCGCCAGGACATCGTCAAACTGCTGGAAAAGCCCGTGTTCCTGGACGTCTACATCAAGGTGCGCAAGGGCTGGTCCGATCGCGAGGCGGCGCTGCGCGAACTGGGCTATGAGTAGACGCGGCCAGCGGGTGCAGGACGTGCGCGGCTACGTCCTGTATGCCAGCGCCTGGCGCGAAACCTCGTTGATCGTCCAGGGGTTCACCCGCGAACACGGTTGCGTGGCCCTGGTGGCCAAGGGCGCCAAGCGGCCTTATTCGGTCCTGCGGCCGATCCTGGCGACCTTCCAGCCCCTGAGCCTGTCCTGGAGCGGCGCGGCCGAGGTGCGCACCCTGGTGCGGGCCGAGTCCTGCGGCGTACGGCTGCTCGATGGGCGCGCGATGATGTCGGGCTGGTACATGAACGAGCTGATCCTGCGCCTGTTGGCGCGCGAGGATCCACATCCGGGCGTGTTCGATGCCTACGAGGCCGCGCTCGACGAATTGGCCGACCCGCGCCGCCGCCCGCCCGCCGGTGCGCTGCGCCGCTTCGAGTGGCTGCTGCTGGACGAAACCGGCTATGGGCAGGAGGGCGATGCGCCCGATTTCGACGACGACCGCATGGAGCCCGACCTGCGCCGGCGCCTGCGCGAGCGGCTGGACACGCTGCTGGAGTCTCCTCTGCGCACCCGCAAGGTCCTGATGGACCTGCAGCGCTACCAGCGCCCATGAAACAGGGTGTCGCACTGTCGGTGGGGGCTTCGGCGCTGTTTGCGGGCCTGTATTACTACGCCACCTTGATGCGGCCCTTCGATGGGGACATCATTTTTGCCTGGCGCGTCCTGCTGGGCCTGCCCGCCCTGGCCGTGGTGGTGCAGCGCGCGCGGGGCTGGACCGAGATCCGCGCCGTCGGCAGGCGCCTGAGCGAGCCGGGGTTCCTCGCGCTGACGTTCGTCAGCGCCGCCCTGCTGGGCGTGCAGCTGTGGCTGTTCGTCTTGGCGCCCCTGCATGGCATGGGCCTGGACGTGGCGATGGGATATTTCCTGCTGCCGTTGATGATGGTGGTGGTGGGCCGGCTGTTCTACGGCGAGCGGCTCAGCCGCGGGCAGGCCTGGGCGGTCGGCCTGGCCGCGCTGGGCGTGGCGCACGAGCTGTGGCGGGTGGGGGCGGTGTCCTGGGCGACCGCCGTGGTGATCCTGGGCTATCCGCCGTACTTCATGCTGCGCCGGCGCCTGAAGGTCGGTTCCCTGGCCTCTCTGTGGTATGACATGCTGCTGTTGCTGCCGCCGGCCCTGCTGATCCTGCAGATGCAGAGCCACGAGGCCGCGCGTGCCTTTGTGGAGTTCCCGCGCCTGTTCCTGCTGGTGCCGCTGCTGGGGTTGATCAGCTCGGTGGCACTGGCCATGTACCTGGCCGCCAGCCGCATGCTGCCCCTGTCCTTGTTCGGCCTGCTCAGCTACGTCGAGCCGGTGCTGCTGTTCTGGGTGGCGTTTCTGCTGCTGGGCGAGCCTGTGGGGATGACCGAATGGCTGACCTACATCCCCATCTGGCTGGCGGTGCTGCTGGTGGCCCTCGAAGGCGCGAAAAAATGGCGGGCCGAGGCCCGCCGTTCGCCATAGGTTTTCGTGCTATTCGCGGTCGCCGCCGAAGATGCCCAGCAGCATCAGCAGGTTGGCAAAGATGTTGTACAGGTCGAGGTACACCGCCAGGGTGGCGCTGATGTAGTTGGTCTCGCCGCCCTGGATGATGCGCTGCAGGTCGACCAGCAGGAAGGCCGAGAAGATCCCGATCGCCAGCACCGAGACCGTCAGCATCAAGGCCGGGATCTGCAGAAAGATATTCGCCAGCGACGCCAGGATCAGCAGCACCACGCCGATGAACAGGAATTTCTGCAGATGGGTGAAATCGCGCTTGGTCGTGGCGGCGACGCTGGACATGACGCCGAACACCGCGGCCGTGCCGCCGAAGGCCAGCATCACCAGTTGCGAGCCGTTGGCCATGCCCAGCACGTGGCCGAGCAGGCGCGACAGCATCAGGCCCATGAAGAACGTGAAGGCCAGCAGCAGGGCCACGCCCAGGGACGAGTTCTTATTGCGTTCCACCAGGAACATCAGGCCGAAGGCGCCCACCAGGAAGATGATGGTGCTGGTGCCGGGGCTGGCGGCCATGAACTGGTTGACGCCGGAGGTCAGGCCGAGGGCGGCGCCCAGGACAGTGGGGATGAGCGACAGGGCCAGCAGCCAATAGGTATTGCGCAGGACGCGGTTGCGTGCCGCGGCGCTGGCCGGGTACATCCCCTCGCGAGGCAGGCTGGATGGTTGGAAGTCGGACATGTCGGTTTCCTATGAAGCGTTGGGCCCGCATGGGTTCCGGGCCGGGATGGGAATCATCTTACAACAAGCTGAATACTGGCGTCCATGCTGTTTTCAGGGTCGGAAAGACTTGGACTACGAGGCGGCGCCGAGGTTCCCGGCGGCGAGGTCGTGGGCACGCAGCTCGTGGCCCTCGGCCTTGTAGGCCAGCCAGCGGTGGCGCGCCGCGGCGATGTCGGCCTCGTGGCCCGAGACGATCTCGAGCACGCGCTCGAAGCGTCCCGCGCCGGGCGGGCAATCCAGGTCCAGGTTCAGCAGCCAGCCCTCGTGGACGGCCTCGTCCAGGGCCTCGGGGCCGGCCGCCAGCAGGACCGCCGCCTCGGCGGCCAATGGGTCGCCGACCGCGGCATGGGTGACGAAGCTGGCCGGCTCGAAGGACCAGAGCAGGGCGTCGAAGCGCCGCATCCGGCGCGGGTCCGTACAGTAGACCAGCAGGCGGCGGCCGGCGTCCGCGTGGCGGGCGGCGGTCCGGCAGGCCATGCGCAGGCGGTCCTCGGCGCCGAACGCGAAGTCGATGCGGCTCATGCCTCAGCGGCTGCCCGCACGGTCCAGCAAGTACTGCACCAGCAGAGGCACCGGGCGGCCGGTCGCGCCCTTGTCCTTGCCTTCGTTCCAGGCGGTGCCGGCGATGTCCAGGTGCGCCCAGGGATACTTGCCGGCGAATCGCGACAGGAAGCAGGCCGCCGTGACCGAGCCGGCGGGGCGTCCGCCGATGTTGGCCATGTCGGCGAAGTTGGACTTGAGCTGGTCCTGATAGGCGTCCTCGAGCGGCATCCGCCAGGCGGGGTCCAGCGCCTCGCGGCCGGCGGCCAGCAAGGCCTGCGCCAGGTCCTCGTCCTGGCTGAACAGGCCGCTGTTGACGTGCCCCAGGGCGATCACGCAGGCGCCGGTCAGTGTGGCGATGTCGATCACGGCGGCGGGCTTGAAGCGCTCGGCATAGGTCAGGGCATCGCACAGGATGAGGCGGCCCTCGGCGTCGGTGTTGAGGATCTCGATGGTCTGGCCCGACATGCTGGTGACGATGTCGCCGGGCTTGTTGGCGGTGCCGCTGGGCAGGTTCTCGCACGAGGGCACGATGCCGATGACCTCGTGCGGCAGGTCGAGCTCGGCGATTGCGCGCATGGTGCCCAGGACGCTGGCGGCCCCGCACATGTCGAATTTCATCTCGTCCATGGCCGGGCCGGGTTTGATCGAAATGCCGCCCGAGTCGAAGGTGATGCCCTTGCCGACCAGGACGACGGGGGCGTGCTTGCCGGCGGGACGCGCGCTGGGGGTATGCCGCAGGACGATGAAGGCGGGGGGCTCGGCCGAGCCGCGCGCCACCGAGAGGAAAGAGCCCATTTTCAGGGCTTCGATCTTGCGCTGGTCGAGCACCTCGGCCTTGAGGGTCTTGAACTGGCGGGCCAGGTCGCGCGCGGTCTTGCCCAGGTAGGTGGGCGTGCAGACGTTGGGCGGCAGGTCGCCGAGGGTGCGGGCGAGGTTCATGCCCGCGCCGATGGCGCCGCCCTGGCGCAAGCCTTCGCGCGCCTGGGCGGCCTGGCCGCGGCCCACGTGCAGGGCGAAGGTCCGCAGCTTGGGGGCGGGCCGGGGCTTGCTGAAGGTCGCATCGTACCGATAGGCCGCCGCCGCGGCGGCGCGCGCCGCCGCGCGCGCGCGGTCGGTCATCGAGCTGTCGGGGCAGGCGATGGCCGCCAGGGTGGACACCGCGCCGGCGACGCCCGCGCGCGCGCAATAGGCCGCCAGCGCCGCCTGGGCGCGGGCGTGGACCGCGGCCTTGTAGTGGTCCTGCGCACCGAGTCCCAGTAAAATGACCCGGCTGGCGGCGATGCCCGCGGGGGCATGGACCGGCAGGCAGCTGCCCGGGGCGGCATCGAATTCGGCCTTGACGATGGCGCGCAGCGCGCCCGAGGCCGCCTGGTCGAGGGCGTCGGCGGCCTCGCTGAGGACGCCGTCCTGGAATACGCCCACCGCCAGGGCGGGGGTTTTCAGGGTGTGCAATGAGGCGGTGGTCAGTGTGCTAAATTCCATTCGATTCTTCCTCGGTGGGTTCCGTGCAGTCCTGGATTGACGGTCCATTATTCCGCATTTTCCATGTCCTTGTTCAAGCGCTCCGTTTTTTCCGAGATCACCAGCCATGCGGGCATCGTGTTCTCGACCCTGCTGGTCGTCTGGCTGAGCGTCCTGCTGGTGCGCCTGCTGGGCGAGGCGGCGAACGGCGACATCGGCGCCAACGTGGTGCTGGGGCTGGCGGCCTTCTCCAGCATCACCGCCTTGCCGGTGATCCTGTCGGTGGCCTTGTTCGTGGCCGTCCTGACCACGGTCACGCGCAACTATCGCGAATCCGAAATGGTGGTCTGGTTCGCCAGCGGCCTGTCTCTGGCCCAGTGGGTGCGGCCGGTGATGCGCTTTGCCTTGCCGGTGGCGGCGCTGGTGGCCGTGCTGTCGCTGTCGGCTTCGCCGTGGGCGTACAGCCAGATCGCCGAATACCGGCAGCGCTTCGAACAGCGTTCGGACCTGTCCAAGGTCACCGCCGGCCAGTTCATCGAGACCGAGGACGGCGCGCGGGTCTTTTTCGCCGAGCCGCCGGCGCGCGACGGCGACGAGCTGGGGCGCGTGATCGCCCGCGTCATCGAGCCCGAGTGGCTCAGCATCGTGACCGCCGACAGCGCCTCGATCCGCAGCGAGCCCAATGGCGACCGTTTCCTGGTGCTGGGCCCAGGGCACCGCTACGACCTGAAGCCCGGCACGCCCGAGCTCCGGCTGCTGGACTTCGACCGCTACGGGGTCCGCATCGAGAGCCGCGGCGATGCCGGTTCCCTGGAAGCCGCCCGCCAGGCGGCGCTGCAACAGATCAAGGCGCGGCCGACCGCCTCCCTGCTGTCCAGCGGCGACACCGAATCCCTGTCGCAACTCATGTGGCGCCTGGCCTTGCCGCTGGCCGTCCTGAACCTGGCCCTGATCGCCATTCCCCTGGGGGCGGTGAATCCGCGCCTGGGACGCTCGGGCGATCTGCTGATCGCCGGCCTGGTGGCGCTGCTGTACATGAACCTCATCAATCTGTCGCGCGGCTGGATCGCGCATGGACAATTGAGCTTCGGCCTGGGGGTCTGGCTGGTCCACGCCCTGTTCTTCGTCCTGGCCATCGGGCTGTTCTGGCATCGCCTGCGCATCCGCCGGCCCCGCAAGGCGGCGGCATAAGGCATTCCCCTCACTGGGCTCCGGATGTCGGTGGTGCTATTTTTGAGCCAGGCAAACCGGACGCCCGTCCGTTCGTCGAAGCCATGACGGCAGGGCGCAGTCCATCCAGGAGAATGAAATGAGCGATATTTCCCACGTCCCGCTGCTGATCGGCGGCGAGTTGGTGCAATCCAGGACCCGGCAGTGGCGCGACGTGGTCGACCCGGCGACGCAGCAGGTCGTCGCCCGGGTGCCCTTCGCCACGCCCGACGAAATCGAGCGCGCGGTGGCCGACGCCCGCGAGGCGTACCGGACCTGGCGCAACACCAGCCAGGCCAAGCGCCAGCAGATCATGCTGAACCTCGCGCGCCTGCTGCGCGAGCGCACGCCCGACATCGCCGCGGCCATTTCGCGCGAGCATGGCAAGACCCTGCCCGATGCCGAAGGCGAGGTCGCGCGCGGCCTCGAGGGCGTCGAGCACGCGATTTCCATGAACGTGCTGCAGTTGGGCGAATACGCCGAGAACGCCGCCACCGGCATCGACGTGTATTCGGTGATCCAGCCCCTGGGCGTGTGCGCCGGGATCACGGCCTTCAATTTCCCGGTGATGCTGCCCTGCTGGATGTTCCCGATGGCGGTGGCGGCGGGCAATACCTTCGTCCTCAAGCCATCCGAGCAAGACCCGACCGCCGCGCTGATGGTCGCTCAACTGGCCCTCGAGGCGGGCCTGCCGCCCGGTGTGCTGAATGTGGTGCATGGCGGTCCGGATACGGCCAACGCCCTGTGCGACCACCCCGCGATCAAGGCGATTTCGTTCATCGGCTCGACGCGGGTGGGAACCGAGATCTACCGCCGCGCCTCGATGGCGGGCAAGCGCTGCCAGGCGATGATGGGCGCCAAGAACCACAGCGTCATCATGCCCGATGCCGACCGGGAGGCGGCGCTGAACCAGATGCTGGGCGCGGCCTTCGGTGCCGCCGGCGAGCGCTGCATGGCGATTTCGGTGCTGGTGCTGGTGGGCCAGGCCCGCGAATGGCTGCCCGATTTCGTCGAGCGCGCGCGCGCGCTCAAGGTCAACGTCGGGACCGATCGCCAGGCCGACCTGGGGCCGCTGATTTCCCCGCAGGCCAAGCAGCGCGTCGAGGGCCTGATCCAGAAGGGGGTGGACGAAGGCGCCGAACTGCTGCTGGACGGCCGCGGCATCCGCATCGAGGGCTACGAGCAGGGCAATTTCGTGGGGCCGACGGTCTTCAGCGGGGTGCGGGCCGACATGAGCATCTACCGCGAGGAGATCTTCGGGCCGGTGCTCTCGGTCGTGCTGGTCGATACGCTGGAGGAGGCGGTCGAATTCATCAACGCCAATCCGAACGGCAATGGCACGTCGATCTTCACGCAGGACGGCGGCCATGCCCGCTATTTCCAGAACCACATCGATGTCGGCCAGGTCGGCATCAACATCCCGATTCCGGTGCCGGTGGCCTGGTTCAGCTTCACCGGGTCGCGCGCGTCCAAGCTCGGCGACCTAGGGCCCAATGGGCGGCAGGCCCTGTATTTCTGGACCCAGACCAAGACCGTCACCGCCCGCTGGCAGTCGCACGCGCGCGAGGTCAACACCACGATTGCGATGAAGTAGACCCGTGGCCGGCCCGCTCGGCGAACCTGGAGAGCGGGCCTAAGCAAATTACTAAAAATAATAATAAACCAGTTCTATATTCCATATAATAGCTCTTCCATAAGGGCTATTTTTATGAACCTCCAGCAATTCCGCTTCGTGCGCGAGACCATCCGGCGAAATTTCAACCTGACCGAGGCGGCGCGCGCCCTCTATACCTCGCAGCCCGGGGTCTCGAAGGCCATCATCGAGTTCGAGGACGAGCTGGGGATCAAGATCTTCGAGCGCCACGGCAAACGCCTCAAGGGCCTGACCAAGCCCGGCCAGGTCGTGTCGGTCATCATCGACCGGATCATGCGCGAGGTCGACAACCTCAAAAAAGTCAGCGACGAGTTCGCGCGGCGCGACGAGGGCGCCCTGGTCATCGCCTGCACCCACACCCAGGCCCGCTACCTGCTGCCGCGGGTGATACCCGCGTTTCGAGAACGATTCCCCAAGGTCCACGTGTCCCTGGCCGAGGGCAATCCCGAGCACCTGGCCCAGCTCGTGCTGCACGAGCAGGCCGACGTGGCGATCGCCACGGAAACCCTCGCGCAGACCCCCGGCCTGGTGGCGCTGCCCGTCTATACCTGGGAGCACACCCTGGTGGTGCCGCCCGACCATCCCCTGGCCGAACTGACCTCCAGCGCCGCCCGCAGCCTCTCGCTCGAGCACTTGTCACGCTATCCCATCGTCACCTACGACCGGGCATTCTCGGGGCGCCGGGCGATCGATGCGGCTTTCGAACGGGCCGGCCTCGTGCCCGACATCGTGCTCGAGGCGATCGATGCCGACGTGGTCAAGACCTATGCCGACATCGGCCTGGGAATCGGCATCATCGCGGGCGTGGCCTTCGATCCGCGCCGCGACAAGAGCCTGGTCGGCTTGTCCGCCGGACATCTCTTTGGCCAGCACACCACCTCGGTGGCCATCAAGCGCGGCGTCTTCCTGCGCGACTACGTGTACGTGCTGCTTGAAATGCTGGCCACGGACCTGACGCGCGACGTTGTCGAGAAGGCCGTCGAGGGGATCGGCGAACCGGCCCGCGTAGCGGCCTGAAGAGCGTCCCGGAAGGGCGGGAAAGGGCTGCCGCGCCGCACGGCCAGCCAGGGTGTCGAGTAACCATGAGAATCTTATTGCTTTCGAGAATAGGAATGATTATCATTAATGCTCATGAGTCTCTCAGGAGCCATCCCATGGCGCAGCAACAAGTCAGTGCCCTCGTCGTCGGCGCGGATCGACTGGGCAACATCCCCGACCTGCTCAGGGATCACAACATCGCCATCCGGCACCACATCAGCGGCCGCGATCCCGCCCATCAAAAGAAAACACCGCAGCTGCCCTCGGGCACCGAGCTGGTGATCCTGTTGACCGACTTCCTGGGTCACAATGTGATGAAGACCTTCCGCGCGGCGGCACAGCGCGCGGGCATCCGGGTGATGGCCTGCCGGCGTTCGGTCTGCAGCGTCAAGCAGGCTCTGGATCAGTGCGGCTATTGCCAGGCTTGTCCGATCCGCGGCGAGGCGCCCGCGGCACGCGGCCGCCGGGTCGTCGCCGCCGCTGCGTGAGGCGGCGAGGTCGGGCCTAGCGGCCCGATTTGGCGATTTGCCGCTGTACCTGCCTGACGCGCTGCGGGCGCGTCTGGCGGGAGGTCGCGGCCGAGGCCGTCTGGGTTTCGACCCCGAGACGGCGCGCGCCGTTATAGCGCTTGCGCCAGTAGGCGACGTTCATGCTTTCGACGCGCACCTTGGCGCCGGTGCGCGGCGCATGGACGAATTTATGGTCGCCGACGTAGATGCCCACGTGCGAATTGCGATGACCGCGGGTATTGAAGAACACCAGATCGCCGCGGCGCAGCTCGTTGCGATTGACCGAGATCCCCTCGCGAGCCATGTCGCGGGCGCTGCGGGGCAGCTTGAGCCCCAGCGACTTTTCGGCGGCATAGGCCACCAGCCCGCTGCAATCGAAGCCCTCGCCCGGCGAGTCGCCGCCGTAGCGATACTTGACGCCGAGGAATGTCATGGCGGTCGACACGAGCGTGCGTGGCGGCACCGCGGACGAGCCGTAGTCCAGGGCATTGGCGCGATTGATCGCCAGGCTGTCCTTGTTGTCGAGCCATGCCCCGAGGGGGTCGGATTGGGTCTGGATGAGGTAGGCGTCGCGCAGCAGGTGCTGGGAAGAGGCGTCGGCGGTCTGTTTCGTCTGGGTCGCGCAACCGGCGAGTGCCAGGGCGGCCGTGCATAGGATGAGTGTCGATAATCGGGTCAATGGGCGCGACAGGGCACGCTGTGGCGGGGAATGTGGCGGCGGCATGACTCGTTTTCGGGGGGACGAAGGGTGGGACCAATCGGGCGAGTTTAGCGAATCCTGACGCCCCGGTAAAGTCGCGCCGCGGCGCGGACGGGATCCGGGGATGTCCTGGATGGGTGCGGTGGGCTTTCGGGTGTAGGATGTAGACCCATCATAATTCCGACAAGACCACCCCCCGCGCATGCTCGTGGAGGGCATGCGCGCACAGGAGGACGGCAATGCAGAAGACTCGCGAGTTTCATCGCCAATCCATCGACGATCGGGAATCGTTCTGGCGGCGGGAGGCCCAGCGTATCCATTGGGAGACCCCTTTTCGGCAGGTGCTGGATTATTCGAATCCGCCGTTCGCGCGCTGGTTCGTGGGGGGGCGCACGAATCTCTGCTACAACGCCGTGGACCGCTGGCTCGACACCCAGGGGGACCAGCCGGCGCTGATCTGGGTGTCCACCGAGGTCGACCAGGAAATCGTCTATACGCGCGCCGATCTGGCGCGCGAGGTCAACGCGGCGGCGGCCATCCTCCAGGAACTCGGCGTCGATCAGGGCGACCGCGTGCTGATCTACCTGCCCATGATTCCCCAGGCGGCGTTCTTCATGCTGGCCTGCGCGCGCATCGGCGCCATCCATTCCGTGGTGTTCGGCGGCTTCGCCTCGCACAACCTGGCCCAGCGCATCGACGATGCGCAGCCCAAGGTGGTGGTTTCGACCGACGCCGGCTCGCGCGGCGGCAGGCCCATTGCCTACAAGCCCCTGCTGGACCAAGCGCTCGACATCGCCGGCCATGCGCCCGAGCACGTGGTCATCATCGACCGCGGCCTGGTCCCTTGCGCCATGCGCGAGGGCCGGGACCTGGCGTACGCGCCCATGCGCGCGCGCCACCTGGACGCGCACGTGCCGGTCGTCTGGCTGGAATCCAATGATCCTTCCTATGTGCTGTATACGTCGGGGACCACGGGCAATCCCAAGGGAGTGCAGCGCGACACCGGCGGCTATGCCGTGGCCCTGTGCGCCTCGATGGAATACATTTACGGCGGCAAGCCGGGCGACGTGTACTTTTCGTCCAGCGACGTGGGCTGGGTGGTGGGCCATTCCTACGTCGTCTACGGGCCCTTGCTCAACGGCCAGGCCACCGTCATGTACGAGGGCACGCCGGTGCGTCCGGACGCCGCCGTCCTGTGGCGCATCATCGAGCAATACGGGGTCAATGCCCTGTTCTCGGCACCGACCGCCATCCGCGTGCTGAAAAAACATGATCCCGGGCTCCTGCACCGCCACGACCTCTCCAGCCTCGAGCGCATCTACCTGGCGGGCGAACCCCTCGACGAACTCACCGGCCAGTGGCTGTCCGAGGCGCTGGACAAGCCGGTCATCGACAACTATTGGCAGACCGAGACCGGCTGGCCGATCCTCTCGGCGCAGCCCGGCGTCGAGGAGGCCCCGACGCGCTTCGGCAGCCCGTCCTTCCCGGTCTACGGCTACGACGTGCGGGTGGTGGACGAGGCCACGGGCAAGGACGCCGGCCCGGGGCAAAAGGGCGTGGTGGCCATCCAGCCGCCGCTGCCGCCGGGGGCCATGAGTACGATCTGGCGCAACGACGAGCGCTTCGTGCACACCTACTTCGAGTCCTTCCCGGGCCGCATGCTGTATTCGACCTCGGACTGGGGGCTGTTCGACGAGGACGGCTACTGGTACATCCTGGGCCGTACCGACGACGTCATCAATGTGGCCGGGCATCGGCTGGGCACGCGCGAGATCGAGGAATCCGTCAACACCCACCCGGCGGTGGCGGAATCGGCCGTGGTGGGCGTGGCCGACTCGACCAAGGGCCAGGAGGCCATGGCCTTTGCGGTGCTGCGCAATCCCGACCTGCTGCTCGAGGACGGCGCGCGCGACCGGCTCGAGGCCGAGATCAAGACCGTCATCGAGCAGCGCAACGGCGCTGTGGCCCGGCCGGCGCGGGTCCGCTTCGTCAACACGCTGCCCAAGACCCGCTCGGGCAAGGTCCTGCGCCGTGCCATCGTGGCCCTGTGCGAGGGGCGCGATCCCGGCGACCTGACGACCATCGAGGATCCGGGCGCGCTCGACCAGATCCGTTCGACGCTTTGAGTCCCGGGCCGATGCGCGGCGAGGCGCTGCGGCCCGGCGTCGGCCGCCGCGAGGTGTGGTCGTGGGCGATGTACGATTTTGCCAACTCGGGGTACACCACGGTCGTCCTGACCACGGTGTTCAACGCCTATTTCGTGGGCGTCGTGGCGGCCGGGCATGCCTGGGGAACGCTGGCGCTGACCGCGGCCCTGTCCTTGTCCTACCTGGCGGTGATGCTGACCATGCCGGGCCTGGGCGCACGCGCCGACGCGCGCGCGGCCAAACGCCGGCTGCTGTTCACCAGCACGGCGGGCTGCGTCGCCGGCACGGTGCTGCTGGCCACGGTGGGTCCGGGCGCCGTGGTGTGGGGGCTGCTGTGCCTGGCGCTGTCGAACTACTGCTATTGCATCGGCGAATCCGCCGTCGCCTCGTTCCTGCCGGGGCTGGCCCGCACCGAATCCCTGGGGCGGGTCTCGGGATGGGGCTGGAGCTTCGGCTACTGCGGCGGGATGCTGGCCTTGGGCGTGGCCTTGTGGATTGCCTCGCGCGGCGAGGCCCAGGGGCTGGCCGCCGAGGACTATGTGCCCTGGGTCATGCTGTCGACGGCGCTGCTGTTCGCCATCGCCGCCGTTCCCTCGCTGCTGTGGCTGCGCGAACGGGCGGTGCCGGGCGGCGGCGAGGCCCGGCCGTTGTTTGGCAATCTGCTGCGCGCCTGGCGCGAGACACGCGCCGATTTTCCCGATTTCCGCCGCCTGCTGCTGTGCATCGCCTGCTATCAGGCCGGCATCACCGTGGTGATTACCTTGGCGGCGGTCTATGCCACCGAGGTCATGGGCTTCCAGATGCAGCAGACCATGCTGCTGGTGTTCCTGGTCAATATCGCCGCCGCCCTGGGCGCCTTCCTCTTCGGCTATGCCCAGGACCGCATCGGCCACAAGCGCGCGCTGGCCATCACGCTGGCGGGGTGGCTGCTGATGGTCGCCCTGGCGGTCATCGCCGAGGACGTGCGCACCTTCTGGGTGGCCGCGGCGCTGGCCGGCCTGTGCATGGGCACCAGCCAGAGCGCGGGCCGGGCGATGGTCGGGGTGCTTGCGCCGACGCGGCGGCCCGCCGAATTCTACGCGCTGTGGGCCTTCGCGGTGCAGCTGGCGGCGGTGGTGGGGCCTCTGTGCTATGGCCTGGTGGTCTGGATCACGGACGGCAATCATCGACTGGGGCTGCTGGTCACGGGCGTGTTCTTCGTGGCGGGGCTGGTGGTCCTGGCAGGCCTGGATTTCGGGCGCGGGCTGCGCAGCCGCGACGCAGCGGCGCCCCGATGAGGGGCCGCCGCCGCCCAGTCCTGTTGCATTTGTCAGCGACGAGTAAGCATCCTGCAGTAGGGTTGCAGTTGGCGGATGCACAAGAATACAAATAGAACCTTCAAATATTCATAGGAGCGAGCCAACCATGACGACGGCGATTGAATCGATACTGGTAGAGAACCGGGTGTTCCAGCCTCCCGAGGATCTGGTGCGGCGGGCCAATGTGTCGGGGATGGCGGGGTACGAGGCCTTGTGCGACGAGGCGCGGCGCGATCCGGACGCCTTCTGGGCGCGCCTGGGGCGCGAGAACCTGGTCTGGACGCGGCCCTTCACGCAGGTGCTCGACGAGTCCGAGGCGCCGTTCTACAAATGGTACCCGGACGGCCAGATGAACGTGTCGGCCAACTGCCTGGACAAGCATATGGGCACTCCGGCGGAAAACCGGGTGGCGCTGATCTTCGAGGCCGATGACGGGCAGGTGACCCAGGTCACCTACAAGGAACTGCTGGCGCGCGTGGGCCAGTTCGCCAACGCCCTCAAGGCGCTGGGCTTCAAGACCGGCGAGCGCGCCATCATCTATCTGCCGATGTCCATCGAGGCGGTGGTGGCGATGCAGGCCTGCGCGCGTCTGGGCATCATCCACTCGGTGGTGTTCGGCGGTTTTTCGTCCAAGAGCATCCACGAGCGCACGGTCGACGTGGGCGCGACGCTGATCATCACGGCCGATGCGCAGATCCGCGGCGGCAAGACCATTGCCCTGAAGAACGCCGTCGACGAGGCGCTGGCCATGGGCGGCTGCGAGGGGGTGCGCCAGGTCATCACTTACCGCCGCGCCGGCTCCGAGGTCCAGTGGCACGAGGGCCGCGACCTGTGGTGGCACGACGTGATCCAGGGCCAGCCGACGGACTGCCCGCCGGTGGCCGTCGATGCCGACCACCCGCTGTTCATCCTGTACACCTCGGGTTCCACCGGCAAGCCCAAGGGCGTGCAGCACGCCTCGGCGGGCTTTCTGCTGTGGTCGCTGATGACCATGAAGTGGACCTTCGATGCCAAGCCCGATGACGTCTTCTGGTGCACGGCCGACGTGGGCTGGGTGACGGGCCATTCGTACGTGACCTACGGCCCGCTGGCGGCCGGCGTCACGCAGGTGGTGTTCGAGGGGGTGCCGACGTATCCGGACGCGGCGCGCTTCTGGCGCATGATCGAGCAGCACAAGGTGACGGTGTTCTACACGGCGCCGACGGCGATCCGTTCCTTGACGAAGCTGGCGGAAACCGACCCCAAGGTGCATCCGCGCGAGTTCAACCTGGATAGTCTGCGCATCATCGGCTCGGTGGGCGAGCCCATCAATCCCGAGGCCTGGGTGTGGTACTACAACAATGTCGGACGCGAGCGCTGCCCGGTGATCGACACGTGGTGGCAGACCGAGACCGGTGCGCACATGATCACGCCGCTGCCGGGGGTCACGCCGCTGAAGCCGGGCTCGTGCACGCTGCCGCTGCCGGGCATCGACGCGGCGGTGGTCGACGAGACCGGCGAGGAGGTCGAGCGCGGCAAGGGCGGCTTCCTGGTGATCCGGCGGCCGTGGCCGTCGATGATCCGCACGATCTGGGGCGATCCCGAGCGCTTCAAAAAGACCTACTTCCCGCCCGATCTCAAGGGCTATTACCTGGCGGGCGACGGAGCGCAGCGCGACAAGGACGGTTATTTCTGGATCATGGGCCGCATCGACGACGTGCTCAACGTCTCGGGACACCGCCTGGGCACGATGGAGGTCGAATCGGCGCTGGTGGCGCACGACCTGGTGGCCGAGGCCGCGGTGGTGGGCCGTCCCGACGACACCACGGGCGAGGCGGTGGTGGCCTTCGTGGTGCTCAACGGGGCGCTGCCGCAAGGCGCCGATGCGGACGCGATGGCCAAGCAGCTGCGCGACTGGGTGGCCAAGGAGATCGGCCCGATCGCCAAGCCGCGCGAGATCCGCTTTGGCGAAAATCTACCCAAGACGCGCTCGGGCAAGATCATGCGCCGGCTGCTGCGGGTGGTGGCCAAGGGCGAACCCATCACGCAGGACGTATCGACACTCGAGAACCCGGGGATTCTGGACCAGTTGGCCCAGGTCCGGTAGCAAGTGCTGGACGATGTCCCGTGATCCGGGGCATCGGACGCAGCTGAAGAGGCGGGGGAGAACCTTCCCCGCCTCTTTTTTACATCCCGTTGTACACCGGCCCCTCGCCGCCTTGCGGCGTCACCCAGACGATGTTCTGGGTCGGGTCCTTGATGTCACAGGTCTTGCAGTGCACGCAGTTCTGGGCGTTGATCTGCAGCCGGTCCTCGCCGGTCTCGGTCTTGACGAACTCGTAGACGCCCGCCGGGCAGTAGCGCGCCTCGGGGCCGCCGAATTTCGCCAGGTTGACCGCCACCGGCACCGCGGCGTCCTTCAGCGTCAGGTGCACCGGCTCGTTTTCGTCGTGGTTGGTGTTCGAGATGAAGACCGAGCTGAGGCGATCGAAGGTCAGCTTGCCGTCGGGCTTGGGATAGTCGATGCGCGCGCATTCCGCCGCCGGCTGCAGACAGGCGTGATCCGGCTTGTTGCGATGGAGGGTCCAGGGGACGTTGCCCTTGAGCAGCCACTGCTCGATGCCGGTCATCAGCGTGCCGACCGTGCGGCCTTTCTTGAACCACTGCTTGAAATTGCGCGATTTTTTCAGCTCGGCATGCAGCCAGGACTGCTCGAAGGCCGCTGGATAGGCCGACAGTTCGTCGTGCGAGCGGCCGGCGGCCAGGGCCTCGAATGCCGCCTCGGCGGCCAGGGCGCCGGTCTTGATGGCCGAATGGCTGCCCTTGATGCGCGAGGCATTGAGCACGCCGGCCTCACAGCCGACCAGCACGCCGCCGGGGAAACAGAGCTTGGGCACCGACAGCAGGCCGCCGGCCGTCAGCGAGCGCGCGCCATAGGCGATGCGCTTGCCGCCCTCGAGGGTCGCCCGGATCGCCGGATGGGTCTTGTAGCGCTGGAATTCCTCGAAGGGCGACAGCCACGGATTGGCGTAGTCCAGGCCCACCACGAGGCCCACGGCCACCAGCCCGTCGTTCAGGTGATACAGGAAGGATCCCCCGTAGGTGTCGGAGTCCAGCGGCCAGCCGGCCGTATGCACCACGCGGCCGGGATGCGCCTGGGCCGGGTCGACTTCCCAGAGTTCCTTGATGCCGATGGCGTAGCTCTGGGGGTCGCGTCCGGCGTCGAGGCGGTATTTTTCGATCAGCTGGCGGCCCAGGTGGCCGCGCGAGCCTTCGGCAAAGACCGTGTAGCGGGCCAGCAGTTCCATGCCTGGCTGGTAGTGGTCGGTGTGGCTGCCGTCGCGCGCCACGCCCATGTCGCCCGTGACCACGCCGCGCACGGCGCCGGCCTCGTCGTACAGGATCTCGGCGGCGGCGAAACCGGGAAAGACGTCCACGCCCAGGGCCTCGGCCTGCTCGCCCAGCCAGCGCGTGACATGGCCCAGGCGGACGATGTAGTTGCCGTGGTTCTTGAAGCAGTCGGGCAGCAGCCACGACGGGGTGGCGCGCGCCTTGCCGGGGGTCAGGAACAGGAATTGGTCCTCGGTCACCGGCACGTCCAGCGGGGCGCCGCGCTCTTTCCAGTCGGGAATGAGTTCGGTCAAGGCCTGGGGGTCCATCACGGCGCCCGAGAGAATGTGGGCGCCGATCTCGGCGGCCTTTTCAAGGACGCAGACAGCGACCTCCTGGCCGCGTTCGGCCGCCAGTTGCTTGAGGCGGATCGCCGCGGCCAGGCCTGCGGGCCCGGCGCCGACGATCACGACGTCGTATTCCATTGATTCGCGTTCGGTCATGGGTGGTGTTGCTCCCGTTGTCGAGGTTTGTTCCGGCGGTGCCCCCGCGGCATGCGGGCCATTGTATTGCAGATCGTTATACTGCACCTCTGGAGTTCCGCTTGTGACGGAGGGTTTCGTGATGTCCGAGGATCGAGGCGCCGAGGCGCCCGGCACCGGGGTATTCCTGTGCCGGATGGACGTGCGCTGGGGGGATCTGGACGCGCTGGGCCACGTCAACAATACAGTCTACTTCCGCTATTTCGAAGAGGCCCGCGTCCATCTCTACGAGGCGATGGAACCGGACGGAGGCACCGGCCGCGTCGGCGTGCTCGTCCATGCCTCATGTGATTTTCTGAAGCCGCTGTTGTATCCTGCCCGTATCGTCGTGGGCCTGAAGCTCTTGCGGGTGGGGCGCACCAGCCTCGAGCTGGACACCTGGATTGCGCAGGCCGACGAGCCGCAGGACATACATGCGCGGGGCCGCAACGTCCTGGTGTTCGCCGATGGCGCCACCGGACGGCCGACGCCCTGGACCGACGCCGATCGCCAGGCCCTGGCACGCTGCTTTTCTGTTTGAGTCGTTATATCCATTCTTCAAGAGGAATAGAGCATGGAAAAAGTCTATGGAAGCGCCGCGGAGGCCTTGCAAGGGGTCGTCGCCGATGGCCAGATGATCGCCGTGGGCGGTTTCGGCCTGTGCGGGATCCCCGAGGCGCTGATTGCCGCCTTGCGCGATTCCGGGGTGCGTGACCTGACCTGCATCAGCAACAACGCCGGGGTCGACGGCTTCGGCCTGGGCCAGTTGCTGACCACCCGCCAGATCCGCAAGATGATCGCTTCCTACGTGGGCGAGAACAAGGAATTCGAGCGCCAATACCTGGCCAATGAACTCGAGCTCGAATTCACGCCCCAGGGCACGCTGGCCGAAAAGCTGCGCGCCGGCGGCGCGGGCATCCCCGCGTTCTTCACGGCCACCGGTGTCGGCACGGTCGTCGCCGACGGCAAGGAAACCCGCGAAATCGACGGCCGCACCTATGTCCTCGAGCGCTCGCTGGTGCCCGATGTCTCCCTGGTCAAGGCCTGGAAGGCCGACCGCAGCGGCAATCTGCGGTTCCGCCGCACCGCCCGCAACTTCAATCCCAACGTGGCCATGGCCGGCAAGATCACCATTGTCGAGGTCGAGGAAATCCTGCCCACGGGCGCCTTCGACCCCGATGACGTCCACCTGCCCGGGATCTTCGTCCATCGGATCGTGCTCAACGCGAATCCGGAAAAACGCATCGAACAACGCACCACGCGCAAGGCTTGAGGAGGATTACGGAAATGGCTTGGGATCGCGAACAAATGGCGGCGCGCGCGGCGCGCGAGCTGCAGGACGGCTTTTATGTGAACCTGGGGATCGGCCTGCCGACCCTGGTGGCCAACCACGTGCCCGAGGGCATGGAGGTCTGGCTGCAGTCGGAAAACGGCCTGCTGGGCATCGGGCCCTTCCCGACCGAGGACGAGATCGACGCCGATTGCATCAACGCTGGCAAGCAGACCGTCACCACCTTGCCAGGCTCCTCGATCTTCGCCTCGGCGGACTCGTTCGGCATGATACGTGGCGGCAAGATCAACCTGGCCATCCTGGGGGCCATGCAGGTGTCCGAAAAGGGTGACCTGGCCAACTGGATGATTCCCGGCAAGATGATCAAGGGCATGGGCGGCGCCATGGACCTGGTGGCCGGCGTCGGCAAGGTCGTGGTGCTGATGGAGCACGTCGCGCGCGCCAAGGACGGCACGGAAAACCTCAAGCTGCTGCCCGAATGCACCCTGCCGCTGACCGGCGTGGGCGTGGTCGACATGATCATCACCGACCTGGGGGTGATGGAGGTCGGCGAAGACGGCCTGCGGCTCACCGAGCTCGCCCCCGGCGTCACCGTCGACGAGATCCGCGCCAAGACCTCCGCCCGCCTGGACGTGTCGGCCGTCGCCTGAAGGGGTTTTCTCGTGGCATCGTCATCCGAGGCGCCCGCCGCGGGCCGCGTGCAGGCCCTGCGCGCGCATCTGCGCGCCGAGGGCCTGCACGCCTGCTTGATTCCCTCGGCCGATCCGCATCTGTCGGAGTATCTGCCGGAGCACTGGCAGGCCCGCGCCTGGGCCAGCGGCTTCACCGGCTCGGCCGGCAGCCTGCTGGTGGCCGGCGAGTTCGCCGGCCTGTGGACCGACAGCCGCTATTGGGCGCAGGCCGAGGTCCAGCTGCAAGGCTCGGGGATCGCGCTGATGCGCGCCGGCCAGGCCGGGGTGCCCGATCCGCTGGACTGGATCCTGGCGCACCTGCCGCGCGGTGCGCGCGTGGCCGCGGACGGCCGCGTGCTCGACCTGGGTACGGCTCGGCGCTGGCGCGAGGGGCTCGAGGCGGCCGGCATGGCGCTGGAGCTCGGACGCGATCCGGTCGGGCCGGTCTGGGCGGGGCGCCCGTCCTTGCCGGCGGCGCCCGTCTACGAGCACCGGCCGCCGCATGCCTGCCGCAGCCGCGCCGACAACCTGGCGGCGGTGCGCGAGGCCATGCGCAGCCAGGCGGCCGGCTGGCTGTTGCTGTCCACGCTGGATGACATCGCCTGGCTGTTCAACTTGCGCGGCGCCGACGTGTCCTACAACCCCGTATTCCTGGCTCATGCGCTAGTGGCCGCGGACGAGGCCAGGCTGTACATTGCGCCCGGCAAGATCGACGGTGCGCTCGCGCGCATCCTGCGCGACGACGGCGTGGTCCTGCGCGGCTACGGCGACCTGGCGGCCGACCTCGAGGCGCTGCCGGAGGGCGCGGCGCTGATGGTCGATCCCGCCCGGGTGACCGCCGGCACGGTGGCCTGGGCGCCGCAGGCGCGCCTGATCGAGGCGGCCAATCCGTCCCAGCTCCTCAAGGCCCTCAAGACCGAGGCCGAGGCGGCGAATATCCGCCGGGCGATGGAGCAGGACGGCGCCGCGCTGTGCGAGTTCTTTGCCGGATTCGAGGCCGCCCTGGCGGCGGGCGAGCGCATCACCGAGCTCGATGTGGACACGCGCATCACCGCGGCGCGGGCGCGCCGACCGGACTTCGTGTCGCCCAGCTTTGCCACGATCGCCGGTTTCAACGCCAACGGCGCCATGCCCCATTACCAGGCGACACCGCAGTCGCATGCCGTGATCGAGGGCGACGGCCTGCTGCTGATCGACTCGGGCGGACAATACCTGGGCGGCACGACCGACATCACGCGCGTCGTGCCGGTGGGGCGGCCCAGCCAGGCCCAACTGGCGGATTTCACCGTCGTCCTGCGCGCGCACATCGCGCTGGCCATGGCGCGCTTCCCCGATGGGGTCGCCTCGCCCTCGCTGGACGTCGTGGCCCGCATGCCGCTGTGGCGCGCGGGTCTGGACTACGGCCACGGCACCGGCCATGGCGTGGGATATTTCCTGAACGTCCACGAGGGTCCGCAGTCGATCGCGGTGCGCGCCCGGCCCCGTCCCGAACAGGCCATGCGCGCCGGCATGGTGACCTCCAACGAACCCGGCCTCTACCGCGATGGGCAGTGGGGCATCCGCATCGAAAACCTGATCCTGGCGATCGAGGACGGCCGCACCCCGTTCGGCGATTTCCTGCGCTTCGAAACCCTCACGCTGTGCCCGATCGACACCCGCTGTGTGCTGCCCGACGCCCTGTCGGCGGACGAGCGCGGCTGGCTCGACGACTACCACGCCATGGTGCGCGAGCGCCTGTTGCCGTGGGTCGACGGCGCCGCCCGCGACTGGCTGCTGGCCCGCACCGAAAGGCTATAATCCAAATTTCCCGCTCCGGCCCGCCAACCCCGGGCACTGTATCAAGATGACCAAATACGTATTCGTCACGGGAGGCGTCGTGTCCTCCCTGGGCAAGGGCATTGCGGCGGCGTCGCTCGCCGCCATCCTCGAGTCTCGCGGGCTGCGCGTCACCATGCTCAAGCTGGATCCCTACATCAACGTCGATCCGGGCACCATGAGCCCCTTCCAGCACGGCGAGGTATTCGTCACCGAGGACGGCGCGGAAACGGACCTCGACCTGGGCCACTACGAGCGCTTCATCTCGACGCGGATGCACAAGGTCAACAATTTCACGACCGGCCAGATCTACGAGTCCGTGCTGCGCAAGGAACGCCGTGGCGACTACCTGGGCAAGACGGTCCAGGTCATCCCCCACATCACCAACGAGATCCAGGATTTCATCGTGCGCGGCGCCGATGCGGCCTGGAACGGCGCGGCCGACGTCGCCATCGTCGAGATCGGCGGCACGGTCGGCGACATCGAGTCGCTGCCCTTCCTCGAGGCCGTGCGCCAAATGAGCCTGCGGCTGGGGCGCAACCAGTGCGCCTTCGTGCACCTGACCCTGGTGCCCTTCATCGCCTCGGCCGGTGAACTCAAGACCAAGCCCACCCAGCATTCGGTGCAGAAGCTGCGCGAAATCGGCATCTATCCCAACGCGCTGCTGTGCCGGGCCGACCGTCCGGTGCCCGATGACGAGCGCGCCAAGATCTCGCTGTTCTCGAACGTGCCGCTGGATGCCGTGATCTCGGTGTGGGACGCCGACTCGATCTACAAGATCCCCGCCATGCTGCACCAGCAAGGCCTCGACAGCCTGGTGTGCGATGCCCTGGCGCTGACGCCGCCGCCCGCCGACCTGACGCTCTGGGATCGGCTGATCGACGCCATCGAGCACCCGCGCGATACCGTCACGGTGGGCATGGTGGGCAAATACGTCGACCTGACCGAATCCTACAAGTCCCTCAGCGAGGCGCTGGTGCACGCGGGCATCCACACCCATTCCAAGGTGCGGATCGAATACATCGATTCCGAGGAAATCGAAACCCGCGGCACCGAGGTGCTCGAAACCCTGGACGCCATCCTGGTGCCGGGCGGTTTCGGCAAACGCGGCACCGAAGGCAAGATCAAGACCATCCAGTACGCCCGCGAGCACGGCATCCCCTACCTGGGCATTTGCCTGGGCATGCAGCTCGCGGTGGTCGAGTTCGCGCGCCACGTCGCCGGCCTGGGCGGTGCGAACAGCACCGAGTTCGATCCCTCGGCGGCGCACCCCGTGATCGCCCTGATCACCGAGTGGCAGGACCGCGAGGGCAAGATCGAGCGCCGCGACCAGACCTCCGACCTGGGCGGCACCATGAGGAAGGGCGCGCAGCGCTGCCCGATCAAGCCCGGCACGCGCGCCTTCGAGATCTATGGTCCCGAGGTCAACGAGCGCCACCGCCATCGTTTCGAGGTCAACAACGTCTACGTGAACCGCCTCGAGGAGGCGGGCCTGGTGATCAGCGCGCGCACGCCGACCGAGAACCTGCCCGAGATCATGGAGATTCCCAGCCATCCCTGGTTCATGGGCGTGCAGTTCCACCCGGAATTCACCTCGACGCCGCGTGACGGGCATCCGCTGTTCACCAGCTACATCCAGGCGGCGCTTGCGCATCGCCGCAAACGCGAGCTGGCCGAAGCCTGAGGAGAACCCATGAAACTGTGCGATTTCCGGGTGGGCCTGGACCAGCCGTTCTTCCTGATCGCCGGCCCCTGCGTGATTGAATCGCGCGAGCTCGCCTTCGAGACGGCCGGCCGCCTCCAGGACATCACGCGCACGCTGGGCATTCCCTTCATCTACAAGAGTTCCTTCGACAAGGCGAACCGCAGTTCGGACCGTTCGTTTCGCGGCCCCGGCATCGAGCAGGGGCTGGCGATCCTCGCCGACGTGCGCGCCCAGCTCGGCGTGCCCGTCCTGACCGACGTGCACGACGCGGACCAGGCGCGCGCGGCGGCCCAGGTGGTCGACGTGCTGCAGACCCCTGCATTCCTGTGCCGCCAGACGGATTTCATCCACGCCTGCGCGGCCACGCTCAAGCCGGTCAACATCAAGAAAGGGCAATTCCTCGCGCCGCATGACATGCAGCAGGTCGTCGCCAAGGCCCGCGCCGCGGCGCAGGAGGCCGGCGGCGACGGCGATACCATCATGGTGTGCGAGCGCGGCGCCTCGTTCGGCTACAACAACCTGGTGTCCGACATGCGTTCGCTGGCGATCATGCGCGAGACCGGGTGTCCGGTGGTGTTCGATGCCACGCACTCGGTGCAACTGCCCGGCGGGCAGGGCGCCAGCTCGGGCGGACAGCGCGAGTTCGTGCCCGTCCTGGCCCGCGCCGCGGTGGCCGCCGGCGTGGCGGGGGTCTTCATGGAGACCCATCCCGACCCCGACCGTGCGCTGTCCGATGGCCCCAATGCCGTGGCCCTGGACCGCATGCGCGACCTGCTCGCCAGCCTGCAGGCCATCGACCGTTGCGTCAAGGAAGGCGGCGCGTTGCTGAACTCACTTTGAACCTCCGACAGGAATCCCCATGAGCGCCTACATCATTGCCAACGTCGAAGTCACTGATCCCGAGCAATACAAGCACTACCAGAAGTTTTCCTCCGAGGCGATGCAAAAGTACGGCGCGCGCGTGCTGGTGCGCGGCGGCGAGGTGACCGCCCTCGAGGGCGCGCATCCGGGTCGCCTCGTGGTGCTGGAGTTCGACGACGTCGAGGCGGCGCGCAGATTCTATGATTCGCCGGAATATCGCCAGGGCCGGGCGGCCCGCGCCGAGGCGGCGCACATGACGATGTACATCGTCCAGGGTGTCTAGCATCTCTTGGGCTCGCGCGGCGCGCCCGCGGGGTAGACTGGCCCCCAGGGCGCATGGGTAAAATACCCGAGCCCTGCGTTTTTTCACGCAATCCCTCAATACAGGCAGGATAGTCAGACATGAGTGCAATCGTAGATATCATCGGGCGCGAAATCCTGGATTCGCGCGGCAATCCCACCGTAGAGTGCGACGTGCTGCTCGAGTCCGGCGCCATGGGCCGGGCCGCCGTTCCCTCGGGCGCATCCACCGGCTCGCGCGAGGCGATCGAACTGCGCGACGGCGACGCGGCCCGGTATCTGGGCAAGGGCGTGCTGCGGGCGGTCGAGCACGTCAACACCGAGATTTCCGACGCCCTCATGGGGCTGGACGCACAGGAGCAGACCTTCATCGATCACACCCTGATCGACCTGGACGGCACCGACACGAAAAGCCGCCTGGGCGCGAACGCGATCCTCGCGGCCAGCATGGCCGTGGCGCGGGCCGCGGCCGACGATGCCGGCCTGTCGCTGTATCGCTATTTCGGCGGCAGCGGCCCGATGCAGATGCCCGTGCCCATGATGAATGTCATCAATGGCGGGGCGCACGCCAACAACACGCTCGACCTGCAGGAATTCATGATCCTGCCTGTGGGTGCCACCAGTTTCCGCGAGGCCCTGCGCATGGGCGCCGAGGTCTTTCACGCTCTCAAGAAAATCATCGGCCAGCAGGGCATGTCGACCGCCGTGGGCGACGAGGGCGGTTTTGCGCCGAACGTGGCCAACCACGAGGCGGCCATCGGCCTCATCCTGCAGGCCATCGATGCGGCCGGCTACGAGGCCGGCTCGCAGATCGTGCTGGGCCTCGATTGCGCCAGCTCCGAGTTCTATCGCGACGGCCAGTACCACCTGGCCGGCGAGGGCGGCATCGCCCTGGGGTCGCAGGACTTCGCCAATCTGCTGGCCTCCTGGTGCGACAAATACCCGATCGTCTCGATCGAGGACGGCATGGCCGAGGACGATTGGGAAGGCTGGCGCATCCTGACCGAACAGCTCGGGCGCAAGGTCCAGCTGGTGGGCGACGATCTGTTCGTGACCAATACCCGGATCCTCAAGCAAGGCATCGACCAGGGGATCGCCAACTCCATCCTCATCAAGATCAACCAGATCGGCACCCTGACCGAGACCTTCGCGGCGATCGAGATGGCCAAGCGCGCCGGCTACACGGCGGTCATCTCGCACCGCTCGGGCGAGACCGAGGACTCCACCATCGCCGACATCGCCGTGGCAACCAACGCCATGCAGATCAAGACCGGCTCGCTGTCGCGCTCGGACCGCATGGCGAAGTACAACCAGCTGCTGCGCATCGAGGAGGAGCTCGCCGAGGTCGCCGCCTATCCCGGGCGTGACGCCTTCTACAACCTGCGCTGATCCTGCGGGGATCCGGGCATGCGCTTGCTGATCCTCGTCCTGGCCGTCCTCACGCTGGCCGCCCAGTATCCGCTGTGGTGGGGCAAGGGCGGCTGGATGCGGGTCCATGAATTGCAGAAACAAGTGGCGGCCCAGCAGGACAGCACGCAGGCGCTCGCCGCGCGCAACAACGCCTTGCAGGCCGAGGTCCAGGATCTGAAATCCGGGACCTCGGCCATCGAGGAGCGCGCCCGCGGCGAGCTGGGCATGATCCGCGAGGGCGAGTATTTCGTCCAGATCCTGCCGCCCGCGTCCGCCCCCAAGCCCTGATTCCAAGGCCCGCTCGGCCCGGGCATTCATGGCAGGGGGGGATCACAGGACAGATCCCCGGGCGCCGCGTCGCCCGCCTCGATACCGGCGTTGCCGCGGCCGTCCGCATGGCTGCCATCCGGTCTGGAGGCGGCTGGGTCGTACGGCGGGCCGGCGGCCGTGCCGTCCGGGACAGCGGGCGGCACGCCGTGCCCCGCCTCGCCGGCTGTGCCGCCATCGGCCGCGCCGGGCGGGGACCCATGCGGCAGGCAGGCGTTGGGTCCATGGGCGCAGTCCGGCCCGGCGGCCGAAGGCGGCCCCGAGGCGGGATTGCCGTGCACCACCCGGCCGTCGGCCAGGTCGGGCCATTGCGCAGGATGCGAATGCATGGCCAGGGTCGCGCTGCGCACGATGGGCAACAGGCCCTGCGTCAGCACACGCCGGCGGTCATCCTCGGGCGAGGCGGATTCCGCCATCAGGCGCAGCACGGCGGCCACGCCGGGCAGCAGGGGACGGTGAGGCCAGATCAGCTCGAGCTGCAGGGTGTTGGCCTCGAAGACCGTCTCGCCCGACACCGGCCCGCGTCCGGCGGGCCAACCCATCCTCATCGCCCGCTGGTGTTGTTCGTGCTGGCGATCATTGCGGATCTGAGCCGGCCCGAGGGCGCCGGCCGGCGGGGCGCCCGTGCCCGGGTCGGCGTGATCGAGAAAAGCCGCGCGCGCGGGGCGGATCACCCGGATGCGCCAGGGCGGGCCGTCCAGCGCCCGCCGGCGCCAGGCCAAGGCGGCATCCCGCTGCCGGATCTCGGGATGCAGCATGCGCAGGGCGTCCTCGAAAGCCCGCGCCAGCGCCGCGGGCTGCGCGTGGCGGGTGGCCGCTGCGCGGCCGGCCTCGACCAGGGCGTGGCTGAGGGTCTGTCGCAGGAACAGCCAGTGGGCGGTTTCTATGGCGCCCGCCCCCAATAGCAGGACGGGCAGGGCGGTCAGCAGGAATCCCGCCATGCCCGCGCCGCGTTGGCGGGTGGCGGGCCGCAGCGGGACCGCAAGTGGAAAGCGCATGCCGGGGGACCTGGGAGGCTGTCGGAGGCCTTTTAGTGTCGGGGACCGGCGCAGGCCTGTCGAGTGTGGAAACCGCGCGGATCCCGATGCGCGCGGGCTCGCCCCGCCGCATGTGGCTCGGCCCCCTCGAAAGAGGGCGCAAACCACGATATAGGAGACGAGCCTCCGTCGCCTAACGAGCAACCATTATGTCTAGTGCAGCGTGCCGGGCTCCTGCGGCGGCTGGGGACCGTCGGTGAACAGCATCGCGCAGTCCACGGCGTCGAAGACATAGGGCTTGCCGCAGAAATTGCAGGCGATCCGCACCTGCTCTTGTTCGCTGAGGATGCTGTCGATCTCGGCGCGGCCCAGGGTGCGCAGCATGTTGGCGACGCGGTCGCGCGAGCATGGGCAATGCCAGCGCACGGCCTGGGGCTCGAACATCCGCAGTTCATCCTGCCAGAACAGGCGATGGATCAGGGTGTCGGTGTCCTCGTCCAGGAGCTCGGCGGTCTGCAGGGTTTCGGCCAGGGCGACGAAACGGTCCCAGCTGGGCTCCTCGGCCGATTCCGCGGCACGGCCTCCGGCCTCGGGCAGGCGCTGCAGCAGGAAGCCCGCGCAGTGCCGCTCGTCGGCCGCCAGCCACATCCGCGTGTCGAGCTGCTCGGAATTGCGCATGTAGTGCTCGAGCGCGTCGGCGACTGTTTCGCCCTCCAGGGGCACGATGCCCTGGTAGGCCGGCGCGCCGGTCTCGCGGCGTTCGGGGTCCAGCATCACCATGAAGCGGCCCTGGCCGTCCGCATTGAGCAGCGTCTGCAGGGTGCCGTCGTCCAGGATGCCGGCATCCTCGCGCACGTGGGCGGTCGCGCGCAGCCCCAGGTCCGTGGTGCATTCGACCACGATCAGGCGCACGGGGCCGTTGCCCTGCAGCTGCAGGACGACCGATCCGTTGAACTTGATGTTGCCGGCCAGCAGGACCGCGGCGGCGGACAGTTCGCCCATGAGCCGCTGCAGCACGGGCGGATGGTCCTGGTGCGCCAGTCCGGTGCGCCAGGTGTCGGTCAGGCGCACCGCCTGGACGCGGGTGGCGTGGTCGAGGGCGAGGTACTTGTGCAGGGTGTCGCTCATGGGAGTGTCGATGCCTTGAGGTCGACCAGCCGGGTGCCCAGCAGGCGGTCATGGAGGAACTGGCCCTCGGGATCGAACCAGGTCCAGACGAAGATCGAGAAGGGCGCCGCGACGATCAGCAGGTCGACCGAGGCGTAGCCGGTGGCGGTGGACAGGCGCCCGACGAGCCAGGCGGCCAGCAGGGGCAGCAGCCACATCAGCACATAGCGCAGCACCATGCGCGTCAAGGGTACCGGCGCGGCGTCGCGGCCGGCCAGGCGGATGTCCCAGGTCTTCATGGGCAGGGTCTGGCCGCCGTGCCGCCAGCACAGGATGAAGTACAGGCCGATGGCCACGAAGGCGACGCCTTGGCGCGTATGGCGCAGCATCAGGCCGTCGCGGCTCTGGGTCAGCGTATCGAGCAGGTAGGACGCGAGGAACAGGACGCCGAAAAGCAGGACGCCTTCATACATCATGCAGGCGAAGCGCCTGAGGCGGCTGGGGGCTGGGGTGAGGGGCATGGCGCGAAGAGGGACCGGAAACCCGTCATTATCCTGCAAAAAGCCGAAGCCTGGCCATGCGCCGGCAGGCGGCGCGGGATCGCCGGAACCCTCAATGCAAAGAGCCGCCTCCTGGCGGCTCTTTTGCGGTGCAGCAGAGAGTTTCTTAGTGGGCGGTGTGGGTCTGATGGATCGTGACCTCGGGACCACGGAAGAACGTCGCCACCTTGCGGAACAGATTGCTCAGCATCTTGTCCAGGACGGGATATTCGTATTGCGCCTCGATGGCTTGCTGCAGCAGTTCGCGTTCGAGGGAGTCGGTCAGGCGGGTGTGGTTCATCGTGTTCATAGCTAGCCTCTTTGCTGAATGAAGAGCGTTTCGCTCGGGTTAACCCTATTATAGGGTTTACCCTAGTCAAAAAGCAAGGATTTTTTTGCGGTGCAATAAAGAGGGGCGACAGTGGTGTGAAATCGCCACGGCACCGGGCCGTGCTATGCCTCGTCCCGGTAGCCCGCCGCCACGATGTCGAACTGGAACAGACGGCAGTCCAATGCGCCATTGTGCACGGGCTGGCGGCGGCGCGGCTTGAGGCGCATGTGCCTCGGCAGCTCGAGGTCGCTGCTGATGACGTTGACCTGCCAGCCGCCGTAATGACGCTTGAGGTGGCTGGCCCATTGGGGCCAGAGCTCGGTGTCGTCGCCGCTCAGGCGTTCGCCGTAGGGCGGGTTGGTGACGATCCAACCCTCGGGCGCGGGCGCGGGTATCCGGCGCGCATCGCCGACCTCCAGGCGGATGGCATCCGGGGTCAGGTGGGCGCGCTCCAGATTGGCGCGGGCCGCATCGATGGCGGAGGGATCGAGGTCGCAGCCGACCAGGGCCTGCTCGATCCGCGGCGCGATGCGCGCCCGCGCGTCCTCCTTGAGGTCGCGCCACCGGCGGGCATCGTGATTGCGCAGGCGTTCGAAGCTGAACGGGCGCCAGATTCCAGGCGGCACGCCCAGGGCGATCCAGGCGGCCTCGATCAGGATGGTGCCGCTGCCGCAGAAAGGGTCCAGCAGGGGCTTGTCGGGTGTCCAGTCGGACAGGGCCAGCAGGCCCGCCGCGAGGTTCTCGCGCAAGGGCGCCTCGCCCTTGTCCAGGCGCCAGCCGCGCTTGAACAGCGATTCACCCGAGACGTCCAGATACAGCGTGGCGCGGGTGGCATCCAGGAACAGGTGCACGCGGGCGTCCGGGCGCACCGTGTCGATGTCCGGCCGGGCGCCCTCGCGCTCCCGCAGGCGGTCGCAGATGCCGTCCTTGGCCCGCAGGTTGCAGTACTGGAGACTGCGCAACGGGCTGCGCACCGCCGAGGTGTCCACCCGCAGCGTCTGCTCGGCGCCGAACCAGCGCTCCCAGGGAGTATCCCGCGCCAGCGCCAGGATGTCGTCCTCGGTGTGGATCTCGGCCTGGGCGACACGCACCAGAATGCGCGTCGCCAGCCGCGAGTACAGGTTGGCGCGCAGCACGCCGGTCCAGTCCGCCCGGAAATGGCATCCCGCGCGCCCCTCGCGCACGGCCTCGTAGCCCAGCGCCTGGAGCTCGAGCGCCAGTGCCTGCTCCAGGCCGTGCGGACACGGGGCATACAGGTCGTAGACCTCGGCTTCGCGGGGGCGGCGCATCCGCCGGATGCGCGCGTCGGGGTCCGATGGCGTGATGGGCGCAGTGGCGGCTTCGCGCGACGGTCTCGCATCGCGCCGCGGCATGGCGTCGCGTGAATCCGGCTCGCTGCGCGGGCTTTTCGCCCGGCGCGTGGGCTTGGCGTCTGGCGGCCGCCGTGCCTCGGCGGACTGGCCCTGCGCCAGTTCCTGGAGGGCGACCTGGCGCGCCCGCGCGCCCGAGCGCTTGCGCGGGGCTTCGCGTTCCGGTGCGGCGGGCGTCTTGTCCTTGAGGCTCAGGGTCTTGCGGGGCGGGGTTTGACTCATGGCATCAGAAGGGTTGTTTGACTCATGGCATCAGAAGGGTTTGACCACGACCATGATCAGGACCAGCAGCAGGAGCAGGACGGGGATCTCGTTGAATCCGCGGAAGTAGCGGTGGCCGGGCGTGCCGGCCCCGCGCTCGAAACGGCGCAGGTAGCGCAGGCACAGCAGATGATAGGCCGCCAGGGCGGCGACGGCGGCGAGCTTGACGTGCATCCAGAGCTGTCCCCGGCCCAGGCCCCAGCCCAGGTAGAGCCAGAGCCCCAGCAGGACCGCCAGCACCGCCAGCGGCGTCATGAAGCGGTACAGGCGCCGCGCCATGCCCAGCAGCACCCGGCGTGCGCCGGGCTCGTCGGTCTGCGCCAGGTTCACATAGATGCGCGGCAGGTAGAACAGGCCCGCGAACCAGGCGATGACGAACAGGATGTGGAAGGCCTTGACCCAGAGCACGCCTATCCCCGCAACTGCCCTTCGCCGGTGAGGACCCATTTCAGGATCGTCAGGCCTTCGAGGCCCACCGGCCCGCGGGCGTGCAGGCGGTTGGTCGAAATGCCGATCTCGGCCCCCAGGCCATACTCGAAACCGTCGGCGAAGCAGGTGGGCAGGTTGACGTACACGGAACTGGAGTCGACCTCGCGCTGGAAGCGCTGGGCCGCCGCCAGATCCTCGGTGACGATGGATTCGGTGTGCTCGGAACCGTAGCGGGCGATGTGGTCGATGGCCTCGTCGATCGTGTCCACCACGCGCACGGCCAGGATGGGGGCGAGGAATTCCGTGGCCCAATCTGCCTCGGTGGCCGGTGTGCTGCCGTCGAGCCAGGCGGCCGCGCGCGGGCAGGCGCGCAACTCGACGCCCAGTTCGGCCAGGCGCCGGCCCAGCCGGGGCAGCAGGGCCTCGGCGATGCCGGCGTGGACCAGCAGGGTCTCGACCGCCCCGCAGATGCCGCAGCGGTAGGTCTTGGCGTTGACGACGATCCCGATCGCGCGCTCCAGGTCGGCGGCCGCGTCGACGTAGATGTGGCAGTTGCCCTCCAGGTGCTTGATCATGGGGACGCGGGCCTCCTCGGCGAGGCGCGCGATCAGGCCCTTGCCGCCACGCGGCACGATGACGTCGATGTAGTCGGTCATGCGGACCATCTCGCCCACGGCGGCCCGGTCGGTGGTCCCCACCACCTGGATCGCGTGGGCCGGCAGCCCGGCCTCGGCCAGGCCCGCCTGGATGACGTCGCCCAGCGCTCGGTTGGAATGGAAGGCCTCGCTGCCGCCGCGCAGGATGGCCGCGTTGCCCGATTTCAGGCACAGGGCCGCCGCGTCGATGGTCACGTTCGGGCGCGATTCGTAGATGATGCCGATGACGCCCAGCGGCACCCGCATGCGCGCGACCCGCATCCCGTTGGGCCGGATCAGGGTTTCGGTCAGCGCGCCGATGGGATCGGGCATGGCGGCGATCTGCTCCAGGCCCAGGGCCATGGTGTCCAGCGCCTTGTCCGACAGTTTCAAGCGCTCCGCCAGCGGGGCGTCGAGGCCGTTGCGCTGCGCCGCATCCAGGTCGCGCGCGTTTTCGGCCTGCAGCCAGTCCTTGCGGGCGCGCAGGCCGTCGGCCATCGCCCGCAGGGCGCGGGCCTTGTCGCGGCCGGTGGCATTGCGCATGCCGCGCGCGGCCTGGCGGGCCTGGCGGCCGAGGAGGATCATGGAGGAATCGGAAGACGTGTCGTTCATGGTGTCAGGACGGTTCAGGGACGCGGTGCGCCGGCCACCGCAATGCGCATGACCAGACGGGCCAGTTCATCCCAGGGATCGGACAGCCTGCCTGCGACGGGCACGCCCTTGATCAGGCAGTCGATTTCCTGGACGTGCCGCACGGCGGCCGGCCAGGTGCCGGGCGGCACGCGGTCGAGTGCCTGACGGGCCAGGCGCTCGCGCGGGCCGAACAGCCGGTGCTTGCGTAGCAGCGCATCGATGCCCTGGCGGGCGCGCTGCGCCTCGGACAGGCGGCCGAGGATGCGGATTTCCTCGCCCACCGCCCATAATACCAGCAGCAAGGCCTCGCCCTCGGCCCGCAGGCCCTCGAGGACCGACAAGGCGCGTTCGGCCCGGCCCAGCAGCATCGCATCGCGCAAGTCGAACACGTTGTAGCGCGCCACGTTGAGGACGGCAGCCTGGACCTGCTCGAGGGAAATAGGCCCGGGCGGATGGAGCAGGCCGAGCTTTTGCACCTCCTGGTGGGCCGCCAGCAGATTGCCCTCGACCTTGTCGGCCACCCATTCCAGGGCCTCGCGCGCCATGTCCTGCCCTTGGCGGGCGAGGCGGGCGGCGATCCAGGCGGGCAGGGCTTCGCGGCCGACCGTGGGGACGTCCACCCACAGGGCGGCCTGCCGCAGGGCCTGCGCCCACTTGCTTTGCTGGGTGGCGCGGTCCAGGCCGGGCAGATGGACCACGATGCGCACGTCCGGCAGCCGCCCCTCCTGGGCGAGGGCCGCCAGCCGCTGCAGGGTTTCGCCGCCGGCCTTGCCGGGCTTGCCCGTGGGCAGGCTGATCTCGAGCAGCCTCAGGTCGCCGAACAGCGAGGTGTTCTGGGTGGCGGCCAGGACGGCGCTCCAGTCGCCGCGCGCGTCCATGACCAGGCGTGTGCGCTCGGAGCAGCCCAGGCGCGCGGCGGCGGCGCGCAGGGCGTCGCCCGCCTCGGTGGCGAGCAGGATCTCGTCCCCGCTGATCACCGTGCAGGGCGCCAGCGTCTGTGCCGACGCCAGCTGTGCGACGTAGCGGTCGGGATCCGGGCCGCGGCTCATGGCCTCAGGGATAGGTGGCCGGCGATCCCGGCCGCGACAGCGGGCTGGCCGGCGGCCCGGCGGGCGCCGGCTCGGAGGGGGCCTCGACCACCGGGCGGTTGGCGGCGTCGGCATAGGCGTTGGCGATCTCGGGGGCGCTCAGGCGCCGCAGGATCTGGTCGATCAGCCCATTGCGCATATTGGCGAAGGTGCGGGTGATCTCGCTTTCCTTGGCCTGGACGATGCGTTCGTTGTAGGGCAGTTCGCGCAGGCTGTGCAGCGTAGTCGGCGGCAGGATCAGGTGGCCTGCGCGGTCCAGGACCTCGAAGGTGAAGATCAGTTCGAGCTCGTATTCCTCGACGCGGCCCTCGGCGTCCAGGGACACCTGGCGCAGGTTCTGCTCGTCCGAGATCTGATGCAGGTAGGCGTCGGCCTCGGAGCGGCGGCCGGTGAAGCGGGTGTCGGGCGAATTCGACAGGATGGTGCGCTGCAGGCGCGCGCCGAATTCCGTATCCAGGTTGATGTTGGTATAGAGCGTCTTGAAGGGCACGGGCGTGGCCCCCTTCAGATGGAAGCCGCAAGCGGCCAGCACGGTGCACAGCGCCAGGGCGGCGGCCAGGAACAGACGGGACCGGTGGCGGACGGGCGGGAAGGGGGCCATGGGGCTATCCTACGACGTTGACCAGGCGGCCGGGAACGATGATGACGCGCTTGGGCTCGCGGCCTTCCAGAAAGCGCCCGACGGCCTCGTGGCCGCGGGCCTGGGCCTCGATGCCGGCCTTGTCGGCGTCCGGGTCGACGGTGAGTTGGGCCCGGACCTTGCCGTTGACCTGCAGGACGAGCTCGATACGGTCGGCGCGCAGGGCGTCCTCGTCCACCTGGGGCCAGGGGGCATCGAGCAGATCGCCCCATTGGTCGGCCAGGCCGAGATCGCGCCACAGCCGCCACGTGATATGGGGCACGACCGGATACAGCACGCGCAGCAGGATCGACATGCCTTCGGCCAGTGCGGGCCCGCCGGCCGAGGCCGCGCCGGCGGCCTCGAGCGCGTTGAGCATCTTCATCGCCGCCGAGACGACGGTGTTGTACTGGATGCGCTGGTAGTCGTAGTCGGCCTGCTTGAGCAGGGTGTGGATCTGGCGTCGCAGGTCCCGGTCGGCGGGGGCTGCGGTCGTCCAGTCGGCCGCGGCGCCGGCGGCGTCGCGGATGTCCCGAGCGTGGCTGTGGCACAGCGCCCAGAGGCGGCGCAGGAAGCGATGGGCGCCCTCGACGCCGGAGTCCGACCATTCGAGGGTCTGTTCCGGCGGGCTGGCGAACATGACGAACAGCCGCGCGGTGTCGGCGCCCAGCCCGTCGATCAGGGATTGCGGATCGACGCCGTTGTTCTTGGATTTGGACATCGTGCCGATGCCGCCGTAGTCGACCGGCGAGCCGTCCGATTTCAGGCGCGCGCCGACGATCGTGCCCTTGTCGTCGCGGATGTTCTCGACCTGCTCGGGCCAGAAATATTCGATGCCGCCGCGGGCGTTCTTGCGCGAATAGATATGGTTGAGCACCATGCCCTGGCACAGCAGGCGGGTGAAGGGCTCGGAGAATTTCAGCAGGCCCAGGTCGCGCATGACGCGCGTCCAGAACCGGGCATACAGCAGGTGCAGGACTGCGTGCTCGATGCCGCCGATGTATTGGTCCATCGGCATCCAGTAATCGTTGCGCGCATCGACCATGGCGGTGTCGTTGCCCGGCGAGGTATAGCGCATGAAATACCAGGACGAATCCACGAAGGTGTCCATGGTGTCGGTCTCGCGGCGCGCGGCCTTGCCGCAGCGCGGGCACTGGCATGCCAGGAAGCCTTCGTGCTTGGCCAGGGGGTTGCCGCTGCCGTCGGGCACGAGGTCCTCGGGCAGGATCACCGGCAGGTCGTGCTCGGGCACGGGCACGGGGCCGCAGTCCTCGCAGTGGATGATGGGGATCGGCGTGCCCCAATAGCGCTGGCGCGAAATGCCCCAGTCGCGCAGGCGCCAGGTGCTGCGGGGCTCGCCCAGGCCCATGGCCTGCAGGTCGGCGGCCACGGCGCGGATCGCCTCGGCGGTGCCCAGGCCGTCATATTTGCCGGAGGCGACGGTATGGCCGATCTGCTTGTCGGCGTACCAGTCCTGCCAGGCCGTGGTGGAGTACTCGCGGCCTTCGGCGGCGATCACCTGGCGGATCGGCAGGCCGTATTTCAAGGCAAAGGCGAAGTCGCGCTCGTCGTGGGCGGGCACGCCCATCACCGCACCGTCGCCGTAGCTCATGAGGACGTAGTTGCCGACCCAGATCGGCACGGGCTCGCCGCTGAGGGGATGAATGGCCGTCAGGCCGGTGTCCATGCCTTCCTTTTCGCGGGTGGCGAGCTCGGCCTCGGTGGTGCCGCCGTGCCGGCAAGCCTCGATGAAGGCCGCGATCGCCGGCTGGTCGCGTGCGGCGCGCGCCGCCAGCGGGTGCTCGGGGGCCACGGCGCAGAAGGTCACGCCCATGATGGTGTCCGCGCGCGTGGTGAATACGTGCAGCAGGCCGTCCTGGATCAGGCTGCCGTCGGTGTCGCGGATGTCATGCCGGAAGGCGAAGCGCACGCCTTCGCTCTTGCCGATCCAGTTTTCCTGCATCAGGCGCACGCGCTCGGGCCACCCGGGCAGGCCGTCCTCGAGCGTGTCGAGGAGCTCGTCGGCATAGTCCGTGATGCGCAGGTAATAGCCGGGAATCTCGCGTTTCTCGACGGGCGCGCCCGAGCGCCAGCCGCGCCCGTCGATCACCTGTTCGTTGGCCAGCACGGTCTGGTCGACCGGGTCCCAGTTGACGACCTGGGTCTTGCGGTAGGCGATGCCTTTTTCCAGCATCTTGAGGAACAGCCACTGGTTCCACTTGTAGTATTTGGGATCGCAGGCGCACATCTCGCGCGACCAGTCGATCGCCAGGCCCATCGACTGCATCTGCTTTTTCATGTAAGCGATATTGTCGTAGGTCCACTGCGCGGGCGGCACGCCGGATTTCATCGCGGCGTTCTCGGCCGGCATCCCGAAGGCGTCCCAGCCCATGGGCATCAGGACGTTGTATCCGCGCATGCGCAACTGGCGGGTCATCATGTCGTTGATGGTGTAGTTGCGCACGTGGCCCATGTGCAGCTTGCCGCTGGGGTAGGGCAGCATCGAGCAGGCATAGAACTTGGGCTTGGGCGTGCCCTGGGCGTCGCGGGCGTCCTCGGTGACGCGGTAGACGTCGCCCGCGCGCCAGTGCGCCTGGGCATCGGTTTCGACTTCGGTCGGGATGTAGCGTTCCTGCATGGATTTGTCGGGATGTGGGGTGGGTCGGATCAAGCAACCCGTCATTGTACCGTGCTGCGTCGCCGGGGTCGGGCGCCGCGCGGGTGCTTTTCGTCGGCCGGGCGCCAAAAAAATGACTGGTGTCAGACACTCCAGGGCGTCTGGCAATGACGTCCCGCCATGTGCTCGTCGAGTTGCAGGACACTCCGAAGGCAGTGCTTTGCCTCAAGCCGCTTCGGTTTTGTTCAATGCAGGGTAGTCGGTATAGCCCCGAGCCGTGCCTCCAAAGAATGTGCTGCGGTCGGCGCTGTTCATCGGCGCATGGGTCTTTACCCGGCTAACGAAATCCGGATTCGCCAGCACCAGTTGGCCGTAGGATTCCAGCTCGGCCAGTCCGCAGGCGATGTCCGTCCCTATCTGGTCGCGCGGGCGGCCCGCCCGGTTCAGGATCAGCGCGCCGCTCCAGAGGCCGCGGATTTTGGCCAGAAGTTGTTCGTCGCCCTGATGAACGACGTGCAGGTAGGCCAGTCTGCGCTGGTCGAGTGCAGCGACGAGGCAGCGATAGAGATCCGGTCCGTCGGCGCCTTCGTCGATGCCCCATAGCGTCGTACCGGGCGACAGGCGGATCGCCGTCCTGTCGGCACCGATCTCATCGACGATCGCATCGATGGCTTCGAGAGCGAAGCGGGTCCGGTTCTCGACCGAGCCACCGTATTCGTCGGAGCGCGTGTTGGCGCTGGGCGCAAAGAATTGTTGGACCAGGTAGGCATTCGCGCCATGGAGCTCGACGCCATCGGCCCCGGCCTCGATCGCGCGGCGTGCCGCGATGCGGAAGTCGGCCACCGTCTGACGTACCTCTGCCGCGGTCAGCGCACGCGGTGCGGGGATGTCCTGCAAACCCTTGGGCGTGAACATCTGCGCACCCGGCGCAATGGCCGACGGCGCAACGGCCTGACGGTGATGCGGCGTATTGTCCGGGTGCGACATGCGGCCGGCATGCATGAGCTGGATGAAGACATGCCCTCCCTGCCCGTGCACGGCAGCCGCAACCTTTCGCCAGCCGGCGACATGCGCGTCGGTGTAAATGCCCGGTGTCGCCAGATAGCCCTGACCATCGTCCGACGGCTGGGTCCCCTCGGTAATGATGAGCGCAACGCTGGCGCGCTGAGCGTAGTAGTCGGCGGCCAATTCCCCCGGCGTGCCGTCGGACTGGGCGCGCGAGCGGGTCATCGGCGCCATGACCAAGCGGTTCGGCAGCACATAGCGTCCGACACGAACGGGAGTGAATAGTGTGTCCATTGGAGAGTCCTCGGGCTGAGTGATTTGCCCTACACTGTAAGGAGTCCCATAAACAAAACAAAGACCATATTTACTAGACAGATCGTCTCGGTTTCAAAACACATGAATCTCAATGCCCTTGAAGACTTCAACCTGGTGGCGGTTCACGGCGGCTTGGGGAAGGCCAGTCGCGCCAGCGGCCGCTCGAAAGCCACCTTGTCCCGTCGCATCGCCGGCCTGGAAGACGCATTGGGTGTCCGGCTCCTGGAGCGCGGCGCCGGCGGCCTCGCCCTCACGGAGGCCGGACGATTGTTGGCCAGCCGAACCGAAGAGCCCATGCACGAAGTCGCCGATGCCATGGCCGCGGCACGTGAAGGGCTCGCCATCCCCCGGGGCCGCCTGCGGGTCGCCGCGCCGCTGCTGTTCTCCCAACTGGCGCTCGGGCGCCTTGCTGCGCAATTCCTGGCCACCTATCCCGAAGTGCAACTGGAGGTGGTGTCGGAGGATCGTGTCATCGATCTCGTGGATGAGCATTTCGACGTCGCGATCCGCATCAACCCGAGCAAGGACAGCACGCTGGTGGGCCGGTGCATCGCCAAGGACCGCCTGGTGATCGCCGCTGCGCCTTCGGTGCCGATGCCGACAGGCGGGAGCAGGAAGCCCGTCCGGGTTCCTGCCGTCGTGCTGCCCACGTATGCGGGCGAATCCTGGTCCATCGACGGTGCCCGTTTCACCATCGAGCCGCAGCCGGTGCTGCGCGCCTCATCTCTGTTGACGATCCGCGATGCCATTCTTGCCGGTGCGGGCGTGGCGCTGCTGCCGCAATCCATCATCTGGACGCTGCTGGCCAGCGGTGAACTCGTGCAGTGGGGATCGGCCGGCAGGGATGTCGAACTGTGGGTGCTGCACACGTCCCGCCGCCTGCCCAGCCCGAAGGTTCGCGCGTTCGTGGATTTCATGAGCAACCAGTATCCCGACGATTTGCTCGTGCTCTCTGGCTGAGAACGACGCTATGCACCGAAACGCACGCCGAGTCGTCCCGCACGGCCTCCGCGTCGGGCAGCGCCGGGCAGCGAGCGGCAAGAACCAACCCGGCCAACCCGCCAGGACCGGCGCGACGCCATGCACCGCCCGGCGCCCTTCATTGACATTCGCGGTATTCAGGCGCTTCACCAAGGAACGGTTCGACCCATGCGGTCGAGGTATTCCAGACCGGGTTTTCCTCGTTTCGAGAGCAGCGCCTTTACGATGTCGGGGACGGTTTCATCAAGGCTGAACGGCGCTTCCGGCCCGCCCAGCGCGGTACGAATCCAGCCGGGAGCCAACAACATCAACGCACGGGATTCCCCCGCGTGCCGAGCGGCGTAGCTGCGCATGTACTGGTTCAGGGCCGACTTGCTGCCGCGATAGACCTCATGCTTGCCTTTCTCGTTACTGGCGATGCTGCCTTGCCCAGACGACATGACGCCGATCAGGCCGTTGGCAGGCACCAAGCCCTGCAACACTTCGATGACGCGCATCGGTGCGAGCGCGTTGGTGAGCATGACGCGCACGAACTCCTGCGTGGACACGTCAGCAATGGTTTCGTGCTGATTGGCGTTCGCGGTTCCGGCATTCACGAATAGGATGTCGAAGCTGCGGCCAGATAGGCGATCACGCAATGCGGCAATCTGCGCCTGTTCGGTGACGTCGAGTCGCTCGATCTCGACGCGGCCTGCGTGGGCATCGGCCAAATCATGCAATTCGGTTCTGACATCCCCGCGCACGGTGCCGGTGACGTTCCATCCCCTTTTGAGAAATTCCGCCGACATCGCGGCACCAAGGCCACGCGAAGCGCCGATGAGCAAAATGCTCGGGCGAGGTTCACGGCTGATTGAGTTCGTCATGGTTGCACCTCTTCATGCGACTGGACAGACATTGATTCTGGATGCGCCTCATGTTTTGCACCAGACGCGCGTAATGCAATAATTGATTGCGTCTGATGCACAGAAAACCCAGGGATTGTCCGTGATGCGACACGTTGATTTGAACCTCCTCACATCGTTGGACATGCTGCTCACCGAGCGCAATGTGACACGGGCGGCACGTCGGCTTGGTTTAAGCCCATCGGCCATGAGCAGGGCGCTTTCCAGGCTTCGGGTAGCCACAGGGGATCAACTGCTCGTGCAGGCCGGCAGGACACTCGTTCCAACCCCTTACGCGGAACAACTGACCGAGCAAGTGCATGAGCTTGCGCGCAATGCGCTCGCGGTGCTTCAGCCCGTCAGTAACGTCCTAGACGTGGCGACCTTGGAGCGAACGTTCACGATCCGGGCCAATGACGGGTTTGTCGATCTGATCGGCCCGTCGCTGATGGCCGTGATCGCCCAGAGCGCGCCCCGTGTCCGCATCCGTTTCGTTCCGAAGTTCGACAAGGACGCACAACCGCTGCGAGAAGGCATGATCGACTTGGAGATCGGGGTGATCGGAACCAAGGCACCAGAACTGAAGACGCGGCTTCTTCTTCAAGACCGGTTCGTCGGTATTTGTCGAACGGGTCATCCTCTCTTGGAAAGACCAGGCGTAACGGCCAAACGCTATGCAGGCTATCGGCATGTGGTCGTCTCGCGCAAACGCCAATTTTCCGGCCCAGTGGATGATGCCCTTGATCAGATGGGCTTGCGCAGAACGGTTGCCACGGTCGTGCCTGCCTATGCCAATGCCGTGCGGATCGTGCGCCACTCAGACCTCATCGGGCTTGTCCCGCGTTCGAGTCTGGGCATTGGGTCGGCGGATGATGCCGCCATCAGTGCGGGCGTTCAGCATTTCGAGTTGCCGGTGCGTACCCCTCCGATCAAGGTATCCGCCATATGGCACCCACGCCTCCATGCAGACCCCGCCCATCGCTGGCTCCGCGACACCATTTTGGCTGTCTGCAAGGACACGCAGTTGGTCAACTGATGTGCGCTGAATCTCCAGCTCGGGACGCTAGCTTTGCGCGCACAGTGGTGCCGCACCCTTCAATCTTGCCTTTCGTCTGTGCCCTTCGCTGTCGCTGCGGGCGTCGGCGGCCCGACGACGCTGCGCAGCTATGATGATCCCAATAAGGAATTCTGAGAACGCCATGCCCGTTCAAATCGGATTGACCCGACCATCCGATGTCGAGGGAATATCCAAAAGATCCACGATCAAGCAGCCCTCCGTGCCTACTGACCAACCGCCAAGCGGACGGGCCTGCCGATGCGGCTCAACATTTCGACCAGCGTATCAATAGTGAACTTGGTGGTCTTCTTGTGCACCACGTCCGACACGCGCGGGCGGGACACCATCAGGAGCAAGTTCTAACGCCAGTGTTGGGCTGCACCCGAGCAGATTTGCCGGGCACCGTCTGGGATCTCGGCGCGATGCGCTGGACAGCAGCCGATAGGCGTCCTCGCTCATGGGCTTGGAGATGCCGCCGGTCTTGCTGTCAGGCCAGACGGCGCGACGCTTCTCCAGATCAACCCAGTCCCGTTCCAGGGGGCGGATTTCGGAGCGGCGAGCAGCGAACTCGAATTGCAGGTGGATCGCCAGCGCGATGACATAGTTCTCCAGTCCTTCCGCTTCCAAATGCTCCAGGTGACGGAAGATCCGCACCAGTTCATCGTCTACGATGGGCCGGGTTTCCTTTCCGGGCGGGTGCATCGGGACGTGGCGGCACGGATTCGTACCGTCGGGAGCGCTTTACATCCTGCGCCTTCATTCGCCCCAGGATGGGGATGATGCAGCGGTCGATGACGCCCTGATTGATAGCCGCGCTGGGGTCGCCGCCCTTGCGCATCTCGGCCAGTCACTCCTGCGCCATCGTGCGCGCCTGATCGACGGTCAGTTCCCCACCATACCGGTAAAAAAAACGCCCGTGGAACGGGCGGCGGGCAGTCCGGCGCAAGCCGGCGAGTCGCCCCGGAGGGCGCTCGAGATTATTTCAGCTTGGTTTCCTTGTAGTCGACGTGCTTGCGCGCGACCGGATCGAATTTCTTGATCAGCATTTTCTCGGGCATGTTGCGCTTGTTCTTGGTCGTCGTATAGAAATGACCCGTCCCAGCGGTGGACTCGAGCTTGATCTTTTCGCGGATGCCTTTTGCCATGATGTGCTCCTAGGGCCTGTCAGGCCAGTTCGCCGCGTGCGCGCAGGTCGGCCAGCACGGCGTCGATGCCGTTCTTGTCGATGATGCGCAGGGCCTTGGTGGACACGCGCAGGCGCACCCAGCGGTTTTCGCTCTCGACCCAGAAACGCCGCGACTGCAGGTTGGGCAGGAAACGGCGCTTGGTCTTGTTGTTGGCGTGAGAGACATTGTTGCCCACCATCGGGCCTTTGCCAGTCACTTGGCATACGCGTGCCATGGGCTCACCTCTGCTGTGTAATATGGATATCAGTAAAGCCAAGCATTCTAAACTGAAAGTGCCTGGTGAATCAAGCCGCGCGCATCGCAAAACGCCCGGAAAGCCACGCGAGCGCGGCGCAAAGCGCCAGTATACCCGCCAGCGGCAGGGGGGTTTCGGTATGCCAGGCGCTGATGGCCAGCCCCGAGAGCGCGCCGCACAGCATCTGCAGGCCGCCCATCAGGGCCGAGGCGATCCCCAGCCGGCGGCCTTGTTCCGACAGGGCGAGCGCCGCGGCATTCGGGCCGACGAATCCCAGGCTGGCCATGAAGCCCATCAGGCACAGCATCAGCAGGCTCAGATTGATGAGGTCCGCCAGCGTCAGCAGCAGGGCGGCCAGGGCGGCCAGCGCCATGGCGCGCAGGGACCGCTTGAGCAGCGCGGCCGGGGTGTGGCGGTTGAGGAGGCGGGCGCCGATTTGCGAGGCGGCGATCAGCGACGCCGCGTTCAGGCCGAACAGCAGGCCGAAGTATTGCGGCTCGACGCCATAGAGCAGGATGAAGACCCGCGGGGAGCCCGAGATGTATGCGAACAGGCCCGCCGATCCGAAGCCGCCCGCCAAGGCGTAGCCCATGAAAGCCTTGTGGCGCAGCAGGTCGCGGTAGGTGGACGCGACGATGCGCGGCGTCAGGGCCGCGACGTGCGCGGGGTCCAGCGACTCGCGCATCGAGGTCGCCACCGCCACCCACTGCAGGATGCCGACCGCGGCCATGATGTGAAAGATCGTGCGCCAGGAACCGAGCAGCAGGGCCTGGGCGCCCAGCAAGGGGGCGAGGATGGGCATCACCCCCATGACCAGCATCAGCAAGGACAAGGCCTTGGCCGCGTCGCGGGTCTCGAGGTGGTCGCGGATCACGGCGCGCGGGATCACCATGCCGGCCGCGCCGCCGAAAGCCTGGACGATCCGCCAGAGCGCCAACTGATCGATGGTGGCCGCGGTGGCGCAGCCCAGCGATGCGACCACGAACAGCGCGAGGCCGCCCAGCAGGGGGATCTTGCGCCCGTAGCGGTCGGCGAGCGGTCCGTAGCAGAGCTGCGCCAGCGCCAGCCCCAGCAGGTAGGTGGCGAGCGTCTGCTCGACCAATCCCTGAGCCACGCCGAGGTCGGCGGCGATGGCCGGGAACGAAGGCAGGTACATGTCGATCGCGAGCGGACCGATGGCCGCGAGCGACCCCATGAGAATCAGCCAGGGCGGCAGGTTTTCCAGTGTCGTTCGGGGTGGCATGCGGGGGCTTCGGATCGTTCTGTTTGGCGCTACTATAACAAGGTCCTGTGCGTCCAAAAGGGAGGTTGTGTTGAGCTCGATCCAGTCCATGATAGAAGCCAAGCTTGCCGCGTTGCCCGTTCCCGTGTCCCTGGAGCTGCCCGACGGCCGGCTGGTCGGCGCCGCCGATGCGGCGCTCCGATTGAAGGTCCGGGACCCAGTCGTCCTGACGCATTTCGCGGCGGGCGAGGTTGGCGTGCTGGGCGAGGATTACGTCGAGGGCAAGTTCAGTTTCGAGGGTTCCATGCGCGACCTGATGCGCCTGGCGGCCGGGATCCTGCCCCAGTCCCCGGTCGATGCCGCCCGCTCGGGCTGGCTGACCGAGATCGTGCGTCGCCTGACCTCGGTCTGGCGCCACTCGATCGAACGCGACGCCCGGCAGATCGAATTCCACTATGACCTGTCGGACGATTTCTATGCGCTGTGGCTGGATCCCCGGCGGGTCTATTCCTGCGCCTATTTCCGCGAGCCCGGCATGACGCTGGCGCAGGCCCAGGAGGCCAAGCTCGACCACATCTGCCGCAAACTCGCCCTCAAGGCCGGCGACCGTTTCCTCGACGTGGGCGCGGGCTGGGGCGGCCTGCTGCTGTGGGCCGCCGAGCACTACGACGTGCAGGCCACCGGGATCACGCTATCGCGCAATCAGCATGCCTACGTCAACCGGCTGATCGAGGAAAAAGGCCTGGGCGGCCGGGTGCGCATGGACTTGCTGGATTACCGCAAGCTCGACGAGTCCCAGCCCTACGACAAGATCGCCTCCGTGGGCATGTTCGAACACGTGGGCCGCGCCCAGCTGACGGGGTATTTCTCCAAGCTGCGGCGCCTGGTCCGCCCCGGCGGCCTCATCCTGAACCACGGCATCACGGCCGGCGGCCTGGACAATGCCGAGCTCGGCGCGGGGATGGGCGACTTCATCGAAAAGTTCATCTTTCCGGGCGGCGAGCTGTCCCACGTCAATTACGTCATGCGCACCCTGGCCGAGGCGGGGCTCGAGGACGTGGATGTCGAGAACCTCAGGCCGCACTATGCGCGCACGCTCTGGGCCTGGAGCGACGCCCTCGAGGACAAGCTCGAGCAGGCGCGCGCCATCCTGGATTCCGAGCAGGGCGCCCGCTCGCTGCGGGCCTACCGCATGTACCTGGCGGGCTGCGCGATGGGCTTCGAGCACGGCTGGATCGCATTGCATCAGATCCTCGTCCAGCCGCACCCCCACGGGCGCGATGACGAGCTCGACCACCCCGCCGATCTCAGCTATCCCTGGCGCCGGGACTACATGTATCGCAGCCCGCCGGCCGGTGCCAAGTAGCCATCAGGGTTTATTTCACCGCATCATGCGTGTAAAATAAAGTTTCCGCCGTGGCAGGCTGTTGCGATTCGCGACCCGGCCCGGCGGTTTGGTCTTTCAATTCTGGCGTATGACGGGTCGGCGCGCGCCGGCCCCAGAAACCTGTCAAGGGATGCCGCAGGCATCCGCGCTAGTGCTGGTATGTATTGGCGGGCTGGCCCCGTCTTCCGCACACCCTCCCCTAAGCTATGGCGCGTTGCGCATATTGGTGCGTCCCGCGTCTCCGTAACCCAAAGGAGGCTACATGTCTATCCAATCCCCCGCGCCGCATAAACCGGCTGTCCGTAAACGCCTGCCGCTCAAAGCCATGGGCCTGATGCTTGCCGCCTTGCTGGGCGGCGTGCCGCTGGCCGCCCAGGCGGCCGACGCGCCCCAGTGCGAACTGGACCGCCCCATGCGCTTTGGCGGCATGAACTGGGAATCCAACCTGGTGCTCGTCGAGGTCGAACGTTTCATCATCAAGCACGGCTACGGCTGCGAATCCGAGGTCCTGCCCACGGAAACCCTGCCGGCGCTCGCCGCCCTCGAGCGCGGCGACCTGGACATCAATACCGAACTTTGGCTGAACAGCACGCTCGAACCCTGGAACAAGGCCGAAGCCACCGGCAAGGTCAAGCGCATCGGCGATCTGTACATGGGCGGCGAGGCCTGGTTCATCCCGCGCTACACCGCCGAGCGTTTCCCTGAACTGAAGAAGGCCGCCGACCTGCCGAAGTTCAAGGATGCGTTCAAGGATCCCGAGGAGCCCGGCAAGGGCCGCTTCTATGGCTGCCCGGCGGGCTGGGCCTGCGAAGTCGTCAACGGCAATCTGTTCAAGGCGCTGGGCATGGGCGATACCTACACCTTGTTCTCGCCCGGCACCGGCGCGACGCAAAAGGCGGCGCTGGCGTCCGCCTACCAGCGCAAGGAAAACATCGTTTTCTACTACTGGTTCCCGACGTCCGTGGTCGGTTCCATGGACCTGGTCCAGCTCGAGCTGCCGCCCTACGACAAGGAAAAGCAGCTGTGCCTGACGGACGTCAACTGCGCCGATCCGCAACCCACCGCCTATCCCGACAATCCGGTGTTCACCGCGGTCAACACTGAATTCTCCGAAAAGGCGCCCAAGCTGATCGGCTTCCTCTCCAAGGTCGAGGTGCCGCTGGATGCCATGAACGAAACCCTGTCGTACATGGATGAGAACGAACTGGATGCCGAGCCCACCGCCCAGTGGTTCCTGAAATCCAAGCAGGATATCTGGACCCAGTGGCTGCCCGCCGACGTGGCGCAACGCGTCCAGGCGGCGCTCTGAGCGTGGCCGCGGTGTTTCCCGAGCTCATCCAGGCGCGCGAGCTGCAGCGTCCCATCGACCATTTCGTCGAGGGCATCGTCAACCAGTATGCGGATACCTTGCGCGCGCTGACCCAGCCCCTGCTCGACTTGCTGGTGTGGTCCGACCAGACCTTGCGGCACGCGCCCTGGTGGCTGGTGATCGGCGTGATCGTGGCGATCGCCTGGATGGGCAGCCGCAAGCCCGGGTTCAGCCTCATCATGGGGGGGCTGCTGTGCCTGGTGGGGGCCATCGGCCTGTGGGACGCGGCCATGCAGACGCTGTCCCTCATGCTGGTGGCGGTGCTGTTCTCGGTCGCTATCGGTATTCCGATCGGTATCCTGATGGCCAGCGTGCGCTGGGTGCGCGCGGCCATGCTGCCCATCCTGGATGTCATGCAGACCATGCCCAGCTTCGTCTACCTCATTCCCGTGGTGATGCTGTTCAACCTGGGCAAGCTCGCGGCCTTGTTCGCCACCGTGATCTATGCGGTGCCGCCGGTCATCCGCCTCACCGACCTGGGCATCCGCCTGGTCGACCGCGAGGTGCTGGAGGCCTCGCGGGCCTTCGGGGCCAGCCGCACGCGCCAGCTCTTTGGCGTGCAGCTGCCGCTGGCGCTGCCCAACATCATGGCGGGCATCAACCAGACTACCATGATGGCGCTGGCCATGGTGGTGATCGCCTCGATGATCGGCGTGCGCGGGCTGGGCTACGAGGTCCTGCAGGGCATCAACCGCCTTCAGGTGGGTCGTGGCCTGCTGGCGGGCCTGGGCATCGTGATACTGGCGATCATCTTTGACCGGATCACCCAGCAGTTCGGCAACCGGCAGATGCGACGGAGGGCCTGACATGAGCAAGATCGAAGTCCGCCATATCTATAAAGTATTCGGCCCCCGGCCGCAGCGCTGGATGGGGGCCGTGCGCGAGGGCATCTCGAAAGAAGCCCTGCTCGAGCGCAGCGGCCATACCCTGGGCCTGCGCGACATCAGCCTGTCCATCGAGGAAGGCCATATCCACGTGATCATGGGCCTGTCGGGCTCCGGCAAATCCACGCTGATCCGCCATTTCAACCGCCTGATAGACCCCAGCGCCGGCCAGATCCTGGTCGACGGCGTCGACGTCATGAGCCTGCGTCCGCGCGAGCTCGAGCGCTTCCGCCAGGCCAAGATGAGCATGGTGTTTCAGCGCTTCGGCCTGCTGCCGCACCGCACGGTCCTGGACAATGCGGCCTATGGGCTGGCCGTGCAGGGCATGGGCCGCGCCGAGCGCAAGGCGCGCGCCATGCACTGGCTCGAACAGGTCGGCCTGTCCGGGTTCGAGGCGCAGTACCCGCACCAGCTCTCGGGCGGGATGCAGCAGCGCGTGGGCCTGGCGCGCGCCCTGGCCACCGACGCCGAGATCCTGCTGATGGACGAGGCGTTCTCCGCGCTCGACCCCTTGATCCGCCGCGAGATGCAGGACCAGTTGCTGGCCCTGCAAGCGCGCCTGAACAAGACCATCGTGTTCATCACCCACGACCTGGACGAGGCCTTGCGCCTGGGCAACCGGATCGCCATCCTCAAGGACGGCGAACTGGTCCAGGAAGGCGCGCCCGAGGACATCCTGCTGGCGCCCGCCAACGACTATGTGCAATCCTTCCTGCAGGACGTCAATCGCGGCAAGGTCCTCAACGCCGCGCATGCCTGCAACGAACGTCCCCTGACGCTGACCATGCGCACGCATCCCGCGCATGCCCTGGAACGCCTGGCGGGTCGCGGCTACGACTATGCGGCCGTGCTGGACGGCAAGCGCCTGGCGGGCGTCCTGACCCGCGAGCAGGCCGAGGGCGCGGTGCGCGCCGGCGCGCGGGACATCGCCCGCTATGTGGGCGACATGGCCTCCGTGCCGGCCAGCGCCGGCCTGGACGAGGTCCTTGCCCGCCTGCTGCGCAGCCCCGAGCCCCTGGCGGTCACCGGCGAGGACGACGAGTTCGTGGGCGTGCTGTCGCGCAGCCGCGTGGTCGAACTCGTGACCCCCGCCGTGGTCGCCGACGAACCCGAGCCGTCGGATCCATCGGATTCGTCCGAGCCGGCGGCGGCAGCCGCCCGGGATGCGGCCTGAAGACCGGGCCGGTTTTCAGGCCCGCATCATGCGGGCTTCTTCGCGTCGCCGCACGCGGGCATACCAGCCGAACAGCAGGACCGCGGTCAGGCCCAGGCCGGCCGCCGCCATGATCCACATCGTGGCGGCGCCCACGGGCGCACCCGGCATCACCCAGTCGGCCACGGGCCGCAGGCGGCCGGCGCCGGGTCCGTATCCCAGCCACCAGCCGCCGATCAGGCCGAGGCCCGTCAAAGCGGCGATCTGCAGGACCAGCGGCACCACCGCCACCTTGTAGGCGCGCAGCAAGTAGGCGCTGATGCAGTGCATGGCATCGCAGAAATGGAACCAGGGCGCCACCTGCAGCAAGGCGAGGGCGACCGCCGCCACGCGCGCCTCGTCGGTGTAGGCATGCACGATGGGCTCCTGCGCGATGATCAGGACGGCCGCGGTGATCGCGGCGCCCGCCACGACCAGCAGGACGCCCGACCAACCGGTCGCGCGAGCCCTGGCGGCATCGCGCGCGCCGATCGCCTGGGCGGTCAACGAGGCGGTCGACAGGCTGATCGACATCGGCAGCATGTAGCACAGGGCGATCAGGTTGGCGAGTATCTGCTGGCCGCCGCTCACGTACAGGCCGTCGCGCGCGATCAGCAAGGCCATGAAGCTGAAGGCGCAGACCTCGATCAGGTAGGAGCCGCCCATGGGCAGTCCCAGCCGCAGCAAGGCCTTCTGGTCGGCCCAGCGCGGGCGGCCCACCCGCAGGTCGAGGGCGCGGAAGGCCGGCAGCCGCCGGATCACCCACAGGCCGGCGGCGAAAGTCATCCAGCTGACCAGCAGGGTGGACAGGCCGGCGCCCACGGCCCCCATGGCCGGGATGCCCGCCCAGCCGAATATGAAGGCGCCGTTGAACAGCAGCTTGAAGCCGATGCTGGCGACGTTGATCAGCATCACGACCCGGGTCTGCGAGATCGCCGTGGCCAGTGCGTAGATGCTGCGAAACATCAGCGCGGCCGGCAGAGCCGCCGCCAGGGCCAGCAGATACCAGGCGATGCGCGCGCGCACCTCGGGATCGACGGTGCCTGACATCGACAGCCAGACGTCGGGAAACAGCAGGGTGGCGCCGCCGATCAGCGACAGGTACAGGGCCAGCCAGACACCCTGGCCCCAGGCGTGGCCCGCCAGGTCCAGGCGCCCGGCGCCGAAGTGCTGGGCGGCAATGGGGATCAGGGCGTGGACGACCCCCATCAGGCCCACGAATATCGTGATGTAGATCGAGGCGCCCAAGGCCATGGCCTGCAGGTCGGCGGCGGTGGTATGGCCGACCATTGCCGTGTCCAGGACGGCGAAGACGATGCCCGCCCAGGAACTGACCAGGATGGGCCAGGCCTGCCGCAGGATGTCGGCGGCGGCCCTGTGCGAGGGACTGTGCCGCGGTGAAGGGGTCATGGGGTGCGCGGCGCAATCCGCAATAGGCGGAACATCTCGTTGCGGTCAGGGCCGCGCCGGCCCTCCCACAGCGCCTCATGCCCGGCGTAGGCGGCGGTGCCGTCCCGCAGCGCGGCGGGCGTCACCTGTTGCAGCACCAGCGGGCAGCGCTCGTCAAAACTGAATTCGAGGCCGTCGAACACCAGGAACGAAGCCCGTTGGCCGGTGCCCAGGTGCAGGGTGCGCACGCATTCGCCCGGCCGGCGGTGGGCGTCGAGCGCGGCGGCGAACGAATGGGAGACCTCGCGATAGCTGCGCACATAGTCCAGCGCGGGCATCCAGAGCGTCGCCAGCAGCAGCCAGGTGGTGATGAGCCCGCCGGCCGACAGGGCCGTGCCGCGCCACAGGCCGGCCGGATGCGAGCGCAGGCGCCAGCGCACCAGCAGGATCCAGGCCAGAGTTCCCAATACGGCCAGCGTCAGTGCCGGCCAGGCGACGTGGGCGTCCAGCCCGGCAGTCTGGCGCTCGATGTTGTGGGCGATCTGGGTCGGCCAGCCGCTTTGCAGGGCGACCCAGCCGAGCCAGACCGTCGCCGCCGTCAGCGAGAAGCACATGATGGCGAACCAGTCCAGGGTGTTGACGATGCCGCGGCGCAAGGTCGGCAGGGCGAATGCGCCCAGGACCGCGCAGGGCACGGCGAGCGTGCTGTACTCGGGTTCGAACGGATCGGCCACGAACAGCATCACCAGCAGGGCGCAGGCGGCGAAGCCGGCGGGGATGAGGATGTGCGGCGCGGCCAGCCAGCTGCGCCAGCGCCAGAGCGCAAGCAGCGCCAGAGGCCAGGTGGGCCACAGGAACCAGGGCAGGTCGCGCGCGATGCTCAGCAGGGCCCTGGGATTGGGCCAGCCGAATGACTGGCTGGTCCAGTACCACCAGCTTCGTGTCCAATACGGGCCGAACTCGCGGGCGGGAATCCACCAGAGCAGGATCAGCCCCGCGCAGACCAGGGCGCTGATCGCCAGCCATTTGGACTCGGCGCGCAGCGGGCCGGGCGGCAGGAACGCGCAACCGGCCGCGAGCATCAGCGGCAGGCCCCCCAGCCAGCCGCGCGCGAGGAAGGCGGCGCCCAGCGCCACGCCCAGGGTCACGGCCCCCGACAGGGGATGGTCCAGCATGCGGGCCACGGCATAGAAGGCCAGAGCCTGGCACGCGATGACGGCCGGGACCTCGGAGGTCTCGTGCATCCGCCAGATGATGCCGGCGGTCGCCACGATCAGCAGCAGGGCGGCGTCGGCCAGCATGCGCCCGTAGTCGCGGGGATGGGGTTCGCCCCCAAAGGGCAACGCCATGGGTTGCGCCTCGGCGCGCCGGCCCAGCAGGTAAGTGCCGTACCAGATGGAGCTGGTCAGGATGCCGAACCACAGCAGGTTGGGCAGGCGCGAAGCGATGATCGCCGCATCCAGCGGCCCCGAGAACCATTCGAACAGCGGCGTGAACGCCCAGATCGAGAAGGCCCCCACCCAGGTGACCAGCGGGCCGTCCTGCGCGTGCGCGAGCGTGCCGATCTGCGGCAGCAGCCAGGCGTGAGCGCTCGTGTCCGAGAGGGCGGTGAGCATGGTGGCCAGGCTGGTGACGTCGTCGGTCTTCCAGGGGTCGCGGTAAAACAGGCCGGCCAGGATGTAGACCAGCCCGACGCACAGCAGGAACAGGCGCGGGAGCTTGACCGTGGCGGGGGCCGTCAGCCGGGCGGGCGTCGAGCGAACGTTGTCTTGGAACACCGGGACAGCACTACCGAGAAAATGGACAAAGCCATCTTAAATGAAAAAGGGCAGCCTGGATGGCTGCCCTTTTCGGCCGCGGCGGGCTTATTGGTCTTTCTTGACCGTGCCGGCGGTGCGCGCAAAGCGGGCGCGGAATTTCTCGACGCGGCCGGTCTCGACGATGCGGGTCTGGGCGCCCGTGTAGAAGGGGTGGGACTCGGAGGTCACATCGCACTTGAAAAGCGGATAGGTCTTGCCGTCGATCTCGGTCTTTTCGCGGGTCGAAAGCGTCGAGCGCGAGATAAACGTGTTGCCGGTTTGCTGATCCAGGAATACGACTTCGCGGTATTCGGGGTGGATGCCTTCTTTCATGGTGGATGTTCCAGTCTGTGTGAGGGTCGCCAGCCAGGCCCACTAGTGCCTGTAGTGCCTGACAACGTATCCGGTAAAGCCCAGTATTCTAATCCCGATAGGGAATTTATTCAATAGCTGTCGGTGCGCCGGCAGCAGGACGCGGGTCGCCTGTGCGCGACCCGCGGTGCGTGGCGGGCGTTTCCGGGTTCGGCCTGGGATTAATACTGATATCGATTGATAAATTGTATCCAGTATCCTGCATCTAGAATGACGGCATGTTTCCGTCACGGCCCGCCATGCTTCCTCAACACCATGAAGGACACCCGGATATGAAAATCATTGCCATCGATTATTGGAAACTGCCTTGCCGCGCCATCAAGGAATCCTGGGACAGCGATGAATCCGTCTGGCCCGATGCGCCGCCCAGCTTCCTCGTGCGGGTCACTGGCGAAGACGGCGTCACCGGCGTCGGCGAGGTGACGAGCCAAGTCTGGTATCTGGGCGAAACCGCCGAGCAGATCGCCGGCTGCCTGGCGCTCTATGCGCAGGCGCTGGTGGGTCAGGACGCCACGAACATCGCCCGGGCGCACCAGATCATGGAGCGCACGTACTCCGGCGGCATGCCGGGCGGACGCGGCGCCCGGTCGGCGGTCGACATGGCTTTGTACGACCTGGTCGGCAAGGCCAAGGGCCTGAGCGTGCATGCGCTGCTGGGCGGGGCGTACCGCACGCGCCTGGACCTGCTGACCAACCTCTACCACAAGACGCCCGAGAGCATGGCGCAAGCGTGCAAGGATTTCGTCGCCCGGGGCTTCAAGGGCCTGAAGATCAAGGTGGGCGACACCCTGCTGCACCACGGGTTTTCAATGCAGCGCATGGAGCAGGAACTGGAGTTCCTGCAGGCCGCGCTCGAGGTTACGCCGCGTGACGTCTATATCGACGCCGATGCCAATCAGGGCTGGCGCAACGCCAAGTGGACGGTGGCCAAGCTCGCGCGCTTTGAGGAATACGATAATCTGTCGATCGAACAGCCTCTGGCCTATGCGGATCTGGCCGGCGCCCGCCATGTTCGCGAGCATGCCCGTACGCCCGTCATCCTGGACGAGTCCATCTGGTCGGTCGAAGCCATGTCCAATGCGATCGCGGCGCAGGCCTGCGACAGAATCGTGCTGAAGATCAATCGCGTCGGCGGTTTCTTCCCGGCCCAGCAAATCATCGCCCTGTGCACCGCCGCGGGCATCGGCGTCAGTGTCGATACGAATCCCTTCACCCTGGTGGGCGATACCGCCTGCGCCCACATCGCCGCCATCATCAAGGACCACTACCCCGTGGATTGCGAGGGTCACGTGTCTTTCCTCACGCTGGGCCGGGACGATGTGTTTCAGGGCGGCGTCGCCTTCGATCAGGGCCAGGCGATCGTTCCGGTCGCGCCGGGGCTGGGCGTCGAGGTCGACTGGGATGTCGTCGAGGGCATCGCCGAGCGATGAGTAGCGGCCGGCGGGCCTTCCTGCCCGGCGGCCTACACCTCGCCGCGTTCGGCGAGGGACACCGCACCTGAAGCCCCCACAATCAGGTGGTCGACCAGCCGGATGTCCACCAGGGCGAGCGCCTGCTTCAGGTGGCGCGTGAGGGCCAGGTCCGCGGGGCTGGGTTCGGCCAGGCCCGAGGGGTGATTGTGCGCCAGGATGACGCCGGCCGCGTGATGGCCCAGCGCGGCCCGGACAATTTCGCGGGGATAGACCGTGGCCTGCGACAGCGTGCCGCGCGACACCTCTTCGCAAAGAATCAATTGCAGTTGGGTATCCAGGTACAGCGCGATGCAGTGCTCGACGCGCAGGTGCGCCAGTTGCGCGGCACAGAACCGCTTGACCTGCTGGGGCTGGCTCATCGCCTGGCCGGCGCGCAGGTCCTCCTCGAGCGCGCGGCGGCTGAGTTCGCGGATGGCCAGCAGTTCGCAGGTCTTGGCGGTGCCCATGCCGGGAAAGCCCAGCAGCGACCCCGCCGGCGCGGACAGCAGGCTGCGCAGGCCGCCGAAATGCTCCAGCAGGCGCCGCCCCAGGGCGACGGCATCGCAGCCGCGGGTGCCGGTGCGCAGGACGACCGCCAGCAATTCGGCGCTGGTGAGGGCGTGGGCGCCATGGGCCAGCAGGCGTTCGCGGGGGCGCTCGGGGCTCGGCGCGTGGCCGGCTGCGGGCCGGGAATAGGGGGATGCGGGACCCGAGGTCATGATAGGCTCTAAAATATGGCGCATGCGCGAGATCTTCTACGGTGACACACTTTGACTTCCACATCTGACACGGTGAATACTTTTGTCCGTGCCGATTCCTACGTGACCCTGCACTATCGCATCGAGCTCACCAGCGGCCAGGCGGCGGGGACGGTGTTCGTCGATACCTTCCTGGATCGGCCGGCCACGCTGCAGATGGGCGTGGGGCAATGGGCCGCCGGGCTCGAGGACCTGCTGGTCGGCCGCGCCGAAGGCGAGCACTTCATGGTGGACCTGCCGGCCGCTCGGGCCTATGGGGAACGCAATCCCGACCTCGTCCAGCGCGTCAGCCGCGAGGCCATGCGCGACAATGCGCCGCCGGACACCGAGTTCCAGCCCGGCGACATGGTCGAGTTCGTGGCGCCCAACGGCGGACGGTATTCGGGGGTGCTCAAGGAACTGGGCGAAACCTCCGGCCTGTTCGATTTCAATCATCCACTGGCAGGCGTCGACCTGCAGGTCGAAGTCCGGATCCTGGGGGTGCTGTGAACACATCTGATACGTCCCGGCCCGAGCCGGACATCGTCCTGGCCCAGCCGCGCGGATTCTGCGCGGGTGTGGACCGGGCCATCGCCATCGTCGAGCGCGCCCTCGAAATACACGGCGCGCCGATCTACGTGCGCCACGAGATCGTGCACAACCGCTACGTGGTCGAGGACCTGCGCGCCAAGGGCGCCGTGTTCATCGACGAACTGGTCGAAGCGCCCGCCGGCGCCATCGTGATTTTTTCCGCGCATGGGGTCTCACGGGCAGTGCGCGCCGAGGCCGAGGCGCGCGGCCAGCGGATCTTCGATGCGACCTGCCCCTTGGTCACCAAGGTCCACGTCGAGGTGGCCCGCATGCGGGCCGATGGGCGCGAGATCATCATGATCGGCCATCGGGGACACCCCGAGGTCGAGGGCACGCTGGGCCAGGCCGACGGCGGCATGCACCTGGTCGAGACCGTCGAGGATGTCGCGGCGCTGCAGGTGGCCGACCCCCAGCGGCTGGCCTTCGTGACCCAGACCACCTTGTCCATCGACGATGCGGCCGCGGTGGCGGCCGCCTTGCGCGCGCGCTTTCCCGGCATCGCCGAGCCCAAGAAAAGCGACATCTGCTATGCGACGCAGAACCGCCAGGACGCCGTGCGCATCATGGCGCCGGCGTGTGACCTGGTGCTGGTGGTGGGCAGCCCCAACAGCTCGAACTCCAATCGCCTGCGCGAAGTCGCCGAGCGTCGGGGCGTGGCCGCTTACCTGCTGGACGACCCGGACATGATCGATCCGGCATGGCTCGAAGGCGCCCGCCGGATCGGCGTGACGGCCGGCGCCTCGGCTCCCGAGGTCCTGGTCGAGCGCGTGATCGAACGGCTCAAGGCCTTGGGCGCGCGTTCGGTGCGCCCGCTCGAGGGCGTAGTCGAAAACGTCTCTTTCCCGCTGCCCAGGGAACTCTCGCGCAAGATCGCGTCCCCGTCCTAGTGCCGAGCCTCATGAATACACGGCGCACGCTTGCCATCCTCGCGGGTACGGTGATCGCCCTGACGGGCCTCTATGCGGGCGCGTCATGGTATGCGGGCCGCGAGGCCCAGGCCAGGATCGAGCAGCTCGTCGAACAGGCCAATCTGGGCCTGGCGGCGCAATGGCCGGTGACCCAGCCGCAACCGGTCCTGCGCATCGACGAGTACCGGCGCGGCTGGTTCTCGTCCCGGATCCGGTACACCCTGGCCTATCAGGACGCCGACGGGCATGCGCGCGGCCTCCATTTCCAGGACGCCCTGGCGCACGGCCCATTGCCCTGGGCCGCGCTGCGCATGGGGGATTGGCGGCCGGCGATGGCCTACAGCCGCCTGGTGCTGGCGCCCGGCGACACCGGGGGCGCCTGGTTCGACGGCGTCGAGAACGGGGGCGCGCCGCTGGCGATCGATACCCGCATCGCCTTCGACGGCAAGGTCCATGCCGTCTGGCGCCTCGCGGCGGCGCAGGTGCGCGGCCAGGCGGTGCAGGTCGGGTTCAGTGCCGGACGCATGACCGTCGACTACGATCCCGCGACACGCGCGTCCGTGGCGTCGGGCGCACTGGACCACCTCGCCTTGATCATGCCCGACACAGGCGAGCGTCTGCGCCTGGAGGGTTTGTCGATCCAGGGCGACAGCGCATCATCGGGTGAAGACGACGGGCGGACCAGCCATCGCCTGCGGATCCAGCGGCTTGCCCTGGATCGGCCCGACCAGCCCGCCGTCGAGGCCCACGGCATCGAGGTCGGACTGGATGCGGCGCGCACCGGCGCCCTGGTCGACGGCCGGCTGGCTTACGCCCTCGACCAGTTGCGCGTCGGCGAGCTGGACATGGGACGTCTGGAATTCCAGGCCTCCGCCCAGCACGTGGATGCGGGCGCCTTCCAGGCCTTGCAGCAGACCTGGGAGGACATCGCGGCGGCGGGCGATCCCGACGCCGGCCTCGATCCCGCGGACCGGGCGGCCCTGCTGGAGCGCCTGCGGCCCGTCCTGGCGGCCGCGCCTTCCGTGGCGATCGACGCCCTGCGCTGGCGCAATGCGCAGGGCCAGAGCCAGGCCTCCCTGGCCGTGGAGTTCACGCCGCCAGGCGAGGGCGGCGACACGGATCTCGGCGCTTTTCTCGAGCGTGCCATCCGGCAGTTGCGGCTGAACCTGGAGGTGTCCAAGGCCATGCTGGTCGAGACCGCCCGGCGTGTGAACCCCGGCGACGCCGATCGCACGGCGGCGCTGGCGAGCATGCTGTTCGATGGTGTCACGGGCCGGCTCGCCCGCGCGGGCCTGGTTCGGGTCGAGGACGGCGCCGCGCGGCTGGAGCTCGCCTACAGCGCCGGGCGGGTGACCTTGAACGGGCAAGCCATGCCGGTCGCGGATTTTCTGGCGCTGGTGTCGCCCTGGCTCGTCGGGCCGGCCGGCTAGCCGCGCCGGACAGCCGGCTGTCGGCGTCCGGCGGACGCCGTCCTGGTCACGGTATCGGCTAGCGGCGCTTGACCGAACGGCCGTCGTAGGACCACCGGTCGATCTTGTCCGGGTCGTCGGCGTTGGGCGTTTCGAGCACCAGGGTGTGGCCATGGGCGGCGACCCGGATCTTGGGTGAACACGAGCCGAACGCCTCGGTCATCCGATAGCCCGATTTTCGCAGGGCGATCCAATGATAGCGGATGGGGCAGGACGTATCGCCCGTATCGACGCTGATCAGGGCGATGCTGCGGTTCTTCATGCGATAGGCGTAGCTGATGGTGATGAGGCCCTTGACGAGGGGGTCCACGTCGGCGCCGTCCAGCATCAGGGTGGATTCGTACACATAGGCGCTGTCGTGCACCGACAGCGTCCCATAGGGGCTCGCCAGAACGGTACGGGACGGGGGGACGGGCCATGCGTCGCCCGTTTCTGCGCGGGCCGGCGCAAGGCCTGCCCAGAGCACGACGACGGATAGCAGGCCGGCAATGAACCGCATGATGATGGGCGCAAGGAGTGTGCTGAGGTTTCGGAAAGCCTGTCGGACCACTGCGTTCCGCCGCGCAAGGCCGCAAATTGCGAAGGTGGGGCGGGCGTCAGGCGACCCGTTGATTACATTTCATTTTCTTTCCGAATGCAAGGGGCGCCCATCCGCCGTCCGGCGGATGCCCCAGGCGCTCCCGCGCTACGAGGACGACGGCGTGGGCCTGGTGTGGCCGCGCAGGGATCCGGCTCTCGAGACCCGGCGCGAATATGCGTCGAAAATCATTTTGGCTTGAATGATCTGTCGTCGGCCGCACCGGCCGGCGCATATTGAAGCTGGAAAAAGCGGATTTTTCCGCACTGCCGTTTTCCCTTAGGGAATTACCCTGATCCCGGACTCCCGGGCAGTGTCTCGTTCGCCAATAAATCTTTTGAAAACAGCGTATTGGATATTGCGTGATGCCGAGACAGGCTCACGCATGGCCCGAGGGTGTCCGAAGCGAATAAATCCGTGTCCTGATTGCGTAAGTTTTGCGTAAGTTTCAAATCTTACTAATAGCGGCATGCAGCAATAAGCGAGGTTCGTTTATCTGCCGACATAAAAACAAAGCTGGTTTGAATATCAAAAAGAATTGCAGAGGCTGCACTGGAAACTGACGTCATACCGGACGTCCCCGATGTCCGGACCCAACCACTCAGGAGACAAGCAATGGATGACAAGAAGACTTTGGGCAAGGCCATGAAGGCACGCGTGCAGCGCCGCTCGGTACTGAAGGCGGGCGCGGCCGGTGTGGCCGGCGGCATGCTGTTGCCGGGCGCTGCCCGGGTTGCCATGGCCGAAGACAAGAAACCGCTGGGGGCATGGCCTGCGGGCGCCGACGGGGATTCGGTGTTCGTCGGCCTGACCGTCGACCTGACCGGGCCGTATTCGGCCCAGGGCGCCGAACAGCAACGGGGCTATGAGCTGGCCGCCGAGCAGATCAATGCCGGAGCGCCGCAGGTGCAGAAGATCTCGCCCCTGCTCAAGAAAGGAATCTTGGGCAAGACCCTCAAGCTGGGGATCGCCGACGCCGAGACCAAGCCCAACACCGGGGTGCAGGCGGCCACGCGGTTCATCCACGACAACAAGGCCATGATGATCGCCGGCAGCACCAGCAGCGCGGTGGCCATCGCCTTGCAGAAGGTCTGCACGCGCGAGCACACCCCGTACTTCACGGCCATCTCGGGCTCGAACGAGACGACGGGCGTGGACTGCCAGCGCTACGGCTTCCGCGTGGGCTACTACGCCTACATGGCCTGCAAGGCCATCGCGCCGGTGGTCGCCAAAGAGCTCGGCAAGGACCGCAAGGCCGCCTACCTGACGCCGGACTACACCTACGGCCACACGACCACCGAGTCCATGACCGAGTTCACCGAGAAGGAAGGCTGGAAGACCGTCACCAACCAGGTCCACCCCCTGGGCGCCAAGGACTACAGCTCGTACCTCATCAACATCGCCAACACCGACGCCGACGTGCTGGTGTGCGTGGCCTATGGGGCTGACGCGGTCAACGCCATCAAGCAGGCCAAACAGTTCGGCCTGCTCGACAAGATGAAGGTCGTGGTGCCGTACTCCTCGGCCTTCGTCGAAAAGGAGCTGGGCGCCGACATGATGGAAGGCGCGCTGCTTGCGCAGGGCTTCTGGTGGACGATGCAGGACGACAACCCGATCGCCAAGGACTTCGTCGATGCCTACGACAAGAAATTCGGCGGCAAGCCCCGGGATTCGGCGCTGTACGCCTACCTGGCCCTGGTGTTGTGGGCCGATGCCGTCGAGCGGGCCGGCAGCCTCTATCCGGTCGACGTCGTCAAGGCGCTGGAATCCGGCGAGGCCCGGGACACGCCGGTGGGCAAGCTGACCTTCCGGCCCGAGGACCACCAGGCGAACTGCAACTTCCCGATCCTGCGCGGCAAGAAGAAAGCCGACATGAAGAACCCGGACGACTACTACGAGGTCGTGGAGATCGTGAACGGCACGGACGTTCTGCCGCCGCTGGGCCTGCTCGGCTGCAAGCTGGGCGACTACGTCTAAGTCCAGGTTCACGTGCTGTCCCGCGCCCGGGCGCGCTCCTCGCGGGGGGAGTGTGCCCGGGGCCTAGGGGAACAAAGGATCAGAGGAGGGCGTTCAGATGCCGAGCATGTCCTTGTTTTTATCGCAGTTGTTCAACGGGCTGGCCACCGGCTTGTTGCTTGCGCTCATCAGTACCGGCTTGACCATCATCTATGGCACGCTCGGCGTCATCAATTTCGCCCACGGCGCTTTGTTCGTCGTCGGGGGCTATGCGGGATATACGGTCTACAGCCTGACGGATTCCTTCGTGCTGGCGGTGGCCGGCGGCGCCGCGGTGGCGCTGGCCGCGGGCCTGGTCATGGAACGCGGCCTGATGCGCAAGTACTACAGCCGCCCGCCCGAGGACCAGATCCTGGTCACGTTCGGCATCAGCATCATCCTCGTCGAGATCGTGCGCGGCATCTATGGCGGCGTCAGCCTGTCGGTCACGCCGCCGGAATGGGGGATGGGGATCGCCCACATCGGCTCGCTGATCTATCCGCTGTATCGCCTGCAGACTCTGGGCATCGCCGCGGCCTCGCTGCTGTTGCTGTACTTCGTGCTGTATCGCACCAGCCTGGGGCTGATCGTGCGCGCCGGCATCGAGGACTCGCAGATGGTCGATGCCCTGGGCATCAACATCAAGCGCACATTCCTGCTCGTGTTCGGCCTCGGCGCCATGGCCGCGGGCTTCGCGGGGGTGATCAATTCGCCCATCGTCGCCCTCACGCCGGACATGGGATTCCGCTATCTGGTGGAGTCCTTCGTGGTGGTGGTGATCGGCGGGGTGGGCTCGTTCCCCGGCGCCATCGTCGGCGGCATCATCGCTGGTGAAATCCTCAGCCTGACCGCGATGATCAATCCGCAGTACTCCGACGTGATGCTGTTCGTGGCAATGGCCCTGGTGCTGATCTTCCGGCCGCAGGGCTTGATGGGACAGGAGGGACGCGAATGAGCACGGTACATGAAAGCACGGTGGCCGCGCAGGGCGCGGGCCATCGGAGCGCGGAGGCGCCCTCCGCATCGCAACGATCGGCCTCTGGTGGCGGTATGCGCAGACAACTTCCTGAAATGATCGTGGGACTGTGCCTGATCGCGGCGCCCTTCGTCCTGCCTTACCTGGGAATGAGCCCCGACCTGCTGACCCGGATCCTGATCTGGGGCTTGTTCGGCCTGGGCTTCGACCTGCTGTTCGGCTATACGGGCCTGCTGTCCTTCGGCCAGGCGGCCTTCTACGGGACGGGCGGTTTTGTCACGGCGTACCTGCTGACCGCCGGTCTGGTGCCCAACATGCTGGTGGCCCTGCTGATCGGCACGGTCGTTGCGGCGGTCGCGGGCCTGGTGATCGGCTACCTCACGCTGCGGCGCACGGGGATTTACTTCGCCATGAGCACGCTGGCCTTCGGCGAAATGTTCTTTTTCCTGGAGAACTCCTCGTTCAAGGAGTACACCGGCGGCGAGAACGGCATTGCCGGCGTGCCGCCGCCGCAGCTGTCGCTGGGCTTCGTGGACATCCACATCTCCAGCGGCTGGCCGATGTACTGGTTCGTGGCGGTCTTCTTCTTCGTGGGCTACCTGATCGCGCGGCGCATCGTGCGCTCGCCCTTCGGCGCGGTGCTCAAGGCCATCCGGGGCAACCCCAAACGCGCCATGGCGCTGGGGCATTCGATCCAGTCCTACAAGCTGACCGTGTTCATCGTGGCCGCGGCCTATGGCGGCCTGGCGGGCGGCCTGCTGGGGGTGTTCCAATCCTACATGCCGCCGGATGCCTTCGCGCTGGACACCTCGGCGCAACTGGTCATCCAGACCGTGATGGGCGGCGCCGGCACGCTGCTCGGACCCCTGCTGGGCGCCACCATCTGGCTCTATCTGTACGAGGGCCTGCAGCAGGTGGGCAACCTCGGCCCCTACTGGAAGCTGATCCTGGGCATTGTCTTCGTGATCCTGGTGACCGTGTTCCGCCATGGTGTGGCGGGGGCCGTCCTGGATTTCGTGCGCACGCGCCGGGGCCGGCTGCCGGCCGACATCGACGAGGGGGCCAGTGTCGAGGCCTCGTCCGAACTCGCGATCGTGCCGCCGCTGCAGACCAGCCGGCCGGGCGCGCCCGTCCTGGAGGCGCGCGGCATCGGCAAGCAATACGGCGGCCTGAAGGCGGTCAGCGACGTGAACTTCAGCTTGCGCGAAGGCGAGCTGCACGGCGTGATCGGCCCCAACGGCGCCGGCAAGTCCACGTTCTTCGCCATGCTGGCGGGCGAGCTGCCCACCACCACCGGCAAGGTGTACTTCCGCGGCCAGGAGATCACCGGGATCGGCGTGACGGCGGTGTGCCAGCTGGGCATGAGCAAGAGCTACCAGATCAACCAGCTGTTCGAGCACCTCACCGTGCGCCAGAACGTCATGATCCCGGTGCTGGCGCGCAGCCGCGGCAAGTTCCGCAACGACATGCTCAAGAGCCTGCATTCGGACGCGCTGGACGAGCAGGTCAATGCGGCCATCGGCATGGTCGGCCTGAGCGTCCATGCCGACATGCTGGTGTCCGAGATGTCCTATGGGGAAAAGCGCCGCCTGGAGATCGGCCTGGCGCTGGCCACGGGCGCCAATGTGCTGCTGTTCGACGAGCCGCTGGCCGGCCTCGGACCCGAGGAGCGCGTGCTGGTCGTGGGGCTGCTGAAATCCATACGCAAGGGCCGCAGCATGGTCATCGTCGAGCACGACATGGATGCCATGTTCGAACTGGCCGAACGCATCACGGTGCTGTACGAAGGCTGCAAACTGGCGGAAGGCACGCCGGACGAGATCCGTCAGGATCCGTCGGTGCAGGCTGCTTATCTGGGGGGGATGGACGATCATGAGCCTGCTTGAAGTCGACAAGATCAACAGCTACTACGGCGACTCGCACATCCTGTTCGATGTGTCGATGCGGGTCGAGGAACACGAGGTGGTGGCGCTGCTGGGCCGCAACGGGGCCGGCAAGAGCACGACCTTGAAATCCCTCATGGGCATGGCCAAGGTCAAATCGGGGATCATCCGGCACAGCGGGGTCGAGATCCAGCATTTGTCGCCCCACGAACGCGCCGCCCTGGGCATCCAGCTGGTGCCCGAGGAGCGCCGGGTGTTCGGCTCGATCTCGGTCCAGGAAAACCTGCAATTGGCAGCGATGACGGCCGAGAATCCGCGCACGCTCGACGACATCTACGAGAGCTTCCCACGCCTGGCCGAGCGCAAGCGCAACCGCGGCAAGCAGCTCTCGGGCGGCGAGCAGCAGATGCTCGCGATCGCCCGGGCGATGATCCGCAACGCCGGGATCATCCTCCTGGACGAGCCTTTCGAGGGCCTGGCGCCCTTGATCGTGCGGGACTTGATGGCGGTGTGCCGCAAGCTCGCGGACGCCGGCAACACCATCGTGATCGTCGAGCAGAATGTGCGGGCGGCTTTGTCACTTGCGGATCGTTGTTATATCATCAACAATGGTCACATGGTTTATGAAGGCACGCCCAACGACCTGCATGGCAATGGCGAGATCATCGAACGCTATCTGGGTGTGAAAGCCTGACCACGGTTTTGTGTGTGGCCCGGGGGGGCTGCGGCCGGATCCCGCGCGAGCGGGGTCCGGTTTTTTTTGGTGGTAACCTATAGCCCGTTCATTTTTCGAGTTCTCGAGCCTATCCTATGCATGCCAGCGAGGGCGCCAGCGGCGCGGCGGGCGCGGTCCTGCAGTACGTCGCCTCCAGCAAGTTGCCCACGCCCTGGGCCATCTTCGATATCCATGCCTTCGTCGAGCCCGGCACGGGCAAGGAGCACATTGCGCTGACCCTGGGCGACCTGGGCGCGGACGGGCCGGTGCTGGCGCGGATCCATTCCGAATGCCTGACCGGCGATGCCCTGTTCAGCCAGCGCTGCGACTGCGGCGCCCAGCTCGAGGCGGCCATGCAGCGCATCGCCCATGAAGGCAGGGGCATCATCATGTACCTGCGCCAGGAGGGCCGCGGCATCGGCCTGGTGAACAAGATCCGCGCCTATCAATTGCAGGACCAGGGCGCCGACACGGTCGAGGCCAACGAGCGATTGGGCTTTCCCGCCGACATGCGGCGCTATGATTTGTGCGGCCCGATGCTGGCGCATTTCGGCATCGCGCGCGTGCGCCTGATGACCAACAACCCCCGCAAGGAACGCAAGCTCGAGGGCATGGGCATCGAGGTCGCCGAGCGCATTCCCCTGCAGGTCAACCGCAATCCCTACAACGAGCAGTATCTGCGCACCAAGGCGCGCAAGCTCGGCCATCGCTTCAAGGAGTACTTCGGCGAGGGGCCCTAAAGTTCGGCCGTCGTGGAAGGGGTAAACCCGATGGTACCGAATGTGTGTTTATGTTAAAAAAGTTTGGTTTTACCGATCAATCCCAGGAGCCCGCTGGCGCGGGGCATTAGCGGCCCTGGCAAGGGACCGGCTTCATGCCTCAGAACAACGCAGCCGACACTTTTTTTCACGTGTTGACCGCCGATACGGCCGCCGCCCAGGAATTGCCGCGCAGCACGCCGGATCGCAGTCATATTCTTGCCTTGCTGCGTCTCGGGGACTTCGCGCGCGACGCGTTCCTCGCCACGGACCCCCAGGGCGGCGTCACCTATCTGAATCGTGCCGCCGAACGCTTGTTCGGCTATCGGCGGGGTTCTGCGATCGGCTTGCCGGCCTCCGACCTGCTGCCCGACATCCAGACCTTCCTCGATCGCCTCGACGATCCCGGCGAGGCCTCCTCGATCGCCTGGCGCAGCACCGGCCTGCGCCTGGGGCGGGTGCCGTTCAGCCTCGCGGGCGCCGTCACGTCGATGCTCGGCCCCACGGGGCGCAGCTTCCTGTTCCTGATGCGCGAGCGCAATCCCGAAGTCAGCGACGACGAGCGCCAGGCGCGCCTCGCCTCTCTGGTCTATCGCGCCACCAGTGAAGGGATGCTGGTGCTGGATCCCAAGGGTTTCATCCTCGACGTCAATCCCGCATTCGTCCGCCTGCGCGGCCAGCACGAATCCGAGGTCATCGGCCGCCATGTCCGCTGTCTGAATTCCTCGTGCCACGACCGCGATTTCTACCGCAACATGTGGCGCGGCGTGCTCGACACCGGACGCTGGCAGGGGGAACACTGGGGCCAGCGCAAGAACGGCGAGCTCTACCCCGAGTGGCTCAGCATCAATACCTCGTATACCGAGGACGGCGAGGTCTATCGGCGCGTCATGATCTTTTCGAACATCGCCGAGATCAAGCGCGCCGAGGCCATCATCTGGAAGCAGGCCAATTTCGACAGGCTCACCGACCTGCCCAACCGGCAGATGTTCCATGACCGCCTGGAACAGAGCATCAAGAAATCCAAGCGCACCAACACCAGAAGCTGCTTGCTGTTCCTGGACCTGGACCGCTTCAAGGAAATCAACGACACGCTGGGTCACGCCGTGGGCGACGAATTGCTGAAGGAGGCCGCCCGTCGCCTGAACGGCTGCGTGCGCCAAAGCGACACCGTGGCGCGCCTGGGAGGCGACGAGTTCACAGTGCTGATCGACGACATCCATGAAACCCGCGACGTCGAGCGCGTCACCCACAAGATCCTGCGCCGTCTCTCCGAGCCCTTCCACCTCGGGATGGAGACCGTCTTCATCTCGACCAGCATCGGGATCACCTTCTATCCCGACGACGCCACCGAGGCCGACGTCCTGCTCAACAACGCGGACCAGGCCATGTATGCCGCCAAGGCCGAAGGCCGCAACCGCAGCTGCTATTTCACCGCCTCCATGCAGGAACAGGCGCAGACGCGCATGCGCCTGGTCAACGACCTGCACGTGGCCCTGGACCAGAAACAGTTCTTCCTCGCCTATCAGCCCATCGTCGAGCTCTCGACCGGGCGCATCGCCAAGGCCGAGGCCCTGCTGCGCTGGAACCATCCCGTGCGTGGGCTCATCCCGCCGGCCGAGTTCATCCCCCTGGCCGAGGAAACCGGCATGATCCGGGGCATCGGCGACTGGGTGTTCTGCGAGGCCACCCGCCAGGCGCGCAACTGGCGCCGCGACTACGCCAGCGGCCTGCAGCTCAGCGTGAACATCTCGCCCGTGCAATTCCGCCACGAGGGGATCGATCTGGGTTTCTGGCTCGGCCACCTCGACACGCTGGGCCTCGATGGCACAGGAGTGACCATCGAGATCACCGAGGGCATCTTGCTGGATTCCGCGGTGCGCATCGATCAGCAGATCGCCGCCTTCCACGAGGCCGGCATCCAGATTTCGCTGGATGACTTCGGCACCGGCTATTCATCCCTGTCCTATCTGGGAAAGTTCTCCATCGACTATCTCAAGATCGACCAGTCCTTTGTCTCGAACCTGCGACCGCAAGGGCCCGATCTGGCGCTGTGCGAGGCCATCATCCTGCTGGCGCACAAGCTGGGCTTGAAAGTCGTGGCCGAGGGCATCGAGACCCGCGCCCAATACGAGCTATTGGCGGCGGCCGGCTGCGATTTCGGCCAGGGCTTCCTGTTTTCCAAGCCCTTGTCGGCGCGGCATTTCGAGGCCTTGCTCTCGGCCGGGCGCGACATGCGTCCGATGGCGGCCGGCCGTCCCAACTGAATCGCCGTGTCAGGGGTGCTGGCAGTCCGGCGTCGCCGGCAGGACCGCCCAGTGCAGGTCGATCAGGGGGCTGCGTTCCGATGACCAGTGCAACTCGGTCACGCCTCGCCAGGGGGCCGCGTCGTACAAAGCCCGCACGGCCGCGGTGGGCGCTGCGCGGCCCTTGTCGCTGAAGGCCACCACCGCGCCGCATGCCAGGGCCGTGCCCGGGGCGAACCAGGGCGACTCGGCCTCGTCGGCATCGATGAACACCTGGGTGCGATTGCCCACGTGTACCGCGATGTTGCCGCCCATCCAGGTATTGGACACCACCACCCGCAGCGGGCGTCCCGGCTGGTGCTCGTTCCAGCGAGCCAGCACGATGCTTGCCAGCTCCGGCCCCGGGTAGGTCGAGCGCGCCGCGCGGCCGGTTTCCCAGGCCAGCGGGCCGCGCGCCAGGGCATAGCCCGCCGCCATGGCGACGTGGACGGCGGCCACCAGGATCAGGATGCGGCGCAGTTGCAGGGCCTGCGGCCCGTGCAGCCACCAGGCGGCGTAAAAGCCGAACAGGATGAAGAACGTGCTGGCCCACGAGGCTTCCAGGCGCGTGCCCAGCACGGCGGACACCAGCAGCGTGGACAGCAGCGGGGTCAGCCCCACCCAGAGCAGGAAGCGCCGGTCCGCGGGCGCGAAGGCATGGTAGTACCGCACAGGGTCCGATGCCGGACGTTCCCCGGCGGGGGCGGCGCCCCGGCCCCTGTAACCCTTGCGGCGCTGCCAGATCGTCCAGGCGATCAGCACCACTGCCATCGGCGCGAGGCGTCCGGCCTGGTCGAGCACGAAATCCAGCATCAGCGAGAGCGATTGCAGGCGGGTGGGGACGGCGATGGAGGCATCCGCGTACAGCAGCGGTTCGAAACGATTGTCGGCCAGCCAGATGAGATGTGGCGACACGGCGGCCAGGAAGGCTGCCAGGGCGATACCCAGGCCGCGCCAAGTGCGCGCATCCCCGAAGCTGCCGGCGGCGAGCATGGCCAGGAAGAAGGCCGCGAACTGGATGAGGGCGCTGTACTTGGTCATCATCGCCAGGGCGCTGACCACGCCCAGCCAGAACCAGTCGCCCAGGCGTTGGTCGCGCAACGCGCGGTAGAACAGCCAGGTGGCGCAGGCGATCGACCAGAGCTGCGCCGTGTTGTGGTTGTAGATCGTGCCGCGCAGCGAGAAATAGGCGGTGACCGAGACCAGCAGGGTGGCCATCAGCGCCAGTCGCCGGTTCGTGATCTCGCAGCCCAGTTTCCAGACGAACCACAGGCCGAGTGCGGAAAACAGCTGTCCCATGAGGAAGGGCAGCCAGATCGGGCGGCCGAGGACCTCGGTCGCCAGGTGCATGAACCAGGAAGGCAGCGGCGGATGCTTGGTGTAGCCGAGTTCCAGGCTGGCCGCCCAGACGAGTTCCTCCATGCCGTCCAGGTCGGGCGCCTTGTGGCTGATGGCGCACAGGACGGTCCACAAACAGACCATGGCCGCCAGGCAGGCCAGCACCAGCCGGTCTCCGGGAGGGCGCATGATCGTTGGCGAGGTGGCGGACATGGCGGCCAGTATACCGGAGCGATATGCCGCGCAGAATGCCCATCCGCAATAGTGCTACTGCACGGCCGGCAAAGGCGCGCGTGTTACTATTCCCGCAGGGTTTGCCGAAGCGGCAAGCCTCCTGAATCGTTTACCCGATAGGTCTGTCATGGCCGAACAAGGCATCATCATCCGCGCCCGATCGGGCAGCAAGTTCGTCAGTCCCCAGGGCACCAAGGCCGTCAAGGACGGCATGCGCCCCAGCGATCTCTCGCATATCCCGGACTCCCAGCCCAAGCCCGCCTGGCTGCGCGTGCGCATCCCCTCGGGCGCCCGCTACCAGGAAGTCCGCGAGATCGTCGAGACCCACAAATTGAATACGGTTTGCGCCGAATCCAAGTGCCCCAATATCGCCGAGTGCTGGGGTCGGGGCACGGCGACCCTGATGCTGATGGGTTCGGTCTGTACGCGCGCCTGCAAGTTCTGTGCGGTCAGCACCGGCAATCCGCATGGCTGGCTGGACCACAACGAGCCGGCCAGCGTCGCCGACGCTGTTGCGCTGATGCAACTGAAATACGTGGTGTTGACCTCGGTCGATCGCGATGACCTGATCGACGGCGGCGCCGCGCACTATGCGGCCTGCATCCGGGCCATCCACGAACGCTCGCCGCGGACCGCGGTCGAGGCGCTCACGCCCGATTTCAGCGGCAGCGAGGCCTGTGTGGCCAAGGTCCTGGACGCCGGCCTGACCACCTTCGCCCAGAACGTCGAGACCGTCGAGCGCATGACCCACCAGGTGCGCGACGTGCGCGCGGGCTATCGCCAGACCCTCGACGTGCTCGCCTTCGCCAAGCGCCACGCCCCGCAGACGCTGACCAAGACCAGCATGATGCTGGGCCTGGGTGAAACCGACGCTGAAATCGAGCAGGCTATGGACGACATCCGCGCCGCGAACGTCGATATCCTCACCTTCGGCCAATACATGCGCCCGACCCAGCATCATCTGCCGGTACGCCGCTTCGTCACGCCCGATGAATTCCGGGCCTACCGCGAGCTGGGCCTGTCCAAGGGATTCCGCGAGGTCGTCTCGGGGGCCCTGGTGCGCTCCAGCTATCGCGCCGAACAGGTCCTGGACAAGGAAAACGTCGGGCTTTGAGGCCCGACGGTCGCCGGATACGCCCCTGGCGCCCCCTTCAGTCGATCCGCCGATCCATCGAAGGGGGTGTCGCCAACCGCCGCTAGTCGATCTCTTCGATCTGCCTGACCTCCGACTTGTTGACCTTGACCTCGCGATCGCCCTTTTCATAGGTGATGAAATCGCTGTCCTTGTCGGTCTCCGGGGCATCGGTCGTGTAGGTGGTCTGCCCGTCGCGTGTCGTGACCGTCGACGGGCTCGAGCATGCGGCCAGAATGCAGCATCCCGCAAGAATTCCCGCAAGACCGGGTGTGTGCATGGACATGAGCGCCTCCTGAAAAGAATGTCTGGGTTTTCACCTTATCAAAGGCGCCGGCGCGGGCCTGTAAGCACATCCGACAGCCGCACGCGGTCCGGCGGGTGCGATCCCGCCGCCGGACCCTGGAAGCCGGGCAGGGCGACGCGGTGGACGGCCTGTAGGCTCCACTGACAAAACGACAGGTTTGCTATCCGGTTCCCCGGCCGATGCGGCGGCCGGGCCTCAGTCCTGGTACATGGGTTTGTGGTCGTTCAGACGCAGCCAGCCCTTGACGATGCGGTAGATCACCCAGATCGTGTCGGCCAGCAGGATGGCGTATCCGACCAGCACGAAGACCGTCGCCGTGCCCACGACCAGCCACAGCAGACTGAACCAGAAGGTGCGGATCTGCCAGCGGAAATGCGATTCGATCCAGGTGCCGCGCACGTCGCCGCGCTTGACGTAATTGATGATGACGGCGATCACGGCGGTAATGCCCAGGAAAAAGGCCACGGCTTGCAGGCCGTAGACGAGCGCCGTCAGCGTCTTGGCGGATCGGAGGCGCCCGTCGTCGGACGTCGTGGCGGGCATCGGGTCTGGAGTCATGGCGTGGCTTCCCTGGTGTGGTGCGTATGGCATCGATCCGGGGAATCGTAGCACGCACATGCTGGGGCGCGCCCTCAGGCCGGGTCGCGCGGGTGCAGGTGATCCAGCGTCTGCAGGGCCAGCGCGGAGTGCGCGTAGGCACCGCCGGCGCGCATCTCGGCCGCCACCCAGATGGCCTCCATGATCTGCGCCTCGGTGGCGCCGGCCCGCGCCGCGCCCTCGGTGTGGCCCTTGATGCAGTACGGGCACTGGGTGACGTGCGCGACCGCCACGGCGATCAACTGCTTGGTCCGGGCATCCAGCGCGCCCGGTGCGAAGACCGCCTTGCTGAATGCCTTGAAGGCCGCGAGGGCCTCGGGGGCGAGCTCGGCGCGCTTGCGGGCGATGTCAGAGGTGGGGTTCGGGTACATGTCCATGAGGGGCTCCTGGTAGAGGGTTCGTACCGGACATCATAGCCCCCTGGACAGGCCCTAGTCGCGGCCCCAGCCGCCGTGGCCCCGGTGGTGCTTGCGCCAATGCTTGTCGCCGCGGTGGCCCGGCGGGACGGCGCGGTAGTGGCCGCGTTTGTCACCGGACCATACCCAACGCGAGCCCGGCACATAGACGGGCTGGGGGACGACCACGACTTGCGGCCGATGGATGTACCGCGGCGGAGGCGGCGGCGCGTAGTAGTATCCCGGCGCCGGATAGACGAAGCCGGGAATGCCGATCGAGATTCCCACGTCCACATCCGCCGAGGCGTTCTGGCCGACGGTCAGGGCCAGCGCCGCGGCCGCCGTCAATATGATTTTCTTCATGTCCGTTCCTTGCAGGTGCCTCGATGCGCCCATTGTGGTCTGCGCGGCGCCGGCAAGGATGAGGATTTTCGACAGTTTCGCATCAAAACGCTACGGGACGGGGGGTTTACGCCGCCGGGCATACATCCGTTCACGATTGTTGCGCGGCTCAGCGCCCGCAGGCGCGTATGCCGGGGCTGAGCGCGGAGAGTTCGCGCGCGGCGTCCAGGATCAGGGGGACGAGGTGCTCGGCATGCTTGAGCCTGGCCTCGGGCCCCGCGATGCTGACCGCGCCGATCGCCGCATCCGTATTCGGATGGCGGACGGGCGCGGCGATGGCCGCCAGGCCGATCTCGTAGGTCTCATGGACGACGGCGTAGCCCCGTTCCCGGGCAAGCCGGATGCTCTCGAGGAAGGCCTCGATGGTGCGTGGCGCGTTGGGGCCGAATTGCCCGGACTCGCCGAAACCCTGGCGGGACACGACCTCGAGCGCCTTCTGGTCGCTGAGCGTCGACAGCCAGGCCTGGCCGTTGGAACTGCAGAACAGGCGCACGTCCTCGCCCGGATCCGACTGCGCGTCGTAGCGCAGGCCGCCCCGGGCGCCTTGGGCCTTGGCGACCCAGATCAAGCGGTCGTTCTCGACGATGCTCATGCGTGCGAGCTCGCCGCTGGCTGCGGCCAGCTTGTCGAGCACTGGCTGGACCAGTTCCACGACGCCAGTGGCCGAGAGAAACTGCATGCCCAGGGTGGCGATCTTCAGTGTGGGGCGATAGGGACTGAAATCGCCGGCCTGCTGCTGTACGTACCCGGCCTTCGCCAGTTCGGCCAGTATCCGGTGCGCCGTGCTGCGCGGGATCTGCAATTCCGCGGCGATGGCGTGCAGCGGCATGCCCGCGGGATGGCGGACGAGCATTTCCAGGGCGAGCAGCCCTCGGGGCAGGTTGCTACTCATGGACGATCCTAAAAGAATGAAGACACCGGCCGCAGCGGCAGGGCAGACTCCATTGTATTGGAAAGCCGTTCCATATTGGAATTCTTGAAGGGAAACACCGATCGCGAAACCCTGTTTTCGTGGTCAACAAATAATTAGAACACAGTTCTATTAAGGGTAAATGCTGATATCAGAAAAGATATTCCAATATGGAAAGCCTTTCCATGCATTGCTATACTCCGCTAACGATCAAAGGCTGGACGTGTATGACCTATACCTTCAACTTCGCCGCGCTGCTGCCGTACTGGCAAGTCTTTCTGCACGGCTGCCTGCTGACACTCGGACTCACCGCCTTGTCGACGGTGCTCGGCTTGGGCCTCGGGATGATCACCATTCTGGCGCGCCGCAGCCGCCATGCCTTGTTGAGGGCGGCGGGCCTGAGCTACATCGAGATCATTCGCAACACGCCTTTCCTGGTCCAAGTGCTGTTCATTTTCTTTGGACTGCCTCAGCTTGGCGTCAGCCTGTCGCCCTGGGCCGCCGCGGTCGCCGCGCTCAGCCTGAATCTGGGCGCTTTTTCCGCCGAGATCGTGCGCGGCGGCATCGACGCCATTCCGCGCGGCCAATTCGAGGCCGGGGCGGCCTTGGGATTGTCGCCGCTGCAGACGTTCCGCCACATCATACTCAAGCCCGCATTCCGCGTGATCTTCCCGGCGCTCTCCGGACAGTTCGTTCTGCTGTTGCTGACCACCAGCATCGTGTCCTCGATCTCGGCCGAAGAACTCACGTCCGTTTCCCAAAGCATCGACTCGACGACGTTCCGCAGTTTCGAGGTGTATATCGTCGCGACGCTGTTGTACCTGTGCATGTCACTGATGTTCTCCACGCTGTTCAAGGCGATCGATCGGGCCTGCTTTTCCTATCCGACCAAGTGAGGCGAGGCCATGGTCCGAGAATTCACGCTCAATGAAATCTGGCTGATCCTGGCAGGTGCCCAGGCCACGCTCATCCTGTCGGTCATCGCCTTCACGGGCGGCGGGATATTCGGCCTGCTGGTGGCCCTGCTGCGCACGGCGCCCGTGCGGGGATTGCGGAGGCTGGCCGGGGGGTTCATCGATTTCTTCCAGGGCACGCCGATGCTGCTGCAGTTGTTCCTGGTCTTCTACGGCCTGCCGGTTTTCGGTGTGCATGTCAATGTGTGGGTGGCGGCGGCCGTCGGCCTGACGCTGCATGCCGCCGCCTTCCTGGGGGAAATCTGGCGCGGCGGCATCCAGGCGGTGCCTCGTGGCCAGAGCGAGGCAGCGCTCGCGCTTGGCCTGGGCTACGTCGACCGGATGCGCTATGTGGTGCTTCCCCAGGCGCTGCGCATGTCCTTCGCGCCGACCATCGGCTTTCTGGTGCAATTGATCAAGGGCACTTCGCTGGCCGCCATCATCGGCTTCGTCGAGCTGTCCCGCTCCGCACAGATCGTCTCGAGCGCGACCTACAAGCCCCTATGGGCCTACGGCTTCGCGGCCCTGGGCTATTTCCTGATCTGCTTCCCCCTGTCGCGCTACGCAGCGCGGCTCGAGCGCCGGTACGCCGTGGCCACCTGAGCACGCGGAACTCGCCGAACGTTCATTCCTTGCGGCCTCCGGCCGGCACCCCTCCACAGGAGACATCATGAAAGACTCAACATCGTTTCGACCCGTCAACCCCATCCGCCGGCTCTTGTTGGGTGCTGCCGCCACCCTGGCGCTGGGGGCGACGCTCGCACCGTCGGCCCACGCGCAGAGCGTCGACGCGGTCAAGGCATCCGGCGTGCTCAAGGCCGGCGTGCAGGTTGCGCAAGTGCCCTGGGGCTTCACCGATGCACAGGGCAAGCTCACAGGCTTTGAGGTCGAGTTCGTCCGCATGGTGGCCCAGGACCTGGGCGTCCAGCCGCAGATCGTGCCGGTGACGCCGGCCAACCGCACGGCCGCGCTGCTGACCGGCCAGGTCGACATGCTGGCGGCGGTGATGGGGATTTTTCCGGACCGGCAGAAGGTCGTGTTGTTCACCAGGCCTTATGCCGTCAATGAGAATGTGGTCATCGCCAAGGCCGGCCCGCAGATGACGGGCTGGGAAGACCTCAAGGGGATGCGCATCGGCGTGCCGCGCGGGACGCCTCAGGACAAGGCGCTGACCGACGCGAACCCGCCGGATACCAAGCTGATGCGCTTCGACGACGATGCCGCCACCGTGCAGGCGCTGGTGTCGGGGCAAGTGGACGCCATCGGCGCAGCCATCACCCAGGTGGGCAATCTGGCCCAGGTCGCCGGACCCGGCACGTACGAATCCCGGCTGGTGCTCTCGCGGGTGTACAACGGCGTCGCCGTGCGTCCAGGAGAGCGCGAGTGGGTCGACTACCTCAATGGCCTGATCGGGCGCAAGATCGCCGACGGCGAGCTCTCCGCGCTCTACAAGAAGTGGATCGGCAACGACCTCCCTCCGAATATGCCCGATACGGGCGAGGGTGATGCGCCGCTGCCGGCCATCGTGACGAAGTGAGCGGTGTGCCGATGACCCTCCAGGAGCCGATCGGCGCCGCCGCCAGCCCGGTGGAGGGCGGCTCGCCGCCGCCGAGCATCATTTCGATGCGCGGGGTGCAAAAATGGTATGGCGACTTCCAGGTGCTGCGCGACATCGACCTGGAGGTCGCGCGCGGCGAGCGCATCGTGATCTGCGGCCCTTCGGGTTCGGGTAAATCCACCCTGATCCGCTGCCTCAACAGTCTGGAGCAGTACCAGCAGGGCACCATCCTGGTGGACGGCATCGACCTGGGCGGGGATGCCGGCAACGTCCAGGCGGTGCGTGCCGAGGTGGGCATGGTTTTTCAGCAGTTCAATCTGTTTCCCCACATGACGGTGCTCGAAAACTGCATGCTTGCCCCGATGCGGGTGCGCAAGGCCAGCCGTGAGCAGGCGCGGGCGCTGGCGTTGAAATATCTCGAGCGGGTCCGCATTCCCGACCAGGCGGGCAAGTACCCCGCCCAGTTGTCGGGCGGCCAGCAGCAGCGCGTGGCGATTGCGCGGGCGCTGTGCATGACGCCTAGGGTCATGCTGTTCGATGAACCCACCTCGGCGCTCGATCCCGAGATGGTCAAAGAGGTGCTCGACACGATGATCGGGCTGGCGCAGGATGGCATGACGATGCTGTGCGTGACGCACGAAATGGGCTTTGCGCGCAGCGTCGCCGACCGGGTGATCTTCATGGATGGCGGCCGTATCGTGGAGCAGGATGCCCCCGAGCGCTTCTTTTCCAATCCGAAGCACGAGCGCCTGCGTGAATTCCTGGGGCAGATTCTGCATAAATAGAGTGAGCGCGCACCTGCGGGTGCGCCGGACGACATAGAGGAAATGGCTGTTTATGAACACTGAAACGATGATGAAGGCCGTGGTGCTGCGGGCGTTTGGCGAGCCCGAGGTCCTGGAGTACGGCGAGGTGCTCCGACCGGCGCCCGGACCCGGAGAGGTCCTGATCGAGATCGGCTGCTGCGGGGTCTGTCACCTGGATCTGATCCTGCGCAAGGGCATGCGTTCGCGCGTCAAGCCGCCGCGCATCATCGGCCACGAACTGGCCGGCACAGTGGCCGAGGTGGGGGAGGGCGTCGAGGGTTTTGCGCCCGGCGACCGGGTGGCGTCCTTCAACTTCCAGGCCTGCGGCGAGTGCGAGGATTGCCGGCGCGGGCGCCCCTCGCTGTGCCGCCAGACCCATGGCGACATCGGCCAGACGCGTGATGGCGGCTATGCCCAATACGCCTGCCTGCGCCAGGGCAATCTGGTCAAACTGCCGTCCGGCATGCCGTTCGAGCATGCGTGTTTCGGCGCTTGCGTGTTCGCGCCGCCCTACAAGGCGATCCGCCACGTTGGCCAGATCCGCGCCGGGCAGTCGGTCGTGATCACCGGCGCGAGCGGCGGGCTGGGCCTGGCGGCCATCCAGATCGTGCGCGCCCTCGGCGCCCGCAGCATCGCCATCACGGGCAGCCAGGGCAAGGTCGAGGCCCTGCGCGCCGCCGGCGCGGACGAGGTGGTGGTCAGCCCCGATGGCGCGTTCGGCGAGCAGGTCAGGGGACTGACCGGGGGCCGGGGCGTGGACCTGGTGGTCGAGCTGATCGGTTCGCCGACCTTCGACGGCGCCATGCGCAGTCTGGCGCCGGGTGGGCGCTGCGCAGTGATCGGCGAACTGCATGGCACGCCCGTGAGCATCAACCTGGGCCTGTTGATCCTCAAGGAATGGGAAATTCGCGGCGTCCAGAGCGCCACTCGCGAGGAACTGGCGGAGGTGCTGGATTTCATGCACAAGCACGACATCGAGCCTGTCGTGTGGCAAAAGCTGCCCCTGGCGCACGCCGCACAAGCCCATCGCATGCTGGCCGACCGCGAGGCGATAGGCCGCATCCTGCTGGTGCCCTGAGCACTTCTTTGGCCATACCCCGGGGCAAGCGCCCCACGATATCGAGGAACGAGATGTTACCTGGAAAGTATTATGACGAGATCGCGCTGGGCGAGGAACGCCTGACCCCGCGCGTGACGGTGACCGAGGGCCACATCCTGGCCTATGCGGGCGTGTCTGGGGATTTCTCGCCCCTGCACATGGACGAGGAGTACGCCAAGACGACAGAGTTCGGCCAGCGGATCGCCCACGGCTTGATGGGCCTGTCGCTGGTCGATGGGCTGAAAGTGCAATCGGCTCTTTTCCAGGACGGCATCGCCCTGGGCTGGAACTGGAAATTCAAGCGTCCGATCCGCATCGGCGACACGCTGCAGGCGCGGCTGAGGATCGCGGCGATGCGTGTGCCCGAGAGCCGCCCCCACATGGGCATCGTGCATGTCGAGGTCACTTTGTTGAATCAGCGCGGAGAAACCGTCCAGGAGGGCGAGCACCAGCTCATGGTGCCGCGCCGCCCACAGGGTGCGGAGGGGGCGGCGCAGGCATGAAAGGCAGCAAGTTCAGGACTGCGGAGCAGGCCGTGGCCCTGATCCGCGACGGGGCCACGGTTGCGCTGGTGGGCGGCGGCGGCGGACTGATGGAGCCCACCTGCGTGTTCCGCGCGATCTCCCGCCGCTTTCTTCAGACCGGCGCACCCAGGAACCTGACTGTGGTGCATGCGCTGGGCATCGGCGACAAGAAAGCCGAGGGCATGAATCATTTTGCCCACGAGGGGCTGGTGCGGCGGGTGATCGGCGGCCATTGGGTGTGGTCGCCCACGATGCAGGCGCTGGCCCGCGACGAGAAGATCGAGGCCTACGTCCTGCCCAGCGGCTGCCTCATGCAGCTCTATCGAGACATCGCCGGAGGGCGCCCCGGACTGTTCACCCACGTGGGCTTGGGGACCTTCGTCGATCCGCGGCAACAGGGCGGCAGGATGAACCGCTCGGCCACCGGGGAACTGGTGGAGGTGGTCGAGATCGGCGGGCGCGAACTGCTCTGGTACAAGTCCTTTCCGATCGACGTGGCCATCATCCGCGGCTCTTTTGCCGACGCAGAGGGCAACATCAGCCTGGACCAGGAGGCTGCCAATGTGGACGTCTATGCGGCCGCGCTGGCGGCACACAATTCCGGTGGGCTCGTGATCGCCCAGGTCCGCACCGCCGTCAACGTGAATTCCTTGCCGGCGCGATCGGTCCGGGTCCCGGGCGCCATCGTCGATGTCGTGGTGGTCGATCCCGAGCAACGCATGAGCTACGACCTGCCGTACGACCCCACGATTTCCGGCGAGCGCGCCGGCCCGGCCCGCTTGCCGGCGGCCGAACATTCGTCCGTGCGCGCCCTCATCGCCCGGCGTGCCCACCAGGAGCTGCGCGATGGCGCAATCCTCAATTTCGGCGTGGGCATCGGCGAAGGGGTGGCCCGCCTGATCGCCGAGCGCGGCGAGGGCGGCCGCTACTACCAGACGATCGAGCACGGCACCTACGGCGGCTCGCTGCTGGTGGGGATGCTGTTCGGCTTCGCGCAGAGCCCGTCGGCGATGATCGACGGGCCGTCGCAATTCGATTTCTATGCGGGCGGGGGATTGGACATCGCCTTTCTGGGCTTCGGCGAACTCGATGCGCGCGGGGACGTCAATGTGTCGAGGCTGGGCGGCCTGACCGTAGGCCCGGGCGGCTTCATGGACATCGCCCAGAATGCTCGAAAGGTGGTGTTCTGCGGCACCTTCGACGCGAAGGGCGGCGATGCCCAGGTGACGCCCGAAGGTTTGCGGGTGAACCGGTATGGCACCGTGCGCAAACTGGTCGAGCGGGTCGAGCAGATCACGTATTCGGGCACCCAGGCGCTGCTGCGCGGCCACCAGGCCACGGTCGTCACTGAGCGGGCCGTATTCGAACTGAGCCGCGAGGGCATGGTGCTGACCGAGGTTGCGCCGGGCGTCGACGTGCGCCGCGATGTGCTCGAGCAAATGGGATTCACGCCGATCATTCCCGCCGAACCCAGACGCATGGACAGATCCTTGTTCGAGGATGCTGCGGCGTGCGCCGAACCGGCCTGAAGCCGCAACATTCAAAAACAGGAGAAACCATGAGGTTCGAGGACAAAATAGTGGCGGTCACCGGCGCCGCCAGCGGCATGGGCCGCAGCGCCGCCGTGGCCTTCGCCCGCGAGGGCGCGCGCGTCATCGCATGCGACGTGCTGCAGGACGAGGCCGCCTCGCTGTTGGCCGAACTGGGCGCCGCCGGCGGCGGGGCTGCGCAGTTCGTGTGCCTGGATGTCGCCAGCGAGGGCGGTTGGGAGGCGCTGGGGCGGACACTGAGGGACACCCATGGCGGCCTGGATGTGCTGTTCAACAATGCGGGCATCAGCGGAACCTTTGATCCCGACCTGACCAGTACACCGGCCTGGGAGCGGCTGCTGGACGTGAATGCCAAGGGGGTTTTCCTCGGCATGAAGCATGCCGTGCCGCTCATGCGCATGCGGGGCGGCGGAGCGATCGTCAACATGTCCTCGATATCGGCCTCAGTCGGCCAGCATCGGGTGCACATGGGCTATAGCGCCTCCAAGGCGGCGGTGCAGGCCATGACCCGCGCAGCGGCGGTCCATTATGCCGATGACCGGATTCGCGTCAATGCCGTGGCGCCGGGCATGCTGCCGGCCATGCGCACGTCCCGGGGCTCGGCGGATCCGGCCTGGCGCGAAAAGCAGATTGCCGCCGTGCCGCTCAAACGCGTCGGGCAGGTGGAGGAAGTCGCGGCTGCCGTCCTCTTTCTGGCCTCGGATGAGGCCTCGTACATCACGGGTGTCGAGATCGCTGTGGATGGCGGCTTTCTCGCGTTGTGAGATCACCTTATATAGTATATACAATGTATAAAATTGGATTGATCGGCGCCGGTCATATAGGCGCCGTGCATGCGCGCAATATCGCCCGCCATCCGGCATTGACCCTGGCCGCATCGTACTCACGCTCGTCCCAGCGCCGCCAGGCTTTTGCCGTCGAGTTCGGCGGCCGCGCGGCGCACAGCCTGGAGGACATCCTCGATGCGCCCGACATCGACGCCGTGATGATCGCGTCTTCCACGGACAGCCATAGTGAACTGTTGCAGCGGGCCGCGCATTCGGGCAAGCCGGTCTTCTGCGAGAAGCCCATCGATCTGAGCCTGGATGAGGCCCGCAAGGCGGCCGCGGTGGTCCGCGACTGCGGTGCGCGCGTCATGATGGGCTTCAATCGGCGCTACGAAGAGAGCCATGCCGCCGTGCGGGCCCAGGTTGCGTCCGGAGGCCTCGGCCGATTGCAGATCGTGCAGCTCACCTCGCGCGGCCCCAGCCGTCTCGCCAGCGTCGAATATCTGCGAACCAGCGGCGGCTTCTTTCGTGACAAGGGTGTGCATTTCTTCGATCTGGCGCGTTTCATCACCGGCGACGAGGTCGAGGAGGTCTCGGCCATGGGCGCCGCCCTGGTGCATCAGGACGTGCGCGACCTCGGGGACTTCGACACCGCCATCGTCAGCCTGCGCATGCGCGGCGGCGCCTTGTGCCAGATCGACAACAGCCGGACGGCCAGCTACGGATACGATGAGCGCATCGAGGCCTTCGGTTCGCAGGGGTGGGTGGAGTCCTGCCGCCAGCCGGCAGCCGCCGTTCGCCGGGCGGTAGGCGCCGAGCTGGCGTCGGCGCCGTTCCCGCAGACCATCTATGAACGGATCGGCGGCTCGTACTATCGCGTCATCGAGGGTTTCGCGGACTTTATCGCAGGCCATGAGGTCTCGGTGCCCACCATCGAGGACGGGCTTGCGGCACAATGCATCGCGGAGGCGGCCGTCCTGTCCGCGCGGGAAGGCCGTAGTGTGAGAATCGACGAACTGGACCCATCATGACGCAAAACCCGACCATCCCCAGCCCCACGGGCACGACGCGGCTATACGCCATGCTCGGCCATCCGATCGCGCAAGCCAAGGCGCCGCCCATGATGAACCAGCTGTTCGTGCAGTTGGGCGTCGATGCGGTGATGGTGCCGGTGCAGGCCAGTCCGCAGGCCTTGCCGGGCGTGCTGGCCGCGCTGCGGCGAATCGACAACATGGACGGCATGCTGGTCACCATTCCCCATAAATTCGCCGTGTGCGACGGCGTCGAGCGCCTGAGCCCCGCCGTGCAGCTCGCCGGCTCGGCCAATGCGCTGCGCCGGGCGGCGGATGGCGCCTGGGAGGCCGACAACTTCGACGGCCGGGGCTTTGTCGCAGGGCTCCAGGCCGAAGGCTGGGAGCCGGCTGGCACGGTGATCGGCCTGGTCGGCGCGGGCGGCGCGGGGGTGGCGATCGCGGCGGCGCTGGTGATGGCGGGCATCGCCTCGATCCGTGTGCGTGACGTGCGCGCGGGTCAGGCCGACCAACTCGTGCGGCGCCTGAATGCGCATCGTGCGGGCGTCGCCCAGGTCGAGCCCGACGGCACCGACTGGGCCGGGGCGGACATCATGATCAATGCCACGCCGCTGGGCCTGCGGAGCGGGGATCCCTTGCCCTTCGATCCCCTGGTGTTGCCGAAGGACACGCTGATCGCCGACATCATCATGAAGCCGCGCGAGACCCGCCTGCTGCAGTGCGCCCTGGGGCGCGGGATGCCGGTGCTGCATGGGGAACACATGCTGTCGCACCAGATCGACATGTACAGGCGATTTTTCCTCGGGGATGCCTGACCGGCGGCCTTGCCGGGGCGGCGCCCCGGGCCGTACAGTGGGGCGAATGCCCACTGCCGGAGCCCATCCATGAGGCCGGATCCTCTGCTCATTCCCCCATCGGGCGGCGCGCCCGCCCAGCTGTTCGTGCTGCTGCACGGTGAATCCGCCGGGCCGGGGCAAGTCCTCGACCTGGCGGGCGCGGTGCGCCAGGCCTTCCCCCAGGCGCTGATCGTTCAGCCGCACGGGCCGTTCGGCGAGCCGCAGGCGTGGCGCTGGATCGCCGAGGCGCAGCCGGACGCGCAGGGCTATGCGGATCAGGTCGCGGACGCGGGCGCGGCATTGGCCGCGGAGGTCCGGTCCTGGCAGCGGGCCCATGGACTGGACGATGAACGGACCGCCCTGGCGGGCTTCTCGGAAGGCGCGGCGGTCGCCTTGGAGGCCTGCATCGCGGCGGGCGTGGCCGGCCGCGCCCTATTGTTCTGCACGCGCTTCGCCACATTGCCCCAGGCTGCGCCGCCGCGTACCACCCTGCATCTGCTGCACGGTGCGCAGGATCACGTCGCGCCCGTCGGCCAGGCGCGCCAGGTTCATGCGCGCCTGGCCGAATTGCGGGGCGATGCCACCCTGGACATCGCCTCGGGCGTCGGCCACGCGCTGCACGCGGCCTTGATCCGGCAGGGCATCGTGCGCCTGCAGACCTGTGTGCCCTTGCGCAGCTGGGAGGCCGCCATGGGCGCGCCCGATCTGCGGGTGGACGAATATAGCGCCGATGATCCGCAGGACAACGGCCCCGGCCCCGAGGACCTGCACTAGGACCTGTTAACAGGCACTAACCGCGGGGCGTGCCCGCGGCGGCGGCAAAAAGTTTCAGCGTGCGGTCCCAGGCCAGGGCCGCCGAGGCCGCGTGATGGGCCGGCGTGCCGGCGCGCCCGAACGCATGTCCGGCATGTCGGTAGGTGTACAGGTCGACCTCGGGATGGGCGCGGCCGATGGCCTCCACGTCGTGCATCGGGATCGACCGGTCGTCCTCGCCGAAGTGCATCTGGACCGGGCAGGTCGGCGTGCCGTCCATGGCCTTGGCGATGCCGCCGCCGTACCAGCACGAGGCGGCGGCGAACGACGCATCGTGGCAGGCGGCGAGCCATGCCAGGGTGCCGCCCCAGCAGTAGCCGACGATGGCTCGCGCGCCCTGCGCGGGCAGGGCATCGGCGGCGGCCCGGATGTCGAGCAGCGAGTCGGATTCGGGGATCCGGTTGCGCAAGGCCAGGCCCAGGTCGCGACCCGCGTCGTCGTAGCCCAGTTCGGCATTGCGCTGGGCGCGGTCGAACAGCGCGGGGCAGATGGCACGGTAGCCGTGCGAGGCGAACATGTCGGTCATCTGGCGGATGTTCGCGTTGATGCCAAAGATCTCCTGCAGGACCACGACGCCGAGGCTGGCGTCCTCGGGACCGGCGATGTAGGCGTCCAGGGTGTGGCCGTCGGCCGCGGTCAGGGTGATGTCGCTCATGTGTGCCTCCATGGTTTCGATGCTTGCGGGAACCCGATGCCCGCAGTGTAGGGGGTGCCGGCCGCCCGCGCCAGCCGGGCCGCGCGGCGAGCCGGTTCAGGCAATGCGGCGGGCGTCGCCACCCAGGCGCAGCAGGGGATCCTGGCGATAGTAGCGCGCCAGCAGCCCATACCAGTCGGGCAGCGCATCGGCCAGCGGCGCCGGGTCCACGAAGAACGCCTCCGAGCTGACCGCGAAGAACTCCGCCGTATCGGTGGCGGCGTAAGGGTCCAGCGGCAGCGTGTCGTACCAGGACGAGGCGGCCTCGGATTCCGGGTCGATGTCGTGCGGGATCGCATTCTCGACCTCGGTCAAGGCCTCGCAGAACGTCTCGTACGATGCCTCGAGCACCTGGCGCCACCGGCGCGGCCGCAGATCGGCATGCGCATGCAGGCTGGGCATGCCGTCGACCTCGCCCGCATGCTGGTCGAGCTTGTGGGCGAACTCGTGAATGACCACATTGCCATAGCGCGACGTGTCCGGATCCGCGTCCTCCCAAGACAGGATCACCGGACCGCCGTCCCAGGCCTCGCCGGACGATTCCTGCAGGTATTCGTGCACCACGCCGCTTTCATCGATCTCGACGCGCGGGATCAGGAAACCGCCCGGGTAGAGCACGATGTCGGTCCAACCCTCGTACAGCACGGGGTCGAGCTCCAGAATGGGCAGGGCCGCCTGGATGGCGATCGACAGCATGATGTCGTCGTCGACGCGGAAATCATGCGCGCCATGGAAGGACTTGCTGGCGAGGATCCATGCGGCGCGCAGGCGCAGGGCCTCGTCCTCGCGCGGGGACAGGCCATCGAGGAAGGGGTGTGCCTGGACCGAGCGCCGCCATTGGGCGTCCTCGATCCGGGCGAGGGTGCGTTCCACATTGCGCCTCGAGGCGCCCCTGCCGGCCAGCCATCTGAACATGCTTGCATCCACGGATGTTTCGAACCATGCAAAGGATAGCAGGCCTGTTGGCGGCTGCCCGGGCCCACCGCCGCATGGATACAATGGCGGCAGGTCAATCAAGGACAACAACAATCATGCAAGATCAAGCCAAGCTGTATCTCGAGGATCTGGCGCCGGGGGATCGCTTCGTCAGCGGCGAACATGCCCTGGATGCGGAGCAGATCGTCACGTTTGCCGGGCAGTTCGATCCGCAGGTATTTCACTTGGACGACACGCTGGCGCGGGACACCTTTTTCCAGGGCTTGGCGGCCAGCGGCTGGCATACCGCCGCCCTCAGCATGAAATTGCTGGTTTCCAGCTTGCCGCTGGCCGGCGGCCTCATCGGCGCCGGCGGCGAGATCGCGTGGCCACAACCCACGCGCCCCGGCGACGTCCTGCACGTGGAATCGGAGGTCCTGGAGATCAAGCCGTCCCGCTCGAAACCGGATCGCGGCATCGTGCGCATCCAGACCCTGACGCTGAACCAGCACGGCGAGGTCCTGCAGCGGCTGTCGCCGACGCTCGTCGTGATGCGCCGGCCCGTCCCCGACGAGGCATAGCCGTCCGCCAACCCGTTGCGGGGACGCCATTTGCTGCTATCGTTGGCTTTTGCACCATCATTTCGGAGGCAGTATGACCGTATGCATGAAAGCGCGCTATGGGATCGCCCTGGCGATGGCTGCCGGGTTCATCGCCATGCCCGCACAGGCGCAGTACACCGGGCCATCGGCGATCGGCGAGGGCACTGTTGCAGGGATACTGGCCAAACCCGTCGATGACCAGGCGGTGCAATTGCAAGGCTACCTGCTGCGACGCACGGGGCCGGAAAAATATGTGTTCTCGGACGGCACCGGGGAAATCGTCGCCGAGATCGATGACAAGCGCTTCCCGGCCCGGCCCGTGGATGAAAAAACGAAGGTCGAGATCATCGGCGAGGTGGATACCGGCCTGACGCGGCCGCCCGAAATCGAGGTCGACTCCATGCGAGTGGTCGAGTAGGGGCGGGCGACGCGGGCCGGATCATGCGCACGGGCATGTCGCTTGCTGCGGGCCCAGGGCCGCGATTCCGATCGGCGGATCCATGCGGCGACAGGAGGTCTCCATGCCAGCAAAATCCAAGGCCCAGCAACAGGCGGCGGGCATCGCGCTCGCCGCCAAGCGCGGTGACAAGAAAGTCGGCGAACTCAAGGGCGCGTCGAAATCCATGTACGAGTCCATGAGCGAAAAGGAATTGCACGAGCTCGCCGACACCGAGACCCGCGACAAGCCCAAGCACAAGTCCGAAAAATCCTGAATCTGGCGCGCCCGGCGGGAGGCCGCAGCGCTACGAGGCGGACAGGAGGCCCGGCTCGCAGCGATCACATCAAGGTGCATGCCCGGAGAAACGGAAGCGTCCCGGGCTTACTCGGTGGTGGTGCCGTCGAAGTGTTCTTCCTTGTCGTCGGCCTTGGTGGGGTGCAGCACGCCTTCGCGGTGCTCGGGCGGTCCGTACAGGGTATAGAGGCGCAGCGGCTCGGCGCCGGTATTGATGACATTGTGGCGCGCGCCGGCCGGCACGATGATGGCATCGTCGTCCTCGATATCGTAGGTGTTGTCGTCAATGACGACACGGCCCTTGCCGGCCTCGATACGGAAAAACTGGTCGTGGGTCTCATGCACCTCGGCGCCGATTTCCTCGCCCGCCTGCAACGTCATCAGGACGAGCTGCATGTGCTTGCCGGTATACAGCACCTTGCGGAAGTTGTCGTTTTCGACGGTCAGTGTCTCGATATTCTGCACAAAGCCTTTCAATGTCTTGACTCCTGGAAAAAATGGCCTGCCGGTTCATCGGCGGCTGGAAAAAGAAAACCCATGCACGGCCCAAAGGCCATGTATGGGTTTTATCACAGTTGGGTGTTGTTTTTATTGGGGCATCTGGTGGAGCCGGGGGGAATTGAACCCCCGTCCGCAAGCCCTCCACAAGCAGCTCTACATACTTAGTCGGCCTATTTTGGATTTAACCTTGGATCGTGCCGGACGACAGGCCCTTCCTTGGCGATTCACACTGATTTAAGATCCGGCCCAGTGACCTGGCCGAATCCGATTCCCTGTGAATGACGCTGCTGTGGGTTTGACCCCACCCGACCCAGGGACCAGTCGGTGCAGCGGCTCACCGCTTAAGCGGCCAGAGCGAAACGCTCGTCGTTGGCGTTTGTAGTTTTCCAGTGGATTTACGAGCGTACTGGTGCTCGGTATGCACTATCTTGCTTTGTGACCCACGTCGAAGCCATGTCGGCCCCAGACCTCTCATTATACCGGCATTTTTCAGATAATGAAATAAAGTTCGGCCAAAAATGGGCAGTGGAAGCCGCGATCGTATGGCCGGCCGGATACGGCGGCCGGACGCGCGGCTGTCCTCAGGCGGCGGGCGCCACGGATGCGCCCTGGATGCCGTGGCGCGCCAGCGCCTCGGCGACGAAGCCCGAGGCCTTGGCGTCCTCGACGAAGTCCGATAGCAAGGCGGCGGCCCGTGGGCCGCGGCTGCGCGCCGTGCCCATGGCCTGCCGGATGACCATGAAGCGGCCGTCCAGCAGCCGCAGGCCGCCCAGGCGTCGGGCGTCGATTTCCAGCTGCTGGCGTACGCCCGCGGCCACGTCGGCGCCGGATTCCATGAAGGTGTCCACCACGGCCGGCGAGGTCGGGGCGCGCAGGATCGTGGCCTGGGCGAGTTCGCGGGTCAGGAACAGGTCGTAGGCGCTGCCCTTGCCGACGACCACGGTGAGGCCGGCCTGGTCGACCTCGCCGTTGTCCCGGATGGGCGAGTCCTTGCGCACGAGGTAGCAGCCCTCGATCAATACGTAGGGCGCGGTGAAGGCGATGGCCTCGCCCCGTTTCGGATCGACGGCGAAGAAGCCGCAATCCGCCTCGTCAGCCGCCACGCCTTCGACGGACTTGCCGGCGGCGTCGAAGACCACCAGTTCCAGGCTGGCGCCGAGCAGCGCCGCCAGCCGGGCGGCTAGGTCCACGGACACGCCGGCCGGCTGGCCGGTGGCGGGGTCGAGGCGGGCCAGGATGGGATTGCCCACGTTGATCGCCGCGCGCAGGCGGCCGCCGGGTGCCAGGGCCTGGGCGTCGGAAGCGGAGAGGTCCATGGTCGCTGTATCGTCGCTTATTGCGCCGGCCGGGCCGCGGGCCCGGACCATCGCTGGATGATGGGCCAGAGGTCGGGCGCCTGCTGGGCGATGGCGTCGGCCTGCCAGGTGACGGGGTCGGCGAGCGAGCAATAGCCGTAGGCCGCTACGACGGTGGCCATGCCCGCCGCCTTGCCCGCGACGACGTCGCGCTCGTCGTCGCCGATGTAGATGCAACGGATGGGCGCACAGCCCGCCTGCCGGGCGGCGTGCAGCAGGGGCTCGGGGTGCGGCTTGGCGTGCGGGGTGGTGTCGCCGCCGACCGTGACCGCGCAGCGGGATTCGAGCCCGAGGTGGCGGATGATCGGCCGTGCCAGGTATTCGACCTTGTTGGTCACGATACCCCAGGCATAGTCGTGCCGGGCGAGCTCGTCCAGCAATTCGGCAATGCCGGGGAACAACTGGGTGTGCACGGCGATGTCCTGGGCATAGTCGCTGAGGAAGCGCCGGCGGCTGTCCTCGTAGTCGGTATCGCCGGGCTGCAGGCCCAGGGCGGCCTTGAGCAGGCCGCGCGCGCCGTGCGAGGCATACGGCCGCAGGGCCTCGTAGGGCAGGGGAGGCAGTCCGCGATAGGCGCGCTGCTTGTTGGCGGCGGCTGCCAGGTCCGGCGCGGTATCGGCCAGCGTGCCGTCGAAATCGAATAGAACCAGGTTTTTCATAGGGGGTCAGTCCGGGCGCCGGGCGGCCATCATGTAATTGACGCTCGTGTCGCGCGTCACCCGGTAATGCCGGGTAAGCGGGTTGTACTCCAGTCCCGCCAATGCCGCGGGTTCGAGTCCGGCCGCGCGGGCGGCGGCGGCGAGTTCGCTGGGCTTGATGAAGTGTTCGTAGCTGTGCGTGCCTCGCGGCAGCATGCGCAGCAGGTATTCCGCCCCCAGGATGGCCAGCACGAAAGCCTTGGGATTGCGGTTCAGCGTCGAGAAACACACCAGCCCGCCCGGGCGCACCAGAGCGCCGCAGGCCCGCACGACCGAGGCCGGATCGGGCACGTGTTCGAGCAGTTCCATGCAGGTCACCAGGTCGTACTGCGCGGGATGATCGGCGGCGTGTTCCTCGGCGCTGGTTTGCTGGTAATCGACTTTGACGCCGGTCTCGAGGCCGTGCAGCCGGGCGACCTGCAGGGATTCGCCGGCCAGATCGATGCCGGTGACCTCGGCGCCTTCGATGGCCATGGCCTCGGACAGCAGGCCGGCGCCGCAGCCCACGTCCAGGATTCGCCGGCCATTCAGCCCGCCCGCCTGCTCGCGGATCCAGTCCAGGCGCAGGGGATTGATGTCGTGCAGGGTCTTGAGTTCGCCGTTGGGATCCCACCAGGAGGAGGCCAGGGCGCTGAACTTGTCGACTTCGGCCTGATCGGCGTTGGCGGTCTGCATGGCAGGGTGCTCCAAAGAATAAGGGCTCCGAATGGAGCCCTTATTGTACCCGCCGCGCCAGGGGCGCGGCGGGTGCTGCTGCGACAGGCAGGGATTACTTGCGGGTGCCGACGATCTCGATTTCAACGCGACGGTTCTGGGCGCGGCCTTCACGCGTCTGGTTGGAGGCGACGGGGCTGAGTTCGCCCTTGCCTTCCGCGTAGATGCGGTCGGCCGGCACGCCCTTGCTGATCAGGTATTGCTTGACCGAGTTGGCGCGGCGCTCGGACAGGCCCTGGTTGTAGGCCTCGGTGCCGATGGAGTCGGTGTGGCCGGTGGCGATCACGGTTTCCAGGTTGATCGACGAGGCTTGCGAAGCAACCTGGTCCAGAACCTGACGGCCTTCGGGCTTGATGGTGGACTTGTCGAAGTCGAAGAAGGTATCGGCGTTCAGCACGACCTTGCTGGCGGTCGGGGCGACCACGGGAGCCTGGGCGACGGGCAGGCCACATTCTGCGCTGGCGGCGGTAGCCGGAGTCCAGAACGCATCGCGCCAGCAGTGTTGGCCGCTCGCATCCTTCCAGACGTTGCCGTCAACGTTCGTCCAGTTGTCGCTGGCAGAAGCCGAACCGACGACCGACATGGCAGCGATGGCGAGTCCAATAGCGATTTTGGAGGGTTTGTTCATGTTTCTCCTCGTTTGAGCATGATGCTTGAAAGTGACCGCAGCGAACCCCCGCCGCATATCGATAAACGCTTCCAGTATAGCAATGTCCTGTTTGAATACTCAGAATTTGCGCTGGGTTTCATGCGTGTTAGCCGAAATCTTAAGGCATTTTTCTAGCCTGGGTTAAGTCATCGCGGGCATAGAGCCTCAGAACGGGGAATTTCTCGGTTGCCGGCCGGCTTGTTGTGGGGTTTTCGCAACGACGGGGCGATCGGGCGGGATCGAGCCGTCGGATCCCTCGAGGGTCGGGAGGGGGCGCGTCAATGCTAGAATTTACGATTGGCCCGTCATCGGTAATCATTTACGCCTGAAGGTTTCGGATACACCATGGACTCCTTTGCGAAAGAGACGCTACCCATCTCGCTCGAAGATGAAATGCGCCGCAGCTACCTCGATTATGCGATGAGCGTGATCGTCGGGCGTGCGCTGCCCGACGTGCGCGACGGCCTCAAGCCCGTCCACCGCCGGGTGCTGTTCGCCATGCACGAGTTGAACAACGACTGGAACCGGGCCTACAAGAAATCCGCCCGCATCGTCGGGGACGTGATTGGTAAGTACCACCCCCATGGCGATACCGCCGTGTACGACACCATCGTGCGCATGGCCCAGGATTTTTCCCTGCGCTACATGCTGGTCGATGGGCAGGGCAACTTCGGCTCGATCGACGGCGACAACGCGGCGGCGATGCGCTACACCGAAATCCGCCTGGCCAAGATCGCCCATGAACTGCTGGCCGACATCGATCAGGAAACGGTCGACTTCGGGCCCAACTACGATGGCAGCGAACAAGAACCCTTGCTGTTGCCCTCGCGGCTGCCCAACCTGCTGGTCAACGGCAGCGCCGGGATCGCGGTGGGCATGGCGACCAACATCCCGCCGCACAACCTGTCCGAGGTGGTCGAGGGCTGCCTGTACTGCCTGCGCAATCCCGAGTGCTCGATCGACGAGCTGATCGAGCGCATTCCGGCGCCCGACTTTCCCACCGGCGGCATCATCTACGGGATGGGCGGGGTGCGCGAAGGCTACCGCACCGGCCGTGGCCGGGTGGTGATGCGCGCCAAGGTGCACTTCGAGGACATGGAACGCGGCAACCGCCAGGCGATCGTGGTCGACGCCATTCCCTATCAGGTCAACAAGAAATCCCTCCAGGAACGCATCGCCGAACTGGTCAACGAAAAGAAGATCGAGGGGATCTCCGACATCCGCGACGAGTCCGACAAGGACGGCATGCGCCTGGTGATCGAACTGAAGCGCGGCGAGGTGCCCGAGGTCGTCCTGAACAATCTCTATAAGAACACCCAGCTGCAGGAAACCTTCGGCATGAACATGGTGGCGCTGGTCGACGGCCAGCCCCGCCTGCTGAACCTCAAGCAGATGGTCGAGTATTTCCTGCTGCACCGTCGCGAGGTGGTGACCCGGCGCACCATATTCCAGTTGCGCAAGGCCCGCGAGCGCGGCCATGTGCTGGAAGGCCTGGCGGTGGCGCTGGCCAACATCGACGATTTCATCGCCATCATCAAGGCGGCGCCCACGCCGCCGGTCGCCCGCCAGGCCCTGATGGACCGCGATTGGGATTCCTCGCTGGTGCGCGAGATGCTGGCGCGCGCCGACGAGAACATCGCCTCGGGCGGGCGTGCGGCCTACCGGCCCGAGGGGCTGGAGCCCCGCTACGGCCTGCAGGCCGACGGCCAGTACCGCTTGAGCGAAGTCCAGGCGCAGGAAATCCTCAATATGCGCCTGCAGCGCCTGACGGGACTCGAGCAGGACAAGATCGTCGGCGAGTACCGCGAGATCATGGACACGATCGCCGACCTGCTCGATGTGCTGGCGCGTCCCGAGCGCGTCACGGACATCATCGGCGACGAGTTGCAGGCGATCCGGGCCGAGTTCTCGACCGCGGCGCGCGACCAGCGCCGCTCCGAGATCGAATACAACGCCACCGAACTCGAAACCGAGGACCTCATCACGCCGACCGACATGGTGGTGACCCTGTCGCGCAGCGGCTACATCAAGAGCCAGCCGCTGTCCGAGTACCGGGCCCAGAAGCGCGGCGGCCGGGGCAAGCAGGCGGCGGCCACCAAGGAAGACGACTGGATCGACCAGTTGTTCATCGCCAATACGCACGATTATCTCCTGTGCTTCTCGGATCGCGGCCGCGTGTACTGGCTCAAGGTCTGGGAGGTGCCGCAGGGTTCGCGCAACTCGCGCGGACGGCCCATCGTCAACATGTTCCCGCTGGCCGACGGCGAGACCATCACCGTGGTCCTGTCGGTCAAGGCCTTCAGCGAGGACCAGTACGTCTTCATGGCGACCTCGCGCGGCACCGTGAAAAAGACGCCGCTGTCGGATTTCTCGAATCCGCGCAAGGCGGGGATCATCGCCGTCGGGCTGGACGAGGGCGATTTCCTGATCGGCGCCGAACTCACCGACGGCGAGCACGACGTGATGCTGTTCTCGGATGCCGGCAAGGCCGTGCGCTTCGACGAGAACGATGTACGCCCGATGGGCCGCGCCGCGCGCGGCGTGCGCGGCATGATGCTCGAGGACGGGCAGACGGTCATCGCGTTGCTGGTTGCCGAGGATGAAACCCAGAGCGTGCTGACCGCCACCGAAAATGGCTACGGCAAGCGCACCTCCATCGTCGAATACACGCGCCACGGGCGCGGCACCAAGGGGATGATCGCCATCCAGACCTCGGCGCGCAACGGCAAGGTGGTCAGCGCGGTGCTGGTGCGGCCCGAGGACGAAATCATGCTCATCACCACCGCCGGCGTGCTGGTGCGCACGCGCGTGTCCGAGATCCGCGAGATGGGCCGGGCGACGCAGGGCGTCACCCTGATCAATGTGGACGAGGACAGCCTGCTGTCGGGCGTGCGCCGCATCGTCGAGAGCGATGCCGACGAAGTCGAGGACGGTGAGGCCGAGGGCGGCGGACCCGGCGCGGATGCCGGCGGTGAGCCGGGCGCCGACGGCGCGGACGATGCGGGCCCGGCAGCGGCCGGGGACACGGACAGCGGGGATGATGCGTGATGCGCCCATGGAATTTCGCGGCGGGTCCGTCGACCCTGCCTCTCGAGGTATTGCAGCAGGCGGCGGCCGAGATGACGGACTGGCAGGGCAGCGGCATGTCGGTGATGGAAATGAGCCATCGCGGCCGGCATTACACCCGCATCCGCGACGAGGCCGAGGCCGACCTGCGGGCCTTGCTGGCGGTGCCGGAGGATTTCGAGGTCCTGTTCATGCAGGGCGGCGCCTCGGCCCAGAACGCCATCGTGCCGCTGAACCTGATCGGCAGGAACGGCCTGGGCCGCGCCGACTACGTCCTCAGCGGTCACTGGGCGCGCAAATCCCTGAACGAGGCGCGCCGCTACGGCGACATCGCGGTGGCCGCCTCCGCCGAGTCCGCGGCGCGGATCGACGGACGCGACTATGGCCCCTGGTGCTGGCTGCCGCCCGCCGCGCAGTGGCGGGTGCGGCCGGACGCCGCCTACCTGCACGTTTGCGCCAACGAGACGATCGGCGGGGTCGAACTGCCCGAATTGCCGGTCATGGCTGACCTGGGGGCGCCGGATGTGCCCTTGGTGGTGGACATGTCCTCGGACATCCTCTCGCGCGCGGTGGATTTCTCGCGGGTGGGCCTGATCTACGGCGGTGCGCAAAAGAACGCGGGCCCGGCGGGCGTCACCTTGACGTTCGTGCGCAAGGGCCTGCTGGGCCATGCGCTGCCGGTCTGTCCCTCGGTCTTTGATTATGCGAATGTGGCCGGTGCGCAATCGATGTTCAACACGCCGCCGACCTATGCGATCTACATCGCCGGGCTGGTCTTCAAGTGGCTGCTGCGCCAGGGCGGCGTGGCGGCGATGGACGCGGCCAGCGACCGCAAGTCCCGCGCGCTGTATGAATACATCGACGGTTCGGGGCTCTATGACAATCCCATTCATCCCGCCAGCCGCTCGCGCATGAACGTGCCCTTCGTGCTGCGCGACTCCAAGCTGAATGCCGCCTTCCTGGCCGAGTCCGAGACGGCGGGGCTGCTGTCGCTCAAGGGTCACAAGAGCGTGGGCGGCATGCGGGCCTCGCTCTACAACGCCATGCCCTACGAGGGCGTGCAGGCCTTGATCGACTTCATGCGCGACTTCGAGAGGCGTCATGGATAAAGACCTGCTGGCGCGGCTCGAACCCTTGCGGGCGCACATCGACGCGCTCGACGAGCAAATCCTCGACCTGCTGAACGAACGCGCGCGCACGGCCCTGGAGGTCGGCGAGGTCAAAAAGGCCTTCGACGCCGGCGGCCCGGTCCTCAAGCCCGAGCGCGAGGCCCTGGTCGTGCGCCGCCTGCAGGACGTCAATGCCGGCCCGGTCCCGGCCGAGGCGATCCAGGCCGTCTGGAACCAGATCATATCCGCCTGTCGCGGGCTCGAGAGCACCCTGACGGTGGCCTACCTGGGGCCGCAGGGTTCGTTTTCCGAGCAGGCGGCCTACGAGCATTTCGGCCACGCGATCAGTGGCCTGCGCTGCGAGTCCTTCGACGAGGTCTTTCGCGCGGTCGAGGCGGGGCAGGCCGACGTGGGCATGGTGCCGGTGGAAAATTCGACCGAGGGCGCGGTCAACCGCAGCCTCGACCTGCTGCTGAATTCCTCGCTGAAGGTGCTGGGCGAGCGCACGATCCGCATCCACCACAACCTGATGACGCTCACCGGCGGGCTCGAGGGGGTGCGCCAGGTGCTCGGCCATCAGCAGGCCCTGGCCCAATGCCAGGCCTGGCTCAGCCGCAATCATCCCGAACTCGAGCGCCTGCCTGTGGCCAGCAACGCCGAGGCGGCGCGCCTGGCGGCCGAGGACGCGTCGCGCGCGGCGATCGCCGGCGATGCGGCCGCCGCCGCCTGGGGCCTGAGCGTCGTGGTGTCGGGCATCCAGGACGATCCCCAGAACCAGACCCGGTTCATGGCGATCGGCGCAGCCGATTCGGGCTCGACGGGCCGCGACAAGACCAGCCTCATCCTCGCGGTGCCGAATCGCGCCGGCGCGGTCTACGAGATGCTGGCGCCGCTGGCCGCGCACGGGGTGTCCATGACGCGCTTCGAATCGCGCCCGGCCCGCACCGGGCAGTGGGAATATTATTTCTACGTCGATCTGCTGGGTCACCGCGAGGACGAGGCGGTCGGCCAGGCGCTCTCCGAGCTGAAACAGCAGGCGGCGTTCTTCAAGATCCTCGGTTCCTATCCCAGACAGTAAATCCCTATGTCCACCTCCCCGTCGCCCGCGCCGGCGCACATACAGGCGATCGCACCCTATCAGGCGGGCAAGCCGATCGAGGAACTGGCCCGCGAATTCGGGCTGGATCCTGAAAGCATCATCAAGCTGGCCTCCAACGAGAATCCCCTGGGATGCTCGGAACAGGTTCGCGAGGCCCTGCGCCAGGCGGTGGTCTCGATGCAGGGCCGCTATCCCGACCCCAACGGCTTCGAACTGAAGGCGGCGATCGCGGCGCGCCACGGGGTCCCGGCGGACTGGATCACGCTGGGCAACGGCTCCAACGACTTGCTGGAACTGGCCTCGCTGGCCTTTCTCGACGAGGGGACGTCCTCGGTCTATGCCCAGTACGCCTTCGTCGTGTATCGCCTCGCGACCCAGGCGCGGGGCGCCCGCCACCTCATGGTGCCGGCCCGCGACTACGGCCACGACCTGGATGCGATGGCCGAGGCGATCGCCGAGGACACGCGGCTGGTGTTCATCGCCAACCCCAACAACCCCACCGGCACCCATCATCCGGCCGCCGCCATCGAGGCCTTTCTCGAGTGCGTGCAGGCCCGGCACGGCGGCCGGGTGAGGGTGCTGCTGGACGAGGCCTATGACGATTACCTGGATCCGGCCGAGCGCTTCGACAGCGCCCAGTGGGTCCGCCGGTATCCCAATCTGATCGTGACCCGGACGCTGTCCAAGGCCTATGGCCTGGCGGGCTTGCGCGTGGGCTACGCGCTGGCGCAGGCCGAGACCACCGACCTGCTCAATCGCGTGCGCCAGCCGTTCAACGTCAACAGCCTGGCGCAGGTGGCGGCGTGCGCGGCCCTGGCCGACCAGGACTTCCTGCGGCAGACCTACGCGCTCAATCGCGCCGGCCGCGAACGCCTGTCCCAGGCGTTCAGGGCGCTGGGCCTGGAATTCGTCCCCAGCAGCGCCAATTTCGTACTGGTACGGGTGGGCGATGCGGCCCGCATCAACCGCGCCCTGCTCGAACGGGGCATCATCGTGCGCCCCGTGGGCGGCGACGGCCTGCCCGAGCACCTGCGCGTCTCGGTCGGCCTGCCCGAGGAGAACGAACGCTTCATCCGGGCGCTCACGGATATTCTTGCGGCATGAGCGCGCCATGAGTGCACAGCCCGTGCCCCTCGTGCCGGTGCTCGCGGTCGTGGGCATCGGCCTGATCGGCGGCTCGTTCGCCGCGGCGCTGCGCCGCGCGGGGCAGGTGGGGCGGGTGCTGGGCGTGGGTCGCCGCCAGGCGTCGCTGGACCGGGCGCTGGCGCTGGGACTGATCGACGAGGTCGTGGATCTCGAGCAGGCGGCCCGGCGGGCCGACTTGATCCTGCTGGCCACCCCGGTGGGCGCCATGCGCGCCGCGCTCGAGGCGCTGGGTCCGCACCTGCGCCCCGAGGCCCTCGTGACCGATGCGGGCAGCACCAAGGCCGACGTGGCGGCCATCGCCCGCGCCGCGCTGGGCGAGCGCCTGCGTCAATTCCTGCCCGGGCATCCGATCGCGGGGTCCGAGATGACCGGCCCCGAGGCGGCGCATCCGGCGCTCTACCATGGGCGCAAGGTGGTCCTGACGCCGCTGGCCGAGACGCCGGTGCGGGCGCGTGACTGGCTGACGCGGGTCTGGGAGGCGTGCGGCGCGCACGTGCTGCTGATGGACGCCGAGCGCCACGACCGGGTGCTGGCCTCCATCAGCCACCTGCCGCATTTGCTGGCCGCGGCCTACATGGCCCAGGTCTCGCGCGAGGGTGACGCCGACCTGCGCCTGTCGCTGGCGGGTACCGGATTTCGTGATTTCACGCGGATTGCGGCCGGCTCGGCCGAGGTCTGGCGGGATATCTTTCTGTCCAACCGCGAGTCGGTGCTGGACGAACTGGCGGCCTTCGAGCGCGTGCTCGGCGAATTGCGCAAAACGCTCGAGGACCCGGATCCCCGGGCGCTGGAGGCCTTTCTCGAGCAGGCCGCGCTGGCGCGCCGCCTGTGGGACGGCAGGAGTGCGATGACATGAATTCGACTGACGCGTTGCGCCTGGAGCCCGCCGTGCGCGCCCAGGGCGAGGTGGCGCTGCCAGGCTCCAAGAGCATTTCCAACCGGGCCTTGCTGCTGGCCGCACTGGCCGAGGGCCGCACGCGGCTGGAGGGCCTGCTGGATTCGGACGACACACGGGTGATGCTGGCGGCCTTGCGCGCGCTGGGCGTGGCCGTCGATGATGCCGATCCCGCCGGCATCGAGGTGATGGGCGCTGCGCGCTGGCCGGCCGAGGGCGCCGACCTGTTCCTGGGCAATGCGGGGACGGCCTTCCGGCCGCTGACGGCGGTGCTGGCCTTGATGGGCGGATCCTACCGGCTTGCGGGTGTGCCCCGGATGCACGAGCGCCCGATCGGCGACCTGGTCGAAGCCTTGCGCGGCATGGGTTGCGAGATCGATTACGAGGCGCATGCCGGCTATCCGCCGCTGCGCATCGCCGCCGGCCGGCCGGACGCCGGCCGTACGATCCGCGTGCGCGGCTCGGTGTCCAGCCAGTTTCTCACGGCGCTGCTGATGGCCGCGCCGGTGCTCGCGGCCCGCCAGGAGCGCGAGGTGGTCGTCGAACTGGACGGCCCCTTGATTTCCAAGCCCTACATCCTGATCACGCTGAACCTCATGGCGCGCTTCGGCGTCGAGGTCGCGCGCGAGGACTGGCATCGCTTCGTGATCCCGGCCGGTGCCCGCTACCGCAGTCCGGGGTGCTACACGATCGAGGGCGACGCGTCCTCGGCGTCCTATTTCATGGCGCTGGGCGCCATCGCCGGCGGCCCGATTGAGGTGCGCGGGGCGGGGGCTCGCAGCATCCAGGGCGACATCGCCTTCGCCGATGTGCTCGAGGGCATGGGGGCGCGGATCCAGCGCGGCGACCATGCCATGACGGTCACCGGCCCGGTGGTGGCCCGCGGCGATCGCCTCAAGGCCTTCGATCTGGACTTCAACCTGATTCCCGATGCCGCGATGACGGCGGCCGTACTGGCCCTGTACGCCGATGGACCGTGCCGGCTGCGCAACATCGGCAGCTGGCGCGTCAAGGAGACCGACCGCATCGATGCGATGCATGCCGAGCTGGCGCGCCTGGGCGCGCGGGTCGAGTCGGACGCCGACAGCCTGACGGTGCACCCCATGGCCGAGGGCCAGTGGCGCGCGGCCGACATCCGCACCTATGACGATCACCGCATGGCCATGTGTTTCTCGCTGGCCGCCTTTGGCCCCGTGCCTGTGACCATCCTGGATCCGGGCTGCGTCAGCAAGACCTATCCCGCCTATTTCGAGGACTTTCGCCGGTTGATCCAAGCATGACCTCATCCTCGATCCCCGTCATCACCATCGATGGCCCGACCGCCTCCGGCAAGGGCACGATCGCGGCGCGCGTGGCGCGCGCGCTGGGCTGGCACGCCCTCGACAGCGGGGCGCTGTACCGCCTCACGGCGCTGGCGGTGGCGCGCGCGGGGGGCGACGGCGGCGACGAGGCCGGCGCGGCGGCGATGGCGCGCGGGCTGGACGTCGCCTTCAGGGACGGCGGCATCTGGATGTGCGGCGCCGAGGTCGGCGACGAGATCCGCCGCGAGGCGATCGGCAACCTGGCCTCGCGCGTGGCCGCCTATCCGGCGGTGCGCGAGGCCTTGCTCGAACGCCAGCGGGCGTTTCGCGCGCCCCCGGGACTGGTCGCCGACGGCCGCGACATGGGCACCGTGGTCTTTCCGGACGCATCGCTGAAGGTTTTCCTCGATGCGGACGTGGCGGAACGGGCGAACAGGCGCCATAAGCAGTTGAAGGAAAAAGGGTTTTCTGCTAATCTATGCGACCTTTTAGAGGATTTGCGGTTGCGTGATGCGCGCGATCGCGACAGGGCGCACGCGCCGCTTGTGGCGGCGGCGGACGCCGTGATCGTGGATTCGTCCCGGTTGGGAATCGATGAAACGGTCCAGCAGGTGCTCGACCTGTGGTCGGCACGAGGACTCGCAAGGTAGGCGGCACCGAGGTCCGCAGCCGGTCTTGCGGGGTTTTTTTCACTCCGCCGGGCATGATGCCTGGCGTGTCATTGATCGCCCCATGGGCGAATGGAACATTGTTCATGTCCACCCTTTCAACCGAAGCCGCGCTGGGCGGCGAAAGCTTTGCCGATCTGTTTGCAGCCAGCATCAAGGATCAGAACATGCGCTCCGGCGAGGTCATCTCCGCCGAAGTCGTGCGCGTCGACCATAATTTCGTCGTGGTCAACGCCGGTCTCAAGTCCGAGGCCCTGATTCCCCTTGAAGAATTCCTCAACGACCAGGGCGAGCTCGAAGTCCAGGACGGCGATTTCGTCTCGGTCGCCATCGACTCCCTCGAAAACGGCTACGGCGACACCATCCTGTCGCGCGACCGCGCCAAGCGCCTATCGGCCTGGCTGCAGCTCGAACAAGCCCTCGAGTCCGGCGAACTGGTCAACGGCACCATCACCGGCAAAGTCAAGGGCGGCCTGACGGTCATGACCAACGGCATCCGCGCCTTCCTGCCGGGCTCGCTGGTCGACCTGCGTCCCGTCAAGGACACTACCCCCTACGAGGGCAAGACACTCGAATTCAAGGTCATCAAGCTCGATCGCAAGCGCAACAACGTCGTGCTGTCGCGCCGCGCGGTGCTCGAGGCCAGCATGGGCGAGGAACGCGAAAAGCTCCTCGAGACCCTGCACGAGGGCGCCGTCATCAAGGGCGTGGTCAAGAACATCACCGACTACGGCGCGTTCGTCGACCTGGGCGGCATCGACGGCCTGCTGCACATCACCGACATGGCCTGGCGCCGTGTCCGCCATCCCTCCGAGGTGCTGCAGGTCGGCCAGGAAATCGAGGCCAAGGTCCTCAAGTTCGACCAGGAAAAATCCCGCGTCTCGCTGGGCGTCAAGCAACTGGGCGAGGATCCCTGGATCGGCCTGGGCCGCCGCTATCCGCAAGGCACCCGCCTGTTCGGCAAGGTCACCAACCTCACCGACTACGGTGCGTTCGTCGAGGTCGAGGCCGGCATCGAAGGCCTGGTGCACGTCTCGGAAATGGACTGGACCAACAAGAACGTCGATCCGCGCAAGGTCGTGACCCTGGGCGAGGAAGTCGAGGTCATGGTCCTCGAGATCGACGAGGATCGCCGCCGCATCTCGCTGGGCATGAAGCAATGCCGCCCGAATCCCTGGGAGGATTTCGCGGCCAACTTCAAGCGCGGCGACAAGGTCCACGGGGCGATCAAGTCGATCACCGACTTCGGCGTGTTCGTCGGCCTGCCCGGCGGCATCGACGGCCTGGTGCACCTGTCCGACATTTCGTGGACGGAGACGGGCGAAGAAGCCGTGCGCAACTTCAAGAAGGGCGACGAGATCGACGCCGTGGTCCTGGGCATCGATACCGACAAGGAACGCATTTCGCTGGGCATCAAGCAGCTCGAAGGCGACCCGTTCAACAACTTCGTGGCCACCTACGACAAGGGCGCCGTGCTGACCGGAACGGTCAAGTCGGTCGAGCCCAAGGGTGCGGTCGTGACCCTGTCGGTGGACGTCGAGGGCTATCTGCGCGCCTCCGAGATCTCCGCCGGCCGCGTCGAGGATGCCACCACGGTCCTGCATGCCGGCGACCAGGTCGAGGCCATGATCATCAACATCGACCGCAAGGCGCGTTCGATCCAGTTGTCGATCAAGGCGCGCGACAACGCCGAGACCGCCGAGACCATCCAGCGCATGACCGAAGCCAGCGCCTCCTCGGGCACCACCAACCTGGGCGCGCTGCTCAAGGCCAAGCTCGACCAGCAGCGTGACGATAGCTGATGGGTGGCTTGACCAAGTCTGAGCTCATCACCCTGCTCGCGGGCCGCTATCCCCAATTGGCGGCCCGGGATATGGATTTTGCGGTCAAGACTCTGCTCGATGCCATGGCGGACACCCTGTCCAGGGGCCAGCGCATCGAGATCCGCGGCTTCGGCAGCTTTTCGCTGTCGCAGCGTTCGCAGCGCATCGGCCGCAATCCCAAGTCCGGCGAGAAAGTCCTGGTGCCAGCCAAGCTGGTGCCGCACTTCAAGGCGGGCAAGGAGTTGCGCGAGCGCGTGGACCGGGGGCCGGACGGCGACGGCGGCGAGGAACTCGCCACCGAGGCCGACCTGTACCAGGCGCGTGTGATCGGCGGCTAGGTCCTCCCGGACGGCAACCGCAGGCAGGCCCTCATGCGAGGGCCTGTTTCATTTGGCTGCACGGCGGCCTGCGGCCCGGCCGTTTCCCCTTACAATGTCGGAATTCCCTCGCACGGAGCTTTGGATATGCGCTATCTGGTCTGGATACTGCGGCTGGCGATCTTCGTCATCGTGCTGCTTTTCGCTCTCAAGAACACAGCGCCGGTGGATGTGGGATTCTTCGCCGACCGGGTCTTCCACCAGGTCCCCCTGATCGTCGTGATGCTGGTCGCCTTCGTTCTGGGCGTGGCCTTCGGCCTGCTGATCGCGGCCACGGCGGTCCTGCGCAAGCGGCGCGAGGCCGCTCGCCTGCGCCGCGAGCTCGCGCGCGCCCAGGAGGCGCTCGAGCGCCCGCAGGCGCCCGACGGGCCGGTCATCCCCGAAACCGTGGCGCCCCTCGCGCCGCTCTGATCAGCGGGGCGCGCGAAAAGTGTCCTTCGAACCCTGGTGGCTGATCTTTGTGCCGGTGGTCTTCGCCCTGGGGTGGATGGCCGCACGCTTCGATTTCCGGCAGATGCTCTCCGAGACCCGGAATCTGCCCGACTCCTATTTCAAAGGCTTGAATTTTCTGCTCAATGAGCAGCCCGACCGGGCGATCGACGCCTTCGTCGAGGTGGCCAAGCTCGACCCCGAGACCACCGAACTGCATTTCGCCCTGGGCAGCCTGTTTCGCCGACGCGGCGAGGTGGAGCGCGCCATCCGTGTGCACCAAAGCCTGCTGACGCGTCAGGACCTGCCCATGCCCGACCGCGAGAATGCGCAGTTCGAGCTGGCCCAGGATTTCCTGAAGGCCGGCATGCTGGACCGGGCAGAGCAGGGCTTCCAGGCGGTGATGCACACGCGCCATGCCCTTGACGCGGTGCGCGCGCTGATCCGCATCTATGAATCCGAGCACGATTGGCCGCGGGCCATCGATGCCGTGCGGCACCTCCACAAGCTGGTCGACGAGCCCGTTCCCCAATTGGCCCATTATCAGTGCGAACTCGCCGGCGGGATGCTCGCCGCCCACCCGCCGGACCTCGAAGGCGCCGCGCGGGCCCTCGAGGCGGCGGACAACGCCATGCGCCAGACCGGCAGCAGTCCCGCCGCGGAAACCCGCGTGCGGATGCTGCGCGCGCAATGGGCGGCGGCCAGTGGCGACGTCGAGGGCCAGCGCGCACACTTGCAGGACGTCCTGACGGGGGCGCCGGACTATGCCGGCCTGGTGGCCGAACCCCTGCTGGCGTGCTACGAGACCCTGGGACAGCCCGACGAGGGCCTGGCCCTGCTGCATGCCCATTACATGCGCGTGCCGACCCTCGACCTGTTCAACGTCGTCTTCCGGGCGCTGAGGGCGCGGCAGGGCTCCTTGCCGGCATGGACCTTCGCACGCGAGGCGCTGAGGGCGCATCCGTCGCTCCTGGGCCTGGATCGCCTGCTCGAGGTCGAGCTCGCGCATGCCAAGGAAGGCGCGTCCGGCGAGCACATGATTCCCGGCGCCGATCTTGGCCTGCTGCGCTCGATGATCCACAAGCACACCCAGCGCCTGGACCGCTACGCATGCAACCATTGCGGCTTCGAGGCCCGGCGTTTCTACTGGCAGTGCCCGGGATGCAATACCTGGGAATCCTATGCCCCGCGCCGTCTGGAGGAACTGAAATGACGCCGTTTCCGGCGCAGGCGGCTCGCGCCGCCACGATACTGGTGGTCGGCGACATCATGCTGGACCGCTATTGGTTCGGCGAGGTCGACCGTATTTCCCCCGAGGCCCCGGTGCCCGTGGTGCGCGTCGCGCGCCGCGAGGACCGCCTGGGCGGAGCGGCCAACGTGGCGCGCAATATCGCGGCGCTGGGCGCCAAGGCCGTGCTGGTGGGCGTGGTCGGCGCCGACGAGGCGGGCGCCCGCATCGACGCGCTGGCCGCGGACGCCGGCATCGAGGCGCATCTGGTCCAGGATACGGACGGCATGGACACGACCCTCAAGATGCGCGTCCTGGGTCGCCAGCAGCAATTGCTGCGCGTGGACTTCGAGCACCTGCCCGGCGAACGCGCACTCGACGGTGTGGACACCCGGGTGGCGGCTGCGCTGGCCGACTGCGACCTGCTGGTGCTCTCCGATTACGCCAAAGGGACATTGGGGCGCGTCGAGGGCCTGATCCAGGCCGCGCGCGCCGCCGGCGTGCCCGTGCTGGTCGATCCCAAGGGCCACCGTTACCGGCGCTATTACGGCGCCAGCATCGTCACGCCCAACCGCAGCGAGATGCAGGACGCGGTCGGGCGCTGGGATTCCGAGGACGACCTGGCGCGGCGCGCCCAGGCGCTGCGCGTCGAACTGGGGCTCGAGGCCTTGCTGATCACGCGTTCCGAGCAGGGCATGACTCTGTTCACCGGGCAGGGGCGCCGGCATGCCGATGCCCAGGCGCACGAGGTCTTCGACGTATCGGGCGCGGGCGATACCGTGCTGGCGACGCTGGCCGTCGCCCGCGCGGCCGGCCTGGACTGGCATGAATCGATGTTGTGGGCGAACCGGGCGGGCGGCATCGTGGTCGGCAAGCTCGGCACGTCCATCGTCAGTGTGGAGGAACTCTCATGATCATCGTGACCGGCGGCGCCGGCTTCATCGGCAGCAATCTCGTGCGCGGCCTCAACCAGCGGGGGATCGACGACATCCTGGTGGTCGATGACCTGAGCGACGGCGACAAGTTCCTGAACATGGTCGATCTGCGGATCGCCGACTACCTGCACAAGGACGAGTTCCGGCGGCTGGTGCTTTCAGGCGAACTGCCGCGGCCCGAGGCGGTGCTGCACCAGGGTGCGTGCTCGGACACGACCGAGCGCGACGGCCGCTACATGATGGACAACAACTACCGGGTGACCCTCGAGCTTTTCGAGTATTGCCAGGCGCGCGAGGTCCCCTTGCTGTACGCCTCGTCGGCGGCGGTGTACGGCGCGGGCCCGCGCTACGTCGAGGAGCCCGCCTGCGAGGCGCCATTGAACGTCTATGGCTATTCCAAGCTGCTGTTCGATCAAGTGTTGCGTCGGCGCCTGCACCGGCTGACCGCCCCGGTGGTGGGCCTGCGCTATTTCAACGTCTACGGTCCCAGCGAACAGCACAAGGGGCGCATGGCGTCGGTGGCTTTCCACAACATGAACCAGTATGTCGCCGAGGGACATGTGCGCCTGTTCGGCGGCTGGGACGGCTACCCCGACGGCGGGCAGCAGCGCGATTTCATCTATGTCGACGACGTGGTCAAGGTCAATCTGTTCTTCCTCGACCATCCCGAGATCTCCGGGATCTTCAACTGCGGCACGGGTCGCGCCCAGCCGTTCAATGACGTCGCCCAGACCGTGGTCAATACATTGAGGATCCACCAGGACCAGCCGGCCTTGCCCCTCCAGGACCTCGTCGCCCAGCAATTCTTGCGCTATGTCCCGTTTCCCGACGACCTGAAGGGCCGTTATCAAAGCCACACCGAAGCCGATCTCGGGCGGCTGCGCGCGGCGGGGTACCGCGGCGAGTTCTGCGACGTGCAGGCCGGTGTGGCGGCCTATGCCAGGCGCCTGATCGAGCAGGGCCGCCTGGCGTAGCCCTCACCGGCGGGGCCGTGCCGTTCGCGGCCCGCGCCGCCGCCGAGACAATTCCGTGGCCCGCGGCTTGCCCGCATGGGCATCGGAGGTCCTCGGGGCTGCCCGCGACAGGCGCCACGGGCCATCATGGCCTGACCCTCACCACACAAGGAGTCCGCCATGAATCCCTTTCTCCATTCCACGGTTGCCCGTCCCCTGCCGTCCTCCCAGGCCCGGCTCCGGTCGCCGCGTGCGGCGCCTGGCCGCCGCACGCCGCGCCACCGGCGCCTGGCGCGCGCGCTGGGCGCGGCCGGCCTCGCGGCGCTCGCCTGGTCGGGCGGCGCATTGGCCGTCGATCTGAATACCGCGTCGGTCGCGCAATTGCAGGACGTTCGCGGGATCGGTCCCAGGACCGCGCAGATCATCCACCAGGAACGCGAGCGCGGCGGGCGCTATACCTCATTCGAGGATCTGTCCGACAGGGTGCGCGGCATCGGACCGAAGCGCGCCCAGACCTTGCGCGCCGCCGGCCTCACCATCGGGGCCGATCCGGGCGGGTCCGGCGTCCCGCCGGGCGCGGCCGGAGCAAAGGCCGCGGGAAAGGCGCCGGCGGCCGGACGCTAGCGCCAGGGTGCCGTGCATTTGCCTGGCTGCGGTGTACAGGCGCGGCACAGGTCGTGGGTGTATGATTTCGGGCATGAAAACATACTCCACGATCGAAGACATCATCGGTTCCACACCCCTGGTGCGCCTGCAGCGCATTCCCGGCGAGGCGGGGCAGGCGCGCGGCAATGTGGTCCTGGCCAAACTCGAGGGCAACAACCCCGCTGGGTCGGTCAAAGACCGGGCGGCCGCGTTCATGATCCGGGGCGCCGAGGAACGCGGCGAGATTTCCCCGGGCGACACCCTGATCGAGGCGACCAGCGGCAACACCGGCATCGCCCTGGCGATGGCCGCCGCCGTGCGCGGCTATCGCATGATCCTGATCATGCCCGACAACTCCTCGCAGGAACGCTGCGCGGCGATGACGGCATACGGGGCCGAACTCATCCTGACCCCGGCCCAAGGCGGCGGCATGGAATACGCGCGCGACCTGGCGCTGCAGATGCAGGCCGAGGGCAAGGGCAAGGTCCTGGACCAGTTCTCGAATCCGGACAATCCCCGGGCGCACTTCGAGACCACGGGGCCCGAGATCTGGACCCAGACCGAGGGGCGCATCACGCATTTCGTCAGCGCCATGGGCACGACCGGCACCATCATGGGGGTCGGCGCCTACCTGCGCGGCCGCAATCCCGCCGTGCGTGTGATCGGCGCCCAGCCCGCCGAGGGCGCGCACATCCCGGGCATCCGCAAATGGCCCGAGGCCTACCAGCCCTCGATCTACGACGCCTCGCGCGTCGACGCCTTCGAGCACATCTCGCAGGACGAGGCCGAGGTCATGGCGCGCCGCCTGGCCGCCGAGGAGGGCATATTCGGCGGGATCTCGTCGGCCGGCGCCGCGGTCGCGGCGATGCGCGTGGCCGCCACCGTGCGTGACGCCACCATCGTGTTCATCGTGTGCGATCGCGGCGACCGCTATCTGTCGACCGGCGTGTTCGGGTGAGGCGTCTTACCGGGGCTCGTTGACGGCGGTCGAGGGACGATCCAGGCGATTTGGGTCGCCATAGCCCACCCGGTCGGCGATCTCGTGCGCCAGATCCGCCACCGAGGCGGCATAGAAATAGCTGCGGTTATAGTGGGTCAGCGCAAAGAAATTCGGGGTTGCGCTGCGGTATTCGTTCACGCCGCGCACCTCGTCGCGCAGGTCGATCACCCCCAGCGGCACCTCCTGCCAGGCGGTGCTGCCGCCCGCACGGGCGCGCGCGCCCGCGGCGCGCAGGCGCGGCCAGTCGGTGGTCGGCGCCAGCCCGTCCTGCACGAGGGCGTCGGGTTGTGTCGGCAGCACCACCGGGGCAAAGACCGGTATCCCGGGCAGCCAGCCGTGCTGTTGCAGAAAGCGGCCCACCGAGGCGATGGCATCGGCCGTGCTACCCATCAGATCCACCCGGCCGTCGGCGTCGCCGTCAGCGGCGTAGCGCATGAGACTGCCGGGCATGAACTGGGGCAGGCCCATGGCGCCGGCGAAGGAGCCCTCGGCGCGGCGGGCGTCGAGTTGTCCCTGGGCATCGAGCACGATCAGGTCCTCGAGCTGTTGGCGAAACATCGCCGCGCGCTCGGGACGGCTCGGGTCGGGGTAGCGAAAGCCCAGCGTCGCCAGCGTGTCCAGCACCCGGTGCGTGCCCGTGTAGCGGCCGTAGACGGTTTCGATCCCGATGATGGCGACGATGATGGAGGGCGGCACGCCGTACTGCCGGCTGGCCCGGTCCAGGTCCGCCCGGTTCGCCTGCCAGAACGCCACGCCCTCGCGGGTCCGGATCGGGTCCACGTGGCGCTGGCGGTAGCTCAGCCAGGCGCGGCGGATGCGTTTGCCCGACGGCGTCATCAGGCGGGCGGCATCGGCCTCGTAGCGGGCTTCGGACAGCAGAGCCTCGACCTGCGGCAGGGGTATGTCGTGTCCGGTGGCGACGGCGCGGGCAAAATCGGCGACCGCGGGTTCCAGCGTGCCGTCGGCGGCGACGAAATCCCCGCGCGGCGCTGCGGGAACGGCGGGCCCGCCAGGAGGGGCATTCGACACGACCGTGCCATTTGTGCTTGAATGTGCAGCGCCGGAACCGGAAGCGCCGAGGTCCGCGGTGCCGCTTGTGGCGCAGCCAGACAGCAAGAGTAACGTAACGGCAACTTGAAAAAAGCGGACGGGTCTGAACATAATCGCCTTTATGGATACTCTCTATATTACCCATCCCGAGTGCCGGCTGCACGAGATGGGCGACTGGCATCCCGAGTGTCCGGAGCGCCTGGATGCCATGGCTGATCAGCTATTGGCCCACGGCCTGATGGATTTCCTGGTACAGCGCACGGCGCGGCTCGCCGCGGACGAGGATGTGCTGCGCGTGCACCGTCCCGAGTACCTGGCGGAATTGCGCCGGCAGGCGCCCGCCGAGGGCTATTTTCCGGTTGACGCCGACACCGTGATGAATCCGCATACGCTTGCCGCGGCATACGCGGCGGCCGGATCGGGGCTGACGGCGGTCGACGCCATCGTCGCCGGCGAGGCCCGCACGGCCTTCTGCGCGGTCCGCCCGCCCGGCCACCACGCGCGTCCGGCGCAGGCGATGGGGTTCTGCTTCTTCAACAACATCGCCGTGGCCGCCGCCTATGCCCTCGAGCGTCACGGCCTGGCGCGCGTGGCGATCATCGATTTCGACGTGCATCACGGCAATGGCACCGAGGAGGCATTCCTGCACGACGACCGCGTCCTGATGTGCAGTTTCTACCAGCATGCCTTGTTCCCGAACATGTGCGCGGAGGATCCGGGGCCCAATATGATCAACATTCCCGTGCCCGCATACGCCGAAGCATCCGTCTGTCGTGATATCGTGACGGATTCCTGGTTGCCGGCGTTGCGGGCATTCCGGCCCGAACTCATCCTGGTCTCGGCAGGCTTTGACGGCCATCGCGAGGACGAGATGGGGCAGCTCAGGCTGACAGAGGCGGATTATGCCTGGATCACCCAGCAGCTGGTCGGGGTCTCGCAGGAGTCGGCCCAGGGGCGCATCGTGAGTTTCCTGGAGGGAGGCTATAACCTCTCGGCCCTGGGCCGCAGCGCCGTCGCGCACATCCGTGCGCTGGGCGAATGATGAACGCATTCCGATACGCGACTCGACTAAATCGGTGCGCGGCCCCGCAAGGCCGTGCGCGGATCAATTTTTTTCTATGGAGATAGCTCGATGAAGGTCCTCGTACCCGTCAAGCGCGTCGTTGACTACAATGTCAAAGTACGCGTGAAATCCGATCAAAGCGGCGTGGACATCGCCAATGTCAAGATGTCGATGAACCCGTTTGACGAAATCGCCGTCGAAGAGGCGACCCGCCTCAAGGAAAAGGGCGTGGTCCAAGAGATCGTGGCCGTGTCTTGCGGCGTGGCCCAATGCCAGGAAACGCTGCGTACGGCGATGGCGATCGGCGCCGACCGGGGTCTGCTGGTGCAGACCGACGCCGAATTACAGCCGCTGGCCGTGGCCAAGCTCCTGGCCGCGCTGGCCGCCAAGGAACAGCCCTCGCTGATCATCCTGGGCAAGCAGGCCATCGACGACGATGCCAACCAGACCGGCCAGATGCTGGCCGCGCTGCTGGACTGGCCGCAGGCCACCAACGCCAGCAAGGTCGAGGTCGAGGGCGAGCGCGTGCAGGTCACCCGCGAGGTCGACGGCGGCCTCGAGACCGTCAGCCTTGCGCTGCCGGCGGTCATCACCACGGACTTGCGCCTGAACGAACCCCGCTATGTCACCCTGCCCAACATCATGAAGGCCAAAAAGAAGACCCTGGATACCTTCTCGCCCGAGGACCTGGGTGTGGACGTGACGCCGCGTCTCAAGACCCTCAAGGTCTCGGAGCCGCCCGCGCGCGCGGCCGGGGTCGTGGTGCCCGACGTGGCCACGCTGGTGGACAAACTCAAGAACGAAGCGAAGGTGGTGTAAATGAGCATTCTCGTCATTGCGGAACATGACAACGTCCAACTCAATGCCGCGACCTTGAACGTCGTGGCCGCCGCCGCCCGCCTGGGCGGCGATATCCACGTGCTGGTGGCCGGCGCGGGCGCGCGCCCGGTGGCCGAGCAGGCCGCGCAGGTCCAGTCAGTCGCCAAGGTGCTGCTGGCCGACGGCCCGGCGCTGGCCGACGGCCTGGCCGAGAACGTATCGGCGCAGGTGCTGGCCGTGGCCGACGGCTACAGCCACATTCTGTTCGCCGCGACCGCCTCGGGCAAGAACATCGCCCCGCGCGTGGCGGCCAAGCTCGACGTGGCCCAGGTCTCGGACATCGTCGCGGTCGAATCCGCGGACACTTTCGTGCGCCCGATCTATGCCGGCAATGCCATGGCGACGGTCCAGTCCACCGATGCCGTCAAGGTCATCACGGTGCGGACCACGGGCTTCGACCCGGTGGCCGCGCAAGGCGGCAGCGCCGCCGTCGATGCCGTCGAGGCGGTGGGCGACTCGGGCAAATCCGCCTTCGTCGGCCGCGCCCTGGCCAAATCCGACCGTCCCGACCTGGCCTCGGCCTCGGTGGTGGTCTCGGGCGGACGCGGGATGGGCAGCGCCGAGAATTTCAAGCTCCTCGATCCGCTCGCCGACAAGCTCGGGGCCGCCCTGGGGGCGTCGCGCGCCGCGGTGGACGCGGGCTATGCGCCCAACGACTGGCAGGTCGGCCAGACCGGCAAGATCGTCGCGCCCCAGCTCTACGTGGCCGTGGGCATCTCGGGCGCCATCCAGCATCTGGCCGGCATGAAGGACTCCAAGGTCATCGTCGCCATCAACAAGGATGCCGAGGCGCCGATCTTCGGCGTGGCCGATTACGGCCTGGTCGCCGACCTGTTCGAGGCCGTACCGGAATTGGTCAAGGCCTTGTAGTGCCGGCCGAGGTTGGCTGAACGTCCGCAAAAAGGGGCCGCGCGCGGGAAACGCCGGCCCCTTTTTGCTGTCGGGCTGCCGGGCCGCCCCAAGGCAAAGATTTCAGGAGACATCATGAACTACCGTGCCCCCATCCAGGATATCCGTTACGTCCTGCGCGAGCTTGCCGATCTGCCCGGCGTGCTGGCGCTGCCGGGCTTCGAGGAGGTGTCCGACGATCTGGTCGACGCCGTGCTCGAGGAAAACGCCCGTTTCGTGGAACAGGAGATCGCCCCCTTGAACACCGAGGGCGATCGGCATCCCGCCACCTGGCAGGATGGCGAGGTCCGCAGCTCGCCGGGCTACAAGGCCGCCTTCCAGGCCTTTGCCCAGGGCGGTTGGCAGGGCCTGCAGCACGAGACGGACATCGGCGGCCAGGGCTTGCCCCGGCTGGTCGGTGCGTCGGTCACCGAAAACCTCAACGCGGCCTGCCTGTCGTTCTCGCTGTGCCCCTTGCTGACCGACGGGGTAATCGAGGCCCTGTCGCTGGTGGGCACGCCCGAGCAACGGGCGCTCTACATCCCGCCGCTGCTCGACGGCCGCTGGACGGGCACCATGAATCTCACCGAGCCGCAGGCGGGGTCGGACCTGGCGCTGCTGAAGTCCCGCGCCGAGCGCCAGGACGACGGCAGCTACCGCATCACGGGCCAGAAGATCTTCATCACTTATGGGGATCACGACATGGCCGAAAACATCATTCACCTGGTTCTGGCGCGCACACCGCAGGCGCCCAAGGGCGTCAAGGGGATTTCGCTGTTCATCGTGCCCAAATTCCTGGCGTCGGAGGATGGCGCCGCGGGGCCGCGCAACGACGTCTATTGCGCTTCGCTGGAGCACAAGCTCGGCATCCATGGCAGTCCCACCGCGGTTCTGCTGTACGGGTCCGGCAAGGGCGAGGTGGGCGAGGGCGGCGCCGTGGGCTACCTGATCGGCGAGGAGAACCGCGGCCTGGAATATATGTTCATCATGATGAATGCCGCGCGCTACGCAGTGGGCCTGCAGGGCGTCGCAGTGGCCGAGCGCGCCCTGCAGCAGGCGGCCGCCTATGCGGACGAGCGCGTCCAGGGCCAGGCGCTGGAGGGTTCGGACGGCCCGGTGCCGATCGCCCGTCATCCGGACGTGCAGCGCATGCTGGGCATCATGCGCGGCCTCACCGAGGGCGCGCGCGCCGTGGCCTATGTGGCCGCCGCGCATCGGGACAAGGCCGCGCATGCGCCCGAGTCGCAGGCGCGGGCGCACCACAAGGCCCTCTATGAATACTTCGTGCCCATCGTGAAGGGATTTTCGACGGAGTCCTCGGTCGAGGTGGCCTCCCTCGGCATACAGGTGCATGGCGGCATGGGCTATATCGAGGAAACGGGCGCGGCCCAGCATTACCGGGACGCGCGCATCCTGCCGATCTATGAGGGCACCACGGCCATCCAGGCCAATGACTTCATCGGCCGCAAGATCCTGCGCGACGGCGGCGCGGTGGCCAAGGCGCAGGTCGCCGGCATGCTCGAGACCGTGGCGCTGCTGCGTGCGAACGACGGTCCGCAGACCGAGGCATTGGCGCTGATTGCCGCGCGCCTGGAGGCCGCCGCGCAGGCCTATGAGAGTTCGGTCGACCGGATCCTCGGCCTGGCGGGCGCGAACAAGGTCCGCGGCGCCTTCATGGGCAGTGTGCCCTGCCTCATGCAGGCCGGCACGGTGCATGCCGGCTGGCAGCTCGCCCGTTCGGCGCTGGCCTCGGCAGCGGCGATCGAAGGGGGCTCGTCCGACACCTTCCATCCGGCCAAGATCGCCACGGCGGTGGCCTATGCGGTGCACGTCCTGCCGCGCGCCGGCGCCTTGGCCGATGCGATCGCAGCCGGCGAGCTGGCCGACCGCCATGCCAACCAATCATGGATATGAATATAACCATAAATTATTTGGATGGCGTTCTATATTTTGTCAGAATATGAAGTGTCAACTTTCATCGCCGCCCGGCCCGCCGGGCGGCGGACATTACCAGACTGCAAAAGGAGTATGCGATGGCCACGTTGCGCCTGGGCGATACCGCCCCCGATTTCGAGCAGGATTCCTCGCTCGGCACGATCAAATTCCATGAGTACCTGGGCGACGGGTGGGGCGTGCTGTTCTCGCACCCCGCCGACTTCACCCCCGTGTGCACCACCGAGCTGGGCTACACCGCCATCGTCTCGGGCGAGTTCGCCAAACGCGGCGCCAAGGTGATCGCGGTGTCGGTCGATGGCAAGCAGTCCCACCTGGATTGGATCAAGGACATCAACGACACGCAGAACACCGCGGTCGAATATCCGATCCTGGCCGACGAAGACCGCAAGGTCGCGACCCTCTACGACATGATCCATCCCAATGCCAGCACCACCGCCACGGTGCGCTCGGTGTTCGTGATCGATCCGGCCAAAAAGATCCGCCTGATCCTTACGTACCCCGCCAGCACGGGCCGCAACTTCGATGAAATCCTGCGCGCTCTGGATTCGATGCAGCTGACCGACAACTACAGCGTTGCCACGCCGGTCAACTGGAAGCAGGGCGATGATGTCATCATCGTGCCGTCGATCAAGGATCCGGACGTCCTGAAGGAAAAATTCCCCAAGGGCTACAAGGAGGTTCGTCCCTACCTGCGGATCACCCCCCAGCCGGACCGCTGATCCACGCCGCGGTTGCACCAAGCCCGGGCCTGGCCCGGGCTTTTATTTTTTGCTGAAAACTTGCGCTTGGCACTGTTTTTTTGTACAGTTATAAAAACTGTATGAAACAACAGTATCCGGTTGCGGCCTGCGCGGCCTCCGGACCCACGATACGAGGTGACGGCATGGCGGCAACAGTCTATTCCCAATGGCAGGTTTCCTTGGCGCCCGCAGGGCGCCGTATCGGCGCGGCGCCGGCCCGCCGTCCCGCGCACGCCGTGCAGGTGCAATGGGCGGGCGCCTCGGCGGCGGGCATGGGCTTCTCGCGGGCCCGCCGGGCGGCTCGGCGCCGCCGCCTCGCCCTGGCGGCCGGCGATGTTTGCATGGTGCTGGCCTGGGCGGCGATGATCCCGGGGCTGATGTGGCTGGGGGCGGCGGCCGGATTCTAAAGGCGCCTGTGGCTGCCTGATGTGGCCCGTCAACGACGCCGTCCCCGCTCTGCCGCGGGCCCCGCACGGCGCCTTCCGATGCTGGGCGAATCCTGTATAATGCGCTGTTTTACCTTTTTAGCAACTCATCCTCTGGCGCGGCGCCAATTTGCGACCAACAGCCGCGTGAATGATGCTTCGGAGCTTTACCGTGAATCTCATCGAAACCCTCGAACAAGAAGAAATCACGCGCCTGTCCGCCGGCCGTGAACTGCCCAGCTTTGGTCCCGGCGATACCGTCGTGGTCAACGTGAACGTCGTCGAAGGCACGCGCAAGCGCGTGCAGGCCTACGAAGGCGTGGTGATCGCGCGCCGCAACCGCGGCCTGAATTCCGCCTTCATCGTGCGCAAGATCTCCTCGGGCGAGGCGGTGGAACGCACCTTCCAGCTCTATTCCCCGCAGATCGCCTCCATCGAGGTCAAGCGTCGGGGCGACGTGCGTCGTGCTAAACTGTATTACCTGCGCAGCCGTACGGGTAAGGCCGCCCGCATCAAGGAAAAGCTGGTTCGCAAGGCTGCCCGCTGATCGCGCCGCTACCAGTCTCACCGGGGCACCCGTATGGGTGCCCTTGTTGTTTTTAGTGTCCTGTTTGATGAATGCCCATGTTTAAATTCGGCGTCTGTGCTGCCCATACAGCGTTGCAAATCCTCGCGATAGCAAAGGCTATCGCTGCGGTTTGCGCCTTGTCTGGACAGCACATCCATCCGAATTTAAAGACATGGATTCATCAAACAGGACACTAGGATTCCATGTCTGACCGGATATCGTCCTCGGATACTGTGCGCGTCGCCGGCTTTGATCCCACCGCACAGCCTGTGGTGCAGTGCGCGGCACTGCCCGGCCTGCCTGCGGAATGCCTGCGGCTGGACTATATCCGCGGCGCTTTCCAGCGCCCCGTGGATTGGCAGGTCGAACCCCTGTTCACCGACTCGTTCTCGCCCGGCGTGCTGGGTCCGTCCGGCGCCCGGCGGGCCGCGGTCCTCATGCCGCTGGTGCAGCGCGAGCACGGCTTGCATGTGGTCTTTACCCGCCGCGCGGAACACCTGCACGATCACGCCGGCCAAATCAGTTTTCCGGGCGGCCGCATCGAGCCCGGCGACCGCGATCCGATTGCGGCCGCTTTGCGCGAGACGCACGAGGAAATCGGCGTCGACGACCGGTTCGTGCGCATCATCGGCGTCCAGCCCAGCTTCCTCACCTCGACCCATTTCGTGATGACGCCGATCATCGGCGAACTGCTGCCGGGCTTCACGATCCAGTCCGACGGCCAGGAGGTCGCCGAGGTGTTCGAGGTCCCGCTGCGGGTGTTGTTGGATCCGGCACAGCATCGCCTGCACGAGGTGCGCCTGCCGGGCGGCGGTGGACGCTGCTATTTTTCCATCACCTGGCAGTCCTATTTCATCTGGGGCGCCACGGCGGTCCTGATCCGGAATTTCTATCATTACCTGGCGGCCGCGCGCCTTGGTGGATAGCGCCCAGCGCCAGAGGACGCGCGGCGGAATTCAGTCGCCGAAGACTTCGTCCAGGGTGTCGGCATCGACGAAATTCAGCGACCAGGTCTCGAGCTGTTCGGCGGTCGCTGTGCGGACGCGTTCGGTCAGGGTGCCGGGGATTGATCCAAACCGGCGGGACAATAGTCGCAGCAGCAGATCCGCCTGGCCTTCGACGCGCCCTTCAGCGCGTTCGCGCTTGAGATAAAAGCGCTCGGGTGTGGTGAGATATGTCATGGTGTGCTCCTGTTCCAGGGCCTCCAATGCCCGCATATAGTCCGGCTCCAGCGCCTCGGGCAGTGCGATCATCCAGTCGACCAGCCTGGCCAGGGCGTCGATCTCGTCCCTGGCATATCCGTAGCCCGCCAGGCGGCGCATCAGGTCCACCTTGGGGTCCAGTCGCGCGGCCTTTCGGCGGAACCGCAAGGCGGTCAACTGCGCCATGACGATCACTGCAAACGGATTCATCGGCGCCAAGGCATCGAGCGCATCCCAGCGATTCAGCCATTGTGCCATGTGGACCACGGGAAAGGTGAACCGCACCCCCTGTCCGAGGAACTCGTCGCGATGGATCAGGTGTGAATCGCCGCCACGGCTGGCGGTGAGGATGCCGAGGCTGTAGATGGGCTGTGCCGGGGTGGATCCGTAACGGTCCTCGAGGCGGTAGCGGTATTGGAACATGCGCCGTGCAAAGAGGATCCTGGCCTTGGGGCCGGCGCCGCCGCCCTGGACCTCCACGTGGATCAGCAGTCTGGCGAGCCGGCCATCGCGGCGGCGCACGAGGATGAGCTTGTCGGTGTAGAGGCGACGGGGCGCTTTGCCTGAACCATTGCCTAAGCAGTCGTCCGGTTCCCCGGATGAGTCAGTCGATCCCGGCGGAACCCGCCGCCCGCGTCCGGCGATGGCCTGTAGTTCCTTATCCAAAAACTGCGGCGGATGCGACCAGTCGATGATCGCATGCAGGTCTGGTGCGAACAGGGCCAGGCACTGGGCCAGGAAGGCCTCCAGAATTTCCTTCCAAGGACTGTCGTGATCGTCGGCCGGGGCGTCGGCATCCTGGGCCATGGGGGCAGCCTTGCATGAATGGGGGAGCGCCCATCATGGCGGAGGCTGCGAACCAGAAGGTGCTCAAGTGAACTGAATGGTCACTGTGAGAAATACGGCTGGATAGCTATTGTGTCGGAGGGTCAAGGTCGTAGTGACCTCGTCCCAGCGGGCGCCCCTTGAATGATTCGAGGCTCCTCGCTGGTCAATCTATCCGCCTCGCCGTCTTTTCCAGAGCGTCGTGCGCGAAATACCGAGTTTTTTGGCTGCCTCGCCGATTCTTCCGCCGCACTCGGCGATCACTCGTTCTATTTCTTCCTTTTCGGCCTCTGCCCGTGCTCGAGATAGAGATGGTTCCGTGATGGCATGCTGTGCCATTTCGGGAAAGATGTCGCTGACATCCAATGTTGATCGATCAGCCAGGGTACAAGCCTGCACGATTCTGTTTGTCAGCTCGCGAACATTTCCCGGCCAAGGATGAACGACAAGCGCGCGTTTGGCCGCCTCAGTCAGCAAAAAAGGAGCGAGGGGATTGCTCGAACCGTAAGCCTCCAGAAACTTCTGTGTCAGCGGGATGATATCCGCCGCTCTGTCGCGTAGTGCCGGTATGGTGAGCTGCGCATTTTGCAGGCGGTAGAACAAGTCGGCGCGCAGTTTGCCGGATTTGAGCGCAGCGTCGAGATCGGCGTTGGTGGCGGCGACTATGCGTCCTTTGAAAGGGGTGAATGCATCGCTTCCCACCCTATGGAAACCGCCATCCTGAAGCGCGCGGGCAAGAAGGACCTGCATTTTTGGATGCATTTCGCAGACTTCATCCAAGAATAACGTGCCGGTTCCCACTTGTTCTAGCAACCCGGTAGTGGGTGTCATGGCGCCATCTGGGAAGGTCGCTTCACGGCCAAAATACTTTGTTTCCAGAGTTGTCTCGGAGATGTCCGCGCAACTGACTGGGATGAACGGCGCGGGGGCCCTGCCGGAAGCTTCATGGATCAGTCTGGCGGCCATTTCCTTGCCCGTACCGCTTTCCCCAACGAGCAGGATGGAAAAATTTTCTCGAGCGAGCCGCTTCAAGTGCGACACGACTCGGCTCATCTGAGGCGTTTCGTAATGGAAGCTGCGCAGCGGCGTCCTCACACTGCGTGGAAGCGCTGCACGGGCAAGACTAGACTTGATTCGCCTGACGAGTTCATTGATATCGTATGGTTTGATCAGGTAGTCGGTGGCTCCGGCTTTCACCAAGTCGATTGCTTGTTGAATCTCTGCGTATGCCGTCGCGAATATGATGTCCGTCTCCCAAATCAGCTTGCCTGCTCGCCGGTACAGTTCTGTACCAGTGCCATCGGGTAAGCGTATGTCGCATAGCATCAGTGCGGGCTCGTACTTATTAAGGCCTTCGAGTGCATCCGAGACGGTCTGCACCCAGTGGACGGACATGCCCTCCAGGCGCAAGCGTTGAGCTACGGCGCCGCCTAGAACCCCGTCGTCTTCGACCAAGATCACGTCGATGGCTTCCCGCTTCATCGAGATTCTTCCGTCGGTACGGTGAACGTCAGCTCGATGGTCGAGCCCTTGGTTGTGTGGTGATCCACTGAAATCTTGCCGCTCAGTTCTCCAGCCAGCCGGCGCACGATTTCCAGGCCGAGGGAGCCGTCGTTGCGTGCCAGGTCGTCGCCCAGCAGAAAATTTGTAGCATGGCGTGGTAAGCCGTCACCCTCATCACTCACACTCAGCGTGAAGGTGGTATTTTCGAGGGCGGCTCGAAGCATGACGGCCCCGCCTCGTGGCGAGGTTTGGATGCCATTGAGCAGCAGATTCAAAGCAATCTGCCGGATTTTGAACGCGTCCAGTCTTACTGTGGGATAGTGCGTGATGTCCTTCGCGACCACTACGCCCTTGCGAGCGGCGTGTGGCTCGACCAGCCGAAGAACGTCATGCAAGTCCTGGCTCTTTAAGGCCGGGCCTGGCGCACTGGGCCGGTAGGCGTTCAGGGTGGCTTCCGACACGCCTTGAAGTGATTGGATGCCGCGCTCGATGAACTCCAGCGCTTCGTTGCGGCTGCGGTGGTCTTTTCCATACATGCGTATGGTCTGGAGTGCGGTCATCATGCCAGTCAGTGGGTTGCGGATCTCGTGCGCCAGTGTGGCCGCGATGCGGCCCAGCAGCGCCTGCTGATCCAGCTTGGCAAGCTGGTCGGAAAGTCTTTCGCGATCTTGTACAGCGATTGTCATCCGATTGTACGTACGCATGAGTGCCGCTGCTTCCTCATCATTCATGGGGATGTCGGCCTCGTCGATTTGTTGAGGGCCGAAGGCGACTGCGTGCGATAGGTGTTCACTGAGAATCTTCAGCGGCCGCTGCATCCTGCGAATCGCAAAGTAGCCCCCCAAGGCTGCCACCGCACTTAACAGCGCGCTGACCAGCACGAGCCGGAAATGCAGAGCTGATCGTTCTTGCGCGAAGGAGGAAATGTCCAGATTTGCCGCGATGATGCCTCGGCCGCCCAGCTCGCGCCACACCCACATGCTTTGGGACTTGTCCTCGTATGCGTAGCCTTTGGACGCATGGAGAATGGCATCGGGTGGGGGTGTGGTCGCTTTGAGATTAGGGCCCGAAACATGGGCTACGACACCCCTGTCACGATCAATGAGGGCAAGCTGCCGGTCCACTATGCCCAGATAAAAGTCCAGCGACTGCCGAAGCGCTCGATCGATGCCGTCAACGTCATGCGCCTGATAGGCTGGGAGCACCGAGGCGGATAGCCCATCCAGGTAAACCTGACCCACTCGTTCCGTCAAGAGTTCGTACTGCCGGGATAGGCTGAGCACCGAGATCTGCGTCACCAACATGGCGATCCCGAAGATCATCACTGCGGCCAGCAGAGGGATCCTGACCAGTAGAGGTAAATGAATAAACCACCTCAATGTATCGCGCTCCTTGTCGGACGTTGGCCGTCCATCGATTGCGCCACGCCGCTCAATGCTCTGGCGACGCTGGTGGGGAACCCAGCATCTTATCAGTCACGGGCCTTTCAATTGAGCCAGGCACTTCCGCTTCGTCAAAGACACTGGGGGACAGCACCTTGTCCAGGTCGTTGCGCGCTGTTCCCCTCCAAAGGTGCACGCCTCCCAGAAAGCCGGCCCTTCCCAACAGATGTGCGGCAATCGGCGTAGTCATGGACAGGAACAGGATCGACAGGGCAATCTTGATCCAGGTCGTCCATGTCGGCGCATAGAAGCCGACTCCGATCAGGAGCAGGCTGGGTCCGACCACCCCCGCCTTGGTTGCTGCATGCATGCGCATGAAAAAATCGGGCAATCGAAGGAGACCCACGGCTGCGATGAACGTGATGATCGCACCCGAGAGTACGAAGAGGGCGGAGAGCCACATCGACATGTCAGTTCTCCCCGTCGCCGGCGGACCCGTGTTCGATGAACGCAGCAAAGGCTACGGTGGCGAGAAAGCCGATCAGGGCAATGCCAAGAACCACATCGATGAAGGCCATGGATCCGCTCATGATCGCAACTAATGCAGCCATGCCCACGCCAAGCAGACACAACATATCCAGGGCAACAACCCTGTCGCCCGCGTGGGGGCCTCGTACGATGCGTATACACACCAGGACCATAGAGAGAAACAACAAGAGTTTGCTGATCTCGATGATGGCGGCAAAGGCGATATTCATCATTCAAGCACCTTTAGTATCTGCCGTTCAAACCCCTGTTTAATTTCGGGGACAACCGATTCCGAGTAGTTCATGACGTGAGCGTATAGGCGGTCTTTGCCTTCGGAAATGAACAGGGTGGTTGTGCCCGGGGTCAGGGTCACCATATTGGCCAGAAGCGCGACGCCCAAATCGCTTTGTACGTCCAAGGGTACCTCGACGATTGCGCTTTCAGAGACCCGCTTCGGATTCACGACGTTCAGGATGACGTCGTAGACCGATTTCGCCAGCTCCTTGCCGAATGTGAGAATCAGCACGATCCAGTTGAATAGCCAGTTAATCGTCTGCATAAGAGCTCTCCATGACGGCGTTGATATAGCGGCTGCTGTTTGTCAGTTGGTCCGCTGCTTCTACAGAGAAGGCGACAAACGGTTCCGGGTTCAGACCAATGCACAAGGTGATCACCGACAATACGGCGATGGCGACATACTGGAGTGCAAACGCCCCCCCGGAGGCTTGCATGATCATGGGCGCAGATTCAGGCGGCGCTTTCCAGAACGCTTCGTTCCAGATTTTCAGCATGGAATAAAGGGTCAACACGCCTACCATCAAAGCCGTCGCTGCAAGATACCAACTGCCTGTATCAAGGCTGGGTTTGACGACCAGGTACTTGGCCCAGAAGCCGGATAGCGGGGGCAAGCCGGCCAGTGACAGCGCTGGTATGCAGAACATGATCGCCAGGAATGGCGCGGTTCTGTGCAGACCACCGATGGCCTTGAGCTGGTATGAGCCCGTCTTCCTTTTGATGACGCCGCCGATCAAGAAGAGGTTGGCTTTGACGATGATGTGGTGGACGATGTAAAGCACGGAGCCCGCGAGCGCCAGGGGGGTGGCGATCGCCACGCCAACGAGCATGTAGCCGATCTGGCTGATAATGTGGAAGGACAGGATCTTTCGAATATCGAAGTGTGAAGCCGCGCCAAGGACGCCCGTGATCATGGTCAGCGCGGCAATGATGCCGATCATGCTGGCCAAGCCGTCAGTGACCGGGAAGATAAGCGTGAAGCAACGCACGATGGCGTATACGCCGACCTTGGTCAACAAGCCGGCGAAGATGGCCAAGACCGGCGTGCTGGCGGTGTGGTACGAGGCGGGCAGCCAGAAAAACAGTGGAAACAATGCCGCCTTCGAAGCGAATGCCAGAAAGAAAAGCAGGGCCAGTACGGCGGTGAGCCCGGTGTTCTCTATCATTGGAACGCGGTGGGCCAGGTCGGCCATATTCAGTGTTCCGGTCGCTCCGTACAGGAAAGCCACCGCCACCAGAAAGAGGGTTGTCATGACCAGGTTGAGCATGACGTACTTCACGCCAGCGTCCAACTGTTCCTTCGTGCCACCCAACACAAGCAGGCCAAAGGAGGAGACCAGCATGATCTCGAACCAGACGTACATATTGAAGATGTCGCCGGTCATGAAGGCCCCTGTCACCCCCAGCAACAAGCCGTGGTACAGCGGGTGGAACATTGGACGTCCGTTCTCTTCGGGATCGGTCAGCTGATAGATGGCAATGACCACGGCCATGATCGCCGTAATCAGCACCATGGCTGATGTCAGGTTATCGGCGACAAAACTGATGCCGAAGGGCGCATCCCATGAGCCGAACTGGGTCGCTAGAATCGTGCCATCCATCGTTGCGGCAAGCAGTGCTATAGCGCTCCACAAAAAGATGAAACTCGCAGCGAGACTGGCAATTCGCTGTAACTGCGGTGACCGCCATAACAGCGTAGTGAGCGCTAAACCGATCAACGGTGCCGCAATGGGAGCCGTCAGCAGGAGATGCGAGGACATCATTGCTTTGTCCCGCTCGAGTCGTGGGTGGCAATCGATCGGACCGGCTCAGCTTCTCTCATTTTTTCGGTATCGACGATATGCAGACGTTGATGTGCCTTGTGCAGCAGCACCACGGTGAAAGCCACCAGCGAGAATGAGATGACGATCGCGGTCAGGATCAGGGCCTGCGGCAAGGGGTTGGCACTGACTGCGATAGTGGTCTGGTCACCGGTCATGATCGGAGGCACGCTGGAACCCAGGCGGCCGGCAACGAAGATCGTGAGATTCGCTGCGTTGCCCAGCAACAGCAGCCCCAACACCATGCGCAGCACATTGCGGGACATCAACAGATAAGCAGCGACGCCCGCCATGGCTCCGATTGCGAGGATGTACAGCGGCTCCATTCACTGCTCCAGAAAAAGGCTGAGAAACGTAAGGATGGCTCCGAGCACCGTCAGGTAGACACCAATATCGAACAGCAACGTTGTTCCAAGAGCCAAGCCGCCTATTTCCGTCCAGGCGTGTGTCAGATACGCTGCATTTGTCGTCAAACCCGCAAATCCAGATACCAGGGCGGCGCCGAGCCCTAGCGCCAAGAGTTGCAATGAATCGATGGGCAATACTCGCCGGAGTGCGGAATAGCCGCGGGGCAGGACGTAACAGACGTAGCCCGCCGCCGCAATGAGCCCTCCGATGAAGCCCCCGCCCGGTTCGTTATGGCCGCGCCAGAGCAGATAGAGGGACAACGCGAAGGCGAACGGCAGGACGACCGTGGAACCGACCCTGAAAATAACGGAGTTCATGGCTTGCTTCTCGAAATGGCGCCCGCGCCGTTCGAGTCGGGTCCATCGGGATTGCCGGAGCTGAAGAACACTGCCACGGCAGCCAAGGCGGCCAGCGCCAGGACCGTGATTTCTCCCAGCGTGTCGAGTGCACGAAAGTCGACGATTATGACGTTGACGAGATTGCGTCCATGGGCCAGCGGGTAGCTGGCCTGCCTAAAGAAATCGGACAATGTTTCGTTGAAAGGCAAGGCTACGACGCTGAACATGACGGCGATGAACATCAGCCCGAATATCGCGCCTATGATTGCATCGCGGCACCGCTGTCGGGTGGACCGGGCATCGGCTGCGCGGAAAGGCATGTGGCCGATCACCGCGAGCAGGATGACGACAGACAAGGCCTCGACCGAGAACTGTGTAAAGGCGAGGTCGGGGGCCCCGCCCATCAGGAATACAACCGCCACCCCGAAACCAACGGCGCCGGCGGAGATGATGCCCTGCACGAAGCTATGTGAACGCAGCACCATGATAGAAGCGGCGATCAGCAGAATCGGCAATACGGATTCCACGCCCGTGCCGCCAGCGCCGAGCGGTGGCAGCACCAACGCGTCGCTGACGACCATCGCAATCAGGACGGCTATGGCCACGATCCCGACGCTCATCGCCATGTAGTGACGCAGGCTGCCGGTCTGGATCAAATTCGTCTGCCAGGTCGAGAATTTCGCCAACGCATCCAAGGCGCGGTCGTACATCGCGTCGGGCCCCCATCGGTCGATAAATTCGAGGCGCTTTAGACGCCTCTGGATCGGGGGCCAAACCCGATAAATAGCGACACCCATGGCCAGGGTCAGCATGCTGAGTGCAAGCATCGGCGTGAACCCATGCCAAAGGCTGATCTGTACATCTATGACCGCGCCTTGCACCGCGCTCGCGGCTGCGCTCATCAGGCGCATGAGCAAAGGAGGCGCCAAGCCAAAGACGAGCCCCAGCACTGCCAAAGCCGCGGGCCCGGCCCACATGGCAAGCGACGGATCATGGGCAGTTTCTTGAGGTTGATCGAACCGCTTTGAAGGCGGGCGGAAAAAACATCGCCAGGCAATAATTCCCGCGACCACGACCATGCTGGCGTTTGCAAAGATGATCACCGCGAATGCCGCGTAAGACATCTGTGCCGATAGGGCAGCCTCGTATATGAGTTCTTTGCCAATGAATCCGAATAGTGGGGGCAGGCCCGCCATGGATAGGGACGCCATGCAGGCGATGGCGGCGGTCATGGGCATGGCACGGGCCAAACCGCCGAGCCTGGCGCTGTCGCGTGTCCCGGCCGAATGATCAATGATGCCGGCGACCATGAACAGGCAGGCCTTATACAAGGCGTGAATCACCAGGAAAGTCACCATTGCGATCGTCGCTGTCGGATGGTCGACACCGATCAGCGTGAGCAGCGTACCGAGCGAGACGATTGTGGTGTAAGCCAGGATTCGCTTCAGATCGGTTTCCCGAAGGGCAAGGGTCGCCCCGCACAGCATGGTGAGGGTACCCACTGAAACCAGGAGAGGCGTCCAGAGATCGACACCCGAGAGTACAGGGCTCAGGCGTGCCATCACATACACGCCAAGCTTCACCATGGTGGCTGAGTGCAGGTAAGCGGACACCGGCGTAGGCGCCACCATCGCATTGGCCAGCCAGGAATGGAGGGGGAACTGTGCCGACTTGGAGAATGCGCCGATAGCGATCAGGAGCAGAACGCCAGTGCCCAAAGAGCCTGCCAGCGTGGAACCGGCCCCGCCGGCCACGAGTTCGGAAATACGGTAAGTGCCGGCGAAGGCGCCAAGCAGCATCACGCCGGCGAGCATGGCAAGGCCGCCAGCGACGGTGACGAGCAGCCCCTGCTGAGCCGAGCGCCTGGACTCCGCTTGCCCGGGTGAATATCCGATCAGCATGAATGATGACAGGCTCGTCAGTTCCCAGAATACGAGCAGGCTCAAGAGATCATCTGAAAGGACCGCTCCGAGCATCGAGGCCATGAAAACCGTGAGTGTCGCGAAAAACCTGGGCGTTCGCCAGTTCCTGGGGAGATATGCAGAAGCATAGAGAAAGACGGCGGATCCGATACCCGTAATCAACAATGCAAAAACCAGTGATAGGCCGTCCAGCTGAAATGAAAGCGAAATCCCCAAGGACGGAACCCAATGAACGTGGTGAATCACTGTGTCCAGTGGTGTGATCGTCCGGCCTTGGTATGCAAACCCTATGAATAGCGACGCGGGAACAAGCGCGACGACTGCCGGGGCCCGATATCGGGCAGCGAGGTAGGCGGCGGGAGCGGCCAAAAAGGAAAGCAGTAAGAGAGAAAAAAGTGTCATGCCGCAGAAACCGGTGGCCTTAAGCGCGAGGACAGCCATTTCATAACGGATCAAAACGCCTCATCAATGAACAGCGAATTTGTTCACATAATCAAACCAAAATGTTCACGATGTTCATTATTGGAAACGCGTAAAGATTTTATTGAGAATGCCGAGCCCTTCGCGGACCGCGATCTTCGTTTGAGGGTGCAGAATGCTTCCCATGGAATGAAGCGTTGGCAGTCGGTGTAATCCGCGGGGGACGGTAGTGGAAACGATAGTGGAACAACTGCTCTATGACTGGCTCGGTTTGAACGAGTGGCTATTCAGGGCGTTGTACGGGCTGAATTTCCCCTTGCTTGACGAGGTCTGGAGAGTCGCGAGCTACGGCTACAGCTATTGGATGGTGGCCGGCATTGGCATCGGGCTTGGCTACCGTTACCTGCGTATTCGTCATGCCGCGACAGAGCGGCAACTCGAGAGCATGGGCGAGTTCATGGTGGGGCTGATCATTGCCTTCAGCGTGGTTTGGTGTTCTGTCCGCATTCTCCAGAATGTCACATTGATGCCGCGGCCATGGGCGCTGCTTCCAGAGTTGGTTTCCGTTCAGGTCCCTTTCTTGCAGCATGAGGGTCTGCCGGCGTCGGCCCCAGCGATATCGATCATGCTTGCTTGCCTTGCCTGGCGATATGTTGGCAGACGAGGACGTTATCGGTTGATGTGGTATGCAGCGGCTGCTTGCCTATTGAGCGTCGTCTCAGGGGTGAACTGGCCGGTTGAGGTCGCGGCCGGTGGATTGATCGGCTGGATCGGCGCCAGAATGGGGCAATGGTATTCCCGTTTTGCCAGGCGCGTCGTCGCGGGGTTTCAGTAGCGCTGCGCCGCCCCGTTTTCCTCGAGGATGCGCCGGTAGAGCGCGTGGCGGGTCGGCGGGATCTCGCCGCGGGCGAGGGCCGTGAGCACTCCGCAGCCCGGCTCGTGTTGGTGAGTGCAGTTGTAGAAGCGGCAATGCGCGATCGCCTCGGCGAATTCCGGGAATCCCTGCTCGATGTCGTGGACGCTGAGGTGCTGCAGGCCGAAGGCCTGGAAACCCGGCGAGTCGATGATTTCGCCGCCGCCCGGCAGGGCGTACAGGCGCGTGCTGGTGGTGGTGTGCCGCCCGGTGCCCAGGGCCTCGGAATGCGCCTGGGTGGCGGCCGCGGCGGTCGGGACCAGGGCGTTGAGCAGGGTGGACTTGCCCATGCCGCTTTGACCCAGCAGCAGGCTGCGCCGGCCGTGCAGCACGGGATCCAACGCGCGCCGGACCTGTCCGGCATCCAGGGCGGACAGGGTGATGATGTGCACCCCCAGGTCCGCCAGGGGCTGCAGGCGGGCGCGGGCGCGTTCGAGGGCGGCCGTCAGGTCGGCCTTGTTCAGGACGATGATGGGCTCGATCCCGGCGCTCCAGGCCGCCACCAGGGCGCGGCCCATGAGGTCCTCCGAGAATTCGGGTTCGGGGGCGAGCACGATCAGCAGTTGATCGAGGTTGGCGGCGAATTGCTTGCTGCGCAGCGCGTCGGAACGGTACAGCAGATTGCGCCGGGGCTCGATCCCGACGATCACGCCTTCCTGGTCGCCCTCCATCCGGATCAGGACCCGGTCGCCGACCGCGGGGCCGGATTTCTTGCCGCGGGTGTAGCACTGGCGCTGGCCGCCGCCATCCAGCGCAACCGCATAGTGCCGCCCGTGCGCGGCCACGACGAGCCCGGCGGCCTGGCCGCTAGTGGCTGGCGTGCCCATGCCGCAGGTGCTGGATGCGTACAGTGGCGGGCGGATGGCTGTCGTACCAGGCCGAGTGCAGGGGGTCGGGCGTCAGCGTCGCGGCATTGTCGTCGTAGAGCTTGACCAGGGCGCTGACCAGGGGCTCGGCGCCGCATTGCGCGACGGCGTAGCGGTCGGCCTGGAACTCGTCGCGCCGCGACAGCAGGCCGGCGAGCGGCGCCGCCCAGAACGTGAACACCGGCATGGTGAGGAAGAACAGCACCAGCGCCAGGCCGTCGTTGGGGCGGCCCAGTTGCGGAATCACGCCCAGGCCGGTGTAGAACCAGAGCTGGGTGGACAGCCAGGCGAGCAGCAGCAGGAGCAGCAGCGCGGTGGCAAAGCCGATGACCATGCGCTTGAGGATGTGCCGATGGGCGAAATGGCCCAGCTCGTGGGCGAGCACGGCCTCGACCTCGTCGGCGTTCAGGCGGGCGAGCAGGGTGTCGAAAAACACGATGCGGCGATGCCGGCCGAAGCCGGTGAAATAGGCGTTGCCGTGGGCCGAGCGCCGTGAACCGTCCATGACGTAGAGGCTGGACAGGCCAAAGCGGCAGCGCTGGGCCAGGGCATGGATGCGTGCGCTCAGTTCGGGGTCGTCCAGCGGCGTGAAGCGGTTGAACAGCGGGGCGATGAAACTGGGGTACAGCCACAGCACCAGCAGATTGAAGGCGACCCACAGGCCCCAGGCCCACCAGGCCCAGGCGGGCCCGGCGTGGCCCATGACCCACAGGATGCCGGCCAGCAGCGGCGCGCCGAGGATGAGGGTGACGAGCAGGATCTTGAGTGTGTCGAGGGCGAACAGGCGCGGGGTCATGCGATTGAAGCCGAAACGCGCCTCGAGCCTGAAGGTGCGCCAGAGCGCGAAGGGCAGGCCCACCAGGCCCAGGATGGCGAACACGGAGCCGACCAGCACGAGCTGGCGCGCGATCTCGGATTCGATCAGCCGGCCGATCTGGATATCGAGGAACTGCAGGCCGCCCAGCAAGGTGAGGGCCAGCAGCACGGCGGCCTCGGTCACCCGCTCGATCAGGAGCAGCTGGATGCGTGCGATGGTGTAGTCGGCCGCCCGTTGATGGCTGCGCAGGCCGATGCGCTCGGCGAAGACCGCAGGCACGGCGTCGCGGTGGCGCAGCACGTGCCGGACCTGGCGCCGTGCGAGCCAGAATCGGATCAGGAGGTCGCCCAGCAGGCAGGCGATGAACAGCAGGGTAAACATATCCGTCCGGCCATATGCGAAAATCGGGTTTTCTGTGAAGGATTATATGGTATGGCGGTTAACGATCAGCGCCTGATCTGGCTGGACATGGAAATGACCGGCCTGGACCCGGAAAAGGAACGCATCATCGAGATCGCGATGGTGGTGACCGAACCCGACCTGACGCCCGTGGCCCAGGCGCCGGTGTTGGCCATCCACCAAAGCGACGCCTTGCTCGAGGCCATGGACAAATGGAACCAGTCCACCCACGGCAAGAGCGGCCTGATCGACCGGGTGCGCGCATCGACGATCACCGAATCGCGGGCCGAAGACATCCTGCTGGAGTTCCTGGCGCCCCTGGTGCCCGAGGGCAAGTCGCCGATGTGCGGCAACACCATCGGCCAGGACCGGCGCTTCATGGTCAAATACATGCCGCGCCTCGAGGCTTATTTCCACTATCGCAATCTGGACGTCAGCACCCTCAAGGAACTTTCGCTGCGCTGGAAGCCCGAGGTCTATCGCAGCTTCGTCAAGCAAAGCAAGCACGAGGCCCTGGCCGACATCCAGGAATCGATCGCCGAGCTCGCCCATTACCGCGAGCATTTCATCAAGCTCTGAGGGGAACCATGTCCGCACCGGGAATCGCCGGAATCGGCACCGACCTGCTGCGCATCGAGCGCATCGAGCGCGTCTATGCGCGGCACGGGGAACGTTTCGTCGCCCGCATTCTGGGGGCCGACGAGCAGGCGGTGTTTCGCCGGCGCGCGGCGCGCGATCCCCGGCGGGGCATCCGCTACCTGGCGACGCGCTTTGCCGCCAAAGAGGCCTTTTCCAAGGCGATCGGCCTGGGGATGCACATGCCCATGGCCTGGTCGCGCATGCAGGTCGTCAACCTGCCGGGCGGCCGGCCGGGCGTGCGGCTGTCCGGACCGCTGGCCGAGTGGTATGCCGAGCGCTTCGGCACCGCCCACATTTCCCTGACGGACGAGGACGACATGGCGGCGGCATTCGTGGTCATCGAGGCCCTGCCCGCCTTGGCCGAGGCGAGGCCGTCATGACGGCGTCCATGGCGCCCGGCCCCGTCATGGTGGACGTGGCCGGGTTCGAGCTCAGTCCGCACGAGCGCGAGCGGCTGCGCCACCCGCAGGTCGGCGGCGTGATCCTGTTCGCGCGCAATTTTTCCGATCGTGCCCAGCTCACGGCCTTGTGCAGCGCCATCCACGAGGTACGCGCCGAACCGCTGTTGATCGCCGTCGATCATGAGGGCGGGCGCGTACAGCGCTTTCGCACGGACGGCTTCACGCCCCTGCCGCCCATGCGCCTGTTCGGACGCTGGTTCGATGCCGACCCCCAGGCGGCCCTGCGCGGGGCGACCGAAACCGCCTTCGTGCTGGCCAGCGAGCTGCGCGCCTGCGGGGTGGATTTCAGCTTCACGCCGGTCCTGGACCTGGACTACGGCGTCAGCCAGGTGATCGGCGACCGCGCTTTTCATGCGCAGCCCGAGGCGGTGGCCCTGCTGGCCCGCGCCCTGATCCAGGGTCTGCACGAGGCCGGGATGGCGGCCTGCGGCAAGCATTTCCCCGGCCATGGCGCCGTGGCGGCGGATTCCCATCTGGAAATTCCGATCGATACGCGCGCGCTCGAGGACATCCTAGGACGGGACGCCGCCCCCTATGCCTGGCTGGGCGATCTCGCGCTGCCGGCGGTCATGCCGGCCCACGTGATCTATCCCGAGGTGGCGCCCGAGCCCGCCGGATTCTCGCACCGCTGGATCACCGGGATTCTGCGCGGCCGGCTGGAGTATGACGGGGTGGTGTTCTCCGACGACCTCACCATGGAGGGCGCCTCGGTCGCCGGCGACATTCACGCACGCGCGCATGCGGCCCTGGACGCCGGCTGCGACATGGTGCTGGTCTGCAACCGGCCGGACCTGGCCGACGAGCTCCTCGCCGGGCTGGACCGGCCCCTGGACCCGCGCTCGACGGCCCGCATCCGCCGCCTGATGCCGGCGCGCCCGGCGCCCGTGTGGACGACGCTGCTGGCGGACCCGAGGTATCTCCGTGCCCGAAGCCTTCGATCTCAAAACCTTTTTGGCTGAGCTGCCGCGCCTGCCCGGCGTCTATCGGCACATCGACGAGAATGACGAGGTGCTGTACGTCGGCAAGGCGCGCGACCTCAAGCGCCGCGTCAGTTCGTATTTCCAGAAATCCGGCCACGGCCCGCGCATCACCCACATGCTGGCCCGCGTGGTCCGCACCGAGGTCACCGTGACCCGCACCGAGGCCGAGGCGCTGATCCTGGAAAACAACCTGATCAAGCGCCTCAAGCCCCGCTACAACATCCTGTTCCGGGACGACAAGTCCTATCCCTACCTGCACATCACCGCCCACGCGGCGCCGCGCGTCGTCTATTACCGCGGCAGCACGCAGGGCAAGGGGCATTTCTTCGGTCCCTACCCGAACTCGTGGGCGGTGCGAGAGACCATCCAGATCCTGCAAAAGGTATTCCGCCTGCGCACGTGCGAGGACAGCGTGTACGCCCACCGGACCCGGCCCTGCCTGCTCTACCAGATCGGCCGCTGCTCGGCGCCCTGCGTGGATCTGATATCGCCCGAGGCCTACCGGGCCGACGTGGAGCGCGCGATCCGCTTTCTCGAGGGGCGGGCGGACGAGGTCCTGGGCGACATCGAGGCGCGGATGCTGCGCGCCGCCGAGGCCGAGGACTTCGAGCAGGCCGCCGTGCTGCGCGACCAGATGCGCGCCTTGGCCAAGGTCCTGCAGCAGCAGACCATGGAGCAGGTCGGCGACGACAGCGTGGACGTGATCGCCCTGGCCAGCGCCGGCGGGCGGGTGTGCGTCAACCTGGCCATGGTGCGGGCCGGCCGCCACCTGGGCGACAAGGCGCTGTTTCCCAGCCAGGCCCAGGACGAGGCGCCCGAGGAGGTGCTGTCGGCCTTCGTGGCCCAGCACTATGCCGACAATCCCCTGCCGCCGGTGCTGGTCTGTTCGCATGCGCTGTCGGATCCGGCCCTGATCGACCTGATCGCCCAGCAGCACGGCCACAAGGCGCGCGTCCTGACCCGGCCCCAGGGGGCGCGCCGCTCGTGGCTGGAGCAGGCCGCGCGCAATGCCCAGATGGCGCTGGCGCGCATGCTCAGCGAATCCAGTGCGCGCGCCGCGCGCACGCGGGCGTTGGCGGTCGAGCTCGATCTGGACACCGACGAAGCCGCGCTCGATGCCCTGCACATCGAATGCTTCGACATCAGCCACACCGCGGGCGAGGCGACCCAGGCCTCCTGTGTGGTCTACCAGCATCACGCCATGCAACCCTCGCTGTACCGGCGCTTCAACATCGCCGGTATCGAGCCGGGCGACGACTATGCGGCCATGCGCCAGGCGCTCACCCGCCGCTTTGCCCGCGTGGCCGACGGCGAGGCGCAGATGCCCGACGTCGTGCTGATCGATGGCGGCAAGGGGCAGGTCGAGGTCGCGCGGCAGGTCTTCGTCGAACTGGGGCTGGACGTCAGCGCCATCGTCGGCGTCGCCAAGGGGGAAGGGCGCAAGGTGGGCCTCGAGACCCTGGTATTCGCCGACGGCCGTGCGCCGGTGGCGCTGGGCGTCGAGTCCGCGGCCTTGATGCTGGCCGCCCAGGTGCGCGACGAGGCCCATCGCTTTGCCATCACCGGCATGCGCGCCCGCCGGGCCAAGGCCCGCAACGTCTCGCGCCTGGAGGAAATCGAGGGCGTGGGCAAACACCGGCGCCAGAAACTGCTGGCGCGCTTTGGCGGGTTTTCCGGCGTGGTCGACGCCAGCATCGACGACCTGCGCGCCGTCGAGGGCATCTCGAACGAACTGGCCGAGCGCATTTATCACGCCTTGCGTTGAACCCTGGCGCCGGCCCTGCGCCGCGCCGCCTTGTGGGGTAGTATTGCACCTATCATGCCGCTCAATATCCCCATCGCGCTGACTTGGCTGCGCATCGCCATGATTCCGCTGGTCGTCGGGTTGTTCTACATCCCCTCGGGCTGGATCGATCCGGGTTTTCGCGATGCGGTCGCCGCCGCGGCATTCATCATTGCCGCGGTCACCGATTGGCTGGACGGATGGCTGGCGCGCCGCTGGAACCAGACCTCGGCCTTCGGCGCCTTCCTCGATCCGGTCGCCGACAAGCTCATGGTCTGCGCCGCCTTGCTGGTGCTGCTGGACCTCAACCGCGTCGATTCCTTCATTGCCCTGGTGATCATCGGGCGCGAGATCACGATCTCGGCGCTGCGTGAATGGATGGCCAGGATCGGCGCCAGCAGCAGCGTGGCCGTGCACCGGCTGGGCAAGTTCAAGACCGCCGCTCAGATGGTCGCCATCCCGTGCCTGCTGTACTGGCAGCCCCTGTACGGCGTATCCACGCGGATCGTCGGCACCATCCTGATCGTCATCGCCGCGATCCTGACGGTCTGGTCGATGTGCTATTACCTGCGCCGCGCCTGGCCTGAAATCCGCGCGCGCGGCTGACCCCGGCAGGCCGGTGCCTATTGCCGCAGCGTGCGGGCCTGGCCGATGGCGTCAGGCTGGTGGTTCGCGCGCCAGGGATTGATGTCCAGCCCGCCGCGGCGTGTATAGCGCGCATAGACCAGCAGCTCCTGCGGCGCGCAGCGCTGCATGATTTCCCCATAGATCTTTTCCACGCACAGCTCGTGGAACTCGCTGTGGCGCCGCAGCGACACGATATAGGCCAGCAGGCCGGCGCGATCGATGCGCGGGCCGGCGTAACGGATTTGCAGGCTGGCCCAATCGGGCTGGCCGGTGACCGGACAGTTGGACTTCAGCAATTCCGAGACCAGCGTTTCACGCATGAAGGGCGCGGGATCCGTCGTGCGCAGCCGATCCGGGGCGGGGTCGTAGGTGTCGATCCGGATGTCCTGGTCGTCGATGCAGCGGCCCGCCAGGGCCTGGCAGCTGAGCTCGAACGCGGGCCGCACCGGCAGGATCTCGACGTGCACCGGCTTGCCGGCGGCCCGCGTCAGGTCGGCCTGGATGCGCTGGCGCACGATGTCGGGGTGTTCGAAGCGTTCCTCGTTGTAGCCGTTCAGGTAGAGCTTGAGGGATTTGGATTCGATCAGCCTCGGGCTGTCGGCGGGAACGGTAAAGCGGCCCATGGCCACGATGGGTTTGCCATGGGCATTCAGCCAGGACAGCTCATAGGCATTCCAGATGTCGGCCCCGTGGGCCGGCGCCGGCAGATCCAGGCCGGCGCGCGTGTCCGCGCGGGCGATGGGGTAGAGCAGGCCGGCGTCGTATCCCGTGGGTTCGGGGACGTTGCGGCCCAGGGGGCTGTCGGTATAGAGGGTGCGGGACATGGCTGCCGGGGAAGGGTGATCGGGGGGATGGCACGATTGTAGCCCCCTGGCTTGCGGATTTCGGATGGTGCGAATTTCGTTTCGTCATGCGGAATTCGTGATGCTGCATTGCAGTCACTATCCTTCCGTCAAGAGAAAATTATTTTCATAACATGGAAACGTATCGTTAATCATTTGATTTATAAAATGAAAAAATTTTGTCTTATATAAGATATAAGTGCTGTGTGCGCTGCGCCATCCGCATAGACTGTTTCCCAAGGATTTCTTTTTTCTTTGATCGAGGAGCAGACCATGAAGACACGTGAGAGCGAAGTGCGCGACCTCCAGCGGCAATGGGCCGAGGATCCGCGCTGGCAGGGCATCAAGCGGGGCTACGACGCTGACGAGGTGGTGCGGCTGCGGGGCTCCGTGGTCGTCGAGCACACCTTGGCGCGCCGTGGCGCGAAACGCCTGTGGCAACTGCTGCACGAGGAGGATTTCGTCAACGCCCTGGGCGCGCTGACGGGCAACCAGGCCATGCAGCAGGTCAAGGCCGGCCTCAAGGCCATCTATCTGTCGGGCTGGCAGGTGGCGGGCGATGCCAACATCGCGGGCGAGATGTATCCCGACCAGTCCCTGTATCCCGCCAATTCCGTGCCCAGCGTGGTGCGCCGGATCAACAACGCCCTGACCCGCTGCGATCAGATCCAATGGATGGAGGGGCGCAACCCGGGCGACGAAGGCTATGTCGACTATTACGCGCCCATCGTCGCGGATGCCGAGGCGGGCTTCGGCGGCGTGCTCAACGCCTTCGAACTGATGAAGGCCATGATCGAGGCGGGCGCCGCGGGCGTGCACTTCGAGGACCAGCTGGCCTCGGTCAAGAAATGCGGCCACATGGGCGGCAAGGTGCTCGTGCCCACCCGCGAGGCGGTCGCCAAGCTGGTCTCCGCCCGTCTGGCCGCCGACGTGCTCGGCGTGCCCACGCTGCTGGTGGCGCGCACCGATGCCGAGGCGGCCGACCTGTTGACCAGCAACATCGACGAGAACGATGCGTCCTTCGTCACGGGAGAGCGCACGATCGAGGGCTTCTACCGCACCCGCGCCGGCCTGGACCAGGCGATTTCCCGCGGCCTGGCCTACGCGCCGTACGCCGACCTGGTCTGGTGCGAGACCTCGACGCCGAACCTGGACTATGCGCGCCAGTTCGCCGAGGCGATCCACCGCCAGTTCCCGGGCAAGATGCTGGCCTACAACTGCTCGCCCTCGTTCAACTGGAAAAAGAATCTGGACGACGCGACGGTGGCCAAGTTCCAGCGCGAGCTGGGCGCCATGGGCTACAAGTTCCAGTTCATCACCCTGGCCGGGTTCCATGCCCTGAACTACAGCATGTTCGAGCTGGCCCACGGCTACGCGCGCAGCCAGATGAGCGCCTTCGTCGAGCTGCAGCAAAAGGAATTCGCCGCCGCCGACAAGGGATTCACCGCGGTCAAGCACCAGCGCGAGGTCGGGGTGGGCTATTTTGACGCCGTCACCCAGGCCATCGAGGGCGGCCAGTCCTCGACCACCGCCCTGGCCGGCTCGACCGAGGAGGCCCAGTTCGATCATGAGGACCAGGAGGCCCGGGTGGCCTGAACCGCAGCGGGCCTGAGCCCGGAGAAGTCAAGGGACTTCTCCAGCCCGCACTGTGGGCGGCCTGCCCACTTGGATCACCCTCGTGTTTTGTGCCGCAACGTTTCAGGCCGCGACCACCACTTGGTTGCGGCCTTTGGCTTTGGCGTGATAGAGCGCCTGATCGGTGCGTTGCAGCAAAGTGCGGCGGGATTCCCCCGGCTGCCACGCAGCCACACCCAGCGATAGGGTGACGGTACCCACAACGGCATCTTGTTCGCTGCCCATGGCTCGGCGCACTCGCTCGGCCAGCTCCCGCGCAGCCTGCAGCTGGCAGTTGGGCAACACAATCAGAAACTCTTCCCCACCCCAGCGCACCAGCGCATCGCCACTGCGCACCGTGCGGCCGAGCAAAGCAGCACAGCGTTTGAGGACGTTGTCGCCCTCCTCATGGCCAAATCTGTCGTTGATGGACTTGAAGTTGTCGATATCGGCCAGGATCAAGGCGTAGCCTTGGCATTCCATTTTTGCGGCCCGCTGGCAGCGCTGCAATTGCCGCTCGCCTGCATGGCGGTTGAGCAGGCCGGTCAAGGCATCGTGATCGGCCAGTTCGCGCAGCTCTTGTGTGTGCTTCACCAGCCGGGTTACATCCTTGGCCACGCTGACGTAGTGCTGGGTGATGCCCGCCTCATCCTTGAGCGGGGTGATGGTTTGTGCCGCATGGAAAATGCTGCTGTCCTTGCGCCGATTGGCAACGGTTGCCTGGCAACTTTCGCCACGTGCCAGGGTTTCGCGCAGACGGGCGTAGAAGGCAGGCGGGTGTTCATCCGATTGCAAAAACGTGGGCGTGCATCCTTGCACCTCATCGCTGCAGTAGCCGGTCAGCGCTTCAAAAGCTTGGTTGACGAACAGAATCTGTCCCCGCTGATCGGCAATCACTACCGAATCCTGCGTGGCGTTCAGTGCCCGCGCCAGCAGGGCCTGGTGTTGCTCGGCACGCACCCGTGCCGTGATATCGTGCTGCACCGACACGTAAGCCTGCAGCCGCCCCTGTGCATCGCGCACGGGGGAAGTATTCCATTCCACCAGATAGCTGCTGCCATCCTTGCGGTAATTCACTGTCGAACCTTGGAAGAACTGTTCTTTATGCAGGCATTCGCGCAGGCGTTGCAGCACAAGCGGGTCAGTTTGTGGACCCTGCAGCAAGCGCGGCGAATGCCCCAGCAGATCGATGGCGGCATAGCCTGTCATGCGGCAGAACGCCGGGTTGCAGTAGGTGATGTAGGGGCCGCCATCGTGCAGGCGGGCATCGGTGATGACCACGGCATTGAATGCTTGCTCCACAGCGGTTTGCAACAACGGTATCAAATCGGGATTCATGGCTGCGAGAGGACTAGACGAGGAGACCACTGAGGCTGCGCGGTTCATCAGGCGCGTGCGGTGGGTGCTAGCATACCAAGCTTGGGCCGCCTTGAATGTTGGCCCGGTGTTTCAACGGCAACGTTTCGGTCCCCATCTTTTTTAGTCTTGTTTTGGCTGGCTTTTCCCATGTCCCGTACTGCTCTGGTGTGGATGCGCCGCGATCTGCGCTGTGAGGACCATGCCGCCCTGTACTACGCCTTGCACCGATTTGAACAGGTGTATTGCGCTTTTGTGTTCGATACCGACATACTGAACGCTTTGCCCACCCGCAGCGACCGGCGTGTGGAATTCATCCATTCGAGCGTGCAGGCATTGGACGAGGGGCTGCGTCAGCTTGCCATGCGCAGCGGCGCACCCGGAGGAGGATTGATCGTGCGCCACGGCCCCGCCGTGGCCACCCTCGTACAGCTGGCCCAAAGCCTGGGCGTGCACGAGGTGCTGACCAATAGCGACTACGAGCCCGATGCGCGGGACCGCGACCAGCAGACGGCGCAAGCGCTGCGGGCGGTGGGCATTGCCTTCAGCGACTACAAGGATCAGGTGCTGCTGGAAAAAAGCGAAGTGCTGACTCAGCAGGGTCGACCCTATAGTGTATTTACGCCCTACAAGCGGGCCTGGCTGCGGAAGTTGGATGCGTTTCAACTCAAGCCTTATCCAGTGGAGCGCTACGCCCGCCACCTGGCACCCCTTCCAACTGGGGAGGCGCTGCCCACACTGGCCGATCTGGGCTTTGTATCCACCAACCTGGCGGCGTTACCCTTGCCGCCGGGCATGCAGGGCGCGCAGCGGCTGCTGCAAGACTTTGTGCCGCGCATGGCGGCTTACCACGAGATGCGTGACTATCCCGGGCGCAAGGGCGTGTCCTACTTGTCGGTGCACCTGCGCTTTGGCACCGTGTCCATTCGCCAACTCGCCGCGCTAGCGGCGCTGCAGGCGAGGCAAGGCTGCGCGGGTGCGCAGAGCTGGCTGTCCGAACTGGCCTGGCGTGATTTTTACTTCATGATCCTGTGGTACTACCCGCAGGTGGTCACCCGGTCCTTCAAGCCCGCGTACGACCGCGTGCAATGGGACGATGCGCCCGAGCTCTGGCAGGCCTGGTGCGAGGCTCGCACTGGCTATCCGTTGGTGGATGCCGCCATGCGCCAGCTGCTGCTGACGGGCTATATGCACAACCGCCTGCGCATGGTGGTGGCGAGCTTCTTGACCAAGGATCTGGGCATCGACTGGCGCCGCGGCGAGCGTTTCTTTGCCCGGCACCTCAACGACTACGACCTGGCCGCCAACAACGGCGGCTGGCAGTGGGCGGCTTCCACGGGCTGCGACGCGCAGCCCCACTTCCGCATCTTCAATCCCATCACGCAGTCGCAGCGGTTCGACCCGGACGGCACGTTCATCCGCCGCTACCTGCCCGAGCTGAGGTGCGTGCCCGATGCGCATATTCACTTCCCGGCCGCCATGGGGTCCGCCGCGCTGGCCGCCTGCGGTTTGCGCCTGGGTACGGACTACCCGCTGCCTGTCGTTAACCATGCGCAGGCCAGGGTACGCACGCTGATGCGTTTTTCGCTTTTGTCAGAGAGCGATATGTCATGAGACCGGACAGCGATGGAATTACGGCTCTTTCGTTGCGGTCCGACTGTTGCCGAAGACCTATATTTCGCGTGTGTGGCTGAGCGACTGCTTGCCGAGACACCCGTGTAGTCGTCAATGTGGTATTTCCGCGTCGCCAGCGGGGGCAATGACCTCACTTTGATTTAAATCAAGGCTGAGGGGGAACCCCGTCGATATAGTGCCCGCATGCCCCGAGTTTCACTGTTTTCCCCGCCCCCTGGCATGACCGGGGGGATGCGTCGCGCGCGCCGCCACATGCTGGCGCGCACTGGCTTGGCGTGGCTGGCCATGATGCAGGTCATGATGCTGGCGTTTCCCGGCTATCTGCGCGGCGGCGTGCGCACGGCCGAGTCCCAGGCCTCGCTCGAGGACGCCATCGTCCTCATGAACTGGGGCAGCCTGGTGCTGTGCGTGCCGGTGGTGCTGTATTGCGCCTGGCCGGTCTGGCGCGGTGCCTGGCGCGACGTCGGCCGGCTGCGCGTGGGCATGGACGTGCCGGTGGCCCTGGGCATACTCGCCGCCTTCATCCCCAGCGTCCACGCCACCTGGACGAATGCGGGCGAGGTCTATTTCGATTCGGTCTCGATGTTCGTCGCCTTCCTGCTGACGGCGCGCTACCTCGAGACCTGTGCGCAGCAGGCGGTATCCGGGCAATCCGGGGAATTCGACGAGGCGCCGCTGCTGCGCTCGGCCGACCGCCTGGCGTTCTGGTTCGTCGCGGTGCAGATCCTGCTGGCCGGCGTGGTGGGCCTGTACTGGTTGCAGACGGCACCCCAGCATGCCCTGGCGGTGACCGTCGCCCTGCTGGTCATGAGCTGTCCTTGTGCAATGTCGATGTCGGTGCCCACGGCCTTGGCCGCGCGGCGTGCCGTTCAGTTGCGCGAGGGCGGTGCGCTGGGCGGCGATGACGCGCGCGCACTGGATCGCGCCACGGCCCGGATCGCCCGGCAGAGCCTCCACGGTTCGCTCGCCTGGCATCTGTTGATGACGCCGCTGGCGGCCCTGGGCTGGGTCCAGCCCTGGCTGGCCGCGCTCACCATGCTGGCCTCCTCGCTGGCCGTGGTTGCCAACGCCTGGCGCCTGACGCGCATGGCCGCGCCCGGCGCGGCGCCGCTGGCGCCGGGGCTGGCCTGAGGCCGTGGCATGGATGCGCTATTCCTCCTGCTGCCGATTTCGTTGCTGTTCGTGGCGGGGATCGGCGTGGCGTTCTGGTGGGCGATTTTTTCCGGTCAGTTCGACGATACGCAGGATGCGGCCCGATCCATCCTGCAGGATGACGATCGGCCGCACACCTAGCGTGTTTGATGCAGATCAATGTGCCTTTGCCTCGGCTAAGGGATTATTCACCGTTTCAAAAAATTAATGTCTTAACTTGTTTTAGGGGAAAGCGCATGGGCATGTCCGGATCCCAAGGGACACAGGCCGAAACCTTCAACTACGGCGTCGTCAGGCAATTCACGATCGCGACCATCGTGTGGGGCGTCGTGGGCATGGCGGTCGGCGTGCTGATCGCCTCGCAACTGATCTGGCCCGAACTCAATTTCGAGACGCCGTGGCTGACCTATGGGCGCCTGCGCCCGCTGCATACCAATGCCGTGATCTTCGCCTTCGGCGGCAGCGGCCTGTTCGCCACCTCGTACTACGTGGTGCAGCGCACCTGCCAGGTGCGGCTGTTCAGCGACAAGCTCGCGTCGTTCACGTTCTGGGGCTGGCAGGCCGTGATCGTGGCGGCGGTCATCACCCTGCCGCTGGGATACACCAGCACCAAGGAATATGCCGAGCTCGAATGGCCGATCGACATCCTGATCACCCTGGTGTGGGTGGCCTACGCGATCGTGTTCTTCGGCACCATCGCCAAGCGCCGCGTCAAGCACATCTATGTGGCGAACTGGTTCTTCGGGTCCTACATCCTCACCATCGCCATCCTGCACATCTTCAACAACATCGAGATCCCGGTGTCGTTCTGGAAATCCTACTCCGCCTACGGCGGGGTGCAGGACGCCATGGTGCAGTGGTGGTACGGTCACAATGCCGTGGGCTTTTTCCTCACCACGAGCTTCCTGGGCATGATGTATTACTTCGTGCCCAAGCAGGCGGAGCGGCCCATCTATTCGTACCGCCTGTCGATCGTGCACTTCTGGGCGCTGGCGTTCACCTACATGTGGGCCGGCCCCCACCACCTGCTGTACACCTCGCTGCCCGATTGGACGCAGTCCCTGGGCATGGCGTTCTCGCTGATCCTGCTGGCGCCGTCCTGGGGCGGCATGATCAACGGCATCATGACGGTGTCGGGCGCCTGGCACAAGCTGCGCACCGATCCCATCCTCAAGTTCCTGGTGGTGGCGCTGTCCTTCTACGGCATGGCGACCTTCGAGGGCTCGATGATGTCCATCCGCACGGTCAACGCGCTGTCGCACTACACCGACTGGACCGTCGGCCACGTCCACGTGGGCGCCCTGGGCTGGGTGGCGATGATCACCTTCGGCTCGCTGTACTACCTGATCCCGCGCCTGTACGGCCGCGAGGCCATGGCCAGCAAGGAAATGATCAGCCTGCACTTCTGGCTGGCGACCATCGGCGTGGTCCTCTACATCGCCTCGATGTGGATCGCCGGCGTGATGCAAGGGCTGATGTGGCGCGCCACCGGCGAGGACGGCACGCTGACCTACAGCTTCGTCGAGGTCGTGAAGTCCACCTATCCGTTCTACACCATCCGCATGATCGGCGGCCTGTGCTTCCTGGCCGGCATGTGCGTGATGGCCTGGAACACCTGGCTGACCGTCAAGGGGCGGGAAGGCGTCGATCCGCTCGTGCCGCTGGACAACGCCGCGGACGCCGTTCCCCGCACCGCCGCCGTGGCCGCATCGGCTTAAGGAGCTTTACTCATGTCCAATACCAAAGCCAAGAAGCGTTTTTCGCATGAGCTGCTGGAGCGCAACGTCGGATTGCTGATCGTCTTCAGCATCCTGGTGGTGTCGTTCTCCGGCCTGGTCCAGATCATCCCGCTGTTCTTCCAGCACTCCACGACCACCCCGGTCGAAGGCGTGCGGCCCTACGAGGCGCTGAACCTGGTCGGGCGCGACGTCTACATCCGCGAGGGCTGCGTGGGCTGCCATTCGCAGCAGATCCGCATGCTGCAGTCCGAGGTCCAGCGCTACGGTCCGTACTCCATCGCCGCCGAGTCGATGTACGACCATCCCTTCCTGTGGGGTTCCAAGCGCACCGGCCCCGACCTGGCGCGCGTGGGCCAGCGCTATTCCGACGAATGGCACCGGATCCACCTGCGCGATCCGCGCGCCGTGGTCAAGGAGTCCAACATGCCGGCCTATCCGTGGCTGCAGCGCAATTCGGTCGAGGGCGTGGACGTCCAGGCCCGCATGCGCGCGCTGCGCACGCTGGGTGTGCCCTATACCGACGAAGAGATCGCCGCGGCGCCCGAGCAGCTCGAGGGCAAGACCGAGGAAGACGCCATCGTGGCCTATCTGCAAGGCCTGGGGGTCGGCGGGCGCGCGGCCGCCGCCGCGGCCATGGAAGCGGGGAGCCACTGACATGGTCGGCGTCATCAATGGAATCATGACGGTCCTCGGGATGATCACATTCGGCGGCATCGTCTGGTGGGCCTGGTCGGCGCGCCGCGCCGAGGCGAACCAGCAGGCATCGATGCTGCCGTTCGCGCTGCCCGAGGAATTTCAGCAGCACAAGAAAGTCGGGGATACAAATGAGTGATTTCATCAGCGGTTTCTGGGGCTATTACATCGCCGTCATCGCGCTGGGCGGCATTGCCTGGTGCATCTACCTGCTGTTCTCCCAGCGCGCCTGGCTCAAGCGCAATGTCGAGGTCGTCGAGGACACCGGGCACGTATGGGACGGCGACCTGAGCGAACTCAACAATCCGGTGCCGCGCTGGTGGACGGTGATGTATCTGGCCCTGTGCATATTCGCGCTGGGCTACCTGGTTCTGTATCCGGGGCTGGGCACCTACGAGGGCACGCTGGGTTTCACCGCCGGCAAGCAGGTCCAGCAGGAACAGGAGGCCCTGAACACCCGCATCCAGCCCATCTACGAGCGTTTCGCCGCGATGTCCATCCCCGACATCGCCCGCGACGAGGGCGCGCGCGAGATCGGCCAGCGCCTGTTCCTGAACAACTGCGCCCAATGCCATGGATCCGATGCCAAGGGCGGACGCAGCTTTCCCAACCTGACCGACAAGGCATGGCTGTGGGGCGGCGAGCCGGACCAGATCCTGCAGACCATCACCCAGGGCCGCCACGGCATCATGCCGCCCTGGAAGGCCTCGATCAAGCCCGACGAGGCCTCCAACATCGCGCAGTACGTGCGCTCGCTCTCGGGTCTGGCGCACGATCCCCTGCGGGTGGTGCCCGGCAAGCGCGGCTTCGATACCTTCTGCGTGGCCTGCCACGGCGCCGAAGGCAAGGGCAACACCCTGGTGGGCGCGCCCGACCTGACCGACGACGTCTGGCTGTACGGCAGCTCCGAGGCGACCATCGTCGAAACCATCCTGGAAGGCCGCGACAACCAGATGCCCGCCCAGGAACATATCCTGACGCCCGAGCAGATCAAGCTGCTGGCCGCCTGGGTCTGGGGACAATCCAACGAGTGAGGCGCCGCAGCCCCCCGGCCGCCCCCGCGGCCCACTGAATCGACATCGAGGACATCATGAGCAAGGAATTCCCCGAAATGGTGGCCGAGCAAAAGGCTCGTCGCACACCTGCCCCGGAGCGCCCCCGCGTGCGCAAGGGGTCGGGAGGATCCTCGCCGCAGGTCGAGCGGGCGCTGGCCGAGGTCCGCTCCAAGATCTATCCGCGTTCGGTGTCGGGCAACTATGCCCGGATCCGGGTGGCCATGGTGTTCCTCACCCAGCTGATTTTCTACGGCTTGCCGTGGCTGCAATGGAACGGCCGCCAGGCGGTGCTGTTCGACCTGGGCGCCCGCAAGTTCTACCTCTTCGGCATGGTGATGTGGCCGCAGGACGTCATCTATCTGGCGGTCCTGCTGGTGCTTTCGGCCTTTGCGCTGTTCCTGTTCACGGCCATGGCGGGGCGCTTGTTCTGCGGCTATGCCTGTCCGCAGACGGTCTATACCGAGATCTTCATGTGGGTCGAGGCCAAGGTCGAGGGCGACCGCCTGGCGCGCATCCGCCTGGACGAGCAGCCCTGGAACGGGCGCAAGCTGCGCCTGAAGGCGACCAAGCATTTCCTGTGGCTGCTGATCGCCCTCTGGACCGGCTATACCTTCATCGGGTATTTCGCGCCGATCCGCACCCTGGGCGCCGACCTGCTGGCCTTCGAGCTGGGTCCCTGGCAGTGGTTCTGGATGCTGTTCTATGCCTTCGCGACCTGGGGCAATGCCGGCTTCATGCGCGAGGCCGTGTGCAAGTACATGTGCCCGTACGCCCGCTTCCAGAGCGTCATGGTCGACGACGACACCTTCGTCGTCACCTATGACCACGTCCGGGGCGAACCGCGCGGCGGGCGCTCGCGCAAGATCGACCACAAGGAAGCCGGCATGGGCGACTGCGTGGACTGCAGCCTGTGCGTGCAGGTCTGCCCGACGGGGATCGACATCCGCGACGGCCTGCAATACATGTGCATCGGCTGCGGCGCCTGCGTGGACGCCTGCGACCAGGTCATGGACAAGATGGGCTACGAGCCCGGCCTGATCCGCTATACCTCGGGCAACGCCATCACCGAGGGCATGACCCAGCAGCAGGTGCGCCGCCGCATGCTGCGCCCGCGCGTGATCGCCTATTCGGCGGTGCTGGGCGCCATCGCCATCGGCTTCGTGATTTCACTGGCCACGCGCACGACGCTGCGCATGGACGTGATCCGCGATCGCGGCGCGCTAGGGCGCGAGGTCGCCGGCGGCATGATCGAGAATGTCTACCGCCTGCAGTTCATCAATTCGTCCGAAATGCCGGTGACGCTCAAGCTCAGCGCCGACGGCGTGCCGGGATTGGCCATCGAGACCACCGACGGGGCCACGAGCGTGCAGGTCGATGGTTCGTCCAACCGCCTGGTGCCGGTGGTCCTGCGCGCACCCGCCCAGGGTCTGGCGCCGGGGCTGTACGATATCAGCTTCACGAGCGTGGGCACGCGTACGCCGGACGATGTCAGTACCGTGGTCGAGCAGTCCAGCTTCTATGTGCCGCGATAGCCGGCGGGCCGATGGCGCGAGGTGAATCCATGACAGACAAGGAATCCCGATCGATCGAGCCGGACGGCGCGGACGCCGGCACACCGTGGTGGCGGCACCGCTGGCCCTGGCTGCTGCTGCTTGGGCCCGCCTTGGCGGTCGTCGGATGCGTCGTTACAATCGTCCTGGCCTTCCAGTCCTACGGGGACCAGGCCATACAAGACGGCGGGACGCGGCAGGGTTTGCTCGTCAGTCCGCCCGCACAAGAAAAAACAGAGCATTGACGGCGAATGTGCTCGACACGAGGGGGAACCATGAAGACGAAACTGCGCAAACTGATGTGGATATTGTGGCCATCGTTCCTGGTGGCGGGGGCGACCAGCGCTATCGTGTTCGCCCTGGTGGATCCGCAGGACGTGGTGTTCCTGGATCACCTGCAGGGTTCGCGCCAACTGGTCTACAGCCTGGGATTTTTCGTGTTCTGGCTGATGGCGGCGCTGTCCAGCGCCTTGACGCTGCAGATGGCGCCGCGGGGGATCGAACTCGACGAGTTCGGCGAGCCCATCGAATAGACGGCCGCGTCACCCGCTGCGCGATGCGGCTGTGCCCCCGGGCATCCTCGCGGGACGCTAGCCGCAATCCGTGCCGGACAGGGCCTGCAGCGCCCCCATGTCGAGGATGTGCACCTCGCGCTGCTGGACGCGGATCAGGCCCTCGCGGGCAAACCGCGAAAACAGGCGGCTGACGGTTTCCAGCGTCAGACCCAGGAAATTGCCGATTTCCTCGCGGCCCATGCGCAGGATGAATTCATAGGGCGAATAGCCCAGCAATTGCAGGCGCTGTGACAGGTTCAGCAGAAAGGCCGCCAGGCGCTGCTCGGAGCGCAGGCTGCCCAAGGCGAGCAGCAGCTGGTGCGAGCGGTTGATTTCCTTGCTCATGAGGCGGCGCAGCTGCAATTGCAGCGAGGGCAGCTCCAGCGAGAGCTTGTCCATTTCGTCCAGCCGGATGATGCAGACCTCGGAGTCCTCCAGGGCGATCGCATGCGAGACATGCTCGTTGTTCATCAGGCCGTCCAGGCCGAGGATCTCTCCGGGCAGCAGGAACCCGGTGATCTGCACCTGGCCGCCCGCGTCCTCGAGCTGGGTCTTGAGCGAGCCGGAGCGGATGCCGTAGATGGCATCGACCGGATCGCCCAGATGGTACAGGGCGCCGCCCTTGCCCAGCCGGATGCGCTCCTTGATCAGCTCGTCCATCTTGGTGACGTCGGTGCGCGACATGCCCAGCGGCAGGCAGATCGCGTTCAGCATACAGGTGGAGCAGCGGGTCGACTCAGGGGCGACAGGTACGCGTCTGAGCATACGGACCTTCGAGGGGCGTCCAGGGGAAAGGGTTTCGGTCAGCAAGGCATCGCCTACGGAAAAGCGCTCCTGGCGCGGGAAACTGAATCCTGGTCATCATGGGGCCAGTATACGTGACGGCCCCATTGGAAAAGACCACGGCTAGTGTCGAATTATAAGGTTTTTGTCAGGATATTTGTGGCTTGGAGTAATTCGGCAAGGCTTTCGTTGCGCACATCATGGGCTACCTATATGATCGACGTTGAGTCATTCTATGCTTGAAAGAAGGGGATTTTGATGAAATCGGTATGGATGTCGTTCTGGATGGCGTTGGCGCTGTTCATCTCGCTGGCCTTCGGCGGCGCTGCGTTCGCGGCCCACGACGGCAATGATGGGGTGGACCGGTCGGTCACCTACAAGCCCGATGTCACGTTCACGCTGCGCACAGCCATTGCAGAAGGCAAGCTGGTGTTCATCGGCGACCAGGGCTCGATTGCCCAGCAGGTCAATCCCGATCTGAAGGTGCCCGAGGGCGCCGTGGTGCAGATCAACCTCATCAACGGCGACGGCGCCACGCACGACATCGCGGTTCCCGAGTTCCATGCCCAATCCGACAATATCTCCGGCAAGGGGGCGGCCACGGCGATCGTGTTCCGCGCGTCCAAGAACGGCACCTTCGAATACCTGTGCACCCTGCCGGGGCACAAGGCGGCCGGCATGTTCGGCAAGATCATCGTGGGCGAGCCCTCGACGGCCATCCAGCCCCAGGCGCCGCAAATCGCGCATGATCCCAATGACGTGGGCGAGCCCGTGGGCAAGCGCGGGCCGCAGGATGTCACGGTGGACTTGCTGACCACCGAGATCGAGGCCCGCCTGGGCGAGAACAGCACGTATCGGTTCTGGACTTTCAACAACAAGGTGCCGGGTCCCCTCATCCGCGTGCGCGTCGGCGATAGGGTCACCGTCAACGTGACCAACCCCAAGGACAGCACGCACATCCACTCGATCGACCTTCATGCGGTGACCGGGCCGGGGGGCGGGGCGGACGTCACCCAGGTGCCGCCGGGCCAGACCAAGAGCTTCACATTCAAGGCGATGCACCCAGGGCTGTTCGTGTATCACTGCGCGACCCCCATGGTGGCCCAGCACATCACCAACGGCATGTACGGGATGATCCTGGTCGAGCCCGAGGGCGGCCTGCCCGAGGTCGACCACGAGTTCTACGTCATGCAGGGCGAGCTCTATACCGCGCAGAAGCACGGCGCGAGCGGCCTGCAGGAATTTTCGCTCGATAAGCTCCTGGCCGAGAACCCCGAACACGTGATGTTCAACGGCTCGATGGACGCGCTGACTAAGATCTACAGCATGGAATCGAACGTGGGCGACGTCGTGCGGATCTTCATGGGCGTGGGCGGACCGAACCTGACCTCCAGCTTCCACGTCATCGGCGAGGTGTTCGATCGCGTCTACAACCAGGCGTCGCTGACCAGCAAGCCGCTGACCGACGTCCAGACCACCCTGGTGCCGCCGGGCGGCGCCACGATGGTCGAGTTCAAGACCGACTACCCGGGCCACTACATCATGGTGGACCACGCCTTGTCGCGCGTCGAAAAGGGCGTGGCGGGCATCCTCACAGTCAAGGGCGAGGCCGACGACTCGATCTTCCACAGTACTGAAACACCCCATTCGGTCGGGCATTGAGGCCGGGCATCGGCGGATAGGGCACGGGGCGCGCGGCGCCCCGTTTCTTTTGCCGCCGGACTGCTTCGAGGCAAAATGATGGCAATCCGACAGGTAGGCCGTCATTGACGGGTAGCGATAGAACATGAGCGTAGACAGTGTGTGCCATGCCGGCTTTCATCATGGGCTGCGCCAGCCTGACCAGATCCTGACGATGCGCCTGGGCCACTGTCCGCCCGCCATCGATTGGGAACGGTTTGATGCCTGGTTGGCGGAAAAACTGGCGATCCCCATACAGCGGACGGTCGCAGGAGGCGCATCCGGGCACGAGGCGACCCGATTGATGGGGCGTATTTTGCAAGTCGCGGCCGCCTTGCAATACGCTGCGCACATTCCCGTATTCGAGCCGGGCCGCATTTTGTCTTGCGACGCCGATCCCGCCCAGGAGGGCGCCTGGATCTTTCGGGTTGCGGTTGCGCAGGTGGACTTCATGGCGGCCGACCTCACCTCCCTGGCCTATAACACCGCGACGACCCTGGTGCTTGAAGTCGCCGCCGATCTTGCGCGCTTTGCCGACCCCGAGGCCTTGTATCGGCAACTGCAAGAACACCTGATGCAGCCCTTGGAACGGGCTTTGCCGGCGGGAAAGTCATCGATTCACCTGCTGCGGACCGCCCATGAACGCGGCATCCCCTGGCGTCACCTGGGTCATTGCGTATTCTTGCTGGGCTGGGGCCGGCACGCGCTGCGCACGCGGCTCGGCAAGGTGGAAACCGACGCTTTGCTCGGCGCCCATGCGGCACAGCATAAATTCATGGCGGCGCAATGGATGCGGCAAATGGGGCTGCCCGCGCCCGAGCACCGGCTCGTCGCTGACGAGGCGGGGGCTTTGGGGGCTGCGGAGCAATTGGGCTGGCCGCTGGTGGTCAAGCCGGCCGATCGTGATCGCGGCGAGGGCGTCACGGTGGATGTTGGCTCCGACATCGAATTGCGCCGCGCCTTCCAGCATGCGCTGGGCTTTTCCGAACAGATCCTGGTCGAGCGCCCGGCACCCGGCGTTTGCCATCGCGTGCTGGTCGTGCGCGGGCGGGTCCTGTACACCGTCAGGCGCCAGCCGGTTTCCGTTGAAGGCGATGGGCGGAGAACCGTGGTCGAATGCATCCGGGACGCCAATGCGCGACGACAATCGATCCCTCTCTGGGACAGGCCGCCGCCCTATCCCTCGGATGCGCCGGCCTGCGCGGCCCTGGACCGTGCCGGCCTGACGATGTCCAGCATTCCGGCACCCGGCACCTGGGCGCCCCTGCGCCCGATCGAGTCCACTGAATGGGGTGGGCGGGACGAGGATTTTTCGGCGGCGCTTCATGCCGACAATGCGGCGATTGCCATCCAGGCGGCATCGCTCTTCGGTCTGGATGTCGCGGGCGTCGATATCATTTCGCCGGACATCACGCGTCCCTGGCATGAGAACGGCGCCGTCATCAACGAGGTGAACGCGGCGCCTTCGCTGGGGGCCAGCCAGAGCTCGCTGGAGACCTTGCCCGCGTTGATGGCGCTGCTTGTCGCGGGCGACGGCCGTATCCCGATCGAGGCGGTGGTGGGGGTGGGGACGGCCTGGCACAAGGCGCGGGCCAGGCAGGCGCACTGGGCCGCCCAGGGCCGTGCCTGTTACGTCACCAGCCATGCGGCGACCGAGGACGCCGGCGGGAATCCGATGCCCCTGGCCGTGTCGGGGCTTTTTGCGCGCTGCATGGCCTTGCTGATGAATCGGCATGTAGAGGCGCTGATCCTGCTGGTGCAAACGGACGAGCTGCTGGAAACCGGCCTGCCGGTCGATCGCCTGGATCGGGTCGAGCGCATCCCGGACGAACCCGTGTCCTTGAGGTCCACCCACCCCCTGGCCGCAAGGGAGGCGACCGACAGGCTCCATCAGTTTCTATTGGCGGCGGCAAAGATTGAAATATAATTGTTTACGTATGTTCTATTTTTGTTTCACTGAAATTTCCGACTCTCAGGTGCGCACGTCACACCGAGCTTCCCGCGCAAGGCCCATCCCGATCGGTTTGGGCCTCTTTTTTAAGGCCGCCAAAGCATGAATCGCCCCTACTGCGTCGTCCGGAATACGTCCCTGGGTACGTTGTATGCGGCATCGGAACGGTCCCACTTGCATCCCGGCCCGCGCACTGGCGTGCGACCCCTCATCGCCGTCCTAGCGCTGGCCCTGGGCGGCCTGATGGCGGCACCGGCGTGTGCCGAAGGCGGTAGAGGCGGATCTGCCGGCACCGGTCTGCCCTTGGGCGGCGCGGGCGGTACGGCTGACAGTCCGGATGGCGCTAGCGGTCTGTTCGATGACGGTAACGCCAGTGGAGGCGGGGGCGGAGGCGTCAGTTTGTCGACCGGGGCGGGGGGCGCCGGTGGGAACGGCGGCGGGGATGCCGGCGGCCTGGGTGGTGCGGGCGGCGCCGTGGGCGCCTCGACGGCCATCAATGACGGTGTCATCCATGGGGGTGTTGGCGGCGCCGGCGGCGGATCCTCCACGGGTGTGGATGGCGGCGGCGGTGGCGGCGGTGGTGGTTTTGGGCTTCAACTGGACGGCGCCGGCGTCAACAATGGCAGCATCACCGGAGGCGCGGGCGGCGCAGGGGGTTCCAGTACGGGCGGCAGCGGTGGCGGCGGCGGCGGCGAAGGCGGCGGCGCCTTGTTGATGACCAGCGGCGGCAGCTACGTCAATGAGGGTGCCTTGACGGGGGGCGCGGGCGGCACGGGTGGCGCCGACGGCACGACGGGTTCGGGCAGCTATGGAGGCCAGGGTGGGGCGGCTGCGGTGTTTCAGGGTGCCGGCGCCCTGCAAAACAATGGCGCCATCACCGGGGGTGCCGGCGGGACCGGCGGCGATACGGGGTCCGTCGTCGGGGCGGCCGATGGCGGCGCAGGTGTGGTGGGTACAGGCATCCGCGTCACGAATGCCGGCACGATATCAGGGGGGCTCCGGGGGGGTACGGGCGCACAGGCCGCGGCCATCCACTTCCTGGGGGGCGACAACACCTTGATCCTGGACACCGGATCCGTACTGAACGGTGTGCTCAGAGTCGACAGCGGCACGCTGACCTTCGATCAAGACACCGACCAGACTCTGGGCACCTACATCACCGGTGGCGGCGCGGTCATCAAGGACGGCGCGGGCACACTGACCCTGACCGACAACAATAGCTACACCGGGGGCACTCTCATCAAAATGGGCACCCTCGCCATTGGCGAGAGCGACGGTCGCCTGGGTGAATCCTCGCGCGGACTCACGTTCGACGGCGGCGCCCTGCAGGTTGGGAATTGGCACAGCTCCAGCCGGAACGTGACACTCGAGGCGGGTGGCGGCACGATCGACGTGAACGGGATAGGTGCGGCATCGACGTTCTCGGGGGTGATCGCGGATGGTGCCGCCGCGGGCGCCCTCACAAAGACGGGCGTCGGCACCTTGACGCTCAGCGGCGCCAATACCTACACCGGGGGCACCACGGTGCGCGCCGGGCAATTGAACGTCGCAAGCGGTAGCAGCCTGGGCAGTATGGGGACCGTAGTCGTGGGCAATGCCTCGGGCGGCGCGGATGCGACACTGGCCTTCCTGGACGGATCCAGCGCCACGGGCCTCGCCATCAGCAACCAGGAAACCGGCACCACGAGTTTTGCGGGGAACGTGGCTATGGACGCGACGACCCGCATCGATAATGCGGGGTTCCTGGACTTCTCCGCGGTGACCACGGACTTGCGCTTCGGCGCCCTGACGGGGACCGGCAATGTGGACTATGGCGCCCGCAACCTGACCCTTGGGCAGGCCTCCGGCGATACGACCTACGACGGCGTCTTGTCGGCCACCGGCGGACTGACCAAGACCGGCGCCAATACCGTGATCCTGAATGGGCAAAATACCTACACGGGCGGCACCACCGTCAACGCGGGCACACTGGAGATCGGTGATCGAAATTCGCCGACCGCCAGCATCCAGGGGGATGCCCAGGTCAATGCGGACGGCACCCTGCGGGGACACGGCACGGTGCAGGGCAAGGTCAACAATGACGGAACTGTCCGCCCGGGCGGTTCGATCGGGACCCTCACGATCGGCGGTGACTACACCCAGTCGCCCTCGGCTACTTTGCGTATCGATGTCAGCCCCACAGCGGCTTCGCAACTGAAGGTCGGGGGCACCGCGACACTGAACGGCACACTGGATGTGCTCTACGGTCCAGGCACCTACACCACCAAAAGCTACAAGATCATTGACGCGGGCGCCGTCAGCGGGAAATTCGCGACCGTGTCCGGCAATACGCCCGAGGGTTTTACGCAAGGCCTGACGTATTCCGCCAGCGCCGTCGACCTGAACCTGACCGGAGGCCTCGTCATCGCCCCCGGCAATGCGACGATCTTTGGTGCGATGGGCTCGGCGCTGTTGCGCGACGCCAAACGCGTGAACGGTGTGCTGCTCGAGCGGCTTGCCCGCAGCTGCGAGCCTTCGGACAGCCGGAATTGCGCGCGTTCGGGCCGCCCCGCATGGATCGTGGCAAACGGGACCTTCAATCGCATCGAAGGGAATCACGGCGCGCCGGATGTGCGTGAAGACCGCTACGGATTCGTGGCGGGCAGCGACCGCGCACTGGGTGCCTGGACGGTGGGGCTGGCGGGCGGCTACAGCCACGGCAAGGTGCGCGAGGACACCGACCAGGCGTCCGGCGAGGTGGATACGCTGCGGCTGGCCGCCTATGGTGCGCGCGCCTTGGGGGCCGTGGATATCGCGATGACCGCCGGCTACGCCTATGACTTTATCTCGACCCGGCGCGACTTCGGTTCATTGGGGAATACCCGTGGCAGCGCCCACGCCCAGGAATTCAATGCCGGATTGCAGCTGAGCCGGCCATTCAGCCTGGGCACCACGGCCGTCACGCTGACCCCGCGACTGGGGGTGCGCTACGCCCATGTCAGGGGGCTGGGCCTGGATGAAACCGGGCTGGCCAGCCAGCGCCTGTCCGTCGATCAACAAACCCTCGACAGCCTGCAGCCCTATGTGGACGTCAGCCTGGACTATACCTTCGAGCCGGCCTACACGAGCCGCGCCGGGCGCGTCCAGGCGCGCGTCGCCTATGCCTACGAGACGCAGGGCAGGGCGCGCGACGTGTCGGTCACATCGGGCGACGGCACAAGATTTCTGATTCCAGGCACACAGGATACGCGCGGGCTCACCACGGTAGGCCTGGGACTGAGCCTGCCGATGGGAAAGACGGCAACAGCCCATGCGCGTTACGACACCGTGCTGCCCACCGGGAACGTGCGCAGCCAAGCCATATTTGCCGGCGTTGATTTCCGATTCTAAAAAAAAGCCACGCCGGCCGGCGTTGGGGACGCCGCCGCTGCGTGCCCGGCCGCCGATCTGGCTGCTGGTCATGATCACCATCAACGGTACCATGGCCATGCACATGTTCGTCCCGGCCCTGCCGTTCGCGGCACGCGGCCTGTCCACAAGCGTGGGCGAAATGCAGATGACGATCAGCCTGTACATCCTCGGCCTGGCTTCGGGCCAGCTGTTGTACGGGCCCTTGTCCGATGCCATGGGGCGGCGGCCCGTGCTCATCGCCGGGCTGATCCTGTATGCCGTGGCGGGGCTTGCGGCGGCGCTGGCACCGGATCTGCACCTGCTGTTGGGCGCGCGCCTGCTCCAAGGCCTGGGCGGGTGCGCGGGCCTCGCCCTGGGGCGGGCCATCGTGCGCGACACCGCCCAGGCCGACACGGCCGTGCGTCAGCTGGCGCTGATGAATCTCATGATGATGGTGGGGCCCGGCCTGGCGCCTATCGTGGGCGGCGCCGTCGCCACCTCCATGGGCTGGCGCGCCATATTCTGGCTGCTGGCGGCCGTCGGCCTGCTGACCGTGTGGCTGACCTGGCGCCTGCTGCCCGAGACGGGCGCCAGGCCCGCGGGTGCGGAGGGCGGTGCGCAAGCCGCCCGTGGGTTCTCATTCGGCGCGGGTGTATTGCTGCGCAGCTATCGCGATCTGCTGTCGTCGGTCAAGTTCGCGGGGTTCGCCCTTGGGGGCGGCTGCACCACCACGGCGATCTACGCCTTCATCGCGGCGGCGCCCTTCATCTTTACCACCGAACTGCACCGCTCGGCCCGCGAGGTGGGCTTCTACCTGGGATTCTTGATCGTCGGCATGTCGGCGGGCAACGCCCTGACCGGCCGCCATTCGCCGCATCCCGATGGAGCGGCTGATGCTCGCCGGGAATATGATCTGCCTGGTGAGCGCAGGGTTCCTGCTGGCCATCGTGCTGGGCGGGGCCCTGTCCCTCTACGGCATCCTGGGCGCCATGCTGGTGTTCACCTGCGGTGCCGGCATGGCCAGCCCGGCTGCCCTCACCAAGGCGATCAGCGTCGACCCGGATCATATCGGTTCGGCGGCCGGTCTGTACGGCTGTGCGCAGATGACGGTCGGCGCCCTGTGCACCACACTGGCCGCCGTGGGCGGCGATCCTGCATTGTCGGCGGCCCTGGTGCTGACGGGCGCGGCTCTGCTGGGCCAGGTCGCCTTCTGGGTGGCGCTCGCGCGCGAGCGCGCCGAGGCGTCCCTGGGAAGTTAAGCACCGGCCGGCCGGCGGCGCGTCAATCCGCCTCGCGGCCGAACACCTGGCGCAGGTAGGCGAGAAAGGTCTCGTCCGAGCAATAGGTCTTGCCCGGCGTATCGGGCAGCTTGGCGGTCGGCATGCCGTTGCAGCGCGCCAGTTTCATCACAATGTTCAGCGGCGTCGGGCCCAGGTCGTTGGTCAGGTTGGTGCCGATCCCGAAGCCCAGCTGCACGCGGTCGGCGAAATGCCGATAGATCGCCAGTGCGCGCGGCACGTCCAGCCCGTCCGAAAATACCAGGCGCTTGGTCGAGACATCGATGCGCAACGACTGGTAATGGGCGATGGCCTTTTCGCCCCATTCGATCGGATCGCCTGAATCGTGGCGCAAGCCGTCGAACAGCTTGGCGAAATACAGGTCGAAATCCCGCATGAAGGCGTCCATGCCGACCACGTCGGTCAGCGCGATGCCCAGGTCGCCGCGGTATTCCTGCACCCAGTCCTCCAGCGCGGCGCGCTGGAAATCGCGCAGCCGCACCTTGCCGAAGGCCTGGTACGACTGCAGGTATTCATGTGCCATCGTGCCCACGGGCACCAGCTTGTGCCGATGCGCCAGCCAGACGTTCGAGGTGCCGGTGAAATGCCGCGGCGCCTCGCGCACCAGCGTGGCCACCACCTCGTCCTGCCAGTCCCGCGCGAAGCGGCGACGCAAGCCGAAATCCGAGATCTGCAGGGGAAAGCGGCGCGCGGGCTCGCGCGCGAACCCATGCAGGGTATCGAGCTTGGCCGCCAGCCGGCGGCGTCCCTCGGCCCGGACTTCCGGGGTGTCGAAACGCCTGAAATACAGCTCGTTGACGATGGCGAGGACGAAGATCTCGAACCCCATCACATGCACCTGCGGGCCGCGCGCCACGATCACCAGCTCGTCGCCGTCGGCGCGCACCTCGATGAAGCGGCGCTGAAAGTGGAACAGCGACAGGAAATCCGTGAAGTCCGACTTGATGTAGCGCAGCGACCCGAGGTAGCGCAGTTCGTCCTCGGTGTATCGCAGGCCGCATAGGTGGTCGATCTGTTCCTGGACCTGTCCGGCCAGCGCCGCCAGCGGGTATTGCGGCCGGTCGCGGCAGATGAAGTGGTATTCCGCCTGCGCGGCGGGATGGCGATGCAGCATCGCCTGCCACATCGTGAACTTGTACAGGTCCGTGTCCAGCAAGGATTCGATCACGGGGCGAAAGGCGGAAGTCGAGGTCGTCATGCGGTCTGGGCGGGATCGGGAACCACATTCATCTTAACGCCTCGGGCACGGCCCGCCTGCCTTCACGCGTGCCTGGAATCCTGATTGACCTGCATTGTCATGCTCTGTTACAAGATCCCTTCCAGCAACAGAGTTGAGAGGTGAAGCATGCAGTTCGTCGAGGTGCAGGGCACGCGCGTATCGTATGAGGTGGATGGGGAGGGTCCGGGGCTGGTCCTGGTGGCCGGTACCGGCGGCAACCTGCAAAGCAATTGGGGCCACCTGGTCGCGCCCCTGGCCGCCGGTCGCAAGGTCGTGCGCCCCGATTATTCCGGCTCCGGCGAGACCACCGACCCGCCGGGGGATCTCAGCGTCGAACTGCTGGCGGCGCAGGTGGTGGCGGCCGCCGAGGCGGCGGGCGCGGCGCCTTTCGATCTGGTCGGCTTTTCCCTGGGCGCGTGCGTGTCCGCCTACATCGCCGCCGAGCATCCGGATCTGGTGCGCTCAGTGACGCTGCTGGCGGGATTCCCGACGGGCCGGGATGCGAGGCTGGGGCTGCAGTCCGAACTCTGGCTGGACCTGATCCGCCACGACCCCCACGGCTTTGCCAAGATGATCCTGCTGACGGGCTTCAGCCCGGCATTCCTCGCAGGCATGGAGCGGGACGTGATGAACCAGTGGCTGGACGCCATCATCGTGTCGAACCGCTGGGAAGGCATCGCGCGCCAGATCCAGCTGGACGGCAGGCTGGACATCCGGCCCCAACTGCCCCGCATCAAGGCGCCCACGCTGGTGATCGGCTGCACGCAGGACTACATGGTGCCCAAGGCGCATGCGCAGGCCCTGGCCGAGGCCATCCCCGGCGCACGTTATGCCGAGCTGGATAGCGGGCACCTTGCGCCGTTCGAGCGCGCGGAGGAGTTCTTGGGGATGGTGTTGGGGTTTGTTGGGGGAGCGGATTCGAAGGGGTGAAAAGATTTTTCGCGCATTCGGCTGACGCGCCCACGGACCAGTGGCAGTTGTTGCGGGACCACCTGTCTCAGGTGGTTGAATTGGCCGCTGGCTTTGCCGGTCATTTCAACGTTGATCGCCTAGGATCCGTGGACGCGCAAATTTGGAAGAGTTCTCGCCGATCAGACATGCAATACTGACGCTCAGCAGGCAACATGGCGACATGAGTCGAATCGGCATCATGGCGATTCCTTTAGATGGCTGCCGGCGCTTCGCCGTGGGCAAGTGGACCGGCTGTCGCTGCCCTACTTCCCATATTCCCGCAGCGCCATTGAGATGAATGCGGCTGCGGCCGGGGAATCCGTCACCCGCTGCAAGGTCAGGATGCCGAGCCTGCGGCGCAGGTGCGGGTCGGCGACGGGACGATGCAATACGCCGTCGCAGGGTGCGGCGTGCAGCGTGGACATCGGCAGGATGCTCACGCCCAGACCGGCCTTGACCATGCTGATCGCGGTCGACAGGTAGGCTGCCTCGCACGCGATCTCGATACTCAAGTTGGCTGCCTCCAGGGCGCGCTGGATGGACTGCCGCACGCTAGTGCCCTGCGCGGTCAGCACATGCGGATAGGCCGATAGCTTTTTCAACGAAGGCTGCTTGGTTTGCGTCAGCGGATGGCCCTCGGGGAAGAATACGTGCATCTGGTCCGTGAACAGTTCGCGGAAACGGATGGCCCGATCGTGACGGGCCCAGGGGCCCAGGCCCAGATCAGCGGCCTCTTCGCGCACCAGCGACAGCATCCTATCTGCGGGTACGTCGGCCACCCGGATGTCGATGCCCGGATAAGCGCGGCGAAACCTGCCGATGATGCCGGGCAGCGATGCCGCTGCGATGGAGGGCAGGGCGGCGATCGTCAGGCGCCCGCGACGCAAGCCGACGAGGTCGTTGGCCTGCTCGATCGCCCCGTCGAATTCGTCCAGTATGCGCTGGAGCGGCTTGAGCATGTCCCGGCCCGCCTGGGTCAGCGTGACTGCCCGACGATCGCGGTTCAGCAGCATGACGCCGAGCTCTTCCTCCAGCTGGCGAATCTGGACGGTCAGCGCCGGCTGGGAAATGTGGAGGGCATGCGCGGCCTGCGTGAAGCTGCCGTATTGGGCGACTTGCAGGAAGGCGCGGATATGTCGGAATCCCTGTTTCATTTATAAATCAAATCACAGCAATCCAAAAAATTCAATTCATTTATTCTACCCTTGAACGTACGATGGTCCAGGAGTTCCTGACATAGCCCTATGCAAGGGGTTCCAGGAGTTCCAATGTTGTTCTCGTGCTCGGCTTATGTGCTTGAGCGAATCCTGGGGACTGATTTCAGATGCCTGGCTACGGAGCCACTGATCGATGAGTACCACCGTCAAAACCATTCGTCTTGCCGCAGGAGCCGGCTATTCGGGGGACCGGATCGAACCGGCCGTCGAGCTGGCGCGTGATGGGGATATCGATTATTTGGTCTTTGAATGCCTTGCTGAGAGGACTATCGCACTGGCTCAGCAGGAACGCTTGCAGCATCCGGACCTGGGCTACGATCCGCTGTTGTCTGAGCGCATGAGCAAGGTGTTGCCGTATATCAGGCGGTCGGATGGCAGCCGGAAGTTCCGTATCGTCAGCAACATGGGGGCTGCCAATCCGTTGGCAGCCATGAGGGAAATCTGCCGGATCGCTTCGCGGTTGGGCATCCCCGGCCTGAAGGTGGCCGCGGTTCTGGGGGATGACGTGCTGGACAAGGTCCGCAGTGATGACTCCTCCCGGCTGGATATTGGCGTCACCCCCGCCTCATTGGGCGATCGCCTCGTTTCCGCGAATGCCTACCTGGGGGCCGGCGGTATCGTGGAGGCGCTGGAGTCCGGCGCAGATGTCATCGTCACGGGGCGGGTGGCCGATCCGGCCCTTTATCTCGCTCCGCAGGTATTCGAGTTCGGGTGGGATTGGGACGACTGGGAGGCTTTGGGCAGGGGCACGCTGGTGGGCCATCTGCTGGAGTGCGCGGGACAGGTGACGGGCGGCTATTTTGCTGATCCCGGCATGAAGGCCGTGGAGGGCCTGGAGCGCCTGGGTTTCCCGATCGCCGAGGTGGCCAGCGATGGAAAAATCATGCTTACCAAGCTGCCTGGCACGGGTGGGCAGGTGACGCGGCGCACATGCGCAGAGCAGTTGGTCTATGAAATCCATGATCCTGCCGCCTATCTGACGCCGGACGTCACGGCGGACTTTTCCGGCGTGCGGTTCCTCGAGACGGGCCCTGATCGCGTCGAGGTTGCGGGTGCCGCCGGACACCCCAGGCCGCAGAGCCTGAAGCTCGCAGTGGGCTATCTGGACGGCTATATCGGGGAAGGGCAGATTTCCTATTGTGGCCCCAACGCTGTGGGCCGTGCCAAGCTGGCGCTGGCCATCGTTCGGGATCGTCTGGCGCTCACTGGGGTCGAGGTGGGGGAAGTCCGAACCGATTTGATCGGTGTGGACTCCATTTGCAATTGGGAGACCCGCGGCGCCATGCCGGAGCCCTGGGAGGTGCGGCTGAGGGTTGCCGCCCGCTGCCAGGATTGCGACGGTGCGATCCGTATCGGCAACGAGGTGGAATCCCTATATACGAACGGTCCGGCGGGTGGCGGAGGGGTCACCAAGACGCACCGGCGTGTTCTGGCGGTTGGCTCGATGCTGCTGGACGCCGATGGAATCGAGGTCTCGGTCAAGATGGAAGAATCGCGATGAAGCTGAGGAATCTGGCGCATTCGCGCGCGGGCGACAAGGGCAATATCGCGAATGTTTCGGTCATCGCCTATCAGGAGTCGGATTACGGCCGGCTGCGGGCTGAGCTCACCGAGCAACGCATACGGAAATACTTCGGAGACCGGTATGGCTGCGCCGTCCAGGATATCTCTGTGCGCCGATATGAGCTGCCGAATATTCATGCGCTCAATTTCGTGATCACGGGCCTGCTGGCCGGCGGTGTCACCAGATCTCTGGTGATGGATGCCCATGGCAAGTCTTTGAGCGGGGTCTTGCTGGATATGGAGGTCGACGACGATCAGCCCAGAGGATAACGAACAGGAGGATCTACGAAAACAAAACCTAAAAGGACGATGCCACGGCATCCACGGCAGCGACGTTCGCTGCGATGACTTTATGGAACAGGAGGAGACATGAACAAGCGTATTTCTTTGATGCTGACATCCACGGCGTTGGCGGGCGTGCTGTCCTTGGCAGCCCATGGCGCCCATGCGCAAGAACTGAACATCGTGTCATGGGGCGGTATTACGAACGAGGCCAATGACGCCGCGTATTGGAAGCCTTTTGAGAAGAAAACCGGCATCAAGGTGAATTCCGACAGCTTCAGCGGCGAGATCGGCAAGATCCGGGCACAGGTCGAGAGCGGAAACATCCAATGGGACGTGGCCGAACCCGAATACGCCGAGGAAGCCGTGGGCTGCATGGAGGGCCTCTATGAAAAGATCGATGCTTCGCGCCTGCCGCAAGGCGAGATCCCTGACCGTTATGTGACCGAATGCGGCATCACGGCTGCGCTGTACGGCACGATCCTGACCTACAACCACAAGAAGTACGGCGACGATGGGCCCAAGACCTGGCAGGATTTCTGGGATGTGAAGAAATTCCCGGGCAAGCGGGGCCTGCCGAAGAACGTCAAACTGGCCCCCGTGTTCGCCTTGCTGGCGGACGGCGTGGATCCGTCGAAGATTTATGAGGTGCTGGGGACGGACGAGGGCCAGCAGCGGGCGTTCGACAAACTCGACGAGATCAAGGACCAGATCATATGGTGGTCTTCGGGAACCCAGCAGGTCCAGGGCTTCATATCGGGGGAATATGATATGGCCGCTGTCTGGAATGGCCGTGCTGCCGATGCGAATAAGACGCAAGGCCAGCAGCTTGAACTGGTGTGGGACGCCGGTTGGGTGTCGGACGGCAATCGTTGGGTGATCCTGAAGGGTTCGCCCAACTACGAGGCCGCCATGGATTACCTGGCATTCGCCACCCAGGCCGAACATCAGGCCGACTACATGAGAAACATCGATTATGGTGTTGCCAATGAAAAGGCATACGCCATGCTGACCCCTGAGCAATTGAAGTACATGCCTGGCTCCGAAGAGCACAAGCCTTCGGAGATCGTGGAAGACACGATGTTCTGGCTCGATCATCTCGACAGCATGACCGAGAGGTTCAACAACTGGGTGTCGAAGTAAGCGCGGCGCCTCCAGGCGAACGGCCTGGAGGCCTTTGCCGGAAACCGAAGACATTTTTAGCTTGAAATGAAGCCGGAAGCATGCGTAATTTGCTCCTGAAAAAGAAGGTCGGGCAAAAGGAGCGGCGGCGTATTCTGCAGTCCACTATCCTGATTGCGCCGTCGCTGGTATTCCTTTTGCTGGCCTTTCTGCTGCCGATCGGGACGTTTTTCTATTACAGCGTCGCCAATCAGGAAATCCCCGCCACCCTGCCCAATACGGTCCGGGCGCTGGCGCAATGGGACGGCGAGGGCGTGCCAGGCGAACCGGCTTTCGATGCCATGGTCACGGACATCAGGGCAGCCGACAGGCGCGATGTTGCGATTCTTGCCAGGCGTCTGAATTACCAGCATGCCGGCAATCGGACGCTGATCCTGAAGACCGCGCGCAGCCTGGCGAAGCCCACCACAGCCGACACCGCCGCGCAGGCGCTGTCCCACATCGATTCCCGTTGGAGTCAGCCAGACATCTGGCTGACACTCAAGAGAGAATCCGGCAGCGTCACGTCGTTCTACCTCTTGTCCGCGCTGGACCTGGAAATCGACCCCGAGGGATCATTGCGCCAGACGCCGGAGGCACGGGCGATTTATGGCGACGTGCTGGCTCGCACGTTCTGGATGAGCCTGGTCATCACCCTGACGTGCCTCGTTCTTGGCTATCCGGTGGCCTTCCTGTTGAGTACGGTGCGCAAGGGGTTGCGCAACTGGCTGCTGTTGTTCGTATTGCTGCCGTTCTGGACCTCTTTGCTGGTTCGGACTTTGGCATGGATGGTCTTGTTTCAGAAGAATGGCATCGTCAACGATCTGCTGGTGTTCCTCCAGTTAACGGCCCAGCCGATACAGTTGATCAACACCCGCATGGCGGTCTATGTCGGCATGATCCATATTCTGCTGCCGTTCATGATATTGCCGCTGTACAGCGTGATGGTGGGGATATCTCCGTCGTACTACAAGGCTGCCGTGAGCCTGGGGGCGCATCCGTTCCGGGCTTTCTGGACCGTCTATGTCCCACAAACTCTGCCGGGCATAGGCGCCGGCATGCTGCTGGTCTCTATCCTGGCATTGGGGTTCTACATCACTCCCGAACTGCTGGGTGCGCCAGCCGATCAGATGGTGAGCTATTTCGTGGCGTTCTACACCAACCAGAGCGTCAATTGGGGGATGGCGGCGGCCCTGGGCGTATGGTTGCTCATGTTCGCGCTGATCCTGTTTGCATTACTCAACCGCTTTGTCGGATTCAATCGGATGAGGTTGAGGTAAAGCAATGAGCAAGAAGCCGACCACCACGTTCTTCAAGGCCTGCCGCGGCACCCTGTACACCTTCTGTGCGCTGATTCTTCTGTTCCTCGTCGTGCCCATCCTGATCATCATTCCGATGTCCTTCAATCCAGGGGACTTCTTTGTTTTCCCACCCCGGGGTGTTTCCCTGAGGTGGTACGCCGAGGTTTTTGCAAGCGACGCCTGGCTTTCGGCGGCAAAAAACAGCCTGTTCATCGCGACCATGGCCACGATACTGGCAACCGTGCTTGGCACGCTGGCCGCGCTAGGTCTCACGCACGCGAGGTTCCGGTTCAAGGGCCTGGTCACCGCCATCCTGATCTCGCCCATGGTAGTGCCTCTGGTCATCACAGCCGTGGCGATGTTCTTTTTTTATTCCAGACTGCATGTGGCCGGCAGCTACCTGGGCATGATCATGGCGCACGCGGCCTTGGGCCTGCCGTTCGTCGTCATCACGGTGACGGCGACCCTGCAGAACTACGATCGAAACCTGACCTTGGCGGCGGCTAGCCTGGGAGCCACGCCCTTGTGGGCCTTCTTCTCGGTGATCCTGCCGATCATCCTGCCCGGCGTGGTCTCTGGGGCCTTGTTCGCATTCGCCACCTCATTCGATGAAATCATCGTGGCTTTGTTCCTGGCCACGCCGGAGCAGCAAACGCTGCCCCGCGAGATTTTTTCGGGTATTCGTCAAAGCATCAGCCCGACGGTGACCGCAGTGGCCAGCATCCTCATCGTGGTGTCGGTCCTGTTCATGCTGGTGCTCATTTATTTACAAGGCCGTGCGGATCGCATGGTCCGACGCGGGGGCGTCGGATGATCGCGGACCTGGCATGGCGGCTCGGCTTTCAGTGGAATGCGCGGATCGTGCTCTTTGTCATGAAGGATGAATGAAATGAATACTTATGATTGCTTGATCTCGGGTCGTTGGGTGCCGGCCACCGGTGGGGAGCGGATCGATGTCCTGGATCCGGCAACCGGCGAGATCCTGGCTCGGATTGCGCGCGGTGGTCCTGCGGAGATCGACCAAGCGATGGCGTCTTCGGCGGCGGTGCAGAAGGCCTGGGCGCAGGCCAGCCCGGCGGATCGCGGCAGGGTGCTGCATGCAGTCTCCGCCGGCATTCGGGCCAGGCGTGACGAATTGGCGGCTTTGGAGAGCCGGGATACCGGCAAGCCCTTGAAGCAAGCCGTGTCCGATGTAGACGTCGCGATCCGCTTCTTTGAATTCTATGCGGGCGCTGCGGACAAGATACTCGGACGGCAGATCCCGCTGGGCCCTGGTTTCGCCGATTTCACGGTTCGTGAACCCTTGGGCATCACGGCGCACATCGTGCCCTGGAACTACCCCTTGCAGATCGCTTCGAGGAGCATCGCGCCGGCGTTGGCATGTGGAAATACGGTGGTGCTCAAGCCGGCCGAGCTGGCGTGCCTGAGCGTGTTCGAATTGGCGCGAATCTGCGCCGATGCCGGTCTGCCCCCGGGCGTACTGAATATCGTGCCCGGTTACGGAGCTGAGGCGGGCGCGGCGCTGGCCCGCCACCCGTTGGCCAATCTGGTGGTCTTCACCGGATCGGTCGGCACGGGGATCGATGTCACGCGGGCCGCCGCCGGGAATGTCGTTCCCGTCCTGCTCGAACTGGGTGGAAAATCGCCCAACATCCTGCTGGCGGATGCCGATCTGGATCGCGCGCTGCCCGTCGTCATGCGCTCGGCCTTTCCCAATACGGGGCAGACCTGCTCGGCGGGGACGCGTGTGCTGGTGCACCGTGACATCCACCAGAAGGTCGTGGGGATGCTGGCCGATCTGAACCGGCGTCTGACGGTCGGGCCCGGCCCGACGGATTGCGACCTGGGTGCCGTCATCAGCGCGCGGCAGCGGCAGAAGGTCGAGGATTATATCGGCCAAGCCGAATCCGAGGGTGCGCGGGTGTTGACCGGCGGGCAGCTGGCCCCGCAGGCCGATCAGGCGGCCGGAAATTACGTCATGCCCACCTTGCTGGATGATGTGACGCCCGATATGACGGTTCATCGTGAAGAGATCTTCGGCCCGGTGCTGTCCATCGTGCCCTTTGATACCGTGGAGGAGGCGGCGAACTTGGCCAATGCCACCGATTACGGCCTGGTGGCGGGCATCTGGGGCCGAAGCATGGATCCGGTCCTCTGGCTGGCCCAAGAGATCAAGGCGGGCCAAGTCTATGTCAACACCTACGGTGCTGGCGGCGGGGTGGAGCTGCCTTTCGGCGGCTACAAGAAATCCGGCTTTGGCAGGGAAAAGGGGGTCGACGCCTTGCTGGCTTATACCCAGATCAAGAACATCTGCATTCATTTCAGGCTGGAATGATGGGACGTGTGTCGCTGTGCCGGATCCAAGCCGCCGAATCCTGAGAGATCGCTCATGACGCTTCAGCCTTCTTCCAAACCGATCGTCAGCTTCACCAACGTCCAGAAATCCTATGACGGCCAGAGGCTCGTGGTCAGGGATCTCAATCTGGATGTCTATCCTGGCGAGTTCCTGTCCCTGCTGGGCCCCTCGGGTTCGGGCAAGACGACGTGCCTGATGATGCTGGCCGGCTTCGAGTATCCGACCGACGGGGAGATCCGCTACGAGGACACCCTGTTGAACGAGCTGCCGCCGCACAAGCGCAACCTGGGCATGGTCTTCCAGAACTATGCCCTGTTTCCACACATGTCGGTCGGGGCAAATCTGGAGTACCCCTTAAGGGTGCGGCGCCAGCCCGCTGGCGAGCGCAAGGCACGCGTGCGCAGGGCGCTGGAAATGGTGCGGATGGAGGGGTTGTGGGATCGCTTGCCGGCCCAGCTGTCGGGGGGACAGCAGCAGCGCGTGGCCCTGGCGCGCGCCCTGATTTTCGAGCCGAAGGTCGTGCTGATGGATGAGCCCCTGGGCGCCCTGGATAAGCAACTGCGCGAGCATATGCAGTTGGAGCTCAAGTCCCTGCATCAGCAGCTCGGCATCACGTTCATCTACGTGACACACGACCAGAGCGAAGCCCTGACCATGAGCGATCGGGTTGCGGTATTCAATCACGGCATCATCCAGCAAGTCGATACCGCGGAACATCTGTATGAGTCCCCCGTCAACCGTTTCGTGTCCGGCTTTGTGGGCGACAGCAATCAGTTCGAGGCGGTCGTGCGGGAGGCGCACGGCGAGTTCTGCCTGATCGAGGCAAGGGACGGCACACGTTTGAAGGGCTTGAACGTCAACAGCCTGGCGGCCGGCGATTCATGCGTAGGATCGATGCGGCCAGAACGCATCGGGTTCGGTCTGGCGGACGATGACGCACAGCATGTTCCGTGCAACCGGTTTGCCGTGGACATAGAGAACCACGTGTACTTCGGTGATCATGTCCGCTTGCATTGCAGAGGCCTGGGGTTGGATTCGCTGGCCGTGCGCATGCAAGTGTCCGAAGGGGCACCGGGCGGGCGAGGGCGCGCGACATTGGTGGTCGACCCGGAGCATGTGCGCGTTTTCGCGGCTTAGGGGGCGACGGTGATTTCGGCAGTGAGGAGGAACAGCATGAGATCGGCGCAGGAAAGGGCAGCGATCGAGGACTACATCGAACGCTACGGCAAATATCTGGGCGACCGGCGGTTGCGCCTGGTCGAGGAAAGCAAAAAGTTCGTCATAGAGAAAACCGCGGACGGCGCCTATATCAGCGATACGTCGGGCCGCCGATACCTGGACTTCTTCCTTGCGACGGGAGTATTCAATCTGGGCCATCGAAATCCCGTTCTCCTGGGCGCCTTGAGGGATGCGCTTGAGGAAGAGGACTACGGCGGGGTTTTTTATTTCAGCGAGGCCAAGGGCGCATTGGCGCGGGACCTCATTGAAAGCCTGGAGGGCAAGCTCGATGTCGTCCTGCCCGCAGTCGGCGGCGGCGAAGCCAACGACCTGGCCATGAAAATGGCGATGGCGGCGACCGGTAGACAGGAGTTCGTGTGTTTCGAGGGCGCCTATCACGGGAGCACGGGCCTGACGGCCGCGTTGGGCCCACCCATGCTGCGCGAGTGGTTCCCTCTGGAGTTGGTCAAGGTCCATCGTGTCCCAGTGGGTGATCTGGTTGCGCTCGACGCCACGCTGTCCTCCAACCCCGTCGCGGCCTGCTTGTTCGAACCGATACGCAGTCTCGTGGACGGGAAGAATGCGGGGCCGGAATATTGGACGCAAGTCCGCAAGCTGTGCGATCGACATGGTTCCAAGCTGATCGTCGACGAGGTGGTATGCGGGCTGGGCCGGCTGGGCACGCTGTGGGGTAGCCAGATGCAGGGCATCCAGCCCGACATGCTGGTCAGCGCCAAAGGCTTGTCAGGCGGCTTGTATCCGATGGCGGCCGTGGCCCTCAAGGCGGATCTGCTGGAGTGCTGGGGCGACAACGCATTTCGTTCTTATTCGACATACGCTTGGTCGAATATCGGCGCCCGCGTGGCCGTGGCGGTATTGGCGGAAACCCGCCGCATTCTGCCGCAGGCCAATTGTCGGGCGGATGCGCTGGAACATGCCTTGGACGAATTGCGGGTTCGCCATCCGGACCTCGTCAGAGACGTCCGGCGCACGGGCCTGCATTTCGTGCTCGAGACGTTTCCGGAAAGGATGTCGGGCCGTGAATTGACTTTGCGAATGATGGAGCGCGGCGTGCTGTTGCAGGCCTCGGGCGCCTATCCGGATGCGCCCGCCAAGCTGTTTCCGCCCCTCATCCTGGAGTCCGGCCACATCACTGAGTTGGCTGAAAAGCTGGACGATGTGTTCTCCGGACGATAGCAACCTTATTGAATCGGGCAGGTGGAACTATGAATACTCTGGTTGACGTTTCTTTGTTGGAAGCATTCGGCGAGGCCTGGAACGCCCACGACCTCGATGCCTTGATGCGGCTGATGTCTGACGACTGCATCTATTACGCCGCGGCCGGACCGGAAGCCGAGGGCAGGGAGTATGTCGGTCCAGCGGCGGTGCGCGACGCCTATGCCGGCATCTTTGAAAAATTCCCGGATGCCAGGTGGGATTTCTCCGGCCACTTCGTGAGCAGTGATACGGGGGTCTCCACATGGCGGTTTTTCGGCACGGCTACTGATGGGGCGGTGACTGAGGTCATGGGCTGCGATGTTTTCGAAATCAGCGGCAACCAGATACGGATCAAGAACTCCTTCCGTAAGAACCGGACTTGATTATTTTTCTTTCAGGATCGACGCAATGAGCAAGAGCAAACATCTTTCAGACTTGGACATCAAGGTCCAGCTGCACCCCTACACCAATGCGGCTGAGCATACGAGCATCGGCCCCTGCATCATAGAACGAGGCGAGGGGATTTATGTTTACGACACCGAGGGCAACCGCTATATCGAAGGGATGTCGGGATTGTGGAGCGTCGCCGTGGGGTTCAGCGAACCCAGGCTACGCGCGGCGATCCAGAAGCAGATGGATCATTTGCCCTACTACCATACCTTCAATCACAAATCGAATATTCCGTCCATCGAGCTGGCCAATATGCTTGTGGACCTTGCCGGCGATAGATTCGGCAAGGTGTTCTTCAGCAACTCCGGGTCAGAAGCGAACGACACCATCATCAAGATGGTCTGGTATTACAACAATGCCCTGGGACGTCCCAACAAAAAGAAAATCATTGCTCGATGGGGCGGATACCACGGCGTGACAGTGGCGACCGCCAGCCTGACCGGGCTGAAGGGCAACCACGACAGTTTCGATCTGCCTTTGCCGCGCATGCTGCACGTCAGAAAGCCGCACTTTTATCGTGAGGGCCTGCCGGGTGAATCCGAAGAAGAGTTTTCCAGCCGTTTGGCGCACGAACTGGACGAGTTCATCCAAAAGGAAGGTCCCGATACCGTGGCCGCCTTCATCGGCGAACCTCTCATGGGCGCCGGCGGTGTCGTCGTGCCGCCTAAAGGCTACTGGGAAAAGATCCAAGCAGTGTGCCGCAAGTACGATGTGCTGGTCATTGCCGATGAGGTCATTACCGGCTTTGGACGCACTGGCCATTGGTTCGCCTCGCAGTTGTACGGTATCCAACCGGACTTCATGACGGTTTCGAAGCAGCTGACCTCATCGTATCAGCCGCTGGCCGCCGTCCTGATGAGCACGAAGGTGGCTTCGGTGATCGCCGATCACAGCGGACATCTGGGGGTGTTCGGGCACGGCTACACCGCCAGCGGGCATCCCATTGCGACCGCCGTGGGCGCCGAAAACCTGCGCATCATTCGCGAGCGGGGACTGGTGGAGAACGCAGCGCGCGTGGGCGCCGTCCTGCAAGCGCGCCTGAGCGAGCTGGCCGATCATCCGCTGGTCGGCGAGGTCCGTGGCGTGGGCCTGATTGCTGGCGTGGAGTTCGTCGCCGACAAGGCCAACCGCCGGCCGTTCGAGCCCACCGGCAGCATGGGCAAGCGCGTGGCGGAGCGAGCGCAGGCCAATGGACTGATCATCAGGGCCGTCCAGGACAGTATCGCTTTCTGCCCGCCCTTGATCATCACCGAGGAACAGGTTCATGACCTGGTGGATCGTTTCGCGAAATCCCTGGATCAAGTGTCGGTCTGATGCATTTCGGCCCACGTGTCTCCGGCTGGCTCAGGCGGATATCATGTCGATGATCTCCCGGGGGCTTTTGCCCCCGATTCCCAGTCTCTCGGCATTGCGGCCTTCAGCATGGAAGTCACGGCCGGTTAATGCATTGGCGATGGTTACTGCCGCGTCCGATACGGGGGTTTCGATCCCCGCTGCGCGTGCAAGCGCGATCATGCCGACGAGGTCGCAGCCAACATCCTGAACCAGGTATCGATGTTTCAGCGATTTCGGCGCCGGAGCGTGTTCGTAGTGGGTGACGGCCATCTCCTGCAGGCTGTCGTGCAAGGATTCGTGTTTCAAGCCGTAGGTCTTGGCAAGCCATTCGCGTACGTTTTCCAGGGAAATCGAATAAGCTTTTGCCACCGCGAGGCGTTCGCGATCCATGGCTTCAATCAGCGAGCAGACGCTGGGCACCATGTTGGCGGCATAGAAATTATAGGATCCGGGCCCTTCGACCCGGCCCACGTTGGTGAGGATGCCGCAGATATGGAAACCCCCACCTAATGAGAATGCGGAGTTCAATGGGCTGTCTGCGCCGATCATTCCCGGAAATATCGGGCCGATCCGCTCCAGGACGGCCCGCGTGCGCGAGGCGGGGGTGGCTGCCAGATACCAAGTTGCCTTGACCGTGCCCATTTCCACTGTGTCGGGCGCGGTGACACCTAACATGAATGGGTAGGAATCCATTTCCGCGACGTCGACCTGTGCAGTGCAGCCGGCAGCTTCCAAAGTGCGTCGGAACAGCCAGGAGCCGAAAAAGTGCCCCTGGACCAGAATCACGATCTGGCCGTCGCGCAGCAGGGGCGCCAGTGCCGTGGCGACCGCCTCGTGGTCGTTGCCATAGGTCGAGACAAAGATCACGGCAGCCTCCGATACGACGTCCGGGAGGTTCGTGCTCGCCAGCGCGATGGGGGCGAAATCCTTGGGATGCCGGGTAATGCGCAGACCCTTGATCGCCTGTATGGGTGCGAGTTTTCCAGGGTCGATATCATGGATCCGAATCTGGAAGCCTTGCAGGCTCAGCGTGGCGGCAATTCCTTTGCCTCCGAAGCCGGCGCCGATGACGGCCAAGACCGAGTTTTTATCTATTGGCATTTGCAGCCGCTCCTGAAAAAGTGGGTTTCTGGGAAATTCAAGCTATTCGCCGGATGTGTCGGCAGATAATCTGGAGACTCGGCGCCGCAAGACTTCGGCCAATGCGATCAGCGCCGTCGCAATCACCAGCACCACCGTAGACACAGCGGCAAGGGTCGGGTTGACCTGCAGCAACAGGTCGTTCCACATTTGTTTGGGCAAGGTGGCGGTACTGCCTCCGGACACGAACAGGGCGACTGTCAGATCGTCGAATGAGGTGATGAACGCGAACAGGAAGGCAGCGACCAGGCCTGGGCGTATCTGTGGCAGGGTGATGCGATAGAAGGCTTTCCATTTGTTGGCACCCAGGCTCCAGGCGGCTTGCTCTTGCCGCAGGTCGAAACCTCGCAGTACGGCCAGCGCCGTGATGACGACTGAAGGCACTGCCAGAGTCGTATGGCCAAGCACCAGTCCAGCCTGGGTCCCGACGAGGCCCAGCCAGGCAAACAGATAAAACAATGCAACGGCGGTGATGATGCGCGGCAAGATCAGTGGCGCGAGGATGAGTGTCATGACGCCTATTTGCGCGGGGAGCTTCTGGCGCGACAGAACCAGGGCGGCCGCGGTGCCCAGGATGGTGCTGAGAATGGCGGTCATGGTCGCCACGGATAGCGACCGCCAGGTGGCGTTCCACCATGTGGGCGAGTCGAGGTAGACCCGATACCACCGCAGCGACCAGTCCTCGGGCGGGAAGTTCATGAACGAACCCGCTGTAAAGGAAACCGGGACCACGAAGAACGTCGGCAAGAGCAAAAAAACGAGACCCAGGACGGCGCTGATCACGAGCAGCAGTCTTGGGATGGATTTGCGCGGCTTGCCGGCATCGGAGCGGGCCAGCCGATCGAGTACCTTACCGATCCAGTCGCTGATGCTGCCAAGGATGGCGATCAGCCATGTTCCGAGCCATGCGCCATAGCGGCCGATGATCCCGGGAGGCGCGCTGCCGGATGGCGTATCGCCGCGCCCGCCGCCCGAAAGGGTGGCCACGCCCAGAAGCCGGTCATACAGGTAGAACACCAGTATTGCGGCTATTAACAGGACGAGAGAGAGCGCACCCGCGAAACGCCAGTTCATGAGCTCCAACAGGACGCTGATGATGACTTGGGAAATCATGACGTCCCCGGCCCCACCGAGGAGCGCCGGGATGATGAAGAAGCCCAATGATGTGATGAAGACCAGCAGCCCCGCAGCGGCGACCCCGGGCAGCGACAGAGGAAAATAGATGCGCCAGAAGGCCTGGCCGCCGCTTGCTCCCAGGGTATTGGCCGCGCGCGCCAGGTTGCGGTCCACGGCGATCATGACGGGCACCATGGTCAGCACCGCCAATGGCACCATACCGTGCGCCATGCCGATCATCACGCCGGTAAAGTTATAGATGAGCTCCAGCGGCGCGTCGGTGATGCCTGCCGCCATCAGAAGCTCATTGATCGCGCCGTTGCGGCCCAGCAGGATCATCCAGGCTACGGTCTTGACCAGAAAGCTGGTCCAGAACGGCAGCAGGACGAGCAGCAACAGCCAGTCTCGCGCCTTGGTGGACACGACGGCGATCAGGTAGGCGATTGGATAGCCGATCAGGATCGAGAGAAACGTCGTCCATGCCGCGATCTTGAAGCTGATACCCATGACGTGGAGATACACGGGCGTGGTGGCCAGGCGGGTGTAGCTTTCCAACGAAAGCTGGCCGGCACTGTCGGTAAAGCTTGCCCACAACAGCTTGGCGACGGGGTATGCGAAGAAAAAGAGGAGAAATATCAGCAGTGGATAGGCCGGCGCTGCGGATAGCCAGCGCGGGGGCTTGCGGCTTGACGACTTTTGGGCGACGTTCATTTTCTTTTTGCGGCGGGCAGCAGCACACCATCCGAGAAAGCCCACCCGACACGGACCTCCGCGCCGGGCTGCAGGTTCGCCGGCAGGTGCCGGCCGAGGTGCTTGCCCCATATGCAGGTGCCGTCTGGCAATTCCACGCAGTACTTGTATACCGCCCCGACGAACACCGACTCGGAGAGCACACCCTGTAATACATTGGGCATGACTTGGCCGATGTCCAGTATGTGGAGGTGCTCCGGACGAACCAAGAGACAAGCCTTGTCGCCGACCGTGACGGAAGGGTGGCCTGCCGCGGTCAATATGGCGCCACCGGGCCCGTGCAGTTGATGAGCATCGGCATCCTGGCTGTGGACCGCGACATCGATGAGGTTCGAGTCACCGATGAAATCCGCAGTGAATGCCGACGACGGCTTGAAGTACAGGTCTTCCGGCGTCCCCATCTGCTCGATACGACCCTCGTTCATCAGGCAGATGCGGTCCGACATTGTCATCGCCTCGTCCTGGTCGTGCGTGACGTATAGGACGGTGATGCCCAGGGTGCGATGCAATTCCTTGATTTCCATTTGCATCTGGTCGCGTAGCTTGCGATCCAGGGCTCCCAGCGGCTCGTCCATGAGAATGATCGATGGCCGGTAGACGAAGCAGCGTGCAAGCGCGATGCGTTGCTGCTGTCCGCCGGAGAGGTTCCTGGGATAACGGTCCGCAGTGTGCGCCAATTGGACGGTTTCCAAGGCCTCCGAAACCCGGCGGGCGAGTTCCTTTTCGGGTACGCCGCGCATCCGCAGGGGAAATGCGATGTTTTCACGCACCGTGAGGTGCGGGAACAAGGCATAGTTCTGGAAGACCATGCCGATGTCCCGTTGGTGCGGAGGCGCGTAAGTGGCCAGCTGTCCATCGATCCAGACTTCGCCGGCAGTGGGTTCGCTCAGGCCCGCGACGATCAGCAGCAGCGTGGTCTTGCCGGAGCCCGAAGGCCCCAGCAAGGTCAGGAATTCGCCCTCGTATAGTTCGAAGCTTGCGCTCTCAAGGGCCACCACCGACCCGTGCGTCTTCCGTGCATCCCGCACGGACAGCTTGCTTTTGCCTGTGTCGCTCAAAATCGTGGCCTCCGGTCAACCCAATATCCAGGTGTTGAAGCGCTCCAGGGCTTTTTCCTTGTTGGCGCCCCACCACTGGGCATCGCTTTGCAAGGCCAGCTTGAAATTGTCGGGGTAGGTCGGCAGCACCTTCTTGCGGGCTTCGTCTATGAACTCATACGCCTTCGGATTGGTCGGTCCATCGGACAGCAGTTGGGTCCAGGCGGCCTGGCGCTTGGCGTTCGCGCAGTATTTGACGAATTTTCTGCCGAGGTCGGCCTTCGGGTTGCCTTTGGGGATGACCCAGCCTTGGATTGAATAGATGCCTTGGTTCCAACAAATCTTCGCGGGTCCGCCTGCATCGATGACTGTCTGCGCGCGGGCATGGATCAACGGCAGCAGGTCGACCTCGCCGCTTTGGAGCATTTGGGTGGCCTGTGCCCCGCCCGTCCACCAGGCGCTGACGTGGGGACGCAGCTCGTCGAGTTTCTTGAACGCGCGATCCATGTCCAGCGGATAGAGTTGGGCGGGTTCGATCCCATCGGCCAGTAGGGCGATCTCGAGTGTGCCGATCGGGTGCTTCTGCAATGCTCGGCGGCCCGGGAATTTCTTGACGTCCCAGAAGTCGGCCCAGCTGCGCGGCTCGTTGTCGGTGAACTTGTCGCTGCGGAACCCCAGAATGTAGGTGTAGATGTCCATGCCCGCCCAGGTCGGACGCTTGGCTTCGGGCAAAAGCTCTTGCATGTCCGAGTCATCCCAGTCCAGCGGCTCGAGCAGGCCGAGTGGCTCGAGCGCGTACACATCCTCGAGAGTGGCGATGACCACGTCCCATGTGTATGTCCCGGTCTCGACGTTCGCCTTGATTTCCGTGGAGGGGTAATGTTGGCGCGCGATGTGATTCACCTGGACGCCGAATTCTTCCTGGAACGGCTTGACGAAAGCCAGGTCCCAGGCGGGGCCGAAGGGCCCGCCGGAGTCCGCCACGGTCAAGGTCTGAGAGCGCGCCATGCTCAGCGAGGGCAGCAGCAATGAGGGGGCGGCGCAGGCGCTGCCGATCAGCAGCTTGCGCCGTATTCCCGAAGGCTTGGATTCGGTGGTAGTGGTCTTCATGGTTGTCTCCGTTTGTCTGTCGTTATGTGTCGTCCCCGTTGGGGAGCTAGGGTTTCGCTTCGTGCTTGTCCGGTACGTATCCGATCAAGTCGATCTCGATCATGGCGTCTTTGACCAGCAGGCCCGTTGTGCCTACCGTGGTGCGGGCCGGTGGCGTCTTGAAGTATTGCTTCCAGACCTCGTCGAACGCGTTGAAGTCGTTCAGGTCCTCAAGGAAGACCTGTGCCTTGATGATGTGATCCAGCGAGCTGCCGGCCGCCTCGAAAGTGCGCTTGAGGTTGCCAAGGATGTAATGCGTGCGGCGTTTGATATCCGAGCCGTAGAACGGGAAATTGGGGTCGATTGCGGCCTCGGTCGGAATGCCTTTGCGGAAATCAGTGGGGAGCTGTCCCGAGGCGAAGACCAGGCCGCCGGCCACGAACGCCTCGGTGTAGTTCGCCAGAGGTTGGGGATTGTCGGATTTCACGACGTGGCGAGCCGGTGTATCCAGATAGCCGATCAGGTCGATCTCGATTCCCGCGTCCTTGACGAGCAGGCCCGATGTGCCCACGGTCGTACGGGCGGGCGGCTCTTTGAAGTATTCCCGCCAGACTTCGTCGAAGGCATTGAAATCATTCAGATCCTCGAGGAAAACCTGTGCCTTGACGACGTTATCCAGTGAACCCCCCGCCGCTTCGAATGTGCGGGCGAGGTTCTGGAGAATATAGTGCGTGCGGCGCTTGATGTCCGAGCCGTAGAAGGGGAAGTTAGGGTCGATTCTTGCCTCCGGCGGAACGCCGGTTTTGAAGTCGGTCGGTAGCTGGCCCGCGGCGAACACGAGTCCGCCTACCGTGAACGCCTCTGTGTAGTGCGCAATCGGCCTCGGGTTGCCGGACTGGACGATTCGGGTCGCGAGCTTGCCTGGGACATAGCCGATCAAATCGATTTCTATCCTGGCATCCTTAACCAGTAGGCCTGTTGTGCCCACTGTCGTGCGGGCGGGCGGCACCTTGAAGTATTCGCGCCAAACCTCATCGAACGCATTGAAGTCGTTCAGATCCTCAAGGAAGACCTGTGCCTTGACGACGTGATCCAGCGAGCTGCCGGCCGCCTCGAACGTCCGCGCAAGGTTCTGGAGGACATAGTGTGTCCGGCGCTTGATGTCCGAGCCGTAGAAAGGGAAGTTTGGATCGATCCTGGCCTCGGGCGGGATGCCGCTCTTGAAGTCGGTCGGCAATTGGCCGGCGGCAAAGATGAGCCCGCCGACCTCGAACGCCTCGGTATATTGCGCCAGCGGTTGCGGATTGCCAGATTTCACGATTCGTGCTTGCATGGGTTCTTCCCCTATGAATGCTGTGACGTCAGTTCAGGCGCCGGGTCCCGTCCGCCGCCTGTCCATACCAATCGAAAGGATGGTCGCCGACGTTCACGAGAACGCTCTTGACCTCGAAATGTTCGTCAAATGATTCCGTGCCGCACTCGCGTCCGATCCCGGAATCCTTGACCCCGCCCCAGGGCGAGGCGGGATCCAGGCGGTGATGGTCGTTGATCCATACGATGCCGGACTTCACTTGCGCGGCGACCCGGTGTGCCCGCGCGATGTCGCGCGTGCGGATGGCCGCGGCCAGCCCGTAGGGCGAGTCGTTGGCGATGGCGATCGCCTCGGCCTCGGTCTCGAACGGGATCGCCACCGTGAATGGGCCGAAGACCTCCTCGCGGGCGATCGACATGGCCGGGGTCACATCCGCGAACAATGTGGGTTCCACGAAGAATCCGCGCCCCTCCTGCTGCGGCGGGATGCGCCCACCCGCGACCAGGCGCGCGCCCTCGTCGAGGCCGCGCTGCACGAAATCCAGCACGCGTTGGCGTTGCCGTTCGGAGATGACCGGGCCCATTTGCGTCTCGGAATCAGCGGGATCGCCGATGCGGATGCTGGCTGCCTTGGCGGCGAGCTTCGTGACGAACTCGTCATAGATGCTCTGGTGCACCAGATGCCTGCTGGCGCAAATGCAGGTCTGGCCCGCCGCGATGTAGGCGCCGAACGCGGCGTAGTTCACGGCTTGGTCGACGTCGAAATCATCGAAGACGATGACGGGGGTCTTGCCGCCGAGCTCCAGAGTCTGACGGGCGAAGTGCTTGCCGGCCAGCGCCCCGGTGATCCGCCCGGCCTCGGTCCCGCCCGTCAGGACGAACTTGTCGAAACCGGGATGGGACGCGACGGCTTTGCCGGTGTTGGCCCCGACGCCCGTCACGACATTGAACACGCCGTCGGGCAGTCCGGCTTCAGAGAAAAGCGCCGCCAGCCGCAGAGTGGTGAGCGGCGTGTATTCGGATGGCTTGACCACTGTTGTGCACCCCGAGGCAAGCACCGGCGCGAGGCTCTTGCACAGGATCATCAGCGGATGATTGAACGGTGTGCAGTTCGCGACCACACCCACCGGCGTACGCAGGGTGTAGTTCAGGTATTCACCCTGGACCGGAATCACCGCGTCGCGTCGGGCTAGTGCCAATCCCGCGTTGTACCTGAAGAAATCGGGGAGGCGGGCGAGCTGGGCGCGGGTTTCCCGGATAGGGCGGCCGTTGTTTCGGGTTTCGAGAACGTAGAGTTCCTCGAGATGGGCCTCGAGCACGTCGGCCAGATGATTGACGAGTCTTGCGCGCTCGCGGATCGACATGCCGCCCCATGCGGGGGACTCGAATGCCTCGCGGGCGCTGGCATAGGCGGCTTCTACGGTGGCGGGGTTGCCGTCGGGCACGCGCGCAAACGGTTCCCCCCGGCTTGGATCGATGATGTCGATCATGCTCTCTGTGCCGTCGAAGTATTCGCGTCCATCGATGTGGTGACCGTGGCGCGAACGCGGCGCCGTTTCACCTGGAATGTGGGAATCCTGCATGTGTTCTCCTGGTCCCGTCAGCCCCGGATGGCTGCCTGGCTGAGATAGTTGATGACGCGCTTTTCAGCGTCGGTGATGTGGTGCTTGATCAGGCGACTGGCCTTGCGGCGGTCCCCTGCCTGTATTGCGTCGATGATCTCCCCGTGCTCCTTGAGCAGCACGGTCTTGTCCTGGGCAGGCACCGCATTCACGCTGAAGCGGATCATTCGCTCCATCTGTTCGATCAGATCCGTGGCCAGCCGCGCCATGCGCGAGTTTCCGGAACTTTCGCAGACCGCGATGTGGAAGGCCCGGTTGTATTTGATGAATGCGTCGGTCTGCTCTTCGTCTTTGTCCTGCTCGAGCGTGCGAAACGCATCCAGTCTGTCGAGGGCCTCTTGTGTCCCCGCCGAGGCGGCGGCCTCGGCGCAGGCGGATTCCAGCACCTTGCGCAGTTCGAACATCTCTTGGGCATCCTCAAGCGAAATGGGCGCCACCTTGTAACCCTGGCGTGGAGCAACCGTTACCAGACGTTCTTGTTCGAGACGCAACAGGGCTTCCCGGACGGGCGATTTGCTGACTGCGAAGCGGCGCGCGAGGTGCTGTTCGCGCAGGTCCGAGTTCGGCAGCAGCCGGCATTCGAGGATCTCGCCTTTCAAGACTTGGTACACGTTTTGAGTCAGCGAGATCGAAGTGAGCTCTGACATATCACACAAACTTTAATTAAATTTCTGATATATTACATCAAAGTTCCGTATCGCGCGGAAATTTTTGTTCTCCCATGAAAATTGCAATAAAATACGGTAATTAAGCATTAATTAGCCTCTATTGTCTATAAAATAGCTTAAAATCTATAGTTCAAATTTATTTATTTATTCGGAAAAACATCGTACTAAGATATCAGATGGCAAAAAAACAGATTTTGGAATGACATTATCGAACTCTCGGAGGGTCTATGGTCTTGCGTCAAATCGGGCATGGAAGCCCAGTATTGCTGGTGCACTCGCTGCTGGCGGACAGCGGCAGCATGGATGCCCTGGCTTCAGAGCTTTCATCGCTCTATCGGGTCGTGATTCCCGATCTGCCCGGATACGGTGAGTCGCCGCGCTCGAGCGCGGCGATTCCCGAAGTCGCGGCGGAATTGATGGCAGCCTTGAAAGCGCAGGGACTGGATCGAGGGCTTGGCGTGCTAGGCAATGGCTATGGCGGATTCATCGCCCTGTCTCTCGCGCAGCAGTTCCCAGACCAGGTCCGGCGGCTGATCCTGTTGGATAGCGCCGCTGCGTTTCCCCCGGAAGGCAAGAAGGGCGTGGAGGCGATGATGGATAGCGTGCGGGCCGGCGGCATGCGGGCCGTGACCGATATCGCTTTGTCGCGACTGTTTCCGGCGGCTTATGCGCAGGCGCATCCCGAGGCCGTAACGGCATGCCGAGACGCTTTGTCGCGGATGGATGCGGAGGCCTTCGTCGGAATGTGCCGCAATTTGATCGCGGTCGACCTGCGTCCTGGCTTAGGTTCCGTCCATAGCAAGACGCTCGTGGTCGTCGGGTTGGAGGACAAGGCGACGCCGGTGATTCTGGCCCGAGAGCTTGCCAAGGGCATACCGAATGCGCAATTGATGGAGTTGGCCGGTTGCGGTCATGCGCCGCACATACAGATGCCGGAGGTCGTCACGCCCCTGATCAAGCGCTTCCTGGCGTGAAAACTATTCCGTCTTCAATGCTCCCACCCCCGCACGATCGCCTCCGCTGTCCGCAGGCTTAAGGCGGCGATCGTCAAGGTGGGGTTTGCCGTGCCGCCGGTGGGAAATACGCTGGAGCCCAGGATGTACAGGTTGTCGTGATCATGGCTGCGCAGCTGCGCGTCGACGACGGATTGCCGCGGGTCGGCACCCATGCGACAGGTGCCCATGATGTGGCCGGCGCCGAAGAAATCGGTGGCGTGGTGGATTTCGCTGGCCTGCAGGTGGGTGAAGATTTCCTGGTGGTCCTTCTGCGCCTGCAGCATGCCGCGCCGTGCGTAGTCGTCGACGCGGTAGTGGATATGCGGCAGTGGCACGCCGTAGATGTCCTTCTTCGTGGTGTCCAGCGACACCCGGTTGTCGGGCTCGGGCAATTGTTCGGTCAGGGCCGTCAGGCGCAGGTGGCGGGCGGTGTCCCGGGCCAAGGCCTGGTTCATTTGTGCCGCGGACAGTCCGCGGTCGGCCAGCTGGGCGGCCAGGGTCAGTGGCGCGCCGGTGGGCCAGCTCCAGCCGTCGTTCCCGATCTCGATGCGGTAGGCGCTGCGCTCGCGGCGAAACGGTCCATCGCGCAGGTTTTCGATGCCCGAGGTCGAGAGCGGGCCGCGGTAGGGGTAGACCGGATCCCGGCTCAGGGCCCAGGATAGTTGCACTGGATGGTCCATCAGGTTGCGCCCCACCTGGTCGGAGCCGTTGGCCAGGCCATTGGGCCATGCCCCCGACCGCGAGGCCAGCAGCAAGCGCGGGGTTTCGATGGCATGGCAGGCCAGGATGAAGACCGTCGCTCTAACCTCGCCCTCGGACTGGTCCCAGCGGCGAAAGCGGGCGCTGGTGATCCGGCCCTCGGCATCGGGGATCAGTTGCACGACCGTACTTTGATCCAGCAGCCGTGCGCCCGCCGCTTGCGCTTTCTTCAGGTGCACCGTGGCGTCGTACTTGGCCTGGACCGGGCATACGGGGATGCAGCTGGAACTGCCACAGCAGGGCGGCCTTGCATCGTGCACGATGGAATTCCGGGCCTGGGGGGTGGCACGGACCTGGAAGCGCGTGCCCGTCAAGGCCTGGTCCATGGATCTGTCCACGAATGACTGGGGGATGGGCGGCAGCGAGAACGGGCCGCTGCGCGGCGAGCTCAGGTCATGGGCGGAATCGCCCGCGACCCCCAATGCGTGCTCGGCCTGCAGATAGAAGGGTTCCAGGTCTGCGTAGCTGATGGGCCAGTCGACTCCATAGCCGTGCAGGGTATGCGTCTGGAAATCCGACGGCAGCAGGCGCAGGCACGTCCCCAGCCAATGCCAGGTGGTGCCGCCGACGACTTTCAGGTAGGTGCTCTTGAACAGATCCGGCCCGGTTTGCTGGTACCAGTCGGTCGGGCGATCGGTGGTGGGATGGATGGCCTCGGGCTGCACGGGATAGGCGCATTCCGGGACCTTGATGGGGGCATTCCAGAAGTTCTGTACGGCTTGCCCGCGTTCCACCGGCTTGCCGGCCTCCAGGATCAGGACCTGCAGGCCGGCCTCGGCCAGGCGCGCGGCGGCCAGGGCGCCGGCGACGCCTGAACCGACAATGACGATGTCTGCTTGCAATGGACTGGCCATGTGTTGTCCGATGAGGGGATTTGGCGGGCTGCGGTCAGCTTGCGAGGGGTTCGGGGGCGTCGGACCAATAGCCCGTGGCGCCGCCGCATGTGCCCGGCACGTGCAGGAAGGGCGCGCTGCGCCAGGTCAATGCATCCTGGAAGCCCACCACGGCGGTGCCGGCGGGCGTGTCCATCAGGCCAGTGAACCAGATGGCCCGCAATTCGGCGGCGAGGGCGGGGTGGGCGGTTTCGTCCTGCAGCAGCGCAGGCAGTGCGGCGGTTTTTCCCTGCGCGACAAGCCTTTGCAGGATGCGCTGCGCCATGTCGCGGTCCAGAGAGGCGGGCGGCTGTCCGCACAGACGGGCGCTGAGCTGGATGAAGTCATCCAGGGGCAGGGCGGTGGCCCACGTGCGGGCCGGCATGCCCAGCGCAGCGGTGGCTGCGGCGCCCAGCATCAGGGCGCGGCGTTGTGTGTCCATGCAGGTCTCCTCATGCCGGTCGGGGAGGGTGCCGGCTGGGGTACATCATACCTGCCGGGATTTAGTACCACCAATGCTAAAACCGCCTCACCCCAACATTCATCCGGGATCCCGACGATGGTGCACTCAGCAACATCTTTATATCCAACGGTGATTCGTTCTACTTCCACGGATGATATGTTTTCGCCCCCCGACTTCACCATGTCCTTGGTTCGGTCGCTAAACCAGATCACGCCTTCATCGTCGATGTATCCAACATCTCCGCCATTGAAGCGGATCGGGCGGGCAGCGTGGACATTTGGTGGACAAAGGCGTGGTGGCGTAGTGAACGGGACGTGGGCGAAAGGAAGCAGCAACGTGCAGGATGCGGCAGAGCGCATCCCTGATGCTGTAAATTTGCGCGGATATTTGCCAAATCACTATGATTATCAAAGGTTTGCGAGCTGCTTGAGGCTGGTGTGGCAGCGGGGTATATCAGCCTCCAAGTGAAATCGATTTCGAAATCTCTTGGGCAGAAACACTTACCTTGTTCGGCTAATATGCGCATATAATTTATTGAATAAGATGCGCATGGTCGCACTACTATATCAAGGAGATTGCCATGCTAACCGTCAACCGTCCCCGCAGTGCCGCCAAGCGTGCCACGAATGTGACATTGCCCGAAGACCTGCTTTCCGAGGCCAAGGCCCTGCAAATCAATATCTCGCAGGCCGCTGAAGCCGGCGTCGTCCAGGCCATCGCGTGCGCACGTAGCGAGCGCTGGCTTGCTGAGAACCAGGAAGCCATCGAGAGTTCCAACGCTTTCGTCGAAAAACACGGCCTTCCATTGGCGAAGTATCGGATGTTCTGATGAGCCGATACGACGTCTACGCGAACCCGTCAGGCCTTGGGTATCTTCTTGATGTCCAGGCCGACATCCTGCAGCCGCTGAATACAAGGGCTGTTGTGCCACTGGTGCCCTTAAGTGAAGCGCCCAAGCCGGCGAAGACACTTAACCCTGTTTTCGATATACATGATGAGTTGCACGCGATGGTGACGCAATATATCGCTGCAGTTCCTGTCAGTGAGCTACAGAACCCGGTATGCAGTCTCCGACAGCAGCACGACGATATTGTGGGTGCCATTGATTTTTTGTTTCATGGATTCTGACCGTCCCCCGTTTGTGAGAAAGAGCCCGTATTTGCAGGCAAAAAAACTGCCCCGAACCTTTCGGTGTCGGGGCAGCTTGTCTGTTCTGGTGGCGCATCCCTGATTCGAACAGGGGACCTGCGGATTATGATGCCTCGAATACCGTATTTTGTGAGATCGAACGAGATTCAGTGAGACAAAAAATACTCTTTAATATCAAATAGATATTGATCTATTTTGGTTTAAGTGTTCTCATGTTACTTCAATCAAGCGCAGTATTTTTGGGACACCAGCGGGACACGGGCTGCATTGAAGCTGTCCCAGGTAATCCAAATTGCTGGATGGAAATCTTGAGAGACACTTGCCATGACCCTGCTCACAAGTCGAGCCGTTGATGCTCTGAAACCCAAGGACCAACCTTACAAGGTAGCGATAGATCGCGGTCTTCAATTGCGAGTTGCCCCGGATGGGGTTAAAACGCTTCTCGTCCGTTATACCGTGCAAGGCACCAGCGCTGTTCGTCAGTACCGCCTCCCGCAAGATTATGGCAATGGCGCCGGTCAAATTAAGCTGGCCGATGCACGAGCAGAGGCCCAACGCATCCGTGCGCTTGCCCGTGCGGGGGTTGATTGGCCTGCTGAAGAAGAAGCGCGTTTGCAGGCCGAAGCACAGGCACGCGAGACGCAGGAGTCCACGGATGGTCAGACGCTTGCAGAAGCCTTGCGCGAGTATGTTGAAGAAAAGCGGCGGGCCAAAGATGGCTTGCCCCTCAAGGCTCGAACCAAATCCGAATACACCAAAATGGTCGAACCGGGCAAGACTGCCAAGAATGGCAAAAAATTCGCGGATGGCGAACTGATGGCGCTGGCTGACAAGCCGTTGTCCACGATCACCGCGAAAGACATCAAGGACACCTACACAAAACTGCTTGGTCGCTCCAAGCGACGGGCTGACTACGCCATGCAGGTTTTACGTGCCGTTCTGCGCTGGCAAGGAATCAAGATCGAAGACAACCCGCTGAGCCAGGAAACGGCTGGCCGCAACCGTATTGTGCTGGCCCCGCCAAGGGGCGATCCCAAGCCGATTCCTGCCGAGAAGCTGGGTGCCTGGTGGCTGGCAGCGTGCGCCAGTCCTCGTCGGGTGGCTGCGAACTATTACCGTTTCCAACTGCTGACTGGTTGTCGTGGCGTCGAGATCCTTGGTGAGAAGAAATACGACTACGAACCTATCAGAGTACGGGATGTGAATCTCGAAACCGGCCGCATACTGCTGATCGACACCAAGAACCGCAGCAACCACCAGTTGCTGTTGTCGCGCGAAGCATTGGCAATTGCAAAGGAAGCGTGCGAAGGACGCAAACCCGAGGAACCCTTGTTCCCGATTACGGATGCTCGCAAGACGCTGGCCTGGATCAACAAGAAAGCAGGGACGACCGTGCAGGGCCATGACATGCGGGCGACCTTCACCACGATTGCCGAAGAGCTGGTATCCGGCGGTGTGCTCAAGCGCATGATTAACCACGCCACCAATGGCGACGTGACCCTGGGCCACTACGTCGGCAAGGGTGAGGCGCAGTTGCGCGCGGGTTGGCAAACCGTGGCGGATTTCATCGGCAATGCCGCTGCGGAGGAAACCGCTCGGCGCGCTACGCCCGATTCCATGCCTGTTTCGGATGCGGGAGGGCATATCGTGATTGTTGCCCCTGAAGCAGTGGTGGAAATGGCATGATGCGAACTCCAACGGTGCTGGGCGTACCCATGCTTCTTCTGGTGGGTAACAGGGTGGCTGTGTCATGAGGTGGGTAAGTTGCATCAGGCAAGGTTTCATCGAGGTGAGCGGCGAGCGCTACGATCTCTCGCATATGCGTGGCCCGACCTTCGAACTCGCCATCGCCGCGACAGCCCGCTTCCCAGCTCTGACACTGCGCATCGAAGTCGAGTTCACTTCGCATTGCGTGTCTTTCGGCCCGAAGGAAGGCGAAATTCTTGATTTTGATGCCTTGGGGCGAGATCGCCGGATACTCGATCATCGGCAGGTTGCACGGGCCTTCTGCTTTGACCGCTACCGCTGGTCGCTGTCATTGCCTGCCTTGGTGCGGACGTTGGATGGGCATTTCTGCAACTTTACTGGGCAGGGAAACTGGTTGGTCATCCGTGCGATTGATGACCAAGGCCGGGAAGTGGACTATGAAATCTACTTTCGGTTGCGCCGGCACGATAAGAATGCGCTACGCATGGTAGTGGAAAGCGCCTATGTTCGCGCGCCTGGCACGCCCGGCCCCGGTATTCCGCATGACCGCAAGGGCAGGATTCGCTTTCAGGTGATGGCGGCCAAAGTGTTCCGCGGAGAGCCGCTGCGCGACCCCAGCCACCATCGTCGGTAGCTGAACAGGCGCCGGAAAAGGCGAAGCGCCGCGTGAGCGGCGCTTCGTTTCGCGGGTGCTCTTCAATATCAGCACGGCTGAACCCTGTTTCCAGGGGGCAGACAGACACCTTTGCAGGCCCCGGTACATCTATCTACAGAAAAGCATACTTGATTGATGGTCGAAAGTCAAGGCCAGGCTAGGTCTTGTCCAAGGCCATCTACGAGCGGCAGACTGGACAGCCGGCCGCCGCAACTCAGGTTCAATGAAGGGTTAAGCAGACAGTTCGCCGCGAGCGATGAAAACCTAGAACGGGATATCTCCCTCAAGACTATGTGAAAGATCTACCAGGTAAATTATCTGTGATGCGCAAACAGCCAGAACGTACTCGGTAACTTCGGCCGAGGCCTTCCCTCCTGTGGCTGCTCCATGAGCCACTCCCTCACCTCCATTTCGGAATGCGTAAATGCCAGTGAGCGTTTGTGTAAGTGCCTTCGGAACTGACACCACATTCGTTATTCCAAACCATTTGATCAAATCTCCCAGCGTCGAAGCCTTTGCCATCGGAAAGAGCACCTTGCCGGTTGCCTCAACAGCACATACAGCTTCCTTGACTGCGTTCTCGAAATCCGGCTTGGTGGGATGGCGGAAGAACTGTAGTGCCTTCTCGAAATGCTGTCGTGCGCTTATCAATTCTGCTGCGCCGAGAACTACCTGAGATTTTGATGCAAGCTCTACCGTGTGCTTCCGGCCTCGTCGTCGTACCGCACCATCTGTGAACTCGTATGCGAGTGCTTCCTCAAGAAACAGTCGCTGAAGTTCAGTGGCAATGTAGGCTTGTGAATCGGAAACGGAAATCTCCTCAGTGTAATTGCCAAAGCCGTCTTCCCATCCAACCTGATTTGGGAGTCGGGAGTAAAGCCGTTCACAGAAATCGTAGACCTTCTGCCACTGAAGCGTCTCCAGCGCGGAAGTGGCGTTTGCCTTCGCCTCTTTAAGGCTCGACACTGATGAGGTGTCATACGACACCAGCTCAAGCCGACCCGTGCGGTGAAGCTCGCGGGCAATTACTATCCAGTCAGCCACATACCTCCGTTCGACAAGGTCAGCTAGCAGATGCAGCAGGCCAGCCCTACCCGTATCGGGAAAATCAGCGTCAATTTGCCGATGCGGTCCTTTAGTGCGCGCGGAGAAAGGTATCGATGGAGTGGTGGTCATGTCTCTGTTGTGGACGAACGTGTTATATCTGGACGATGGCGATTCCCATCGAATGTATCAAAAACAAACGAGCGATGTCGCGGTTTACTGCATAACAGTACGTTATCACTCCATAGCGTCTCTGCTCTCGCAGACCGCGCTGCTCCACGTTTCGCTAGCCGCTCATCCCTGGCGGGACTGGCCTCGGCCAGCCTAGCGCATCCCTGACACCTCCGGCCCGGCTTCGCCGCTTCGGCCTGCGCGCTGGCGCTTGCCTGCGGGCAGCACCATAAGAACAGGCCGTTGCCTGCTCATCCGTCTTTCCTGACTTCATCACCTTGTCCGCGACTGTAGCCCGTGGCCGCGTGCCGTCAAGGCGCGCCAGGCCGTGTCCTCGGCTGCGCCTGCGGGCCGCACCTACCTGGCGCTTTCCTCCTTGACGGCCCACGTTCGTGGGCTCCTGACCGTCGCGGGCGATGAACTCAGGAAGACGGTGGCAACGAGGCCAACCGGGTTCTTCGTGCCGACCGCACATCAACAGCTCAAAGGCTTTGGGCTTCCGAATCTTGGAATCCGGTGTGCGGTGAAAAGCAAACCCTTTCTTTGTCAGGAGAAATCCCATGCTTGCATCCCGTTTCGGTTCCCACTCTCCGGTGCTTCGCAGCGACCGCCCGCTATCGGACGATCAGATCAGGGCCGTGGTTCCGTCCATTTATGCCGACGCGCCACACGGTAGCCGTTCAGAACGCTACAGCTACATCCCCACGGCGGCGGTGCTGACGGAACTACGGAAAGAAGGGTTTCAGCCCTTCATGGTGACGCAAACCCGCGTGCGTAACGAGGATCGGCGCGAGCACACCAAGCACATGATTCGGCTTCGCCATGCCAATCAAGTGAATGACAGCATCGCCAACGAAATTATTTTGCTCAATTCGCACGATGGCACGAGTAGCTATCAGATGCTCTCTGGCGCCTTCCGATACGTCTGCGCAAATGGCCTTGTGTGCGGCGATACCCTGGCCGATGTGCGTATCCCCCACAAAGGCGATGTGACCGGGCAAGTAATTGAAGGTGCGTATGAAGTGCTGGACGGTTTTGAGCGGGTACAGGAATCCCGCGAAGCCATGCAGGCCATCACCTTGGACGAAGGCGAAGCGCACATTCTCGCCCGCGCCGCGCTGGCCTTGAAATACGACGACCCCGACAAGCCCGCACCCATCACCGAAAGTCAGATTCTGATGCCGCGACGGTTTGATGACCGCCGCCCCGATCTTTGGATGACCTTCAACCGCTTGCAAGAAAACCTCACCAAAGGCGGCTTGCGTGGCCGCAGCGCCAACGGTCGCCGCCAAAGCACGCGAGCGGTGCAAGGCATTGATTCCGATATTCGCCTGAATCGTTCCCTGTGGCTGCTGGCCGAGGGTATGCGCCAGTTGAAAGCCTGATTCCCTTACGCGGCAGGGGCAGGCAGCCACCCTTGCCGCGTATTTCATGGCTGCAATTCACAACTCACAAGGAGTGTTCACCATGAACGCGATCAACTCAACCGAAACCCAAGCCATCGACACGGCCCACGCCGCAACCGACACCGTGACCCCGGAGCAAAACCTGATACGGGTTCCGCTGTCGCGGTTGCGTCCGTCCAAGCGCAATGTACGCAAGACGGCGGGCCAGTCCATTGATGCCCTGGCCGAGAGTATCGCCCGCGTGGGGCTGCTGCAAAACCTGACCGTGATTCTGGCCCGCGACGGCGAGCATTACGATGTTGTGGCCGGTGGCCGTCGCCTTGCAGCACTGAAACTGCTGTCCAAGACCCGCCGTATCCCCAAGGATTGGGAAGTGCCGTGCCTGCTGGTGGCCGATGCCAATGCCCGCACCGTGAGCTTGACTGAAAACGTGCAACGCGAAGCCATGCACCCGGCAGACCAGTTTGAAGCCTTCGCGGCGCTGGTGGCCGAAGGCCGACCCATCGAAGACATAGCGGCCGATTTTTCCGTTACGCCGCTGGTGGTGCAGCGCCGCCTGAAACTGGCGAATGTCTCGCCGCGCCTGTTGGCCGATTACCGCGCCGATGCCGTGAACCTCGATCAGTTGATGGCGCTTGCCATCACAGACGACCATACGGCACAAAATGCCGCCTTTTATGATGCTCCCGAATGGCAGCGCAGCCCCCACGCCTTGCGAGATCGGCTGACGGAAAGGGAGATTGACGCAAGCCATGCGCTGGTGCGCTTTGTGGGGCTGGACGCCTACGAAGCCGCTGGTGGCGGGATTCGCCGCGACTTGTTCGCGGAAGGCGATAGCGGCGTCTACGTGACCGATGCTGCGCTGCTGGAAACGCTGGTGCGTGAAAAGCTGGACGGCCACGCCGCAAGCGTGAAGGCCGAGGGTTGGGCATGGGTGGATGCCACACCCGCCGCGACCTACGCCGACCTGCAAACCTTCCAACGCGCCCCGCGAGAGCGGCATAACCCCACCAAGCGGGAAAGCGACCGCATGGAAAAGCTGGAAGCCAAGATGCAGGCTATTGGTGAAGAACTCGATATGGCGCTGGAAGAAGACGACGAGGAAAAGGCCGATGCCTTGCAGGAGGAAGGCGACCGCGTGGGCCAACAATTGCAGGCGTTGGAAGATCGCTTGCTGGACTATGCCCCCAACGTCAAAGCCGCCGCCGGGGCCATCGTGACCCTTGACCGGCAAGGCCAGATCGTCGTGCATCGCGGCCTGATGCGTGAAGCCGAAGCCAAGGCGCTGCGTACCTTGGAACGACTGCGGCAGGGGTTCGGCGGCGAGGACAACGAGCACGGCGACGGCGAGGATGACGATCAGCCCAAGCCCGCTTCCATGTCCGACCGGCTGGCGCAACGCTTGAGCGCCCACCGTACCGCCGCGCTGCAAATCGAACTGGCCCGCCATCCACAGGCGGCGCTGGCTGCCGTGGTGCATGGCATGGTGCAGGCGGTGATGCCGGTAAACCGCTTTTGCCATCACAACGTGCCGCTGGAAATGCGCTTCACCGTGCAAGATCGGCTGGTACGTCTGGCCCCGGATTGGCCGGAGTCGCCCGCCGTGCTGGCCCTGGCCGAGTTGCAACGGGCAATGGGTGAAACCTTGCCGCAGGATAGCGCCGAACTGTTCGCCGCCTTGCTGGAAACACCACAGGATGAATTGCTGCGGCTGATGGCCGTATGCGCAGCCATGACGGTGGATGCAATCACGCCCCGCGCCACACCCTTGCAACCGGGCGGGGAACTGGCGCAGGCCGTGGGGCTGGACATGGCGGCATGGTGGCAGCCGACCGCCGAAGGCTATTTCATGCACATTTCCAAGGCCCTGATTCTGGAAGCGGTGGGCGAGTTTGCCCCTGACCATGTTTCCCGGCTGGAAAAGTTGAAGAAGGCCGAGCTTGCCAGCGAAGCCGAACGACTGGTGGCGGGTACGGGGTGGATGCCCGCCGTCTTCCGGGCGCAAGCATCGCAGGATGCCGCCGCCGAAATCGAAGCCGACACCGACGAAGCGGTTGATGCTGTGGCCGCGTAATCCTGCCGATAGGCCAGCGCCCCGGTTCAGGCCGGGGCGCTGCGCCGTCTAGTCAGCATCGGCCCCAAAGCCCCGACGCTTTGGGGCCGATAGTCAAAATCCGGGCGCTGCATCGCCGCGCCCGGAGCCAACCCAAAAGCAAATCAGCCGGACGCAGCCCCCCAGGCTGGCCCGGATTCAAAGGCTTGAAACAGAAAATTGCCGCCGCCGCATCCAACTCGGGATGCTGCGGCGGTGATCTTGCGCGGGTATCTCCCCGCGTAACTTGAGGGGCTGAATGTGGCTTTCCAACAGGCTCACGCTGGCGATCAGCCCTGAGATCAGACAGCACCGCCACAATGGATAAATGCCGCCCCATTTAGTCGCAGGGCGCAGGAAACAAGGCGTGTCACGAAAACTTCACGGATTATGCACAGGCTTGCTCACAGAATCTGTGGATAAAACTGAGCGTGTCGGCGCAAGCGCCGCCGGGCGTTCGGGCTACGCCCCATGCCGACCTTGTCGTCACGGCCATTCGGCGTCAATCCCTCACGCCTTCGCGCCTGTGGCGCTGCGCACTTCGTTTGCGGGTTGCACTGCGGGCAACCATTGAGACACAGCCGCGTTTCACGCGGAAGTTTTCAACGAAAAACCCAGTGACACTGTGGGGCGGTCTTGCTGTTCCCTTCACCGTATCACGGGCTGCTCGCCGTCAAGGGCTGCGCGTGCTGGCACGCTGGCGGCCTGGCGGCCGTCTACGACCCCTGACTGCTTGCGCTGCGCCGTGCTGGACACGGTTCCGGGCAATTCCGCCCGAGTAACCGGAGCACGATCATGTCTGAACAATCCTTTTCCTCTTACGAATCCGCTTTGCTGGTGCGTGACGCGCAGGGGCGCTATCTGCCGGCGACTACCGATCAGATTCTTGAAGCGGCCCGCCAAGCGGTAGACCAGAAAATGGTGCGAGGGACGGCCTTCACATCACCTGCCGTCGTCAAGGAGTATCTGACGACGAAACTGGCTGGCTTTGATGTGGAGGTATTCGCTGTTCTGTTCCTTGATTCCCGGCATTGTCTGATCGAATACGTGGAAATGTTCCAAGGCACACTCACTCAAACGTCAGTCTATCCACGCGAAGTCGCCAAGGCGGCGCTGCATCATCACGCGGCCGCGGTCATCCTGGCGCACAATCATCCCAGCGGAAATCCCGAACCAAGCGAAGCAGACAAGGCGTTGACTGCCCATTTGAAAAAGGCGCTTGCTCTCTTGGATGTTCGCACATTGGATCATGTCATCGTGGCTGGTCAGGAGACGGCATCATTTGCCGAGCAGGGCTTGCTGTAAACCACGGGGCTTCGGCCCCATTTTTTTGCTTCGTCTGGTGCGGTTCGGATGTGGAACTGCGCGCGTTGCTTGCCAAAAACAGCGCCCCGCCAAAAGGCGGTGCGGAGTAATGCTACGCCGGGACTTGCTGCGGCAGGTTGCACGCATGCGTGCCGTCCACGATGCTGGCAGCTCCTTGTCTTGCAAATCACGAGAGGCGGTTCACCGACAGCTCGTCCGGCCTGCTTATGGGATTGTCACACCACGCTTTCTATTTCGATTCAGCGCCGCACGCGGCGGGTGCTTTGTCGCCTTGCAACGGAAGGCTGGATCTTGCTCGCATCAGCGCACATGCCGGTGAAGCAGTCATGCGGGGCACCGATTCCACCATGTCTCCTTTGCAGGACGGTCGGCCTGTACGTCCTTGTCTTGTCGTGAATCCTGGCGGTGGGCGGCTGCGCCTTCGGGCTGATTGGCCGCAACCGTACAGCACAAACAATTTCCCCGCCGCCTCAGGCGGCTTCCTCGCGCGAAAAATTTTTTGTGCTTCCCGGCCCTTCACGCTGTTACGGCCGCTGGCGCGGTGCGGCTAGCCCACCCCCGCCGACCGGATCACAACAAGGACGCACTGGCGCGACCTTGATACCCCTGAAAGGAGAATTACCATGGCTAACATCGGCACCTTCACCGCAGACAAAGACGGCTACACCGGCACACTGCGCACCCTGACGCTCAACGTCAAGGTCAAGCTGGTACCCAACGACAAGGGCGAGAACGACAAAGCCCCCGACTACCGCCTGCAGGCGGCAAGCAACGACATCGGCGCGGCGTGGCGAAAAACCAGCGAGGCTGGGCGCGAATACCTGTCCGTGACCCTGGATGACCCCTCGTTCCCGGCGACGGTCTATGCACGCCTGATCGAAAACGAGGACGGCACGCACGACCTGCTGTGGTCGCGCAGCAAGCCGCAAGCGGCTTAACCCTCACGGCCCCGCCTTTTGGCGGGGCGCTGCTGCATTCAGCCTGCGCCCAATGGCCTGTTGCGGCGTGTACACCTTAACTCTACAGTGAGACCTTACCGTCGGTAAGCTGGTTTTCTGTTGCTGTCATCAGCACGGCCGTGCTGCATTCCAGCGCGCCGGCGATCTTGAAGATGACTGACAGCGTGGGCGCGTGTTCGCCGCGCTCGATCTTGCCCAGGTGGGAGCGTTCGATGACAGCCATGTTCGCCAGGGTTTCCTGGGCGATGCCACGTTCCGTGCGCAGCGCGCGCACCGCCATGCCGAAGGCTTGCGCCAGTTCGGCATCGAAGGTGGTGGCGCCGACGGGTCGGCCGCGCTGGATGGGACGCTTGCTCATAGACACAAGCGTCGTTCGACGGCACAATTAAAACCACGTTATCTTTAACTCATTCATCCAAGTTTCTTCTTTTTCCTGTGTAATGACGGAAATCCGTATTTCTGGATTTCCTTAAAAGCGGAGAACCGCAATCGTGCTTTTTCTGACTCGCACAGACCCGGCATTACGCCTCTACGTTTGCCCGGATTCCATACAAACCGCTTTCGTGTTTTCTCACAAAGACACGGATACACATCAGCGGCTTTACGCTTTGGCAGCTCAACCGTGAATCCATCTCTCATCACCGACGAGGAACGCGCACAACTGCTGGCGAATGGACAGGCCCGCGCTACCGGGCAGACCATCGACCCGCTACCGGTGGTGCGGCTTTTCACCCCGGATGCTCACCTGACCTGGCTGCTCACCGAACTTGACCCGGAAGACGGCGACACGGCCTACGGCCTGATCGACCTGGGGCTGGGCATGCCCGAGCTGGGCACGGTGCGGCTGTCTGGTCTGGCGTCCATCGTCGGGCCACGCAAACAGCCCGTGATGCGTGACCGCTATTTCCAGGCGGCGCGGCCTTTGTCTGAATATGTCCGTCTCGCACAGGAAAACGGCTCGATCACCGATTAAGGGTGAGATGTGGTGATGCCACTGCATCCAAGCCGGGCGCATTGAGACTATTTCCGTCATAGTCCAGACCCGTTGGGTCTGAATCAGCAGCCTTGCAGAAAAGCGCAGCGGCCCGGACGTAAATAGTCATGATCTTTTGCGCGAAATGCGGCAGGGTCTTGGGGCTGCATACTGAAATTGCAGCGGCGCCATCGCCGTATTCGGATAAACCGCGCAAGGGTTAAGACGCAATCGGACTTGATATTTTCAGTTTCATTTTATGCGATTGGTAGTCAAATCTTAACGCATTGAAACTGCGTTGTGTGCGTTTTATCGCTGCCGATGCGCCCGCTGCTATTCGGAGGGTTTGCGTCATGGCGGAGTCAACCATCGGCCACTGGTATCCGAGCGCCGCGTATCTGTATGTGTTGCACCTTGATGGCCCGGCTTTGGCCTGGGAATATCTGCGCCGCCATCCCGATTACCGGCAGGATTGGCAGGATTTCCAGACTCAGTCCAATGCGGGGACACAGGCCGCTCACCATTGGGGTTTGCGCCTGCTGGAAGATCCGGCCCTGGATGCGCGCGACGCGCATCCGGTCTGGTTTCCCGATCATGATGGCATCCAGCTTTACCCGGATGCCGACCCCTTGCCCGATGCCGTCCTCTTTGAACTCTGGCGCATCCCCGGCAACAAGCAGCTCGTTCATGATGGCAAGCGCCTGGTGCTGTGGTTGCGTTGGCCGGGCTGCCGCCTGCGGCTGGCCATCGCGCCTGGCCTGGAAGACGGCATGGCCTACGTCTATGCCATGCGCGCCAGTGCGACGTCACCTATCCACTCTCCACCGGCCCTGGCCGATGATGCTGTGCCCATCGCAGTCGTGCGACCGCGCCCGACCTTGTCGGCCTTGCAGGAGTTGCACACCCTGCAGGCGCTCGACGCGACCCTGGCGGGCGCATCCTTGCGCGATGTGGCCCAGGGGCTGTTTCCCGAGCAGGTCACAGACGACGACTGGCACGCCGATGGTGCGCTGCGTGCCCGGGTGCGCCGACTGGTGCGCCGGGGCGAAGCCTTGATGCGCGGCGGCTACCGCCGCCTGGCACAACTTCCCGTGCTCGAACAGGGACGTTCCGCACCCCTTGCAAAACGTCCCTGAGCAACCAGCCCGGCTTTGTTGAGACTGTCTCCATCCGGCTGCGCTACGGCGGCCGGCGCTACCGAACGATGGAGGTTCATCTCATGCGACCCGCTCCCTTACGGCCTGCAGCCGTACTCACAGCCACCACGCCGGCCCAGCCGCCACGCTACCTGACCAACGACGAAGCCGCGCAATATCTGCGCCTGTCGCCGCGCACGCTGGAAAAGCAGCGCGTGATCGGCGGCGGGCCGAAGTTCCGCAAGTTTGGCCGGCGTGTCATGTACGCGGTCATCGATCTGGATGCCTGGGCCGATGCGCGCAGCTACGAGGCGACCTCCGACCCCGAGTATGCGCAGCGTCATGCGGGTGACTGCCGTGATGGCCGCTGACCGGCGCCGCGCCGGTGGCCGTCGCCATGTCCCGCGCCTTGCTGCCGCTTCGGCAGCGGCCCGCATCGCAACAGGAACAGCTCGACCTGTTCCGCGCGTTGCCGGGCGACATGGCGCCGCGCGATGCCCAGGACTTGATGGCCTATCCGTTCTTCTCGCTGGCGAAGTCGCGGCGCTCCGCGCCCATCGACTTTGTGAGCGGCCCCGTCACCATCCGCGTGGAGGGCACGCAGGAACACGGCATTGCCACCATCTGGGATGCGGACATTCTTATCTGGGCGGCCAGTCAGATCGTGCAGGCCCGCGATGCGGGTATCCCGCCTTCACGGCGCATGCAGGCCACGCCTTACGAGATTCTGCGCTTTATCGGGCGCGGCACCGGCTCTCGCGACTACCAGCGCCTGAAAGCCGCACTCGACCGGCTGCAATCCACGACGGTGGCGACCTCCATTCGAGAGACGACCGGGCGGCGTCTGCACCGCTTCTCGTGGGTCAACGAATGGAAGGAGCTGGCCGATGGTGGCGGCAAGCCGCTGGGCATCGAGCTGATTCTGCCGGACTGGTTTTATGCGGGCGTGCTGGACGCCGCGCTCGTGCTGACCATCGACCCGGCGTACTTCCGCCTGACCGGCGGCATCGAGCGCTGGCTGTACCGCCTGGTGCGCAAGCACGGCGGCAAGCAGGCGGATGGCTGGCAGTTCGATTTCCGCTATCTGCATCAGAAATCCGGCAGCACGGCCCGATTTCACGATTTCGCTTGCGATCTGCGTGCCCTGGTTGCCAGGCAAGCCTTGCCCGGCTATGTGCTGGGCATCGAACTGCTGGCGCGCGAAGGACGCGAATTGCTGATCTTTCGGCCCGTGCCGCCCAGGGCACGGGGATAAGTCTGTGGAAAGGCTGTGGATATCCTGTGAATAGTGTCGTGCTATCAGGCGTACCGGGTATCGTGCTATCAGGCGTGAAACTATCGTGCTATCAGGCGTATAAAACGGCCGCAAAGCCGCGCCAGCATTGGCTTTGCGCGTCCCTTAACTTAACTAACTTAAATACTCTAACTATTAATAGAGGGACGCCGTCTCGCAGCGTCGCGACTGCGTGGCGCGAAATCGCAGACTATTTCCACCACCAAAAAAGCGGTTTGGCAGGTCAAGCAAAGCGGGATTTTTCAGTCTGGAGGGTCACGCCATGATCGTCGCCTTGCTCAATCAAAAAGGTGGGGTGGGCAAGACTACGCTTGCCACCCATATCGCCGGTGAACTGGCTTTGCGAGGTCAGCAGGTTGTTTTGCTGGACGCCGATCCGCAAGGCTCATCGCTGGACTGGACGCAGCGCAGAAGCCAGCAGGGGTTGCCCAGGCTCTTCAGCGCCGTGGGCCTTGCTCGCGAAACGCTGCATCAGGAAGCGCCAGAACTCGCCAGGCGGGCCGATCACGTCATCATCGACGGTCCGCCCAGGATTGCCGCCTTGGCGCGCTCCGCGCTCTTGGCAGCCGAAGTTGTCCTGATTCCGGTGCAGCCCAGCCCTTATGACATCTGGGCCAGCGCCGAGATGGTGGCATTGATCCGGGAGGCGCAGGTATTCCGGCCTGCACTGCGTGCGGCCTTTGTCATCAACCGGCGCGTGAGCACCACCGTCATCGGGCGCGAGGCGCGGCAGTCTCTGGCCGAGCAGCCGCTACCGGCGCTGCGCGCCGAGGTTCGGCAACGGATTGTCTTTGCCGACAGCGTGGCCGCTGGTCGGCTTGCTCGCGAGACTGCACCGGACAGCGCCGCTGCGCGCGAACTCACTGCGTTGGTGGATGAACTGCTGGGGTGGCCGACATGACAACCAAGTCGCTGCCACACAGCAAACGCACAGGCAAGCGCGTCGGTATCGGGGCGCGTCCGCCCGCGAATCCCCAGGCCGAGGCATGGATACGCAAGGGCGATGCTGGAGCACTCAACAAGGGCGATCTCTACACCGCTCGCCTGACCCTGGACATTACGCCTGCCTTGCGCGCACGCATCAAGGTGTCGGCCTTCACGCAAGGCGTAACCGTGGCCGATCTGCTGCGCAGCATGCTTGAGCGGGAATTTCCATCAAAGGACACGCCATGAACGCATCTTCATTGCCCGCCACAACCCTGTTTGCCGCCACGGCGGCGGCCTCGTCTGTGGAGCTCGCGGCCAACACGGCCAGCGTGCCGCTGACCCGCGTCTCGCTCGCTTACATTGAAACCCGCCTGAAGCTTTATCTGCGCTTTGGCGAGCCGGCGCGTACCGTGAAGCTCGACCACTGGCGGCGCTGCGCGGTGTTCCTGCCGGGCGCCACGTTCTGCCGCATGCTCTGGCAGGCCAATGATTACGGCACGATTCGCTGGCAGCTCATGGTGATGCAGGCTTGCACCCCGCTGGATGCGGTGCAGCGCATCGTGGGCGTGCGGCCCGGCGCGCGCCTGCTCCTAAAAGCCGAAGGCAAGCAGGCAGTACAAGCGGTGCTGCATCGCATCGACGCCATTGAGGCGTTGGGCATCGCGCCCGCCGCCGTCTCGCCCGCGTACTGGCGCACGCTGAGCAACCGGCTCGCCGCCCGCTCGCCCCTGCCGGAATACTGCCTGGAACGGCATGCGGCGTGGCTGGCCGGGAGGGTGCTGCGATGACCAGGGTTCCAACATCCGCTATGACTGCGGGAAGAGCGGTTCGTTCTCGCCCGCGCCAGCGCGCTCGCATCGCCTTGGCCGCGCTCTCCGCCGTCGGCCTGGCTGCACTGGCCTGGGCGTCTTTCATGCCGCCGTTGCCGCGCCTGATCTACAACCCCTCCGACAGCGTTTCCGTCGGCTGGTATCGCATCGAACCCGTCCGACGTCAGCCCCATTCGCTGCCTGTGGGAAGCATTGTGCTGACCAGGATTCCGGCCGAAGCGGCGGCATTCGCTGCGCAGCGCGGCTACCTGCCGGCGCACATTCCACTGCTTAAACGTGTGGGTGCGGTCGCGCCGCAACATGTCTGCATCCTCGACGGCCAGATACGCATTGACGGCGTGCCGGTGGCCGCCGTGCTGCCTGCTGATCGCTTGGGCCGGGCGCTGCCATTCTGGTCGCATTGCCGGCCACTGGCCGAGGGCGAAATATTTCTGCTGAGCGCCAGCAACCCGGCGTCGTTCGACAGTCGCTACTTCGGGCCAGTCAGCGCCGCCGCCGTAATCGGCGTTGCGCACCCGGCTTTGCGTGAGGTTCGGCCATGATGACCACCGATTCGCTGCACGTTGTCGTGCATCTCGTCGTGTTATCGGGCGTGTCATCCTGGCTGTCGTCGGCGCGCCGTTGCGCGTGCAGCGCGGGTGTTGATTCTGCGCCGCGGGCACCGTGCTTCGCGCTGCCCGCGGCGCAGCCGCCCAACGTGCCGACTGCTGGCGCTGCGGCGATGCCCAGCCGCCGAGGCCGGGAGCGAAAGCGACAGGCAAAGGCGGAAGGCAAGACAAAAGGACGCGGCACCTGCCCGCGTCGAAAGCCAGTCTGCACATGGGGGTGGCGCGGCACGACGCGGCGTTGCCGCCGTGCCGCTTGGGGCGCGTGGCCCGCGCCAGGATGGGGCTGCCCGCGTGCTTCGCACGACGGAACACGCCACAGCTTTCTGAAGGAACGGCCATGAGTGATCGCCACGATGATGACTTTCGCATGCGTCCTAGCGCCCCGAAGGATCGGGGCCAGGGCTTTGTGTCCAAGGTGCTCAAGCAAGTAGGCAAGGCCGGCGGCAAGTCGGCGGTGAGGCGACCCGCGCTGACCAAAAGCCAAGGCCAACGCGCTGGGCCGCGTCCCGGCTCACGCCTGGGGCGCGGCCACACGGCAGCGCGTTTCGCGGGGGCGACGCTTACGCCATTCTCGCGGCGCGTCACCATCAAGACCTTGCTGGTCAATCAGCGTCAGGCGAGCCCGCAGTCGTTGTCCCGGCACCTGCGTTACGTCGAGCGCGATGGCACGGGCCGCGACGGCGAACCGGGCCGGGCTTATGGGCCACAGGTGGATGAAGCCGACCTTGACGCTTTCAAGGAACGCTGTGCCGATGACAGGCACCATTTCCGCTTCATCGTCTCGCCTGAGGACGGGGCTGAGCTGGATGACTTGCGCACCTATACCCGGCACCTGATGGGCCGCATGGAAGCCGACCTCGGGATACGGCTGGATTGGGTGGCGGTCGATCACTGGAATACCGACAACCCGCATACTCACGTCATCGTGCGCGGGCGCGACGATACCGGCCAAGACCTCATCATCGCGGGCGACTACATTGCGGATGGTTTTCGTCACCGCGCTTCTGAGTTGGCAACCGAATGGCTAGGGCCGCGCACTGAACTTGAGATCCAGCAGACCATGCAGCGGGAGGTGGATCAAGAGCGGTGGACAAGCCTGGATCGCACCCTGCAACGCGAGGTGGGCGACGATGGCCGGGTGCATCTCGAACGCCTCAACGAACCCCGACTGCAACGCCAGCGTATGTTGCTGATCGGCCGCCTGCAACGCTTGCAGCGCATGGGCCTGGCCGACGAAACGCAGCCCGGCGTATGGGCCATCCATGCCGATGCTGAGAAAACCTTGCGTGCTCTGGGCGAACGCGGCGACATCATCCGCACCCTACAGCGGGCCATGAGCGGCCAGTCCCGAGAACTGGCGGTATTCGAGCCGGGCGAAGATGGCCGAACCATCCTCGGGCGCGTCGCCGCCAAGGGGCTGGCCGATGAATTGCGCGACCGAGGCTATCTGGTCATCGATGGCGTGGATGGCAAGGCCCATTACGTCACGCTCAACGCCCGCGATGAATTGGCGAACTATCCGACCGGAGCCGTAGTGGAGGTGAAGGGTTCCGTCAACGAACGCGCCGCAGACCGCAACATCGTCGCGCTGGCGAGCGATGGCTTGTACCGCAGCGATCATCACCTGGCGATTGAGCAAGGCCGGACCAAGCCGGGTCGCGACCCAAAGGAGATTGTCGCCTCGCATGTCCGCCGCCTGGAAGCCCTGCGCCGTGCCGGCATCGTCGAGCGCGTGGCCGAAGGACTCTGGAAGGTGCCAAACGACTTGCCGGAGCGTGGCCGTCAGTATGACGCGCAACGCCTGGGCGGCGTGAAGGTAGAACTGAAAACGCATCTGCCGATTGAGCAGCAGACCCACGTGATCGGGGCCACCTGGCTGGATCAGCAGTTGATCGGTGGCGGCAAGGGGCTGGGAGACATTGGCTTCGGTAGTGAGGCCAAGCAAACCATGCGGCAGCGTGCCGATTTTCTGATTGAACAGGGGCTGGCTGAACGGCGCGGGCAGCGTGTCATCCTTGCCCGCAACTTGCTGTCAACGCTGCGCTATCGGGAGCTGGCCCAAGCCGCCAAAGACATCGCTGCCGAAACCGGTCTGGAACATCGACCCGTGACGGACGGCCAGCGCATGGCGGGTGTCTATCGGCGCAATGTCATGCTGGCCAGTGGGCGTTACGCCATGCTTGATGATGGACTGGGGTTCAGCTTGGTGCCGTGGAAACCAGTGATCGAACAACGGCTGGGGCAGCCGCTTGCCGCGACCGTGCGTGGTTATAGTGTGTCCTGGGAACTGAGACAGCAGCGTGGCCACTCAATCTGAGTGCCCCACCAACCATCACTTCATCGGACTGTGTCATGTTGAACATAATTTCATCAGGGTCAAGGCAGGGAATGTAATATACTTTGACCCATGTCCGTCTTTCGACACGCCCATCGACACAATACGACAAGGGTCTGGCAAGTTCTCTTTTGCCTGACTGTTCTGTCGTTTCTGTGCCGAGCGGTCATCCCTGTGGGTTATATGCCGGATCTGTCCGGCGGGCGCGACGGCAAATTCGCCATTACCTTCTGTACTGTAGGCGGCGGCACCAGTACGATGCTGGTGGACTTGAACGATAAGCCCGATCAGCCTTCTCCCAGCGACCACTTCGACAACCAGGATTGCCCTTTCGGCATCGTTGTGTCGCAAGCGGCGATGCCCAGTCAGGAAGCGACCGCACTGGTAGGCGTCGTCGCTCATCATCTTGTTCCTTTACGACATCGCAACCAGGCGCTCCCGCCGCTGCCGGCACTGGGGCCACCGCTTGGCTCTCGTGCCCCCCCTTCCAACCTCGGTTGATTTCTCGTATGTGATCGTGCTTGCACCGGTCACTTTCCCGCGATACTCATTCCCGAGGTTTTTTTATGTCCGTTTTTCATGCTCGTGCACGCGCCACCGCTATGCTGGCCGCGTTCGTTCTTGTTCCGTCCGCCTACGCGCACGTAACGCTTCAGGTCAAAGAAGCTACCGTCGATAGCGGCTATAAAGCCGTTTTCAACGTTCCGCACGGCTGCAAAGGCTCCGCCACTACAAAAATCCGTATCCGCGTCCCGGAAGGCGTCGTGGGTGTCAAACCCCAGCCCAAAGCCGGTTGGACGCTCGAAACCATCAAGGGCGATTACGCCAAACCGCACATGCGGTACGGCACCCAAGTCAGCTCAGGCGTCAAAGAAGTGATCTGGACCGGAGGCCCGCTGCTGGACGAACATTATGACGAGTTCGTTTTCGTCGGATATTTGAGCAGCGAATTGACTCCCGATAGCACCCTCTACTTTCCCGTCGTCCAGGAATGCGAGCAGGGCGTGGAGCGATGGATAGACCTGCCTTCCGCCGATAAAAAGGCGCCCGATGATCATTCCGACTCTCCCGCACCCGGGCTCAAACTGCTGCCCAAGCGGTAAGCACACCGGTGGCCGGCGCCCTTAGAGGCAACGGCCGTGAGGGGAGAAATGATGTCTACACACATTGTGTGCCGTATCGGTGCGCCCGCGTCCTTGGCCGGCTTGTTGACGGTACTGGTCAGGTGGCTTTGCGCCTTGGCGATTCTCGCTTGGGCGCCAAGCGCATTGGCCCATGCTTCGCTTATCGCCAGCCTGCCCGAGGCAGGCGAGGTTCTGCCACAAGCGCCGGCATCCGTGCGCCTGACCTTCAATGAGCCTGTCTCGCCGCTGGTCGTCAAGATCATTCAACCGGATGGCTCGACCAAGGACATAACGCAGACCGAGGTGCTGCCCACCGGTCTGGAGATAGGCTTGCCGACGCTGGATCAGCAAGGCGCGTATGCCTTGAGTTGGCGCGTCGTCTCGGCGGACGGCCATCCTGTGGGTGGCACCGTAACGTTTTCAGTCGGTGTCGAGGGAGCGCACCATTTCCAGGAGCCTTCGAGCCACCCAGGAAAAGACTTTCTGATCTGGTTGTCCCGGTTGGGCGGATACATCGGCCTGTTTGTGGGTATTGGGATGGCGCTCTGCCGTGCTTGCTACGCTGCGCGCCCAGACAAGCGCCGCTTGGCTTTTGGGTTCCTGGCATTGGGAGCGGTTGCCACACTGTTCAATGTAGGCCTCTTGGGCATCGATGCGCTGGATGAGCCTGTCGCGGCCCTGTTCAGCCCCAGCCCTTGGCGCACGGCATTCTTCACTTCATTCGGCCTTGCCGCCGCGCTGGCGTTGACTGCGCTTGGCTGCGCCGCCCTGTCCTGGATGCAAGCCGCCTCGATACCCGACAGGCTGATGGCTGCCGCGGCGCTCCTACTGCTGGGCGCATCCCTGGCGGCCAGCGGCCACGCCAGCAGTGCGCCTCCTGTCTGGCTGGCCCGGCCCGCCGTCTGGCTGCATGCGTTGGCCATTACGCTGTGGATCGGCTCGCTGCTGCCGCTTGCACACGCATTGCAGGACGCAGGGCAGCCGAATTTGCTGAAGCGTTTTTCCAAACTGATTCCACCGGTTCTGCTCATCTTGTTTGTCAGCGGCGGAGCCCTGGTTTATCTACAGTTCGACCAGCCGTCATCGCTATGGCAAACCGCTTATGGGCAGGTTCTGGCGCTCAAGCTTGCTTTGTTAGCCGCGCTCCTGGCCCTTGGGGCCTATAACCGCTATCGCCTGACGGGCGCCGTCCTGAGCGGGCAGTTGCCTGCGCGTCGCGCCATGCGGCGCGTCATCTACGCCGAATGCGTTCTGGCCCTTTTCATTCTGGCAACCGTGGCGCTGTGGCGTTTCACGCCGCCACCGCGCGCCCAGCACAGCGTGCCGGCCGCGCCGACCGAGCTCACCGCCCATATCCACGACACCGCAGCGATGGTGGATCTGGCGCTGGCACTGCCGGCCCCCGGCCGGCCCGGGCGGTTGACGCTGTATTTGTCCAACGCCGATTTGACTCCTCTGGCTGCGCAAGAGGTGGACGTTGCGTTCTCCAACCCGCAGGCGGGCATCGAGCCCATCGTCCTTCCAGCCAGCAGGGCGAATGACGGTACTTGGCAGGTAGGCGATCTTGAATTGCCCAGCTTACCGGCCTGGCATATCCGCATCGATGCGCTGATCTCGGACTTTGACCGCATCCGCCTGGAAACGACATTGGAGACCGTTCAGTAACGGCGCGTGCCAATTATCCGATTGAGAACTCAGAAAAACATACTACACAGGAGAAGCTTCAGTGAATCACTACCTTGAAAAAGCCGCCGGCATATCGGCAAGGTCTCGCGGCCCGACCGTATTGATGGCTGCCTTGGCCGGCGCATGGGGCTTGGCGGGTATGACGCCGGCAATCGCGCAGATCACTTTGCCGGCCATTACCGTCACCGGTTCAAGCGCCGCTCAAGGCCTCTCGCTGACCGTGCCGGACACCGAACAGGCGACCGAGGAGATTCAACGCATTCCCGGAGCAGTAGCTGTGATACCCAATACCGCCTTCAAGGATGGCCCGGCGCAGACTGTCAAGGATGTTTTCGGATGGGTGCCCGGCATCTTCGCGCAACCCCGGTATGGTGACGACGCCCGCATTTCGATACGCGGTTCAGGCCTGTCGCGCAACTACGGTAATCGCGGCGTGAATATGTACATGGACGGCATACCGATCAATACCTCGGACGGTCTCGTGGACAACTTCGAGATCGATCCGACCGCCTACCGTTATGTCGAGGTGTACAAGGGCGCCAATGCCATGCGTTACGGTGGCAATTCTCTGGGCGGCGCGATCAACTTTGTGACACCGACGGGGCGCGACGCATCCCCCTTCGAAGGACGGCTTGATGCAGGCAGTTTCGGCTATGCCAGGGCGCAGGCCAGCACTGGTGCAGTCAGTGGCGACTGGGACTACTTCGTAACCGCTTCAGCCCAGCGCTTTGATGGATATCGGGATCACAGCGACGGACACCAGGCCCGACTGAGTGCCAATACCGGATACCGTTTTTCCGCAGATGCCGAGACCCGCTTCTATCTGAATGTGAATTCAATACGGCAACGGCTGCCCGGCGAGGTGACCAAGGATATGGCGCTGAATTCCCCCAGGGAGGCGGCATCCGAGTTCGTCCAGCTCGATCAGCAGCGCAATATCGACTCCGTGCGCATTGCCAACAAAACAACGCTGCGCGTTAAGGACACCACGCTCGATTTCGGCGTGTTTGGGGTTCATCGCCACGTCATGCATCCCATCTATCAATGGCTCAACTACCGCGTCAACGATTATGGCGGCTTTGTCCGCGCCACCGACGATCGGCAGATTGGCGGCTTTCGCAATCGCCTGATCGCAGGCGTTAACGTACACAACGGGTCCATCGACAATGAACAGTACATCAACCTTGACGGCTCGAAGGGAAGCCTGGCCGCTTCCAACGTGGATGATTCAAAGACGCTCTCCGCCTATGTCGAAAACAGCTTCTACATAAGGCCGGACGTTTCCCTGATCGCGGGAGCACAGTTTCAGCATGCAACGCGCGAACGCCGCGATCGGTATGACGCCGATGGCGATCAGTCGGGCCGACGGACCTATGATCACTTCAGCCCCAAAGTGGGCGTACTGTGGGACATTGATCCCACATGGCAGGCCTTCGCCAACGTGTCGCGCAGCGCCGAAGTGCCTACGTTCGACGCCAACTCCTTTTCGTCTCCAATCAGTTCAAACGTCCAGGCGCAAACCGCAACCACGTACGAGATTGGAACGCGCGCAAAGCGCCCCGAAAGCTGGTGGGAGCTGGCGCTGTATCGCGCCGAGATCAAGAACGAGCTGCAATGCCTGACCACCGCACCCTGGAGTCCTTGCACGGTCGTCAACGCCGACCGGACCGTACACCAGGGGATCGAAGCGGGCATGGGCTTTGTCTTCTTGAAGTCGGGCCTAGTTCCCGGCGACCGTTTTTGGTTCAACGCAGCCTATACCTATAACGATTTCTTCTTCGACAACGATTCGCGCTATGGCAATAATCGCCTGCCCGGCGTGCCGCCGCACCACCTTCGCGCTGAAGTGCTCTACAAGCATCCCAGCGGGTTCTATGCCGGCCCGAATGTCGAATGGATGCCCAAATCCTATTTCGCCGACAACGCCAATCAAGTCAAGGTCGATTCCTATGCGTTGCTGAACCTCAGGGTTGGCTACAACGCCCCGAACTCAAAGACATCCTTCTATCTGGAGGGGCGCAACCTGCTGGATAAGCGCTACATCGCCAATGTGGCGATCGCGGGAACCGCGAATGCCTCGTCGGCCATCTTCAATCCTGGCACTGGCATCGCCGTCTACGGCGGAGTGCAATTCCAATGGTGACGCAAATATTAATGAACGGATTCGTCCAGAGGACGGCATCGGAATGATGAGACCGAACGAAACTCACACAAAAGCATATCCATTGAATTCTTATAAATACGCGTAAAGAACGAAGCTCATGAGCAATAATCCAACACCCCTCTCAACATTACCGCAACCAGACCGGCAATATCCTGCGCCGGCGATAACCGCATTCCTGCTGGCGCTGGGCCTTCCCTTCGCCTGGACAACAGTGCATGCGCAAACTCAAACGCTTGCACCGATCGAGGTGAAGCCCCAAGAGCGTCCCAGTTTGACGGTGCCGAACACGCAAGAGGCCAAGGAGCTCATCGAACAAACGGCTGGTGGTGTGGCCTTGGTACCTGATGACGCATGGCGCGATACGCAGGCGGCCACCATCAAGGACGTCCTCGACTACACGCCGGGCGTGTTCGCTCAGCCCAAGTGGGGCGAGGATTCGCGCCTGTCCATACGGGGCTCGGGGCTGTCGCGCTACTACCACATGCGCGGCATCGCGCTCTATCAGGACGGCATGCCGCTGAACAATGCCGACGGCAGCACGGATTTCCAGTGGATCGATCCGACGGCGTACCGCTACACCGAGGTATACAAGGGCGCCAATGCCTTGCGCTATGGTTCAGGCACGCTGGGAGGAGCCATCAATTTCGTGACCCCGACAGGATACGACGCCAGTCCCTTTCAGGGGCGACTGGATGCCGGCAGCTTCGGCTGGCGACGCCTGCAGTTAAGCAGTGGTTTTGCCGACCAAGGCGTCGATGGCTTCATCACCGGCTCCTGGCTGCGTCAGGATGGGTTTCGCGATCATAGCGCCGGCAATTCGCTGCGCGCGAGTGCGAACCTCGGTTGGAAACTGTCGGATACCGCCGAGACCCGCTTTTACTTCACCGGAGTACGTGTACGACAGGAAATTCCGGGCTCGGTCACACGCGAACAGGCGCTGAACGACCCGCGCAAGGCGGCGGCCAGCAACGAAATAGACGACTGGCAGCGCAATATCGATGGTGGCCGTCTTGCAAATCGTACTGTATTCATATCGGGTGATACGACCTATGAGTTGGGGGGCTGGTTTTCGCAAACCCATATGCGCCATCCCATCTACCAGTATCTGGACAACGACTACACCGACTACGGCGCTTACGGCCGCTTGGTGAACGCCACACCGCTGGCCGGACACGGCAACCGCCTGACTCTGGGCCTCACGTGGTCTGCTGGCAAGGTGGATGCGGGCAATTACGTCAATACGGGTGGGCATCGCGGCGCCAAGCTGTCGCAAACGGATGACAAGTCGAACAACATCACACTCTATGGCGAGAATGCGTTCGACATCGTTCCGGGATTGTCACTGATTACGGGACTCCAATATCTGCATGCCGAGCGCAAGCGCAACGACCGGTTCAATGGCGGGCTGCCCACCACTCGTTCGGGCGAGAAAAGCTACGATTTCTTCAACCCCAAGCTGGGCCTGCTCTGGCAGGTGTCGCCGCAATGGCAAGTTTTTGGCAATGTGTCGCGCAGCGCCGAACCGCCGACCTTCGGAGACATGAACTTTGCGACTGCCAATGACCTGGACCGTCTCAAGCCCCAGCGTGCCACGACCTTCGAGATCGGGACACGCGGCCAATCGGGCGATATGGCCTGGGACGTGGCTTTCTACCATGCCCGGATCAGCAACGAATTCCAATGCGTGAGCAGCATGTGGAATATCTGCGATCAGACCGTCAACCTCGATCGCACAATACACCAAGGCATCGAACTCGGCCTGCAATGGACCGCCATGCGAGGCCTGTTTTCAACCGACCACCAAGTCGATAGCCTGCAAATCAATGCGTCCTACACATTGAGTGATTTCAAGTTCGACGATGATCGTGACTGGGGCAATAACCAGATCCCGGGCGTTCCCCGCCACTACATTCGCGCCGAAGTGCTGTACAAACACCCGGCCGGATTTTATATCGGGCCCAATGTCGAGTGGGTGCCTCAAGCCTACTACGTGGACAATGCAAACAGCCTCAAAACAAATTCCTATGCCTTGATCGGCCTACGGGCGGGATGGGAAAACGGACCTTATTCCTTCTATATCGATGGACGAAACCTGACGGATCGCCGATACATTGCCAGCGCCAGCATTACCGACCGCGCCAACACCAACTCGGCACTGTTCGAGCCGGGTACTGGCCGGGCAGTGTTCGCGGGCGTACAGGTCCGCTACTAAATCTGGAGTGCTCATGATTTCATCTATGCAACGGCGCGGCTTTCTCGCCGCCTTGATCGCCGGCGGTTTATCACTTTACGGATGTTCGCGCTCTGACGAGCTGGAGAATATCCACGGCATAGACATGTCCGATACGGACATTGGTCGTGATTTCCAGTTAAGCGGAGCGGACGGACGACAATACCGACTTTCCGATTTCCAGGGTAAGGCCGTGCTGATTTTCTTCGGCTTCACCCAATGCCCCGACGTGTGCCCGACTGCTCTATTTAGGGCGGCCGAGGTTAAGAGGCTGCTCGGAAAGGACGGTGATCAATTGCAGGTTTTATTTATTACTGTCGATCCGGAGCGTGACACGCCGGAAGTCCTGGATGCCTATGTAACTGCCTTCGATTCGAGTTTCATTGGTCTTTACGGTGATCTTGAAAAGACGAAAAAAACAGCTGGCGATTTCAAAGCATATTACGCGAAAGTTCCGACGGGCTCGTCCTACACCATGGATCACAGCGCCATCACCTATGTTTATGACCGATCCGGCCAACTGCGCCTGGGCTTGCGTCATACACAAACCGTTGAAGAATACGCGGCGGATATCCGTCAAGTTTTAGCCCTCAATTGATCCTTTCTTCAGGAGATTGTTATGTCCACTACATCAAAACTGCTCACTTGGTCTATCGCCACGGCCGGCGCGCTGTTAGTCGCGGCAAACGCGCACGCTCAAATCACCGTAGACGAACCATGGGTTCGTGCCACCGTCGCGCAACAACATGCCACCGGCGTCTTCATGCGTCTTTCCTCCACGACCGACAGCGCGCTCGTGCAGGCCGACTCTCCGGCGGCTCAACATGTCGAGATTCACGAGATGGCCATGGAAAACGATGTCATGAAGATGCGTGAGATTCCACGCCTGGGGCTGCCTGCAGGCCAAGTTGTCGATCTCAAGCCGGGTGGATACCACATCATGCTGATCGACTTGAAGGACCAAGTTCAAGAAGGTAGTCACATCCCCTTGACGTTGACCTTCGAGAGCCCTGACGGCAAGCGCGAGACCGTCAGCATCGAAGCCCCCGTTCGTCCGCTGGCCAGCGGCTCGTCAAACGGCGGCCACCATCACAAACACTAAACCAAGGAAAATCATGAACTATTCTTTAAAACTCCTGACGGTCGTATTCGCAGCCATCACCTCCCTCTCCGCGCATGCCCATTCGGGACATGCCCACCATGGACATCAACATTCCCACCAAGCTGACTTTGGCGATGCAGCCAAGGCCTCCGCACCCGATGGCGTTACCGTCTCCGACTGCTGGATACGCGCGTTGCCTAATCGCTTGCCGTCGGCTGCTTATTTCACGCTGAACAACAGCAGCGCTCATGACGCCGCGCTTATCGGTGCACAGTCTAAGGCCTTCGGGAAAGTGATGCTGCATGCCAACACAACTGTAAACGGCATGGCCGCCATGGTGCATGAGGATAAGGTTGAGCTACCGGCGGGCGGCAGCTTCGCGTTCGCGCCAGGCGGGCATCACGTCATGCTGGAACAGCCGGCTTCAGAACTGGAAATTGGCAAAAGCCTGCCTATTACGTTTTGGTTCGAGGAAGGCCGCGCCATTACGAGCGACTGCGAAATCCGCTCCGCAGCGGGTTTGAAGTGACTGCAAAAGGGAGCAAGGCACCGTGACACAGAATCGAACCACGTTGGAATCCGAAATGATCCTTGCATTAATGGCAAGAGCTGTCGGAGCCATGGTGTTGGCCTTCATCATGATTGGCGGCGTAGCCACTGCCGCGTCCATAGAAGCAGAGGAGGTGGCGCAATCCATGCGCGCTATCTGGGATCGCCCCGAAGCGCCACTGGTGGTGGATCCCGTTGCCATTGAGGGAAACTATGCGCTCGCGGGATGGACACAACAAGCACGCGGCGGCCGTGCATTGCTTATGCTTCGCGACGGCAAATGGGAGGTCCATGTTTGCGGTGGAGATGGGCTCAAGGATATCGAGGCATTGAAGATGGCTGGCATGAGTGAGTCGGCGGCCCGCCGGCTGATAGAAGCGGCTAGCATGGCCGAAGCGAAATTGCCCGAGGAAACCCGGGAGAAGTTCGCATCATTCGGTCAAAATGTCTTGGTTAATGGCGAGCATGCGCCGCACTGATGACACTGTATGCTGCACTAGCCTCGGGAGGGTTGAGTGTGACTCGCTCAGCCCAAAGGCGGCCTCAATGAAATGGCCTTATCTCATGGGTGTCGCGCGCCCATACCGCCATGCCAGTGTGGTATGGCTCATGGCGCTGCTCGTCCTTTTTGCGGCGCTGGCGCCGACGGTTTCAAAAGTCCTTGCCTCAACAGAAGCCGCTGGAGGCGTCTGGATAGAGGTATGCAGCGCAAACGGAACCAAGCTGGTTCAAGTCGACATGCAGGACGGGGCCGCTGAAGAGCCTAACAGCATTCAGGCGGATCATTGTCCCTTCTGTCTACCTCACTTCCAGTTCCGTGGTGTTCCTCCTGCAGATACATCGCTTCCAGTTCATCAGTTCGTATGCGGGATCGCGCTTTGCTTGCCCGAGTCCGAGCTCATCCTTGCACACAATCAATGGCGCCCTGATCGTAGTCGCGCGCCTCCCTCTATCTCCTGAAAAATCTCTTTCTTAATGCAGGGCGCTCCGTTAGGCAGTGCCGTGTGCGCCTGCCGGCGCGAACAGATTGAATCAGGAGTAATAAATGAAACTCATAGAATTGATGATGCGTTTTCTCACGCATCTGAATATAGGTGCGATTATCGCCCTCGCAGCATGGCTCGTCTTCTCGACGGCTTATGCGGCGCAAAATGACGCAAGCATTTCCAACATGGACGTTCCGTCCTCCGGTGTTGTCAGTACCGGCGCTTCCTATTTCACCGCTTCCGTCCATACGCATAACCGAGATTGCCGCAAAGCTGCTCAAACGGGAGAGCTAGCATGAAGCGAGTCTACTCACCCCGAGGCGCGAGACGGGGCTTCCTGCTAGCGGCAATCTTTATGGCTGGCTGGTGTGGTTGGGCGTTGGGATACACACAAAGCGCTCAATTACCCGTCAATATGCTTATCCTGGAACAATCATCCACCACTATTCATGAAGAACGTACGTCCTGCAGCTGGACCTAGGATTCACTGCTTGTTTTCTGAGGAAGGTTTTGAAAATCCCGCCGCCTTGCGCAGACGTAAAAAACCATGCGGTTCGAATAGAGTGAAGATTAATTAGGTGACTTCGTTTTCCGCATCTGTGGGGTTGTGGTTTGCCAGAACCAACCGGAATATTCAGCAGGTTCAAGAGCCTAGATTCGTATTTTTCTCTTATCTTTAAAGGAAGATTCTTATGTCTAAATATCGTCGCCATGCTTCGACCATCGCCCGTTTCGCATTCACCTTGCCGTTACTGCTCGCCGTTGTACCGGCACAGGCAGAGATGCTTGAGCTTGCCAAAACCAAGCTCTGTCTCGCTTGTCATTCTGTTGATACCAAATTGGTCGGTCCCGCCTTCAAGGATATCGCAGCCAAAGAAGCCGGTGCTACAGACGCGATTGAAAGGCTGGCAGGAAATATCCGTTCGGGTAGTTCTGGGGTTTGGGGGCCGATACCCATGCCACCAAATGGCACGGTATCGGAAGCGGAAGCCAAGACATTGGCCGAATGGATACTGTCCTTGAAGTGAGTTCTTACCCTCTCCGCCTTGTGACGGGAGGGTGGCCTGCAGACCTTGCTGCCGATGGCGCTAGTTCATAGGCGCACTGGGCATTTGAGTCTGCAAAGGCCGATGAATCTTACTGCGTGGCCCGAAGAACGGCACGGAAAATCCATGAACCAGAACTAATACGTCGCGCTCTATAGAAGCCCATGGGTAAATAATGCTGCATGTCAGCAATTCCATGGAATGACGCTGAGCGTGCCTTTTTGATTAATCACGGAGAGGATCTAGCTTGGAAATTCGTCATTTTCGTTGTTTTCTTGCCGTGGCGGAAGAGCTCCACTTCGCCCGTGCGGCAGAGCGGTTGCACATCGAGCAGTCGCCACTGTCCAGGACCATCAAGGAACTGGAGGAAGACCTTGGAGCGCAGTTGTTTGTACGCACAACCCGCAGTACCCGCCTGACCCGCGCAGGACATGAGTTTTTGCGGCATGTCCGACGCATTTTACCGATGGTGCAACAGGCCAGGGACTGCACCTTGGCGGTAGCAAACGGTTATCAGCGGCAATTGCGCGTTGCCTTGTCGGACGCTTTGCCGCCTCCCTGCCTGCCGGCTTTGCTGGCCCGATGCCGGGAACAGGAGCCGGAAGTCGAGGTTCGCATGTTTGAAATGCCGTTCTCGGAGCAGTTCCGCGGCTTGCACGACGATCTGTATGACGTGGGCTTCAATCAGGTGGGTAGCGTCGGCGATGGGTTGGTGGCGCGTCCCGTCTGGCATGACCCCCTGCGCGTCGTGGTGCCGGAGCGCCACCCCTTGCTGACGCATCGCCATGTGCCCTTGGATGAAGTGTTGCGCTATCCCCTGGTGCTTGGGCATCCGACGATATGCGAAGGGTTTACTCGGCAGATAGACCGGATTCTGCGTCGGTCCGATGATGAGCCGCTGATACTTGAACGGGTCGGATCATTCGACATGATGGCCACGTTGGTGGCGGCGGGCTATGCCTTGGGGCTGGCCGGGGCCTCGCACATGCTGGTGTGCGGAGATAGGGGTGTGGTTGCCCGGCCTTTGGCCGGCAAGGAAGCCAGGCTCACCACTTATCTGGTGCATCGCAATGAAGACCTGTCCGAAGCCCTGGAACGGTTCATCGAACGGGCGGAAACTCTGGAATGGTCGGGCACCGATCTGCCCGAATCCCGCCAACCTGATACATCGGAGGTGTAATGCGCAAGATATCGCTGTTATTGGCTTTGATGGGAGGGCTAGCCGGTTGCGGTCAATCAGAACCGCCTGCGTCTGAGCCCGATGTGCATACTGTCGAAGAACTGGCCGCCGACCCTGCGCGGCTGAAAGAATTGCGCCAGCAATGCAAGACGGAGCGCGCTAATCTGGGAGAGGTGCTGTGCGACCGAGTGGCCGACGCCACGCGCAAACGCTTCTATGGTGATGGCACTGTGCCGTACACGCCTTCGGATACGTCGCCGAAGTACTAATCGTCGGCATTATTCGATAAGGCCAGTTTTTTCTCGACACGCCGCAGCAACGTCCGCGTTTGTGGTGTTCTTGTTATGTTTTTTTGTACTTGAACTGATATTTTTTTTCAGCATTGTCCCGATAACGATCGTTACATCATAGGAGTGCATATAGCTGTGCGGGTACCGCGTCATTATGCACATGGTCGGTATATATTCAGGCAAGATTCTGCATGCTTGTTCTGAAACTATTAAATGTTACTTAGTGGGAAGGCAAGCTTACATGGTGTGGGTTCGGCTGTGATATCGCGGCCGGGCTCAATCAACCAGAATAATTCTTCGGCCGTCAGTCAGGACCTCTACCCTTATATTGACACCATAAGCCTCGCTCAGTATCGGTGGTGTTAGGGCTTGTGCTGTTGGAGCATCGCAAATTAATCTGCCATTTCTAAGCACTAGTACCCGATCAGCGTAAAGGGCGACCTGGTTGAGGTCGTGTAAGACCGCCAACACTGCGTTATTTGATTGGCAGGAGTGGCGCGTTGCATCAAGGATTACTTTCTGTTGGGCGAGATCAAGTGCGGCAGTCGGTTCGTCCAGAATTAACAGAGTGGGTTCTGTAGCTCCGCTCAATTGCGTCACGGCACGCGCAAACTGCACCTTTTGCGCTTCTCCGCCAGAAAGTGATGTCAGAGCTCGATCCGCATACTCTGTCAAAGTAAGACTGTTCAGAACCTCACGAGCCACATTGGAGTTATGTGACGCCGAGAAGCGGGTGTGCGGAAGTCGGCCCATTTCCACAACCTGCTGCGCAGTAAAGGAAAAATCCAGGTGTGTTTTCTGAGACATGACTGCCATGCGCTGGGCGAGTTCCTTTCTCGTCCACGAAGCCAGGTTACGTCCAAAAATTTTAATCTTCCCGGTAGCGTCCCATTCGCCCGTGACGGCTCGCACAAGAGTGGATTTTCCTGCTCCATTGGCTCCAATTACCGCGACAAACTCTCCCGCCCTTACTTGGAAATGCAAACCTTGGAGCAGGTTTTTCCGATTTCTTTGCACGCTCAGTTCGGCAACTTCTAGTAGAAGCCCGTGACCCATGCTCTCATTGTTGATTGATGCACTTATCGAGCGATTCACAGCATTATAAAATTCCAGATTCTTCATAAGCTTTTGTTGTTACGTAATAGCCACAAGAAGAATGGCGCGCCCAGTAACGCGGTCAAAATGCCTAAAGGTAATTCCGATGGCCTGATCATGATGCGTGCCAGCAGATCGCCAGATACCAGCAGTATCGCCCCCAGTATCCCGGACAGCGGAAATACGTAACGGTGATCCGGGCCGACCAGGAGCCTGGCCAGGTGCGGGGCCACAAGGCCGATAAATCCTATCATTCCGGTAAATGCTACTGCCGAGCCTGCGGCAGCTGCTGTCAGTCCAACAATTGCGCGCTTGAGAAGCTCAACGGGCACACCAAGATGAAATGCCTGCGATTCTCCCAGCAATAAGGCATTGAGCAACGATGACAGGAACATCCCTGCAGCAACCAGAACAACCATAACCGTCATCATGACAAAGACAGCTGGCCAAACGGCACCCGTGAGGCTTCCAAGGCTCCAAAAGGTCAGATTCCTTAACTGGTCATCCGTAGCCATGTAAGTCATCAGACCAATCATGGCGCCGACCAGTGCATTGATGGCGATACCGCAAAGAAGCATGGTGGTGGCGTTTACCACACCCTCTCGGCGAGCCAACCCGAAGATGAGTATTGATGCCAGTACGGCACCAACGAATGCCGCCAATGGGAGAGTCCATTGACCCAGCCACGACGCGGCACCCCCCAAGAGCGTTGCACCAAGCACGATCATGCCAACGGCGCCAAGCGCCGCTCCTGCTGAGACACCAATTAACGCGGGGTCGGCCAAGGGGTTCCGGAACAATGCCTGCATCAGCACACCGGCTCCTGCAAGCGCTGCTCCAGTCAAAATGGCCAGCAGGACCCGCGGTAAACGAACATGCCACATGACAGCGTGGTGCATGGCGTCCAGATGCCCGGCTTTCCGGGAAAGAATGCTCCACAGCTCTGCCCAGGAAATATCCACAGCCCCATGCACGACGCCCAGCATCGAGACACCGATCAAAATAAGAAAGCTGATCGTCAGTACCCATCGGCGATAGCTCTGACTCATGGCAGGTTCGGGTAGATATGACGGGCGAGCAGACGAATGGAGTCAGGCAACCCAAGGCCGAAGCCCTGCAGGTGACGCCCTGGCAATGCCACTATTCGCTGGTTTCGAGCTGCAGGGGTCATTCTCAGCCCTGGAGCAGACAATACCGCGGGCTGGCCATCCTTATCACTCGACAGGCCGTCCTCATTAGTCAGGATGAATTCCGGTGCGGCGACGAGCATCGTTTCCTGACTGATGATTTTGTACCCCTGGGCTTCTGCGGCTACATTTACCGCCCCGCTAAGCGTCAGCAATGCGCCGGTAAAGGTGCCGCTGCCGCCTACTACAGTTGGGCGCCCCCCTCCAGCCAGAACGAAGATTGCTCGCGCTCGCTTGCTTGGCAATGAGGCTTGCAGCCATTGTTCAACAACTGCCATTTCGCTGAGGAACTCTTGCTCAAGCTCTTCAGCTTTTCTTTGCGCACCAAGCAGCTCTGCTGTGGCGTGAAGACGCTTCAGCAGACTCGGTATATCCGGTTCAGCACCGAGTTGGTGAACCCGTACACCCGACTGCCGGAGCTGCTGGATCGTTTGTGGCATTACGCGGTCGCTGCCAATCAGGACCAGGTCTGGATTCAGAGACATGATGGGTTCTGCAGCTACGATTCGATAGCCTTCGAGTCTGGTGGCACTTTGGGGTATGGGTAAATGCTCTGTCCCTCCAACGACCCCCACTATCCGTTCCGCACCACCCAGTGCCACGACCAGCTCAGCTAACGTGCTGTCCAGAACTACCCACCGCGATGGGATGTCTGCCGCTCCCCTGGAGGTTGCCCACGCAGTCTGCGATGTCAGCGCGACGAACAGTAAAACTGCGAGCTGACAGCTGAATACACGCCTGACCGCAAGTACCTTGTTGATCGACAGCCCGAGAACACGCATGGAACCAGGATTCGCGGGAGCGGTGTCTTTACATGACTGAAGCGCCGGATTATTTCGCAGAGCTGACAACATGGTCGCCCCCCTCTGGAAGCTGATCAAAGGAAAGCCGCCCACCAAGGGCGTCGATCAAGCATATTTCATGGGACCGTGATGTCGTGCTTTCATGTGTCTGTGCATGTACGGCGGCATCCAGTCTGAGGTGGCACTTGAAATCGACGGATGAGGCATGAACCCATGAGCCAGTGGCATTCGATTTTGATAGAGGGGCGCTATAGCGGGAGATCATGCCTTGGCTGTGCATGGCAATGGCTCGCACCATGGAAAATTTTTGAGATGTTCTTAATAATAATTTTTGTACAGTCTCAATCGCTTTCTTCACTGATGTCGTTTGCGAGTGATTGTGGTCGAATGTGCCATTTTCTGTGCATCCGTCAGATAAAAAAATACGAGACTGGTCAGCCAATGCATGCTTCAGAAAATGGGGCTTGGCTATCTCCTGACCTTGGCGGGAGCGCAGTAAAATTTTTCCAAGTACGTGACCGGATTGGTTGAACCAGGCCAATCCAGCACTTCTCCCGTGCTCAGTTTGATCCTCGATGTAAAAACATTGATGTACATCCTGAGTCATGATAAGAATATCATTTCGTGGGTCGTTGAGCCGTATTTCAGTGGCTGATCCACCAAGAGTCGACTCTACCTTGAGTGAATGAATATTCACTCCGAACAGTGTCCGGTTCACAACGAACACCCTCCGCCATTCAGGCAGAGGTGTCAGTAAACTACGCAGGTCTGTTGTGAGCACCACAGCGCCGCGACCGACACGGCTGGCATGCAATGCCGCTTCCGGAACACCGAGGATAGCTGCCGCTTCGGGGTCGTGGGTATGTGGTCTCTCCTTTCGCAGATCCATCCACTCCTTGAGAATCTCATCGGGATGCATCTGCATCGAAGAATGAAACTTAGAACTCATACTTCACCTCTGCGTAGACGAAACGGGAAGGCGGATCAATAACTGATCCCCGTCCACTGAAGTTGTCTGGTTGGCGGCGGTCAAAAAGGTTATCGACGCCCAGGGCGAGATTGAGCCCTTTGCTCCATTCATATTGGAGTTTGGCGTCAAGCGTCCCGTACCGACTGTTCTCAGGCGCGGCACCCCGAACGGCAGGATCGGCATTGTAGAAATCGAAGTAATAGCGCCCTTGTAGATCGAAACGCCATGGTCCTTGCTGAAAACGTAAACCTGCTCGTGCTATCTGCCGAGCCATACCCGTAAGCCGTTCATTGGATTGTGTGTCTCTGGCATCCAAATATTCCCAACCACCCTGGAGATACCATTGTGGGGTCACTTGCCATTGGCCAGAGAGCTCTACACCTTCCAGGCGGGCCTGAGCAATGTTGACGTACATACTGCGGCTGCGGATGTGAGCTGGGTCTCCTGGTTCTCTCGGGGCAGAGACTGTTTGAATCATGTCTGTCACTTTCGAGCGGTAGTATGTGATCTCTGCGTTGTAAGTATTTCCGTAGTAGCCAAAAGCGGCTTCCCATGATTTGTTACGTTCGGCTTGTAGATCTTGGTTTCCTACAATGAGAGTGGTTCCCCGCATGAACGTCGAGTATTGCTCCATCACCGTCGGCGCACGGTATGCCTCCCCATAGCCGACCCGGCCAAACCAGCCACCGATACGCTTTTGGAGTGAAATACGGGGTGTGGTCACCGACCCGAAATCGGAGTAGTTATCGTGTCGTACACCAGCAAGAAGAGTCCAGTCGGCGGGAAGCTTCCATTCATCTTGGATCAGAAAATGAGTGTTATCCCGTCGTCCTTTATTCGAGTTCACATTTACGTCTATGCGATCGCTAATGAATCCCATGCCCAGCAATAACGAGTGATTCCCCCAATCGACGGCATATCTCGACTGACTTTGAAATTGGTGGTAGCGAGTGGTTTCAATGATCGGGTAGCTGCGTGTTGTCGATCCATCCGCATAGCCATAAGCTACATCGGCTGTGAGTTCACCAGGCCCGACACTACCTGCATATCGTAGTGCGCCAAACCAACGCTCCTCCTTCTCATATGCGGTGTAGGAGTTACCTGCGTTGAGACCTGGGCCTGAATCGTCCTGCTTTACGTACTCTCCCTGCCATCGCAGTTGATGGTCATTGCTGATTCGTAAAGCGGCGTCATGAGCAACGAAAGTATGTTTGGTGCGATTCAAGTCCGGAATTTCTTCGGAAGTGTCGAACCGATAGGGGTTCCGGTGTCGGTGTTCTACGTGGACGCGCTGTCGAAGAGCGTCCGTACCGAAATGCAGGGAGGCACCCAGTACGCCTGTGCGACGTTGGTTGTGGTCAGTCGTGGCGCCATACATAGTGCGTACATTCCCACCCACGCCCTTATCGAGGAGGGGAGAGCGTGTTTTCACATTGATGGCGCCACCATTTGCATCTGCCCCATAAAGCGCAGACATCGGCCCACGCACAACTTCGATGCTGCTGACATCCTGAAGAGAAAGCAGGCTCGGATTGACCGAACCGTATTTCGAGGGGCGTCTCAAGCCGTCAACCAGCATTGCGCCCGGTCGCAACTGAAAGCCACGTATGATCACATTGCTGTTGGAGCCCAATGCCCGTGAGTCCACACCAACAGCCATTTTCAATGCTTCCGTCACGCTGGTACCGGCGTAGGCGTCCAAGTCCTCTTGGTCAATCAACTGAACGGATGCTTGGACGTCTCTGATGGGCTGCTCCCTATTGGAGGCAGTCGTAACGATGGCGTCCAATGTAGTAACAGGTTCATCAGACTGCTGCTGCGCTGAAGTAGTCGTTCCGGCAATGGTGAGCAAGATGCTCGGCCCGTAAACGAGCAGGGATGATCGAACCGAAAAACGGTCTAAGATCGAACGATGACGCATACAACTTTTCCTTAGGCGACATGGTCGCCGGTTTGTTCACGCGCATAGAACAGCCGGAGGCCCAACTGCGTTATGGCGTAGCTAGATTCGAGAAAATGGAATCAGAGTAAGGAAAAGTCAGATGGCGGAGCCCGTGATCCTAATGGCCCGCATAAGAAGGTACGCGCGATCCATCCCTGTGATGTGGGACGGGGTATAAGCGGAAGAGGTGGCGTGACGATCAGGAATATCGCCAGCGCTAGCAATAGGATGGGAATGGATAGATTGGACGCGCACCAGGTACAAGGGTGTATATCGGAGCGGTCGTCTTGGCTAGGAGGCGACGAGCTCCCTGTTACGTCGTAGCCGATCTCTGCCGGCGAGATCGTGATGATGCCGTCGGGAGTGCATAGTTGCAATGAAAACAAGCCACCGCCGTGCTGAGTGGAGTCCGACATGTAGCCCGTAGGCACGAAGGCCTTGAACGCATAAGCCAGAATGAGCAATACAGCCATCCATCGCCACACGGGCGAACGAGAGCGGTTGATCATGTGGCTGGCATCACTCATGCAGCGGCTTCAGGCTATTTATTTTTAAGGCTAAGTCCCACTCATGACCAGACCCTGCGACTTCAGGTCAATGAGCTGCTGTTAGGGGCAATAATAAACGACTTTGACGCAAATTGTCCCTAAGGGACTTGTCCAATGACAAAGGAGTCTGAGAGAAGTGATAGCGTAGATCATTGCACGCTGGTGATCGACATGGACGTAGCACAGCGTGCCGACGCCGCGCGCAAACGCTTCTATGGTGATGGCACCGTGCCGTACACCCCGTCGGATATGCCGCCGAAGTTCTGATCGTCGGCATTTCCCGACAAATCCTGTTTTTCTTTCCCGACACGCCGCAGCGCGCCCACGCTTGCGGCGTTTTCGTCGTGTTCGCCCTGGCATGAATTGATGCTTTTTTCATCAGCTTCATCCCGATAACGGTCTTTGACCGGCACTGGCCCAGCACCGATTCTCATGAGGCAGGCACAGGTTTGTGCCACGTTGAAACGAGGAATCCGTAGAAGAAATCGGGGACATGGGTATGCAGGGGACGAATGTACTGTTCGGGCAGATCGCCGTTGTATTCGGCATTGTGATTGCCGGTGTGTGGGGTGCTACACAATGGACAGCCGCCGCCCTGGGTTATCAGCTACGCCTGGGCTTGCCCTGGTTTGATTTCTACGACACGCCGGTTTATCACCCTTGGCGTTTGTTCGAGTGGTGGTTCTTCTTTGATGCCTATGCGCCGGAGGTGTTCAACGCGGGCGGCATGATTGCGGGCGGCAGCGGCCTTATTGCCGTCGTGGTCGCCATCGGCATGTCGATCTGGCGTTCGCGTCAGGCGAGGCGGGTGACGACTTACGGTTCGGCACGCTGGGCGCAAGCCACTGATATACGCAAGGCCGGGCTGAATCAGCCCACTGGCATCTTTCTTGGTCTGCACGACGAACAGTATCTGCGCCATGAAGGGCCGGAACACGTGTTGGCCTTTGCGCCCACCCGCTCGGGTAAGGGCGTGGGGCTGGTGGTGCCGACCTTGTTGTCCTGGCCGGCCTCCGCCGTCATTCACGACATCAAGGGTGAAAACTGGCAGATAACGGCAGGCTGGCGCGCGCGGTTTTCTCATTGTCTGCTGTTCAACCCCACCGATGGGAAGTCCGCTGGCTACAACCCACTGCTGGAAGTGCGCCGGGGTGAGCATGAGGTGCGCGATGTGCAGAACATCGCCGACATTCTGGTGGACCCGGAAGGTGCTCTCGAACGTCGCAACCATTGGGAAAAAACCAGTCACGCGCTGCTGGTGGGTGCCATCCTGCATGTGCTGTATGCGGGCGAGGATAAGACTCTGCGTGGTGTCGCTAACTTCCTGTCCGACCCAGCGTGCCCGTTCGAGCTGACCTTGCACCGCATGATGACGACGGCCCACCTGGGGGATGCGCCGCATCCGGTAGTGGCCTCCGCAGCCCGCGAAGTGCTGAACAAGTCGGATAACGAACGCTCTGGCGTCTTGTCCACTGCCATGTCGTTCCTGGGCCTGTATCGCGACCCGACAGTGGCCGAGGTCACGTCCCGGTGCGACTGGCGTATTGCCGACCTGATTGCATCCGACCATCCTGTATCGCTGTATCTGGTGGTGCCGCCTTCGGACATTTCGCGCACCAAGCCGTTGATTCGCCTGATTCTCAATCAGATTGGGCGGCGGCTCACCGAATCGCTGGACGGGTCGGACGGCATCGCCCGTCGCCACAAGCTGCTGTTGATGCTCGATGAGTTCCCGGCGCTTGGCAGACTGGACTTTTTCGAGACGGCGCTGGCCTTCATGGCGGGCTACGGCATTCGCAGTTTTCTGATTGCACAATCGCTCAACCAGATCGACAAAGCCTACGGCCAGAACCATTCGATTCTGGATAACTGCCATGTGCGCGTGACTTTTGCCACCAACGATGAGCGCACCGCCAAGCGGATTTCCGAAACGCTGGGAACGGCCACGGAACTGCGGGCGCAGCGCAACTACGCCGGGCATCGGCTCGCGCCCTGGCTCGGGCACCTGATGGTGTCGCGCCAGGAAACGGCACGACCGCTTTTGACCCCCGGCGAAGTCATGCAGCTTCCGCCCGATGAATCGGTGGTGATGGTGTCCAGCGTGGCACCCATCAAGGCCAAGAAGCTGCGCTACTACGCGGATACCAATTTCTCGCGCAGTGTGCTGCCGCCGCCCGCGCTGGCCGCCGGGCGCTACGCGGATGCGCCGCCGGTTCGTCCCGACGATTGGAGCGGGCTGGCGATTCCAGCCGTCCCCGTTGCGCCGGCTTCGGTAGATAGCGATGGCATGGCCGGTACGGCTGACGACGGTGGCCCGCGTCAACAACCCGAGCTATCCGAAACCGTCGCCTACAGCCCCGAACCCGAATACGTAGCCAGTGACTTGTCGCTGCTTGATGACGACGATCTGCCGCCCATGCTTCCCAGCCAGCTTGACCCTGCCATGCAGCGCACGGCGCGTCTGGCTTCTCTCGATCCTGATGACGGAATCCAGCTATGAGTCGATATCGCCTGAATCTCTTTATCCATCCCGAACATGCCAAGCGCCTGGACGAGCTGGCCGCCAAGAAGGGCGTCTCCAAATCCTCCATCGTCGCGGCTGCCCTGGCATCCTGGCTCTCGCCCGATACGGGCGACCAGCGCGAAGCGGCGATGGCCCGGCGCCTGGACCGACTCTCGCGCCAGTTTGAGCGCCTGGAGCGTGACCAGAACATTCAGATCGAAACCCTGGCGCTGTTTGTGCGCTACTACCTGACGGTGAGTACGCCGGTGCCCGAAGCGCATCAGGACGCGGCCCGCGCCCAGGGTAAGGCGCGATTCGAGCAATTCGTCGAACAGCTTGGCCGCCACCTGTTGCGCGGGCGCAGCCTGGTGCGCGATGTGGTGGAAGAACTGCATCCCGAGCCAGTGCGTATGGATGAGGCGTCGCCTCCGTTGGAGGAACGTATCTCATGAGTGCTTTACCCAAATCCTCTGTCGCCGTGGCACTGGATCGCCGTATCCAGATGCTGCGTACCGCGATGGGGCCGGTGATCGCCGCCGCCCTGGAAGACCCGGATGTGGTGGAAATCATGCTGAACCCCGACAGCTCGCTTTGGGTGGATCGGCTCTCTACGGGTCGCGCGCCGCTGGGCCTGGAACTGTCCGAAGCCGATGGCGAACGCATCATCCGTCTGGTCGCGGCCCACGTCGGCGCGGAAGTGCATCGCGGCCAGCCGTTACTGACCGCTGAACTACCCGAAACCGGCGAGCGCTTCGAGGGCATCTTGCCGCCGGCCTCACCCGGCCCGGCCTTTGCGCTGCGCAAGCGCGCCGTGGGCGTGATTCCGCTTGCGCGCTACATCGCCGACGGCATGATGAGCGTAGCCCAGGCCGACTTTCTGGTGCGGGCCGTGCGTGCCCGCCAGAACATCTTGATCGCCGGCGGCACCAGTACCGGCAAGACCACGCTTGCCAATGCCTTGCTGGCCGAGATCGCCGCCACGGGCGACCGGGTGCTGGTGCTGGAAGACACGGTTGAACTGCAATGCACCGCAACCGACCACGTGCCGCTGCGCACCCGCGCTGGCGTGGTGTCCATGCAGGAGCTGGTGCGCGCCACCATGCGCTTGCGCCCCGACCGTGTGGTGGTGGGTGAGGTGCGTGGCGGCGAGGCGCTGGATCTCATCAAGGTCTGGGGTACAGGCCATCCGGGCGGCATCGCCACCATTCACGCCGGTTCCGCTGTAGGGGCGCTGCTGCGCCTGGAACAACTGATTCTGGAGGTCGCGGTGAATCCGCCACGCGCCTTGATCGCCGAGGCGGTCAACGTCGTGATCTATATCGCTGGGCGCGGACGCAAGCGCCGCATCGAAAGCATTGCCCGCGTCGTTGACTTTGACGGCAAGGGCTACCAATTGGTGGATGCGCTGGAAGCGCCGTTGCCTGAGCCGCCGCCAATTCCTGAGCCGCCATCACCTTCTTTCCCATCCCCTAATTTGTCTGGAGAACTGCCATGACGCTTGTTGCTTTCCGTATTTCTGTGATTCCGTTTTTTAACCGCATCCGCTTGCGCAGTCTTGTCCGGCCTGCGGTGCAAGGACTGGTACTGGCTGCGTTGCTGATGCTTGCCGTCGGCGCGGCACAGGCTGCCGGGTCTTCCATGCCCTGGGAAGGGCCGCTGCAATCCATTCTGGAGTCCATCCAGGGGCCGGTGGCCCGTATCGTTGCAGTCATCATCATTATTGCCACGGGGCTGGCGCTCGCCTTTGGCGACACCAGCGGCGGCTTTCGCAAGCTGATTCAGATTGTCTTTGGCCTGTCGATTGCGTTTGCCGCGTCCTCGTTCTTTCTGTCGTTCTTTTCCTTCTCTGGCGGGGCCGTCGTATGAATGCCGACACCGAAGGCGCGCCCAGCCTTGCTCCGGGCTTTGAGATTCCGCTGCATCGGTCTTTGACCGAGCCGATTTTGATGGGCGGCGCGCCGCGCACCGTGGCGATTGCCAACGGGACGCTGGCCGCCGCTGTGGGGCTAGGCCTGCAACTGTGGATTCCGGGCGTGGTGCTGTGGATCGTCGGCCATTCCCTGGCGGTGTGGGGCGCACGGGTGGACCCGCAGTTTATGCAGGTCTTCGCCCGCCACATCAAACACAAGACGCTGCTGGATGTGTGAGGGAGGATGTCATGTTGAACCTTGCCGAATATCGCCAGCGTCCTGCGCTTCTGGCAGATTGGCTGCCTTGGGCCGGGTTGGTCGCGCCCGGTGTTGTGCTGAACAAAGATGGATCGTTTCAACGCACGGCGCGCTTTCGCGGGCCGGATCTGGACAGCGCCACCCAAGGCGAACTGATCGCCACGTCCGCGCGCTTGAACAATGCGCTGCGCCGTCTGGGTTCAGGCTGGGCGTTGTTTATCGAAGCCGAGCGCCGGCAAGCTGCCGACTATCCCTATTCCGACTTTCCTGAACCGCTGTCCTGGCTGGTCGATCAGGAGCGCCGCGCTGCCTTTGAAGAAGCCGGTCATCACTTCGAGAGCGCCTATCACCTGACCCTGGTGTTTCTGCCGCCCGAGGAATCCCGCGCCCGTGCGGCGGGGATGTTGTACGAGAACCGTCCCTCCGAAGGTGTGGATTGGCGCGAACGCATGGCGGCGTTCGTGGCGGAAACGGATCGGGTCTTTGACCTGCTCGATGGCGTCATGCCGGAAATCGCTTGGCTGGATGATAGCCAGACGCTGACCTACCTGCATTCCACTATCTCAACACGGCGTTACCGCATTGCTGTGCCAGAGGTGCCGTTTCATCTGGATGCGCTGCTGACGGATTCGGCGCTGGTCGGTGGGCTGGCGCCGACGTTGGGGGATATGCACCTGCGCGTAGTGTCGGTGCGGAGCTTTCCAACGTCCACCTGGCCGGGCATTTTGGATGACTTGAACCGGCTTGGCTTTGTCTATCGCTGGAGTACGCGCTTTCTGTGCATGGACAAAGCCGAGGCGGAAAAGGAGCTGCGCCGCTTGCGCCGTCAGTGGTTTGCCAAGCGCAAGAACGTCGTGGCGTTGCTCCGGGAAACGATTTTCCAGCAGGAGTCGCCGCTGGTCGATACCGATGCCAGCAACAAGGCCGCCGATGCGGATGCCGCCTTGCAGGAACTGGGCAGTGATCAAGTGGCCTTTGGCTATGTCACGACCACCGTGACGGTGCTGGACGCTGACCCCGCCATCGCAGATGAAAAGCTGCGTTTGGTCGAGCGCGTGATTCAGGGCCGGGGTTTTGTGACCATCCCCGAAACCTTGAACGCTGTGGACGCCTGGCTATCGTCCATTCCGGGCAATGCCTATGCCAATGTTCGGCAACCCATTGTGTCTACCTTGAATCTGGCGCACATGATGCCGGTGTCGGCGGTCTGGGCCGGTCCAGAAAGGAACGAGCACTTGGATGGCCCGCCATTGATTGTCACGCGCACCGAGGGCGCGACGCCGTTCCGGCTGGTCACGCACATTGGCGACGTGGGCCATACCCTGGTCGCAGGACCAACTGGCATGGGTAAGTCAGTCTTGCTGGCCGTCCTGGCCCAACAGTTTCGCCGCTATCCCGGTTCGCGCATCTTTGCCTTTGATATGGGCCGCTCGATGCGTGCCACTATCCTGGGCCTGGGTGGCGAGCACTACGACCTGGGCGCGGATGGCGGCATTTCATTTCAGCCATTGGCCCACATTGACCGCGAAAGCCATCGCACCTGGGCCGCCGAATGGATTGAAGGCCGCTTGCTGCATGAAGGGGTGGCCGTCAGCCCCGAAGATAAGGCCGCCATCTGGTCGGCGCTGGGGAGCCTTTCCGGTGCGCCGCTGGAACAGCGCACGCTGACCGGGTTTTCGGTACTGCTGCAATCGAATGCGCTGCGTCAGGCGCTGGCGCCGTATGTCCTGGGCGGCGCACACGGCAAGCTGCTGGACGCCGATCATGACCGGCTGGGCATGGCCGATGTGCAGGGCTTCGAGATGGAAGAACTGATGCACAGTCCCGCCGCCGTGCAGGCGGTGCTGCGCTATCTGTTCGCCCGGTTCGACGAGCGTTTCGATGGCGCACCCACGCTCTTGATTCTGGATGAGGCGTGGCTGTTTCTGGATGAGCCATCGTTCGCCGCCCGCATCCGCCAATGGCTCAAAACCCTGCGCAAAAAAAATGTCTCGGTGATATTTGCTACACAGTCGCTGGCTGACATCAAGGATTCGAGCATTGCGCCCGCCATTATCGAAAGCTGCGCCAGCCGCATCTTTCTACCGAATCCACAGGCGACCGAACCGCAGATTCGCACGATCTATGAAGGCTTTGGTCTGAACAGCCGACAGATTGAGATTGTCGCCACGGCTCAACCGAAGCGCGACTACTACTACCAGTCTCGACTGGGCAATCGCCTGTTTGATCTTGACCTGGGGCCAGCCACGCTTGCTTTTTCCGGGGCTTCTAGCCCGCAAGACCAGCGCGACATCGACCGCATCCTGCTGGATGCCGGCGTACCCGGCTTCGCGGGTGCCTGGCTACGCCATCGCGGCCTGGATTGGGCCGCTGATCTGTTGTCGGAGTTCCCTGGTCTTTCGCATTTAGCCGTTGCTGATTCTTCCCACTCACAGGAGAACCTGTCATGAAAACCCGCCCGCTGTCTTTGTCGTTCGCCGCCGTACTCACGACGTCCTTGCTAACCACTTCGCCCGCCTGGGCCTGGAAAACGGTCTTTGACCCGTCCAACTATACGCAGAACACGCTGACCGCCGTGCGCACGCTGGAGCAGATCAATAATCAAATCAACCAGCTTCAGAACGAAGCACAGATGCTGATGAATCAGGCGCGTAACTTGGCAAGCCTGGACTTCAATGTCGTGAATCGCCTGCGCTCGACCTTGGCCGCCACTGATCGCCTGATCGGCGAGGCGCAGGGCTTGAGTTATGACGTGGCGCACATGGATAGTGAATTCGCGCGCTTGTACCCCGACCAGTACGCCGCCACCGTGAGCGGCGACCACATGGCCCAGGACGCCCGCGCACGCTGGAAGAACACGCTCGATGGCCTGCACACCGCCATGCGGGTGCAGGCCCAAGCCTCGCAGAATCTGCGTGACGATGAAAGCGCGCTGGCTGACCTGGTGAACCAGAGCCAGTCGGCGCAAGGGGCGTTGCAGGCCATGCAGGCCACCAACCAGCTTCTGGCCTTGCAAGCCAAACAGACCATCCAGGCCCAGCAGCTTCAGATCACGCAAGACCGCGCCGCTTCCCTTGAGCTGGCCCAGCGGGCGGCAGCCACGGAGCGCGCCCGCGAAGTGCGGCGGCGCTTCCAGGGCACGGGCACCCCGTATACGCCGCAAGCCGTCGATTTCTACGGCAACTGATCGGGGAGCGCCAGTGCCATGAACGACGTGGCGGTCATTGACCGGTTTCTCGATACTTTCTCGCGCTACATCGACTCAGGGTTTGGCCTGTTGCAAGGCGATGTGGCGTTTCTGACCGCCACGTTGATTGTGATCGACATGACGCTGGCCGGCCTGTTCTGGGCGATGAACCATGCCAGCGGCCAGGGCGACGATGTCATCGCCAAGCTGCTGCGCAAGGTGCTGTACGTCGGCGCCTTTGCCTACATCATTGGCAACTTCAATGCGCTGGCGAGCATCCTGTTCCGCTCCTTTGCGGGCCTGGGCCTGATCGCTTCGGGTTCGTCGCTTTCAATGGGCAACTTCCTGCAACCTGGGCGCCTCGCCAAGACCGGCATTGATGCCGGAGCGCCGATTCTGGAGCAGATCGGCGACATGGCGGGCTTTCCCGAGGTGTTCACCAACATCGACCCCATCGTGGTGCTGTTCCTGGCCTGGGTCGTAGTGATACTGAGTTTCTTCGTTCTGGCTATCCAGCTTTTTGTGACGCTCATCGAGTTCAAGCTGACCACGCTGGCAGGCTTTGTATTGGTGCCGTTTGCGCTATGGAACAAGACTTCCTTCCTGGCCGAGAAGGTGCTGGGCAACATCATGTCTTCGGGCGTCAAGGTATTGGTGCTCGCGGTGATTGTCGGGATTGGAAGTGGCTTGTTTGCCGAGTTCCAGGTGCATCCCGATGAACCGTCCGTTGATTATGCGCTGGTCGTCATGCTGGCCTCGCTCTCCATGCTGGCGCTGGGGATCTTCGGGCCGGGCATTGCCACCGGGCTGGTGTCCGGCGGCCCGCAGTTGGGTGCCGGTTCGATGGCCGGGGCCGCCGTGGGGGCCGCAGGTGCTGCCGTCGCCCTTGGCGTGGCCGCCACGGGTGTTGGCGGTGCGGTGGCCGCTGGCGCGCGCATGATGCCGGGTGCTGCCCGCATGGCCGCGGGTGCAGCGCGTTCCGTGGGCTCGACTGTGAGTGGTGCCCGGTCGGCCTTCAAGGCAGGTTCGGCGGCCAGTGGCGGATTCAAGGGAGCGCCTGCCGGTTCGGGTTTGAGTGCGGGTGCGGTTTCTGGCTCTGCGCCGGGCGCTTCAGCCCAAGCGCCGACCGCTGGCCCCAGCGCGCAACCCGCCTGGGCCAAGCGCCTGCACCGCCGACAACAACTGACGCAAGCCGCCACGACCGCCGCCCACACGCTGCGCGGGGGCGACGGTGGCGGCGCGGGCCAAGGCCCGAGCCTGCGTGATGCCGATTCATAAGGAGATCAACCCATGCGTTTCAAACGACCGCAGGTGCGTTATGCCGAATCGCCGCAACCGGCGACCCCTTACCAATCTGCCGCCCAGGTCTGGGATGACCGTATCGGCTCGGCCCGCGTGCAGGCCCGGAACTGGCGGCTGATGGCTTTCGGGTGCCTGCTGCTGGCGCTGCTCATGGCCGGTGGCCTGGTCTGGCGCTCTGCCCAATCCATTGTCACGCCCTATGTCGTGGAAGTGGATAACGCCGGACAGGTGCGCGCAGTGGGCGAAGCCGCCACGCCATACCGGCCCAACGATGCGCAGATCGCCCACCATGTCGCCCGCTTTATTGGGCTTGTGCGGTCCCTGTCCATCGACCCCATCGTGGTGCGTCAGAACTGGCTGGATGCCTATGACTACACCACGGACAAGGGCGCTGCCGTCCTGAATGACTATGCGCGAGTGAGCGACCCCTTCACCCGTATCGGCAAGGAGTCCGTGACGGTGCAGATTACCAGTGTCGTGCGCGCGAGCGACACGTCCTTCAACGTGCGCTGGACGGAACGCCGCTACGTCAATGGCGCAGCCGCTGGCCTGGAGCGCTGGACGGCGGTGGTGTCCATCGTGCATCAGCCGCCGCGCACCGAAGCGCGTCTGCGCAAAAACCCCCTGGGGCTTTACGTCAATGGCCTGTCGTGGAGCCGTGAACTCGATTCGTCTGAAGGAGTCCAGCGATGACATCGTCGTGCCGTTTCTACATTTTGCCCTTGGCCCTGATCGGCTTGGCGGGCTGCGCTACTCAGGGCAAGCCACCACCGGCGATTTCCTTGGATGAACCCATACAGGCTGAATTGCTGCCCGAGCCGCCCAGCCCTGTTGAAGTAGTTGCCGTGCCGGAGCCTCTGGCGCTACCTTCACAATTAAAGCCCCTGCCGGGCACGGAGGGTGGCAAATCGACGCCGGAACCCGCAGACGAAACCGTGCGGGTATCGCGCGCCAATGCCGAAGCGCGGGTCGCACCCACGCGCGAGGGCTATGTCAACGCGATTCAGGTCTGGCCCTACAGCGATGGGGCGCTCTATCAGGTCTATACAGGAGTCGGGCGCGTGACGGTGATCGCGCTGCAACCGGGAGAGGAACTGGTGACGGTCGCCGCCGGCGACACCGTGCGTTGGATTGTGGGGGATACGTCCAGTGGCAGCGGCGCAGACTTGCGCGTCAACGTGCTAGTCAAACCGATTCGTTCCGGGCTGAAGACAAATTTGGTCATCACCACCAACCGCCGCACCTATCTGCTGGAACTGACTTCCACTGAAAAGACATGGATGGCCTCGGTGTCCTGGGAGTATCCGAAAGACCGCATGCTGGCTTTGCAGCGTCAGAATCAGGCGGCGCAAGCTGGCGCGCCCGTGGACACGGGGCTGGCGCTGGACAAGTTGCGCTTCCGGTATGCCGTCAGCGGCAGTAATCCACCCTGGAAGCCGCTGCGTGCCTTCGACGACGGGCAGAAGGTGTATATCCAGTTTCCCGCAGGCATCGCCCAGGGAGAATTGCCGCCGCTCTTTGTGATCGGTGCGGAAGGCGACGGGCAACTGGTGAACTACCGCTTCCGTTCGCCGTACTACATTGTGGATCGGCTCTTTGGCGCGGCTGAACTGCGCCTGGGCGGTGATCGGGGCGACGTGGTGCGCATTGAGCGTACCGATGGCGTGGTGCGGAGGAACTGAATATGAGCGAAGAACAAAAGCCCGATCAGCCTGCGCCGCAACCGTCTGACAAGGTGGCCCCTGAAACCGTGGCGCTGCGCGCCCAGCCTCGGCCCGTTACCCGACTGAATCGGCGCACGCTGGCTTTGCTGGTGGGCGGCCTGTCGGTGGCTGTATTGGGTGCCACAATCTGGTCGCTTCAACCACACCGCCGCACAGCGGGCACGCAGACCGAGCTTTACAACGTAGACCGGGTATCGAAGTCAGAGGGGCTTGATGCTCTGCCGGCGGACTACTCCATGCTGCCCGCCCCGGAGGTGCCGCCCGACGTGCCCGAACTCGGGCCGCCGCTACCGGGTGATCTCGGGCCAGCTATCGTCAATAGTCAGCAACCAGCGGTGGCCACCTATGCGCCGCCTGGTATTGATGCCGAAGCGGCCGAACGGGAGGCACGACGCAAGGAAGCCGATGCGGCGGCAGCTTCGTCGGTGTTCTTCCGCACAGGACAAGGCCAGGCCAGCCAACCCACGGCAGCGGTCGCGCAGGCCATGCCCGTCGCGCCAGGCATGGATAATTCCTTGGCAGCTTTCGACCCGTTGGCCGCTGGCCCAGCATCGACGGCAGCACAGCCGACCGACCCCACCGCCGTACAGAATCGGCAAGACCAGAAGGAAGCCTTCTTGCAATCCGGTTCTACTGAAACCCGCAATTCCGGCAACCTACAAATACTCGCTTCGCCATATCAGGTCATGGCTGGCACCGTCATCGCCGCCGCCCTGGTCACCGGCATCAAGTCCGACCTTCCGGGGGATGTGATCGGTACTGTCACCGAGCCCGTCTACGACTCTGCTACCGGAAGACATCTGTTGATTCCGCAAGGCTCGCGCATCCTGGGCCGCTACAACAGCCAGGTGAGCTACGGCCAAAGCCGGGTGCAGGTTGTATGGAACCGAATCATCCTGCCCGACACCTCGTCGCTCACGCTGGACAACCTCGTCGGAGCCGACCCTGCGGGCTATGCCGGTCTGGAGGACGATGTGGACTGGCATTGGGATCGCATCATCGGCGGCGCCGTGCTGACCACCTTGCTGGGCGTTGGCGCGGAACTGGCCGCTCCTGAAAACCGCCAGGACGGCGACCGAATCATCATCGCCGGACGCGACAGCGCCCAGGACAGCATCAATCAGGTCGGCCAGGAAATGACCCGACGCAACATGAATATCCAGCCGACATTAACCATACGTCAGGGCATGCCAGTGCGCATTATTGTTAATGCGGATCTCGTGTTGCGGCCTTACCAGCCATTGTTTTTCAACAAGGGAGTCTCGCAATGAGCGCCACTAGAAAACTGCGTTTAGGCCCGCTGCCCACCACTCAGACGGTCAAACTGAACTTTGCTTGTCCAGCCAGCCTGAAGGCCGACCTTGATCGCTACGCCGCGCTGCATGCTCAGACCTATGGGGAGGCAGTTGATGCTGTGACGCTAATTCCGCACATGCTGGAGGCGTTCATGGCTGGTGATCGAGGGTTTAGGAGAGGAAATGCGGGCAAGGCCGCGCCACCAAAATCAAGCTGACGATGCACTCCCGCCACGCGGATGATTCCCCAAACGCGCAGCCCAATGCTGCGCGTTCTTGGTTCTGGGGATGCGAGGGAATGGGCTGTCCCGAAGTGAGAAGCGACAGCCTTTTCATGCTTGGCAGAGTGGTTGACTACGACGTGGCACGCTCGGGCAAGTGTTCAAGCCAAGACTCATGGTGCATTCTGAGGCTACGAAAGATATAAGGAGATCATCGTGCCAATGAGTCATCAAGCTCACTACCCGAGCCAGGAAAAAATCGTCATACGAGATGCTTCCCCTGCGTTCTATCGCATCGCGGATGTGATGAAAATCACGGCGCTTAGCAGGGCGACACTCTACAGAAGAATGGCTGACGGTCGATTTCCGCCGCCTGTCCGGCTCGGCGGGCGGGCCTGCGGATGGAAGCCTGCTGATCTCCAAGAGTGGATAGAAGACCCTCAAGGGTATACAAGCAAAATTTGATTATGTATCCACGCGCATGTTTTCACCCTCTTACTGAGTTGAGCGATCTCGTATTGACGGGGCCATCCCCCAGAGCCAAGGATGGCTCCATAGGGCTACGGAAAAGCCCTGCGTAGCTTTTACGCACACTTCGGATTTTGGGACAGGAACGGGACACGGGGCATCTTGCGGGGAACGCGCAAGAAAAAAGCGCCCAGGTCTTTCGACCTAAGCGCTTGATTCTATTCATAAATTCCTGGTGGCGCATCCCTGATTCGAACAGGGGACCTGCGGATTATGATTCCGTCGCTCTAACCGGCTGAGCTAATGCGCCAAAGCACGAAATTCTAGCAAGGTTTCCAGCACCCCGCAAGCCAAAAGGGGCCTCTGAAAAGGCCTTGCCGGATGCGCACCGCCGCCGCCCGCCGTTTCAGCGCGCTGCCGCTGGATGATGCTAGTGATACCATGCCCAGGCGCGCCCGTGCTGGACGCCATCCCAAAGGGGCCACACCATGCTGAAATCCATGTTCGCCATTGCCATGGGCGCCGTGCTGGGCGCCTGGCTGCGCTGGGGTCTGAGCCTGCGCCTGAACCATCTGTTTCCGACGATGCCGCCGGGCACCTGGGTGGCGAACCTGGTGGGTGGCTACATCATCGGCCTGGCGATTGCCTGGTTCGCCGGCCATGAGGGCATCAGCATCGCCTGGCGCCTGTTCATCGTGACGGGTTTCTGCGGGGCGCTGACGACGTTCTCTACATTTTCGGCCGAGGTCTGGGTCCTGTTGCAGCAGGGTCGCCTGGGCTGGGCCTTCGGCACGATCGCCGCCCACGTGGCGGGCTCGCTGGTGATGACGGGGGCGGGGTTCGCGACCGTCCATGTGCTGGCGGGCCGCTGAGCGGCCCGTCCGATATCGTCCTGAGAATGGGTTTTTCCCCACGCATGTCATCCCCTTTTCGCATCCGCATCGATCTGCGGCGCCTGATCCTGCTGCTGGCGATGCTCAGCGCGATGGTGATGCTGGCCAATGGCTTCCATGCGGCCTATCGGGTGCAACGCGACCTGCTGGTCGAGGGGACTCTGGACGCCAATGAGGCCTATGCGGCCAAGATCGCTGCGACGACCGACAATTATCTGCGCCAGGCCCAGCGCCAGCTGGCCTATGGCGCCGCGGCGGTGGCCGCGGCATCGCGGGCGGGGAATGCGCGCCAGGTGGCGACCGAGGTCGAGCGCCTGCACCAGCAGGCGGATTTCTTCAACACCGTGTCTTTCGTCGATGCGCGCGGCACGGTGCGCTCGGTCTCGCCCGCCGGCCTGTCCTTGCAGGGACAGCGGCTGGATAGCAAGGGGGCGGTCGAGGCTCTCGAGAAAAGGACGCCGCTGATCAGCGAGCCCTACACCTCGGCGCTGGGCAATCTGGTGGTGGTGATGTCCCATCCGGTCGAAACCGACGAAGGGCGCTACCTGGGCTATGTCGCGGGCACCCTCTATCTGCGCCAGCAGAACGTCCTCACCCAGTTGCTGGAGGATCACTACTATCGCGACGGCTCGTACGTCTATGTGGTCGATCGCGCCCGCCACCTGCTGGCTCATCCGGATCCGCTGCGCGTGGGCACCCGGGTGGACCGCAATGCGGTCGTCGATCGGGTGCTGGGCGGCGGTTCGGGCCAACAGCGGCTGGTCAACAGCCGCGGGGTCGACATGCTGGCGGGCTACGCCTACCTGCCGACGACGGGATGGGGGATCGTGGCCCAGCGGCCGACGGCCATGACGCTGGACCGCCTGGATTCGCTGATGCTCGACGTGTTGCGCCGCTCGGTGTGGCCGGCGGTGATCACCTTGGTCCTGGTCTGGCTGGCGGCGCGGCTGATTTCGGCGCCCCTGGGCCGACTGGCCCGGATCGCGCGCGAAATGGACGCGCCCGAGGCCTTCGGGCGGATCGAGGGGGTGAGGTCCTGGTATTTCGAGGCCGCGCAGCTCAAGCGCGCCCTGTTGACGGGCATCGGCCTGTTGCAGCTGCGGATCGGGCGGCTGCGCCAGGATGCCCAGACCGACCCCATGACGGGATTGTTGAATCGCCGGGGGCTGGAATTCGAGGTGGACACCTGGCTGGCGCTGGGCCGCGAGTTTTCGTTGGCCGTCGTCGACATCGATCATTTCAAGCAGGTCAATGACCGGTATGGCCATGATGCGGGCGATCGGGTGATCGTGCGCGTGGCGCGCCTCATGCGCGAGCTGTCGCGCGAGGGGGATGTGGTGTGCCGCCTCGGCGGCGAGGAATTCCTGATGCTGTTTCCCGGGATGTCCGCCGAGGAGGCCTTGCATGCTGCGGAACGCGTGCGCGAGGCGGTCGCGGTCGCGGATATGGAACTCGGCGTGCCGGTGACGGTGTCGGTGGGGATCGCGGTCTGGCCGCGCGACGGCAAGGATTTCGAGCAGGTCCTGAAGGCCGCCGACCGGGCCTTGTATCGCGCCAAGGAGGCCGGGCGCAACCGGGTGCTGGCGGCCTCGGGCGAGCCCGCCGTGGATCGCGTCGACGCATGAGGCACCGGGTGTCGGCGGGGACGGTCCTCCAAACGTAAAGGCCCCGCCTTCTGGCGGGGCCCTACTGCCGATGTGGCAGTAGCACCGCATGGACGCGGTGCCATATAATCACCCGTGAAGGTGACTAGACACTACCATCGGGTAGCGATTCCAGTATAGGCAAGGGTCATTTCCCTGGCAATTCAGGGTAAATCCCTAAAAATTTAAGTAAATGTATATCCCGTCCGGCGCGGCCGGCCACCGGCTTATTGGGGCCGTTCCTCGGGGGGTGGGATGTCCTGCCGGGCGTGCCCGGACAGGGCGGCGCTGAGGCTGTACAGGGGTTCGAAGGATTCAGCCTGGGCCATTGGCCAGACGGTGCGGAAGATCGTGTTCGGGTACTGGCCAACGAGCAGCGCGCCTTTTTCCATGTCGGGAAACAGGGCCGAGAGCACACGCACCTCGTCGTTGGCGATGCGCCGCGCAATGTGGTGCGGCCGCAGCTCGCCGGGATGGTTCAGGCCGGCGGCGCCCAGCAATTCGGCCAGGGCCTTGAGGGTGCTGGCATGGAAATTTTTGACGCGCAGGGACTTGTCGGACACCACCAGCGCTTTCTGGCGTTCGGGGTCCTGGGTGGTGACACCGGTCGGGCAGCGTCCGGTATGGCAGACCTGGGCCTGGATACAGCCGATGGCGAACATATAGGCGCGCGCGCTGTTGCACCAGTCCGCGCCCAGGGCCATGATCCGCGCCATGTCGAAGGCGCTGATGACCTTGCCCGAGGCGCCCAGCTTGATCCGGTCGCGCAATCCGATGCCGACCAGGGTGTTGTGCACCAGGCGCAGCCCCTCGCGCAGCGGGGTGCCGACATGGTCCACGAATTCGATGGGCGCCGCGCCGGTGCCGCCCTCGGCGCCGTCGATGACAATGAAATCCGGCGTGATCCCGGTGGCCAGCATGGCCTTGGCGATGGCGAACCATTCCCAGGGATGGCCGATGCACAGCTTGAAGCCCACGGGCTTGCCGCCGGACAGGTCGCGCAGCCGGGCGATGAAGTGCATCATCTCGATCGGGGTTCCGAATGCGCCGTGGCTGGATGGCGAGATGCAGTCCAGGCCCTCGGGGACGCCGCGCGCGGCGGCGATCTCGGCGGTCACCTTGGGGGCGGGCAGGATGCCGCCGTGGCCGGGCTTCGCGCCTTGCGAGAGCTTGATCTCGATCATGCGGATATTGTCGCGCCGCGCCGTCTCGGCAAAGCGTTCCTCGGAAAAACGGCCTTCCGCGTCGCGGCATCCGAAGTAGCCCGAGCCGATGTTCCAGATCAGGTCGCCGCCGTGCTCGAGGTGGTAGCGGCTGACACCGCCTTCGCCGGTGTCGTGGGCGAAATGTCCCAGGGCGGCCCCCTTGTTGAGTGCCCGCACGGCATTGGCCGACAGCGCGCCGAAGCTCATGGCCGAGATGTTGAACACCGACAGCGAGACCGGCTGCGTACAGTCCGGGCCGCCGACCGTGATGCGGAAATCATGGTCGGCGATGTGGGTGGGCACCATGGCGTGGTTGATCCACTCGTAGCCGCTTTGGTAGACGTCGCCTTGGGTGCCAAAGGGGCGCTGGTCCATGACCAGCTTGGCGCGCTGATAGACCAGCGACCGGTCGACGCGCGAGAAGGGCAGCCGCAGGGTGTCGTCTTCGAAGAAATATTGGCGCACCTCGGGTCGGACGAATTCGAACAGAAACCGGAGGTTGCCGATGACCGGGTAGTTGCGGCGGATGGCATGGCGCGTCTGGTTCATGTCGTAGATGCCGAGCACGGTCAGGGCGAGGAACAGGATGCAGGGCAGCCACCACCCGCCGCCCTGCGTCAGCGCCAGCAGGGCGCACAATATCGTCAGGCCAAGGACGATGTGGAAAGCGGTATGGCGGGTCAGGAATCGATGCATGACGGCTCGGTTGGGAGTGGACGCCTTAACTTAGCAGACTCGCCGGGCCGGCGCACCTGTCCGCCGCGGATCCGGGGCGGGGGACCCAGGTCAGTTCCGGAATGCCGCGCGGGCCGGCGGCCACGATGGCGTTCTGGCCAAAGCGGCGCGCGAGCGCGAGGGCCGCGGCGATATCCATTCCGGGGACCAGCAGGCTGGGTTCGGCCGGCCAGCCGCCTTGCGGGTCGCGGCCCTCGCCGTCGATGGGACGCCAGCCCCGCAACAGCAGGGCGGCTCGCAGGGCGCGCATGCGGCGGGCGTTGGCGGCGGGCCGCAGGCGGCGGCTGCGCGGGTTGCAGGCGGTCAGGTACGCGCAGCGTTCGCAATCCAGGCGGGCGTACACCTGGAGCAGGGCCTTGCTGGGCTCGCCGATGCGCAGCACGAACGGCGGATCGGCGAAGACCGCGTAGTCGGCATCCAGGTAGATCTGGCGCAGGCCGGCGGCGACCTGCGTCATGGCGCGGGCCGGGCCAATGCCGCGTGCCGATGGCAGTCGGTGGTGTGGTCCATCAGGCAGCCGACGGCCTGCAGGTAGGATTGGCAGATCGTGGGCCCCACGAACTTGAAGCCGGCCTTGGCGAGGACACGGCTCATGGCCTGCGCTTCGGGACCGGCGGTGGGGATGTCGTCGCCCGGGCCATAGTGGTGGACCCGCGGCCGGCCGCCGGTGAAGGACCAGACCAGGTCCACGGGATCGGGTTGCGCCAGCCAGGCCTGGGCGTTGGTCCGCGCGGCCCGCAGCTTGAGGCGGTTGCGGATGATCGAGGGGTCGCGCATCCTGTCGTCGATCCAGGCGTCGTCGACGCGCGCCAGGGCCTTCGGATCAAAGTCCAGCAGGGCTTTGCGGAACGCCTCGCGCTTGCGCAGCACCGTCAGCCAGGACAGGCCGGCCTGAAAGCCCTCGAGGATCAGCATTTCGAACAAGTGCCGTGGATCGCGCGAGGGCACGCCCCATTCCAGGTCGTGATACTGGATATACAAAGGATCATCCGAGCACCAGGCGCAACGAGTCATGGCGAGAACCCCCGATCGCATGGCCGGACGCTAGCGGCGCCGGCCGACCAGCGAGCCCAGCAGGCCCCGCACGAGCTGGTTGGCGACCTGGCGGGCGGCGCTCTTGACGGCGGACTGGACCACACCGTCCCGCCGGCCGCCGCGCGGTCCGGTCGAGCCGAACAGGAAATCGCCCACTGCGCCCATCAGGCCTTCGTCCCCCGCCTGCGGGCCGCCGGCCGGCCTGCGCCCGGCGGGCTGGGCCGCATCGGTCCCGGACGGACCGCCGGCCGGGACCTCGGCAGGCCCTTGTGCACGCGCAATCAGTACTTCATAGGCGGACTCGCGATCGATGGTGCGATCGTATTTGCCGGCCAGGGTCGAGGCGGCCATCAGCGCCTGGCGCTCGGCGCCGGTCACCGGGCCGATGCGGCTGCCCGGCGCGTGCATCCAGGCCCGCTCGGTTGGGGTGGGGCGTCCGCCGGCATCGAGGACCGACACCAGGGCCTCGCCCACGCCCAGTTCGGTGATGGCCGCCTCGATGTCCAGCCCCGCATTCGGCCGCATCGTCTGGGCGGCGGCCTTGACGGCTTTCTGGTCGCGCGGCGTGAAGGCCCGCAAGGCGTGCTGGACGCGGTTGCCCAGCTGGCCGAGCACGGCATCGGGGATGTCCAGCGGATTCTGCGTGACGAAATAGACCCCCACGCCCTTGGACCGGATCAGGCGCACCACCTGCTCGACCTTGTCGATCAGCGCCTTGGGCGCGTCCTTGAACAGCAGGTGCGCCTCATCGAAGAAGAAGACCAGTCGGGGTTGTTCCACGTCGCCGATCTCGGGCAGCCGTTCGTAGAGGTCGGCCAGCATCCACAGCAGGAAGACCGCATACAGGCGCGGCGATTGCATGAGCCTGTCGGCCGCGAGGATATTGACCATGCCGCGGCCCCGCGCGTCGGTGCGCATCCAGTCGAAGACTTCGAGCATGGGTTCGCCGAAGAACTGCGCCGCGCCTTCGGATTCCAGCCGCAGCAAGGCGCGCTGGATGGCGCCTACCGAGGCGGCCGAGACATTGCCGTAGCGGGTGCGCAGCTCGGCCGCGCGGGCGGCCACGTCCTGCAGCATGGCGCGCAGGTCCTTGAGATCGAGGATCAGCTGGCCCTCGTCGTCGGCCACGCGGAACACCAGCGCGAGGATGCCCTCCTGAGTGTCGTTCAGGTCCATCATGCGCGCGAGCAACAGGGGCCCAAGGTCGGAGACCGTCGCGCGCACGGGGTGGCCCTGCTCGCCGAAGATATCCCACAGCGTGGTGGGGCAGGCGCCCCAGTCCGGTTCTGGCAGGCCGAGCTTTTGCAGCCGTGCGGCGAGCTTCGGCGAACCGGCGCCGGCTTGCGAGATCCCCGTCAGGTCGCCCTTGACGTCGGCCATGAACACGGGCGTCCCGATGCGCGAGAAGGATTCCGCCAGCACCTGGAGGGTGATGGTCTTGCCGGTGCCGGTCGCGCCGGTGATGCAGCCGTGCCGGTTGGCGTATTGCGGCAGCAGGGCGACGTGTGCGCTGGGGTTCTGGGCGATGGTCAAGGGATCGGCCATGGGCGGGCTCCGGTGCGGTTCGTGGTTTCCAAGTGTATGGCGTAATGGCCTCAGGCGATGCTTGCACCCGCGGCGCCGGCGGCCAGGTGGCCGATCGCAGCCGCCTCGCCGAAGCCCGCCTCGCGGAACAGGGCCAGGATCTCGTCGGCGGCATCGGCGGCGCAGGCCACCAGCAGGCCGCCGGAGGTCTGCGGATCGCACAGCAGCGTCTGCGCGAGCTCGGGCAGGTTCGGATCGAGGGCCGTGGCGTCCTGGCAGGCGCGCCAGTTGCGGCCCGAGGCGCCGGTCCGGATGCCCGCCGCGGCCAGCGCCGGCACGCCGGGCAGCCAGGGCAGGTCGGCATAGCGCAGGTGGGCGTGCAGGCCCGCGCCCCGGCACAACTCGAGGGTGTGGCCCAGCAGGCCGAATCCGGTGACGTCGGTCATGGCGTGGACGCCGGGCAGGTCGGCGAGTGCCGTGCCCGGTGTGTTCAGGCGCGTGGTCGCGTCGATCATGGCCTGGTATCCCGCGGCGTCGAGGCGGTCTTGCTTGAGGGCGGCCGACAGGATGCCGACGCCCAGCGGCTTGCCGAGGATGAGCACGTCGCCCGCGTGGGCCGCATCGTTGCGTTTGATGCGGGCCGGGTGCGCGATGCCCATGGCGGCCAGGCCGTAGATGGGTTCGACGGAATCGATGGAATGGCCGCCGGCGATCGGAATGCCGGCCGCCGCGCAGACCGAGGCGCCGCCCTCGAGGATGCGGGCGATGGTCTCGTGCGGCAGGACGTTGATGGGCATGCCGACCAGGGCCAGCGCAAGGATCGGCCGCCCGCCCATGGCATAGATGTCGGACAGCGCGTTGGTGGCGGCGATGCGGCCGAAATCGTAGGGATCGTCGACGATCGGCATGAAGAAATCGGTGGTGGCGATCAGGGCCTGTTCATCGTTCAGGCGATAGACCGCGGCGTCGTCGGATGTCTCGGTGCCCACCAGCAGGTCGGGGAAAGGGCCGGCCGGCAATGCATCGCGCATCAGCTGCGCCAGCACGTCGGGGGCGATCTTGCAGCCGCAGCCGCCGCCGTGGGACAGGGCGGTCAGGCGCGGAATGTCGGGGGCGTTCATGGCAGGGTTTCCTGGGGTTGGCATGTTTGCCCGACCAGGCGCAGGCAATCGTGCGCCTGGCCCGGGGCGCCGCTGGCGGTCGGGTCGTAGACGAAAGTCGGCGCCTGTGCGAGGCCGGCATAGTGCCGTCCGCTGCTGCGCCGGTAGGCGGGATCGTAGTGCTGCTCGATCAGTTCGCGAAACAGCGCCTCGCGGCGGTCGGCATCGACCAGCGCCTGCCAGGCCTGGACGGTGGCGCGGCTTTGCAGGCCGATGAAGCGTTCCAGGGTGCGCTTGAACGCCTCGCGGTTATCGAACAGATGCGCGTAGTCCTGCAGCAGAAAGGCCAGGCGATGCTCGAGGCTGGCGCTGACGCGCACGCAGCGGCCCGCGTGCATGCGCGCCAGCAGCTCCGCGGGCAGGCTGATGCGGCCGATCCGCGGGCTTTCGGCCTCGACGAATACGGGCCGCACCGGATCGAGCCGCGCGAGCGCTTGCAGCAGGACTGATTCGAAGCGGCGCTGCGAGGGTTGAAGCAGGCCCGGCATGGCGCCCAGCAGCGAGCCGCGATGCCCCGACAGGGCTTCCAGGTCCAGCACCTGGGCGCCGGCCTGGCCCAGGGCATGCAGCAGCCGGGTCTTGCCCGAACCGGTCGGGCCGGCAAGCACGATGAAATCCAGGCCTCGAGGAAGGGTTTCGAGGCTGTGCAGCACATGGCGCCGGTAGGCCTTGTAGCCGCCGTCCAGTTGCCGCGCCTTCCAGCCGATGAGATTGAACCAGGCGGTCATGGCGCCTGAGCGCTTGCCGCCGCGCCAGCAATAGATCAGGGGGCGCCAGGTTCGGGGCCGGTCGGCGAAGACCGTCTCGAGGTGCTGCGCGATGTTGCGCGCGACCAGGGCCGCGCCCAGCCGCGTGGCCTTGAAAGGATCGCGCGCGTACAGGGTGCCGATGGTCACACGCTGGGCGTTGTCGAGGACGGGGGCGTTGATTGCGCCCGGGATGTGGTCGTCCTCGTATTCGGCAGGCGTGCGCACATCGATGACCTCGTCGAATCGGCCGAGTTCGTCCAGGCCGCACAGCAGCGACGGGACGTGGGGAGGTTGCGGGCTCATGCGGGGATTGTAGGGCGATCACCAGGCCGGGGAAAAGAAAAAGCACCTGGAGGACCAGGTGCCTTCGAGGTGGCTGGGTGGTGGGTGCTGAGGGGTTCGAACCCCCGACCTACGCCTTGTAAGGGCGCCGCTCTACCAACTGAGCTAAGCACCCCTTGGAGCCACGGTGCGCGCGAAAGGCTGCGATTATATCGATGGACCTCGCGTGGCGCAAATAGTCCCGGCCTTGGGCGCCTAGTTGACGGCGTCCTTCAGGGCCTTGCCCGGGCGGAACTTGGGCACGCGGGCCTTTTTGATCTTGATCGCCTCGCCGGTGCGCGGGTTGCGGCCGGTGCGCGCGGCGCGCTCGGACACGGCAAAGGTGCCGAAACCGACGAGGGTCACTGAACCCTTCTTTTTGAGGGTGGTCTTGACGGCACCGACAAACGCTTCCAGGGCGCGGCCGACGTCGGCTTTGGACAGGTCGGTCTTGGAAGAGATGTGCTCGATAAGCTCGGTTTTGTTCATTTTAAGGATTACCCCTGAAGTTTATTGTGGCCGCCGGGCGTGCCCGACCTGCTTGTGATGGATGAGACCTGCCATAACTGTCAGCCGTATCCGACCGGATGGATGAGGATGGCCTCGTGGCCTTGCGCCTGCAAGCGATCGAGTCTACCGGCTAAGGCGTATTAAGCCTTCGAAACCACATGGTGTCAAGAAGAAAACCGCCGGAGAGCCGCACCGTTACTGACTTTCATCGAATGCAACAAGACAGGCCCCCGAATTTCCGGACCCGTTCGACTTCCCCGGCCGGCCCCGACGCGCTAGCTGGCCACCGCGGCCAGGGCCTGCGTGAAATCGGCGATCAGGTCCTGTTCGTCCTCGATGCCCACCGATATGCGCAGGAAGCCGTCGGGTATGCCCATCAGGGCGCGGCGCTCGGGGCCCATTTCGTAATAGATGGTGTGAGCGGCCGGCAGGACCAGGGTGCGGTTGTCGCCCAAGTGTGTCGCGAGGATCACGATGCGCAGTTGATTCAGGCATTCGAAGACGTCGATGCCGGGGTCCAGTTCCACGCCCAGCAGTCCGCCGTAGCGGCCGCCGAACCATTGGGTGGCACGCGCGTGCTGCGGATGGGAGGGCAATCCGGGATAGTGGACGCGGGCGACCTTGGGGTGCGCATCCAGGTGGCGGGCCAGGGCCAGGGCGTTGGCGCAGATCCGGTCCATGCGCAGCGCCATGGTCTCGGATCCCGCCGCCAGCCGGTGCGCCACGTCCGAGGATAGCGTGCCGCCCATGTCGCGCAGGCCTTTTTTCTTGATCTGCAGCAGGCCCCAGTTGCGCGAGTCGCCCTTGCGGTATTGCGCGTGGATGTTGGGATAACCCGCCCAGTCATACAGCCCGGTTTGCGTGACGGCGCCGCCCAGCGCATTGCCGTGGCCGCCCACGTGCTTGGACAGTGAGTTGATCACCAGCGAGGCGCCGAAGACGCGCGCGGGGCAGAGATAGGGCGAGGACAGCGTGCTGTCGACCACGTAGACCAGGCCGCGCGCGCGGCAGAGTTCGCCGATCGCGACCAGATCCGCCACCTGGGTGCCTGGGTTGGCGATGGTCTCGACGAACACCATGCGGGTATTGTCGCGCACCGCGGCCTCGACCTCGCGCGCATCGGTGGCGTCGACCAATGTGACCTCGACGCCCAGGTCGGCGAGTGTCAACAGCAGGCTGTTGGTATTGCCGAAGATGTACTTGCTGCTGATCAGATGGTCGCCTGCGCGCAGCAGCGTGAAGAAGGTCGCCGTCAATGCCGCCATGCCGGTGGAGAATGTGACGGTCGCCTCGGCCTGCTCCATCGTGGTGACCTTGGCTTCGAGCGCCGCCGTCGTCGGGGTGCCTTGGCGCGCATAGGTATAGCCGGCCTTGCCCTGGAAGACGGCCGCCAGTTCGCGCGCATCGGCATAGCCATACTCGGTGGAGGGATGGATGGCCTGGTGGACGGCGCCGTTGGTGGGCTGCGATCGCCGGTCGGAATGGACGATCTGGGTGGAGAAGCCGTTATCGGACATGGTGGTGCGCAAGGAGGTGGGTGGAGGTTGTGGTGAAACGTGGCCGGTGCCGCACATTATGCGCCATTCGGGCGCGGGCTGGAGGACGCCTTAGCCGTGCAGCAGGCGCTGCCTGGCCGTTTCGTACAGGCAGACGGCGCTGGCCACGCTGACGTTCAGGCTTTCGACCGAGCCCCGCATGGGGATGGCGACCAGTTCGTCGCAGGTCTCGCGGGTCAGCCGGCGCATGCCTTCGCCCTCGGCGCCCATGACCCAGGCCATGGCGCGCCGCCCGTCGATCTGGTGGATGGAGTGTTCCGCCGCATCGTCCGTGCCGACCAGCCAGACCTCGCGCTCGCGCATGGCGCGCAGCGTCCGGGCCAGATTGGTCACCATGATGTAGGGCACGGTCTCGGCCGCGCCGCAGGCGACGCGCTGCACGGTGGCGTTCAGGCCCACCGCGCGGTCGCGCGGCGCGATCACCGCGTGCACGCCCGCGGCATCGGCGGTGCGCAGGCAGGCGCCCAGATTGTGCGGGTCGGTGACACCGTCGAGCACCAGGAACAGGGCGGGCTCGGCCTGGTCCTCGAGGGTGTCGAGGACCTCGTCGACCGTGATCGCCAGCGGCCGCGGACGGGCGAGGGCGACGATGCCCTGGTGGCGCATGCCGTGGGCCAGGCCATCGAGGCGTGCGGCGTCCACGGCGTGCCAGCGCACGCCGGCGGCCTCGATCTGCTGGATGCAGTGCCGCATGCGCCGGTCCTGGCGCGAGGTGTCGACATACAGATCGACGATCGAGTCGGGCGCATGGCGCAGGCGTGCCTGTACGGCATGGAAACCCGCCAATACTTGCTTGGATGACATTGTGCTGGCGTATCCCTAGCTGCGATGCTTGTGCGGCGCGGCCTTGCGCGCCGCGCGCTTGGCCTCGGCGCGGCGCTGGTGCGAGGTGGTGCCGCGTAAGGCGGCGGGCTTGGCGCCCGCGGCTTTCTTGGGCTTGGAGGCCGGCCGTGCACCACCCGATATTTCCGCCTGCAAAGCCTTGTAGTCCTCGCCCTTGACCAGGCGGAACTCGATGCGCCGCGCCTCCAGGTCGACGCGCGAGACCTGGACCTGCAGCGCATCGCCCAGCCGGTAGCGCATGCCGGTGCGCTCGCCGCGCAGTTCGTTGGTGACCTCGTTGTATTGGAAGTAGTCCGAGCCCAGTTCCGAAACGTGCGCCATGCCTTCCACGTACAGCGTGTCCAGCGTGACGAACACGCCGAAGCCGGCCACCCCGGTGATCCTGCCGCTGAAGACCTCGCCCACGTGTTCGCGCACGAACCAGCATTTCAGCCAGGCGGCGACGTCGCGCGAGGCATCGTCGGCGCGGCGCTCGCGGGCGGACAGCAGCACGCCCAGTTCCTCCCAGGTTTCCTGCTCGCGCTTGCCCGCCGGCACGCCCGCCACCGGCTGGCCTGCCAGAGGCGGCGGCGCATAGCGCTGGCCGGCGAGGATGCCGCGGATCGTACGGTGTACCAGCAGGTCGGGGTAGCGGCGGATGGGCGAGGTGAAGTGCGCGTAGTGCGTGTAGGCCAGGCCGAAATGGCCGGACTGCTCGGGACTGTAGATGGCCTGCTGCATCGAGCGCAGGCACATGGTTTGGACGATCTCGTAGTCCGGGCGGCTGCGGGCGGCCTGGATGAGCTTGGCGTAGTCCTCGGGCCGGGGTTCGTCGCCGCCTTCGAGGGTCAGGCCCAGATTGCGCAGGTATTCGCGCAGAGCCTGGAGTTTCTCGGGCGTCGGTCCCTCGTGGACGCGGAATAGCGAGCGCCGCTTGTTGCGCACGATGAAGTCCGCCGCGCAGGTGTTGGCCGCCAGCATGCATTCCTCGATGAGGCGATGGGCGTCGTTGCGCGCGTAGGGTTCGATCTTTTCGATGCGGCCCAGCGGATTGCAGACGATGCGGGTCTCGACCGTGTCGAAATCGATGGCGCCGCGCTTTTTGCGCGCCTCGGCGAAGGCCTGGTAGAGTTCGTAGGCGTCGCGCACGTGCTCGAGCAGGGGGCCGAGGCCTTGCGCCGCCGGGCCGTTGGACTGCTGCAGAGCGGCCCAGATGTCGGTGTAGGTCGTGCGCGCGTGCGAATGGATCACGGCCTCGTAGAACTGGTAGGCCGCCACCGTGCCGGCCTTGGCGCCCTGGGCGGGAATCATCATGTCGCAGACCATCACCAGGCGGTCGACGCCGGGATTCAGTGAGCAGATGCCGTTGGACAGGGCCTCGGGCAGCATTGGGATGACCCGTCGGGGGAAATAAACGCTGGTGCCGCGGTCCAGGGCGTCCTCGTCCAGGCCCGTCCCGGGTTGCACATAGTGGCTGACGTCGGCAATGGCGACCAGCAGCCGCCACCCCGGGCGCTTGCGCGAGGCGCTGCCCAATTCCGCCGGCATGCAAAATACCGCGTCGTCGAAGTCGCGCGCGTCCTCGCCGTCGATCGTGATGAAGGGGATGTCGCGCAAGTCCACGCGGCCGCGGCATTCCGCCGCCGAGACCTGTTCGGGAATCGTGCGCAACTCGCGCATCGTGGCCTCGGAGAACTCGACCGGCACGTCGAACTTTCGCACCGCGATCTCGATTTCCATGCCGGGGTCGTCGATCTCGCCCAGAACCTCGATCACCTTGCCCAGGGGTTGCATGTGGCGCGCCGGCTGGCGCAGGATTTGCGCGGTGACCACCTGGCCGTGCTCGGCGCCGCCCGTGTCACCTGGCGCGATCAGGATGTCGTGCTTGATGCGCTGGTCCTCGGGCGCGACGATGTTGGCGCCGTGCTCCTTGAGGAAGCGGCCGACGAGCTTGCCGGTGCGCCGCTCGAGGACCTCGACGATGGTGCCTTCGGTCCGGCCCCGGTATTCGCCCGAGGGTTTGACCCGCACGCGATCACCGTGCAGCACCTTGGCCATTTCATGGGTGGACAAGTACAGGTCCTGGCCGCCGCCATCGGGGATCAGAAAGCCGAAGCCGTCGCGATGGCCCTGGACCACGCCGGTGACGAAATCGGTGTTGTTGCAGATCTGCAACTTTCCTTGGGGATTGAAGCGCAATTGGCCGTCGCGCTCCATGGCCTTGATGCGGCGCACGAAGCCGGCCGACAGGGGGATGCCCGCCTCGGTGGTGTCGGCCAGGGCCTCGATAGTCATAGGTTTTCCTGCGGTGCGCAGGGTGTGCATCACCAGCTCGCGGCTGGGGACTGCCGGATCGAAATCAGGCGGTAAATCGACGGACGGTGGGGGGAGAGCGTCGGGGTTCTTGTCTTTATCAGATCGCTTTTTCAAAGGCTGCTTTTCATCCAAAAAAATGCTGCTATAATCCTGTCTTCGCTGAACGTGGCGCCAGTCAAAGCGGGCAGCAAAAGCAATAGCATACACGTTATGCCGTGCCCAGGTGGCGGAATTGGTAGACGCGCATGGTTCAGGTCCATGTGCCGCAAGGTGTGGAGGTTCGAGTCCTCTCCTGGGCACCACTTCTCTGTTTTGAGAAGTCCAATGCAGTCCGATGTCCTCTGACGTCAAAAAGCAAAACCCGCATAGATCTCAGGTCTTGCGGGTTTTTTGCGTGTGTCCAGCAGCATGGGCGCACTCCAGCCGTATCAGCGGGGCCGATGAGGCTGGAAGCGACGCGACGACGGATCGCACGACACAGCCTGGCCTTATCCACCCTTTGAGCCGGCAGCGAAAAGCGCTTCTGATATTTCGCGAGCTGCGGCTTCCATGGGCTCTCGAAACTGGACCAGATCCTCGTACCTCACCCTCGCCGTCGGGACAGCGATCCCCAGTCCGGCAATCAGCTTGCCTTGCATGTCCCGTATCGGAACGGCGCAGCCGACAACCCCGGGGATGACCTCTTCATTACTCATTGCCCACTGATCCTGACGAATCTGAACTATCAGGCTGCGCAATTTTTCGGGGTCTGTAATGGTGTTGGGCGTTTCAGCCGTCAGCTCTGTGTGCGATAGCCACCAGTCCAACTGGGCCTCGTTCATCTCTGCGAGAAACAACTTGCCGATGGACGCGCAGTGCAAGGGGGATCGCTTGCCCAAGTCAAAGCGCAAACCCACCGAACGTACTGAAGAAGCTGCATCCATGTAAATGACCTCGTGCCCCACACGCTGACCGATCTGGCAGTGTTCGCCGATGCGCGCTGCAAGCGCTGCAAGAATCTGATGCTGATGATCTGAGCGCAGTGCCGACTGTACGGCTGCATTTCCCAGCTGAATGAGCCCCGTGCCGACCAGCAGCTTCTTGGTGCCGGGCAAGCGCTTGAGCAGGCGTCGTTCTTCCATCTGCGCGATCAGGCGGTGCATTGTCGCGACGGGCAGATCGCAAATCACCGCGATCTCGGACATGGAGAGGGCCTGCTCGGCATTGGCCACGGCATGCAGCACGCGTAAAAGCCGGTCCAGCGGCTTGTCCCCTTCGGGCTTACCCGGATTGTTCTTCATGGATACTCCACACATAATTTCTATAAATTGGAATTATAACTTCCGTTTTTCGGAAATATACAGTTTTTATGACCTGTAGAGCAGCCATGCCGACTACCCAAGACTACTCTTCTCCCGAAAGTACTAAAGACGATGTAAAGCGATCTGGCCCGTTGCTTGGATTGCGTGTCATCGATGCAGGCAACATGATCGCCGGGCCATTGGCGGCCACGCAACTGGCAGATTTCGGCGCCGATGTCATCAAGCTCGAATTGCCCAAAGTGGGTGACTCGATGCGACATTGGACCCCCATGAAGGATGGTCTGTCGCTATGGTGGAAAGTTATCGCCCGCAATAAGCGCTTGATCACTTTGACCTTGTCCAAGCCGCGCGGCCGGGAACTCTTTCTGGAATTGGTGCGCGATGCCGACATTTTGATCGAAAACTACCGTCCAGGCACTTTTGAACGCTGGGGTCTGGGATATGACGCTCTATCCCAAATCAATCCCAAGTTGATCATGGTGCGTGTTTCCGGGTTTGGGCAGACCGGGCCCTATTCCAAGAGGGGCGGCTACGGCACCATTGCCGAGGCATTTTCCGGCATTCCATCGTTTACCGGGGCGCCGGATCGCCCGCCAACCCTTCCCGGCTTTCCCATGGCGGATTCGGTTGCGGCCACATTCGCCGCCATGTCAGCTATGTTTGCTATCTATAACCGCGACCATGGGACGGGTGTTGGGCAGGAAATCGATGTCAGCCTGTATGAGCCTCTGTTCCGCTTGGTTGAGTCCCAGGTCATCGGTTTTGATCAGCTGGGTATTGTGAAGGCGCGGATCGGCAACCGTCTAGCGGAAGACTCGCCGCGCAATACGTATCAGACGCGAGATGGTCGCTGGATTGGCATTTCCGCAAGCTCGCAACGCACGTTCGAGCGCCTGGCCGCAGCGCTGGGGCAGCCGGAACTCATCACGGATCCGCGCTTCCTGAACAATTCTCTGCGCTGTGAAAACGATGTGGCGCTAGACGCCATCATTGCCAAGTGGTTCAGTCAGCATGACCACGCCGATGTCATGGCGCTGTTCGATCAGGCTGAAGTTGTAGCCGGTCCGGTTTATGACATCAGTGACATCGTCAAAGATCCGCACTATCAGGCGCGTCAGAACATCGTGGACGTGCCGGATGAAGATTTTGGCTCGGTGCGCATGCAAAACGTTGTGCCTCGGTTCATAGGCACCCCGGGCGAAGTCCGCTACTCGGGCCGCCATCTGGGGGCGGACAATCGCGGCATTTTCATGGGGACACTGGGTCTAAGCGAGGCGGAATTCAATAGTCTGCAGACAGAGGGAGTCATTTGAGATGAGCCATATGTTCGATGGCGTGCGCATCGTTGGCGCGGGGCAGGCTGCATACGCAAAAAAGTCCGATCGCTCTTTGCAGCGATTGATGTACGAGGCCGGTACGGCGGCGCTCGAAAGCGCAGGTTTGCCCTGGAAGTCGGTGGACGGCCTGGCAGTCACCTGCTTCTTGCTGCCGCCTGATAATGCTCCGACCGTCGCCGAGCATTTTGGCCTCGAGATCCGTTTCATGTTTCAGGGCCTATACGGAGGGGCCAGCGGAATCATCGGTATGGCGCATGCCGCTCGCGCCATCCGTGACGGGGCCTGCGATGTGGCATTGATCGTTGCCGCTGATTCTTTCGATGTGGCTGCGCATAATGAGACGTTGGATCACTTCAATGGCTCCATCAAGGAGTTCATGTCGCCCCAGGGCTTTGGCGGCGCCAATGGCATGTTTGCGCTGCATACGCGACTGTATATGGAACGCCACGGGGCGACTCGCGAGGACTTTGGGCGATTCTGCATTGCATTGCGAGAGAACGGCTTGCTCAATCCCAATTCGCTCTTTAAGCAAGCGCTCACGATGGATGACTATCTCAATGCCAAGCCGATTGCCGATCCGCTACGCCTCTATGACTGTGTCATGCCGTGCATCGGCGGCGATGCCATTGTGTTGGCTTCTGAAAAAATCGCCAGCATGTTGGCTGGGCCGAGCGTTCGCATCTTGGCTGCCGAAGAAATACACAACTATCCCGCCAACAACCCGTATGAGATTCCTGGCGGTTGGCTGGGTTTTCAGAGCCGCCTCTATGAAAGCGCGGGTATCACACCGGCTCAACTGGACTTCGCCCAGGTCTATGACGACTATCCGGTCATGTCCTTTATCCAGCTTGAAGGCCTGGGAATATGCGCGCCGGGCACGGCACACAAATTTGTGCGCGATCATGACCTGACGATTCGGGGGGACTTCCCCGTCAACACCGGCGGCGGCCAGCTCTCCGCGGGTCAGGCAGGCGCCAGCGGTGGAATGATCGGTGTGTATGAAGCAGTGGCTCAACTGTTGGGTCAGGCCGGTGAGCGGCAGGTCAAATGCCGGCGTGGCGTCGTATCAGGCTACGGCATGGTCGCCTATGGGCGCGGACTCAGTTCCAGCGCCGCCATTTTGGAACGAGTTGAGTCGTAAGGAGAGCGATATGCTGAAGCCACAACCTCGCGTTACGGCGCTGAATAAACCATTCTGGGACGGTTGCAACGCAGGAAAGCTCATGGTTCAGCATTGCGAATCCTGTGGCCAGCACGTGTTTTACCCCAGAGTCTGCTGCCCTTTTTGTCATGCGGATACCCTTGTTTGGAAGGAAGCAAGCGGCAAAGGAACAGTGATCTCGCACACCACCGTCCGCCGCACGCATCACGATGCCTTCAATGATGATGCACCATATGTTTTTGCTGCTGTACAGCTGGATATCGGCCCTTGTCTTTATGGGCAAATGCCTGGCGCGCCCACGGAAGGCGAATCGTTGATTGGCCGTAGCGTGCGCGTTGTCTTTTTAACTCATTCGCCCACCCAGGCAATTGCGGCATTCGAGCTTGCCTGAGAAGCATCGATGACGGTCTGGTTTCAAACATTTTTCAACATGAGTCGTGACTGAGTTGCGGAGATTCTGAACATGCAGAAGTATTCGATGTATATCAACGGATTGCCTCATGAGCCAAATAATGGAACATGGTTTGATACCAAAAATCCTTACACGGGGAAAGCTTGGGCCCAAATATCCAACGGTGACGAGAAGGACGTGGATGCGGCAGTCCAAGCCGCGCATGACGCCTTTTCACATGGGCCTTGGTCTGCTCTGACTGCCACCGAGCGAGGCGCGCTGCTATATAAGCTCGGTGGCTTGATCGCAAGAGACGCCGTGCATTTGGCGCAGCTTGAGGTTCGCGACAATGGCAAGCTGATGGCGGAAATGCAAGGGCAGGTTCAGTATATTCCTCAGTGGTTTTATTATTTTGGCGGGCTCGCCGACAAGATACAAGGCGATACTTTGCCGTTGGACAAGAAAGGATACTTCGCATTTACGCGCAAAGAGGCAATTGGCGTCGTGGCCGCAATTACTCCTTGGAATTCCCCGCTATTGTTATTGGCATGGAAGATCGCGCCCGCCCTCGCTGCCGGCTGCACAATTGTCGTCAAGCCTTCCGAGTATACATCGGCATCAACCTTGGAATTCGCCAAGCTGTTTGAAGAAGCCGGCTTCCCGCCAGGCGTGTTCAATGTCGTCACAGGCTACGGACACACCGTTGGAAAGGCCTTGGTTGAGCATCCCTTAGTGGCAAAAATTTGCTTTACCGGCTCGGATGCCACTGGGAAAATCATTAACGAACTGGCGGCCAAGAATTTAAAACGAACCACCATGGAGTTAGGAGGGAAGTCGCCGAATATAGTTTTTGAGGATGCCGACCTAGAAGAGGCTGTTTTTGGTGCTGTATCCGGCATTTTCGCAGCTACCGGACAGACTTGCATAGCGGGCTCCAGGCTCTTGGTGCAGAACAGCATTTACGACGAATTCGTCAAGAAATTGCTCGAAATCGCTGGGTCGGCCAAGATGGGCGATCCCATGGATGCGGATACGCAGGTGGGGCCGGTCACTACAGAAGCCCAGTTGGCCAAAGTCCGCTCTTATATCGATATTGGCAGGAAAGAAGGCGCTAAGGTGTTGTTGGGTGGGGTTGAGGGGGAATTGCCTCATGGCTGCGAGGACGGGTGGTTTGTTCAGCCGACGATTTTTGCCGATGTGCGAAATGATATGCGCATTGCTCAAGAAGAAATATTTGGTCCCGTGTTGTCAATCATCCGATTTGACACCGAGGCCGAGGCTATCGATATAGCCAATAAAACACGTTTTGGACTGGCGGCAGCGGTGTGGACGCAGGATATGCGGCGCGCCTTGCGTATGTCGGAAAGCCTGCGCACCGGCATGGTGTGGATCAATACATATCGGGTGATCAGCTTTATGGCGCCGTTTGGCGGTTGCAAGGACTCCGGCTTTGGGCGTGAAAGTGGCAAAGATGCAATTTTCGATTTCCTGGAAACAAAAACCGTTTGGATTAATTCCGGGGCTAAGACCGGAAATCCGTTCATCATAAGATAGTCAATAACCGATTATTCTTATGTATCCTGGCTTCACAATTTGGAGATGGCATGTCGCTTAAAGATAAGGTCGTTATCATAACTGGAGCCGGGCAAGGCATCGGCGCTGTCTATGCTACGGCATTTGCCGAGCGTGGCGCGCGAGTCGTCGTGGCGGATATCAATATGGAGACGGCAAAGAGAAAGGCGGATGAATTGCGGCAGCGCGGATACGATTGCCTGCCGGTCGCAGTGGATGTTTCCTCCAGTGAAGAAGTAATGTCGTTTATCAAGAAAGTTGTTGAGAATTATGGGAGGATTGATGTTCTGATTAATAATGCGGCGATGTTTTCCTCATTGAAGATGAAGCCGTTTTATCAAATCCCGGATGATGAATGGGACAGGATTTTCGCCGTCAACGTACGAGGAATTTTCTTGTGCTGCAAGGCGGTTTCCGAAATCATGATTCGTCAAAAATCAGGCAGCATCATCAATATGTCGTCTGGGGTTGCAGATGACGGCCGGCCACACTATTTGCATTATGTGTCTTCCAAGGCCGCTGTCAATGGAATGACGCGCGGGCTGGCCACTGAGCTTGGCGCATATGGAATCACTGTCAATGCAGTCAGTCCATACGGAATGCAGACCGAGGTTCAAAAGGAAACCGAATCGGACGTTCAGAAGGACATGATTATTGAGCGGCAGGCGTTGCATGTACAGGCGACGCCGGAATCTCTGGTAGGTACGATGCTTTACTTGGCGGATGAGGAGATGTCGGGCTTCGTCACGGGGCAGACTCTTTATGTAAATGGTGGCTATATGTATAAATAATCTTATGGAAATTCTTGTTTGAGTGGGATAGGGCCTCTATTCGTTTGATTTCAACGCGTGCTAGGTAGGATCAAAGGTTATTAATTTGCTATCAATATAAATATTTTGGAGACGAAGATGTTCATCAAATTAAAAAATTATTTTTTGCTTCTCATCGCCTTAAGTTTGACTGCTGCAGGCAGCGCGATGGCCCAAGAGAAGTCATTGCTGAACGTAGTGCAAGAGCGCGGCAAAGTCATTGTCGGGGTTTCCAGTGAAGCGCCCCCATTCGGTTTTATTGATGAAAAGGGCGACCTGGTTGGCTTTGACATTGATATCGCAAAACTGATTGCCCGGTCTCTTTTTGGGGGCAAAGAAAATATCGAATTTGTCAAACAGTCGTTTTCCGCCCGTTGGGCCAACGTGCAAAGCGGCAAGGTCGATTTTGGCATTCAGTTGACTACCATCTATCCTGATAGATTGCTGAATGTGTCGTTTACGAGGCCTTATCAGGAGTCCGGGATGGTGGTCGTGGCGAACGCCAAAGCCGGTATTGAATCGATGGCTGATTTGAATAACAAAAAGTATACAGTGGCTATTCTGACTGCGCCTGTGGAAAAGGACGCAGCGGATCGAAACTTCCCACAGGCAAACCAGCTGACATTCGACAGTACGGCGGGGCAGTTCGCTGCGTTGGCGTCCGGACGGGCGGATGCGATGATCATCGATTATCCGGTGGCCATGTACTACAGTAAGGAGCATGAAAATCATAAAATTGTCGGCTGGGTGACTGACCCTACTCAGAACTCCGTGTTCATGAAACAAGGGGATTTTGCATGGTGGTATTACCTGGACATGATGGTCGGAGAGATGCGAGGCGGTTCCTTATTCCACGAATATGCCGAGATCTATAAGAAGTGGTTTGGCGAAGAGCCTATCAATCTTAACCCGATGGCCAAGCTTGCCGGTGAAAGAAAGTAAATCATAAGACCTGGATGTTCCCGCTCATGTGTTTTATGGCACATGAGCAGATATCCAGATCGACTGTCATGCCTCCATGACTATAAAGCGATCTTCGCTACATTGTGGGTGTAAGAATGGGTTCATTAATCGTTCAGTACCGCTACCTTGAGCAGCGCTTGCCGGATTTGATGGCGGCATTGGGAATTACGATGCAGGCGGCTTTGATAGGGGCCTTACTGGCTGTGTTATGGGGCCTGATTCTTACAATACCGCGTATGTCGCCGAACGGACTTCTTAGAAGGCCGGTGCTCGCATACATTGCTTTTTTGCGGTATACGCCCCTATTGGTACAAATATATCTACTTTATTTTGGACTTCCCTTGCTTGGAGTCAGGCTGTCCGCGCTGTGGTGCGGGGTGCTGGCCATCATGTTGCAGCATGGGGCATTTCTGGCCGAGGTATTCCGAGGGGCGATTCTGGCCGTCCCCACGGGACAGTGGGCGGGCGGGCGGTCCGTTGGGCTGCTCGACTATCAGGTCGTGACCAGAATTGTCTTGCCCCAGGCCTTTTACAAGGCGATGGCGCCGTTAGGTAATCAAGTGATCTATCTAGCCAAGGATACGTCTTTGCTGGCGGCTATCGGGGTGGCGGAGTTGACGCTGACTGCCAAAATGATTGCCGAGCGCAGCGCAAGCACTGCCGGAGTGTTTTTGGTTATCAGCATAATGTATTTGTTCATAACGACAGCATTGGGGTTGGCCGCGCGCCTGTTGGAAAACCGCATGAAGCCAAAGGTATAGGGGAATGACATGACCGTGCTGTGGAGCAATCTACCGTATCTATTGCAGGGAGCTGCCGTCACATTGATGTTGTCTGTAGTGTGTATCATATTGAGCAATATACTCGGCTTTGCTCTGGGGGCCGCTTCCTTTCTGGGTTCCAGGTGGCTGCGGGTGCCTATCGCTATCTATGTCTTTATTTTCAGGGGCATTCCAGAGCTGGTTCTGATGTTTTTGGCCTATTTTGGTCTTGCGTATATTGGACTTGATATTCCTGCCATCGTTGGGGTAAGCGGTGCTCTCGTTCTTTATTCCGCTGCCTATGTCACTGATTATGTCAGGGGGGCACTGGAGACCATTGATTCTGGACAGGTGGCTGCCGGGCGCAGCATAGGTTTGAGATGGTGGCAGTTGTTCCTGCGTATTGAATTTCCTCAGGCGTTTAGCTTGGCGATACCTTCGCTTATCAATAACGCAATCATAACGATCAAGGCTACTTCGTATGTCTCCATTGTTGGTGTATGGGAGCTTACTTATGCCAGCATCGAAATCGTGCAAAGGACGTTGGCGGCCTTCCAGATCTTTTTCGGTATTATGGTCATTTATTTCATAATATGCTATCCCCTGGGAATTCTTGCCAGAGTTTTGGAGGGTCGATATAAAAACGTGATGGTTTGAAAGAATATCACGGATTTGTCGGGGATTTGTCCAGGATCGGATGTTTGACTGATGAATTTATAGAGCCGCAAAGATGTTCTCTATAAATAGAAAAGCGGAATCTTCTGCAAGGTGGATTTGATATGCCAAATGAAGAAAATGTATTGGCCATTCGTGATCTGGTGAAACGTTACGATGGTCACACTGTCTTGAATGGTATGAGTTTCTCGCTTCGTCCAGGAGAAGTCGTATCCATCATCGGACCCAGCGGCTCTGGAAAGTCCACATTGCTGCAATGTATTACCTTACTCGAGGAGTATGAGGCTGGCTGGATCTCCTTGGATGGAGTCCCTGTCGGCTATCAAAGTAAAGATGGGGTAAGGAAACGTCAATCCGAGAAGGAAATCGCCGCCCATCGAGCTGAGATTGGAATGGTGTTTCAAAATTTCAATCTGTTCTCGAATATGACCGTATTGGAGAATATCACTTTGGGGCCGCGCCTGGTGCGTGGTATGGCGCGTCACGATGCAAATGCCCTGGCTCGTGAGCTCTTGGAGAAAGTAGGCCTGTCGGATAAAGCCGATGCTCATCCAGCCAATCTTTCGGGCGGTCAAAAACAACGTGTGGGTATTGCACGCGCCCTGGCGATGAAGCCTAAAGTTCTGTTGTTTGATGAAGTCACATCAGCGTTGGATCCCGAATTGGTGAGTGAGGTCTTGAAGGTCATGACTGATCTTGCAAGAGAGGGAGTCACCATGATTATCGTGACCCATGAAATGCAATTTGCCAAGGATGTGTCGCATAGAGTGCTTTTCATGGATGCCGGGGAGATTGTGGAAGAGGGCTTGCCAGAGCATATTTTTGAAGCTCCCAAGACAGAGCGGTTGCAACTATTCCTGCGTCGTTTCAATACCTATATGGATCCCCAGAATTCGGGGGCGGTGAATTGATTGTGCATGAGGTGTCATGAAATGATTGGTGGAAAGATAAGAATTGGTTCAATAAAGGGGTTCGCCTCTTTGCCATTGGATAATCCTCTGTATCATGTCAATGCGGATGGCGGATGGGTGCATCGCGATTGCGACTTACTATTATTTAAATATAGAAGCGACGGAAATCTACTGGCAGATATGATACCCGAGGTCTTTAAGATCGAAAAACATCCTCTGGTTTCCTTTGGGGTGGGCAAGTATGGGATGAGCCATGTGGGCAACTACCATGCTGCCACGCTTGCGGTCGAGGTGGAATATAAAGGCCTGCGCCTGATGTACGACATTCGCCAAGTGGAAACTACGACGACGGCGGTTGCCGCCGGGCATCCTTTGGGAATACCCAAGGTGGATGGAAAGGTTACGTTGAACAGGACTGGGCCGCTGGTGTCCGCGAAAGTGGAAAGGCCCGAGGGAATCTTGCTGGCTACTTGCGTCTTTCGTCCAGATAATTTTAAGGGAGAGATGCCGAAAAGGGCATTCGATCGTTTTGGAGTGCGGGTCGTCGAAAACATGGATTTTAATCAGCGCCCAGATATGATCCAGGTGGTCAAGCTGCAATCGAAGATGTATGGCGGAGATTTGTGGACGGGTGAGGGGGCGCCGTGTTTTACGGGAGCCTCTGTAATCGATCCTTTTCACCGGGCCCCTGTATTGGACATGGAAGAGTGCTCCTTGGTCGTCGGTACTACATTCGAAGTCGGGCCGACTGGAGAAGTTGTGGACATAGCATAAAGATGCATAAATACGCGGACAGTGGGAATTCCACCAGCCCTTGCAATCAGCGGCAACGTATAGTGTCTGTCGGCTCATTGGGCGGCACCATTAGCTCTGTTGATTTCGGCTCCGGCATGCTGCCGGTCGAAGATTTATTGGATAAGGCGTTGCGATTGTCCGATCAACTGACTGTGCGGGCCAAGACGATTGCGCTTTTGGAAAGTTCGGAGGTCGGTTTTCAGATATTGATTGATTTCTTGAAATGGGCGGAGGGGGAAATCAACAAGGGCGCCGATGGGGCGGTACTGATCCAGGGAACCGATACCCTTGAAGAGTCAGCTTTTTTTTTGGATCTGCTATGGGATAAGCCGCAGCCACTCATCGTGACAGGCGCGATGCGGACGGCGTCGGATATAGGCTCGGACGGTTTTAAAAATTTGCGGGATGCTTTGCTCCTGGCGGCTAATCCGGACGCGAGAGGCCGAGGTGTGTTGGTCGTTTTAAACGATGAGATCCATGAGGCGCGCTTGGTTTGCAAGAGGCGTAGCACCGGGGTGGGCGCCTTTGAGTCTGCAAGCTTGGGGGTTTGCGGATCGATACGGGGCCCCTATGTGTGTTTCTCACGCGGAGCGCCAGAGCGTCTTGTTGTTCCTGTGCCCAAGACTTTCGAGAAGCGGGTCGGCGTTCTTCAGGCGTCCATGGATGGCAGTCCGGATCTTATCGAGTCGATGCTGTCTCGCCGCTATGATGGGCTTGTGATTGCAGGATTTGGCGTGGGGCACGTGCCAAACAGCTGGCATCCTGCGATAGAAGCAGCCGCCGCTGAGATCCCAGTCCTTATCGCTTCGCGCGTTGCAGAGAGTTTTTCATATCCGGATGATGGTTGGCTGTCAGCCTGGGGCGCAAGAAAAGGCGAAATCCATTTTTCAGGGCTGCTGGATGCCACCAAATCGAGAATACTTTTGATGCTGCTCATTGAGGCGGATCTGCTGCGTAGAGAGTCGGTCAGGGAGAAGCTGCGCAGGATGTTTATGTTTGCCTGATATGCGTATTAACGCATTTTATGATGATGGACCAGAATGTTGTTCTGAATCAGCATATGAATGCAAGGAGACAAATAGCGATGAGTGAAGCAGATCCCTTGGGTGTTCGGAATGAGTTTCCTGTGACCCGGCGATTGCTGTATCTCGATGCGGCGCATCAAGCGCCACTGGCCGATTCCGTACGGCGGGGTATCGTTACTTATTTGGAGGAATCCAGCGCATCGGCTGGTCCCAAGCAGCGGTGGTTGGATCGTGTCGCCCGTGTGCGCGACCGGGTTGCCGAATTTTTGGGAGCTGGCTCGAATGAAATCGCCTTTACCAAGAATACTTCCGAAGGCTTGAATATCGCAGTCAACGCCCTGCCTTTAGAGGCTGGTGACAATGTGCTTCTGATCGAGGGTGATCACCCGAATAATGCCTATGCGTGGTTGAATCTGGCCCGAAAAGGTGTTGAAGTGCGCTTCATTTCTTTGCCTGACGGCGCAGCCAATGCGGAGACTTTCGCTCCACATATTGATGAGCGTACACGGGCGATTTCTTTGTCTCATGTAATGTTTCACGCGGGCCATCTAAACGACCTTACAAGCATCGGGGCCTTGTGCCGACAGTGGGGGATTTATCTTGTCGTTGATGCAATGCAGTCGGTGGGCGTGCTGCCCATCGATGTAAAGTCACTTGGTATTTCCTTGCTGTCCGCCGGTTGCCACAAAGGCCTGCTGACTCCTCAAGGGCTTGGGCTGCTATACGCTGATGAATGCTTGACGGAACTGCAGCCTGCCTATCTGGCGCTGGCCTCGCTCGCTTCGCCGCCAGCGGATCTGATTGCCAAGCCGGGTGATCTTGCTCTGGCGCCGGGTGCGCGCCGTTTTGAGCTGGGCAACTTTAATCTGCTTGGCATCCATGCCCTGGATTGCTCGCTGGCGCTGATCGAACGCGCCGGCATAGAGCGGATTCGTGAGCATGTTCGGCTGTTGGGAGACAGGCTGCTCTCGCATATCGATGATCTGGGCATCAAACTGATTGGCCCGCGTGTGCGTCAGCAACGTTTGCATATTTATGTGCTGGATTTGCCTGTCGATGAATGGCTTGCGTATTTTGACCAGCAGGGTGTACGCGTTTCGCCGGAGCGCGATGGCATACGTATTTCGTTCGGCATGTTCAATCAGGCAAGCGATGTCGATCGCTTTGCGGAGATTGTTCGCGCGCGTATCGCAGAGCAGCCGTAATCTGGACTACCCCGTGGATGGTTCGCACTACAGTGCCTGTGATTTTAGGTTCGTCGGGACGTTTCAGTCCGCCAGTTGGCCGCGGTTGCGCCGACCGCGGTCGCCCAGGTCCTTGACGGCGACGCCCAGCGCCACCATCACCACCAGGCTGATCACCCCGAACCCGACGGATACGGCGACTGACCACGAGGCGGTGGTCAGGGTCGCGAACACCGCCGCCGTGATCATGGCGATGCCCACCGAGGTTCCGATGCGCTGGCCGGTCTGCATGATGGCGCCCGAGCTGCCCGCGTAGTTCAGGGGCACGTCCTCCAGGGTCAGGGCCTGGTTGGGGCTGATGACCGAGCCCTGGGCCAGTCCGATGAACGACAGCGACAGCAGCAGCCACCAGATGCTGAGGCGGCCCTGTTCGTACAGCAGCACTACGGCGACGCTGGCCGCCAGGCCGACCAGGGCAAGGACCAGGCCGCCGATCACGAGCTTGCGGCCGTAGCGGTGCACGCGCCGGCCGGCCCAGTCGGCCGCATAGGCCGACAGCAGGGCCGCCGGGATGCCGAACAGCCCGGCTTCCAGCGCGGTCTTGCCGGCGCCTTCCTGCACGTACAGCGCCACCAGCACCCAGATGCTGGTCATGCCCAGGAAATACAGGGCCATGATGATGATGCCGTTGGTAAAGCTGGCGGTGGAAAAGATCTCCAGATCGACCATGGGGCTGCCGCCCCGGCGCGCGTAGCGCCGCTCCCAGCGCACCCAGAGGTAGAACAGCAGGGCGCAGGCCGGCAGCAGCAGCCAGGTGAGCGGTGTTTCGCGGGCTTCGACGAACGGCAGCAGCACCGCCAGCACGGCCAGCCCCAGCAGCACCGAGCCCACCGGGTCCAGGGCGCGCAGCAGCTGTCCGGCCCGGCCGGCGCCCCGGGCGCCGATGCTGCGGATCAGGGGCTTGGGGAACCACAGCAGTCCCAGGACGATCGTGGCGATGCCGATGGGCACGTTGACCAGGAAGGTCAGCCGCCAGCCCAGGTCCAGGCCGCCCAGCTCGATCAGGAATCCGCCCAGCACAGGGCCGATGGCCACTGAAAAGCCGACCGCCGTGCCGAAATAGCCGAATGCCCGTCCGCGCTCGGCACCCCTGAAATACTGCTGGATCATCCCGATGCCCTGCGGGTTCAGCAGGCCCGAGCCGATGCCTTGCACCAGCCGCGCGGCATTGAGCCAATCCGCGTCGGGCGCCAGGCCGGCGGCGACCGATGAGGCGGTGAAGACCCCGGCGCCCGCCAGGAACAGGCCTCCGCGGCCCATGATGTCGCCCGCGCGTCCGGCGGCCACCAGCACCACCCCGAAGGTCAACGCATAGCCCGACAACACCCACTGGATGTCGGAGCGCGAGGCGTCCAGGGCCAGCTGTATCGACGGCAGGGCGACATTGACGATGCTCACGCCGATCAGGGTCATGAAAATGGCGGTGAGCAGCACCGCCAGGATCCGCCAGCGCACGGCGTCGGGCACGGTGCCGTCGCTGGTCGGGGCGGTTGTGGAAGGCGAGGGGGCCGGTGGTCGCGTCATTCAAGCCTGCGGTCAGGGAACTCCGAGGCCCATTGTAGCGGCCGTCATGCGCCGCCCCCGATCCAGGCCGGTCCGGCGCGGCGGTGGGCCGCGCCGGACCGCCGTGCGCCTACGTGCGCACCTCCTGGCGCTGAAAGCATACGTAGCCCGCCGTGAACAGCACCAGCACCGCCGCGATCAGGCCCGTGAACTGGGGCCAGACGATGGCCAGGCTTTCAGACAGCGGCAGCGGCGCGCCCAGCAGGGCACCCTGGATCTGCGACAGGAACACCGGCCCCAGGCTGCGGGTGGCCGGGCTCAGCAGAGTGATGGCCGTGTCGTTGAACAGGGTCGCGGGCGAGGCGTGCATCAGCGCCTGCTGCCAGGCGAGGGTGTTCATGTCCATGCCGCCCGACAGCACGGTGGCCAGGTCGGGTGGGGCGATCGCCTGGGCGATGGCGGGTGCCAGCATCGGCCACAGCAGGGCGGTGAACAGCCACAGGCCCAGCGCCACCAGCGCCGAGGTCGAGGCCGAGCGGAACACCACCGAGCACAGCAGCGCCAGGCCCAGCCACACCCCGGCGTAGGCCAGGGCCGCGCACAGGAACGCCAGCGAGCGCAGCACCTCCTCGCCGCTGGGCGGCACGCCCAGCAGGATGAGCCCCGCGCCCATCACCAGCAGCCAGAGGCACACCAGGCAGACCGCCAGCGCCGCCAGCCCCGCGAGGAACTTGCCCAGCAGCAGCGCGTCGCGGTAGATCGGCTGGGACAGGATGCGGCTCATGGTGCGATGGTTGTATTCGCCGTTGATCGCATCGAATCCCAGACCGATGGCCACCAGCGGGATCAGAAAGCCCAGCAGCGCCGCGAAGGAGGGCAGCGGCGCCTGGGCGTCGGTGAACAGGCGCAGAAACACGAACGGATCCGTGGAGGTGGTCTGGCGGATGCCCTCGAGGGCGCCGTACAGGGCGGCGGCGGCCGTCAGCACGACCAGCCATTCGAGGATGCGCATGCGCGCGCTGCCCATGTGGTCGGCCAGTTCCTTGGCGGTCACCGCGCCCAGTCCTTGCCAGGGCGAGCCTTCTCTGCGTGTGCTCATGCGGATGCTCCCGTGCGGAAAGTGTGGCGATAGATGGCCTCCAGGCTGGGGACATCCACGGCCAGGGATTGCAGACCCGCGCCCGCGGCGATGGCGGCGCGCGCGGCATCGGCGCGGACGTCGCCCGCGGCCCGCAGCACGTAATGCCCGGGTCCGGATACGCGCACGCCGCTGACGCCGGGAACGGCGGCCAGCGCATCGCGGATGTCGGGTCCCTCGGCCTGGAGGCGGATCTCGTGGCTGTCGCCCAGCACGCGCCGGGCCAGTTCGTCGACCCGGCCCGAGAGCGCGATGCGCCCGGCGTTGAACAGCGCCACCCGGTCGCAGACGCGCTGCACCTGATCGAGCAGATGCGAGGACAACAGGATGGTCGCGCCGTCGGCGCGCAACTCTTCGATGAGCGCCAGGAAAGACTCGGTCGACTGCGGGTCCAGGCCGGAGGTGGGCTCATCGAGGATGGCGATCGGCGCGCGTTTCATGATGATCTCGGCCAGTCCCAGGCGGCGCCGCATGCCGTGCGAGAACGCGCCCACGCGCTGTCGCGCATGCTCGGCGAGGTTCACGCGCTCCAGCGCTTGCAGGATGCGCGCGTCGCGCTCGCCGGCCTCGATGTCCAGCAGCCTGGCCGTATAGCGCAGGTTGTCGAGCGCCGTGAGGCCGTCGTAGAAGCCGACCGAATCCGGCATGTAGCCCACGCGGCGCTTGACCGCCAGTGGCTGGCGCTGCGGATCCGCGCCCAGGATGCGCACCGCCCCGCGTGTGGCCTCGGTCAGGCCGAGCAGGATGAGAATGGTCGTGGTCTTGCCGGCGCCGTTGGGGCCCAGCAGGCCGAAGACCTCGCCCGCGCCGACCTCGAAGCTGATCTCGTGCAGCGCGGTCTGCCGACCGTAGTCCTTGCCCAGTCCCTGGGCCGTGATGACCGGCGCGCTCATCGCCGGCCGTACCTGGCGACCGCCCCGATCAGTACCAGCAGGGCGATGGCGATGAGGATGGCGCCGCTGACGCCCCACAGGCTCGAGGTGGTGACCGACACGCGCAGGTCGCCATGCGCCGACTGCCCCTGGGAGCGCGCCGAGAGCTTGACCATATAGTCCCCGGCGAGCGACTGCGAGGAGGGCGTGATGTGGGCCTGGACCTCGGCGGTCTTGCCCGGCTCGATGCGCTCGATGCGGTCGGGCTCGAACTCGAGTTTCCAGCCCGAGGGGGCCGAGCCGTCCAGGGCGATGTCCTGGGCGGCCGCGGTGCCGCTGTTTCGGATCTCGAGCGGCACGGTCGAGGCTTCGTGGATCTGGGCGCTGGCGCTCATCAGCCCGTCGCGGCCCGACAGGTCCAGTTGTGGCTGTCCGGTGATGTCCACCGTCAGGTCGGTGCTGGCCGATACGCCCGCCGCCGAGACCGTGACCTTGACGGGGTGTTCACCGGCGGGCGTCATGGCGGGCGGGCGCACGTGCAGCTTGACGTCCTTGGATTCCCCGGCCTTGATCGGCACCGCGCTGACCTGCTGCGTGCCGTAGCCTTCGGTGAACGAGAGGTCGTAGTACTGCGGCGCCTGGGCGTCCAGACTGGCGAGCACGTCCTCGCCACTGTCGTTCTTGATCTTCAACTGGAAATCGAAAGCGGACTTGGTGGATCCGGTCAACTGCGGCAGGTCGGACTGGATCGACAACTTGGGCGGCAGACGGTCGGCGATCCGGACGTCGATGGGCAGGCTCAGCCGCCGCTGGTCGCCCTCGGCGTGGACCACCAGCGTATGCGTGGACGCATTCTTGGCTTGAGGGATATCAAGGCGCAATTTCAGGGACAGCGTATCGTTGGCGGCGGGCATGGCCGAGGCGACGGGCTGGCCGCCGCCCAGCAAGGTCGCCGTCCAGCCCTCCGGCACCCCCGTGACCGACAGCGACAGGCGCTCGGGCGGGGTCTGGTGATTGTGCAGACTCAGTCCGATGCTGGATGTTTCGCCCGCCTGCAGCGTCACCGAGGGAAAGTCGCTGGTCAGATAGATGCCCGTCGGCGGGGTGTCCGCGGCCCATGCGGCCGCGGGGGCCTGCAGCCACAGCGTGCAGGCTGCGGCAAGGATTGCGAGGGATTTGTGCATGATGGCGTCCGGTCTCCTGTTGTTGGCGGGTTGTGTGTGAACCGTTTTCCTAAATGACCGGGCTCCATGGTTTCGAGTTTCATCCAATGCGTATCTTTTTGTTTCCATGCGGCGCGAGTGAGGGACGGCTCCCCAGGGTGTTCATGCCGGTCGCCAGGGTGTTTTTTTTGTCGTTTAGTTTATTTTCAAATTGAGAATCGTTCGCATTCCTGATAAAATCTTTCGGCTTCGGGGACATGTCCCTTTTTCTTGAATCGCTAGCGCATGCCCATCGGCTCGACACCCCGTTATCCGCTCCAGAGGCTGGCCGCCGCGCTCGTGGCGATCGGCCTGCATGCGGCCGTGCTGGCCATGGCGCTGTCCTCGACGGTGGATCAGGTGTCTCCCGGCGAGGAGGACGCGATCGACGTCCAGTTCGTCGAACTGGGGCCGGCCCTCGAACCGGCGTCCGCGCCGGAAGCCGTCGTGGAAGCGGAGCCCGAGCCCGAGATCGACACCCCGCCCGAACCCGAGCCGGTCGTCGAGCCTGAGCCGGAACCGGAGCCCGAAATCGAGCCCGAGCCCGAACCCGAGCCGGTCGTCGAGCCGCCGCCCGAACCCGAACCGGTGCCTGAACCCGAGCCCGAGCCGATACCCGAGCCGGAGCCCGAGCCGGAGCCCGAGGCGATCGTCGAACCCCCCAAGCCCGAGCCGCCACCGAAGCCGGAACCGCCGCCCAAGCCCGAGCCGCCGCCCAAGCCGGAACCACCCCCCAAGCCCAAGCCGAAGCCGGTGGTCCAGAAGCCTGCACCCAAACCGGCGCCGCAGGTGGCCGCGGTACCCGGTCCCAGTGCGCCCGCCGCCAAGGCCGCCGGCAAGCCCGTCGAAGTCGATCCCGACCGGCCCCGCACCATCGGGCGTGTCGATTACCTGGGCAGGCGCCCCAGCCCGATCTATCCGCGGCTGTCCGAGCGTCGGGGCGAGCAGGGCCGCGTGGTGCTGCGCGTCCTGATCAATCCGCAAGGCGGCGTGGCCAAGGTCACCGTCCATCGTTCGTCAGGCTACTCGCGGCTGGACCAGGCGGCGATCGAGGCCATGCGCACGGCGCGTTTCCGCCCATACACAGAGAACGGGATCGCCTACAAGGCGCTCGTCGACATTCCCTTCGATTTTGTTTTATAGGACACATCCGATGCTTGAGTTCATGAGTGACGCCTTGCACATCCTGGCGCAGGTGACGGGGCCGGATGGCGCGGCAGCCGCGGCAAGTGCCGTGCAGCCGCTGACCAGCGCCGCCGCACCGCTCACCGATGCGGCCACATCCGCGGCCCAGGCCGTTGCGCCGGCGGCCGGCGCCGTCGTCCCCATGCTGCCGGCGCCACCGACACCCGCCGACCTGGGACCGGGCGGACTGGGCGTCATGCATTTCGTGTCGCAAAGCGACATCGTGGGCAAGTCGCTGTTCGTCTTCCTGCTGCTGATGTCGCTGGCAAGCTGGTACCTGATCCTGTCGAAGACCTTCACGCATCTGCGCATCCGCCGCCGCTCGTCCAAGTTCCTGGCCGAGTTCTGGGCGGCCAGCTCGCTCGAGCAGGTCGAGAACGAGATCGCCACGCACGGCGCCGAGGAACCCTTCGCCCACCTGGCCAGCCACGCCATCCACGCGCGCAAGCACCATGCGAAGTACGGTGCGATGAAGCTCGAGGAAAGCGGCTCGACCGCCGCCTTCGTCACCCGCACGATCCGCAAGGTCATCGACGAGGAAACCGCCCGTCTGGAAAACGGCTTGACACTGCTGGCCTCGGTGGGGTCGACCGCGCCGTTCGTCGGCCTGTTCGGCACGGTCTGGGGGGTCTATCACGCCCTGCTGAGCATCAGCATGTCCGAGGGGGTGACCATCAACCGGATCGCCGGCCCGGTGGGCGAGGCCCTGATCATGACCGGCCTGGGCCTGGCCGTGGCCATACCGGCGGTGCTGGCCTACAACGCCTTTGTGCGCGCCAACCGCGTGTACCTGGCCAACCTGGACGCATTCGCCCACGATCTGTTCACCTTCCTGTCCACGGGGCAGCAGGTCGTGGAAAACGGCCATGACCGCGGCCGTCACATCAACCTCGCGGCCACCACCGCGCGCGGAGCCTGACATGGCGTTCGGCGGCTTCGACTCCAAGGGTCCGTCCAGCACCATGTCGGAGATCAACATGGTGCCCCTGATCGACGTGATGCTGGTGCTGCTGGTGATCTTCATCATCACGGCGCCCTTGCTCAGTCATTCCATCCGCATCGACGTGCCCCAAGTCAGCGCGCAGCCCGTCGAACAAGAGCCCCTGGTCGTGGACATCGCCATCGATCCGCAGGGCGCCGTGTTCTGGAACGAGCAGCCGGTGGCGGTGGAGGATCTGGCCGCGCGCTTCGCCCAGGAGGCGGTGCGCGACCCGCAGCCCCAGGTGCGCATCCGGGCCGATCTGGATACGCGCTACGCCACGCTGGCCGAGGTCATGGCGGCGGCGCGCAAGGCGGGGATCAAGCGCCTGGGCTTCATTACACGGCCGGGCGATTCGACGCCACAGGAGGCCGCCGCCGCAGCCCCGGGAGCCTCCTCGGGCCCGGCGGCTGCAACACCGCCCGCCACGGCCGGCAGCGCGCGATAAATGCTTGAATCCGCCCGTTTCTTCAGGGCAATGTCAGGTATGTAACGACTGGCGGCGCGCGCTGTGTGCACGCCTCGCTTCGGGCTAGAATCACGGCATGCGAGTGCTAGTGATCGAAGACGATACGACCCTGGGACATGCCCTGCGCGAGTTCCTGGGCGATCAGGGCTATGCCGTGGACTGGCTCAAGGAAGGCGACCGCGTCGAGAGCGCGATCGCGGGCCAGGATTATGACTTGCTGCTGCTGGATCTCAACCTGCCGGGCCTGCCGGGGCTCGAGGTGCTCAGGCGCCTGCGGGCCGCGGGCAACCAGGTGCCGGTGCTCATCCTGACGGCGCGCGATGGGCTCGAGGACCGTGTGGCGGGGCTCGATGCCGGCGCCGACGACTATGTCACCAAGCCCTTCGAACTGCCCGAGCTCGCTGCGCGCGTGCGGGCCTTCGCGCGCCGGCGCGTGGGCACGGCCCGCACATTGCTCGAATGCGGGCCGCTCACCCTGGACACGGTGGACCGCCAAGTGCGGGTCGATGGTGCCCGGCTGTCCCTTTCGGTGCGCGAGCTCTCCGTGCTCGAGATGCTCATGGCGCGTCCCGGGCGGGTCGTGACCAAGCAGCAGATCGTCAATTCCTTGTCGGCCTGGGATGCCGACTTCAGCGAGAATGCGGTCGAGGTCTACATCTATCGCCTGCGCAAGCGCCTGGACGGCACCGGCGCGGGCATCCAGACCGTGCGTGGATTCGGCTACCTGCTCGATAGCGACCGTGCCCAATAGCACCAACCCCGCCGGGGCGCCGGCACCGCGGCCGGACGACGTCGCCCGGCCCGCCGGCCTGTTTGGGCGCCTGATGCCTCGGGGGTCGCTTGCGCGGCACTTGGTCCAGCGGCTGCTGCCGGCCCTGGTGATCCTGGTGCTCATCGACCTGGTGGCGACCTGGTTCATCACGCGCGGCATCACCTCGAATGCCTGGCTGCTGCGCGACCTGTTCTGGACCATGGTCTTCAGCCAAGTGTTCCTGGTGATCCTGTTCGCCTGGGTCCTGGTGTCGGGCATCCGCTCCGAATTGGCCTCCATCAACCGCCTGTCCGACGACATCCGCCAACGATCGGTCGACGACCTGCAACCGCTGGACCAGACCGGCCTGCCGACCGAAATCGCGCCGCTGGTGATCCGCTTCAACGGCCTGCTCGTAGGGCTGGACGATGCCATGCAGGCGCAACGCCGCTTCATCGGCCATGCGGCGCACCAGCTGCGTACGCCCCTGGCGGGACTGAAACTCGAATCCGAACTGATGCTCGCCCGCGACCTGCCCGAGGACGTGCGCGCCCGTGCCGAACGGATCAAGCAAGTCAGCGACCGCATGATCCGCCTGGGCCAGCAGCTCCTGATCCTCGCGCGCGCGGACCGCTCGGCGCGGCCCAGCGACCGCTTCACACGCCTGGACCTATGCGAATGGATGCGCCATGCGGGCTCGGAGTGGCTGGCGGCTGCGCGCGAGCGCCGGCTCGAGCTGCAGCTGGCGGCGCCCGACGGGCCGGTCTGGATCGACGGCGATCCGCTGCTGCTGGGCGAATTGCTGGGCAATCTGATCGACAACGCCCTGCGCTATGGCAAGGACGCGACGACGGTGACCCTGCGCATCGCCGCGAACCCGCCGTCCTTTACCGTCGAGGACGATGGGGCGGGGATCGGCGCCGAGGACGTCGAGCGGGTGTTCGAGGCGTTTTATCGCTCCGCCGGCGTATCGGTCGAGGGGTCCGGGCTGGGCCTGGCGATCGTGCGCGAGATCGCGGGGGCGCACGGCGCCTGGTGGAAACTCGCCAGCCGGCCGGATTTTCCCGGCACCCGCGTGACCATCGTTTTTCCGGGGCCGCGCCGGGGCGCCCGCCTGACCCGGATCGAATCCGTCTAGCAGTATGCGAAATAATCACGAGGCGCAGCCCTCCTCGCCCCGGGCGGCACTGTTGGTCGGCGCGCTGGGTGTGGTGTACGGGGACATCGGTACGAGCCCCCTCTACACCATGAAGGTCGCCCTTGCGGGCGCCGGGCGGCCCGATGCCGCGCATATTCTTGGCGTGCTGTCCATCCTGTTCTGGATGCTCGTGGTGGTGGTCTCGCTCAAATACGTGACCTGCATCCTGCGGGCCGACAATCGGGGCGAGGGCGGCACGCTCGCCCTGATGGAGCTGGCCGCGCGCGGACGCTCAGCGCAGGCACGCTGGCGTTTGGTCATCCTGGGCCTCATCGGCGCAAGCCTCTTTTACGGCGACAGCATGATCACGCCGGCGATCTCGGTACTGTCGGCGGTCGAGGGCATCGGCGTGGTCTCGCATACCCTGGACCCGTGGGTGGTGCCGATTTCGGTGCTTGTGCTGGTGGCCTTGTTCATGATGCAGGCGCGCGGCACGGGGGCGATGGGGCGCCTGTTCGGTCCGGTCATGCTGTTGTGGTTCCTCGTGCTGGGTGCGCTGGGCGCCTGGCGCATCCTGCAGGCGCCCGAGGTCCTCCAGGCCGTCAATCCGGTGTGGGCCCTGCGCTTCATCGGCCAGGCGCCTTGGGAGACCTTCGTGGCCCTGGGGTCGCTGGTGCTGGCCTTGACCGGCGCCGAATCCTTGTATGCGGACATGGGCCATTTCGGCCGGCCGGCGATTCGGCGGGCCTGGTTCTGGCTGGTTCAGCCGGGGCTGGTGTTGTGCTATTTCGGACAAGGCGCGCTGCTGTTGAACAATCCGGCGGCGATCCGCAATCCCTTCTTTCTGCTGGCGCCGGACTGGGGCTTGGTGCCGCTGGTGTGCCTGGCCGCGGCGGCGACCGTGATCGCCTCGCAGTCGGTGATCTCCGGTGCCTTTTCGGTGACCCGCCAGGCGGTGCAGCTGGGCTATTGGCCGCGCATGGTGATCCAGCACACCTCGGCGCGCGAGGAAGGCCAAATCTATCTGCCCCGGGTCAATGGACTGCTGATGCTTGCGGTCCTGGTCCTGGTCCTTGCCTTCGGCTCGTCCGATCGCCTGGCCCACGCCTACGGATTCGCCGTCACAGGCACCATGTTGATGACTTCGGTGCTGGCCTTCGCCGTGCTGCCCCGGGGTGCGCACGGCCTGCGCCGCCTGGCCTGGCTGGCGTTGATCAGCGTGTTTCTGGTGATCGACATCCTGCTGTTTTCATCGAACACACTCAAGATCCTCGATGGCGGCTGGCTGCCGCTGCTGGTGGGGCTGGCCTTGCTGACCTTGATGGTGACCTGGAAGCGCGGCCGCCAGCAGGTCCACGACATGCTGGCCGGCGACCAGCAGCCATTGACCGAGTTCATGGCGGCGCTGGAACAGTACCCGCCCACCCGCGTCCCCGGCACGGCGGTCTTCATGAGCATGATCGTCGGGACGGTGCCGCCGGCGCTGCTGCATAACCTCAAGCACAACAAAGTCCTGCACGAGCAGGCCCTGTTTCTGACGGTCGAGAGCGCCGGCGTGCCCTATGTGCCGTTCAGCGAGCGCGTGCACCTGCAGCGCATCAGCCGCAGCAGCTGGCAGGCGGTGGCCCGCTGGGGGTTCAAGCAGGAGCCGAATGTGCCGCAGGTCATCGAGCAGATCGCCCAGGAACTGCCCGAGCTCGAGCTCGACCCCATGCGGATTTCTTACTTCCTGTCGCGCCAGACCGTCATCGTGGTGCGCAAGCGCAGATGGCTGGACTATGGGCAGCGGCGGCTGTTCGCCTTCATGGCGCGCAACGCCAGCCGCAGCACCCGGTTCTACAAGATCCCCCCCAACCGCGTGGTCGAGATGGGCATGCAGACCGAGCTGTAGCAGCACCCGCTCTGCAGGACATGCGCGTTAGAGACCGGGGCCGCGGCCGTGGTCTCAGTTGATCGAGCCGCTTGCGGGGGCGGTGCCGGGCGTGCCCGGTGCCGGCATGGTCGTCACGGGCGCCGGTGTGGTGATCGTGGTTTCACGAATGACGCCGCCTGAGGAGACGGAACCCTCGGTCACGGTGCCCTTTTCCATCAAAGTCAGGCAGTCCTGGCGTTGGTCGGCGGGCAGGGCATCGCAGCGCGCGCTGCGGTTGGCGGCCTCGGCTTGAACGCCGGGCGCGGTCAATTTGTTGCGGCGGGCAGCCTCGAGGGCGGCGCCGGCCTCTTGCAGGCACGCCTGCTTATCGATGCCGGGGGTGGAGTGGCAGCGCTGGACGTCCGCCTGGTATTGCGTCTGAGCGGTGTCCGCCGCGCGCGCCAGCGGGGAGAACAGGATGGCGGCGCCCAGGCCCAGTACGACCAGACCGGAGGTGCGTCCATGTGTCGGAATACGCATGATGGATACTCCTTGTTCGAGCCGGCCCGACGATTTCGGGCCGTGCTTGGCATGAAGTTCCAGTGTACGGGTTTGCCCTAGGCCGGGTGTGACAAAATCATTCGGGCCGGCGGCCGCCCTGGCGCCGGATCGCGCTTTGCATCAGCAAAATGGCGGTGACCGGGGCTGTCATGATCAGAAACAGGCTGATCAGGAATTCATGCAGCACCGGCCGTCCCTGCAAGACGGTGGCCACCAGCGTCGAAGCCAGCACCATGCAGAACACGCCCAGCGTCATGCCGAGGGTGGGGGCGTGCATGCGCTCGTTGAACGTGCGCAGGCGCAGCAGGCCGATCGAGCCGATGAGGGTCAGCACGCCGCTGACGATCATCAGCAGGGCGACGGGGACGATGATCCAGGCGGGTATGGCATTCATGGTTCGATGACCTCGCCGCGCAGCAGGAACTTGGCCAGTGCCGCCGATCCGACGAAGCCGAACAAGGCGATCAGCAGGGCGACGTCGAAATACAGTCCTTCTTCGAAGCGCAAACCCAGCACCAGCAGGATCAGCATGCCGTTGATGTAGACAGTGTCCAGCGCAAGCACGCGGTCCTCGGCGGTGGGGCCGCGCATCAGGCGCAACGCTGCGCACAGCAGGCCCAGCGAAAAGCACAGCAGCGCAAAGACGCCGGCCCAGTTCAGCAAGAGCATCATTCGAAGATCTCCATCAAGGGGGCCTCGTAGCGATCCTGGATCGTGCGGGTCCACGCCTCGCGATCCTGCAGGTCGAGGACGTGCAGGGTCAGGACGTGGGTCCGTTCATCCAGGCCCGCCCACACCGTGCCCGGGGTATAAGTGATGATGCACGACAGGGCCGCGAGGCCGTGCGGGTCGTGCATCCGCAACGGGATGTCGAGGAATCCCGGCGCCGCATTCGCCTTGTCGCCCTGCAGGATGCGGCGGCTGACCGCGACATTCGAGCGGGTGATGTCCACGGCGACGTGCCAGACCAGGCGCACGGCGGTCAGCGGATGGGACAGGCTTGCGCGCACCGGGCGCAGGCCGGGCGCGAGCAGGGACAGGACCAGGGCGATCGCCGCCCCCAGGACCAGGTTGCCCGCGGACAGGCTGTCGTTGAGCAGCAGCCACAGTGCCAGCAGCAGGCACGGCAGCGGCAGGAATCGCAGCACGGCCCTCATCGCGCGTCCCCGTTGGCGGAGGAGGACACCTGCGGGCGCAAGGGATCCTGCAGCAGCACGGCCTGGATGTAATGCCGTGGCTGGTCGAGGTAGTGCGCCGTGTCCTCCAGGTAGGCCATGGCGGGACCGGCTTTCCAGGTCAGGCCGGCGCACGCCAGCAACAGCACGCAGATCGGCGCCGCCTCGGTGAAGCGCAGGCGCGGCACGCGGATGTCATCGGGTATCCAGAACAGCCGCACGCCGCTGCGGCTGAGCGCGATCAGGCAGGCGATGCCCGAGCCGAGCATGGCGCCCACCAGCAGCCAGACATTGAAGGTGGGTGCGCCGTATTCCGCCGTGCGCAGCGCCGCCGACAACAGGGAGAATTTGGCGACGAAGCCCGACAGGGGCGGCAGGCCGATGATCAGCAGGGCGCAGGCGATGAAGCTGAGTCCCAGGAACGCCATGGCCGCCGGCACGGGAACGCCGACGACCTCCTCGGACAGGCCGGCGCGGTCGGGATCGTCCAGGTCGAAGGCTTCGAGGCTGATTGCCAGCAGGTCCGAGCCGAAGGATTGTGTGCGCGCCACCAGTTCCAGCAGCAGGAACAGCGCGCCCAGCGCCAGCACCGAGCTGACCAGGTAATACAGGGCGGGGCCGGTGAGCGTGACGCCGGGCATGCCCAGCGCCGCGAACAGCGTGCCCGAGGACACGATGATGGCGTAGGCGGCGATGCGCTCGGGGTGCGTGCTGGCGATCATCCCCAGCGAGCCGAATGCCAGGGTCGCGATGCCGGCCGGAAACATCCAGGCGCCGCCGAAGGCGGCCGGCGCGCCGGCCGGCAGCAGCAGCGCGCCGATGCGCAGCAAGGCATAGATGCCGACCTTGGTCATGATCGCGAACAGCGCGGCCACCGGAGCGCAGGCCTGCGAATACGCGTTGGGCAGCCAGAAATTCAACGGCCAGGCCGCCGCCTTGATCAGGAATGCGATGCCCAGCACGGCGGCGCCCGCGTCGAACAAGTTGCGGTCGGCCGCCGGCAGCGTATGGATCCGCAAGGCCAGGTCGGCCATGTTCAGGGTGCCGGTCAGGCCGTAGATCATGGCCAGCGCGATCAGCAGCAGGAACGAGGCGATCAGGTTGATGCCGATGTAGTGCAGGCCGGCGCTGACGCGCTGCTTGCCCGAGCCGTGCAGCATCAGTCCATAGGAGGCGGTCAGCAGGATCTCGAAGCAGACGAACAGATTGAACAGGTCGCCCGCGAGGAATGCGCCGTTCAGGCCCATCAGCTGCAACTGGAACAGGGGGTGGAAGTGCGCCCCCGCACGGTCCCAGCGCGCGGTGGCGTAGACCCAGGCGCACGTCCCCAGCAGGATGGTGAGGGCCAGCATCAGGGCCGAGAGGCGGTCGACCACCACGACGATGCCGAAGGGGGCCGGCCAGTCGCCCACCAGGTACACGCCCACGCCGTCGGGCCAGGGGCTGAAGGCGGCGCCGCCGGTGTTCACGAGCAGTTGCGCCGCGACGATGCCTTGCAGGATCAGCGCCGCCGCCGAGATCGCCAGGCGCGCCGTGCGCTGGTTGTCGCGCAGGAACAGCATGAGCGCGGCGGCCAGCAGCGGGATCAGGACCGGCAGCACCGGCAGGTGGTGGCTCCAGCTCACGGGCGGTGCTCCTCACCGTCGACGTGGTCGGTGTCGGACAGGCCGCGCGAGGCGAGCAGCACGACCAGAAACAGCGCCATGGTGGCGAAACCGATGACGATGGCCGTCAGCACCAGGGCCTGGGGCAGCGGATCGGCATAATGGCTGGGGTCGGCCGCCCAGTGCGTGTTGATGACCGGCGGCGCCTCCAGGCGGATGCGGCCCATCGAGAAAATGAACAGGTTCACCGCGTACGACAGCAAGGCAAGCCCCATGATGAACTGGAAGGTGCGGGGACGCAGCAGCAGCCAGATGCCGGAGCCCGACAGTACGCCGATGGCGCAGGCCAATATCCATTCCATGTCAGGTCGCCTCCGGCTCGGTCGGTGGGTTTTCGGGGGGCAGCTTGCGGTAAAAGCGCAGCGATTGGTGGGCGAGGGCGATGATGATCAGCACGGTGGCGCCCACCACCAGCATGTACACGCCCAGATCGAACAGCAGGACGCTGGACAGGTGCACACTGCCCACCAGCGGCAGGATCAGGTCGACGCTGTAGGCCGACAGCAGCGGCTGGCCGGCCCACCAGACGCTCATGGCGGCCAGGCCCGCCACCAGCAGGCCCAGGCCGATCCAGGCCTGCGGCCGGATGAGGGGGCGCGCCTCGACCCACAGCACGCCGCCCACCATGTATTGGAGGATGATCCCGGTGGCCATGATCAGGCCGCCCACGAAGCCGCCGCCCGGCAGATTGTGGCCGCGCAGCAGGAAGTACAGGGAAATGAGGGTGGACACCGGCAGCAGCAGCCGCACCAGGACGGCCGGCATGCGCATCAGGCCCTCGGGCAGGGGCGCCTGGATGTCGGGTTCGACGAAGGTGGCCGCCGTGTCCGCCGCCGCGCTGCGCTGGCGCAGGGGCGCGGCAATGGTCTCGGCCGGCGGCCGGAAGCGGCGCAGCAAGGCGTAGACGCACAGCGCCACGATGCCCACTACCGTGATCTCGCCGAAGGTGTCGAAGCCGCGGAAGTCCACCAGAATGACGTTGACCACGTTAGCCCCGCCGCCCAGGGGCAGGGCCTGCTCGATGAAGAAGCCCGACACCCCCTCCGGGGCCGGGCGCGTCATCATCACGTAGGCCAGCAGCGCCAGCCCGGCGCCGCCGAGGATGGCGATCCCAAGGTCGCGCAGGCGGCGGATGGCCGTCAAGCGCGCAGTGGGGCCGGGGAATTCCTCGATGCGCGGCGGCAGCCAGCGCAGGCCCAGCAGGATCAGCACCGTGGTCACGACCTCGACGGAGAGCTGGGTCAGGGCGAGGTCGGGCGCCGACAGCCAGGCGTAGGTGATGCTGGTCACCAGGCCGGCCGCGCTGGCCAGCATGAGCGAGGCCGCGCGATGGTACTTGGCCTGATGGGCGGCGCCCAGCGCACAGGCGCCCCCCGCCAGCCACATGAGGGCGAAGGCGGCCTGGGGCGGCGTGCTGAGGCTTGGCCCCCACCAGCCGCCCGACCAGAGCGGCAGCGAGGCCACGCCCACCGTAGAGATCACGAGCAGCAACACCTGAGGCTGCAGGCGCGGCGTCTGGAGGATGCCGAGCAGGCGCGCGGACCAATCGTCGATCGCCTCGAGCAGGGCCTCGAAGGTGTGCCGGCCGTCGAGGCGGTAGATCAGCGGTGCGCGGCCCGGATGACGGCGATCGCGCTCGCGCAGCAGCCAATACAGCGCGATCCCGGCCGCCATGGCGATCAGGCTCATCAACAGGGGCAGGTTCAGGCCGTGCCAGACGTGCAGGTTGTACGCCGGCAGGTGCGTGCCCAGCAGCGCGCGCATGGCCATGCCCAGGATCTGGCCCAGGGTCGCGCCGGGCAGCATGCCGACGATCAGGCAGATCAGGGTCAGCAGCATGCAGGGGATCAGCATGCGCAGCGGCGGCTCGTGCGGCGTGCGCGGCAGGTCCTGGGCGGGCGGCCCGAAGAAGATCTGCAGAATGAAGCGCAATGAATAGGCCACGCTGAAGGCGCTGGCCACCACGGCCAGCGTGGGCAGGCCCCAGCGCGTCGTCAGGTGTTCGGCGACGAAGACGGTTTCGGCAAAGAACATTTCCTTGGAAATGAAGCCGTTCAGCAAGGGCACGCCCGCCATGGCGGCCGCGGACACCATGGCCAGCGTCGCGGTCAGCGGCATGAGCCGACGCAGGCCGGAGAGCCGCGTCAGGTCGCGCGTGCCGCTTTCGTGGTCGACGATGCCCGCCGCCATGAACAGCGACGCCTTGAAGGTGGCGTGGTTGATGATGTGGAAGATCGCTGCGACCAGCGCCAGCGTACTGTTCATGCCCAACAGCAGGGTGATGAGGCCCAGGTGGCTGATGGTCGAATAGGCCAGCACCCCCTTGATGTCCCTCTGGAAGGTTGCCGCGTACGCCCCCAGCAGCAGGGAGCACAGGCCCGCGCCGCCGATGGTCCAGGTCCACCAGTCGGTGCCCGCGAACACCGGCCAGAAGCGCGCCAGCAGGAACACGCCCGCCTTGACCATGGTCGCCGAATGCAGGTAGGCCGAGACGGGCGTGGGCGCGGCCATCGCGTTGGGCAGCCAGAAATGGAAGGGGAACTGCGCGCTCTTGGTCAGCGCGCCCACGGCCAGCAGGATCAGCAGGATGGGATACCAGCGGTGCTCGCGAATCAGGCTGGCCGAGGCCAGCACCTCGTCGAGGTCGTAGCTGCCGACGATATGGCCGATGATCAGCATGCTCGCCAGCAGGCAGAAGCCGCCGCCGCCGGTGACCAGCAGGGCCATGCGCGCACCGCGTCGGGCGTCCATCCGATGGTGCCAGTAGCCGATCAGCATGAAGGACGAGAGGCTGGTGAGTTCCCAGAACACCAGCAACTGGATGAGGTTGCCCGAGAGCACCACGCCCAGCATCGCTCCCATGAAGCTCAGCAGGAAGGCGAAGAAACGCGGCACGGGATCCTGTTCGGACAGGTAGTAATGGGCGTACAGGGCGATCAGGGCGCCCATCGCGGTGATGATGACGGCGAACAGCCAGGCATAGCCGTCGATGCGCAGCGTGATGTCCACGCCCTGGGTCGGAATCCACGGGATGCGGATCTTGACCACGTCGTAGGCCAGGATGTCGGGCGTCAGGGCCAGCACCATCCCCAGACAGGCCAGTGCGCACAGTCCCGCCAGCCAGGCCCCGGTGCGTCGCGCGGATGCGGGCAGCAACGCCGCGCATAGACTGCAGGCGAATGGCAGGGCTAGGATGAACGTCAGAAGCATGGGGGAATGCTGCGGAATCGGTGCAAGAGTGCTTATGATACGTGATGTTCAAGGTTTGATTTGCATCAAGGCCGTCCCCCGGGGTAGGGCCGACAATTCGGTCTTTGCTATCGGGCCCGACAGGCATGTTCCATCCGATCGCGTTCAGGAGCCAGGCATCATGAGCAGTACACAGACCGAGGGCGGCCGCGCCACGGATTCGATCTCGTTTCCGGACATCGAGATCTCCGAGGCCCTGATCCGCCGCTTCGACCGGTCGGGTCCGCGCTATACCTCGTACCCCACCGCCGACCGCTTCAAATCCGGCTACACCGAGCAGGCCTACCTGGACCACCTCGGCCGCCGCGCGGCGGCCGACAGCGCGCCGCCCCTCTCGGTCTACGTCCACCTGCCATTCTGCGAGTCCCTGTGCTATTTCTGCGCCTGTAACAAGATCATCACCCAGGATCACAGCCGCTCGGCCGAATACCTGGGCTATCTGTACCGCGAGTTCGAGCTGCTCAGTCCGCACCTGGGCCGCCACCGGCAGGCCATCCAGCTTCATCTGGGCGGCGGCACGCCCACGTTCCTGTCCGACGCTGAGCTCGCCGAATTGATGGTCCAGCTGCGCCGCCACTTCGAGTTCACCGCCGACGCGGAACTGGGCGTCGAGATCGATCCGCGCACCGTCAGCGCGCAATCGCTGGCCATGCTGGCCGGCCTGGGCTTCAACCGCTGCAGCTTCGGGGTGCAGGACTTCGATCCCCGCGTCCAGGAGGCCGTCCACCGCGTGCAACCCTACGAGATGGTGCGCACGGCGATCGAGGCCAGCCGCGACAACGGTTTCGAGTCCATCAACGCCGACCTGATCTACGGGCTGCCGAAACAGACCCTCGAGAGTTTCAGCCGCACCCTCGACCAGCTGATCGAGCTCTCGCCCGACCGGATCGCCCTGTACAACTATGCGCACCTGCCCGACCGGTTCAAGGCCCAGCGCCTGATCCGCGCCGAGGACCTGCCCTCGGCCGAGACGCGCCTGCAGATCTTCCTGATGTCGGTGCGCCGCCTGCTCGAGGCGGGCTACCTGTATATCGGCCTGGACCATTTCGCCAAGCCCGGCGACGAGCTCAACCTGGCGCGCCTGGATCACAGCCTGCACCGCAATTTCCAGGGCTACACCACGCGTGCCGAATGCGACCTGGTGGGCTTTGGCGTGTCGGCCATCGGCAAGGTGGGCGACGCCTACGTCCAGAACCAGCATTCCCTGAACGCTTACTGCAAGGCCGTGTCCGAGGGGCATTTGCCGACCGACCGGGGGTTCGACCTGACGCGCGACGACGTGATCCGGCGCGACATCATCATGACGATCATGTGCAGCATGCCGCTGGACTTCGGCGCATTCGAGGCGCGGCACGGGCAGCCGTTCGCCGAGACGTTCGGCGACGAACTCGCGCGCCTGGCGCCGTATGCCGAAGCCGGCCTGATCGAAATCGGCGACCGCGGGCTGCGGGTCCCGCCCCAGGGACGCTTGTTCGTGCGCGCATTGGCGATGGTCTTTGACCGCTACCTCGGGCGGCCGACGGTCTCGACGTATTCCAAGCTGATCTAGCCGGCCCCGCGGCGGGCGATCCCCGCGCGGCGCCGGCCGGCGCTAGTCACCGGAGACCCGGCGGGTCGGCGTACGGATCAGGTAGATCGTCACGCCGATGCCCGGGATCAGCAGCAGCCAGCGCGCCCAGGGCACCGGCATGACCCAGGCCGACCAGGCCAGCGAGGGCCACATCAGCGCCAGGGCGATCAGCTTGGTGCGCAGGGGGATGCCGCGGCCCGACTGGAAATCGCGGATGTAGGGGCCCAGGATGCGGTGCGACAGCAGCCAATGGTGCAGGCGTGGCGAACCATGCAGGTAGCAGAAGGCCGCCAGCAGCAGGAACGGCGTGGTGGGCAGCAGGGGCAGGAAGATCCCCAGTATCCCCAGGCCCAGGGACAGGGTGCCCAGGATATTGAACAGGACACGGATCATTTGAATACAGCGGAGGTTCGACCGGATATGGCGACTCGTACCGATTCTAGCAGCGGGCGGCGGCGCGGCGTGCGCATTCAGGACCACCTGGCCCAGGTGCCTCTGTTCAACGAGCTGCCGCCCGCCGAGCTCGAGCCCATCGCCGAGGGCACCATCGAATTGCACGTGGCGCGTGGCGACATCATCTTTCGCCGCGGCGAGCCGTGCCTGGGCTTTCACATCGTGATCTACGGCCAGATCAAGCTCATGTTCGTGTCCATGGCCGGCGATGAAAAGGTCGTGCGCCTGATCGGGCCGGGCGACAGTTTCGGCGAGGCCTTGATGTTCATGGGCAAGGACTACATCGTCACCGCCCAGGCCCTGGCCGATTCGCTGCTGCTGCACGTGGGGCGCGACGTCTTGTTCGAGGAACTCGAACGGCGGCCCGCCATCGCCCGCAAGATGCTCGCCGGCCTGAGCATGCGTCTGCACAGCCTCATGGGGGACGTCGAGGCGTACTCGCTGCGTTCGGGCGCCCAGCGTGTGATCGGCTACCTGCTGAAGGGGCAGACGGGCGACGAGGGTGCGCCGTTTCGCCTCGAGACCAGCAAGGCGGTGATCGCCTCGCGGCTGAACCTCACGCCCGAGCATTTCTCGCGCATCCTGCGCGAGCTCAGCGACAAGCGGCTGATCCGTGTCCGGGGCCGCGAGATCACCATCCTCGACATCGGCGCCCTGATTCATTACCAGGGCTAGCCGGCCAGCGGCAGCGCCGCCATCGCCCGCACGGTGCGCCGGTAGGTCCGTAGGGCGAGGCCGATGTTCAAGGCCAGCCAGCCCGCCGAGGCGGCCAGCAGCGCGCCGGCCGCCCAGGCGCAGCCCGGCACGCCCAGGCCCGCGCCCAGCCAGGCGGCCACCGTCAGCGCGTGTGCGATGAACTGGCCGTATGCACGGCCCTCGGGGATGTAGGCCGCCATCTTGGGCATGACCCGCAGGTAAGCCCGCGCCTGTGCGGGATCGTGGTCCGGGATCACCATGTGGTCCTGTGCGTGTTTCCACAGCAGAAAGGGTACGATCTTGTAGAGCATGCCGTTGACGGCCGACCACAGCGCCCCCACGATGATGCAGATGCCCAGGGTCAGGGGCCCTCGCGCGCCGGCGCCGGCCGTCGTCCAGATCCACAGCGGCGCGCAGGCGAGGATGCTGAGCATCGCCAGGTGCCAGAACCAGGTGGTGGGTTCTGCCCGCGGGCGCTTGCGGGTATGCAGCAGGTGCCAGGTGGCCAGGGCATAGACCACATAGGCCGCCAGCAGCAGGAGCTCGGCCGTCTCGCCCATCAGTGGAGGCAGGCCGGCGGTGGCGTCCAGCGCCGACCAGGCCAGCAGCAGTCCCGGGATGATGAAGGGCAGCCAGCGCGTCAGGCGCTTGGGATAGATCTCGGTCACCTGGAAGATCGGAATCAGCTGGAAGGACATGCCGACCAGCAGCAGGCCCGCCCAGCCGGCCAGCCCCCAGAGCGCATGCCAGTCGATCAGCGCGGGCAGGCCGCGCCCGTGGCCCAGGGCGCCCGCCAGCGCCACGCCCAGGGCGGCCGTCAGGGCCAGGGCGCCCAGCGCCGCGCGCACCGGCACCAGGATTTCACGCGCGCCCTTGTAGACCTGGCGGCGATGGCGCCACAAGGCGAGGCCGGCGGCGCCGATGAAAGCGGCGAAGGCCGCGCCCAGCAGGGCGGCGGCGGCCTGGAAGGCCCACGGCCGCATCGACAGGAAGCCCCCGGCCAGGCAGAGCGTGCCCGCCGTCAGCAGCGCATGGACCACGGCCGAGACGCGTCGCGCCCCGGGAAAGGGAACGTTACAGGCCACGGGCAGGATCTGCATCATGGCGCCCAGCATGGCGCTGCCCAATATTCCGAGGGTGAACAAGTGCGTCAGGGCCAGCGTGGCGGGTGCCCAGCGCGAGGCGAAGGCCTGGGGGCCGGCCCACAGGGCCAGCAGGCCCGCCAGCAGCGCAAAGACCGGGACGTTCAGGAAAAAGGGCAGCGGCACCCGCAGTGCCGGGGTATTGTCGAAGGCCAGGGCGCGCTGCATGGATCAGGGCTTGCCGGAATTCGCGGGCGCGTCGCGCCAGATCGTCACCAGGTAGTGGGTCTGCTCGTAGCGGGTTTCGCGGGCATAGCCGTCGCGGTCCAGCATCTGGTACAGCGGGTAGGGCTCGCGGTCGATCCGCATGCGCAGGCGGCGGCCGGCGGGCAGGGTGGACAGCGCCTCGAGGCAGTGTTCCAGGGGTTCCGGCGGGGCCATGCCGCGCACATCCAGCGTGATGTCCGGGTCGTTCATGTCGGTGTCCTGTGGAGGGGTTCGCGCATACCTTACACGATTGCGGGCCGGGGGGCATGCAAGACCCTGCGCGCCGCTGCGCCGCCTGCGGGTCTCGCCGGTTCTTGATCAGGATTAAGGAGTCCCGCCCCCAATCGGCGCATAGTGCTGTCGTTGTCAACGCGAGGCCCATGGCCGTCCCGCGCGGTTCCTGCGCCGGGGCCTCCGATTCCAAGTGGTCCGCCTCATGCCCCAGATCCCATCCCCCGACCGCCCGGGCGTCGTCCATCACCGCGACGCATCCGGCTTCGAACTCGTCTGCCCCGCCGGCAGCCTGCCGGCCCTCAAGGCCGCCGTCGATCATGGCGCCGATTGCGTCTACCTGGGTTTCCGGGACGCCACCAACGCCCGCAACTTCGCGGGCCTGAATTTCGACGCGGCAGCGATCGCCGAGGGCATACGCTATGCCCACGACCGCGGCCGCCAGGTCTTCCTCGCCCTGAACACCTATCCGCAGCCCGACGCGTGGTCCTTGTGGCGCGACGCCGTCGACCGGGCCGCAGGCTCGGGCGTCGATGCCATCATCATGGCCGACCCGGGCCTGATGGCCTATGCCCGGACACATTACGCCGACCTGCGCCTGCACCTGTCGGTCCAGGGCTCGGCCACGAACTACGAGGCGATCAATTTCTACCACCGGCACTTCGGGGTGGCGCGCGCCGTGCTGCCGCGCGTATTGTCGGTGGTCCAGGTCGAGCAGGTCGCCCAGAACACGCCGGTCGAGATCGAGGTGTTCGGCTTCGGCAGCCTGTGCGTCATGGTCGAGGGCCGCTGCGCGCTCTCGTCCTACGCCACGGGCGAATCGCCCAACACGCACGGGGTGTGCTCGCCGGCGCGCCACGTGCGTTGGCAGCAGACCGAACAGGGCCTGGATTCGCGCCTGAACGGGGTGCTGATCGACCGTTATGCCGAGGGCGAGAGCGCCGGCTATCCGACCCTGTGCAAGGGCCGCTTCGATGTTGCCGGCGAAAACTACTACGCCCTCGAGGAACCCACCAGCCTGAATACGCTCGAGCTGTTGCCGCGGCTCATGGCCATGGGCGTGCGGGCGATCAAGATCGAAGGCCGCCAGCGCAGCCCCGCCTACGTGGCGCAGGTCACGCGGGTCTGGCGCGAGGCCATCGACCAGGCCCGCGCCAGCGCGGCGCGCTATTCGGTCAAACCCGCGTGGATGGCCGAACTGAACAAGGTGGCCGAGGGCCAGCAGCATACGCTGGGCGCCTACCACCGGCCCTGGAAATGATCGGCGGCGCACACCCGCCGCACGGAGACTGAATCCTATGAAACTTGCCTTGGGGCCCCTGCAATACTATTGGCCGCGCATCGCCACGCTCCAATTCTACGAATCCGTCCGCGAATGGCCGATCGACATCGTCTACCTGGGGGAAACCGTGTGTTCGCGGCGCCACGAACTACGCCTGCCCGACTGGATCGAGGTGGCCGACATGCTGGCCGAGGCCGGCAAGGCGGTGGTGCTGTCCACCCAGGTCCTGCTGGAATCGGGCGCCGATCTCAATACCCTGCGCAAGATCGCCGACAACGCGCGCTACGACGTCGAGGCCAACGACATGGGGGCGGTGCACCGGATGCAGGGCCGGCCCTTCATCGCCGGCCCCTTCCTGAACATCTACAACCCGCCCACGCTCGAGCTGATTGCCCGATTGGGCGCGACGCGCTGGGTGATGCCCCTCGAGATGGGGCGCTCGGGCCTGGCCGAGCTGCAGCGGGGCCGCCCCGAGGGATTGCAGGCCGAGGTGTTCGCCTACGGCCGGATGCCGCTGGCGTTCTCGGCGCGCTGCTTTACCGCCCGCAACCGCAATTTTCCCAAGGACAATTGCCAGTACGTCTGCATGGACCACCCCGACGGCCTGCTGCTCGAGACCAAGGAATCCCAGCCCTTCCTCACCATCAACGGCATCCAGACCCAGTCGGCGCTGGTCTATACCCTGATCCACGAATTGGACGAGTTGCGCGAACTGGGCGTCGACGTGCTGCGACTCAGCCCCCAATCACAGGCCATGGACCAGGTCGTCGCGGCATTCCGGGCCGTGCTGGACGGGCGCGAGACCCCGGCCGAGGCTCACGCGCGCCTGGTGCCGCTCATGCCGGCCGGACCGTGCAATGGCTACTGGCACGGCCGCGCGGGGCTGGACATGGTGCCGCCGCGGGCGGCGGCCGCCTGAGGCGGGGCGCAGCACCCGTCACCCTTCATGATCGAGGATCATCATGCAGAACGCTCAAACCCCCTTGTATCGCATTCCCGCGCCGGTGGCGCGCGTCCTGGGGCGCCTGCCCCGTCTGCCCGGGTCGATGCTGTTCGTCGCCGGCCTGAACCTCGCGCTGGCGCGTCACCTGCACCCCGACACGCTGCACATGCTCGAGGGCCGCGCCTTGCGGATCCACGTGGCCGACGCCGGGCTGCGCTTCGACTACACCTGGCGCGACCGGGCGTTCCGGGCCGCCCGCCACGACGGCGTCGAGCCCGACCTGACGATCCGCGCCGACGCCTGGGATTTCCACCAGCTGATCCAGCGGCGCGAGGACCCGGACACGCTGTTCTTCAGCCGCCGGCTGGTAATGGAGGGCGACACTGAACTCGGCCTCATGGTCAAGAACACCCTGGATGCCATCGACCTGGCGGTTTTCCAGCCGCGCGCCATGCTGCGCGATGCACTGGCCGCCTGGCTGCCCAAAGCTGCCGATGCCGGGGGGCAGACCCGGCGCGCGACTCATGCGGCGGCGGGCTCCGTTTGCCGGCGGTAGACCGGAAAGCGCCGGCACAGTTCGATGACTTGCTCGCGGATGCGGCCGATGGTGTCCGGATTGTCCGGGTCGTCCAGGATCTCGCACATCCAGCCCGCGACCTGGCGGGCCTGCTCGGCCCGGAAGCCCCGGGTCGTGATGGCCGGGGATCCCACCCGGATGCCGCTGGTGACGAAGGGCGGCTGGGGGTCGTTCGGGACCGCGTTCTTGTTGACGGTGATGTGGGCCGCTCCCAGGGCGGCGTCGGCGGCCTTGCCGGTGATGCCTTTGGCGGACAGGTCCACCAGAAACAGGTGGTCGTGGGTCCCGCCCGAGACGATGCGCAGACCGTGCGCCACGAAGACCTCCGCCATGGCCCGGGCATTGTCCAGCACCCGCTGCTGGTAGTCGCGGAACTCCGGCTGCATGGCTTCCTTGAGCGCCACCGCCTTGGCGGCGATGACGTGCATCAAGGGGCCGCCCTGCGCGCCGGGGAACACGGCGGACTGGATCTTTTTCTGGATATCGGGGTTGCTCCGGCCCATGATCAGTCCGCCGCGCGGTCCGCGCAGGGTCTTGTGCGTGGTGGTGGTGACGATATCCGCATGAGGAACCGGGTTGGGATAGAGGCCCGCGGCCACCAGGCCGGCGAAATGCGCCATGTCCACCATGAACAGGGCGCCGGCCTGCTCGGCGATCCGGCGGAACCGAGGAAAATCCAGCACCTGGGAATAGGCCGAGAAACCGGCCACGATCATCTTGGGGCGGTGTTCCAGCGCCAGGCGCTCGACCTCGTCATAGTCGATTGCGTCGTTCTGGTCCAGGCCGTACTGGACCGCGCGATACAGGCGGCCCGAGGCGCTGACCTTGGCCCCATGGGTCAGGTGCCCACCGTGCGCCAGGCTCATGCCCAGCAGCGTGTCGCCCGGCTGCAGCAGCGCCAGGTAGACGGCCGCGTTGGCCTGGGAGCCGGAATGCGGCTGGACGTTGGCCCAGTCGGCGCCGAACAGTTCGCAGGTCCGGTCGATGGCCAGCTGCTCCACGACGTCCACGTGTTCGCAGCCCCCGTAATAGCGCTTGCCGGGATAGCCTTCGGCGTATTTGTTGGTGAGCGCCGAGCCCTGGGCCTGCATGACGCGCGGACTGGTGTAGTTTTCCGAGGCGATCAGCTCGATGTGTTCCTCCTGGCGCAGGTTCTCGGCCTGCATGGCCTCCCATAGCGCATCGTCGAAGCCCTGGATGTGTTCCGCTCCTGAAAACATGATGTCTCCCGTGATGAATGAGGTGCTGCCGGATGAAGGAATGGCTCATCGCCCATTCTAGGGAAGGGGAGTATTTCGGCTTGTACGTTCGCGCCATAGTGCTGGCATGCGAATGACATGCCCGATGGGACGGCCCGGGCGGCCGGCCCAGGATCGAAATCTCCGGTATGCGCGGCGCTCGAAAACATTATATTGTTCCCCATGACATGCGCCGGGCGCGTGCCATACCGTGATCCATGGAATTGCGATGGGAGTGCATCAGCAATGGTTGTGCGTCATCTAGAACAGGAATGCCCAAAGGGCGAAACGCCCGCGCCCGTTGCGCCGGTGCGTTTTGGGATCGTGCTGTTGCCCAATTTCACGCTCACCGCGCTGTCCGGTTTCATCGACATGCTGCGCTTGTCCAGCGACGAGGGCGACAACAGCCGCCCCGTGCGTTGCACTTGGAACATCGTGGGGGAAAACCTGATGCCGGTACGCTCCAGTTGCGGCATACAGATCACGCCCTGGTCCACGTTCGAGTATCCCGAGGAATACGATTACGTCGTGGTGGTGGGGGGCTTGCTGCACTCGGGCTCGACCACCAGCGAGGCCATCGTGTCCTATCTGCGCGCGGTCGGCCAGACCGAGACCACGCTGGTTGGGGTCTGCACCGGCGTTTTCGCGCTCATGCGCGCCGGCGTCTTGCAGGGCCACCGGGTGTGCATCAGCTGGTTCCACTACTGGGATTTCCTCGAGCGCTTCCCGGCGGCGCATGAGGACCTGCTGGTCTCCGAGCGCCTCTATGTGGTCGATCGCCGCCGTATCACCTGCTCGGGCGGCCGGGCCTCCATCGACGTCGCGGCGGCCATCCTGGTGCGGCATATCGATGTGGGGATCGTCAAGAAAGCCCTGCGTATCCTGCAAGTGGACGAGTCGGCGCGCTTCGATGCGCCGCAACCCCAGCCGGCCGGTCTGGCCCCGACCACCCATCCCAAGGTGAAGCGCGCGGTCCTGCTCATGGAGCAGCACCTCAGCCAACCCCTGTCCATGGAGGCGCTGGCGGCAAAGGTGGGCGTGTCGGTGCGCCAGCTGCAGCGCCTGTTTAAGGAATCCCTGGGCACCTCACCTCAAATCCACGCCCGCCAGATCCGCTTGCGCATGGCGAAGTGGCTGCTCCTGCACACGGATCGCTCTATTTCGTCGATTGCGTCGGTGGCGGGATTTGCCGATGCCTCGCATATGGGGCGGGAATTCCGGCGGGCCTTCGGCACCTCGCCGGGGTCGTATCGGGAACATCAGGGCGTGGTCGCGCCGCTGGCGGTGGCCCCGGGTCCGCGCCCTGGGGCCGATGCACTGGATGAAGATTACAAAGAGTGCTACCCGGGCCGCGAGCAATTCTTCTGAAAAGCATTATGGGGAGCATGGCTTCTTTCTTCTGACCCTATGTCGTAGTTGTTCTATGTGTGCCCTCGTGGACTTTGTTGTACTAAAGGCCGTGTCGAGTGTGATGCGACACCTTTCTACTATAAGAAACGAGGAGCTTGCACATGAGTCGCCTGCACCAGGACGGCATCGTCATCGACGGCCTGATCATTTCCAAATGGGACCGCAGCGTCTTCGCGGACATGCGCAACGGCGGGCTGACAGCGGCCAACTGCACCGTCTCCGTCTGGGAGGGTTTCCAGGATACGGTGAACAACATCGCGCGCATGAAGGCGATGATCCGTGAAAACAGCGACCTCGTCGGGCTGGTGCGCACAACCGACGACATCATCGAGGCCAAGCGCGCCGGCCGGACCGGCATCATCCTCGGGTTCCAGAATGCCCATGCCTTCGAGGACTCGCTGGGCAATATCGAGGCGTTCGCCGACATGGGCGTCCGGGTGGTGCAGCTGTGCTACAACACGCAGAATCTGATCGGCACGGGATGCTACGAGCGCGATAGCGGTCTGTCGGATTATGGCCGCGAGGTCGTGGCTGAAATGAACCGCGTCGGCATCATGGTCGACCTGTCGCACGTCGGGGCCCGCACGTCCGAGGAAACCATACTCGCTTCGTCCAAGCCGGTGTGCTATTCCCACTGCCTGCCTTCGGGCCTCAAGGACCATCCGCGCAACAAGAGCGACGAGGCGCTGCGTTTCATCGCTGATCGCGGCGGGTTCGTCGGCGTGACCATGTTCCCGCCTTTCCTGCGGCGCGGGATCGAATCCACCGTCGACGATTATGTGGAAGCCATCGGATATGTGATCAACCTGATCGGCGAGGATGCCGTGGGCATCGGCACCGATTTCACCCAGGGCCATGACCAGACGTTCTTCGACTGGATCACGCACGACAAGGGCCGCTACCGCCGCCTGACCGACTTCGGCACCATCAAGAACCCCGCCGGCATGGAGACCATCGGCGATTTTCCCAACCTGACGGCCGCCATGGAGCGCGCCGGCTGGACGGAGGCGCGCATCCGCAAGGTGCTGGGCGAGAACTGGGTGCGTGTGTTCAGCGAAGTCTGGGCGCCGGCGCCCCACTGAGCGCCGGGCCACCAAACCGGCGCTTGCGCCGTCAGAGGAGGGGAACCATGCAAGCTCGCGTACCCATCGATGTCGACCCCGACACCGGCGTGTGGATGACCGACGGCCTGCCCATGCTGTACGTGCCGCGCCACTTTTTTGTCAACAATCATGCGGCCATCGAGCAGGCGCTGGGACGCGAGGCCTATGCCCGCCAGCTCTATGGGGCCGGCCATGCCTCGGCCTATACCTGGTGCGATGCCGAGGCGGTGACCCACGGCAAGCAGGGCCTGGATGTTTTTTCGCATTACCTGGATCGTTTGTCCAGTCGAGGCTGGGGCTTGTTCGACTTCATCGAAGTGGATCCAGAGCGCGCCCATGCGCGCATTCGCCTGCGTTATTCGTCCATGGTGCTTGGCCAGCCCGAGGCGAAGGGCTTGCTGTGCTACATGTTCGCCGGCTGGTTCGCCGGTGCCATGGATTGGGTCAATCGCGAGAAGCGGCCCGTGTTGAAGGCCGTGTGTGAGGAGTCAGCGTGCCAAGCGCAGGGCCATGCGCATTGCACTTTCACGGTGACGTTGCAGAAATAGCAACGGAATGCGCGCGGGAAGGCGGTGGCGCCGACCGCATGCATATGAAAATCAATAGGAGACATCATGAACAAGAAGTTGATCCTGAAAGCGGGTGCTGTAATGGCCTCGCTCGCGTTGATGGTGGGCACAGCCGGCGTTGCCAGTGCCAAGGAAACGGTGAAGCTGGCGTTCATCGGCCCATTGAGTGGTTCCAATTCTTCACACGGGCTGGGAGGGCGCAATTCCGCCGAACTCGCCGTCAAGCTCCATAACGCGGATCCCAAGGCCAAGTATGAGTTCGAACTGGTCAGTTTGGATGACGAGTGCAAGCCCAATGTCGGTGTCCAGGTGGCCACTCGGGCGGCTGCCGACAAATCCATCAAGGTGATCATTCCCCATTACTGTTCGGCGGTGGCGGTGGCCACAGTGGATGTCTATGAACGCTTCAAGGCCCCCGTCATCGTGTGGGCGGCGGTACACCCCGATGTGACCTATAAAAGGAAAACGCGCAGCATGCACCGGGTCAGCGCCACGCTGATTTCGCAGAATAAAGTCGCTGCCAAGTTCTTTACGGACATGGGCTATCGGCGCTGGGCGGCCATCTACGACACGACGGACTATGGCAAGTCCATGTTCCACTACTTCAATAAGTTCCTCACGGAAGACACCCCAGGTGAAATGCTGGCGAGCTTTGGCGTGAGCGTGGACCAGCAGGACCTGAATGCCGAACTCACCAAGATCAAGGAGGTCAACCCCGAAATCATCTATTTCGGCAGCCTGACGCCGCTGTCCGTGCGCGGGGTCACCCAGATGGACCGCCTGGGCATCGACGCGCAGTTCCAGGGTACCTCGGGCATGGTGGGCGATGCCTTCCTCAAGGGTGCCGGTGATCTCGCCGAGGGCGTCATGGCGATGTATGACATGCCGCCCGTCGAAAGGCTGCCGGGTGGGAAGTTCTTCCTGGAGGAGTACGCCAAGCAGAACTATAACGAGCCATTCGAAGCCTATGGCCCCTACGCGTTCACGGCCACGCAGTTGGCGATCGATGTAATCGAGCGCGTGGGTCCGGATCGGGAAAAAATCCTCGATGCGTTGGCCGACGTGAAGGACTACGACGCCATCATCGGCAAGGTGACCTTCGACGACCATGGCCAGAACATCAATCCGTCCACCACCAAGTACATCGTTCAGGACGGCAAGTGGATCGACTGGGAAGACAGCGAGTACGCCACCGGCAAGCGCAAGCTCAAGGGGCGATGAGACTGGCCCGGGGCCGCGGTTGTCGGGCGGCCCCATTTTTGAAACCTTGCCGTTGACCCGTTCCGCGCCTAGTCCGTAGGCGCGCGGGCAGGCGCTACCCGGAAGAATTCCATGGACCTCGGATTCATAGGACTGTATATCTGGAACGGTGTCATGCTGGGCGTCATCTATGCGATAGTCGCCGTCGGCTTCACGCTGTTCTTCGGGGTGCTCGACGTCATAAAGTTCTCGCATGGCGATGTGGTGACTCTGGGCGCCTTCGTCGGGTTGGCCACCTATCTTGGTCTGCATGCCGTAGGGGTGGAGCAGCCTTGGGTCAACTTGCTGGTGATCACCATCGTGTCGGTGGCCAGCATGGTGGTGGTGGGCGCGTTGATTGCCCAGTATTGCGTGCTGCCGCTGCGCGAAGCCCCACCCTTCATCACCTTGTTGATCACCTTGATGGTCGGCACGGTGATTCGTGAGGCGATCCGCCTGTTCTACCCCAGCGGGTCGAATCCGCAGCCGTTTCCCGAGCTGCTGCCCAGCCACTCTCTGATGTTCGGCAGCTTCGAGCTGCGAATCGACACCTTGATCCTGGTCGTGGTGGGCCTGGCCGTGATCTGGGGCGTCAATGTATTGATCAATCATAGCCGCCTTGGCCTGGCCATCCGCGCGGTTGCGCAGGATGGCGAGACGGCGCGTGTCATGGGCATCAACTTCCGCTGGGTGGTGCTGGCGACGTTCGGCTTGGGTTCCGGTCTCGCGGCGGTGGCCGGCCTCATGAACGGGCTGTACTACCGCGAGGTGTATTTCGGCAATGGCCTGATGCTGGCGGTCATCGGCTTCAGCTCGGCGGTCGTCGGCGGGCTGGGGAATATCTATGGCGCCATCCTGGGCGGTTTCCTGTTTGCCGCGATCCAGGTCGCGACAGTGGTGTTGTTGCCACTGCCCAGCGCCTACAAGGAGGTCATCGCTTTCGGCTTGATTATCGTGATGCTGGCCATCAAGCCCACGGGGCTGATCGGTGAAAAATCTTCGGAACGGGTATAAGACAATGACGATCGAAAGACGCATTCCAGATCTGATCGCCGTTCTGGCGGGTATCGCCGCGATGGCGGCCTTCGTGATATTCCTCATGCACGCGGAAGATGAGCTCAACATGCTGCTCGCGTTCGTCGTGGCCGTGGGCGGGGGGCTCATTGCGCGGCGCACGGGCTGGTTCGCCCGCGCCTCGCATGGCATGGCAACCTGGAGCACGGCCTCGAACCTGAGCATCGGGCTGGGCTTTCTCGTGGTGATCGTGGTGCTGCGCGAGGAGCATTTCTCGCTGCTGCTGCTGTCCACGATCATGCTCTACAGCATCGTGTGTCTGGGTCTGAACCTGCAAACCGGTCTTTGCGGAGTGATGAACTTCGCCGCCGCGGCCTTCTTCGGCACCGGCGCCTACACCGCCGCTGTCCTGTCGGTGCATACGGCCATGCCGCATGCGCTGGTGATCCTCGCCGGGGGCCTGATGGCGGCCTTGCTGGGTTCCATGCTCCTGCTGCCTGTGCTGCGCACGCGCGGCCATTATGCGGCCCTGGTGACGATTGCCTTCGGCACGATGTTCCGTTCCTTTCTGGAGGTCAACGATACCTTGGGCGGCCCTCAGGGAATCCTGATGCCCAGCATGAACTTGTTCGGCTGGGATCTGGGCCAGGATCTGACGCTGTTCGGGCTGACATTTTCCTTCTACGCCAATTACGCCGTCCTGATCTTTGGGCTGCTGGTCGTGTTCTTTGTCGTGTCCCGCCGCATCGAGCGCTCCTGGATCGGCGTGAGTTTCGACACGGTGCGTATCGATGAGGTCGCGGCGGCAACTTTCGGCATCAACATCGCGCGCTGGAAGATCACCGTCTTCATCATCGGCAACTTGTTCGCGGGCATTGCCGGCGCCTGCTTCGGGATGATGACGGGCTTTGTCGCACCCACCAGCTTCACCTTCGCCGATTCGCTGATCCTGCTGTCCATCATCGTGTTGGGAGGCATGGGCAACCAATGGGCGGTGTTCCCGGCGGCGATCATCGTTCTGCTGCTGCCCGAAAAGCTGCAGGCGATCCAGGAATATCGTTTCCTGCTGTACGGTGTGGCGGTCATCCTGATCCTGCTGTTCCGGCCCGACGGACTGTTCCGGCGTCCCCTGCGCACGCTGGTCGTCAAAGGAGGCGCGAAATGAGCGACGCATTGCTTTCCTGTCGCGGCCTGACCATGCGCTTCGGCGGGGTGGTGGCGTTGGACCATCTCGACCTGGACGTCTATGGCGGCGAGGTGCTGGGCTTGCTCGGACCCAATGGCTCCGGCAAGACGACCTGCTTCAACGTGATCACCGGCGTGTATCTGGCCAGCGGCGGACAGATCATGTTCGATGGCCGCGAGATCACCGGCTACACCGCCCAGCAGATCTACCGGACTGGCATCACGCGCACCTTCCAGCGCTCTCGCCTATGCCTGACGCTGTCCATTTTTGACAATGTGATGGTGGGCAATCATCAGGGCTTGAGCCACAGCCTATGGTTCAATGTGGCGCGCCGCGGCGCCTTGCGGCGCCAGATCGCGCAGGCCTACGACGAGGCGCGAGAGCTGCTCGGGGTATTCAGCGCCAAGCTGGCGGACCGGATTCTCGACCCGGCGGGATCCGTCGCCATGATCGACCGGCGCCGCATCGAGATCTGCCGCGCGCTCATCAGCCGGCCCCGCGTGCTGTTGCTCGACGAGCCCTCGGCAGGCATGACCCACGAGGAAACCCGCGAGCTGATGGACGACATCCTGACGGTGCGTCAGCGCATTCCGGGCTTGTCCGTGGTCATCATTGAACATGAGATGAATGTCATCGAACGCATCACGGAACGTTGCGTGGTGCTCAACTATGGCCGCAAGTTGTGCGAGGGCTCGTATCGCGAGATCGCCGCCAATGCGGATGTGCAACAGGCTTATCTGGGGCAATCGTGATGGAAAATCAGCTTGAACTTCGGCTCGAGCATATCTATACCGCCTACGACAAGGCCGATGTGCTCAGTGACGTCTCGATTCGGGTTGCGCCGGGCAAAGTGACGTGCATCCTGGGATCGAACGGCTCTGGCAAGACCACTCTGATTCGTTCCATCCTGTCATTGACGCCGCCGCGTGCGGGCCGGGTGATGCTGGGTGACCGGGAGATCACGGGTCTGGCGACACATCGGATCAACCATGCCGGCATCGCCTGCATTCCCGAGGGGCGTCGGGTGTTTCCCAAGATGACAGTGCGCGAGAACCTGCGCATAGGGGCGTACCGGGAACGCGACCCCGCGGTCATTCAGGAACGCATGGCGCAGGTTTTTGAGATTTTCCCGCGCTTGAGTGAACGCGAAGCCCAGCTCGGCGGCACCATGTCCGGCGGCGAGCAGGCGATGCTCTCGATCGGTCGCGGGCTGATGTCCGCGCCCGGGATCATGCTCATCGACGAGCCGTCGCTCGGCCTGTCACCTTTGTTCGTCAAGGAAACCTTCAGCGTCATCGAGCGCATCAATGCGCTGGGCGTCACTGTGCTGCTGGTGGAACAGAACGTGCACCAGACCCTGGCGGTGGCGCATTACGGTTATGTCCTGATGCAGGGGCGTGTAGTGGCCGAAGGGCCGACCGAGTCGCTGCGGGACAATACGGAAGTCCAGCAGGCTTATTTCGGCTGAATCGCGGGCCGCGGGGCGCCGCTGATTCGGCGCCCCGCATCGGCGGCTACAGCACCACGGTCCTGTGGCCGCTGATGAAGACCCTGCGTTCCAGGTAATCGCGCACGGCCTGGGCCAGCGCCCGGCATTCCAGGTTGCGCCCGGTGGCCAGCAGTTGCTCGGGACTTTGCGCATGGTTCACGGGCTCGACGGACTGGGCGATGATCGGGCCTTCATCCAGATCGTCGGTGACGAAATGGGCGGTCGCGCCGATCACTTTGACGCCTCGTTCGTAGGCCTGGTGATAGGGGCGGGCGCCCTTGAAACCGGGCAGGAAGGAATGGTGGATATTGATGGCCCGGCCCGCCAGCGCCTTGCTGGTCTCGGGGCCTAGGATCTGCATGTAGCGCGCCAGGATGACGAGCTCGGCGCCGGTCGATCGGGCCAGATCCAGGATGGCGGCTTCCTGTTGCGGCCGGTTGTCGTTGTCAACCGGCAAATGATGGAAGGGGATTGCGGCCGCATCGGCGTGGCCGCGCAGCGTCTCGTGGTTCGAGGCGATCGCAGCGATATCCATCGGCAATTCGCCCATACGGGTGCGAAACAGCAAATCCGCCAGGCAATGCTCCAGCCTGGACACGAGGATCAACGCCTTGGGGCGCCGGGACAGGTCGTGGATGGCCCAGCGCATGGAAAAGCGCTGCGCCAGTTCCGCGAAATCCCGGTTCAGCGACGCACAGTCCAGGGCTTGCCGTCCTTCGGTGTGGAACACACAGCGTACGAAGAACTGCCGGGTGTCCTTTTCGTCGAAGACCGTGAATTCATCGATGTAGCCCTGGCGCTGGTCCAGAAAGGACACGATCGCGGCCACTTGGCCAGCTTGGCTGGGGCAGGACACGGTCAGGCAAAATGACGTGGGTCCGGGTGTGGGGGCGGGAGGGGGTGGTGTCCGCATGGTGGTGTGTCTCCTTGTCCGAGGCTGCGGCAACGCCGAGCATGCCGCGCATTGTTTGTGGGCTACTACATCATCGGAGCGCATGCGTGACTAGAATGAAAACGCCAGAGGGGCTGAAGGCAGTCGCCATCCCCTCTCAATCCGCCAAATTCTTCCATCGGTACGGCGGAATAATTCTATCGGGTCCCCCCCGCTTTTGATGTACTGCAGCCATGCCGCCCGCATGGGTGCGTCGTCATATGAGCGAGGAGACCATGAGCAATCGCTACTCGATTTTCAGCCTGATCCGCAACGGGCTGAGCCACAACGAACGCTGGGGACGGGCCTGGCACAGCCCCGAGCCCCGGCGCGAATACGATGTCGTGGTCGTCGGGGCGGGGGGGCACGGTCTGGCCACCGCCTACTACCTGGCCAAGGTCCATGGCGTGCGCAATGTCGCCGTCCTGGAAAAAGGCTGGCTGGGCGGCGGCAACACGGCCCGCAATACCACCATCGTGCGTTCCAATTACCTCTGGGACGAATCCGCGCAGCTCTATGAAAAGGCCATGCAGCTCTGGGAGGGCTTGTCGCAGGATCTGAACTACAACGTGATGTTCAGCCAGCGCGGCGTCCTGAACCTGGCGCACAACCTGCAGGAAGTCCGCGACACGCAGCGGCGCATCAACGCCAACCGCTACAACGGCGTGGACGGCGAATGGGTCACGCCGGCGCAGATCAAGGAAATCGTCCCCAACATCAATCTGGACAGCCGCTATCCGGTGCTGGGCGCCTCGTTCCAGCGCCGTGGCGGCGTGGCGCGCCACGATGCCGTGGCCTGGGGATTCGCGCGCGCGGCCGACCGCCTGGGGGTGCACATCATCCAGAACTGCCCCGTCACCAACATCCGCAAGAAGGACGGCGCGGTCGAAGGCGTCGAGACGGGCAAGGGTTTCATCAAGGCCAGGAAGGTCGCCGTGGTGGTGGCCGGCCATACCAGTGTGCTGGCCGACATGGCCGGCATCCGCCTGCCCATCGAAAGCCACCCGCTGCAGGCGCTGGTGTCCGAACCGGTCAAGCCCTGTATCGACACGGTCATCATGTCCAACGCCGTGCATGCCTATATCAGCCAGTCGGACAAGGGCGACCTGGTGATCGGCGCCGGCATCGACCAGTATCTGGGCTATGGCCAGCGCGGCAGCTTCCAGAGCATCGAGCATACCCTGCAGGCCATCGTCGAGATGTTCCCGTCCCTGAGCCGCGTGCGCATGAACCGCCAGTGGGGCGGCATCGTCGACGTCTCGCCCGACGCCTGCCCCATCATCAGCAAGACCGACATCAAGGGCCTGTATTTCAACTGCGGCTGGGGCACGGGAGGCTTCAAGGCGACGCCGGGCTCGGGCTGGGTGTTTGCGCACACGGTGGCGCACGACGAGCCCCATCCCTTGAACAAGGCCTTTTCCATCGACCGCTTCTATAGCGGCCACCTGATCGACGAGCACGGCGCCGCTGCCGTGGCCCACTGAGGAGACGCCATGCTGCTGATCAAATGCCCCTGGTGCGGCGAGCGCGCCGAAAGCGAATTCAGCTATGGCGGCGAGGCCGGCATCGTCCGGCCCGTGGACAATGAATCGATGGATGACCGGCAGTGGGGCGACTACGTGTTCATGCGCCGCAACACCTGCGGGCTGTTCCGCGAACAGTGGGTGCATGCGCAGGGCTGCCGCCGTTGGTTCATGGCCGAGCGCGACACGCGCAGCTACGACATCGAGGGCTATGAGACCTTTGCCGGCACCAAGGAGACGACATGACGCAGACCAGCCGCCTGCCCGAAGGGGGCCGCATCCAGCGCGACGTTCCCTTGGGCTTCACCTTCAACGGCAAGAACTACACCGGATTCCAGGGGGACACCCTGGCCTCGGCCCTGCTGGCCAATGGCGTGCATTTCGTGGCCCGCAGCTTCAAATACCACCGGCCGCGCGGCATCCTGACCGCGGGCGTCGAAGAGCCCAACGCGCTGGTGCAGCTGGAAAGCGGCCCGTACACCGTGCCCAATGCGCGCGCCACCGAGGTCGAACTCTACGAGGGCCTGGCGGCCGTCAGCGTCAACGCCAAGCCGGACATCGAGCGCGACCGCCTGGCGGTCATGCAGCGCCTCGCCCGCTTCATACCGGCGGGCTTCTACTACAAGACCTTCATGTGGCCGCGCAGCTGGTGGGGCAAGTACGAAGAGCGCATCCGCGATGCGGCCGGCCTGGGGACGGTGCCCGAGGTCCCGGACCCGGATCGCTATGACAAGCGCTACGCGCATTGCGACGTGCTCGTGGTCGGCGCGGGTCCGGCCGGGTTGGCGGCAGCGTGCGCCGCGGGCCGTACGGGCGCCCGGGTGATCGTGGTGGACGATGGGCCCGAGGCGGGCGGCAGTCTGTTGCGCACCCGTGAGCAGATCGACGGCCGGCCCGCCGACGAGTGGGCGGCCGAGCGCGTGGCCGAACTGCGGCAGTTGCCGCAGGTCCTGTTGTTGCAGCGCACGACCGCTTTTGGCTACCAGGACCACAATCTGGTCACGGCCTGCGAGCGGCTGCATGATCATTTGCCGGTCGGCCGCCGCCGCGGGGTGCGTGAACGCGTCTGGAAAATCCGCGCGCGCCACGTCGTGCTGGCGACCGGCGCCCATGAACGGCCCCTGGTCTTCGGCAACAACGACATCCCCGGCGTGATGCTGGCCGGTGCCGTATCCACCTATATCCATCGCTTCGGCGTGCTGCCGGGTCGCCGCGCGGTCCTGTTCGCCAATCACGATGGCGCGTACCAGTGCGCGATCGACCTCAAACGGCATGGCGCCGAGGTCGCGGTCGTCGATCCGCGTGTGCTCAGCCATGGGACCCTTCCCCAGGAGGCCGCGCGGATGGGGATCCGGGTGATCCATCAGGCCGTGGTCGCCGAAGCCCGGGGTGGCACGCACGTCACCGGCGTCCGGCTGCGCGGGCATGGCGCGCGTCTGCTCGAGACGGCCGACGTGCTGTCCTGCGACCTGCTGGCCGTATCCGGCGGATGGAATCCGGTCGTGCATCTGTATGCGCAATCCCGGGGACGCCCCCGTTGGTGCGAGCGGCGGGCCTGCTTCGTGCCGGATGCCGCGGCCCAGCCGCAAAGCAGCGTGGGCGCCGCCAATGGGGATTTCAGCCTGCAGGCCGCGCTGGACGGCGGCGTGCGGGCGGGGCTGCGGGCCGCGCAGGGGGCGGTCGGTGCGCAAGCGGTCGATGCGCCTTCCTGGTCGGCACCGCAGCCCGAGGAGACCCCCCTGATGCCGCTGTGGTCGGTCGGCAAAGGGACGCAGATCAGCCGCGGGCCCAAGCAGTTCATCGACTACCAGAATGATGTGTCCGTGTCCGACATCCACCTGGCGGTGCGCGAAGGCTATCACTCGGTGGAGCACGTCAAGCGCTACACGGCGATGGGCTTTGGCACCGACCAGGGCAAGCTGGGCAACATCAACGGCATGGCGGTGCTGGCCGAGGCGCTGAAGCAGAGCATACCGGAAACCGGCACCACCACGTTCCGGCCGAACTACACGCCGGTCAGTTTCGGCGCCATGGCCGGGCGCGAGCTGGGCGACTACTTCGATCCCATCCGCAAGACCTGCCTGTACGACTGGAACGTGGCCCAGGGCGCCCTGTTCGAGGACGTCGGCAACTGGAAGCGCGCCCACTACTACCCGAAGCCGGGCGAGGACATGCATGCCGCGGTGCGGCGCGAGTGCCTGGCGGTGCGCAACGCCGTCGGGATACTGGACTACAGCACCCTGGGCAAGATCGACGTGCGCGGCCCGGATGCGGTCGAGTTCCTGAACCGCATGTACATCAATTCCTGGACCAAGCTGCAGCCGGGACGCTGCCGCTACGGCCTGCTGCTGGATGAGAACGGCATGGTCATGGACGACGGCGTCAGCATCCGCTTGTCCGAGGACCATTTCATCCTGACCACCACCACCGGCGGCGCGGCACGGGTCATGAGCTGGATGGAGCGCTGGCTGCAGACCGAATGGCCGGACCTGCGCGTCTACCTCACCTCGATCACGGATCAGTATGCCGTGGCGACGGTGGCCGGGCCGCAGGCGCGCAAGGTGCTGGGCGCCGTGTGCCAGGACATCGACTTCGGCAACGAGGCCTTTCCCTTCATGAGCTTCAGGGAAGGCACGATAGACGGCGTCTTTGCGCGGATCCTGCGGGTCAGCTTTTCGGGCGAACTGTCGTACGAGGTCTATATCCCGGCCAACAGCGGACGCCACGTGACCGACCTGCTGATGCGGGCGGGCGAGCCCTATGGCATCACCCCGTATGGCACGGAAACCATGCACGTGTTGCGCGGCGAGAAGGGCTACATCATCGTCGGTCAGGACACGGACGGCTCGGTCTCGCCCATGGATCTGGGGATGGGCGGCATGGTGGCCAAGACCAAGGACTGCCTGGGCAAGCGCTCGCTCACGCGTAGCCACACCCAGGGGCCGGGACGCAAGCAGCTGGTCGGCCTGATGGCCCGCGATCCCCAATGCGTGCTGCCCGAAGGCGGCCAGATCCTGCTGAGCGAAACGCGGGCGCCGCTGGCGCCGATGTTCGGTCACGTGACCTCCAGCTACATGAGCCCGATCCTGGGGCGCTCGATCGCCCTGGCCTTGCTCAAGGACGGCCAGTCCCGCATGGATCAGGAGGTGATCGTCGCCACGGCCGATGGCCGATTCATGCCGGCGCGCGTCTGCGGCACGGTGTTCTACGACCCTGAAGGAGCGCGTCAAAATGTCGAGTGAAATCGAAACCCCGCTGGTCGGCCTGCATGCCCGCCACGGCCATCCCCTGGCGTACCGGGTCTCGGACGCGGCCGGGCTGGCCGAGCAGACCGGCGTCGTGCTGGTCAATCTGCGCCTGGATCCCGCGTCCCGGGCCCTGCGGGACGCCGTGCGCGCCGGCCTGGGCCTGGACTTGCCGCTGCAGGCCAATACCGTCACGCAGGGGCAGGGCGTCATGGCCCTGTGGCTGGCCCCCGACGAATGGCTGCTGCGCGCCGAGGAACCGCAGGGGGACGCGCTGGCGGCGCGGGTGGAACAGGCCTTGGCGGGCCATTGGTTTGCCGTGACGGATCAGACCAGCGGCTATTCCGTCGTTCAGTTGCACGGCCCCGAGGCCATGAATGTCCTGAACGCGGGGTGCCCGCTGGACTTGCATCCGCGCACGCTGGGGGCGGGACGGTGCGCCCAGTCGCACTTCTTCAAGGCCGGCGTGCTGTTGCGCCCCCTGGGGGACCGGGGCGATGCCTGGGAACTGATCGTGCGGCGCAGCTTCGCCGATTACACCGTGCGCATGCTGATGGACGCCATGCAGGACTGAGCCGGACGCGCGGCGCCGCGGCCGCCCTGCATTGGCAAGCCCGCGTCAGGACCGCCGCAGGGTGAACGTGGCAAACAGATCGCGCAAGGCGGTGCAGATTGATACGCCGGGCCAATCCCGCAAGGATTGTCCGCGCGCGTTCAGCGCTTCATCCGCGCAGCCTTGGGGACGGAATATCTGCAGCGCATAGCGCCGCACGCCGAGGCCGGCCAGCTCGCGGCCCAGCGCCAGCAGTTCGGCCGCGCTGATCAGGTCGGGATGCGCCGTGGTGCGGCATTCGAAATCCACGCCGCTGTCCAGCACGGCCCGCAGGCTGTCGCGGGCCGGTCGGCCGCTGCCGGCCACCCGCGTGACACGCGCGTAGGCCGAAAAGCCGGTCTTGATGTCCAGCCCCACCCAGTCCACGTCGGGCAGGACCTGCGCCAGGCGGCGCGGATGCGTGCCGCCCGTGTGCAGGCCGATGCGCAGGCCCAGCGCCCGCACCTGGCGGATGGCCGGGCCGAGGCCGGGGTCCATGGTCGGTTCGCCGCCACTGAACACCACGCCGTCGATCAGCCCGACGCGGCGCTCGAGCAGGGCCAGGACCTCGTTCCATTGCAGGGGACTGTCGGCGGTGCGGGGCTGCAGATGCGGATTGTGGCAATAGCCGCAGCGCCAGGGGCAGCCCTGGACGAAGACCACGACGGACAGCAGGCCCGGAAAGTCCGTGGCCGTGAAAGGCACGAGCCCGCCGACCTTGAGGCGCATCGCGCCGCGTCCTAGGCCGCCTGGCGCGCGGGCGCCTGGCCGTCGCGGCGTTCCACGAAGTAGCGGCGCTCGTGGAATTCGCCCTTCTTGCCGATATTGAACGAAGACATGGGGCGGTGATAGCCCATGACGCGGGTCCAGATTTCGCAGGGCTGGCGTTCGTCGTCGCGCAGGGTGATGGCTTGTGTCATGGTGAATGCTCCTTGGTTCAGGGGGCTGGGGGTGATGGGCCTTGCGGGCCCGGTTCAGGCGGGAACGCCCGTAGTCAGGCAGGGACGCCCGTGTCCTGGATGATCGATTCGCCGAGGGCTTCCCGGCGCTTGCGGGCGATCAGCTCGTCGTCGCACTGCGGGCAGAATTCGTGCTTGCCGGGCAGGTAGCCGTGCCGCGGGCAGATCGAGAACGTCGGCGTGACGGTGATGTAGGGCAGGGAAAAGCGGCCCAGGGCGCGCCGCACCAGCGTGCGGCAGGCCTCGGCCGAGGACAGCGGCTCGGTCATGTACAAGTGCAGCACCGTGCCGCCGGTGTACTTGCGCTGCAGTTCGTCCTGGCGCTCCAGCGCCTCGAAGGGATCGTCGGTGAAACCCACCGGCAGTTGCGAGGAGTTGGTGTAATAGGGCATGTCGGCGGTGCCGGCCTGCAGGATGCCGGGGTGGCGCTTGCGGTCTTCCTTGGCGAAACGGTAGGTCGTGCCCTCGGCAGGTGTCGCCTCGAGGTTGTACATGTGGCCGGTCTGCTCCTGGAACTCGACCATGCGCGCGCGCACGTGGTCCAGCAGGCGCACGGCGAAGGCGTGGCCCCAAGGCGTGGTCAGGTCATGCTCATCCGCGGTGAAGTTGCGGATCATCTCGTTGATGCCGTTGACCCCCAGGGTCGAGAAATGATTGCGCAAGGTGCCCAGGTAGCGCCGCGTATAGGGGAACAGGCCGTTGTCCATGTGGTGCTGGATGACGCCGCGCTTGATCTCGAGGCTGTCCCGGCCCAGCACCAGCAGTTCGTCCAGGCGGGCGTACAGGGCGGCCTCGTCGCCCCGGTGCCGGTAGCCCAGGCGCGCGCAATTGATGGTGACCACGCCCAGCGAGCCGGTCTGCTCGGCCGAGCCGAACAGGCCGTTGCCGCGCTTGAGCAGCTCGCGCAGGTCCAGCTGCAGGCGGCAGCACATCGAGCGGATCATGTTGGGCTTCAGCTCGGAATTGATGAAGTTCTGGAAGTACGGCAGCCCGTACTTGGCGGTCATCTGGAAAAGCAGTTCCGCGTTGGGGCTGTACCAGTCGAAATCGGGGGTGATGTTGTAGGTGGGGATCGGGAAGGTGAAGGCTCGGCCCTTGGCGTCGCCCGCCATCATCACCTCGATGTAGGCCTGGTTGATCATGTCCATTTCCGCCTGCAGCTCGCCGTAGGCGAAAGGCATGTCCGCGCCGCCGATCACCGGGACCTGATCGCGCAGGTCCTCGGGGCAGACCCAATCGAAGGTGAGGTTGGTGAAAGGGGTTTGCGTTCCCCAGCGCGAGGGGACGTTCAGGTTGTAGATCAGTTCCTGGATGCATTGACGCACCGCCGCGTACGACATCGCATCCTTGCGGACGAAGGGCGCCATGTAGGTGTCGAAAGAGCTGAAGGCCTGGGCGCCGGCCCATTCGTTCTGCAGCGTGCCCAGGAAGTTCACGATCTGGCCGACCGCGCTGGACATGTGCCGCGGCGGGGCGGATTCGATCTTGCCGGGCACCCCGTTCAGGCCCTCGTTGAGCAGGGTCCGCAAGGACCATCCGGCGCAATAGCCCGACAACATGTCCAGATCGTGGATGTGCAGGTCGGCCTCGCGATGCGCGCGGCCGATGGCCTCGGGATAGACGTGGCTGAGCCAATAGTTGGCGATCATCTTGCCCGAGGTGTTGAGGATCAGGCCGCCCAGGGAATAGCCCTGGTTGGCGTTGGCATTGACGCGCCAGTCCTGCCGGTCGAGGTATTCGTCGATCGAGCGGGCGACGTCGACAAAAGGGGCTGCGTGGCGGGACTGCTGGATATCGGTCATGATGATTGAATACCATATATTGTGTTTCAATAAATACTAAACACAACATGTAGTGTAATCAACCCAAGATCCTCAGTTTTTCCCGAAAACTTGATCCAGGTAAAAAAAAGCGCCCCCTCAGGGGCGCAATCGCGAGGGACGCCGGTGTTTCGGGCGGCGTCCCGCGTGTCGGATCAGGCGACGATCCGGAAATCGATGACGATCTCGCCGGGATTGCGGGCCAGGTACTCGATCTGGATCTGTTCGCCGAAATGGCCCTGGAGCTGCTGCAGCAGCGGCAGCGGGTCGTGGTCGTTGCAAAAACGCATGGTCTCGCCGGGCTGCAGCGCCGACAGGGCGCCGAAGATCGCCGCGTGGCGGAAGCGTTTCGCGACGCCGCGCGCATCGAAGGGGTAGGTGTTTTCGGCGAACATGGGGATGGAGTCAGAGGCCACGGCAGGGTTCCTTGGGGGGCAGGTTGGTCGAAGTTCCATTATAGAAATTGTGCCGCCCGCCCCCCTTGGGAACCCTATGGCCGTCAAGGTTGTCCGGGCCTCATTCCATCCAGGATTGCATGTAGTTGGGATCCTTGACGCCGGCCGGCAGTTCGTCGAGCTCCAGCGGGAAGCGCGAGTCGATCATGACGGCGACCTCGTCGGTGTACTTGCGCTCGCCCTTGTTGTTGGCCGCGGCCGCCGCGAAGGCCTTGGGGTGCGGGCCGTGGTGGAAGCCCGAGGGATGCAGGGTGAACATGCCGGGGCCGATGTTGTCGCGACTGAAGAAATTGCCCGCGTGATAGAAGATCGACTCGTCGAACTCGTCGTTGTTGTGGAAGAACGGGACCTTGAGCGCGCCGGGATCGCTTTCGATGGGGCGCGGGGCGAAGGTGCAGACGATGATGGTGTTCGACAGGAAGGTCGCGTGGGCGGTGGGCGGCAGGTGGTAGCGGTCGGACAGCAGTTCGCGGATGTCGCGCCAGTTGAGCTTGACGGGGCAGCAGTCGCCGTGCCAGCCGGCGGCGTCGAGGAAGTTGTAGGGGAAGGTGACCGTGGTGACCTGATTGCGGCGCTTGGCCCGCACGCGGGTTTCGAATTCGCCTTGCTGGGCCTTGAAGGCCTCGTCGATCTTGGGCGTGTCGAGCACCGCCATGTCGAACAGGGCGTGGCGGCCGACGATGCCGCGATCGGGCAGCTGGAAGGAATCCTCGGTGGCCTCGATCGTCAGGACCTCGGCCGGGTTGGCGGGCTCGAGGCGCCAGCTGGTGCCGCGCGGGATCATCAGGTAGTCGCCCTCGCGGTAGCTCATGTGGCCGTAGTCACAGAAGAACTCGCCCTCGCCGCGGTGGAAGAACAGGATCATGTCGCCGTCGCCGTTGCGGGCGAGGTCCGGCATGGCCTTGTCGAATTTCCAGAAGCACACCTGGGTGTTGGCGTTGTGCATGAAGCGGCGGGCCTTCCAGGGGCAGGGCGCGCTGTCCTCGAGCTTGTTCAGGTCCAGGAGGGTGAGCTCCATCGGGCCTTCCCATTTTGTCCATCCGGTGGGCTTGTGGGTGTGCAGGATGTGGCTGGCCGGCCCGAAAAAGCCGCTGCGGCCATGCTCGCGCTCGTACAGGCCGTCGGGGATGTCGCAGTGGGCCTGGCGAGTGTGGATGCCTTCGGCCTTGGGGAAGGTGATGGGGGTTTTCATGGATGGGTCTCCGGTGTGGAAGGGCTGGGGGGGGAACTGCGGTTTGTTATGCTATTAATAACAATGTTATTAACATAGTAACAATAACGTGGTGCTTGATCGACGTCAAGCCCAGGTTTTTCCCGACGGCAAAAATGCCGTGCGGGATGCCGGCGGGGATGCTGCGATTACAATCCCTGCGGAAGGCGCCGAATGGTCCGGCGCGGGCAGGAAGGAGTCCCGGATGGCGCAGGATGAGAACGGCGAAGGCAGCAAGGGCGTGCAGTCCGTCGAGGTGGGGCTCGAATTGTTTCGGGTGTTGGCGACGGCCGGCGGCCCCATCGGCCTGTCGGACCTCGCGCGCCAGGCCGGCATGCACCGCGCCAAGGCGCACCGCTATCTCGCCAGCCTGGCGCGCGCCGGCTGGGTCGCGCAGGATGCGGACTCGGGGCAGTATGGGTTGGGGCCGGCGATCCGCGACCTGGCGGTGTCCTGGCTCAGTCGCCAGGATCCCCTGCAATGGGCCGTGGCCGAGGCGCGCGACCTCGCCCAGGCCCTGGGGGAAACCTGCTTCGTCGCCGTCTGGGGCAATGGCGGCGCGACCGCGATCCGGGTCTGCCAGCCGCCGCGCAGCGTGTCGATCAGCGTCAGCGAGGGGGCTGTGTTCGACCCGCAGTCCTCGGCCACCGGCCGGGTGTTCGCGGCCTGGCGCGAGGCCGGCGCGCCGGCGCTGCCCAAGGCCTTGCGCGCCCGCATCCGCGACGAGGGCATGGCCTGCGTCGAGGGCGACCACGTCGCGGGCATCAATGGCGTGTCGGCGCCGGTGCTGGATGCCCAGAACAGGATCGTGATGGCCTTGACCCTCGTCGGGCCGGCGTCCTCGCTCGCGGCGCGCGTCGACACCGCGCAGGCGCTGTCCCTGCGGGCCGCCGTCCAGCGGCTGTCCAAGGGGCTGGGTTGGGCGGCGGCCTGAGCCGCCGGGTCACGAGGCCGGGGGTGTCCCAGTGTGCCGGTGACGCTCCTCCCAGGCTTTGACGGCCTGTTCCCACGCCCGCTTTTCCTCGATGTAGGTATCGAAGACACACGGCTCGCAGCCATTGCCGCAGCAGTCATTGAGGTCCGGCTCGATGGGTTCGGCCGGGCGCGGATCGTCGTCCCGGTTCATGCGCAGGCCAGATTGGCGAAATTGCGCTGCCGCACGTCCTCGGGGATCGGAATCAAGGTCTCGGCCTGCGGGCGGCCTTGGGCGAACATGACCAGGCGTCCCGGTTCGAAAGCCGTCCAGGTCTCGTTGTCGGTCAGGGGCTTGGTGGCGATGACCGACACGCAGTCCCCCTGGACATTGGTGCGCGAGAAATCCACGGAAATGTCCGTGTCCACCAGGTGGGCGGCGCGGAACGGCCAGGCGCGGGTGATGTAGTGCAGGGTGGTCGAGCAGTGCGCCAGCATGCAGCGCCCGTTGGAGATGAGGAAGTTGAAGACCCCGTGGGCGGCAAGCCCCTGGGTCATGTCCGAGACCGCGGCGAACAGCGCGTCGTCGGCCGGCTCGTCCTGGCCGAAGCGCGTGCGCAGGCCTTCCATCATGAAGCAGAAGGCGCGCTCGCTGTCGGTCTGGCCCACCGGCTGGTAGTGGCCCCGCAGGGCGGGCTCGAAGGCCTTCAGGTCGCCGTTGTGGGCGAACAGCCAGTGGCGTCCCCAGAGCTCGCGCACGAAGGGATGACAGTTTTCGAGTTCGGTGGCGCCCTGGGTGGCCTTGCGGATGTGGGCGATCACGTTGCGCGACTTGATGGGGTAATGCTTGATCAGGTCCGCCACCGGCGATCGGCAGCATGGGGCGTTGTCGATGAAACTGCGGCAGCCCCGGTTCTCGTAGAAGGCGATGCCGAAGCCGTCGGCGTGATGGTCGGTCTGGCCGCCGCGGGCGGCAAAGCCGGTAAAGGAAAACGTGATGTCGGTGGGCGTGGCGCAATTCATGCCCAGAAGCTGACACATGGCGAACAGATCCCGGAGTTTCGGAACGGGCGCCGGCGGGGCGTCCCGTGATCCTTGATGCCTGAATTGTAGACCCCGCCGTGCGCCCGTGCATGGCGCCGCCGCCGCGGGCGGATGGGTGGGCCGGCATTTCGTTGCGCCGGACGGACACCGCCGGTGATGGTTCAGCGCAGGATGTGCAGCGGGACCTGCCGATAGCCGCCGGTCGGATAGGCCGCGGCGACGGGATGCGCGCCCGGCACTGGCCGGATCGCGCGCGTGGCCATCAGCAGCGCGCGGATGATGGTGTCGAGTTCGAGGCGCGCCAGCGGCGCGCCGGGGCAGGCGTGGATGCCGGCGCCGTACAGCAGGTTGAGGGCCGGGTCCCGATCCAGGCGGAATTCGTCCGGATCGCCGAAGACCGCCTCGTCGCGATTGGCCGAGGCCCACATCAGGACGACGCGCTCGCCGGCAGGCAGCTCCTTGTCGCCCACGCGGGCCGATCGGGTCAGAATCCGCCGGTTGCCCAGCAATGGGGCATGGATGCGCAGGATCTCGTCGTTGGCCGCGCGCACCAGCTCCGGGTTGGCGCGCAGGCGTTGCTGCAGCGGCGGATGCCGGGCGAGGTAGAGGGCGATGATGCCGACGCTGGCGGCGATGGTGCCCAGTTCGCCGACCGTCCAGTTGCGCAGGATGCTGACGATCTCGTCCTCGGTCAGGAGCCGGCCCTCGATCGTCTCGCGCATCAGGCGGGTGGTCGTGTCGTCGGGGGCGTCGGGGCCCGCGGCCCGCCGGGCCTCGAGCAGCGCGCGGATCGTCGCATCGAATGCCTTGTCCACGGCGGCGATCGCCTCCCGGTCGCCGGACAGCGTGACCGCGTTCTTTTTCAGGATCCACTGCAGCAGCGGCGCGTGCAGGGTGTCGGGCCAGCCCAGAAAGGCGCACTGCATCGACAGCGCAAATGGATGGGCCAGGCTGAACATCAATTCCACCTGGCCATCGGCCGGCAGGCGATCGGCCAGCTGGGTGCAGATCCGCTCGCAGGCCGGTTGGAAGGCAGCCATGCGCTCGGGGCTGAAGTACGGATCGATCAGCCGGCGGAAGCGGGTGTGCTGGGGCGGATCCATGCTGTGAGGCACCGAGACGTGTCTGGATGCCGCGCTGCTGAAGGTCCGGGGGTCGAGCAGGATGCGCATCGCGTCGGTGTGGCGGAAGACGGCATGGTGCCCGTCGCCGTCATGGGCCACCGGGCAGCGCGCCCGCATCGTATCGTAGGCGCCGATCGGATCGGCCAGGACCTCCGGGGCCTGAGGGTCCCAGTCTAAGTGTGTGCTCATGCGCTTCTGCCAGAGTCGTGAAGGGCCGGCGCGCTTCGCGCCGACGTCCCTACACTAACATGGGGTTTACCCTGGTTTCCGGATAACCACACGCACAGAATACTTTTTGCCTCAAGGGCTTATGCCGGGCCGTCGGCCGTTGCGAGTTCAGTCGGGGAACAGCAGGGCGCGAAGCTTGGCGCGGACCTGGGCCAGTTCATCGGGCGTGGCGCGGCCTTCGAGCGTGATGCGGGTGCCGGCCCATTTCAGGCTCTTGACCTGGTCGGCCAGCGCCGCCGCGCCGGGCTGGGCGGCCAGCGGGGTCTCGAAGGGATAGCCCTTGGGCTGCTGGACCAGGGCGCAGCACACCATCAGGCCGGTCTTGCGATTGTAGGCCGCCGGGCTGAGGACCAGGGCCGCCTTGGGGGCGGCGGGCAGGTCCCGGGGCGAGGCGGTGAAATGCACGTGCACCACGTCGCCGATGTCGGGCACGAACGCGCGGGCGGTGGCGGCGCGGGCGGCCATCAGTCGCCCGCCGACCCGAAATCGATCTCGGGGTGAAGGTTGCGGGGCTTGATCCCGCCGAGCAGCTGCGACAGGACGTATTCCTGGCTGCGGATGGGTTCGATGACGATGTGGTTGCGCTCGAGTCGGATGTCGACCAGGCTGTCGGGGCCGAGGCGCAGGGTCTTTAGCATGGATGCGGGGATGCGTACGGCAGCGCTGTTACCCCATTTTTTGACGACCCCCCGCATGATGCGCGACCCCATTGAACTCGAATATGGAAGCCAGCTTAACAGCAGGCGGCGCCCGCGCGCAATGATCATGCGCAAAGGGTGTGCATGAGTCCGTAGGCCGGCGTGCCGGGCTTGAAAATCGGGCCGAACGGCCGCATATGGTGTGCATTCGGGCGTTGCGCCCCACCTCAGGATATGGAATCAACATGCGATTCGACAAATTGACGACGAAGTTCCAGCAGGCGATCGCGGACGCACAGAGCCTCGCGCTGCGCCAGGACAACCCCTATATTGAAAACCTTCACGTGCTGGCGGCCCTGCTCGCCGATGGCGACAGCGGTGCGGCCAGCCTGCTGGCCCATGCGGGGGTGGCCGTACCGCGGCTGTCGGCCGAGGTCGACAGGCTGATCAAGGCCCTGCCGTCCGTGCAGGGCGCCGAGGGCAATGTGCAGGCCAGCCGCGAGCTTCAGGCCGCGCTCGCCCGCACGGACAAGGAGGCCGCCGCGCGCGGCGACACCTATATCGCCAGCGAACTGTTCCTGCTGGCCCTGTGCGACGACAAGGGCGACGCCGGCCGGGCGCTGCGCGAGGCGGGCCTGCAGCGCAAGGCGCTCGAGGCCGCCATCGAGGCGGTGCGCGGCGGCGCCCAGGTGGCCGGCGCCGAGGACGAGGACAATCGGCAGGCCCTGCAGAAGTACACCACCGACCTGACGGCGCGTGCGCGCGAGGGCAAGCTCGACCCGGTGATCGGCCGCGACGATGAGATCCGCCGCACGATCCAGATCCTGCAGCGCCGCACCAAGAACAACCCCGTGCTGATCGGCGAGCCCGGCGTGGGCAAGACCGCCATCGTCGAGGGACTGGCCCAGCGCATCGTCAACGGCGAGGTGCCCGAGACCCTCAAGGGCAAGCGCGTGCTGTCCCTGGATCTGGCCGCGCTGCTGGCGGGCGCCAAGTATCGCGGCGAATTCGAAGAGCGTCTGAAGGCGGTCCTCAAGGAATTGTCCCAGGACTCGGGCCAGACCATCGTCTTCATCGACGAGCTGCACACCATGGTGGGCGCCGGCAAGGCCGAGGGCGCCATGGACGCCGGCAACATGCTCAAGCCCGCGCTGTCGCGCGGCGAGCTGCACTGCGTGGGCGCGACCACCTTGGACGAATACCGCAAGTACATTGAAAAGGACGCCGCGCTCGAACGCCGCTTCCAGAAAGTGCTGGTCGACGAACCCGACGTCGAGTCGACGATCGCCATCCTGCGCGGTCTGCAGGAACGCTATGAACTGCACCACGGCGTGCAGATCACCGACCCCGCGATCGTGGCGGCGGCCGAGCTTTCACACCGCTACATCACCGACCGTTTCCTGCCCGACAAGGCGATCGACCTGATCGACGAGGCGGCGGCACGCATCCGCATGGAGATCGACTCCAAGCCCGAGGTGATGGACAAGCTCGACCGGCGCATCATCCAGCTCAAGATCGAACGCGAGGCAGTCAAGAAAGACACGGACGAGGCCTCTGAACGGCGCTTGAAGGCGATCGAGGAAGAGCTCGAGTCCCTGCAGCGCGAATACAACGACTACGAGGAAGTCTGGAAGGCCGAAAAGGCCGCGGTCCAGGGTTCGCAGGCGGTCAAGGAGGACATCGACCGCGTGCGCGCCGAAATGGCCGAGCTGCAGCGCAAGGGCCAGTACGATAAGCTCGCCGAGCTGCAGTACGGGCGCCTGCCCGACCTGGAGGCGCGCCTGAAGGCGGCCGAATCCGCCTCGGCGCAGGCCAGCGACGAACAGCCGCGCCTGCTGCGCACCCGCGTGGGCGCGGAGGAAATCGCCGAGGTCGTGTCGCGCGCGACCGGCATCCCGGTGTCCAAGATGATGCAGGGCGAACGCGCCAAGCTCCTCGGCATGGAGGACGTGCTGCACCAGCGCGTGGTAGGCCAGGACGAGGCCGTCACCCTGGTGTCCGAGGCCATCCGCCGCTCGCGCGCGGGCCTGTCCGATCCGCAGCGGCCCTATGGGTCCTTCCTGTTCCTGGGGCCGACGGGCGTGGGCAAGACCGAGCTGACCAAGGCGCTGGCGAATTTCCTCTTCGATTCCGAGGACCACCTGGTGCGCATCGACATGAGCGAGTTCATGGAAAAGCACTCCGTGGCCCGCCTGATCGGCGCGCCGCCGGGCTATGTGGGCTATGAGGAGGGCGGCTACCTGACCGAGGCCGTGCGCCGCAAGCCCTACAGCGTGATCCTGCTCGACGAGATCGAGAAGGCGCACCCGGACGTGTTCAATGTGCTGCTGCAGGTGCTGGACGACGGCCGCCTGACCGACGGCCAGGGCCGCACGGTGGACTTTCGCAACACCGTGGTGATCATGACCTCGAACCTGGGCTCGCAGCACATCCAGAGCATGGCGGGGCAGCCCTACGACGTGATCAAGGAAGTCATCCGCGACGAACTCAAGACCGCCTTCCGGCCCGAGTTCCTCAACCGGATCGACGAGATCGTGGTCTTCCACGGCCTGGACGCGGTGCACATCGAGCCCATCGCCCGCATCCAATTGCAGCGCCTGGGCCAGCGCCTGGCGCAGCAGGACATGCGCCTCGAGGTCTCGGACGCGGCGGTTGCCGAGCTGGCGCGCGCCGGCTTCGACCCGGTGTTTGGTGCCCGGCCGCTCAAGCGCGCGATCCAGCAGCACGTCGAGAACCCGGTCGCCCGCCTCATCCTGGAGGGCAAGTTCGGGCCGCGCGACGTCGTGCCGGTGGACTGGGACGGCGAGAAGTTCGTCTTCGAACGCACGTTGCAGTGACCCCCACGCTGCGCAGGCTGGCGCCTGCTTGCTGCCCCCCGAGGGGGCGCTCCCGCCTTGGGGCGGCCCGGCAGCGGGAGTGACCCCCACGCCGCGCAGGCTGGCGCCTGTTTGCTGTCCACCTCGCGGCCTGCATGCCGCTCGGATTCGCCAGGCGCAGACCAGTCCGCAGGGACTGTTCTGCGTCCGGGCTCATCCCCCGAGGGGGCTCAGGCGTCGGTCGAGGTGTCGTCCCCGTAGTATTTGACGCCGATGTGCACGCGGTCGCGGCCGTTGGCCCGCCGCCAGCGGTTGGTGTCGCGCAGCGAGTACACGCAGCCGCAATATTCCTGCTGATAGAAATGTTCGGCCTTGCTGATCTCGATCATGCGCTGCGAGCCGCCGCCTTTGCGCCAGTTGTAGGTCCAGTAGGCCATCCCCGGATAGCGCGCCGCCGCGCGCTCGCCGCAGTCGTTGATCTGGCTCATGTTCTTCCAGCGCGAGATGCCCAGCGAACTGCAGATCGTGTCGAAGCCGTGCTCCCAGGCGTACAGGGCGGTGCGCTCGAAGCGCATGTCGAAGCACAGGGTGCAGCGATGGCCGCGCTCGGGTTCGTTCTCGAAGCCCTTGACCCGCTGGAACCAGTTGTCGACGTCGTAATCGGCGTCGATGAATTCGATGCCGTGCTTTTCAGCGAAGCGGATGTTTTCCTGCTTGCGGATTTCGTATTCCTGCACCGGGTGGATGTTCGGGTTGTAGAAGAAGATCGAATACTCGATCCCGGAGGCCCGGATCGCCTCCATGACCTCGCCCGAACAGGGGGCGCAGCAGGAATGCAGCAGGACTTTCCGGTGTCCCTCGGGCAGGGTCAGGATGGGGCGTTGGAATTCGGTCATGGCACAGCGGGCGCAGCCCGCGGACAAAGCACTGTGAAGCCCCCATTTTAGTCCGTGCCCAGCACCTGGTTCCAGAGGCTGCGCACGGCCTCGCGCTCGGCCTGCAGTTCGCCTGCCGATACCCGGGCCTTCTCGGCGCCTTGCAGGCGCAAGGCATGCTGGCGGCGGCGCAGCACGCGATAGGCGTCGGCCACTTGTGCGGCCAAGGGTGCCGGGATCAGCCCCGCGCGCGCGGCCAGGCCCAGCAAGGCGATGTTGCCGAGGTTGTCCAGCAATTCCGGGTGCGCGCCCGCCTGGGACAGCACCAGGTATTGCGTGATGAATTCGATGTCGACCATGCCACCGCGATCATGCTTGAGGTCGAAGTCGCCGCTGTGGTTCGGGTGGCCGGCGGTGATCTTGGCCCGCATGTCGCGCACGTCCTTGCGCAGGGCCTCCGGGTCGCGCGGCAACAGCAGGATGCGGCGGCGGATGTCCTCGAAGCGCCCGCCGATCCCGGCATCGCCCGCGACGAAGCGTGCCCGGGTCAGCGCCTGGTGCTCCCAGGGCCAGGCCTGGTGGAGCTGGTAGGACTCGAAGGCGTCGATCGGCACGGCCAGCAGGCCCGCGTCGCCGTCCGGGCGCAGCCGCAGGTCGATGTCGTACAGGCGGCCCGAGGAGGTGAGGGTGGACAGCCACGAGGCCACCCGCCGGCCGAGCTTGGTATAGCGTTCGCCGGCGTCCTGGTCGGGGTCGTCATAGAGGAACACCAGGTCCAGGTCGGAGGCATAGCCGATTTCCTTGCCGCCCAGCTTGCCGTAGGCAATGATTGCGAATCGCGGCACCCCGGGCGCCGCGCGCTGGCTGCGCGGCAGCGCCAGCGGCCAGGCGCGGCGGATGGTCTCGGCCAGCAGCAGGTCGGCCAGCGCCGACAGGCGGTCGGCCAGCGCCTCGACTGTGATCGCGCCCTCCAGGTCCTGGGCCAGCAGCTGGAACGTCACCTGGTGCTGCAGGTCGCGCATCAGGTTCATCTGCTGTTCGACGTCGGCCTGGCCGTCCGGCAGCACGCAGGCGTCCAGGTCGCTGGACAGTTGCTCGGAGATCGCCGCGAAATCCGGCGCCTGCATGAGGCTGCGCCATTCGATCAGGCCGTCGAGCAGCAGCGGATACTGGGTGAGGTAGTGCGATGCCCAGGGACTCGCGCCGATGATCCGCGCCACGCGGGCCAGGGTTTCGGGGTATTCGGCCAGCAGCGCCAGGTAGGCGCTGCGCTGGGCCACGTGCTCGACCAGGTCCAGCAGGCGCAGCAGTGTGCTGCGGGGGTCCGGCGTGCCGCCGGCGGCCTCGATCAGGCGCGGCAGCAGCGCCGTCAGCCGCCTGCGGCTGGTCGTCGGCAGGCTGCGGATCCGGTGGCCCTCGAGCAACGCCTCGATGCGCGGGCGGATGATGTCGGCGTCCCCGTCGGCATAGGCCGGCGGCAACGGGGCATCAGGGTCGCTTGCCGCGTCCGCTGGGGCGGGGGCGGCCGGCTCGGCCACATCGCCGCCCATGCCCGCGATCCGGAAGGCATCGCGGAAACATTGCGCGACGAATGTGCGGTGCGCCTCCAGGCGAGCGGTGAAGACATCGGGCGGCAGGCCCATGGCGTGGGCAAGTTCCGCCTGTCGCTCGGGTTCGGGCGGCAGCAGATGGGTTTGCTCGTCCTCGCGGTACTGCAGCATGTGTTCGACGCGGCGCAGGAATCCGTAGGCGGCTTCCAGCCCTTCGGCCTGCGTGGCGTCCAGCAGGCCGGCGCGCCGCTGCTTGTGCAGGGCGGCCAGCAGGTTGCGTTGCTGCAGCGAGGGCAGGCGTCCGCCGCGGATCAGCTGGTTGAGCTGGACCACGAACTCGATCTCGCGGATGCCGCCTTCGCCCAGCTTGATGTTGTGGCGGGTGTCCACGCCGTTGCGGGCATGGGCGCGGCGCTGCCAGTCCATGCGGATGCGTTCGCGCAAGCGCCGCAGCGCCGAGAGTGCGTCGAAATCGAAATACTTGCGGTAGACGAAGGGCCGCCGCAGGGCCTCGAGCTGGCGCGCCTGCGCGGCCAGGCCGTCCTCGGCGAAATACGGGCAGGGGATGGTCCGCGCCTTCAGCCAGGCGTAGCGTTCCCATTCGCGGCCTTGGGCCACCAGATAATTTTCCAGCGCATCCAGGCTCCAGGCCAGCGGCCCGCTGTCGCCGTCCGGGCGCAGGCGCAGATCGGTGCGGAACACGAAGCCGTCGGCGTCGATTTCCGACAGCACCGGCATCATCCGGCGGCAGGCCTTGCCGTAGAACTCGTGGTGGCTGATGCGCCGGCGGCCATCGGTCTCGCCTTCCTCGCCATAGAGCATGATGAGGTCGATGTCGGACGAGACGTTCAATTCCTTGCCGCCGAGCTTGCCCATGCCGAGGATCATCATGTCCTGCGGCTCGCCGGTGTCGGGATGCCGCGGAACGCCGTGGATCTCGATCAGGTCCCGCATGACGCTGCGATAGGCCTGGCCCACGGCCAGGTCGGCCAGCGCCGACATGGCGGCGACCACCTCGTGCAGCGGCGCCTGGCCCGCGATGTCGCGCACCATGAGGGTATGGAAGACCCGTTCGCGCAAGCGGCGCAGCGCGGGGCGCAGGCGCTCGGCCGGCGCCGCCTCGCCGGGTTCGCCGGGCGGGTCCTCTGCGAACCAGTCGGCGATGGTCTTGCGCGTGACCGGCTGCGCCGCGTCCTCGGCAAGCCGTTCCAGGAACTGCGGCCGGGCCAGCGCCTTGCGGCGCAGCGCGCCGGACCAGCGCAGGGCGGGCTTTAATATAATGGCCTCGGACATGGAGGACGGCCTCGGAGGATTGTCGTGATTCGGCCCCGCGAGCCTCATGCCGCGGGGGACCCTAAAAATACTTCAAATGACGGCATGCGCCAATCGATTTCAAGCCTCCGCACCCGCTCTGGGTGGCCTCGCCGGCTCCTCGGCCTTGCCATATGCCTGTATTTCATCCTGGGCCTGGCGCTGCTGGGCCTGCGCTACCTCGTCCTGCCGAATGTGGATCACTGGCGTCCCCAGATCCAGGCTCAGGTCTCGCGGATGCTCGGCATCCCCATCGAACTGGGCGAGATCCGCGCGAGCTGGCAGGGATGGAATCCCGTGTTCGAATTCGATGACATCGTGTTGCGCAACGCGCGGGGCGCCGTCCTGTTGTCGGTGCCGCAGACGCACGCGCGCCTGAGCTGGCGCAGCGTCCTGCACTTGCGCCCCGGATTGCGGCTGCAGGTGCGCGGCATGGACTTGGCCGTGCGCCGCGACACGGCAGGCGCCGTGCACGTCCTGGGCCAACGCATCCAGGACCAGGGCCCCGACGATGGCGAAGACGGCTCGCCGTGGCTCGCCTGGCTTGTCGCGCAGCCCAGCATCGTCCTGGAGGACACCACGATCCGCTGGCGCGATCAGCGGCGCGCGGCGCCGGAACTCGTATTCACCGATGTCGAGGCGATTCTGGACGGATCCGCTCCCGGCGTGCTGTCGGCCTCGTTTTCCATGCACCCCCCCCAGGGGCTGGGTGGGCCGGTCGAGGTTCGCGCACGCCTCGATGAGCCCGCCAGCCTGGCGCGCGGCGCATGGCCGCACGCCTATCGCGCGTATGTGGCCATCGAGGACTTGCAGGCGGCGGCCTGGCGGCCGTGGGCGGACGTTCCCTGGCCCTTGCGCGACGGCCGCATGACGCTGCGGACCTGGGCCGAGGCCGGCACGACGGATGGGACGGCGGGCGATCCGCGGATGACCCTCGAGGCGGCGATCGATGGCATGGACTGGACCCAGACTTCGGCCACGCGGTTCCTGGCGCCGCGCGTCCGTGTCTACGCCCAGGGGCCCTGGAGCGGCTGGCGGGCCGCCGCCGAGGATACGCCGGATACCGCTGCGCCGCTGCGCGTGGCTGTGCGGACGCAAGGCCTGGCTTTGCGCAATCCCGAATGGTTCCAGCACCCCATCGCGCTGGGGCGCCTGGAGGCCGACGCCTGGGTGCGGCTCGGTGCGGCGCCCTCGGTCGATTTCGACCGGCTGCACTGGCGCAATCCGGACATCGACGTCGTCGCCTCCGGTTCGTGGCGGGCGGGCGGCGATGCCGGCCGGATCGACATCCAGGGCACGATCGCGCGCGCGCGGCTGGACGCAATCCATCGCTATCTGCCGCTGGTGGTCGATGCCGATGCGCGGGACTGGCTGGAGCGCGGATTGCGAGCCGGAATCCTGACGGATGCGCGCCTGCGCCTCAACGGGGACTTGTCCGAGTTTCCCTTCGGCGACCACCCGGAGGCGGGCGACTTCCTGGTCGCGGGCGCCTACCACGGCGCGGTCATCGACTATGTGCCGGCCGAGCCCGGCGAGCCGGCCTGGCCGATGCTGTTGGACATGGACGGCACGGCCGAGCTGCATCGGGTCGCCTTGACGCTGACCGCCGATCGCGCGCGAATGCAGCCCGCGGAGGACGCGGCCATCGCGCTTGCCAGCCTGCGCGCCACCATCCCCAACATCGAGCACGACGCCGTCCTGAGCGTGTCGGGCGAGACGCGGGCCCAGGGCGAGGACTACATGGCCCTGCTCGTGCATTCACCGCTGGGCGAGCTGCTGGATGGCATGTTCGACGAGGCGCGCGCTTCGGGTGCCTGGGAGGTGCCGCTGACGCTGACGGTGCCCCTGACGCACAGCAGGGACACGCAGGTCGACGGGCGCATCGTGCTCGACGAAGGCAGCCTGCGCTTGATGCCCGGGATGCCGGCGTTCCAGCAGTTAAAGGGCGCCTTGCATTTCACCGAAGGAGGCATCGAGGCCGAGCCGGGTTTTACGGGGCGGGTGCTGGGCGGCGAGGCGTCCCTTGCCGGACGCCTGGGCAAGGGCGGTCGCGGCCTGCTCCTGCGCGGCCGCGCCACGGCCGAGGCCCTGGCCGACTTCGTCGATGTGCCGGGCATGTCGCGGCTGTCGGGCGCGTTGCGTTACGAGACCCGACTGTCGCGCGACAGCCGCGGCTACCGCTTGGAGCTGACGTCCGACCTGCGGGGTCTGGAAATGGATTTTCCGGCGCCGCTGGCCAAACCCGACACGCAAGCCAGGACCCTGCGCGTCGTCTGGTCCGGCCAGGAGGCGCGCGACGATCTGCTGTCCATCGACCTGGGCACCGAACTGTCCGCGCGGATGCGGCACCGGCGCGGCGCGTCCGGCGGGCCCTACTTCAGTTCCGCCTCGTTCGGCCTGAACCGTGCGGCGCCGCCGCCGGGCGGCCTGGCGATCGACATCGCCTATCCTTTGCTGGACATGGATGCGTGGAACGAGATCGTCGAGGAGTTCTCGCCGTCCGGCGACGATGCCCGCGCAGGCGCCAAGGGCGCGAATGCGGTGTTCCCGGAGCTGGCGACGCTCAGCCTGCAGGGCGACGAGGTCCGTCTGCTCGGCATGCGGATGGATCACGCCGCCTTGCGGCTGCTGCGCGATCACGACACAGACCAGTGGTCCATGAACGTCCGTTCCGACCAGATCACGGGGACGCTCAAGTGGCGCCAGGCCGAGGGCAAGGTGGTCGGCCGCGTATCGGGCCGCTTCGCCCGCCTCAGCCTGGGCGACGACCCCGGCGATGGACCCTCCTTGCTGCCGGAGGCCGACACGGAAGAGATCTCCTTCGACGACGAGCTGGACATGCCGGCGATCGTCCTGCAGGCCGACGACCTGCGGATCTATGGCCACTCGGTGGGCCCCCTCTCGCTCGAAGGGGTCAAGGACGCGTCCGCCGGGAACTGGCGGCTCGAGACCTTCTCCCTGGGCGACGGACATGCCAAGATCCGGGGCACGGGCGTCTGGCGCCTGCGCGGGCCGCAGCGCGGCCTCAGTCTCCAGGCCAATGCCGAGGTCTCGGACCTGGGCGCATGGCTGGATAGGGCGGGTTTCGAGGACGTGATGGCCGGTGGCCAAGGCGTATTGAAGGGGGGGTTCGAGTGGCGCGATTTCCCCTGGACGCATCGCAAGGACAGGCTGGGCGGCACGCTGGACGTGCAGCTGGACAAGGGGCGGTTCAGCAAGCTCGGGTCCCGCTCGGCCAAGCTGCTCGAGCTGCTGTCGCTGCAGTCGGTCAGCCGCCTGACCAACCTGGACAAGGGCCTGAGCGGCCTGACCCAGGAGGGTTTCCCCTTCGATCAGTTGCGCGGCAAGCTGGAACTCGCGGAAGGCGTGGCCCATGCGCGCGACTACAAGGTGATCGGCCCCGTGGGGACCATCCTGCTTGAGGGCAATTCCAACATCATCGACGAGACGCTGGACATGCAGGCCGTCATCGTGCCCAATCTGGATGTCAGCGGCGCGGCCATCGCCGCCGGGATCGCGATCAATCCGGTCATCGGCATCGGCGCGTTCCTCAGCCAGTGGCTGCTGAAAAATCCGCTGGCGCGCGCCATGACGGTGCGCTACCGGGTCACCGGGACCTGGGACGATCCAGTCATCACGGAAATCAAGAGCGAGGATGCGCCCTCGGCCCCGGCCGGCAATGGACAGTCGGAGCAATCGGGGCAATCCGGACAGTTCGGGCTGCCTGGGGACTTGGGGCAGCCGCAGCGCTAGCCCAGGCGCGCCGGCGCATGCAAGTGTGAAAATAGTGGTTTTCCATAATCGATCGAGCATCATGTCCACGACCGAAATCAAGCCTGTCCAGCGCGTGCGCCATCCGTTCCGCGCGCGCCATGTGCAATTGCTGGCCCGCGAGGCCCTCAGCCCCGGCTTCGTCCGCCTGACCGTGGGCGGGGATGAACTGCGCGATTTCTTCAGCCCCGGCTTCGATGATCACGTCAAGCTCATCCTGCCGCAGGCAGGGCTGGAAAAACCCCGCCTGCCCGTCATGGTCGACGGCCGCCCGCGCATCGACGGCGAGCGCCCCACGATGCGGGATTACACGCCCTTGCGCTTCGACGCGGCCAGCAACACGCTGCTGCTGGATTTTGCGATTCATGGCACTGGGCCTGCGGCGCAATGGGCGCGGCACGCGCCGATCGGCCAGTGGCTGGGCCTGGCCGGCCCGCGCGGCAGCCTGGTGGTGCCCGCCGAACTGCCCTGGCATTGCCTGCTGGGCGATGACACCGCCATGCCCGCGATCGAGAGGCGCCTGGCCGAGTTGCCCGCGGGCGTGCGGGCCATCGTGCGCGTGCAGGTGGCCGACCCGGCCGACCGGCGCGACTGGCGCAGCGCGGCCGACCTGGACCTGCAGTGGGTGGATTCGCTGGCGGACGCGGCCCATGCGCTAATCCTGCCCCCGGGCGAGGGCTTCATCTGGGCGGCGGGCGAGAACCGCATCATGGCCCAGTTGCGCACACTGTTTTTTTCCCCGCCGGGCGCCGATCTGCACCGCATGTGCATCGCCTCGTATTGGAAGCGGGGGGAGGGCGACTATCACGAGGCGGCCAGCGTCGGCCATTAGTGTGAACAGGCCCTAGCCTGCGGCAGGCTTGACCTTCCAACAATGGTAAGGATTAAGCTGTCTTCATGTCGAATCAATCACGAGATCATCGATCATGAACATGCCGGACCCCAGCCCTGCGCGCGCCGCCTCGGCGTCCATCAGCCTGTCCATCGAGGGCATGACCTGCGCCTCCTGCGTGGGCCGTGTCGAGAAAGCGCTCAAGGCCGTGCCCGGCGTGGCCGACGCCATGGTGAATCTGGCGACAGAGCGTGCCGTCGTGCGCGGCGTGGCCGGCGCGGATACGCTGGTGGCCGCCATCGACAAGGCCGGCTACGAGGCGCGCATTGTCGATGACGCCACGCAGGCCGATGACGAGGCCGATGACAAAAAGGACGCCGAACGGACGGCACTCAGGCGCGACCTGATCCTGGCAGGGGTCCTGACGCTGCCGGTTTTCGTGCTGGAAATGGGCGCGCACCTGGTCCCCGGCATGCACGCATGGATCGATGCGGCCATCGGCATGCAGAACAGCTGGTACCTGCAGTTCATCCTGACCCTGCTGATCCTGGCCGTGCCCGGCCGCCGCTTTTACCAAAAGGGCTTCCCCGCGTTGCTGCGCCTGGCTCCGGACATGAATTCGCTGGTCGCGGTCGGCACGGCCGCCGCCTTCGGCTATTCGGTGGTGGCGACCTTCGCGCCGGGCCTGCTGCCCGCCGGCACGGTGAACGTGTACTACGAGGCCGCCGCCGTCATCGTGGCCCTGATCCTGCTGGGCCGCCACCTCGAGGCCCGCGCCAAGGGCCGGACGTCCGAGGCCATCCAGCGCCTGTTCAAGCTGCAGGCCAAGGTCGCGCACGTCCTGCGCGACGGCCGCACCGTGGACATTCCGATCAAGGAGGTCGCCCTGGGCGACATCGTCGAGGTCCGTCCCGGCGAGCGCGTGCCGGTCGACGGCGAAGTCACCGACGGCCGCAGCTTCGTGGACGAGTCCATGATCACCGGCGAGCCGATCCCCGTCGAGAAATCCTCCGGCAGCGCGGTGGTCGGCGGCACCGTCAACCAGGCCGGCGCCTTGACGCTGCGCGCCACCGCCGTCGGCGGCCAGACCATGCTGGCGCAAATCATCCGTCTGGTCGAGCAGGCCCAGGGCGCCAAGCTGCCGATCCAGGCCGTGGTCGACAAGGTGACGCTGTGGTTCGTGCCGGCGGTCATGCTGGCCGCGCTGCTGACTTTCCTGGTGTGGCTGGCCTTCGGACCGTCGCCGGCGCTGACCTTCGCGCTGGTCAATGCCGTGGCCGTGCTCATCATCGCCTGCCCTTGCGCCATGGGCCTGGCCACGCCCACCTCCATCATGGTCGGCACGGGGCGGGGCGCCGAATTGGGCGTGCTGTTTCGCAAGGGCGACGCCCTGCAGCTGCTGAAGGACGCCAGGGTGGTGGCCGTGGACAAGACCGGCACCTTGACGGAAGGCCGCCCGGCGCTGACCGACCTCGAGATCGCCGCGGGCTTCGAACGCGGCCCGGTGCTGGCCCGGGTCGCCGCCGTGGAATCGCGCTCCGAGCATCCGATCGCCCGGGCGATCGTCGAGGCGGCGCGGGCGGAAGGCATCGCCGTGCCGGCCATGACGGATTTCGAGTCCGTCACCGGCATGGGCGTGCGCGCGCAGGTGGACGGCGCGCGAATCGAGGTGGGGGCCGACCGCTACATGCGTGCGCTGGGCCTGGACGTCGGAGCCTTCGCCGACTCGGCCGCACGCCTGGGCGACGAGGGCAAATCGCCTCTGTACGCCGCCATCGACGGCCGGCTGGCCGCCATCATCGCCGTCGCCGACCCGATCAAGGCGGGCACGCCCGCCGCCATCGCGGCGCTGCACGCGCTGGGCTTGAAGGTTGCCATGGTCACCGGCGACAACGAGCGCACGGCCCGCGCCATTGCGGCTCGCCTGGGCATTGACGAGGTGGTGGCCGAGGTCCTGCCCGAGGGCAAGGTGGACGCCGTGCGACGTCTCAAGGCCGCCCATGGACGGCTGGCTTTCGTGGGCGACGGCATCAATGATGCCCCGGCGCTGGCCGAGGCCGACGTGGGCGTGGCGATCGGCACCGGCACCGACATCGCCATGGAATCCGCCGACGTCGTGCTGATGTCCGGCAACCTGCAGGGCGTGCCCAATGCCATCGCGCTGTCCCAGGCCACCATCGGCAATATCCGCCAGAATCTGTTCTGGGCCTTCGCCTACAACACGGCGCTGATCCCTGTGGCGGCCGGGGTGCTGTATCCGGCCTGGGGCGTATTGCTGTCGCCGATCTTTGCCGCCGGCGCCATGGCCATGTCCAGCGTCTTCGTGCTGGGCAACGCATTGCGGCTGCGCCGCTTTCAGCCGCCGCTCGCCGCCCCGCACCATCATGTCGACCACGAAGGAGGGCGGTCATGAACATCGGCGAGGCGGCCAAGGCATCCAAGGTCTCGGCCAAAATGATCCGCTACTACGAGCAGATCGGCCTGGTGCCGCCGGTCGCGCGTACCGGCGCGGGCTATCGCTCCTATACCCAGGCCGACATCCATCGGCTGCATTTCATCCGCCGCGCCCGCGATCTGGGGTTTTCGGTGGCCGAGATCGGCGACCTGCTGAACCTGTGGAACGACCAGTCGCGCCAGAGCGCCGACGTCAAGCGCCTGGCCGAGCAGCACATCGCCGAACTGGACCGGCGCATGGACACCATCCGCCAGATGGCCGATACGCTACGGGCGTTGATCCATTGCTGTGCGGGCGACGAGCGGCCCGACTGTCCGATCCTGCAATCCCTCGAACAGCCCGACGAGGAGGGCGGGGCCGCTGCGGCGCAGTGACGGGCCGCCGCGGGGCGCGGGCAAAATCCTAGGGATTCGCCGCCGGCGTCATTGTGTGCGCGGCGGGAAACCGGCCTCGCGCAAGGCCGCGACGATTTGCGCCTCGGGTGCCGAGGTCTGCACCTGGATCAGGTGGGTCGGTGGATCCGCCACGACGGTGGCCTGCGGATCGACTGCCTGGATCGCCTTCGTCACCGCGCGGGCGCAGCCGCCGCAAGTCATGTCATCGAGATGGAACTGCATGAAATACTCCTTTCAGATGGGGATGGCGGCAGTCTAGACCTTGCCATGCTTGGAAGGTCAAGGGGTGTTAACAACAGCGGATCAACAGCACTCGGAAATCGATGCTTCAGTGAGCGGTATGAGAGCATGGTTTGGCTCGTTGAACGGATCGGGAGCCGACGTATTAAGCAAACACGACACTAGATCCACCGACGTACTTTGTCTTTATATGCGAGGAAATCTGCACCGAATTTCTCTTGGAGCAATCGCTCTTCGGGAAGAATCTGATAACGGTTGATGTACAACGCAAAGCCAACGATAAGCAGCGCCGATAGCAGATTGCCCAGGAATAGCGCCCACCCGACGAGAACAAGTATTACGCCCAGGTACATGGGATTGCGGCTATAGAGATATATACCGGAAGTGATGAGTGTCGTTGCTTCAGCGGGTCGCCTCGGGTCGACCGTCGTGCGGGCGTGTTTGAAGGTGGCAACGGCTGACAGGCTGATGGCCAGGCCCAGCAAAGCGGTGGCTGCGCCCCACGCGCCGCTGTGGATCCACGGAAACGCAAATCCTGAAAGCAGCTTGGAAAACACCCACATGAGGACGCCTGTCGCTAGCATGATGACGGGCGGAGGAATGAGGAGCTCGAGTCTATTCATGGCGATTCTCGCGTCAGTCTTATTCGGCCAGCAGCAGCGCGTCGAGATCGAGAATAGTGATCTTGCGCTGTCCGATTTGGTGGATCCATCCGGCCTCTTCGAATTCCCCCAGCCTACGGCTGACGGTTTCGGGAGTGGTGCCCATGAACGAGGCGAGATTTTTACGACTCATGGGCAGGCTGAACGTGGTGGCGTTCTCTTGTTCCGCTTGGGCGGCCAGGTACTGTGCCAGACGGGCATTGATTGACGCTGTGGCAATGGCCGTGATTTGCTTCTCGCTAGTGCCTAGGCGCCGGGACAGCTCGCCCAACACGTGCAGACTGATGTCCGGATATTGAAGCAAAAGCTCGCGCACGTCGGCTCGTTTGATCGTACAGACCTCCGATGACTGCATGGCTTCAGCATAGGAATCATGCTCCGTCGACGAAAACAGAGCGAGCTCCCCCGCAAAATCGCCTGGGTCCAGGATGCGCATAAGCTGTTCTTTGCCGGTATCGGCCAAGCGATACACTTTGATTTTGCCTTTATGGACAATGAACAGCTTATCGGACGGGTCACCGGATCGATGGATGAATTGCCCGCGCTCGTAAGTGCGCATGGTCGCTTTGCCAGCGATCACCGAGAGCGCTTGGGTGGGCAGGTGGTTAAAGATCGGTACACGCGAAACGCACAGGGCGGGCACATGCTCGCGGGTTGTATAAGTAAGTTCTGAAAGAGGGTTGAGGTTCATGCTAGAACACTCCTGTATGACTGGGACTGTTGAGACGAACGCTCCGGCAGATTGGCCGGAGCGTTGCTTTTAGCGTCAAGCTTGATTCATGTGACGGCGCTTTTACTGTCCCACGGTTTATGCGGCTTGGCTATTGACGCTGCGGCTCACTGTGCTATGAGAGGTCCGGCCGTTGCTGCCTCGAGCTCGATAGCGTATGAGTCTAACGGCATTGAGTGTCACCAGCAGCACACTGAGCTCATGGACCAGCATGCCCGACGCAAGGAAGATCTTGCCCAGCAGCACGCCGGCGAGCAGCAGGGCTACGGTACCCACCGCCAAGATGGTGTTCTGTTGCATGTTGCGTACAGTGGCTTTGGCCAGGGAATAGGCATGGGCGAACTGATCCAGCCGGTCTGACATCAGGACAATATCGGCGGTTTCCATCGAGATATCAGTACCACCGACACCCATGGCCAGACCGACATCGGCGGTGGCAAGAGCTGGAGCATCGTTGATGCCGTCACCAACCATGGCGACTCGATAGCCCTGGCTTTTAAGTGCATTGACCCACTTCACTTTGTCCTGGGGTAGCAGCTCGGCGTGAACAGCATCAAGGCCTAGTTCATCACCCACCAGTTGCGCCGTATGCCGATTGTCACCGGTCAGCATGATCGTTTTCTTCACGCCGGCCTGCCGTAACTGCTCAATGGCAGCCTTGGCTTCGGGCTTGATCTGGTCGGCGATCGAGATGACTCCTGCCAGTTTCTTGTCGATGGCGATCAGCACGGCGGTATTGCCTGCTTTCTCACGGCTGGTGGCGTAGGCCTGGATGTGCTCGTCGATGGGTACGCCTTGGTCTGCCATGAGCTTGCGGTTGCCGATGGCCAGATGCTGCCCGCCGACGGTGGCGACCATGCCGCCGCCCTTGATGATGGCGACATCCTGAGGATCTTCGTTCAAGGGCAGTTCGCGCTTTTTGGCTTCAGCCACGATGGTTTGCCCCAGATGGTGTTCCGAAAGCTGCTCGGCCTCTGCTACCAGGCGCAGCAGCGTGTTTTCTTCTATGCCCCAGCTTTTCACTTCAGTGACTTCAGGCTTGCCCTTGGTGAGGGTGCCCGTTTTGTCGAAAATGACCAGGTCGATCTTAGAGAGTTTTTCCATGATTTCACCCCCCTTGACGAGCACCCCATTACGCGCACCGTTGCCGATGCCTGCGACCATGGACACGGGGGCGGAGATGACCAGCGCACCGGGACAGGCGATGACCAGAAAGGTCAGGGCCAGTTCAACGTTGCGTGAGAGGACGTATACCAGTATGGAGAGGATCACGATGGTTGGCGTATAGATCTGGGCGAACCGATCGAGAAACTTCTGCGTGGTGGTCTTGGTTTCCTGGGCTTCTTCCACCATTTCGATGATCTTGGCAAAAGTGGTATCGTCGCCCACGCGGTCGGCGGTCACTTCAATGTAGCCGTTGTCGATGATGGTGCCGCTAAACACTCGGTCGCCGATGGCCTTGCTGGCCGGGACGGATTCACCGGTAATGGCGGCTTCAACAATCAGTGCCTGACCCGACACGATGGCCCCGTCGACCGCCACTTTCTCGCCGGAGCGAATCAGTATTCGATCTCCCTTCACCACGTCTTCGACGGGAAGCTTGATGTGGCCTTCCGGGCGAATCGCGGTGGCTTCAGTCGGGGTCTGGTCGATCAGGTTACGCAGGGACGAGCGCGTCTTTTCCAGGGTGCGCGATTCCAGGTACGCACCAAAGATAAAGAGAAAAGTCACCACTGCCGATTCGACATATTCGCCGATGATCAGGGCGCCTATGACGGCGATTGTAACCAGCAGCTCAATGCTAAAGGCCTTCATGCGCAATGCTTGGAAGGCCTTTATGGCGATAAAGTAGCCGGCGAACAATGAGGACGCAATCAGGACATAGTCCTTCCACTGCGAAAGATCGGCCCAGTGCAAACCAAAAGCAATCAGCAGCAACAGGCCGGTGATGCCAGCTATGTGGGAATTTTTGAGGTTTTTCATGTCATGCTCCAGTGCATCCAGCCAGGAGGCCCGATATTGGCCGCTTGTGACGGCCAATATCAGAGGGTCGTTAAAGGCGACTGATGCCGGGTTATGCGACTTTCTTTGAGAGCACTGGATAACCCAGTTTCACGATGGTCTCTTGTACTGTATCGGCCGTGGTTCTGTCTTCATCGAACTCGACCCGGACGCGCCCCGAGTTGAACATCACTTTCACTTCTTGCACGCCGTCGATTTTGCTCACCGCATTTTCGATCTTCTTCACGCAAGACGGACAGGTGAAGGGCTCCATGGTGAAAACGGCTTTTCTCATGATCATCTGCGTTGTCATTTTTTTACTCCTTGACGTTTGTTGATGGCTTCATCGTAAGACACAAGGCCGCTCTCAACCATTGACGGGTGACAAGTTTCAAGAGAGATTCAGCTGGAAGGTGATGCAGCTCATTCTCATTAATGGTTCTGATACTGCATGCGGGGCGCATTTTGAGCACCCGAGCTGGGAGGGTTTTTAATACTTCCCACTGAGCACGTATAACCTTACTGAGCAGCTACTTCCTGAGCGCTACTATCCAGCGACGGATATAGATTTATTGTCAACAGCCGACCGCAGGCAGGCTGATTCTGAGTTCCGTGAATTCAGAGGCGGAGCTTGCGTGGATCTTGCCGCTATGGGCCTCCACAATGGATTTGGCTATCGCCAGTCCCAGACCGGCTCCTTCCACACCGCGTTGCCGTGAAGCATCCGTCCGGTAAAACCTTTCGAAAATTCGATCAAGGTGCTCCGCGGGAACGACCGAACCCGGATTCTTGACGCGTATCGTCGCGACTTTCATGCTTGACTCCAGGGTCACGTTGACCGTGTGCCCCGCTGGTGTATAGCGGATGGCATTGGATAGCACGTTGCTCAGCGCCCGGCGAATCATCAGCCTATCCCCTTGCACGCATATCTGTTCGCCGGATAGTTTCAGTTCCACCTCACGCTCTTCAGCCCATGCGCCAAAGTAATCGAAGAGATTGCGCATTTCGGCCCCCAAGTCGATCTTGACGAGTTCGGGCTTGAGCAAATTGTTGTCTGCTTGCGCTAAAAACAGCATGTCGCCAACCATTTTTGCCATGCGTTCGTACTCTTCGAGGCTGGAGTACAGAACCTCGCGATATTGCTCGATGCTGCGTGACTGAGAAAGCGCGACTTCAGTCTGTGTTTTCAGGTTTGTAATGGGCGTGCGCAATTCATGCGCAATATCCGCGGAAAAGCCAGATAAACGTCGGAACACATCCTCCAGTCGCTCGATCATGTCATTGAATGAAATGGACAGTTCCACCAGTTCTGCCGGCACTGTGTGAGGCTCCAATCGAATATGCAATTGATCGGATCTGATTTGTCGTATTTCCCGGCTGATTCGCCGAATGGGGGCATGTCCCTGATGGACGGCTAACCAAGTAGCCAGAATGGCAATGAGGCAGGCAATGGTCGTTATGACGCGAAGATAGGTGCGAAAGCTTTCTAGATAGTGCAAATGGAAGTTGATGCCTGTTGCAACTGCGATAGTGAATTTTTTCAGTCCAGGCGTGCTGTCTGGCGTGGTGTGTAGAACGGCGCCGCGGAATGTCTCCCCATGATCTTGCCAGGTGCCGACTGTTTCGATGGAAATTTTCTGTACGGGTCGGGAAATTTTCGCGAAACGATCCAGATCCGATCCGGGAGAGGCATAAATCTGCATACCGGTGCCAGAGGAAATGTAATATTGCGCGTTGTGGTGTCCGGATACTGCGGCAGCAAACCGTTCTTGCAGGTCTTCAGGCGTGGCGTTTTGAGGTAGTGTAGCCAAGGTGTGCTGTAGGGACTGAACCACGGCATTGAGTTCATCGACATCCTGCTGGACGAAGTGCTTATTAATGGACCGCTCAATCATCCAGCCGAAGGTGAGGAGCACAACTGTAATCACAGCCCCTATTGAGACGGTGAGCCGTACTGCCAGGGAAACGGGGCGTCGTGCCATCTGTCAGCCCCGGAGTTCGATATCCAGCATATAACCCATGCCGCGCACTGTATGGATAAGCTTGGGTTCGAAGTTGTCGTCGATTTTTGCGCGTAGCCGTCTTATGGCAACATCAATGACATTCGTATCGCTGTCAAAGTTCATATCCCAAACCTGAGACGCAATAAGCGATCTGGGCAATACCTCGCCCTGGCGACGAACCAGAAGCTCCAGCAGGGCGAATTCTTTGTTGGTCAGGGTGATGCGCTTGTCTTGGCGTTTGGCGCGACGACGTGGGATATCAAGGACGAGATCGGCAACCTGCAGCTTGTCTTGGAAAGAGGAAGCGGTGCCGCGACGCAGCAAGGTGCGTACACGCGCCAGCAGTTCCGAAAAAGCGAATGGCTTGACCAGATAGTCGTCGGCGCCAAGTTCCAGCCCCTTTACGCGATCTTCGACGCTGTCTCTGGCTGTCAGAAAGAGCACGGGCGTCGAGGACTTCGCCTCCCGAAGCGCCTGCACGATTCGCCAGCCGTCCACGTCAGGCAACATGACATCCAGGATGATCAGATCGTACGCGCCGGTGAGTGCCAGGTGATGCCCATCAAGGCCGGTTCGAGCCAGATCCACGACAAAGCCGGCTTCTGCCAAGCCTTGACGGACATAATCTCCTGTTTTGACCTCGTCTTCGACCACAAGCAGCTTCATGGCTGTGTACCTCTTAAAACCAGATTTCATCAACATTGCATGGACGGCTGTAATCCTACCGTACTGTCATCAACATGACATCAACACCTCTCTGAGCGCGAGTGCGGTATCCGTCCTGGATTACATAAAAGTAATGAAGCTGTAATCGGTGCGACAGATTCGCTTGATTAAAGTTAAGAAATCAACGCCTTGGCGCGTCAATAATTCGCACAATTATTTTCCGATAACAAATTAATACAGGAATCTCCTCTGGTGAAACGCCCAACTGCTCTCGCTGTTCCTATTCCGATCGTTCCGCGCCGCCGTTTCGTTCAAGGCCTTGCTGCGGGCGGCGTACTGTTGGGTCTATCGCCATTTGTTCGTGCTGCTGGAGTGCGCTCGGATGGAACACGCACCGGCTCAGCGGCGGTGCTGAGCGGAACAGAATTCAATCTGGAAATCGGTGAATCGATTGTGAACTTCACCGGGAACCCCCGTATCGCCACGACGGTGAATGGTTCGCTACCGGCGCCCACCTTGCGTTGGCGCGAAGGCGATACGGTCACTATTCGAGTCAGGAATCGTCTGAGGGAAACCACCTCCATCCATTGGCACGGCATCATTCTGCCGTATCAGATGGACGGCGTGCCAGGGATCAGCTTTGCGGGAATCCCGCCGGGCGCAACCTTCACGTATCGGTTCAAAGTGCAGCAAAGTGGCACCTACTGGTATCACTCGCACTCGGGCATGCAGGAGGCCACGGGTGTCTATGGGGCGATCATTATCGATCCGCTGGACAGCGACCCCATACAGGCCGACCGCGAGTATGTGGTTCAGCTCTCTGACTGGACCGACGAGGATCCCATGCGGGTGCTGGCCAAGCTCAAGATGCAAGGCGACTACTACAACTACAGCCAGCCCACCGCCGTGGATTTCTTCCGGGACGCCTCGCAGATGGGCCTGAAGGCCGCCCTCGACAAGCGCAAGATGTGGAACGAGATGCGCATGAGTCCAACGGACTTGGCCGATCTGTCTGCCAATGTGTTGACCTACCTGATGAATGGCACGACGCCCGCAGGCAACTGGACGGGTCTGTTTCGGCCAGGAGAGTGTGTGCGGTTGCGCTTCATCAATGGAGCCGCCAACACGTTCTACGATGTGCGCATTCCCGGTCTTCAATTGACAGTGGTGCAAGCCGATGGCGTCAATGTCGAGCCGGTCACCGTTGAGGAGTTCCGGTTCGGCCCGGGGGAAACCTACGATGTGCTGGTGCAACCGAAAGATGACGCCTACACCGTTTTTGCGCAAGCCATGGACCGCACAGGCTGCGCACGGGGGACATTAGCCACCCGCACAGGTCTGGAAGCGCCGGTGCCAGCACTTGACCCCGTGGAGTGGCTGACCATGGCGGACATGATGGGTGCCATGGGTACTGGCGGCATGGCTGGCATGAATCACGGCGCCATGCCGGTGGCCGGTGCCAGTACATTAGTGCACCATGCCAGGACGGAATACGGGCCAAGCATCGATATGCGGGTGGACACGCCGCGCACCAATCTGGATGATCCGGGCATCGGGCTGCGCAACAATGGTCGGCGCGTACTGACGCTCGCCGACCTGCATACGGTGGGTGGGCCGATGGACCCGCGTGGCGCCGAGCGGGAAATTGAGCTGCATCTGACCGGAAACATGGAGCGCTACGCCTGGTCATTCGATGGTGTGGAATATGGAAGGTCGACGCCGATTCATTTCGGCTATGGCGAGCGGGTCAGAGTCATATTGCACAACGACACCATGATGACACACCCCATGCACTTGCATGGAATGTGGAGCGAGTTGGAGGCGCCGGATGGACAGTTTCAAGCTAGGCGACACACGATTCCGGTGCAGCCGGCCCAGCGGATCAGCTTCCTGGTGACGGCGGATGCTCTTGGGCGCTGGGCATGGCATTGCCATCTGATGTTGCACATGGATGCGGGGATGTTCCGCGAAGTGGTGGTGGCATGAAAAATATGAACAGTCAATTGAAGAGGCTTCTTGCGGCGACCATCGCTACAGTGGGGATGATGCCCGTGCTTGCCTGCGCGCAGGCCGATGGGGGCCATGTCGACCACGCCTCGATGGACATGTCCAGTACGGATCATGGTGCAGGGGAAGCGCCAGCACAAGGCCATGACTCTAGTATGGGCGCCATGGACCACGGCGACATGCAAATGCAAGGCGGTTCGGCGCCACTCGACGCCCGCGATCCCGATGCCTACTCGGATGGCTACGTTCGCAATGCGGGCAAGTATGCGCTGCCACCCTCAGAGAAGTTGGTCATGTCGGACATGCACAACTTCGGTTCAGTGAATTTCGACCGATTGGAGTACGTCAGGGCGCAAGGTGAGGAGTGGGCGGCCTATGAAGGTGAGGCGTGGTATGGCAGTACCTATAACCGCGCCGTGATCAAGGTCGAAGGCGAAGTGGCGAGCGGGAAGCTGCAAGAGTCCAAGACGCAATTGCTGTGGCGTCATGCGGTGTCAACATTTTGGGACACAGAGCTGGGCATGCGTTTCGATCATGATCGAGGTGCGCCAAACCGTGAATGGTTGGCATTCGGCTTCAAAGGACTGGCGCCTTACTGGTTTGAAGTCGATGCCACCGCTTATGTTGGCCCGAGCGGCCGCACCGCTCTGGGGCTGAAGGTGGAATACGACATATTGTTGACCCAAAAGCTCTACCTGCAACCAAGCGTGGAAGTGAATTTTTATGGCAAGAACGACGAGCGCCGGGGCTTGGGCAGCGGCTTGGCGGACGGCACGGCGGGCTTGCGCCTCAAGTACGAAGTCACGCGTCAGTTTGTCCCGTACGTTGGCGTTGAATGGTCCAGCAAATTCGGGCAAACGGCGGATTATGCACGAGCGGCAGGCGACGCCAAACAGGAAACCCGTTTTGTGGCCGGTTTGAGCTTTCGCTTTTAATGCCCCCTTTTCACCTTTTCACAAGAGCGGCTTAAGTCAGCCACCTGCTGCGAATTAACCTAAAGAGAATATTCATATGAAGAAACCCCTTTCCGTGCTGGCCTTGAGTCTGCTCCCTGCCCTTGCATTGGCGGCGGGCAATCACGCCGGTGGGCATGGCGCGCCGGCACATGGGATGCCTGGCCACGACATGTCCACGATGTCCAAGACAGTTTCGCCGGCAGGCCAGCCAGGCGACCCGGCCAAAGTCACTCGAACCATCGAACTGACGATGGACGACACCATGCGGTTCACGCCAGGCGAGGTCCAGGTGAGTGCCGGCGAGACCGTTCGTTTCTTTATCAGAAACACCGGCAAGATTCCCCATGAAATGGTGATTGGATCCCTTGCCGAGTTGAAGGCTCATGCGGCTGAAATGCAAAAAATGCCGGGGATGCAGCATGCCGAGCCGAATATGGTTACATTGGGTCCGGGCAAGGTCGGCGGCCTGGTGTGGCAGTTCGATCAAGCGGGTACCGTGGACTTTGCCTGCCTGATACCGGGCCATATGGAGGCCGGGATGCTCGGCAAGATAAAGGTCGGCTGATCCAATGTCCCAGAAGAAATTGATCTTTGGGGTGGCCGGCGCCGTCACTCTCGGCGCCGTCGCTACCCTTTACACTATGATGCGGCCAACAGGCCCGGCATTCATCGACCCTGCGGATCAGTCCCTGGTGGTTCAAGGCAAGACGATCTATGCGAACAATTGCGCGGCTTGCCATGGCGAGTCGCTGCAAGGGCAGCCCAGTTGGCGCGAGCGCATGTCCAATGGCAGATTGCCCGCGCCACCCCATGACAAGACGGGCCATACTTGGCACCATCCCGATGCGATGCTGGTCGATATGGTGAAAAACGGCTTGGTTCCAGGGAGGACGGCACCTCCGGGTTACCAGAGCGACATGCCTGCATACGGGTCGATACTGACTGACGAGCAAATCGTTGCGGTGCTGGCTTATATCAAGAGCAGTTGGCCGCCCGAAGTCTTGCAGGCACAAAAAGAAGTGACCTTGCAACGACATGATTAGGGCTGCTTGCATGGCGATGCGTGCCGTCTTCTCACGTATGCTGCTGCTTGGAGGAAAACCCCAATACGTGCTCGCAAATGACGGGTCTACGTTGAGCGTGTGTGATATGCGCTGATAAAAGCACAAAGGAGATCCCGTGACGTTCATCCTGTACAAAGACAAGGCCGGGGAATGGCGCTGGCGGCTCAAGGCTGCTGTAGTGTCGGCATCGAAAAGCACGCGGTAGTTGCCGACTCGCATGCGGTATCCATAGTTCAATCTGGGCGGCCCTCAGACCATGATCGGCAGCGTGCCGCTGGATGCGTTACTGACCGAGGACACGGAGGCGACCGTTGCGCCGCTTCCTCCGTTTGCCGTGCTTGTAAGTTCAGCACCTCTTGCCGCGCATGGGCCATCTGAAGGTCTGCCAAGCCTGGACCCACTGTCAAAGGTCTCAATCTGAGGAAAGCCCTGGCGAGATCGTCGATTGATGGGGGCTTGTCTGCTTCCGGGCGCATTTCAGGCGTCTCCTGGCGCTGTTGGCAGCGAAGGACATAGCCTATGCAAGGGGTGATCGAGGTTGATCAGCGCAGCCCGAAAATGCCTACATGGAGACAGAAAGCAAAAAGGCCAGTTCCGAAGAGCTAGCCTAAACGCTTGATGCTACTGGTGTTTCCGTGGCTCCCCGACCAGGGCTCGAACCTGGGACCTGCGGATTAACAGTCCGTCGCTCTACCGACTGAGCTATCGGGGAACTGCAAAGAAGCGAAACTATAGCATAATTTTTTTCGTCTAGTGCGCACCGGCCCCGCCGCCGGACAGGTTCTGCGCCGCGGATTTGGGCTTGGCCATCCAGACCAGGCCGATCAGCACCAGGAACAGTATCGCCGAGGCGTAAAAGATGTCGGTGGCCGACATGGTGTAGGCCTGCTGGCTGATGGCATTGTCGATCAAGGCGGCGCCCTGGCGCGTGCTCAGGCCCAGTTGGTGCAGGCCGCTCATCACCTGGTCGAAGGCGGGTTCGCCCGGCCGCGCCACTTCGGTCATGCGGCTGTGGTGCAGCGTGGCGCGGTTGTCCCACAGCGTGGTGGTGATCGAGGTGCCAAAGGCGCCGCACACCAGGCGGGCGAAGTTCGACAGGCCGGCGGCCGCCGGGATGCGGTCGGCGCTCAGCCCGGACAGGGTGAGGGTCGTCAGCGGGATGAAGAACGTGGCCATCGCCGCACCCTGGATGAAGGTCGGCAGCATGACGGCATACAGGTCGACCTGGGTGTTGAATTGCGCTCGCATATAGCTGATCAGGGCAAAGATCAGGAAGGCCACGGTGGCGATGATGCGGGGATCGTGCTTGGCCAGCAGCTTGCCGACGATGGGCGACAGGATGATGGCCAGGATGCCGACGGGCGCCGAGGCGATGCCCGCCCAGGTGGCCGTGTAGCCCATGGTGCTCTGCAGCCACAGGGGCAGCAGCACGACGGTGCCGAAGAACACGCCGTAGGCCACCGACAGCGAGATCACGCCGGCGGTGAAGTTGCGTCCGGCAAACAGCGTGAGGTCGACGACGGGGTGGCGGGCGGTCAGCTCCCAGATGACGAAATACACGAAGGTCACGACCGACACCACGGCCAGCAGGCAGATGAAGGGGCTGGCGAACCATTCCAGTTCCTTGCCCTTGTCCAGCAGCAGTTGCAGCGCCCCCACCCACACCACCAGCAGGATCAGGCCGGTGCGGTCGATGGGCAGGCGCACGCGGCGCGAGTCGCGTGCCTTGTAGACCTGCCAGGCTCCCCAGCCGGCCAGCAGGCCCACCGGCACGTTGATGTAAAAGATCCACGACCAGGAATAATTGTCCGAGATCCAGCCGCCCAGCAGGGGGCCGGCGATCGGGCCGATCAGGATGGTCATGGACCACATCGCCAGCGCCATCCCGGCCTTGGTCTTGGGATAGCTGGTCAGCATCAGCGATTGCGACAGCGGGATCATGGGGCCGGCCACCGCGCCTTGCAGGACGCGAAAGAACACCAGCGATTCCAGCGACCAGGCAAAGCCGCACAACCAGGAACTGAGCACGAAGAGCAGCACCGACAGCACGAACAGCCGGACCTGGCCGAAGCGCTGCGTCAGCCAGCCGGTCAGCGGCACGGTGATGGCGTTGGCCACCGCAAACGAGGTGATGACCCAGGTGCCCTGCGTGGCGCTCACCCCCAGGTCGCCCGCGATGGTCGGGATCGACACGTTGGCGATCGAGGAATCGAGGACGTTCATGAACACCGCGGCCGACAGGGCGATAGTGCCGAACGTGCGGGCGCTGCCTTCGAGGGGCGGGTATTCGCGTGGCGCTTGCGCGGGGACCGGCGCGGCGGGCGCCGCCGCATCGCCGCCCGGCGGGCTGGCCTGAGGCGAGGGTTCGCTCATGATCCCAGGTTCTCGCGGATGATGGATTCGACCAGCGCGTCGACCTCGTGGCCGTCATGCGTGTAGGCGGTGGTGCGCTGCGGCTCGAGTCCGACGGGCGCGGTGTCGTCCGCGGACCCCGACAGGGCGACCTCGACCTGCATGGACAGGCCCACGCGCAAGGGATGGGCGCGCAATTCCTCGGGATCGAGCCGGATGCGCACGGGGATGCGCTGGATGACCTTGATCCAGTTGCCGCTGGCGTTCTGCGCCGGCAGCAGGGAAAACGCGCCGCCGGAGCCGGCCGATATGTCGACCACGGTGCCGTGGTAGGTGACGGCGCTGCCGTACAGATCCGAGGTGATGGTGGCCTTTTGGCCGGGCTTCATCGCGTGGATCTGGTTTTCCTTGAAGTTCGCCTCGACCCAGACGTCCTCCAGCGGCACGATGGTCATGAGGGGGGTGCCGGGCTGGATGTGCTGGCCCAGCTGGGCGGTGCGTTGGGCGACCATCCCGTTCACCGGCGCGACGATACGGGTGCGCGCCTCGGCCAGCCAGGCCTTGCGCACTTGGTCGGCCGCATGCAGGACGTCGGGGTGGGTGGCCACCGTGCTGCCTTGGGTCAGCGCCTGGTTGGTTTGCAGCTTGGCGCTGGAGGCGGCGTAGGCGGCTTGCGCCTGTGCGATGCCGGCCTGGGCGGATTTGACGGCGATGCGGGCATGCAGCAGTTCCTCGCCGCTGACCCCGCCCGAGCTGCCGAGCGCGCTGCGGCGCTGCAGGTCGCTTTCCGCCTTGTTGAGCACGGTCTGCGCCTGTTCGATGTTGGCCTTGCGCATGGCGACCTCGGCGGCCAGGGCGTCGTTCTGGACGAACAGGGTCCGTGTGCGGCGCACGGTCTGGGCCAGCGCCGCCTTGGCCTGTTCCAGGGCAAGGCGCGTGTCGCTGGGATCCAGCGTCAGCAAGGCGTCGCCCTGGTGCACGCGCTGCGTGTCCTCGGCGTCGATGGCGACGATGGTGCCGGGGATCTGCGAGGTGACCTGCACCAGGTTGCCATGCACGTAGGCGTCGTCCGTCGATTCGTAGCGGGCGGCAAAGACGAACCACCAGGCGGCATAGAGGGCGCCGATGAGGGCGAAGATCAGCGTGGCGATCAGCAGCAGGCGCTTGCGGGGACTGTCGGAGAATAGTGGGGTGGCGGTCATGATGGATGGAGTGTGCGGGATCAGTGGGCTGTGGATGCGGGCGCGGGCTGGTAGCCGCCGCCCAGAGCGGTGGCCAGCCGGGCGTCCAGGATGTAGGCGCGGGCGCGCAGGTCGGTGGCGTGGACGGCCTGGGTGAGGGCGTCGCTTTGCGCGAGCAGGACCTGCACGAAGTTGCCCAGGCCCGCCTGGTACCGCTTCAGCGCGATGTCATAGGCGGAGGTGCTGGCCGCCAGGCTGGCCTCCTGGTGGCGGATCTGCTCGCGCAGCGAGCGGATCGAGGCGTTGGCGTCGGCGACCTCGCGCACGGCGCCCAGCACCGTCTGGTTGTATTGCGCGATCGCCAGGTCGCGGGCGGCGCGGCGGCCTTCCAGCTGCGCGTTCAGCGCCCCGGCATGGAAGATCGGCAGGGTGATGGCGGGGCCTGCGCCGTAGCTGCGGCTGTCGCCGCGCAGCAATTGGTCCATGCCCAGCGACATGAAACCGGCGAAGGCCGACAGATTGACGTTGGGAAAGAAGTCGGCCTTGGCGGCCGAGACCTCGGCGCCGGCGGCCTCGGCCTGCAGGCGCGCCGCCACGACGTCGGCGCGCCGCCCCAGCAATGCCAGCGGCATGTGCTCGGGCACGCCCTCGGGCAGGGCCGTCCCTTTGTGCGGCGCGACCGTGGGCAGGCCGTCGGGCCCGGTGCCCGCAAGGGCCGCCAGTTGATGGCGCAACAGCTCGGCATTGTTGCGCGCCTGGGCCAGCTGGACCCGGGTTGCCGAAACGGCCGATGCCGCCTGGTCGACATCCACCTGGGTGCTGAGCCCATGGGTGTAGCGATCCTGCGTGATGTCGAGCGCGTTCTGCTGCTTGCCGACAATGGATTCCAGCGTCGTGGATTGCGCCAGGGCGTCCTGCAACTGGAAATAGCTTTGGACGACGGCCGAGACCAGCAGGCTGCGGGCCTGCTGCTGCTCGGCCTGCGCGGCCAGCGCGTTGGAGCGGGCGGCCGCGCTCAGCGCGCGCTGCCGGCCCCAGAGGTCGAGGTCCAGATCGACCTGCAGCGTCAGGCTGTTGTCCGTGTCCATCGATCCTCCCAGCGGCGGCGGATAGATGTAGTTTTCACTGTAGTGCTGGCGGGTCATGCGGTAGCGGGCGTCGACTTGCGGCCATTGCAGTGCGCGGGCATTGCGCACGGCCGCATTGGCCATGCGCACGCGTGCGCCGGCGGCCTCCAGGCTGGGACTGCCGGCCAGGGCGCGCGCCACCAGCCCCTCCAGTTGCGGATCCCGATAGCGCCGCCACCATTCGGTGGTCGGCCATTGGACGGTGATGTCGTCACGCAGGCCGATGCCCGCGCCGTCCAGTGGCTGGACCGCCGGCTGGCCGGGATCCATGGGGGCGCAGGCCGACAAGGCCAGGACGAGGGCAAGGGCAAATAAGGGCTTCATGCTGACAATAAGCTGAATATTATTGATTGGTCTGTATCTGACTAGACAATTATAAAACGCGCAAAGAATGGGCGGGACGCCTCGAATGATCGGGAAAGTTCAGGATTCGGAGGGGGTGACGGGACTCGAGGCCTGGCGCAGGTAGCGCTCGCCATTGTCGATCATGCGGCGCAGCAGGTCGAACAGGATCCGGATTTCGTCGTCGGAGAATCCCTCGAGGTGCAGGTTCAAGGTGTCGGCAATGGCCGGCAGGATCTGGCTGGCGACGGCGCGGCCCTCGTCGGTGAGCACGATCTTGACGACGCGCCGGTCCTCGGGATAGGGCTCGCGCCGCAGAAAACCCTTGGATTCCAGGCGATCCAGCGTGCGGGTGATGGCCCCGGCGTCGGCCTGCATGGCGCGGGCCAGGCCCGCGGGGGTGTCGATGCCCTGGTGCCGGATCAGCATCAGGGGCCGCCACTGGATGGCCGTCAGCCCCAGGGGGGCCGCCTTGTGGTCGATCACGCGGTGCAGCAGGCTGTGGACCTGCTTGATCAGCAGGCCCACGTTGTTGTCCCGGCTGAGGGCGCTGGGGTTGGCCTGGTAATACTGGCAGGCCTCCGGCGCGCGGTCTGCCGGGGCGGCCGTCGGCGTTTCGGGATCGGGGGACATGCTAAGATATTAAACGATCAGTATCTGACTAGGCAAGTAAATCGTGCAGCCTCCGACCTCGCGGATGTTCTGGACCGGCTTCGCGCTGGCTGGATTGGGCGCGGTCCTGTTTTCCGCGAAGGCGATCGTCGCCAAGCTGACCTACCGGTACGGGGTCCATGCGCTGGACGTGATCGGTTTTCGCATGATGCTGTCGCTGCCGTTCTTTCTGGCGATCGCCGGGTTCCAGGCGCGGCGCGCGCGTCTGGGCCGCATTGCCCGGTTGGACTGGCGCGACGGCCTGCGGATCGTTTTTCTGGGCTGCATCGGCTACTACTTGTCGAGCTTCCTGGATTTCCTGGGCCTGCAATATATTTCCGCCGGGCTCGAGCGCCTGATCCTGTTTCTCGCGCCCACCTTCGTCCTGCTGATCTCCGCCGGTTTCCTCAAGCGGCCGATCGCGCGGCGCCAGTGGATCGCCATGGGCCTGGCCTATTTCGGAGTGGCCCTCGCGTTCTGGGGCGACCTGTCGTTCAGCGGCGATGGCGTGGTGATCGGTTCCCTATGCGTGCTGGGCGCCGCGATCTCCTATGCGCTCTACCTGATCGGTTCGGGCGAACTGATCGAGCGGGTGACGGCCACGCGCCTGGCGGCCTACGCCATGACGGTCTCCGCCATCGTGACGCTGGCGCATTTCTTTCTGGTTCGGGGCTGGGCGGGCCTGTCGGTGCCGTGGCCGGTCTACCAGCTGTCATTGATCCACGCCGTGCTCAACACGGTCCTGCCGACCTTCATGGTGATGTGGGCGGTGGCGCGCATCGGCGCGCCGCTGGCGTCTCAGCTCGGCCTGATCGGTCCGGTGTCGATCCTGTTCCTCGCCTACGTGTTCCTGGGCGAGCCCATCACCGCCATGCAGGTCGCGGGCACCGTTTTCGTGGCCGTCAGCGCGATCGTGCTGGGGCGGCGTTAGTCTCCCGCAAGGGGCTGAACGGACCCCCGGCCCGGCGAGTCCTAATCGGCGTTCCGTTGGAGGGCGCCGTGCATGGTCTGCTCGATCTCGTCGCGGTGCACGTCGTGCGTGACGAAGCCGGCGACATTGTCCGGCATGGCCAGGTATTCCTCGTGGGCCAGCGTGTTGCGGATGTCCTGCAGGCCGCCGTCCCAGTGCTCGCGCATGGTCGCCAGGCCGAACTGGTAATCCCTGTGGTGCTGTTCGTAGGGCTTGTTGCGATAGATCAGGTGGATGACGTTGTAGCGCTTGTGGCCGGCCAGCAACTCGGCGCGGCGGCAGGCCGGGTCCTGTTCGCGCATCTCGGCCGGGATCTTGTCCAGCACGTCGCGCAAGGCGCGCTGCATCTTGCGGTATGCGCGCATTTGCTCGGTGACCGCGCGGGTCCGGCTGGAATAGCGGATGTCCTGGATGCGGTCCTCGACGTCGCCGATGCTGCGCGGCACTACCCCGCGGGCGCTCCAGAGATCCACCTGGAAGACCAGGGTGTCGCGCTCGGGCCGCTCCATCAGAACGTTGGTCAGCGGCGTGTTGGAGACCAGCCCCCCGTCCCAATAGTGTTCCCCGTCGATCTCGATGGCGGGGAAGGCCGGCGGCAGCGCCCCGGAGGCCATGAAATGCTCGGGCCGCAGGCGCGTGCTGCGGTTGTCAAAGTACGCGAAGTTGCCGGTGCGCACGTTCACCGCGCCCACCGAGACGTGGAGTCCGCCGTCGTTGATGCGATCGAAATCGCACAGGCGCTCGAGCGTATCCCGCAAGGGCCGGGTGTCGTAGTAGCCCACGTTGGCCGGGTCGGTCAGCGGCGTGAACGCGGCGGGCGGGAAGCGCGGCCGGAAAAAGCCTTTCTGCCCCACCAGCAGCGCGCTGCCGGCATGCAGGTTGCCGATGACCTGGCGCGCCATGTCGTTGATCTGGAACAGGCTGGCCTCGACCAGCGCATTGGGGGCCAGGCCGCTGTAGGGCTGGCAGATCGTGCCCCAGAATTCCCGCAGCCGGTCGATGCGCTGCTCGGGCGGGTTGCCCGCCAGGACGGCCACGTTCAGCGCGCCGATCGAGATTCCGGCCAGATAGCTCAGCTCGATGCCGGCCTCGTGCAGGCCCTCGTAGACGCCCGCCTGGTAGGCGCCGAGGGCGCCGCCGCCCTGGAGCACCAGCGCGGTCGTTTCGTAGGACTTGCAGGCTTTCTTCAGCGCGCCGTCCCGCCTGGCGTGGGCGGCGGATTTACGGGTGGTCATGGGCGGGCTCCGTGAGGGATTGCAGGAAGGCGTCGATCAGTGCGCCCCGGTAGCGGCTGCGGTGCAGCACGATAGACAGGCGGCGCTCCAGCGCCAGAAAAGGGGTGCGCAGCACGCGCAGGCGGCCGGTGGCGACGGCATCCAGCGTGGCCGCGTAGGGCAGGCAGGCAATTCCCAGGCCGGCCATGACGGCCTGCTTGATGGCCTCGATCTGGCCCAGTTCGAGGAGGATCCGGCCCGGCGGCAGGGCGCCCATGGCCTGTTCGGTCTGGCTGCGGGTGGCGGACCCGCGTTCGCGCAGTATCCACCGGGCGCCGGCGAAATCCTCGGCCCGCAGCCGCGCCCGGGCGGCCAGCGGATGCGAGGGTGCGGCGCAGACCACCAAGGCGTCCGTGCGCCAGGGGAGGGTCTCGAGACGCGGATGATTGACCGGCCCCTCGACGCAGGCCAGGTCGGCCTCGTGGTCGAGGAGCTTCTGGGTGATGCTGCGGGTGTTGCCCACGTCCAGTTGCAGGGAAACCATGGGATGTCGGGCCACGAAAGGCCCAAGAAGTTCCCCGACCAGGTAATTGCCCACGGTGTTGCTGGCCCCGATCCGCAGTTCGCCGTCCAGTGCGTCCGCGTGTTCGGGATTGCGGCGCAGCATGTCGCGCAGGCGTTCGAGGATTTCGCGCGCCAGGGGCAGCTGCTCGCGGCCGCGGGCGTTGAGCTTGAGGCGGCCGCGCTCGCGGTCGAACAGGGGGGTGCCCAGCTGGCGCTCGAGTTCGGCCAGCGCCATGCTGATGGCCGGCTGGGTCAGGTGCAGCTGTTCGGCCGCGACGCGCACGCTGCCGGTGGCGGCGATGCTGGCAAAGACCTCGATCTGGCGCAGGCTGATGCCCAGCATAAGGCGGCGTCCCCGGAATTTTCCATCAATACATTTTATATGATCATTAATAATTGTTGAATTTATTGATGGATAGAGCTTTTCTAAAATAACGGGCAGTCATAAACATATGCCAGGATGTGTTCCAGATGCCGCCCGTTTCCGCCGTCCCCCAGCCTCTCCATGCCGCCGCCCGGATCCGGGATGCCGGTGCGGGCGGGCGCTCGCCGTCGCGCCTGTACGGCCTGGCCCTGGCGGCGGCCCTGGGCCTGCTGGGCTGGCAACTGGGCGCCTGGCTGCCCTTGATCGGCGGGCCGGTCATGGGCATTGTGCTGGGCATGGCCTGGCGCAACCTGGTCGGCGTCTCGCCGCTGTGCGCCCCGGGCATCGCCTATGGCTCGCGCCAGATCCTGCAATGGTCCATCGTCGGCCTGGGTTTCAACCTCGGCCTGGGCCAGGTGGTCGACACCGGCGGCGCCTCGCTCGCCGTCACGCTGGTGACCTTGTCGGTGGCGTTCATTGCCGCCTGGGCGCTGGGGCGGCGGCTGGGCCTGGGCGGACGGCTCAGTACGCTGATCGGCGTGGGCACCGCGATCTGCGGCGGTTCGGCGATCGCGGCCACCGCGCCGATCCTGCGGTCGGACAGTCATGAGACCGCCCTGGCGGTTTCCACGATTTTTCTGTTCAACATCGCGGCGGTCTTGCTGTTTCCCTTCCTGGGGCACGCGCTGGGGCTCAGCGACGCCGGTTTCGGCCTCTGGGCCGGGACGGCCATCAACGACACCTCGTCGGTGGTGGCCGCCGGCTACAGCTACAGCACCGCGGCCGGCGACATCGCCACCATCGTCAAGCTCACCCGCGCCACGCTGATCATCCCGGTGTGCCTGGTGATCGCGGGCTGGGTCGCGTGGCGCGCGCGCCGCGATGCGGCGCGCGTGTCCCTGCTGCGCATCTTTCCGTGGTTCATCGTGTGGTTCCTCGCGGCCAGCGCGGTCTACACGCTGGGCTGGGTGCCGCCGGCGCTGCAGGGGCCCCTGCAGCAGGCCGCGCAGTTCCTGATTGTCATGGCCTTGACGGCCATCGGCCTGTCCTCGGATCTGCGCCGCCTGGCCGGCGCGGGCCTGCGGCCCGTGCTGCTGGGGCTGGGAACCTGGGCCGCCGTGGCGCTCAGCAGCCTCGGGATGCAGGCCTTGCTGGGCGCGCTGTAGGGCTTGGCCTGCGCGATGCCGTCCGCACGGGCCTGGTGTTTCGCTATGCGAACCAGGACGCCGAGTCGTGATGGATCGCGACGCCCACGATATAGGCGAACACGGCAACCGAAATCAAGGCGGCGATCAGGCGCGTGCGGCGGGTCTTGCCGCGCTTGATGGCGATGGTGCCCACGCCGATGTAGACCAGCAGCAGCACGATCTTGGTCAGGATCCAGGGCTGGTTGGGCCCGATCATGGCGGCCAGGATCACGCCACAGACCAGCAGGACGGTATCCACGACGTGGGGCAGGATGCGGACGACGCGCGCCTGCAGCAGGCTGGATTCGGTGATCGACCACCAGGCGCGGATCAGGAACAGTGTGATGCTCAGGCCGACGGCCGTGACGTGCAGGTGCTTGATGAAGTAATAATCCATGGCGTTTTCCGGGGGATGCGGGGGTGCGGCTCGGCGAGCCCGGTCGGTGCGATCTTAACAGGCCCGGGCGCCGCGCCGCCCGGTGCCGCGGGTCAGGCAATCGGCGCCAGCGTCCAGCCGCCATCGGCGCCGGCCAGGGTCAGTTGGGCGCCGTGGTGGCGCTGCAGCGTGCTGCGGTGGCCGACGCTGACCAGCCGCGTATCCGGCAGCTCCTCGCGCACCAGGCGGTACATGGCGTCCTCGAGGCCTTCGTCCATCGCCGAGGTGGCCTCGTCGAGGAAGGCGGCACTGGGCCGGGCGAGCAGCAGGCGCCCGAAGGCCAGCCGCTGCTGCTCGCCCAGGGACAGGATGCGGCCCCAGTCCTCGACCTCGTCGAGCCGGTCCTCGAGGTGGCCGAGTTGCACTTTGCGCAGCACCTCGCGGTCGCGCGCGCGCATGGCTTCGTCGGCCTGGGCGGTAACGGGATTGGGATAGCGCAGGGCGTCGCGCAGCGACCCCAGCGGCAGGTAGGGTTTTTGTGCGAGGAACAGCGCCGATTCCTCCGGGCGCACAACCTCGCCCTCGCCGTAAGGCCAGATGCCGGCGATCATGCGCAACAGGGTGGTCTTGCCCGATCCCGAGGGGCCGCGGATCAGCAGGGGCTGGGCCGGTGCCACCTCGAGGTCCAGGTCCTTGAGCAGCAGGCGCCCGTCGGGCGTGCGCAGGGACACGCCGTGCAGCGCCAGGCGGTCGCCGTCCTCGCGCGCCGGCGGCAGGGACAGCGCGTGTGCCGCGTCGATCACGTCGTTGAATCCGGTCAGACGATCGAGGGTGGCGCGGTAGGTGGCGAAGCTGTCGTACGCATTGCGAAAGAACGACAGGTTGTCCTGCAGGCGGCCGAAAGCCTGGGCCGTCTGGATCAGGTCGCCCAGGCTGATCTGCTTGGAAAAGAATCGCGACGCCTGGATGATGAAGGGAAACACCACGGCCGTCTGGGTCACGATGAAGTTGAAGCCGAGGAACTTCAGCGACCGGTAGATGATGGCCCAGGCGTTGGCGATCACCTGTGCGAACCAGCGCCGCAGCGCGCTGCCCTCGACACGCTCGCCGCGGTAGAAAGCGATGCTCTCGGCGTATTCGCGCACGCGCACCAGGGCATAGCGGTAGTCGGCGTTGAATTTCTCGTTCAGGAAATTCAGGCGGATGAGGGGGCGGCCGATGCGGATCGCCAGCAGGGTGGCGATGAAGACATAGATGAACACCAGGAACACCATGCCGCGCGGGATCTCGGTGCCGAACACCGTCATGGGGCCCGACAGCGACCACAGGATCAGGGTGAAGGCGATGGTCGAGACCACGGCGTTGATCACCCCGACGGCCAAGGTCATCGAGTCCTGGGCGAAGGTGGTGATGTCCTGCTGGATACGCTGGTCGGGGTTGTCGGCCAGGTGGCTGAGGGGTTGGCCGCGGTAATAGGCCTGGCGGTCCATCCAGCGCGTGAGCAGGGTTTCGTTCAGCCAGGTGCGCCAGTGGATGATGAAGGCCTGCTGGACGTAGAAATCGAACAGCGAGCGCACGACGTGCACCGCCGCCAGCAAGGCGAACAGCAGCATGGCGGCCCAGAAGCCGGATTCGTTCAGCTCCTGCAGGGCCGTGTACATGGTGTTGTACCAGTACGAGAACAGCACATCCAGGCGCACGGCCGCGAGTGTGAGCAGCAGGATCAGCGCCACCCCGGCCAGCGGCCGCCAACTGCGGCGCGGCGAAAAATAATCCTTGCTGAGCAGCCAGAATTGCCGCCCCCAGCGCGTGTATCGGATGACGCACCAGGCGGCGGCGACCGAGACGATGGCGGTGATGACGTAGGCTTTGAGCAGCCACAGGCCGCTTTCGATCAAGACCTTGCTCCAGTCCATGGTGTGTCTTTTTCCTTGTCGAGGGTTGGCGTGCCGTAAGCGATGGACGGCATTTTAGAGCCTGACCGCGCCGCGTGGCGATCTTGCCGTGCGGCGCAGGGCGTCAGCGTCGCGCCTTGAGGCCCAGGCGGCGGGCCAGCTTGTGCAGGTTGCTGGGGTCGATCTGCAGGGCGCGTGCCGCCTGCGCCCAGTTGTAATTGGTCGCCGCCAACGCGTGCTGGATGGCCGCCCGCTGGCAGGACTCGACGCTCTCGCGCAAGGCGCGGACGGCCTGGATGTCTTGCCGCGTGCCTGATGGGCTGGCGAGGTCGGGCGCGATGGGCGCGCCCGGCCCGTAGAACGGCTCGGTATCGTAGAGATCCGCGTCCTCAGTGGGCGCCTCCGCCGCGCGGGAGGGCTCGGCCGGCGTGCCGTACAGGCCCTCGTAGTGGTCCTCGGCCGCGGGGGTCTCGGGTATGTCGAGGTCCAGGAGTTCCGGGCCTATGGTCATGACCTGGTCGCGCGAGGCGCCGCGACTGAGCATCTTGAGGGCGGCGCGGCTGATGACGTGTTCCAGTTCGCGCACGTTCCCCGGCCACGGATAGCGCAGCAGCGCGCGTTCGGCGCCATACGACAGGCGCACGCCGCGCAGGCCCAGGCGCGCGCGGTTGAATTCGAGGAAATGGCCCGCGAGGATGAGGATGTCGCGTTCGCGTTCGCGCAGGGGCGGGATGGGCACCGGGTACACCGACAGGCGATGGTACAGGTCGGCGCGGAAGTTGCCCGCCAGGGTATTGGCCTTCAGGTCGCGGTTGGTCGCGGCGATGATGCGCACGTCGGTCTTGATGGTCTCGTCGGTGCCCAGGCGCTGGATTTCGCCGTTCTGCAGGGCGCGCAACAGCTTGGCCTGCAGGCCGAGGGGCAGTTCGCCCACTTCGTCGAGGAACAGCGTGCCGCCCTGGGCGGCCTCGAAGCGTCCCGGCCGATCGCTGGTCGCGCCCGAGAAGGCCCCCTTGACGTGGCCGAAGAGTTCGCTTTCGGCCAGGGATTCGGGCAGGGCGGCGCAATTGACGTGGATCATGGGCTTGTGGCCGCGGCGCGAATGGCGGTGCAGCCGCCGCGCAAAGAGTTCCTTGCCCACCCCGGTTTCCCCCAGCAGGAGGATGGGCAGGTCGGAATCGGCCACCAGGTCGAGTTCGTGCAACAGGGACTGGATGGCCTCGCTGTGCCCGAGGATCTCGGCGTTTTCGCCGATGCGCTCGATGCCGTGCTGGGTGCTGCCGAGCAGGCGCAGCTGGCGGTTCTCGCGCTCGAGGTCGGTCAGGCGCACGGCGGCCTGCAGGATCAGGCCCAGGCGCTGCAGCCGCACGCGCGCCGCCTCGTCGAAGGCGCCCGTGGTCAGCGCATCCAGCGTCATGATGCCCCAGGGCCGGCCGTTGCCGTACAGCGTCATGCCCATGCAGTCGTGCACGGGCAAGGGCGAGCCCTTGCGGTCGTCGAGCAGGCCGTCATAGGGATCGGGCAACACGCTGTCCATGTCGAACCAGGTGGGTTCGCGCCGCGAGAGGATGGCGGCGAAACGCGGATGCTGGGCCACCAGAAAGCGCCGTCCCAGGGCCTCATGCGCGAGGCCCGCGGCGGCCACCAGGCGCAAGGTGTCCTCGCCGTCGAGGACCAGCAAGCCGACCGCGTCGCAGGCATATGCATGGCGGATGGCCTGGGCTGCGCGCTGCAGCCGCACGCCGTCGGGCAATTCCTCGGCCAAGTCGGCCAGTAGCTTGTCTTCCATCAGGGTATAAATCACTTTTTAATGGTTGTTTATACCATTTTAAGTAAGGTTAAAAATACCCAATTTGATATAGATCAGCCTCCTTCCTAGGGTTTATACCTGGCATGACATTTGCTTTTGATTGTATCGAAGTGAACTAGGGGCGCCGGCCGGCGCCGTGTCGAGAACGCCTGACAGCTGCAGAAGGAGCGCAGAATGGGTGAATACAAGAAGTTATGGTGGACGCTGATCGGCGTCCTGGCGGTGACCTTCGGCTTGCTGGGGTGGATGGGCAAAGAGGTCTACAACCAGGCCCCCCCGATTCCCCAGCAGGTGGTGACCGCCTCCGGCAAGGTGTTGATGACCCAGGAGGACGTCCTCAAGGGACAGAGCGCCTGGCAGTCCGCGGGCGGCATGACCGTCGGCTCGATCTGGGGCCACGGCGCCTACCAGGCGCCGGACTGGACGGCCGACTGGCTGCATCGCGAACTGACCGCCTGGCTCGACCTGGCGTCCAGGGAACTCGCCGGCGTGTCGTACGCGCAGCTGGACGGCGATTCCCAGATGGTGCTGCAGCATCGTCTGAAAGAGGAATACCGCAAGAACACCTTCGATGAGGCCTCCGGCACGATGATGGTGTCCGAGCGGCGCGCCCAGGCGATGGCCCAGACGGCCGCCTATTATGACAAGCTGTTTGGCGACGATCCGGCGCTGCGCCCCTCGCGCGAGAGCTTCGCGATGAAGGAGGCCACCCTGCCCAGCGCGCAGGCGCGCGCCTACCTGGGGGACTTCTTCTTCTGGACGGCCTGGGCCGCGGCCACCGAGCGGCCGGGCATGGGCGCCACCTACACCAACAATTGGCCCCACGAACCCTTGATCGACAACGTGCCCACGGCCGAGAACGTGGTCTGGTCCATCATCAGCGTGATCGTGCTGATCGTCGGCGTGGGCCTGCTGGTCTGGGGCTGGGCCTTCATCCACCGCGACCATGTGGATGAACCGGCGCCCGCCCGCGATCCCATCCTCCAGATCCAGCTCACGCCTTCGCAGCGCGCGCTGGGCAAATACCTGTTTCTGGTGGTCGCGCTGTTCGTGGCGCAGATCTTCATCGGCGGCTTCACCGCGCACTACACCGTCGAGGGTCAGACCTTCTACGGCGTCAATGTCTCGGAATGGCTGCCGTACTCGCTGGTGCGCACCTGGCACATCCAGGCGGCGCTGTTCTGGATCGCCACCGGCTTCCTGGCGGCCGGCCTGTTCCTCGCGCCCATCATCAACGGCGGCAAGGATCCCAAATTCCAGAAGCTCGGCGTGGACATCCTGTTCTGGGCCCTCATCCTGGTGGTCGTCGGCTCGTTCAGCGGCAATTTTCTGTCGATCGCGCACATCATGCCGGCCGAATGGAACTTCTGGCTGGGGCACCAGGGCTATGAGTATGTCGAGCTCGGCCGCCTCTGGCAGTGGGGCAAGTTCCTCGGCGTGGTGTTCTGGCTGATCCTGATGCTGCGCGGCATTCTGCCCGCCTTCAAGGTCAAGGGCGACAAGAACCTGTTGGCCCTGTTCAGCTCGTCGGTCATCGCCATCGGCCTGTTCTATGGCGCCGGCCTGACCTACGGCGAACACACGCACCTGTCCGTCATGGAGTACTGGCGCTGGTGGGTGGTGCACCTGTGGGTGGAAGGGTTCTTCGAGGTCTTTGCGACCACGGCGCTGGCCTTCATCTTCTCGACCATGGGCCTGGTGTCGCGGCGCGGCGCGACCACCGCCAGCCTGACCTCGGCCGCGCTGTTCATGCTGGGCGGCGTGCCGGGCACCATGCACCACCTGTATTTCTCGGGCACCACCACCCCCATCATGGCCATCGGCGCAACCTTCAGCGCGCTCGAGGTCGTCCCCCTGGTGGTGCTGGGCTACGAGGCCTGGGAAAACTGGCGCCTGAAGGCCCGCGCACCCTGGATGGAAACCTTGCGCTGGCCTCTCGTGTTCTTCGTGACGGTGTCCTTCTGGAACATGCTGGGTGCCGGCGTCTTCGGCTTCATGGTCAATCCGCCGATCGCCCTCTATTACATCCAGGGCCTGAACACCACGGCGGTCCATGCGCACGCGGCGCTCTTCGGGGTCTATGGCTTTCTCGCGCTGGGCTTCACGATCTTCGTGCTGCGCTACATCCGCCCGACCATGCAGTTCAATGAAGGCCTCATGCGCACGGGCTTCTGGTGCCTGAACCTCGGCCTGGTGCTGATGATCGTCCTGAGCCTGCTGCCGATCGGTCTGATGCAGTTCCATGCCAGCGTCAGCGAGGGCACGTGGTGGGCGCGCGGCGAGACCTTCATGCAGCAGGACATCCTGCAGACGCTGCGCTGGCTGCGCACCATCGGCGACGTGGTGTTCATCGTCGGCGGCCTGGCGGTCATGTGGCAGGTCGTGACGGCCCTGCGCGGCTCGCGGGCCACCGACGTGGCGCCCGAAGGCGCGCTGGCGGCACAGCGCTCCTGATACCGGCGCATGTCCCGCGACGCGCGGCCGGCTCGAAACGGGCCGGCCGCGCGTCGCCGTGCGCGGGATCGGCTCAGACCCCGATGTCCTCGTTCCAGAGTTCCGGCTTGTCGGCGATGAAGCGGCGCATCAGCGCCAGGCATTCCTCATCCTGCAGGACTTCGACCTCGACGCCGCGCGCGCGCAGCAGGTCCTCCTCGCCCATGAAAGTCTGGTTTTCACCGATGATCACGCGGGGAATGCCGTACAGCAGGATCGTGCCGCTGCACATGGCGCAGGGCGACAAGGTGGTATAGAGCACCGAGTCGCGATAGACCTCGGCCGGCTGGCGGCCGGCATTTTCCAGGGCGTCCATTTCGCCGTGCAGGATGGCGCTGCCTTTCTGCACGCGCTGGTTGTGGCCACGGCCGATGATGCGTCCGTGGTGCGCGATCACCGAGCCGATGGGAATGCCGCCCTCGGCCAGTCCCTTGCGCGCCTCCTCGATGGCCGCCCGCATGCATGCATCGTTCATGGTCTTGCCTCCCTGTTCCGTCGTGGAAAGCATCATGATACGGGCAGGCGGGCGCCCCGGGGAACCTCAGGCCGCGGCGCGGCGCCGCCCGGCGCCGTGCGCGCTGAGCGCGCCCAGGGCAAAGGTCAAGACCAGCGTCGGCAGGGCGCTGCCGTACTGCGGTGCCCACTGCGCCAGGGCGTGATAGCAGGCGATGCCCAGCACCCAGATCGCCGCCGGGACGGCATGCACGCCGTGGCCCGAAGGCGCGGCGGGCGTCGATGCGAGGCCCAATCGGCCCAGGATCGTGCCGAACAGGGGCACGAATACCGAGCTGAGCGTCAGCAGAAAGGGCTCCAGGCTGTGCATGGGCAGGATCATGGCCAGCACCATGGACAGTGCGGCCAGCGCCACGCCCCAGCCGCGCACGCCCAGGCGCGGTGCGATGCTGTGGGCCGAGATCGAGCCCGAATACAGGTCGCCGTAGGTGTTGTCCAGTTCGTCGATCAGGATCAGGCCCAGGGCCACCAGTCCGCCCTGCGCCAGCAGCAGGGCGCCGATCATGTCGGTGTCGACGCCGGCCACCGTGATCACCAGCACGCCCAGCGCGTAGCACCAGATGTTCGCCACGGTGTAGCCCAGCCAGGTGCCGGCGAACGCCGAGCGGCCGCTGCGTCCGTGGCGCGCGTAGTCCGCCACCAGCGGCAGCCAGGACACCGGCATGGCGATCACCAGGTCCAGTGCGCCGAACACCCCCAGGCCGCCCGTGCCGGGCCGCAGCCAGGCGGCCTGCAGCCCTTCGGCGTCGAGTTTCATCAGGAACTGGATGCTCAGCCAGACCAGCGAGGCGGCCACCAGCGGCAGGCCGAAGCGGCTGACGAAGCGTCGCACCAGGGTGATCATCGAGCCGCACAGCAAGGCCGTGACCACCAGGCCCCAGAACAGGGTCGGCAGCACCAGGCCGAGCTCCAGGCCGAAGGCCTGGCGCCCGATGGCGATGGTGCCGTCGCGCATCACCACCAGCTCGAAAGTGGCCCAGCCCAGCAGCTGGACGATGTTGAGGAACACCGGCAGGCGCGCGAAGCGGCTGCCGTAGACGGTGTGCATCAGCCCGGCGCTGGACAGGCCGCTGTCGCAGCCCAGGCGCGCCACCCAGGCCAGCAGTCCGGCCCCCAGGATCGAGCCGAAGACCACCGCCGTGAGCGCGTCGCGCACCCCCAGGGCGGGCACGAGGTAGGCGCCGACCTGCATGACCAGCAGGCCCACGCCCAGGCTGAACCACAGCGCCGTGTGGTCGCGCCAGCCAAAGACGCGCTGCGCATCGGGCAAGGGGGCCAAAGCCTGGTTGGCGGGGGTGGGTGAGGAGGTAGACATGCTGCGCCTTTTGGTCGTGAGCACGGGAAAAAGGCGCTGGCCGCAGGGCGGCCGAGGCTAGCCGCTTTCCTGCGCGAGGATGATCTCAATCAGGTTCGAAGGGACTGTCTCAGCCGCGCATGCGGCACCCCTAGCGACGCTCGTGTGCGGATGATTGTAGGACGGCGCGGGCGGCGCCCGCAAGCCTGTCCCCGAGGTCCCGGCGAAGGATCCGGTGCCGACGCCCGGGACGGCCGCCGCGCCGCGCGCCACCGACTATAATGGACCGCCTTCCATGGGTGGAATCATGTTCGCTTTGCTCGAGGCCCGGCGGGCCGGCCTGTTGGCCCCGCGCCATTGGCTGTCCAATATCGTCGCCGGCGTTATCGTGGGCGTGGTCGCCCTGCCGCTGGCCATGGCGTTCGCCATCGCCTCGGGGGTCAAGCCCGAGCAAGGCCTGTACACGGCCATCATCGCCGGGCTGGTGGTCTCGGTGTTCGGCGGCAGCCGCATCCAGATCGCCGGGCCCACCGGCGCCTTCATCGTCATCCTTTCGGGCATCGTGGCCGATCACGGCGTCGACGGGCTGCAACTGGCCACGCTGATGGCGGGGCTGATATTGTGCGGCTTTGGCCTGGCCCGGATGGGTGCGGTGATCCGCTATATCCCGATGCCGGTGATCATCGGCTTCACGGCGGGCATCGGGGTCATCATCTGGGTGGGGCAATGGCAGGATTTCTTCGGCCTGCCCGCCGTGCAGGGGCGCTACTTTCATGAAAAGATCTGGCAGCTTCTGCAGGTCTTCCCGCAATTCGATCCGCTCACCACGCTGTTCGGGCTGGGTTCGCTCGCGCTGGTGCTCGCGCCGCGCTGGGTCCGCGCCCTGGGCCGCGTTCCCGGGCCGCTGCTCGCCCTGGTGGCCGCCACGCTGATCCAGGGGGTCTTCCAGTTTCCCCAGGTGGCCACCATCGGCAGCGCCTTTGGCGACATTCCACGCGGCCTGCCGGCCTTCGCCTGGCCCGAATGGACGCTGGACCGGCTGCTCAGCCTGATCGGGCCGGCCTTCGCCATCGCCATGCTCGGTGCCATCGAGTCGCTGCTGTCCGCCGTGGTCGCCGATGGCATGGCGGGCACGCGCCACGATTCGAATGCCGAGCTGGTCGGGCAGGGGTTGGCCAACATCCTCTCGCCCTTGTTCGGCGGCATCGCCGCCACCGGCGCGATCGCCCGGACCGCCACCAACATCCGCAGCGGCGGCACCAGCCCGCTGGCGGGCATCGTCCACGCGCTGACGCTGCTGCTGGTCCTGCTGCTGCTGGCGCCGCTGGCCCGCCATATTCCGCTGGCCACGCTGGCGGCGGTGCTGTTCGTCGTCGCCTGGAACATGAGCGAGGCGCCGCGCTTCATCCGCCTGGCGCGCCGCGCGCCGCGCGCCGATGTGGTGATCCTGCTGGTCACTTTTTTCCTGACGGTGTTCGCCGACCTGGTGGTGGCGGTGAACATCGGCATCGTGCTGGCGGTGCTGCATTTCCTGCGCCGCATGGCCGACAGCGTCGACGTGGTCGTGCAGGGCGAGGACCATCTGCGCCGCGAACTGGGGGCCGAGGGCTTCGTCCGCATGCCGCCCGGCGTCGAGGTCCACGAGGTGCGCGGCCCGCTGTTCTTCGCCGCGGTCGAGCGCCTGCATCATGCGCTGGCCGGCTCGCACGCCAAGGCGCTGGTGTTGCGGCTTGAACGGGTGCCCTTCGCCGATGCGACCGCCCTGCAGGCCCTGGACGAACTGGCCACCAGCCTGGCGGCGCACGGCGTGCGCCTGGTGTTGTGCGGCGCCAATGCGCGCGTAGCCGGCAAGTTGCGCCGCATGGGCCTGCTCGATCGCCTGGGCGAGGACGGCACCCAACCCGACCTGCCGCGCGCGCTGGCGCGCCTGAACGTCGGGGCCGGGTCGCCGGGACCGCTCAGCGATCCGTGGTGAGATCCGGCCAGGCCGCGGCCAGCGCATCCTCGAGGCGGGTCCGCAGCGCATCCGGAAAGCCCGACGCCGGCGCCGGCGCCAGCGTGTCCAGCGAGGCGATGCGTTCGGACAGATAGCGCCGGCTCGTGCCCAGCATCGTTTCAAGCCGATTGGCCTGGCGGGTCAGGACGGCCGGGTCGATCTGGGCCAGGATCAGGGCGTGGGCCAGGCCGATGTGCCTGCCAGGCGGCCCCTCGGGGACGCGGCGCCAGACTTGGGCGGTGCCCGCGATCTTGCGGGCCGGCGCGCCGACGGCGAGGTTGAAGCGCCCGTCGCAGAACGAGCCCTCCACGGCCTGGGGGCGCGCCTCGATGCCCAGCGGGGCCAGGGCGGCCTGGATGACGTCGCACAGCAGGCGATACAGTGTCTCGGAATGATCCAGTGGCCGGCCGTCGACCGGCAATGCGAGGCTGAGGTTGAGGATGCCCGGGCCCTGGGGCACCACGCCGCCGCCCGACTGCCGGACCGCGATCGGCCAGCCCTCGCGGGCAAAAGCCGCGCAAGCGGTGTCGAAGCCCGGGAGGGCTGCATAGGTGCGCGGCACGACCAGGCCTCGAGGAGCGTCCCATACCCGGGCCACCGGGCCCAGGGCCGCCGCCCGCGGGATCAAATCCTCGTCCGCGCGCCCGTCGGTGGCCGGCTCGGCCGGCAGGCTCAGGAACCGCATGCGATGCGTGCCCCCGCGCGCCTCAGGGCTGGCGCGAGGCGGCGAAGGCCTCTTCGTCCATGAACAGATAGCGGATCGCATCGATCAGGCCCAGGATCACGGCCAGCGGCGTGAACCAATACCAGATGAGCAGATAGCCCAGCCCCCAGCCGACCTGGCCGAGGTAGAAGCGGTGCGCCCCCAGCCAGCCCAGGAACAAGGCCAGGACGATGGCGATCTTGCGCTGCGTCGACGGTGTGGCGAGGGTGTCGCGGCGCGAGCGCAGCACCCAGATGCTGATCGGAATCGTCAGCAGCAGGGCCAGCAGCACCTTGCCGGTGTGCAGGTGCAGGTAGCGGGTGACGGCGTCGAACAGTTCGCCGAAATTCCGCACCAGGACGCCCGTGAAGGCCGAGATCCAGGCCAGGACCTCGTGGAACGCCGTTTCGCCGAAGCTCAGCGCCAGCAGGATGATGATGAAGATCGCGAGGATCAGGACGATGTTCTTGAGCATGGCGGTTGTCGTGGGGCAGGGGCCGCAAGCGGCCCGGCCGGGATGCCGGAAGGCTCATTCTATGCTGTTTTTCGTCCGCCTCAGGGCGCGCAGGCCTGGCGCACCGCGCGCGCCCAGCGATCCAGGCGTTCCTCGGCCTGGTCGCGCGGCATCGTGGGGGTGAAGCGGCGCTCGATCCGCCACAGGGCGGAAAGTTCCTCGCGGTCGCGGTAGAACCCGGCCTGCAGGCCGGCCAGGAAGGCCGCGCCCAGCGCCGTGGTCTCGATCATGGCGGGCCGCAGCACCGGGATTCCCAGCAGGTCGGCCTGGAACTGCATCAGCAAGTCGTTGACGCAGGCGCCGCCGTCCACCCGCAGCTCGGCCAGGGGCGCGGCACCGGCGGCCCGGGCGTCGCGGCTCATGGCCAGGAGCAGGGCGGCGCTTTGATAGGCGATGCTCTCGAGGGCGGCGCGCGCCACGTGCGCCATCGTCGTGCCGCGCGTCAGGCCCACGATCGTGCCGCGCGCCTCGGGGTTCCAGTAGGGCGCGCCCAGGCCCGTGAAGGCGGGCACGAACATGACGCCGCCGGAATCCGGCACCGAACGGGCGAGCCCCTCGACGTCGCTGCTGCGCTCGAACGCGCCCAGGCCGTCGCGCAGCCACTGCACCACGGCCCCGCCCACGAATACGCCGCCCTCCAGGGCGTATTCCAGCTGGGGGCCGGTCTGCGCGGCGCTGGTGGTCACCAGGCCGTTGTCCGACAGCTGAAACCGCGGACCCGTGTGCATCAGCATGAAGCAGCCGGTGCCATAGGTGTTCTTGGCCATGCCGGGATGGAAGCAGGCCTGGCCGAACAGCGCGCTCTGCTGGTCGCCGGCGACCCCGTTGATCGGCAGGGCGCGGCCCAGCAGCTCGGCCCGGGTTTCGCCGAAATCCGCGGCGGAGGGCAGGACCTCGGGCATCATTGCGAGCGGGATCCCCAGCGCGTCCAGCAGTTCCTCGTCCCAGGCATTGCGATGCACGTCCAGCAGCATGGTGCGCGCGGCGTTGCTGACGTCGGTCAGGTGGCGGCCGCCGCCGGTGAGCTGCCAGATCAGCCAACTGTCCACGGTGCCGAAGGCCAGGTCTCCGGCTTGCGCGCGGGCCCGGGCCCCGGGGACGTGGTCGAGTATCCACTTGAGCTTGGTCGCCGAGAAATAGGCGTCCACGCGCAGGCCGGTCTTTCGCAGGATCAGGGGTTCCAGGCCGCGCTCGCGCAGCTCGGCGCAGGCCGGCTCGGCGCGCCGGTCCTGCCAGACGATGGCATGGTGCACCGGCTGTCCGGTCTTGCGGTCCCAGACGAGGGTGGTCTCGCGCTGGTTGGTGATGCCGATCGCCCGCACCGCCTGCGCGCCGATCCCCGCGCGGGCCAGGGCCTCGACCATGGTGTCGCGCTGCGCCCGCCAGATTTCCATGGGATCGTGCTCGACCCAGCCCGGCTGGGGGTAGCGCTGCGTGAGTTCGCGCTGCGCCAGGGCGATGATGCGCCCCCCGCGGTCGAACACGATGCTGCGGGTGCTGGAGGTTCCCTGGTCGAGTGCGAGGAGATGGCTCATTTTACGTGGGCGAAACCGACGATAATGATAGGGATGGACAAGCCAGTGTATCCGATGGCGTCCGGGCCGGCCGTGCCCGCGCCGCTCGAAACTGATCGTGCGCGGCTGCTTGCCGCACTGCGCGCCACGCGCGAGGTGGACCTGCTGGTGATCGGCGGCGGCGCCACGGGCCTGGGCGTCGCGCTGGACGCCCGTTTGCGCGGCCTGTCCGTGGTCCTGCTGGAATCGCACGATTTCGCCGGCGGCACCTCGTCGCGAGCCACCAAGCTCGTGCATGGCGGGGTGCGCTATCTGGCGCAAGGCAATATCGCCCTGGTGCGCGAGGCGCTGCACGAGCGCCGCGCACTGCTGCGCAACGCACCCCATCTGGCGCAGCCCCTGGCTTTCGTCGTGCCCGGCTATCGGGCCTGGGAGGTTCCCTTCTATGGGGCGGGGCTCAAGCTCTACGACTGCCTGGCCGGATCCGCCAGTCTCGGCCCCACGCAGTGGCTGGGCCGCGCCCGGGCGCTCGAGTGCCTGCCGGGCGCGCGCGCCGAGGGCCTGCGCGGCGGGGTGCGCTATTGGGATGGGCAGTTCGATGACGCGCGTCTGGCGCTGGCGCTGGCCCGCACCGCCGCCGCCCAGGGCGCGCTATTGGTGAACTATTGTGGTGTCGAGGGTCTGCTGCACGAGGGCGGGCGGCTGTGTGGCGCGCGCTGGCGGGACACCTTGGGCCAGGGCGGGGCTGCAATCCGCGCCCGCTGCGTCATCAACGCCACCGGTGTCTGGGTGGATGGGGTCAGGCGCATGGACGGCTTGGGTCAGGGGCGCGAGGCCCAACCCATGGTCGTGCCCAGCCAGGGCGCGCACCTCGTCGTGGACCGTGCATTCATGCCCGGAGACCAGGCCCTGCTGGTGCCCCGGACGCGCGATGGGCGGGTGCTCTTCGCCGTGCCCTGGATGGGCCGTCTGATCCTGGGGACCACCGACACCCCGCGCAGCGACCTGGCGCGGGAACCGCTGCCTTTCGAGCAAGAGGTCGAGTTCATTTTGTCTGAGGCGGGCAAGGTGCTGGCGCGGCCGCCGCGGCGCGAGAACGTCCGCAGCCAGTGGGCCGGCCTGCGCCCGCTGGTGCGTCCCGCCTGGGACGAGCAGGGCGACACCCAGGCGATCAGCCGCGAGCACACGGTGCTGGTCAGCCCTGGCGGCCTGGTGACCGTCACCGGCGGCAAGTGGACCACGTATCGCGCCATGGCCGAAGACGTCCTGGACCGTTGCGTGCAGGCCACGCTCTTTGATCGCCTGCCCGCCTGCCGGACGGCGGACTTCCCACTGATCGGCGCGCCCCCCGCCGACGCGGCTGCGCCGCGGCTGGCCGCAGCGCCCGGACCGGCGCTGTATGGCACGGAGGCGCCGTTCCTGGCGGGCCTGCCGGGCGCCGACGCGATGCTGGGCCTGGGTCTGAGCGAGGCCATGGTGCGTTTTGCGGTCCGCTACGAATACGCGCGCACCATCGAGGACGTCCTGGCGCGGCGCCACCGGATGCTGTTCCTGGACGCGGCCCTGGCCGCGCAAGCCGCGGGCCGGGTGGCCGACATCCTGGCCGAAGAGACCGGTGCCGCGCAGGATGCCCGCGCGTTCAGGACACTTGCGCGACGATACGGCGGCTGACGCCCTGCGGGATGCCGCCCAGCGGCCTCGAGGCCTGCTCCTCGAAAGAAAAAATAAGAAATGTTTTTTTCTTTCAAAAGAAAAGAAAAGACACACAAAGACCTCGTGGCAGGGAAATCTACTCGTGATTTTCTCCGGATTTCGAACTATACTGGCCCCGGTCATGTAAAAAATGCATGGAAATGTATTTTTAATGTCATTTTCTAATTTTAAAATTAGTTTAAATATGACATTTTGAATCGAGAGAGATCGGCGGGGCCTCGCTTTTCGGACGTGGCGGGACCCAAACCGAACCCTAGATCCTTCAAGGAAACCCATGTCAACTCTAGACTCCGCGCTTCTGAACGACATCCAGGAAGTCAATCTTTCGTACTTGATGCTGGCGCAACGCCTGCTGCGTGAGAACCTGGCCGCCGGCATGTTTCGCCTCGGTTTCGATGCCGACGTGGCGGACACCATCCTCAAGCTCTCTCCCGCCCAACTCGTCCGGCTTGCCGGGTCCAACTCCGTGATCTGCGGCTTCCGCCTGAATGACGGCCAACTGCTGTCGTCGCTCACGCACGAGGTACTGGGCGGCGTGCTGCAGCAGGCGCATTCCACCATCCTGCTGGCGCAGCAGGATACCTCGCCCGCCTGATTCTTCCCTGACGGCTCCCCATGTCGACGAAAAGCGTGGCCCGCGAGGCCAGCGAAATCCGCCTGGCCACCGAGATGATCCATCTCGGGGCGCGCCTGCAAGTCCTGCAGGCGGAAACCTCGCTCAGCTACGACCGGCTGGCGCGCCTGTACCGCGAGGTCAAGGGGGCTTCGCCGCCCAAGGGCATGCTGCCGTTTTCCGTCGACTGGTTCATGACCTGGCTGCCGAACATCCATTCCAGCATGTTCTACGGCATCTACCAGTTCATGGACCGGTTTACGCCGGCCAAGAAAGCCCACGCCCTGGTCGAGGCCTACAAGCTCTACCTCGAACAGTCCCATGCGGGCACCTTGCCCGGCGACGCGGTCGGCGAACCCGTCCTCAGTTTCACCCGTGCCTGGATGCTGATCCGGTTCTTCGACAGCGGCCTGCTGCAGTTGTCCCACTGCGAGCAGTGTACCGGCGCGTACGTGGCGCACGCGCACGATCCACACAATGGCTTCATCTGTGCGATCTGCAAGCCGCCGCCCCGCGCGGGCAAGACCCGGGCGCGCCGCAAGGCTTCCGAGGCGGGGGATCGCCGATCCATGCAGGCCTGAAGGGGCGCTGCGGTTCCATGTCGCCGGGGTCGTCCGTCGGCCGGCAGTCCGCACGGTGCAGGGATTTGACGACAAAAGACCCTGTTGAATGACGTTTTTGGCTGGGGCGGGCCGGGCGATGATTGACGGTATTTAGATTTCAGGGCGGGCACGTGTTTATCATCTTTGGGTATGGGATCGTCCTGGGCGCGGTGCTCATCAGCTACATCGCCATGGGCGGGCATCTGGGCGCGCTGTACCAGCCGTTCGAATTCGTCCTGATCGGCGGCTCCGCCCTGGGGGCCTACATCGCCGCCAGCAACGGCGCCTCGGTCCGCCTGCTGCTGCAGGCCATCCCCAAGGCGGTGCGGCGCAATCCCTACGGGAAATCCCTGTACATGGAACTCATGGCGCTGCTGTACACCTTGCTGAACAAGGCGCGGCGCGACGGCCTCATGGCCATCGAGTCCGACATCGAGGATCCCGCCTCCAGCCCGATCTTCTCCCAGTACCCCCGCGTGCTGCGCGATGCCAAGCTCATGGAGTTCCTCACGGACTACCTGCGCATCATGATCAGCGGCAACATGAATTCCTTCGAAATCGAGACCCTGATGGACCAGGAGATCGAGGCACTGCACAGCGAACACCACAATCCGGTGAATGCGGTGCGCGCCGTCGCCGATGCCTTGCCCGCCTTCGGCATCGTTGCGGCCGTGCTCGGGGTGGTCAAGGCGCTCGCCGCGGTCGACCAGCCGCCCGTCGTGCTGGCCGATCTGATTTCCAAGGCCATGGTGGGTACCTTCCTGGGCATCCTGCTGTCCTATGGGTTCGTCGCGCCGTTCGCCTCGGCCGTCGAGCGCCAGTCGGTGGCGTCGATCAAGGTGCTGGAGTGCATCAAGGTCACGCTGCTCGCCAGCATGAACGGATATCCGCCGCCCCTGGCCATCGAATTCGGGCGCAAGGTCCTGTTTTCGTCGGTGCGGCCCTCGTTCACCGAACTCGAGTCGCACGTGCGCCAGGCCAAGAGCCAGGCGGCCCGCTAGGACGCCGGGGCATGGCCAAGCTCGATGCAGGCCGGGTCGTCGTCAGGCGCAAGCGCGTCTACGGCGAATCCAGCCACGGCGGCAGCTGGAAGATCGCCTACGCGGACTTCATGACGGCGATGATGGCCTTTTTCCTGGTCATGTGGCTGCTGATGCTGGTGCCGACCCGCGACCTCAAGATCATCGCCGAGTATTTCCGGATGCCGCTCATGACGGCGATCTCGGGCGGCGCCAACATCGATACCAGCGAATCGGTGATCCCAGGCGGGCAACCCAGCGTCGTTCCCAATACTTTTCCGCTGCCCGCGCCCCACCAGAGCGACGGCGCCGAGGATCGGGAGGACGCCGCCCGCCTCGAAAACCTGCAGCGCGAGCTCGAGAACCTGATCGAGCACAACCCCATCCTGCAGCAGTTCCGGCCGCAGCTGCTGTTGGACATGACGCCCGACGGCCTGCGCATCCAGATCCTGGACCAGCAGGCGCGGCCCATGTTCGCCACCGGCAGCGCCATCGTGCAATCGTACATGCGCGACATCCTGCGCGAACTGGCGCCGGTGCTCAGCCGCCTGCCCAACTCGATCACGGTGTCGGGCCATACCGACGCCATGCGCTATGCCGCCGGCGACCGGCAATACAGCAATTGGGAGCTGTCGGCCGACCGCGCCAACGCGGCGCGGCGCGAGCTCGTGGCCGGCGGCCTGGTCGAAAACAAGATCAAGCGCATCCTCGGCCTGGCCGACACGGTCAACCTCATTAAAGAAGATCCGCTCGCGGCCGTTAACCGCCGTATCAGTATATTGGTGCTGAATCGCCGGGCCGAGCGCCAGATCGACCAGCAGAATGCCGCCGGGCAGGACGCCCTGCGTTTGCGCGAGCTCACGGGCGGGACGGTGTCGGTGCCCGAGGCTGCGTCCGCGGGGTCCTCCGAAACCGGTCCGGCGCCGGCATCGGTCGAGGCGGCGCCCCAGGGTCCGGCGGCGGACGGCGAGGCGTCGCCGGCGGTCGCCGCGCCCGCCTCGCCGGCGGGGACCGGTGCCGGGGATGCCGCGGACGAGGCCCAAGGGGCGGTGTCCGCGCATGGCGAACACACCCATGATGGTTGAGGACGACAATGAGCGCTGGTGTGGATCTGAGCGAATTCTTTGACACATTCTTCGACGAGGCCGACGAGCTGCTCGCCGAAATGGAGCAGCTCCTGCTCGGCATCGACCCCAGCGCGCCGGATGCGGACGACCTCAACGCCATTTTCCGGGCGGCGCACTCGATCAAGGGCGGCGCGGCGACCTTCGGCTGCTTCGACGAGCTGGCCAAGACCACGCACCTGCTCGAGAATCAGCTGGACCTCATCCGCCATGGCGAAATGCCCTTGCGCCAGGACATGATCGACCTCTTTCTGGAAACCAAAGACGTGCTGACCGAGCAAGTTGCCGCTTACCGCGGATCCGGGAAACCCGACCAAGACGCCTACGAGCGCATTTGCGCGCAGTTGCGCCAGCTGGCGCTCGAGCAGCAGGGCGAGGCGGCGCTTGCCGAGATCGTCCCGGCGGCGGCCGTCGAGGCTGAGGCGGCTGACGCGCCTGCCGTTGAGGCGCCCCCCTGCGCCGGCCTGCCGCTGCTGGTGCGCATCGACCGGATCAAGGACAAGGACGTCGAGCCCCTGTCGGCCGAGATGGCGCTGATGGGCGAGGTGTTGCACAAGGAACACCGCGACGGCAGGCTTTCGCTCTGGCTCGAGACCACCGCCACGGCCGGCGATATCGAGGCGGTGTGCTGCTTCGTGGTCAACGCCGACCAGGTCACCGTGCGGGCCGAGGCGCTGCCTGGCGCCGCGGCGGACCAGGGTGCTGCTGCGGGCGCGCAGCCCGAGGCGGTCCAGTCTGCGACCCCGCCCGCGGTGGCCGCCGAGCCCTCCGGAAAACCATCGCCCGCACAGCCCCAGTCCGTCGTCGATGGCACCGCCGCAACGGCCGGCCCCGGCACCAGGGCCGGCAAGCCCAAGGAAAACGGCACCATCCGCGTCGGGGTGGAAAAGGTGGATCAGATCATCAATCTGGTCGGCGAGCTGGTCATCACGCAGGCCATGCTGCTGCAGACGTCGCAATCCCTGGACCCGGTCCTCCATGATCGGCTGCTGAACGGCATCGAGCAGCTCGAGCGCAATGCCCGCGACCTCCAGGAGGCCGTCATGTCGATCCGCATGATGCCCATGGACTACGTCTTCAGCCGCTTTCCGCGCGTGGTGCGCGAGAGCGCCACCCGGATCGGCAAGCGCATCCGTCTGGTCACCAAGGGTCAGGCGACCGAACTCGACAAGAGCCTGATCGAGCGCATCATCGATCCGCTGACCCATCTGGTGCGCAACAGCCTGGACCATGGCATCGAGATGCCCGAGGCGCGGCAGGCGCAGGGCAAGGATCCCGAGGGCACCCTGACCCTGTCGGCCCAGCACAGCGGCGGCCAGATCATCATCGACGTCATCGACGACGGGGCGGGCCTCAACCGCGAGCGCATCCTGAAAAAGGCGATCGCGCAAGGCTTTCCGGTGTCCGACGCCACCCCCGACGAGGAACTCTGGCAATTGATCTTCGCGCCGGGCTTCTCGACGGCGGAAAAGGTCACCGACATCTCGGGGCGCGGCGTCGGCATGGATGTGGTGCGGCGCAATATCCAAAGCATGGGCGGGCACGTGCAGCTCTCGTCCCGGGCGGGCGAGGGCACGACCACGCGGATCGTGCTGCCCCTCACGCTGGCGATCCTGGACGGCATGTCGGTGCGGGTCGGCCCCGAAACCTTCATCCTGCCGCTGTCCCACGTCACCGAATCGATGCAAGCCACCGCCGATCAGATCCACCACATCTCGGACACCGAGCGCATGTTGCACGTGCGCGGCGAATACCTGCCGATCGTCGCCCTGCACGAGGTCTTCGACGTCGAGGGCGCAGAGACCGACCTGACGCGCGCGATCGCCGTCGTCCTGCAGGCCGAGGACGTGCGCTTCGCCTTGATGGTCGACCACTTGATCGGCCAGCACCAGGTGGTGGTCAAGAACCTCGAAGCCAATTACCGCAAGGTGCCGGGCATATCCGCGGCCACCATTCTGGGCGACGGCAGTGTCGCGCTGATCGTGGACGTCTTTGCGCTGCGGCGCGCGTCCGCCCTGCGCGCCGCGGCCTGAGTCCTTCAAGTCTCCGGGAGGCAATCATGAATCTCAACCAAAAGCAGGATCAGGCCGAGGGGCAGGGCAGGGAATTCCTGGTCTTCACGCTGGCCGAGCAGGAATACGGCATCGACATCCTCAAGGTGCAGGAAATCCGCGGCTACGACAACCAGTCGGTCACGCGGATCGCCAATGTGCCGTCCTTCATCAAGGGGGTGACCAATCTGCGCGGGGTCATCGTGCCCATCGTCGACCTGCGCATGAAGTTCAACCTCGACAAGGTCGAATACAACCACCAGACCGTGGTGGTGATCCTCAACGTCCATTCACGCGTGGTGGGGGTCGTCGTCGATGGCGTGTCCGACGTCCTGATGCTGCAGTCCTCGCAGATCAGCCCGGCGCCGCAATTCGGATCCGCGTTCTCGACCGAGCACCTGATGGGCATCGGCACGCTGGGCGAGCGCATGCTGATTCTGGTGGACATCGAGAAACTCATGACCAGCGATGAAATGGCGCTGGTCGAAAGCGCGTCGGCTTGATGCGAGGGCTCTTTTGCCGTCGTTCTCCAGTCATCCCATCGTAGGCATCCAGAGGCGAGACTCTTCATGCAAGCACGCAAAAAAAAGGCCCTGTTCGGCGCCCTCAAGGTTCGCACCAGTCTCATCCTGGTGCTGGTTTTCTTCTTTTTCATGCTGATTGCGGGGGCGGCGCTGGGCGTGTACTCGCTCAAGATCAACAATGACGCCCTGCAGAGGATCGTTCGCGATCAGGAGACCGCCTCCAGCATGGACGAGGCCATCAATCAATACCAGGACGTCCAGGTGATGATGGGGCGCGCGATGGCAAGCTTCACCGTCAACAGCGACCTGCTGAACAACAGCATCGCCGCCACCTGGGGCGGCGGGGACGACCAGGCCAGCGGCCTCAGCGATGCCAGCCAGGCCCTGCTGCAGCAGGCCGAAACCCAGATCGCCCGCTCGCGCGAGGCCTTCGCCGCATTCGAGAAGCGCGCCGATGCCACCATGGCACCGGAGAGCGGCTACCAGCGCGTCATCTTCGCCTATGACGAGCTCACCTCCAGCGGCGTCACCAAGCTCCTCGATGCGCTCAAACGCGGCGAGATGGAGGCCTACAACGACGTCCTCGTCAATCTGGTCGTGCCCATGGAGACCAACCTGCAGCAGGCCTACGAGAGCCTCAAGCAATACCAGCGGCTGCACATCAACGACGCCGTTGCCCGCGAGCAAGTCCATTTCCAGCGCGTGGTGCTGATCGTCGCCGTCTCGATGCTGGTCGCCCTGCTGTTTGCGATTTCGGCCTATGTGTTTTTGCAGCGGGTCGTGCTGCGGCCGCTGGTCAACGCCGGCTCGCATTTCGACGGGATCGCGGCGGGCGACCTGACCCGGCCGATCGCGGTCACCTCGCGCAATGAAATCGGCGTGCTGTACGAGGCCATGCGCCGCATGCAGGACGGGCTGTCCCGGACGGTGGCCTCGGTGCGCAGCGGTGTGGGCGAGATCCGCAGCGGTTCGCAGGAAATCTTTGCCGGCAACACCGATCTCAGCAGCCGGACCGAGCAGCAGGCCGCCTCCCTGCAACAGACCGCCGCCAGCATGGAGGAACTCGCCAGCACCGTGCGCCAGAATTCGGACAATGCCGAGCAGGCCGACCGCCTGGCCAAGAGCGCCGCCGAGGTGGCACACCGCGGCGGCGCGGCAGTGGCGGTGGTGGCCGAAACCATGACCGGGATCACCGCCAGCTCGGGCAAGATGTCCGAGATCGTCAGCGTCATCGACGGCATCGCCTTCCAGACCAACATCCTGGCGCTGAACGCCGCGGTCGAGGCCGCGCGCGCCGGAGAGCAGGGCAAGGGCTTTGCCGTGGTCGCCGGCGAGGTGCGTTCGCTGGCACAGCGCAGCGCGCAGGCCGCCAAGGAAATCAAGGGCCTGATCGACGAGTCCATCGGACGGGTGAATGAAGGCTCCGAGCGCGTCGGCGACGCGGCCCGCATCATGGAGGACATCGTCAAGTCCGTCCAGGGCGTGACCGCGATCATGCACGAAATCTCCTCGGCCTCGCGCGAACAATCCGAGGGCATCGGACAGATCAATCAGGCGGTGACCGAGATGGACGGGGTCGTGCAGCAGAACGCGGCGCTCGTCCAGCAGGCCGCCGCCGCGGCGGGATCCCTGCAGGAACAGGCCGAACGCCTCGCCGAGGCCGTCGCGGTCTTCAAGATCCGCGAGGGCGGCGAGGTGATCGATGTGCCGGGCGGCACGCTGGACTACCAGCCTTCGCCCTCCAGACCGGTCCTGGCATTGAATACATGAGGCCCGCGATGCCCGGGCGAGTGCCATGAGCGGCGAGGCGCTGGCGACCTCGTTCTTTTCCCAGCCGGTTCTGCCCAAGGCGGAACCGGCCGAGCTTTTGCGCGCCGTCCAGATCCTGCGCCGGCGCACCGGCATCATCCTTGGCGAACACAAGATGGACATGGCCGCGCGCACCCTGGGCCTGCGTACGCGCCAGGTGGGCCTGGAATCGGTGCGCGACTACGTGTCCATGCTGGAGCTCGATCCGAACGCCCCTGAATGGGAACGATTCATCAGTGCGTTCACGATCAACCATACGGCCTTCTTTCGCGAGCGGCACCATTTCGCGATCCTGGGCGACCTGGTCAGGGCGCGCCGGCGGCCCGTCAACGTCTGGTGCTGCGCCGCCTCCACCGGCGAGGAGCCCTACACCATCGCCATGACGCTGCATGACGCCTGCGGGCAGCCCGAGGCCGGGTTGTCGGTGACCGCCACGGACATCGACGTCCAGGCGATCGAGCAGGCGCGCAAAGGAATCTATACGCTGGACCGGGTCAAGCCCGTGCCGCCCGAATTCCTCAAGCGCTATTTCCTGCGCGGATCGGGCCGGCAGGCGGGCATGGCCATGGTCAAGCCCGTGCTGCGTGACATCGTGTCCTTCGACGTCCTGAACCTGGTGGCGCCGCAGTGGCCGTTCAGCCAGAAATTCGACGCCATCTTTTGCCGCAACACCATGATTTACTTCGACAAGCAAACCCAGACCCGGATCCTCGAGCGCTTCGCGCCGCTGCTCAAGCCCGGCGGCCTGCTGTTTGCCGGACATTCCGAGAACTTCACGTACCTGACCAAGGCCTGGCGCCTGAAGGGACAGACCGTTTATACCCTGGCTTGATCGCGGGGGCGCAACAGCATGGCATCCATGAAGAAAATTCGCGTTTTGTGTGTGGACGACTCGGCGCTGGTCCGCAGCCTCATGAGCGAGATCATCAATGGGCAGGCCGACATGGAGGTCGTCGCCACCGCGCCCGACCCGCTCGTCGCCCGCGAACTCATCAAGCAGCACAACCCGGACGTGCTGACCTTGGACGTCGAAATGCCGCGCATGGACGGATTGGACTTCCTCGAGCGCCTGATGCGCCTGCGGCCGATGCCGGTGGTCATGGTGTCCTCGCTGACCGAGCGCAATTCCGAGGTCACCCTGCGCGCGCTGGAGCTCGGTGCGGTGGATTTCGTGACCAAGCCCAAGCTCGGCTTGCGCGATGGCCTGCTGGAATACAGCGACATGATCGCCGACAAAATCCGCGCCGCCGCGCTGGCCCGCCCGCGCCGGCGCCAGGCGGTGGACAGCGGCGTCCGGCAGCGCCTGGCGCAGGCCTTCTCGACGACCGAGAAACTCGTCCTGATCGGCTCCTCCACGGGCGGCACCGAGGCCATCCGGCACGTCCTCGAGCCGCTGCCGGCCAACAGCCCCGCCATCATGATCACCCAGCACATGCCCGCCGGCTTTACCAAATCCTTCGTCCAGCGCCTGGACGGCCTGTGCGCGGTCAGCGTGCACGAGGCCGAGGACGGCCAGCGGGTGCTGCCGGGCCACGTGTACCTGGCGCCCGGCGGCGTCGCCCACATGAAGCTTGCGCGCTCGGGCGCCAACTATGTCGTCAAGCTGGAATATTCCGAACCCGTCAACCGCCACCGGCCCTCGGTGGACGTGCTGTTCCATTCGGCCGCGCAGGTGGCGGGCAAGAATGCCATCGGGGTCATCCTCACGGGCATGGGCAAGGACGGCGCCCAGGGCATGCTGGCCATGCGCGAGGCGGGGGCGCGCACGTTTGCGCAGGACGAGGCCAGCTGCGTCGTCTTCGGGATGCCGCGCGAGGCCTTGTTGATCGGCGCGGCCGAGGAGGCCGTGCCGCTGGCCGACATGAGCGAGCGGATACTCAAGAGCGCCGGTGCGTACGGGCACCGGGTCTGAGGCCGACCGCCCTGGATTCACATTGAATATGTACATACACCTTTAGGAGAGTGATCGGTGGTACAGAAAAACATGAAAATCCTGATCGTCGACGATTTTCCGACGATGCGCAGGATCATCAAGAACCTGCTCAAGGACCTCGGCTTCGAGAATGTCGACGAGGCCGAGGACGGCGTCATCGGCCTCGAGAAGCTGCGCAACGGCAGTTTCGACTTCGTGGTCTCGGACTGGAACATGCCCAACATGGACGGGCTGACGATGCTGCAGCAGGTCCGGGCCGACCCGAACCTGTCCTCGATCCCGGTCCTGATGGTGACGGCCGAGGCCAAAAAGGAAAACATCATCGCGGCGGCCCAGGCCGGGGCAAGCGGTTACGTGGTCAAGCCCTTCACCGCGGCGACCCTCGAGGAAAAACTCAACAAGATCTTCGAGAAACTCTGAACGGAGGCCCTCATGACAACGGATGACAACATCGGGATCGGGTCCTTGCCCGACGAATCGGTCGACCTGATTCACCGGATCGCGCAGTTGACGCGGATGCTGCGCGAAAGCATGCGCGAACTGGGCCTGGACCAGGCCATCAAGGACGCGGCGCACGCAATCCCCGATGCGCGCGACCGGCTGCACTACGTCGCCCAGATGACCGAGCAGGCCGCCAATCGCGTCCTCAACGCCGCCGAGCAGATCCAGCCCTGGCAGGACGCCCTGGACAGCCAGGCGCGTGACCTGGATGCCCGCTGGCAGGCATGGTTCGACCATCCGGTCGAACTGGACCAGGCGCGTGAACTGGTGGACGCCACGCGGACCCTGCTCAAGGATATTCCGCAGAAGACCCAGGCCACGCAGCAGAACGTGATGGAAATCATCATGGCCCAGGACTTCCAGGACTTGACCGGCCAGGTGATCATGAAAATGCTGGGCGTGGTCACCGCCATCGAGACCGAGCTGGTGCAGGTATTGATCGACAATGCGCCCCAGGAGCGGCGCGAGGAAACCCGCACCCTGTTGAACGGGCCGGCCGTCAAGCCCGAGGGCAAGGCCGACGTGGTGACCAACCAGGACCAGGTCGACGACCTGCTGGCGAGCCTGGGGTTCTGACCGGGACGCCGCGCGACGGGATAGTATGCCATTGCGGATGAAAACCAGCGATCGGGATGAATCATGAATTGAAGCGCTAATCCAGCCCATGACAGAATGGGCCGGTCGAAAGGAGGCAACATGAAAAAGAATCACGGGAGGACCTTCGGCCTTGGACGATTGCTCAATCGTCTCAGCCACGGACGTGCGACGCTCGCCGACCGCTCCTGGACACTCAGCCCCGTGGCCTGGTCGGTGGGCCGTTTCCTGGATTCCCTGAGGACGCGTTTTGTGGTGATGCGCCATTCCAGCATCCAGATCTCCATCAATGCCGCCCGCCTGCAGGCCTATACCGAGGAATGCGAGACCTTGGCCCAGGAACAGGCGCACGAGGCCGACGGCCTGTCGGCGCAGGGCAGCCAGATCGCCAGCCTGTCCGAACAGACCAACGAGACCGTCATCGAGATGGCCGAGTCCTTCCGCACGCAGCTGCAATCCCTGGTGGATACGCGCTCGCGCCTCGACGAGCTGCATGACCGGGTCGGCCGCGTGGCGGCGCAGATGGAAACCTTTTCCGGCGTGGTGGCGCAACTGAACGAGCGCGCCCGCTCGGTCGAGGACACCAGCCACCTGATCAAGGACATCGCCCTGCAGACGCACCTGCTGGCGCTGAACGCCGGGGTCGAGGCGGCGCGCGCGGGCGAGGCGGGCAAGGGATTCGCCGTGGTCGCCAGCGAGGTCGGCAAGCTCGCCGAACGCGTCAACGCCGCCACCGGCGACATCGTCCGGCACACGGGCGAGATCCTCGATCTGGTCACCAGCACCCGGCGACAGACCAGCCATATCCATTCCGACATGTCGGCCTCCAACACCATGGTGGGGGATTTCTCCCAGCAGTTCGCAGCGCTGGTGGGTGAACTCGAGGACATGGGGCGGCAGATGGACCTGGTCGCCGACAATGTGTCGCAGGTCAACCAGACCAATCACGACATGAGCGACGCCATTGCGCGCATCGCCTCGCACAGCGTCCAGGTGCTGGACCGGATGGGCACCATGCGCGGCCAGGTGCGCGGCGTGCGCCTGCAAACCGAGAGCCTGCAGGAAATGCTGGCGGCCCTGCGCACCGGACGCACGCCCTTCGATGCCGTGGTCAATATCCTGGAGTCCATGCGCGAGGCCTGCATCCGCCTGTTGCGGCAAGCGCAGCAGCAGGGGCTCGATGTCTTCGATCGGTCGTACCGCCAGATCCCGGGCAGCAATCCGCCGCGCTATCACGTCGGCTACGATGCCACCATCGACCAGCCCCTGCAGCGGATCCTGGATTTCGTCCTGGACCAGTTGCCGGCCGGCTATTATGCGATCCTGATCGATGCCAACGGCTATGCGCCCACCCACAATGCCCGCTATGCGCGCCAGCCGACCGGCGACGTCGTGCACGACACATTGAATGTGCGCGACAAACGCCTGTTCGACGACCAGATCAGCAAGAACGCCATCGCCAACAAGGGCAGCGTCATGTGCCAGACTTACATGCGCGACACGGGCGAGATCATCACCGACGTGTCGATCCCGGTCGATCTGGACGGCACCCGCTGGGGCGCGGTGCGCATGGGCCTGGATTATCTGCGCTACGAGGAACTGACCGGCCAGGCCACCGCCCAGCCCCGGCTGGCAAGCACATGAACTGCCTCGCTTAAGCGGCCTTGCTTGGCGGATCGCGGGGACGGCGCGGGGGCTAGAATCCAGGCTGTCCCAATTTCCCGACGCCCGCCCGCATGGCCGAGGATAGCGATCTCGAAAAAACCGAACCCGCCTCGCCCCGGCGCCTGGAAAAGGCGCGCGAGGAAGGGCAGGTTGCGCGTTCCCGCGAGCTGGGTACTTTCCTGGCGATCATGGTCGGGGCCGGCAGCCTGTGGTTTGGCGCCGAGCACATGTACCGCACCCTGAACGGCGTGCTGCGCGGCGGTCTGTGGTTCGATCCGCGCATCGCGCGCGACACGACGGTCATGATCGACCAGGCGGGCGATGCCGCCTGGCAGGCCCTGATCCTGGTGCTGCCGATCTTTGGCCTGCTCGCTTTGGTGGGCGTGTTCTCGTCGGTGGCGCTGGGCGGCTTCCTGCTCTCGCCCAAGGCGCTGGAGCCCAAGTTCGAGCGCATGAATCCCCTCAAGGGCTTCAAGCGCCTGTTCGCCATGCAGACCCTGATCGAGCTGATCAAGACCATTGCCAAGGCGCTGCTGATCGGCACGGTGGGCGTCATGGTGATCTGGCACTATCGGGGCGACATGCTGTCCTTGACCCACATGGCGCCCACCGAGGCGCTGGTGCGCGGCCTCGGCCTGGTGGCCTTGTGCTGCCTGCTGATCGCGGCCTCGCTGATCATCGTCGTGCTGATCGACGTGCCCTGGCAATTGTGGAACCACTACAAGCAGTTGCGCATGTCGCGCGAGGACGTCAAGCAGGAACACAAGGAAAGCGACGGCGACCCGCACGTCAAGGGCCGCATCCGCCAACAGCAGCGCGAGATGGCGCGCCGCCGGATGATGTCGGCGGTGCCCGGCGCCGACGTGGTCGTCACCAATCCCACGCACTATGCGGTGGCCCTGCGCTATCTCGAGGGGCAGGGCGGGGCGCCCACCGTCGTTGCCAAGGGGTCCGGCCTGATCGCCGCCCGCATCCGCGAACTGGCCGCCGAGCATCGCGTCGCCACGCTCGAGGCGCCGCCGCTGGCGCGCGCCCTCTACCACCACGTACCGCTCGACCACGAGATCCCGGCCGTCCTCTATTCGGCCGTGGCCGAGGTGCTGGCCTGGGTGTACCAATTGCGCCGCTGGCACGAGGGCGCGGGCGCGCCGCCCACGGCGCCGCGCGCACTGTCCGTGCCGTCCGAACTGGATACGCGCGCAGGCTCGTTTGCTGCATCGACCGCCCCATGAACGCATTTCTCGCTTTTCTCAAGTCGCAAGGCGCCGGACAGGCCCGTCTGATGGCCGGCCCGGTGTTGATCCTCATGGTGCTCGCCATGATGATCCTGCCCCTGCCGCCCTTCATCCTCGACCTGCTGTTCACCTTCAATATCTCGCTGTCGGTGATGATCCTGCTGGTGGCCATGTTCACCCGCAAGCCGCTGGACTTTGCCGCCTTCCCGTCGGTGCTGCTGTTCGCCACGCTGCTGCGCCTGTCGCTGAACGTGGCCTCGACGCGCGTGGTGCTGCTGAACGGCCACAAGGGGCCGGCCGCCGCCGGCCAGGTCATCGAGGCCTTCGGCCATTTCCTGGTGGGGGGCAATTTTGCGGTCGGGATCGTGGTCTTCGTCATCCTGGTGATCATCAATTTCGTCGTCATCACCAAGGGCGCCGGCCGCATCGCCGAGGTGGGCGCGCGCTTTACGCTGGACGCCATGCCCGGCAAGCAGATGGCCATCGACGCCGACCTGAATGCGGGCCTGATCGGCGAGGACGATGCGCGCCGCCGCCGTGCCGAGGTCTCGCAGGAGGCCGAGTTCTACGGCGCCATGGACGGCGCCAGCAAGTTCGTGCGCGGCGATGCGGTGGCCGGCCTGCTGATCATGATCATCAATATCGTGGGCGGCCTGATCGTGGGGGTGGCCCAGCACGACATGCCGGTGGGCGAGGCCGGCCGGGTGTATACCCTGTTGACGATCGGCGACGGCCTGGTGGCCCAGATTCCCGCCCTCGTGATCTCGACGGCGGCGGGCGTGGTGGTCTCGCGCGTGGCGACCGACCAGGACATCGGCCAGCAGATGATGGGCCAGTTGTTCTCCAACCCCAACGTCATGTTCATCACCGCCGGCATCCTCACGCTGATGGGCCTGATCCCGAACATGCCGCACGTCGCCTTCCTGCTGCTGGCGGCGATCATCGGCGGCGTGGGCTGGGCGCTGTACCAGCGCCAGCAGCGCGACCAGGCCAGCGCCGCCGAGGAACCCGCCCGCGCCGAGGCGGCCGTGGCCGCCGCCGCGGCCGAGGCCAGCTGGGACGATGTCTCGGTGGTGGATCCACTGGGCCTGGAGGTCGGCTACCGCCTCATTTCCCTGGTCGATCACGAGCAAAACGGCGAACTCCTGCACCGCATCCGCAGCTTGCGCAAGAAATTCGCCCAGGAAATGGGCTTTCTGCCGCCGGTCGTGCACATCCGCGACAACCTCGAGATCAAGCCCACCGACTACCGCATCCTCTTGTTCGGTGTCGAGATCGGCCGCGGCGTGGCCCTGGTGGGCCAGTGGCTGGCGATCGATCCGGGTGGCGTGACGATGAAGCTGCAGGGCACCGAGACCACCGATCCCGCCTTCGGCCTGCCGGCGACCTGGATCGATGTGTCTTTGCGCGAGCAGGCCCAGATCGCCGGCTATACGGTGGTGGATGCCGCGACGGTGGTCGCCACCCACCTGAACCACCTGATGCACCGCCATGGCGCCCGGCTGCTGGGCCGCCAGGAGGTCCAGCAACTGCTGGATCACGTCGGGCGCGAGCTGCCCAAGCTGGTCGAGGACTTGGTGCCCAAGACCCTTTCCCTGTCGCAGCTGCAGAACCTGCTGCGCGGCCTCCTGGACGAGGAGGTGCCCATCCGCGACGTGCGCTCCATCCTCGAGACGGTCACCGAGCACGCCCCGCGCCTGGCTGCGCTCAATCCCTCGGGCGGGCCCGACCAGGGGGAATTGCTGGCTCTGGTGCGCGTGGCCCTGGGCCGCGCCATCACCCAGCACTGGTTCCCGGGCGAGGGCGAGCTGCGGGCCATCGGCCTGGATGCCCGCCTCGAGCGCGTCCTCATGCAGGCCATGGGCGGCAACGGCGCACTCGAACCCGGCCTGGCCGAGAGTCTGCTGGCCGACACCCTGCGGGTCGTGCAGGAGCAGGAAGACAAGGCCGAGGCGCCGGTGCTCGTCGTTCCGCCGTCCCTGCGCGCCTCGCTGTCGCGCTTCCTGCGCCATCACATTCCGCAAATGGGGGTGCTGTCCAGCGCCGAGATCCCTGACGAGCGCATGATGCGCATCACCGCCGTCATCGGCGGGAGCAGCGGATGAACATCAGCCGTTTCTTCGGCGCCACGAATCGCGAGGCCATGCGCCAGGTGCGCCTGGCGCTGGGCCCCGACGCCCTGATCATCTCGAACAAGCGCATCAACGGCGGGGTCGAGATCCTGGCGACCGACCAGACCCCCGAGTCCCCGCCGGTTGCCGGCGCGCCCGCGGCGCCGATACCTCCGGCCCCATCCGCGCGGCCGGCGGCGGCCGTCCGTCCCGCCGTGCCGCCGCAGGAGCAGGACGTCGTGGGCGCCATCGGCGAGCTGCGCGGTTCGCTCGAGAGCCGCATCGACGAGCTGTTGTGGGGCAACCAGTTGCGGCGTGCGCCGGCTGCGGTGATGCTGTTTCAGACGCTGCTGCGCTTTGGTTTCAGCACGGCCCTGCTGCGGGCCATGCTCAAGCGCCTGCCCGAACACCTGGGCGAGCGAGCCGCATTCCAGTGGGCGCGCGGCGAGCTCGTCAAGCACCTGCCGGTCCTGGCCACCGAGGAGGCGTTGTGGCGGCCGGGGCTCGTCCTGGCACTGGTCGGCCCCACCGGGGTCGGCAAGACCACCACGATCGCCAAGCTCGCGGCGCGCTGCGTGCGGCGGGCCGGTCCCGGAAGCCTCGTCCTGGTCACTACCGACACCTACCGGATCGGGGCGCACGAGCAACTGAAGATCTACGGCCAGATGCTGCACGTGCCCGTACACGTGGTGCAGGACATCCACGAGATGCGGCGCGTCGTCCAGGGCGTGCGGGACGACCAGACGGTCCTGATCGACAATGTCGGCATCAGCCAGCGCGACCAGGCCCTGCCCGAGCAGGCGGCCCTGCTGGCGGGCGCGGGGCGCGACGTCTCGCGGTTGTTGGTGCTCAATGCCTCCAGCCATGGCGATACCCTCGACGAGGTGGCGCGCTCGTACGCCGGAGACGGCGGCACGCCGCTGCGCGGCTGCATCATCACCAAGCTGGACGAAGCCAGCCGCCTGGGTGCCGCGCTGGACACCGCGATCCGCTATCAATTGCCCATCCATTACGTCTCCAACGGGCAGAAGGTGCCCGAACACTTGCTGTTCCTGTCGGCGGCCGCGCTGGTCGACCATGCCCTGGCGCCGGCACAGGGCGGGCGCACGCTGTACGCCCCTACCGAGGCCGACCTGGCGGCCCTGCTGTCCATGACGCGACCGGTCGAGGATCCGGAAGAGGCGGCCGCCGCCCAACGCCGCAAGGCGCTGCTGCCTCGTCTGCTGACCCTGTCGGCCCACGGCGGCGAAACGCTCGCCGACGAAGACCTGCGGGCGGCGGTCGCCGCCCTGGACGAGGATCCGGTCCTGTCCGAGGGCTACACGCTGTGGCGCATCCGGGGCACGGCCGGGGCGCCGCGCGCGGCCGAAGGTGTCGGCCGCCTTCGGGGCGCCGCCCGGCGCGAACTGGCCGAGCCCGACGCCTCGGCGCTGGCGGTGCACGGCCGTATTCCCGTGCGCCCGGGGGCGCGGCGCGGCACCTGGGTCACCAGCGCCTGCTGCGGCCTCGACGGCCGCATACTGGCGGCGACATCCCAGCAGTGGCTGCTGGCCGAGGGCTGGTATTCCTCGACCGGCTCGCATCGACCGTCCGTGCCTTCGCAGACCGACGCCTTGCTGGCGCAGATCGATGCCGAATCCGGTGCGGCCGCCGGCCCCGTACTGCATGTCTTCGAAGGGGGAACGCCCGCATTATGGCGGACACTGGAATCGCGAGGGCTGGCCTGGCTCGCGCAGTGCGGCGCCCGCACCCGGGTCTACGAGGACGGCGAGCCGGCCACGCTGTCGGCCGCCTGCCGCCGCCTGGACGTCCAGCCCGTGGCCGCCGAGACGTTCGCCCACCGGCCGCCCCTCGCCGGCCTGGACGACGCTCACGTCGCCCTATGGGCGGGCGTGGGTCCGGTCAGCTTGCATTCACGCGGTGGCGCGCCTCTTGCCGTGCGTGCGGTCTGTCTGCGGGCCGTCGATCGCCGCGACGGCCGCGAGTTGCGCCGCTGGCATGCCATGGCCTCGCTACGCGGGCCCGAGGATCCCGCCATCCTGGCGCGCGCCCTGGCCGCGCGCATCGATTGCCAGGCGGCATGGCGCCTGGCCGCGGCGACGCTCGAGGACGCCGATGGCGGGGCCGACGCCTTGCTGGACGACAGTCTCGCAGCGGCCCAACTGGGCTTGGCGGCGTGGCGCCTGTGGCGCGACCCGCGCCTGGCGCGCAGCGCCTCGGTGTGCGCCCGCCTGCTCGGCCAGAACGCATTGCGGCCTGCGCAGGCCTCTGCGGCGCTGGTCAAGCTCTATGCCCTGAAGGAAATGCTGGGCTGAAATTCGGCGCCTGGACTCGCCATGCACCGAAGTCGAGGCGCGGTTACGGCCGTGAGAGGCGGCCCTTGGCGTCGTAGAGGTCCTCGCCCATCAGCGCGCGCAGGGTATCCAGCGCGCGGCGGTTGCTGGCAATGAACATGTCGAGGATCTGGCCGTTGCGCCCGTTCAGTTCGCTGGCCTGTGCGGCGAGCTCGAACAGCGCATCAAAGGGTTCGCGCAGGACGGGATGCGCAAAGACCGCCGCCTCGACCCCATCGCGGTCGGATCCGAAGCCCAGGCGCGCCAGGCGTTCGGCGCGTTCGCGGTCGAGTTCGCCCAGGCGCTGGGCGTAGTCGTTCTTGCGGGCCGTCAGGGCCTCCAGGGTTTCGTTGGGCGTTGAATCCAGCAGCAAGGCGGATTCGTCTTCGAGGGTCTGGATGAATTCGCGGACCAGCGCCGATTGCCGGTCGATGCAGTGCAGCAGGGCCTCGGCCTCGGTGCTCATTTCAGCAGGTCGCGGACACTGGCCAGCAGGCCGTCGGCGATGCGGCCCGGATCGATCTGCAGTTCGCCCGAGGCCAGGGCGTCGCGGATTTGCTGGACGCGTTGCGCCTGGATGTCGGCGCTGCCGTCCTGCAGGGCCGACAGGTTGCGCGCCGCGGGGCTGAGGTCCACCGACGAGGACCGGCCGGCGCCGGTTTTCTGGGACGAGGCATTGCCGTGGCCCGGCTCGGTGCGTGATCCTCCGGCGACCCCGGTCAGCGGGGAATTGGACGAAGTGGAACTGATTTTCAAGGTCGTCTCCGGGGAGTCAGGTCTGGGGCGTTGCCGCTGCTATTGATGTAACGGCGCCGGGACCGTGAAATTTAGAGCAAATCCCCATGCCCCTACATCATAACCTGAACAGTATGCGCGTCGATCACGGTGCCGGTAATGATCTGCCCGGAACCCGTGCGCACCTGGATCTGACTGCCCGGCGCCCCCGATTCCAGGGCCTGGCCCTCGCCGGTGATGACGAAACCCACGCCGCGCGCCACCGTGCGGATCATATTGCCGCGTTCGATCGATTGGGGATCGCGCAGGGCATTGCCCTGGATGGGCGAGCCCTTGGCGATGCGGCGCGTCGCCACCCAGCCGACGATGTGCGAAGGATCGCCGATCAGACGATTGTTGCGCAGCAGGTCGCCTTCGCGCGTGTCCAATTCGTCCAGGGACAGGGTCTCGCCCCGGTTGATCGTGCGGTTGGCGACGAAATAGTGCCCCATGATGCGCACGCTGGCCTGCACGTACAGGGTCCAGGGGTGGGGGGCCAGGCAGCGGACGCCCACCGAGGTGCGCGAACGCAAAGCGCCGCCGGGCAGGAAGGCCTCGAGTTCGGCGCAGGCGGGCTGCTGGGTGATGCGTGGTTCGTCCACCGAGACGACCGGCGTGCCCGGGTGGCTGGCGGCCATGTCGCGCAGCAGGGCCTCGGCCTGGGCGGCCACCGCGGCGGGATCCTGGATGCCCGTCGGGGCGTCCTGAGCCGCAGCGGCCCATGCCGCGCCCGCAAGCAGCAGAGAAAATAAGCGGCGTCCTGGCATGGGAGGATTGTAGTGCCCCGGCGCGGCGCGGGCATCAGGTGAATTGGCCGACAAACAGCGCTTTGTTTTGATGTTTGTGGCGCGCGGCCCCGACTTACTATGGTGCCGTGCGATAGGGCCCCAAGGGCGCGAGAGCGTCCCGGCCGGATCGCGCGCATGAATACTTACACACGGACAGCCATGATCGATCGCATCGGCAAGGAATTCGAGTTCCAGCAAACGGCCCTGTCGCTGCGCCAGCATCGCCAGGAAATCCTGGCGACGAACATCGCCAACGCCGATACCCCCAACTACAAGGCGCGCGACATCGATTTCGCGGCCTCGCTGCGCGGGGCGCTGGACGAGCGCATGCGGTTGCCCGATACGGCGCTGACCTTGACCTCGGCACGCCACATCCCGGCCCAGGCACATTCCGCGGGGCCGGCCGAGGAACTGTATCGCGTGCCCTCCCAGCCCAGCATCGACGGCAATACCGTCGACATGGACGTCGAGCGCGTGCAATTTGCCGACAACACCGCGCGCTACCAGGCCGACCTGACGCTGATCGACCGGCGCATCAAGTCCCTGCAGGCGGCCATGCAGCAATAAACGGATTCCAGGTAACCCCCATGTCATCGACCAGCATTTTCCAGATCGCGGGATCGGCCCTCACGGCCCAATCCCAGCGCATGAACGTGTCGGCCAGCAACATCGCCAACGCCAACAGCGCGGTGGGCCCGGACGGCCAGCCCTACAAGGCCCGGCAGGTGGTCTTTCAGATGACGCCGCAGGGCCCGTCCGAGGCCGTCGGCGGGGTCAAGGTCACCGGGGTCGTCGAAAGCGCTGCGCCCCCGCGCCTGCAATACGACCCGGGCAATCCGCTGGCCAATGCCGATGGCTACGTCACGCTGCCCAACGTCGACGTGGTGGCCGAAACGGTGAACATGATCTCCGCCTCGCGCTCGTACCAGGCCAACGTCGAGGTCATCAACACCGCCAAGGCCCTGATGGCCAAGACCCTGACCCTGGGTCAATGAGGAACGCCATGACGACCGTCTCCGACACCACCGCCACGAACGCCGCCGCCCTGGCCAACGCCCAGACCAAGAGCCTCATGGGCGACACCCAGGACCGCTTCCTGACCCTGCTGGTGACGCAACTGCAGAACCAGGATCCCCTGAATCCCATGGACAACGCCCAGGTCACCTCGCAGATCGCGCAGTTGTCCACGGTCAACGGCATCCAGCAGCTGAACAACACCCTGCTGGCGCTGTCCGGCCAGATGGACATGTCCCAGTCCCTGCAGGCCGCCTCGCTGATCGGCAAGCAGGTGCTGATCCCGGGCGAAAAGGTATCCCTGGGCAGCGACGCCGCCGACCCGACGATCAAGTCCGCCACGCCCTTTGGCATCGACCTGATCTCGGGTTCGTCCAAGACCATCGTGTCGATCGTGGACGCCAGCGGCGCCCTGGTGCGCAAGCTCGACCTCGGCGCCATGGACGCGGGCGTCTATGCCTTGAGTTGGAACGGCAAGGACGACAACGGTGCCTTGGTGGCCGATGGCGCCTACAGCGTCCAGGTGTCGGCCGTGGATGCCGACGGCAATCCGGTGTCCGCGCAGGCGCTGACCTCGGGCACGGTCGGCAGCGTCGCCTATACCTCCGAGGGCTTGAAGCTCGACCTCGGCCTGGCGGGCAAGATTTCCCTGCTGGACATCCGGCAGATCATGTAATCCGCGGCGGCGCGGCCATCCGGCGCGCCGCTTTCATCGAACGACGAATCACGCACTGACGAGGTAGAACATGGGTTTCGGACAAGGTCTCAGCGGATTGAACGCCGCAGCGCAGAATCTGGACGTCATCGGCAACAATATCGCGAACTCGGCCACTGTGGGCTTCAAGGCCGGCAGCGCGTCGTTCGCCGACGTGTTCGCCAACTCGCGCGTCGGCCTGGGGGTGCAGCTGGCCTCGGTCAACCAGCGCTTCACCACCGGCACGGTGACTGCCACCGGCAACCAATTCGACATGGCCATCGACGGGGCGCGGGGCTTCTTTGTCGTACAGACGCCCAATGGCGAGCAGTTCTACACGCGCAACGGCGAATTTTTTGCCGACAAGGAAAATCGGATCGTCAACGTCCAGGGCCAGCAGCTCATGGGCTATGCGGCGGGCACGTCCAACCTGATCGGCATGACCGTGCCGGTGGGCAACCTCCCGCCCGTGGCCACCAGCAACATCGCCAACAAGGTCAACCTGGACGCCAATGACGCCGTGGTGCCCAATACCTCCAATCCCGAGACCGTCGGCCGGATCGATCTGACCCGCGACGGCATGACCACGACCTATCACTACCGCATCACGGGTGGCGTCTACTCGTGGGTCGACAGCACGGGCGCGACGGCGGGTCCGATCCCGCCCGCGGGTACGTATAAGACCGGCACCAGTACGCCGGCCACTTCCGTCACGTTCGCGGGCGGCGTGCCGGCCGGGGCCCTGCCGGGGTCGGGCGGCAACGTGGCGGGCGGCACGATCACACCGGCCGGCCCTGTAGGTACGGTTTACCTGGATGGCGTGCCCCATTACTACCGGACCGACGGCGCGGGCACCTATGAGTGGTACCAGGACGCAGGCGGCACGACGGTCGCCAATGTGGGGGATATCGGATACCCGGTGGACGGCACGTACCAGTCGGGTGCCGAGGCCGATGCAACCGTGTCGTTCTCGTCACCGGGCACGCCCGCCAGCGCGCTGCCCGCGGGCACCGACAACGTGGCGTACATCGCCCCGGTGACGGCGATTCCCTTCGATCCCAACAATCCCGATTCGTTCTCGAACTCCACGCCGATCACGGTGTACGACTCGCTGGGCAACGAGCATCGCCTGACCCAGTACTACACCAAGCGTCCCGCCGCCGGCGGCAACAGCACCTGGGAAGTCAATTTCCTCATCGACGGCCAGACGCCCACCAGCGGCGGCTCGACGACCCTGACCTTCGATTCGGCCGGCCGCCTGATCAGCGTGCCGTCCAGCAGCACCGTGGCGCTCGCCGCGCCCGGCGGCACCGCGTCACCGGCGGCGCCGATGAGCATCCGCGTCGACTTCAGCGGCTCGACGCAATTCGGGGGCGGCCATACCCATAACTTCATCGCCGATGGCTCTTTCACCGGTGAATACGCCAGCACCTCGGTCAGCGAGACCGGCGAGGTCGTGGCCAATTACACCAATGGCGAAAAACTGGTCGTCGGCACACTGGCGCTGGCCGATTTCTACAACCTGCAGGGCCTGCGCTCGGTGGGCGGGGTCGCCTGGGCCGAAACCGCCACCTCCGGGCAACCCATCATGGGCCGCCCGGGCAGCAACGGCCTGGCGACCATCAAGGGGCAGGCCATCGAGGAATCCAATGTGGACCTCAGTCAGGAACTGGTCAACATGATCATCGCCCAGCGCACCTACCAGGCCAACGCCCAGACGATCAAGACGCAGGACCAGATCCAGCAAACGCTGATCACCATGCGCTAAACGGATCAGCCGGCATGGATCGCATCCTCTACACGGCCGCCAACGGCGCGGCCCGGGTCCTCGAGCAGCAATCGGTCATCTCCAACAATATGGCCAATGTTGCGACGACCGGATTTCGCGAACAGCTCGCGATCTACCGCTCGGTCCCGGTGGTGCCGCAGGCGGGCGAGCTGCCCACGCGCGTCGCCACCGCGGCCTCGACGCCCGGCAGCCATTTCCGCCAGGGCAACATGGCCGAGACCGGCCATGCGCTGGATGCGGCCATTGCCGGATCCGGCTGGTTCGCGGTGCGCACGCCGCAAGGGGGCGAGGCCTATACCCGCGCGGGCGAGTTCGCCGTCGACGCGCAGAACCAGCTCGTCACCCAATCGGGCCTGCCGGTGCTCTCGGCCGACGGGCAGCCCATCCAGGTCCCCGAGCGCGGCAGCATCACCTTCGCCACCGACGGGCAGATCAGCGCACTGGGCGCGGGCGACAATCCACGCGACATCCAGCTGATCGCCCAGTTGAAGCTCGTCAACCCGCCTGCGAATCAGCTGCAGCGCGGCGGCGACGGGCTGTTCCGCCTGGCGCAGGGGCAAGCCGCGCCGGCCGATCCGACGGTCAAGATCGCGCCCGGCTTCGTGGAACAGAGCAACGTCAATCCCGCCTCGGCCATGGTGGCCATGATCGCCAACGCGCGCCAGTTCGAGCTGCAGATGCAGGTCATCAAGCACGCCAGCAGCAACGAAGAACGCGGCAATTCCATACTTTCGGCGGGCTGATCCCGCGCCGCCCCTGAACAGGACCCACCGACATGATTCGTTCCCTTTGGATCGCCAAGACCGGTCTGGAAACCCAGCAGACCAGCATGGATGTGATTTCCAACAACTTGGCCAACGTCAACACCACGGGCTTCAAGCGCAGCCGCGCCGTGTTCGAGGACCTGATGTACCAGACCCTGCGCCAGCCCGGCGCCCAGGTGGGGGCGGCCAACCAGCTGCCCTCGGGCCTGCAGATCGGCACCGGCGCGCGCACGGTGGCCACCGAGCGCATCCACACGCAGGGCAACCTGCAGGAAACGGGCAACAACCTGGACATCGCCATCCAGGGCAATGGCTTTCTGCAGGTCGAGCTGCCCGACGGCACGTTCGCCTACACCCGCGACGGCAGCCTGCAGGTCGACCAGAACGGCATGCTGGTCACCGCCGGCGGCTATCCGGTGCAGCCGGGCATCAACATCCCGGACAACGCGCTGACCATCTCCGTCGCCCGCGACGGCACGGTGTCGGTGACCCAGCCCGGCGCCACGGGCACGAACGTCGAGGTCGGCCAGCTGCAGCTGGCCACCTTCATCAACAGCACCGGCCTGCAGAGCCAGGGCGAAAACCTTTACCTCGAGACCGATGCGTCGGGGCCGGCCAACCTGCTGCAGCCCGGCCTGGACGGCGCCGGCGTGCTGCTGCAGAACTTCGTGGAAACCTCGAACGTGAACGTCGCCGAGGAACTGGTCAAGATGATCACCACCCAGCGCGCCTTCGAAATGAACAGCAAGGCGGTGCAGACCTCCGACCAGATGCTGGCGCGGCTGACGCAGCTGTAATCACAATGCCGATGAAGGGATTGCGTCGTTTTACGGGAGCCTGGGCGGCTGCGCTGGCCCTGGTCCTGTCCGGCTGCGCGCTGGTGCCGCCCGAGCCCATCGTGACCGGTCCCTTGACGGCGCCGCCTCCGCCGCCATTGCCGCCCGCCGCCCTGGCCAACGGCTCGATCTACCAGCCCACGGCCTACGGCAACTATCCCCTGTTCGAGGACCGCCGCCCGCGCAACGTGGGCGACATCGTGACGGTGGTCATCCAGGAAAAGACCAACGCCGCCAAGAGCGTGGACACCAGCACCAACCGCAGCGGCAGCGCCTCGATGGACATCGTCCTGGCGCCGGCCATCCTGCCCAGCGACATCACCAATCAGAACTATGAGGCCGGCGGCGGCAACCAGTCCAAGGGCAAGGGCTCCAGCAGCGCCACCAACGTGTTTTCCGGGACCCTGACGACCACCGTGATCGGCGTGCTGCCCAATGGCAATTTGCAGATCGCCGGGGAAAAGCAGATCGCCATCAACCGCGGCAGCGAATACGTGCGTTTCTCGGGTGTGGTCGATCCGCGCTCGATCAGCGGGTCCAACACCGTGTCCTCCACCCAGGTGGCCGATGCCCGCATCGAATACCGCAGCAAGGGCGTGATGGACGAGGTCCAGACCATGGGCTGGCTGCAGCGCTTCTTCCTCAATGTTTCTCCTTTCTGATCCCATGGCTACAGGCATGATTCTTTCCGGTTTCCGCCTGCGCCGCAGCGCCCGCCGGCTGTGCGCGGCGGCCTGCCTGCTGCTGGCGGCCGGCCTGTCCTGGACGGCCGCGGCCCGGGCCGAGCGCATCAAGGACCTGGCCTCGTTCCAGGGGGTGCGGGAAAACCAGCTCATCGGCTATGGCCTGGTAGTCGGCCTGGACGGCAGCGGCGACCAGGTGCGCCAGACGCCCTTCACCCAGCAAAGCCTCACCAACATGCTCTCGCAACTGGGCGTGACCGTGCCGCAGGGCACCAACATGCAGGTCAAGAATGTCGCCGCGGTGATCGTCACCGCGCGCCTGCCTGCCTTCACCCAGCCGGGCCAGTCATTGGACGTGGTGGTCTCCTCGATGGGCAACGCCAAGAGCCTGCGCGGCGGCACCTTGCTGATGACGCCGCTCAAGGGGGCGAACGGGCAGGTCTACGCCCTGGCGCAGGGCAACCTGCTGGTGGGCGGTGCCGGCGCCTCGCAGGGCGGCTCCAGCGTGCAGGTCAATCAACTGAACGGCGGCATCATCCCCGACGGCGCCATCGTCGAGCGCGGCGTGCCCACCACCTACGCCCAGGACGGCCGGATCCGCCTCGAGCTCAATTCCAGCGATTTCGGCATCGCCCAGAACGTGGTCGCCGCGTTGAACCGCAAGTTCGGCGGCCAGACGGCGCAGGCCCTGAATGCGCGCACCATCGAGCTGACCGCGCCGCTGGACCCCGGGCGGCAGACCGCCTTCCTGTCCCAGGTCGAGAACCTCCAGGTGACGCTGCCGCCGGCGCGCGCGCGCGTGGTGATCAACGCGCGCACGGGCTCGGTCGTCATGAACCGCACGGTGACCATCGAGGAGGCCGCCGTCGCCTACGGCAACCTGTCGATCGTGATCAGCCCGCAGCAGCAGGTCAGCCAGCCGACCACGCCCTTTGGCGGGGGCCAGACCGTGGTCACCGAGAACACCCAGATCGAAATGCGCAGCGAAAGCGGGGCGATCCGGCGCGTGGCCACCAGCGCCAACCTGGCCGACGTCGTGCGCGCGCTCAACGCCCTGGGCGCCACGCCGCAGGATCTGCTGTCGATCCTGCAGAATCTCAAGAGCGCCGGCGCCTTGCGCGCCGACCTCGAGGTCATCTGAGGACGGCCATGGGCTTCGTTTCGTACACCCCGCTGCCCAGCGGCACCGCCCAGCCCTCGGCCCTGGATTTCCGGGGGCTGGACCGCCTCAAGCGCGGCGTGGCCGCCGGCGCGCAGGCGCCCGCCGGGCAGCAGGAGGCCGTGGCCCGCCAGTTCGAGGCCATGTTCATCCAGATGCTGCTCAAGCAGGCCCGCCAGACCGCCGACATGACGCCTGGCCTGCTGGACTCCCCCGGGGTGCGCATGGCGCAAAGCCTGGGCGACGAGCAGGCCGCGCTGAACGTGGCCAGTCCCGGGCTGGGACTGGCGCAGGCGCTGCTGGCGCAGATGCGCGGCGGCGTCGCTACCCAGGCGCTGGATCCGCAGGCCCATCCGCCGGAGGCGGCCGCCTCGCGCCTGCCGGGACTGCGGTCGCGCGTCGGCGAGGGCCGGCGCGAGGTGGCCGACTCGATCACCGCCTTGATCGACCTGCTCAGCCGCGGCCGCGTCACGGAAAAAGTATCCAGCGCCATCCGCGGCGCCCCGGGCCACATCCGCGAGTTCGTCGACAGGATGGCCCCCGCGGCCGAGTACGCTTCGGCGCAAAGCGGCGTGCCCGCCAAGCTCATCCTCAGCCAGGCCGCCCTGGAGTCGGGCTGGGGGCGGCGCGAGATCCTGCGTCCCGACGGCAGCACCAGCCACAATCTGTTCGGCATCAAGGCGACCGGCGGCTGGCGCGGCGACGTGGTGTATGCCGCGACCACCGAATACGAGGACGGTGTGGCCCGCAAGGTCAGCGAACCCTTCCGGGCGTATGAGTCCTATGCCGAGTCATTCGCCGACTATGCCCGGCTGATCGGCGGCAGCGAGCGCTACAGCGACGTGCTGAGTGCGCCCTCGGCCGAGGAGGCGGCGCGACGGGTGCAGGAGGCGGGCTACGCCACCGATCCTTCATATGCCGACAAGCTGATCTCGATCATGGGGTATTTCAATGCGCGCTAGCCGTGTTGTGCGGCGCCACGCCGTTAAATTTCGAGGGTGATCGGCCGTAAATCGTCATGAAGCATCGAAGGCGGTTACGTGCCGGCCTCCCGGGCATGCAGCACACAGGATGTCTATATGAATTTGGCCAATTTGGGTAAAGCCGGCCTGCTGGTGGCGCAAAACCGCCTCCAGACCGCCGGCCACAACATCAACAACAGCGCGACCGAGGGCTATAACCGCCAGCGCGTGATGGTCCAGACGGCGGGTGCCGCGCAGACCCCGGCCGGCTGGGTGGGCCGGGGCGTGCAGGCCGTCAGCGTGCAGCGCGCCTACGACAGCTTCCTGTACAGCCAGCTCAGCGAATCCCAGACCAAGGGCGCGGCGCTGGCCAGCTACGGCGACCAGATCAGCCAGGTCAATAATCTGTTGGCCGACCGCACCGTCGGCATCACCCCCGCCATCCAGGCGTTCTTCGACGGCCTGCAGGCGGTGGCCACGGCGCCGGCCGACAGCGCGGCGCGCCAGGAACTGCTGGGCCGCGCCAACAGCCTGGCCACCCAGATTCGCGATGCCAATGCGTTCTTCGACGATCAGCGCGCCAACATCAACACCCAGGTCCGCACCACGGTGACCCAGGTCAACAGCACCCTGGACCGCATCCAGGACCTGAACCGCCAGATCTCCGTCGCCAAGGCCGTCTCCCCCGGCCAGCCGCCCAACGACCTGCTCGACCAGCGCGACCAGCTGGTGGCCGAACTGGGCCAGCTCGTCGACATCAAGGTCTTCGAGCAGGACGACCGGGTGAACATCACGGTGGCCAACGGCCAGGTCCTCCTGGGCGGCGATTCCGTATTCCACCTGGGTGTACAGGCTTCCGCGTCCGACCCCTCGCGTCTGGCGGTCAGCTATTCCATTCCGAACGGCGTGGGCGGCATCACCGCCGTCGAACTCAAGGACAGTTCGATCACGGGCGGCACGCTGGGCGGTTTGCTGAGCTTCCGGCGCGAGGCGCTGGACACCATGCAGAACGACCTCGGCCGCCTCGCGACCGGCCTGGCCATGGCCTTCAACGAGGTTCACCGGCAGGGCTACGACCTGACCGGCGCGCCAGGGGGTGACTTCTTCAGCCTCGCCGGTCCCAAGGTGATCCGCGGCGAAGGCAATGCCGCCGGTGCGGACCCGGCCGTGTCGATCACGGACATCAACCAGTTGACCGCCCAGGATTATCAGGTCAGCTACGACGGCGCCGGCTATGTCGTGACCCGCTTGTCCGACGGCACCGTGGCTGCCGCCGGCAACGGGACCTTGTCCTTCGACGGCATCGAGGTCGATTTCTCGGGCGTGGCCGCGGCCGCCCCCGGCGACAGCTGGCTGATCCAGCCCACCCGGGATGCCGCCGCCAGCCTGCAGGTCGCGATCGGCGATCCGGGCCGGATCGCGGCGGCCGGGCCGGTGGATCACGACGACGACCCGGCAACCCCGGACGTCGGTGCCGGTCCGGCCAATGGCGACAACGCGCTCAAGCTCGCGGCCCTGCAAACGACGAAATTGCTGGGCAACGGCGCCATGAGCCTGAACGAGGCGTATTCCCAGATCGTCAACAAGGTCGGCGTGCTGACCCAGCAGAACACCACGGCCCAAAAGGCGCAGGACACCCTGATCCAGCAGAACTATGCGGCCCAGCAGGCGGTCTCGGGCGTGAACCTGAACGAGGAATACATGAACCTGACCCAATATCAGGAACAGTTCCGCGCCGCCTCGCGCCTGATCGACGTCAGTTCGACCTTGTTCGACACGCTCCTGAGCCTGCGCAGCTAGGCTGCGCCTTCAACCCGGGAAACACGCCATGCGGATCAGCACCAACCTGTTATTCAACACCGGCCTCAAGACCATCGGCACCCAGCAGGCCGACCTCATGCATCTGTACCAGCAGATCGGCTCGGGCCAGCGCATGGTGACGCCGGCCGACGACCCGCTGGCGGCCTCGCAGTCGATCAACATCGCCCAGTCCCAATCCCTGAACCAGCGCTTCGCGGAAAACCGCGCCGTGGCGCTGCGCAACCTGGGCACCGAGGAGGACGCGCTGACCTCGCTGACCACCTTGCTGGCCGACGTGCGCACGCGCGTCGTCGAGGCGGGCGGCGGCGCGCTGTCCGACGCCGACCGCGGCACCCTGGCCGAGGTCCTCCGGGGTGCGCGCGATTCCATGCTGGCGATCGCCAACACCACCGACGGCAACGGGCAGTACGTGTTTTCCGGATCGCGGGGGCAGGCGCCCGCCTACCAGTTGGATGCGTCCGGAAAGTATCGATACATCGGCGATGGCCTCCAGCGCAAGATCCAGGCCGACCAGACCCGGCAGATCGCCGCGGGCGACGTCGGCAGCGACGTGTTCGAGCGCGCCCAGCCCGGTACGCTCGCCTATTCCACCCGGCAAGTGGCCGCGGGCGGTGGCGGCACCGCGGTTCTCGGCGCGCCCGCGGTCGTCGATCGCACGTTGGGCAATGCCGATTCACGCCTGGAATTCAAGATCACCTTCACCAGCGCAACGACTTACGACGTGGCGGTGACCGATCATTCGTCCGCGACGGGGCCGGTGACGGAAACGTTCACGGGCCTGGCCTTCACGCCCGGCGCCACCCTGCTGGACTTGCCCCGCAGCGACGGCGGCAGCCCGGCGGCGGCGATCCCCAGCGGCACCCAGGTCCAGATTTCGGGCGAACCCGCGGCGGGCGACGTCTTCGCCGTCACCCCCATGCAGCACGACGGGGATTTCAACCTGTTCGATACCCTGGGCGGCCTGATCGCCGCCCTCGAGGCGCCGGCCGCCGAGGACGCCAGCGCGCAGGCCGGCCTGCGCAACATGCTCAACACCGCCATGCAGCAGCTGGCCTCGGGCTATGACAACATCCTGACGGTGCGCTCGTCGATCGGCGCGCGCATGAACGAACTGGAGGCCATGAACGACGTCGGCACGCAGCGCAACCTGGGCTACACCAAGGACCTGTCGCGCCTCGAGGACCTGGATTACTACGATGCCACCATGAAGCTCAATCTGCGCAAGATGGCCCTCGAGGGCGCGTCGCTGGCGTTCCAGACCATCCAGGGCCTGAGCCTGTTCAACATGGGCGGCAAATGAGGAGACCGGCGGCCGGGCACGGCGGCGCGCTGCGGGCGGCCGCGCTGCTGGCGCCCTTGCTGCTGGCCGCCTGCTCTTTCAGCGGCCAGACATTCAATACGGGCGGACTCGACCGGATCGTCGTCGGGCGCACCACGCTTGCGCAGGCCTCCGAATACCTGGGCGCCTTGCCCGACCAGACCTGGCAGCAGGGCGATACGGTGCTGGCACGCTGGGGATACAAGGGAACCCTCGCCACCGACGCCGTGTATGTCCGCCAGGAGGCCTGGCTGCGATTCGGCCCGGACGGCACCTTCCAGCGCCTGGAGAACACCGTCAATATTCCCGATAACTTCCGCCCGCGCACCGCCGCGCAGGCCGACCAGGCGGCCGCCGCGCATCGTCCGGCCGCCACGCCGCCGCCCGCATCCGCCGAGGCGGCGGGCGGTGCCGCCGCGCCCGACGGCCCGGCCGTGCCGCAGGCCGTCGACACGCCTCAGCCCCTGCTGCCGTCGGGCACCACGTATACGCCCGGCGTCAGTTATCCGATCGGGCGTTCCGGCACAGGACACTAGAGGCCGGCCAGGCCCCGCGCGACGCGCGCCATCGCCTGGTAGCCGTCCTCGAACAGCCGCGACAGGAATCCCGAGGTCTGCGGCAGCACCACGGCCAGCACCACCAGGCCCGTGGTCAGCGTGATGGGAAAACCCACCGCAAACACCGACAATTGCTGCGCAGTCCGGTTGAGGATGCCCAGCGCCAGATTGATGGTCAGCAGCACGATGATCAGCGGCAGGGCCAGCAGCATGCCCGATACCCACAACTGGCCGCTCCATTCCAGCAGCGCGCCCCAGCCGTTCGGGTCCAGCGGGGCGCCGACAGGCAGGATCTCGAAGGTGCGCACCAGGCCGTCGAGCATCAGCAGGTGGCCGTTGAAGGCCAGGAACACCAGCATGGCGATCAGGTTCAGCAGGCGCGACAAGACCGCGGTATTGGCGCCCGTGGCCGGATCGAAGAATGAGGCGAAGGCCAGGCCCATCTGCAGCCCCACGAACTCGCCCGCCATCATGGCGGCGGTGAATACCAGCCGCATGCACAGGCCCAGGGCGATGCCGATCAGCACCTGCTGGGCGGCGATCAGCAAGCCCTGGAAAGAACCCGCCGGGATGTCGGGCATGGGGCCCAGCAGCGGCGCGGCCACCAGCGTGCAGAGGATCGACAGCCCGATCTTCAGCCGGACGGGGATCGAGGATTCGCCAAAGATCGGCGCCATCGCCACCAGGCCCGCGATGCGGAACAAGGGCCACAGGAAACCATTGATCCAGGCGTAAAGCTGTTCGACGGTGAACTGGACCATGGCCTGCCGAAACCGGGCTCAGATGGCCAGGCCGGGGATCGACTCCAGCAGCATGCGGATGTAGTCCACCATGGTGTTGATCAGCCAGGGGCCCAGCAGCACCAGGGTCGCGCCCACGGCCAGCAGCTTGGGGATGAACGACAGCGTCATCTCGTTGATCTGCGTGGCGGCCTGGAAAATGCTGATCACCAGGCCGACCAGGAGGGTCACGAGCAGCAGCGGCCCGGCCATGGACAAGGCCACCCGCAGCGCCTGGTAGGTCATGGACATCACGGTTTCCGGCGTCATGGGCGGCCTCCTATTGGTAGAAGCTGCGGGCCAGCGACCCCAGCAGCAGGTGCCAGCCGTCGGCCAGCACGAACAGCATGAGCTTGAAGGGCAGCGAGATCGTGACCGGCGGCACCATCATCATGCCCAGCGCCATCAGCAGGCTGGCGACCACCAGGTCGATGATCAGGAAGGGAATGAAGATCGTGAAGCCGATCTGGAAGGCGGTCTTGAGCTCGCTGGTGACGAAGGCCGGCACCAGCACGCGCAGGGGCACGGCTTCGGGGGATTCGATGGGGACGGCGCCGGCCATCTCGGCGAACATGGCCAGGTCGGCCTCGCGCGTCTGGTTCAGCATGAAGGTGCGCAAGGGTCCGGCCCCGCGGTCGATCGCCTGCTCGAAGCTGATTTCGTCGCGGCTCAGGGGCTGGTAGGCCTGGGCGTAGATCTGGTCGAACACCGGCGACATGGCAAAGAAGGTCAGGAACAGCGCCAGCCCGACCAGCACCGAATTGGGCGGCGACACGCCGGTGCCCAGCGCATTGCGCAGCAAGCCCAGCACGATGATGATGCGGGTGAAGCCGGTCATCATCAGCAGGGCGGCCGGCAGGAACGACAGCATGGTCAACATGACCAGTGTCTGGATGCTCAGCGACCAGGTCTGGCTGCCGTCGGCGCCCGGCGTCGCGGTCAGGGCGGGCAGGGTGGCCTGCGCGAGGGTGGCGCCGGGCCAGAGCGCGGCCGCCAGGATCGCCAGCAGGATGCCGGCGGGCAGCCACGGCAGGCGGCGCGCCCGGATGGGCCGCCGCGCCGCCTCGCGCAGCGATGAATACGCCGCCATGCCCATCAGCGCCTCGTGACCGCCCGGCCGAGCGCATCCGGGAACGTCCGCGTGGCGCCCTCGGCCGCGTCCGGCGCGTCGCCGCGCGGCGGCAAAGTGTGCAGCAGGGTGATCTGCTGGGCAGTGATGCCCAGGACCAGGCGGGCGTCCTCGACCTCGACGATGGCCAGCGAGGCGCGCGCGCCCAGGCGTTGCGAGGCCGAGACCCGCAACCCGCCGCGGCCCGTGGCCGCGCGCAGCCAGCCGCCACGGCGCGCCGCCCAGGCCAGCGCGAGCAGCAGCCCGACCACCAGCAGCAGGCTGGCCGTCACGCGCAAGAGATCGGGCTGCTCCATGACGGCCCTAGCGGCGGTTGTTCAGCCGCGCGATGCGGTCCGACGGGGTGATGATGTCGGTGATGCGGATCCCGTACTTGTCCTCGACGGCGACGACCTCGCCCTGGGCGATCAAATAGCCGTTGACGTAGATGTCCATGGGCTCGCCGGCCAGGCCGTCGAGCTCCACCACCGAGCCCTGGCCCAGTTGCAGGATGTTCTTGATCGTCAGGCGCGTGCGCCCCAGTTCGACCGAGAGCTGCACCGGGATGTCCATGATCATGTCGATGTCGCTGTCGGCGGCTCCGCCCTGGCTGGTCAGGGGCTGGAACACCTGGGCCGAGGCCGGCTGCGGCGTCGAGGCGGCGGTTTGTTCGGCCAGCGCCGCCGCCCAGTCGTCGTCCTGCGACAGGCCGGCGGCCTGCGTGGGCTGGTCGTGGGCGGACTGCTGCTCGGCCAGGGCGGCCGCCCAGTCATCGTCGGTGGTGCTCTGGGAGCCGGGCAGGTTCGGGTCCTGCGTATCCTTGTCGCTGGAATCGGTCATTTCTTGGGGCCTGATGACGGGGTTTGTTCGGGGGGGGCGGCCAGGACCTGGTTCACCCGCAGGGCGTAGCGGCCGTTGAAGGTGCCGTATCCGCATTCCAGCACGGGCACTCCGCCGACGCGCGCGGTGATCCTGGGCGAGACGGTGATCGGCAGCACATCGCCGACGCGCAGCCGGATCAATTCGCCGATGGTGGTCTCGATCTGGGTGAATTCGGCCGCGAGCTCGACCTCGGCGCTGCGCACCTCGCGCGACAGCTGCTGCGTCCAGCGCCGGTCGATCGAATCCGAGGCCGCCTGCTGCAAGGGGCGCGTCAGCAGGTCGCGCACCGGCTCGATCATCGAGTAGGGCAGGCAGATGTTGAGCTTGCCGCCGGCGGCGCCCAGTTCGATATTGAACGAGGAGACCACCACGATGTCGTTGCCGCTGCTGATGCTGGCGAACTTGGTGTGCATTTCCGAGCGGATGTACTCGAACTCGATCGGATAGACGTTTTCCCAGGCCTGGCCGTAGCATTCCAGGGTCAGGCCCAGCAGGCGCTGGATGATGCGCTGTTCGGTGACGGTGAAGTCCCGGCCCTCGACGCGCGTGCTGTAGCGTCCGTGGCCGCCGAACAGGCTGTCGATCACCAGGAACACCAGGTTGGGGTCGAAGGTGAAGAGCGAGGCGCCGCGCAGCGGCTTCATGGCCACCATGTTGAGGTTGCTGGGGACCGGCAGGTTGCGCTCGAACTCCGAATATTTCTGGATGCGGATGGCGTTCACGGTGATGTCCGCGTTGCGCCGCATGAAGCTGAAGAACATCGAGCGCAGCCGCCGCGCAAAGCGCTCGTTGATGAGTTCCAGCGTCTGCATCCGGTGGCGCACGACGCGGTCCGGCGAGGTCAGGTCGTAGGCGCGGACGCCGCCGGGCTCGTCCTCGGGCGGTGGCGGGGATGCTGTTTCCTCGCCGGTGACCCCCGCGAGCAGGGCATCGACCTCATCCTGGGATAGCAGGCTCTGGTAGGGCATTACTGCACCACGAACGCGGTGAACAGGACGTCGGCGATGCGCGGGCCCGCGGGCTGCGGCGCGAACGGCCGGGCGAGTGCGACGCGCAGCGCGTCGGCCAGCACCTGCTGGCCGTCCGGCGACTGGACGCGGGCGATGTCCTGGCTGGACAGCACCCTGAGGGCGCGGTCGCGCACCTCGGGCATGTATTCCTCGATGATCTTGCGCGATTCCTGGTCGGCCAGCCGCAGCGTGACGCCCGCGTACAGGATGCGGTTGCGGGGTTCGCCGTACAGCGTGACGGTGAAGGGGGCGAGCTCGGCAAAGATCGGCGCGGGTGCCGGCGGCGGCTCGGTCGATGCGAGGCTGGTGATCGCCGACGACCCGATGCCTTGCCGCGACATGATCAGCATCGTGGCGCCGATGGTGGCGCCCACGATGATGACCAGCATGAGGACGAGTTTCAGGAGCCTGAGCATGATTGCGGATGAGCGAGTGTGCGGATGATGGCCGAGGGCGCCTGCGATCGGGGGCCCCGGAAATTGTAGCCGCCCCGCGCGCGGTCAGGCGGGAGAAGCGCGAATTTAGGCAAAGGTGTCCACCAGCGCGTCAGGTGCGCCGCCGGCACGGGGCCGGACGGCATCGGCCAGGACGGGCGCGGCCGGCGACAAGGCCTCGCCGTCCAGCGAGAAGCGCATGCCGCCCGTGTCGCCGCGGCCCTGCGGGTTGCCCGAATGGAAGGCCTGTTGTTGGCCGGGCTGGTGGTCGCTGACGTCGGCCTGGCCCAGCGACAGACCCGCCTGGGCCAATTGTTGCTGTAATTGGGGCAAGGCGTTTTCCAGGGCGTGGCGCACCGGCGCGTGCGGCGAGACGAACAGCGCCTGCGTCACCGAGTCGCTGACGTGCAGCACGATGCGCACCGGCCCGAGATCGGGCGGATTCAGGCGCAATTCCGCAGTGTGCGCGCCGTTGCGGCCATCCTGGATCAGGGTGAGGACCTGGCGGCTGAAGTCCGCGGGCCAGGCTGGATCGCCGAGCGGCACGGGCACCGCGGGCGCGCCCGCCCCGAGGGGGCTGGCGTGCGCGCCCGGCGCTGCCTGCCCCAGGGCGTGCGGCAGGCTGACGGCAAGCTGCGCCATGGCGGACTCGGCACCGGCGCCCGGCGCCTGGGCCATGGAGGATTCCTGGCGCGCCATGGCGGACGCAGCGGCGAGGCCCGGCGGGATGGAATTGGCGGCCTGGGCGGCGAGGGGATCAGCGGCGGCGCGCACACTCCGAGGCGTAGCCGGCGTGCTGGATACGCCCGACATGCCCTCCCGCGCCGTCCGTTCGCGCGGCGCGGCACCGGCGTCCGAGGCCTGGACCTGAACGAGGGCGGCGTCGGCGGATTCCGCACGACTGCGGGCACCGGCCGGTACGGCGGCATCCGCCTGGCTGAGCGCGGCGCGCGGATCGGTCCGCAGCGGTGCCTGCGGATCGCCGTCGGCCGCCGTGGCGGTCGAGATACGTTCGTCCGTCGGCGCGCGTCCGTTCGTCCGTGCCGTCTGGTCCGCCACGGCGCGTCCGTTCGGCGCGGCGCCGGATTCCGCGGCCGCCGCCTCGGCACGGGCCACCGCCTGCGCGGTCCCCATGAGGGGGAGGGTGGCGCCGGCGGCAAGCAGGGCAAGGGTTTCCTCGGGCGTCAGGGGACGCGATGCGCTCTCGTCATTGGCTGGAACGTCCCCCTCGCGGGCCGCCGCATCCGCGGTACGGGCCGGGCGAGCGGCGTTCTGGAGCTGGTCGCGCCGCTGCGAGAGCGTGTCGGAGAATCCCGGTGCGTCGGCCACGTCGGCGCCGCGCCCGGCAAGGCCGGGCATCTGGGCGTCAGGGGCGGTGGAGGAGAGCAGAGGCACGTTCATCGCTGGTTTCCGAATCAATGGGCACGTCGCGCGCGCCGGTGCAGGCCGGCCGACAGTTCGTCGCTGACGCGCTGCTCGAGGCGCTGCTCGCGGTATCGGGCCTGGCGATCCTGGCGGGCCTGGAGAGCCTCGTAGGAGCCGAGCCGACGCTTTTCGGCGGTCCATCGCTGGCGCCCGGCATCGAGATGCGTGTCGATTTGGGCGATGATCTTATTTTGCTGGGATATCGCCTCGTCCAAAGTGGCGATAAACCGCCTAAAGTTATGGTAATTCGAGGCGGATAGACCGCCTTGCGTGCTGAGCTGCAGGCGCAGGGTGTAGTCGCTGCGATAGCCGTCCAGCGTGTCCAGCTGGTCCTGGGCCTGGCGGCGCTGGGTGCCCAGTTCGGCCAGCAGCCGGCCGGCCTCGTCGACCCGGGTCTGCGACAGTTCGATCAGCACCGCCAGCGGTGTGCGCTCATTCGCCATGGTCCGCCTCCTGGCCCACCGCGCCCGCCAGGGCGCCGGTCGCGGCCGCGTAGTCGACGCGCGCCTCGATGCCTTGCTGCAAGTATCCCTCGAGCCAGGGATAGCGCTCGATCGCCCGGTCGATCTCGGGATCGTTGCCGGGGGTGTACGCGCCGACCGCGATCAGGTCGCGGTTGCGCTGGTAGCGCGACAGCATGCGCTTGAACTGGTGCACCAGGCGGAACTGCCCGGACGGCACGATGGCCGCCATCACGCGCGAGATCGAGGCCTCGATGTCGATGGCGGGGTAGTGGCCGGATTCCGCCAGGCTGCGCGACAGCACGATGTGGCCATCGAGGATGGCGCGCGCCGAGTCCGCGATCGGATCCTGCTGGTCGTCGCCCTCGGTGAGCACGGTATAAAAGGCCGTGATCGAGCCGGCCGCATGGCTGGCCGACGGCGCGCCGTTGCCGGCGCGCTCGACCAGCGTCGGCAGTTTTGCAAAGACCGAGGGCGGATAGCCCTTGGTGGCGGGTGGTTCGCCGATCGCCAGGGCGATCTCGCGCTGCGCCATGGCATAGCGCGTCAGCGAATCCATGATCAGCAGCACGTGCCGGCCCTGGTCGCGGAAATATTCCGCCAGGCGCGTCGCGTAGACGGCGCCCTGCATGCGCAGCAGCGGCGAGACGTCCGCGGGCGCGGCCACCACCACCGAGCGCGCCAGGCCGTCCACCCCCAGGTTGTGTTCGATGAATTCCTTGACCTCGCGGCCGCGCTCGCCGATCAGGCCCACCACGATGACGTCGGCCTGCGTGTAGCGCGCCATCATGCCCAGCAGCACGCTCTTGCCCACGCCCGAGCCCGCGAACAGGCCCATGCGCTGGCCGCGGCCCACGGTCAGCAGGCCGTTGATCGCGCGCACGCCCACGTCGAGGACGGTGTCGACCGGCGCGCGCGTGAGCGGGTTGATGGGCCGCGCGGTGAGCGGCGCCATATCCAGGTCCGGGGGCAGCGGGCGGCCGTCCAGCGGGCGCCCGGCCCCGTCCAGCACCCGCCCCAGCAGGGCCTGGCCCACAGGCAGCCGGCGCGATTGGTCGGCGGGCGGTGGCGGATCGTCCTGCCACGCGTGCGTGGGCAGCGTGGGCGGTTCGAGCAGCAGGGTCTCGGCCGGCACCACCCGGGCGCCCGGCGGCAGTCCGGTGATGTCGCTTTGCGGCATGAGGTACAGCGTCTGGGCGTGGAAACCCACGACTTCGGCGTCGGCCCATTGATCGCCGCCCGGCGAAATCTGGATCCTGCAGGCGGCGCCGACCGCCAGTTGCAGGCCGGTGGCCTCCAGGACCAGGCCGGTGGCGCGCGTGATGCGTCCATTGGCGCGCCAGGGCGGGCGCGCGTCGATGCGCCGCTCGCCCGCCTCGAGCAGGGCGCGCCAGCGGTCGCCGGCGGTCTGCAAGAGGGTGTCGGGGGATGATGCACTCATAGGGCGCCGGGCGTATGCCCCAGGGCGGCGATCACGCGCCGCCAGCGCGTCTCGAGCGTGGCGTCGATCGTGCCCTGGGCGGTCTCGAGGATGCAGCCGCCGCGCGTGATGCGTTCGTCGGCGACCAGGCGCGGGCCGGCCGGCTCGGCGTCCTGTTCCAGGAATTCGCGGACCAGTCCGAGGTCGTCGGGATGCAGGCGCAGTTGCACGCCCACGTCCGGCGCGGGCCCGTTCTGGAGGATTTCGCCGACCAGGTCCAGGATCTGGTTGGGCTGGTCGCGCAGGCTGGTGCGCACGACCTGCTCGGCGATGCGCACGGCCAGGGCGATCAGGGATCGGCCGACCTCGGCCTCGAGCGTGTCCAGGGATTGCGCGCAGGTATCGGCCAGCGCCTGGAGGCGGCGCGCCTGTTCGCGCGCGGCCTCGGCGCCTTCCTCATGCCCGGCGCGCTCGCCCAGCGCCCGGCCTTCGCGTTCGCCCGCCTCGAGCCCGGCGCGCCGGCCTTCCTCGAGCCCTTGCGCCAGGCCCTCGCGCCGGCCCTGTTCGAATCCGGCGTCGTAGCCGCTGGAATGGCCTTGTTCACGGGCCTGCGCCAGGGCCTCGGCGCGCTGGCGCAGCCAGTCGGCCTTGTCGCCCTCGGCCTGGGACGTCCGGGCGGCGGCGCGCGGCTTGAGGGTCTCGAGCGAGTCCATCTCCCAGCGCTGCCAGGCCGCCCGCGCGGCAAGGTCGGACCCGGACCTAGACATATTCGTCGTTGCCCATGGTCAGGTTGATCTGACCGGATTCGGCGAGCTTGCGCGCCACCATGAGGATGGCTTTTTGCTCGGTCTCGACCCGCGACATGCGCACCGGACCCTGGGCATCGAGGTCGTCGCGCAGGATCTCGGCGGCGCGGTTGGACATGTTCTTGAAGAACTTGGCGCGCACCTCGTCGGCCGCGCCCTTGAGGGCGATCGTCAGCGCCGCGGTGTCGATTTCCTTGAGGATGGCCTGGATGGCCGCGTCCTCGACGTCGACCAGGTTGTCGAAGACGAACATCTCGTCGACGATGCGCTGGGCCAGGTCCGGATCGATCTCGCGCAGGTTGCTGACGACGGCCTCCTCCTCCGCGCTGGACATGAAGTTGAGGATCTCGGCTGCGGTGCGCACTCCGCCCATCTTGGAGCGCTTCGCCCCTTGGCCCGAGAGCACCGAGTTGAGGACGTCGGTGAGTTCGTGCAGGGCCGACGGCTGCACGCCGCCGAAGGTGGCGATGCGCATCATCACGTCGTGGCGCAGGCGCTCGGGCAGCAGGTTCAGGACGGCCGAAGCGCGGTCGCGCTCGAGGTGCACCAGGATGGTGGCGATGATCTGGGGGTGCTCGTCCAGGATCAGCTCGGCCACGTTCGAGGGCTCCAGCCAGTTCAGGGCATCGATGCCCGAGCCCGAGCCTTCGCCCGCCTCGAGGATGTCCTCGATCAGTCCGGCGGCGCGGTCCGTGCCCAAAGCCTTGGTCAACACCGAGCGGATGTACTCGTCCGAACCCAGGGTGACGGCCAGGAACTGGTCGGCCTCGCGCCGGAATTCCTCGAGGACGCCGTCGACGTCGGCGCGCGTGACCTGCCTGAGGTTGGCCATCGCCGCGCCGATCTGCTGCACCTCGCGCGCCGACAGGTACTTGAAGACCTCGGCGGCGGCGTCCTCGCCGATCGACATCATGAGAACGGCGCAGCGCGCCATGTCGGTGTCAGGGCTTTTCATTCTTGCTCATCCAGGAGCGCAGCACCATGGCGACGGCGCGCGGGTCTTTTTGCGCCATGGTGCGCGCGGTGTCCAGGTTGTCCTCGTAGCGGCTGATCTCGGAGGCGCGCTCCTGGGCCATGCGCTGCTGTTCGCGGTCCGCCTGCCGGCGGGCGTCGTGCTTGGCGCGCTCGACCTGCGCGTTGGCATATCCGTGGATGATGGGCTTGAGCACCGAGCGCCACAGGAAAATCGCGACCAGCAGGATCAGCAGGCCCTTGAGCGCTTGCATGGCATACCCCTGGTAGACCGGGTTTTCCCAGGCGGGGACGCGCGGCGTGGTGTCGGTAAAGGCACTGTTGACCACGCTCAGCGTGTCGCCGCGCTCGGCCGAGAAGCCCATGGCCTGGCGCACCAGCGCATCGATCTTTTCCATGTCGGCCGGATCCAGCGGCGCGGCGCCGTCCCCGGTGTCCCGGTAATTGATCACCACCGCCGCCGACAGGCGCTGCAGGTTGCCCAGCGCGTGCTTGACGTGGCTGATGGTGCGGTCCACCTCGTAGTTGATCGTGGCGTCATTGCGCGAGGACACCCGTTGGGCCTCGGGCTGCGTGCCGGCGACGGGCGTTCCGGCGGCCGGCGCATTGGCCGGCCCCGGCTGCTGGGCCTGGTTCGCGGCCTGGGCCTGGTTTGGCGGCGGGTTCGGGTTCGCGGGCGGGACCTGGACCGGTGCGAGCGCGTTGGGCGGGGGTTCGTTGGAGAGTGCGCCGGGCACGCCCTGGGGCGGCTGCGCGCCGTTCTGCAGCGAGGCGCTGGTCTGTTTGCTGCGCACCGCGGCCTCGCCCGGCGTCTCGTTGGGGCGATAGACCTCGGAGGTCTGCTCGCGCTGCGAGAAGTCCACCGTGGCGCTGACCTGCGCGCGGACGTTGCCGATGCCTACGATGGGATTGAGCAGCGTCAGGATGCGCTGTACGGTGCGCTGCTCGATGTCGGCGACGAAATTTCGCCGCGTGCCGTCCATGCCGGCCTCGCCGGCCAGGGCCGACAGCAGGTGGCCGTCCTGGTCGACGATCGAGACGGCATCGGCGTTCAAGTGCGGCACGCTGGAGGACACCAGCCAGGCGATCGCCGAAACCTGCGTCTCGCTGAGGTTGCGGCCGGGATAGAGCGTCAGCAGCACCGAGGCGGTGGGCGCCTCGCGCTCGCGCACGAACAGGGACTGGCGCGGGATCGCCAGGTGCACCCGGGCCGAGCGGACCGGATGCATGCCCTCGATCGAGCGGGCCAGTTCGCCCTCGAGGGCGCGTTGGTAGGTGACCTGCTCGGTGAATTGGCTGGCACCGAAGCGCGGCTGGTCCAGCAGCTCGAAGCCGACGCTGCCGCCGCGCGGCAGGCCCTGCTCGGCCAGTTGCAGGCGCAGGGCGTAGACCTGATCCGCCGGCACCAGGATGGTGGTGCCGTTGTCGGCGAATTTATAGGGGATGTTGCGCTGGTTCAGCACCGAGACGATCGCCCCGCCGTCGCGGTTTTCCAGGTTGGTGAACAGGCTGCGGTATTCGGCCTCGCGCAGCCACAGCGCCGCGACGACGACCACGGCGATCAGCCCCGCGCCCACGGCCAGCAGCACGGGCCGCGGCAGTACGGCCAGCCGGTTCAGGACCGGGTAGCGGCTCATCCAGTCGGTCATGGGGCTCATGCCTGGCGCGCACGCGGGTGCGCCTGGAAATCCAGGGGCCTGGACTCGATGGTCTGAATGATGTGCATACGGGGTGCTGCGAGAATTGGCGGACGATGGCGGCCATTATCGCTGTGAACCCCAGCGGCCCAAGCGCCGAAAAACCTGTGTTTTGGGGCTTAGTTAAGGGTGTTGCACGGGCACGGCCTTCGGCCGGCTCGCCAAAGCGGGGAATTGCGGCCCGAACGCCGTGCTGTTGGCGGCCTTGCCCCGGCGCCCGCCGCCGTATAGTGCCCGCATGGCGGCTGTCGCGTCGACGGCCGCGGATTGCGGATTGCCATGATCACAGCCCAGGCCCTGGCCAACGTCGAAAACATGCTCGCCCAGATGCGCGCCGTGACCCGCGCGGCGCAGGGGCTGCCTGCCCAATCCAGTGCTGGCGCCGTATCCGTCCAGGGCGGCTTTGCGGCCGAACTCGCCCGTTCGCTCGATCGGGTGTCCGAGGCTCAGAACGCCGCGAATGCCCAGGCGCGTGCCTTCCAGATGGGCGAGCCGGGCATCGCCCTGAATGACGTCATGATCGACATGCAAAAGGCCGGCCTTGCCTTCCAGGCGACCGTGCAGGTGCGCAACCGACTGGTCGATGCCTACAAGGAAATTGCCAACATGGCGATCTAAGACGCGGGCGGCGGGCGCGGGGCCTCCAGCCGCCGGGCGCCGTCCTCGCTGTCCAGCGTATACAACCAGGCCAGCAGTTCGGCCACCGCCACATAAAGCTGCGGCGGGATGTGGGTGTCCAGGTCCACCTGCATCAGCAAGCCCACCAGCTCCGGCGATTCATGGACATACAGATTGTGTTCGCGCGCAGTGCGCACGATGGTCTCGGCCAGGGTACCGTAGCCCTTGGCCACCACGCGCGGCGCGCTGTCGCTGGTGTCGTACGAAACCGCGACCGCGCTGGGCCGGTCGGGTTCAGGCCGGGTGCGTCTGGCCATGGCCGTCGGGGGTCGCAGCAGCCGAGGAGGGCGGCGGGAGGTCCGCGTCCGCATCGTCGCGGGCGAGGACGGCGATCTGGCTGGCCTGCAGGCCCTGGGCCAGCAGGCGGGCGCGCAGCGTCTCGACGGCGCCGCCCAGGCGCTCGGCGCTGTCCGGCGCCGCCAGCCGCATGACCAGCTGGTCCCCCGCCAGCGTCAGGCGGGCTTGAACCTGGCCCAGTGCCGGCAGGGACAGGTCGAGACGGGTGGACCAATGATCGGTGCCGCCGCCGGCGCCTTCGCCGTCCCGCGCATGGCGCCGGATTTCCCAGTCCATGCCGGCGCCCGGCCAGGCCTCGCCCTGCCAGGCGAAGGCCTGGTTCGCCAGGACCTCAAGCTGCTGGCGAACCAGCAGGTGGGCCTGGGGATCGATGCCGGGAATCGGCGGCGCCTGAGGCGCCGATGCCGCCTGCGCCGTGGGACCCGTGGAGGCGGGCCCGGCCGTGCTGGATTGCCCCGGAGCGCCGGCGGGATCGGTTGTGGCGGGCATGGCCGGCATCGCCGGCGGCGTCCCTTGCGGACCGGCTGCCTGCGGTGCCTGGCCCGTTGCGGTCGAACCCGGGCTGGTGCCCGCCGCACTGGTGCCTGTAGCCGCGTTGCCCGGTGTCCGCGCAACGAAGCGCGCCTGGGGCTCGCGCGCCAGATCCCCGGCCCGGGCTTTGCCAAAGGCCAGCGCCGCCAGATGGGACTCGTAGAACAGGCCGCTGCCTTGGACCGCCTGGGACAGCGACTGCCCCAGCCGTGCCGCCAGGGCGCCGTGTGGGTCCAGGGTGCCGGCCAGCGTCGCCCAGGCGCCGAGTGCGCCGCCCGGCCCCAGGGCGCCGGGCGCTGGAGCGGCGGGCGAGGCCGGCGGCGCGGCGGAGCCGGCCGTGGCGGCCTGGCCCGTCGATGCCGTTGCGAGCGATGGGGGCGGGGCTGCGCCGGGGCGCGCTGCACGTCCGTCCAGCAGGGGGGTGCGGCCCCGCACCGCCGGGTCGGCCTGCGGATACTGGGCGAGCAAGGCGAGGATGATGCGCGCGGCGAAGCCGAGGGTCGTGGGCGCCGATGCGGTGGTGTTGCTGTAGGTCGCGGCGCGCCCCATCCGGTCGTCCAGCGCCGTCGCACCGGAGGATTTGCCGACGGCCGCCTGGCCGCGCCCCTGGGCGCCGGCCGCGTCCACCGCCTCGCGGGGATGGCGTTGTCCGGGATTTTGCAGCGCGCCCGGGTTCTCGGGGTTGCCGGGCTGGGTGACCGCCGTGGGCCGGGCGCCCGACACCAGGTTGGCCTGCTGGCCCAGCGTGGTGCCCAGTACCGCATCCAGGCGCTGGATCAGCAGCGTGCCCAGATTCGACGGGGCCCCGATACTCATTCGGAGGTCATGTGGTAGGTCTGCAGCACCGTGCGCTGGCGCTTGATGTCACCCATGAGGTGGCTCAGGCGCCGCAGCTCGGGCGCCGCCAGGTGGCGGATGCGCGCATCATCGTCCAGGATGCGGGTCAGCAGTTCGCGCCGCGCCATGCGATCCTCGTCGCCCAGGGCGTCGAACCGGCGCAGGCCCTCGACGGCCTGGCTGTACTGCGCGCCCAACTGGATGACGTCGTTCCACTGCTGCGCCTCGGCCTTGGCGAGCATCTGGCTGCTGAGGGCGGCGATCAGCTGATATTGCCGCAGGACGGGGGATCTGGATGCCATGACGGAATGCGGTCGTTCAGGGTGCGGGAGGCCGTTCGAACTGGGGATCGGCCGCCACATGCCAGGCGTCGGCCAGGTCGCTGAGGAGTTTTTCGGCCGATTCGAGCTTGGACGGATCATTGTTGAGGTTGGCCTGCAGCAGGTTGCGCACGATCAGCTCGTAGGCGGCGATCAGGTGGCGCGCCACGTCGCCGCCGCGCTCGGGGTCGACGCTGGCCTTGAGCCCGGTTTCGACGATGTCGATCGCCTTCGAGATCGACTGTCCGCGCTGGGCGGTGCGGCCGTTGCCCATGTGCAGCCGCGCCTGGGCGGTGGCGGTCAAGGCCCCGCGAAACAGCAGCGAGATCAGGCGCTCGGGGGTGGCGCCGAGGACTTCGGATTCGAGTCCGACGCTGGCGTAGGCGCCGGCGGTGCGGGCCGCGCGTGAACGGGGGGCGTAGGTCATCATCGGGTGAAGTTACTTGTTGTTGGAGTTGTTGAGGTTGCCGAGCATGCTGAGCTGCTGGGTCAGGTAGCTGCTGAGTGAATTCATCTGGGCCACCATGGCGTCCAGTTGCGTGAATTGCCTGCGATAGGTTTCCATGCGCTGGTCGATGCGGTCGGCGGTCGCGTCGTATTGTTGCTGCATTTGCTTGGCGGTCTCGTTCAGGCTGTCGGTGGTCGTGCTGAACAGGCCGCCGCTGCGGGTAAAGGCCTCGGCCGCGCTGGCCACCCGCGTGCCCGCGCCGTTGGCGCCGGCAAACAGCGAACTGACCCCCTCGAGATTGTCGGACAGGGCCTTGGAGAGCATTTTGTCGTCGACCTTGAGTTCGCCGGACGCGGGGTCGGTGGTGATGCCGATGCGCGACAGCGACAGGCCGTCGATGCCGCCCAGCGCGCCGTTGAGCGCGCCGCGCATTTCCGTCTGGATGCGGCGGGCCAGGGAATCGCCCGTCAGGGCGCTGGATTCCTGGGTGTCGATGTTGTAGGCGGTCAGGGACTTGATCGTGCCCTGCAGGCTGTTGTAGGCCTTGACGAAGTCGTTGATCGCCTTGGTGGCGGCGGTGTCGTCGCGCGTGACGGACAGCGACGCCGGCGCGTCGGTCGTTTGTTTCAATGTGAGCGTGAGGCCGTCGATGGCGTCCTCGATCGTGTTGGTCTGGCTGGTGATCGAGATGCCGTTGATCGACAACTGGGCGTTGGTCGCGGCCTGCTCGGTGAAGGCCCCGGTGCCGGCGGCCTGGTCATAGCCGAGGAAGGCCTCCAGTTCGGCATTGCCGTCCACCGTGATCGAAGCCACGGCCGATTCGGTGCCCGTGGCGCGGCTGGTCAGCAGCAGGCGATGGGGCGCGCCCGAGCCGTCGTTCACCAGGGTGGCGTTGACGCCCGCATCCGGGTCGGCGTTCAGGGCGGCCAGCAAGCCGTTCAGGGACGTGTCCTTGTCGGTCAGGTCCACCGTATGGGATTCGCCATTGGCCAGGGTGATCGTGACCGAGCCCCCCGTGCCGATGGCCGCCTCGCGATCGGCGCGTCCCTGGGCGACCAGGGTCTGGGCGGTGGCCAGGGCGTCGACCTGGATCGAATACTGGCCGGCGATGGCGGTTTTGTCGGCGGCGGCGGAAAACGCCTCGGAGGCCGTGGCGGCCTTGAGGGCGCCGAACGCGTCGGCCTTGCCGACGGCCTGGGCGGCGGTCTGCAGGGCCGAGACGGCGCTTTGCAGCTTGCCGTAGGCGGAGACCTTGGTCTGCACCGCGACCTGGCGGCTCTGGATCAGCGCCAGGGCCTGGTTTTCGTTGTTGCGCAGGCTGGTCAGAAGATCGTTGAGCGGCAGGTTGGACCCGACGCCGATGGAAGAAACTGTGGCCATGATTGTGCTCCGTACCGCTATTATCGCCGCGTTCCCGTCCGGGCAATCCGGACGTCAGCGGGGGAAATCAAACGTAATTCAAAGGCGCGTGCCCGTCCATGATCGCCTCAAGCCTGGGTGTCGACGCCCGACCCCTGCAATTGCACGATCATCTTGGCCACGCGCAGCACCGCGTCCGATGGCACCGTGCGCAAGACCTCGCCGGTCGTGCTGTCGATGATCGAGACCACCAGGCGTTGCGCGTCCTCGTCCATTTCGAAGCGCATGCCGGTGGACCAGGCCTCGAGGCTGTGATTGACCGATTCCAGGGCCTTGTCCAGCGATGACTGGCGCGCCGCGAGGTCGCCGTGGCCGGTTTCCCCGCCGGCGGTCGAGGTGCCGGCCGAGGAGGCGTCCTGGGTGCCCGCCACGCGGGAGGCGGGCTGCGGCGGCACGTCGGGCCGCTCCGCGGCCGTGGGGGCCAGGCCCGTCGCGATGGGTGCCAGGGGGTGGCCAATCGGTGGAATCATGGGGGCTCCTCTGTCGGTATGGGATCGCCGGGCCATGCCGCCGCCGGCGGCGCTGGGCAGACCCTCGCACGACCCCTATAACGGGCGCGGCCCCGGGAAGTTTAGGGAGGGAATTTCGGATACCTCGGTGATTTGGCGGTTTCTCGGCGTAACGGGCCGTTTTTTTTCGTGCATACTGGATGGCGTCCCATCCCCTACAGGCCCACCGATTCCACAATGCCCCGTTCCGAAGACCTGCTGGTCGGACAATACGCGCCGCTGGTGCGGCGCCAGGCGCTGATCCTGATCGGCAAGCTGCCCGCCAGCGTCGAACTCGACGACCTGATGCAGGCCGGCATGATGGGCCTGCTGGACGCCGCCCGGCGTTACCAGGAACAGCCCGACGCCCAGTTCGAGACCTATGCCATGACGCGCATCCGTGGGGCCATGCTCGACGAGCTGCGCGCCCAGGATTGGCTGCCGCGCAGTGTGCGCAGCAAGGCGCGCAGCATCGAGGAGGCCATCCACGCCCTCAGCCAGCGCCTGCTGCGGCCGGCGACCGAGGGCGAGATCGCCGAGGAAATGGGCCTGGACCTGGCGGAATACCAGACCCTCCTCGAGGAGGCGCGCGGGGTGCAGATCCTGATGTACGAGGACCTGGCGCGCCACCGCGAGGGCAGCGAGGACGGCCTGCCCATCGACGGCGAGGCGCATGACCGGGGGGGCAATCCCCTGGACTGGCTGGTGCACCAGGGATTGCGCAAGGCCCTGATCGAGGCGATCCAGGACCTGCCCGAACGCGAGCAGCTGCTGTTGTCCCTGCAGTTCGAACAGGACCTGAACCAAAAGGAAATCGCCGCCGTGATGGGCGTCACCGAAGGACGTATTTCACAGCTGCGTTCGCAGGCGATCGCACGGATCCGCGCCTGGCTGGCCCATCATTCCTGGGAGCACACCCCCGGGGACGACGAGGTTTTCAACAAGCTGATCTGAGCGAATATCCCGACGGGGGATGCGTGTCATATTGCCTGCCGATTAAGATATATATAATATGAATCTTAAAGCCGGTGGAGGCCACCGGCGCACACTCCAAGGGAAACCCATCATGGACATCGACCGATTCAAGCACCAGCACGTGGACATCCTCAGCGGCATCGCCGCGCTGCGCAAGCTTGCGCACCAGGGCATCGTCGATCATGCGGTGGACATCGCCCATGAACTCAAGGCGCTGTCCACCGTCATCACCACCCATCTGGCCATCGAGGACCGCATCCTGTATCCGTCGCTGCGCCGCAGCGGCAACGCGGCCATGGCCTCGATGGCGCAGGACTACCAGGACGACATGAAGGGCATCGCCAATGCCTTCATCAACTTTGCCCGCCGCTGGAGCAACGCCACTCAGCTGACGCGCAACCCCGAGCAATTCCGCGACGAGGCCAATACCATCCTGCGCGACGTGCATGCGCGCATGCTGCGTGAAAACCGCGAGTTCTATCCGGCGATCGAGGCGCTGTAGGGCGTGCGCCCTGCTATTGCAGCAGGGCCATGCGGGCGATGTATCCTGAGCGGGTTTCGCCCGCCTTGCGAGCCCGGGCGTCGATGCGCGCCAAAATACGCCGCGGCAAGGTGATGTTGACGCGCTCTATGCTGTCATCGATCAGGGCCGGGTCGACTTCGGCGATGGCCCAGATCCATCCCTGGTAATCGCTCGATTTTTGCAGGTCGGTGATGCTGGACGGGCAGGGGATTGTTTCGCCCGCATCGATGGCGTCCTCGATCCAGAGGGCGATCGCCTCTTTGGCGGTCTCGATCGCCTGGTCAATGCCTTCGTCAGCCGCTGAAAAACAGCCCGGAAGATCGGGGACCGCCACACCCCAGGCCCGGGTATCGCTACCGGGTTCAATGGCGATTGGATATTTCATGGGGTTCCTCACTTCAAGCCAGCTTGTCTGAGCAGCTTTGCCACCAGGCCGACACCCAAGTCTTTCCTGGGGTGTGGCACGCTGATGTGGCCCGGCTGCGAGGGATGGCGGTAGACCTGATGCGAACCTTTGCCGCCACACCGCTGCCAACCCGCCTGTTCAAGTTGTTTGATCAATTCAGCGCTTTTCATGTGTATTATACACACCCTGTTTGGAGTGCGTGCTCTGTCGGGACGAATCTGTTCGCCTGCAGGGAATACATCATGAAGGACATCCAGGGTCGCCGGCTGGCCTCCTGCACCCGGATCGTCACCGTGGAAACCACCTACGCGCTGTTTTTCCAGTCTTGTTCGCGCAAGCGGCGGGCCAGATCCATCAGGCCCGGATGGCCGCGGTCCCGCTCCGACAGGATGGGCTCATCGACCGGCCAAGGAATGGCCAGGTCCGGGCAGTTCCAGGCCAGGCCCCACTCATCGGCGGGATCGTAGTAGTCGGTGCATTTGTAGTGCAGGGTCGCCGTGTGGCTGGTGACACAGAAGCCATGGGCGTAGCCCGGCGGGATCCAGAGTTGGCGGCGATCGGCGGCGGACAAGGCCACCGCCGCGTATCGGCCGAAATCCGGCGAATCGGGATTCACGTCCACCGCCACGTCGAATACCGAGCCCTCCAGCACCTGGATCAGCTTGCCCTGCGGATGGCGGCGCTGGACATGCAGGCCGCGCAGCACGCCCTGCCGCGAGCGCGACACATTGTCCTGCACGAAGGGCAGGGCAATGCCGGCCTCGTCGCGGTAGCGTCGGGCGCTATAGGTTTCCATGAAATAGCCGCGTTCGTCGGCTATCACCCGCGGTTCGATGACCAGGACGCCGGGCAGAGGAGTTTCAAGGATGTTCAAGGTATGGATTGGCAAGGTGGACATGGCCATAATAAATGATTGCCGCGGGGCGGTATGATGCCTATGATCCACGTCGTTTCGACGTGCGGTCTTCAGGAGAATGCATGGCGGCCAATGACACTTCCGCGGTTCCAGCCGGGCTCATCAGCGCGTGGCACGATCAACTGCGCGCCCACAAGCCCATTGCCTGGGGCCTGCTGGCGGCCGTGCTGGCAGTGCTGTGGCTGCTGCTGGCCAGCGGCATCGAGGCTTTTTCCGATCAGAATCGCGTCTTTCTGGGTTATGCCGCCTTGGGCGGGATGGCCGGATTCGGCGCGACCGCGGTCGGTGCGCTGCTGGCGGTGGGCCTGCGCAACATCCGTGTTCGCACACAGGACTGCATGTTGGGCTTTGCGGCCGGCATGATGTTGGCGGCCAGCTCGTTTTCGCTGATACTGCCCGGCCTCGCCGCGGCCGAGGCGCTGCTGGATTCAGGGGCGGGCGCGGCGCTGACCGTCGTAGCCGGCCTGGGCCTGGGTGTGCTGCTGATGCTGGGGCTGGACTACTTCACGCCGCACGCCCACGAGACCTCGGGGCCGCACGGCCCCATCGACCAGCGCATCAGCGGCGTGTGGCTGTTCGTGCTGGCCATCATCCTGCACAACCTGCCCGAGGGCATGGCCATCGGCGTCAGCTTCGCGCGCGGCGACATGTCGGTGGGGCTGCCGCTGACGACGGCCATTGCCATACAGGACGTGCCCGAGGGCCTGGCGGTTGCCATCGCGCTGCGCGCCATCGGCCTGTCGTCGACGGTCGCCATCCTCGTCGCCATCGCCTCGGGCCTGATGGAGCCCCTGGGCGCCCTCGTGGGCGTGGGCATCGCCAGCGGTTTCCCGATCGCCTATCCGATCAGCCTGGGCCTGGCGGCGGGGGCGATGATCTTTGTCGTGTCGCACGAGGTCATTCCCGAGACCCATCGCAACGGCCACCAGACGGCGGCGACCGTGGGCCTGATGGCCGGGTTCGCGGTGATGATGTTCCTGGATACGGCGTTGGGGTAGACGGCCTCGATGCAGCCTTCAATGAGCCCCTCGGCGCGTCTGCGCGGCGGGCCAAGCCGACGTTGACTATCAAGCGCTGGCATGTTCCCTGAAAGGTACAACCACGGGACGCGGCGCGGTGAATGAAATTGTCCCTGTGGGAAGTACGGTGGGATATTCGCAGGTCGGTTGGCTTGCGGTGGCTATGATGTGTTTGCCTACGCCGCAACCTCGGAGCGAGGGCTGGCCGTCGCAACCTGATGCGAGGCGACCGAATCCATTGGTCCGGCCTCAATGGCCTGCCCGAGGGACAGGCCACCAGGATTCAGTCGCCGAACACGTCGTCCAGGGTCTGGGCATCGAGGATGTTTAACGACCAGGTCTCGAGCTGCGCGGCGGTCGCCGTGCGGACGCGTTCAGACATGGCCTCGGGGACTTCGCCGAACTTGCGAGCCAATAGCCGCAACAGCAGATCGGCCTGGCCCTCGACTCGCCCCTCGACTCGCCCTTCGACGCGCCCCTCGGCACGCCCCCGCCTCAATCCAACCCGCTCGGGTGTGGTGATGTATGTCATTGCATGCTCCTGTTCCAGGGCTTCCAATGCCCGCATATAGTCCGGTTCCAGCGCCTCGGGCAGTGCGATCATCCAGTCGACCAGCCTGACCAGGGCGTCGATGTCGCCCCGGGCGTATCCGTAGCCGGCCAGGCGGCGCATGAGTTCGACCTTGGGGTCCAGCCGCGCCGCCTTGCGGCGAAACCGCAGCGCCGTCAACTGCGCCATCACGACCACGGCAAATGGGTTCGCCGGCGCCAAGTCCTCGAGCGCATCCCAGCGATTCAGCCATTGTGCCATGTGGACCACGGGAAAGGTGAATCGCACACCCTGGCCCAGGAACTCGTCGCGATGAACCAGGTGCGAGGCGCCGCCGCGGCTGGCGGTGAGGATGCCGAGGCTGTAGATAGGCTGAACCGGGCTGGAGCCATATCGGTCCTCAAGTGGTACCGATACCGATACATGCGTCGGGCAAAGAGTCTCCTGGCCCCGGGGCCGGTGGGGCCGCCTTGAACCTCGACATGGATCAGCAGCCTTGCCAACCCGCCATCGCGGCGGCGCACGAGGATGAGCTTGTCGGTGTAGAGGCGGCCTGGGGCTTGGCTCGGGCCGTCGTTCGGTGGAGGGGCGCAGCCATGGCCTAATGTCGTTTCCGGCCCGTCGGACGA